>Ga0255182_1000002_pt1 | contig 763208 bp, 574 predicted proteins | sample Atl_UVDOM_RepA_8_FD_188420 | JGI IMG/M metagenome (GOLD analysis project Ga0255182, IMG submission 188420) | Freshwater microbial communities from Altamaha River, Georgia, United States - Atl_UVDOM_RepA_8d | ecosystem: Environmental > Aquatic > Freshwater > River | place: USA: Georgia...
GGAAGTCTTTCCCCCGATGGCAAGCGCATTCTTTTTGTGCGTGAAGGACCTTCTTGGTGGCGCAAGGGTTACCATGGTTCACAATCCGCGCAAATATGGATGTACGATCGCGAGGCGGCCAAGTTCTATCCCATTCTTCGCCATGAGCGTGGTTGTAGATCCCCCATTTGGAAACCGGATGGCAAAGGCTTCTACTACACGGGTGCGCAGGATGGAACTTTTAACCTCAGGGAATACGACCTTGCGACTGGCAAAGATCGCAAAATCACCAACTTCACCGAGGATCATGTGATTCAGCCCGCCCTTTCTCGCAATGGCTCCACGATGGTTTTCAGGGCACTTGCAAACCTTTATTCCATCAAACCCGGTGCGGACGAAACTCCTCGCAAACTGGACCTTTCCACCAAGGCTGACTACGAACCCACCAAGGAAGAAAAGCGCACCCTTGCCTCCGCCACGGATGTGGCTTTTTCTTCCGATGGTTTGGAAATAGCTTTCATCGCGGGCGGAGACCTCTGGGTGATGGATACCGAGCTTCGTGAACCAAGGCAGGTCACCAATACTCCGGAAGAAGAGAAAAACCCAGTTTGGTTGAACAACAGCGAAGGTCTGCTATACATCAGGGATGGTGGCCATACCGCGGAAATCTATCGCGCGGATCGCAAGGATAAATCCAAATTCTGGTGGCTGAACGATGAATTTCAGCATACCCAGATCACTCGTGACGGTGAAGCCAAGGAAAGCCTCAGCCTTAGCCCGGATGGCAAGTCCATGGCTTTTTCCCGGTTGCGGGGCGATCTTTACATCAGCCCCATCTCTGGGGAAAACCCACGCAAGATCATCACCTCTTGGAATCAGGTGGATTATGACTGGTCGCCGGATGGCAAATGGTTGGTTTACGCCCAGTATGATGTGGACTTCAACAGAGATGTGTGGATTCTACCCACGGATCTTTCCAAGCCTCCATACAATCTTTCACGGCATCCCGACAATGAAAGTAACCCACGATGGTCCCCGGATGGCAAGGTGATTGCCTTTACGGGAAGAAGAAGCGGTGGCGAGGAAGTGGACATCTATTATGTGAACCTTGTGCAGGAAGAGGATGAGGTTTCAGCGAGGGATCGCAAGCTGCAAAAGGCGATGGAAAAAATCCAGAAGGCACGCCCCAAGGGCAAAGCAGATTCCAAGCAGGGTGATGATTCCGAGAAAAAAGAACCTGCAGACAAGGAAAAGAAGATGCCGCCCATGGGCATGAAAAAGGATGAATCGGTGGAGGTGAAGATTGACTGGGAAAATCTTCACAAGCGCATACGCAGGTTAAGCCTGCCAGATTCCACAGAATCAGGTTTGTTCTGGTCGCATGATGGCAAACGCCTGGCGTTCTCCGGCACGGTTAAGGGAGACAGGGCGACCTACGCGTATGATTTTCCCATGGAAGGTTCTGCCACCCCCAAGCAGATTTCCTCGCGCACGGGTTCGCAGGCTCGCTGGCTGAAGAATGGTAATGTGGTCTGGTTATCGGGTGGATTACCAGCATCGTTCAGCCCGGGAAGCTCCGCCCCTGCGGCGACGCCCATGGCTACGGCCCCTTCCCTGCCCGGTTTGCTTCGCAGGGGAACTGCCGGGACCTCTTCCGTAGCGGATGCCAGCCCCGACCCTTCCGGTTATCGTTTTCAGGCCAACCAGAAGGTAAACCTGCAGGAGAAGTTCGGCGTTGCCTTTGATCATTGCTGGGCTGCCATGCGCGATCATTTTTATGATGAGAAGCTTGGCAACTCTGATTGGAACAAGGTCCGCGAAAAATACCGACCCTACGCAGCACAGGCACCCAACATCGAGGTTTTTACCACTGTGGTACAACTGATGCTGGGGGAAATTAATGGATCCCACCTCGGATTCATGACTGCGTTCAATATGCGTGGCGCAACCTCTGAGGAAACCACCCGTGGCTGGAGAGAAACCACCCGGCATCCCGGTGTTCGCTTCGAAAATGGCTTTGCTGGCCCGGGTTGGAAAATCCGGGATGTTCTTCCAGGTGGAACTGCAGACAGGGCCAAGTCACGCCTTAAGGCGGGGGAAATCATCCTGAAGGTTGATGGCAAGGAAGTAAAAACGGGCATGGATCCCACCCTTCTTTTGAACGGAGTTTCCGACCAACCCATGCAGTTGGTGGTACGAGGGATCGATGGCAAGGATCGCGAGGTTTCTCTGCCGGCCACAAGTGCTCTGGCAGTACCCAACCTTTTGTACCGCAAATGGATGGAAGACAATCTCGCCATGGTGGACAAACTTTCTCAGGGCAGGTTTGGCTACCTGCATATCAGTGCCATGGACATGACCAGCTTTGTGAAGTTTGAGGAAGAGTTATATTCGCAGGCGGCGGGCAAGGATGGCCTTATCATTGATGTGCGTGAGAACGGGGGTGGCAGCACGGCGGATCACTTGCTGACTTCGCTGACACAACCTGTTCATGCGATTGCAGTGCCGCGTGGAAGCACGCAGGGTGGCTACCCGCAGGATCGCAAGATTTACGCCACCTGGAACAAACCGATCGTCGTGCTCTGCAATCAGAATAGTTTCAGTAATGCCGAAATCTTCAGCCATGCCATAGTTGCCTTGCAGCGTGGCAAGTTGGTGGGGGTTCCCACCGCGGGAGGGGTAATCAGCACGGGGGCCACGCAAATCATGGATCTGGGTACCCTGAGAATGCCTTTCCGCGGGTGGTATGGCATCAAGGATGGGGAAGATATGGAACTGCATGGCGCACAACCCCATGTGGTCGTCTGGCCCGAACCCGGTGAGATGCCCAGGGGCGTGGACAAACAACTTGAAAAGGGTGTGGAAACCCTGAAGTTGGAAGTCGAGGCTTTCAAGGCGAAGCCATTACCAAAACTACGCAAGGCCACCGAGAGATAATGGTTCTTAAAAACCATATAGGCGGTACAAAGTGGCGGCTTAAGCTATATCTTTAAGATCAGCCCGCGTCTTTCCAGTGCCCGCAGGATGATCGTGCAGATGGCGAAATAGATCGCAAAGATGAACACGATGTAAGACCATGGGCTATCCTTCGGTGCGAATGGCCCGATGGCAGATTCCACCATTGCATGCAGGATGTAGGCCGCCAGCGCATTGGTTCCAAAGGTCTTGAAAAGGCCCAACCCAATCCACTTCATCCGGTCGCATGCCTGATAAAAAAGTGCGAACACAAGCATGGCGAAACCCGCGCCAAAAGTCAGGTAGGAAATACTGCCTGCCCGTTGGCTCATGGTCCATATGTTCACGGGGCGCGCTGGGGCAACAAAGGGTGGCTCCAACAGAAACGATGTGATTGTGTAGGGCTCGCTAACCCCGTTTGGATAGGTGACCAAATTCAGGCAGGAAAGCCCATAACCTGCAAGCATGAAACCAAAGGCCATGGCCAGCATGAAACCAAAGGCCTTGTCAGGGATTTGGGATACCGCATCGTAGGCGAGGGTTCCCGCGATCATGGGAATGGTCCAAGTAAGAAAACCCAGCGGGCCACCATCGATTCCCGGCCTTTTCATGACGGCTTGGTAATACCCATTCTCGGAAAAAATATGAAACAGCAACGCCGCGGTTGCCATCATTCCAAGTCTTTGGGGGATGGATTTTCCCACCACGGGAAGAATCAGTAGCGAGGTAAGTGCTATATGGGTAAGGGTCTGAAAGAAATTCCGCTGGAAGGATTCTGTTAGAAAACCGGCAAAGCCAATATCCCTGAGTTTTTCAAAGGTTTTGTAGTTTCCATCAAGATGGTGGATGATAAACCCAATAAGCAGAAGTCCAAGGTTTCTGCGAACCGTATGTACTCGTGCCGCGTGCACACCCTCCTGGTCGCACCGGCGCAAATAAGTAAGCCTGTAGGCAAAACCAACTGCGAAGAAAAATTGCGGCATGATGGTATCCGCAAAACTGCAGTAGGTATGCCAATGACCCAAATTTGGCAAATGCTGGCGGATGAACAGAAAACTTCCCAGAAAGTTCACAAATAGCATTCCAGCCACTGTGTAACCACGGAATTGATCCAGTGAAGCCAACCTCTGATCGGATTGCATACAGAATGCACTCCAGAAATGGCTAGAATTGCAAGTCCTTTGGTCAGCATTCCTTACTTACATTTTAACGCTGCCAAAGTCATTAATGATATTACTTCGTTAAATTACGAAAAAATAAACCCCTTACATTAAGAAATATTAAGGAACTTAAACCGATACCTAGGTTACTTAATAGGGTTAATGTGTTGTTGCATTGATTAATAGGAACCCATGGAAATTCAAGAATAAACATGAGTAAAGATTTAAATCGTCCTTCACGCCAGGCCAATCCATTAAATAGTTTGAAGAATAAAAAGCCCGGCAAAAGAACAGGCCAGGAAACGGTTCGCGTTTATGAATACTTGCGTGAACAAATTCTTACGGGAAAGCTTCCTTCGGGGGCTCATTTAGGGCAGATAGCCATTGCCACTTCCCTGGGTACCAGCAATGGACCAGTTATTACAGCCCTGAGAAAACTCCAATATGAAGGCCTGGTATCCCATTCCCGTGGCCAGGGTTGCATAGTTGCGAAATGGAGTCCTGCCATTCTGGAGGACCAGTTAGTAGTTCGCAGGGCCTTGGAAACCGAGGCGGCAAGGCTTGCTTCCAGAAGAGTTGGCAGGGAAGATATTGAAATTCTGGCGGAAATGATTCAAAAAATGTCTGCCTTTGTCCGTCAGGGAAAAATACAGGAAGCCCAGGACTTGGATTGGGAATTTCATGCCACCATAGCAAAGCTAACCCGTAGCCAGGCACTTCAGGAAGCTTTGGAAAAATGCCATCTGATGGAAATGATCCGCAAAAGGGAAATCAGTAACCAAACCAAGGAAGAACTTGCGGAATGGGTTCAAAATCATCAGACATTGCTGGATGCCATCGCCTCAGGAAACCCTAATGAGGCTGGCAACGCGATGCACAAATATTTAAGCCTGAAAAAGTAGCCTGACCAGTTGAATGGATTTCGAATTACGGTTTGGGTAGGTCCGCTGGTGGAGTTTTGCCCCCTGCCGGGTTTTCAAGACTCGAGCGAAGCTTGGTGCGGTTTTGGGTATCGCCACCAGTCACCAGGAAAAAGTTTTTTCCTGAAATGCCCGAATCGATGTTCAACACCGGGTTGGCATCCGCGGTGAAAGTTGCCTTCTCCACAGGTTTCCATTCATTCTTGGTGTTGCGAACCCAGCCGTTGCCAAATTCCGCCTTGCGGGCAAATGTCGTGGAAACTTTGTCCCGCTTGAAATCCTCGACGAAGGAATAATAGCCTTTCATGTTCGCTCCGCCGGTGATGGTGGAAAAAGCCACCATGTGAATCCATTTTTTATCGGTCGGGTGGAAAAAGTAGCCAGAGTAAATGGTGCGGTTGCCTTCCACCTTGGAGGTAACCATGAAGCGATAGGTCTCGTTGTCTTTCCAATCCAAGTCATAGAACGACTGGCCGCCGGTTCCTTCGCCGCCGAATCTGCCAATGCGGGTTTTTTCATCCTTGTGGATCAGCTTGGTGCGTTGTTCTTCCTTTACGGCATTGGGATCGTTCTGTCCGGAATCCCAGACCGAGAAGATGGCCAGTTTTTTGCCATTGCCCTGTTCCTGGATGCCGAAGTAACCCTTGTTCCAGCCACAAACCATAAAGTAGGTTCCCTTTGCTGAAGAACGAACGGTGATTTCGTTGTAAAAGGCGTTTCCCTCGGGCATGGGGTAACCAAGGTGCACCGACCTGCAGGCGATGCCCTTCAGTTTTTCATCCGCCTGGGTGGGCAACGAAATCGTACCGAACAAGAGGATGATCAGGGGGCAAAACAAGATTTTTCTCATAGGAAAACCTTCCCGAGTTTCAAAAACGGTTATCAGATTACTAAAAATAGAAGATCATTGACAAATAACCATCCCATAAATGATGATAATTAGATATCAAAATAAATTATTCAGAACCCCAGGCTGCATAATGAACATTTTGGTTCGTTAGGGGGCCCAGTCGTGTCAAATAAAAAAGCATTTACCCTGATAGAACTTCTGGTAGTGATCGCCATCATAGCAATACTTATCGGGTTACTTTTGCCCGCCGTGCAGAAAGTACGCGAGGCAGCCGCCCGTATGACCTGCAACAATAACCTCAAGCAATTGGGAATGGCGTTCCATAACTACCATTCTACCTACAACCAGTTGCCACCCGCTTATTTTCTGGCACTTCCACCTGCTGCCAATCTTGCTTACGGTTGGGGTCCGCTTATACTTCCTTACATCGAGCTGGAAAACCTCTACAAGAAATATGATTTCAACCAAATGTTTACCACTGCTGGTAACCTTGCTGTATTGCAGACACAATTAAAAGTGATGCAATGCCCCTCCACACCCAGCCAAAGCCGCACGGAAACGTGCGTTTTTCCCGCAGGTACTATTCCCGGGTATCCAACTTTAAACTTTACCGTTGCATCAGGAGATTATGGAGTGATTGGTGGGGTTCTAAGCCGTGGCTGGGATGCAATTGTGGGTCCTCCCTCTGGTGGCGACCGTGAGGGTATGCTGGCAGTCATATACACTCCCGGGGAAACTTCCAAGCTGACCGATGTTACCGATGGAACTTCCAATACCCTTTTGCTGACAGAATTAGCCGGAAGGCCCGAAACCTGGCAAACCAACAAGCGTATCAACACCAATGGATTCCCCAATACGGTGGGTGCGGGCTGGGGTAATCCTTACAACGCGGAAAACTGGTTATCCGGTTCGCTGTTTGATGGCACGGGGGCACAGGGGCCTTGTGTTATCAATTGCACGAATATTACAGGCCGTGGAATATATGGCTTTCATTCCGGTGGCGCTGGAGTGGCCATGGGCGATGGCAGCGTGCGCTTTCTGGCGGCAAATATGAATGCCAGGAATTTCCTTTACATGGTCACTCGCAAAAAAGGCGAGATCATCTCTGAATAAGAAATAACCTTGGGGAATGCGGATGTATCGTTTTTCAGCGATTCTTTTTCTTGCGGTTTTTCTTTCCATCGCTGGCTGCGAGCGTTCGACCCGCCAGCCAACCTACCCCGTAAAAGGCAAAGTTTTGGTGGATGGAAAGCCCGCACAAGATCTGTTCATTTACCTTCATCCCATGGATAAAAATGACCCCAAGGCCATCCGTCCCTTTGCGCAGACCGATGAAAATGGAGATTTTGAATTGAACTCTTATGTGACCGGGGATGGTGCCCCGGTTGGGGAATTTATTGTCACCTTTGATTGGCCCATGAGGTCCGGCACTTTTAAGAATAAATTTGAAGGCCCTGACAGGCTTCGTGGAAAATACAAGCAATCCGATAAATCCAAGATCAGGATAAACATCACCAAACAGGGACAATTGCTGGAAACTTTTGAACTTAGCACCAAATAAAAGACCAGGGGATTTCATGATTAAAAAGTTATTGGTTATTTTGGGAATATGCCTTTTTACTGAATCCATAGCCAAGGCTGATCTGGCAAGTTACATAGCCCGCGATGAAAAGTGCTTTGCGTGGTCGATAAAGAACAAGACTGCCACCCCATTGGGCACGGTTTACGAAATAGACCTAACCTCCCAGTGCTGGCAGGGAATCAACTGGGAACACCAGATTCTGGTATGCATACCAGCGGGAATGAAGCCCAGGAAAACCATGCTGCTTTGGAATACTGGTGGCAAGGCCAGTACCACCAGTGCCTTGTTCGGGATGCAGCTTGCCGCCAAATCGCAATCCCCCGTGGCGTTACTTTTTGGTATTCCCAAGCAACCCTTGTTTGATGGCAAAAAGGAAGATGCCCTGATTGCGGAAACCTTCGTGCGTTTCTTGGAAACCAAGGATAGTACTTGGCCCCTTCTGTTTCCCATGGTGAAAAGCCTGGTCAAGGCCATGGATGCCCTGCAGGCATTCACCGAGAAGGAATTTCAACAGAAGGTGGAAAACTTTGTGGTTTCTGGTGCTTCCAAGCGCGGTTGGACTTCCTGGCTGACCGGCGCGGCTGACAAGCGTGTGAAGGCTATCGCACCCCTGGTGATTGATACTCTGAATTTCCAGGAGCAGATTCCAGGCCAGATCAAGGCTTTTGGGACCTATAGCGAACAGTTGGCAGACTACACCAGCCGGAACCTTGTCCCTCTTCCCGAATCCAAGGAGGGGAAAACCCTTTGGCTTTGGGTCGATCCCTACCAATATCGCGAAAAATTGACCATGCCCAAGATGATTATCAACGGCGCAAACGATCCCTATTGGACATTGGATGCCCTGAACAACTATTGGGACGGCCTTAAGGGTGACAAGTATATTCTGTATGTTCCCAACGCAGGGCACGGGCTCGAGGAAAAAACCAAGGATGGTTCCAAAAACCGTGACCGTGCGGTGAATACCCTTTGCGCTTTCAGCCTGCATCAGGTGGAGAACAAGCCATTACCAAAAGTCACCTGGGAATACCTCAAAGAGGGAAACCAGAACAAGCTTTGCATCAAGTGTGATCCCCCTGCCAAGGGGGCAAGGCTCTGGCAGGCAAAATCCAAGACGCTGGACTTTCGCCAATCCACCTGGGAAGAGTCTGGTGCCAAGTTGCAAGGCGGGGATGTCACGGCACTGTTCCAGGAACCAAACGGAGAATTTCAGGCTTGCTTTGGCGAAGTGGATTACGAAGTGGGCGGTTTAACCTACAGGCTTTCCACCCAGGTTAAGATTTGCAAACCTGCTGCCAAGTAATGGATTTGTAAAAACTGAAAGTCCATGGGTGGATGCCCATGGACTTTTTCTTTTACTTGTAGCGTTCCTTCGCGACAGTCTTGATCTTCTCCAGGAATTCCGGATTGTTCTTGATGGCCTGATCGAAAGTTTTCTTGTCCAGAATGAACATATCGCAGGGTGTGGCGGCGCGAATGCTTGCGGTTCTGGGTTGGGCGCTGATCAGGCTTAGTTCACCAAAGAATGCTCCATCGGAAAGTGTGTTAAGCACTTTGCCGGAATCATCCATCACCTCGATGGTGCCGCGGGAAATGATGAACATTTCCCTGCCCATTTCACCCTTGCGGATGATCAAGTCACCGGGTGCGTAAATATCTGCCCGAAGCTGCAAGGCCAGGTTGTGCAGGAAGACCTCTCCCAAGCCCTGGAAGAGTGGAATTTTCTCCAGCACCTCGCGGTTAAGAACCTCGACCCAACGCCTGCCATCATTTTCAATAAGGTCGTATGCGGACTTTGGTCCCCAACCGCCTGCGGGGTAATTGGGAAAGTCTGCCGGTGTTTCAGTTCCCCAGACATCCAGGATGGGTTGTGCAATTCGCCAGGCGGCCTCCACAAGGTCGGTGCGAGAAAACAAGGTCGCATCGCCGATCATGCAACTGTACAGAAGCACTTCATAGCCTGTACCACGGGAAGCCTCGAAAGATTCGGCGTAATCAAACCGCATATTCACGGCCTGGGTTAGCATGGTTGGCCCGGGGGATTTGCCCTGCACACGAAGTTCAATGCCTTGGTCGGGCTGAATGTGGAAGATCAGCCGGTTTGGTTCCCCACGATTCTGGACACTGTTACCCCGGTTTAAGATGTCCGGGGCCTGCTTGAACTGAACCACGATTTCTGTGCCACGCTTCCAAAGGCTTTTGCCACTTCGCAAATAGATGGGAACACCCTCCCAGCGCCAGTTGTCGATGAAAAGCTTCAGGCAGCCAAAGGTTTCGGTGCCACTGGTGGGAGAAACATCGGGTTCCTGCCTGTAGCCAGCGGCAGTTTTGCCATCCGTCTTTTTGCCCGGGCCATACTGTCCGCGCACAGTGTGGGTGTGCACGGTCTCGGGGGTCATCAGGCGAACCGCGTTCAGCAGTTCCGACTTCTGGTTTCGGATGGCGTCCGGCTTGAAGGAAGAAGGTGGCTCCATGCACAGGTAGGCCAGCATCTGGAACATGTGATTCTGGATCATGTCGCGCAGAACGCCGGAGGTTTCGTAGTATTTGCCCCTGTTTTCCACACCCACCGTCTCGGTGACCGAGAACTGAATGTGGTCGATCATGTCCTTGTTCCAGATGGGCTCGAAGATGCCGTTGGCAAATCGGAAAGCCAGCAGGTTTTGCACGGTTTCCTTGCCCAGATAATGGTCAATGCGGAAGATCTGCTCTTCCTTCCAGTGTTTAAGAAGCAGGCGATTCAATTCGATGGCGCTGGGAAGGTCGTGCCCAAAGGGTTTTTCGAAGATCACGCGAATCCAGCCCTTGGACTGATCCTTGATGCCGGAGGATTGAAGGTGCGAAGAAACCAGGTCAAACACCGAGGGTGGTGTCGCCATGTAGAACAGGATGTTGCCCCGGGCCGAGTATTTGGAATCGAGGCTCGCAATCAATTCTCCAAGGGTCTTGAAGGCTTGCGGGTCATCAAATTTACCCGGGGTGTAGTGCAGCTTTTGACAAAAACCCGCCCAGAGGTTTTCATCAAACTTCTTGCGGGTGTTGAACTGGCGGATATCCTGCGTCATGCGTTCGCGGAAGAAATCCGTGGTCCATCCATCCATGGCGATGCCAATGATGGCAAAATTATTTCCCAGCAACCCGTCACAATACAGGTTGAACAGGGCCGGCATGAGCAACCGCTTGGTAAGGTCGCCCGAAGCCCCGAAGATAACCATGATGCAGGGTTCGGCTGGCCGATCGGAATATTTGGAACCGGTGTCGGGTGCTTGCAGAAATCGTGTGATGGACATAAGTTGCTCCAAGAATGCCCCCGCACTGTTCTCATGCGGGAAGCATTAATGTAGCATTCTTTGTCTGGTACGAAAAGAACCCGCAAAAGGTTATTTCAAGTCGAAGTTGATAGTGTTCAGTTTGCCTTCCACCTTGGCGGTAAGGCCGGATTCGCTCACATCGTTGTATTTGGTCGGAATGTTCGGGGGTGGTAGCGGAGAACGATCCTCCGGCAGACGATTCCTCACTTCTTGGATGGAAACAATCATCACCCGGTGTTCTCCGATGGGAGCGCCTTCACGATCCACATCGTTGATGCGGGTTTTCATGATATATTTGCCATTGGCATCGATGATCCCAACTGCCGATGGAAGGTTCCCCACCGGTTGGAAGATGACATTGCCGTTCTTCAAAGCTTTTCCGTTATAGGTAACCACGCCTTCCACTTTGCCCAGGGGTGGAATATCCGACCCGCAGCCGATCAATCCTGAAAGCAAGGAGGCAAGAAACAAGCCTGTAACAATATTCTTACTGAACATCAACCACTTCTCCATTCGCTCTGGTGGCAATCCCTTGCAGCAGATTAACCGGAGTGGAATCCTTCAGGAAGCGAATACTTCCGTCGCAGAAGGCAAACATGGCCCCACCGGTATGGGAGCTTGTGTAAGGCATGTCGTTCACAAGATAAGCCCCTGAATAATTAATGGGGTAACGAACGAACTTGCTGTCGATGGTAAGGCAGCCTGCTGTTCCACCTTGGGGATCATAGGAGTAGTAACCCCAACACCAGGGTTCAATACTTCCCCAAGCACTTGCCAAAGTTACCTTGCGATTCTTGGCACTGGAGGTTTCGCCAAATAACATCGTATTCGAGGTACCATCGGTAATGTCGGTCAGTTTGGTTTTACTGTAAGGATAGATGACACCCGAAGCGACATAAGGAGCATAGGCGTTTTGTGTACCAGGTTTTGCATCCACACCTGCGGCACCACAGTTAGCCCTGTAATGCAGGGCACCCTGTTCCTTGCCAAACCAGGGAATGGCACCGCCTGATGCGGTTGGGTCATCCGGGCTTTTGCCGCCAAGCTCCGAGGATGGGCAAACAAAGGTCTTGATCGGCGAAGTAAATACAGGGTCTTGCCCATAACCACTGGCATTATTGAAGCGGATCGGCATCAGTACCATCAGTGGGTCGCTGTTGCCACTCAGAGTGGCCAGCTTTTTGATGATCGCTTCCTGTTCGATGTAGGGAAAGACTCTTCCCGGCCAGCCGATGTAATAACCCTGCTTGGCCTCGGCACCTGTGGGCAAAGCCTGGAAGGTCTGTTCGTAATTGTGCATCGCCAGGCCAAGCTGCTTAAGGTTGTTGGAGCAGCTCATGCGGGCGGCAGCCTCGCGCACCTTTTGCACTGCAGGCAATAGCAACCCGATCAGGATGGCGATGATGGCTATCACCACCAATAACTCAATGAGTGTGAATCCCCTGCGGGACTTGGAAAGAAACATAGAAATCTCCCATGCAAAAAGAAATGAATGATTGCGAGAGAGTCTTTGACCAATGCCATCGTAATGGGAATGCTAGTTCTTGCCAAACCTAAAATACATCAAATCTTCACTATTGTTTTGCCGGTTTCAGCATGGTTAGCTCGGCTTCCGCGAGGTTTTCCTTGAGCACCTTGGCAATCTCGGCAATCGCCTGCGGGTGATGGTGAATGTGCATGTGCGATTCCGGAATGGTCATCATGGAATCAGAATGGACGGCTAGCGCGCTTTTCACAGGAACAACACCGTCTCCCCGATTAAATTCAAAGAACTGGTTCATGTCACCGGCAATCGTGTGCACCTTGGTATTCTTTGAGGTGCGAAGGGTTTGGAATAGTCTCAGGAATGGATTCTCCAGCCCAAGCATGTCGATACTGTTGGGCTGTCCCTGAATTCTGAAAGCGCTTTGGAAGACATTCGGGTTACTTTCCACAAGATCCTGCCGGAAGTTTTTCTGCCATGAGGGAACTTTCGCCAACCAGGAGCCAATTCTGCCGCTGGGCCGCAGGCTGATCGGTGACCCATCATGCGGGGTACCAACATACACCACATGGCGGATGTTCGGGTTCGGTTCAAAAAACATGGTCTTTTTGGCTAGTGCAAGAGTGGTGTCCCTGCCACGAAGCTCTTCAAACGGAATGTTGCAAAGGCCCTTGTACATGCGATCATCGGAATGGGTTACCTGCAGTTTGGAAAGCAACCCACCCATGCTGTGGCCCACCAGCACCATGTGTTTCAGTGCCTGATCCTCCCCCTTGGGGTCCACCTGGCCAATTACCTTGGATAGGTTTTCGCGCAGGTCGGTACCATTCAGCAAAATAGAGCCCGAGGTTGGATACATATATAACCAGAACTGGTAGCGTTCACGCAGGTTCTGGTCTTGGCTAAGTTCGTTGAGTGCCTCCATCCAGGTGGCAGGGCTCGAAAGCAAGCCGTGTACAAACACCACGGGAATTTTGCCGGGTTGGTACGGGTCCACCATGTAAAGGCCCTGGAATTTTGATTCGCGATCGCCATCCAGGAATCCAAGAATCCACATTTTGGAAGCGAGGTCTCTTTCCAGCATTTCCTCATATGGTGCGGAAAAATCAGCCGCCAGGGTTACCTCGGTTTTGCCTGCCCTTACATTGGCATACTTTCTGGGATTGATCACATCCAACCTGCAGAAGCAACCCTCTTGTGATGGGTCGGGAACTATCAGCACCGTGGCAGAAAATGGATGGCCTAGGCCATGATAGATATCAAGGGGATCTTTTTGCCATTCACCCGCATCCGGATGGAATATCACCGGTAGGCCCGCGCCCTTGCGAACATAGTAATTTGTCAGCATGGAATTCTTATCTGGCATGGGTACTGTCAGATTGCGAAACAGTGAGGCCCGATTGGGAAAGCCATGCGACGCAATCGGGAAGGGTGGGACTTTCTCACTCACCTGCCACCTGTCGGAAAGCTCAAACTTTTTGCCTTTTTCCCCATCCATCAGCACGCGCATCAGGCAGCTTTGATACACCTCCATGACCCTTTTGGAATTGGGGTTTTGGGTTCCTTCCCATTCCAAAAAGCGCCAGGCAAAGCATGCCGCGTAGGCGTACATTTCCACACCCAAATGGATGTCCGTGTCATCCAGTTCATCGGCTTTCTTGTAGGCAAGTTCCATGAAAGAACGCAGATCGCCCGAGGTAAACTGGTCATCAAACAACAGGGCTTTCAAGGTTTGGGGGGTGGCTTCGGCAAGATTGGAAGGAAGCTTTCTGGAGGATAGCTGAATCTCTGCCTGCTTGGTCCATTGTGACTTTACTTGTGGCAATGGTGGCGAAATAGTACGGGTGTTCCTGCAGCCGGTTGGAACAACTCCAACCAGGAAGAACAATCCGGCCAGCCACAAAACTTTCAGCTTGGTCAACAAGCGCAACATCCTCCCACAAAGTCAAACCAAGGTATAACCTGTCGTAAAAAAAAGTCGCAAGTCCAGAAAGGGTATTTGGTTGTGCTGTTTAGCCCCAGTTGCCCAACTTCCCAGTTTCGTGAAAGGATTGGCGCAAGGAATTAGCAAAAGTGTTGTTTTGGAGAGGGGATGAACATCTAGAACATCGTTTCGTTTTTTCCATGTAGTTAGACTAACTATGTTTTTTCCCCCACAAGACTCTGGAAATAGAGGGTTAAGATAGGCTAACCTAACATATGAGTATTCTGATTTTCCGGGAGATAGCATGGCCAATGCAACTATTGCGGGCGGGTGCTTCTGGTGCTTGGAGGCGGTGTTCCAGCGGGTTCATGGGGTTCAAGCCGTGGCGTCTGGCTACACAGGCGGCCAACACCCCAACCCTGATTATCATTCCGTATGCAGCGGTGAGACCGGTCATGCTGAGGTGGTGCAGATCGATTTTGATCCTTCCATCATCAGCTTTTCAGATCTACTGGACATTTTCTTTGCCATTCATGACCCAACCACATTGAACCGGCAGGGAGCCGATGAGGGAACCCAGTACCGGTCTGCCATTTTCTTCCACGATGAGGAACAGAAATCCTTGGCCCTGGCAAAGATCGAACAATTGAACGCTTCCGGCCAGTGGTTCAAGCCATTGGTAACCCAGGTGGAAAAGCTCGAAAAATTTCACCCCGCCGAGGAGTACCATCAAAACTACTATTCATCCCACCCACAGGTCGGATATTGCCAGGCGGTCATAACTCCCAAATTAATGAAGTTCATGAAGCATTTTCCAACCCGGGTACGGCAATAGCTTTATCCGGTACAATAAAAACTAGAATGTTCGCCAACAAAGCTCCGGCTGGCGTGTTACACATCTGCCATGACTGTCATGGGAAGAGAGGCCCTGTTGAAGCCAAATCAGTCCAGGGTGACTGATGTTGAAAGGAACCTCCATCGGGGTTCCGGGCAGGATATCCAAGCTGATCCATCACTTGAATTGTTGATCAGCGGGGATAAGCGTGCTTTTTCGGACTTGGTGGATCGGTACCAAGGCAGGCTTTTTCACTGGCTTTGCAACCTGATGCATGACAGGCATGCCGCCGAAGATCTGGTGCAGGATACCTTTGTGAGGGCATACCAGGCTGCCCAAAGGTTGAAACCGGATACCAACCTTAAGGCCTGGCTGTTTTGCATAGCCCACAATGCCTATGCCAACTGGGTAAGATCCCGCAAGGGACGCAACGAGCCATTGCCTGCGGATCTTCAGGGTTCCGAGAACGGCCCGGAATTAAACGCCCAGGGCAAAGAGGCCAAAAGCCGTCTTGAGAACGCGCTGATTAAATTGCCGGAGGATTGGCGCGTGGCCTTGCTATTGCGCACGCAGGAAGAATTGTCGTTTCGGGAACTTGCACAGTGTCTGGGCACCACGGAAGAAACCGCACGCTGGCGCGTGTTCAAGGCTAGGCAGAAACTGCTGGAGCTTTTGCAAATGAAAGATGGGGATCTGCCATGAACTGTGGACAGGCTTCCGAAAAAATATTGCAGCTTGAAAACCCGGGCGAGCCCGATCGTTTCCTGCAGCAGCACCTTGCCAAATGCCCATCCTGCAATGCGCTTTGGCAAAGGCTGACAGTTTTGGAACAAGATATCGCCTGTCTTTCGAATGCATCTGGTAATGCTGGTTCCGAAAAGCGCGCAAGAAAGATCATGGGCAGGCTGGATGCGCTTGATGCCGGGCGCAAGCCCTGGGTGGTCCGGTTGCGCCGGCCCAATATGGATCGTGCCCGTCAGAAGCTTGCTATTGCGGTTGCCCTGGTGGCTATTCTTTTCACGGTGGCCGCTGGTATGCTTTTTATCCCTCGCACGGTGGATCGTGATTCTCTTCCCGGTCTGGTTGCCCATAAAGACTATCAGCTTTCCCGGGTTCGCTCTTTGCCCACCCGAATCCAGGCGGTGACTGAAATGATTCGGCAGGAACGCACGGAGGCCCGCCTGTTTTCGCAGCAGGGCGATACGCGTCGAATGCTCATGCATGCATCCTTGCTGGTGGAATTGGTGGAGAAGGATGTTGAAAAGCTTATCGGTGCCGCGGGCGCGGATGTCGATCTTTTGAAGGCCGATCTGGTGCAGGAGCTTGCCTACCTTGGAAGCGATTTTCAGCGCCTGGCGTACCAGCATTCTTCCCGGGATGAGGTTTCTTCCGCCCTTTTGCAACTGGCCCGTCTTTCAAAACGCGCCGAGGATCGCCTGCGTTTGACACTTGCTTCCTGAGAGCGTTCAACTCCTGCAGGGTTGCCGGCCTGAAACTTCCCGGCGCAATTCCTTCCAGCTTTACCAATCCGATGGCTGTTCTCACCAACCTTTTTACTTTGGACCCCTGAGTGCGCAACATCTTGCGAATCTGGCGGTTTCTTCCCTCTCTGAGAACGATTTTCAAAATCATCTCCTCGCCCTCGGAGCACAGTACCTCCACCTCGCATTTTCTGGTTGGCCTGCCATCCACCTCCACGCCCTGGCGTAATTTTTCAAGAGAGGATTGGGTCAACGCTGGCTTTACGGTGACTTCATAAGTCTTGGCAACATCGTGGTCTGGTCTGGTGAGGTGATCCGTCAAACCGGAATCATTGCTGATGATGAGAAGGCCTTCGCTATCCGCATCCAACCTGCCCGCACTGAATAGGTGACCATATTCTGCACCGATGATGTCGTAAATGGTTTTTCTGCCCAGTTCATCGGAATGGGTACAGACAACGCCCTTTGGCTTGTTCAAAAGCAGGGTAATACTTTGCGACTTGGATGGAACCGGCAGATCAACCACGATTTTCTGGAGAGATAGATCGACCCAGGCAAGGGGGTTACGGGTTATTGCGCCGTCCACCCTTACCTTGCCATCCTGAATCCAAGCCATGGCTTGGCCCCGGGAACCATAACCAAGCTTGGATATGGCCCGGTTGAGAGTGACCCTTTGCCCCATGGATTAAATACTGTTGTTAACGTCTTGATTTTGAAAATAATCGGTCTTTGAGTCTCTTCAAAAACCTTTCCTTAGATTCATAGCCTTTGGAATCTTCTGTAACTATTTCAGGTTTCTTAGCAGTGTTACTGGGGTACTTTGAGGGTACCAATTCTGCCTCAACATGGTCAGAAGGTTTCACATCCTTCTTGTAGCCGTTGAACTTGAAGCCGGTTGGTTCATACTTGCCAACAATGTCCACCTTGAGTTTGTCGGTAATCTGGCTTTCCATGTCCATGCACCAGAAGCTAGCGTTGACAAGCAGACGGCGCAGGCCTTCACTTTCCAAATCCTGCGAAGCACCCATGGTGGTGGTAAAAGCCCTGCCAAGCTTGCCATCCGGTAGCTTGTATGTTTTGGTCCAGGCGATCGGCATCATGGGTTCATTCTGCTTGCCAGAAACAGGGGGATCGGTTGGTTTCATGCCAGTAAGAACTTGCCCGAGCACAAGCGGTTGGTAGTTTTCCCCAAAAGGAAGCCTTACGCCATAAACATCGGTCGGGCCCCAGATATCTCCGGTCTTGATACCGCGCAGAATGGGTTCCTTCTCGGCATTGGGAACAATCACCCCGCGGCAGCTTTGTTTTCCGTGCTGGCCATGATGGCTGATCCAGGTTTCGCCCAGCACAAGCTTGCCAAAGCCATCGGTCCATTCCTTTTCAGCACCTTTGAAATTAAAACTGTAGCGGACATAAGGGCTGTCCTTTGGCATGTTGAACGCATGGGTGGAAGTGCGCAGCCCGATCACAGGCTTGCCCGCCTTGAGAAAGTCGTCAATATGTTTCATCTGTTCCGGGGGAAGCTTTCGGAAACGCAGACCCATGATAGCCAGGTCTGCCTTGGCGAGTTTCTCAAGCCCCGGGATATTGTCGCCCTGGTTCGGGTTGATCATTCCTGTTTTTGGATCGATGGCAAATAACACCGTGCAGGTAAAGCCATGATGCTTGGCCAGAATCTTGCCTAATTGTGGCAGGGCTTCCTCGGAACGATATTCCTCGTCCCCGCTGATGAGGACAATATGCCTTCCTTTGCCGGGGCCTTCCTTACCTTCGTAAACAACCCAGGGATCCGCCGCTTTGCTTTGAGTTCCCAATAGTACAAGACCCGCTACAGCAAAAAGAATGTTTTTCATCTTGATGAAAGACCTCATGGAAAATGGCTTGTCACTTAGGCAGGAATACTTCTTTATTATTCATACCTTCTTCGGGGCTTCTGGAAAAGAAAAATCCTTTTGGATACAACCTTTAAAATCCCCTGCTGGAAATAGAGCGCATCTGGTTGATGGCATCCCGGAATGATGGATCCCTTGCGCCCTTAAAACCTGCGTTCATGCTGGCCTTCATCATGCGCGATTTGGCTTCATTCAATTTTGATTCATATTTGGCTTTTAGGCGGTCATCTTCAGACTTTGAAGGCTTTGGGAGGGCCTTTAGTTGGTCAAATTCGGTCTTCAGTCTTCCCCCGGTGCTGGTGATTTTGGGTGCGGCATCCTTGGCGCTGGCTTCATCCTGAACCGATTCAAGAATGGCACCCAGATCATTCATGCTTTTAATGATATTCTGCAAAGCCGTTTCATGTTTGGAACCAAACAAGACCGGCCACAATTTCCAGGCACCAAAACCCAAGCCTGTTACCAGCAGAAAGGTTCCAAATCCCACTCCTATCAGGAAGGGTAAATTTCCACCAGACTTGGATCGTTTCTTTCCCTTTGATTTAGTTCTTACAGGTTCCTGTTCTTCCTCAGTTTCCAATTCAAGTTCTTCCACTACTTCCTCCGGTTCAGGAATAGTGAAAGACGATTTACACTTGGGACAGATGATCTTCTTGCCCGGTGTGGGTGAGTTTTTTAACCGGAGCTTCGCATTACATTCCGTGCATGTGACAATATTATTTTGCAAATCATCAGACATGATTGGTTTGCCTTTGCTGTAAACATGAAAGAATTGCCAGATTTTGGGAATTGCCTTTGGGGCCAGCCCAGAACCTTAATGATTAAGATATGCTGAAAGATTCCAAGGGTACATAGCTATCCTTTCCTAATAATTGGTTAAAACCGCAATTCTCATCCGTCGTTAATCATGGGGATTCAGGCATTCTTCTTGCAGATTCTGGGCCTGTGATGCGAAGATAACCTATGAATGAAATTAATGCGCCTAGTTGGGGGAATCCCGGATGCGTTGGATGCGAATAATCTGCCTTTTTGCCATATGTCTTGTCTCGGCAGTGGTGATCGCACAACCTCAGGCCCAGCAAGCCCAAAAAGACTCGGCTCCCGCGCAACTGAATGATTCCATTGACCAGTCTGCGGTAAGCCTTCCCCGTGACAACAAGATGAAAAGCCGCATTGAGGCGGCGCAAGATTACATCAAATCGGAAGACTGGGCTGAGGCCTGCAATGTGTTACAGAAGCTTATAGACATTCGCGAGGATGTTTTTGCCGAGCTTGGCCGCAAGGGGCCGGATGGAAAAGATTCCACCTGGCTGGTCAGTGTCCGCACCGAGGCCAACCGCATGGTGGCAGCGCTTCCGACCAAGGGTTTGGAGTTTTACAAGCTGACCTTCAACGCTCCCGCATCGGCAATGTTGAAAGAGGCCCGCGCCAAGGGCGATGCCAATCTTCTGGCACAAATAGTCAGGCAGTATCTTCACACTGACCCGGGCGCCGAGGCTGCCATTCTGCTGGGAACTTATCAACTGGATCGTGGCAACTTCATGGCGGCATCGCTGGTGTTTGAAAAGCTTCTGGAACGGGAGGGTGCAGACAAGCTTTCACCCCGCACGCTTTTCAAGGCCGCTTACGCCTTCTACCAGGCTGGGGATACTTCCCGTGGCGCCAGGGTTTGGCAGATGCTGGCTTCCCGCGGGCTTCGAGAACTGAATATTGGCGCAACCGCGCAACCTTTGGAGGAACTTAAAAAGCTGGCATCCACCCAGTCCAGGTCCGGCGATTCTGGAATATTCGATTGGCTGCTTTTCTGGGGAAACCCAAAGCGCAGCGCGCAAATGCCCGGCGGCACGGCATTCCTCGAACCTCGCTGGAAACTTCCCACCGCCAAGCTCGACTCCACCAAGTCCTGGTTGCGGATGGCGGAAAACCAACTGCAGCAGCAAAGGCAGCAGGCCCCCATCCCCGCTTTTTCGCCACTTGCCATCACCGTCACCAAAAATGACCAAAAGGTGCCACTGCTTGTCTATCGAAGTTACTGGGGTATTCATGCTGTCCAAATGAAAACAGGCAAGCTGGAATGGGAGGCCCGCTCCGACTGGGCCTTGGAGACGGCCCTGAAGGATAACCGCAAGGAACAGGCCATTTCCAACTGGCTCAACAGCTATGTCAACAACCAGTTCAACCGCCCCGGAATCGTGTTTGAGAATTCTTCCATGGGTACATTCTCTTCCGATGGCAAATACCTGTTCGCGGTGGAAGACCTGGCGGTGCCCCCTCCACCCATGAACAATGCCTATGCACCCGGTAACAACGCTCGTTTTGGTGTCACCAGCAAGGAAGTGATCGATTCGATCCTTCATGCGAAGTTGCAAGCCTACGATCTGGTCACCGGCAAGCTTCGTTGGGAAATTGGTGCCCATGCCGAGAAGGGCGATCTGGTGGATACGTACTTCCTTGGGCCGCCGCTTCCCATCAGTGGCAAGCTGTTTGCGCTCACGGAAAAACAACAGGAGCTTCGCCTGGCTACACTGGACCCCGCTACCGGCAAGCTGCTTGCCATGCAAACCCTGGTCACCACCCGCGACAAGCTTGAACAGGATATCGGCAGGCGCAGTCAGGCCGCGCATCTGGCTTTCGGTGAAGGTATTCTGGTTTGCCCCACCAATGCGGGTGCACTTCTTGGGGTGGACCTTCTAACGAACAGTCTCGTCTGGGCCTACATGTACCGAGACAAGGCCGAGGGGACCGATGTGAATCAGGGAGGTGGCGCGCAGCCACTGCCCGGAAGAATTCGCATTGGCATCAACCGTGTTCAGAACCCAAACCAGAACAATCAATGGAAGGTTACCGCGCCTATTATTTTGGATGGCAAGGTGATCTTTACCGCGCCCGATGCCCGTGCGGTGCATTGTGTGAACCTGCGGGATGGCACCAAGATATGGTCTCACAATCGCCAGGAAGAGGATATTTACCTTGGCGGCGTGGTGCAAAACAAAGTGTTGGTGGTGGGCAGGAAAAGCTGCCGGGGCCTGGATCTTTCCACAGGGCAGACCGCTTGGACCCTTGAAACCGGGGTTCCCTCGGGCATGGGCATTACCTCCGAGAACATTTATTATCTTCCCCTTAAGGAAGGCATCACCTCGAAGGAGCCAGAGATCGTTGCGATTGATGTGGCCCGTGGGCAGGTGGGTGCCCACACCCGTTCCCGCAAGAAGGAGGTGCCGGGAAACCTGCTGTTCTACGAGGGAGAGGTTATCTCGCAGGGCACCTCGGATTTGGTCGCGTATCCACAGCTTGCGGTCAAGCTTGAACAAATAGATCTATTGATCAAGGCGAACCCCAAGGATCCTCTCGGCCTGACCGAGCGGGGCGAACTCAGGCTCGACAAGGGCGACCTTGCGGGTGCCATCGAAGACCTTCAAATGGCGCTGGAGCAGAAACCCAATGCCACCGTCACCGAGCGGGCCAGGCTGAAACTTTACGAATCATTCACAGATTATTTCCAACGAGATTTCAACAAGGCCGAAAAGTTCCTTGATGAATACCAGCAATTGTGCAAGGTGGAGATCCCCGAAAAGGCATCTGATACCGAACGCAAGGAAAAGGAAGCTGAGCAGCGCCGACGCAAGGCAAACTTCCTTTGCCTGGTGGCCAAGGGTAGGGAATCCCAGGGCAGACTGGTCGAGGCTTTTGAAAAGTACCTGGAATTTGCCTCGATAGCCCTTCCAGATGAACTTATCTCGGTGATTGATGAACCTTCGGTAAGGTCGGCCGCGGATGTATGGTCACAGGGGCGAATCGCAGCCATGGTGGCTTCCGCATCACCGGAGCAACGCAAGCCGCTCGAGGAGAAAATCCAGGCCCAGTGGGAAGAGCTCAAGAAAAAGAACCTGCCTCTCGAGGATCTGAAGAAATTCGTGGCTGTATGTGGCTCGTTGTTCACGGTTGGCAAGGAAGCCCGATTGCAACTTGCGATCAAGCTTTCAGGGTCCAAAGATGCGGATTCGATGCTGCTTGTGGAGCAGAACCTTCAGTCGCTGTTAAGGGATAATGGTGGTCTTGGAGCACGCTCTGCCGAGATCCTGGCAAAAACCTATGCATCAAATGGTTTGCTTGAGGATGCCCTTTATTATTACCGCAAGCTCGGATCGGACTACGCCAATGTGACCGTTGATAATGGCAAAAAGGGTTCAGATCTTTTGAATGCCATCGCCTCGGACAAGCGATTCGAAGCTTTGCTTTCCGGCACGACCGCTCAGGCGCTTCCCAAGCGCATCAAGGTATCCGAGGAGCGTGGAAACTTTCATCAGCAGACTCAGGTCTACCGTTTCGAAAAGCCGGAGACAGACCTGCCATATTTCCAGCGCCATCGTTTCGCCCTGCGGTTTGACTTCCATGCCTTGAAACTCATGGATGGAAACACCAACGAGGAGGCATGGTCTAAAAACATCACCCGCACCCTTTTCCAGAACCTGTTGTACGGAAACGGCCAGCCACATCTGGTGCGCTTCCAGTTGCAGACCCAGGGCCATCTGGTGATATTACCACTGGGTCATATCATCTTCGCGATTGATCCTGTTGGCAAAAGAGTGCTCTGGGAAAAGAACCTGTTTAATCCCGCCGGAAATACCCCCGGCCAGGCCAACAGCAGTTCCCCTCCCGGATATAACCAATTGAACATCGACCCTGACGGCACCCTTCGTGTGCTTTACCCGGATGGCTGGGGCCAGCGCATTGGCAATTCCAACCCGCTTGCCTCTGGTGTTGCCACCCTTCAAACCCGTGAGGGGTTGATTGCCTGCGACCCAGTCACAGGCCGAACCCTCTGGACCAGGTCGGATGTGAACTCCCGCGCCGTTTTGTTCACCGATGGGGATCTGCTTTATGTGGTGGATATGTCTCCGGAAAATAATCCCACGGCGACTCGTGCCCTGCGGGCCTACGACGGTGTGACCGTGAAGGTGCCAGACTTCACCGCCGATTACAACAAGCGCATTCGCATCATGGGTGGGCAGATTCTCGCGGCGGATACCGAGAACAATGGTGGCATCACCCTTCGCATGCACGATGTGCAAACCGGCAAGGATACCTGGAAACAGTCGCTTCCCGCCGGCTCTCTGGTTGTTCGCACTGATGAGGATCCAAAGCTAGCCAGCGCGCTGGAACCCGATGGCACACTTCGCGCCTGGAAGTTCCCGGAAGGAAAGATGGTGTTGAACACCAAGGTGGATCCGAAGTTCATCACCAAGGGTGCCATCGCCACCCTGCTTTCGGATGCCAATTTCTACTATCTGGCTTTCAAGGGTTCGGTGAATGCCAACATCATGCCCTGGGGAGATATCCAGTCGAACCTGATGCCGGGTAATGGCATGCGGGCGGTACCGGTCAATGGCGAGTTTTATGCCTTTGAGCGCTCCACGGGCAAAATGCGCTGGCACAACCCTGTCCCCCATCAGATGGTGGTGCTGGATTCCTTCAATGACCTGCCCATGGTTCTTTTTACCTCGCGCTTTCACAAAATGATTGCGAATGGTCAGGTTCGCAATGTTGTCCAGGTAGTGGCTGCCAAGGCCATTGACAAGCGCACCGGCAAGCTCATTTACGATAATGAGAACATTCCCAATGGCATCCAGTTTCATAGTTTGCAGAAGGATGCCAAAAAAGGACGTTTTGAGTTCACCAACTACCAGTTAAGGATCACCTTCCAGACCGAGAATGACTCTCCTCCGGCCTCGGAACCCGGGAACGCAAAAAAAGATTCCTGATTCCCGGTTAGATAGGTTAACCTTTATCGTCGTCACTTGTTGGCCTGCGAATATCCTCCCGGAGGTGTTCCCTATGAAGAAGTGTTTTCCCGCATTGTTGTTGCTTTTGGGCACGGTGGTTACCCCCGCGCCTGCGGATGAGATTCCCAAGGAATACCAGGATGCCATCAAAAAGGGCCTGCAGTGGATGGCCCGTAACCAAAGCAAGGATGGCCATTGGGAAGCCGTGGGCGGCCAGTACCCCATCACCATGACTGCCTTGGGTGGCATGGTTTTGTTGATGGAAGGTTCCACGATCCGTGAGGGCCAGTATCGCGACAATATCCGCAGGGCAGTTGATTTCCTCATGTCGCGATGCCAGCAGAACGGCATGATTGGCAACCCCAACATTCCCGGCGAGGCAGGCCGTTATATGTACGGTCATGGCTTTGGAATGTTATTCCTGGCAAGTGTGTATGGTGACGAGGAAGATGCCGACCGGCGCAAGAAACTCGAGGAGATTCTCGTTCGCGCGGGTAAGTTCTCCCGCGATGCCCAAACCCGGCGCACCTCGCAGAAGGATGGCAAGACGCCCCTTGGTGGCTGGGGTTATGTAAGCGCCAAGGAAGGAAATAATTTTGACGAAGGTTCGGTGACCATCACCCAGGTGCAGGCGCTTCGCGCAGCCCGCAACGCGGGTATTGCGGTGCCACAAGAGGCCATTAAAGAGGCGATTGCCTACCTCGAGGAATCCACCAACCAGCAGGGTGGCGTGATCTACAGCCTTGGAGGCGGCGGTGGCACGGAAGGCAGGCCCGCTCTTACGGCCGCTGCAATCTCATGCGGCTTCAGTTCCGGTGATTACAATTCTCCCCTGATTCGCAAGTGGTTCAAGTTCTGCCAGAACAACATCGGTTCCCTTGGCAACCAGAGGCAGGGACACGATGAATACATGCATTATTATTACGCACAGGCCATGTACGCGCTTGGCGATGAAGGCTACAACAAGCTTTTCCCCGAAACCAAGGAAATGGACAAGCTTGCCTGGAGCAAATACCGCAAAAGCACCTTTGATTATCTTGTGCGAACCCAGGGTGCGGATGGTTCGTGGACAGGTGGCCATGTGGGCCCCGTCTTTATCACCGCCGTGCACCTGACCATATTGCAATTGGATGGCGCAGTGTTGCCCATCTACCAGCGCTAGGATATCCTCTTGTTTTCATTCCAATCCCGAGGCAGGATTTTTCAGCATGAGTAATTCTCACCAGAACCAAGACCACCACGCCGCAAACACCCAGAACCTTGGGCCCGGAGACATCGAAGAGGCAAAAAAGCTTCGTGGTGCGTTTGATAACATCCGCAAGGAACTTGCCAAGGTGATCGTCGGCCAGAACGAGGTCATCGAGGAACTTCTGATCGCCCTTTTCAGCAAGGGCCATTGCATGCTGGAAGGTGTGCCCGGCCTTGCCAAGACCCTGATGATCAGCACGCTTGCCAGAACGCTGTCGCTTTCCTTCAGCAGAATCCAGTTCACTCCCGACTTGATGCCATCCGACATCACCGGGACCGAGGTGATTCAGGAAAACCGCGACACCGGCGGCCGCGAGTTCAAGTTTCTTCAGGGACCGCTGTTCTCGAATGTCATTCTTGCGGATGAAATCAACAGAACGCCCCCCAAGACACAGGCCGCACTGCTCGAGGCCATGCAGGAACGACAGGTCACCGTGGGAAGAACCCGCCACAAGCTGGAAAGCCCCTTCTTCGTGCTAGCGACCCAGAACCCCATTGAACAGGAAGGTACCTATCCACTGCCTGAAGCGCAGCAGGATCGCTTCATGTTCAAGGTGTTTGTGGACTACCCAAGCTTCCAGGAAGAATTCGAGATTGCGGCGCGTACCACCACGCTGGGTGGCGAGGAAGTGCGGAATGTGCTTTCCGGAGCACAGATTCTGGAATTGCAGAACCTTGTGCGAAGGGTTCCGGTCAGCGATCATGCCATAAAATATACCTTGGCACTGGTAAGGCAGACCCGCCTGGGAGAGGTGGGGACCCCGAAGTTTGTGAATGAATGGCTGTCGTGGGGTGCCGGTCCCCGCGCGGTGCAGAATCTTATCCTTGGGGCGAAGGCCCGCGCGCTGTTGCATGGAAGGGTTCATGTTGCCATCGAGGATATCCAGAAGCTGGCACTGCCCGTGTTGCGACATCGCATACTCACCAACTTTACCGCGGCCAGCGAGGGAATCACCCCGGACAAGGTGATCCAGAGACTGGTGGAGGAGACACCCGCTCACGAGAGCGAACTCAATCGGGATGAGCGCTTCCAGAAGATCTTCGCCTCTTAAGGCATTAAGGGGAGAGGATCCAACCAGTGGCCACGCCAACCAGTGAAGACCCGCGAAGATTTCTGCATCCTGCCACCATTGCCAAGGTGGGAAGGCTGGAGTTACGCGCCCGACAGGTGGTGGAGGGTTTTATCTCCGGGCTGCACAAGAGCCCTGTCTTTGGCCACTCCATTGAGTTTCTCCAGCATCGCGAATACACCATGGGCGATGATATTCGCCATTTGGACTGGAAAGTCTGGTCCCGCACGGATCGCTTTCACATCAAGCAGTACGAAGAGGAAACCAACCTTCGGGCGAACCTGGTGGTGGATGTCAGTGAATCGATGCGCTACGGCCAAGGCCCGATGACCAAGTATGATTACGCATGCACAGGCGCGGCCTGCCTGGCCTACCTGCTTTTAAGGCAGCACGATGCCGTGGGCCTGACAACGTTTGATTCGCAGGTGCGTTCGAACATTGCCCCCCGCTCCCAGATGTCGCACCTTGATGCCATCACCACTGGTCTACATCAGGCAAAGCCCGCGAAAAAGACCGACTTTGTCAGCACCTTGAAACGCGTTGCCGAGTCTGTCGGCCAGCGCGGAATGATCATTCTCTTTTCCGATTTTCTTGTCGACAGGGCTGAACTGTTCAAAGGTTTGGAAATGCTTCGGCACCGCAGGCAGGATATCCTGGCATTTCATGTGCTGGACACCGACGAGGTGAATTTCAACTTCACCGGCAGCACCCGGTTTGAAGGCATGGAAGAAATGCCCGACCTGCTTTGTGACCCAAGGTCGCTCCGCGACGGCTACCTTGAAGCGCTTGAAAAATATCTCGTCGAGGTGCGACGTGGCTGCACCCGCCTGGGCATTGATTACCAGATGGTCACCACCGGGGATTACCTGGATGCGGTGCTGAATAAGTTCTTGAACCAAAGGCTGGATGATCGCAACTCCCGTGGCAGGGGAGGCCCCGCATGATAATGCTTTTCCCACGATTGGCGGATTGTTGTTGATGGAGATGTTTCTCAACCCCTGGTACATGATTGCAGGTGGGCTGCTCATTAGCGCCCCGATCCTGATCCATCTCATCAATCGCATTCGTTACAAGCGCGTGGAATGGGCGGCAATGGAGTTCCTGCTGGAGGCGATGAAACGCAACCGGCGCAGGCGTATCTTGGAACAGTTGCTGCTGCTATTGTTGAGAATTTTCCTGGTGCTGCTGACCGGGTTTTTGGTGGCCAGATTTGTCGGCGACACTCTGGGAAGGGGCGCCTCGCAATCTGCGAGTCATTTCATTCTGCTGGACGATTCCTTGAGCATGTCGGATCGCTGGACGGATTCCAACGGCGAAAACAACAGTTTTCGCGTGGCGATTGCCGAGATCAACCGCATTCTTCGCAAGCTGGCCCAGGCGAATGGCGCGCAGCAGGTGCGCATCGCGCTGACCTCGGAACCCGAGGGCAATATCTTTGAAGGCAGGGTTAACGAGCAATCAATCGAGGAGATATCCCGTCGGCTGGAACTGCTGAAGGGTGGTTTCCTGCACGCCGATTTTTCCAAGGGTCTGGACAATGCATCGGCTTATCTTTCTCAGGTGCAGATAGGCACACGCACGCTGCACATCGTAAGCGACCTTCGCGAGTCCGACTGGGGCGCGGCACGGGAAAACCTCCGTCAGGTGCTGGATCGCATCCTGGAGGGGGGGATCAACCTTAGCCTGGTGGATGTGGCGCACCCGTTTCGTGGTGAAAACAGGCAGGTGACGATTCACCATGACAATCTGGCGCTGGTGGACCTGAAGCCGGAATCCAAGCTTGCCGCCGAGGGTGTTCCGATGGAATTCAGCATGACCATTCAGAATTTTGGCTCTGCTGACAAGAGAAGCTTCCTGCATGTGAAGGTGGATGGTCAGGAGGATTTTGCCGCCTCGCAACCCATCGAAAGCCTGCCGGCGCTTCAGCGAACCGAGAAAAAGTTTTCCCTGGTATTGCAACGCAAGAACCGCAACCCGCAGGCCGCGCTCAAGACTTCGGACAAGGCGGGGGATCGCGACCGCAAGCTGAAGCTCGACCGCGAGTTTGTCAGGGTTCGTGCCGAGATCACCGAGGATGAAAAGACCGGGATTCTTTCCGACAACGCCCGGGAGATTGTTGTGGAACTTCGATCCCGGGTTCCTGTGCTGGTGGTGGATGGAGCAGGCCCCGAGGGCAGGTTGCCCGGTGGAGATTCCTTTCATATCGAATTCGCCCTGGCCGCTGCTCGCGCCTATGAGGTGGAACATCGATCCCTGGATGATTTGGAAAAGGCCGAACTCGACATCTATCCCACCATCTATCTCGCGAACATTCCCGAGATCAAGTCTGAAAAGGTGATTGCAAGGCTTCGTGAGTTTGTCGAACGGGGCGGTGGCCTGGTCTGGTTTCTGGGCGATCGTTCCAAGGGCGCCTGGCTTAATTCCATCTATGAAAAAGAAGGGAAGCTTTTCCCGCTTCTTGTCTCCGAGAAGGCTACCGATGGCCTGCCGGAAAATGTCCGCCAGGAGATGAAGCAGCGCGATGAACAACCCAAAATTCTATTTCCAAACCCGGAACACCCGGTGGTAAGGGGGCTGGCAGGCAACCTGGGTGCGATGCGATTCCTTCTGATCGACCGTTATTTTCAGGCCAGGCCGCGCTTCCAATGGGATGCATCGGGCAATGATACCGAGGAAATGATTCTCCTTTCCAACCGCAGGTGGAATGATGACCGCCAGCGTGATGCCTACAAGGACCGTGCCCGCGAGTTGCTAGGCCGCATACCTTACGACGAACCCGCGCAGGAAAAATTCCAGAAGGCCCTTCGCAAGCACGAGAGGACCATCAAGGAAAGCCTGGCTGCCGATTCACAGTACCGATTTGGCATATCGTTGGAGACCCTTCTGAATGATCCGGGTGATGCCGCTCAGGGCCTTGGCTCCATGAAGGAATTCTGGTCCCAGGCATCTCTGCGTCCGCTGGCCCGCGAGATCGAGGAGTTCCGCAGGAGCATCCTCTATGGGGATCCGCTTGTGGTGGGCAGGAAGATTGGCCGAGGCCGCGTGGCGGCGGTGCTAACCTCGGCGGGAACACGCCCAACAGTGCCTGGCGCTACCGATGGATGGAATGAATGGGGCGCGGGGAACCCTGTTTCATGGAGCTACCCTGTGTTCCTGATGGATTTGCAAAGGCACCTCTCCGGCGAAGGCAGCGATCGCAACCGCCTGGTGGGTGATGAAATTAAGATGGCACTTGATGCTTCCCGCTATCAGCCCCGGGTGACGGGCTCTTACTCTTTGCTTGAGGTTTCGTCGGTTCCTCAAAATCAACCTGCTCAACCACCCATCCGCCTGGCTGAGCAAGTACTGTCACAAAAAGAAAACATCCTGGAATTCACTTTCAACCAGACGGAGAAACCCGGTAGCTGGCTGTTTGAATTCTTCCCTATCGCGCCAACGGAAGGCGCCAGCGCCCCCCCCGCAGAATTGCAGGCGTATGCATTCAATGTGGATGCCCAGGCCGAGGGCGACCTGCGTAGGGCTCAACGGGAAAAGCTGGAGTCAAACCGCTTTGCATCCGACCCGCGTGCCGGCAAAGTCCATTTGTGTAGCCCCGGTGACACCTACGATGCGCTGAAAAACCGCCTGCCGGATGCCTCCGAGTCCCCCTGGCTGTACCTGGTGTTTTTGTTGGTGCTTGTCGCCGAGCAGGCTTTGGCGGTGCACTTAAGCTATCACCTGCGTGGGGATGAAGGCACGAAAGTGCCGCTGACGGGAGGCGTGCGCGCATGAACGAAAATGCCTCTCTTCAGGTGACCGAGTTTGTCTTCCGAAGGTTGTCGGATCCCATTCGATTTTTTGGCAGGGAACTACCCGGTTCGGTCTGGGTGGTGGTGCTGATTGCCGCCCTGGTGTTGGCCTTCTTTTACATTGGTTGGATGTATCTAAGGGATTCCCGAAGCATCGGGGTATGGTGGGCTTCATTGCTTGGGCTGTCACGATCGATTGTCTATGGACTGTTGGCGTACGCCTTTTTGCTTCCCGCGGAGCAGACCTGGGAACAGCAGACCACGCGTTCGCGAGTAATAGCCGCCTTTGATGCCTCTGCCAGCATGACAGACACAGTGGATGATATTCCATCAGAATCGGCCCCTCTGGACAAACTGCCAACCCGTCAGGAAAAGGTGCGCCGATTCCTGCTGGAGGGAACCCCCGACTTCCTGGCCATGCTGGAGAAGTCGAACCCTGTGTTTGCCTACAGGTTTGGCAAATCGCTGGATGATGACTATCTCGAGTTTCTAGACGGTGCCACTCTGCTGAAGGAAGACCGTGAGAAACAAAAACAGGAAAATACTCCCGCTGCTTTGCCCTCCAGGTTTTCGCCGGACCAATGGTTGGCGTGGTTGTTTCCCACCAAGGAGGTCAAACCTGCCGAGGATACCAAGGAAGCGGATGCCGAGCGTTTGAAGCGCCTGATCGAGGCTGGCCGGGTGCGTGCTGCCAATGGTGATTTTCAGGGCACGAACTTGGTGGATAGTCTTTCGGGCATTGTCCAGCGAGAGATGAACCACATGGTGCAAGGTGTCATCGTGTTTTCGGATGGCCGTGGCTCGGAAGGATCGGTTCAGGCCCTGAGGGATCTCGAGGAAAGATGCCAGGCGGCCCGAATACCCATCTTCGTGGTGGCGGTGGGAGACGACCGACCCAGAATTCGCACCGAGATTGCGGACATTCGCGCCCCATCCCGTGTTCAACCGGAAGATCGTTTCCGCGTGGTGGTGGAGGTTGTTGGGGAGGGTCTTCCTGAAAAGGAATTCACACCCTATCTGGACATCACCCATGCAAGGCGCAATCAGTCTGGCAAAGAGGAAGCGCTGGACATAGTGCTTGAGGAAGCTGTGGCGGGTACCGCGGAAAAATCTCGCATCCTTCTGGGTAACAAAGTCACCCTTACAGGGCCGACAACCCGGTTCGATCGTGGCACCCCGCCCCGCGCTGAAGTGGAATTTACCCTGGATGCCCCCACGCTGGCAAAAGCCGCGCTTCGTGAAGGCGATCTCATGGGCAAAAAATGGGTTATTGCCCAGACCCCCGACAGCGAAATTCGCCTTTCCGCCCGGGTGCCAAGAGACAAGGCCGAGATCAGCGCCGACAGGGAATCCCGCAAAGGCCCGGTGGAGCTTCGCATTATTGACAAGCCGCTAAGGGTGCTGCTGGTGGCCAGCGGCCCGATGAGAGATTACCAGTTTGTGCGTACTTTGCTTGTGCGCGAAACGGAAAAGAAGCGGGCCGAGCTCTCCATCCTGTTGCAGAACCCACCAGGCAGAACGGACCGAAGGCTGGGTGTGGTGCAGGATATACCACCCGAAAGGTTGTTGAGCCGTTTCCCAGACCAGTACGATTCCAACAATCCCGACCCTGCCGAGAAAATTTACGACCTTGCTTCGTACGATGCGATCATCGCCTTTGATCCGGATTGGAAACAGGTAAACGACGCCTCGATGAAGCTGCTTCGAACGTGGGTGGAAAAAGGTGGTGGTCTTATTGTGGTTGCGGGCCCCCTGCACACCTTGGAGCTTGCACGCCCGGGTCAGGAACGGGAGAGACTGAAGCCTGTTCTGGATCTTTACCCCGTGGTACTGAAGGATATCCGCATAGAGGAAATGGACAGAAAGGCGGATTCTCCCTGGCCGCTTCGATTTGATGGCGCCACGCCCGACATGGAATTTCTGAAACTGGATGAGGGCGAGAATGCCCAGTTCCTGAAGGATTGGGAAAAGTATTTCAATGTGGAGGGCAAGGAAGGCCAGCCCAAGCGCGGGTTCTATAGTTTCTATCCCGTGGAACAGGCCAAGACCGGTTCGCTGGTAGTGGCCAGGTTTGCCGACCCGCAGGTGAAGTTGAAGGATGGCAAGGAGCAACCGTTTGTGGTGATCAGCGATCCATCCAGTGGCAAAAGGGTGGTGTGGGTTGGCTCTGGCGAGGTTTGGCGATTGCGGCAGTATCGCGAGCAATACTTCGAAAGATTCTGGTTGAAGCTGGCGCGCTACGCGGCCGCCGGCGCGACCGGCAAAGATAGCAGGCGAATTTCCCCCTACCTTGGTGGTCCTTATCTGGCCAATCGCTTCATCGAGTTTGAGGCTCGCATTGATGATCGTGGCGGCAGGCCGCTGGGTGTTAACGCGAAACCGCCAAGGGTTTTGATCAATCCGCCGGCAGGGGTTCCCGCTTCTGAGATTCCCCGCGAGGTGGTGATGACCCCGCGAGCGGGTTCGGATGGGGTCTTCCGCGCAAGATTCCTGGTGAAATCCCCCGGAAGGTACGAGGTGATTTTCGATGTGCCGGAAACCGGTGACAAACTGCCGGGCAATTACATCGTCGTTGAGCAACCCGATCCCGAGAAGGAAAATGTTCGTCCAGATTTCTCGCTGCTTTACCAGTTGGCCAGCCCCGCTCAAATGGTGCTGCCCAGACTTTCAGATGCGGATCGCGAAACCCTGAAACAAAGGTTGCAACCACCCGCAGGCCTTAATACCCAGGAAAAACAGGGTGAACAACCCATGAAGTTGTTCTTCGACCTTCGCAGCGCTTCGCTTATTCCCTTGTGCATGAAGACGGATATCAAGGAGATGCGCAACCGCGGTCCGGTACGCGACTTGTGGGATGATGGTTTCACCCTTTGGACATCTTCGCAGGGCAAACCGGTGAAGATATCCTGGCTGCTTTTGGTGGTGGTGGGCTTGCTTTCCTTTGAATGGCTGACACGCAAACTGTTGCGCATTGCCTGACGGAAGATACTTGCGGAAAACTCATGGCGAACGACCTTCCAAGCACTGACAACCTGAGAACCCTGCGGGGACCATTGGATGTATTGCGCCAGCGCATTCGCAAATACATTCTGCTGGATGCGTTGTTTGGCGTCATCTGTTTCATGGCGGTTTGGCTTTGGGTTGATCTGGCTGTGGATTACGGATCTTTTCGCATCTTTGGCGCCGATCTGGTGCAGGTGTTGCCCCGCTATTTTCGCATAGCAGCGCTCCTGTTTTTGGTGGGTGGTTTTTGCTGGCTGCTGCTGCGCAATTTACTTCTCAGGCTTCGAACCGAGCTTAGGGATGAAGCCCTGGCCTTGTCGTTGGAAAGACAATTTCCCGCAATCCTTGGCGATCGGCTGATTACCGCCATTCAATTGGCAGACCCGGTTCGTGCCCGCGAACGAGGTGCCTCTGCCGAAATGGTTCAACAAACTGTAAATGAGGCAGCGCAGATCGTAGGTTCCCTGAACCTCGACCAGACGCTGGACTGGCAAAGGCTGAAAGTTTTGGCCCGTCGATGTCTTCATTTCACCTTTGGTGGCTATCTGCTGGGGCTGTTACTTTTTGTGGCTGGCGCCGCGCCCGCGGTACCCGAAGGGGAAACATCCCCGGGGGCTGTCACCCTGTATCACGATACGCTGATTACCTGGGCCGAACGAGATCTTCTGGTTCGTAATATCATCTGGCCCCGCCATGCATTTGTGGAAGTGATTGGTTTCCCAGATAGCGGGACCGTTCGTGTCGGCAGGGATGCGCCACCCTATGCGCTTCAGGCCCGAGCGGTGCGTCACGCCGTGGCAGGCAGAGCTTCCGGCCGTGCTGTGGAACGATTTCGGGCATATCTGCAAAAGCACAATCTGGAATCCGAAAGTGCGGTAAACCTGTTTGGTCGCAGGCCCCCTGAGGGTTGGCGAGCCATTACTTTTTTTGATCTTCCGGATTGGGTATCTGCCCCGTTGCCAGAATGGGGAAGTTTGCCAGCCGACCTGAAACCCGCCCGGGCAGCCGAGGCCATTACTTTGGATGAGATCGAAGTCTATCTGGAAAAAACCCAGGCAGATTCAGAGTCGCTGGCACAGTTACGCAAGGTGTTGGAGGAAATTCGAACCCGGGAAAAGAGCAGTCTTTACCGCCGAAAACTAAGGTTTTTGAAGGTGCCGGAGCAAGTGCTGGTAAGGTCTTGGGGTGCTTCCACAAGCAACAACATGACATTGCAGCGTGGCGCGGGTAATGAGTTTACGGGCCTGATGGCCGACCTGCGCGAAACGGTGGATTTCACGCTGGAGGCAGTGGACTACCGCACCTCTGCCAGAAGATTGCAGCTTGTGCCTCCCCCCATGCTTTTGAAACTGATGGTGCAGGAAAGCCACCCGGCTTACCTTTACCACCGCACCGATGTGGAGGCCGATGGCACGGCCCTGAAGGGACTCAAGCAGGTGTTTGAGGCGCAGGATATGCTGCAACCGGGTTCCGATATGAGTCGTATTTCGGTGCCCGAAGGTAGCGATGTGAAGGTAACAGCCTCTTGTGATACCGATATCAAACAAATTCGTGCTGTGTTGAAGGATGGCAGCAAGGCTTCGGGCTTGAGCCCGGTTTTAACGGACCCCAAAACTTTTGGTTTTGAGGTGACCAATGTGCGCGAGGAGAGAACCTTTTACCTTGAATATGAGGATGCCGAGGGCGTTCTTGGCCGCAGGGGCGTGGTGATCAAGCCAAAGGCGGATGAGCCCCCCGTGGTGGACTTCGAGGTGGATTCACTCCGCCGAACCAAGGATGGTTTTTTGGTGACTCCCCTGGCGCGAATTCCCATCAAGGGAAATGCATCTGATGCCCATGGGCTTGGGCAGGTGCGCTACGCGTACAATTCCCGCAAGATCGAGACCGAGGCGCTGGATGTCAAATCCCTGTTCTTGCTTTCCTCCATCACCCAGTTCATTCCCACCGAGGGGTCTGGGGTAAGGTCGCTGGCATTTCTGGGTGCGGTACTGCCTGCTGGAAAGCCAAAAGAAACCGAGCCAGCCAAAGATCAGCGCTATTTCAATCTACCTTCTTTCAGGGCTTTGTTAGCTGCAAACCCGGGTGAGTTGAAACCCCTGGCCGAAATCCAAAAGCAGTTGGCCAGCCCGATCAAACTTTCGCAAAAGCCAGCCATCACCCGGTCATTCCTGATTCAGCCAGACAACTTCGAGAATATCGAGGAAGAACCCAAATCCGACTTCCCGTTGTGGAAGCAGGGACTGGCGCAGCCGGGTGGTTCCGGCAGTTATCAGCCAAGGTTCCGTATGGAAGTCTGGCTCGAGGCTTTGGATCACGATGTGGAAACCGGCCCGCACCTGGTGGCAAGCAAGGATCGCTATTTATTCCTGGTGGTGCCTGAGGCGGATCTTTTGGCGGAGATCGGTCGCGAGGAAGAAAAACACAAGGTCGCCTTGGAAACCGTAAAAGGTCAGTTATTGGAGGCCGAGGCCAGACTGGGTCTGACGGGCCTGGATCTTTCCTCCCCGGGCGTGACAGCGGCTCAGTTGGGCCCCATGGTCGCCCGCAGCGAGGAAATTGAACGATCCCTTGAAACCCGCCAGGCCGCGGTGGCAGAGGTGCTGGATGCCTATGGTCGCATTCTTCGCGAGATGAAGCTGAACCGTGTGGAAGCCGACAGGCAAAAGAGGGTTTTTGAAACCATCCATGAACCACTGCGAAAGATCATGGGGGTGGAGTTCCCAGCAACTACCCGGGCCATGGTGGATTTCCGTTCCAATCTGGATGATGCCGGCAAGCCATTGCCCCAAAAACTGATGGCGGGCAGGGAATCTTTGCAGGCAGCCAGAACCCAGTTCAAGAGATTGCTGACAGCGATTGATGAGGTGCTGGCCGCCATGGGAACTCTGACAGACATCAACAAACTGGTGGCCACCCTCCGCGCCATCGAGGAAGAGGAACGCAAGCAGTACGATCTCATCCAGAAAATTCACGAAGAACTCGTCAAGAAAACCCTCGAGGATGTCCTCAACCCTGGAAAATAGTTTTTGCTAAAGAGCGGGGGGTGTGAACCCCCCGGTAAACTGGTTACAAGACCCACCGGGGGGGGGTTCTCACCCCCTCCTCATGGAAATCACTTTATTCCTTATTTCACTTCTTTCAGCAGGGTTTCGATGGCTTTTTCTAATTCTTCCCCACGTATGTTTTTGTAGCGGATGGTTCCTCTGGCATCGATCACATAAATGGTCGGATAAAAGCTGATATTAAGTGTCTTGGAAAACTCGCCACCTTTGCCCGCCCACCAATGCTTCCAACCCATCTCATTCTTTTGAAGAAATTCGGTAAGCGTGTTTTTTTCCTCATCACAGCTTACGCTTAAAAGTTCAAACGGCCTGCCTTGCAGCTTTTTCACCATCTCGCGCTGGTGGGGAATCATTGCCCTGCAGGGCCCGCACCAAGTGGTCCAAACATCCAGCACCACCACCCTGCCCCGAAAGTCCGAGATGGTTTGTTTTTTCCCCTCTAAAGTCTCGGCAGAAACCTCTGGAATAATTTTTCCCACTTTCAACATGCGAATTTCGCGTAGTTTTCCATCCGCCCATGCTGAAATGGAAAGAGTCTTTCCGCTGGCGTACACTCCCTCCAAATATCTGTCCCTGGCCAGGCTTTCCAGCAAAGGCTCGGCGGCTTTCTCATCGCCCTCGCGAAGTATTTCCGAGGCCATTCGGTAGCCCGCCTTACCCCGCACTTCTGGGTTGGTGCTCTTGGCAAACACGGCCCGGGTGAAGTCGGCAAGTTCCGGAGTCCAGTTTGTTTTCAGAATTAATTCGGCGGTCTTGGCGTGGTTGGCATGGTGTTTCAAAATCAGTTCCAGCGGCTTGATGCTGGTGGCAGTCTCTTCAGGTTTTGGCCCGGGAAAGCTTCCCAGCATTTTTGCGACTTTTGGAATGTCCGCCACTCTGGCAAGAAAAACCAGTGCTTCCATGGATGCATCATCGCCGGGGTTTGCCAGCACCAACTGGCACAACAAATACACGGTGGTTAAAACCGGGGGTGTTTTAGCCAAAAGGGCTGTTTTTTCATCCTCCGAGGTTCTTGCAATGCGTTCCACAAAACTGGCGCAGGCTGCATGGTAGTTATCCAAGTGAGTTTTCACCTGGGTCATGCGATCCATCGATTTCAGGCCCGCGGGAACTATGGGCTGGGCCATGATGGTTGTTCCCGGTTGAACCTTTAATTTCAACGCGGGAATCGATTTTGGCTCCTGAGCCAGGCAACTGGCGCCAAATAGTAGCACCATAAACCAACACATACGCATGGGCAGCCTCATTTCCACGAAGAAGGGATCATAGAGACATCGTAACCCTAGCACTGATGGATGGGTGAATCAAAAGTAATCAGGGCGGCTTTGGTTGCTGCCGGCAAACCGGCGGAGTAAGATGGTGTTTCCAACCCGGATTACTTTTTTCATTGGATGCATGAACATGGTTTCTTCAATTGTGATGATGCTTGGACTGTCGCTTTGTGGCCAGGGGCGCCCATCGGAACCTCCATCACCGGATGTGTTGTACCGAAGGGAAAATCTCGTGGCTTGGTGCATCGTGCCATTTGATTCCAAAAAGCGCAACAGTGCCGACCGTGCCAGAATGCTGAAGGATTTGGGTTTCAGCAAGTTTGCCTACGACTGGCGGGATGAACATATTCCCACCTTTGATGAGGAAATAGCCCAGCTAAAAAAGAACAATATTGAACTGACAGCATTCTGGTTCCCTGGCGGGCTTAATGCACAGGCAAAAAAAATCCTCGAAGCATTGGAACGCAACCAGGTGAGAACCCAACTTTGGGTTTCCATGGGTGACCCGGCACCCGGCAAAGATCAGGCAACCAAAGTGAAGACAGCCTGCGACCAGATTCGTCCCATCTCCGCGGCGGCGCGAAAGATCGGCTGTAGCGTGGCTCTTTACAACCATGGTGGCTGGTTTGGTGAACCCGAAAACCAGGCCCAAATCTGCGAACAGCTCCAAGAAACCAATGTCGGCATCGTCTACAACCTGCACCATGGCCACGATCACCTCGAGAATTTTCTGCCCTTGTTCAAGCGTATACAGCCCTGGCTTTTTTGCGTGAACATCAACGGCATGGATCGAGAGGGTGACAAGCTGGGTCGCAAGATTCTACAACTGGGGCAGGGGGAAAAAGATCTCGATTTGCTGAATGCCATCTTGAAAAGTGGTTACAAGGGCCCGATAGGAATTCTTGGCCACACCCAGCACGATGCCGAGCTTACCCTGCGAGATAATCTGGATGGTTTGGATTGGCTGATCAAACAGATGAAGAAGGAAAAAGGCGTGGCCAAGCCAACACCTCGCACACCAGTGCCTGCAAGGAAGGTGGCGGTTGCTCCAGCGGTATCCAATCAGGCCGTTCCAGCGAAGCCGGTTGCTTCCAAAGAAATCCCGTACAACCCCAAGATGGTGGAGCAACTGCTTGCGGAAGCCCAAACCAAGGGTGACAGTGCCGCGGGTGCCCGCGTCTTCAGCTCGGCAAAATACGCCTGCCTTTCCTGCCACAAGGTTGGGCAGCAAGGGGGTCAGGTTGGCCCCGAGTTAACCGCCGTCGCCAATTGCATCAAGCCGCATGAAATTGTGGAGGGGGTGCTTTGGCCATCCCGTCAGATCAAGGATGAATACCGCGCCTTTAGCGTGGTTACATCCGCGGGTAAGGTTATTCAAGGTTACAAGGTGAAGGAAACCGAAAAGGAAGTCGTTATACGCGAAGCCTCCACAAGTAAGGAGCTGGTTGTAAAAAGGGACGACATCGAGGAAATCCGCGCTGTGGGCAGCCTTATGCCATCGGGCATAGCCGAGGCGATGAGCCCCGAGGAAAGGCGCGATCTGGTTCGATTTCTTCTGGATCTAGGCAAAGACCCCAAGGCAGTTGGTTTTATGCCAGCCATGCCGATGACCAATATGAAACCTGTGGCTTTTGAATATCTGCGTGAACCCATCGACAAGAATGCCTGGCCGGGCTGGGAATCGTTTGTGAACCGCGAAAGGCTATACGATTTTTACGCCAAGCAAGCCACTTACTTTGCCGGCAAGGCCGAACGCCCCATGCTGGTGGAAGCTTTTCCGGGGCTGGATAGTGGCAAGCATGGCCATTGGGGAAACCAGAACGAGGATACCTGGAAAAGCAGCAATTGGAACAAAGCGGATCTTGGAAGAGTTTTAAGCGGCATCTTTCGCGCACCCGGCGTGATGGTGCCTCGCGGTGTTTGCGTTCTATTGGGCGAACAGGGCGAACTGGCCACTTGCTTCAACCCGGAAACCCTGAACTATGAATCCATCTGGCAGGGTGGATTTCTCACTTTCTCCAATATTCGACATGGTTTCATGGATGGCCTGAAACCGGTGGGTACCATCCTTCCGCCTCCCCCTTCCCGCAAGCTGGACAAACCTTTTGTTTATCATGGGTTTTACCTTCATGGTAACCGGGTGATTTTTTCCTACAGCCTGGATGGGGTGGAGCATCTCGATTCCCCCTCGGTTCGGGATGGAAAATTTTACCGTGATGCCGGCCCTCGCAAGGGTCATCCGCTGGAAGGGCTTGTGAAAGGTGGTCCCACCCGCTTCCCCCAGAAAATTGCCGGCAAAGTTTCCCTGGGGAAGGGCTCACCTTATGCGGTTGACACTATCGAGGTGCCCTTTGAAAACCCCTGGAAAATGCCTTTCTTCCCCGGTGATATCGCCTTTCTTTCTGATGGCACCGGTCTGGTTTGCACCATGCAGGGCGAAGTGTGGCGCTTTGATGGCATGAACAAGGCGGGCAGTCCGGTTACCTGGCGCAGGGTAGCTTCCGGCTTGCATCAGGCGCTGGGGATGATTGTGCATGAGGATGTGCCCTATGTTCTTGGCCGTGACCAGATCACCCGTTTGCACGATCTGAACAACGATGGCGAATATGATTTTCATGAATGTTTTTCGAACGCCTTCAAGACTTCGCCCGGTGGTCATGATTTTATCTGTGGTCTGGTTCGCAAAAAGGATGGCAGTTTCTGTTTTGCCTCGAGCAATCAGGGAGTGGTGCAAGTCTCCGCGGATGGCAAAAAAGCCGAGGTGCTTGCCACCGGTTTCCGCAACCCCGATGGTATTGGCCTTAGTGTAGATGAAAAACTTACCGTGCCCTGCTCCGAGGGTGATTGGACCCCAAGCTCCATGATCTGCCAGATTCGCAATGGCGGTTTCTATGGCTATGGTGGACCGCGCAACAACATGCCACCCGACCTTCCTTTGGTCTATCTTCCCCGTGGTATTGATAATTCCTCCGGTGGTCAGATCACGGTATCTTCGGATCAATGGGGCCCGTTGAAGGATTTGATGGTGCATTTTTCCTTTGGTGCCTGCTCGCATATGTTGCTTCTTCGCGACGAGGTGAATGGCAAACCGCAGGGCGCCGTGGTGCCCCTGCCCGGGGAGTTTATTTCCGGGGCGCACCGTGGCAAGTTTCACCCCACCGATGGCCAGCTTTATGTGGCTGGTATGCAGGGTTGGGGCACTTATGCCCAGGCCGAGGGTTCCATTCAACGGGTTCGCTATACCGGCGCACCGGTTCAACTGCCTGTTTCCATCCATTCCCATGCAAATGGGGTGCTTCTGAAATTTAGCTCGCCCGTGGACAGGGATCTGCTTGCCAAGCCCTCCAGCAGGCTGGCCATGGCTTGGAATTACCGCTATTCACCCGCCTATGGATCTGCTGAATATTCACCTTCCCACTTTGGTTTGCGTGGACACGATATTCTGGATACCCCCGCGGCTCATGTGCTTGCGGATGGTAAAACCGTCTTTTTGGAAATCCCGGAACTGCAGCCGGTGAACCAGCTTTTGCTTCACCTGAAGGTTGGCCCTGGCCAGCCTGTTCATTTGTTTGCCACGGTGCACGAACTGGACAAGGACTTCACCGCTTTTGAAGGCTTCCAGCCCCGGCAGAAAATCATTCGCCCCCATCCCATCCATGCCGATCTTGCCATGGCGGTCAAAACCAATCCGAACCGGTGGAAATACCCGATTGGCAACAACCGTGCTGTGAAGATCGAAGCCGGCCCAAATCTATCTTTTGTTCCCAACCAGATTAAAGCCAAGCCTGGCGAGGTGCTGGCACTTACCTTCCAGAACCCGGATGTGGTTCCCCATAATCTGGCCATTATTAAGCCCGGCGCCCTTCCCGCGGTGGGGATTCTGGCTAATCAATTGATTGGTGATCCCCAGGCGATCGTTCGCCACTATGTTCCCGACACCGCCGATGTGATCGTGCATACCGATGTGGTCATGCCTTCGGATAAGTTCACGATTTATTTCAAGGCGCCTGAGAAAAAGGGTTTTTATCCCTTTGTATGCACATTCCCCGGCCATTGGATGGTGATGAATGGCAACCTGGTGATCGAGTAGCCCCGCCTTTTTTCCAACCCCTACAATAAAAGAAAAGGGAGGCTGCCATGCCATCGCTGGCTGATTTGCGCAAGGAATACACTCGCCATGGGTTACTGGAAGCGGAAATGCTCGCCGACCCGGTGAAGCAGTTTGGCAACTGGTTCGAGGAGGCGGTTTCCGCGGGTCTGCCGGAGCCCAATGCCATGACTTTGGCCACCTGCACCCGGGATGGCCTTCCCTCGGCGCGCATCGTTCTTCTGAAACATTTCGATGAATCCGGCTTCACTTTCTTTACCAGCTATGTTGGCCGTAAGGCGGAAGACCTAGCGCAGAACCCGAAAGCCGCCATGGTGTTTTTCTGGCACGAGTTGGAAAGGCAAGTACGCATCGAGGGTGAAGTTACCAAAATAAGTCGTGCAGAATCGGAGGAGTATTTCCATTCCAGACCTGTGGGCAGCCGCATAGGGGCCTGGGCCTCCAAGCAAAGCAGCATCATGGCCGGGCGCGAGGAATTGGAGCAGCGCTGGAAGGAAATCGAAGCTCGTTTTCCGGATGGTCAGATTCCCCTGCCGGATTCCTGGGGTGGCTACCGGCTGTATCCGCTTTCCATCGAGTTCTGGCAGGGCCGGCCCAGTCGCATGCATGACCGTATTCTTTACACTCGCATGGCAAGCCATTGGAACATGGCCCGCCTCGGGCCGTAATCACATCTTTTCCTGGTGCTTAGAGCTACTTCTGATATCCTGGCAATTGTTCACAAAAGGATATTCAGATGGCAAATAGTATTCCGAATAATGCTTTTCCTGATAAAGGAAATTGGACATCTTATCAATTGAAGTTGGCTTTTTACCTTTACTGCCAACTGCCTTTTGGAAAACTCACACACAGTAACAAGGAAATTATTCGTCTTGCGGAATTAATTCATCGAACACCATCCTCGGTGGCGATGAAGTTATGCAATTTTGCAAGCTTGGACCCCGCTATTAGGAATTCCGGAAGAAAGGGGCTCGAGGGTGCATCAAGGGCCGACAGGGAAACTTGGGAACTATTTCATGACAATTGGGTGTTGCTTGCCAAAGAATGTGAAAGTTTGCTTACTCTCTTAACTCAAGGTAAGCCTTTTTTGGGTAAAGATTCAAAAGGAAAAGAGGTTAAGTTTTTGTTAAATGATTTTAAAGGGAAAACCCGGAAAGCTTTGGTTTACCAAAGGTTGAATCAATCCTTCTTTCGTAGAGCGGTTTTGGCCAGCTACGGTGGTGCTTGTTGCATCTCTGGTTTAACCGAAACAAATCTACTTGTAGCCAGCCACATTGTGCCTTGGAGCAAAGATGAGGAAAATAGGCTGAATCCATCCAATGGTCTTCTTTTGTCTGCGATTCATGACAAGGCTTTTGATCAGGGGTTGATGACATTGTCATCCGGGTTTGAAATTATTCTTTCAAAAAAGTTGAGGGATACAACGAACGAGCTTTTAAAAAGAGTTTTTCTAGATTTTGAAGGGAAGGTTATCCGAAAACCGGAACGCTTTATCCCTAGAACTGATTTTCTTGATTATCACCGCAATCATGTCTTTGAAAAATTGCCAACATAGATTTGTCAAAGCATACATGCTGCAAATGTGTTCCCATTTATACGGGTAAGTACGTTTTAAGGTTGTGCATGTATTAGGGATTAAAGCTGGTATATTAAACATATTACCTTGCTCGGGCTTTTTTCATTTTCCATACGAGGTTTAGTATGAGAACCACGCAAAGATATGCGGGTCTTGCCGGGTTGTTTTTCACAGTCATTCTCGCGGGAATCTGGTTGGTTGGTGGTGGTGTGGCCCGCCAGCAAAATGGGAATGAGAACAAGGCGGCTCCCGAGGAGAGTGAAATTCACAAGGCTTTGCAGCAATTCGTTTCCGGGTTTAACGCCAACGACAGCAAGGCCATCGAAAAGGCTCTTTGCCCGGGGATGGAGTACATCGATGAAAACAGCCAGCATATTTCCGGCAGGAATGCGGTGGTGGAATTGTTGGCGAATTTTTTCAAGTCAAATGTCGGTGCCAAGATTCAGTTGACGCCGGAGGGGGCCAGGGTGGTATCTCCGGTGCTTGCACTGGAAGATGCTGAATCTGTCATAACGATTGAAGAAAAAGGCAAACAGACATCCCGCAGGGTCAGTCTGGTTTATGCCTTGCAGGAAGGCGTTTGGAAGATTGCAAGTTTTCGGGAGTTTCCTGAATCCGAGCCTGAAACAGATCCGGCGGCAAAGCTCAGGGATCTTGCCTGGCTGGAAGGTGGCTGGGTGGATGAAAGCCCTGATGGAGTGGTGGAAACCCGGTTTGTAATGGCAAAAGATGGCTCGCATTTGCAAAGGGAATTCACCGTGCGGCAGAATGGCGCCGAGGTGCTTAAGGGAAGCCAGCGCATTGCCGTGGACCCTAGAAGTGGTTCCATTCGCGCATGGACTTTTGATTCTTTGGGTGGCCACAGTGAATCGACCTGGACAAAGCAAGGAGAAGGCTGGCTAATCCGAGGCAATGGGGTTTCATCAGATGGAAAAGAAACCTCGGCAACCTTTACACTGAAACCTCTTGGAAAAGACCGTCTGGAGTTCAAAACATTCCACAAAATTGTGGGGAATGAGGTAGAACCCGATAATACCACGATTTTGGTGCGCAAAATCGATCCTTCCAAGCGTTAACTTTGTAAATCCGCAAATTCCCAGTTACCAGATGGTTGCCATGAAAAGAATTACCAAGATATCCATGCTTTTGTTTGTAGCTGCCATAGGTGGTTTGGCTTTTGCCCAACCTCCGAGGGGTAAGCCAGGCGGCGGTGGCGGTAACCGGCCATCAGCGCCTCAAGGAAATCGCCCGGCGCCATCTGCTTCGGCAAGGCCTTCGATGGGGTCCAGACCTATGGTTTCGAACCCAGCCTCCGAGGCAAGGCCAAAGCCCCCGGTTCCTACTGCGCCAAACGGGTCAGTAAATCGGCCGGGCAGCGGGCTAAGTGCAAACAAACCTGGTATTTCACCGGGTATGGGTGGCATGGATCGCCCTTCCCGACCAACCATTCCAACAGGGATGGGTGAAGCCCAAACGCTTCGGCCATCGGTTCGACCCAATGTTTCAGAAAGTAAACCAATTGGAAGTAGCCGTCCAAATGGAGATGCTGGCACCGGGGTTGTCGGGAACAATCGGCCCGCAAATCGACCGATAGGAGTTGCACCCGCTTTGCCGGGCGGTGCGGGTGGCAACCGTCCGAGTGGGGGTGGGAATGTTGGAAATAATGTGGTGAACAAGCCGGGAACAATTCCTGGAAATGTGAGTGGAAACAGGCCCGGGTTGAATCTTCCTCCCGGTGGAATTGGTGGAAACAGGCCCGGTGGTAACGACCGGCCTGGTATTAACTGGCCCAATCGGCCGGGAAACAGCATCGGCAATCCAATGGACAGGCCTCAAGCAAACTGGAAGCCTGGTATCAATAATAACGGCAGCATCAACACCGTTATTAACAATCGACCGATCAATAATAATTTCAACAACACCAATATAAATCATTTTCAGCACAATAATTTCAACAATGGCGCCTGGGGTGGTTACCGGCCATACGGAGGATACTGGGGAGGCAATGGGTACAATCCCTATTTGGGTGCTGCAGCAACAGGTTATGGTGCCGCTTGGGCGAATAATTATGTGAATTGGAATCGGGGTTATCATCCCTGGTACAACTGCTGCTATCAGGGTTATGGATATAACAGATGGGGATTGGGGGCAACAGGTGTTGGTCTGGCGATAGGTGCCTGGGGTCTTGCCAGCATGGCACTGAACTTTGGCTACAGCCCTTATTACAATCCTTTTGTGGTGGCTTCCGCACCAGCCCCGGTTTACCTGAACTACACACAGCCGGTCATTAATGTTGCCCAAGCAGTGCCCGAAACAGGGGCAGAGGCTCCGAAATTACCAGAGGTAAGCGCGAATTACTTTGATAAGGCACGGGCGGATTTCCGTTCTGGCGATTACAAGAATGCGCTTTCCAACGCCGAGAAAGCCATTCAGGAGTTTCCCAAAGATGCGGTAATGCATGAATTCAGGGCTTTGTGCCTTTTTGCCTTGAAGGATTACCAGCAATCTTCAGCGGCCATTCATGCGCTTTTGGCCAGTGGCCCCGGTTGGGATTGGACCACGCTGAGTTCCCTGTACAGTAATGTGGATACTTACAAGGCTCAGTTGAACGCGCTTGCGGATTACTCCGCGGCAAACCCCAAAGACACCGCTGTGCTCTTCTTGCTTGGTTATCATCAAATGACAGCCGAGGATGCGGATAACGCCCGGGAAACAGTTTCCAAACTTCGCAAGTTGTTCCCTAAAGATCCAGTGGTGGAGAACATGTATATTGTTTCTGGTGCCGCCGCCAAAGATGCAGAAAAGGAAGAACCCAGGGAAAATCCCAAAGAGGAAAAAGCAGACGAATCCAAGCTGGATATTTTGGGTCATTGGAAGGCTGAAAGGCCTGATGGAGGCACCATCTCACTATGGATAGAAAAGGATGGAAAGTTTGAATGGGAAGTTGCGGATAAAGCCGGTAAAAAAGACAAGTTTGGGGGGAATTTTACCTTGGAAGGTCAGGTGCTGATTCTGGAGCGTTCCTCCGGCGGTGCCCTGATGGGCAAGGTGAAGGCGATATCCGAGAATGAATTTTCCTTCCGAGTAATCGGTGGTCCGGTGAATGACCCCGGTCTTGTGTTCAAGAAGTAAGGTGTGACTTCGTTTCTGAGGTGAGAAAATATCGATAGTAATGGGTAACCAAAGTGTGAACCTTACTTCTGAAACGTACCCATGCAATAAATGGTGGAGCTTGGGAGTTGTTTGTTTGCTTAATCCGGATCGATGATTGTGAAAATTATTTAAATTAGGTTTAAAGTCGTGTGAGCGTATAATTTCAGCATCCGATAGGTTTTCCCCATTTTTTTACCTCATTGGAATTATAGATGCTCTGGATGATTACAAGTTCATATCTTGCAAGCTTTCATAACAAGATGAAATTTTGGGTTGTTGGAATAGGTGCTATTCCATGCATGGTTTTGGGGCTGGCATTTTTTGTTAGTTCAAAAAATGCAATTTCCCAGGAGGCCACCAAGAAGATGGATGAAAACCTAGGGTTGTTATTGAGGTTGGGCAAGGAAGTTCGGCCGATAACTTTTGTGGATACCAAGGGTAAAAAATGGGAATTGCATGATCAAAAGGATGCTAGGGCAATTGTGGTGACTTTTTTGGATTTTAAGTGCCCCATATCCAATCGCTATGTTCCCGTTCTGAATGCACTGGCGGAAAAATACAAGGAAAGTGGAGTTGTGGTTGCCGCGGTGATATGTGATGTGGAAAATGCCGAGGAGTTAGAGCGCCATACCCGGGAATTTGAGTTGAATTTCCAAGTTTTCTATGATCCCCAGCATCTTGCTGCCAATCATTTTCTGGCAGATACCACTCCGCAAAGTTTTCTGATGGACCGGGATAAAATGCTGAAGTACTTCGGTGCCATCGATGATCAATACCAGGACCGCACCACACGCCTCAAAAGTGTGAAAACCCCTTACCTTGCGGATGCGATTGATAAAGTACTCGCCAACAAGCCTGTGGAAATAAATCATACGCATGCGTTTGGTTGTCCCATTACCAGAACCACCAGGGAAGAGGTGGTTGGATCCGAGGTAACCTTTTACAAGGATTTGCTACCGTTGTTGCAAAAGCACTGTCAGCGTTGTCACCGCGCGGGAGATGTTGCACCGTTTCAACTGATGACCTTTGAGGATGCCAGGAGTTGGGCGGATGACATCAAGGATTATGTAACCAGCCATAAGATGCCCCCCTGGCCCATCCGCGGTGGCTTGCCCTTACAGGATGATTTTGGCCTGAAAGGTCAGGAAATTGCGGTGTTTGCCAAATGGGTGGAAGCTGGATGCCCCAAGGGTGATATCAAGGATGCCCCCAAGCCTGTGGTATTCCCAAACAAAAGGGATTGGGAAGATGATAACCCGCCGGACATCATTTTAGAAATGCCCAATGATTTTCATCTTGCTGCGAAGGGGGAAGATCACTACCGCATGATTGTTTTTCCGTTAAACAACAAGGAAGAGCTTTACATCAATAAGACTCAATTTATGCCGGGTAATAAGCGCATTGTGCATCACGAATTGACCTTTTACGACGGTACCGGGGTTGTTCTGGATGCCCAGAAAAAGCTGAATAAGTCCAAGCCCACGGGCCAAGGTGATGAGGATTATGGCCCGGGTTATGAATCGGGGATGGGCCTTGGTTTTGAACCCAACCCGCTTGCGATCACCAGAAACATGGATAATCCGGGTGGTGGATTGGGTGTTTGGGTGCCTGGTCAGAATAAATGGGCGGATCCTCCCAGGGCTTCGCATGTGGTTCCCCCGGATTCCTCCATCATCATGCAGATTCATTATCATCGGAATGGTCGGCCGGAAACCGACAGAAGCAAGCTGGGCATCTGGCTTTCCAAGGAGAAACCGGAAAAGTATGTTCATTACATGCTGGTGGACACCAACTTCCGGTGGATTCCCAAGGGCGTTGCCAATTATAAATCCACCGGTTTCAGGGTTGTTGAGGAAGATTGTGAACTTTATCTTTTTAAGCCGCACATGCACTTTACCGGAAAGGATATCCGCCTCTTCCATCAGCCAAAGGATTCCAAGGAGCGCAAGCTGATTTTTGATTTGAGAAATTGGGATTACAACTGGCAGTTAAGTTTCTACACCAAGGAATATTATTTTCTGAAAAAAGGCGACACTCTGCATGTGGAGGCCATTTACGATAATTCCTCTCGAAACCCCACCAATCCTTTCAACCCGCCCCGCACCCTTTTCCTTGGCGAAAATGATGAGGATGAAATGGGCTATGTGTCAGTATCTTACCTGACCAAAAACAGGCCCACCGGCCATAACGAGTTCATGAATTATTTCTTCAAATTACGTGAAGGGGCTTTGCTGAAAAAAGCATTTTATGGTGGAAAGTAAAGGCCCAACTTTTCCGGACTAAGTCAGCTACCAACTTTGCCGCATGTAAGGCCTAAAAAATTATCAAGAGAGTGTTCATTTTCTAGAACAGGCCCTTTCCAACTTGCGTAATGAGCCAGTTGCCACCAGAATTGAAACATACTTTTTTGGGGGTAATGGGTCATGCTTGCTTCTGTCGCGGTATTATCATTGTTGGTCACAGGAAACGCCTGGACTGAGAACACCAGGCCGAATGTCATTTTCATCATCGCGGATGATCTGGGTTATGGCGACCTTGGTTGTTATGGCCAGAAGATTATTCGAACACCCAATCTTGACCGCATGGCGGCCGAAGGCGTGAAGCTGACGCGCCATTATTCCGGCAATGCGGTCTGTGCCCCTTCGCGATGCGTGCTGATGACCGGCAAACACCCAGGCCATGCGTTCATTCGCGATAATCGCCAGTTCAAAGCCATGGAAGAGGGCCAGTACCCCATTCCCGATGAAACCGTAACGCTTGCGGAGCTTTTTCTGAAACAGGGTTACGCAACCGGTGGCTTTGGCAAGTGGGGCCTGGGCGGGCCAGGTACCAGTGGCGAACCGCTGAAGCAGGGATTTACACGCTGGTATGGGTACAATTGCCAGGCAGTGGCGCATAATTTCTATCCCACTTATCTTTGGGATAATGATCGCAAGGTTCCCCTGAACAACCCCGCTTTCGGCGCGCACGATAAATTGAAAGATGGCGAAAACCCCTCGGATCCCAAATCTTATGCGCGTTTTCGTGGCAACGACTATTCCGCTGATCTGATCAATGAACAGGCCCTTGCGTTCATTCGCCAGAACCGTGACAAGCCATTTTTCTGCTATGTTCCCACCACGGTGCCGCATGTTGCCTTGCAGGTGCCCGAGGAAGCCCTTAAGGAATACGAGGGCAAGTTTGATGATCCGCCCTATGTGGGTGGCAAAGGTTACATTCCGCATTTCAAACCCAAGGCCGCGTATGCCGCCATGATCACCCGCATGGATCGTGATATTGGCCGCATGATGGCACTGGTGAAGGAGCTGGGGTTGGAAGAGAAAACCATCTTCGTGTTCACCTCGGATAACGGTCCGCTGCACGGCACGCATGAAGGCCTTGCCGGAACCGATGCCCGCTTCTTCAACTCGGCGGGTGGTCTTCGAGATGGCAAGGGCACTTTGTTTGAGGGCGGGTTCCGTGTGCCTGGCATAGTGCGTTGGAAGGGAAAGATTCCGCCGGAGCAAACCAGCGACCGAATCACCGGCTTTGAAGACTGGATGCCCACCCTCATGGAGTTAACCGGCCAGCCAGCCACTACCCCCAAGGATTCCGATGGCATCAGTTTTGCGCCTACCCTTCTAGGCAATAAGCAGGAACCAAGGCCGTTTCTGTATCGGGAATTCCCAGGATACGGTGGCCAGCAGTGTGTCCTAATGGGGGAATGGAAGGGCCTCAGGCAGAAAATGCAACAGGGCAGGCAGCCATTGATCCTGTACAACCTTCGGGAAGATCCAACGGAAATGACCAATGTGGCGGCCCAAAACCCGGAAATTGTTAAACAAATGGAAAATATCCTGCAAAGGGAGCATCTCTCCAGCCGGGAATTTCCCCTTCCCAGCGTGGATTTCGACCCCAAGTCACAGCCAATGAATAAAAAGAAAGGGAAGGCTTCGTCCAAGGGGGAATCGTGAACATTTTGAAACCATTTCTGTGTTTGGCCGTTTTGTTGGCCGGTTTGGATGCGTTCAGTCTTCAGGCCTTTGCACAGTTCAAGGAGTTGGTTAATTACAAGGGTCACACCGATGGAGTGAAGTGTGTGGCGTTCAGCCCGGATGGCAAATCCATCGCCAGCGGCGCGGCCGACAATCTTCTACGCGTGTGGAATCCCGCCAATGGCAAAGAAATCTTCGTGGCGGTGGGCCACAAGGCGCCTCTCTGGGCAGTGACTTACAGCCCCAATGGCAAGTGGATTGCCACCGGCGGGGATGACAAAACCATTCGCATCTGGGATTCATCCAACGGCAAAGATTTGCAGTTGCTTCAAGGCCACCAGCGTTCGGTGGGCGATCTGGCGTTTTCCCCAGATGGTAAGTTTCTGGTCAGTGCCTCGAATGATTACACCTTCAAGGTTTGGGATACCTCCACCTGGAAGGAAACCATACCGTTTCGGGATCATGGCAACTGGGTCAGTACTGCGCAGTTCAGCAGCAATGGCAAGAATATTCTCACCGCCAGCTATGATGAATCAATCCGCATCTTTGATGCCAGGCTGGGTGACCAGTTGAAAAAATGGAAGGCTCACTCCGATTGGGTAACTGCCGCCCAGTACAGTCCGGATGGCAAATCGATCGTCAGCTCCGGGGGTGACAAGTTTTTAAAGCTATGGAACACCGAGGGTACCCAGATGAAATCCTTCGAGGGCCATACAGATGTGATTCGCACAGTAAGCTTTTCGCCCGATGGCAGGGTATTGGCATCGGGTGGCGGGGATAATGTTGTAAAAATCTGGGATGTCAGTTCCGGAAAGCTGATCATCGATCTCAAGGGGCACACCATGGAGATTCTCCAGGTGGCATTCAGCCCGGATGGTTCCCACGTGGCCTCGGCAAGCAACGATGGTACCGTGAAAATCTGGGATCTTCGTCCCATCTTGAACAAACGCTAATACGCTGGAGTCTGGAATTGGTGGATGAATTGTCTGGTGAACTGGAAAAACAGGTCGATGTTTCCAAGATCCTTGGTTACCTGAACCTGTCGGATGGCAAGCCGGACCCTCGCTGGCAGAAACTTGTCAACCTGGCTTACACGCATCTTGCTGACCATGGCGACAAACAACCATGGATCACCCTGATCGAACTGCTTGCGGATCGTCTCGAGGAAATGAAGGCCGCGGGATCGGCAGCCTTTAAGAATGACAAGCAGGCCCGCAAAGTGCTGGAATACCTGCCCAATTTTCTGGAAGCCTACCGCGCCTATCATTCCGACCTGCTGGGTCATGCCAGCGATGCCGATTTGTTCACGCCGTTTTTCATAGCCAAGGTATTGGAACACCTTTTGGTAATGGGCTTGGAAAAAGGTTTTCCCAAACTGGAGGATGCATTCCTTAAGCAATGCCTGCGCCAGTTCAATGACTTTGTCGGCTACCGGCCTGTGGCGATTCTGGAAACACGACCCTCGGGCGAACCCTACCCGCATGAACGATTCCATTGTGTGCCTTTGTACCTCCGTGGTGCCGGGGTTGCCTGGGGCCCATACCAGTCCATCATCACTCGTGCGATGGAAATACTCTCCAAGGCGGATCAATCGTTGCTGCTGGAAGCGCATCTGGATCTTTCCTGCCTGGAAGAGCTGGCCATGGATGCCCGTGGCTATGATCATTCCCACCCTGCCAACCTTCGGCCCAACTATTTCTTTGGCGAATGGGATCCGCATCGGTTTGATAACCAGGGTCGCTACACGCGTTTTGTCCTTCGCAAGGCGTTGCTCGACATACTGAAAGACCGTACCGAGGATCCCAACGCCAACGCCGAGGAGATGGCGTTTGAGGGTGCTGGTGTTTTGGCCGGAACCATGCTGATGGCGGCCGCGGTTAGTGGTCGTGCGCCCGGAACCCATGAGGCTTCCATTTCCCTTGCAAGTATGATTCCCGGAATAGCGCGCATCAGGGATACCTTTTATGAGCATTTGTTAAGCATTGCGCCCGAGGCCCATCGTGAGAGGCTGCTTCAGGAAAAAACACTGTTGAAGCAATCGTTTGGCGGGGCCCGGCATCACCTGAACAACCTGCTGGGACGCAAGCGGGCGGCCCATGTTCAGAATCGTTTCATCGGCCTGATGCTGGCCAACATGGGCTATCTGGATGCATCACGGGCGCAAGCCCGCAAGATTGATGCCGCCTCGGGAAGAATGCTGGCGGAAATACTCGGTCTGATCCGACTGGGGCATCTGGAAATCGACAAATCACTTTGGGCACAGGCCGCGCAACGCCCATTGCAGGCCTTCAACATCATGCACCGTGCCATCGAGTGTGGCGCGATCGCAGACCCTTGGAATGTACTTGGTTTCCAGGGATTATTCCCCCTCTCCGGCGCAAGGGAAGATAGCACACGCGATTCCCGGGTCGATGAACTTCTGTTGGTGGTGGAGCAGATCTTCCTGTTGATTGCCAGGCTGATGAGCGAGGCGGCCGCCAACGGCGACGAATCATTGGTCACCAGTCTCGAAGCCGAGATGGAGGCCAAGGCGCGGTGGTGGGATCGCTTTGCCACCTATCAGGTGAGCGGAGTAAGGTATGTCCGTGGAGCAGAGGCGTTAAGCTCGGCGCGCATGGTGGCAAGGGCGCTTTTGCGTTGGCATCATCGCGGCGAAACTCCTGCCGACCTGGCTTTCTGGCGCGATCAACTATCCTCGCTGAAGGCACCCCGCTCGTTTGCCATGATCATCGATCTGCTGCTAAGACAGGGAGACCAGGTGGCCGCGCAGGGCCTTCTGATGAGCTGGCTTAGCCAGGCGGACCGCGTGCCTTTGGAAGAGGGAAATCATTCCTTCCATGCCCTGGCCGCCAGGTGGTTGCTGGCCACTGCGGTTCATCGCGAGAAACTACCTGCCAAACAATTGGAATCGCGCCATGCCGCGGTGCGAAAGTTTTTTGAACAGTTGGAGGCAAACTCCGAGGATTATTGGCAGGTGCCCGACTTGGAACCCATGGAGGAATCCGAGGTCGAGGAAGAGGAAGATCCCCTTGAATCTGCCTACGATGAGATGACCTATCAGGATACAACCGGGAATGATGATGAGGGTGCGGTTTCCGAGGGGCCAAAATTCGCACCCTTGGAACTTGAGGACGAAGCGCAGGACCTGGAACGCAGGCTGCATTTTCTGGCTTCCTCCTCCAAGCTCTGGCAGATTGCCAGCTACTATCTGGGTTCCCGCACCGAATTGAATGATGAAGATCGCAAGGCGCTGGCCTTGTGGATGGATGAGGCCGCTGTTCGTTTAAGCAGGCTGAGGGAACTCGCAGACAATTTGTATTCCGAGGTGATACCCGAACCAGGTTCGGATCCTGATTCGATGATGGAGTACGAGCGCCAGCTTGGCGTTCGGGATGATCTGGTGATGGAAACCATCTCGGCGATCGTGGAAACGGCCATCGCGCTGGGTTCCATGCATGGTGTGACCAATACCGCGTTGCACCCGGATGCTTTTCCCTGGGAGGCATCTTTCCAGAAAGTGGAGAAGGCCCTGCTGCGGATGGATGCCGAGGCCGCCCGTGAGGCCCTTGATGGCTTTCGTGCCGAGTTTTCCAAGGAAAACCTCATCTATGTTCCCCTGTCACAGGGTGGAAATCCCCGGGCTATTTCCAGGGTTCGCATGGCGCAGAATGCGATTGATTTTATTCTGGTAAACCTGCCCCGGCTTGGGTTGATTCGTGAGACATTGGATCTGGTGCAGCTTGCCCGTAACCTGGAAGTCACCAAGTCGCTCGAAGGTCGGGGTATTTCAGAGTTTAACCGTCATTTTCACCTCGCCTTCCGCTCGGTGATTGAAACAGTGATCGAAACCGCCGTGGATGATCCCGATGATGTGGTGATTGATCAGTTGGAAAAGGTCTGCTCCGCCTTTGAGAAGCCTTGGATCGAGCATAGCTGGACCGGCCAGATTTCCACCGCCGAGGGAATGATCCATCAAGAAGCTTTTAGTGAGGTGAAGGAATTTATCCAGAACTACGGCAAGGATATTTTCCATGCCCGCTTCATGACTCTTGCGAATCTGCGGGGTGTGTTGCATTTGGGGGTGGAACATTATCTGGAAGAGCTTACCCGCAACCCCGACCCGCTGCACCCTGTCAGGCTGGCAGAGGATCTTGGTGAAAAGATCACCATGAAGGATGCATCGCGGCTGCTCGCGGGCATTATCATGACCGTCAGTGAGAATTATCAGGAATTCAAGGATTACAACACCACCTGCACCTTCTCGGATTATGGAAACATGCTGCATGTGTTTCTCTCCTTCCTGAGGGTGAAGGCCATCTATGAACGCAAGGCCTGGCTTTTGAAACCACGCATGCTGGCACACGAGATGCTGGCGCGCATGAAGCGATCCAAGGCGGCAAGGAAATGGGCCGACCACATTCTGCAGTTGACCCGCGAGGATGCGGGCGGCTGTCTTACCCTGCTGGATCAGGTCGAGAAGGAAACCGGGGTAAAGATCACCTCGGTGCGCGACCGGATCGAGAGTGGGTTCGTTGGCAACCTGGCTGCCGACCGACTGTGTGCCCTGGTGGAACCTGCCATGGGCGAGGCCAAAAAGAAAGGTGTGCCCAAGGCATTCCGTTCCTTTATCGAGGAACTGGAAGCCATCGGCGCCAGGCCGGTGGGCGTGGGCAGGGATATTCCAGAATGGCTGATCCGACTGGAAAATGAGGTCCAGCGGGTACAGGTTTCGCATTCAGCGATTGCCCAGCTTGCAGAGGGCCTTTACAAGGTCAGCCGCAGGGTTCTTACCGTCGAACAGGTTAGCGAGCAGGTCAATTCCCTGAATGAAAAAAATGATTCGAAGGAATCATGATGCCGGCTTGCGCGACATCGGCCGTATGATCAACCAGTAAACCATTGTTCCTAGGAAAAGAAACACCAGCCCGGCATAAAGCTCGGTGTGATGTGTGTACACCTTTTGTCCATTCACCATATGACTTGCGAAGAACATGTTGCCCAGCACACAAGTGGGAATCACCGCGTATAGGATGGGGGTGAAAGGGTATCCCCAGCAGCGATAGGGACGTTCGGCATCCGCGCGAATTCTTCGGAAAACAAAGATGCTGAGGATCGCCATGGTTTCAAAGATCACGGAACCAAACATCGCAAAATCGGTCAGCAAGTCGAACAGGGAAAGCCCAAATCCCAGCGAGCTTGCCAGCCCGCCCAGAAGCACCAGCGAGGAAGACCAGATGGCAAGCACGGTGATGGCCAGTGCGGGTGTGTTGTAAACGGGGTGCAGGTTTTGCAGGGCAACTGGGGCCATTCGTTCCTGACCCATGGCATAAAGTAGCCGGGGCCCGGCCATCAGGTTGCCGTGCAAGGAACCAAATACCGAGATCATGATCGCGGCGGATGCGAATAATGCCCCCGCGCTTCCAAACGATATCCGCAGCGCTTCGGTTGCCACCGTGGAACCTGCGGGAAGATTACGAATGGAATCCATCGGCATTACCAGATGGTAGGCCGTGTTCACGCTGACATAAAGAAGGGTTACCAGACCAACGCCACCAAGCAGCGCCAGCGGAATGTTGCGTTGCGGGTCGCGAACTTCCTCGGAAACGGGGGCAATATTTCCCCAGCCATGGTATGCCCACAGGATGGCAAGAAACGCGCTGAACAACTGGCTGAAGGTAATACCCTCTTCACCCGGCCACACAGGTATCAGGTTCGTTTTGCTGACAGGGTTGGGCTCCACCGGAAACACCAGGAAGTAAAGGGGTATGCATGCGATCATCAGCAGCGAGGCCACCTTTACCGAGGTGATGAACACCTGCAACGAGGCGCTAAGCCTGGTTCCCCGCACATTGACATATGCCATCACCACCAGTACCGAGATGGTAAAGACCAGCTTTCCCCAAAGGGGAATTCCAATTCGGAAGATGTCGAAAAACGAATCCGCAAAAATGCTTGCCAGGGCTGCCAGCGAGGCGGACCGGATCATCACAAAATCCACCCACCCCCAAAGGAAACCCCACATGGGGCCGTATGCCTCTTTCAGAATGGTGAAGTTTCCACCAGCCTTGGGGAACAGGGATACCACCTCCGCGTAGGTTAATGCCCCCAAAAAGGTGAAGATTCCACCCCCAATCCAAAGCATAAGAATGATGGCAAAGTAGGGCGTTTCCTGCGAGAGCGCAAACGCCTTCTTGAAAACACCCGAGCCGATGGTGGTTCCAATCACCATGGCCATCGCCATGATGGGCCCAAGCACCCGCTGCAGGGAAGGCTGGTTGGAATGCATTTCTAAAACAATTTCCGGAAAAGAAGAAAAGAATCACCAACATAATCAGGATACGGAAAGAGTGAAAGAAGTAATAAAAATTTGAAAAGTATTACAAAATCATACTTGCCAGCCTCCCAAATGGTATTACCATGTATAATATAATACTTTGTAATACCAGAAAGGAGCTGAAATGTTTCGTCGTAAAGCTTTTACTCTTATAGAGTTGCTTGTTGTCATTGCGATTATTGCAATTCTTATCGGGCTGCTTCTCCCGGCAGTCCAAAAGGTTCGCGAAGCTGCTTCCAAGGCTTCATCTCAAAATAATTTAAAACAGCTCGGTCTTGCGGCTCACAATTTTCATGACATGAATCAGGGTTTACCCGCCATGAATGGGCCAATTAGAAATGGGATAGGACTTGGTTTTTCAATTCATGCCCAGCTTCTGCCTTTTCTTGAACAGGAAAATCTTCAAAAATTAATCGATTTTAATCAGGCAGTCTATCTAGGGTCTGGTCCAAATAGAACTTTAAATCCTGTTCATCAAAATGCGGCCAAGATGGTTATCAAGTCTTTTTTGAACCCTGGGGATGGGCAAAACCCAATTTTTACAGGCCATGTCGGAGCTAATATTTCCACTGCTGGAACCAATTATGTTTTCAATACTGGTTCGGGCAGGCAAATTGCCAATGGAGCGGCAGGAAATTACAATGACCCGACTCGAATTAAAACCGATGGTGTTTTTTCCTTCAATAATCAAGTCAATCTCAACGCCATCACGGATGGAACCTCCAGCACGCTGTTGGTTTCTGAAACACTTTTGGGCTCTGGTCCTAACTCTTACACGGGCGCAAAACTTCCGGGACATACTCGCGATGCGGTAAGCAGAACTGGAGGAAAAACCGGAATTCCGACTGGCGGAGTAAACCCTGCTATGTCTTTGACGGATTGCACGCCCAATACATCCACGGATACATGGCGGGGAGTAAGGGCGGCGGCATGGTTTTTTCCTGATCTTTCCTACACCGGGTTTAACGCATTCTTGCAACCTAACAGTGATCAACCAGATTGTTTCGCGCATGGGGTTGGCTGGTATAGCGCAAGAAGCCCTTTTGCGGGTGGTGTAAACGTTGGCATGGCGGATGGTAGCGTCCGCACGGTGCCTAAAAGTATCTCAAGTAACACCTGGCAAAATCTTGCAACCATCAATCTTGGCGAAGTAATTCCTTCCGACTTTTAAAAATTTATACGGAGTTAAAACATGACAATTAAACTGCTTATCGCATCTTTGTTACTTGGCGCATCTCCTGCTGAAAATTGGTCTGGATTTCGTGGTGATGGTTCCAGTGTTGTTTCAGGAAAACTCCCAATGGACTGGAGTCCTGTCAAAAACATCGCATGGAAAACCAATTTACCCGGTTATGGCCAGTCTTCACCGGTCATCTGGAATGACCATGTCTTCATTACAGCGATCGAAGGCAAAGAAAAAGAAAAATGCATTTTGATGGCATTTAGTGCCTCGAGGGGGGAAATGCTGTGGAAGAAAGAGTTTGAGGCTTCACAAAAGGGAAAAAACAACCCCATGATGAGCAGGGCTGCCCCCACCCCTGTGGTTGATGAAAAAGCCGTTTACGCATCATTTGAATCTGGGGATATTTTTTGTTGTAGTCATATGGGTTCAGAATTGTGGAAAAGATCCATCTCTTCTGAAATGGGTGAATTTAAAAATAATCATGGGATTGGCAGTTCCCTTTCCCAGACTCGAAATTCAGTTATTTTTCTACTGGATCATGCTGGCCCATCTTTTCTGCTGGCAATCGATAAGGCCACGGGAAAAAACCTTTGGAAAACGCAAAGAGAAAGTAAAACATCCTGGACATCACCCCTCGCCTGCGAAATTAACGGCCAAGAGGTTGTTTTGGTAAGCAGTAGCGGATCTTTTAGTATCTATGGGGCAACAGATGGCTCTCTTCTGGCATCTGTGGATGGCTTGGTGGGAAATAATATTCCTTCCCCTACATTTCACCAGGGAATGATTTTCATCGGTTCAGGTGAAAATCGGATGAATCCGGATCCAAACGCATCCGCTAAATCCAATTGCATGCTCAGAGTTTCCCGTGTCGATGGGAAAACATCCATCGAAAAAAACTGGGAGGCTTCCAAGGCAATCAGTCATCACGCAAGCCCGCTTGTTTATGAAGGTGTGGTTTATTTTGTGACCAAAAATGGTCTGGTTCACGCATTGGACATGAAGACTGGGAATGAGCTTTTTGTGGAAAGGCTTGACAGTCAGTGCTGGGCGACACCTGTGGCTGGTGATGGAAGGGTTTATTTCTTTGGAAAAGATGGTGTCACAACGGTTATCAAGGCGGGACCAAAGTATGAAAAACTAGCCACCAACCGAATATGGGGGAAGGAAGAATTCGACAAGAATTTTGAGGTTGCAAAGAAAAAAGCTGCCGAATCGATGGCTGCCATGGGCAAGGGTGGACCCGGCGGGTTTGGTAAATCCAGAGAAAAAGAATCCGCGGGAAAAGAAGAAAAAAAATCCAGCGCGTCTGTTGAAAAAGGGCCGGGCGGAAGAGGTGGAATGTCTCCGCAGGAACTTGAAGCTGCAAGGTATTCTGCCGTTGGTGATGTGGTTTATGGGGTTGCGGCCAGTGATGGAAAATTTTTCCTCAGGGCTGGTGACTCTCTTTTTTGCATCAATGTTTCCAAATAACAGGGAGTGCACCAATGAACACAGTTATGCATATCAAGTCTTTTATATCCTGGGCGATTTTGCTTTCCGTGGTGGCTGTTTTGGTGGGTGTATTTGTTGTGGGAATCGCCGATGTTTTTGCCGCAAATCCGGAAACGAGAATTTTAACCAGGATTTTTGTTCAGGATCACGAACAAAGATCCGTTCGCTGGGCTGATATCACCAAGGAATCTTCAGGCAAACTAGCCTTTTCTGGGTTTAATGAAATCCAGGGATTTAGCAAGCTTGATCCCAAAAGGCAGACTCTTGTGCAAATGCGGGAAAGCAATGGAATGATTGTGGTTGGTGTCAGGGATGATGATGAAGGTGCATTTCAGAGTGGCTGGATTCTATTTCATACGGGTGTGTCATACTCGGATCACGGGGACCATGGTCATTGGAGCATGAAGAAAAAGCCAGCCGTATGGGATTCCAGGTTAGACCAGAAACAGGGTAATCCGGCCCATGTATACCTTTACGACGGGGTATTCTATCTCGCAAATGACAAATTGAACGGTTACACCCGACTGGATCCAACAAAATATTCAACAGTTTCTGGAAGGAAACTCGGCAGGGATGAACCTATGTTCTTGAAGGGGGGTGGCAATCATATAACTCTCGCGGTTTCAGGTTCCAGGGTTGGATATTCCTCATGGATTGATGGGGGTGGACCCAATAAGGGCAAGATTGATGTGACCCCGTTACGAATGGATGGAAAAGGTGAAATCGCATACTCATTTCATCTTCCATCTGGGGTGATTCATGGGGCCACTGCGTGCATGGACAAGGTTTTCTTTGCTCCTTCCGATGGAATTTTCTGGGTCCAAGCCGACCATAACCTCAAATTGAAGTCAGAGGATGTGAAACTTCATCATATTTCCCTTGGCAAAGATGGCGAAAAGCCGAGGCGAACAGGGGCTTTTGCACAGATGGACCATCATGTTCTTTGCGTAACGGGCAAGGAAACAATGAGTAATCTCGTTATTCTGAATGCCATGGATTCCGACCCGCAGGCCAGGATGATTCCATTAAATGGCAAAAAAGGATGCAAGCCCCTGACGCCTGTAATTACCAAGGGTAGTGATTCCAAGCCGTTGGCCTTCATTTTTCATGATGCTCCGAAGGATGCAGCTTCATTTTGCGACATAGTCTACCTTGACCCAAATGGGGATGGGAATTTTTCGGACGCCGAGATTGTTAAATCGTTTGAGGTTGGCAAAAGTTGTGTCGAGGGACACTACGGACATCACGACATAACCTTTGACGCTGACTACCAGTATGGTTTCATAACCAACCCTGGAGAAGGAACAATTCAGGTTTTGTCCATGCGTGAATTGAAGATTGTGCAGGAATTCAAAACAGGAATCTCCATGCCCACACACATCATCGCGCGTGGAGGAATCCAGGTTCAGGATTAAACCCATTTCCTTGGAATAATTCATGAAAAGCAGGAAGTCTATTCTTTGCCTCATTATGTTTGCAATGATCACTGGCGGTGCAAGCAAGATGAACAAGGAAAACCACAGGTGGTTGTCACTTTCAGCATACTGGCAGATTTTGTGTGTAATGTTGCTGGTGAAAAGGTGGACCTTTTGGTTTTCTTGATTTAATTTTGGAAAAAGGCTCTAGTGCTTTCCTTAAATTCAAAACGGTTTAATTTTCACTCTTCTGGCAAAACATTTATGGTGTTTAGGCTATGGCTCACCCTTCAGTCTTTTTCTAAGGTTGATTATTTTCCAGAGTTTAGTGCCAAGGTTCGCAAGTTGGTTTACAACCCTTGCGGGGTTCTGGTCGCATTTATTTTGATGTCTTTGCTTTGCGGAACATTCATTCATCCGCAGGGCTTTATTATTGGGGGTGGCCTGCTTTTTGTTTTGATATTAGGTTTGGTGTTGCCATGGATAACCTTGCGCGGAACTTTTTCAAAGGTGATTTTTTCTAAAAATCGAGCCTTTGAGGGTGATTCGGTTGAAACACAACTTGTGGTTAAAAATTATTTTCCATGGCCCACAGTTGGTTTGACTGCCCAGGTTGATAAGGGTTTGTTCTCCCGAATGGGTTTTTCACTCATCCCTGCAAGAAATTCCGTTGTGACTTGTTGGGAATGGCAACCTGAAAAAAGGGGAGTATATCCTCAAAAAATATCAAAGATATCCACAGGCTTTCCGTTTGGACTTTGGGAGAACAGTAAACCCATAAAGTCTGATAACGAACTTCTTGTCTGGCCAAGAATATTTCCAGTTGGTCCGGTTCCACTTTCCGGGGGTGAGCACCGGGTGGATGGAAATGTCTCCCGCAGAAAAATTGGTACCCATGGAGATATCGTTGGTGTCAGGCCATATAGAAGGGGTGATTCTCCCAAGAGAATCCATTGGGCTCAATCTGCAAAGCATGACAGGCTGGTTGTCTGTGAGCTGGAATCGTGCTCCAGGCCTTCCATTCAACTAATCATTGATGTCAATCCTGATGTTCATTCAAATCTCGCCGGACATGATACTTTTGAATGGTCCTTGCGTATTGCTGCAAGTTTTGCGAAAGGCTGGCTTTCCGAGGGGGCAGATGTTGGTATCGGATGGTCAGGCTTTGAATTGCCACCTTCATCCGGTGCCAAACAGGAAAAAAATATTCTAGATGCTCTGGCAACTTGCCAGATGGACAAATCCAAATCCCTTGAGCAGATTATTTCATGCCAGTCTTGTGGCCATCTGCGCGATGGGCTGAAAATCATCATCACCACCGACCTTGTGCATTTGCATGGTTCATGTGTCTCGTGTGAAAAAGAGGAGTACAGGTGGATAATATTGGATGTTGATGGGTTTCAAGGTTCTAGCCGCAGTGACAAATGCATTGCCTGTCCCAAGCCATGGCTTCAAATCATGAATCCGGATGATTTGAAGAAAAAATTGCTGGGTGGTTGGAAAGAGGCAATTCATGGCACTTGAAAACAGATTTCTTAACCGATTCGCAAATCTTCTAATGGTTGTTTTGTCCTGCGGGATGGTGGAGATAATTGCGTTGGAGATAAGTGGCTATGGCAAGGCCCTTATCAATATGTTTGCATGGTTCGTTGCAGGCCTTTTTGGTCAAAAATATTTGCCACGCCTTATTCATTCCAAAATGTCAGCTACTTTGCTTTCTATGGGTGTGCTATTAGCACCTTTTTTCCTGGAGGTGGCGAGAAGAAGTTTTTTTGGAGAGGGATATCCGTTTGAAATACAAATGGTTTTTGGTTTAAGAAACATGGCGATGATCTTTACCATGCTTGCCACGCAACAATCTTTTCAAAAACTTGCCGCGCTTGCCAGCCTTGCTCTGATCCTATTTGGGAGTTTGATGTCGAATGAGCCTGTGGGAAAAGTGATTTTGGCATTCTACACGGTTGTGGGATCGGTATGGCTGATGTGTCTTTATTGGGCTGGCCTGGGTAAGACCGCATATCCAACCAGAAAAGACCTTTCCATAAAAATGGAAACGATGCCCGTGGTAATACCCTTGGTGCCGATGGGGGTATTATTTGGAACGTTGATAATCCTTGGTGTATTGATGGCCTTTCGACCGGCCGGCCTATCAGTGGTTTTGGCGGAAATTATGCCAACTTCAGGCGGGAGTGGAAAGCTGGATATTTTTGCTCGTCATGGGGTTGGAAATGGCCCGGAGGAAACTGCGGGAGTAAATGCGCAGTCCGCTGGCATGGTCGAAACAGACAAGTCCATTGAAGACAATAATAATTCCTTGATAGATGCGGTGAGCGAGACATTTGGCCTACCGAAAAAGCCGCCGGAAAATCGGGAAAAAATGGTCGCTGCCGGATTGACAGAACTCATCGAAATACATGGCAGGGTTCCTGAAAATCGCACGCCCAGCCGGGACTTTGACACCCGAAGATTCAGCCCAAAGAAAGCAGAAAAACTGGAAAGTAGACAGGCCCGCGGAATTTATGAAGTGGAGGGTAAAACACCCCTGCACATCAGGGTTGTTGCCTATGAATTTTACGATTGGAACTCCAATAGATGGGTGGAGGGAAGAAAGCCTTTAACAAGAAATATTGAACAGTTTAAAGGCGATTGGATGCAATTATTGAAGACAAAAACCGAGCGGAATTGGTATGGCGCAAATGAGTTTCATCGAATGAAGTTCGCAAATCCTTGGAAGAATCTTGTTCCAACACCTTCGTTTATGGAAAAGTTTCGAATCCACAGGGTTGACAGGCCTGATTATTTTGAATGGGAATATGAAGACGTCTTGGTGGTCGGCGGAAGAAAATCACTGCCATCAGGTTTAATAGTGAATACTGAGTGCAGGACATTAAATTCCGCGCTGGTTCCCGCTGAAATGTTTGTAAATACAAGTCATGGTGATGCATCCGCCCCAATGCTTGTGGAAATATCCAAGCTTTTTAAGGAAGAATACTTGCAAATTTCCCGTGAGGTTGCGGGTTCCGAACCAAGGGGATGGAAACAGGTTCAAAATATTATCGACTGGCTCCGAAATGGATTTCATTTAAATCAAAAATCCACCGCGCCTGATGAACATAGTCATCCTGCGTTATGGTTTTTAAAGGAATCCAAATCCGGGCCGGATTATCTTTTTGCCACATCTGCTGCAATGTTGCTAAGGTCCCTGGGTTATCCAACGCGTGTTTGTCTGGGTTATTATGCTTCACCCGGTTCTTTTGACCCCAAAACATTGCATACCCCGGTAAGAGATACAGATCTTCATGTCTGGCCGGAAATTCTTCTCAAGGACGGAAATTGGATGGTGCTGGAGCCAACACCTGGCTACGAAGTTTTGGCTATGTCTTTTTCATGGATAGAGACCATCCAAAATGCAATCTCCATTTTGTTGGTTGAAGTAATGAGTAAAAAAGTACCCTTTCTTCTATTGTTTATCCTGCTCTTTTCTGGATTTTTGCTTCGCAAGCGAATGATCTGTTTTTTTGATTTGGTTTTTTGGGTCATTTTTCCATCCAAGAATCCAAGAAAAATGGTCTTAAGAGCCTTTAGTATCCTTGAAAGACGAATGAGCCGTCAGGGTAAGTTAAGAGAACCGGCGGTGTCTCCATCTTCATGGGTTCGCAGGATATCCCAGGAAACATCAGCATCAATGGGTCTAACTGATTTTCCAAGAATGCTTGAATGGTCTGCTTATGCGCCATTGGATTTAAAACCTTGGCCAAACAGGAAGATTGCCGATGTGTGTCAGTTGATAGTCAAGGGTTGGAAATAAAAAGCCAAATTGGGGAAAAGTATGTTGATGGAAAAATCATTGTTAAATCAGATATCCGATTTTGCGACGAATATCCGGGAAATAAGAAAAGCCCTTAACCAGTCACTTAGGGGAAAAAGCGAACTTATGGAAAAAGTGCTTGCATGCATACTTGCAAGGGGCCATTTGCTTTTGGAAGATATGCCAGGCTTGGGAAAAACCACATTGGCAAAAGCCCTAGCCAGGGCCGTAGGTGGAACATTTGCCAGGGTTCAATGCACGCCAGACCTTCTTCCCGGGGATATTACTGGTTTTTCGGTGTTTAACCAGAAAACCAGGGAATTTGATTTTATCAGGGGGCCTGTTTTTGCTGACGTTCTTTTGGCAGATGAAATCAACCGTACAACACCTAGAACACAAAGCGCATTGTTGGAGGCAATGGCAGAAAGACAGGTAACCATTGATGGAGATTGCCTGCCACTTTCCGATGCTTTTTTTGTCATAGCAACCCAGAACCCGGTTGAACACCATGGAACTTATCCACTACCAGAGGCCCAACTAGACAGGTTTGCCATGAAACTATCGGTTGGTTATCCAAGTCCACAAGATGAGATGGAAATGCTTGCGGGTGCTGTGGGTAGCCTTAACCTTGAACAGGAATCAGAATTCTCAATTGACCGTGCTGTATTGAATGCTTTGCAAAAGGTGGTAGCTGGTATTCCTGTCGAGGTAAATGTCCGCAAATACCTTGTTGATTTGGCAACCGCGTCGCGCTGCCACCCGAAAATAGCGTTGGGGCTTAGCCCAAGGGGAATATTAACCTGGCAAAGGATAGCACAGGCCTGGGCGTTCTTGAAAGGAAGGGATTTTGTAACCCCGGATGATATTCAAGAAGTAGCCATTCCTGTGCTAGGTGTAAGGATTGCGACTTCTGAACATGAATCTACCGGCATCATCAGGGAACTGATGGAATCCGTCAAAGTTCCCTTCTGATGAAAAAGAGGCCATCATGATTTCCACCATGTTTTGGAGTGTTTTGATTCGAACAGGCCAACTACTGGTCGAGTCATCTACCACGATTTTTTGCGGGCTTTTGGTTGCTGGTATCATGCAGCGAATGATGGGAACGGAGGGAATAAGAAGGCTTTTCGGCAATACCGGCTGGAAGGGACTTCTCAGGGCCTGGGGTGTGGGAATGTTGCTTCCGGTATGTTCCCTGGGCGTCATACCCATCGCAAGGCAAATGTTGCGTTCCGGTGTGTCAAGTGGAACTGTTCTTGCCTTTGTTCTTGCGGCACCGCATATCAATCCATTATCCCTTTTGTATGGTGTTACGCTTTCAGATCCGATTGTCATTTTATGTTTTGGTGTGGCTTCACTTATTCTGGCCATTAGTGCTGGTTTCATCTGGGAATATTATTTTCAAAACGATGACTCTGGCGCTGCCATCCAGGAAATACAACCCAGTCCACCGGGTTTGGGCAGGTTGGTTTCAGTGCTGGTATGTGCGGCAAGAGAATCCATCAATCCTGCAATGTTTTGCGTTTACATTGCATTGGTTTTTACAGGTTTGGTTTCGGGCCTCCTGCCTCATGGAATTCTCGGTCTTTCCATGAGGCATACCGACTGGGTTTCCCCGCTTTTGATGGGCGTTTTGGCGATTCCATTCTACACCGGTCCACTTCAGGGAATGATGCGTCTCGGACTCATGTTCGAACATGGTAATTCCGTGGGAGCTGCCTTTGTTCTTTTTGAACTTGGAATAGGAATTAACCTAGGCCTTATTCTCTGGATGGGTTGGTTATTTGGTTTTAAGAAAATAGCACTATTTTTTATTGGTCTTGCCACCTGTACCATTCTGATAGGTTATGGCATGGAACAGCCACTTTACTTTGCTCAGGAAGAGGCCAGCCATACACATGCATTTGATGACTGGACCAGTCCATTTGTTTTTGACCAATCGGTTTCCACAGATCAGATCGTCCCCAAAATAACCCAAAAGATTGAAATTCTTGAACCAGTTGCTCTGGCTGGTTGGGTGTTATTGGTTTTTGTGGGCATATGCCTTCGCTTGTTTGATGTTTCTGGAAAGTTCGAGAACTGGCTTCAAAGGGAAAAATCTCCTGTTCAAAGTCAGCCGGCCTCGGTTTGGAATAAAAAAGTCAGCGGACAAGTTTTGGGGTTGGTAACCCTTCTTGGGTTGGTGGTATTCAGCATGGTCGCCCTGTTTCTTTATTACCCCGGTCCAGGCGAGGCGATGGCGGAAATCATTCGGGTTCGTGCAGATGCCGTGGTTGCTGTAAGGTCTGGAAAAAAAGAGGAGGCTATCAGACAGCTGGAAAAGTGGGACCTGTTATCCAGGAAACTTCAAATTGGGTATTTTCTTAGAACTGGAATTTACGCTCCTGAGGCAGCCAAGGCTATAGAGGAATTAAGGGAATGTATGGAGGAAATACGCGACGCGTTGCTGGCCAACGAAACACAAAAAGCAAAAGATCTCGTAGGTCCCCTTGAGAAAGCTTTCCGGGAATCCAGGGTGTTCTTTGAAAAAGATCACAAAGAATTCAAATCATCCTCGCAAGAATAATTCATTCAATCGTTACTACCATGAGCAGATAAATGTCTATGGTATCGATTTATGAAAAATTTCATGTTCACACTTTTGGCAACAATATTTCTGGCAGGTGCTGCCCAAGCGCAGATCTACACGAATTACCAATCCTTTTACACGCCATATGGTTCCTCGTGGTATGCCTCCAGTTTTGGTACCAATGCGTTTGGCACCCGGGGTAGTTTTACCCTTTCTTACAACAATGGTTACCCGCAGACTTTTTCGTGGTATTACCCCTACCCTCGCCGAATTTACCCTTATTACCCGGTGGTGTATCAACCTGTGGTACCCGTGGTGCCTGTGGTTCCCATCGTTTCCGTCCCGGTGGTAGCCCCGTTGAACCCGATCTGGAACCCGCCGGTATATGCCTATGGTGTCTATCCCAACTATGTGGGATTGAGAAACCCCTATTGGTTCAGATGATGTTTACCCCGGCATGGTCAATTCGTAGCCATAATGGTGTAAGGTAGAATAAAGGTAACATTAGCCTTTCTGCCGGCACACCGGGTGATGGATGCTATTACTAAGCTGCGAAGATTTGTCACGGGCTTTTTCCGGAGATCCGCTGTTCGAGGGAATCGGCTTCGAACTGCGTGCGGGCGACCGCGTGGGATTGGTGGGTCCAAACGGTGCGGGCAAATCCACATTGATGAAGCTACTGGCGGGATTAGATCAGCCCGATACAGGTGATGTGCGGTTGCATGCCGGTGCGCGGGTGGCCCTGTTAAGGCAGCACGCCGAGTTTGAAAAGGGCCGCACCCTTTTTGAGGAAGCCAGATCCGCCCTGGATGAATTTCTGGCCTTGCAGGAAGAGTTGGTTCGTGTGGCGGATGAACTTGCCCAATGCCGCGATGAAAACCTTCATGCCGGCCTTTCCGCACGATACGACCGCCTGAATGAAGCCCTGCACCAGAATGATGCCTACACCGTGGATCATCGGATTGAGGAAGTGTTGGATGGTCTGGGTTTCACCCGTGCGGAATATGACAAGCCTGTGGATCAATTTTCAGGGGGTCAGATTGGCCGGCTCATGCTGGCAAAGCTGCTTCTTAGTTCCCCCGATGTGATGCTGCTGGATGAGCCGAGCAATCATCTGGATGTGGGGACCGTGAAATGGCTCGAGGAATACCTGGTTCGCCAGAAACAGGCGATGCTGATCGTCAGCCATGACCGATGCTTCCTGGATCGGGTTGTGAATCGCATTCTGGAGATGGCGGGAAAACAGCTCAATGATTATCCAGGTAATTTTCAGCAGTACTGGCGATTGCGCAGGGAACGGTACGAAGCCGCGCTAAAAGCCTACGAGGCACAGCGTGAGCACATTGAAAAACAGGAAGAGTACATTCGCAGAAACTCCGCCGGACAGATGGCCCGCCAGGCCCAGGGCAGGCAAAAGATACTCGACCGGGTGGAAAGGCTTAAGCGACCGGTTCTTCTGGAATCGCCCCGCATGCACTTTGGCGAAGTGAAACGGACGGGTGACCTGGTGCTGGAGGTATCCGAGGTTTCCAAAAAGTTTGACAAACCCCTGTTCCAGAAGCTTTCCTTCCAGTTGCAGCGCGGAAAAAAACTGGGCATCTACGGACCCAATGGCTGCGGTAAAAGCACCCTGCTTTCCATGCTTCTGGGAAATCTGAAGCCCGATTCTGGAACCGTTAAGCTCGGGCATCAGGTCCAGTTCGGTTACTACGACCAGCACTTGCGCAACCTTGACCCCGCCTTGGAAGTGCTTCGTGCCTCGTGGCCCGAAAATGATCCCAATATTACCGAACAGGAAATGCGCGATCTTCTTGGTCGTTTTGGTTTGCAGGGCGATGTGGTGAACCAGAAAGTTTCTTCGCTGAGCGGTGGTGAAAAAAGCAGGGCTTGCCTGGCCAGGCTGGTCCGCGAGGGGGCCAATGTGTTGGTGCTGGATGAGCCAACCAACCACTTGGACCTGTGGGCGTGCGACGCGCTGGAGGAAGCCTTGCTGGAATTCACCGGCACGGCCATCCTTGTCAGCCATGATCGCTATCTGTTGAACCGTGTTGTGGACATGCTGGTGGTGATGGATGGCCTTGGTGGCATCAAGGTGGTGCCTGGCAACTTTGAACTTTATGAAAGAATGAACCTGCAGGCTGAAACCAAACCTAAGCCCGCACAGGAACAAACCAGGCAGCAGGTAAAGCAGGAGCCCAAAAAGAAACGAAAGTTCCCCTATCGAAAAGTCGAGGATATCGAGGTGGATATTGCCAAACTGGAACAGGAACGCGACCAGTTGGAAAAACAAATGATCGACCCGGATCTATACAGGGATGGCAACAAGGTCAAACAGGTGACCAAATCCCTGGAGGAAACCAAACAGAAACTGGAAACGCTTTACGAACACTGGGAAGAAGCGGTAAGCCTTTCCAAATAGAACTTCCCTAAGCGGCGTGGCGGTATTGCTGTGGATGTGGGATGCCCAGAAAATCGGCTACCGCGGTTTTCCAGCGTTGCGGGTCCTTTGCCGCCAGCGATTCATGGCCGCAGTTCGGGAACCCGACAAAAGTTTTTTCACCCTTCAGGTTATTAAACATTTGCAAGGCACGCTTGTATGGCACCCGGCGGTCGCCTTCACCATGGATTTGAAGCACCGAACTCTGTACCAGCTTTGCGTACTCGATGGGTTTGTGCCTGAAACCATTGAGTTGAATTCGAACACTACCCCAAAATAGCAGCAGATGCGCCAGCGGATAGGGTGGCACACCCATTGCCTTGAAGCGGGCACCCACGGTTTCCAGAAGAGTGGTAAACGGTGATTCCAATATCATGCTGTTGGCATCCAGCTTGTAATCTACCACGGCGCGAAGCATGGCCACTGCACCCATCGAGTGACCAAACAAGATCTGTTCCTGATCTGGCCAGTGTTCCCTGGCATAGTTCACAGCCTGCATCACATCATGGGCTTCTTGCATTCCCAAAGTAACTTTGTTGCCTTGCGAGGCACCAGAACCGGGAAAGTCCACAAGCAGGCACGAAACGCCCATCTGGTGAAAAAGCTTCGCCTCTGCAAGCAGTGTCGATTTGTTGCGGGCATAGCCATGGAAAAGGAGAGCCAGCTTGGCGGAGTTTCTTGCCGGTATGTGCCAGGCTTCCAGGCTGCCTTGCGAACCACTGAAGGTATGTGTCTGGTAATGCAAGTCAACATCCGAGGGAACTGTTTCATTGGCCCGCCTGGGAAGGTTCACGCCTTTCAGCAGCACCCAGATTTTCTGAAGCTTGGAAAGATGCTCGGGCTTGGCGGTGCGATTGCCGGCCGAGGAAACCCGAACCATGGAACCGGCCTGCTTCCACGCCATCCAATTTACACCGATCAGAACCACGCAACCGCAAAGGATGTACCACTGCATGATGGAGCCTTCCGTGTAAAGAGATTAACCCACCATTCTTCGTGGATCCTGCTGCTGGATCTGAAGTTTGTTCAGCTTGTTGTAAAGGGTCTTCAGGCTGATATCGAGCTCGGCGGCGGCAGTGGCCTTGTTGCCCTGATGCTTGTCCAACACGCGCAACAGATGTTCCATTTCGATCTGTTCCAGGGTGCGTGTGCCGGTTGCCTGGGAACCCTGTACCAGCGAAAGCGTGGGCACCCCGTTGGATGCATCGCGCAGATGGCTTGGCAGATGCTCGGGTTGCACCTGTTCACCCCCGGAAAGAATGCTTGCGTATTCCATGACATTGGCCAGTTCACGCACATTTCCCGGCCAGGTGTGTTCCAAGAGAACATCAACCGCCTCGGGGCTGATCAGATCCTTTACAAACTCCAGCGGCCTGCGCATGGCGCGTGCCAGCAGATGTCGGGCCAGATCCGGGATATCGGGCCTGCGTTCCTTCAGCGAGGGGAGTTTGAGTTCGAAGGTGTTGATGCGGAAATAAAGGTCTTCGCGAAACTCATCCGCCTTGATCATTTCGCGCAAGTCGCGGTTGGTGGCGCACAGAACACGCACATCGGTTCGGAACGGCTCGGATTCACCGACCCTGCGAATCTCGCCTGATTCCAAAAAGCGCAACAGCTTCACCTGAATATTCTTGTTTAGTTCCCCCACTTCATCGAGAAATAGCGTGCCACCGTTTGCAACCTCGAACAGGCCCTTGTGGTCGCGGTCAGCCCCGGTGAATGCGCCCTTGCGGTGGCCAAACAATTCGCTTTCCACAAGATTTTCGGACAAGGCGCCACAGTTTACGGGAATGAACGGGGCATCCGCGCGCTTGCTTTGCTGCCAGATGGTGCGTGCGGCAAGCTCCTTGCCGGTTCCTGTTTCGCCAAGAATTAATACTGTTGTGTCACTGGGAGCAACGGTGCCGATAAGTCGGTGAACACCAGCCATGCTGGGTGACTTGCCAATTAGAACCGAGGGGCCTTCCACGGCGCTGAGCCTGCTTTGCAGCGCCTGGTTGCGGTTCTTCAGGTCGCGCTTTTCGATGATCTTCAAGAGTACGGTTTCGATCTCTGCCATCTTGCATGGCTTGGTGATGTAATCGAACGCGCCAAGCCTTACCGCTTCAATGGCGGTTTCCATGCTGGCGTGGCCGGTCATCATGACCGCCTCGGTATCGGGGGAAACTTTTTTCAAATGCTCCAGTACTTCGATGCCGGACATTCCGGGCATGCGAAGATCCAATATGGCAGCGTCAAAGGATGATTTTTCCAAGACTTTCATCGCGGTTTTGCCATCCGGGCAGACGGTTACCTCGTGGCCAAGCCTGGGCAGCTCGGTGCGCATGAACTCTTGCAAAGATTTTTCATCATCCACAAACAGCACCCGAAGTCGGTTCGCGGAAGGACGCGTACTGGCGGCCATCTGCTGATCGTGGGAATCTTTCATGCTCATATGCAAACCCTTTCCTTTAAGGAATTTTCTCAGGCGCTAAGCGCCATTACCCGGGGAGGGTTCTCCCTGGAGTTGTCTTGTGTGGTGTAACCCTGGTGCGATGCGGGGTGCAGGGGCAGGCGGACAATAAAACAACTGCCCTTGCCTTGGCCTTCACTGGTGGCTTCAATCTCGCCGCCGTGCTGCTGAATAATACGATGGCTGATGGTAAGCCCAAGCCCTGTGCCTTTGCCGGTCCGGTTCATGGTGAAGAATGGTTCAAAGATATTCTCAAGAACCTCTTGCGACATTCCACAGCCACTGTCTTGGAACCTCAGTTCGGCGCGGTTATCCACCTCGCGCAGCCGGATGGTGAGTTTGCCACCCTCGTCCATGCTGTCCAAGCCGTTTACCACAAGGTTCAGCACGACCGAGCGTATTTCCTCGCCGTTGATCCATGCGTTGATGGGTGCTTCCTCGGCGATTTGGATGGTCTTGCCTTTAGAGTTTTGAAGGTGCTTCGTGACATCCAGCACGGCATGCACTAGCTTGGAAAGATTGACCGGTTCGCGTTTTTTCTCGCCAGTGCGGCTGAAGTCCAAAAGTTTCTCGGTGATGTTCTTGCAGCGGAATGCCTCATCCTGGATCAGCTTCAAGTATTTGGCAAAATCCTCGAGTACGCTTGGTTCCTGCTCGCGGGTTAGCTTCTGGGCGGCGGCTCTGAGATCTTTCAACCGGGATTCCAATGCCTCGCTGCAAAAGGCGATGCCTGCCAGGGGGTTGTTGATTTCATGGGCCACACCCGCTGCCAAAAAACCAACGCTTGCCAGCCTTTCCGAACGAACCAGTTGCCTGCTGCGCTCATTCACTTGGCGGGCCAGGTCGGTGTACAGGTCCCGGAGGCGGGAAGTCATATGGTTGAATGCTTCGCCGAGGGCTTCCATTTCATCGCCGCTTTTGACCTCAATGCGGTGATTGAAGTCACCCCGTGCCACCTGGCTTACCCCTGCTTCCAGATCGCGAATGGGATAGAAGATCCATCCGTAGAAGGAATACAAAACTCCAGCCAGCAAAAGCAGACCTATGCCGCAGGATGGCACGATAATCCAAAGGCTTACCTGGTACGCCCTGCGTGATTCATTAAGGCTGCCTGCCAGGTCGTCGTGGATTTTGTCGCGCAGTTGGGTGCTGTTAAGTTCCATCTTGGCAAGTTGCTGGCGGATGGCCTTTAATCTGGGGTCCACGGTGGGGTTTTCGCCCGGCCCGCGCACCATGGGTTCATGGAATTTCAAAGCGGCACCCTGAAAAGAATCCAGCTCCCTGTTCAGGTCGGCTAGCATTCCCCTTTCGTAATGATCGGGCAGCTTGGTGAACAAACGAGCGTTGGTTTCCTGAAGCAGGACTTCATATTCGAGAATTTTTTGGCGTGCCGAATTGACTTCGCGGGAGAGTTTTTCCGGTTCATCCAGCAAATGTTCGAGTTTTCCCGGTGCCGCAAGCTGGGCGAGTATTTCTCTTAATTCCTGTGCGGTTTTTAACTCTCCAAGATCGCTGCGGATGCTGTTCATGGTCTGGTAGTAAGACCAAAAACCCTTCAAGGTACCCAGCAATAGAAGGGTAACAATGCCTGCGCTAAGGCAGAATGTGATGATCAGTTTGTGGCGAATACGCCAGCGATTGGCCAAGCTCGACCTCCTTGTCGAAAACGGCCTTGGAAAAAATACCCTCAAGATTTGTAGTTTTTACCAAAAGCATTCCAAGATTGAAAAGTCGAGTTCTTGTGTAAAGCAAAAGGGAAGACTAGGAAAGATAGGCTGGTGTCTCGGCGGTATTCTTCCTGTTTTGTTTGGAAGATTTTTACAAAGAATAGTGGTATTTGCAAAACAGGTGATTTAGCAGGGCAGTATTCAATAACTTCTATTGCAAAACATGCTGGCGCTGATATTTGGGCAAGTATGCCATGCAATAGGTTTTTTCCCATAGTTGTCTTTTTCATGATTCAGGCGCTGGGTTGCCAGAGCATGAAAAGCCAAAATCTCTCGTCGGAAATGCACCCGACATTGGAAAAACCATCAGAAGAAAATGCCTTGTCCAAGCCAGGCTGGGTCCAAAAATTCAAAGATTCCCTTCCTTGGAACCGGGCTAAAAAACCTATCTCGGATTCAACGGTGGCGTTGATTGTCCAATACATGAATCAAAATGAAATGGCGGATGTGCATCTTGAGTTCCGTACCGAAAGCCCGAAAGAAGATTGGCAAAGGCTTAAAGAAAACCAACAGGTAAGGCCGCTTGCAAAATACTCCCTGGGTGGTATTGGATGGGTAAAAAGCTACCTGATAAGGAACAAGTTTTTTGGAATCAACAATTATGATCCTTTCACAAACACGCTGCATGTCAATTATGACAATCCTGTGGGGATTATGCGTGAACTGGCCGAGGCAAAACTTGTGCGCCAGAAAAAGTTTCCCGGGCTTTACATGGTCTTTGCAACGCTTCCTGTAACATCCACGATTTCTCATACTGAAAAAACCAACGAGATGATAGCATTTGCCAAAAGTAAAACTGATTGGGAATTGGAAAAGGCCACTTATCGAACCATGTATCCGGAAATGCTGGGTGGGACCTCGTTCCTTTTAAAAGGCCCGGCATTGTTTGGTTTTGCCTTTCTTCCAGCTTACGCGATACCATTGGTAAAACTTGGAGGCACGGGTGTAGGTTATGCGGTGGCGGAGTATAAGATTGCCAGCAGGCAGACGGAGATAGCACAGAACCAGAATTCCATATCGAAACCCCTCGTTCCATCCATGAATGATTCCATGATTAAGCAGGCATCGTTTGTTGAAAAATAAAACAATAAATCAAGTGTTTATCGAGGGTGCTTAAATGCTTTGCACCATGCTTGGTGTGGCGTTGTCTTTGTTTTGTCAAAGCAGGCTTACACTTGTCAAAGGTTATGAAAAATATTCCAGCATTGCATCGGTTCACGCAACCCAGGCCGCAGCGGCAGACAAGGAATTTGCTTACGCGATTTCCAATAGCAAAGTTGCCCAGTACGATCGTAAAACTGGCGATTTAATTAAGTTAAGCACAGGCCCGGCGCAACATTTGAATAGTGGCTGGGTATGGCAGGGGAAAGTTTTTTGCGCCCATTCCAACTATCCAAATAAACCTGAGGAAAGTGATATTCGAGTGTACGACCCCGCCACGGGAAAACTAAGCATTCACCATGCATTTGCAAATCCGCCGGGAAGCCTCACCTGGTGCCTGCGCGATCCGAAGGATAAATTCTGGTGGTGTTGTTTTGCCCATTATCAGAAAGACAATTCAAAAACGATTCTGGTTCGCATGGATGATCACTTTCAAGAGTTACAGCGCTGGACTTTTCCAGAAAAAGTCATTGGCGATTGGGATAACGCCAGTGCTTCGGGCGGCATTTGGGATGGAGATACCTTGTTGGTTACTCACCACCATTTCAAGGTTCTTTACCGGTTGAAAATTCCCAACGATGGGAAGGTTTTGGAACTGGTGGAGGCGTTGGAGTGCCCTTTTCCCGGCCAGGGAATTGCACAGGACCCCCTTTCAGGGGGGTTAATTGGGATAGATCGGCCCAAAAAAGAAATCGTATTTGCTCAACAGGCTAAATAAAAGCTGCTTCAATCGTTAAAACCCCACCTTGTTTGGTTTTTAATCAAGCGCATCCCAGTCTATTCATCAAATGAAACCGTTCTAACTCCGATTAAACGGATAAGGACTATTTCACACCAAGCAAAGGATTTGCTTCGATGGATAAATGTTTAAAAAATTGCCTTTCATACATAGCTGCACTGACTGTCAGCATTATTTTTCCATGGTCATCTTTTGCCCAGGAAAATACCAAGCAGATGACTTTGCCGGAATGTCTAACTTTCATGAAGGAAAATCATCCCCGCGTGAAAGCGGCAGAGGCAAGCTTGCGGGCAGCACTGGCAGGCCATGAAGGTTTAAACCATTTGCCATTGTATGCGCGACTAAGCCCGGACCTGAAATATCGTAAGCAGCAATCTCAAATCAGTATCGAAGTTAACGATGCGGCATTGCAGCAGCAAATTCGCGATACCTCATACGGGGTGGCACATTGCTATTATCTAGTGGTTTATGCTGGCAAACAAAAACAACTATCCGATGAAATCATCCAGGTACTTGAAAAGAACATAAACGCCCTGGAAATAAAGGTAAAGCTGACTAAAAACGCATTGGATCAAAAACATCTGCAGGAATTGAAACTTGGATTGGTGGAAGCCAAAGACAAACAAGCCCTTGCTTTGACCGGTTATGACAGGGCCAAATCCGCTCTTATGGAAGAAATGGGTGGACGTTATAGAACGGGTAACATCGTACCCAAAGATACCGAGCTTCCAGAATTCAAAATTATGAATTTCTTTGAGAAAGACTTTGTTATTGATATTACTGAAAAGTCAGTAAATGCTCGCCTGGAATCCATCAAATCTTCCCGGGCGGTGGATATTACATCGCTGGAGGTGGATGCCCAGAATAGTGCAAGGTTCGCGCCAAAATTCCGCACCTTTGCGAATGGATCCGACCTGCATTACATTCCCATAGGGGTGCAATCCAGGGGTGAGGACTTTACTCCAGAGCAGATAACCATTGAAATGCCCCCAAACCTTGTTGGCAAAAGAACTTATCGGGTTCAATCTGCCCAGGCCTACCACGATCGCGCGGTAAATGTGAATGAAACCACCCGCAAATTAATTCGGCTGGAAGTGGGAAATGGTTTTCAGCAATTAAAAGAAACACACTTGCGATACTTGGAACTGAAAAAGCACCAGCCAACTCTCAAGAATAACCTGGACAACCTTGCCAACAAGCCATTGAAATTTCTCACCGAAGAGGAAGCTGGTACTTTTGAAAGAGCGGGGCGCATGCTGGGCAATTATAATCAAACTCTTTTGATCAGCATTGATAACGTGATTGATCTGGAAAGAGCCACCAACGGAATATTCAGCCTGGGCTTTACCTGCCCTTCCACCCATACCATGGATGGCTTGCCGGTTGAGCGAAAATAATCGTGGCGTTAGAAATCATCCAAAATGATACAGGGCTGATTCTTCCTGTTCGGGCGCAACCCGGCGCCAAGAGAAATTGCTTGGTTGGTGAACACGGTGGTGCCTTGAAATTGGCTGTGCAGGCGCCCCCAGAAGATGGCAAAGCCAATGATTCCATCATTGATCTGCTTCGGAAAAGTTTTGGCATCAGCAAACAGCAGATTGAACTGGTAAGCGGTCACACTTCGCGTGATAAAAAATTTCTGCTTACCGGAATAACTCTCGAACAGGTTCAGGCAAAAATCACGGCTTTACTGTCGGACGCCTAGAGCTTGAAGTTCCTTGCCTCGTCCACAAAGGCTGCGAAGTTTTCCATGGGAGTGGTGCGATCCACACCATGGTTCAGGTTCAAAATATGTCTGTGGCCGCCACCGGCGCGCAGGCAGTTTCTTACCGCTTCCCGAACTTTATCGGGTGTGCCGGTGCGGAGAATCATTTCATCAACATTTCCCTGAAAAACTAAATGGGGATAATCTTTGCGAGCCTGAGCCAGGTCATGGCGCTTGCCCAGGCTGATAATGTCTGCCCCTGTTTTTGCCTGATGGGGAAGGTAGGGGCATTCCTTCACAAATAATATGCGTGGAATACCTGTCGCCTTGCCCAGAATATCGGCGTGATATTTCTGCGCCCAGCTATCGTATTCGTTCTCGGAAAGCATTCCTGCCCAGGAATCAAAAAGCTGGTAGGCACTGGCGCCATCGGCGATCAGGGTTTTCAGAAATACCACGGTCGCATGGGAAAGTTTTTCCAGAAGGGCATCCCACACCACAGGATTTTCTTTCGCAAAAGCGCGGGTGGCATCCATATTTTTACCGGTGCCTATGCAATAAGTTGCCACGGTGAATGGCGCGCCAGCGAATACCAGCACAGGGTGCGATTTGTTTAGATCTTTTTTCACCCGGAAAAGCATCTGGCGAACATGCTCAAAGGTTTGGGGAGCTGGATTTGCTTCTAATTTTTCAACATCCGCCAGGGTTCGGATGGGGGTTGCAGGCACGGGACCTGTGTTGGCCTGCAAGGAAAAGGGCAATCCCATGGAAACAGGCAGCGTTGTGATGTCGTAAAAAAGAATCACACCATCCACCCCGAATCGGACGGGAAGGATGGAAGCCTTGGCAGCCAACTCCACATTTTCCGAGAAATCGTAGAAACCAATGCCTGTGCGAAGCTTTTGGAATTCGCTGTCCCATCTGCCAGCCTGACGCATGGCCCAAACTGGGACTCGTTCAACATTTTCTCCCCGGGCAGCCCGGACCAGTAGATGCTCCATGAGGGGCTCCTGACCAATGAATGTATCTGATCAGTTTATCATTTATCGGGACGTTTGGTGCCCCAATACAGGGTTGCGATCCCAAAAGTGAGTGGCTTCCAGCGGACATTCTCCAGTCCACCGGATTCCATCAGCCTTGCAAGGTCTTCACCATCAGGAAACTGAAGCACACTGTTGCGCAGGTAATGGTAAGCATCGTCCTTGCTGCGGGAAAAAACCTGACCCATCAGGGGGAGAATCCTTCGAAAGTAAAAGCCGTACAGTGAACCGAGAAACCATCCGCGGGGTCGTGAAAATTCCAGGATGGCTACGGTGCCACCGGGATTGGCAACCCGCACCATTTCCTGAATGCCCCTCAGTGTATCGGAAACATTGCGAAGCCCGAATGCCACGGTCACCAGGTCGAACCTGTGGTCTTGGAAAGGTAAAGCCAGGGTGTCAGCTTCCAGAAACGGTATATTTAGGCTTTTTTTGGATGCTTTGGATCTTGCTGTCTCAAGCATGGGCAGGCAGAAGTCGCTTCCAATAACGGGGATTTTACCCCCTGCCGCAAGATGGTAGCCAATGGCCAGATCCCCGGTGCCGGTGCATACATCCAATATGGAACCTTGCTTGGGGGGTGGAACCAATTTGGTCATGCGCCAGCGCCAGTAGCGGTCTATGTTCAGGCTAAGAAGGTGGTTCAGAAAATCGTACCACGGGGCTATGCCAGCAAACATGGCGCGAACACGGTTTCCATCCTTGTTGACCTGATTGCTGGACATGGTGGTAAGGTTGCCTCTTTCTGGTGGTTGGCGGCAAATCATCCCATAAAAGCAAAAAAAGAAGAGAGGCCCAAAAGCCTCTCTTCCTTATTATAGTTCAAGATGAAAATCCGGAACTAAACCCGAAGTTGCAATTAAGCAGCCTTCTTTGGTTCAGCCTTCTTTTCTTCCTTCTTAGGTTCAGCCGGAACTACAGTTCCGCCATTGCAACCGTTGCAGGAGCCGCCGGTGCAACCATGGCAAGAACGATGGCTCTTCAGCTTGCTGAGGAGACCGCCGCCATTGCAGCCATGGCAAGAGTGCTTGGAGCCGCCGTTGCAGCCATTGCAGCTCTTAACTTCGCCACCGCAGCAGCCTTTGGAACGATTGAAAAGCTTGTGACCGCCATGGCAGCCATTGCAACCATTGCAGCTCTTCTTTTCAACAACCACGGTGCCCTGGCAACCATTGCAGCCCTTGCAGCTGCGACCACCAAGATCCACCACATCTGCGCTGCCACTCAGCGCCATCAACAATACTACGCTGTACATTCTCTGTACCTCCAAGGGAAACTGGAAAACCTAAACCCCCTACCGATTCAGAACCAGCCCACTGCGGGCCAAGTAAAACCTGAATTCGAATTCCTCCCCATCATCCTTACGAACCACCACGAAGCTTACCCGAATTTTAGTCTGCCTTGGCTTTCCCAACGGAGGACGCCGGCTCAGGCAATCGATGTCTCCTTACATCGTCTCTGCTATCAGAGATTGGTGGAGGAGGGGTTATTTAGATAATATAGTAAAAACCAGTTAACCATAGGTCAAGCATTATTTAGGTAAATTGGCCCGACTTTTCTGGCAAGCCTTTCACCACCCCTACCCCCAGCTAATACAACCCTAATAACCCCACTTCTCATTGGAATTCAGCGGGTTTTCATTGTATCTTCTGTCAAAAATCCTGTTTTTTGGAAGTTTCCCCATGAACCTACCCGTACTTTTTCTTTCCCTGCTATTTGGCGCCAACCCCATTCAAGCGGATTTGGTTTTGAAAAATGGTTCCATTTACGATGGATCCGGCAGGCCACCCATAAAAGGTGATGTGGCGATTTTTAAAGACAAGATTGTTGCCATCGGCACTTTTGAAGTTCAAGGTTCCCCAAAGATCATCGATGTTAAAGGCCATGTGGTTGCGCCTGGATTTATTGATTTGCATACCCACAGCGACTACCCCATGCAAAAGGCCCCCACCAACGCCAACAGAAACTACCTAACGCAAGGGGTTACCACCGTAGTTACCGGGAACTGTGGTTCAGGTCCGGTGGATACCGCGGCTTTTTACAAAAACCTTGAAAAAGCTGGCATTGGTTCCAATGTGGCGCATCAGGTTCCGCACAACGATGTGCGAGCAGCCGTGATGGGGAATGTTAACCGGGAACCCACCCCTGAAGAACTTCTGAAGATGGAAAAATTGGTGGAAAAGGCCATGAAGGATGGCGCCTGGGGGCTTTCCACAGGCCTAATTTACAACCCCGGTACTTATTCCAAAACACCCGAACTGGTAACGCTGGCAAAGGTGGCTTCCACTCATGGCGGTTTTTATGCCAGCCATATTCGCGATGAAGGCAGTGGCGTGCTTACAGCTGTAAACGAGGCTATTACCATTGGCATGCAGGCAAAGTTGCCCGTGCATGTTTCCCATATCAAAGTTTCCGGACGCAATTCCTGGGGCAAGGCAGGCGATGTGGTTGCGCTGATTTCGCAGGCGAGAAAAAACGGCATCAAGGTAACTGCTGATCAATATCCCTACACCGCCAGCAGTACATCTTTGAAAGCCACGCTGGTTCCTTCGCAATTTCGTGAAGGCAGCCTCGCGGATTACACAAAGCGATATTCCGACCCGGAGGTTGGACCAAGATTAAGAACAGCCATTGAGGATTCCCTGAAATCCAAGAAAAATGGCGAGGATATCCGCATTGCCAGCTATGGCAGGAATGCGGGTTGGTCGGGCAAAAATCTTGTTGAAATAGCCAAAATAACGGGCAAAACACCTTTGGAGGTGGTGCTGGAAATTGAGAAAAATGGTGGCGCTCAGATCGTGCATTTTGGCATGAACGAGGAGGATATGCGCCTTTTCATGAAACAGGATTTTGTCTCCACGGCAAGTGATGGTGGTTCCAAGATTCCTGATAAATCCTCGGTGCCTCACCCACGCAGTTATGGAACCTTTTCAAGAAAGATTGGTTTTTATTCCATCGAGCAGAAATGGCTTCCGCTGGAACAGGCCATTCGATCCTCCAGTGGATTGCCGGCTGACATCATTGGGTTTACCGACCGTGGTTACTTGAAGGCTGGGTATATTGCGGATGTGGTGGTGCTTGATCCCGAGAAATTCCGCGATAAAGCCACCTATGAAAAACCCCATCAGTACTCGGAAGGGGTGATTCACCTGTTTGTGAACGGTGTGCCGGTGATCGAGGAAACCAAGGCTACCGGTAAACTTCCGGGCATGGCTCTTCGGAAAAACCAAAAATAATTATCTGGTTGGTTGTTTAAGCATGCGGATGGCAAAGTACGCGCAAAGGGCATAGCAAATGCCAGCCCCCATAGCTGGTTGTGCCAGTGGTTCGGTAAATAATTTAATAAGCCTTGGCAGGTCTTGCGGGCTGGGAAGAAGGCTCCAGAGTTGTGCTCCTAGAATCCAGCCCGCAAAGCTGGCCAGAACCAAAATAAAAGTCCGCCGGTATCCTTGAAGCCACCAGAATATCGCTTGCACAAGACCTAATCCAAAGCCTATCAATGCTGGAAAAATCCACATACCCACAAAAGAAATGAAAATACCCACGGGATTTATAAAAATCAGCAGATAGCTCTTTTTCAAACAGTTTCGCAGCAGGTAGCCTTGCAAAAGACCCAGCCCCATTGGCATGGTTAGCAGGCCATGGTTTTTGGGTAAAAAGATTTCATCGAAGTGCCAATCCAACAACATGAATGTGGCGAAGAATAATCCATGGAAAATGTTCCATTTCCATAAAGATGGGTATGGAAGGGTTGCCGCAGGCTGATTTTCTGAGGAGGGTTGCATAAGGTCATCCTAACATGCTTGCAAATAAGGTTTAACGCCTAAAAATGAGAACCCGATCTGAACCAAGGTGGTGCTTGGGTAAGGTAAGTTTTCCAAAAAGCATTGTTTTTCTTGGAAAAATACAAAAAAGTGTTTCCAGCAAAACCGATGGATTATGTAGGATGAATGAAGTTACTCATCATTTTTACATAAGTTTTAAAGGGGTTTTATCATGGTTCGCAAAAAGGGTTTTACCCTGATAGAGCTTTTGGTGGTGATAGCGATCATCGCCATACTCATCGGGTTGTTGTTGCCAGCGGTGCAAAAGGTTCGCGAGGCCGCAGCAAAATCACAGTGTCAGAATAACCTTAAGCAGATAACGCTGGCGTTTCATAACTATGCAAATGCGGAAAATGTTTTTCCGCCCGGGAGTTTTGGACCAAAGACTGGTGATAACAATTTCCCAACTGGTTGGAGAGACCCATCAGTTGGTGCTTGCTGCCCTTGGGGGCATTTCAGTTGGTCGGTCAAGATTCTTCCCTATGTGGAAGCCGAGGCGTTATATAAACAGTTTGATTTCAACCAGCCAGCCTATGTTTCTGAAATTTGGGAAAATGGAAATAATCGTGGGCCAGTCGGTGCAACGGTAAATCGAACACCTTCCCTGAATGCCCCCAAGGTTTTCACATGCCCCTCCGCAAAAAGGGTGGCGCCAGCTAATGAAATGAAAGACTACGCGCTGAATTCTGGCAGCAGTAGTGCCTGTTGCCCTGAAAGAAACGGTGATGCCCAGCAGCATAATGGTGTTGGTTGGGTGAATAGTAAAATCAAGGTTACAGAAATCACAGATGGAACCAGCAACACTTTTCTGATGCTTGAAAAAAATCATTGGGCTACCCAAAGCTGGCTTACAAATAATGCTAAAGGAAATAATCCTTTTGCATGGGTTCATCATCCTTCCCAAGGCTACGTTTCAGCCAGGGAGAATGCTACCAACACACCTCAACCCCCTAATTCCACGATCAACAATAATCGTGCTGCTTGTGGTAGCCATACAGGCCCTGGCGTGATGGCATCTTGGTGTGATGGTCGTGTAGGTTTCATCACCAACAACATCAACTTCACAACCTATGAAGCCATGCATAGCCGCAATGGTGGTGAAGTCGTGGGCGGGTATTAGAATTCTTCTCAAGAATTACCATCCGGAAAAAATTATGAAGCATTCAAGGGGTTTTGTTGGAGTGATATTGCTGATTGCCAGCATTTTGGTCGCTGGCTGTGGACCTAAAGGTCCCGATGTAGTTCCGGTTTCAGGCACCGTCACTAAAAATGGTAAGCCAGTTCCAGGTCTTTTCATCAATTTTGAACCTGGAAATGGCAGGCCAAGCTGGGCACAGACCGATTCCGAAGGAAAGTTCGTGGTAAAGTACGATGCCACCATGGATGGCGCCAAAGTTGGCACCCATAAGGTATGGTTTATCTGGAAACCTGTGGACCCAAAAGATCAGATGATTGAGGAAGGATTTGTAAAAGGTAAAAGTTCCAAGACACCCGAAGTTCGAGAAATACTAAAAAAGTATGGCGATGTGAAGACTTCGCCATTAAGTATCGAAATCAAACAGGCTACACCGAACCTCGAAATCAAACTCGATTAATATTTGGTGGTATCGCTGCAAATTTCAGGCCCGTTGGCATCATCGCCCGGGCCTTTTCTTTTTAAGCAAGAATCTCTTCGATCACATGGCCATGCACATCGGTCAATCGGCGATCGATGCCATTATGCCGGACGGTTAGCTGTGTGTGATCAATACCAAGCAGATGCAGCATGGTGGCGTGGATGTCGTAAACCTCGGTGGGGTTGTTGCGGTCCTGTGGTTTGTAGCCAAAATCATCGCTTGGGCCATGGCTGACACCGCCCTTGATTCCACCGCCACACAGCCAGTTCGTGAAGCAATAGGGGTTGTGATCCCTGCCTTTGCCACCCTGTGAGCTTGGCATTCGGCCAAACTCGGTGGTCCAGAGGATGATGGTATCCTCCAGTAACCCGCGTTGCTTAAGATCCTGAATCAGTGCCGCGGCGCCCCGAGCCATGCCTGCGGCAAGCGGGCCATGGTCGCGTTCCACATCCTCGTGGCTGTCCCAATTGCGCCGGGGGAAACCGTTATCGCAGCCAGACCAAATCTGCACAAAACGCACGCCTCGTTCCAGCAGCCTTCTTGCAACAAGGCACTTGGTGGAGAAATGGTGGATTTCCTCGGGCGCGTTGATTTCCTTGCTGAAGGAACCCGGATCGGTATCCAGGCCGTACATCTTCAGAATGTGCTTCGGTTCGCGGGAAATATCCATGGCTTCGGGCGCGGCCAGTTGCATGCGTGCCGCCAGTTCATAACTCTGAATGCGGGCTTCAAGTCTGGTATCGCCATCACTGCGTTGAAGGTGTTTTTGGTTCAGGGTTTTCAGCATATCCATGGAGGCCCTGCCGCTTTTGGCGGAAATGAAATCACCCTGTTTCGCGGGGAAAAGATCTTCAATGGGGTTTGCGGAACCCGGACGAAGGATGGTGCCCTGATGCTGGGTGGGCAGAAAGGCGCTGTCCCAGTTCTTGGGACCATTGCTGGCAAACCCGCGATGGTCTGGCAGAACCACAAAGGTGGGCAGGTTCTGGTTCATACTGCCAAGGCCATAGCTTACCCAGCAGCCCATGCCGGGATAGCCGGGGTTCTGGAAACCTGTTGCCTGCAAATAGGTGGATTGGCTGTGAACACCCGTCTTGCCCACCATGTTGTGCACAAACGCGATTTCATCTGCCACGCTGCCCAAAGGCGCGACAATATCCGCCAGCATTTTGCCACTTTGGCCGTAAGGTTTGAATTGCCAGATGGGTTTCAACCAGGGGCCCAGGCCATTTTGGAAGGCTTCCACCTTTTCCCCGAAGTTGGCTTCCTGCCCGTGTCGTTTGATCAATTCGGGTTTGTAATCGAAAAGGTCAACATGGCTTGCAGCGCCAGCCATGAACAACTGGATGACTCGCTTGGCGCGTGGAGTGTGGTGCGGCAACCCTGCCAGCCCACCAGGACCACCCGTAGCCGCCGTGGCTTGGTTGGTGCCAAGCAGGCTTGCCAAGGCAATGCCGCCCAGACCACCGCCGGACTGCCATAACATCTCTCGCCTTGTCATTGCTGTTGTGAACATCCGGGGTTCCCTTTAATCGACAAAGCTGAATTCATTGAGATTGAATAAAACGCGCGCCAAGTCTGCCAGCGAGTTTTCCTTGAGGAATGTTTGTAAATCGGAAAGTTCTTCCGCGCCGGGTTCCCGTCCCATGGTGATCTTGAACGCCTGCCTAACTCTTATGTCTGGCGGGAACTGCTTTTCCAACCTTTGTGCAAATTCTTTGCATTGCACCAGCATGAAACCATTGTTCAGCATGGCCAGCGCCTGCAAGGAAGAGATGGATTCATTACGCTTATCCACCTGCATGGACGGGTCCGCACAATCCAGCGTGGTCATGAATGGCTGTTGCTGCGAACGAACCAGAAAGCGGTAAATCGCCCTGCGGTAGGCTTTTGTGTCAGTGGGGTCATGAAGGTGGTACTGGTAGTGAGGCGAATGTTCGGGTTTCTCAATGACGAAGTCTTGGAAGCTTGGGCCGAACAAAGTCTCATCCAATTTACCGGAACACCAAAGAACACTGTCGCGAATGCCCTCGGCTTCCAGCTTGCGACGATTCATGCGCCAAAGCAGTGCGTTGTCGCTGTCGTTGGCAGCCTTTCGGGAATCATGGGTGGAATCCTGCCGGTAGGTGGAACTGGTAAGGATGAGTCGATGAAGGTGCTTGATGGATTGGCTGTTGGCGAGAAAGTCCTGTGCAAGCCAGTCAAGAAGTTCCGGGTGCGAGGGGGTTTTACCCATTCTGCCGAAGTCGTTGGGAGTCTCGACGATGCCTCTGCCGAAATGCCAGCGCCAAACTCGGTTGACGATGGAACGCCAGGTCAGCGGGTTTTGAGAATTGGTGATCCATTGTGCAAGTTTGGCTCTGCGATCGCCCTCGGTGGTTTCGTTGGTAACGGGAAAGCTGGCTTTGGCAAAGGTGAAGGCACTGATGGCACCGGGGTTGGCAGGTTCTCCGGGCTTTTCCACATTGCCACGCTTAAGGACATGAATGACTCTGGGTTTGCCACCCTGAGGCCCGGTACCGGCAAAAGCACCTGTGCCATGGTGAATGGTTCCTGCGTACACCACCTGGGGCTTGCCCAGAGATTGAATCTCCGCCCGGGTATTTGCTAGGTTGGCTTCCAAGGCTTTCAGGGCATCACGCTCTGCTGGTGTTACAACAGTGGCAAGAAGTTGTACCTTTTTGGCCAGCAGTTTCGCTTTCAGGGTGTCAATATCCGAACCCTGAATGGCCCAGATACCATCGGTCAGATTTTTTTTAGCCCAGCGCGGGCCAGCTTCGATGGAGGAAGATGCCGATACTGGCGCGCCAGCCGCGATGTTTTTCCCAGACCCTTCCTGCACCTCCAACTCGGCAAGCGCGAACATGAAATCATTGGAACGCGGAGCAAGCTTGGTGGCTCTCATGCGAACATACCTTGCTTCCATGGCGTTGGTTGCGATGGTAACCACATCCAACCCCGGGTTTTTCAGATCTTTGCTGGTTTGATCGCTTATGGAAAGGACTTGGGTTTTAAAATCGGGATCATTGCTGGCTTCAACCACATAGCGAACCGGAAAACCAAAACCTGCCCCGATGTTATTGAATTCATCATGGCAAGGGTGAAGCAGAACCTTGGAGAATGTGCGAACACTTCCAAGGTCTACCTGTACCCACTGAGCTGAGTTTTGGTCGGCGGAGATGGCACTGTGCCAGCCGAACTCTGGTTTTTTATCCAGCTTGGTGGGTTTGAGTTTGCCAATCTCATTTTCCACCTCGGCAACCTGCCTTAACCCTGCTGATTTGGTTCGCAGATCTTGCAGTGATTTCTCCAAACCCCGGATGGTTTCGCTTAGTTGCGCATAACGCTGATGAACAGCCGGGTCTGCGAAGTAGGTTTTGTCTGCCCTGTCCAACGATGCAAACACCGACTGCATGTTGTAGTAATCAGTTTGGGATACGGGGTCTGACTTGTGATTGTGACACTGCGCGCATTGAACGGTAAGGCTGAGGAAGGTGTTGGCCGTGTTTGTGACCATGTCGTCACGATCGAGATGGCGGGCAACCTTGCCATCGATCTTGGTTTCGGGAACCTCGGCATGGCCGATGAAATCCCATGGCCCTGCGGCGATGAAACCAAGCGCCTCGATGGAATCCGGGGAACCGCTGTGCAACAGATCCCCCGCCAACTGTTCCTCGATGAATCTTCCGTAAGGCTTGTCCTGCATCAGAGAACGAATCACATAATCGCGGTAGGGCCAGGCATTAAGCCGAAGCTTGTCCTTGTCGTAGCCGTGGGTCTCTCCAAAATGCACAACATCCAGCCAGTGGCGGGCGTATCTTTGCGCATAATGGGGTGAGGCGAGCAGGCGATCCACCAAATGTTCGTAGGCATCCTGCCTGGGGTCAGAAATAAAAGCATCGATATCCGCGGGTGCGGGTGGCAACCCAAGCAGATCGAAGTATAGCCTGCGAATCAGCTTTTGACGGCTGGCCTCCACGGTGGGTGTTAGCTGATTTTCTTGCAACTTCTGAAGTACGAAGGCATCGATGGGGTTTCGAATCCAAGGATTTTGAATGTTTGGAGCAGTGGCTTTCTGCAAAGGACGAAAGGACCACCAATCCAAGCTGGATTTTTCAGCGGCTTGTGCGATGGATGACAAAGGCAGGAATAAAAAGGCTACCAGCAGGCGGGTCATTGCGAAGCTTCCCCATAGGAGTTAGACCCATGGTAACAAAGGTCCAACTTTTATGGAAGCGGTATGGCAGGCTGATTGAGAACAGGCAGGCGGAGATCAAAAACTTAGTAATCCCCAAGGACTTCGCCACCAGCCCGGGTGACTAAGGCCGCAAGTGTCGCAATGGTCATGCTGTCTTTCACAAAGGCAACCGATCCATCGCAACGTACCATGCTGGCCCCACCTGAGTGAAACGAATAAACTTCCTCATCATTGGAGCAATTGATTGCCTTGGTTCGAGTGGCAACAGCAGCACCCACGGCAGGAGGGACGGCGGCATTTGTGGTTGCATATACTCCGCCTGTGGTTGGATTACAGCCATCCAGAGTAATCGGGTTACGGTGATCGGCCCAAATACCTGCGCCCTGGGTTGTGGTGTAGGCGGTAGCGGTTGCAGAAATGGACCCTTTCTTCCCCATGTTGTACAAGGTTGGATTACCTGCCGATTCAACAAACATCACCGTGTTTGAAGTTCCATCGGTAATATTTGTCACCGGGGTGATGATGTTAGGTTGCATCGCGGCAGACCACCCAGAACCGGGGTTTGGTGTCAGCAGGTTTGCCACCTCGGCCCGAATGCGGTTAATCACGAAGTAATCTGCCACAGCACCACTGAGCGTTCCAAAGGCACCACTTGTAATCGTTCTGGTTCTGGTTGGTTCTGGCGAGGAAGGGCAAAGAAAGGTTTTGATGGGCACTTGGATGGCGGTACGATTGGGGGATGGGGGCCCCTGCCTCCAATCCTGGGCGGCATTGAAAGATTTTTGAAGTGATTCCTGCTCATAATAGGGCAACAACAGAAACAAAACACTTCTGGGAGTTTGGTTGGCAGGGATTGGTATTGGGAAAGCTGGTGCCGGGTTGGCGGTATCGTCAAAGCTGGATGGAGGCATGCCATTAAAGGTGCTTGCGTAATTCATCACTGCAAGGCCTATTTGTTTGAGGTTGTTCTGGCAGCTCATGCGGGCGGATGCTTCCCGCACTTTTTGAACGGCGGGTAGTAGCAATCCTATAAGAATGGCAATGATGGCGATTACCACCAAAAGTTCTATGAGAGTGAAACCCGTATTGGACTTATTTTTGATCATGGAAATACCCCAACTTATTAAATCACTGAAACTATTATGATTTTAGGGGTCTTTTCTTTTGGATGTAAAGCAAAAGTGAGTCCAAGCCCGATTTCATGAGATCCTTTGGGTTTATTCATTCCGATTGTGGCGGATTTCTACCCTTCAACTGCTAAAAATCGCCTAGCTAATTTGAAGGTAAAGTTCTCCCAGATGATGCCAGCCCGAAGAGCTTGGAATGTTAGCTAAGGCCTGCTGAAAATGGTTGGCTGCCTTGTTCTTGTTGCCATCGGCAAGCCAGGCCAGCCCAAGGTTGAAACCAGCCATGGGAAGGCCAGCGGCTTTTTCCCAGCAGGTGCGCGCAGATGTATGGCTGCCCTTTGCCCATTCCAGAGCACCCTGTTCGTTCAGGAATGCCTCGCATGGGATATCCCCCTTGATCGAATCTAAATATCTTTTGGCCATGTCGTGTTCGCCACTCAGCCTGCAGATACCCGTGGCGATCAGGCACCTAGCCGTACTTTGCTTGGGATGATTTACCCAACCTTCCAATTCGGGAAGCGAGGGTCCCGCATTCCAGCAGGTTTCCTCGGCCAAGCCTTCTGGAAGATCCCAAAGGTTTTTCATGGACTGTGGGAAATGGCCACTGGCCATTGGCATGGCACTGAAGCTTCCCAAAGTTTGCACGAAACCTGCCCAACCCGGAACACAGGGGATACTTGAAGGAGCCTTGCCAAGCGATGCTTTCAAACAAAACTGCGATTCTTTCCAGGCATTTGCAGGGTCGATGGCTATACCTGTCAGACTGCTGTGGGGAAGCACCGTTTCCCCCTCATCAGGAGGCAGAGTTCCCTTGCGAGCCTGTTGCACCCGGTTCTGCAAAAGCTTGGTGAACATTTCCCGCAAGGCTTTGGGGGTGCTGGGGTTGTGTTTCTTTTTCATGCCGACATTCCTGGTGTTTTTACTCTTGGCTTCATTCACTAAACGCAATTTGTGCCAAACCTTGCGCTAGTCACGCAATCCCGCCTGTTTCATAAGTTTCGCGGTGCTTTGGTAGGCTTCCTGTACCCATTCAATAATCTTGTCTGGTTGCGGGGAGTATTCCAATTCAATGCTGATGGCCCCTTTCAAGTTCAGTTTTTTGATCTCCTCGAGATATGGGGGAAAATTCACCACACCCCTGCCCGGGGGAAGGTCCCCATGTACTTTGCCATCACAATCGCTGATATGAACATGGATGGCTTTGCCCTTCAGTTTGCGAAGTTCCTCCGCTGGAGTACCCGAAAGCAGCATGTGGGAAACATCAATATTTGCGGCAACCGCAGGATGATTTACCTCGTCCAGAAAGCGAACCATGCTGGCAATGTTGTTGACCAGCGAAAGCTTGAATGGTTCCAGCTCGATTGCAATTTCAAGCCCGAGGTCTGAGGCATATTTGCCCAGTTCCCTTGTGTGTTTCACCGCCAGTGCCCATTGTTCCGCAGGTGGGATGACTTGTTTTTCCCATATGTATTCGCCCAAAACCAGCAGCAGGTTTTGCGCCCCAAATTCGTGGCACATATCGAGGTACTTTTTGCATCGTTCCATGTGAAAGCGTTGCACACTCGGGTTGAAGTCGATTAATCCCACCGCGACACAAGCGACACTGATAATGGGCAGGCCCGCCTTTTCACATTCGGTGCGGATCAGCCTGCGCTCGCGGGCATCGGTGTCCAGTGGATCTGCGAAAATGTCGATGCAGTCGAAGCCGATTTCTTTGGTTTTGCGAATGCCGAAGGCGGTGTCGGTGCCAGCCTGGGCCCAGGCGGAATTAATAAGGCCTAGTTTCATGGAATGATTCCCCGAAAACGCGGTGAACAGGAAAAAGAGAGAATAACAGGAAAAGGCAAGGAATTCCAAGGCTTCGGTTCATCGGCTTTGCATTCGGATAATCAAAATGGAAACATTTTACTTTTTGGGAGGTTTCTCCGGTCAGGTCATCTGAAATAATAATCGAAGACTTACAGTTCCCAGCTTGCTCAAGGTAACCGAGGAAGACCTGTTGTTCCTGGAGAGTATCCAAGGAATATCACCTTCATGGCGAGGTCGAACTCTGGAGTTACATTTCGCCAGATTAGTGGAGAGCCCTTTGCAGTTGAAACTTTTCGATGAATTTCTTTCATTTCTAATAAAACTTTTGTTTTAATAAATAATAAGTTTAATTAACCAACATCTTGAAAATTAAGTGATCAAAATAATGATGCGTACCCTGCTATTAACCCTCCTTATAGGTACCCTTGGCATAGCCCAGGAAAAAACTTTAGCGCCGGTGACAAAAAACCAAAATACACCGGGGGTAACAAGCGTACCGGCAATTCCCAAAACTATTGTTCCGGTCGCAGGTCAAACCATCGACAGAATGGCACAGGTGAAAACATATTTTGAAAACTACCATGCAGCCTGTGCTCGCTTTGTTGAATTAGTGGCCAGATCACCCGAGGATGAAAAAGCCGGATTGCTTTCGAAGGCGCCAGCTCCATCTTCCACGTCTTATGTGTTATGTCAGATGGTATTGGCCAATGCCACTGATGAGGCCGCTTTGGAAGCGCTGGTATTTCTTGCCCGCACTTCAGACATTCAAAGGGTTTCAAAACTTCTTGAAAGTTTCCCACAAGCAATACCAGAAGGTGGCACCGCAAAAATAAAACCCTTGGAGCTAATTCTTAAACATCATGTAAACAACCCAAAAATCGCTGATGTTTTCTTGAAATCTCCCTGGACTCCCGAAATGGATTCCTTTACGCAGGAAGCTTTCGCAAAAACAGTAAACCCGGATGTCCGAGGAAAAGCTGGCTTCAAACTTGCCAGCGAATTGCTTCGGGAGGACAACGAGGCCAAAGCGGAACCATTGCTCGAAAGCTTGGCAAAAGACCGCTACTTGGAAAACATTTTTGCCGCCAGTAAAAGCGTTTCTGTGAAGCAATGGGCAGAGGGCAAACTCAGGGAAATCCGGTTGCTGAAAGTTGGGAAGGTGCTTCCCGAAGTTTATGGGGAAACCCTGGAGGGTAAAAAACAAGCAATTTCAGACTTCCGTGGAAAAGTGGTAGTAATGGATGTATGGACCACCTGGTGCGGGCCATGTAAAGCCATGATCCCACACCAAAGAGAAATGGTAAATCGCCTTAAGGGAAAACCATTTGAGTTGCTAAGTATTAGTTGTGATGAAGAAAAAGAGGCCCTGGTTGATTTCCTGAAAAAAAACGACATGAGCTGGAAACATTGGTGGGTAGGAAGGCGTGGTGAGTTTTCCAAATCTCTTAATATTAATGTCTACCCAACCATTTATGTGCTTGATGGCAAAGGAGTTATTCGTTTTAAAAATATCAGGGGAAATGAGCTTGATAAAGCCATAGACAGTTTGCTTGCTGAAGAAAAATAAAATGTATAAGTGAATTGTCACAAGAGCACTAATTTTTCTTTAGCAATTCGAATGACAAACGCCCGTTGAGATAGTTTGTTTTTGGGATAAATAACGGGTTGATCGGTTGAAACTTAAATTTTGAATAAGGTTACAGTGTCTTTTTACAAAGATGTTTTTTAGAGAGGGAAGCTGGAATGCTATTTATTAAAAGTTCAATTCGAAAAGGTTTTACACTTATTGAGTTGTTGGTTGTTATTGCAATTATCGCAATCCTCATAGGTTTACTTTTGCCTGCGGTGCAAAAGGTGCGCGAAGCTGCAGCCCGTGCCACCTGTACCAATCAGATCAAACAACTTGGTCTTGCAGTTGCAAATTTCGAGGGCACCTTCAAGAAATTCCCTGGTTTGAGTACCTTGGTAAACCAAGGTGCGTCGGTTAATGGAGATAACTATAGTGGGTCAATTTTTACCCAATTACTTCCATATATTGAACAGGATGCACTTCAGAAAGCACTTTTAACTGCAACAGGGGGAGCGACTTGGAACGCGCTTTCCAGCGGAGCCACTGGCACCCCTCTTCGAAGAACTGCTGTGAAAATATTCACCTGCCCATCCGACACCAGTGTTTCAAATGGTCTGACGCCTTCCGTGGCGATCGGTGGAACAACCGATACCTGGGGAGCAACAAGCTATGTTCCAAATACGGAGGTTTTTGGGAACCGGGCAGAAGGGGTTGGAACGTTCAGTCGTTTATCATCCTCATTTGATTTGGGAACATTATCAAACATGGATGGCACTTCAAATACTGTGGTGTTTTTTGAACAATTTGGGTGTTCAGGTGCTGCCTGCGCAAATGGTGCAAATGCCTGGGTTGCGCCCATGTATCTTGGTACTATTTCCGGGTTGACCCAGCTCACAAATACCATTAACCAAGTGGGCTATCCTAATTACGCTGCCTTGCCTTTTGCTGGAACTTCATCAACTATAATCACTGCATTGCCTTCCCCATTACCAGCGGTAGGTTCGGTGACTGTAAATGGAATTGCCAGGACCTCATTCATCAACAACCGATACATTCACCCGTTTCCAAACCAAAATGCTCAAACTGCAATAAAGCGTGTCGTCGCAGCTCAATCGCTGATTCAACCCCTTCATACGGGAAGTACACCAGTTGCCATGGGCGATGGTTCCGTTAAGGCCCTTTCTTCAGGAATAAGTATCCAAACTTTGACTTGGTTAACCAGGCCCGATGATGGTCAAGTTCTGGGATCTGATTTTTAAGACCTTCTGACAAAAGGTTGATGCCCTCCGGTGCCGGCCATTCAATTATCCAATGAATGGCTCGGGCATATCCGTGCCTGATAAGCTCTGATTGCAAAAGGCTTTCGGCTGGTTTGGCTTAATACAATGCCTAAAGCCAGTTGGCGACGCATAAAGGTTTCCAGCATGGTCGTCGGCCTCATTTGCGCCCGCAACACCAGTCAATCGTTTAACTAATTGAAAGTGCCACTTGATACCTCTGTGGGAAAAGGTGGCGGTTTCCGTGCCACCAAGGTTGGACATTGGCTTTGCATTCCCGAGAGGATTATGGCTATAAAGTGCCAGGAGAAAAGCTGAAAAGAAGGAGAATGAGTCCTCTTGTTTGAGATAGATGCGGAACTTTTGAAGGCATTTCTGTTTTTTGCCAGCATGTTTTTTGCAGCCGGGCTGGGAGCCCCCATACCGGAAGAGATAGCAGTGGTATGCGCAGGCCTGTGGACGGCCAGCCATCCCGAGTATGGTTTGCTTCGCTGGTTGATGCTGCCGGTGTGTGTGTTTTCGGTAGTGTTAAGCGACAGTTTTTTGTACATCGTGGGAAGGCTGTATGGCAAAAGGCTTCTGGAAAAGCCATGGATGCTAAAGTGGGTTCCCAAGGAAACCCAAAATCGCATCATCCACAATTTTGACAAATATGGGGTGAACATATTGCTGGTGGGCAGACTGGTTCCGGGAATTCGCATGCCGTTGTTCCTTACCGCGGGCCTGCTGCGCCTTAGCGTGGCCAGGTTTATCCTGGCCGATGGGATCGGTGCGGGAATTGGAAACAGCGTTTTCTTTCTACTGGCATTCTGGTTTGGGGAACAATTCAAGACGGTGCTGGAAAGTGCCGAGGAAAAAGTCACACACGCCTGGCCGATAGCGGTGATGGTTGTGCTGGCGGGAGTCGCCATCTATCTGCTGGTGCGCTACCTCCGCAAGCCGGTTTCGGAAGGGGATCCGGAACAGTTGCCCATCATTGGTCATCAGGTTGCCACCCATATCCCACACCTTCCCGAGGAAGCCCTGAGGGATATCAAACATCCCACGGTGGAATCAAATCCCAGGGCGGAAAAATAATTATTGCAGTGGCGAGGTGCCATCCTGCCTGAGAGTTTTAAGGTACTGGATGTGTTCTTTTTGGAAGGCATCAAGGCTTTTGCCGGTCAATTTTTCAAAAGCGGCGATGGGGTCCTGTTTACCCTTGATGGCTCTGGCATAATCATGCAAGGGGTTGCCTGAAAGCACTTTCGAACGGAAAGCCAGGTGGAATGCAAGCCCCCACGAGGCGAGGTACATTTTCTGGGAAACCTCCCGTGCGGATTCATGCGATACCAGGAAAAGGTCCGCCTTCGCCTTGAGTAATTCGCGGATTTCCGGCAGGTTGTTCTGGTTGACAAGCTGGCGGATTGCCTCCAGCCTTGCCTTGTCGGCATGACCCACGCGAAGCTCGCCGATTTCAAAAACCGCGGATTCGAAAATTTGCGCAAGCCCCTCGTTCAGCCATCTGGGAAGTTCCTCATCGGCTTCATCCAGCACACAATTGGAAAGGTAGGCGTGGAAAGCCTCGTGGTAGAGCCTTTCAAACAGCCTCAGTCTGGTCTTCTTTAAAAGGTCCTTGTTGGTTGCCTCGGCCTGCTGGATGCGTTTGCGATTTTCCTGGAAAGCATTCTGGTACTCTGCGGGCAGCTTGTTCTTGAAAAGCTGTTTGATTTCCGCCTCGCGTTTGGCCAAAGATTCCAACTCTGTCTGGTGATGCTTTGCCGTTTCCTCGAGTTGCTTATTCATGCGATCTAGGTCGCTTCCGCAGAGTACAAGATTTTGTTTCTGGTCGAAGTAAGCCGGATTGCCCATCTGGATGGAATTTCCCCTGAGTGCCTGCTGGTAGTCTTCAAGCGACTTGGTAAGGAGAATACTTGTGGGCGTGAATGACTTTCGCTTGGGTGGAAGAGTGCGGGCGTAAGCGGAGAAAACCTGTTCCAGTTGGATGGCCGCTAGCTGGGCCAACTCTGGCCGGGCGTTGGTGGTAAGGTTGAAATATTGCGAAGCGTATTTGAGGGCTTCGGTATTTTGAGGTGGTAATTGCCAGGAGGTTTTTTCAAGTTTTACGATTTCCTGAACGTTTTTTCCCTGATTGGTCTTGGGATCCAGCAGCTTCAAGGATGTTGCAAGCAACTCCCTTTCTTTGGCAAGGGAATCAAGCCGGGAGGACAAAATCTTTCGTTCGGCCTCGGGTAGTTTTTCCACACGAAGCACATCCCTGGGATCGAATATTTCCGTAAATAGGAGCGTGGGTGCTCCGGGCTTTCGAATGATGCACTTAAAGACCACCTGCTTGGTATTTTCCTCCACCAAAAACCCTTGCATTGAATCACCCTGCTTGCGGTGCAGAGTCTCCAATTTCCAGGTATCGTTGGCCGCATTCTGAGCAGAGAGGATTCCAAGACCAAGAATCCAAGTCGTCAAAAGTAATGCAAGTGCTTTAAGAATAATAGTTTGTGGCATTATTTGTCGGTTTTTGCTCAGGGTGGCCCGTTTCCCTTTGGCGCCCAATCTACCACGCTAGACGACGATTGTCTGCTTTCATATCTTAACTTAATCGAAAATCATCAGGTCTTTCCTTATTGGAAGGGCCGGCAATGATGCTCACCCGGTGCATGCCGGGGCCAGACAGTTGCTTAATCACAGGAGTTTCCCATGCCAGTAGGTTTGCTCGGCCTGAAAGTCGGTATGACTCAGGTTTACAACGATCAGGGAAAAGTATTCCCGGTTACCGTTATTCAATTGGGGCCCTGCCCAGTGTTGCAGGTTCGCAACCAGGAGAAGGATGGCTACGATGCCATTCAGTTGGGTTTTCTTGATAAGCCACGCCGCAAGGCCAGCCGCGCAGAAAGCGGCCACGTAACCGCCAAGCTTGAATCCAAGCGCCGTAAAAAGCTTCCCGCGGGCACCGAACTTCCTCCCAAGGCTGAATGTGAGCCACAAACCCATATTCGCGAGTTCCGCCTCGAAAAGCCAAATGCCGATCTGACTGTTGGCAAAGTGCTTACCGTGGAAGAGATTTTCAAAGAAATCAAGAACGTTGATGTGATTGGCACCACCAAGGGTCGTGGTTACTCCGGTGTTATGAAGCGTCATAACTACAAGGGCCTTCGCATGAGCCATGGTGTGAAAAAGGGTTCACGCCAGCGTGGTTCGTCGGGTTCCAATGCGTCGAACCGAGGTAGCGGTCGTCCGAAGAAAGGTATTCGCATGGCTGGCCACTACGGTGCAGACCGCGTTACCGTTCGCAACCTGACCGTGGTAAAGATTGATCAACAAAACAACCTCCTTCTGGTGGAAGGCGGTATTCCCGGTCCAAACGGTGGACTCGTTATGGTCCGCCCAACGAACAAGATTAAGTAACCCGCCAGCAGGTTGACGCTGGGGTGATTGTTCGTTAAGTTGAAATTGCCCTTTAAAAAGGCAAAGAGGGATGGCTTAGGGGAGACCTGAACCCACCTTCTGGATGGTCAGATAGCTCAGTCGGTAGAGCACAGCCCTGAAAAGGCTGGGGTCGTCGGTTCAAGCCCGACTCTGACCACATGAAAAGCTCAGGTTTCTCTTCATGGGGAGCCTGGGCTTTTTTTTGTTACCCAAAAAATGATACCATTCCCCTTCTTTCCACATGACCTTTGGATGGGTTAAATCTTTCCATCCAAGGATTATGTCCGTCATGAACTTATAATTCCGGTGGATTCATCATTCATGGAAGCTTCTAAATATACATGTGGAAATTCTCTATTCGAAAGTATCAGGGAAAAAACATTTTGGGTTTTGGTTCTTCTTCTAACCCTAGGTTTGTTTCCAAGACTGAGAATATTAACCATGCGGGGTGAGGAAACCCGCAGGGCATTGGTTGCGTTTGAAATGCGATATTTTGATGATTACATCACCCCAAGGGAACAAGGTCTACTCTTTCAAAGTAATCCTCCGTTAAGCTCCTGGATGATGTTGGGCAGCTCTATTTTGTTTGGCAATTATGACCCTTATTCGGTGCGATTTCCTTCAGCAGTTGCGGTCTTGCTAACCAGCGTTTTGATTTATGTTTATACGCGGAATTATTTCTCGCAGGCAGGGGCTTTTGCCAGCGCCGTTGCGTTTGCCACCAATGGTGAGATCATGATCATAAGCCAGAAGGCGGAACCCGAGGCGGTGTACATTCTATTTCTGAGTGCTTCCCTTATGCTTTGGCATTGGGGTTATGAAAGAAAATGGCCCGCGGTTTTAACCTGGATAAGTGCAGGGGTATTCGTGGGGCTTGCCTCGCTTTGCAAAGGTGGCTTGCAACCACTGGCTTACTTTTGCGCCAGTGTTTTTTTCTACCTGCTATATTGCCGGAACCTTGGTTACCTTTTCACAGTGCCAATGCTAGCGGGTTTGTCATCCACCATCCTGGTGGTTGCCGCCTGGATGATTCCCTACATAGCCAGGCATGGCGCTTCCGAGGCCAGGGCCTTGTGGCTTAATGATACCGCCTCGAGATTTCACTCTTGGAACATGGCCCATTTTTTCAAACACCTTGGGACTTTTCCCCTCGAGGTTCTTGGCTCGATCCTTCCCTGGTCGGTACTTTTTTTGGCATACTTATTGCCTTCTTTTCGGGGCAGGCTTTCGCCCTATAGACCCTTGTTGATGTTTGCGCTCTTTGCCTGTGGGTTTGCGTTTCTCACCATATGGATTCCACCGGGTGGACAAACCCGCTACTTCGCAACCCTTTATCCGATGCTGGCACTTTTTATGGGCGTGGTTGCGGAGGTGGCCTTTGCTGCCACGGATTTTGCAGCCAGAAAACCTTGGATAAGGTTTGCCTGCCTGATAGCTGGAAGTTTTTTCCTGATAGGAATTGGAATCGCATTGTTGCCATTCAAAATTCCTGGAATTACTTTCACTCGGTGGACGCTGCCCATGCCATCGACCGTATTCTATGCGACGTCTTTTGTGGTTATTGGCGTTTGGATGATGATTGGACGCCAAAGAATCCTGATGAATCTTTGTGTGATGACAGTTGGCCTTTTAATATTTAACCTTGGTTATTTCATGGATGTAAAAGTTCAACGAAGTGAAAGAACTCTGGAGGAAATGGCCCGGATAAAAAGCCACCTGCCTCCCGATGTGAATTTGGTGAGCCTGGGGATCACCAACCACAAGTTCACTTATTATTACGGCAAGTTTATCAAACCACTTCCGGTTGATTCAGATGGTAAAGGCGTCACTTATTTTTGTTTTGACCCCTGTTTGATTGATGTAACCAAGATCGCATTTCCTTGGAAGCAGATCGACACGTTTTCATTAACCCGGGATCTGCTCGATCAAAAACGCCATGTCATATTGGCAAAAAAGAACGATGGATAACACAGAAGCAATCGCTTGGGCGCATCTGAGTCCCTTGCTGGCGTACAAATGGATATGGAAAGGTTTCCTATGGGTACAGCAATGCCTTGGACCGGCGTTGCTCGTAGGCTGCAAGATCTGCCCGCCACATTTTTTCGATCTCCAGGTAGTGCTTGCCTTCGTTTACGGCATCCAGCGTGGCTTTGTTCAAAAGCAAGGTGTTGTAGCGATCGGTTTTCCAATCTTTGGGGTGTAACTTGTGAAGCGCCCAAGCCACTGCCATGCCGGTACGCATTGGTTCGAAAACTTTCCAATCATCGATAAAAATCTGCACACCCTTGCACTCCTTGTTGGCCAGCACGCTGGAGGATGGTGTCTGCCTGCAAGGCACAAAACGCAAGCCGGGCAATTGTTGTTCGTTCAGCAATTTGGCCAAGGACACTCCATCCATCCATGGTGCACCAAACCATTCAAACGGGCGATCTGTTCCCCGGCCAACACTCAGGTTGGTGGTTTCCAATAATCCGATGCCCGGGTATAGCAGCGCCGCGGAAAGTGTCCTCAGGTTCGGGGAGGGATATACCCATTCCAAACCGGTGACATCATAAAGATCTCCTCGGTTCCAATGTTCCATGGTCACAACTTCGAGTTTTACCTTTAATGGGTTTCCATCGGCGGTCTTTTTCTCCATCGAGAATAATCGCGACATCTCACCTATGGTTAAACCATGGCGCACAGGCAACTTATGGAAGGCGACGAATACATCCTTGCCATCATCCCTCATGGGGCCGCTGAAAACTGTTCCGCCTATGGGATTGGGCCTGTCCAAAACCAGCAAGCGAAGTCCTTTTTCCGAGGCGGATTCCATGATAAGTCCAAGTGTGCTGATGTAGGTGTAAAACCTGCATCCAGCATCCTGAATGTCGTATACCAGCGTGTCGATCCCCTCCAACTGGGCATCTGTCGGCTTGCGCCTTTCCCCATAAAGGCTGTAGACAGGCAGGCCCGTTTTCTCATCCTTGGAATCCGGCACTTTAGCATCCACCGCGCCACGAATACCGTGTTCCGGGCTGAACAGCGCCACCAGCTTAACTCCATCCGCCTTGTGCAAAAGGTCTATGGTGCTGGTACCGGAAACATCCCTGCCGCTGTGGTTGGTAACCAACCCGACTTTTGCGCCTTTCAGCCGTGCAAAGTTTTCCTTCTTCAACACATCAATTCCGGTGAGCACCTGCTTTCTTTCAGAAGCCAGGGCGTTTCCATAAACCGCGGATGCTACCACGGTGGCCACCTGGCTTCGCAGCCTGCTGGCATCTCCTTTGCCGTTTGGGTGAACACGGTTGCTAAGTACAATCACCGATGTTTGCGAACCGGGATCAAACCAGATCGATGTGCCGGTAAAACCAGTATGACCAAAGGTGCTGCCCCGGGGGAAAAGATCACCCCGATTAGAGCTGAAGCCGGTATCACAATCCCACCCATAGGTGCGCCAGCCACCGGGTACCGCCCTGGCCTGGCTCATGCTGCGAACACTGGCAGGCGAAATTCCCTTGAACTTGGATGGGTCAAGAATCATGGATGCGTAAATCGCAAGATCATCGGCACTGGAGAAAAGGCCTGCATGGCCGGCCACCCCTTTCATCAACCTGGCCCGGGGATCATGCACGGTGCCCCGCAGCATGGTTTCTTTTTCCTTCTGGGTGGGTGCAATCCTGCTTTTCAAAGTTTCGGCTGGGTTGTAGCTGGTTTCCTTCATGCCAAGGGGAAGGAAGATTTCATCGCGGGAGAAATCATCCACGCCCTTGCCCGAGATTTTTCGCACGATTTCACCCAGAACGATGAACCCGACATCGCTGTAGGTGAATTTTTCGCCGGGTGGTGCCAGCAACTTCAGATTGCATATTTTCTGCATGGCCTGCTCGGAACCTTCCTGATAATCCGCAACTGCATTGTCGGCCAGCAGCCCGGAAGTGTGGGTCAGCAGGTGTTCCAGTGTGACCTTTTCTTTGCCATTGGCGGCAAAGTCTGGAAAGTACATCGTTACAGGGTCACTAAGCCTAAGCTTGCCCGCTTCCAGAAGCTTGAAGATGGAAGTTGCTGTGGCTATGGGTTTGGTCAAAGAGGCCAGGTCAAAGATGGTATCGGTGGTCATGGGTTCCACCAAGGGTTCCACTGCTCTGTTTCCAAATGCCTTTTTGTAAACCACTTTGCCTTGGTGAACCACCAACACCACCGCGCCAGGAACCCGTTTGCTTTGAATGGCATCTTGGACCACTGGCTCGATGGCATCCAGGCGTTTGAGATTTATTTCAGCAAAAGCTTGCGGAATTTGAAGGCAGCCCAGAATCAGAAGAATTACCGAAATACGCCAGAACATGCGAGCCATGAGAAAACTCCGGTCCAGTGGTTTCATAAGGATTTTTATTATGCACCGCCAAATTCGTTGGCGAAATCTTTTTCCAGCCATTAGCTTGAGATCCATATTCTTCATTGGTTAAGGAATCGTTCCCATGTTTAGAAACACGTTCTTGTGCGGCTTGCTTCTGGTTACCATTCCAGCCCTGTCAGTTGCGCAGGAAAAAAAGAATGTGCTGTTCATCGTCAGTGATGATCTGAATACATCGATAGGCTGTTATGGACATCCTTACGCCAAGACCCCGAATATTGATGCGCTGGCGGCGCGTGGTGTCCGTTTTCATAATGCTTACTGCCAGTTTCCGCTTTGCAGCCCCAGCAGGTCATCTTTTTTAACTGGAAGAAGGCCGGATGTCACCGGTGTGAAGACGAATCCGGGAATGTCCACAGCGGGCAAGTATGGTGGCAGTCCGCATTTTCGCGAGAAGATTCCCGACACCGTGACCATGCCACAACTGTTCATCCAGAATGGTTATGCAGTCGCCAGGGTGGGCAAGCTTTATCATTACAATGTTCCCAATGGTATTGGCACCGATGGCTTGGATGACAAAGCTTCCTGGCAAAAAGTGATTAACCCAAAGGGTCGGGATAAATCCGACGAGGATAAAATCTTCTCCCTTACCAAGGGGCAGTTTGGGGGAACCCTTAGCTGGCTGGCGGCCGATGGAACCGATGAGGAACAAACCGATGGCATTGGTGCGACCGAGGCCATCCGCATGTTAGGCGAAATGAAGGGCAAACCATTCTTTCTTGCGGTTGGACTGTATCGCCCCCACACACCTTATGTGGCTCCCAAAAAATACTTTGATCTCTACCCTATCGAGAAAATCACTCTGCCTGAGGTTCCCGCCAACCACAAGAATGGCGTTCCCAATGCCGCTTTCCTAAGCTTCAAAAAAGACGAGGAACAGTTGACAGACGATTTGCGCAGGAAGGCGACCCAAGCCTATCTTGCCAGCATTTCCTTCATGGATGCCCAGGTTGGCAGAATTGTCAGGGAACTGGATCGTCTTGGCTTGGCTGATAACACCGTTGTTGCCTTTACCAGTGATCATGGCTACCACATGGGGGAACATGGCCTTTGGCAAAAGCGCAGCATCTTTGAGGAATCTTCACGGGTGCCTCTTATTATTGCGCCACCCAAGGCAAAACACGCTGGCAGCCATTCCACCCGCACCGTGGAGATGCTGGATATCTATCCGACCTTGGCGAACCTTTGCGACCTGAAATACCCGGATTATCTGGATGGTAAAACCCTGAAGCCATTGCTTGAGAATCCGAAAGCATCGTGGGACCGCCCTGCCATCACGCAGACCATGTTTCAAAAGATTCAGGGTTATTCACTTCGCACGGAAAGATACCGTTACACCGAGTGGAACGAAGGCGCTGAGGGAGTTCAGCTTTACGATCATTCCAACGATCCCAAAGAGATGAAAAACCTTGCCAACGACCCGTCTCATAAGGCCACTTTGGCAGAGCTTGCGAAACAACTGAGATTCCGGTTGGCCAAATAACAAATGAAGTCACCGGGGGGTTCACACCCCCGCTCAAAATGCTGATCAATCTTTAAGAAAGCCATAGGCTTCTTCGTTGAAACCAACAAGCATGGTATTTCCCACGATCATCGTGGGTGCGCGGAGGTTTCCAGTGGGTCCAAGGAGGATACCAGCCAAGGTTTCCTCATCTGGTTTGTCTTTCTTCATATCAAGGCTGGTGATTTTCTTGCCTTTGCCAGCGATAATGCGGCTGACTTTTTTGGCAAGTTTCAGTCCATCTTCACGCCCCAGCTTTACCTTGGTGGCATCCACAGTTTCCGAAATGTTATGATCAATGGACTCAAGGAACCCCTGAGCTTTAACGCAAGTCGTTCAGCCTTTTCGGTGGTACAACCATTGAATTTGAACTGGCATGTTAATTCCTCCACAGATGTATGATTCAACCAAAGTAATTTTAGCCAAGTGCTTTCGAGCAGTTCCAACCGATGGATAGATTATTTCGGAAGATTGACAGGTGGAGTTTCAATAAAAATTTCCCCAGCTTCCATAACTACTTTGTAGCACGCTACTTTTAGCTTGGGATTATCGGCCCATGCGCCATCGCAAAGGCGGAAACGCCAGGCATGCCAGGGACAGGTTACTGTGCCGTTTTCCACCAATCCGCCGCTTAGGGAAGCGCCCATGTGCGGGCAAAAATCATCGATCGCATGGTACTGGCCATCGGTAAGGTAAACCCCCACCACGCGATCATGCACCTCGATAGTTTTTACCCCGCCTTCATTTAATTCATCCACCTTGCAAACCCTGTGTCGCTCTGCCATGGGGACTAATCTCCTGTAGAAAATAATTGTGGGCCGTGGTTGACATTCTACAGGTTCAGGGAGTGGTTCATGTTGGAAATCGAGCAGAAGTTTCGCTTGGCGGGCGATGAACCAATCCATGCGGGCATTTTGGAAATGGGAGCCATCTCATTGGGCGAGATGGTGGAGGAAGACCATTATTTCAACGCACCCGACCGGGATTTTGCCAAAACCGGAGAGGCGTTTCGCATCCGAAGAATTGGCGACAAAAACTTCCTGACCTACAAGGGGCCGAAACTCCAACAGGAAGTCAAAGTTCGAAAGGAATTGGAAATCGCCATCCTTCCAGGCCAGCAGGCTTTTGAAAACTTCAGGGAAATGTTACTGGCGTTGGGTTATAAGTTTGTCACCGTGGTAAGAAAGAAACGCACAGAATGGAAATTTAACCTGCATTCTTTCGAAATGGCACTTTGCCTGGATCATGTCGAAAAGCTCGGGCAATTCATGGAAGTGGAAATTGTCACTGCGGAATCCCGGGTGGATGAAGCCTCCGCATTGGTAAAGCAGGTCGCTACGAAGCTTGGACTTGTTCAATTGGAACCCAGATCGTACCTTCGAATGGTGCTGGAAAAGGAATGCGCTGGATGAAACTGGTTCGAACCATAGCTGATTTACGAAAAGAAGTGCGTGATACCCGCAAACAGGGCAAAAGCATTGGCTTTGTGCCAACCATGGGCGCGTTGCACGAAGGGCACCTCAGTCTGGTTCGCACGGCCAAGGCGCAAACGGACTTTGTCGTGGTTTCCATCTTTGTGAACCCAACCCAATTCGGCCCCAATGAGGACTTTCACCGTTATCCCAGACCACTGGAGGCGGATGTTAATCTTTGCACCCAGGCAAATGCGGACTTGCTGTTTAATCCTTCGGTGGAGGAGATGTACCCGGCTGGTTTTTCCACCACCGTCGAGGTGACTGGAGTCAGCGATGGATTATGTGGGGCGCACCGGCCCGGGCATTTTCGGGGGGTTACCACCGTGGTGATGAAGCTCTTTCACCAGGTGATGCCCGACAAGGCATTCTTTGGGCAGAAAGATGCCCAGCAGTGCGCGGTATTGCGCAAGATGGTTTTGGACATGGACCTGGATTTGCAGATGGAGATTTGCCCCACCGTTCGCGAAAAGGATGGGCTGGCCATGAGTTCGCGAAACAGGTATCTTTCAAATACGGAAAGGTCTGTGGCGCCGGGTATTTACGCGGCCCTCATGGCGTTTCGTGAAGAGGCTGTAAAACACCCGGGCCGAGGCGTGACACCTTTTAAGAATCTGTTGTTAGGAAAGCTGAAAGAGATTCCCGGGGTTACCATGGATTATGTGGAAGTGGTGGATTCGCTTACCATGAAACCCATGGAAATACTAAGGGGTTCACTGGTGGTTGCGGTGGCTCTTCGACTGGGAAGCACCAGGTTGATCGACAACATTCTTGTAAACATTCCCAGTTAAATCGTGTAGGTAATCAAAACCATGGCACATCCCCTTTTCAGTCCTGAAATTCGCTTTAGCCTTGAAAAGGGTGACCGTGAAGGCATGCGGGAATTTTCCGAGGCACTGCACCCTGCGACGGTCGCAGAAGCACTCGATGATGATTTTAAAGTGGAAGATAGCTGGCGTTTCCTGCAGGAAAGCCCCATCGACACGCAGGCGGAAATCTTTTCCTACCTTCCCACCGAGGAACAGGCCCGATTGGTAAAAGGGGTTGGGCGCCCGCATATGGCCCTTCTTATCGAGCGCATGGGCCATGATGACCGGGCCAAGCTGCTCAGGCATCTGGACCCCAAGGTAACCGAGGCCATTCTTCGCCTGATTGATGACGCGGAAAGACGCGATATTGCAGCGCTGGTGAACTACCCGGAAAACACCGCCGGCGCCATCATGACCACGGATTATGCCTGGCTGCCCGCCAACATCACCGTCGAGGATGCACTGGAACGATTGCGCCTTCAGGCGCCTGATCGGGAAACCATTTATTACGTCTACCTTGTGGATGACCAGCGCAGGCTTCAAGGCGTGGTTACCCTTCGCATGCTTATTCTGGCGCCAAGGAAAGAAATCCTTGCTGATCTGATGGAAACCCAACTGGTCACCGTAAAGGTGGATGACCCAAAGGAAATGGTTTCCCAAACAATGGCCCGCTACGATCTTTTGGCCATTCCGGTGGTAGATCATGATGACAAGCTGGTTGGTATCGTAACGCACGACGATGCGATGGACGCCGTGGTATCCGCCGCCACCGAGGATGTGCATCGCATGGGTGCGGTGGAACCCATGAAGGACAGCTACCTTGATGCCAGCTTTGCCACGGTTTGGCGCAAGCGATCGGTCTGGTTATCGTGTTTGTTTCTTGCGGAGCTTTTCACCTTTACCGCATTGTCTTACTTTGAAGATGCGATCGCCAAGGTGGTGGTGCTAAGCCTTTTTGTTCCCTTATGTATTTCAACGGGTGGAAATTCGGGATCGCAGGCAGCCACGCTAATTACCCGCGCGTTGGCCCTGGGCGAAATCACCCGCAAGGATTGGTTGCGTATTTTCAAACACGAAATGATGATGGGACTCGCATTAGGCGCGACTTTGGGAGCCATAGGATTGTTTCGCGCTTCACTCACCCCGGAAACCGTTCGTGACAGTTCGCACCCCCGGCATGAATCTTTCGTGGTACGCACCCCGGCCACCATGCCCTTGACCCTTGTGGAAAAGGGAACCTACGAACTACCTGTGGGAACCGTGCAACGCATGCTGAGTGAGAAATCGGAAAAAGTCCGCCTGCCAGAATCCATGGATTCCCTGACCCCCAAAGAGGAAAGTGGCGAACTGGTTTACGAGTTCCCCGAAAGCTGCACCATGCTAAGGCCACCAGTGGATCGTTGGGATCTGGCGCTTGTGATTGGTTTTTCCGTGGCGGGAATTTGCATTTGGGGAACATTGGTGGGTTCCATGCTGCCTTTGATCTTCCACAAATTCGGAATCGACCCTGGGATTGCATCGAGTCCATTCGTGGCCACTTTTGTGGATGTGACAGGAATCATCATATACTTCAGCATTGCTGGCGTGTTTTTGGGTAAGCTGCTGGCTTAAAATTAGCATCTTCTCATTTTCTTAACATTTTATTAATTAAATCTTCCCTGTTTCATGTGTGGTTTCTTCACATGAAACATCGTGAAATAATTACTGCTTTGTACTTGTATTTATTTCAGGAGAAATCATGTCATTCGTTTTAAGGAATTCAAAAAAGGGATTCACCCTTATCGAGTTGTTGGTTGTGATAGCGATTATCGCAATATTAATCGGGTTGTTGCTTCCAGCAGTGCAAAAGGTAAGGGAAGCCGCGGCCCGTATGAGTTGCCAAAACAACCTCAAGCAGCTTGGGTTGGCATTGCATAACTATGCAAATGCCAATAATAACACTTTCCCTGCCAGCCGAATAACGGTTGGAACAGATGCAAAGTTTCGTTCGTGGACACCAATCGCGCTTCCTTATGTGGAGGCAGATGCTGTAGCCAAGCAGTGGGATGAGTCCATTAAGTGGAGCACTGGCAACAATATGACAGTTGCAAAAACCATATTTAAACTATTCATGTGTCCAACTGCGCCCGGCAACAGAAAAGCTCCGACAAGCCCTCCAACCCTTACTGTACCAGGCTTGGCGGGGGTTACACTTGGACCCGGTGATTATGGTTCCGTAAACGCCATTCGCAGAAGGTTTTATACAGCGAATGGAGTTCCCAATTTCCCCGGTGTGCAAGCTGGGGCTGCTCCGGCAGCAGGTGATGAAGCGCCGGGTGCTTTGAAAAAAGTAGATCCCACACCCGTACTTGGAATTACAGATGGTCTTTCCAACACGATTCTTCTCGCTGAAGATGCAGGAAGGCCCAATGTATTCCAGAAAGGTTTTGGTGATACGGGTGTAAACACTGCGGATGGTTTTGGCTGGGCAGACCCAGATGCTGGATGCAGTATTGATGGGGTGGTGCCCGGTGCCAAGGGTGCGGTATGGACCACAGGTGGAACTTGCATCATGAATTGCACCAATGATAGTGAACTATTCAGCTTTCACACGGGTGGCATTAATGTGACCATGGCGGATGGCAGCGTCAGGTTTATCAGTGAAAGACTTTCTGCTGCCACGCTTGCCGCGCTTGTTACCGCAACGGGTGGTGATATTGCGGGAAGCGATTTCTAATAACAAGGTTTTAATGAGGAAACTTAAAGCCCCGGATAGAATCTGGGGCTTTTATTTTATTCGAGGGATTATAGTTCATGCTCAATTGCACCTTATCCTTAATCTTGCTTTCCTTGAGTCAACCACCAGCGCCTGTGTACAAGGTTGAGTATCTGTCCAAAGTTTCTGTGCCTGGCGATAGCTTTGATCAATCGAATTTGACAAATCGTTTGGAAGATAAATCACCAGCAAACCGACTTGGCGGATTTGGTTCGGCCATTGAATGGACAGGGAGGGAAAATATTTACCTTATGCTGCCGGATCGCGGACCTGGAGATGGTGCCAACTCCTATCCTTGCAGATTTCACACAGTGCAACTTAAGCCAGGCAAAGATAACACTCTGGAATTTAAGCTGCTTAAAACCATATTGCTCAAAGATGCCAGGGGTAATCCTTTATCCGGCCATGCGGGTGAATTTGCCAAGACGGGCAAGGCCAGGTTTGATCCGGAGGGCATCCGTATGTTGAAAAGCGGTGAGATCCTCATTAGTGAGGAATATGGGCCGAGCATGTGGATGTTTGATAGTCAGGGTAAATTGCTGAAGCAGTTTTCCATTCCTGAAAAGTACAAGATTAAAAATTTATCCTCCGATGCCAGCAAGGAATTTCCACCTAACAATTCTTCGGGAAGAATTACCAATAAAGGCTTTGAAGGGTTGGCGCTTGCGCAGAATCAAAAATCCTTTATTGCCGCCTTGCAGGGTTCGCTGATTCAGGATTGTGAAACTCCAGCTCAGGATGGAAAGTTTACAGGCAAATTCCTGCGTTTTTTGCATATGGATCTGAATGGCAAAACCATCCGTGAGATGGCATATCCGGTGGATTCCCCCAAAAATGGTGTTTGTGAAATTCTTTGCCTGCAAGGTGATGATTATCTTGTGCTGGAACGAGATAGTGATAAAGGTTTGGTTTCTGGCTGCAAGAAAATTTATCGGGTAAATATCGGTGATGCGAGCGATGTTTCGAATGTGGAAAGTTTGGCCGTTGGCAAATTACCCGACAACTTCAAGCCTTTGAAAAAGGAATTGTTTCTAGACTTGCTCGCTAAAGAGCATGGTTTGAAGGATTCATTCTTTCCCGCCAAAATTGAGGGAATTACGCTTGGACCAAAGCAGGCTGATGGATCACGGTTGCTGATGGTTACCAGCGACAATGATTTTCACCCCGAAGAACCTAGCTGGATTTATTGTTTCAAAGTTTTCACCAAGTCTGGTTCTTAAAAAGAAAAAGCCCCGGATTTCTCCGGGGCGAAGGGGTTTGTCGGATGCCTAGTTCACCCAAGTGGTGCCCATTTCCTTGGGGGTAACGGGTCTGCGAGTTTCCAGAGGATCAGCCTGATACCTCCAGGAATTCAGCGGATCCTCCGCATGTAATTCCAAAAGAAACCAAGCAAGTTGTTCGTCAGTCACAAAAGGTATGGCAATCAGACCTTCGATTGGAGAGACAAGATAAATTCCCATCTCTTCCAGTTCATCCACATCTTGCTGGAATTTGGACTCTAATTGCTGTCGATCCACAGAAAGTTCCTGCATGCGGATGAAATCCATCCTGTCATGCCTGCCCTTTTTATGGTCGATAATATCAAGTTGACGCTTGCAGGCTTGAGCTGCCAGATAATTTTCCCGAATGGAACGGGTAATCTCCTTCAGGTAAGGCAAAGCTTTCTTTGCCCGGTTGTAAGTCCAGACATCGACTTTCTTTTTGCCTTTTTTACCGTTGGGTTGGCGTCTCATGGCGAAATCCCTCCCTTAAAGCTAGGAAGAGAAAACGGCCGGAACTTCCCCAGTGGGTACCGTCTCCCAGAATACGCCCGAAGGTCAAGCCAATGCCGCCCATTCTGTTTGCTACTCATGGCATTGGTTGATTTCCCGGCAAGGTTCCGGACCAGCTCGGGTCACCAATCTTGTCCTTCTCCTATCATTTTATTCGTTGGAGAAAACAAAAAGTTCAACCAAAATTTTGAAATTCTTTAAGATTTTCCATGGGCCCTCCATTCAAACCATAGAGGTAAGGCATTGTTTTCCTCGATCCAAGTCGGAACTTATTTCGGCATAAGGCTTTTCATCCACCCCACATTCTGGCTGCTGCCATTGATGCTATTGTTGGGTTTTTGGGGTCAGGCTTCTTTTTTTGAAATCGGCTTCGAATTATTGCTATTGGCCATGGTTTTTGTCTGCGTGGTATTGCATGAATATGGCCATGCCCTTACCGCCCGTCTCTTTGGCATTAACACCCGGGATATTACCCTTTACCCCATTGGCGGGGTGGCACGGCTGGCCAGACCAAGTGATATTCCCCATGAGGAATTGCTGATTTCTCTGGCTGGGCCCATGGTAAATCTGGCGATCATAGTTCTTTTAATCCCAGTATGGTTTCTGGAACCTCTGCCCGGGGGCAGCCTTCTGTGGGAAGATTCCGTGGAGGGCCTTGGGGTTCGAGAGCTTGCGGTGACATTTTTGCGTTTATTGGCAGTTTCCAATCTGGGAATCATGATATTCAATCTTCTTCCTATTTTTCCCATGGACGGCGGTCGGGTGCTGCGTTCGTTGCTTGCATTGTTTCTGGGATTCGACCAAGCCACTCAGGTAGCGGTTATTCTTGGAAATGTCGGAGCGGTGTTTTTGGGGTTTTTGGCCTTTTACTTGGGCAATCTTTTTCTGGTAGTCATGGGATTCATGGTGATTCTGGCAGGCAAGTATGAGATCTACCGATTGAAATTAAAAAGGATGCAATCACAGCCATTTTCCACACCTCACCAACCGGAAGCGTTTACCCAATCTTCCTTGCAACAGGGAACCATGGTTTGGGATGCCGATCAGCAAAGATGGGTATTTTTGCCCAAGGATTCCATGTAGGAAAGTTCCCCAAGACAGGGGTTTATCGCTACAACCCCTACCATCGGGCGGGACTCCGTTGATTGCAATAATTCCCTAATTCTGCCCGCCAAGTGGGCCGCCATTCTTAGCCGATGTAATGATTACGGTGATTTTTGGAGCAGGATGCCCCAAAGTCTTGGAGTCAGGATGGCAAAGGCCCTTAAGTATTCCGCACAATCAATCTGGCGCAAGCTCAACCAAGCCATGGAGGAGTTCGGGGATTTTGCGTACTTCTCCTTTCAATCGGTGATAACCCGTTCCATGCCATCCGCATCATTGATGCTACCCATCTGCTACAGGGTGGGGGTGCAAAGCGTCGCGGTAGTTTCCATTACTGGCATGTTTATTGGCATGGTGCTGGCGGTTCAGGCATACAGTCAGTTTCAGGCGCTGGGTCTTGCCACGCAATTGGGCCATATCATTAATGTTTCGGTGGTAAAAGAGTTGGGGCCTGTACTGGCGGCGGTAATGCTGGCGGGCCGGGTGGGGGGGGCTATGGCCGCGGAAATAGCCACCATGAAAGTTACCGAACAAATCGAAGCTCTTCGGTGCCTGGGGGTTAACCCTTTGCATTATTTGGTACTGCCAAGATTTCTGGCTTGTGTGCTTCTCATACCTGCATTGACCACCCTGGCAAATTTCATGGGTGTGTTTGGTGGCAGCATGGTCTGCACCCATATTTACAGCATCGACCCCTACCACTACTGGCAGAATTCGAAGGGTCACATCTCACTTTATGATGTGATCACCGGTCTTATCAAGCCATTGTTTTTTGGTGCTGCTATCAGCCTGATATCATGCCATCGGGGTATGAATGCCCGTGCTGGCGCGGAAGGCGTGGGCAGGGCTGCCACCAGCGCCTTTGTGCTTTCGTTTGTCAGTATTCTGGCATTGGATTTCTTCATTGCTTTGTTTCTGAACGAACTTCATACCTATATCTGGCCCGGCCATGTTGCCAAGGCTTTTGGACCCAAGTGAGGTACTTTTCAACCCCATGAATCCGGCGGCGATACTGGAACTCGAAAATGTCTGCGTGGGTTTTACCCAGCATGATGTGCTTAGGAATATCAACCTGAATATTCCCAAGGGGCAGACATTGGCTGTCATTGGTGAAAGTGGTTGCGGTAAGACAGTGCTGTTGAAGTTGATCATTGGGCTGCTTTTTCCCAACCTCGGCTCGGTTCGTTTTGATGGCAGAGATTGGTCCAAGTTGAATCCCACCGAGACAAACACCCAAAGGCTCAGGCTGGGTTTCCTCTTCCAAGGCGCGGCGCTTTTTGACAGCCTGAACATTTTCGACAATGTGGCCTTCGGCCTGCGTTCCCACCAGCGTGGCACCGAGCAAGAAATCGAACAAATTGTGAAAAGGCGGGTGGCTGAGGTTGGGTTGCGGGAGAATGTTCTGGGTAAGAAACCAGCCGAACTTTCAGGCGGCATGAAAAAAAGAATTGGGCTTGCTCGGGCCCTGGCCCTTAACCCCGAGGTTATGCTTTACGATGAGCCCACAACGGGGCTGGACCCCATCATGACCGATGTTATCAATGAATTGATACTGCAAACTCGCAGGAATAATCCCGTTACCAGCATTATTGTCACTCATGAAATGCGAACGGTGGAAAAGTGCGCCGACAGGGTGGTGATGTTTTACCCTCTTGCCAGGCTCACTCCGGATGAACCACAGATTTTGTTTGATGGCACCGTGCAGGAACTGCATGCATGCCAAGATCCCAGGGTCAGCCATTTTGTCCGCGGAGAATCCAAAGACCACCAAGTGGAAGATATAGCCGCGGCCAACAGCGAAGAGGATGCCGAGTCATGAGTAATCAAACAATGAAGGTGCAGATTGGCATCCTAGTACTCGGGGCTTTGCTGCTTTTGGGAACCCTGATCATCATGTTTGGCAGCATTCCAGGACTGTTTCGCTCCACCAATATGTACACAGTAAGCTTTAATGATGCCCCGGGCGTTTCCTCTGGTGCGCCTGTGCGCAGATCAGGCGTTCGCATTGGCCAGGTGATGGACATAAGCCTTAACGACAAGACAGGCAAGGTTCTTGTGTTGATAGCCATCGAGAAAAGCTATCGCATCCGCAAGTATGAGCAACCAACCCTGATTACCGGGCTATTGGGCAATGACAGCAGTATTGACCTTGTTCCCAAAGAGGGGAATATCACCGAGGAAGAACGGGTAGAGATTCCAATAAATACTGAAATTGCCGGTATCCGCGCGGCCAATGTTGCCAGCCTTTTGAACAAAGCATCAGACATTGTTCCCACCACCCAGGAAATCATGGTGGAGATGAGTAAATCTTTCCAGCGGTTGGAAAAGCTTGCCCCTGAAGTGGATGCAACCCTGAAGGAATTCAAGCAGGCGGCAAAGGGCGTGAACGAACTTTTTCCTGACCTGAAAAAGACTCTCGATGAATACGCATCGGTCGCAAGGCAATACAACCGAATCGGTGAAAGGGTCGACCTGCTTATCCAAGCCAACCAAGACAAGGTTATCAAGCTGATCGACCAAGCCTCCGAAGATCTGACTCGCTTGGGTAATTTCCTAAATGAAGATAATCAAAAGCAGGTCAACGCCATTGTGAAGAACCTGCGCAAGGGTTCGGAGAATATTGACCAGATGGCAAAAAATGCTGATGAGGCGCTCAAGGAACTTGCTTCCCTTGGCAAGAAGGTAAATGAATCTTTTCATGTGATCGAAGAGCTGGTCAGCGACCTTAAGAATTTGATCCAACCTTTCTCGAAGCGCAGTGAATCACTGGCCAAAAGCCTGGATGAGGTGCTGGAAAAAAGTGCCAATACTTTGGTCGACATACGCGACATGGTTCGCGTAATCGGGCAGGCGGATGGAACTTTCAAGCGATTCCTCACAGATCCCAGCATTTACAACAACATCGACAAGGCAGTATTTGCTGTTTCCAACCTGACTCCGCGCATTGATCAGATCCTGCGGGATGTGGGAGTGTTCGCGGACAAGCTAGCCCGCCACCCCGAAGCTCTTGGTATTGGCGGCGTGGTTCGCCCGGGCAGCGGCTTGAAGGATACCCCTGTTGGGCCAACACCCATCATTATCCCATCGAACCGGTAAGGAACCCTCCGGAAAGTTTTGTCATTTCCCGTTTGGCTGTCGTATGATTGGAGTTCGTAATGTTCGGGCCCAATCCGGAAATGCTGCATGCTGCGTGATTTGCTTCAATCAGACGACTGTGCGGAAAAATTAAAGGCATTGGCAGATGCCGAGCGCCTTCGCATTGTGCAATGTCTGCAGGCAAATCCAATGCATGTGGGTGCTCTTGCTGAAAAGCTTGGAAGAGACATTGCGATCATATCACATCATCTGGGAATTCTGAGAGAAGCAGGGCTTGTGGAATCGACCCGTGAGGGAAAGTATCTGCGTTATGCACTATCCGAAAAGGTATCAAGTGAACCAGACAGCCTAAACTTGGGTTGTTGTAAGTTGGGTATCAAGCCCGGCAAAAGTTCTTGAAATCATTCAAACAGTCATTAGAATGTTTTATCGGAGTCTACTCATGAAATCGTCAGCATTCCTGGCAGAACTGGTTGGCACATTCCTGTTAGTGTTCTTTGGCTGCGGTGCAGTCCACGCCGCCGTTTTAATGGGTGCCCAAAGCGGCCTTTGGCAGGTTGCCATCGTCTGGGGCCTTGTGATTGCCATCACGGTGTTTGCGCTTGGCAGGTTTTCGGGTGCACACCTCAATCCAGCCGTGTCCATCGCCTTGGCGGTTTGGGGTAAATTCCCTGTCCAACAAGTGGGGGCTTACATCCTTGCCCAGTTGCTAGGGGCCTTTCTAGCCGCGGCTGCCTTGTTTCAAATGTATTCGCCTTTCCTGGCTTTGGAAGAAAAAGCTCTGGGTGTGGAGCGCGGTAAGCCCGGAAGTGAACTTACAGCCATGTGTTACGGGGAATACTATCCCGCACCCGGCCGTATGAAAGCCCTGATATCTGCGGACAAAAAGAACCTTTCTCAGGTTCATCAGGAGCATTTCTCGCTCTTTGGAATGGGAAGCGCGTTTTTTGCCGAGGTGCTTGGCACAGCCATTCTTGCCCTGGTAATTTTTGCCCTTACGGATTCTAAAAACACCTCCGATGGTGTTAAGGCAATGGCCCCGGTTTTGATCGGCTTGACTGTGGCAATTCTGATTTCTGTCATAGCACCGCTTACCCAGGCATGCTTTAATCCCGCCCGTGATCTTGGGCCACGCCTTTTCGCATGGATTGCCGGCTGGGGTTCAGTAGCCATACCCGGGCCCAACGGCATTGGTTTCCTTACCGTGTACATTATTGCGCCTATTGTTGGTGCAATTGCCGGTGGTGGAATCTATCAAAAAGTTTTTGCAGCCAACGAATGAGATTCTTCATCCTTGTTCCAGGGAAATAAAGTATGAAACCAATACGCTTCATCATGTTGGGTGGCTTTCTGGGCGCAGGAAAAACCACTTCCATGGGCAGGTTGGCCAAACATTTTCAGGATCAGGGATTAAAAGTGGGTCTGGTAACCAACGATCAAGCTGTGGATTTGGTGGATACCCACACCCTCAGGGAACAAGGCTTTAAGGTGGAAGAGGTCGCTGGTGCATGCTTCTGCTGTAAATTTGATGACCTTGTGGAAAAGGTTGGCAAGCTGGGTGCCCAGGAATTACCCGATATTATCCTGGCGGAACCTGTGGGCAGTTGCACCGATCTGGTTGCCACGGTAGTTGCTCCACTGAAGGATCTTTACGGCAAAACCGTTTCCGTTTCGCCGTATGCGGTTTTATTCAAGCCCAGCCATGGTCTTAGAATCCTTCGCAAGGAATCATCCGGTTTTTCACCCAAGGCTGCTTACATCTTTGAAAAGCAACTGGAGGAAGCCGACATTATTGTCCTCAACCGCGTGGATGAAATGGCTCCTGGTGAGGTTGCAGAGGTTACAGCGTTGGTAAAGTCCAAATTCCCGGGGGTGCCAGTGTTGCCTGTATCTGCAAAGACTGGAAAAGGCATGGAAGCTTTTATCGAGGCCCTTTCTCTGGAGGGAAATTTCGGCAAGCGCATTCTTGACATCGATTACGATACCTACGCCGAGGGTGAAGCCGAGCTGGGTTGGATGAACAGCAACATGCAGTTCACCAGTAACGAGGAATTCCCTTTGGATGAGGTTCTACTGGAAGTTGTGGGCGAGATGCAAAAAGAGTTATCCGAGCATGTTGCCGAGGTTGCCCACCTGAAAGCCATCGGTTTGTGGGAGGGTTTCTTTGGCGTGGCAAACTTGGTGAACAGCCATGGTAAGCCGCAGCTATCACTACCTTCCAATGCCCGTGCCCGCGAAATCTCGTTGATTATCAACGCACGCGTTGCCATCGACCCTGTAATTTTGAAGGATATATCCAACAAAGTGGTAGGCAGAGTGGCTGACAGGCGCAAAGCGGTTGCCACCGCTGAAAAGACCCAAAGCTTCAGGCCGGGAAGGCCAACCCCGACACACCGCTACGCCAAGGCATAGGGATTGTTTTTGGATTCCGCTTACTTGGTTGGACTATTGAACAAGGAATCATCAATCTTCTCTTCGAAGAAATATTTGATGTCTTTAATATCTGCTATCTTGTTGGCACCCAGTAACTGCGCCTCTGTGGATGGCAGAGTTACATTGCCATAAGCTTTGTAGTTGGAAAAGGTTGCGCCCTTGATCACATCCACGCCTGACTGCTTGCTTTTTCTTTCGGCCTTGGCAAGAAGCCCAGTGCTTTTGTCGAAATAAAGCGAAACATCGGTGCCTCCTTTGATGGAAGCTTTAACAACCTTGGTGGCCGCCCCATTTACCTTGCTATCCGGCAAAGAAGCAAGCTTGGCATCCGAACCCAACAAGTCCACCAGGTTGATCATCCGAAGGAAATAAGCCTCGTCTTTTAATTCCGTAATCTTTTCCTTGGGCAGGTCTTGGGCAATGCCGCTGGCACTGGACCAGCCTTTATCACCGTTCATGCAAAGAACAAGCCGTTCGGCCATGGTCAGGTTGATGGTCAGGCGAAGCTTGTCAGGCAGGGAAATCACAAACTCGTCGGAAAAATTCTGCGTCTGGCCAAAGCTGAACACGCCGGAACTGGTTCTGCGGCACTTCTGGGCCTTTATCAATGCATCCTTGCCACCCTGGGCATCAATTGCCTTTTGGATCACTGCTTTTGGATCTTCCTGTGCTATCAGGGTGGATTGGAGTGTTACGGTTGTAACCAATGCGAAGAGAAGGCGTTTCAGGCACATGGGTGGAATCCTTGCTGTTGGGTTTAATGTCCTGTCATGGTACAACATTCAAAGCGGAAATCGATGGCGATTTCATTCGAACAACCAAGGAAAATAGCATGTTGTCCAGCGTAACCATAAGCCTTGTACCTGAAACCAAGGGCGGTCCGTTTGTATTCTGGGATGATGTTGCGGCTGGCTGTACCGAGGCAAAAAAACTTGGCTTCGATGCGGTGGAGATTTTCGCCCCCGGGCCGGAAGAACTGAAAAAGACCAACGCTCTCAAGATAGTTCAGGATCACGGTTTGAAACTGGCCGCACTGGGTACAGGTGGTGCTTGGGTCCGGCACCAGTGGACATTAACTTCACCTGACAGTCAAATTAGGTCCAAGGCATTGGACTTTGTCAAATCCATGATGGACGCCGGGGCACCCGCCGGTGCCGGTGCCGGTGCGATCATTGGTTCCCTGCAGGGCAGGCATGGCAACGGGGTTTCACCCGAGCAGGCACATGGTTTCCTGCAAGAAGCCATCGCCACTCTGGCGGTTCATGCCCGGGCCATCGGTGTGCCTTTGTTATTTGAACCACTTAATCGCTATGAAACCAACCTCATTCGCACGGTGGAGGAGGGGCTGGATCTTGTAAAAAAATCCAATGCCGATGGATGGGTGAAACTGCTGTGCGACCTGTTCCATATGAACATCGAGGAAATAGAAATTGAAGCGGCACTTCGGCGGGCAGGTCATGCGGTTGGCCATGTGCATCTGGCCGATTCCAATAGAAGACCCGCGGGTTATGGCCACACGAATTTTGCAACCATCGCCCGTGCCCTGAAAGAGATTGGTTACCAGGGTTATGTTTCTGCCGAGGCACTGCCCTGGCCAGATAGTACTCAGGCTGCACGGCAAACCATTGCCTGCTTCCGAGCCCATTTCCAGCAGTAAAAACAAAGAAGAGACGGGCTTGAAACCCGTCTCTTCTTGAAATTACCTCAAATGGCAGGTTTATTCAAAACGCTCGATAATCACCACCGATGTGTCATCATGGCGACCGTTGCCTTGGGTGAAGGCATTAGAGTCGTCAAACAGCGCCTGCAAGGTCTGCTCAATCGGTTGGCTGGATGTTTTGCGAAGAGTGTCTGAGATACCAGCGATGCCAAATTCGACATGCTTGTTGGCATTGTCCGGGAAGGCTTCTGCCAAACCATCGGTAAATAGCAGCAACCTGCTCTTTGGTGGAATCTTGAACACATGCTGTTCGTATTCAGCGCCCTCAAAAAGCCCCAAAGGCATTCCACCAACATCCTCGTTGGCAACAGGAGTGATCTCACCGGTTTCCAAAGATTGAATAAGTGGGGGTGGATGGCCTGCGGAGCACCATTTGAATTCACCGCTGTCCCCGTTCAAAATACCGTAGGCAAGGGTGATAAACCCGCCATCGGCGCTAACCACAGTTTGCTCGCAAAGGTTGCGGTTTACGGTGGTGACAAAGTCTGCCGGGTCAAGATGTTCATCGTCTTTCAGCATGCGCACCAGGGTGTGCATGGTAATAACCGACATACAGGCTTTCATACCGTGGCCGGAGGCATCGCCCACCAGAACCACAAAGCGGTTGCCTTTAAGGCCGAAAAGATCGTAATAGTCACCACCAGCCATGGTAACTGCCTGACCACCCAGAACCTTCACTTGGGAAGGTTCATAACGGGCGCATACCCTGTAGCCGTGGGGTGGCTTGATATTCTTCGGGATGATGGTTTCTTGAAGTTTGCGGACGGATTCGACTTCCTCGCGCAGCTTTTCGGCAAGTTTCTGTTCCCGTTCCGCCCGTACCGATTCTACCACGCTTTCCAGCATGGCATTCATCAGAAACAAAAAGTCTCCATTAGGGTCGCGCAGAATGTAAGACTTCATTCCATCCATCATGTAGCGGGCCAAACGATAAATATCATCCGGCTTGCAACCACATACAATGGGAACTTCAGGGCGAATCTTTCGGACACTTCTAAAAAGATCAAACGCAATGTCCAGATCGGGGTACCTAGTGGATAAAAGAACTACATCCAACGCGGTGCCATTGGACAGAACCGAGGTAAAGTGCTCCTGACTCTCGGCCACGATGATTTGGTTATCACCGGCACCAAGATACATGCTTAGCAAATCCAACTGCTCGGTATCTTCCCAAGCCAAAAGAATATTCAAGGCATCCTCCAGATCTTCACATCCTACTGGCAGATAATTCTATTCAAAAATGATGTAACTGGTAAAGTTTGAAGGCAAAAATTCATGAAGGAACAATTAATCATCAGACCCAAGCTTTAAGACTTTCCTCTTTTCCAGCGATTGCCAACCAAAATAGACCAACAATCCCGCCAACAACGTGAAGATTCCCAGCAAGATGAATATCAGGCCCGCAGAGAAGTAAAGGTACAACCAACCAATCGCCGCAAAAATGCATGGGAATGGGTAAAACGGCACCTTGTAGGGCCTTTCCAGATTTGGCCGATTTTTTCTTAGTAGCATCAACGCCACGATCTGTCCCAGAAACTGTTCCAAAATTCTGGTGGTGATCAGTGCCGTGATGACAGAACCCAGATCGAAGAAAGACCAGAACAAAGTCATTCCACCTACCATTAGCAAAGATTGATGTGGAATATGGTGATGGTAATGCACCCTTGCCATGGCCTTGAAAAAGTAACCCTGCCTGGCTGCCCCAAAAGGCACTCGGGAATACCCCAGCAATGCGGCGAATGCTGCCCCCAGGCAACTCCACACCAGAAATATGGTCATCAAAATGGCGGCACCCTCGCCATGGAGCAGCTTCATAAACTCGGCGGACAGGCTGTAGTTGTCCACTTCGGGTGCCTTCGTGGGAATATTTCGCCAGCCCACAACCCCTGTCATCGCAAGGTGCGCCCCTATGAAAAGTATGATTACCGTGATGGAGCAAAGGAATATGGAACGGGGAATGTTCTTGCCCGGTTCTTTCACCTCGTCACCCACATAGCAAATGTTGTAGTAACCAAGATAAGAATACATTGCCAGGATCATCGCCTGACCCAAACCGGTGGCCAAAGCCCCTGCTGCTGGCAATTCCTCGGGCTTCAGATCAAAGGCATGCTGCCATTGGAAATGAACACTTCCATCCAAAATAATCCAGACAATGATGCCAATCACCCCAAGGGAAAATAACAGAGTTACTTTTCCCAATACCTCGACCCTGCGATACAGCAGAACCAAAAGAAAACAGCCCATGGCAAACGCGAAGATCCTGGCAGGGCTGATGGTCCAAGCCAGATCAGCCTGTGGAAACAGAATCACCTTGTAAGTGAACTTTTCATTCCAGGCGGCGATATCGGGGTGAATGGCTGAGGCAAACTGACTCATGGCGATAAGGCCTGAAGCCACCTCTAGTGGGCCGCTTAGCATAAACTGCCAAACGAAAAGAAACGCCATCACCTTGCCCCAGCTTTTTTTTCCATACCCTTCCAAAAGGTAACGGCAGGAACCGCCCGAACCGGGTAATGCGGCTCCAAGCTCACTCCAGATCATGCCATCCAGCAGGATCAAACATCCCGCGGCAACCCAACCCAGTAAAGCCAGGGGGCCGGGAAGATGCGCCAGCATCAAGGGGATGGTGACGAATACACCCGCTCCCACAACCATGGTGATGTTCAGTGCGGTGGATTGCAGCAACCCGAAGTGTTGTTTCAATTCTGCCTTTGTGACTTCAGCCATCACTATTTCCTGCTTAACGGGTGCTAAATGCTTTCCTGAAAGGAAGCGGGGCGATTATAATCCAATTCCTGCCTGTGCGGGTCGCAAAAATTATTGCCGAGGTTGTCATGGTATCTCGAAATATACTTCGATGGTTTCTGGTTGGAATTCTTCTGGCTGGCGGCATTGCTACCAGTCAGGAACAGAAGCCAGATTTGAACCTGAAAGACCGCCTGCCTTTCATTCCACCCCGTAGCCCCCAAGAATCGTTGAAGGCGTTCAAGCCTCGGCCCGGCTATCAAGTTCAGTTAGTGGCCAGCGAACCCCTGCTGGCTTCCCCGGTCTCCATGGATTTCGATGAGGATGGCAGGCTTTATGTCGCCGAGTACCCAGAATATAACGCATACGCGAAGGCGGATTTTAAGCTGACCGGCCGTGTGCGTCTTTTGGAAGACGAGAATGATGATGGAGTGTTCGATAAGAGCACAATCTTTGCCGACGGACTTCCCTGGGGTGCCACCGTGTTTTGTTACGATGGCGGTGTCTTGGTGGGTGCCGCGCCGGACATCTGGTTTCTGAAGGATACCAACGGCGATGGCAAGGCTGACATCAAGAAAAAGATCCTGACAGGCTTTGGCAGGGATCATGCCGGCGAAGCCATGCTCAACTCATTTCGCTGGGGGTTGGACAACCGAATCCATGTATCCACGGGCATGGCGGGTGGTGAGGTTCGCAACCCGGATGACACCAAGGGTGTTGCCGTTGAGGTTCGCAACCATCGCATTCTAATTGATCCGCGGAATATGACCTTTGTGAAAAGCAGTGGCGGTGGCCAGCATGGTTTCACCATGGATGATTATGGCCGGGGTTTTGTTTGCAGTAATTCCAATCCCGCGCAGGTACTTGCATTTGACACTCGATACCTTGCGCGAAACCCTTTTCTTCCCGTGAATTCGCCTGCGGTCAACATTGCCCCCGGCGACAAATTCACCCGCATCTACCGCATCAGCCCTGATGAACCCTGGCGGATCGTGCGCACCGACCTTCGCACCAAGGGTATTGTCAAAGGTTCCAACGAGGGTGGCAAAGTTTCAGGTTTCTTCACTGGCGCAACGGGTATCACTTCCTACCGGGGTGATGCGCTTCCAGAAAAGATTCGTGGCGATCTCTTTGTTGGTGAGGTTTCCGGCAATCTTATTTATCAGGCTAAAGTGGTCGAGAAGGGAGTTATTCCCGAGGCCGTTCGCGCCGAGCCAGAGGTGGAATTTCTTGCCAGCGAAGATAACTGGTTTCGCCCTGTGCAGATGGCGCATGGCCCTGATGGGTGTCTTTATGTGGTTGATATGTACCGGGGCCTGATTGAAGGAGCTGCATTTTTGCCCCCGGAGGTTCTCAAGCATATCGATGTGATGGCGGGGTTTGATCGTGGACGCATCTGGCGAATCGCCCCTGAAAAATTCCAGCGCCGACCCACACAAAAACTAAGCAGGGCTACCTCGGCTGAACTTGTTGCCTTGCTGGAACACCCCAATGGCTGGCACCGTGATACCGCGAGCAGACTTCTTTTCCAAAGGCAGGACAAATCTACTGAAAAAGATTTGCTGAAACTCGCATCCACATCTCCAAACCATCTTGGCAAAATGCATGCCCTTTGGGCTCTGGAGGCCTTGGGCCTTTTAAAACCTGAATTGGTGCTTAATGCGCTTGCCGACAAAGAGCCGCGCTTGCGCCAACAGGCGCTATTATTGTTTGAAAAACTTTCTCTGGAAGATAAAAAACAACTCGCGCCTGCCGTTGCAAAACTGCTTGAAGATTCCGACCCATGCGTCCGTTTGCAGGCGATGTATTCTCTGGGTGATCAGGCGAATGTGAACATTGCCAGCCAGCTTTCCAGTGCGGCTAAGGTGAATATTTCCGATTCTTGGTTCCGTCAGGCTATTCTTTCCTGCCACCCTGCCCTTACGGAAATGATCTTTAATCAGTTGGTTCAGGATTCAGCCTTTCGCACTTCCACCCTTGGAATCAATTTGCTGGGTAGTCAGGCAAAAGTCCTCTCGGTTTGTGGTATTCCATCTGCAACCACATCGCTAATGAATGCTTTGGATTCATTGCCAGAATCGGAAAAGGCTTTATCAAATCAAATCGTTCGAGACCTGATCGAAAGCCCCCAGCGCTTTACTTGGACGGGCAAGGCCTCCAAGGTACTGGAAGGTATGCTTCAAGATGCCGAGAAAACACTGAAGCTACCCAAGGCAACTCCACAGGCGCATGTCGCAGCATTAAAAACGATCTCATTTCAGGATTTTTCCAAAGGCAGGGAACTATTTCAGGATGCGCTCTCCTCGAATCGTGGAAACCAAGTCCACCTCGGTGCACTGGAAGCTTTGGGAAGGTATGCGAACCCCGAGGTGGCACAGTTAATCTTGGAATCATGGGCAGGTTTGGGACCACAAGCACGCTCCACCGCTTTGGAAGTTTTGCTTTCGAGGCCTGCTTCAACGGGATTGTTGCTGGATGCCTTGGAAGCCAAAAAGATTCCCCGGGCAGAGTTGGACTTGGAAAGGTTGAAGCTGGCCGCCAGTTCCAAAAATGTGGCACTTTCAGAACGGTTGAAGAAGCTCACGGCTTCTTCCGCATCCAATCGTCTGGAAGTGTTCCAGAAATACAAGCCATCCCTGACCATGAATTCAGACAAAGCCAAAGGCAAGGCGGTCTTCAAGGCACAGTGCAGCGCATGCCATCAACTGGAGGGAGTGGGTTATTCAATTGGCGCAGATCTTATTGCCGCACGGAACAGAGGCATGGAATCGATTCTTCTGAATATTCTTGACCCGAACCGTGAGGTGAAGCCGGCTTACATTACTTACATCATCACCACCAATTCGGGGAAAACCGTAACGGGCATGATTGCCAGCGAATCCGCCAACAGTATCACCTTGCGCAAGACAGACAACCAGAATGAAACCATACTTCGCAACAACATCGAAGAGATGCGATCCACGGGTATTTCATTCATGCCAGAGGGCTTGGAAAAGCAAATAACCGTTGAGGCGATGGCCGATCTGCTGGCATACCTGGATTCCATCCGCTAACCACTGACAGGAGAAACAAGATGAATAGCCGTTTGGTTGTACTAGCCATAGTTCCCTTCCTTGTCAGCATTGCGATGGCACAGGAAAAGTCAGGCTGGAAGGCAGGAGTTGCCAGCTCCATTATCACCCCTGAAAAGAATATGTGGATGTCGGGTTATGGTGGCAGAACAAAGCCCAGCGAAGGCAAGGTTCAAGATCTTTATGCCAAGGCGATTGCGCTGGAGGATGGCAAAGGAAACCGCTGTGTTATGGTTTCTTTGGATCTGGTGGGTTTGGATCGTGATACCTCGAACAAAATTCGTGAGATGATTGCTAGCAAGCATGGTTTGGCCAGAGACTCAGTAAGCCTGGCTTGCTCGCACACCCATTGTGGACCCGTGGTAGGCCAGAATCTTCGCACCATGTATTTCTTGGATGAAGTCAACAACAAGTTGGTGGATGAATACACGGACGCTCTGCCCGCAAAAATTAGCGTGGTAGTGGGTGAAGCACTGAAAAACCTGTCCCCCGCTGATATTTCTCATGCGCAAGGCAAGGCGACATTCGCAGTCAATCGCCGTAACAACAAGGAAGCCGATGTTCCCAAATTGAAGGAAGCCAATGCTATCAAGGGGCCGTTTGACCATTCGGTGCCGGTTCTTCAGGTCAAGGATGTGGGTGGAAAATTAAAGGCCATTGTTTTTGGCTACGCCTGCCACGCCACTACCCTAGGCTTTCAGCAATGGTGTGGCGATTATCCTGGATTCGCGATGGCCGAGTTAGAGAAACGCCATCCCGGGGTGATTGCCCTTTTCTGGGCTGGTTGTGGTGCCGACCAGAATCCGATTCCTCGCCGTACCTTGGACCTAGCCATTGAATATGGCAAACATCTGGCGGATTCGGTGGACAAGGTTCTTTCCCAGAAGATGACACCCATACAGGGCAGCCTTTCCAAAAACTATTCGGAAATCTCCCTCACTTTTGCTGACCTTCCCACGCGGGAGCAATTGGTTCAAACCGCCATGGGTACGGACAAATTTCAGGCAGGCAGGGCAAAGTACCTTCTGAAGGTGCTAGAGAAGGAAGGTTCCCTGAAGCAGGAATATCCCTATCCGATCCAGACTTGGAAACTTGGCAACGGCCCGCATTGGGTATTCTTGGGAGGTGAAGTGGTTGTGGACTATGTGTTGCGTATCAAGCAAGAGCTGGGGAACAACCCCTGGGTTTGTGCTTACGCCAACGATGTGATGGCTTACATTCCATCCGTACGGGTTCTTAAGGAAGGTGGTTACGAGGGCGGTGGCTCGATGGTTTACTATGGCCAACCTGCGTTTTGGGCCACCTCGGTCGAGGAAAAGATCATCACTGAGGTTAAACGCCAGGCAAATTTTCCGAAGTAAGTCAAAGGAGTGAAATTCAAACTTTCAAAAAACCGGGTTTAGTCCACCGATTGGTTGAGAAATTTCGAGGAAAGTAATGAGCTTGGTTTACGAACCTTCATTCCTTCGAGTTTCTATAACTTGTTTAAGTCGGTCAGCCAAGGCCTTAGGAAAACGACTTACCCAAGTTGAATCGATCAAACCAACATCCATCAAATCCATGAGATGGACTTGGTCTTTCAGCCTAAATGCGTTTAGCTTCATCAAAACAAGGGCATCCAGCTTTGCAATCTGGTAATCAGGTCCGGATTCGGATTCCGATACGTTTGGCGCTGGGAGAGGATGTTCTGGTAATACTTTCTCACCCGCATACACTATGTGAATGGCGCTGCGAACAGATCCTTTCGGGCCATCTAAAAATACATCTGTACCGGCTAAGTTTTGATGAACAAATCCAACTTCTTGTAATGCAGTTTTTGCTTTTTCAAAATCATTTCTTGAGATCAATAAATCGACATCCTTGGTATTTCTTACAGCTTCCAGATCTACCCTGGAAACCCAAGCCGCCACGGCGTTTCCACCGATCATGACATAGGCTACGCTGGATTTTTCCAAGGCCTTGCTTGCTCGTAAGGCGCGCTCATGAACTGCATCCACGGAAGCCTTGATTCTTTCCCAAGAAAAATCTTTTAAATGAACAGCACTCATGCAATTAAAATAACACAATTGGATGAATCTGCAATCTTTTGAGCTGGAATGGCAAGCCATGGACAACAAACAGACTATATCACAGGAAGTAAAGCGGCTGCAGTTTCGCATCAAGGGAATACTTCCACTGGCGTATCATGCATGCATGGAATCAGTTTCCCCAACCTCCATGGGTTCGGCAGGCCTTAAATACTCTGCGGATGGAAAAGTGGCATGGGATGAGATCTGGACCAGCTTTTGCGATCTAGCGCTGGCTGGCGGTCCGCCCCACAAGGGGAAATTACTTCCTCCCGTTGATGCTTCCGAGTTAACGGAAAAGCCCGATGCATGGGTCGAGGTTGCCACGGAAATTCAAAGGGGTATTTTTCTAACTACTGGATTAAGAGCACAGATTGGGCCATCTGAGGGCTGGGTTTCCATTACCTTCAAGACAGAAATGATGGCGGCATGGTTGCATCGGGCCATTATGGCCGAAAATGTTTTTGCCAGCAGAACCAGTCACACTCTTCATCTTCCCGCGGGGCCAAACTTTCGCCTTGCCAAGGAGATCAAAAATGTGATTGTTGCCATCGCAAAGACCTATCATTATCTGGATGGTCACATGTCCCCCAATGAACAACTAAAAGCCGCTAGGGTCATGTCAGATTCAGAACTTTTGGAACCATTGCTTGCCGAAGATGGTCTTTTGACTGCTGAGGAATATCCAACGGCAGCACAGCATTGCCAAAAGATTTCCTGTGAAGCGCTAAATCTGCCGGGTGTTCCAAGCGAAGACTACGGATGGATAGGTTTCACCTGTGAGGATGAAAAGATGGCCGCCTGGTATGTGCGTGCTGCCATCGCGGAAAATATTCTGGCGCGGAGGCAAAATAATGTTTTGTACCTTCCGTTGTTCGTTCCCTTAGGCAAGGCAGACCCAACGGAAAGAGTGCTTCAAGTATTTCGACGGCTAAGGAAGATCTGGGATCATCAAAAACAATTGGGGGAAGAGTGAACATCAAGTTTTTCCTTCTCCAACAATAAATCGTTTTATGGTCTCAAGAAATTCACCTCATAGACAGCGGTTTGGTTAGCCGTTACACTTGGAAATTCCTGCCTTTTAACATTCAGGAGATCCCGTGAAGTATTTGACCGCCTGCATTTTTGCCGCAGTATTCTGGCTAATTGGTGTTCGTGAAAGTCAATCGGCCCAGACGCCAACCAAATGGAACATCCTTTTTGTCTTTGCGGATGACTGGGGTCGCTATGCCAGTTGCTACAAGGGACTGGATGGAAGGCCGACCATCAACGATGTTATTCACACTCCCAATATCGACCAAGTGGCGAAAGAGGGCGTACTTTTTAAAAACGCCTTCGTGAACGCACCTTCCTGCACACCTTGCCGTAGCTCGCTGCTTTCCGGCAGATATTTCTTCAACACGGGAAGGGCGGCCATTTTGCAAGGTGCCATTTGGGATGCAGCCATTCCAAGCTATCCCCTTTTGATTCGTGATGCCGGCTATCAAATTGGAAAAAGCTACAAGGTGTGGAGCCCGGGCAGCCCGGCGGATGCCCCGTTCGGAGGGCAGCAATACGCCTACGAAAAAGCAGGCCGGGCACCCAACAATTATTCCGAGGAAATGACCAGCCGTATCAGCAAAAGCATGAACCAGGCGCAGGCCAAGGAGGAAATCCTTGGCCAGATTTCCAAGAACTTTGATGATTTCAAGTCGGCTTCCAAACCGGGACAGCCCTGGCATTATTTCCTGGGGGTGACCACCACCCACCGTACCTGGGTGAAAGGTTCCGGTAAAAAGCTTTGGAACATTGATCCAGAATCCTTGAAAGGCAAGATGCCAAAGTTTCTGCCCGATGTCCCTGAAATTCGCGAGGATGTCGCCGACTATCTAGGTGAATGCCAGGCTGTGGATGCCTATGTCGGTGTGCTTTTGCAAAAACTGAAACAATCCGGTGAATTGGATCGTACCTTGATTGTTCTTAGTGGTGATCATGGAATGCCAGGTGTGCCAGCGGGTAAATGCAACCTTTATGATCATGGGGTTGCGGTGGCCCTTGTGGCTCGTGTACCGGGTGTTGCTGGAAATCGTGTGGTGGATGATTTCGTAAGGTTGCCTGACCTGGCACCCACATTTATGGAGATTGCCGGCGCTAAGGTGCCTGATGGACTGTATGGCAAGTCGATTTTGCCGATCTTGCTTTCCGGAAAAAGTGGGTTTGTGGATCAGGAAAGAAATTGGGTCATCACGGGAAGGGAGCGCCATGTTGGCTTTGCACGGGAGGGTGGCCTGCCTTACCCGATGCGTGCCATCCGTACGCCGGACTTTGTCTATATTCGCAATTTTGAGGCGGATCGCTGGCCCTTGGGTAAACCTTCTGGAATTACCGACAAAACGACTCCTGATTTTCAAAGTCTGCAAAATATCACATACACTTCGTTTGCAGATATGGATGCCAGCCCCACCAAGGCCTGGCTGGTAACCAACCGCAACGACCCCAAGTGGAGTTGGCATTACGAATTTGCCTTTGGCAAGCGTCCTGCGGAGGAGCTTTACGACCTTCGTAAAGACCCCGATCAGGTGAATAATGTTGCCTTGGACCCCAACTACACAGCCCAGAAAGCCAAACTTTCCGCAGATCTGATGAAAAAGCTGACAGATGCCCGTGACCCGCGTGTCGTTGCCAAACCCATCCCATTCGAAAACCCGCCTTTCACGGATATCGACGCTGAACGCCAGAACAAAGGCAAAAAGAAAGCCAGCGAAAAGAAGCAATAACATTCTTAAACCACCCGGGGGAACAGTTATGAAAACCAACCAGAATCAACCTTCACGCCGCCAGATGATTCAGACTTCCGCGGCGTTGGGAACCCTGGCCACGCCCGCACTCTTGCAAGCGGCTCAATCCGGGGCCAGCCTGAAAATCGCAACCTTCCGATTTGATGTGACCCCGCCAGTCGGTCATCCGCTTTGTGGGGGTTGGATAACCCCGGTGAAGGATGTTGAGGATTCCCTTGAGGCCATCGGGTTTGTCCTTCTTGGAGCTGGGAAACCTATTGTGATTTGCTCGGTGGATTGGACCGGTATTTTGAATACCGGCCATATTGCCTGGCGAAAGGGGTTTGCCGAGGCCGCTGGAACCACTCCGGATCGAGTAGCCATTCAGTGCGTTCACCAGCATGATGCGCCATTTGCCTGTATTGATGCGGAAAGAATCATCGCCGCACAAAAAGATGGCCTGACCGTAGTGCAACCTGAGTTTTTCCATAATTGCATCAAACGCGGTTCCGAGGCAATCAGGGCTGCCGTTTCCAAGGCAAGGCCATTAACCCATATCGCCGAAGGTGAGGGCAAAGTGGAGAAGGTGGCAGGCAATCGCCGGGTTGCCGTCGGTGCCAATGGCAAGATCACCAAGATGCGGGGTAGTGCTTGCAAAGATCCAGAGTTGATTGCGCTTCCCGAAGGTTTGATTGACCCGATGCTGAAGACGGTGGCGTTTTACGATGGTTCCGAGAAAGTTCTAGCCTGCCATTACTATGCCTGTCATCCGATGAGTCATTATGGCCAGGGGCATGTCAGCAGCGATTATCCTGGCTTGGCTCGCAAGCAGCGCCAGAAGGATGAACCTGGCTGCACGCACATTTATTTCACGGGTGCCGCAGGCAACATAGGTGCTGGCAAGTACAACGATGGCAGTCCGAAAGCACGCATGGAACTTACCGAAAGAATCTACAACGCCATGGTTGCCTCGGAAAAGAACCTGAACCCAAAGGCCATCACCAGCGCCACATGGAAGACATTCGACCTTGTTCCGCAGGTGAACCCCGCCTTTACCCGCGATAGTGAAAAGTCCCTTGTGGAAAACAAGAAGAACCAGGCTGCAAACCGCATCCGCCCTGCCATGAGGCTGGCATTCATGGATCGCATAGCCAATCGTACTCCCATTGTCCTGAGTGCGCTGCATGTGAACGATGTTTCCATGATCCACCTTCCGGCAGAATCCTTTGTGGAATATCAATTGCGTGCCCAGCAGATCGGTAAAGGCCGTTTTGTAGCTACCGCGGCTTATGGTGATGGCGGCCCATGGTACATTCCGGTGAAAGAAGAATTCCCCAAGGGTGGTTACGAGGTAAGCGTTGCCAACTGCTCCGTGGAAATGGACGATCAGCTTTCCGATGGCATCCGGGAAATTCTCAAGGTGAGTTAGAACTTTCAGCCTAGCCAGCAGTTATGCCAAGTTATTTCCCCGCATAAGCGGTGACATCGATTTCGTATTTCAGTGCGGTACCTAGCACACCCACAATGGTGGTACGGGCGGGGTAGGGTTCCTTGAAAAACTCGCGGTACAGGCGGTTATAATCTGCCAGATCTTCCTCCCGTGCCAGATAGGATCGAACCTGCACCACATGGCTTAAATCCAACCCTGCAGCCGCAAGCACCAACTTGATATTCTCCAGCGACCTGCGAAATTCTCCTTCAAAAGTATCCACCACGATTTTGCCAGAACTGTCTACCGATGCCTGACCAGAAACAAAAACAAAGTCGCCCGCCTTGATAGCCGGGCTGAATGGAAGATGGCTAACCGGGGTATCTTTTCTGCGAATCACTTCAAAAGGCATTCCAGTCTCTCTTTCAAGTTTGTTTCAAAATCTATTTCAATCTTTTTTCCAAGTCGGCAAGGTCGATCATGGGCGCGGAAACATTTGCCACCATTGCATCCAGTGAATTTGGATCCTTGAATGCATGGCCGGTGATGGGGCACAGTACATTCGCATCGGAATCCAACAAGCCTTCCCGGGCAGCTTGAAGCACCCCTGCCACGGCGGTGGAAGCTGCTGGCTCCGCGAAAATACCCTCTTCAAGGGCCAGTCTTCTTTGAACTTCAAAGACTAACTCATCACTTACCAGATGTCCCGTGCCACCATTTCGCTTGCAGGCAGCAATCACTTCATTGCCATCTATCACCATGGGCACCTGCAAGCCACTGATTTTAGAGGTGCATTCAATGGTCTGCCCATGGGATGCTCCAGCTCTTAGCGGTCCGGAAATGGTGTTGTTACCCTCGGGTTGTACAACCTCCACGCGGGGTAGTTTGTTGATTTTTCCTTCAGCCTGAATTTGCTCAAAGCCCTGTGCCACTGCCAGTGCCAATCCACCGCCACCAGCCATGCAAAAGACATGGTCCCAATGGCCAACACCCAACTCGGAAGCCTGCGCAAAAAGTTCATGGCTGATGGAGCGCACGCCGGTCATTCCAACCGGACTGTGGGCAAAGGCACTGATCTGCATTTGGGCTTGGGGGCGTTTGCTAAGTTCCTGCAGGCATTCGACCACTCTTTTGGAAATGACACTATCCAGCCCAAAACCACGAATACGGAAAAGCTTCGCACCATAAGCAAGCATTTGCTTCAGCTTGCCCTCGGGTGCTTTCTCCACAATGGCGATTTCACAGGTAATACCTGCCAAAGCGCTATATGCCGCAAGGGAAGCGCCGGTGTTGCCGCTGGAAGTGGCAATTACATGGGTTTTGCCATTGGCCACCATATCCGAGATGGCAGCACACGCAAAACGATCCTTGTAGGAACCCGTGGGATTGGCTGTTTCCAATTTGAAGAACAGGTTCTTAAGCCCGGCTGCGGGACCAAGCCTTCGGGAACGAATTACCGGAGTGTTGCCTTCGCCTAGGGTCTGCCTGGCATGTTCAGGCACGGTATCCAGGTATTTTGCAAAACGCCAAAGGCCTTGCTTCATGGTTTAGCTCCCAACATGGTGTTCTTTTCAAAAGGGAACATCGGCTTGCGGCGATTCTTGTAAGGCAGCATGGTCATGTCCGCAACCGTAACTCCCATGGTGTTCACACGAACCATGCTGGGGCAAACGGGCGCATACGCGGCAATCGGTGCGTTAACCCCCTTGGCCACAAGCACTGCAAACGCCTTTGGATCCAGCCCAAACGCGGTCAACTGCCGAAGACTGAAAGGGGGCACTCTGCGGGAGGTAATCATTACTGTCAGAAGGCTATCTTCGGTTCGTAAGATGGCGGTCTGTCCCTGATCGAAATGCGTAAAGCCACCATGGCGAACCTGATCTTCGGAAAACTTCCCATCCCCCACCCAAAGGACCTGAAAGCGGTTACAAACTGGCTGGCCATGCATGTGGTCGGTTTTTCCACCCACTTCAAAACTCTCAACTTTGCCGACCCCAATATCCTGTGCCTTTAAAACACTTTGGGGATCGTAAATACAGACGAAAGAGGGCCCGACCTTTTGATCCAATAATTCATGCGCCAGCAAGGTGCCATCTGCCGGGGAACCACCACCGACATTATCCCCCATGTCTAAAAGACAAACAGGCTTGGCAAGTGCGTTGGCCTTTTTCACCGCTTCGTTGACCGAGATAAAATCCCCTGCCAGGGATGCCCGGCTGTTCCAAATGACTTCCCCCAACTCGTAAGCAATTTTACGGGCCAATGCTGGTTGATTGTTGGTGACCACCAAAACCGAAGATCCCATCTCGGCGACATCCGCATACGGGAAACCCAGCATCAGGCTTGCAGCCAGAACCTCGGGTTGTTTGCGAACCTGCTCAAACTCTTGCAGAAGATCCAGTAGGGGCTGTTCACTGGTGCATTGCCTTTCAATGTTGATAGCCATGGGAAGCATGCACATGCTTTGGGTGGGTTGCACCTCGCCCCTTATGGTTCTGGCAATCAGTTTTGCGGCTTGCTCGCCGCGTGCTTGCTGATCCATATGTGGGTTGGTTTGATAACTGATCAAGGCATGGGTTGCCTGTACCATGGCTTCGGAAAGATTTCCATGGGGGTCCAGTGTTCCAATGATGGGGGTCCGGGGTCCAACCTGATTTCTCAGAACGCCCAGCCAATATCCATCGGCATCCGGATGATTTTCTGCCACGGTTGCTCCATGGGGCGCAACCAGTATGCCATCCAACTTGCCGGCCTTTTTCAACTCGACAACCATCATCTGCACCAGAGTATCGAAGGCGTTTGCTTCAATGGTGCCAAAAGGGTACGCCCGCGCGGCAAAAATGGGTACCGCCTCCATGCCTTCCATTGCCAGGCCATCAAAAAAGCCCCGCACCTCATGATGTGCATGGGCAAAATGCCGGCGTACATCTTCACCCGTGAGAAGAATATCCTGCTGGAAATGTTGAACGGTGGTCTTTCCCGGCAGGAAAGTGTTTGATTCTTGGATAAGCGCGATGATGCCAACTCTGGCCATTGAAATAATCCGGGTGGGTAAAATTGGACGGCATGGCCGACCTTGGGTTAAAGTATAAACCATCATCCCGAAAACACACCGAGGAATTTTTCCATGACCACCACACCCAAGGAAATCACCATCCCCATGATGCGAGAGCATCTTTACAGCGCGGTGGTCAGCGATGCGTTAGATGGGTTGGGCTTCAAGCATCAGTCACCCCGTTTGCAACTAAAGTCATTCACAAAACCCGGACTGTTAGTTGGAAGGTGCAAGACAACCCTGTGGGTGGACATGGCCCATGTGGACCCCAAACCCTACGACCTGGAACTGAAAGCGGTGGATGCCTGCAAGCCGGACGATGTGCTGATTGCTGCAGCCCATGGGTCGATGCTGTCTGGCATCTGGGGTGAACTGCTTACCACCGCCGCCAAGAACCGTGGCTGCGTGGGTGCGGTGATTGATGGTGCCATTCGCGATGTGGAAAAGATTCGCGGCATGAATTTCAGCGTGTTTGCGATAGGCACCTGTGTGTATGACAGCCTTAATCGCCAGCGAGTGGTTGATGTGGATGTGCCTGTGGAACTGGATGGCGTGGTCTTCGCGCCTGAAAGTCTGGTTTTTGCCGATGAAGATGGCGTGGTGGTGGTTCCACGCGAGGTGGAAACCGAGGCAATACGCAAGGCATGGGAAAAAGTCCATGCCGAGAATGTGGTTCGCGACGCCATCCGCGCAGGCATGAAAGCAACCGAGGCATTCCAAAAGTATGGGGTGTTGTAATAGGGGCTGCTTGTGATACGGGAATTAGTATTAATTTCCCCCATCACCCCGCCCTCTTCCCCCTGGGAAGAGGGAAATTGGTTTTTCTTGCCCATGCGTACAGTCCGCTTCATGGTGAACGATTTTTGAATTTAAAATTTTGAAAGAATGTTTTGTGAGGGGGGTATGAACCCCCCGGATCATAGACGCGAGTTTTGCCCTCGTACCGGCGGTATTGGGTTTTCCTTTCACCGACTTGAACTGCATCGGCCTTCATGTTCACGACTGAGACAAACTGCGTGTGGAAATCATTTGAAATTTTCAAGTAGTTGAGATACGAGCAGAATCCACGCGGGGTCTCGATGGTACGAATCTCCTTCCTTGTAGCAGGATTAAGCACCTGAACAATGCCGGAAGAATAGCCGGATACGATTAGCTGCCCGTCCGGGTTGAATGCGATCTTTGAAATCGATGAAGTCCGGTCCGGGTGGGTTTAATTTAGTGCCATTCGGCGCATTCTGTTTTTTCAGGGCCTGCAACCGCCTCCACTGGATTGCGGGGTAGGAAAAAGCAAAGGGTCAAGGGCGCCAACCAACTGGACCAGGCGGCAAAAATGTAGGCCTCCTCGGCACTGGCAACCCCGGCCACCAACGCCGCACCCGAAATCAATCGTAGGAACACCGCCGAACTTATCAGAGCATAGCATCGTATCATCCAACGACGATGAAGCGTGTAGCATCGGTTCCGTGCATGAACCACGCCGATAATCGCACAGCCAGCGGTTACAACGGACAGCATGAGGAAGCTCAATCCCGCCGACCAGCCTCCGTAAGAGTGCCTGGACATTACCACTCCGCTCGGGAGGACAAGTCCAAGCAGCACGAGTATTTGAATCCTGCCAAACAGACGGTGGATGCGTGGGAAAAGGCGGCGAAACGATTCATTCAGAAGGACCAACCCGTTTACCAGCGCGAACGGGGCGGAAAGAATGTGCGTGTAGAAGGCAATTTTGTAGACGCCGACAAATGTCATTTCTCGTCCCTGAAGGAAGAGGGACTCGAAATCGGGTGGGAAGTAATCGGGGTAGTCGTACAAAATTGTTAACAGCACGCGAAGAACCAATATGGCTCCGAGCCAGCGTAGCATCCGGATTCGAATTTGGTGCCTCACTTCGGCGCTCAGTCTAATTCCAATGGTTCTTTCCCATTGATAGTTATTAAGGCTGCCAGTTTTTCCGGTTTGATTTGGGAATTAATGGAACGGACCGATCCATCCGCAAAGGCGGCCTTCATGATATCTGGATGGCCGCCAAATGGGCGTAGTTTCCCGTTCAACGGAAGATTGGCGGGATCAAAACCTCGCAGGTTGGAATTACCCCCGCGAGCCCAAGGGCCAAGGTCGGCCCGGGTTTCCATTAAGGCAATCGTGTTGGCAGTACCATCCTCGATGAGTGCTGGCCAAGTCAGGCGGTCATAACCCATGAAGCCATTGCCCGGTGTGCCTTTCGGTTGATTGGGTGAGTCTGGTCCGATACCTGCCATTGCGATGTAATGCGTCACAGCATCATTCTGCGCTTTTTCATACCCCGCGGGGCATTGGAAAAGTTTGATCAGAGTCTGAGCGGGCTTGAGGTTTTCAGTGTACCCTTTTTCAAGATTAAAATGGTAAGCCAGAGTTTCCTGTTCAATATAGGGCAACACAGCCACCATCCAACTGAGGCGCTCCGTTGGGATTGTGCAAGGTCCAATGCACCCGGGCGGGAAGAACTTCCCGTCCGGAGCGTCAGGTTGTCCTGAGGCAGGGTACAGAGCCGGTTTGCCTGAAGGATCGAAATTATGCATCGCCAGGATCAGATTCTTAAGGTTGTTCGCGCATGTCGTACTTTGAGCGGCCTCCCTCACATTGCGAACCGTAGGCAAGAAAAGGCCAGTTAAGATGACAATGACACCGATGATCAGGAGTAATTCCAGCTTGGTCAAACCGTTTCTTGGTGCGAGAGCCATCGATTGACCTCCAAAAAAAGAACCGTTTGGATATTATGAAAATAGCAAAATCCTCGCAGAAAATCAAAAACAGAAATGAATACTAGGAAAGTAAAAGTGGCGATTCTAGAATTTCAGCTTTATAAGGCCTTTGGTGAAAACCGAGGCAATCCGCAAGGCCTGGGAAAAAGTTCACGCCGAGAATGTGGTGCGCGATGCCATCCGCGCAGGCATGAAAGCAACCGAGGCATTCCAAAAGTACGGGGTGCTTTAGTGGCAACTAGGAATTACTAACCACAGCAGCATGAAAAGATAACAACAGGAAGCGTATGGAAACCAAATACACGCCTGAAGAGCAACGCCTGATCAATATTTGGGAAAATCATATTCGCTGCGAGTTCGCAGACCGCGATGCGGCAGCCACGGTGGCAACCATGGCCGATGATAACTATGTCAACCATGTTCCGGTAATGACCGGTGGGCGCGGTCGGGCCGAGATGCTGACCTTCTACGGCCAGCACTTCATTCCCAAAATGCCGTCAGACACCAAGCTGACACCTGTATGCAGGACCGTTGGCCAGAATCGCGTGATCGATGAAATGATCTTTGCTTTCACCCACGATATTATGATGGACTGGATGCTACCGGGCGTTCCACCAACTGGCAGGCGGGTCGAAGTGCCATTGGTGGTTGTGATTCAGTTGCGCGACGATCAGGTGGTTTGTGAGAGAATCTACTGGGATCAGGCATCCGTGCTTGTTCAAATAGGTTTGATTGAGGCGGGTCACTTGCCGGTTGCAGGGGCGGAAACAGCGCAAAAGGTGATGGATCCAAAGCTGCCCTCGAATGAATTGATCCATAGACAGCCCTTTTCCAAAGAGTAACCTTCCATGAAAACCATGCTTAAAGTGCTGATGGCGGTGTTGTACTGTGCCGCATCTTGGGTTCAGGCAGCAGATCTTCCTGTGGCAACATCCAAGGAGAAGTTTCACCTTTACCTTTTGGTTGGGCAATCGAACATGGCGGGCAGGGGTGTGGTGGAAGACCAGGACAAGAAAATGAACCCCAAAGTTTTCATGCTGAACAAAAGCCAGAAGTGGGTGCCCGCAGTAGACCCTATGCACTTTGATAAGTCGAGCGCCGGGGTTGGTTTGGGCAAAACCTTCGGCAATCTCATTTCAGAAGCCAACCCGGATATTGTGGTTGGATTGATTCCTTGCGCGGTGGGTGGTTCGCCGATCGACAGTTGGAAGCCTGGGCAGTTTTACGAGCCAACCAAAAGTCACCCCTGGGATGATGCCATCCAGCGCGCCAAAATTGCCCTTAAGGATGGAACGCTAAAGGGAATCCTCTGGCATCAGGGAGAATCCGATGCCAACGAAAAGCTTGCTGCAAGCTACGAAGGTAAACTCCATGATTTGATAGATAGATTTCGCAAAGAATTAAACGCATCCGAAGTTCCATTTGTGGCCGGACAGATCGGAAAATTTTCGGACCAACCATGGGGCAAATGGCAGGAAGTGGTTAACAAGGCTCACATGGATTTGCCACAAAAGGTCAAGCTGACCGCTTTCGTCACAGCGGATGGATTAAAGCACAAGGGCGATAAAGTACATTTCGATTCCGAATCTTACCGTGAATTGGGCAGAAGGTATGCCAAGGCTTATTTTGCCATAACAGGGAAAGCGCAGCCCGGAAAGTAAAACTGACCGTAATTACGGCTGTTTTCATGATGAAACATCTGGCTCATGCCATGGAATGATGGTACATTCTAAGGGTTGAAGAATCTTATACCTGCCGAGAAAAACCCAAAAACAGTCCAACCGGCTGTCAATAATAGCAAGGGCTGCGATGTCCTGTGCAAGTTCAATAATCTGGATGGTTACCATGCTTGCCCCGATGCAAGCGAGTGCTGCTAATTCAGATGATTGGCAGGTTCTTCCCAAGGTAATTATTTTGGATGGGCCTGAAGCCACCCGACAAATCACCGTCCAGCAAAAATCAGCGAATGGCTTGATGATGGACTGGACCCATCAAGCAAAGTATCTGGTCCAAAACCCAGGAATCGCTCGAATCGATGAAACCGGCATGGTTCAACCTGTTACAGAAGGCAAAACCATGGTTGTGGTTTCATGCCTCGACAGGCGGTTTGAAATTCCTCTTGAAGTTCGTGGCCTACTAAATCCCATACCTGTATCTTTTGAACAGCAGATCATGCCTCTGCTGACAAAAGCAGGATGTAACTCGGGTGGTTGTCATGGGAAGGCGGAAGGTCAAAATGGCTTCCGTCTTAGCGTGTTTGGGTTTGATCCCCGGGCGGATTATATAGCGCTGGTTTCCGAAAGTCGGGGCAGACGCATCATGCCAGAGGCCCCGGAAAAAAGTCTTCTTGTAACCAAGGCAACAGGTCAGGTTCCCCATGGCGGCGGTCGCAAAATACAAGAGGGAACCATTCCCTACAAGGCTTTGTTGCGCTGGATTACCGAGGGAGCACAATTTGGCACCACTGGTTTTGAAACTATCGATCACTTGGAAATAATTCCCCCCGAGCAGGTTATGGCCTTGGAAGGCAACCTGCAGTTACAGGCGATTGCTGTTGATACGAAAGGCAATCGCCGGTGCGTTACGGCAGAGGCGGAATTTGAATCCAATATGTCAACCATTGCGGGGGTGGATCGCAAGGGCTGGGTGCAGGCATCCAATATTCCCGGAGAAGCTGCGGTTCTGGCGCGTTACCTTGGTCACATCACGGTTTGCAGAATCTCCATCCCCCGCAAGGGCGCATCGTTCCAAAGGCCGAAGGAATTCAACTTCATAGATCGCCATGTGTTCGACAAGTTGCAAAAGCTTGGCATTCCACCCAGTGAACTTGCCAGCGATTCCATGTTTCTTAGGCGTGTGTACCTAGACATGATCGGCACCCTGCCCACGGCTGCCGAGGCGAAAAAGTTCCTTCAAGATTCATCTTCTGCCAAACGAAGTGTCCTGGTGAACGAACTTCTAAACCGGCCGGAATATTCTGATTACTGGGCGATGAAGTGGGCGGATCTGCTTCGCATTGATCGTGATGTGCTGAATGTGCAGGGATCGGTGGCCATGACCCGCTGGCTGAAAAAGCAGTTTCAAGATAATCGGCCCTACGATGCCTTTGTAAGGGATATTCTTACCGCGCATGGTAGCGTGGGTGCGGAAAGCCCCGCTGGTTTTTACAAGGTGGTCACCAAGCCGGATGTCATGGCCAGGTCCATCAGTCAGTTGTTCTTGGGCGTACGGATCGAATGTGCCGAATGCCATCATCATCCATCCGATCGCTGGGGGCAGGAGGACTATTACGGCCTTGCAGGCTTCTTCACTGGGGTTGGCAAAAAGGTTGGTTCAGCGGGCGAAGCCATCACTTTTACCACGGGTGGAGATGTGAAGAACCCTGTGGGAGGCAAATTGGTTCCAACGCATGCACTTGCTGCGGAGCCACCCAAAATTGGTGAACAGGAAGACCGCAGAAAATATCTTGCAGACTGGATGACAAGCCCTGCCAACCCATGGTTTGCCCGTGCGATTGTGAATCGGGTCTGGGCACATTACTTCGGCCATGGCATCGTGGACCCCATTGATGATTTGCGTGTTACGAACCCGGCTTCCAATGAACCATTGCTGGCAGACCTGAGCAAGTTTTTCATCGAAAGCAAATATGACCTTCAGGCTTTAACCAGGCTGATACTGAACTCCCATACCTACCAGATGGCGGGTTCCATTCCGGAAAACCGAACCGACAGCCAGAATTTCTCGCACTCCCAATCCAGGGCCATGCCCGCGGAAGTGCTGCTGGATGCCATCTGTCAGGTGACCGGTGTCGCTGAGAAATTTAATGGCTGGCCGGAGGGTTCCCGCGCCATCCAGATGTGGGACAACCGAATGCCCTCTTACTTCCTGAAGATTTTTGGAAGACCGGTTAGAACCAGCGTGTGTGAGTGCGAACGCAGCAACGAACCCAGCATTGCCCAGGCACTGCATCTGATGAATTCCACCGAGATCAGTGCGAAGATTCATTCCAGAAAGGGAACTGCAAGAAAGCTTGCAATGACCAATCTTTCGCCAGAGGCAATCATCGAAGAGCTATACCTTGGTTTGCTTGCGCGTTTCCCCTCTGGGGATGAAAAAGCCATTATGATGGACTTCTTCAAGGCGGAAGGCCAGCAAAGGCAGGGTGCGATTGAGGATGTGATGTGGACCTTGTTAAACACCAAGGAGTTTGTGTTTATCCGATAGTATTCGGATAAAAATGCAAACCCTTCAAGGAGAGGTTTCCAATGTTCCAATTAGGTGCATCGATGAAGCAAAGGTTCTGTGATGGAATCTCACGCAGGCAGGCGTTAAAGATTGGCGGATCCGGCTTCCTTGGTGGGCTATCGTTGCCCGGGTTGTTGCACATGCAAGCCACGGCATCCACGGGGCAGGAGCCAAAGGCAAAATCCTGTATTTTCCTGTTTCTTCAGGGTGGCCCATCCACCATCGACATGTGGGATCTCAAACCGGATGCGCCATCGGAAATTCGCGGACCCTACAAACCCATCAACACCAATGTCCAAGGCATCATGGTGGGTGAGCATTGCCATCGTAGTGCAAAAGTGGCCGACAAATACACCATCCTTCGCTCGCACAGTCATAACGATAATGGCCACACCACGGGCTTCCATTATGTGCTTACCGGCTATAAGGCGAATTTTGCGGATGGAGCGAACTCGAAGGTTCCCGTGAATGAACTCTTCCCTTCGCTGGGGTCGATAGTTTCCCGCGAACTGGGAACTCGTGGCAACATTCCGCCTTACATCAATATGCCACATCCCCTGACTGCTGGTGGTCCGGGCTTTTACGGAGCGGAACATGCCCCATTTGTCATTGAATCGGACCCTGTGCAACCCGACTTTGAATTGAAGGATCTTCTGCCAGATGAGAAAGTTGGCAGATTGCGCTACAGTCGCCGGCAGAAGGCGCTAAGAGAACTTGAAAAGAACAACAGCATGTCAGGCCGTGCAGGCACCATGGCTACCTACTACGAAAAAGCCCGCGATCTGGTTTCGTCGCCAACCGCTCGAAAGGCCTTCGACCTCGGTTCCGAACCGGCAAAAATGCGCGAAGCCTACGGTTATTCTTCGCTGGGCCAGTGCGCCTTGCTTTCCCGCAGGCTGGTGGAGGCGGGCTGCAGGTTTATAGGCGTGGATCACGGCAGTTGGGATACCCACTTCTCATGTTTCCCCAGCCTTGAGAAAGACCTTATCCCCCATGCTGACCAGGCCTTCAGCACTCTGGTAACCGACCTTCAGGATCGTGGCCTTTTGGATAGCACTTTGGTGGTTATGATGGGTGAAATGGGTCGCACCCCACGCATCAACAAGCAGGCGGGGCGTGATCACTGGTCCGCAACCCAAAGCGTTCTGTTTGCAGGTGGTGGAATCAAGCCGGGTCAGGTGATCGGTGCCACCGATGGCAAGGGAATGGCTCCCACTACCGAGCCTGTAGGTGTGGCGGATATCCTTCGCACCATCTTTTATCTCATGGGTATCGACAGCGACAAAACCTACTACACGCCATTGGGTCGGCCTGTGCCCATTGTCAGTGGTGGCAAGCTTATCAAGGATTTGATTTAGAAATAGAAAACATTCATGGAACGGCACATGGCCAACCAATGGACCACATTAGCATTACTGCTTGCCTTGGTTGGGTTGCAGGGTATTGCCTTTGGTCAGCAACCGCCATCAGGCACTGGCCATGCCTGGCCACCAGGAGCGCGGGCGGGAACCAAGGCTAAAGTGGTGCTTGGCGGGCCGGATTGGACGCCAGATTCCCGAATCTTTTCCCATGACCCGCGTGTGAGCATTCTTACCCTAGGAAAGCCTGGTCATGTGCTTATGCATGAACCACCCTACTGGTTTGAGATCAAGAGCTATCTCAACGACCCAAGGCTTACCAGAGAAGTTTCCGCGGAGATAGACATTCCCAAGGATTATCCAAGCGGACCTTTCTTCTGGAGCGTTGCCAATGCCAACGGAGTGGGATCCACGGGTATGTTCATGGTGGGAAATCTTCCGGAGGTTATGGAAAACGAAGATCGTAAGACAGCCCAGCCAGTGCCTGCCTTGCCCGTTACCATCAATGGTCGGCTTCGCAAAATTGAGGAAGTGGACAGATACCTTCTGCGGGCAACCAAAACAGGGCTTGTGCAGTGTGAATTGACAGCCCGCAAGATTGGCAGCGATTTTAATGCGGTGCTCGAAGTTTTTGATGCGAAGGGCGGAAAGATCGCCGAGGCTTTTGATACCGAGGGAACCGACCCCACGCTGAGCTTTAAGGCCAGCAAGGATCAGGATTATGTGATCTCAGTTCGTGATGTGGATTATCGTGGCTATCGGAACTTTACCTATCGGTTAACCATGACCGAGGGCCCCCGGGTAATCACGACCCTGCCCGTAAGTGGTGCTTCTGGCGCCAAAATCCCCGTGGAGTTTATCGGGGTTGGCCTGGCCACAGGTCAACCGATTATCGAAAGCATCACCCGCGAGGTCACCTTTGCCACAACCCCTTTTTCGTATACATTGAAAACCCCAATCGGGGCGGAAATTTCCGTTCCTTTTCAGACTCTAAATCTTCCCACCTTAACCAACCCTGAAAAGGCTTCCGGGCCTTTTGCCGTTAGCAGACGGATGACACAAAGGGGCGAGCAGCACAGGTACAAGGTGGAGATGAAAAAGGGAGAAACGTGGGTGATCGCCGCGGAGGCACATCGGTTTGGTTCACCCGTGGATCCAACGATTATCATCCATGGGCCGGATGGTAAAATGATCACTTCCAAGGATGATTCAGGCGGTCTGCCTGATATTCGCCATACCTTTCTTGTTACAACAGATGGAGAATATGTTGTCACGGTGATGGATCAATCCGGCAAAGTGCCGAATCTCTCTTTCATCTACCAGCTTTCCATCGAAAAGCCCCGGCCGGACTTTCAATTGAAAACAGCCGGGGTCCAAGGATTACCCCTGGGTGCAAAGACAGAGTTGCAGGTTTCCCTGACCCGGGAGGGTGGTTTCAAACAGCCTGTTACCCTTTCCATCGCAGGGCTACCCAAGGGAGTCAAAGTTCCCGAGAAGATCGAGATCGGCGAGAAGGCCGACTCGGTGAAGATTCCTCTGGAGTCTTCCAAGGACGAGGGTTTGGATATTTCGTTGGTTACCATTACAGGAACCGCCAAGGTAGAAGACCAGACAATCACCCGCGTTGCCCGTGGAACCATTAAGGGTGGCAACCTTTTTCCCAGGCAGACAAATGACAACGAAGTATCACACCTTCTTTTTGCCACAACCATGAAGGCGCCATTCAAGGTAAAACCCGTGGAAGCGGATGGAGGCCGGCGAGTGCCAAGGGGGGCGACTCATCTGGCCGAGCTGATCATTGAACGCACCGATGGCTTTCATGAAGAGATCACTCTGGATATGGCAGGCAACCAATCCCGGCATCGGCAGGGTATCTTTGGGCCTGCCATGAAGGTTCCCGGTGGCACCGATAAAATGGAGTATCCGGTATTTCCTCCAGAATGGCTGGAGACGACAAGAACTTCAAGACTGGCGCTGGTTGCCATGGGGTTGGTGAAAGACCCCAAGGGCAAGCCGCACTGGCTGATGGTTCCCATGGATGGTCAGATCACCATGTCCATGGAGGGTGCCCTGATGAAACTAACCTCGGCCAGCGAGGATGTCCTTTTAAAACCTGGCGATAGCTTTGCATGGAACATGAAGCTGATGCGAAACCCAAAGCTGGATGGAACCGCAAAGCTGGAACTTCTTGTGCCAGAACCGCTGAAAGGTTTGGTTCGGGCAAAGCCCATGGAAATCGCCAAAGATCAGACCACGATTTCATTTCCGATTGAAGTTGGGAAATCCCCGATGTTGACTGGAGAATGGATGCTGACTGCCAGGGTTACCTTGCTTCGCAATGGCCATCCTGTGATTTCCGAGGCCAATCTGATTGTGGAATTTACCCCGTCTACCGAATCTTCTTTGATTAAGTGAGAAACCCCTGCCATGCGAATGATTTTGCTTCTTGCAATGATCTCCCTCGTTTATCCGTCACTGGCCGCGGAACCTGAAACGGTCAAGCTTTGGCCGGAAGGCACCCCCAGCAAGATGGTTCCAAAATCCGAGGCAACCACCAAGCTGATTCAATCCTATGGTGGGGTGAATCCCAACCGCCTGAGTGACATCACCGAACCCACCATGACGATCTACCGTCCTGCCAAGCCCAACGGTACCGCGGTGATAGTTGCGCCGGGAGGCGGGTTCATGTTTCTTTCCTACGCCCATGAGGGGACCCAGGTTTGTGAATGGTTGAACTCGCTGGGCGTTACCGCCATTCTTTTGAAGTACCGAACCCCCACTCGTGATGAGAAGGAGATGTATACCCTGCCTGTACAGGATGCCCAGCGTGCGATGGGGATGATTCGCCATCGTGCCAGGGAACTTGGGGTGGATGCCAGCAAGGTGGGTTTGCTGGGTTTCTCTGCCGGGGGAAACCTTGCGGGCCATGGCGCCTGGGATCGTGGCGCGAGAACTTATCCGCAGGATAAGAACCTGGATGACCCCCGTGGCCCGGATTTTCTCATCTTCATCTATGGGGGTGGTTTTTTGGATGCGAAGGACAAATCAAAGTTTCGTGAGGGTTTCAGCGTACCCAAGGATGCCCCGCCCGCGTTCTTTCTGGTTGCGCATGATGACAAATCCAACCCGCTTGAGGCGACCATGCTTTATCAGGAATATCAGAAGCAGAAACTTTCCGCCGAGGTGCATATCTACAGCAAGGGTGGCCATGGCTTTGGCATGCGCAAGGGCAAGGACCCGATATTGGAATGGCCCTCACGCTGCGCTGAATGGTTGAAATCACAAGGTCTGCTAGAAGCAAAATAATTCTCCCGGCAAAGGGAATGGAAGGAAACCAAATGAAACGAATGATCGGCCTGACGATTGCCATTGGTATGCTATTTGGGTTTGGGACAAGTCTTGCCGCGGAGGAAGGCTGGAAGGCAGGGGCAGCCAGCGTGGTGATCACGCCAGAAAAACCGATGTGGATGGCAGGCTATGCAGCCAGAAACAAGCCATCGGAAGGCAAGGCACAGGATCTTTTTGCCAAGGCACTGGTGCTGGAGGATGCCAAAGGCAGCCGGGTGGTGTTTGTCACCATGGATCTGATTGGCATTCCACGCACGCTGCGCAAGTCCTTGGAATCCAGGGTTCGCAGTGAATGGAAGCTTCCACCGGAAAGTCTTCTGTTGAACGCATCGCACACCCATTGCGGGCCGGAATTCCGTGTCGGAAGAACCACCGCGGATGATGGCGAATTCGGCCCCGCTGCCATGGGTGCCTTATATGGCAGACAGTTGGAAGAAAAGTTGTTCACGCTGATCGGGAAGGCCCTGGGGCAACTTGCGCCAGCGAAGGTTTCCCATAGTTTTGCTCGTTGCGGATTTGCCATGAACAGAAGGCTTCCCGTGGCGAATGATTTCCGCAATAGCCCATACCCCGAAGGCCCGGTAGATCATGAGGTGCCTGTTCTGCGTGTCGATGGATCGGATGGCAAACTCAAGTCGGTGCTTTTTGGTTACGCCTGTCATAACACCACATTGGGCTTCTACCAATTCTGCGGCGATTATGCCGGCTTCGCCCAAGAATATCTGGAAAAGGATCATCCCGGTGCCATTGCACTTTTCATGACTGGATGTGGTGGCGACCAGAACCCGTACCCGCGTGGAACACTGGATCTCGCGCAGAGGCACGGAAGAACCTTGGCAACCGCGGTGGAAGCCGCATTGGCCAACACCTTGAAACCAGTTCAGGGAACCATCGCCACCCAAATGGAAGAAATGGATATCGCCTATGCTCCATTTCCAACGAAAGAGGAATTCACCCAGCGCCTGGCTTCGAAGGACAAGTACGAATCTTCCCACGCCAAGCGCATGCTTGATCGCCTGGAGAAAGGTGAAAAACTTCCCACAACTTACCCGTACCCGGTTCAGGTGATCCGTCTGGGTGATAAAAACACCCTGGTGGCTCTGGGAGGAGAAGTGGTGGTGGATTACTCGCTTCGTTTGAAAAAGGAAATTCAGGGAACCAACCTTTGGGTGGCTGGCTACTCCAATGATGTGATGGGTTACATTCCCAGCCTTAGGGTTTTGAAGGAAGGTGGCTACGAGGGTGGCGGTGCCATGAGGTTCAGTTCCACGCACCCCGGCCCTTGGGCGGAAAGCGTGGAAGAGAAGATCATCTCCAAGACGAAGGAACTGGTGGGCAAACTGAAGCCGTGATTATTTGCCCAGGGCTGAAAGAAGCTCGATGGCTTCCGGGTAATCCGGTTTCTCGGCAAGGGCCTTGGTTAGAAGTTCGCGGGCCTCATCATTTCTGCCCACATGGTTCATCATGCGAGCAACCTGGTAGCGTGCCTTTGAAGGTTCATTGGTTCTAAGGAATACCTTCAGGCTTTCCTCGAAGTTGCCGCTACGCGCCAGGGTGAAACCGTAGTTGTTCAGGAACTGCCTGTTTTCGGGTTCAAGCTCCACGGCCTTGGTCAGGTATTCAAGGGATTGTTTCCAATCCTTCTTGCGGGCATGAAGCATTCCCAGTTCGAACCAGACACCACCCTTCTTGGGATGCATTTTGGCTGCAAGCTCATAGGTGGACTGTGCGTGCTGGAAATCTTCCATCTGCACATACAGGCGAGCCAGGCCAACCAGCGCCTGTAGATTATCGCGTTCTATTTCCAAAGCCTGCTGGTAAGCCTTGCGGGCGTCTTCCTGTAACTGCTGGCGTTGGAGTGCGGGCCTGTCCTTGCTGGCAGCTTCTTGTGCGCGGAAGTCCGCAAAGGCAATGCAGGTAGCGGCCTTGGGGGCCTTTATGGGAAGGTTTTCTTCCTTTTTGGTGATTGGCTTGTTTTCAGGAATAGAAGCTGGCGCAGGGGCAACCTTGTTGAGGGAATCGGTACCGGTAAGGGTACATCCCATTAGGAAGCCTGCCAGGCCCGGTACAAGAAGAAGTTTCGCTTTCATGACTCGCCCTTCCATTTCTCAACGATGCATGCGTTGAGATAAACCGGGAAGGAAGGCAGGTTTTGGAGAATCAGGCAAAATCGCCGATGAAACTGTTCGCTGCCTCCACGATTAACTCTTTCGTCAATCGAACCGGTTGATTACGAAATCGGCAAATGGAGGACACTGTCTCCAGCAAATCACGACAATCGCTGGCACGAACTGTACGCCCTTTGGAGTAGTAGCGATCAAATAGGTAATCCACGGATTCAGGGGAATATTCCATCTTTAGTTTTTTGCAGTACGAGGCAAATATCTTCTCGTAGATCTCTCGCTTGGGTGCCGCCACCTCCACCTTGTGACGCATACGGCGCAGGAAGGCATCATCCACCAATTGCTTGGGATCCAGGTTAGTGGAGAAGATGGTTAATTGTTCAAAGGGAACCATGAACTTTTGCCCGCTTGCCAGGTTCAGGTAATCTACCCGGCTTTCCAAAGGCACAATCCAGCGATTCAAGAGTTCCTTGGGGCTGCAAAGCTGTCTGCCAAAGTCATCAATCAGGAAGATGCCACCGTTGGCCTTCACATGCAGCGGGCCCTGGTAATAGTTGGTTTCAGGGTTATAGCGCGGGTCCAGCATGGGCAGATTTAATTCACCACCGGTGATGATAACCGGCCTGCGAATGCGTACCCAACGCTCATCGAAAGAGTTGGTGTTCAGCAACCTGCGGATGGCGGCATCGGCTTCATCCTTGGGGGCATCATTCCCTGCAGATTGGCTGACAACATGCACCGCAGGGTCATAAATGGTAACGATGTTTCCCTCGGCAAGGATGGCATGGGGAATGAATATATCCCCACCCTTGCGATTCATAAACTCGCCTATCGCCTGGGCAATCGAGGTTTTACCGGTACCCGGAGGCCCGTAGATGAATATGGATTTGCCACTAAGAATAGAGGGACCAACCGCGTTGAACAAATCCTCCGATACCACCAGATGGCTGAAGGCATCGCGCAGTGCCTGTGGGTCCACCGGTAAATTGGTAACCGCCTGTTTGTAAGTCTGGTCGACATAGTCTTCCAGTGGAACCGGGGCAGGTCCCACATAGCCGCAGATTTTCATGCATTCCTGCGCCCTGCGCCGGCCCAGGTCGGTCAGTTGAAATTTGTAACTGACTTTGCCAATCAGGTCGCCACCGGAAACATCAAGACATTTGTCATTCTTTAGAAAGGTAAGCGCATCCTCAATGATGCGGAAAGGCAGGCACAGTCCGCGCGAAAGATCCACACCCAGCATGCTTCCACGGGTGTAAAGCATCTTCAGGATCATCTCGGCAATAAAGCCATTGCTTAAGCCGGACTCCTTGAGATTGCTGGGCGTTGTGGGTGCTTCGGGCAAATAAACCTGTTGCTGCATGCGTGAATCCCCGGACAGTAGGAAAAGCTGGTCACTTGCGGTTCAGGAACCAAAACCCCAAAGCCATGATCACCAAAGCGACCGAAATGAAGAACGCCTTGTCTGAGAAGACAATATCGTACCAGTATCTCCAGTCAAGGTAATGCATGATGAACTTTTCCCCAGACCCGTTTTTTAAATTATACCCCGAAGGTTAGTAACCAGTTGTTGAACCTCCAGAGCCTGTGTTGGAACCAGAAGAGCCACCACTGGAACCAGAACCAGCCGCGCCACCTGCGGATGTGCCCGTGGGGCTTGCGCCTGTCAGGCCACCGGTATAGGTGTTAATCCTGAGGTTGGTCACCCTATCTGCCACACGGCCGTTGCCATACACCTCGGCAGGGTCATGAATTACCACTTGGAAAGGTTCATGTTCCCGACCTTCCATATAGGTGTTCATGAATTCCATAATCTTCTCACTGCGTTTCTGATCCAATTGTTTGCGTTTGTGGCCAAGGTCTTTCAGGTCCGCATCGCCCTGTTCGGTGTTTAACTGGGCAGTCTGCAGGAAAATGATTGAGCAGGGTGCCGGGCGCTTGCGAGCCAGCCTTTTCAAATGTTCAGCACCCATGGGATGCAGATCAGCGGTGTCATCCATGAAGTGATAATTCCAAACGGTCTGGTCGAGAATTTCGCCATTCTTTACCTGGGGTGCAACCGAGTTCCTTACCCCGTTTCTGGCTTGCACGGAATAACGCTTGGGGTAGTAAGGGTCCACCACATCACGGTAGCCAAAGCAACCCACCATGCCGGTCAGGCAGGCTCCAACCAGGCCAAGCTTCACGAATGTTTTACCCTTGATCACCATCACCCACCTCCTTGTGAATCCTTCGGTTGCCTTCCTTGGCAGCCTTGAATTTAAAACTGTCCCGACATCATCATCTTGATGGCTGCGGGACCAACCAAAATCACAAATACACCCGGGAATATGAACAAAAGCATGGGGAAAAGCAGTTGCACCGCGCACTTGGATGCCTTTTCTTCCGCCATTTGTTTTCGTTTGGTTCTCATTGAATCGGACTGCACACGCAACGCGTTTGCAATGCTGGCGCCGAACCGGTCCGCTTGAATGATAATCGTGGTAAGACCGCGCAAGTCGTCCACGCCGTTGCGTTCTCCCAGTTCCCTTAGAACATCTTTGCGGGCCTTGCCCACTTGCAGTTGGAAATTGCTGGTGCCAAGCTCCTGGCACATCACCCTGGCATGATCTTTCATTTCCTCGCACACGCGACGCATGGCGGCATCCAAACCAAGGCCGCTTTCCACGCAAACTACCAGCAAGTCAATTATGTCTGGCAATGTAAGGAAAATCTCCTGCTGCCTGGATGATTTCACAAAGGAAAGCGCAATCTTGGGCAGATACATACCCATGGCACTGAAGATGATGATGTACTGCAAGGAAGTGTAAGTGGTGCCGTATTTGTTCAGGTTGTAAATGAGCGCAGGCACCATGAATACCAAAAGGGTGATGAAGCGAATGCCCTGGAAAATGCTGACGGCCGCCTCGCTGCGGAAGCCCGCGTAGGAAAGTTCCTTGCGGATTTCCGAAAGCTCGCCCTCGGACTTGGGCATCATGGGTGATGCCATGGCCTTGGCGGCGGTCACAATCCCTTGAATGATGTTGGTTTTCTGCTGGAAGGTTGGGTTTTCGTTTTCATCCAAACCCTTCCGGGTCACCTTTTTCAGGCGCTTGTCCTGTCCGGAGGCGGAAGAGGAGAAAAAGCTAAGCGCTGCCCAAATTGCTACGGTTACCAGCACAAAAAGAATCAGGGGTGTCAGGTCATTGATTAAATCTTCCATGGCTTTTCCTCCTTTCTAAACTTTGATGTCGATGATTTTCTTGATGGCAATGGCACCCAGGATCTGCATCACAATCATGGCAGCAAGCATTTTCTTGCCAATATCCGTGGTCCACAAAGGTTCCATGTACGAAGGATTGGTGATGCGCAGATACAAAAAAAGTACAATTGGCATGGCCAACAACACAGTTCCGCTCATACGGCCTTCACCGGTAAGGGCCTGTACCTGACCCAGGATGCGAAATCTTTCGCGCACTATGTAGCCAATCTTGTCCAAAATTTCGGCGAGGTCACCACCTGTTTGCCTTTGGATTGCCACCGAGGTCGCGAAGAATTTCAGATCCAGGCTGGGTACACGGGCGGTCATTTCCTTCAGTGCATCCTCAATCGTGGTTCCAAGCCTCTGCCTTTCGTAGGCCTTGTTGAACTCGGCACCAATGGGTTCGGCCATTTCCTGCGAAATTACCTGCAAGCCGGCCGCAAGGCTCTGCCCCGAGCGAAGGGCGCGGGCGAGCAATTCCAACGCCTCGGGAAACTGGGATGTAAACTTGGCGATGCGGGATTTGCGTTTCTGGAACAACCATACCCAGGGCAGCGCACCCAAGATCACACTAACACCCATCACATACGCTGGTAAATCTGCCACCAGGGGAAACGCCACCCCCGCGAGGAAAAGCAACGCGGAAACACCAATCAGGTTCGAGGGGGATATGTTGCAATCGGCCTGCTCGAACAATTGGTTCAGGGAGATGCTTTTCGGCAGGAACCGCTGAATCAGGGAATCCTTGTCCGACTCGGCGATGGTCTTGCGAATAATGTCGGCCTTCAGGGTTTCTTCCTTGGTGACTTTTCCGGCAATCACATCCAGGCGATTTTCAATTTTCTTGTTGGGCTGTGGGGTGCTGAACATGAAAACAGTCATCACCAGGGCAACCACCCCGACGAACGCCAAAATTGCGATGATGACTTGTTCCACAACGCCACACTAATCCTTGAGAAGGACCCTTTCCTGGAAAAGGTTGGATGGAAGTTTCACACCAGCCGCCTCAAGCCGCGAGACAAAGCTGGGTCGAACGCCGGTGGCCTCGAACTGGCCATAAGCCCTGCCGTTGGCATCGGTGCCATGCTGCTTGTACAGGAAGATATCCTGCATGATGATCATGTCCTGCTCCATGTTCATCACTTCGGTAATGTGGGTGATCTTTCTGGGGCCGCCCTGCAACCTGTTAGCCTGAATGATCAGGTCCACCGCCGATGAAATTTGCTGGCGCATGGCCTTGATGGGGAGTTCCAACCCGGCCATCATCACCAGGGTTTCAATTCTGGCCTGTGCATCACGAGGCGTATTGGCATGGATGGTGGTCATGGAACCGGCATGACCGGTGTTCATGGCTTGAAGCATATCCAGAGTTTCACCACCACGACACTCACCGATGATGATTCTTTCGGGGCGCATACGCAGGGCGTTTCTTACCAGGTCGCGTGCGGTGATGGCACCCTTGCCTTCAATGTTGGGCGGCCGGGTTTCCAACCGCACAATGTGTTCCTGCTGCAACTGCAGTTCCGCGGCATCCTCAATGGTGATCACGCGCTCATCGTTGCCAATGAAGCTGGAAAGTGTGTTTAGCAGCGTGGTTTTACCGCAACCCGTACCACCGCTGATGATCACATTCAGTCGTGATTTGATGCACGCTTCCATGAAGGTGGCCATCTCGGGTGTGAATGCCTTGAAATCGATAAGGTTTTGCAGCTTAAGCGGGCTGGACCCAAACCGGCGAATACTTACCGAGGGGCCATCCAGCGCAAGCGGAGGGATGATGGCATTAAAACGGGAACCATCCGGTAAACGGGCATCCACCATCGGGCAGGTTTCATCCACCCGGCGGCCCATCTTGGATACAATTCGATCAATGATCTGCAGCAGGTGCTCGTTGTCGCGGAACTTCACCTCGCTAAGCGTCATCTTGCCGCGGCGTTCCACGAAAACTTTCTGCGGGCCGTTAATCAGGATATCGCTGATGGTCTGGTCTTTCAGAAGGATTTCCAACGGGCCGAAACCCAGCGTTTCATCCAGCACCTCGTCGATCAGGCGTTCTCTCTCCACGCGATTGAGAAGCGGGTTTTCCGTGTCGCACAGGCGTTCCACCACCATGCGCACTTCCTTGCGCAGGGAATCGCCGGCCAGTTCGGAAACCTTGGAAAGATCAAGCTTGTCCACCAGTTTGCCGTGGATCAACCTCTTGAGTTCATCAAACGATTTGCCACCCTGCGCGGATGCGGGGTTGGTGCCGGAAAGACCTCCCTGTCCTGCCTGAAATCCGGTTAAACCTCTCTGAAGCCTGGACATGGATTAACCTCATGAACCTTTCGAAAACAACGATTGCAGGAATGATTTTGCCGCCTGTTTTTGGACCGGCTTTCCACACAGGGTGTCCGCCAGTTCCTGATAGTTTTGCTGAATCTTGGAATGGGGCGCGCTCATGATCAGTGGAACACCGTTATTCTTCGATTCCATCATCGCCTTGTGGTCGTTTGGAATTTCCCAGAAGAACGGCTTGCCCAAAATCTCCAGCGCTTTTTCCCGGGTGATTTCAGTGACCATGCCAACGCGGTTTAACACTACCCGCACCTTGTCGCGAAGCATCGGGTCCGCATCCAGGGTGGATAATGTCCTAAGCGCGTTGCGAAGGCTGGTTAATTCCAGTTGCACAATTAAAAGTATCACATCCGCCATTTTCAGGGCGGTGATATCCGTGGGGCGAAAACCCTTGCTTAGATCCAGAACCACATGGGTGTGGCTTGCCCGTAGCAGGGAAAGAATTCTTTCCAAATGTTCCTCGGTGATCTGGGTTGCTTCCTCGACATTGATAGGGTGGGGCAGCAAATACAGACCTGAGGCATGCTTGCTTAGCGACCTGCTGAGGAATGTCATATCCAGTCTGGTAATGTTGGCCGCAAGATCGCCGATGGTGTAATCGCCGTTGAGGTCCAGGGCAACATCGGCATCGCCAAGTGCCAGATCCAAATCCACCAAAACTACTTTATGATGGGGGTCTGCGGCGATGGTGGCAGCCAGGTTCACCGAGGTGCTGGTGCACCCCACCCCACCACGAGAACCCAGGATGGCGAAGGTCAAAGGCGTAATCTTCGGGGAGGTTGGGCTTTTTGATGAACCATTATTGGGAACCGAAATTCGTTCCAGTCGGCGCAAGACTTCCGTCAGTTCCTCAACTCTGCAAGGCAGGGTGAGAAATTCCTTGGCTCCGGCTCGAAGAGCCCTCAGAATGGCTTGGCCATCATCCCGAATGCTGACCGCTAGGATGCCCACCTGGGGCATCTCCTGGTTTAGGCGGCTTATTGCCATACAGGCTTTTTCAAGATCCGCATCAATGGAAACCACAACTATGTGGGGAAGTTCCTGGTTGTGCAGCACTTCCTGCAGGAAATCGTACTTGGTGCATTCTGCCTGTAACCAAATCCATGGAAGACCCAAAAACTGGCCCCGCAATGTCTCGCGGCTTCGTTCCACGGGATCCAAAATCACCAACCTTAGAAGTTGATTTTCGCCAGCGTTTTCTGAATTCCCCGGTTGAAGCATCATTTTTGCGCCTTGGTTAAAGATAGGCCTTTGGTAAAACCATAGCTTATTTTACTGCGGATTGTGTTTTTTTGGTCGGAAATAATGTGCTGGTCTTGTTGGAACCTTTTGCTGGTTTGGAAGGTTGAATATCATCCACATCTGGTAAAGTTTGAACTGGCATTTTTCTACCCTGATCATTGAAAAAATTTGGCAAGGACGAGGAAGGAATCGTTGTAGAAGGGTTAACTTTTTCCAAAGTGCTAACTTTGCCGGAATTAGATACGGGTTTGGCAGGTATCTCGTTGGAATCGATAATTGAGAGCTTTTTTCGCAGACTGGTGGCGTCAACTGGTTTGGCAGGTATCTCGTTGGAATCGATAATTGAGAGCTTTTTTCGCAGGCTGGTGGCGTCAACTGGTTTGGCAGGTATCTCGTTGGAATCGATAATCATGGGACTGGGCAGGTTATTTGGTTGGCTGGGTGTTGCCTTTTCCTTGACCGGAAGCAAAGGGTAGCCCGGAACACGGGATTCGCCGCTTTCAGCATCCAACGCCGGGCCATTGCGGAAGGCGGGAATATATCTGCGGTCCTGCACCACCTTGCGGGGGCCACGAGGTGCTTCCAGAATACCCTCCAAAAACAGCTCGAAATCATCCGGTGAGCGGGTTTCCATGCCGGGCAAAACTTTATTCACTTGGTCGCAAGATTGTGGGTCCACCAGATGGGGGGTTACCAAAACCACCACTTCCTGCTCGGTTTCGGTAAATTCCTTGGTGCTGAACAGTACGCCTAAGAATGGCAAATCGCCCAGCACAGGCAATTTTACTGTGGCACCCCGTAATTCATTTTGAATCAAACCACCGATTACCAGGGTTTGGCCCGCTTCCATTTCCACAGTGGCACTTACGCGCTTGTCATCAAAACCCGGTACAAAGCCAAAACTGGTATTGATACCTAAGCTGTTATTCACACTGCGCACCCGGGGTTGTACATCCAGTTGAATCTTGCCGTTCCCCATTACCATGGGAAGGAACCGTAAATCGGTGCCAACTTCCTCAAATGCGGCACCGGGGCCATTCACACCAGAGGCACCGCTAAGAACCGCCTGCCTACCACCCACCAAGAAGGTTGCTTCCTTGCCACTGGAAGTTACCAGTTTGGGTTCTGCCAATAGCTTGGAGCAATTTTCGGTTCTTAATGCTTGTAGGAAGCCCAGAAAACCAGAATTAGAATTGATAACCCCAAAAGGAACATTGGCGTTGGTGACACTCGAAATCAACCCATTTGCAGCCAACGAAGTCCCAGTGGAGCCAGTGCTTGTGCCGTTCAAGGCATTTGGTGCCGAGGCTAATCCACCCAGAGTGCTACCGATAAACGAGCTATTTCTGGAAGCCAGAAAATTGAATCCAAGCTGACGAAATTCACTGCGCGATACCTGGGCCACGACTACATCCAACTGAACCTGCTGGCTTCCCGCTACCCGGATGGCGTTAATGATTCTCGGGGAAACGGTTTGGGTGTTCTGAACGCTTGCTTGGTTTATTTGCGGTTGCGTACCAACCGGTTGGCCACCGGCTGGATTAGAAGACTGATTGTTAAAGAAAGTGGGGTCTACAACATTCGTAACCAAATTGATGATGGTATTCACATCCTCTGCTTTGCTCACAAAACCAGAAACCACCACCGAATTGCGGTTGGCGGGGATCACCTCAATTTTGGAATCGGGGGAAACCTTGCGAATCAGGTCATTCAAACTCTGCAGATTAAATGCTGGAACAGGGGGAGTCGGTTGCTGTTCTGGGGTATCCGCGGTTGCGGTGAACTTTAAACCATTGATAACCTTTGCTGAAACCGTTACCACCTTTTTGCCGTTGATTTCCAAGTCATAAACTGGTCCTTCGCCAGCAGCACCTTTTTCCATGTACTTGGGATCCACTATTTTGCTGGCAAATCTTAAGATGACGGACATTTCATCCGGACTGCTTACTTCCCCCTGAATATAAATCGAGTCCGTGGTAATCGGGGTTATCTCAAGTTTGTTTTTTGGAAACGCATTCGTGATGAGCTTTTTCAGGTTATCCAAATCCAGAGTGGATATTTGTAGATTCTTGACATTGGTTACCGGGGATTGTTGGCGCAAAACATAAATCGATAACTGTTCCACTGGGGCATCCGGATCGACACTGACTAATTCCACCAGGGCGGTACCTTCGCCGATACCCTTCAGAAAAATGGAAGTGGGGTCATCAATCACATCGCGAATCTGAACGACTGTGTTATCAAAAGTTCTGGCTGTTTTGATGGGTTTTTTGTTTTTCGCCTGAATCTTGATCGTGAAATCCACCGGGATGGAATAATCTGGTTGAATAACTTTCTGGAATGCCAGCGTCATGGTGGAAGCGAGCATGACTGTCAGGCATGCCAGTGCCATCCATCGAGCAGCTTGGAAGAAATGTTGTGTTCGCATCCTTGCGTTCCTAAAAAGTCCGGCGATTCCCTTCGCCTTGGTGTTTTGTTCCCTAGTTATCCTTCTGATCCCCAGGGGTTGAGTTATTCTTTAGCGTTTCCTCGGTGGCGGGCGCAGAGGTTTCTGCTTCCACACTAGCCGTGGGTCTGCCGCGATCCTGGCGGAAACGGGTATGCCATTTGCCTTTTTCATCCTGGTAAAATTCCACGGTTTCCGCGGAAGAGGCACCACCCTTGGGGTCCTTCACATCAAGAATTACCAAGGTATGGGTTTGTTTCTGCAGTAGGGTGGTCTTGGGCTTGGCAACTTCAGGTTCCTTTTTGCCAACCTCGGGCATTGGAACCACCGCCTTGATTTCATCAGGATTTAGTTTCACTGTTTTGGTGTTCACTTCCTCGTTGTCGCCAATGGCGCGGGCGCTAAGTTTGATTTCGCCTGAAGTCTTCCAAATAGTGAGTATCTGGGATTGTTCAGGTGTTACTTCCAAGGTGACGGTGTTTTCCACCAGGGAGTGCTTGTCATCACTCTGAAGGGTGGATTTGTCACCCACCGCAAGTACGCGAATGTTTTGCATGAAAGTTTGGGCTTCGGAATTGCCATTGGGAAGGCGCTTCATGCCAATCAGATCCACATAAGATCCTGGTCGAATAAAACCACCCGCCAGGGATTCCGCGTTCACAGTAAGGCCAAACAGGCGCTTGCCCTTCTCGGGTTCCAAGAATTGCTGGTTGGCAGCCAGAATATCATCCAAGGTTACATAGTTTTCCTCGGATATGGATTTATTGAGGCGTTTGTCCTTGATTTGTTCGAATGCAAGCAGGGCTTTGGGTGGTTGCGAGCCTTTGGGCACCTGCTTCAGAACGAAATACTTCTCCGGTTCGGAAATTTTTTCCCGAAGGGGAACTTTCGTCTTGCTCCAAAGCACCTCGACCATTTCGGGCCCTTTATTTTTGTTACGGTTCATATTCAGGGTCAGGTACGCTGCCGCCAACCCACAAAAAACCGCCAAAACTCCGACTAACATTCTGGGATTCATAAGGCCACCTTTGGTATCTTTCCGCACAACCTGCACGGGGAACCACAAAAGCGGATCATCCCACATGCATAGCATCGGCTGGAAAGCCTGTTAAACTTTACCGGTTATTCCGTAATTACTAATTATCCGGTTTAAAATAGATGGACTGGGAAAGAAGGGTGCCCCAGTTAACCTTCGGTTAGGCTTCTTGCGATGGGATCCATGGCCAATCTTTGGCCATCACGTATTCAATCTTAACTCAAAATTCGAAAAATAAAAATAATTCGTCATTGGATTAGCAGAATATCCGTACCTGGCAGAGGGTTCCTAAGTACCAAATGGTAATAAGCCAGGTACCCTAAGAACCCTATGCATAATGGCACACCATAGGGCAGCAGGTGCATTCTGGGTTTGCGAGCCGCGGCATTATCCGCAGACTGGGCAACGCTTTTGCCCGCAAGATCACCCAAGATATCCTTGGTGTTCTGAAGGTTTTGCTTGATCTGGCCGCGGGCAAGAATCATGAAAAAGGCAATCACTCCACCAATGACCGCCGCTGCCAAAAAGGAATACAACACAATCCACTGCGCATCCACAAACGGATAGTAAGCACCAACCCACGCCCCGAAACCCATCTGCATTTTCACATCGCCGGCACCCATTCCACCAATTGCATAAACCGGAAATATCAGGGCAAAGCCAATCACGGTAGCCAGCAGACTTCCACCAATGGTTCCAACTCCGGAGTCAGAAACCAGGTGAAACGAATTGAGAATTCCCAAGGCCCAACCCATGAAGATGAGTGGAAAGGTAAGCTTGTTGGGAACTTTTAGCATCCAACCGTCTATCACCGCGGCGACAATCATCGCCAGGGAAAGAAATAGGATGGGCCAGGCGTGGATGGAAATTTGCATGACACAATCTCTTTTAAATCCATGGTATTCGTATGATGATGATTCTATGGAAGATTTGAATTGCTTAGGCTCAGAAAGGCTGCGGAAAAGAAAAAGGGCGTGATAGTGGGTAAAACCATCACGCCCAGAAAAGCTGACTAGGAACCGGCGCCGATAGTCGTTGCGACATTATTGAAAGTTTCGCTGGTCTTCTGGCCGAGCAGAGTGACTGCCCCGATGGCCACCACGATAATCAGTGCCACCATGACCGCGTATTCAACCGCGGTAGGGCCATCTTCACTTTTCAGAAAAGCCACAAGTTTGTTTTTCAGTTCGTTCATAACGCACCCCTGCTTTCAAAATGGTTTTCGAAATGCATGCAGATGAAACGCTCAAGAACATGCTGCTGAACAAAAAGCTGTCTTCCGTGGCAATTTGGCGACCCATCCAGGTCACACGAGGTTGGCTGTCGATTCTTTTATTACGCTACTGCCCGAGCCAAAGTTCACACAAAGCAGTTGCTTTTATGAACCCGAGGGAATCGCAGTGGCGACATTATTGAAGGTTTCGCTGGTTTTCTGGCCGAGCAGAGTGACTGCCCCAATGGCGACCACGATAATCAGCGCCACCATGACTGCATATTCGACAGCGGTAGGGCCATCTTCGCTTTTCAGAAACTTTACCAGACTCTGCTTGAAGGATATCATCATGGCACACCTATTGAGTTAATTGAGACCTTTAAAAACCTGTATATGCTTTTTTTATAATGCGCCCTCCCTTGTGAGAGGGCGCCGGTTTACACTTTAACTGCCCGAAGTTTTCCCTAACTCGGTCCCGACGGTATTAAATGTCTCACTGGTTTTCTGGCCTAGCAACTGCACAGCCCCGATGGCGACCACGATGATCAGTGCCACCATGACCGCGTATTCGACAGCGGTAGGGCCATCTTCATTTTTCAGGAAATTTACTAGGCTTTGCTTTAGGGCCTTCATGTTTTATACCTTAACTCGATTTTGATTTTACATGGCGCCCCTCAACAAGAGGGGCGCCGCTTTACGCTTTAGCTGCCGCTAATCTTGGTAGCGGTGGTGTTGAAGGTTTCGCTGGTTTTCTGGCCGAGAAGAGTGACTGCTCCGATGGCCACTACGATGATCAGGGCCACCATGACCGCATATTCAACAGCGGTTGGGCCGTCTTCACTCTTCAAAAACTTCACCAGACTCTGCTTGAAGGATCTCATAACACACTCCTTAAAAAGTTCACCAATCCCCTTGGTTTACTATCCGGCGAACCTTTCCCCGGCCCACCAGCCACTGTTGAAAAAGGCCATGGCTTGCCTTGAACAATTAAACCCTAGTTTAATATTTTTTGATAGTCAAACCAGATTGCACATTTATTTTGGTTTTTTTAAAAAATCGCATTTTTATTGGCAATTCAAAGGTTTTTGACCATTTTTGATTATTACTTAAGCCAAAAGGCCCGCAGAAATTAGCTCTGCGGGCCCTTATTTCGAGCGTAATCGTTTATTCTTAACGCACCAGGCAGGTTGCCCCTATGGCGGAAAAGTCCGGATTGGTACCATCCCCGGGAACAATATCAAACCTTAACCTTTTAGCCACGGAATTGGACGAACCCATGTTGCTACGGTTCACGGCAACGGTCGGTTGAAATTGAATGTACTTGTTTCCGCTGGATAAATCCGCCGCGACAATGCGAATGGGAACAAAGCCAATTAAGTTGTAATAAGCATTGTTTCCGCTGCCGGACACGTTTGAAAATATCGGCAAAATCCTAGGCTTACCAATAATGGATTGCACGGCATTTTCCATTCCACCACTAATTCCAGGGTCACCATTCACCGCCACAGGATTGGTTGGTGTGGCGCCCAAAATCGTGGTAAGGGCAGGCCAATCAGACTCGGATGGGCCGTTTATGATCAAGTTTTCCAGCGTTTGAGTGGAATTCCCAAACTTGGTCAGTGTGAAATTAATGGTACCAAAATTTCCCTCGGTGGTGCTGGACGGGTACATTTTAATCTCACGGTTTCCATCTGTACCTGTGGTTCCATTACTTTTAAAACTGTCGGTAATTTGCATGGATTCCGTCTGGCCGTTGTAGTTGGTGTAGCTAACCGTACCAGTGCTTGTGGAATTATAAAGTGCGTTCCATTGGGCTTGTTCCACAGTAAATGGCAAAATTCCTCCATAATATTGAGCCAGATCTTCGCCCTCCATCATCGAGTAATTTCCCCTGAACCGTGGTGTACCCACTTGAAAAGCCGCGGTGGCGGTGGCGGTTATTTCCACGGATTGTAAGCCGACCATTTTCCCGAAAATCAGCGTCAGTTTGCCCCCGTAATGAACATCATCCCTTTTCACGGTAACACGCACCGTGTTGTACGGTCGGGCCGGCCAGCCACTGGTTTCAATCACATCCGAAGCCAAGCTAACGGGATTGGCCATGAAGCCAATTTCGATGTCTGCAAGCTGAATTTCCACGGTGTCGCCGGCAATCTTATTAGTATTTGCAAAGGCAATCACTTCCTGCCGTGCCAGGTTCAGATGATCCGAGGTTTGTACTGGCCTAAAGCGCGAATTCGAGCCTTTTTCCATGGTGGCGGTTTGTAAAAGATTCATCAGCTTGCTCATACCCGCTAGAGCAGCGGCATCCGCGGTTGTTTGGGCCTCGGTCTTTGCCATCAGGATATAGCCAATATCCAAGGCAAAGGCGACCATGCTTAAAAGAAACACCATTAAAATGGCTGCCAGGGGCGCAATCGCACCCCTTCTTTTTTTGGAATTGGGAATCATGGCGTACCCTCCCTTAAAAGGCTGGAATACCTTAACTATCTTCTTTGCGCATTACCACGCTGGTGCTTAAGCTTTGACCGCTACCTGTAAGAAAACCGATGAAATTCGCAGGCAGCCAACTGATGGTATCCACCGGTATGCTTAAAACCACCTTAATGGAATCTCCCGCCACCGCTGAGGCCACATTCGTGGTGCTGGAATTGTTCACATAGTAGGTTTTGGTATGGCCGCTTAGGCCGGCATTGGTCATGTAACTTTCAATGGTATTGTTCACAATGGTTTGGGTGGCGCCGGGCAAAATGGCCTTTCGGGCACCTTCACGAGCCCCGTTGTTGATGATCTGAACCACCATGAAAATTCTTGCAAACTCAATAATGCCAAGGATTAACAGAAACAGCAATGGAGCCACTATCGCGAATTCCACCGCTGCGGCACCCTTCCGTTCCCTTGGTTTTCCAGCATATCTAAATGGGTGAAACATGGTACGAACCCCTTTGGACCTGAGCAAACCTAATGAAAGCTAGGTTTTTTATTCCTTCTTGTCAAACCAACCGCCATGGTTGGATGACTATTTTTCATCCGAATGCACCCAAAGCGCATGGGTGCTTCCCTTGTGGATTGCTTTCCATGAGGGGTTTTTGGCCAGAACTTCACTCAGCCTGTTGCTTTGGGGAATAAAAATGATGTGAATGTTCCTCTTTTGCAGCTCCGCGAGAAGGACATCTGGTTGATTCAATTCCAAATCTAACATGCGTTGTTGCCAATGACCTTTTAAATCACCATCGCGAAAGGCATGTATCTCGCAGCGATCATCCTGAAAGGCCTTCAGGTGGCGGGCAAAGAAAATCAAAAAACCACCATCATTCAATTCGTTGTAAACAGGCGCACCATGGCCATGGGTTTGCTCCAAGCGCTGCAAGGCTTCCACCATATCCAGTGGTAGCTTTGTAGGGGCATACACCTCAAACACATGGGCAGATGCCAGACAAAAAACGCTACTCACAAAAAGTATCACACCGCCAAGAATGCTGTTGGATACTTTGGGCGGGTTTCGAACGATCCAATCCTCGCGCACTTTATGTGCTTGAACGGCCTGAAGCCAAGCTTCCTCGAAGAAGGGTGTGGCCGAACTAATAGCCAGGGGACCGTTTCTAGCCCGTTTGAAGGTCATAACCAGCCAGCTTGCGAATATCGCCAGGCTTGCCATGCATTTTTTACGCTCTTGGGAAAGCAGCATGAAAAGTACCAGAACCAAAGTCACCACATACAGGGTGATCATGTAAAAATCTGCCAATTGGGGTGGTTGGTGTTCCAAAATATAGCTTGATAAATCCAGCTTGAACCAAATGCTGAACCATTCTTGGTAAAGTCCAAATCCAAAGGGGGATACCAAAGGTGCCAACACCCAACCGAGCAACCCCAACGCAAAAACCAGCAGTTGATTTCGCTCTGCGAGGGGGCCGGTTCCAAAGCAAGCCTGCACTATCCAAACTGTACCTGCTACGCCAAGCATGGCCAGGCCGCCCAAGTATCCGCCATGGCAATTGGCCCACAGAACCGCCAGCCACAGCAACCAGATGATGCGAGATACCTTGGAGCGCCCTCTTTCCATGTCCGCAATGGTAAACGCAAGAATGGTTGAGCATAAAAAAGTTACCAGAAGCGGGCGGGCATGAATCTGAATGGCGCCCACCTTAAGAACCACCAACGCCAAAAACCAAACCAAAATAGGGTGCATGCCTGCTAAAAACCATCGGCGCACAGGAATGGAAACCCAAGTTGCAATCAGAAGCGAGGCCAGGGTTGTAAGGCCTGCAAAACCGGCTGTTTGATATACCACTGCCATTACGATTTCCGCCAGCCATTGGGTTGGAACCCAGGGCATTTCCGATTGGGTAAATGGATCGTGCCTTAATACCCGCAGATGATCTAGCATCCACTCCCCGGCACGGATATGCCAGTACACTCCAGGGTCACCTAACAATCCCGATGGGTTGAAGATCGCAAAGAAAAGAAAGACCGCCAGGAAGATACCCGGCCAAGCCCCGATCAGAATTTTCAAATATGGCATCATTTGGGAAGAGATCTGATCCAGTCCCGAATCATCTCCACGGCTTCCTGGTCGATACGGTTTCGGCCGATCTGTGGCATCTGGCCCTGACCCACGATGCTGATCCTTTTCAACAGCACCGATCGATCCGGTTCACCCGGCGCAATCAACCGGGCATCGGGAAGATCCAGCGTATGGTGATGGGGTTTCTCGTCGATGATCTTTACCTTGTCGCTTTTAGCCATGAACTCGAGATTCATCTGGGCGTTTCCACCACCCGCCTCGACATGACAACTGGAACAATTCGAATGCAAAAACGACCTGGCTCGATCATTCAAGTCCAGGGTTTTGTCATAAGGGTTAACCAGATGCTTTCGCTTTACCGGGCTCTCATAAAACATCTTGTTGGAAGCAGGTGCCTTGCGCTGTTCCGAGGTGTTCATCACGCCATTCACAAAAGCATCCAATTCCTTGTCCTTCAGGCCATCAGCACCGGCGCGGGCCCTTACAGCATCTTTGTACTCATTACCCGGGTTGATCTTCAGCACGCCCAAAGCCTCCAGGCATTCCAATTGGTTTTGCCTGCCAGCCGGGTAATCGTGCTGCTTGTTCATCTGCAATTCGCAAAGGCCAAGCACGAAGTTGGCTGCACGGGTATGGCAGACCATGCACTCGGCCCTGCTGGGGTAGCGCCAAACCTGCTTGCGGGTGGAACCATCCTTGTTTTTAACCTCAAACTCGCGGTTAGTACCTTCTTTATCCACCAGATGTGCTTCAGTTTGTTCCTTGTTCCATAAGTAGGAATAGCCCGCCCATTCGTTGTCCGTGCGAACCATCAGGCGAGTTTCAATCCAACGCTGATCCGATGATTTGGCTTCATCCTCTGGCAGTGAAAACGATTTGACGATCACGGTGCCGTTGGGAAAATTCCAACCCCGGGTGTTGGTGTAATCGATCATGGCGGGATTTCCCTTGTCATCGGTTCCGGGCAGGGAGATGAAACGAAACTTGTTCGCGCCATCCGACCAGAAAGGCGCATTCACGCTGTAGGGAATCAGCTCTGGCCTGGTGACATGCCCTTTCACCGAGGCAAAGAGTCCGGTATCTGACAACTTTTTGGGGAAGGGCGAAAGACCGGCTGGTGCCTGGTAAGGAACAAACCTGTTTATGGTTCCGCCATGGTCTACCACGAAAAGGTCGCCATCAGCATCTTGAAGGAAACAGACAATTTGATGCGAGGTATCAGCGATTTCTTTGGGTGGGCTTACTTTGCCCGCCTGATGCCTTACCGCCCAGACTTTACCAGTGGAATAATCACCATAAATATAGTGGCCTGTAAGCTCCGGGTGTTTTGAACCTTGGTAGACGATGCCACCTGTCAGGGAGCGGGCTTCCGAATGATGATGCTCGGCGGCGGGTTTGCTGAAAGGCGTGGGCCCCGCCTTGCGATTGGCATAAAACGGATGCGAACCTTCCATCACACTCCAGCCAAAATTATCACCCTTCTTCACCAGATAAACCTGTTCCCAAAGATCCTGTCCGTTATTACCAACCCAGATGTCCCCGGTCTTTGCATCGCAATGCATGCGCCAGGGATTGCGAAGCCCATAAGCCCAGGTTTCCCAAGTGACATCCTTCTGGCCGAAGAATGGGTTATCCTTGGGAATGGAGTAATTCTTGCCATCTTCTGGGTGATCCACATCGATGCGAAGCACCTTGCCCAATGGCCGGGAAAGGTCCTGCCCGGAAAGCCAGGTGTCCGAATCGGAGGTGCCATCCCCCGTGGTGACATAAAGCATGGTATCTTTGCCAAAAGTAATGGCTGATCCATTGTGCCCATCCGACAACCATTCAATCACCACCATTCTTGAATCCGCATTCAGGTTATAGGGTGCCTTGGTTTCCATGGTGTAGCGCACCACGCGTGAATACTTCTTGCCATCGGAGTTGGCGCCGTTGCAACCCACATACAGGTAGCCATTCTCCAAGAATTTTGGGTGAAAGGTTATGTCATAGATGCTGTCCTTGGTTTCCAGTAGTTTTTGGGTCAATTCCACCTCGGCCTTTGCCTCGAACCTTATGATGCTGCAAGGTTGATAGGGTTTTTCCTGCACGCTGGCCAGCATTAGGTTTGTTCCGGGTTGAAAGACCACGCTTACCGGTTGCTTCAGTGATAACTTGGGAAACGCATTCAATGTTTTGAAAGGGGCTGAAGGTTCGGGGGTGGCTTGGAATACCTTTTGATTTTGGGGCAGACCTGTGCCGAATTTCCATACGGCCTGTGGTCCTTCGAAAAGAAGATCAGCGTAATCTTGCACCAGATGAAAATCCGGGGTTGGCTTGGAAGCCAGGGGCGCCGAGGTGGAAAGCTCTGGGTCCTTGTTCTTGATGTTGTAGTCGTATCGGCACAGCGCGAATTTCCAGACCTCATTCGCTGCGGGCCTTCCGCCGGTACGGGCAAAATCAGTCCAGGGGATTCTACCCTCCACGCTCCATCCCTTGTCGGTGTCATCACGCTGGTTCAAGGTTCCGTCGAGGATGACCCTGCTTTCCACATGAAAGCGGTCTTTCTTTTTCAGTGAATCAAAATCGGTCATGCTCTTTTTGGGAAAGAAGCAGTCAAACACCGTATTCGCGGCGTTTACCTGAAATTCGTAATACCCGGCGTGATCTTTCGAGGGTTTCAGGAAGATTTCAAAGACATCGTTGTGCCAGGTATTGCCATCGTGTTCCTTGATATCCGCAAATAGGTCGGTATCTTCCATCCTGGCAAAGAAATAAAAATAATCCCTATCCCATGCCAGTCGGGCACTGGTAGTGGCTTTTGCCGGATGATCTTTTTTGCCCAGCCAGGGCAGGTGAAAATTGCTTATGGGACTGGCGTTTTTCCAGCATGCGTCATCCATTTTGCCATCGATAACAGGGGGCTTGTCCACCCAACGACACGAAGGTTTTGCGCTTTCCACATGCAGTATCGAGGCGCAAACCAATAGAAGCGATGTACCCATCATGGCAAACCCCTTTTCTGGGAGTACCTCAAACACATTCCCCGGTTGAAAAATATGTTATCCAACTGGCGATTCTTTTGCTCAAGGTCACGGAACACCCATAGAATATGGCATAGGAGAGAATCGGATTCCATAAGGTTCGTTCATGAAACCAGAAGTCGAACAGGCAGTCAATGAGTTGGTAAGGCTGGGTATCGTCAATAAGGACGAAATCACCTCGGCCTTCGAATCGCATGCAGAGGCGAAAGAGCTTGAGGACCGCGATGCACTTGGCGATTTTTTGGAACAAATAGGTCTCCTTACCGCCTATCAGGCACGGGTCATGCGGGATAAACTTTCCGAAGATCTGGTGATGGACAACTACCTTATAATGGATCGCTTGGGTGAAGGCGGCATGGGTAAGGTGTTCAAGGCCAGGCACAAACGCATGAGGCGCATTGTTGCCATTAAGGTTTTAAACCCCGAAATCCAGGAAAACCCCGATCATCTCCAACGCTTCCAAAGAGAAGTGGAAAGCCTGGCCAAGCTGAATCATCCGAATGTGATACAGGCCTACGATGCCGACATTGGTAAGTTCGGCTCTTACCTCGTTTTGGAGTTCGTGGAAGGCAGCGACCTGGACCGGATTGTGCGCAAGAACGGCCCATTACCCGTGAACCAGGCGGTGGATTCCATCATCCAGTCGGCCAAGGCGCTGCAATATGTGCACGATCAGGGAATGGTGCACCGGGATATCAAGCCCCAGAATCTGATGCTGGATCGCCATGGAAATGTGAAGGTAGCCGACCTTGGGTTGGTTCGTCTTGTGGATCACGAAAAGTCCTCTTCCCAGGAACCTCAGGCAGGTTTGACCGCCGAGTTCACCATCGCAGGTACCCTGGAGTTTATGGCACCCGAACAGGCCGAGGATACCAGCAAGGTCGATCACCGGGCTGATATCTATAGCCTTGGATGCTCGCTTTATTACATCCTTGCCGGCAAGGATGTTTACACGGGCAAGACCGTGATAGACAAGCTGATAGCCCACCGTGAAAAGCCGATACCCAGTCTGGCTGAATCCAGGCCGGAAGTTCCCGCCAAGCTTCAGGAAATCTTTTGCAAGATGGTGGCAAAGCAAGCCGCGGAACGCTACCAGAAGATGAGCGATGTGGTTGCAGACCTGGAAAGTCTGAAATCCTCACAAACCCTTTCCACTGCCCAATCAGCAACCAAAGTTATCCCCGCAATGGCCTCGAATGCCGCCACGGCATTCTTCGATGCAGCCCAAAACACCATTAATCTTCCCAAACCATCCACTGCCCAGATTCTTCTGATAGAACCATCCAAGCTTCAGGGGATGATGATTGGTTCGCAGTTGAAATCCATCGGTTTTGATGGGGTAAACCTGGTAACCAATGCCCGCGAGGGATCGGAAAAATTGAATGCGGGTGGAATTGCCGCCGTGATTTGCGCGCAGACACTGCCAGATGCGAAGGGTGTGGAATTTGCCCAGATGCTTAGGCTGGATACCAAGTTCCATTCCCTGCCTTTCATCCTGATTACTTCAAATATCGACCAGGAATTGCAGGAATCATCGGCTAAGTTGAACATCAAGATTCTGCGAAAACCATTCACACCCGAAAACCTGCAACAGGCCCTTGCTCTCGACCAGAAACCAACTGTTTCGCCGCCATCCGACACCACCGAGTTTCTCAGCAAATCAGTTCTACTGGTGGATGACAGCGCATTTGCCCGTAGACGAATGAAAGGCATTCTTAACCAGATGGGTTACAGCAGCGTGGTGGAAGCCGGCAACGGTGCTGAGGGTTTGGCTATGGCGAAAGAAAAGCCATTTCTATTTATCATCAGCGACTACCACATGCCTGTGATGGATGGAAAAGGACTGGCGGAAAATATCTATCAAGACCCCAAGCTTCGAAAAACCCCCATACTGCTGATTACCAGCGAGCCAGATTGCTTCCAGTTAGATTCCGTGCGCAAGCAGGAAAACTGCAGGGTGCTTTCCAAGTCGGTGGAATGCTCGGCATTGGAAAAAGAAATAGCCTCTTTTCTTTCCAACCGGGTTAAGTAACAATTTTTCCGGTTATAACGATAAAAAAGACTGTTTGATTAAAAGTGGGCAAGATCGCAAAAATAGTTCAAATTTAACGATTTCGATTAAAGCTTACCTGAACTTCCCATGCTATTTTTCCCTTAAGTCTTATTCCATGCATTGGCTTTGAGATCTTTGATCTTTATGAGTGAATTGGACGAGGCACTCAAGGAGTTCCTGATTGAATGTCAGGAAAATCTTTCCAGGGTTGACCTCGAATTACTAGAGCTTGAAAAATCCACCGATCCAGAGTTGGTGAAATCCATCTTTCGGGTTATGCACACCATCAAAGGTAGTGCTGGTTTTCTGGGTCTTTCAAAGCTCGAGAAACTGACCCACGCTGGGGAAAATCTTCTCAGTAAAATTCGGGACGGCCAATTCAAGGCCAATCAGCAAATTACCACCACACTTCTTCAGGTTGTTGATGCCACTCGCTTGATACTTTCTTCACTTGAGAAAGATGGCAGCGAAGGTAATTTCAGCAATGATACTCTTGTTGAAAACCTCCACATACTTGCAGAAGGTGGCACCATTGCCCAGGCAGTTACGACTTCGGTGCCTGAAAAGAAGCAACCAGAAAAAATAACGCCTCCACCATTAAATCCACCAGTAACCGCCTCGGAAAATCCGCAGGCAACGATGATTCTTGAATCACCCCTGCGTGAAACAAAACTTCCCGCAACAATGATTACCACCATTCCGGCGGATACATCCATCACGGATATTATCCGGGAAAACAATAATAACGAAGCTTCACCTAACTCCACATCACCTTCCACTTCAAGCAGCACCATAGTGCTGCCTGCAATAACCGAGGCTCCAAAGGAATTCCCGGGATCTCTTTCAGACTCATCGGTGAGAATTTCGGTGGATGTTCTGGATAAGTTGATGGCGCTGGCCAGCGAACTGGTGCTCTCCAGAAATCAGTTGCTGCAATGTTCCAACCGGTTGAATGATGTTCCCCTGCTGGCTGCTTCCAGGCAGTTTAACAACGTGACTTCCGAACTGCAGGAAGCGCTGATGAAAACCCGCATGCAGCCGATTGCCAATGTGTGGAACAAGTTTCCCCGCATGGTTCGGGAGGTGGCATTCAAGCTGGGCAAACAAATCTCCCTGGAAATGCAAGGCGCAGACACCGAGTTGGACAAGAGTCTGATCGAGGCCATCAAGGATCCACTGACACATTTGGTTCGAAACTCGATAGACCACGGCATAGAAACAGCAGACATTCGCGCAAAGTCGGGAAAACCCACTGAAGGAAAGTTGTTGCTACGCGCTTACCATGAAAGTGGGCAGGTTAATATTGTCATCACCGATGATGGCAAGGGTATAGATGTGGACCGCGTGCGCGCCAAAGCACTGGAAAAGCAGCTTCTCAGCATGGATGAGCTCTCGCAGATGAGCGAGAATTCGGTTTTGCAACTGATCTTCCTTCCTGGGTTCTCCACAGCGGAAAAAATCTCCAATATCTCCGGAAGGGGAGTTGGTATGGATGTTGTGAAAAGCAACATCGAAAAAATCGGTGGCATGGTGGACCTGCAAAGCGAGCGGGGCAAAGGCACCACCATTCACCTTAGAATTCCCCTTACACTTGCCATCATCAAGGCGATAACAATTACCTCGGGTGGTCAGGATTTTGCGGTTCCACAGGCGCACATCACGGAACTTTTAAGGCTTTCGGGTGATCGCAAAAACAACTCCATTGAATATGTGCATAACACTCCGGTTATTCGCTTTCGTGGCAGATTGCTGCCACTTTTGGACCTTGATAGGGTGTTGAATTCCGAATGCAAGAAAGAAAGTGTTCCCACCGCCAATCATCTTCTGGTCCTACAGGCCGAAGATAAACAGTTTGGGTTGTTGGTGGACGGGGTGAGGGACACTTACGAAATCGTGGTTAAGCCTCTTCCCAACCGTTTGAAAACCATTGGATGTTTCGCGGGAGTGACCATCACCGGCGATGGACAAGTGCAATTGATTTTGGATGTTTCCGGCCTGGCCAGAATGGGTAAAGTGCTCCCCAGAATTCGCGATTTGGGCGTTCGGGAAATTACCAGTACGGTGGTTAGGAAAGATTCCGGGGAAACAGGGGCTGGGGAGGGCTTGCTGCTGGTAAATATTGGCACAAACGGACAAATCGCCCTGCCTTTGGAACAAGTGGTGCGCCTAGAGGAATTTAAATCCGAACAGGTTGAGTTTGCCGGCACCAAGGCGATGATCCAATATCGTGGTGAAATTCTGCCGCTGCATTCCATGGCGGCCATGCTTGCTGGTTCAGAAACCTGGTGGAAAAAAGATGACCATGGAATTGTTCCCGTGGTTGTTCATAAACAGGGCGGCAAGCTTTTTGGCCTGGCAGTGAAAAAAATTGTCGACACGGTTTATGAATCCATTCTTGATTCTGGTTCAGAGAGCCGGTCTGGTATTCGAAGGACGGTGGTTGTGCAGGGAAGGGTCACCGAGTATGTGGACCTGAATAAACTGGTTTCCCAAAGGTTTGAAATGTCGGGGGGTGGCACATGAAGCTTGAGCAGTCTTTTGCCACCTTCTTCATTGATGAAATGCTGTTTGGAATTCGGGTGAAAGAGGTCCAGGAAATCCTGCGAACCATGGAGGTTACAAGGGTTCCCCTGGCTCCCAAGGCAAGTAACGGACTGATGAACCTGCGTGGAAACATAGTCCTTGCCGTAAACCTGAGAAGGTTGCTGGGCTTACCGGGAGCGAACCAAAAAACCTGCATGAACATAGTGCTGAAACACGAGGAAGAGTTTTACAGCCTGCAGGTGGACTCGGTTGGGGATGTCATCTCCACCGAGGAGGATGATTTTGAACCAGTGCCGGAAACCATTCCAGAGGAGATCAGGCACTTGCTTCAGGGCGCCTACAAACTAAAAGACCGGTTGTTGCTGGTCATTGATGTCAAATCTGTATTCGAGGAAAAAACCCTTTTGGGAAGGGATAGAACCAACGAGGTGCATGTATCATGAGTATTCTGCAAAGGTTGATGCTGATAAGCGGAAGTTTTCTCCTTCCTATTTCCGTGCTTTTGTATTTCACGGTGGATGGCATCCAGGATCGGATCACGTTTGCCAGTCAGGAAAAGGATGGCGTGGCCTTAGAAAAAGCCATTCAAAAATGCCTGAAAAGCATTCTTCTTCACAGGTCTGCCGCAAATCGTGTGCTGGCGGGCGATAAATCCGCATCCAGCATCACAAGTCGCGAGGAAGGCAACCTTGAGACTGCTCTTCGAAACCTGGAAACTGCCGAAAAATCGCTCGGTAATTCGTTGCAGTTCACTCAGGAAGGCCTTGGCAAACGAAAGCGCGATGATGCCCGCACCGAAAATCTTCAGAAAAAGTGGGAACAACTTCGCAAATCATGGAACACCATGGCTGTGGACAAGTTGAATGCCGAATACGAGCAAATGATCAAGATTGCCAGATTAATGATCACTCACCTTGGTGACACATCAAACATGATTTTGGACCCCGACCTGGATTCTTATTACCTGGTGGATGTGGCATTGGTTGCCCTGCCCCAAACGCAGGAACGCATTTCAGACATTCTTTACCTTTACAGCAGCATCATGCAGGATGGCGAAGCCAAGGCTCAGGAAAAACAAAAACTGTCGGTGCAAATTGCACTGTTCAAGGAAGCGGACATCGATCGTGTGGTGGCCAGTGCGGAAACATCCGTGAATGAAGATTCGAATTTTTATGGCAAGTCCGAATCCCTTTTCAGAAACCTTCCCGCCGCGGTGGATAAACTGCGAAAGACCTCTGAAACTTTCTCAAAAATGATTCAGGATTTGAAGATTGGAACCCAGACCAAGTCTGTGGATCAAAAAATTATTGAAGCGGGTAATATGGCTTTGGAGGAGTCCTTCAATCTGTTTGATACCTCCGCAAACGAACTGGAAATACTATTGGATAATCGCATCGCCAAGTTCCGTTCAGATCGCAACTATTCATTGTTGCTTTCAACCTTGGCATTAGCGGTATCATTCGGGCTTGTCTGGTACATAGGAAAGGGAATTACTGTTCCAATTCGTGAAAGCTGCAACAGACTGGAACAGTTGGCCAGTGGCGATCTTGGCACACCAGTCCAGCTTCTTGGTCAGGGTGAACTTGGGGCTATGTCTGATTCGCTGGCAAAGGCAGTCAAGGGAATGCAACAGGCCATTCAATTGATATCAGGAAATTCCCGCAAGTTGATTGGATCATCCGCCCAGCAGAAGGAAGTAAGCCGCACCATGGTCGCCAACGCCAGTGAAACCTCATCCCAGGCAAGCGCGATCGCAGCGGGTGCGGAGGAAGTGAGCGCCAACATTAAAACAGTGGCAGCCGCTGCCGAAGAAATGGGCGCCACCATACGGGAAATTGCCCGTCAGGCCCAGCAGGCGGCACAGGTTGCCAATGAGGCAGTTACCATTGCGGAAACCGGGAATATGGCGGTGCTTCGCCTTGGGGAAAACAGCAGTATTATTGGAAACGTGGTAAAGGTGATCACCTCGATTGCCGAGCAAACCAACCTGCTGGCTTTGAATGCAAGCATTGAGGCCGCACGCGCTGGGGAGTTCGGCAAGGGTTTTGCCGTGGTTGCAAGCGAGGTGAAAGAACTTGCCAAGGAAACAGCAAAGGCCACCGAAGATATCCGGGCGAAGATTCAGGGCATTCAGGTGGATACGCAGGAAGCGGTCGCTGCCAATGAAAAAACCCGTGGCATCATCTCCAAGATTCACGAAATTCAGAATACCATCGCTGGTGCGGTGGAAGAACAGGCAGCAACCACCAGGGAAATCACCCGAAATGTGGCTGATGCCGCTTCCGGTAGCGGAGAGATCGCAAGAAATATCACCGGATTGGCAGAAGCGGCCAAAAGTACCTCGCAGGGTGCCGCTGAGCTGGATAGGGCCGCAAGTGACCTGGATTTGATGGCATCTGAACTGGAACAGATGGTGAAGAAATTCAGCATATAACCCTGTAAAATTCTTCATCTGGAAATCATTGGAATCCGTGGGTATGTTTCCTGAGAATAGGAACATGGCACGGATTTCCTGATTTAAAGCGAGGCTGAGCAATGCCCCCGATTCGAGTTCTGGTGGTTGATGATTCCTCGGTGGTTCGCCGGACTCTGAAGACAGTGCTTTCTTCAGACCCGGGAATCGAGGTGTTGACTCCGGCGATTGATGGCAAGGAGGGCCTGGAGTTTGCGGAACGGGATAAGCCTGATTTGGTGATTTTGGATGTTGATATGCCGCGCATGAACGGGCTTGAGGTCCTTGCTGCACTAAAGCAAAGAACCCCCGAGATGCCAGTGATCATGTTCAGTTCCTTGGTGCAGAAGGGAAGCGTTATCACGCTGGATGCGATTTCCCTGGGTGCGGACGAATATTACTGCAAGCCATCCACCACAGGTGCGGAAGAAACCATAGAGCTTCTTAAAAGGGAACTTCTTCCCCGCGTGCATTCCTGTGTGAAAAAAAACTTGTCGACAAGCGGTTTTTGGAAGATAAACCTTCCCCCCCGTGGTGGCCCGAAGCCAGCCCCGGAGAAAAAGGTATTGCCAGGTGTTTTTGCCATTGGTGTATCCGCAGGCGGTCCGGAGGCACTAAAGAATCTTTTTTCCATACTGCCCCCTATTCCAGTGCCTGGCCTGATCGTTCAGCACATGCCCCCGGAATTTACCAAGAGCTTGGCGGAATTTTTGGGAAGCCAGACCAGGCACCCTGTGGTTGAAGCAAAGCATGGTGATCAGCTTGTACCTGGGAAATTTCTGCTGGCACCTGGAAACTTTCACATGGTAGTGGAAAAAGGCACACCAAACTTTGTGAGTTTGAACCAGGGGCCGGAGGAAAATTTCTGCCGACCTGCCGTGGACCCCATGCTTCGCAGTGTGGCGAAGATTTATGGCGCTGCAAGTTTGGTCACCATTCTTACAGGCATGGGTCAGGATGGATTGAATGGCTGTAAAGAAATTTCCAAGGTCGGAGGCAGAATATTCGTGCAGGATCAGGCCTCCAGCGTTGTTTGGGGCATGCCAGGAATTGTTTATAAAGAGGGACTTGCGGAAGAGGCTTTGCCACTTGATGCATTAGCCTCGACCATTACCGCCGTGCTTTCAGGCAACAAATAAAACCAAGTTAAACCCCTCCATGGAAAATACCCAGATTACACCAAAGTCTTACCAGAGTTATGTGGATTTTCTCCACAAAACCCTCGGCCATGATTTGGGTCCGGGGAAGGAATACCTTCTGGAAAATCGCTTGGGGCCACTTTGCCAGGAAGCAGGCGTTGGTAACCTGAATGAGCTTTCCGAAAAAATATCCGTGGACATGTACGGCACACTTGGCAGGCAGGTCATCGAAAGAATGACCATTCAGGAAACCAGTTTCTTTCGCGGGCCCAGGGTTTTCTCAAACTTAAGGGAAATGGTAATTCCAAGAATTATCTCACAAAACCGTCTTTCAGGCACCATACGTATTTGGTCGGCCTGCTGCTCCACCGGACAGGAACCCTACTCGCTTATGATGATGCTTTGGGAAGGTTTTCCTGAACTGGCCAATTGGAACATTCGTATTAACGCGACAGATATTTCGGAAAACGCGCTTGCCAAGGCAAGAAGTGGCAACTACTCGCGGTTTGAAACTATCCGCGGTTTGCCGACAGAGTACAAGGAAAAGTATTTCAAGGAGACCGAACAGGGATACACCGCCATTCCAAAGCTGAGGGATTCTGTGGTTTTTTCACGTTTGAATCTGCTTGATCCCTTTCCGTTTGATCCTGGCAGTCTGGATTTAATTCTGGTTCGGAATGTGCTGATTTATTTCAGCAATGAAATCATTCAGGAAATATTCCGCAAAATTCGAAGGGTAATCCGCAACGAGGGCTTTTTAGTTCTGGGGGAATCCGAAACTATACTGGGCAGGACGGATCAATTTGCCCTTCCTTCGGAAGGTAACGGATTTTTCCTGCCAAAACAAATTTCGTGAACATGGAACAACCCCCTGGTTATTTCAAGCCAAACAGGCAACAAATTGAAGACGCCCTTAACAGAGGCATTGAGGATGTCCTTGGTAAGGGAATAAAGCTTTTGTTGTGCGGGATTAATCCCGGTCTTTACACCGCCGCTATTGGAAAACATTTTGGCAGGCCGGGCAATCGGTTCTGGCCTACCCTGTTTCATTCCGGTTTCACACCTAGGTTATTTTCACCTTTCGAACAGCACCGTTTGTTGGAACTTGGCATAGGAATTACCAACCTTGTGAACCGGGCCACCGCCAGGGCCGATGAAGTAACGGATGAAGAACTTTTCGAGGGTGGAAATATTCTGCAGAAAAAGGTTCTTAAATACAAACCCCACACGGTTGCAGTGCTTGGGCTGACATCCTTCCGCGATGCTTTCAAACAACCAAAGGCAAAACTCGGATTGCAGGAAATGAAGATTGGCACCTCCCATGTCTGGGTGCTTCCCAACCCCAGTGGGTTGAATGCCCACTTTCAAATTCCGCAACTGGCAGAGTTGTTTGCACAGCTCAAGGCTTTTCTACCGGAATGAAGGTATGATTATTTGATAAGCTTTCCTAGTGGGGATAGATTGTCGATATCAAAGCCCTTGCCCGTTATAGTGAAGTATTCAAGGAAAAGGAACCAATCATGTCTGAAGCAACACACAAGGAACTGCTGGCATTGAATCAAAAACTGCTTGATAGCATCGCGGCTGCCGACTGGAACACTTACAAGAGTTTGTGTGATCCCAATCTAAGTGCCATGGAACCGGAAGCACCAGCCCAGATTGTTTTCGGTCTGGAATTTCACAAATATTATTTTGACCTTGGTGCGCCCAAGAACAGGGTATTAACAACCATGTGCCAGCCCGTGATCCACCACCATGGTAATATGGCGGTAATAGCGTACATAAGGCTGGTGCAAAAATTGAACGCACAGGGTGCCCCCGTCACCGCCACAAGTGCGGAAACGCGTGTTTGGGAAAAGAAAGATGGTCGGTGGGTGCATGTGCATTTTCACCGCACCCCGCTTGCGATATAGATTTATCCTCACAATGGATCAGGGATGCTGCGAGTTCATATTAAAAATGACGGCCAAGATTTCACCGTGGAGCACCCCACCGGAAAGCTCCTTTTGGGTCGTTCACCCACGGGGGACTGCGCGGTCTGCACCATCCAAGATCCATATGTCTCCCGAAATCAGTTCATCCTGGAGGAAACTTCCTCCGGGGTGATTCTGGAAAATGTCAGCTCTACCAATGTTCTTGTGATTTTGGGTGGAGCCCTTGGCTTGGGTGAAAAAAGAGAATTCCCGCTGCCATTGATGTTCCAGGCGGGGCGAAGCAAAATAGACATTCAGCCCATCATCCTGAAAAAATCATCCGGAAAATTCGATCTTGAAGCGGATTCTGATATGTTTCTGGATGAGAAGAATCCATTTGTGGAGTGCAACTCCAATCCTTCCGGACTGAACCAAGCCGAGAGAAAGGACAACTCCACCGAAAGCAGCCGAATTCTTTTGGCGCTGGAATACATCAATGGCATGGAAGCAAGCAAGCTGGCGACCACCGAGGGATTCCAACAGGCAGCCAGGGCGCTGGCGCTCCTTGCCCGTTTGGACATGGGAATGGTGATTCTGCAACGGACAGGTAAATGGGAAATTGCTGGTGCATGGTCATCATCGGACTTGGTGGATTTACGCATCAGCAGTTCATTGTTGAAACTTGTATTGGAAAAACGCAAGGCGCTATACCAAGATTTGCGCAACATGCACAATGCCAACGAATCGCTGCTTAATTTTAATGCTGCTGTTATCGCACCCATCTTTGGCCTTAATGGCGATGTGGTGGGAGCGCTTTACGGTGTTAGGGAAAAAAGCGCCTTGGTGATCGGTGGTATTACCAACTTGGAAGCTCAGGTGGTGCAGGCATTGGCAAACATCATTGGTGGCTCGCTTGCCCGGGAACATGCCATCCGTTCACGCACACAGTTTGAACAGTTTTTCTCACCCGACCTGGTGCGCGAATTGGAAACCAACGCAGACCTGCTCAAAGGCAGGGTTCAGGATGTCACCATTTTGTTTTCCGACCTGCGCGGCTTTACCTCGTTGTCGCATCGTGTCTCCCCGCAGGATGTCTGCTATCTTTTGCAGGATGTCATGGAACACCTCAGCGAGCAGATCCAGCAGACCGGTGGTGTCATTGTGGATTATGCGGGTGATGGCATTCTTGCCATGTGGAATGCCCCGGTCCTTCAAACCGATCATGCGGAAAGGGCACTCAAGGCTTCCTTGGGAATGATCCAAGCCATGAATGGAATCAACCAGCGCTGGAAAAATGTACTGGGTGATATTCCATTGGGGTTGGGTGTGGGCATCAACAGTGGTGAAGCTTTGGTGGGGAATACAGGAAGCCAGCGAAAGTTTAAATATGGCCCCCTGGGCCTTACTGTAAACATGGCAAGCAGGGTCCAAGATCTTACCAAACATTTTGAAACCGCGGTTCTTATCAGCGAAGGCACCCGGCAAAGGCTTCCCCGTAGCATACTTACCCGAAGAGTTGGCACTGTTCTATTGGCAGGTAACCCGGATCCCATGGTTCTGCATGAATTTCCATGCCATCCGAACACCCTTGAATGGGAAAAGGAAAAAAGCAAATACGAGCAAGCCTTGGAATTATTTGAACAGGAAAAAATCAGTGAAGCATTAAGCCTTGCTGAAACATCCCAAGAAGCGTTCATGAAAAACCTCGCTCGTTGTTGCCACGCCATCAAAAAAGGTGAACCTAACAGCAAATTGATTATGGTTTACAAGAAATAACCCCCCAGTCCCACAAAGCGCTTTTCCAAACCTCCCAAATCCCCAAAGTGCAAATCGTTTATCAATAAGATTCATCCTTACAACCCATACAGCCGATACATCTTGTGCATCATGATAATTGTCCTGCATCTTGAGGCTCATGAAAAGGTCGTTGCTTGCAAACCTTTTGATATTTTCTTTTGCTGTGGCATGTCTGCCTCAAGCAGGTTGCTTGCATCATGTCCATGAGTTGGTGGACGAGTCTATTTGCGAACGCGCCAAGGATCCCATCGATATCCAGAAACAATCTGGTTCTGAGATTCTGGAAAAAGAAAAAAAACTGATTTCCGAAAAGGCCGCAGAGGATGCTTTAAAAGCTCCCAAGGATCGTCCTGTGGATGGTTTAATGGATTCGATGCTTGCGAAGCAAAAAGATGGCCTTAAAGAAAGACTGGATATTCCTGCTGGCTTGCCCGGTGCCAAGGATCCGCCTGTGACATTGCCGCCCCTGGATGATACGAACCCTGGAAAGCGAAAGGCAGCGCTTGAAAAGCTTTACGCCCCGCTGCCTGAATTGGCCGCTGATTACGAACCGCCTCTGGGCCCGGATGGCAAACCCTACACGCTGGCAGATCTTCAGAAAATTGCCATGACGAACAGCCCCAAGATCAAGCAGGCTTATGCCGCTGTAGCGGCGGCTCGTGGTGCTGCTGTACAGGCTGGTTTGCATCCCAATCCGGAAATCGGCTACGAAGGCGATACCATGCGCACCAACAACAGTGCAGGTTATCAGGGTGGCTATATCCAGCAGACCATCGTAACGGCAGCCAAACTGCCCATGGCCAGGCAAGTGGCCTTGATGGAATTAAGAATCACCGAGCTGACACTTCGCAAAACGGAAACGGAAGTAGCCCGGGAAGTTCGAAATGGATTCTTCGCGGTTCAGGTAGCCCGTCAGAATATTCTGGTATCCCAGGCGCTGGCAAAACTTGCTGCCGAGGTGTATGGCGTAATTATCGATCAGGTGAAACAGGGTGGTTTTGCAGCACCCTATGAACCATTCCAGATTCGTGTGCTGGCCTTGCAGGCCTACGCACAGGTGGTGCAAGCCAAGAACCGTTATGTAAGCGCATGGAAGCAACTTGCAGCCGGCATGGGTGTTCCTGGTTTGCCGGTGGCCCAATTGGCAGGGGATATCAATATTCCCATCCCCATTTACAACTATGAGGAATGCATAAAGCGAGTGACCCTTCTGCATACCAATGTGGGCAGCGCGGAGTTTTTGCTTCTAAAGGCACAGTCCCAGCTCAGGCTTGCGCAAATCACACCTATACCAGATGTGAACCTGCGTGTCATGCTTCAGAAAGATTACACCGCTCCGCCGGCGTCGCCTGTAAGTCCTTCCGTACAAGTGGGAATACCTGTGCCAATCTGGAATCGAAATCAGGGTAATATCGCACAGGCCGAGGGCGAGCTTGTAAGCGCCACCGAGGCAAAGCACCGCGCAAGAAATGAACTTACAGCCAGCTTGGCGGAGGCTTTTGAGCGCTACGAAAACAACCGTGTGCTTCTAGGTTACTATCGTGACCAGATTCTGCCCGACCAGATTAGAACTTATCGTGGCATATTCGATCGATTCCATGTGGAGCCCGGCGTTGCCGAGGGGGATGCTTTAACTTTTGCCGATGTGGTGAACGCCCAGAACATCCTTTCGGGCAGCGTGGCTCAATACCTGCAGATTCTAGGCAATATGTGGATTTCGGTTGTAGACATAGCCTTCTTGCTTCAAACGGATGATATTTACCAATTCATGGGTGAAAGAGTTCCAACTGAATGGCTAAGCAGTGGTCAGGCGATAGAAGAATTGATCAATCTGCCGGGTAGACATCCCTGCTCCACCCTTCCGGACATCAAGTTCAAAGGTGTGGATGGAAAGTGGCCGGCTGCAACCCTGGAGCCAAAGCGCATAATGCCAAATGGGGGCCAAATACTTCTACCAGCACCCAGGCAGCCCACGCCCGAACCACCCGCATCCAAATAACCAATGTTTCCTGTGGCCAGATTCTTGAGCGAACTCTTGCTCTTGGCTCATAAATGAGAGAATATATTCTTGTTCGCATTCCAGCGGCATGAGGTCCGGCTGCTGGAAGTATTTCACTCCCAGGGCCGTTTTTGGGGTGGTTTCATGAATAGTTTGCTTTGTCGCTTTTTGGTTAGTGCTTCTACCCTGCTTGCCTGTGGTTCCTTTTCAATCGCTGGCCCCATTGCAGACAAGGCCTTGGAAACCGCTATCCGGGGTGTATTGCATGAACCAACTGCCGAACTCACGGATGAAAAGTTGCTGAAACTCTTCATCTTGGAAGCCCCCGGAAAAGGCATCAAGGATTTGGCCGGTTTGGAAAAATGCAAGAACCTATCCCTTTTGCGCATTACCAACAATCAGGTTGCCGACCTGAAGCCAATCAAGGATCTTGTGAACCTTCAATCGCTTGATGTTGCCAGCAACAAGATTGCCGACATTTCTCCCATCAAGGGACTGGTCAAGCTTCAATACCTGGAAATCTCTGGCAACCAGATCGCGGACATCAATGCCGTGTCCCAATTGGCTGCCCTAAGTGCCGTCTATGCCGGGAACAACAAGATTGCGGACATCTCTGCGGTTAAGGGGCTGAAGAAACTGGCCTCATTGTCGGTGAAGAAAAACCAAATCAGTGACTTGAAACCTTTGCTGGAAATCAACCGCATCAGCACGCTGGATATCAGCGATAACCAAATTGAGGATCTCTCCGGCCTTGCTAAGCAGACCGATCTGCGCCTTCTAATTGCAGAACGCAACAAGATTACCGACCTGAAAGCCGTGGTGGATTGGTGCAAGGCGGACGCCGCATCCCAAAGGCGTTTTGCTCCTTTCCTTCGTATCTACCTGGCAGGCAACCCACTTGGTGCCGATGCGAACAAGCAACTGGATGAATTAAAATCCATGGGTGTTCGCAAGGAATCCTAGTTTTCCATCCAACACAATCGGAGACTTGATCATGTGGGATCGTAGATCTTTTTTGGCGACCATGGCAGTTGCCCCATTTGCATTGTCAGCCGATAACACAAAATTTCCAGCACCCAACCAACTTCCAGTCCACGAAGCCCTGCCCGACCCCTTGGTGATGTTGGATGGCACCAAGGTTAAAACGAGGGAAGACTGGTGGAATCGCCGCAGACCAGAACTAAAACTTCTATTCCAGCATTACATGTATGGTTACTTCCCTGAGAAGACTGTACAAACCTCTTCAAAGCTGCTTTACGAAAACAAAATGGCTTTTGGCGGCAAGGGCACCTTGAGGGAGATAGAAGTTTCCTATGGCCCCGCTGGCACCCCCACCACCAAGGTTATGCTGGCAATACCGAATAACGCCAAGGGCAAGGTTCCGGTTTTTGTTGGCCTGAACTTTTCGGGCAACCATTCTTTTGTTGATGATCCCAAAATTCAGATTCCCACCGCTTGGATGTACGACCGTTATCCCGGGGTGGAGAAAAACCGTGCTACCGAGAAAGGGCGTGGCACCGCGAAGGATGTCTGGAATATTGAAGAGACACTTACAGATGGTTTTGCCACCGCCACATTTTATAGTGGGGATGTGGATCCGGATATTAAGGAACCCCGCAACGGCATTCAGCCGCATCTTGAGAAAGCGGGTATTTCCATGGCCGGCCCGAATGCCTGGGGCACGATTGCCGCCTGGAGTTGGGGCACCAGCCGGGTGATTGATGTTCTGGCCACAGACCCGCTTTTGGATGCCAAAAAAATTATTGTTGTGGGTCATTCCAGGTTGGGCAAGGCAGCCTTGCTTACCGCAGCATTTGATGATCGTGTTGCACTGGCTATTCCCAACCAGGCTGGCTGCGGTGGAACTGCCCCCAGTCGTGGCACCGTGGGAGAATCCGTCCAACGCATCAACACCAGTTTTCCCCACTGGTTCAATGCGAATTTCAAAGAGTTTAACACACAGCCAGCCAGGATTCCCTTTGATCAGAACTGCCTTGTGGCCCTTTGTGCGCCCCGGCCAGTCCTCTTCACCAATGCGGTGGAAGACACCTGGGCTAACCCTGATGGCCAGTTTGAGGTTCTCAAGGCGGCGCAGGGTACTTATAAATTTCTGGGTGCAGAAGGTCTTGTATCCCAAGATAAGCCCGCACTTGGAAAGCTATCCGATGGCAACTTGGGCTACTTCATCAGGGCCGGTAAACATTCCATGACGCCGATCGACTGGCAGGCCTACCGGGCTTTTGCAAAAAAGAACCTGCTAAAGTCCTAGGGCTCTCTTTTCAGGTTGATGTCGAAGGATGGGTTGATGCCAACCTTCACTTCAATTTGAATGTCGCTGGATTCCGAACTGCGATATTTCAGGGGAATGGGAGAACCGCTGACATCCTTCGGGGGCAAAGGGTTTTTACCCACCAATGGAATCTGATCAGCACTAGTCAGTGTCTGGTTAGGGGAAACAGAAACCACATAAGTTCCCTGCGGCAATCCAGCTCCTTTGTATGAGGCCACCAGATAAACGCCATCTGCTCCAATGGGTGCTGACAGGGCAATACCCTTTTCCTTGTTTTCGAAAAAAATGGTTCCCTCTTTCAGAAGATTTCCATCCAGGCTTACCTTTCCCTTGACGGCCCAGCGCTGCTCTTCCGAGGAACAACCGACTAGCAATAGAAGGCAAACCAGATATGCAAAAGTTTGCAAGCGCCCCATAGCCATCTCCTTGAAATCAAAAATCGCCGGTTACTTTGCCATCATCGATATTCGAAAGGTTGTATAAGGTCTGCAATGCCATGGAATCCGTCAGGAAGCGGACACTTCCATCAAAAAACAGGCTGCTGATGCCGCCATTATGCGCAGATTGCAATGGCCTGTTTTGGCCGTAAAAAGTGGAGTTAACACCACGATTTTCCCAAGTCTTGTCGTTGATCTTGTAGCGAACACTTGTAAGGTTCCAGTTGCGATTTTCAATGGCATTACCAGGTCCCATGGCCAAACTATGGCCAAAATCACTTCGGCAATCTATCTTGCCCCCGGTTGAACTAACACAAAAGTCTGATTGTTCTGCAACTGCCATGGTTGAGGATGTTCCATCGGTTATTTCAGTTAGCTTCTTTGGGTTAATCGACAAAAGCCCGCCTCCCTTGGAAACTAGCCCCGTTCCGTAGTGTGGGTATGGTTCACCATCTTTATTAACTGTAGAGGAATGATCCACCGCACCATTTAAACCAACATAAGTGGTGGCCATCACACCTTGGCCCGGGGTAGAACCAACCAGCACAAACTTTGGCAACGGCGAGGAGGGGCAAAAATAGGTAGATATGAATTTGTCACTTAATGCTGCTCCATTGGTGACATTTCTGCCTGTGTAGATAAGGCCCGTACAAATATCAGTCGCACCCGTAAGATCAAGTTTTTTGTAAAGGTTCTCCTGTTCCATGTATGGAAGCAGGAGAATCCAGAAGGAATGACCATAACCATTAGGATAAGCGGGTGCCGGATGCCCACCAGGGGGTAATGACCCATAAACCTGATGATAATTATGCAAACCCAAACCAACTTGTTTGAGGTTATTTTGGCAACGCATTCGTGCCGCAGCTTCTCGTACTTTTTGTACCGCGGGCAAAAGTAAGCCAATCAGAATGGCGATGATCGCAATCACCACCAGAAGTTCAATAAGGGTAAACCCAAATCTTGCGCCTTTCTGGCTACCTCGCATGAAATAAGTCATGAAAAAACCCCTTGAGTAATAATGGAAGAAAAAGATATTTTAAAGCATCAGCAAAATCACGGTCAAATCATATCCACTAAAAGGGATTTATTTATGAGGATGCGGGTGGGAATGACCATGCCTATGATGGTGCCCAGGGTTCTCGGTGGAGGCAAATATTAATTGGGAATGGTGAACCCCCTTCAGGCCGCCAAGCGCGTTGGCCAGGTCGCGCAATTCCCCGGCATGCCCACGAAGAGCTATCAATTCCATGCAAAGATCATGATCCAAATGCACATGCATGGTGGAAACCACACAATCCGCATAGGCGTGTTGCAGGTCCAAAAGCTTGTCGGTGATTTTGGTTTTATGGTGATCGTATACAAGGGTAAGGCTAGCCGCCACATGGGAATGCGCATCGGAGCTTTCGCTGTGGACCAATTTTTCCCGAACAAGGTGCCTTACCGCCTCACTTCGGGTGGCAAACTTTCCCAGTTTGCAAAAGGTATCAAACTGTTCCAACAGGTCAGATTCCAGCGAAACAGAAAATCGCACAATCTCCGGCATGAAGACAACTCCTGATGGGAAGTATTCTTGAACCAATATACATGGGGTAAAAACGGTTGCTGTAGGAAAAGAAATTGGTATTATTTAATTTAAATTCGTAATACCAAGGTTGAATATGTCAAAACGAAATGCATTTACTCTGATTGAACTTCTGGTGGTGATTGCCATTATTGGGGTACTTATCGGGTTACTTTTACCAGCCGTGCAGAAGGTTCGTAGCGCTGCCAGTGCCATGGAATGCAAATCCCGCCTCAGACAAATAGGATTGGCAGTCCATTCCTATTTTGATGCCCATCAGGGAAATTTCTTCCTCCATCACCCTTATGATTCAGATGTTACGGCCAATACCACGCATTCCAATTCCTTTGCGGAGATCTTTTGGGCTGATAAATTGATGCCTTTCATCGGAAGTGCTTCGGAGGCAGACGAGAGCAATTCCATTCGGGGTGTGCTGGGAAATTCTGACAAGATATTTCGTTGCCCTGAAGATCTTTCTGAAAAGAAGCTTGTCATTGACCCTGCAACCGGAATGCCCGACGGAGTGGAGCACCGCGTTAGTTTTCTCATGAATTCTCTTCTAAGTCATAAAAGCAGGCGTTATGGGGCTTGGAACCTGAACAGGTTTGTCAACGAGGTTGGAACTTCCAACTGGATTGCTTTTGTTGAGCGCAATCATATTCCTTTCATGGAAATGAATGATGGAAACCCCAGACAGGATGACTTTGATATCTGGCTCGGCACCGACACATTTAAGGATTGGCTTGCTCACGAAAGGCATTCAGGTAGTGCCAACTACCTGTTCTTGGATGGTCATGTTTCCATGATGAAATTTGATGATGCCGCCCCCAACCTTTTTCCGGACAAAAAAGTGCTGAATCAGGATGGAACTTTTGCCTATTAAATGATTGGTGAAAAAAGAATCCTCAGCAAAACTCCCACCTTGCCTTACTTGGGCCATTTTCCATCCAAGATGGGTGGCCCATTTAGCTTAAGTGGGTCTAGAACCACATGGCGCACTTTTTGCCTTTTCCATGTGTAAGTGATGTGCAGCAAGCCGTCCTTGGTTTGAATCATGGCGGGATAAGAATATTCACCAAGTTCGTTTTCCAACACTTGAACAGCTTCCCAGTTTTTACCATCCCTGGACCTTGCAAGATTCAAAGGTGAACGCCCCAGAATGGTGTGGTTATACACCAGAAAGAATGGGCCCTCTTTCAAGGTAACCGCGTCGGTTCCCGAGTTGGGGTTAGGCAGGCTGGTGTATTCCAAAGCACTCCAGGTTTTACCACCGTCCTTGGATATGGTTTCAAAAATTCTACCGCCCCGGCTTCTGCCCAAAGCCTGCAAATGATTCTGATCATGAATCAAAATGCTGGGCTGGATGGCGTGAATTATCTTTCCGCCGGCATCCTCAGTGGGTTCAACCTTGCTCCAAGTTTTGCCCCCATCCTTCGATACCTCAAAATGCACTTTCCAGCGACCACCTTTTTTATTTTCCTCGGAACTGGTCGGGCAAATAATCGTGCCATCAGCCAGTTGAATCGGCTTATTCTTGATGGGCCCCAAGATTCCCTCGGGCAGTTTTTGCGCGGCGCTCCAAGTCTTGCCTCCATCTGTACTGGTTTTAAGTTCTCCCCACCAGGTGGTTGGGCTCGGCCCCACCTTGTAGAAGAGCATAAGCGGACCTTCCTTGGGTTGAAAAAGTACCGGGTTCCAGCAAGGATGTCGTTTACCATCGGTTTGAATTCCGTTGGCTACCTCAACTGGATCGGTCCATTTTCCTGTATCCAGTCTGGAAACCCAGATACCCACATCTGGATTTTTCTCGGCAGTTCCACCAAACCAGGCGGTAACCAAACCAAAGTCGCTTTCCGCGATGGTAGAGGCATGGCATTGGGGGAATGGTGCTTTTTCGTAAATGAATTCTCGTTTGATTTCCGCGCCATCCGCGCCAAGTGTCATTAATGCCAAGACTGAGCAAATCATATGCATGGTAAATCCATTCCAGGAAAGTTTTGAAGAATTAAGTCTAACCCCGTTTGCAATTCACTTCCAAGGAAACATCTAATTTGAGTAATGTGGCTTGGAATATCCGCCAATTCCCATCCATTTTTATTGACACGAATTATCCATCCATTAGATTGGACTTATCCAGTCTGAAACACCTCTCTCAGCCGGAAAATACCATGAGTCATTACAGACGCTTTCGTGGATTTACTTTGATAGAGCTGCTGGTGGTGATTGCCATCATCGCCATTCTGATTGGGCTGTTGTTGCCAGCGGTCCAAAAAGTTCGTGAATCTGCTGCCCGCATGAAGTGCTCCAACAATCTTAAGCAAATTGCCCTGGCATTGCACAATTACCAGTCCGCCATGGGTACATTTCCTTCTGCTGGAAAGGGTTATTCCTGGTGTCTAAACAGTGGTAATACCGGGGATGCCAATGTTTACAATAGCAATGGTTTGCTTCTTTTATTGCCTTACCTGGAACAAGCATCCCTTTATCAAAAGTTCAACCTTAATGAGGCTTTTGCAGCCCGTTCAACATCCCTTGCAGGTTTTACCACTAACAATGCGCCAGTGGTCGGCAACCCACTTACCAATGGAAATGCGGCACTTGCATCCACCATAGTCCAGGCGTTCATTTGTCCCACTGACTCTTCGGCATTGCCCACTGATAGACTTTTTGGTGGTTATTATGGCCCGGGTGGAAACTTTAGGGGCGCGGCCACGGATTACGATTTCATTGCCAGCGATGGTGATTATGGCCGCTGCAACAATTGGAAACTTTCCACAACCACGCGTAGAATGTTTGGGGAAAACAGCACCACCAAGCCAACCGATGTAACCGATGGGCTTAGCAACACGTTTGCCATTGGCGAAACCACCATGTATCACGGCAACGGTGCCGCATTTGCATGGGCTTATCGCACTCATGTGATGACCGGAGTGGATCCTGGTGGAAGTGACCCTGGAATCAACATTTGGAATCTGCCCAGTTCATTCCCAGCATCTGCAAACCCAACTTATACTGTAATGCCCGGCCGAATTCGCACTTGGTGGGCACCTGCGGGCAGCCTTCACCCAGGTGGTTGCCATTTTGCCTTTGGGGATGGTTCGGTTCGTTTTGTGAATGAAAACACCAGTGGCGTTACCTTGGAAGCACTTTGCACCATGGCTGGTGGAGAAGTTGCATCGCTTCCCTGAGAATTTTTACAGCTATGAAACAAAAAATAAGCCTTCTGTTCTTGCTGGTAATGGTTCTGGGTTGTGGAGATAATCGCCCAACGCTGGTTCCCATTAAAGGCAAGTTAACCTTGGATGGTAAACCTGTTCCATTCAAACATGTGAAATTTCTTCCTGTGAATGTGACCCCCGGTATTGGCGGGGGCGGGGTTACCGACAAAGACGGAAATTTCTCCCTTATTGCAAACCGACCTGGCTCTGTGAAGGATGAAGCAGGGGTTCCACCTGGTGCTTACCGAGTGGTGGTGGTGGAACCTCTTTATGACCCGGAAGCTGTGGCACCGCCAACCAAGCCAGAAGATGGTCCCGCCCCTGCGGTAGGAATTCCGCAACCTAAAAAAACTGGTGCCAAAGTTGTCATCCCTGGAAATTATGCAAATGCTGAAACCACCAGCCTGAAAGTGGAAGTTCCTGCCAATGGCGGTCAGATTAACCTAGAAATGAAGTCGGCTGCCCCCTAGCAATTATTTGCCCACATAACCGTTAAAACCCGCACATTCTTTCCATCTATTCCACTCCAACTTGCTCGACAAGCTTGGATTGGACCTTAGTTTTCGGTGATAATCCTTCATCAAACCGTTTTTGGAATATGAAGGATTATTCTCATGCGTTTAAGTTTTTGGCTAGCTATCATTTTTTTCGGTGCCACTTCGAGTGTATTTTCTCAGGAAGCCAGATTGCTTCGCTTTCCTGCCATCCATGGCGATCAGGTGGTTTTTACTTTTGCTGGGGATCTTTACACGGTGGGTTCCAAGGGCGGAGTTGCCCGGCGTTTGACCAGCCACCCTGGATTTGAGATGTTCCCCAAGTTTTCTCCGGATGGCAAATCCATCGCATTCACCGGGCAGTACGATGGCAACACCGAGATTTACAAAATTTCCGCCCAGGGTGGCGAACCGACCCGCCTTACCTGGACATCCACTCTTTCTCGCGATGAAGTTTCCGACCGTATGGGTCCAAATAATATCACCCTGGGTTGGACACCGGATGGCAAATCCGTCCTTTTTCGCTCCCGCATGGCCACCTTCAACGATTTCCTTGGTCAGCTATACACGGTCAGCTCGAATGGTGGACTCCATCAGGAACTGCCCCTTCCACGCGGAGGCTTTGCATCCTATTCACCGGATGGAGGCAAAATAGTTTACAACCGCATCTTCCGGGAATTTCGAACTTGGAAGCGCTATCGCGGTGGCATGTGTGACGATATCTGGACCTACGATTTCAAGACCAAAAAAACAGAACAGCTTGTCGATACACTGGATCAGGAAATAGAGCCCATGTGGTTTAAGGATCGCATCTATTTCCTTTCGGATCGCGAAACTTCCAAACGCATGAACCTTTATGTGCTGCAGCTTGCCGATAAATCGGTCAAGCAACTTACCACCTTTCAGGATTTTGATGTGAAGTTTCCCTCGCTTGGGGATAAAGCCATTGCTTTTGAACAGGCTGGCTACATCTGGAAGCTGGACCTCGAAACCCACAAGGTGGAAAAAATTCGCATTGAATTGAAGGAAGACTTCTCATTTTCCCGAACCAGCCTGACAGCGGTTGGAAGCCAGATTGCGGGGGCAAGTGCTTCGCCGGATGGCAAGCGTGTTGCCTTTACCGCCAGGGGTGAGCTCTTCAGCGTGCCCAATGGCCCGGGTATTACCCGTAACCTCAGCCAGTCTACCAGTGCTCATGAACGAGACCCACACTGGTCACCGGATGGTAAAAATATTGCCTATATCTCGGACAAATCCGGTGAGGATGAAATCTATATGGTCGCACCGGATGGTAAATCTTCCGTGGCTCAACTGACCAAGGGTGGGGATGTCTACAAGTATTCCCTTACCTGGTCGCCAGATTCCAAAAAGATTCTCTGGACAGATCGCAAGTTCCGACTGCGCTATCTTGATGTGGCCACCGGTAAAATCACCGAGGTGACCACTGCGAAATATTGGGAAATCCATGATGCTGTATGGTCACCTGATAGCAAATGGCTCTCTTGGTCGGAACGCAGCGATACAGGCTTAGACAAAGTCCGCCTTTATGAATTGGCTACTGCAAAGGCACACGACATTACCGAGGGTTGGAACGAGTCGCATAATCCTGCCTTCAGCGGGGATGGAAAATTTCTTTTTTACATTTCTGCCCGGGATTTCAATCCCATTTACAGCGCCACAGAATGGAACCATGCCTACCGCGACATGGAAAGAATCTATGCGGTGGCACTTTGCAAAGATACGCCATCACCTTTCCGGACCAAGACCGATGAACCGGAGCCAAAAACTGCAACCGAAAACAAGGACAAGGATCTTAAGGTGGATGCCGGTGATTTTGCTGAGCGCACCTACCAGATTCCAACCCCGCCCGGCAGCTACCGAGGTCTACAATCGGTTGGATCAACGATCTATTACATTCGTTCCTCAAGTAAAAGCCCGGCTTCCACACTGGCAGGCTTCGACCTGAACACCCGGACGGAAACCAATCTTGGATCCGTGGGTGGATTTGAAATCACTGCCGATGAAAAGAAGATGCTGGTTCGGGTGGATGGAAAGTTTGCAGTGATTGATCTGCCCAAAGGTCCCGTAAATGTGGGTTCATTTATCGATGTGGGAAACATGGAAATGAACCTCGATCGGCAGGCCGAATGGAAGCAGATTTATCACGAATGTTGGAGACAAATGCGCGACTTTTTCTACGACCCAGGTTTGCATGGGGTGAACTGGAAGGGTTTGCGAGACCGCTACGAGGTGCTGTTGCCCCATGTTCGTCATCGGGCGGATCTTTCCTATGTGATTGGTGAATTGATTGGTGAACTGAACGCAGGTCATGCCTATGTGGGTGGCGGTGATCTTCCCGCCGTGAAGAAAATTTCCACAGGTCAGCTAGGTGCCAAACTTGAAAAGCACGAACCTTCCGGTTATTCCAAGATCACCAAAATCCTGAATGGCTCTACCTGGGATAACGCTTTGGTTTCACCCCTGGCGGCACCCGGTGTGAATGCCAAGGTGGGTGACTTTATTATTGCCATCGATAACCGACCCGTTAACGAATTGGCTTCACCTTATCTGGCTCTGGTTAATAAGGCTGGCAAGCCTGTGGTCATCAAGCTGAATTCCAAGCCAGAATTGAATGGGGCACGCGATGTGGTTGTGGTTCCCATCGACAACGAAGGCCAGCTCTACTATCGCGAATGGGTGGAAACCAACCGCAAGCGGGTGGATGCGGCCACCCAGGGAAAAGTAGGTTATCTGCATGTGCCGGACATGCTGCAGACTGGGTTGAACGAGTTCGCCCGCCAATTCTATCCGCAAATTAAAAAGAGCGCCCTGATCATCGACATGCGTGGCAATGGAGGCGGTAATGTTTCGCCCATGCTGATTGAAAGGCTTCGCAGGGAAATCGCCATGGTGGGCATTGCCCGTGGAACTCCACCAAGCACCGACCCGCAAGCCATGATTTATGGCCCGATGGTTTGCCTGATGAATGAATTTTCCGCTTCGGATGGCGACCTTTTCCCCTATCGTTTTCGCCAGCACAAACTTGGCAAGCTGATTGGCAAGAGAAGCTGGGGCGGCGTGGTGGGCATTCGTGGGACACTTCCCCTTGTGGATGGTGGCACCCTGAACAAACCTGAATTCAGCCGATATGATGTGGATGGAAAGGAATGGATTATTGAGGGCAAGGGCGTGACCCCGGATATTATTGTGGATAATGATCCCGCCACCGAATATTCCGGAAAAGATCAGCAACTGGAACGGGGCATCGAGGAAATCCTCACGGAACTGAAAACCCGGGAAAAGAAGCTGCCTTCTCCCCCGCCATATCCAAAAAGATAAAAACTTAAAAAGCTATCCAGGACCCTGCAAGGTTTTAACATGGATTATTTATTTCCATGAAAAGACCTTGCAGGGTCTTGATTCTTCATTCTTATCCAGCGAACAATTGAAACAGGCAAATTCAAAAACACCCTGAAAGTTCCAGGAACTTTTTCAGGCAATTTTTCGCGCATCAGTGCTGGTTGGTGATCATTTGCTTCTTGATACATAACCAGCGGCTTTTCATCAAAAGAATTTAGTCCGTCATATCGAAACGGTTTTTGTTTTTTACCGGGAAACCAGCAAATGAATGGAGAACAGCATGACTCCAGAGCACGAGCGCCTTCAGGAATGCCGAAAACTTGGAGTTCCCTGGAAAAAATGGGGACCCTACCTAAGCGAAAGGCAATGGGGAACTGTTCGCGAGGATTACAGCGAAACTGGGGATGCATGGAGTTACTTTCCCCATGATCTGGCCAGATCACGGGCGTACCACTGGGGTGAGGATGGGCTTGCTGGATTTTCAGACGACCTGCAACGGCTATGTTTTGCGCTGGCCCTTTGGAATGGAAAAGATCCCATCCTTAAGGAACGGGCCTTTGGCCTGGTCAACACCGAGAGCAACCATGGCGAGGATGTAAAGGAGTACTACTTTTACCTCGACAATACTCCCACCCATTCTTACATGAAGTATCTTTACAAATACCCCCAGACAGCATTTCCTTACGAAGACCTTGTGAAAGAAAGTAGCAAGCGAACTCGCGGAGAATTTGAGTACGAACTGCTTGATACCGGAGCCTTCGACAAGAATAAGTACTTCGATATTTTTGTGGAGTACGCAAAGGCCTCAACCGAAGATTTCCTGATTCAGATAACCATTCACAACCGTGGGACAGAACCTGCGGAACTTCATGTTCTTCCAACACTTTGGTTTCGCAATTGGTGGTCATGGAATGGCATTACGGAAAAACCCGTTGTCAAATTTGCCAATGCGTACCCTGATATGCAGCAACTGGAAGCCCAGGATTCCATCTTGGGAACTTGGAACTTTTACTGCCAGGGAAGACCAACCCTTCTTTTCACTGAAAATGAGACCAACAGCAAGCGCTTGTACGATATTCCAAATCGTACTCCATATGTGAAGGATGCATTCCATAGTTACCTGATACATGGGCAAAAAGATGCCGTGAATCCAGCGCTAACAGGAACCAAGTTTGCAGCTTGTTACCGCCTTCTCGTAGAACCTTTGCAAAGCAATTCCATTTACCTGCGGCTTTCCAAAAACAAGATGACAACGTTCCAGCAGGATTTCGCGGAAATATTCACCGCGCGCAAGAAAGAAGCGGATGCCTTCTACAAGGCGGTGGTACCTTCCTCCCTAAATCCCGACCAGGCGCTAGTCATGCGACAGGCCCTTGCCGGAATGCTTTGGAGCAAGCAGTACTATTTTTATGATGTGGACAAATGGCTGGAGGAAAGAGGTGCAGACCCATTTAAGGAATCCCGCAAAACTCAACCACGCAATGAACACTGGCATCATATGTTCAATGGTGATGTTATTTCGATGCCAGATAAATGGGAATATCCATGGTATGCCGCATGGGACCTGGCTTTTCATGTCCTGCCGTTAACTCTGGTTGATGCTGATTTTGGGAAATCACAATTAAAACTGATGCTTCGGGAACGCTATATGCACCCGAATGGGCAAATGCCAGCCTACGAATGGAACTTCAGTGATGTCAACCCGCCGGTTCATGCCTGGTCGACGATATTCACCTATCGCCTGGAAAAAGCCACAAAAGGCCAGGGTGACACAGAGTGGCTTAAAAATTGTTTCCAAAAACTATTGATGAATTTCACCTGGTGGGTAAATCGAAAAGACCGCAATGGCCGAAATGTTTTTGAGGGAGGTTTCCTAGGCCTGGATAACATAGGGGTGTTTGATCGAAGTGCCCCACTTCCCACTGGTGGCTATCTTGAGCAGGCGGATGGAACCGCATGGATGGCACTTTATTGCCAAAACATGCTTGAAATTTCCGCGGAACTAGCCCTGACGGACCCGGAATACGCAGATATGGCATTGAAGTTTTGCGAGCATTTTCTTTGGATCGCAACCGCCATGGGGCATCTGGGTGGTGGGGATACGGGAATGTGGGATGAGGAGGATGGTTTTTATTATGATGTGCTTCGCACGCCTGATGGTAATGCCCGGAGGCTGAAGGTTCGCTCCATGGTGGGATTGCTTCCTTTATGTGCAACCACGGTGTTTGATGGAAAATTAATGAAAATGTATCCCGAAATGGGAGATCGTTTAATCCAGTTTCTTAATAGCCGTCAGGAAATTATCCATCGAATCCACGATCCTATGAAACTTGGCCAGAATAAGAGTCACCTTGCTTCCATACTCGACGAGAAAAAACTTCGAAGGGTTCTGGAAAAGATGCTAGATGAAAATGAATTCTTAAGCCCTTATGGAATTCGTTCGATGTCTCGATACCATGCCGAGCATCCTTTTGTCATGGAGGCTGGCGGCCGTGAATATCAGGTGAAATATTTACCGGCGGAATCCGATTCGGGCATGTTTGGTGGAAATTCAAACTGGCGTGGCCCCATCTGGATGCCAGTGAACGCCTTGATCATTAGATCCCTATTGAATTATCACTCATACTACGGGAATGACTTTAAAATTGAATGCCCTACCGGTTCTGGAAATTGGATGAATCTTTATGGTATTGCTGAGGAAATCAGCAGGCGCCTTTCACGCATCTTCCTGTTGGATCGAAATAATCGTCGTCCTGTTTTTGGTGGTTCAGGGAAATTTCAGGAAGACCCGCATTGGCGGGATTGCATTTTGTTTTACGAATATTTTCATGGGGAAAATGGTGCTGGCCTGGGTGCCAGCCATCAAACAGGTTGGACGGGTGTCGTTGCGCTTTTGCTCCACTTGTTCGCTACTTTCAGACCCGAAGACACCAAAATTGGCAAATCTGGTTATTTTGACAAGCATGCCGAGCTTATGAAGAGTCAATCTCCGGCAGGCGCCTGAAAGAAACCTGCAATCCTCGTTTTTTCGGAGTTCCTATGCATTCGGAACCGCTGGATATTCTGCCTCTTTGGTTGTTTTTTGTGGTTTCTACAGCACTGGGATTATTGGCCATGGAAGGAGGATTTCGCCTCGGAAAAAATAGTCAATCCTTGTTACCCATGGAAAAAGAAGGGCCTGTCGGTGCCATGGTGGGTTCCATGCTTGGTCTGCTTGCCATCATCCTCGCATTTACATTCAATCTTGGCGCTTCACGGTTTGACACCCGGCGCTTGGCGGTTCTAGAAGAAGCAAATGCGATTGGTACGACCTACCTGCGTGCCAGGCTTCTTCCAGAACCAAACCAGTCCATCATTTGTAATTTACTAAAGGAATATGTGAATGTTCGGATACGAATGGTTCAAGACGGGACAATCCCGGACGGATTAAAAACAACTGCGTTACTGCATGAAAAACTTTGGCAACAGGTAATAATCGTTACCAATAACTCATCATCACCATTCATGGCAGGACTTTTCATGCAATCCCTGAATCAGGTAATCGACATGCATGGTAAAAGAGTGTTTGTGGGTTTGCACAATCGTATTCCATTCACCATATGGATGGCACTGATTGTTCTGGAATTGATTGGAATGGTTGGAATGGGATACCAGGCAGGTCTGTCTGCAACTCGGCGTTCACCCATGATGCTGCTTTTGGCAATAGCTTTTTCAAGCATCCTTTTCCTGATTGTCGATCTGGATCGATCCCAGGAGGGATTTTTGAGGGTCAGCCAGCAGGCCTTGGTGGATTTGCAGCAACTATTCCAAGGAACCGCCCTGTAAAATTATGGTAATTCTTCTTTCAGCATACCAAGCATGACTTTCGAAATGCCTCGCACCTCGTGCCAATGCGAATGCTCCTGTTTTCAACGGATAATTAAGCTATCTGCGACAAGGACCGACTGTCGCCCACCAAGATGGGCCTTGGACGACCCGTTGGATCCATCCAGTGGGTTTGTTTGTCGATGCCAAGGTGATCAAAAACCGTGGCTGCAAGGTTGGAATTGGCAATGGGGTTTTCCTTGATCGCGTAACCGCGGGAATCGGTGGCACCAATCACCTTGCCTTGGGGCATGTCACCGCCATAGGCAAGCATAGACATGCAATTGGTCCAATGATCGCGACCTGCATTCTTGTTGATGACCGGACCACGGCCAAATTCACCCATAATGTACACCAGTGTGGAATCCGCCAGACCTCGGCTTTCCAGATCGTGAATCAGGGTGTGAAATACTCTGTCTACTCTGGGAAGCAATGGCTTCAAGCCTTTCTCAATGCCACCCCAGCGCACATCATCACCATGATGATCAAAGTAACCCCAGGCACCGCTGACCACTACAAAGCTGCTACCAGCCTCGACCAACCTGCGGGCAAGCAATGCCTTCTCGCCAAGGCTGTCACGGCCGTAGGTATCTCGCAATTTGTCGGATTCACGGGAAAGGTCGAACGCCTGCTTGGCCTTGCCTGTAAGAACAAGATCCAATGCCTGTGCCGAGTACTGATCGGCCTTTTCAAAGGAACCGTTCGCATCCAAGGAACGATGCAGGGTTTCAAACCCCTGGCGCAATCCATCTCGATCCCGCAGGCTTTGGATGGTTAGACCCTCGGGGAGGTTCAGCTTACCCGCCAGCACATTACCCTGAATGGGTTCATAGGCGCTGCCCATGTGGCCCGCACCCCAGACATCTGCCTTCAGGGAATCCGCCAGGGCAATAAATGGAGGCAATGCAGGGTCGTTGGAACCCTTGTACTTGGCGGCAATGGAACCCAGCGATGGCCAGCCATCTCCATCGCGATTGTTGTCCGTCCTGCGAGCAAGATCATTACCTGCCTGCATGGTGATTGGGGTATGGTTACTGGCCTTGCAATCGACCGAACGCAAAGTGGTTAGCTTGTGAGCGATAGAAGCCTGAAGCGGAAGGTGTTCTGAAAACCTCACACCGGGAATACTGGTGGAAATGGTCTTGAAAGGGCCACGAACTTCGGCAGGGGCATCCGGCTTGGGGTCCCACATATCGATATGGCTGGGCCCACCGGAAAGCCAGAAAAGAAGAACAGACTTTTTGTTTTTCGAATGAGCTGGGCTGGCAGCAGATGCCATGCCTGCAAAGGGCAAAGCACCCAGGGCTGAGAAGCCAGTCTGCAAAAACCAACGGCGGGAGCCTACCGTTATCAAAGGAGAACCCTCAGGGTAAACCCCGGGAAAACTCTTCTTAGCTTGATTGGAATGGTTCATGGCATGGTTCTTTGGGTGGGAATATTATTTTATTATGCACCAGAAACGATCCAACTATCAAGCCAATATCGGCAAATAAGAGCTTTCTTGTGCAGCTTTTATTTCTTTTGTTTGCGATTTTCGTAACTGCTTAATACATCCTCCACAAGACCCTGCCGGATAAGCTCTTTCTCCGGAATGGCACCCATATCCTTCGTGGAGGCAATCCATTCATCCAGTGCCTTTCGAAGTTCCGTAAGTTTATCGGAGTAATTTGGGTCTTTGGCAAGATTTTTCACCTGATGGGGGTCTTCCTGACAATCGTAAAGTTCTTCGGCTGGCTTGGTGGGGGCAAAGAACAGTTTTTGGGCACCGGTCAGCGTGCCTTCGGCATTTGCCTTGCGCCAGGCCTGCATGGTTGGCATAAGCTCCATGTATTGAATGCGCTGGGCGTAGGGAAGCTCGGGGTGAAAGTTGCGAATGTACTGGTAGCGTTCATCCCTTACCCCACGAATGCGATCGTAGGTTTCATCCATGCGGTCACGAGCCGCGTAGACATACTTGCGAGGCTTGGAATTTTCGGTCAGAAAAGGGACTCCATCCATGGTGGTTGGAATCTCCGCGCCGGCTATGGCAAGGCAAGTTACTCCAAGATCGACAAATGCCACCAAATCTTCGCGAACAGTTGCCGGGGCGATTTTTCCCGGCCAGCGTACCAGTAGCGCTGTGCGAGTTCCCGTGTCATAAATCCAACGCTTGCCCCTGGGCATGCCCCAGCCATGGTCCCCAAAGAAGAACACAACCGTGTTATCCGCCAGACCTTTTTCCTCGAGATATTTCATGACATCACCCACCCGGTAATCCATCTGGGTGATGTTGTCGTAATAGTAGGCAATGTCCTGGCGGACCTCTGGTGTATCCGGGTAATAAGGTGGAACCACCATTTTTGCGGGGTCGTGGCGTTCGGATGGTTTCAGTCTGTCCGTCTTTTGCAAGTGCTCCTGCTTGCCATGGCGAATCTGGCTTTCGTGCGTTCCCTGAAAATGGATCTGGGCAAAGAAGGGTTGTTTGGGTGGATTGCTCTTGATCCATTCCTTGGTGCTGTCAAAGGCATCCTTGGACATGTTAAAGTTGGTATCGGTCTTGCCCGGCCAGGCCACATAATAACCAGCCTTACGAAGCTGCTCAGTAAAAGTCACCGGAGGGTTGATCAGTTTGGAACGCATGTGATGGCTGCCAATAGAGGTAGGGTAACGGCATGTCATAAGGCCGCTACGGCTTGGCGCACACACAGGCGCATGGGAAAAACACCGGTTGAAACGCGCACCTTGCGAAGCCAGCTTGTCCAGGTTCGGGGTGATGGCGTTTCTGTCACCATAACAACCTAGGTTGGGGCTCATGTCCTCGGTAATCATCCAGACAATATTTGGCCTTTTATCTTGGGCAAATATCTGGGTGCCTGCACCAAAAATCGCCATTAGAACAAAAATATATCGCATTTCATCTGCCTCTGTTTGAGTTTAACTCATCATAACCATTGGTTCTAAAACCATCCAATACATACCAATGAATTTGAGAAGCACATCCATCAAAATGAACTCATGCGATACAAACGCGACGGGGTATCTAACCAGGAAACGGGGTGCAGATTTCTTTTCACTACTTATTTGACCTTTAAAAAAAGATATTTTAATTTGATGATTGAATAAACGGGGAAAAACATGATTCATTTTTTACTCTACACGAGTATAGCCACGAATCCGATGGCGAAGGATTCCCTCAAAGATCTCCTGACAAAAGCCCGAGATTATAATTCCATGAATGGTATTACAGGAATGTTGCTATTCAAGGATGGCAACTTTATGCAAGTTATCGAAGGCGATGAAACAGCAATTAAATCACTCTTTGAAAAAATATCCAAAGACAGCCGACACAGGGATATATTGGTTCTGAAGGAAGGTAAACTTGAGGAGAAGATGTTCTCCAACTGGTCGATGGGGTTTCGAGACCTGAACTCACCAGATATGCAAAACCTACCAGGTTACACCCAATTCATGAACCTGAGCTTTAATTCCAGCGAGGCTTACAATAATCCCAGCATCTGCATGAAGATGCTAAAGATTTTCAGGGACTACCTCTAACAATTTAAATCAACCCCACCTGTCTTCCCTCCTAGCAACCAAAAGGCATTTAAACCTGTTTTCTTCCGGCATTCAAATGGCATATCTACCATTTGGCAGGCACCCATGCGGGTCTGCATGATTGGTTTTGAAATTGCGAATGTTCTAGGTGCACTTACTTATTGGTTCATCTTTGCTTGCACATCCGTCCAAGCATATTCATCTTGGCTTCGCCTGCATGGATTTCGCTTTTGGTTTTCACTCACTTCTCTAAATCCTTAACCACAATGGTTCACATACCTTGGCGAATTTTTTCTTCCATGTTCTGAATTAAAGCAAGCAACCTTGTACGGGTAGGAAAGAGAATAAATCCCAGAAAAAGGAACATCCCGGGAAAGACCAGAAAAACCGGATCTCTGCTCACAAAAAACATCACGCACCCCAGTAGTGCAGAAGCCTCTTGGAGAGCCAGGCGTATGATATGAGTCGATTGCAACAACACGAATGGGTTCGAAGTGGTGAAAGTTTCCCCTGCGGAATACTTTCGTACCCCTTGTTGGATAATGATTCTTGGAACCAGAACTGAGGCAATGCTGGTTCCCACAAATACCACGGTACAAATGGCAGCCATCAATGTAAAACCTTCAGCGGGATTCCTTTTACCACCAAGAACAAAAGGTATTGCCGCAAACATAACCACGCCGCCCATCATGGCAAGGTGGCTGATTTGCAGGGCTTTTATTTTGGTTCCGAGATCCTGTTGATCATTTTGCATCATAACTTTTAATACCCCGCTGTCTTTCCACCATGGATTTGAATGGCACTTAAACCGAGTTCCTTGCGGCATTCTCCCAGCATGTCTGCCGTTCTGCTGGCACCAATGCGGGTAACCCCAATGGCGCGGGCTTCCAGCATGGCTTTGAAATCACGAATTCCCCCCGCGGCCTTTACTTGCACCTGCGGTCCGCTGTGTTTGCGCATCAGGCGCAGGTCATCCATGGTGGCTCCTCCTGTGCCGTACCCGGTGGAGGTCTTCACCCAATCAGCCTTCAGGTCGGTGCAAATCTCGCAAAGCCTGATTTTTTGCTCATCATTCAGGTAGCAATTTTCAAAGATAACTTTGACTTTCTGGCCGGCTTTGTGAGCCACCTCTATCACCGGTCGGATATCCTCGCGAACATAATCCCAGCGACCACTAAGCACCTGGCTGATGTTCACCACCATGTCCAGTTCCTCGCAGCCATCGGCCACCGCTCTTTCCGCCTCGGCTTTTTTCAGGGCTGTGGTATGGCCCCCATGCGGAAAACCAATCGTGGTGCTAGCCTTTACCCCTGTTCCTTTCAGCAGGTCTGAACATCGCTTCAGGTAATAAGGCATGATGCAGACACTGGCAACCTCATAGGCAATCGCTAGCTGAATGCCAGACTCAAGGTCGGCAACTGTCAGAGTCGGGTTTAAAAGGGAATGATCTATCATGCGGGAAATATCGTTATAAGTGTAGCTCATGATTCTCCTGTAAATCCGTCTCCGGCAGCCAGGGCGATTGCCCCGAGCAAACCTGCTCCATCCACCAGTTTGGAACATTCCACACGAATGCCATTGGTGGGAAACATACGAACCCTTTTTTGAATTTCAGCGAGGACTGGCTTGACCAGCAGGTCGCCCATGCGGGAAACCCCGCCCCCCAAAACCACAAGATCGGGATGAAGCGAAGTTACCAGATTCGCCACGCCGATTCCAAGAAAAGTGGCCGCCCGTTGAATGGCCTGCGCCACCATATGATCCCCCTGCTCCACAGACTGGGCCATGGTCAGAGGTGAAACCTTTTTCAGTTCATGATTGCAAAGGTTCATAAGGTTGGGGGCGAGCCCAAGATTCCAAAGGCGAATGCCCTCGGCAATAAGAGCGGGTCCGCTTGCAATGGCTTCCAGGCAGCCAAAGTTGCCACACCCGCACAAAGGCCCCTCGGGGAGAACTGTCTGGTGACCTATCTCGCCGGCACTTCCCAACGGGCCAAGCAGCAACCTGCCATGCGTGACCACTCCGCCGCCAATGCCGGTTCCAATGGAAAAGAACAACATGCCAAGCACATTTTTTCCGGCGCCAAAGCACATTTCACCCAGTGTGGCGGTTCGCACATCATTTAAAATGCGAACTGGCATTCCCAAGGCACGGCCGAGAATATCCACCACGGGAATGTTGCGCCATTGGGTTGCCAGGTTGGGTAGGAAAAGGGTTGTTCCCTGTTTCAGATCCAATAAACCTGGTATGCCAACACCCACGGCCTTGCACTTGGTTTTGGTTTCCGCCTGAAGCGCAAGCACCAATTGCGCCATTCGGGCCAGCACATCGTGCGGGCCTTTGCTTGAAAGAGTGTCTATGGTCTTTTGAAGAAGAATTTTTCCCCGGGCGGTGCCAATACCCGCGGTTATGGTGGTTCCACCAAGGTCTACACCTGCGAAGAATTCTTCAGCCGAAACTTCCATGGTCATGAATGGCTGCCATCCAGCCTTGGGATAAATTGCCGCAGGTAGGTGTGGCTTTGCCGAAGTGCCAGCTTGCGGGTAGCGAGCGATTTTTCAAAAGCCCTGTCCTCCACCTCGACACAAACCGGCCCATGATAACCGGTATCACCCAGCACCGAAACAAACCTGCCCCAGTCGATGCAACCAAGGCCGGGAAGCTTGGGTGTGTGATATTCCAGCGGATGTGCCAGAATGCCGACCTCATCGAGGCGATGTTGTTCCACCCGCACATCCTTGGCATGCACATGAAAGATGCGCGAGGCAAAGTCACGCATCGGCTTGAGATAATCCATGTGCATCCACGCGAGGTGGGATGGATCATAGTTCAACCCAAAAGAGGGGCTTGGAATATCCGTAAACATGCGTCGCCAGATGGCGGGTGAAATCGCCAGGTTCTTGCCGCCGGGCCATTCGTCCCTGCTGAACAGCATGGGGCAGTTTTCTATGCCCACCTTCACTTCCATGGATTCGGCATGATGCAAAATCGGTTCCCAAGTCGCCAGGAACCTTGGCCAGTTGTCATCGATCGACTTTGTCCAATCCCGGCCGATGAAGGTGTTTACCTTGTGAACATCCAGCATTGCAGAGGCATCAATCACCTTCAGAATGTGGTCACAGGCGGCACGCGCCTCGGCTTGGTCTGGAGTCAGCGGGTTGGGATAATAGCCCAGCGCGCTGATTTCAACATGGTGCTTGCGGGAAAGTTCTTTGATATGGTTGGCGGCGCGGAGATCAAAGTTGCTCACATCCACATGGGTCACACCCGCATAACGCCTGTCTGCCCTGCCGGTGGGCCAGCACATCAGCTCCACACATTCGAAGCCTTCCTTGCTGGCGAGCTGAAAGACTTCCTCCAGCGAAAGCTCGGGCACAATGGCACTGACAAAACCAAGTTGCATCATGGCTGTTCTCCCACGGTTACCCAGCGACTTTCACGCTGGCTTTTCAAAATGGCCTCGCAAAGCAAAATCTCACGATGTCCATCCGCAAAAGTCGGGTAGGTTGCCAGTGGGCCTGTCCTGCCCGCGATTATGGAACCATAAAAATCGCGGAAGCACATCTTAAAGGAATCGTCATAACCTTCGTTATGACCACCCGGATAATCCGCGAATGGACGCACCTTGTCCGCAAGCAAGGCGGGATCACGAATCAGCATCTCATTGGCACGGTCACGATGCCCCACCCAGATTTCATTGGGCTTCTCGCTGTTAAAGGCCAGAGAATTCTTTTGGGCCGCGATTTCGATGCGCAGGCAGTTCTTCCTGCCCGCAAAAGCCTGCGATACCCACATGGTACCCCGGGCGCCTCCACGATAGCGGATTAACACGCTTCCGTAATCCTCGGTGTGGATGGGAATCGATTCCGTATCGATCTCGGTGCGCTGCTTGGATTGAAAGGTTTCCACCTCGCCCTTGGGACGCTTGCGTTTTGAATGCACCACCTGAAGGTCGGCACAGACCGATTCCACCTCAAGCCCGGTAATAGACCAGGCCAGATCAAGCCAGTGGGTACCGATATCCGCCACCGCCCGAAGCTCGCCACCTTCTGTATCCAGCACACGCCAGTTGTAGTCGGTATCCAGCAAAAGCCAATCTTGCGAGTAACTGCCAGCCACATGCAAAACATTACCCATGCCACCACCGCGCACACGTTCACGGGCTTCCAGGCAAAGCGGATAGTAACGAATGTTGTAATTCACGCCACTTGCCAGATGAGGCTTTTCCCCGGCAAGCCGCACCAGCTCGGCAGATTCGCCACTGTTCATCGCCAACGGTTTCTCACACAGCACATGCTTGTTGGCTGTCAGTGCGGCCTTTGCCATCGGGTAATGATGGCGGTTGGGAACACAAAGGTGTACCACTTGAACAGTTGGGTCGGCCAATGCCTCTTCCAGGCTTGCATAGGCTCTGGCAATCCCATGCTTGCGGGCAAATTCCTGCGCTTTGGCCAACGAAGATGCCGCAACCCCCGCCACTTGGATGTTCAGCCGGCGGAGCGCTTCCAAATGCACCCAGCCCATGAAACCGGTGCCAACCAAGACTGTTCGGATATTGTGCATGAACCCCGGTGCCTTATCTGCGCAGACGATTCAAGATAGAACGCAGTTTACCCTTGAGCCTGCCCTCCACAATCTCTTCCGATTCCCCTGCCTTGGGTTCCCCATCTGGCGCAAGCTTGTAAATACCCTTGCCATTGGCGCTGACCACGGCGAAATAAACTTCTCCCTGTTCATCCTCACCAAATGTGATGATGGGTAGCATGGGGCTGGGAATGGAGTAGTTGCCTTTCACCTTTTTGGCAGCATGATCATAGTCCAGGGCCCAGATTTTTCCGGAGACATAGTCTGCGTAAATGTAATTGCCGGAGATCTCTGGAACCATGCTGCCACGGTAGACATTGCCACCGGTGATGGACTTTCCAGCCTGATGGTCGTATTCCCAGATGGGGTCGATAGCTTTGGTATCATTCTTGGTATTACCAAAGGGATGTTTGCCTTCCCGAAGGCTCCAGCCGTAGTTGCCACCCTTTTCCACTAAATTGATTTCTTCCCACAGGCCCTGGCCAACATCCGCGGCCCAAAGGCTGCCAGTTTTCCTGTCGAAAGACATGCGCCAGATGTTGCGGAACCCATAGGCATAAATTTCTGGCAAGGCCCCCTTCTGGTTCACAAAAGGGTTGTCTTTGGGTATAGCGTACTTCCTGCCGGCATCTTTCTTGTTCACATCAATGCGGATGATTTTGCCCAGCAATGTCCCCAGGTTCTGACCATTCTTGAAAGGATCATTTCCGCTACCACCATCGCCAATGGCCGCATACAGGTAACCATCCGGTCCAAAGGCCAAAGTGCCACCTTTATGATTCCAGAAAGGGTGGGTTGTTTCCAAAAGCACTTCTTCCGATGCGGCATCCGCCTTGTTCGGATCATTCTTCGAAACTTTGAAACGGGAGATTACGCACATATGCGGTGTATGGCGCACCGTGTAATAGGCGAAGAATTCGCCATTCTTCTTGTAATCGGGGTGAAAGGCAAGCCCGAGCAAACCCTCCTCGTTTTCCTTGTCCTCGTAGCGGACTTTGGAACTGATATCGAGAAAGATCTGGCTTTTGGAAGTCTTTGCACCCTGGGGCAGCACATGAATTTGCCCCTGTTGGGTGGCAACGATGATACGGTTGGACTGATCCCTGGTATGGGTGATTACAATGGGGCGAAGCGGAACCACTTTGCCTTTGTCATCCACCCCGGTCCAATCCGCCCACTGCAGATTGGGAAATCCTTCTTCAATCTTTACTTTTTTTTTACCGTCCACAGGGTCGGGGATGGCTTCCCCTGCCTTGATGGGACGAATCTTGATGTTTCGGTAAGAGACAGGATCGTTATGATCCTGCAGGCAAAGGTGCCCCTTGCCCTGGTTGCCAAACTTTTCAAGCTTGGCGAACTTGCTCTTGGCCACACGGTCATTCCAATCCTTGCTGCCCAGCTTGCATGTCCAATAGCGTACCCCGTTCATATCCAATTCGCAGCGATCCTTGGAAATGATGAGGTGAACCTGGTTCCATTCACCCGTGGGTTTGGTCGCATCAATCACCTTGTTGGTGGCTGGGTCGATGGCGGGCTGATAAAGCTGGTACAACCAACCGGCCTTTTGAGGGTCGTGCCCATCCACATTGTCCTGTACCTGAATTTCCGGTCCGGAATGCCAGGGTGGCCCGTTTTGCTCGATCACATGAAACATGATGCCGCTGTTGCCGGCCTTGGAGATTTTGTATTCCAGCGTGAGCTCGAATTCCTCGTACTGATCCTTGGTAATGATGTCGCCTGCGCCTTTTTCGGCCCTGCTAAGCGCGCCGTTTTCCACTTTCCAACCCTTGCTGACAGCATCCTTCTTATAGTTACGCCAGCCATCGGTTGTTTTGCCATCGAACAGCAATTTCCAGCCGGATTTCTTCTCAGCTTCAGAAAGTGTGTTTTCCTGTGCAAATGCCACTGTGCCAAACAGGCCGGCAACCGCCACGCCCACTACAAACCATCGACTTGAGAACATGATCATTCCTCGACTTGGGTACAATCCAACTTCCAATCAACATGGTTTCAATTATTGATGGCAACTCTCTTCGGGGCAAGAAAGAACTGGGCAACCTTACAACACCTTGTCGCCTTCGCGTTCCACCATCCTGCGGAAATGATCGCAAAGGGACATCGTTACCGGGCCGGGTTTTCCATCACCTATTTTTCTTCCATCCAGCTCCAGAACGGGTGCTATCTCGCCCATGGTGCCTGTGCAAAACATCTCATCAGCCCGGTAGGCCTCCGCCATGCTCACATCCCGAATTTCGGCATGAATCCGGTTCATGGCGCAAAGGTCCAGCACCGCGCCACGGGTTATGCCTTCCGGGCAGGCATGCGTGTGTGGCGTGAAAATCTCGCCCCGGCGCACAAAGAAAACATGGGTGGCGTTCGTCTCGGCAATGAAACCACGGCTGTCCAGCATCAGGGCATCATCTGCCCCCGCGGAGTTGGCCTGAATTTTTGCCAGAATCGAATTTAAGAGATTGTTGTGATGGATGCGGGGGTCCAATACCTCGGCAGTGGGCCGGCGAAAGGTACTGGTAATCAACTTAATGCCGGATTTGTCATAAACGGGTGCCTTGTGTTCCGCCAACACGATCAGCGTGGGGCCGGCGGTGTTCAGCCTGGGATCCATACCACTTGTATATTTCACACCCCGGGTCAGTGTCAGACGAATGTGCACATGGTCGGTCATCTGGTTGGCATGCAGTGTGCGGCGAATTTCCTCGACAATATCCTTCTGCTGGGGAACCTGCGCAAAGGCCAGCGCGCGAGCGCTGTCACACAGCCGGTCAAGATGGTAATACAATCGGAAGATCCGGCCATTGTAAAGGCGCAGTCCTTCCCACACCGCATCGCCCCCCTGAACCACGGAGTCAAACGGGCTTACACCAGCTTCATTCCGATGCAGCAACTTTCCGTTGATGTTGACGATAAGATCCTTGTTGCGTTCGTTGAATTTCTGAAGCATGAGTTTCTCTCAGGGAATGATGCGATGGCGGTGCAGCCGGTGGTAGATTTCGCGGCACTCTTCCAAAATGGGCTTTAATTCCTCCGGAACACTGCTGGTGCTATCACGCGGTGGAGCGAAGCCTGTGGTCTTCGCAACCTTCGCATACCAGTGCTTTGCCCAGCAACCATCCGTGGGGTGTATGCCAGGTTTCCAGTTTAACATGGAATCGGTATAGGCAATCCCCAGATTGTCGCATAACTGACCAAGCACTGATGCGGGGTTGGACTGCAAGTCTCTGGAATCAATCACGGGTGGATTTCTTCCTATTCGCTTGCGCTGCATTTCAAAGAGTGACTCCTGCTGGGGAAAGCCGGTATCCCGCAAGGTGGGATAGCTGATGAATTCCGTCAACGATGCCACCACATCATCCGGATCACGGATCAGGAAGGCGTGGTGCAGGTTATTCATCCAGTCGCAATCCATGCCTGGCAGCAGGTGATGTGCCATATGCTTTTGATACCAGTGAGTTTTACCTTCGGGAATGGGGCCTGTCAGCCAATCGACTACCTTTAGCCAGTCAGCTTCATGGGTGCGGATCACTTCCTCGGCGCCCGGATGTGGCAATTGAGTTTTTTTCAGGTAGTGGGAATAAAATGGTTCGTCAGTGACAAAGGTATCAGGTCGGTTGCCAAACGATCGCATCATGGCTGTGGAAAGATTTCGCGGACCAGACCACATGGCGATTCTCATGACCGGTCTCCTTCCAAAAGAAGTGGTATCAAAGACTTTTTACCGATTATTACCATCAATCGCAATCAACTTTACGACTTTGATGCATGAAATAACGTGCCATTTGGTTAGAATCTTTTCAAAATTGAAGGAAAACTCTCATGCATGCCCTACGAGTCTTTATTGGATATTGTGCGATTCTAACATGCGGGCAAAATCCCATTTCCAATCTGAACAACATGCCTGTTGTTGTGAAGGTTCCCGAAGTTCAGGAGGGAGCCCCCAAGCCTGGCATTCGTGTGATGCAGCAATGGCCTGAGGAGGCTGGCACCGAAATTCATCATGCGCTGTATCTGCCCGCCGGGGAAATTACTGCAGGCGGTTTGCCCGTGACTGTGGAATTTGCTGGCAACGGTGGATTCAAGAACCAGCTTGGCGATGAAAGTGATGGCACCGTGGAAGGTTGCCTGCTGGGTTATGGAATTACCAAGGGCAAAGGAGCGATCTGGGTTTGTATGCCATTTGTGGACAGGGAAAATAAACGCAACGCTGCCAACTGGTGGGGTGATGCGGATGCCACGGTTGAATACACCATTCGTACGGTGGAACGTGTATGCAAACAGTATGGAGGGGATCGTAAGCGGGTGTTTCTCGCCGGTTTTTCGAGGGGAAGCATTGCCTGCTCTTATATCGGGTTAAGAAATGAAAAAATTGCCGGCCTTTGGAGTGGTTTCATTTGCCACAGCCATCTGGATGGGGTTCGCAAATGGAACTATGCGGACAGCGATGCCAGATCGGCACTGTCACGCTGGGCCAGGCTGAACAACCGCCCGGTATTCATTTCGCACGAGGGCTCTGCCCAAGCCGCTAGGGATTTTTTGGAGACCAACAAGGTGCAGGGCAGGTTTACCTTTGTAAATCTACCTTTTCCCAATCATACAGCCGCCTGGGTATTGAGAGATTTGCCAGAAACCCAACAGATTAGGGAGTGGTGGAAACAAGCTATTAGGAAAGATTGATTGTACTTTACGGATTGACACGCAGCGAACCCGTGAGAATTTTTCTAGCAACGCTGATTTTCAAATAGTCTTCATTCATCACGGAATAATTTCTGGGTTGTTCCATCCCATAAACATATCCATTAATAAAATCCTGATTCTTGTTCGTAATTCGGTCTTGATATTTTTCCAAGTGTTGCTCATCCTTCAGGAATACTGCAACAAAATCATTCCAGAATCCATCCTCTTTTTCAGCTAACTGTCTGGAAATGTAAGATTCCAAGAGAACGGTTGAATAACCGGACCTATGCGCCCAACGCACCAGGGAATGACCGCTGTCCGGATAAAAGCGCCAGGAATCCACCGGATGCCTGTGGAAAATCCCATTGGATGGGACATTCAGGTAGAAAAGCCCATCCGGCTTCAAAATGCGCATGATCTCATTGAATACCAGCCAAAACATGTCTGAATGTTCAAAGCAAGAGCTGGAAACCACCACATCCAGAGATTCATTTTCAAAGGGAAGCTTGTAAGGATCCTGAATGACGATATCCACATTTTTGCCGGGCGCAAAATCCACTCCCTTGTAATCATGATGGGCAGGAAAGATGGTTTTCAAGCTGCCATTGATATCCAGAGAGCCTATGTCCGCAATCTTCAGAATTTTACCAGTCTGGCCGGCAATGTAAGAATCGTGAAACCATTTGCAATTTAATAGTGCGCTATGATGCATTAAACTATGCTCCTCTTTATGGTTGATCAGGAATTATGCCTCGAAGACCTTGAAAGATCCGGTTGCGAATCTGAACAAATTCTTTCAAATAAAGGTCTGAGCTGGTTTTAAGGTACTGCCCCTTTAAAGCGTCGCAGGCCAGCAAATCTCCGAGGAATTTTTCCACATGGTGCAACAAGAGCGGTGACTTGCTGACATCCAACATGGGAACGGCAAGCAAATTCCGTGACTTTAGGACCAGAGTTATTAGACGTTCCGCCAGAAAAACTTTCATGCGGTAGATACTTGGTTTTCCGCCGATTTGGGTGAAAGTTGCCAAAAGGTTTGCCAATTCTCCCTGATTAACTTCAGCAATCTGAAATAGCTTTTCCGCCCACTCAAACCATATCTTCCAGAATTCATATTTGGCCACAAAGTAATTGGAGTAAATACAAGTCGAACTGTCCGAGACCAAATTTGCTAAATCGAAATTTCCACCCATGCTTTGCATTAAAAGATTACCTGCTTTGATGATGCCTGGATGGTACCTTTCACCTTGATCAAAGCTACTAAAATACAAGGCACTTTGATCAAAGTAAGGCGAAAAGCTGTAAATAGCATGCTTCGCAGAAGTGACCGAGTCCAGCACATATTCGGACTGGCACCGGGTCTTTTCAAAAAACCTGGCGGAAAGAAAGCCCAGATAATCTTGGGGGTTGAAAGACTGGTTCAAAAGCACTTGGCGAATGGGCCAATACTCTGCCCAATCGGGTCGAAGGTTGGGGCTGTTATCCAGAGGAATAAACCCTTTTTGCAGCTTGGACTTGGAAACTTCATCATAGTAAATCTGATAGATGAAAATGTTCGGTCTGCCCATTCATAAACCCTCTAGCGTTGCAATAATAGGAAAAGATATTTATTTCACGAATTATCCACCAAAGGTTGTGAGCGACCTCTCAAACATCCATTTTAGTCTTTTTAACGATACAACCCAATTGGTTTTGGATAGGTTTCAAGGAAGAATAATTGGCAAAGGCAAACCTTTGCATCAGTATTTAGATGGCAATGTTTATCGTATTGGTCTGATTAGTGATAATCGCTATAAATAGCACAGGATCCACTAAACTTTGAACTTTAATCATGAACCATTACAAACAGCTTGAAGCAGAAGCCATCGAGATCATCCGCGAGGCCGTGGCTGGCTCTCGAAAGCCGGTTATGATGTATTCCATCGGCAAGGATTCTTCGGTAATGCTTCATCTGGCGCGAAAGGCCTTTTACCCCGCGCCACCTCCCTTCCCTCTTCTCCATATAGATACAACCTGGAAGTTTCAGGATATGTACGCCCATCGCAAACGCATGGCGGAAGAATCCGGCATGGAACTTCTCACACATACGAACCAGGAAGGTTTGAAAGCAAACATCAATCCTTTCACGCATGGGTCCAGTTATTATACCGATGTGATGAAGACCCAGGCCCTAAGGCAGGCATTGGATCATCATCAATTTGATGTGGTGTTTGGCGGTGCCAGGCGTGATGAGGAAAAATCCCGCGCCAAGGAAAGAATCTTTTCCTTCCGTTCGGCAGGCCACCGTTGGGATCCCAAATCGCAGCGGCCAGAGCTTTGGAATCTTTACAACACCCGCATGCGCCCGGGCGAAACCATTCGAGTCTTTCCGCTCTCTAACTGGACTGAACTGGATATCTGGCAGTACCTGCATGTGGAGAAGATCCCCATTGTTCCGTTGTACTTTGCCAAAGAACGCCCCGTGGTGATTCGCAATGGCCAGTTGATCATGGTGGATGACAAGCGCATACCGATCGAGTCTGGTGAAAAGCCGCAGATGCGAATGATACGATTTCGCACATTGGGTTGTTATCCGCTAACCGCCGCCATTGAAAGTCCCGCCACCACCATGGAAGAGATTATTGCCGAGACTTTCAACACCGTAAGTTCAGAACGCCAGGGACGACTCATTGATAGCGACCAGCCCGGGTCCATGGAAAAGAAAAAGCAGGAAGGGTACTTCTAATGGCCCAGTTGCATGCCAAAAACATAGTCCAGTACCTGGAAGAACAAAGGCAAAAGGAAACCCTGCGCTTCATCACCTGCGGTAGCGTGGATGATGGCAAAAGCACCCTCATTGGCAGGCTTCTTTACGAATCTAAATGCATCTTCGATGACCAGCTCAAGGCATTGGAAACGGAATCCAAGCGCTACGGCACTCAGGGTGAAAAAATCGACTTTGCGCTGCTGGTGGATGGCCTGGAGGCCGAGCGTGAACAGGGCATTACCATCGATGTTGCCTACCGTTTTTTCTCCACCGATCGCAGGCGCTACATAGTTGCGGACACCCCCGGGCATGAACAGTACACGCGCAACATGGCAACAGGGGCCTCCACTGCCCAGATGGCCATTCTTTTGATTGATTCGCGCAAGGGTATTCTGCCCCAAACCCGCAGGCACCATCGCATAGTCACCATGATGGGCATCCGCCATATTGTGCTGGCGGTGAACAAGATGGACCTGATGAACTACGAGGAAAGCGTTTTCCGCCGCATCGAGGCGGACTACCGCGAATTTGCCAAAGATGCCAACCTGACAACTCTGCAGGCCATTCCTTTGGCGGCGGTGTTTGGCGACAATGTCCTGAAACGCAGCGACAACATGCCTTGGTATCAGGGCCCCACCCTTTTTGATCACATGGATACGGTGGATGTGCGCGAGGTTTCCACTCGCGAGGCATTCCGTCTGCCAGTGCAATGGGTGAACCGTCCCAACCTTAATTATCGTGGTTTCTGCGGTCGCATTGCCGAAGGCAGGGTAAAGCCCGGTGATCCCGTTCGAGTGTTGCCATCCGGAAGAACCACCACGGTTAAAACCATTGATTTCTTTGAAGACCAACTTCCCGAGGCGCAAGCAGGCGCCTCCATCACACTTACCCTGAATGATGAAGTTGATGTCAGCCGTGGCGACCTGATCGCCGCAACCGACCATCCGCCAGAGGTGGCGGATCAGTTTCAGGTGAAGCTTCTGTGGCTTTCCGAGGAACCTCTGGTTCCCGGAAGATCCTACTGGCTGAAGGTTCATGCCAAGGAAGTCAGCGCCACTGTCATGGAAATCAAGCACCGGGAAGACATCAACAACGGCTCTCACCTGGCAGCCAAAGTGCTCAACCTAAACGAGATAGCCGTTGTCACGGTCAGCACCACTCACCCTGTGGTCTTTGAACCATATACCGCCAACCGATTCCTGGGCGGTTTCATTCTAATTGACAAGCTGAGTTGCGCCACCGTTGGTGCGGGTATGATCGAGTTTGCCCTCAGGCGTGCCACCAATATTCACTGGCAATCGCTCGAGGTGGGCAAGGCCCAACGCGCACTTTTAAAACATCAATCTCCACGATGCATATGGTTTACTGGGTTGTCCGGATCCGGAAAATCGACCGTTGCCAACCAGTTGGAAAAAAGGCTGCATGCGGAGGGCAGGCACACCTATATGCTGGATGGAGACAACATCCGTCACGGTTTGAATCGTGACCTTGGGTTTACCGAGGCAGACAGGGTGGAAAACTTGCGCCGTGTGTCCGAGGTTGCCAAGTTGATGGTGGATGCCGGGCTTATTGTGATTGTAAGTTTTATTTCGCCGTTCAAGGCAGAGAGGCGTGCCGCTCGCGATCTGTTTGCACCCGGTGAGTTTGTGGAAGTGTATGTGAACACACCCATCGAGGAATGTGAGAAACGCGATGTAAAGGGCCTGTATGCAAAGGCCCGCCGAGGGGAATTGAAGAACTTCACTGGTATAGACAGCCCCTACGAGGCGCCTGAAAACGCCGAACTAGTGGTGGATACCAGCAAGAAAAGCCCCGAGGATTGCGCCTTGGAAGTATGGAGGCTGATCGAAGGAAAATAACGATCAGCCCCCTGCGGTTACAATCATCTCACGGATCAGAATCATCATCCAAAGCAGTAGCCGGTCCAAAATTACCCGTCTTGGGGGTAATGGCTGGTACTGTTGGATCAGGTTGCTTCATTGGGTTTGAAGATTGAGGTTTTGTGGAATCCTTTGTGGCAAGATCCTGTGTGGGGGCATCATCTTCCTCTGGCCCCTGATAGGTGTTGTAATAACCTGGCCAAGGGTTTGATCCCGAATAAACCACATCATCAGTCGCCACCCCATAGACGGGGGTGCTGTAGTAGGAGGGGTAAAACATTCGGGCACCAAGGCCCCAACCCAACCCCCAGCCAAGGCCCCAGCCGAAACCCCAACCGAAACCGCCCCAGCCCCAGCCACCCCAACCGCCATAGCCACCCCAGCCATGTCCCCAACCCCCATAGTTGTTGAAGTTGTTTACATGATAGTTGTTGCCATTCCAATTGTTATGGTTGCCGTTCCAGTTATGGTTATGGTTGTTGTTACCATTCCAGTTGTGGTTGTTATGGGAAGAATTGTTGGCGTTGTTATGATTGTGACCTGAGTTAGAATTGTGCCTGTTAGCAGCCGAATTGGTATGGTTCTGGCCACTGGGTCCATGATGATTGTTCGCGCCATTGGAACCATGGCGACTGTTCGCGCCATTGGTATGAAAGCCGCCATTGCGATTGGTCGACTGTCCTGGGTGCGTGGAATGGGTTGTGCTTCCCGGGTGCGAAGTTCCACCTGCATGTGGAATTCCACCCGCGGGATGATAACCACCTGATGGGTGAGCGCCGCTGGAAGGATGGGAAGCCCCACCGCCTGAAGGATGATACCCTGCGCCGGCCCCACCACCGCCTGAAGGATGATAGCCGCCACCGCCTCCACCGGAAGGGTGATAACCACCACCACCCGAGGGATGTCCGCCGCCGCCACCCGCATGTCCACCGCCACCGCCTCCACCACCCTTTGCAAAAAGAGTCATGGAAAAGACCGAGGCAAAAGCCATCGCAAGAGTCGCCTTGTGAAAAAACTTGCTGCTGTACATGTTTGGTTTCCTCCGATGGACGGTGTTAGTTATCGCCACCAGATGCAGCTTTCAGGTCTTCCAAGGCAAGCTTGGCAGCCTGGCTGAGTGCGGGATCATCATTGTCCGCGGCTTCCTTCAAAGCGTTCATTACTGTCGGCCCGCCCACGCGAATCGCCGCTAGCGCATGCGCGCATTCCTCGCGCACACCAATATAGGTGTCACTCTTAAGTGCGCTTACCAAAGCACCCACTGCTGGTTTACCAGCGGGCCCCATCTCGTTGATGGCATAAGCAGCGGCCAGCCGCACATGGTCGTTCTTATCTCCCATCAGAACTTGGGCCAAAGGCATGACCAAACCGCTGGCAGATGGGCCCATCACGCTAATCGCATCGATGGCATCTTTGCGAACATCCGGGTTCGGGTGCTTGAAAAACTTCGCCAAGTCAGGAAGAGAGGCTTTCGCATCCACGCCGATTTCACCCAAAGCATAGATACATTCTCTTACGACTTGAAGGTCGGTATCATCCAGTGCCTCTACCAAAGGGCCCACGGCAAGCTTGGCATCCGGCCCGATCTCGGCAAGCGAGTAGGCGGCAGAATAGCGAATTTCCGGGTTGGGGTCCTTCAGCAATTTGCCGATTGCGGGAACCGCCGCCCGGGCGCTTGGTCCCATCTTGCCCAGCGATAGAATTGCGGACTGGCGAACCATCTCCTCTGGATCTTCGGTGGCCTTGGCCAGTGCCGCTACCGCGCTACGGCTGGAAACACCGAGCATTCCCAAAGCTGTTGCCGTTTGCGAACGAAGCGTGGCATCAGAATCATTCAGCAAGGCAGCCATGTCCATCACCGTGGAACCAGCGTTGGCTCCCAGCTTTCCCAGTCCCATGACAGCCGTCTGGCGAACCATGAGATCATTATCCTTCAGCATTTTTTGCAGGGTGGGTACCACTTCCTTGGCACCTGGGCCAAAGGAAGCCATTGCCGCCGCAACCGAGGTTCTTACACCAACATCCGTATCGTCGGCTGCATTAGCCAGTACGGAGGCTGCCTCACGTGCCATGGGCCCCATGCTGCTAAGGGCAAATGCCACCGCTCTTTTTACCCGGGCATCGCTGTTCTTAAATGCGGCAATTAGCTTTGGAACCGCTGGCTTGGCTGCCGGGCCTATGTTTCCAAGGGCAATCGCTGCAGACCTTCGCACATTTGCATCTTGGTCGGCAAGGGCATCTGCCAGTGCGCCAACCGCTGTTCGAGCCTGCGGCCCCATTCTTCCAAGTGAGTATGCCGCCGCTTTGCGGGTTGCAACATCGTCACTTTTCAGCTTCTTGGCCAGATCTTCTACTTGTCCAAATGCAGGGCTTCCCCAAATAGCTAAACCAACCATGCCTGCAAGAGTCCAATTTTTCCATTTGTTCATGATGCAACCCTTTATCAAAGTAACTTGGATACCTGAATCTTTTCTTTACACTATCAGGTAAAACCATCCACGAAAAGCAATTACGCCACTTCAAACAATATCACTTATTATTCTACGCACAGGCTCGGGCGATTGTTCACTAAATCATTTCCTTCTTGCTTCGTAACACATTCTCTTCTAGCCTGTCTAAAAATGAAAAAGAGGAGCAAAAACAGAATGAACAAGATTGATCTGGCGGGAAAAGTGGCTGTAGTAACTGGCGGAGCCAGAGGCATTGGCCTGGCCATTGTCGAAAGGCTGCTTGCCAGCGGCGCAAGCTGCTGCCTTTGGGATCGGGATCTCGCAGCACTGGATCAAATCATCCCCCAACTGGCCAGCAAGGGTCAAACCCATGGCGTGCAAGTGGATATTACCCGCGCCGAATCCGTTGATCATGGCGCAAAATCCACCATTGAACGATTCGGCAAGATCGACATCCTGGTGAACAATGCAGGCATCGCAGGTTCCACCAAGAAACTTTGGGAACTTTCACCCGAGGAATGGAAACAGGTTGTGGAAATCGACCTGATCGGCGTCTTTCATTGCTGCCGATCTGTTGTGCCGCACATGATGGAGATGAAATACGGGCGCATTGTCAACATTGCCAGTGTTGCAGGCAAGGAAGGCAACCCCAATGCATCTCACTATAGTGCCGCCAAGGCGGGCGTCATCGCACTGACCAAATCCCTGGGCAAAGAATTGGCACAATCCAATATTTTGGTTAATTGCATAACCCCTGCGGTAATCGAGACGGATATCCTCAAACAGGTTACCCAACAGCATATCGATTACATGCTTTCGAAGATTCCCATGGGTAGGTTCGGCAAAAAAGAGGAAGCCGCCGCCATGGTGGCTTGGCTTGCAAGCGAAGATTGCTCCTTTACCACTGGATCAACCTTTGACCTGAGTGGCGGTCGGGCTACTTACTAATAAAACCAAGCGATATGTTACTAGCGGGGGTAAAGCCCCCGCTCAAAAAAACGATGATTAACCCCATTCGCCAAGGTACCACCTTGGTTTGTATTTCTTGCCATAGCTGACCCCGAAGCGTTTCATGGCAACATCACGAATTTTTTCTACCACTTCCTCCGGAGAATCGCTGACTATAAGCTTGTCGAAATCATCCTTGTCGATGGTTTGTTCTTTCAAGAGAGTATCTTTAATAAATCCAAGCAGTGGTTCCCAGTAATCCTTGCCCATGAAGACCATGGGAAAATCCTTGATCTTTCCCGTTTGAATGAGCGTAAGGCATTCAAAGACTTCATCCATGGTTCCAAAGCCACCGGGCATGGCGATGAATGCATAGGAATATTTGACGAGCATCATCTTGCGGATGAAGAAATAACGGAAGGTAACCCACTTATCGAGGTAGGGGTTATGCTTTTGTTCCATGGGAAGCTGGATATTGCAGCCAATCGAAATACCCTTGGCATCCTTGGCACCGCGGTTGGCAGCCTCCATGATACCTGGGCCACCGCCTGTCATCACAGTGAAGCCGACCTTTGCAAGTTCTTCACCCACCTGCCTGGCCAGCTTGTAATAGCGATGGTCTTCACCAAATCTGGCGGAACCAAATACAGTCACACAGGGACCCACGAAGTGCAGGGCACGGAAACCACTCATCGTTTCGAAGAAAATCTTGATGGCGCGCCAAAGTTCGTAACCACGCTTTTGGGGACCTTGCAGGAATTTGCTGGTCTGTGAGGTGTCGGATTCCGGCACCTTGCCCCAACGAAAGGGGTTGTACTGGATGAGCGTGGTAAGTGTTTTCTTTGCAATATCGGTGACCATGTTCCAAGACTCCGTAAATCTTTATGCTTTTATTCTAATATTTTGCCATCTAGCAAAGGCCAAAATAATAGCCTTGCCGATTACCAGCACAGGGCATTAAAGGAATAAATTACAAACTATCATCAGGGGCGTTTGGGCCATAGAGGGGCTTAATCAACTTTTTGCGCGTTTTTTTTTAGTTTCTGTGGAAACTAGCGCCAATGGTTGTCGTTTCTCAACAGATGGAAAATCACATAATGGAATACTTTCGCCAGGCCGAGCCAATACTTCATCCAGGGTGGTTTTCTGGAAAGTTTCCTCAATTTTAGCAAGGGCATCATCCATGCGTCTATGAAGTGGGCAAAGGTTAAAACCATGGCTTGCCAAATCCAGAGGGCACTTGGTGATCCTTATAATGGGGTCCACCGCGTTGACCACTTCAAGAATGGTGACTTCCTTGGGATTTCTTTGCAGGGAAACCCCACCACCCAGACCCCGCTGGGAATGCAAGACCTTGGAACGCACCAACCCCAAAAGGACCTTGGCCATGTAGGGCCTTGGCACTTTAGTGGCGGCGGCAATTTCCTCACAAATAGCCGGACTGGGGGATTTTCCAGCCAGATAAACAACAGCTCTAAGGGCGTATTCAACCGTCTGGGAAAACATTCAATTCACCATAATAGATATTGACATCTTTTTAATGTTATTTGCAATCCACTTTAGGCAATGGTCCTTCGGCTCTCTCTCCCGAGGTGATCATGCTTCTTGTTGACGAACGAAAGCTGGGGTCTGACCTTTCCTACCGGTTGGAATATCTTTGCAAATTTATGGGCTTTGAGCAATCAGATATCCAATGAATTCACGATTCGGCCTCTTTATTGGTGCCTTTGGTGCCTGGCTTGAACGGCGGGTTTTGTTTCTGATGCCATCATTGCCACTATTTGTAATCTAAAGCTGCCCCGGGAAGCTGAGGTTAAGGCCCTGCGCGCCTTCAACAAGCTGCTTTGGTTACAAAACGATCTGATCAGCCGGCATTACGCTACGTAATTGTTGAATCCAACTAATCCAGCGGGGGGATGGGATTTCCATCATTCCGCTGAATTAAAAGTTTCAGTGTCTCTGGTTTGATGCTGCCCGAAATGGAACGCACGCTTCCATCGCCAAAACCCATGTTGGTTCTGCCATTGATGATCAAAAGCCTCGGCAAATCCATTTTTGGGTCGAAAGGCAATTCCTCCGGCTTGGTCCAAAATACAGGTTCCTCCGCCTCCACGGTCAGAACAGTATTCGATGTCCCATCGGTAATATCCCTAAAACGACAAGGCTTGTTCATATCAAAAATCGCACCGTTGCCATAAAAGACCCGATAATGCGTTTTGGTGTCCCCTGGTTTATTTTTGGTGGGGTGAGTGTAGACCTTGGGCATTTTTGCAGCCAGTTTCATGTTGTGCTCGCTATCCCATGGTTCATCCAGTTTGAATTGTCTGTATAGGGTATCCTCTTCCAGATAGGGAAGTAGAGCCACCCTCCAGCTAAGAAGCGGCTTGCCAGTTTTCTTGTCACTAATCGCCACTGGAGGAAAACCTGTGGCGTATGTTGCCTCGTAATTGTGCATGGCCAGGCCAATCATTTTCAAATTGTTTACGGAACTTACCCTTTGGGCGGCACTACGGGCATTCTGTACAGCGGGCAAAAGCATTCCAACCAGAACCGGAATCGCCATGTTGTTGGAAATCTCCGGTGTGGTGTAATTCATGGTGAGTTTTGCACCATTCGCCTGTATGGGTGGATTCTTCAAAAGGCTTTCCATTTCCTGGAGAAAGCCCAATCCCATGATTCCCCCCATGAACTCTGGAAAATCTGTCCAGGAAGGTAATGTGCCTTCTTTGCGAGCAAATACCATCTTTTCAAATTCCTTGCGCTGCTGCTGAAGTTGTAACAATCCCATATTTGCAAAAGTTTTGATCGCATCTAGCGAACCTTTGGCCTGGGCCTCGTTTGCATACAAAACCTGCAGTTTAACTCGCAGGCTTTTTTCCATGGTGAAACCTGCTTGCAAACTCTTCAAACCGCTGATCAATGGCTGGAACGGTGGGGGTGCAAACTGTTGGATTTCCTTGGGGGCAACCGCGTAATTTACCATCAGGCTGACTGTTTCGGTGGGTTCCGACTTGAGATAGGTTTCCAAATCCCCCTTGGCAGGAGGCAGGTTCGTGCCTAATTTCATCACAAGTTCACTAGTGCCACCCGCGATTACCTTTCCTTCCCCAAGCACGCGAAATGAAAGGCCATTTATTAAAATCATCCGGGCGTTTCCGCTTTTAACCTCTTCGCCATCCGGAATTGACTTGAAGAATTCCTTTTCTCCCACTGCTTTGCCAAGGTGCAAAAGCACCGCAAAGTCAGGTTCTTTGCCAGGTTGGGCGGGCATGATATAAAAGAGTGTGGCGGATTCCACGGTGGTTGGATCTGGAACAAAACGGGCCTTCATTTCCTCCATGGCTTTCGGCCCTGCCTTTTTCATCAGATCCAGCATGGCTTTGCCATAATCCGAACCCCATAACTTTTTGGCATTCACCCTCACAACCATGATGGAATTGTCCGGAACAAATGCAACCTCCGGCCCTGCGGTTGCAAAGCAAGAAGCAAACAAAACAAGAAGAACCGCGGGAATCCATTTTTGACGAATCATGAGTTACCCCTGACAGGAGCGTGCAATAAGAGGTGATTTGCATACCTTCAGGGTGCAAATTAAATGGGTGTGGTTCGTATGTCAACCGAAATGCCCGGACTAAGCAAGTATATCCTTGATCACATTGCCAAAGACATCCGTCAGGCGGAAGTCGCGCCCTTGGAAGCGGAAGTTAAGCCGTTTGTGATCGATACCCATCAGGTGCAGCATGGTGGCGTGGATATCATGGACGGGAACCGGCTTTTCAACGGCGTTGTAACCGAACTCATCGGTGTTGCCGTAACTGATGCCCCCCTTGATGCCACCGCCCGCCATCCACATGGAAAAGCCCTTCATATGATGGTCACGGCCGCTGCCCTGGGCCATGGGCGTGCGTCCAAACTCGGTTCCAAAAACAATCAGAGTTTCATCCAGCATTCCGCGCTGGCGAAGATCCTCGATGAGTGCCGCTGTGCCTCGATCCACTTCCTTGGCTGTACCCATGGAATGATCCTTCACTGCTCCATGGTGGTCCCAGTCGCGGTGGTAAAGCTGGATAAATCGCACGCCTCGCTCGGCCAGCCTTCGTGCCAATAGGCAGTTGCTGGCAAAGGATCCATCACCGGGGTTTGCACCGTATAAATCCAGAATGCGCTTGGGTTCCTTGGAAACATCCATGAGTTCCGGCACACTGGCCTGCATGCGAAATGCCATTTCATATTGGGCGATTCGGGCATCAATCTCCGGGTCGGACACAACTTCATTTTCCAGCCGATCCAGTTCTTGAACAGAACGCACAAGCGATTGCTGGCGGGCATTATCGACCCCGTTTGGGTTGTTGATGTACAGCACAGGTTCACCCGTGCCACGGAACTGCACACCTTGGAACCTGCTGGGCAAAAAGCCGGAGTGCCATTGTCTTGCGGCAATTGGCTGGCTTTGGCCAAACTTTCCGGTGGAAACCATGACCACGAAGCCAGGAAGGTTTTCGGTTTCTGCCCCAAGGCCATACCACAGCCATGAACCCATCGAAGGTTTCCCCGGAACCATGGTGCCGGTGTTCATGAACGTATGGGCGGGGTCATGGTTGATTGCCTCGGTGTGCAGCGACCGGATAATGCAAAGATGATCGGCAGCGCGCGCGCCAATCTCTGGAAAGATACTGCTGAACTCAAGCCCGCTTTTGCCATACTTCTGAAAGGGGTGCTGGGGGCCGAGGCAATTCAGCTTGGCTCCCTGAAGCTGGGCGATCTGCTGGCCCTTCGTAACCGATTCTGGCATGGGCTGGCCGTTCAACTTGGCCAGGGTTGGCTTTGGATCCCAGGTTTCCAAATGAGTCATACCGCCTGCCATGTAAAGGTAGATGACCCTTTTCACTTTTGCAGGGTGATGAATGGGGTTAACAACGCCCCTCGAGGGCGCGGCTTGAAGCATGGATGGATCCAGCATGGAGGCAAGCGCCAGAGAACCGATGCCGCCAGCCGACTTGCGAAGGAAGGCCCTGCGCTGATTTTGAAAATTGGGATGATTCATGGCGTGGTTCCTAGTTTCGGGAGATGGTTTCATGCAAGTTGAATAATGCCCTGGTGATACTGGTCCAGGCTGCAAGTTCGAGCGCTGGTAAATCTTTGTCCGCTGGCCGGTCACCAACCACTAGCAATTCCTTAACGGCTGCGGGTTCTTTGCCCAGTGAATCTCTGCTTGCCTTTAACAGATTTAGCAGCACTTCTTTTTCCTTTTCACGAGGCTGTCGTGAAAGGGTTCTTTGGAATGCGAACGCAATTTTCGTATCGTCGGCGTTGCCGCCTTCTTTCAAGATCTTTTCTGCAAATACTCGGGCTGCTTCGACCGCACAGGGGTCATTCAGCAGCGCCAATGCCTGCAGCGGGGTATTGGAGCGCACCCTGTCTGCGGAGCATTCCTCTCTACAGGATGCATCAAAAGCCAGCATGGCGGGGTGCAGGTATTGCCTTTGCCAGTGGGTATACAATCCCCGACGATAGACAGATTCCCCCGCATCCTTCTGCCATTCGCGGGTGGGGAAATTCAGGTAGGCCCAGTAGCCCCGGGGTTGGAAGGGTTTAACGCTGGCACCCCCCTGTTTGTCCACCAGAAGGCCACTCACCTGAAGGTAGACATCCCGAATGAATTCCGCCTCGATGCGCTGGCGTCCCTGCCTGCCAAGCCAGCGATTGAACGGATCTTTTTCCATCGCTTCTTTCGTGGGAACCGAGGACTGTTGATAGGTGGTGCTCATGACAATACGCTTCATGAACTTTTTAATGTCCCAATTGTCTTCGTAAAGCTGGCTGGCCAGCCAATCCAGAAGCTCCGGGTGGCTGGGCCATTCACCCTGCGAGCCAACATCCTCCAGCTTCCGGCTTAGGCCCTGGCCAAAGCAGATTTTCCAAAGCCTGTTTGCAAGCACCCGGGCGGTAAGAGGGTTGTCCCTGCTTACCAGCCATTGCGCCAGATCTTGGCGATCCAGCCTTTGTTTAGCGGGATTATTCGCCTGCGGAAGGAACGAGGGAGTGGCAGGCTGGACCACGGCACCGCTGTCATCCATCCAATTGCCACGGGCCAGCACCTTGATGGTGCGGGGGGTACGGGAAATGGTAGCCAACATGGTGGGAAGCGACTTCTCAAGCGCATCGCGCCTGGCCTGTGTCTGGGCTAGTTCGGCGCGATCTTTTTCCAGACTCTTGGCAATTCCACGGTGGAAGGAAGCAAGCTTTTGCTGCTGCGCATCGTTTCGCTTCAAGGCATCCATACTTAAGATGGCCAGCACATCGGCGGGAACCGAGTTGCCCTCACCCGCTTTCACAGGCTTTGGCGCATCGGTGATGGAAATGCGAAAATGGCCCAGAGTGTGGCTGCCTTTGCCATGATTCTGCTCAAGAGTAACCACGATATTGGAATCACCCTGCAGGTTTTCTTTAACTTGGAAGACTGCCTGCTGCGGTTTGGCAACCTCGGGCAAAATCGCCCAGCCCCACCCATCGCCCTTGGCATTGCCATCAATGGCTGAACTGGCTGTCCATTTCTTGTAGGGGTTGTTTTCCCCGGCAATAGTCTGTTCAAAAGTGGCGCTGGCATTCTCAAACGCAACGGTGGTAAAAGACTTGTCTTTGCTGTTTTCCAAACCGACATTCCATTCCGAAAGTACAAAGTTGCCGTTGCCCGCCCGCCCGGAACCACCAGCCGGAAGTGATCCGTGCGGCAGGGCCTCGATCTTCATGGCGGTGAAGGTTCCCTTGGGTAGCTTCAAGTTCAGAGTGTAAGTGTCCTTGTCCGGCTTTTTACCGGAGGCAAGCACCGCGCCATCTGCTTGAATATCAAGCTTGGCTCCCCCCTTGGAAACAGCCTTGGAAGGTTTTAATATCGTCCACTTGGGAGATTGTTTGAAGGAAGATTCCCAGGCTGCCTGTTCCTTGTCCAGTTCCATGGTCTGGGTATCCAGCTTTTTGCGAATGCCGGATATCTTTGCATCCAGGGAATCCAGCTCCGCTTTTTGCTGGGCGTTGGGTATGGTCATGCGCGGGCCGAAATCACTGCCGCCGTAAAGGCCCTTCTCGGTAATGTCCGCGAAGAAGGCTTCCATGCTGTAGAAGTCTTTCATGGAAAATGGATCAAACTTGTGGTCGTGGCATTCCGCGCAACCAAAAGTTGTTCCAAGCCAGGCCCCACTGATATTGCGAACTCTTTCAGCGGCATACTTTGCCAGATATTCTCGATCCTGCACCCCGCCCTCGGCACTCATCATGCCCAGGCGGTTGTAACCGCTTGCAATCTTTTGCTCCATGTTGGGGTTGGGAATCAAGTCTCCGGCGATCTGCTCAAATGTGAAACGATCGAAAGGTAAATTCTTGTTAAAGGAATTAATCACCCAATCACGATACGGCCAGACACTTACCGGCTGATCGCCATGATAACCAACACTGTCGGCGTATCTCACAAGGTCCAGCCAGAACACTGCCATGCGTTCACCATAATGCGGCGAAGCCAGCAAGCGATCCACTTGCTTTTCATAAGCCTTTTCGCTTTTGTCATCCAGAAAGGCCTTAACTTCCTCGGGCGTGGGTGGAAGTCCATTGAGGTCGAACGCAAGTCTTCGCAACAGGGTTATCTTGTCTGCCTGGGGACTGGGCTTCATTCCCTGTTCAGCAAGTTTTTCCAAAACAAAGGCATCGATGGGGCTTGCCACAAAATTGCTTATGTTTTGAAGGCCAGGCACCGTGGGTTTTTTCAAGGGCAGGAAAGCCCAGTGTCCCTCCCACCTGGCACCTTGATTGATCCAATCGCGGATCAATTGCTTCTGCTTTTCTTCGAGTTTCTTATTTGATTTGGCGGGCGGCATAAGCTCGTTGGCTTCATGGGTAACCAACCGCTTGTAAACCTCGCTGGCGTTGGCATTACCTGGAATGATGGCTGCATCACCCTTGCGTTTTCCTTTGGCACCTTCCTCGGTATCCAAGCGGAGTCCCGCCTTGCGGGTGCCCGAGTCCGGTCCATGGCAGGCGAAACAGTTTTCAGAAAGGATGGGTCTTATGTCTCGGTTGAATTCGATGGGCTTTTCTGCCGCCTGAAGGGCAACGACAAACATCCACGCCGAAACAATTGTAAAGGCAAATCTTGGCATGATAACAAGCTTCTCTAATACAGGTGGGAAAACCAACATTATTAGATTTCATCATAATCTTTGGGCACGGATCAGAAAAGTTCTTTCAGGCCAAAGCAGCGTGTTCAAAGAAGATTTTCAACTTTAACAGGATTAGTTATCGGCATTAGTTATCGGCAGACTAGTAATCGTTAAAATCGTTAAAATTTTCATTATTGCATTGATTGAGTCGGCAAGATTAATTGTCTTGAATTCAGAATGCCGATACTATTTAGAGCAAGATATCTCATCGATTTCCCGCCATTATTATCTTTTTTACGATGAGGGCTGTTTTCATGAAGGCTAATGTAACTAAGAAAAGTCCCAGGGGATTTACCCTGATTGAGTTATTGGTGGTTATCGCAATCATTGCGATTTTGATTGGCTTGCTGCTTCCAGCAGTTCAGAAAGTTCGTGAAGCCGCCGCCAGAATGCGGTGTGGTAATAATCTTAAGCAAATTGGTTTAGGCCAGTTAAATTACGAAGGCGTTTATGGAAAGTTTCCGGCAGGTAACAGGTTTGGAACCAGTGCGGCCTTGGACCGTCCCGGCGGGCTGGTGGATATTCTTCCATTCATTGAAATGGAAAACCTATTTAAACTGTATGATCTTAATGCCCCACCCAATGGGCAGGTTTATCCCGGGACAACGAAATTACTTGGATCAACAGTAGTTCAAACTTATATTTGCCCTTCAGATACTGATCCAGCTACAAACTCAACCAATGGAATGGCAAAGTCCAACTATGTGGCAAGTGGTGGTTCAGGCGCCCAGATTAACAATCCCAATTGCAGTTGTACCAGTGCCAATTTTAATACTTATGCTTTGGGGCCATATGACCCATCCGCAACCGCAAATCCCAATGGAGTTTATAGTCGTAGAGGCTATCAGGCGCGTATTGCAGATATTACCGATGGCTTAAGCAATACAATTTTATTTGGTGAAACAAGGCCAAGTTGTTCCAATCATGCAAACTCTGGTTGGGGTGCCGCCAATGGGGGGCAGGGTCTTGCTTCCACCATTTACCCAATTAACTTTTTCTCCTGTAATAATGCAGATGCGGATGGTTGCAAGCGGCCTTGTAATTGGTCTACCGAGCTTGGTTTTAAATCCCAACATGTGGGTGGAGCTAACTTTCTTTTTGGGGATGGTGCTGTTAGATTTTTGACCGAGAGCGTGGATCATACCATGTTTCAAAGATTGGGAGCTAAAGCCGATGGTCAGGCAGTTACTTTGCCATAAAAATTTGCTGGTTTTTATCCCACTTCTTGCATTCGTTGGATGTGGCGAAAGGTTTCATCCTGTTTCAGGCACAGTCACTGTCGATGGTAAACCCTTTGATAATGGTTCCATAACCATAGTCCCCTCAAAGGGTGGTTCACCCGCATATGGGGGAACCAACGAACAGGGAGAATTCACCCTGGAGACCAACAACAAGGCAGGTGTTCGAGCCGGAACATACAAAGTCACTTTGCAAAAGTTTGCATCTCCCAAGAAGATTTCAAAGTCCCAGGACGATGAGGGCAGAAATGGAAACTTCGATTCCATACCCAAATCTGTTGTCCCCGAGAATTACAGCAGTATCGAGAACACGCCCATTTCCATCACGGTTCCCAGTTCCGATGGAAAATACCTTATTGATGTGAAATCGAAGTAAGTTAATTACCCACGCAATAGATTGCCTGGTTCGATCTGAGGAATATCTGGTCGCCTGCAATGGCAGGGCTGGCGTTAAAGTCGGTTGGATCGTTAACGAACCGATTGATAGCCACCTGTTCAAATTTTTCCGAGGCTTTCCACACCACGGTTCCCTGCTTGCGAGTGACGCTGAAAAAATGGCCACCCGCCATCACCGTGCTTGCATAGACCGCCCGTGAAGCCCCGCCGCCCCCCTCGATTCCCGCGCGTTCCTGAAATACCAGGGCGCCTGTTTTGGTTTCTGCACAGGATGCCAGCCCCCGGTCATCCATCCAAAAAATGTTACCTTGATGCACAACGCCACAGGGCACATAAGATCCCTTGGTTGTTTCCCAAATTACATGCGTTGAGGTGACATCTCCCGAACCTCCCGCGCGAATAGCAACGGCACCAGTGCGGGGAAAACCACCAAATCCTATGGCGATGTCATCCGCCATCACCACGCTTGGCGAGACATTACCGGTAAGGGAGGATTGTGCCAGCCAGAAAAGTTTTCCTGTGTTTGGATTAATCCCCCAGAATTCGCCAGGCAGGGCCAGAACCAGTTCCATGCGACCTTGGGGGGTGTTGAACAGCGCAGGAGTACCGTAGCACAGTTCCAGTTTGGCACCCTCGGCTTTCCAAAGCTGCCTGCCGGTGTTTTTATCCAGCGCCAGCAAAGCACGGGCCTCCTCGGAAGCGTTCACAATCAGTTTGTCACCCACCAATATCGGACTGCTGGCAGAACCCCAGCGCCTGTTGGAAGACATGGTGCCAACGGGGGCATTCCAAAGTTCCCTGCCTTCCAGATCAAAGGTATAAACGCCCGCTTTGCCGAAAAAGCAATAGATTGCCTTACCATCGGTCACCGGAGTGGAGCTGGCGTAGCCATGCTCAGTAATGTAACCAGAGAAAGTGTCTTCAGGACCGGCGGATTTGATTTTCTTTTCCCAAAGGATGGATCCATCCTTGCGGTTCAGACAAATCAAATGCCTTAGAAGGTTATCTTTGCTGCCATTGGAACCATCCCCGTAACCGGAATAGCAGGTCACAAAAACCTTGTTTCCCAAAACAATCGGCGAAGAGGACCCCGGGCCGGGCAGCTTGGTAGTCCAGCGAAGATTCTCACTGGAAGACCATTTCAAAGGCGGGTTTTTGGAATTACTGATACCGTTGGAATTCGGCCCGCGAAACTGCGGCCAATCGCCGGGCTGCAAATAGGATTCATTTTGAATTGCCTGACTGGCTGATAAAGATACTTTTGCTTGCAGTGCAGGTCTGTTGGCTGGCTTCAGCAGGCTTGCACCAACCACACCACCAATTCCCATCAAGCTGACAAACAGCAGCAAGGGAATCAGTTTTCTTTTCATGATGCAAGCCCCAAAGCAATAGTGGTATTAACGCAGATTGCGCTTCCACTTTCTCTTGATGTTAAGTCTCTTTTTCCGATTCTTTCTTTTGGAGGTGCGTGCCATGTTAAGACCCTTTCTTTTTGAATTGCCTGAATAACTCGACCGGTGTTTCCAACAAGTTGGAAGGTACACACTTCAGCGGTGAATCTTACGACCAATATTTCTGCAAAACAAGGTGAAAGAAACTTAGACAGTTAAATATCAACACCAGAGCAAGGCATTTTTCTTCACCCCGCATGCGGCCCACCGCTATGATATTCTCCTATCGGAACCTTGATAGCCATACACAACTAAGGGCCAACAAACCATGAAGGCAATCCTGCTGGAACAACCCAAGAACTTCAAAATGATCGATATCGCGGAACCCGGCAAGCCGGATCCAGATGAGGCCCTTTTGAAGGTTCACAGAGTTGGCATTTGCGGAAGTGATTACAGTGGCTATCTGGGAAAGATGCCTTTTTACAGCTATCCTCGTATTCCCGGCCACGAGCTTGGAGTCGAAGTGGTCGAGGTTGGCAGCAATGTCACACATATCAAGGCTGGCGACCATTGCTGCGTGGAACCGTACATGAATTGCCTGAAGTGCCATAGCTGTGAACGCGGTTTCACCAACGCCTGTGAACACAACCAAACACTGGGTGTTCATGCAGATGGCGGCCTTCGCCCCTATTTCATACTTCCGGCGCGCAAGCTTTTTCCTTCTAAAAAATTAACCTTTGAGCAACTGGCACTTGTGGAAACCCTGGCCATCGGTGCCCATGCGGTAAATCGCTCCAAAGCCATGCCCGGGGAAAACGCCCTGATTATTGGCGCTGGCCCGATCGGACTTTCCACCTTGGAATTTGTCAAGCTTTCCGGTGCGCGCCCGATTGTTATGGATATGAATGAGCAAAGGCTGGACTTTGTCCGCACCCGCATGGGGGTAAAAGATGTCATTCTTTCCAAGGGCGATGGCAAGGAACTCGAAACCCTCAAGGAAATGACGAACGGCAGGCTGGCGCATGTGGTGGTCGATGCCACAGGCAGTAACAAATCCATGAGCCATGCCTATAACTATGTAGCCTTTGGCGGCAGATTGGTATGGGTGGGAATCACGCTGGATGTGATTAGCTTTACCCAAACCCTGATGCACCGCCATGAAATGACCTTCCTTGCCAGTAGAAATGCACTGCCTGGGGACTTTGTGCGAATCATTCAGCTAATTGAAGATGGGAAGATCGACACCAGACCATGGATTACGCACCACGCCCCACTGGATGGAATGATCGAAGCCTTCCCAGGTTGGATGAACCCGGAAAGCAAGGTCATCAAGGCCATCGTGAATGTTACCTAACGGATGCTGTGCTTTCTTCCGGTTGTCAGCGCGGTGATGATGGCAGCTATGGAGGCCTGATGAGGCTTTGCCATCGCCAGTTTTATCTCGCAGGTATGATAGACCTCGGGAAGCCCTTTTTGCTTCAGCAAGTCGGCAAGCTGATTTATCACTTCCGTGCTATCCGGCAAAAGCTCGGAAGCCAGATATAGTTTTTCAGGGTTGAATATTCGAAGAACCTGTTCCAGCCTTATCGCAAGCTGATCCAACAGTAGCTTTGGGTTGGATTCCATTTCGGAGGCGTAAGAGGCTTCACCCGAGAATCCATCCGGGTGGAGGTTAAGCGCCAAGCCTGCGTGACCTTCCAAAGGTTTGCCATCCACGATCACGCCAACATCGAAGCCATTACGAATATCCACAACCGCGAAGTTGAGCAGGTCGGGCATTTCCCTGATTAGCCGTTCCGCCAGGCATAGTCCCATGGCAGGCTTGCAAAGGACCATTTCCAAGCCGGTGGCCGAGGAAAGGTCTTTGGCAAATTTGCGATTTTCCAGGAAAGGCAACTCCGGGCATGAAAAGACAGTTTGATCTTTACTGTGAACCAAGGCATTAAGAATGACCCCAACCCCCAAAATTCGCTGTCCAGCCTTGGATTTTCTACCTTTGATGGAGTTGGCAAGCTGGCGGATTAATTCCTCATAGGTTTGGGGGATGGCAAAAGATTCTACATCAGGAGCCTGTTCACCATTTAGGCCCGCTGAACATATTTGCGCGAGACCTTTTTCCATTACCACCCCAACCACAATCACCTTGGAGGAGGCCATGCGAACGACTTTGCCGGGCCTTCCCAACTGGTTGCGAATGGGTTCACCTTCTTCAACCAACCTGTCATCCAGAAGGTCTTTGACAGTCCTTGTGATGGTAGGACCACTGATTCCTGTAATCCTTGAAATGTCCGCGCGGGAAAGAGCACCGTACTTTTGCAAAGCTTCTAAAACCACCTTGGTGTTCAGGTGTCTGAGTAGCGATGCCTGATGAAGCGAAGTGGAGCTATTTTTCTTTCTTAAGGAGCTAACTTTGGGGTGCATTTCAATGCCTATGGTAGGGGGCGTGGGGCATGATTACGATGTCAATCATTTTCATTAATGAAAATATTATGATAACCCATTCCCTTGTGCCATGCCAGAGGATGTTTTAACCTATAATTCATAAAGCAAAGCTGGCACCCAAGATGGGAAAAATGCCTGATTATAAAGTTACTTCCCACCAGTGATGACAAGATGAGGTCTTCTTTGAAACATATATTGCCATGTTTTTTGGCCCTGAATCTGTTATTGGGGTTTGATAAAGCTTTAATCGGTGCCGAGCCTGACCCCAAGACTTTTTTCAACAAAGAAGTTCAGCCTATTCTTCAGGCTCATTGCATGTCATGCCACGGTGCTGAGAAAAAAGTCAAAGGTGGTTTTAATCTATCTTCCCGTGAAGAACTTCTTAAGGGTGGCGATAGTGGCAAAGTGGTTCTGCTGGACAAGCCGGGGGAAAGCATCCTCTTGGATGCCATCCGTTATGGCGAAATGAAAATGCCACCCAAGGGGAAACTTCCCCAGGCACAGATCGACATTTTGGAAAAGTGGCTGAAGATGGGGGTTCCCTACGCCGATGGAGGTACTTCTGCCATGAAAAGCCATGGCCCACCCAAGGTGGATGAGGAAGCGCGTAACTTTTGGGCCTTCAAGCCTGTGAAGAAACCGACGGTGCCCCAAGTTAAGGATACTGCGTGGGTTCGCAACCCGGTGGATGCCTTCATTCTTCGAAAATTGGAAGACAATAATTATTCTCCAGCCGCACCTGCCAACAAGACTGCACTTCTGCGCAGGTTGCACTTTGCGGTTACCGGCATGCCCCCCACTTCAGCCGACGTCGAATCTTTCTTAAAGGATGATTCCAAGAATGCCTATGAGAACAGGGTGGATGCATTGCTTGCCTCGCGTCATTACGGCGAGCACTGGGCCCGGCATTGGCTGGACCTTGTGCGTTACGCGGAAACCAACAGCTTCGAACGAGATGGTATCAAGCCCAATGCCTGGAAATACCGCGACTATGTGATTCAAGCTTTTAACAAGGATATGCCCTACAGCCAGTTCATTCGGGAGCAGCTTGCCGGTGATGAACTGGACCGCGTGACCCGTGACAGTATGGTGGCGACCGGTTACTTTCGGCTTGGTTTATGGGATGATGAACCCGCGGACCCGCTTTTGCACTACTACGATCAGTTGGATGATATTGTGTCCACCACCGGGCAGACATTCCTGGGTCTTACCGTTGGCTGTGCTCGCTGCCACGATCACAAAATCGATCCGTTCCCCCAAAAGGACTACTACCGTTTCATGGCCTTCTTCCATGGCATTAACAGCTATGGGAATGGCCCTGCCTCGCAGCGCATTGTCGATGGCGATATCAAGGATCTTTCAGGAATAGTGCCAGGAGGTCGAAAGGCAGATGCGCAAAAACTTCGGGAATTAGAAATCAAGGCCCGGGATTATGATTCAAAGTTGGGCGATATCAATCGTCGAATCGGAAAGATCGAATCGGATTTTCAGGCAAAACTGCCCGGTGGTCAGCGGGATGATTTCAAACATGAAGTCCATAAGGTTCCACTGTTTGAAAAGCATTCCGGTTCTCTGATATCCAAGGAGGAACATCAGGAATGGCTGAAGCTAAGGGCGCAGCGCGAAGAGTTGAACAAGAACAAACCCTTGGTGCGTGAAACAGCACTGGCAGTTATTGAGCAGGGAAGCAAACCCCGCGAAACGTTCATTCTTATTCGCGGTATGCCTGCGGCCAAGGGAGAAAAGGTAACCCCGGGTTTTCCTGGTGTCATGGTTGCAGCCAACAGTTCCAACCCTAAAATTCCCGATGCAGAACAAGGTTCACAGACTTCGGGAAGAAGAAAGATCGTGGCAGAATGGATAGCCAGCGATACCAATCCGCTGACCGCCCGGGTGATGGCCAACAGGTTGTGGCAGTTTAACTTTGGCAGGGGAATTGTCCGCTCGACCAGCAACTTCGGTTACATGGGTACTCCACCCACGCATCCCGAGCTTCTCGACTACCTGGCAAGCGAGCTGGTTGCCAACGGCTGGAAGCTGAAACCCTTGCAAAGGCTGATCCTGACCTCGAACGCGTTTCGTATGGGTTCAAACCCATCTGCCGAGGCGCAGCAGAAAGATCCCGAGAATGACCTTCTTTCCCATTTTGATCTGCGTCGGCTTACCGCTGAAGAATTGCGGGATGCGATCCTGTCTGTAAGTGGCAACCTGAATCTGGAAAAGAAAGACGGGCCCAGCGTGTATCCGGTTATTCCCAAAGAGGTGCTTGCCGGCCAATCGCGTCCGGGTAGCGGGTGGGGTAAATCCACGCCGGAAGAGGCGGCCTCACGCAGTGTGTATGTTCACATCAAGCGATCACTCGCCGTTCCACTTTTAAATGTCTTTGATGCAGCCGACCCTGATTCGCCCTGCCCACAGCGCTTCACCACCACCCAGCCTTCCCAGGCGTTGGCACTCATTAACGGTGACTTCGCAAATGAGCAGGCAGCGCTCTTTGCCAAAAGCGTTCAGTCTGCGGTTGGGGATGATTCTCGCAAGCAGGTATCCACGGTGCTGGGAAGAGTTTACCAACGAAGCCCATCTTCTGCGGAGGTGGAACGCGGATTAAAGTTCCTGGAAGAATCTGTCCGGCAGGATGGCCTTACAAAAGAAGAAGCGCTTAGAAGGTTCTGTCTGGTGGCATTGAACCTGAATGAATTCCTTTTTTTAAACTAACTAAAACTACGAATACTGGTGCAATATGACAAAGAACTTTTGTGGCAGAACCCGTAGGGAGTTCATCTGGCAATCCGGTGCGGGTTTCACGGGTGTTGCGTTGGCGGGAATGCTGGAAGATTCTTTCTTTAAGGCCCATGCCGCTGCCCCATTCAATCCTTTGGCACCCAAAAAGCCACACCACGATCCCAAGGCCAAGTCCGTTATTTTCCTTTACATGTATGGTGGCCCAAGCCATATCGATACCTTCGATTACAAACCCAACATGGTGGGAATGGATGGAAAGACCATTACCGTGAAGACTTTTGGCAGGGGTGGCCACAAGAATCAAGGTCGGGTTGTCGAACCAAGGTGGAAGTTCAAGCAATATGGCCAGTCTGGCAAATGGGTGAGTGATCTTTTCCCCAATCTTGCCAGGCATGTGGATGACATGGCCTTCATTCACTCCATGACCGCGGATTCACCCATTCATGGCTCTGCCATGCTGCAGATGAATTCCGGCAAGGTTATTTCCGGTTCGCCCTGCATGGGCTCTTGGGTGAACTATGGTCTGGGTAGTGAAAACTCGAACCTTCCGGGCTTCGTGGTGATGCTGGACCCCCGTGGTGGTCCGATTAGTGGTGCCAAGAATTGGTCGAGTGGTTATATGCCTGCCCAATATGAGGGAACCCTGTTCCGCTCGCAGGGATCACCCATTCTGGACCTTGCGAGAAGGTCGGACATGAGCGAGGATCAGCAACGGCGCATTCTGGATGCCCTCAAATCTTACAACGAGGAACATTCCTCTTTAAACAGTTCCTACAGTGCGCTGAATGCCCGGGTTGCAAGCTATGAGCTTGCTTACCGCATGCAAGCCAGCGCGCCAGAGGCAACCGATATCACTCGGGAGACAGACAAAACCTTGAAACTGTATGGGCTGGACAATCCCAAGACCGCCGCTTTCGGCAGACAATGCCTGATGGCACGAAGACTGGCAGAGCGTGGCGTTCGCTTCATTCAGATTTACTCCGGTGGTGCCCACAACGATGATAACTGGGATGCCCATGGCGATTTAGAATTCAACCACAACATGCATGCCGGTGAGACAGACCTTCCCATTGCAGGCCTGCTAAGCGACCTGAAGCAGCGGGGTATGCTGGATTCGACCCTTGTCATCTGGGGTGGCGAGTTTGGCCGGCAACCCACCGCGGAATACGCCAAGGGTAGTGGCCGCGACCATAATGCCTATGGCTTTACCATGTGGATGGCGGGTGGTGGTATCAAGGGTGGAACCACTGTGGGTACCACCGATGAACTTGGCAGCAGGGCTGTCGAGAAACCCTTCCATGTGAAGCACCTGCATTCCACCGTCCTGGATCGCATGGGCCTTGACCCGGAAAGACTCACTTACTTCTACGGCGGGCTGGATCAGAAACTTGTCGGCGTGGAGGGTGCGGAACCCATTCGCGAGGTTATGGCCTAATCAAGGAACTATTTTTATGAAACATTTGCTGGCGCTTTGCTCCCTTTTTACTTCTTGTACACTTGTTCTTGCCGCTGAACCCTCTTACCGCGTGCTCGCAGCCGACAAAGGCAAGGTTGCCATTGTGGACGCGCAGGGAAAGGTGGAATGGGAATTCGCCAACAAGGCGGAAACCCACGACATCCAGTTGCTGCCTAATGGCAATGTGCTTTTGCCCCTGCCCAAATCGGTGATCGCCGAGGTGAATCGCGAAGGCAAGGTGGTCTGGCAATATGAATGCAAACCAAAGGCCGGATATACCGGGAGGATTGAGGTACACGCCTTCCAGCAGCTTCCCGATGGAAATGTCATGATCGCCGAGTCTGGCAATCGCCGAATTATCGAGGTGAACCGGGAAGGCAAGATTGTCCGTGAAGTTTCTCTGACTGTTGAAAATCCCAATCCGCACCGCGATACCCGCATGGCTCGCAAACTTGAGAATGGTAATTATCTCGTCTGCCATGAAGGTGACGGAAAGATTCGTGAATACGATCCCACTGGCAAAGTTGTGTGGACTTATCAGATGGAACTTGGTGGCAGACCCAAAGCACCCGGCCATGGCGTGGAAGGCCATGGAATCGAGGTTTACGGCGCCATCAGGCTTCCGAATGGAAACACCCTGATCGCCGGGGGTAACAATAACCGGGTTCTGGAGGTAAATTCCAAGGGTGAGATCGTCTGGAAGATTGACCACAATGAACTGCCCGGCATCCAGCTTGCATGGGTTACCACTCTGCACGCCCTTCCCAACGGGAATATCATTGTCGGAAATTGCCATGCCGGCCCGAACAACCCCCAACTTTTTGAAGTCACCCGCGACAAGAAAGTGGTTTGGAAATTCAACGACTTCAAGACTTTTGGCAATGGCCTAGCTACCAGCCATGTGCTGGACATCAAGGCTATCCGTTAACTTTCCCTTTCTAATTTTTTTGAAAGCTCCACGAAGATGAAGCGATTTATTTTGATTCTGATGGCTGCTGTATTTCTTGCGCCACTTTTTGTCCTTCAGGCGCAGGATACCAAATCCAAGGCAAAGGCCGCTGCAAAGGGCGCTGCCTTTACTTACAAGGATTCAGCCCCCAAAAAGCATGATCTTAAGGAGCGTGCCAGCAAGATTGATCCGCGTGCCAAGGCTCATCCGGAAATCGACTTTGTCTTCGAGAAAGATGGTAAACCCGCGGACTTTGAAAATGCCAGTGTGGATACCCGGGTGCCAGCGCAGGGCAAGCTGGTAATCTGGCTGATGGGCTACAATTCCCAGCTTTTTGATCGTTTGACAAGTTATGGCCTCCATGCCATACAGGTGCATTATGCCAATGGCTGGTTCGGCAAGTTTGGCAAGGAGCCACCCCCGGCAGACGAAAAGTTCCTGGGAAAGATCCGTTTAGAAGCTGCCACCGGGGAAGACTTCTCCGATGTGGTGAATATTCCCAAGCCGGATGGCATCATGGAACGATCCATTCAGTTTGTAAAGTGGCTAGCCAAGAACAACCCACAGGGCAACTGGGGGTATTTCCTCACACCTGATGGCAAAGATCTGCGCTGGGATCGCGTGATTCTTTCCGGAAGTTCCCATGGTTCCACCACTGCCGCGCGTTTTGCCATCCATCAGAAAGTTGACCGGGTTGTGATGTTCTGCGGTCCACGCGACCAGTACGACAATTGGCAGGGAATTCCTTCCGCCACTCCTTCCAATCGATTCTTCGGCTTCAGCCATGTTCTGGATGGTGGCTGGAAGGGTGATCATTATTGCAGATCCTGGCAATTGCTTGGCCTGAACAAATATGGTCCGATTGTGAATGTGGACAAGGTTTCCGCGCCTTTTGAAAACTCCCGCAGGCTAATCACCGACGCCGATGTGAAGAATGATGAAAAGAAAGCCCATAGCTGCGTAACCCCGGGTGGTGCCGCGGTTAAAGATAAGTCTGGAAAGTTCATCCATGAGGATGTGTGGCGTTACATGTTCAACCATCCCGTGGATCAGGTCGGCAAGGAAGTTCCTGTCGATCCTGACTGCAAGATGAATCTTCGAAAAACCAAATAGGATACTTCCATGAGATGGATTTTCGCGTTTCTTGCCTGTGCCATGGTTACCAGTCACCTTGGCGCGGCACAGAAGCCTAATGTGTTATTGATTTGCGTGGATGACCTGAAGCCGATCCTTGGCTGCTATGGTGATAAGACAGTCAAAAGCCCCAATATCGACAGACTTGCAGGCAGGGGCATGGTGTTTGAAAGCGCCTACTGTAATCAGGCGGTCTGTTCCCCTTCCAGAAACGCGCTGCTAACCAGTTTGCGTTCACAGACCTTGGGCATCTACGATCTGGCGACAAACTTTCGAAAATCTCGCCCTGATGCCATCACCCTTCCGCAGTATTTTAAGAATCATGGCTACCGTACTGAGGGCTTGGGGAAAATCTTTCATGTGGGTCATGGCAACCAAGAAGACCCGCAATCATGGAGTGTTCCCCACTTTTCTGCCAAGAGTATCGGTTACGCGCTGGATTCCAACAAAGCCACTCAGACCCGTGAAGGCGCGCTTTTTGAAAATATGAACCCGGCAAACCTTCCCAAGGGTGCCGCGTACGAAAAAGCTGATGTCCCTGACGATGCCTATGGCGATGGAAAACTTGCCCATGAAGCGGTTCGAAGATTACAGCAAGCAGCCCAAAAGCCCTCCGAGCCATTCTTTCTGGCAGTGGGTTTCCTGAAACCACACCTGCCTTTCTGCGCCCCCAAAAAATACTGGGACCTTTATGATCCAAAGTCATTCCAGCTTGCAACCATCAAGGAACCTCCCCAGGGTGCTCCTGCCTTTGCCCCACAGTTTGGTGGTGAATTGCGAAATTACAAGGATATGCCCGCCAAGGGTGCCATCCCTGAGGATGAACAGCGTAACCTAATCCATGGTTACCATGCCGCGGTAAGTTACATGGATGCCCAGCTTGGCAAAGTTCTGGATGCTTTGGATAATACCGGGCTCTCCAAAAATACTATCATCGTGCTTTGGGGTGACCACGGCTGGCATTTGGGTGACCATGGTATGTGGTGCAAGCATACCAACTACGAACAGGCGACGCGAATTCCCTTAATTTTTGTTGCCCCCGGGGTGGCGAAAGCCAATACCAGAACTTTCTCCATGGTGGAATCGGTGGATGTTTATCCTTCACTTGCAGAACTGGCGGGGCTTCCCGCTCCAAAAAATGTCGAGGGAACCAGCGTGGTTCCGATTCTGAAAGAACCATCTGCAAGGACGAAAGAATACATTCTGCATGTTTATCCCAGAGGTGAAGGGCTGGGAAGGGCTGTTCGCACCTCCACCCATCGACTTGTCGAATGGCGTAAAGTGGATGCACCTTCCGACACCGCAGTATTTGAACTTTACGACTACAAAAAAGATCCGGAGGAAACCAAAAACCTTGCCGGCGAACAACCCAAGACCGTGGAACAATTGCGCGAAATTCTGAAAAAGCAACCGGAACCCAAAGCCCAGATCCAATCCGGTAACAACACCAAGAAAGGCAAAAAAGCCAAAGGGTGATCTCGGAAAATGAGCTTGGAACAATTCAACTTGGATGGCAATTCGCGTGCGGAAACACGTCCTGTGCGAAGGCGCACACGCACCTTTCGTCCCAACTATCTTTCTTTTTCCGGCACCTACCAGTGCAACCTGTCATGCCCACATTGCTGTGTGCCGATTGAATGGCCCGATCGGCTTGATATTCCCACCGCCCTACGCTTTCTTGAAGATGCTCGCAATCATGGCGTGGAAATTTTAGGCCTTACCGGTGGGGAGCCATTCCTTTATCCGGAGTTTGTCCATAAGATCATTGCCCGGGCTGTAGAACTCGGTTTTCGTTTCGACAAGATTCAAACAAATGGGGTATGGTTCGAGGATGAAGCGCAACTCACCAAAACGCTTCGGCCTTTGGCAAAAGTCGGTTTTTCCGGACGATTCGGTTTAAGTGTCGACAAGTTTCATGGCAAACATACCGCCAAGGCTGCAACCTTCTGTCTGGTTACCAAAAAATTATTCAAGCGGGATGATGCAGTTTCACTTTCTTATGCAAGCCGTTCTCCCCATCAGGGGTTGGAACCCGTCAAAGACCTAGCCAAACAATTGAATGCCATATTGGATTGGTCGGAACTTCTTGGCAGGTACATCATGGTTTCGCCGGAGTTGACCATGACTTTGAATTGGAACCATCTGGCTCCGGTGGAGCGTGCTGAAAAGCTGACTGGCGCATGGGATGGAGAATGGTTCAAGGAAGATTACTGTGAAGGCCCCGGCCAGGCACTGATTGTCACCCCCAAGGGCGAAGTGAAACCATGCTGTGGTTTTGCCTCGGATTTGGATCAGCTAACAATCGGTAACATTTATCAGGATGATGTCTCAACCATCATTCGCAGGGCCCGCAAGCATCCCTATGTGGGTAAAATTTTTCGTGAAGGTCTTACCGCAATACGCGACCAAATTTTGCGAGATAACCCAGATTCCCTTCCGGGGAAGACAAGCAACCACTGCTTTTTCTGCTGGTATGCCCTAACCCGTGGACTTGCCAAGGATATGCCGGCCGGTGGTGGCCAAGTTGGCAATTGGACCGGATTAATCGAACTAGGTCTGCCCAAAATCAAAAAACATTCACCTTAGCCTGACTGATATTTTTCTCCCCCATTACCCCCCCCTCTTCCGGCGAAAGAGGTTTGGTTGATGGGGAATGCTTTTATGCGTTTCACCAATAATCCTCCCGGGGGGTTCACCCCCCACGTTCACCATGCAAGGTTTTATTTCAGACGGGTCATTTCGAAGAGGTTTGTGGCTTGCGGGCCGAGGAAACCCTCGTAACGAGTTTCGTTGCCAGTCTTGGTATCCACAAAGGGGTCGCGTTGCGCCAATTCGAAATAAGCATAAGACCATGGTAGTAAGATCTGTGAACCGCCATCCATTACCGGAACTTGTACCATGACCGCCTCGGTTGCAGTCTGTCGCAGTTTGGATCCCTTTTCGCCTTCGATTTCCCTCTTCATCGGAACACCAGCCTTGGCGAGTGCCTGGCTGGTTTTATCGATATCCGAAAGCGGGCCCGGTCCATGGGAATTGATTAGCGAGGTAAAATGGTTGACCGCATAGCCATGCACCAGCACCCATGCGCCGTACTGCGTCTCTTTGTTTAATTCCAGCACATGTTCCCTCACGGGCAAGTTCCAGGGCAGTTCCAGAAAGTAGGAATCAACCTGCGCCAGCAGGGTGTTGGCTTCTTCCTTGGGCAAGGATTCCAAATTTTGCAGGCCTGAAAGCAGTTCTACGGATGGTGCTAGTCGATGAGATGCAAGCAGCGATTGGATGATTCGTTGGGATGTGGAAGAAAGTTCCCAGGTGCGTAATTCCGAGATAAATATCTTTGGAAACTTCGGATGCGGGTGCTGAAAATAGATCGCACCAAGGTGTTTGTCTTCAAACTGGTAGCATTCCACTCCGCGGTAACCAAGGGCCTCGAAAATACGGGAAAGGGTTGAGATACCGGTTTGAGGGTCTTGGTTGGCGAAAGTTCGCAGGGCGATATGGTCGTTAAAGAATGTGGCGTTCGCCTCATGCACCAGCTTTTCGTACACCTGCACATATTGCACACGGGAGCGGTATTGCAGCCAGAGCCTGTCAAATAGCTGCAAGGCAAATCGTTCGCGTTTGTTGTGGGTTTCGATTCTTTCGTGCGGTCCGTGGATGGCAAACGACATGGCTCGATCCTCCGTGGGGCCGATGATTTTGGCTGGGCATCGGCTGGCCTGGCTGTCTCTACTCATTATTTTATCCATCCGCAGGCTCGATGTGCGCATATACAGCGTAGAATTTGATAGATGAATCCCTCGGCCTATCGTCGCAAATCAGGAGGGAATTGCCATGACACAGATTGAGCTATTGCAGGTTCCGGACATCCACACCGATCTTCCCGGGCCGTTATCCCGAAAGATCATCGAAACCGACGAGCAATACACTTCGCCTTCTTACACGCGCTTTTATCCCTTGGTTGCGAAGCAAGGCCGTGGCGCGGTGCTGGAGGACATGGACGGCAATCTTTTCCTGGATTTTACCTCGGGCATCGCAGTTTGCTCCACAGGCCATTGTCACCCCCGGATTGTCAGGGCCATTCAGCAACAGGCGGAAAACCTGATCCATATGTCTGGCACGGATTTTTATTATCAACCACAGGCAGATCTTGCGCGCAAGCTGGCGATGATGGCTCCGGGCAGTTCACCCAAGCGTGTGTTCTTTGCCAACTCCGGCGCCGAAAGTGTGGAGGCTGCCTTCAAGCTGGCTCGTTACCATACCCGCCGTAACTTGGTGATATCCTTCTTTGGTGGATTTCATGGAAGAACCATGGGGGCACTTTCGCTGACGGGCAGCAAAGCCATCCAAAGGCACCGCTTCCAACCGTTGGTCCCGGGAGTCGTTCACACCCCTTATGCCAACTGTATTCGTTGCCCGATGAACAAGACCTATCCCGGCTGCCAGGTTGCCTGTGTGGATGAAATTGAGAAGGTCTTATTCCGGCATACCATTTCGCCGGATGAAGTAGCCGCTGTGGTGGTCGAACCAATTCAGGGCGAGGGCGGGTACTTGGTGCCTCCCATCGAATTTCATCAAAAACTTCGTGAGATCACCCGCAGGCATGGAATCCTTCTGGTGGCAGACGAAGTTCAAAGTGGCATGGGTCGAACTGGTCGGATGTTTGCCATGGAGCATTTCGGGGTTGAACCGGATATCACTTGCCTGGCCAAGGGAATTGCGTCTGGTATGCCACTAGGTGCCATGATCGCCCGGGAAGATCTGATGACTTGGCAGCCGGGTTCGCATGCCAGCACCTTTGGCGGAAACCCAATTTCCTGTGCGGCAGCGTTGGAAACTATCGCTATTCTTGAAGAGGAGTTGATTCATAATGCCAGGGTTGTGGGTGATTACCTGAAAGAATTGTTGGTGGCGCTGAAGGACAAACACACGGTGGTCGGAGATGTCCGCGGTTTGGGATTAATGCTGGCGATTGACCTGGTGAAGGACCGCCAGACGATGGAGCCAGATGTGGAGCTTCGCAATGCGTTGGTGCAATCCTGCTTCCTGAAGGGTTTGTTGTTACTGGGCTGTGGGCAAAGTGCCATTCGATTCTGCCCGCCATTGGTCATTCACGAAAGGGATGCCGCCACCGCGGTAAGGATTCTGGATCAGGCCTTGGTGGAACATCATCGGAGGTGACCCATGGTGGAAGCTATCTTGGAAAAATTGGGTTTGGTGGGAAACCTAACCGGGGTTTATTCGAATGGTTGGTTTCATCATCCGGGTGGCACACTGGTGGAGTCCATCAACCCTTCCAATGGTAAAACTTTGGCCAAGGTGATTACAGCCTCGGAAAGTGATTACCAAACCATGGTAACCAACGCGCAGGCTGCCTTCGGCAAATGGAGTCGGGTTCCTGCGCCTGTGCGCGCCCAAATCATCAGGCAGTTTGGCGAGGCCCTACGCTTTCACAAAAAAGATCTTGGAATGTTGATCACCTTGGAAACAGGTAAGATTCTTGCTGAGGGAGAGGGAGAAGTTCAGGAAATGATCGATATGTGTGACTTTGCGGTGGGTCTTTCCCGCCAGCTTTCAGGGGTCACACTTTCCAGCGAACGACCAAATCACCGGATGTTCGAGCAATGGCACCCTTTGGGGGTGGTGGGAATCATCTCGGCGTTCAACTTTCCTGCGGCAGTTTGGGCTTGGAACTCGTTGCTGGCCGCCATCACCGGCAACACCATGATTTGGAAACCTTCAGCACGCACCCCGCTGACATCCATCGCGGTGCATAAAATTCTTGCACCCATCCTTGTGGAACATCATAGCCAGGGTGTCTTTCATCTTTGCGTTACCGAGGGGCATCTTGGTGCCAATTGGCTGGCAAGGGATATTCGCATTCCCATGGTTAGCGCCACGGGAAGTTCGCAAATGGGAAAGGAGGTGGGGAGCCTGGTGGCCCAGCGACTTGGAAAAACTCTGCTGGAACTGGGGGGAAACAACGCAGCCATAGTAACCCCGAGTGCAAACTGCAGCCTTGCGCTTCGGGCTATTGTATTTGCAGCGGTCGGTACTGCCGGGCAACGCTGCACCACGCTGAGAAGGCTTTTTGTTCATCGCAGTATGGAGAAAGAATTTGTGGAAAAGCTGGTGGGTGCCTTTCGCAGCATTCGGATTGGCAACCCCTGGGAGGCAGGCATCCTGATGGGGCCACTAATTTCCGAGCAGGCGGTAACCAACATGTTGCAGGTGATAGACCTTGCAAAGTCGCAGGGGGCAAAACTATTGCATGGGGGAAGAAGGTTGGATCGCGCCGGCTTTTTTGTGGAACCTGCCATCCTGCAGGCAGATCCTTCCATGCCGGTGGTGGCCCGGGAAACATTTGCGCCGATTCTTTATGTCATGCCCTACGAGAATCTTGCTGATGCCATCCGGTATCAAAATGCAGTCAGCCAGGGATTGTCCTCTGCCATATTCACCGAACAACTTACGGAGATGGAGGAATTCCTTTCGGTACAAGGAAGTGATTGCGGGATAGCGAATGTGAATATGGGTACTTCCGGGGCGGAGATTGGTGGTTCGTTTGGGGGCGAGAAAGAAAGTGGCGGCGGTCGTGAAGCCGGGGCCGATTCCTGGAAGAATTATATGCGCAGGCAAACTTGTACCATCAACTACGGAAAAGACCTGCCCCTTTCGCAGGGCGTGCGGTTTGACCTGTGAACCATTTGTTTGACTAATTGATGTTATTTAACAAATTTAACTCCTAAAACAGTTCAGTTTTTTACCAACTCCTCCGTGGTTGCCCAAACACCCATCCAAAATCAGATAGTTCGTCTGTTTTTTGTAATTATTTTAAGGTATCGTCCGCCCCTTATTCAGAGCATGATGCTTTGAATAAATCCTGGCATGGAAGACAGGACGCAACGAAGGGATTCGAAATGTTGACTCGCAAAAGTTGCTTGAAGATTGCCTTGATGGTTGGCTTGGTACCATTGGCAGGTTGTGGAACCTCCTCGATGGCCCAGCGTTCTGGTACCACCAAGGATGTGGCCATGCAACGCCCAAACATTCGAACCAGAGCGGTCAGCGCTGACAGTGCAAGTGAGCTTCGCATACCCGCCACTCCGGTAAGTGCTTCTGGTGGAAGTCAGCGAGTTTCCAACAACGACATTCCTTTGGTTCCAATTCCACCTGTGCCACGCAAAGAGGAAGTTCAGCAGACTAACATCGCACGAACGAACCTCAACCCTGCCAACCCAAACACCATGTCCAACTTCCCCACGGAAAGGACAGACATCAGTCCAAACAGCAACCCCGCCAAGTCTGCTGAAACCAAACAAACCCCGCTTGGCAAGGATATCAATGTGCCCGGCGACCCCATGAAAACCCTTTATCAAAGGGCTGCCGCCAAGACCAATGCCCTGGAATCCTATATTGTCCGCCTTGTTCGCAGGGAAGTTATTAATGGTAAGAAAAAACCCGAAGAACTGATGTTAATGAAATATCGCCGCGCGCCCCTGAGCATTTATTTCAAATGGCTGGAAGGTGAAGGCGCTGGTCGCGAAGTTGTGTATGTCGAGAATCAGTATGAAAACAAGATTCATTCGCTGCTTGCCGCTGGTGACATTCCGTTCATGCCGGGTGGCAAAAGAATGGCGATGGCGCCAGATAGCATTTTTGTGAAAAACGCAAGCCGCCACACGATTCAGGATGCCGGTTTTGTTCCCCTGATCACCGCACTTGGCAAGGCGATCGATGCCCAGTCTCGAAGAGACTCTCGCTTTGGTACCGTGAAGTACCACCCCGCGCAGGTCCGCAAGGATATCCCCGTGCCAACCGAGGCGTTGGAACATTTCATACCAGCCGGGTTGGAATCTGACCTTCCCAAGGGTGGCCGAAGGTTTGTTTCCTTTGATCCGGAAACCTATCTGCCCATGCTGATCGTTACCTACGATGAAAGGAACGAGGAAGTGGAATACTATCGTTACGACCGCTTCCAGAACCCTGTTCATTTGGATAATAAAGATTTTAACCCGGATATCTTGTGGGCGAAGCCTGGTACTCAGGTTGGTTTAAGGAAGTAACGACCTGCGAAAAAAGCAGGGAATAAATGTCAATCTGACAGGAAATAGGCGAATTCTGGCCGATTTTCGAGAATAAGCGATTCTTGAAAATCGGCCTATCTTATTTGATACCAATACTTTGCGGGTTTAGAGTACTATTGTCCTCTTGCGGTACATCATTTGCACATATTAGAATAGAAGCCATGACAAAGGGCCCTTGGGCCCCGTGGTTACTTTGGCTATAAAGCTTTTCGATACCTGAGGTTAGTGGCGTGACTTTTGCCACGAAAGAAAATTACTCGATTCTTATTGCCGACGATGATTCCTCGTCGCGTGAGGCCCTTCGGGATATCATGGCGCACGAGGGGTACCAAACCGTTCTAGCCTCGTGTGGAGAAGAGGCGGTGGACCTGATTCGTGAGGCTCCGGTGCATTTGGCGGTTTTGGATATGCACATGAACACGCTCACCGGTTTGGAAACCCTTCACCTTGCCCGCCAGATTCACAACGCACTGCCAGCTATCTTGGTGACAGGTGACCCCACAGAAAACATCATCCGACAGGCCCATCAGGCGCTTGTTTACAGTGTGCTTCCGAAGCCGGTAAACAAATCGATGGTGCTTTACACCGTCATGCGGGCTCTTAAGCGTTTTTATGGATCCATTCCGGGGGGGGATTGAACCTCTTCGGTTTTCTTTGTTCTGCAGCTTTTGAGGAGTTTGTTTCGATGGCATTGAAACCTTTGAACGACAAGATTGTGGTCAAACGCCTGGAGGCGGATGATAAGACTGCTGGTGGCATTCTTCTTCCAGATAGTGCCAAGGAAAAGCCAAAACAGGGCAAGGTGCTTTCCCTGGGTGAAGGCAAGGTGCTGGATAACGGCAAGCGTGCCTCTTTCCAGGTTAAGGAAGGCGATAAGGTTCTTTTTTCCTCTTATGCTGGCAGCGAAATCCAGATTGATGGTCAGGAATACCTGATCATGACCGAGGATGACATTCTGGCGATTGTTTCCTAAACCGCCAGACCTTCGTCATGGATGTGACAAGCACCCGGGTTAACCCCGGGTGTTTTCTTATTTGGTGTGTTTTTCAGGTTTGCATCGTTAAAATTAATGTGTGATCTTTTCCAACAGCTAGCCTGGAGTTGGCTCATGAGATTTCTATCCGCATCATGCCTGTTCTTGGTTCTGGGTACATGTTTGGTCGGCCAGGAAAGTGCCGATTCAAAAAAGCAATGGAATGACTCCGTGGACAGGGCAGTGAAGTTTCTGCGCTCCACGCAATCTGATGACGGTAGCTGGAGTTCCAAATCCAGCCCGGGTATTACAGGAATTATCATCACAGGTCTTTTGCGAACAGGCAAAGTGACCACCGATGACCCGATGGTAGCCAAGGGCCTTAAGTACATTGAGGGATTGATCAACACCAAGGCCGGTCATATTGCAGGTGCTGACCCCAAGATGCAACTGCAAAATTATGTCACCTCGGTGAATGTGATGGCGCTTGCGGCGGCAGGCAAAGATTCCTATAAATCAGTGATTGCAGATGCCTCTAAATTCCTCAGGCAGTTGCAATGGGATGAATCCGAGGGGAAGACCAACAAGGATGATTACTTTGGCGGGGCCGGCTATGACAGCAAATCACGCCCGGATCTTTCCAACACCGCTTTCTTTCTGGATGCGCTGCAAGCCGCAGGGGTTCCCAAGGATGACCCCGCCTTTAAGAAGGCTCTGGTGTTTGTAAGCCGTTGTCAGAACATCAAAGGCGAAACCAATGACCAGCCCTGGGCTGGCAAGATTAATGATGGGAGTTTCATCTACAGTGCCGCGGCAGGTGGTGCGGTCCGTAACGCCGATGGACCCGCTGGGGATGGTTCTATGCCTGGTTATGCCAGCATGACTTATGCGGGTATTAAGAGCATGATTTACTGCGGCGTTTCCAAGGATGACCCCAGGGTTAAAAAAGCTTTTGAATGGGTTAGCGCCAACTATAGCCTGGAGAACAATCCTGGTATGCCTCCCCAGCGTGCGCAGTGGGGGCTCTTTTACTACTACAACACCCTCGCCAAAGCGCTTTCCGCCATGGAAGTAAATGAGATCAAGGACAAGGTTGGCAAAACCCATGACTGGCGATCTGAGTTGGTAAGCACCATTTCGAAAAAACAATCCCCGGATGGATCGTGGATAAATCCGATGGACCGTTGGATGGAGGGTGACCCCAATCTGGTGACCGGTTTCGCCCTCATGGCCCTTAGCCATGTCAAACCCAAGAACTAACTTATTCGCCTGCTTGCTGGCATGCTGGGCATGGTTCATGCCCGGTTTGGCTGGCGCACACCCTGTTCTATCAGAAAACCATGACAGGGTCATTCGGGTGGTTTTACAGCCAGACCGGGTGATTGTGCATTATCTGTTGGAAGTGGATGAGTTGCGCGCGGCCCGGGACCTTTCCGGCCTTTCGGAAGAGGAACGCTCTAAAATCCGCAGCAGGCAGCAACTGCACGACACCTACTTGGATTACATGGCAAAGGTGCTGGCAAACAACCTGCAATTAAAGCTTGCCGATAAAACTCTGGGTGTGGTGCTAGGCCCGAAGACCATCACCTCCACCGACCATCTGGCTTGCAAATTCCAGTTTCAATTTCCTTTCACCGAGATGCCTGAAGGTCTTTTGGATTTGCATTTTCATGAGGGAAACTTTGAGGAGGATGATTTTTCAAAATTGGACTTGGCAATCGAACAGGGTGAGGAAGCGCAATGCAGGCTGATCCAGTTTCCCTCCGAGGAGTTACGCAAAAAGGTTTTCATGGACCGCGCCCCGGGTGATATGCAAAAGCTGAGGACTTTGCGCTTGGCTTTTGTGCCAAAGGATTTGCAGCACAACGCACCAATGGAAAAGGATTCCAAACCAGAGGCAAAAAAGGATCATGGCGAGGAATCCCTCTTTCATCTTCTGCTGGATGACAAGAACAATCGCTGGTTTCTGTTTCTGTTGGCCATGATGTTTGGGGCGGCTCATGCTCTTACACCCGGCCATGGAAAGACCCTGGCCGCAGCCTATCTGGTGGCGGAGAAGGGTACTATCGGCCATGCTCTTCTGCTGGGTCTTTCCACCACGGTTTCCCATACAGCGGCTGTTTTTCTTTTGGCCATCTTGCTTCCCTGGTTGTTTCCAGACACCGGCTCCAAGCAGGTCGAATCGGTACTTGGGTTCGCAGGGGGATTGATCATTGCTGGGTTGGGGTTTTGGTTGTTTCTGAAGCGTGTGCTAAACCAGGCGGACCATTACCATGGCCCTTTGTCGGGCCATAGCCATCTTCCCGATGGGAGCGTGGTGTTTCACGAGCCTGCACCCGGAATCCGTGGAATCCTGCTGCTGGGCCTGGCAGGCGGAATGATTCCCTGTTGGGATGCCGTGGCTATGCTTCTTTTTGCCATCAGTGCAGGGATGCTAACCTGGGCTGTTCCACTGCTGATTGCGTTCAGCATCGGTCTGGCGTCCGTTCTGGTCATCGTGGGTGTGTTGGTTGTGAAGGCCAGAGATGCCATCGGTAAATCCGGCTTAAAGGCAGATTGGATGGATCGCGCCAGCAGAGTTCTTCCCATCTTCAGCGCGGTGGTGGTAACGCTGATTGGTTTTTGGCTTTGTTCCGAAAGCCTGAAGTAGGGTTACTTTTTTCCTATGCAGTACAATCCATCATGGGCCCGGAGAATCAATTTACCATCTGCTACGGCAGGCGAGGCCAGAATAGGCGAGCCGAGATCATTTTTCGCCACCACTTCGAACTTGTCTGCGGCCTTTACCACATAAACTTTTCCTGTTTCACTTGGCACATATAGCAGGCCACCTGCCTCGATGGGTGAGGCCGAGAATTGGTCTGGCAATCTTTCAGTCCAGATGAGTTTTCCAGTTTCCGCATCCAGGCAGGTGGAAACACCAAGATCGTTGAAGGTGTAAAGGCGTTGGTTCAAAAGCAGAGGTGAAGGAACATGTGGCCCGTTTCGCACAGATTTCCAAACCGTGTTAGTTTCTGTGATGTTGCCGCCAGTGCCAAGTCGAAAAGCAATGGTCGGCCCGTTCCTTCCCGAGGCGCTGTAAGCTAGGTCTTTACCCACTACGATGGTTGGAACCACCTCCACGGTGGGACCTTCCAGTTTCCAAAGTTCGTTGCCTGTGGCTGGATCGTAGCCTTTGACTGTTTTACTGCCGGCAAAAATCACTTCATCGCGATCTCCTACACGAATCACCACCGGGGTGCACCAAGTCATGGCGCGGTCCCGCTTTTGCTTCCAGAATTCTTTGCCAGTCTTCTTATCCAATGCGATGCAGATGGAATCAGACTGATTTTGATCATGGAAAAACAGAACCAGATCGTTATGAATGATGGGGCTTGAACCCGTGCCATGGGTAGTCTTGATGTTCAGGTTGTTGTAGTTCCAGAGGATCTTACCTTGAAAATCCAGACAAAAAAGGCCAGCGCTGCCCAGAAAAACAACCACCCTTTCACCATCGGTTACAGGGGTTGCAGAGGCAAAGCCATTCTTGTCGCGAACACCGGCTTCCGGTTTGCTTTCCGGCGCGGGAGTGGTCCAGATTTTTGATCCATCCTTTAGCGAGAAGCAATGAACCGCGCGATTCCCGCCTTTTTCCGTGGCACTGGTAATAAAGATTTTGTCACCCCATACGATGGGGGAAGAATTGCCAGCATCTGGAATCTTGGTCTTCCAAAGAATGTTTCCACCCTGGTTGCCAAATTGAACAGGCAACGAGGAAAGTCCGGTCAAACCTTGGCCGGATGGTCCGCGGAACCTTGGCCAATGATTGTTGCCATTGGGGATTCCCAGGGAAGGTGCCAGACTCGATCCGCGGGATGAAGCCTTGTTGCTGGTGGTGCCGGCAATCTCGGCTTTTTCCCCTTTGTCAAAAGGTGCAACCGCCTTGTAACGCTGATAACCTTCGCGCATAAGTGCAAGAAAATCTTCACGGATTTTAAGCCTGCGTTCGTAGGCTGCCTTTAGGTCGGGATTTGCCAGCACCTTTTCTTTGCCGCCATTTTTCTCAAGAAACGAATCGGCATTGTCCGCCGTGAAGGCCCGCTGCCATTCCGCGTTCAAATCGGTGATTAACATTTTCTTCAGCACCAGTTCCCTGTAGTTGGGGCTTTTGGTGTCTTCGCCAAGAACTTTCAATTGCGGGTCGAGGGGAAACTTTTTGTCGATTTCCTCGGCGTAGCCAAGGATGGCAAAAAACAGGGTGGCAGTAAGAGTGAATTTGCGCATGGTGGGAACTCGTGGCATGGGTAGGTTCAATAGGACCATTCAAACATCAGGTGCTTTCAAATGCAACGGAATCCTTATGTAAGGCATTCATGAACAAAAAGTATGGCTTTCTGGTTTGAAGGAACTTTGCGAAAGGTTCTTTGGAAGTTTACTTTTTCTCAGGAAGGTATTCACCCGCAAAGACTTTGATGGCCTTGGCAAGTTCGTCAGCAAATTGCTGGCGATTTGGTCTGGAGCGAAATTCATAGCCAAGTTCCAACTGGATGGCATCCACGCTGCCGGTATTACTGCTACCGTACGTGCGGACCGTGTAGCCACCGGAGTATGCAGGGTCTTCCGGTTCCTCAGAATCACCGGGGGGAAAGACTTTGTGTCCGTTCTTTTGCAAAATACCCAAGATGCTTTTTTCGCCTGTCAGGGCTGTTTTTCCAAACCTATCCAAAAGATGCATTACCGTGGTTTTTTTGGCAGTACCTCGGAAGATGGTTTTCGCATCCTTGCCCTGTCCGTGGATATCTAAAAGCAGTCCGCGGCCGTGATCTTTTTTGACCTCCTGAACGGCTTTTTGAATGTGATCATGGTAGGCTTTGTAAACAGGCTTGGCATTTTCCACTTCGAAAGCATCTTTCGCGGGGCGGTTCACATCAATGTTTTTTCGCAGGAACTTTGCGGCAATCAGATGGGGTTTGGCACCCATTTCTTTCTCCACGGAAGCCGCCAGGGTTTCAGCGAACTCCAAGGTGCCAGTATCGGTAGCGGTGACAAACTGTTGGATGCTTTCGCCACCTTTGCGATCGGGTATGCCTGGAATTTGCATCCTACCGCCATGGGGTGCGGAGAGAATGATTGGCAAATGCCCCTTAATGGTCTGGATAAAATCGGCAGGGTTTATTTCTGTGGAGTTTTGTGCCTGGGCAAAAAATAGCCCGCAGAATGTGGCTACCAAAACAACAAAACATGCGAAGGCGCGTGAAATTGTCATCGCTTTTAGGCCCCGTATACCGATGGATTCGGAATTACTTGGAGGATCGGGCGAGCTTGCGTTCGTTGATTTCCGATTGTAATTGGGTGATCAGGGTTTCCATGGGCAATGTGCCCAAGTCACCATCTGTGCGATGGCGAACCGCAACGGTGGAGGAAGAAACTTCCTTGTCGCCCACCACCAGCATGTAGGGAATTTTCTCAAGGCTTGCCTCGCGGATTTTCGCGCCAACCTTGTCGGAGCGATAATCGCCGGAGACACGGATGCCTGCATTTCGAAGCTGGTTTTCCACCTGTTTGCCGTAATCGTTGAATTTGTCGCTGACGGGCAAAACCCGAACTTGTTCTGGTGCCAGCCATAGCGGAAACGCACCGTAGAAATGCTCAATCAGAATACCCATGAATCGTTCCATCGAGCCGAATGGCGCGCGGTGTATCATGATGGGCCTGTGCATCTTGTTATCAGCGCCCACGTATTCCAGTTCGAATCGCTTGGGCAGGTTGTAATCCAATTGGACAGTGCCTAACTGCCATTCCCTGCCAATGCAATCCTTCACAACAAAGTCAATCTTCGGGCCATAGAAAGCAGCTTCGCCTTCCTCGGCACTGTAAGTCATGCCCAGGGATTTTACGATGCCAACCAGGGCGTTCTGCGCATTGTTCCAATCCTCATCAGCGCCAACATACTTGGTGCTATTGGGGTCGCGAAGGCCGATACGAATGCGGAAGTCGGTAAGGCCCAGACTTTGCAGCACAAACAGAACCAGTTCAATATTCGCTCGCATCTCATGTTCCACCTGATCGGCGGTAACAAAAAGGTGCGCATCGTCCTGGGTGAAGCCACGAACACGAGTCATGCCGGAAAGTTCACCGGTTTGCTCATAGCGATAAACGGTGCCAAATTCCGCCAGCCTTACGGGAAGGTCGCGATAGCTTCGTGGTTCTGCCTTGTAAATCTGGATATGGTGGGGGCAGTTCATCGGCTTTAGCAGGTAGCCTTCCTGATCCACCAGCCAGGCAAGCAGTGCCGCGGCGCGGTCAGGCATGGTTTTGGCCGCATGATAGGCCGGAATGGAAACTTCCATGGTTTTCAGAATGCTAAGGATGAAGTGATGAACGCACTCCAACTTTGCTTCGCCTAGCGCGGCATCCCTGTAACCGGGAATCTGCAACTGTGCCTGATCCAAAAACAGGCTGATATCGCGTTCCTTGGTTTCATCCAATTCACCGGAGGCCAGGCGGAACTGGCAAAGATCCAGCGCAGAAGCTGCCGGGTGATAGTACAACGGCGGGAACTGGGCATCGCGATAATACGGAAAATGCCCGGATGTGCGGTATAGTTCCAGCCTGCCCACATGCGGGGTGTAAACGGGAGAGTATCCGCGTTTTACCAGTTCATCCTTGATAAAGGTTTCCAGCAGACCGCGAACCAAGGCACCCTTGGGCATCCAAAGGATCAAGCCCGGGCCAACCTGGTTGCTGATGGTGAAAAGGCGAAGCTGCTTTCCAAGCAGGCGATGATCGCGCTTCTTGGCTTCCTCTACCTGCTTTATGTATTGGTCAAGATCCTTCTGACTGAAGAAGGCGGTTGCATAAAGGCGTTGCAACTGTTTGCGCGATGAATCGTTTTTCCAATAGGCACCCGCAATGCTAAGAAGCTTGAATGCACCAAGCTTGCCCGCATGTGGGATATGCGGTCCCCTGCAAAGGTCCAGAAATTCACCCTGACGGTAGAAACTGAGTGAGGGGTACTTTTTCAAATCATCGTCAATATGTTCGACTTTGTATTCCTGGCCGAGGTCGCCAACAAGTTTGCGAGCCTCATCCACCGGGCATTCAAAACGCTCGAAGGGTTCTGCCTTCTGGACGATTTTCTTCATTTCCTCTTCGATGCGTGGAAAATCTTCCTCGCGAATCGGGGTGGGTGAGAGAATGTCGTAATAGAAGCCGTTTTCAATGGGTGGGCCAAAGGCAAGTTGGGTGCCGGGGAAAAGTCGCATGACAGCCCGGGCCATGATGTGCGCGCTGGAGTGACGCAACACCTCAAGGGAATCGGCGTCTTTTTCAGTAAGAATTTGGAAGGTTGCTTCTGGCTTGCTTGGTAATTCCCGATCCAGATCAACGACTTCGCCATCGAACTTGGCTGCTATGGCGGCTTGTGCCAAACGCTTGCCAATGGACTCTGCTACCTCCCTTGGCTTGGTACCAAGGGGCACTTGCCTGGTGGAACCATCTGGGAGCTTCAGAGTAATCATGGGAACCCAAGTCAGCGTTTTCGCGCCGGATTATTCGCCCACATAGGGCAGAAGAGCCATGAAACGAGCACGCTTCACAGCATCTTGAACAGCGCGCTGGAAAGTGGCGCAATTTCCTGTACGCTTGCGGCTAAGAAGCTTGCCTTGGCCGGTGCACATTTTCTTAAGGGTTACGACATCCTTGTAATCCACGAATGCTGGACGAGGGCAACCTTCCTTGGTGCAAAAACGACAACGATTTTTCCTGCCCTTGCCTAATTTCTTGCGAACCATGATGTCTTCTCGAACCTTTTTGGCCTAATTATTAAAATTCTTCAAGAAAGTTAAATTATGACCTAAGTTGCGGAAAGTCAACGCTTGCAGCCGATTTCTGTTGATTACCCCGGATTGTTTCAAGTATAAAGTAATAATCACGGGTTCTTCATGATTTTTTCTTAAAATTGTCCGTTCTATCATCTCCAGCGGTCAATGAATTTAGGTGCCTTCATGCTACGCAAAGCATTTACCCTTATAGAGCTTCTGGTTGTTATTGCGATTATTGCCATTCTTATTGGTTTGCTGCTCCCAGCGGTGCAGAAAGTGCGCGAAGCCGCTGCCCGCATGAAATGCCAAAACAACCTCAAGCAGCTTGGCTTGGGTGTACATTCTTACCATGATGTGTACAGCCAGTTTATTCCTGCTGGAAGTACTCAAACCCAGTTAAGCTGGCATGTGGGAATCCTCCCTTACATTGAACAGGATGCCTTGTTTAAAAAGTTCAATCAATCCAACACTACTTACCAAACAACTATAGGCAAATATGATCTTCCGGTTTTGAACCGTATTGCTGCTTACCTTTGCCCCAGCCAAACTGGTGACGGAGAAAAAATGATTCTTACTCCCGCACCACCCCACAATGTGAACACACCAGAACTTTTTAACAATCAACCCCCATACACCACCCATTACTATGGCATTTATGGCCCCGCAGGAACCAACCCAGTGACAAATGCCGCTTACATTTATGAAGTGAATGACCCAACCCATGGAAGAATGGGTCGTCAGGGAATGTTTCAAAGAACCGATGCTGTTAAACTTGCGAATATTATCGATGGCACTTCAAATACATTAATGATCGGTGAAATGTCCTGGGTGAGTAACACGGCAGGAACTCGTTTTCGCGGCTGGGCCAGAGGTTGCGACCCTTCAGCGGCTACGCCTGTTTGTGCAGGCACAAAAACTGTGGCGAATGCCATCAATGCATACTCCAATGTGCTTTTCAATGAGATGCCTTTTGGTAGTGCCCATACAGGTGGGGCAAATTTTGCCTTGGGTGATGCATCGGTGCGATTTCTTTCCGAAAAGATAAACATTAACGCTTACCGTGCCGCCGCCAGCGCTAATGGTGGTGAAACCCTGCCTTTGGATTAAGCCAATCATGAAAAAGATAGTTACTTTCGCAAGTGTTGCGGCACTGATGTGGATCATCGGTTGTTCCTCGGAAATCCCCACATTTCCTGTTGAGGGAACAGTCAGTTTTAAAGGGCAACCACTTCCCAAGGGGGAAATTTATTTCGACCCGGATGCCAGCCTGAAAGGTCCGCAAGGCCGGGCCATCATCAACGATGGAAAATTTTCCACCAAGGAGCAAAAATCAGGGGTGGTTGCTGGAAAGTACCATGTTCGCATTCATGGGTTTGATGGCAAACCAGCTCAAGAAGCCCCTTATGGTAAAGCCATTTTTCCCACCTACGAAACCATTATGGAACTTCAGGAAGGTAAGTCCTTAACCATTGAAGTTCCAGGCAAGTAGGCCTTAAAATCGCTACCCTTCACCTATTTGAACTTTAAAATCCAAAAGTTAAGAAATTTGGATCAACTTTGACGATTGGCCAAACCCCTTCCTGTCGATCCTTTCCCTAACGATCTATTGATTTAATTGGGAAAGGCTGACTCTCCATGATTCTGCTTCGCGCCTGCGCCTTCGTTTTGCTGGTAGCGCTGGCATCACCGCTGTTTGCACTGAAAATTCCCCGGCCTTTCGTGTACAACCGGGCTACCCGAAACTTGGCTGGCACCGTGGTGGATTACACCCACAACAACCGCCACGATAACCGGATCTGGAGTGAATCGCTTTGCGAGAAGCGGGATTTGTATGTGTATCTTCCACCGGGTTATGACAAAAACAAATCCTACCCGCTATTCATCTGGATGCATGGGTTCACCCAAGATGAAAACACCTTTTTAGATTATGTGGTCAAGCGATTCGATTGCGCAATCTCGCAGGGTGTGATTCCCCCCATGATTGTGATTGCCCCGGATGGCAGCATTGGAAAAAACTGGAAGATTGTCCCGCCGGGCAGTTTCTTTATCAACAGCAAGGCCGGTAAATTCGAGGATTATCTGATGAAGGATGTCCTTGGGTTTGTCACCCAGAATTACCTGATTAGTCCGCACCGCAAGGATCACTGCCTGGGGGGTACCTCCATGGGTGGTGCGGCGGCTTACCACCTTGGCATGAAACACCAGCAATTCTTTAAGAATATCGCAGGTATCTATCCTCCGTTGAATATTCGCTATCAGGACAAGCATGGAAGGTTCTTGGGTAACTATGATCCCAGGTTCAGGGAACTTCGCGATGATTTTTCCAAAGGCTCCATGACTGTGGGAAGATTCTTCGGCATCATTTACATCAAGGTGGATCATGTACTTGGCGAACTTTTTGACTATCGCTCGCCGGATGTCATTAAAGAAATTGCCGCCATGAACCCCATCGAGATGATTGAATATTACAAGGTGGATCAGACGGATCTGTCCTTCTTCCTGGCGTATGGTGGGAAGGACCAGTTTAATCTGGATGCCCAGGCGGAAAGTTTTTTGGACAGGGCTCGTGAAAAGAACCTGGACATCACTGTGCGGTACGATCCGAAAGGAAAACACGATACTCCAACCGCCATAAGGTTTTTGCCGGAACTTTTGGAATGGCTGGGCGGGCAGATGGCTGAAAAGGCTGAAGAAAAATAAAAAAGCCCGCACGGGCAATCAAGCCAGTGCGGGCCATGGAAATCGCAGACCGTTTAGGCCTTGTATTCCAGCTTGGGGTTCACATACTTGCCGGGCATGGGGAATGGGTATTTGCCATCCTTGCCTGCAAGCACCGGTGCCGGGCCATCCATGGAAAGCTTGTCAATGTTGCCAGCCAAATCATGGGGATGGTTTAGCATTTCATCGTAGGTGATGATCTTGCCGGTATGGCATGCCATACGGCCCATGGCGGTTACCAAACTGGCTTCCGCGCCACGGCGGCATTCATTGTGCTTCTTATCCTGGCGGATAGCCTCGATAAGGCGATCCCATTCCAACTGGTAGGGGTTGATATCCTCGCCCTTGAATTCCCAGTTCTGTTCGGCACGCACCATGTTTTGTCCCTTGTACTGCTTGGCGTTGGCGGGCCAGTGTCCGCGGGCCGAGATGACCGCAGAACCCTTGGTGCCATGGGCGTAGCTGGCGAATTCCTGATCGCAGCCGGGCATGTAGCGGCCTTCCACCATCAGGGTGGTGCCATCAGCAAAGGTGAACTCGGTGGAGTAGGAATCAAAGTTCTGGTCGACATAATCTTCGCGATAATGCCTGCCACCGTAACCCTTGGCCTTCACCGGCCAGGCGTCCTTCATCCAGCAGCTTTCATCAATGTTGTGAATAAGGAAGTCCGAATATGCGCCACCGCTGGCCCAAAGGAAGCCATGGAAGTTGCGTATCTGGAATTCCACTTCGTTCATCTTTTCGGGGCGTGGCTTCACGAAGGCATGGCCGGTTGGGCCTGCAACGCGGTAGGCGCGCATTAAAAGAATGTCACCCAGTTCACCACCCTTGATACGGTTGTAAAGTTCGCCACGGGCATTGCAATGCCTGCACATCAGGCCCACGCCTACCTTCAGGTTCTTGGCCTCTGACTTGGCGGCAAGTTCCAGCATTCTGCGGGTGCTGGGCCCATCCACGGTGGTAGGCTTTTCCATGAATACATTCAGGCCTTTTTCGATGGCGTAGCTGAACATCACTCCGCGAAACGCCACCGGGGTGGTTAGAATGACCACATCGCCGGGCTTCAAGGAATCCATGGCTTTCTTGTAACCATCGAACCCGACAAACTGCCTGTCGATTGGCACATCCACTTGCTTCTCGAAGGCCTTCTTGATGGAGTTGTAGCTGGATTTCAGGCGATCCTCAAAAGCATCAGCCATGGCGGTCAGCTTGATTGGGCCGCTCTTGGTGGAAAGGGCATTTTGGGCAGCCCCGGTTCCACGCCCGCCGCAACCGATCAGCGCAACTTGAACCGTATTACTTTGGTAGGCGTAAACTCCACGAACGCTCATGGCGGCCATGGCCGTGGTAAGTGCCGCGGTGGAACCTGTCTTTAGAACATCCCTGCGATTGGGGGACTTTTGGGTGTTAGCCACTTCAATTTCTCCTGCAAATAGAAAACGGGGGAGAGTACCACCCCGCCTCAAATGAATGAAAACAGTCAATTTGCCAATATGAGCATAATTTACCCGAACTTTTTTTGGTATGCAAAAGGCAAAGCGGCCTTTTAACGATTCTCCCATTTTTGGTAGCTTATCAGGCCGGGCAGTATGCCCGAGGTTGTTTGCAAGGAAGCGGCTCATGGCAAAACCAAGAAAACCCTGGCTGGATCTTACGGTCTATTTCGCGGTGCGTATCGTGGTTGCGTTTCTGCAGGCGCTACCCCTGGATCAGGCCAAGGCCCTTGCTCGCATGCTGGCCTGGGTGATTTACCATGCCGACAAACGCCACCGAAATGTCGCCCATGACAACCTTTCCCATGCCTTTCCGGAACTTGCGGATGATTTTTCCAAAAGGGATCGTATTGTTCGCGAGGTTTTGATTCACTTCTGCTCGCTGCTTGTGGAAATCGTGCACCTGCCCCGCCTGATGCACAGCAGAAACTGGCGCAACTTTCTGGATCTTGGAAATAACCCAATCATTGTGGATGCACTTCTTAAAGACCGCCCGCTGATGATAGTTACCGGACATCTGGGAAACTGGGAGATGGCGGGGTATTCTCTTGGCTTGCTGGGTTTTACCACCCATGCGATCGCCAGAACCCTTGACAACCCGCACCTGGAAAAGTTCCTGAGAAACTTCCGTGAGCGAACCGGCCAGAAGGTGCTTGCCAAGAAAGGTGACTTCGACCAGATGCAGGAAATCCTGGCGAAGGGCGGCACCATAGCCACCCTTGCGGATCAGGATGCCGGGCCTAGGGGACAGTTTGTGGAATTCTTTGGCAGACCTGCCTCCACGCACAAGGCAGTGGCCTTGCTGGCATTGGAATATAAAGTACCCATGGCGGTGGTGGGAGTGCCCCGAGTTGCCAGGCCGATGAAATACCAAGTGATATGCGAAGACCTGATCGACCCGTTGGACTATGAAGGCAGGCCGGACGCTGTGCAGGCGATAACTCAGCGCTACACCAGTGCCTTGGAACGGATGATACGCAAATACCCTGAACAATATTTCTGGCTTCATCGCCGCTGGAAACACCAACCCGTTGCCAAGAAGGCTAAGGCCCAACCAGCACAAGCCGCCTAGTTGGGAAGCTCTGTCAGGGCAAAAGGCAGTTCGTGTTTCAGGAGCCATTCTTTTCGCTTTAGGCCCCAGCGAAATCCACACAGCTTTCCGTTGCTTCCCAATACCCGGTGGCATGGAATCACCAAAGCCACAGGGTTGGCACCACATGCGTTGGCAACAGCCCTTACAGCCCGGGGCCTGCCGATGCGTTTGGCTATCTCGGAATAAGTTCTGGTCTGGCCTATAGGAATGTTTCGAAGTTCGCCCCACACCTGTTTCTGAAAGTCGGTCCCCGCAATATCCAGCGGAACTTCAAGGTGGTTTGTCGGTTGTTTCAGCCAGCCTGTAATGACCTTGGCAAAATTCTGAAGGGAATCTGGGTCAACAATTTTGCATTCAGGGTGAAAGGTTTCAAGGATTTCTAACAGCTTGGATTGCTGGTCGGCAAAGGCAAGCCTTCGAATTCCACGGGGCGTAGCCACCACAAGCATCCACCCCAGAGGGGTATTCAGAATAGAAGCCGACTCGTTAATGCCAGCCAAATTAAACTATTCCTTTTCCTTTGTTTCACTTTTGGTGATGGTCCATTCATGGATAAATGAAACCTTGGGGGAAGAATTGTTATCCCTGGGGATGAACCAATAAGCGGGCATTTGCAAAGAGATCATGGACAGGCGCTTGTTGGTAAGCGGGTTGATCACCTCGAAGGAGGGATCAATATGCTGGACGAAAAATGGGATGTAGTCCATGCCGAAAAACTGCTGGGGATCAATCTTGTTGGCCTTTTCATAAAGCGCGGTGGCGGGGTCAGCCCTTACCCAGCCGATGTTCTCCGCGAAAAACTCGCAGCGAACGCCCATTTGATCCTTGCGGGCGCCCTTGAACTTTTCCAGTTCCTTGGGGGTGCGAATCCAGCGGCCCCAAATGGTGCGGGCGGGAATGTTGTTGGCCCTTAGCACCGCCACATAAAGGTTGGAAATGCCAGCGCCATCCGATTTGCCGATGATACTTACCGCAGTGGATTTGCGATCCTGTTTTTCGGAATTGTCCAACGCCATCTTGTAATGGATCTTTTTGAAAGCCTTGAAGGCAAAGTCCAGGTCGCGTTCATCCGCCTTGCGGACACAACCCATGTTTTCCATCCAGTTTTTGAAGTCCTTTTCCTTAAAGCGAATGTCGCCGAATTCCGCCAAAGCCAGTTTCTTTTCGGAATCCTTCAGGGGTTCCACCTTGGGAGGAGTCTCATTGGTTGGAAGAGGAACCAGATTACGGGCGGTGACCTCGCCTTTGTAGGTGACCTTGATCTGGGCGGATTCCTGTTGGATTTTTTCCCGAGCCACCATTTTCTGGAAGATCACATCGCGCTGAAGGGGGGAAAGATCCTTGTAAAAGGCGGGCTTGAGGGTTGCTCCGGGCATCTGGAACAGGGTTTCCACTTTCTTTTGGGTTGCCATTTCCGGGGCCTTGGTGAGAAAGAAACCCCAGTCTTTCGCCAGCCCATCCGACAGATTTACCCGGAAAAGCAGTTCACCCTCGAAGGTTTTGGTTTCAATCGGTTCCAGTTTCCATTGCCCGGGAAGTGTTTCCGCTTTGTCCGGTTCCTGGGCAAGCAAAAGGGCGCAGATCACTAGAAGCATGTTTGGTTCCTTTACTTGCGTGAATCCTCAAGGATGGTTGGCAGTCGCAGGGTTTCCCAATCCTGCTTTCCATGGAGCAGGTGCAAATGCTGGGCACAGGCGCAAACCAGATGCGCATACGCGCCGCTATCGGAAAAGTGATCCCAATCTCCGCCGGCATCCAGCCCGGTGGGAAGGTAGCCTTTTTCCTTAAACACCCGCTGCCAGTTGGACAATCCTTCAACCAGTTCGCGTTGTAATAGCATTTTCACATGGGCAGGTTCTGTTGCCAGTACAAACTCCTGTTTCTTACCGGCAAGACTAAGTTGGTATTTGCCTAGTTCCACTCCATTTAACCAAGCCGTTTGGCCCTTCCGAACGGTGAACGGAATCTCCACCTGAAGGATAGATGCAGTGCTGGAATTCTGCCAGCGATGTTCAAACTTGATTTTCTCATCCTGAATATTGGTTACCTGTATCTCCATGTTTTTCAGCTTTAGTTTGCATCCCTTGGAACCATCCGCCGAGAGTATTCGCAAATCCAACTGCTGGGGCGGGTTTGGAATTTGCAGAGTAAGCTGGTTGAGGCTGGCGGACAATTCCAGAGGTTGGTTTTCCAGATTGAGCGTGGTGAATTTTGCTGGCGATGGTTCCATGTTCGGATGATGGATGTGTACCAAAGGCAGTGTGCCAAACAGTTGCCCGATGGATTCGGTCCAAAGTTCCGGCCATTGGTTGAGAGCCTGGCAACTCCAACCGCAAACAACCATGTTTTGTGGCCCCAAACGGGAACCAGCCGGGCGGGGTTTTCCACCGGGCCCCTTGCGATCCGAACGATAGTCCAGGGGTTTTCCAGCGGTGAAATAAATGGGATGCAGATCGAATCGATTCATTCCGGCGGGCACATCCAGATCATCGCAATAATATTGGTAAAGCCTGCCCTCGGTTAATGCATCGTAGATCAGCTTGAAAGCCACAGCTTTTGGCAGGGTACCATGACGGGCCAGAGCACTGTAGTAGCGGTATTCCTGGTCATCCGCAAACCCGGGGGTTGGAAGGCGTTTGCCAGCCTCCGCGGATTCCAGACACTGCCGGTAGTGATTGTTAAGTAACTTGATTTCCAATTTGGATTGATCAGGTATCTGACGCAACAGTGAAGCATTGGCATGTGCCAGACCGGCAGCGGCATCCACCATGGGAATATGGCCGTGGTGGCGCATCCGGCATTCCTGTAAATGGCGGCTTGCATCCTGAAGTTCGGCACGGTAGCAATCGCCATCCTTGCCTTCCAGGTTGCGGTAAAGCAGCCACGAAAGTTGCAGCATGACAGCGAGATCCTGCGCCAGATGATTGGACGAACCAAGCGAATAACCCGAAAGCTGTAAGTTGGGGTTTGGACGCTTTTGGTGAAGGAAATCATCAAACGAGGGGAACGCGGGAAGGGGGTTTTTATCCCGCAATCTTTCCAGGCTTACGGAGTTACCATCATCCCACCAGTACGGAACAAAACCTTTTTCCCCATCCTGAAGCAGCCATTCTCTGGAATTTTTCCAGGTGTCTTGGGCAGATGGCCGGGCATGGTTCACTTTGGTGGAAAAAATCTCATGGGAATGATTAAGCATCCGGCAGTAAAATGGAAGCAAATATTTTTCCAGCAGCTCTTTGTAAAGTGGTTCATCCTTGGCGATTCTGGCATGAACCAAAGCGGCTGCAAGCCAGGCACCATCATGCATGGTATCCAGTGCCTCGCCCTGAACAAAGCATTCCGGCAGGCTTTTTTTGCGCATGTCACGGTATTCGTAGACCATGCCTTTTTGCATGGAATTAGGGTCTTTTTTAAGGTGGTTTTTTTCTATAAAGGTCGCCAGCGCCAGCATGAATTCGCTAGTTTGTGCCTCGGAAAAGGGCTCCATGGCAATTACAGGATTGGTGAGCAAAGTGAGTATGATTGCCCAACAAAGACTTTTCATATTGCCAATAAAAAAACTCATCTTGCCAAAAACTCCCATGATTCATTAAACTTCAACCGTTTAAGGGGGTATTAGGCCCCAGACTAGTCAATTAACGCCCATATTGTAACGAGTTTTTTTGTTCAGAATTGATGAAATTATTCCATACGGGCTTGTTGGGAATATAGAGTGCGTAAAATAAGGTCATAAGGTTCTGGCAGGGCTCAGGTGTACCGTGGTTCCCAATCAACTTGGAAAACCTGAAGTAAGTATGAAAATCCTTTTTGTTTGTACTGGAAACACCTGCAGGAGCCCGATGGCAGAATTATTGTGTGCCCGAATGGTTTCGAAACATTTCAATTGTGATGTGGCCTCGATTGAAGGCCATGGTGTTTCGGTAAAATCCGCGGGTGTCATGGCCTATGGCAACAGCCCGGCATCATCTGGTGCCAAATACGCCATGGCTCAGGTCGGGGCGGATCTTTCCACCCACCAAAGCCGGATGCTGACATTGGAAATGATCCAGGAATCGGACCTGGTGTTGGTGATGACCTCCGGTCATTTGAACGCCATTCAGCAGAGGTTTGGTCCGACAAACCCCGAGAAGGTCCGGCTAATCAGCCAGAATGGTTCTGAAATTCAGGATCCTTTTGGCATGAACGATCAGGCGTATGTTCGTTGCAGGGATGAGATTGCCTCCAGTCTGGCTCCTTGGGCCGGCACAATACTTTCCCCAATCTCAAGGCAGGGTGTATAATGGATATCGCAGGTCTGTACAACGACAAGGGGTATCAAAAAATGGTCATCAAAATCGGTAGTGACCATCGTGGTTATCAGGTTAAACAACGCATCATCAACTTTCTGACGGTCATGGGGCACGAGGTGCATGATGTCGGGCCGAACAAGGAAGAATGCGTTGATTATCCCGACTATGCCTTTGAAGTTGCCACCGCTGTAAGCAACAAGCAGGCGGACAGGGGAATTTTGATCTGCGGCACCGGAATTGGAATGTGCATAGCAGCGAACAAAGTTTCGGGTGTGCGCGCCGCACCCTGCCATGACAGCATTACTGCCGAGATCAGCCGTCGCCATAACGATGCCAATGTGCTTTGCATCAGCGCGGATTTGCTGGGCGAGGAACTGATCGAGCGCATGGTGAAGCTGTGGTTGGAAACACCATTTGAAAATGGCCGTCATGCCCGCCGTATCGAAAAGATTCTTGCGTATGAAAGCGGCGAACTGGAATTTAAACAGCCCAAGGCGGTGGCTAAAAAGTAGCCTCGTCCAGATGCCAGAGTGCAAGTTTCAAAGGCCCTGCTTTCGCAGGGCCTTTTTTGTTAGCTGCCATAAGGGAGAATCGGCTGGCGGTTAAATTTCTGGTACGGCAGTCGTATGCCTTGGTAGAAGGCAAAATCCGCCCTTAGCGAATCCGGAGCATTGTAGCCGGCCTGACCCGCAAACGTCACAACATCATCCTGATCCACACCATCTCCGCTAATACCAAACCCGGCAATCAGTTGGCCACCCACATAGAGGGCAGAACTACCGGGGAAGTAGATGACACCGTTTTGGTTCGGTATGTTGGCCTGCTGCCTGAAGTTACTTTGCGGGTGGAACGATGTGAAACCAAATACGCTCTGGAAAGCCGAGGCGGGTAGCGGGGCGCCGGTGTTTTGTGCTGTCAGCGGGTTTGTGCCGCCGTCATTCAATTGGGAGAACGGTCCGGGAGGATTGTTGTCGATGCCTTCCGGGAACCTGGGTAATGCAAGATAGCGAATGGTTCGGTTGGTAAAGGCAGTTCCGGCCGCAACTCCGGGAACCTGATCCACGGCTTGAAGCTGCGTTGGATCATTGTAGTATCGCAGATTTCGCGCCTTGCCAATGGCGACATCCAGCGAGAAGGTCGTTCCATCCGGCATACGGAACAAGCCAAGTACCTCACCGGTGACATCTGTCACGGCGATGGTCATCTTCGCATTTTGGTTCAATGGCAGTCGGATGGCACTGCGGGTCTGGATGGCTTGCTGAACCGATTGCATGATGATGGTGTTTACCTGTTCCGCCGTGTAGTTCACACCATCATGCGGGGTTACCAGGTAACCTTCAGGGGCAAATAATCCATCAAAGGTTCGCGGAGTGGCCACACCAATTGGCACCAAGGCGTTTGGCGGGCCAACATACTCCACATAATTGTTCATGCCATTTCTTGGCAGAAGGTTTGCCAGGAAGCTTCCCTGGTCGGTCCCTGTTCCAAGGGACAGGCCATAACGCACCAAGTCTGTCGCACCGTTGGCCCCCGGGGGGCCAAAGATAGGTAGCGTGATGCCAACGAGGTCAATACGGTTGTTTCCAATGGTTGGAATCGCGAAGCCCGGGGGCAGTGGAATACCGGCGATGGTTCCAACGCCAAGCCCGGTGCCAGGTTGTCCACCAACAGCAGCCAAGGCTGAAAACTCCGCCTCCAGTGTGCGGTCGGGTAAGGCTGGGTTGTAGGTCGATGAAAGGCTGGAATTCTCCTCGGTGGCAAAGCCTGTTGCCCCGGGGTAGAACACACCGATACCGCCCACAATGACGTTGTTTTTCACAATGGGAACACCACCAGGCAGGGTGGCAATGCCACGGCTTTGAGCCTCTGGGTTATAACCGGAAAGGTAACCGAAGGAATCCATCGGGGCGTAGAAAGTGTTTTGGAAATCCGCTGGAATATAAGCTTGGTCAATGTTGAACCTGTACGGCAGGTAAATATCGTCGGCGGTACCCTTGATGCGATCCTGACCCGGGTGGTAGGTGCTGTCGCGGTTTGTCTGTTCGATACCAAAAAGGTCAACCTGTGGGGTGAATGAAATACCGGGTGGGAAGTGGTTGCCGATTCCCACCGGTGCCACATAACCGGGCCCGCGAAGCACGGAATTTTCATCGGTAATGCTGGGGTTGGATTCGACTTCCCGCTGCGTGACAGTGGTCTGACTGATGTACTGGATGGTTCGCGAGGTAAGGGGTGCCTGGTTATTTCCAAAAAGGCCGCCAGTGCGTGCAAGTGCCACCGCACCGTCCACAGCGAACACGAAAAGGTCTGGATCAAAAAACGGGCTATTTGGATTCATGGCAGGGTTAATGTTTTCCTCAACCCTTACACCAAGAATTCTTCCCTGCCTATCCACAATGGCAATGATGCCATCCTTGCTGGGAGTTGCCGCCGCAGCGCGCCGCATAATAATGTCCACTTCATCCGCGGTGATGGTCACATCGGGTGATGGTTGCAAGCCCAAGGTCGAGGAAAGATCCGGTGGACTTTGCGCGGCAAAGAAGTAATTATCTGTTGCGGAATTGAAGTTGGTGATGACATCCATGTTTGCATAACCGAAGAAACGGTTATTGCCAGGGCCACCGGTCAGAGTGTTGTTGCCCGTGCCACCAGAAATAATGTCGTGATTTCCCTCGCCAACTATGGTGTCCTGATTGGTACCACCCATCAACCGATTGGCGCCAGCTCCACCAAGTACCAGAGATTGTCCACTGCCTGCGTAGATGCGATCGTTACCCGTACCACCATCAATGATGGATGTTTGGAATAATTGGGGCGCAACCTGAAGGCAATCGTTGCCAGGGCCACCATCAAAATAAATGTTGGAAACACTCGCACTATCGAAGGTTCCCGCAATGCGGTTGCCATCCACCACAATAATACGATCGTTGACGGAATCCAGTTGCAGGGCAATGCGGTCTGGTTGATTGGTTCCAAAAACCTGAAGTGTTCCACCGGCAAGGATGGCTGTGGCTGGTACTGACCTGTCTTCCAGCTTTTCAATCGAGGGCTGATTGCTGAACGCAGCTTTGCGATTATTCTTTTGCTTGAGCCATTTGGTGAGAAATTTCATGATGATCAACCTTCCCTAAGCCATCTGTCTTCCGAGTTTGTGAAATCATGGATGGAAAAACAGATGTCTTAAAGATCGGCACAATCGTTACATTTTTTCAGTCATTTAGCGGAAAAATCAAAACAATCGGCAATCTTTACCCATTTTGAAGATTTGGTGGGGTGGTTTGAGTGGGTTAGGTTGCCCGGATTACCAGCACTTTCGTTATGATCCAGAAAACCATCAAAATCATTATTCTTTATCAAGCTTTACATTTTTCAGTCCGATAAATGGTTTGAGTGGATTGGTGTGTGCAAGCATTCCCATTTCGGAATGGATGATTCTCACACCTGCTTTTCAACATGAGGGTTTTCCCATGAGGTTGCATCGCATCCTATGGGCCTTGGCTTTCGCAGGCATTGGCTGGAACCCGGAAGGGATTCTTGCTCAGGCTCCCTCATTGATGAATGAACGCCTTGTTGTAGAAGTGAAACCAGCAACGAAAATGGTGGAGAAATTGCCCGATTTGGTGACCACCCCCACGGTGGATTCCCAAGATGCCCCGGTGGAACCTCCAAGGTCGGCGGATAGCGTAAAGCCTATCGAGCGACCCATCACCACGCCGACTCTGCCAGAAAAACCTCCAACCATAGATGACTTTGTTACCACCCAGACTTATCCCCCGCTTGGCTTCACCGGAAAGTCTTCTGTTCTCTCAGAAATTGTGGGAGATAACGACTTCATTCCCGTGCCAGATCGTTGGCGGCTTGGGTTTCCAGCCTTGGATAGATATGGCAATGGCCATCCACGCAATGTGGACTATTTGTACCAGCTTGGCCACTGGTGGGATCCTTACAATCAGAATGTTCTCAAGGGTGATTACCCAATCCTGGGACAGCATACCTTTTTGAACATCACGGGCTCTGTGATTCAATTGACCCAAGCAATCCAGAGCCCCATTGGAACAACCCCATTCGAAAGCACGGCCAGACCGTTCGAGGAACAGTTCTTCGGTTTGCCCAATCAGTTGATCACCTCCACCTTCATGAGGCTTTCCTTTGATCTGTTTCACGGGGATGCGGCCTATAAGCCGGCAGACTGGCGAATTCGTTTCACACCCATTTTAAATGTCAACACCCTGAATGTGGGTGAACTTGCGGTGGTGAACCCGAACGTGCAGAAAAGAACCCAGCGTGACCGAAGCTGGATGGCACTGGAGGAATGGTTCTTAGAAACCAAGATCTCGGACCTTAGCGCTTATTATGACTTCATGTCGGTCAGGGCGGGTTCGCAGCCGTTCAACAATGACTTCCGTGGTTTTCTTTTCAATGATATTAACCGGGCCGTCAGGGTCTTCGGCACAGCCAACGCCAACCGGGATCAATTCAACCTGGCTTATTTCCGCCAGCAGGAAAAAGATACCAACAGCGGTTTGAACACCTTCAATGATCGTGGCATCAATCTCGTGTTTGCCAACTATTACAGACAGGATTTCATTTGGCCGGGCTATACCGCCCAAGTCAGTGCCACCTACTATCACGACAATCCAACCTTCCTGTTCGACCGAAACAGTTTTCTGGTCAGGCCGGATCCTGTTGGCAATTTCCCAAGACACACCATTGATACCGCCTATCTTGGCTGGGCGGGTGACGGCCACATAGAACGCTACAATGTCTCGCACCAGCTTTACTATGTCATCGGTCACGATACGGGTAACCCGCTTGCCGGGCAGGCACAGGATATCCGTGGCGCTCTTGGCGCGCTTGAAGTTTCCTACGACCGTGATTATGCCCGCTTTCGAACTTCGTTCTTCTGGTCATCCGGTGATCGCGATATCTACAACAGCCATGCCGGTGGCTTTGATACTGTGTTTGAAAACTCCAACTTCGCAGGTGGCCAGTTTACTTACTGGCAAAGGCAGGCAGTGCGCCTCTTTGGTGTCAACCTTGTGAACGGTGGCAGCCTAATTCCCGATTTGCGTTCCAGCAGAATCCAGGGTCAGGCGAATTATGTGAACCCCGGCTTACTTCTTTATAATCTTGGTGTGGATCTGGATATTACTCCCAAGCTCAAGATGATCAATAATTGTAATTTCATGTGGTTTGAAAGCACGAATGTGATTGAGCAATACATTTACGCAGCAGGCATCAACAATTTTATTGGTACCGACCTTAGCACTGGTTTTGAATATCGCCCGTTCCTGAATAATAATGCAATCTTAACAGCGGGTGTTGCCACTCTAGTACCCGGCTCCGGTTTCAAGGGCCTTTACAATAACCCCTTTGGGAATGTCGATCCTCTGGTGGCAGGCTTTGTTGAGTTTAATCTGACTTACTAAATCACGCAGATTCACTGTCTTTCCAACTCTTACCGGCTTGTCTTGACCCGGTATTCCATAAACCATTACTTTTCATACTGAACGGATGTTTGTTTGGTCCCTCGTGGCTTGGGCGCAGGAGGCGCATGGCCATGGCTATGAAGTTTTCTCGTGATGCGTTGGCTGGAACGCTTGCATTTCTTGGTTTGGGAACCATGGTGTTCCTTGGCCTTTCCATGATGTCGCGCATGGCGATGCCAAGGGCTGCCGCCGGACCGGATGTTGTGGCTCCCGCTAAGGCACCCAATGTGCCTTTCCCCATTCCGCCGGAACTGGAAGGGCTGGACCTTAACAAGCAATCCGATGAAGAGATCAAGGCAAAATCCAACAATTGCATTGCCTGCCATGAAAACTCGAAGGACCCTCATTGCAAATCAACCGTAAGACTGGGCTGCACCGATTGTCATGGTGGCAACCCAAATATCACCAGAAACGATGATGGCACCGGTTTTCCGGAACGCGATGCGAATGCCGCACGATCTTGCCCGGCTGCGCCACCCGCCAAAAAACCCGGGGCCTGGAGAAACAGTGCCAACCCGGTTCGAAGTTACACTTTATTGAATCAGGAATCACCAGATTACATCCGCTTTGTGAATCCCGGTGACTCACGCATTAGCCACATCAGTTGTGGTACGGCAAACTGCCATTCCAATATTGTGATGCAGGTTCGCAAAAGCATGATGACCCATGGTTGCATGCTTTGGGGTGCCGCGCTTTACAACAATGGCGCGGTGCCTTACAAGGTGCCCCGTCATGGCGAACTCTACAGCATGAATGGCGAGCCTCTTCGCATTCAGACCAATCCACCACCGACCGAGTTCGAGAAGTCACGCGGAGTCATTCCCTATCTGGACCCGCTGCCCCGCTACGAAATAACCCAGCCGGGCAACATTCTTCGTATCTTTGAACGCGGTGGCAAGTTCCGCAACGAGGTGGGTATACCCAACCCTCTCGAAGATTCTGGCAAGCCCTTCCTTTCCCGTTTGAGTAACCGTGGTCTGGGAACCGAGAATCGTGTCGACCCTGTGTTTGTGGGTTTGACCAAGACCCGACTTTTTGACCCCACTTTGAACTTTTTGGGCACCAATGAGCAGCCCGGTGATTATCGTTCCAGCGGTTGCACGGGTTGCCATGTGATTTACGCGAATGATAGGTCGCCGATTCATTCCGGGCCCTACGCCAAATTCGGTAACCGGGGCAAGGCCACGGGTCAGGAATTTGCCGATATCAAACCAGACCCCACAATCCCGAAAAATGAATCCGGTCATCCCATTCAGCATCGTTTTGCCAAGGGCAACGCCATTCCCACCAGCCAGTGCATGGTATGCCATGTGCACCCGGGAACCACAGTGATGAACAGCTACATCGGTTACATGTGGTGGGATTTGGAAACTGACGCCGAGCTGATGTATCCCCGCAAACAGAAGTATCCCAAGGGTGAGGAATTCATCCGGGCACAGATGGCAAACCCGGAGGAATCCGCCATCCGTGGTAATTGGTCTGATCCGGAGTTTTTGGCGAATGTGAGTGACTTGAACACCCAGACCAAGCACAGCCAGTTTGGTGATTTCCACAGCCACGGCTGGGTCTTCAGGGCTGTCTTCCGCAGGGATCACAAAGGCAATCTGATTGATTACAACGGAGACATTGTCAAAGACCTCAGCGCAAACAATATGAAGCGCGGTGTGGATATCGTCAAGGATCTGCAAAAACCTTACAAGGAATCACCTGACCCAAAACAGACTCCTGTAAGCCCTGCCGATATCAAACTGAAGGAAGCCCACCAGCGTGCCGGAATCCCCATGCATCTTGTAGATGTTCATGTGGAAAAAGGCATGCACTGTGTGGATTGCCACTTCGTGCAGGATATGCATGGAAACAACCGTCTTCAGATGGAAGTTCGTGGTGCCATAGAGATCGCCTGCGTGGATTGTCATGGTACTTCTACCGATGTGGCGCGTCTACGAACCTCCGGCCCGGCTTCTTACACCTCGAACCCCGATGTGAAACCGGAGGACACCAAAAATCCACTTTATGGTCGTGATTTAACTTCCATGCGCACACCTTCGGGCAAACCTCGCTTTGAACGCAGGGGTGGTAAGATCTACCAGCGCAGCGTGGTCGAAGAAGACCTTATTTGGGAGATTGTGCAGACCAAAGATACCATCGATCCGCAAAGCCAGCACTACAACGCCAAGTCCGCCATTGCCAAGACAGTTCGCTATGAAGGCGACAAGATTGTCTGGGGTGATGTGAAGGGTACGGGCAAAGGTGATGATTCGGGTTGCGCGCATTCCAACAAGAACATGACTTGCATTACCTGCCATTCATCATGGAACCCGAGTTGCTATGGCTGTCACCTTCCCCAGAAGGCCAACATGAAAATGCCGCAACTTCACAACGAGGGTGATGTCACCAGGAATTACACCAGTTACAACTGGCAGACTCTTCGTGATGATGTGTACATGCTTGCGCGTGATGGAAATACCACGGGCAACAAGATCAATCCCTCGCGTTCCTCCTGTGCCATCCATGTTTCCTCTTACAATCAGAACCGCGAAACAATTTATGTCCAGCAGCAGACCATTTCCGGGGAAGGCTACAGCGGTATTGCGTTTAGCACGAATGTGCCTCACACTTTCAGCAGCAAGGCAACCAAGCAATGCGCGGATTGCCACCTTTCCAAGGAAGATGATAACAACGCGCTGATCACCCAGCTTTCCATGCAGGGAACCAATTATTTGAACTTTATAGGTCGTTATGCCTGGGTGGGTGCCGGCAGCCATGGCTTGCATGCCGCGGTGGTCACCGAAAGGGATGAACCTCAGGCGGTGATTGGCAGCTACCTGCATCGCATGGCTTACCCTGATTTCTTCCAGGAACATGTGTTTAAGAACAAGGGTTTGTTAAAGCGCGCCCATGAACATGTGAGCAAGGATATCAGTGATCCCTTTGTTCACCCCTTCATGAAACCGGAGATCCTCAGCGTGCAGCACCGTGGTGAATACCTTTACGCGGCCTGCGGCGAGGGCGGTTTTAGAATCTTTGATATCGCCTTTATCGACCACAAGGGATTCTCGGAAAGGATGTCGACCGCGCCTGTTTCGCCCCTGGGCCAGAAGTTTTACATCCGCAGCAAGTATGCCACCAGTGTTGCGGCACCGACCACGATTGCACCCGACCCAACCCGCAAACATTTCGCGGAAAACCATGAGGGTCGCGTCGCGGGTATTTACGGCTTGATCTTCTTCACCGACAAGTATGAGGGCCTGGTGGCAGTTGGCGCCGGAACCTTGCTGGACGGCGACCCCCTGAACAACTTTGTGAAGCGGGAATGGACCTTCAACCCGGATAATATTCTCGCAGGTGCAAGCCATGTGATTACCGTCGGAAATTATGTGTATGTGACCTGTGACAAGGGGCTGGTGGTGATATCGCTTGAGGATGCCGCCAAACCGGTGATTACGGCTGTGCTGGATGAACGCTGGTTGAAGAAGCCCAAATCGGTTTCGGTTCAGTTTCGCTATGCATTTGTTGCGGATGAAGAGGGTGTCAAGGTGCTGGATGTTACCAATATCGCCAGCCCGAAACCTGTCAGCCAGATCAACATTCCCGGGGTGAACAGCATCTATGTGGCGAGAACCTACGCCTACCTTGCGGCAGGAAAGTTGGGTTTGGTCATACTGGATGTCCAAAACCCGGAGAAACCCAAGGTTGACCAGGTGTTTAATGCCAATGGCGAGATTTGTGATGCCCGCGATGTGAAGCTTGGCATTACCTACACCAGTGAATTTGCCTATGTGGCGGATGGAAAGAACGGGCTTAGGGTTCTGCAGCTAACCACACCTGACACGCCCGGCAGTGGAGGTTTCAGCCCAAGACCTGTGCCAGAGCTTATTGCCACCTACAAGATTCCCTTTAAGGGCGAGGCCCTGTGCGTAAGCAAGGGTGTGGACCGCGACCGTGCGGTGGATGAAAGTGGCAATCAACTTGCTGTCTTTGGCAGATTGGGTGCCCGTCCATTTACCAAGGAAGAAACCCAGAAGCTTTTCATGAAGGATGGAAAGATCTGGAAGGTAAGCAATGATCCATTCTGGGAGGGATATCACAATGTGAACCCTCCTCTGAAAAAGAAGTAACAAAAAAGAACACCCGGCTGAGTATTAAGCCGGGTGTTCCTGTTTTTGAAGAAGAGTTTCCGAGGTTACTTCAATTCCTCGATGGTGATGTTCTTCCAGCGAACTTCCAGGGGTTCGGTCTTGTTGCCTACGCCGTGAACCTGAAGAGCGATGAAGCCCTTGGGGGTTACCGAGTCTTTAAGGTCGGCGGCGGGAACGCCGTTGATGAAGGTCTTGATGGAGTCACCCTTGCATTCGATGCGGAAGTGATTCCATTCGTTTTTCTTAAAAGCCTTGCGGGCTGCCTCATTTTTGCTGAGGTCGTTCAGCCAGCCCCTGCGGCCCTCATCGTAAATGCCACCGGAATAGGCGCGATCGGAAGGATCGATTTCGCATTGGTAGCCATGCACCCTGCCGGCGGGGAACTTGAATTCCTTGCCTTGAATGGTGACCTTGGTTTCCTTGTCGTAAGACTGGCTGCGAATCTGGATGCCAGAATTCAAGGTGGGGTTCACCTTGAAGTCCACTTCCAAAATGAAATTGCCATAATCTTTATTGGTGCAAAGGAAAGAGTTGGGGGTGTTTGGCACCGAGGTACCAATGATTTCGCCGTTCTCAACACGATACTTGGCCTTGCCACCTCTTTGAGTCCAGCCATCCAGGTTCTTGCCGTTGAAAAGTGGTACGGCGCTGGATTGTTTCTTTGCATCACCAGCGGGCAGTTTCTTGCTGCCATCTTTCTTTTCCTCTGCCATGGGAGGAGCAGCGGTTTCGGTCGCTTCACTTGTGCCCCTGCGCTTGTTAAGCAGTTTGCTTAGGATACCATCTCTGGCCTGGGCATCACCAGTTGCTGTAAAACCAACAGCCATAGCCGCCAATAAGCCACCAGCAATCCATCTCTTCATTCTGAACTCCTTTCGTTGGGGGTTGTTTCAGATTCGAATGTTCGAGCGGAATAAAATAGACTAAGAACGCCTCGATGTTTAAGCCAGCAAATTTTGATGAAAATGGTTTGTCAGGTAAACAAAGTCCAATTCCTTATCATTCGATGGATGTGAAGCGGGATTAATCCTTGATGTCAAAATCTATGATATTTGGCTGATTTTTGACATCCGCAGTAAGGGTGCTGGATTTATCCATGGAATACTTTTCGGGTACCAGCCAAGTTACTTTGCCAGCCACAAGAATCTTGTTGGAACGGGATTGCTGGTTTTCTTCCTCGATGGACTTTGGGGTTTCAAAGGATCCGCCGCTGACCTTTGTGGCTTGAATGGTGACTTTGTGTTTTCCAACGACCGCTCCATCATTTTTTCTACTGGTTGTAAGGATGTAAGTGCCATCCTTTTCAATGTTCGCGGTGGCTGCAGGGCCTTGTTCTGGGAGAAACATAATAATGCCCTGATCGATGATTTTTCCCATATAGGTTATTTTGCCTTTAACAGGCGCAATCACGGGGCCACCTGAGCAACCAACCAAAAGGGAAAATAATCCAAGCAGCCCGGCTAATCGGAACATGGTCATCTGTATCTCTCTAAACATGCTTTAATACGAGGTCACTTCCCCGCCATTGACGGAAGCAATGGCCTGAAAGGTTGTCATGTTGATGGAGTTTTGCAAAAAGCTGATATGCCCATCCGCAAACAGAAAGTTTGCGCCACCGGTATGATCACTTCCGAATGGGGTATCGTTTTCGTTATCAGCCAGAAGAGCGATTGTGGAATTGATCGCAAAGCGGGTATTCCTGATATCGCGTCCATAAGATCTATTAGTAACCGCGCATTTCACCCCACCAACAATCATGCAAGCACTTGCCGAAGTCCAACCAACAGGGCCACCGATGGCCGCATTACCATACCCCGGACCCATTCCCCAAAGTTGCGGGTGGGCAGACTCCCCCACTGCGATGGTGTTGGAGGTTCCATCCACGACATCGGTAAACTTTCTGGGCATGTTCAGGTTGAACAAACCATCCACCTGCACATCGCCTCGCCAGCCATGGCTGTCTTTTCCACCACCGGCAGTCACAAGGTTGGGGTTACCACCTGCCACGCCAAAATAATCACGCCTGGTGGGAAATTCGGCAAAACGCATATTGCTGGGGCACTGGTAGACAGGCAACTTCATGTTGCTTAAAGTCGCTGGAATTCCAGTTGCCCAGCCTTTGACATAGTCGTAAAGCTTTTCCGCGTTATCCTGTTCCAGATTTGGGAGAAGCATCATCCACATGGAATTCCCCCGGCAATCCGCGGCGCAATGATTGTTGACATCCACTTCCATGCCGTTTACAAAACTCTTGGTGTCATGCAACTTATGGATGGCCAGGCCGATCTGCTTTAAATTATTCTGGCAGCGCATTCTTGCCGCAGCCTCGCGAACTTTCTGAACTGCCGGCAAAAGCAAACCTATTAGAATGGCGATGATTGCAATTACCACCAATAATTCGATGAGGGTAAAACCCTTGGGAGAGATCTTTTTCATAGGAATCCTTGTTAGCAATGATGAAATGTAATGATAACCTCGGCTCATTTGCTTAACAATTGAAATTAAAATGATCATCTTTCAACTACTTTCGAATGAAAGATGCTTCGAGTTCCTAAGGGAAATCCTAAAAAAATAATTCCAACTTTATTTGACTACCCAAAAACATGACCTAGGGTTTATCTACGGGACATCACTTCCACCAACCACTTCCATGGTTGTCCCTCAACGTCAGCCATTTCATATTAGTCCATTCTCTGATTGAGGGGTATACGATGTATAGCCATTCTCTTGATTTGCTTTCCTTATCCAACAACCGAAAAAAAAGCCTGATACCGAACTTGCAGATACTGGAATCCAGAGAAGTGCCCGCTGGTAATCTGATCGCTTCCTTTAACCTGGATAATGCCTGGGGTTCTGGAATGCAGGGCAATATTACCATAAAGAATACTGGTGATGCTCCGGTAACAAATTGGTCCGCCACCTTTGATTATTCCAACACTATTCAATCAAGCTGGAATGGAACTATCACTCAGGTAAGTGTTGGGAAATTCAAGATCAACAACGCAGGCTGGAACAGCACCATTGCTCCCGGGGCATCCGTTTCTGTCGGATTTATAGGGGGTGGAAATTACGCCATTAACCCAGCCAATTTTACGTTTAGTGGAGATGGCCTTTCTGTTTTGCCGAGCCCAACCCCCACTCCTACTCCCACGCCCACGCCCACGCCTTCCCCAACCCCTGTTGTTTCTACGGCGCTTTCTTACAAGGTTACCAGTGATTGGGGCAGTGGTTTCAATGCCGATATTACCTTGAAAAATACCGGTTCAACGATTTTGAAATCCTGGAATGTTGCCTTTGATGTTCCTTGGACTATTGATTCCATTTGGAATGCTAGTACTGTTTCTCATGCGGGCACACGATATACCATTCAAGCAGTGGATTGGAACAAAGATATTGCCCCCGGTGCCACAGTAACTTTTGGTTTTACAGGGCATGGCACATCATCGGTTGCACCTGTAAATGTGCAAATCAATGGGGTTAGTCAAAACCCTCTGCCCGCCCCAACCCCAACCCCAACCCCAACCCCAACCCCAATTGTAACCCCTTCTTTAGTTGTGAACGATTCTGCCGTTACTGTTACCGGAGTACTGGACAATACATCCTCTAATGGATTCTTTTCAACTTCGGGGAACCAGATCATTGATGCCAACGGCAACACTGTGCGAATTACAGGCATCAATTGGTTTGGGTTTGAAACAAATAATAAAGTGGTTCACGGATTATGGACTCGCGGATATACCTCTATATTGGATCAGGTAAAATCCCTCGGTTTTAATACTCTCCGTGTTCCATTTTCAAATGAAATGCTTAGAAGTGATGCTGTTACCAGCAGTATAAATTTCGCCCAAAATCCTGATTTGCAGGGCCTTACTCCCATCCAGTGCCTGGATAAAATCGTCGAATATTGCGGTAAGATCGGTCTGAAGGTCATTCTTGACAGGCATTCCGCCAAGGCTGATGGATACCTCAACGAGGATGTTTGGTACATTCCCAATGATAGCTATTACACTGAGCAGCGTTGGATAAATGATTGGTCCATGCTCGCCAAGAGGTATGCGAATAATTCCACGGTTATTGGAGCAGATCTCTTTAATGAGCCCAAAAATTCTGCCACTTGGGGAAATAATTCACCGGGCACAGATTGGAATAAAGCCGCGGAGCGATGTGGAAATGCAATTCTGGCCTCGAATCCTAACTGGTTGATAATTGTTGAAGGTGTTGAAAAATTTAACAATGAAACAACCTGGTGGGGTGGCAATTTAAAAGGTGCTGCTTACTTTCCTGTAAATCTTTCCGTGTCGAACAAACTTGTTTACTCTGCCCATGAATACCCCAGTAGCGTTTATGCCCAGAAGTGGTTTTCAGACCCAAGCTATCCCAACAACTTAGACGAAGTTTGGAATGCTAATTTTGGATATCTCTTTCAAAATCAAACCGCCCCCATATTTATTGGGGAGTTTGGCACCAAACTTGGTTCAACCAGTGACCAGATTTGGCTGGATAAATTTACCGATTACATGGATGGTGACTTAAACATAGATGGTACTAAAGATTTGTCTGCCAACCAAAAAGGCATGAGTTGGACTTATTGGAGCCTTAACCCGAATAGTGGCGATACAGGTGGCATTCTTAATGATGACTGGACCACTGTTAATACAAGCAAGATGGCTTACATTAAATCCAGCCTTGCACCCATGCTTGGAACTGCAACCGGCAGTTCGCAAACCATGAACTTCCAGGTGAAACTTTCAGCAGCCTCCACTGGCACTGTTACCGTAAAATTTGCAACTGCAAATGATACGGCAGTAGCTGGCATAAATTACCTGGCAGCATCGGGAACCCTGACTTTTGCTCCCGGGGAAACCATCAAGACAGTTTCGATTGTCATTCCAAGCCAAAATCTTACTGCATCTAAATCTTTTAACCTGTTGCTTTCAACACCTACCGGAGCCACCCTTGCAGATGCCATAGGTGTTGGAACCATTCAGCTAGCAAATTCTCCCGCCCCAACCCCCACACCTACACCCACACCTATAAACCATGCACCAGTTGCAAATGCGGATACGGTTTATGTTGCCGCGGGAAGTGCTGTAACCGTTAGCGTGTTAGCCAACGATTCAGATCCCGATGGAGATAAGCTAGTTGTAAAAAGCGTAACCAATGGTGCCTTTGGAACCGCAGTCTTGCAAACGGATGGCACAATTCTTTACACACCAGGCCCAAACTTTACTGGTAGCGATTCATTTTCCTACACTGCGGCAGACCCGGCTGGCCTGACTTCCAATGCTTCGGTTCAAGTGCTGAAAGTAAGTGAAGGTGTCAAAGCTTGGCCAGCTCAGGTGTTTGCACCGTACGTGGATACAACACTTTGGCCGACTTATGACTTGGTGAAGACCGCAAAAGACCAGGGCTTGCGCTACTTCTCGCTGGCGTTCATTACCGCATCCCCCACTAATCAACCTGCCTGGGGTGGCTATAGTGCCTACGAAATGAATGGTGGTGAGTTTGATCTGAAGATGCGAAGTATGATCTCAGGGGTCCGCGCCCTAGGCGGAGATGTGAATGTCAGTTTTGGTGGTGCCAATGGCCATGAGCTTGCGGAAGTAATCACTGACAAGGCCGCATTGAAGGCGGCATATCTGAAAGTGATCGATACTTATGGCCTAACAAGGATTGATTTTGACATCGAAGGTGCCGCGGTAAATAACAAAGCGGCGTTGGATAGACGTAGTGCCGTGCTTGCTGAATTGCAGGCAGATGCTGCCAAAGCAGGTAAATCCCTGGAGATCTGGTTGACTCTGCCCGTATTGCCCACCGGCCTGACCCCTGACGGGGTGTATGCAGTGCAAAGTGCCGTCCACGCTGGTGTGAAGTTGGGCGGTGTCAACATCATGGCGATGGATTATGGGGAATGGGCTGCACCGAACCCCAATGGCAAAATGGGGGACTACGCTATTCAATCCGCCAACAGTTTGCATAGCCAATTAAAGAGCATCTTTGTTGGTTATTCAGATGCCAAAATTTGGAGCATGGTGGGAATCACTCCCATGATCGGCATGAATGATGTTACCACCGAGGTATTTGATCAGCAGGAGGCCAGGGAAGTTCTGGCTTTTGCTCAGGAGAAATCGATCGGGAAGCTGTCCTTCTGGTCGCTCAATCGGGATATGCAGAATGCCAGCGGAAAGATTGGTTATGTGGACACAACCTCCTCCAGCATTCTTCAATCGCCATTTGAGTTTTCCAGCATATTCAAGGTTTTTACCAGTCAGTCGAATGTAAACCCAGTAAATCCATCCCCTACCCCGACACCGTTTCCAATTCCCACTATTTCGGTTGCCAATGTGGCAGCCTTGGAGGGCAATTCCGGAACAACGATTTTAAAGATGGATTTCACGCTATCCGCAGCTTCATCAAGCATGGTTAGTGTGAACTACATGACCGAGGACGCCAGCGCCCAGATGGGGGTGGATTACGCTTTTGCCCAAGGGACCATCAGTTTTGCCGCCGGAGAAACATCCAAAAGTCTTTATCTGAGTATCGTGGGTGATACTCAGGTGGAAACCAATGAAACTTTCAGTGTGCTGCTTGCCGGTGCAACGGGAGCGACTCTGGTTAGCAGTTTTGCCACTGCAACCATCACCAATGATGATGTCAACTCTGTTCCCAAACCCACTCCTTCCCCGGTTGATCCGGCCGGTGACAAAAAAGTGGTCGCCTACTTCACCGAATGGGGTATATACGGCAGGGATTATGAAGTCAGCGATCTGCCCGCCGACAAACTAACTCATGTCAACTACGCCTTTGCCAAGATCACAGATCAGGGCGAGGTTGGAATCTTTGATTCCTGGGCGGCCGTGGAAAAACCATTTGGCAACGATACCTGGGAAACACCTCTGCGGGGCAACTACCATGCGTTGCAGGTTTTGAAACAACAACACCCCCACTTGCAGACCCTGATTAGTGTGGGCGGATGGACATTATCGGACAAATTCTCGGATGTGGCGTTAACCGCGGAATCGAGGGCAAAGTTTGCAAAGAGTGCTGTCGACTTCATCAAGAAGTATGGTTTTGATGGCGTGGATTTGGATTGGGAATATCCCGTGTCCGGGGGTCTTTCCTCGAATGTGTATCGCCCGGAGGATGGGGCCAACTATGTGCAACTGGTGAAAGAAGTACGCAGGCAGTTGGAGGTTGCCGGTGCCACCGATAGCAGGCATTATTTGCTTACCATTGCGGCTCCCGCAGGTTACGACAAGTACAATAACTTCCAGCTTGCCGCCATGGAGCCCAGCCTGGATTGGTTTAATGTGATGACCTACGATTATCATGGCACCTGGGAAAACCAGACAAATCATCAGGCTGCTTTGTTCGCCAACCCGAATGACCCAAGCGGCGTGGGTACCCAGTACAATGTGGACTTTACCATTCAGGCATACATGGATGCGGGGGTACCCACTGGCAAGATTGTGATGGGTGCGCCTATATACGGCAGGGGATGGTCGGGCGTTGCCAATGTGAACCATGGTTTGTTCCAGAATGCAACAGGTGCGGCAAGCGGCACCTGGGAAAAAGGTACCTTTGATTATTCCGATTTGTTAAACAAGGTGAAAACCCAGCCTGAAGTGTACAAAGTGTACTGGGATACTCAGGCAGACACGCCCTTTATCTATGCCCCCACCGTCGAGGGGGGTATGTTCAGTACCTTTGAAAATCCCGAGATGATCGCCAAAAGGGTGGACTACATTTTTGCCAACCAGTTAGGGGGTATGATGTTCTGGGAAGCCTCGGGCGATGTTCGGGACAGTAACAGCCCGGATTCGCTGATCGGCACCGCCGCCAAACTTTTAAATGGAGTTGGGGTGTAAATTAGCCCCGAAATCATTAAGACCCCTGGATTAAAACCGGGGGTCTCTTTTATTTTCCCATGGTTTATCATCTCGATTGTAAAGGTTAAGTTGACTATAAATACTAATGTCCGATACGCTAATCGCCCGAAGATCGATGGGATGGCTTCCCTGCCAATAGCCTTCAAAGCGAGAGGATCGCATGAGTTCGCCGGTTTGTTTTCCCTGTAGCTCGCTGGGCATGAAGTTTTGCATGGGCATAACAGGCCTTTTGCTGGTCGGCTTTGTGCTTGGTCACATGAGCGGAAATTTACTCATCTATATGGGCCCCGATGCCATTAATGAATATGCCGAGTTCCTGCACAAGGCAGGTCATGGTGTGTTAATCTGGGTGGCCCGGGCGGGTTTGCTGACTATCTTTGCCACTCACCTATGTCTGGCTTTTGCGCTTCGCAAGAAAAACAGTGATGCCCGACCTGTGCCCTATGCCGTGGATGAAACACTGCAGGCAACCTGGGCTTCCCGCCATATGATGCTGACTGGCATCTTGATTTTTGCATTCGTGATTTATCACATTGCTCATCTTACCCTTGGCCTTACCGATCCAAGTGGGTTTAAGGATAATCTTCCCCGCGATGCACACCAGCGCCATGATGTTTACAAAATGGTAGTGCATGGTTTTAAGCAACCCTTGGTGAGTGGTTTGTACATACTTGCGCAACTGGCTTTGGGCTTGCACCTCAGCCATGGTGCTGGAAGCTGGTTGCAATCCCTGGGCTTGGCCAGGGGCTGGGTTCGTAAGCTTGTAATGCCTTTGGGGCTGGGCATCGCCATCCTGGTGGTGGCGGGAAATTGTTCCATTCCTGTTTCCATCCTGCTCGGATGGGTGAAGTAAGCGGAGGCCTAGCGAACAATGACCCTGGATAGCAGAATTCCTTCCGGACCGTTGCAGCAAAAATGGGACAAGTTCAAGGCTGACCAGAAGCTCATCAATCCGGCGAACAAACGGAAATACAAAATTCTTGTTGTGGGAACCGGTCTGGCGGGTTCATCTGCGGCAGCATCACTTGCCGAGCTTGGCTATCAGGTGGAAACTTTTTGTTTCCAGGATTCGCCCCGGCGTGCGCACAGCATTGCCGCGCAGGGTGGCATCAACGCGGCCAAGAATTATCAAAACGATGGCGACAGTATCTGGCGCCTTTTTTACGACACCATCAAAGGTGGTGATTTCCGTTCCCGCGAGGCAAATGTCTATCGTCTTGCGCAGGTAAGTGTCAATATTATCGATCACTGCGTTGCTTTGGGTGTCCCTTTCGCACGCGAGTACGGTGGCTTGCTGGATAACCGCAGCTTTGGTGGTGCTCAAGTTTCCAGAACCTTCTATTGCAGGGGCCAGACCGGACAGCAGCTTCTTCTTGGCGCATACAGCACACTTAGCAGGCAAATTGGCGCAGGCAGGGTGAAGTCACATCCAAGATGCAACATGCAAGACTTGGTTGTTGTGGATGGCAAAGCCAAGGGCATCATCGTTCGTGATCTGAAAACCGGCAAGCTGGAAACCCACATGGGGGATGCCGTGGTTCTTGCCACGGGTGGCTATGGCCCTGTGTTTTATCTTTCCACCAATGCCATGGGTTGCAATGTGACTGCGACTTACCGCGCTCACAGGCGTGGGGCCTATTTCGCCAACCCATGCTTTACCCAGATTCATCCCACTTGCATTCCCGTTACGGGTGACCATCAGTCGAAGCTTACCTTGATGAGTGAGTCGCTTCGAAATGATGGCCGGATTTGGGTGCCGAAAAATCCAGGTGATAAGCGAAGCCCCGAGCAGATACCTGATTCTGAGCGAGATTATTTCCTGGAACGCAAGTACCCAAGTTTTGGCAATCTTGCGCCTCGTGATATTTCCAGCCGCGCTGCCAAAGAAGCTTGTGATGCGGGCCGTGGTGTTGGCGAGGGTGGACGCGGTGTGTATCTGGATTTCTCCGATGCTATCAAGCGCCTTGGCGATAAACTTATCAAGGAGAGGTATGGCAACCTCTTTGATATGTATCACCACATTACCAACGAGAATCCTTACAAGACCCCCATGAGAATTTACCCAGCGGTGCATTATTGCATGGGTGGGTTGTGGGTGGATTATCATTTGATGAGCAATATTCCAGGCCTGTTTGTGCTTGGAGAGGCAAATTTCTCGGACCATGGTGCCAACCGACTGGGTGCCAGTGCCCTTATGCAGGGGCTGGCGGATGGGTATTTCATCGCCCCCTACACCATCAGTAACTATTTGGCCTCCACCAAGCCCGGCGAATATTCCACCGATAGTCAGGAAGCGAAACAAACCCTTGCCGATGTCCAAGATCGCATCAACAAGATTCTTAATATTCATGGGAAGAGAAGCCCCATGAGCTTCCACCGCGAGTTGGGTAAAGTCGTGTGGGATTATTGCGGCATGGCACGCAGCAAGCAGAGCCTTGACACAGCCCTTAAGCGCATTCCGGAAATTCGCGAGGAGTTCTGGAGGAATGTGTCTGTGCCCGGTTCCGGTGATTCCTTCAACCAGGGTTTGGAATACGCCCTGCGGGTATCCGACTTCCTGGAGTTTGCCGAGCTGCTGGCGGAGGATGCGATGGCCCGCGAGGAATCTTGTGGTGCCCATTTCCGGGAGGAATATCAAACCGAGGATGGCGAAGCCAAGCGTAATGATGCGGAATACGCGTATGTCAGCGCGTGGGAATACAAGGGGCCGGGCAATAAGCCCCAGCTTCACAAGGAAAATCTTTCCTTCGAGAATGTTCATCTCGCCGTAAGGAGCTACAAGTAATGAACCTCACTCTCAAGGTCTGGCGGCAATCCGGCCCAAACGACAAGGGATCATTCGAGATCTATCAGGCGAAGAACATTGTTCCAGACATGTCCTTCCTTGAAATGCTGGATGTGGTAAACGATGAACTGATGGCCAACGGCAAGGAACCCATTTCTTTTGACCATGACTGCCGTGAGGGTATTTGCGGTAGTTGCAGCTTGGTTATCAATGGCAGGGCGCATGGTCCCACGCGTGGCACAACTTGCCAGACTTATATGAGAAATTTCTACGATGGCCAGGTTATCGTCATCGAACCCTGGCGAGCCAAGGCTTTTCCTGTGATCAAGGATCTTTCTTGCGATCGCAGTGCATTTGATCGCATCATTCAATCTGGTGGCTATGTGTCCGCGAATGTGGGTGGTGCGCCGGATGGCAACGCCATGCCCATACCCAAGGTAAATTCCGACAGGGCGATGGACGCGGCAGAATGCATTGGCTGTGGTGCGTGTGTGGCAGCCTGCAAAAACGCATCTGCCATGTTATTTGTCTCTGCCAAGGTTACTCATTTGGGTCTGCTGCCTCAGGGACAGCCGGAACGCGCGGCCCGTGTGCAAAAGATGGTTTCCCAGATGGATCAAGAGGGCTTCGGCGCCTGTACCAACCAGTACGAGTGCGAGGCTGCTTGCCCGAAGTCCATTCCCGCGGACTTTATCGCGCGCATGAACTGCGATTATCTTTCAGCTTCTGTAACGCCCAAGCAGTAAATCCCTTACTTTTTAAGAAGTATTTTCTGTTGCAGAACCACGGCGCCAGCTTCATCACAAACCTGTCCGCGAACCAATGGCGGTGACTGGTTCCAGTCTATTTCCACTATGCCAAAGTTGGTTTCAAAATAAGTCAGCCCCATGCGATAGGAATTAATCTCGTTGGAAAAGCGCGTGCCAGCCTTGGTCAAATTACCACTGGGTGTGTTCAGGCTGCTCGAGGTTATCTCATAAAGCGGATCAGGAATCCCATGGGTCTTGGCGGGTAGTTTCATAATCTCCGCAAGATGACGATCACCGCTAAGCAACAGCACATTGTTCGCCTTGGTGCTGGCAATAAGTTTGAAAAGTTTTTCCCGCTCCAAGGGGAAGTTGCCCCACATTTCGGAACCATGCTCATCGGGAATGACTTGAACCCCGGAGCAAACCAACCTTAACTCCGCGGGTTTCTTTAACTGTTCCTCCAGCCATTTCCATTGGGTTTCCCCCAGTACTGTGGCAGACGGATTGGTTTCGGGGGCGTACTTGCCGCGGTAGCCATCACCTGGTTCACCGGGTTTATACCCGGTCTTTAGGGGGCTGCGAAAATAACGCACATCCAAGAGGATGATCTGTACCCGTTTACCCACAGGCCCGATTATTTCAGAATGATAAACTCCCTCCTGTTTTCTGCGCGGGGAGTCCTTGGTTACGCCCAGAAAATCCTGGAAGATCTGCTGGGATTCTTTTTTTCGGGGATATTCCGCACCAGCATCATTGGCTCCATAATCATGGTCATCCCATGTCGCAAGAACCTGACATTTTTCCTTTAATTTCTTGTAACCGGCTTGGTTGGCAAGCATATCCCATTTGGCCTTCAGGACTTTCATATCCTCGGTATCGCCATAAATATTGTCACCTAGAAACAGGAACAACTGCGGGTTTTTGGCGACGATTGATTCCCAGATTGGTTGTGGTTTGTCTTGTTTGCAGCACGAACCGAATGCAATGCGGGTTAGGGGTTCTTGCGCCTGGGTTATGGTTTGCACAAAAATCAAAACAAGCAAGGTGTACACATGAAAGCGATGCATGACTTTTGCCTTTGGGAAAGAGGGAACCCTTTGTCGATAGAAATGCATTCTATCAGGAATAAGGTTAGAACGGCAGTAAAGGATCGCCTTGAAAGCCCATGATTCCATCAATGAAAACGATTATTCCCACTGCCACCAGTAAAAACTTGATCAGCACGATTCCCCAGGAAAGGATTTTACGCCTTACCCAATCCAATACCCATTGTTTGGAATCAGGAAGCAATCTTGCCAAAATTGCGATGGCTACCAGGGGGGCTATGTGGCAGAAGTTAAATGCCAGGAGAATTACCAAGGCTTCCAGGAAATCCAAACGAGCCTGATGCATTTGTTGCAGAATGGCGAAGTAAGGCAACGACATGGGAAAGTCCAGTGCAGCCACCAATGCGCCAGTCCAGAATGGTTTTCCCTGGCTGTAGGTTTCCTTCTGCAGTTTATCCTCATAGTGGCGCATGCGAACGCCAATGACAATAAGCAGTATGCCAAGCGGTGCGGCCAAAAGATATTCCCAAGGTTCAGGATCTGGCAAAAGATTGTGGAGCCAAGCCGCCAAGCCGTAATAAACGATGAGGCCAAAGCACACAAACACCGTAAAGATTCCAAGCGCAAGCCTGATGGCCGGGAAAATATTTCGGCGATCCTGCATATGCATGAAAAGCAGGGCAAACGCAGGTGGGTTGCACCCTTCCACAAAACCCACACCTATAGCACCGAACAGCAGGTAGAAGTATTCCATAAAAACTGAAACCCTAGAAATGACTACTTATAAAGTTTTTTCTGTTCAATAAAAACTTCCACCGCTCTGGGGACCTGATAGCGAATGGTACTGCCTTTTTGCACCCTGCCTCGAAGATCTGTACTGGAAATATCCACAAAAGGCGAACCTTGCACAACCATGATTTTTGCTTCCATGCCAAATTTGCCTTCCAAGCCGGTTTTCAAATCCTGAGAGTTGGGAAGATTGCTTCCGGGGCGGTCTTTAATCACCAGTGTTGCCAGGCGAAGGATTCTTGCAGGGTCATGCCAGGTGGAAAATTCCAGGGCGCTGTCGCCTCCCATAAGCAAGAAAAGTTCATCGGCAGGGTGCTGACGATGAATTTCCTCCAGGGTGTCTGCGGTAAAACTGGGGCCGGGTCTGTTGGCCTCCATCAAGTTGATCTTAAAGGATTCGTTTCCAGCTATTGCAAATTGCAACATTTCGGCGCGTTGTTCAAAGTCTAAAACCCTGCGGTTGGGTTTGTGGGGGGGAGATGGCGCGGGAATAAACCAAACTTCATCCAATCTGGCAGCTTCCCTGCAAACTTCCGCCAGGGTAAGGTGGCCCAGATGTATTGGGTCAAAGGTGCCGCCAAATATGCCAATGCGCATGATGCTTTCTCCATCCTTTTTTCTTTTTTAGTGGCAAATCATGAATAATTCGAGGACTGCAACGAATAATCTCTAGATTCACCCCGATTAAGGCGTTTATACTTTGGCCTATGGAAGTGAATTCCTAATACACAGGGAGAGTAGCCAACATGGAAAACATGGGTACGGGTTTGATTGTTGCCATTGGTATAGCCGTGGTTTTAATTCTGTTTTTTGTTGGCATCTATAACGGGTTGGTTGCCAGGAAGAACCGCTTCAAGAATGCCTATTCCCAGATAGATGTTCAATTAAAAAGGCGCTACGACCTGATCCCCAACCTGGTCGAGGCGGTCAAGGGATATATGGGACATGAAAAGCAAACCTTGGAAGCGGTGATCGCAGCCAGAAACTCTGCATCCAGTGCAGAGGTGAAAGTTGCTGCCGACCCGGGAAACCCGGAAGCCATGAACGCCCTGCGTGCCGCGGAATCTTCTTTGGGCGGTTCGCTGGGAAGATTGTTTGCCCTGGCCGAAGCTTACCCCGACCTGAAAGCCAACCAGAACATGATGCAGCTTCAGGAAGAACTTTCGTCCACGGAAAACAAGGTGGGTTTTGCCAGACAGGCATTTAACGATGCGGTGATGGATTACAATATCTATCGAGAGACATTTCCCAATGTGGTAGTGGCGGGGTTCACTGGTTTTACCGTGGCACAACAATTCGCTCTGGATAATCCCACCGAACGGGAAGCACCACGGGTTAAATTCTAACCATGAATTTCTTCCAGTATCAGGAAACGGCCAAGAGAAACACCCTCTGGCTATTGGTGATGTTTGCCATGGGTGTTGCCTCCATCATTCTGGTGATTGATATGCTGGTTCTGGTTGGGGTGGGTGTTGCCGAATCGGAAGGCAAGCCCAGAGACTGGAACCAGGTTGTTCTGCACAACCTTCCCCTGCTTGCAGGAGTTTCCGCCTTTGTAGGCCTGCTGGTAGGCGGCGCAAGCCTTTTTCGACTTGCAGAACTGGGAAGTGGTGGCGGAGCCAGCGTTGCCGAAATGCTGGGGGGCCGGGTGATTCCACCCGAAACCATCGATCCAACCGAAAAAAAGATCCTGAATATAGTCGAGGAGATGGCCATCGCATCCGGTGTTCCGGTGCCCAGGGTCTACCTGTTGGAAGAGGAGGGGATCAATGCGTTTGCCGCTGGTTGGAGCCCCAGTGACGCGGTGATTGGAATTACCCGGGGTTGTGTGGAAGCTCTGAATCGGGATGAGTTGCAAGGGGTAGTGGCCCACGAATTCAGCCACATTTTGCACGGAGATATGCGCCTTAATATAAGGCTGATGGGTCTTTTGTTCGGAATATTTTTTCTGAGTGTGATAGGCGAAACACTGCTGCGTTCGATGGCTTATAGTTCCAGTTCGGATAACAAGAAGAATGATGGCAAAGCGGTTGTTTTTTTCATTGGATTGCTGCTCTTTATCTTGGGGTGGCTGGGATATTTCTTCGGAAGATTGATACAGGCTGCCATTTCCCGTCAACGTGAGTTCCTGGCGGATGCTTCCGCGGTTCAGTTCACAAGAAACCCCCAGGGCATTGGAAATGCGTTAAGGAAAATCGCCGGGTGGGATACCGGTTCCAGATTGAAAGCACCTCATGCGGCAGAGGCCAGCCATCTGTTTTTCGGCAATGCCATTTCCGGAATATTCGCGTTGTTTGCCACTCACCCGCCATTGCAAGAGCGCATTCAAAGAATCGAGGGTTCCTCTTTTGTGGCACCGGAAAATCCCGAGGTAGCCACTGCGACTGAAACGGTAAATCCCATGGCGGCAGGATTTGCGCCAACAAAAGTTTCCGGGCTTTCCGGTACAGTTCAGTATTCGCCCGCTGCAAGCCAGCAACTTCCGGATGATCTATCAGCCTTCGCCCGTGAGCCTGCCGGGGCCAGTGCTTTGTTGCTGGGAATGCTTTTGTCTACCGACCCGATGAACAGAAAAAAGCAGTTGAATCAGTTGTTGGGTCGATTGGATCCTGTGATCAACCGCGAGTTGTTGAAAGTGGAAGGAAAGATTGCAACGCTGGCAAGGCAGGCTAAAATCCCGCTGCTTTCGCTAGCGGTGCCTTCCCTGAAGATGTTGTCAAAACAGCAATCAGCCAGTGTTTTGGCATTGTCCCGCAATTTGATTCAGGAAGATGGTCAGGTGGATTTCTTTGAATTCTGCGTTTGGCGGATTGCCCGTATGGGTTTGGAGGCGCAACGCCCCCCCAGGCCAATCGGTGCCGCGTTTGGGGTTGCAGTGGGCGGTTTGTTTGCTGCTTTTGCGGAACTATCCTCCAACCCCGAGGTTTCTTACCTTGCCGCCATCAAGGCCAGTCAGCTTCCCAAGTGCCCACCAACCCTTGCGGGTGCAAAGGTGAATTACCAGCAATTGGACAGAATGATGGACGCCCTGGCTGGTTGTGACCCGGTATTAAGGGAGAGGATTTTCCAAGGGCTGCTGGCTAGTGCCCAGCAGGATGGAAGAATAACCATAGCAGAGGCTGACCTTTTAAGAGCCACATGCATGAGCCTGCAAATTCCGCTGCCACCACTTTCTTAAGAGCATCAGGAAGAGGAAAGTTTTTCAAACTCATCCTCGGTAATGATTCGCACGCCCAGCTCCTGTGCTTTGGCAAGCTTGCTGCCTGCCTTTTCACCAGCCAGCAGGAAATCAGTTTTCTTGGATACGCTGCCGGAAGCCTTGGCACCCAAATCTCGAATCTTGCGTTCGATTTCCTCGCGGCCGTATTTCAAAAGTGTGCCGGTAACAACGATGGTCTTTCCCGCGAACACGGTTGATGCCGGGGCCGCTGCAGTTTCCTGATCCATCTTCAGTCCGTACTTGCGGAATGCTTCGACCAGGGCCTGGTTTTCCGGGGCATCAAACCAGGCGCGGATGCTGGTGGCTCGCTCGGGCCCAATGCCCTCCACTTTTGCAAGTTCATCCTCACCGGCTTTTGCCAGGGCATCCATCGATGAAAACTTTTTTGCAAGCACATCCGCCACTGTTTCGCCGACATGGCGAATACCCATTCCTGCCAGCAATCGTGAGAAGCCTCGAGACCGACTCTGTGCGATTCCATCCAGTAAATTTCGGGAAGATTGTTCCCCCATGCGTTCCAGTTCGGTAAGTGGTCCCAATTCCAGTTTGTAAATGTCTGCCAAGTTGCGAACCAGACCGGTATCCACCAGTTGTTCGATGATCTCCTCGCCCAGTCCTTCAATGTCCATGGCGTTTCGCATGGCAAATGCCCGGAGTTTCCGCTTGAGCTGTGCCACGCACTCGGAACCGGTGCATCGGTAAAAGGCACCCGCTTTATCTTTTTGAACCAGGGCCCCGCATACCGGACAGGTCTTGGGAAAGGCAAAAGGCTTTTCCTTCCCGGTCCGCAAGGATGGCTCGGAACGAACCACATAGGGAATGATCTCGCCGGCTTTCTCCACCACGACCATGTCACCCACGCGGATATCTTTGGAATGCAGGAACTCTTCGTTGTGCAGGGAAGCCCTTGCAACGGTGGTTCCTGCTAGTTTTACAGGTTCCAGGTGAGCCACAGGGGTTAATGTTCCCAGTTTGCCAACTTGCAGTTCAATGTCTTTCAGGCGGGTAAGTGCCTGCTCGGCAGCAAACTTGTAGGCAACCACCCATCGGGGAGACTTGCTGGTGATGCCTAGCTTTTCCCTTTGAGCAAGATCATCCACCTTGATGACCATGCCATCGGTGTCAAATGGAAGATCATTGCGTTTATCCTTCCACGATTCACACCATTCGATGACTTCATCGATGGTTTCCAGTCGCTTGTAATGGGGATTCACCGGAAAGCCGAAAGATTCAAGCACCCGTAATGTTTCAGATTGGGACTTCACCTCCAAGCCTTCCACCGCACCAAGGGCGTAGGCAAACAAACGAAGTTTGCGCTGGGCGCATTGTTTGGGGTCGAGAAGTTTTAACGAGCCTGCTGTGGAATTACGGGGATTTGCGAAAGCCTCCAGGCCTTCTTTCTGACGGTTTTCGTTCAGGCGGGCAAAATCGGCCCGGGTCATGTAGACTTCGCCACGGGCTTCGAACAATCGCGGCGCATTTTTGCAATTCAACTTCAATGGCACACCGGTCACGGTTCGCAAATTGTGGGTTACATCGTCCCCACTATCCCCATCTCCCCGGGTGGTACCGATGGATAATTTTCCATTCTCATACGTAAGGGAAATGGCAACGCCGTCGATTTTCAATTCCACCAGATATGCGGGTTTCTCGCCTTTCAATGCCTTGACCACTCGCTGGTGAAATTCTCGAACTTCAGCGGGGGAATAGGTATTGTCGATGGAAAGCATGGGAATTCGATGACGAACGGTGGTGAAGCCATCGATGGCAGCCCCTCCCACGCGCTGGGTGGGGCTGTTGGGTTCTTGCAGTTCAGGGTGGGATTGCTCGATTTCCTGCAGTTCCCTTAGCAGCTTGTCAAATTCCCGGTCGGATATCTCGGGTTTGGCCTCCACATAGTAAAGGCGATTATGTTTTTCTATTTCCTCGCGTAACCATTCGGCACGCTTGCGAATGTCAGGCATTCCATTCTCCCGGGCTGTGAAACAAGAATGAAAGTATAACCTCTTGCTCTGTAACCCGAAAGGATGGCAGATTAGATTTGATGGAAGTGAAGGGGTTTTCAGGAATCTGGTGGTAGAGTAAGTTTCAGATCAGGCTATTATTTAATGTCATGGTCAAAGGTCTGCTTTTTTGGGGGAAGATCTTTTGTCAGTTGGTGTTCAGGGAAAAGGAATTTACCGAAAGGGGCCTCTGGCCCTTCCTTGCCATCAAAGCCACCAATTCGAATGTTGTATTTTCCGCCCCTTATTCCCCGGCCCTTACCTTTTATGGAAGTATCAAACTTACCATTCTCGATATTGGCAAATCCTTGGGTTCCCGGAGTTGCCGAAGTCGGGTCAGGGTCGAAGAAAATTAATCCTTTGGGAATGGCTTTTCCCTTAAAAGTGATGGTGCCAGAAATATCGTACAACTCTTCACCTTTGCTACAACCGTAGATGAAAAGTGTTGCTAAAAATAGATACCAGGCGGCATTCAGTTTCATGTTCTTTCCAATTTAGTAGTCGGAAACCACTTCGCCGCCATTACGGCTTGCAATGGCTCGGTAGGTGTTCATGTTCAAGCTTTGGTTCAGAAATTTAACAGATCCATCGGCAAAGGCCGAATTCATTCCACCAGAGTGCATGCTTCCAAAAGGCACATCGTTGTAGGGAACTATCAGGTTGGCGGTGAAAATGGAATTGATCGCGTTGACAATGTTTCTTGAGCTTACCACGAAAGCTGGTCTTCCAGCAACAACGCCCGCGTATTCATCTCCTCCTCGAACCCAAGTTCGGTAGCGCGTTCCAAATTGAGGGGAAATCCAAGACATTTCCGCAATCATAAGGGTGTTGGAAGATCCATCACTGATTTGAGATATTTTGATATTTCCATCCCTTTGAAAAACACCGGAAGTTGCCACTGGCACCCCTTCATGAAGGGCTGTGCCAACGGGGTATGCCACACCGGTGGAAGGATTGGTACCCCTAGGGCCATTAATGCCATAGTAATGGGTGATGGCAGCGGGCTTTCCAGTGTTGGCGGGAATAAGATCTGAGGGACCATTGGTGTTGTTGGGGGCACCAAAGGCTTGCTCAGTCACATCGGTGGAGGGGCAAAGATAATGGCTGATTTTTACCAGGCCATTGGGATCATTTCTTCCCACTATTGCATGAGAGTTGCTTGCATTGGTCAGGTCGAATTTCCTGAACAAGTTTTCGTTTTCCAGATAGGGCAAAAGAAATACATGCCAGCTAAGGCCTGTGGCGGGGTCGATGGAAGTTGGCAAACTTCCAGTTACATTTTCGTAATTATGGCAGGCAAGGGCTACCTGCTTCAGTTTATTGGCGCAACTGTTTCTGCTTGAAGCTTCGCGTACTTTTTGAACAGCGGGAAGTAAAAGGCCTATCAGGATGGCAATGATGGCTATTACCACTAGAAGTTCAATCAGCGTAAATGCTGGGCGTTTTTTTGAAATCGAAAGGCTCATTTTATCCCCTATCACAGACTAGAATTGAAGCTATGATTGTAATCATAAATAGTTGGCAAAACCAAGAGTCTTTGATGGGTTTTAATAACTTTCATTCATTTCTTTAGATAAGCGCTAAAAAGGTTCGACGACTTTTATTCCAATTGAGCGTATATGCCTTGAAGACTAGAATAAAGTAGATAGCTGAATTAGCCTGCCTGGCTGCAAATTTCCTGATTCCAAGGTCCAATATGATCAAGTTATTTCACAACATCGCTGTATTGGGTTTGTTGGTTGGCACAGGTGGTGTTTGCCTGGATGCTGCGGAACCGCTGCGATTCAACCGTGATATACGTCCCATACTTTCCGAGCATTGTTTTTCCTGCCATGGCCAGGGAAAGCAAAAAGGCGAATTACGGTTGGATTCCAGGGATGCAGCACTCAAGGTGGCGGCAAGCGGAGAGCCAGCGATTCAATTCGGCAAGCCGGAAGCAAGCCAGCTTGTGGAGCGAATTTTTTCCCATGAAAAGGGAAAAGTAATGCCTCCGCCATCCACCAAGAAAACTCTGACCACCGCCCAAAAAGAAACTTTAAAAGAGTGGATCCGTCAGGGTGCCAGTTATGAAAAGCACTGGGCGTTTGAACCTTTGCAGGTTAAACAGCCGGCAAACAAGACCAATAATCCGATTGATGGCTATCTTCTTTCGGGGTTAAAGAAGCATAATCTGGGTTTTTCATCTCGGGCGGATAAATCCACCCTTCTCAGGAGAGTTGCCTTCACTCTTACCGGGCTGCCACCCTCGTTGGAGGAAGTGGATTCATTTCTGAATGATAACTCCCCAAATGCCTACGAGAAAATGTTGGATCGTTACCTTGCTTCGCCCAAGTACGGTGAGGAAATGGCCCGTCATTGGCTCGATGTTGCCCGTTATGCCGACACCCACGGCCTGCATTTGGATAATGAAAGGCAAATGTGGGCCTACCGGGATTGGGTTGTTTCTTCGTTTAACAGAAACCAGCCCTATGATCGTTTTGTGGTAGAACAGGTCGCAGGTGACTTGATACCCAATGCCACTATTGATCAGTTGATTGCGACGGGTTTCAATCGCTGCAATGTTTCCACTGGCGAGGGTGGTTCGATCGCGGATGAATGGGTCTTTCGCAACGCCGTGGATCGCACCTCCAATTTTATGGAGGCATTTCTGGCGCTTACAGGCAGTTGTGCGGTTTGTCATGACCACAAGTTTGATCCCATAAGCGCGAAGGAGTTTTATTCTTTGTATTCGTTCTTTCATTCGGCGGCGGATAACGCTCTGGATGGAAACCAGTTGCTTTTGGCACCCAGCGTAAAGCTTGACCTGCCCGAGATTCGCAGCCAACTGGCAAAGGTTGATGAAGCCATAGTGAATCAAAGAAAGCAGATGGTTGAAGTCGCCTCGAAACTGTCCTACGAGGACCCTGCCCTGAAAAAAGAAAAGGCCGAGGAAAAAGTTGCCGAGAACCTCTGGTTTGAGGATGAATTTCCCAAGGGTAGCCGGGTGTTTGCCAGCCCGGGGAAACCGATTGAGTATGTGGAATCCAAAAAAGGGAAGGTCTTCAGCGGCAACAAGGCCATCCGCAGGACTGATGCTGGACTTGCGCAGGATGTATGCGAGAACATGCCTGCCGTGACAATTCAATCCGGCAATGTCCTGTTTGCCTATGTTTACCTTCTTGACGGTCGCACCCCCAAGTCGATTATGCTGCAGTATCACACCAAGGGTTGGCTACATCGTGCCGTGTGGGGTGATTACAACATTATTCCATGGGGGGCTGCCAACACCACCGAAAGAGTGAATATGGGGCCATTGCCAGAAACCAATAAATGGGTCCGGCTGGAGGTGCCTGTTGAAAAAATCGGGTTAAAGCCCGGTGATCAGATTAACGGATTTGCCCTTACCCAGCATGGGGGAATTGTGCAGTGGGATCATGTTGGTATTGTTTCCAGAAAGGACCCCTCCACCGATACCATGCTGTCTTTCCAGGCCTGGTGGAAACAGCACACCGGCCGGGATCATCCGGAAGCTGGCGAGGAAGTCGCCAGGTGGATCAAGGTGGGGCCTGCAAAAACAACCGATGAAGCACAGATTGCAAAAGTTCGCTCCTACTACCTCGCAAACTTCTGCGAGGTTGTCAAACCCCAGATGGAAAAAACCCGCAAGGAACTGGATGATCTGCTGAAAAAGAAAACCGCCCTGGAACAAAGCGTACCCGGTACCACAATCTTCCGCGAACTACCAAAGCCCCGGGATAGTTTTGTGATGCTGCGTGGACAGTACAACAAGCCCGGCGAAAAGGTAGAGCCAACCACCCCAGCGGTATTACCACCTTTGAAGAAGGCGGATGCCAGCCAGCGTGCCAATAGGTTGGATCTTGCCAACTGGCTTGTTTCCCCCGACCATCCACTCACTTCCCGCGTGGCTGTGAATCGCCTCTGGCAGCAGGTGTTTGGCGTGGGCATTGTTCCATCCAGTGGTGATTTTGGCACCCAAGGTGAACTTCCAACCAACCCGGAACTTCTCGACTGGCTTTCTTCCCACTTCATTCAAGATGGTTGGAATGTCAAAAAACTGATGAAGCTGATGCTGATGACAGAGGCTTTTACCCAGTCTTCCAAGGTTACCCCCGACCTGGTTCGGCTTGACCCGGAAAACAAATTACTGGCTCGCGGACCCCGCACTCGTTTGGATGCGGAGCAGATTCGCGACAATGCCTTGTTCACCAGCGGGCTAATGAACCTTCAAATGGGTGGCCGTGGTTCCATGCCCTATCAGCCTTCCAACATTTGGGAACCAGTGGGTTTTGCCGGCTCCAATACCCGCTTTTACAAGCAGGATTCTGGCTCCAACCTTTACCGCCGTAGTTTGTATGTCTTTATCAAGCGGACAGCCCCCGCACCTTTCATGGCCAATTTTGATTCCCCCAATCGCGAGGCTTTCTGCGCCAAACGGGAAAGAAGCAACACTCCCCTGCAGGCGCTTCAGTTAATGAACGATGTCCAGCATTTCGAGGCCGCCCGCAAGCTGGGGGAGAGGCTGATTACCGAAGCTCCCAGGGATGCTTCCGCCCGAATAGACCTCGTTTATAAGATTGTTCTGTCCCGCCTGCCATCGGCTGATGAAAAAGGTATTGTCATGGAAGGCCTTCAAAAACATCTGGATCGTTTCCAGAAAGATCCGCAGGCCAGTGCCAGTGTGGTAAAGGTGGGCGAATCAAAACCGAGGGAGGGAATCCCTGAACCAGAATTAGCCGCCTACACCTTGCTTGCCAACACCATTCTCAACCTTGATGAAACCCTGAACAGGAACTAACACCATGCATCCTATCTTTGAAAGAAACCTGCTCCAGACTCGCAGGCAGTTTTTTGCCAGCCAGGGTTTGAACATGGGTGCCCTTGCACTGGGCCTGTTGGGAACTCAGGGGAACAGGGTGGCAGCCGAGCAAGTGCACAAACCACTCGCCGGATTGCCTCATCATACTCCCAAGGCCAAAGCCATCATTTACATGCACATGAACGGGGCGCCTTCACAGATCGACCTGTGGGATTACAAACCCCGGTTGAAGGAGTTTTTCAACAAGGATCTTCCTCCATCCGTTCAGGGGGGGCAGCGGTTAAGCACCATGACCAGCGGGCAGGCGCGTTTTCCGGTTGCACCTTCGAAGTTCAAGTTCACCCAGGAGGGGAAGTGTGGCCGCTGGATAAATAGCGAATTGCTTCCATTCACCGCGCAGGTGGTGGATGAGATCGCTGTTGTGAAATCTGTATTTACCAATGCCATTAACCACGATCCCGCTTGTACTTTTGTTATGACAGGCAGCGAGGTTCCCGGTAAACCCAGCATAGGTTCGTGGCTTGCCTATGGCTTGGGAAGTGAAAGCAGCAACTTGCCCGCCTTTGTGGTTTTCACCCCCAGATTCCCAGATGGAAGCAATGGTCAGGCTCTTTTCACCCGGATGTGGAGCAGCGGTTTTCTTCCCACCCGTTTCAACGGTGTGGCACTTCGTGGCAGTGGTGATCCTGTACTTTACATTCGCAATCCGGAGGGTGTAAGCGCCACAGATCGCAGAACCATGCTGGACACTGTGCAAAAGTTGAACCAGCGTGAATACGCCCGGTTGGGCGATCCTGAAATTCAGACTCGCATCTCCCAGTATGAGATGGCTTTCCGCATGCAGACCAGCGTGCCAGACCTCACCGACCTGTCGCAGGAAAGTAAACGCACCCTGGAAATGTACGGCCCGGATGTGAATGTACCGGGCAGCTTCGCCCACAGTGCCATTATGGCGCGTAGACTCGTGGAACGAGGCGTGCGAGTGGTGCAGATGTTCCATCGCGGGTGGGATCAGCATTCCTCACTGCCCACGCAATTGGGCAATCAGTGCAGGGATACGGATCGTGGAGCCGCCGCCTTGGTAATGGACCTGAAGCAGCGCGGCCTATTGGACGAAGTTTTGGTGGTATGGGGCGGCGAGTTTGGCCGTACCGTTTATTCACAGGGCACCCTGACCGAGAACAACTATGGGCGTGATCATCACCCCAGAAATTTCTGCATGTGGCTTGCGGGTGGAGGCATCAAGGCAGGGATATCCCATGGTGAGACCGATGATTTCAGTTACAACATCACCAAGGATCCCGCCCATTTGAATGATTTGAATGCAACCATCCTGCATTGCATGGGAATTGATCACGAACGCTTCACGTTCAAATTTCAGGGGCTGGATCAACGCCTGACAGGCGTGGAAGAGCAGCATGTGATCCGAAACCTGCTTGCATAGGTGGATTTAGCCAACCAAATGCTGAATCTTTTCGGCAATGGCGTGGCCCAGAGCCTGATGGCCTTCTTCATCGAGGTGAATTCCATCGGTCGGGCTAACCCTTGCATGCAGGGATGCATCCAGGAAAGCGCATCTGGTGTTCTTCGCGACATTCTCAATGTGCCCTGCAAGTTCGCGGGATTTTTGAGCGGCCCCCTCAAACAGCGCGCTTTTTTCTGGTGCGGGATCCAACACCACCGGGCTAACCAGAAGTATTGCGGGGGCACGGTTGTTCAGGCCTGTGGCGCTTTGCTGGATAATGTTCACCAGCATGGCCACGCCTTCCGAAATATCAAATGGGGAAAGTCCAAAGCGATGCTTGGTGTCGTTAGTGCCCAGCATTAATACCACCAGATCAATAGGGGCGTGGGAATCCAGGCAGGGGCGCAGGTAAGGCTGGCCATTCTTGGCGATGCGCATTGGGTCGTCCATCACTGTTGTTCTGCCGTTCAATCCTTCCTCGATGACGTGGAATTTTTCGCCGAGAAGATTTTGCAGCACGCCGGTCCAGCGAACTTGTCGCGGGTATCTATTGCCCGTGCCGGGAATGTAACCCCAGGTGTTGGAATCGCCATAGCAAAGGATTGTTTTCATGGAATGAGCTCGATGGATTAAAATGTATTTCCATTGGATGGAATCATAACAGCGCTATTGAAATATAACCAGAAGCAAGATTCGGAGTATGTCATGGGTGCAATGAATGCCTTTCTGCTTTTACTGGCTGGGTTTGCGGAAACGGGATGGCAAACCAAATCGATCCGTTCGGAAATAGCGCCCGAATTCTCGCGTGAGAAGGAACGCCTTGTCATTACCGCTGGCAATCATGAAGGTACGCATGGCTGGTGGGAGAAAAGTTTCCCTGTGAAGGGAGGCAGCCATGTGGCATTTGGCGCGGATTTTCAGGCCACAAATATTGCTGAGGTTTCCCGCAGCGTGGTGGCGAAAATACTTTGGCGGGATGACAAAGGCGCACCCGTGGGCATGGATGAGCCAACTCGCATGAGTTACATGCGTGGTAAAAGCGGAACCCATGAGCCGGAATACCCCTTAACCCGGGATGGAAAAGGCGGCGGCTGGCAATTACTTTCCGGAGTTTATCGCGTTCCATCTAAAGCTACTCAGGCCGTGGTGCAACTGCATCTTCTCTGGGCGCCGGGAGGAAAAGTGGTTTTCCAAAATGTTCGGCTTCAGGAAGGCAGCCCACTTCCAAACCGCCTTGTAAGGCTGGCCACGGTGCAATATGTCCCTCGTGGGGGTAAAACTCCCATGGATAATTGCAGGCAGTTTGCCCCTTTTGTGGAGCAGGCTGCGAACCAAAAGGCGGATTTGGTGGTTCTGGGAGAAGCGCTTACGCAACCCAATCTTGGAAAATCGTATGAGGAGGTGGCAGAACCCATCCCTGGGCCATCCACCAGCTATTTTGGCGAGTTGGCCAGCAAGCATGGTCTATATCTTGTGGTGGGTTTGGTGGAAAGGGATGGACCGATTATTTTCAATGTTGCGGTGTTGATTGGGCCTGATGGCAAAGTCGCGGGCAAGTATCGGAAGGTATGTCTTCCCCGTACCGAGATAGAAGCGGGTATTTGCCCCGGGCGAGAATATCCTGTCTTCAACACCCGCTTCGGCAAGGTTGGCATGATGGTCTGCTACGATGGTTTCTTTCCCGAGGTGGCAAGGGAACTTTCCAAAAACGGGGCTGAGGTGATAGCCTGGCCGGTGGCTGGATGTAATCCACTTCTGGCCCGTGCCCGTGCCTGCGAAAACCATGTGTATGTGGTCAGTAGTTCTTATACCGATTCCAAAAGTGACTGGATGATTACTGGGGTGATCGATCATTCGGGCGAGGTGATAGCCCAGGCGAAGGAATGGGGTTCCATAACGGTTGCAGAGGTGGATTTAAACAAAACCAGCCGGTGGTTAAGCCTGGGGGATTACAAATCCGAGGTGCCCCGCCATCGCCCACCTGAAAAAACCAATCAATCCGCGCAAAGCAATTCCAAACCTTGAAAAACCTTGGCGAACGGCTGGTATCAATTGCGTAGGTTCGGTACTAAGGTTAAGATTTATTCAGCGATTTTTAATGATTAAAAGACAATACCCACCAGTTTGAAATACCCTCCGAGCCATGATGAAAAATATTGTAACCCTGGTTTTTATAACGGTCGTTTGCCTGCCAGCAATGGCAGCAACAGAGGCCGAGGAAATGGCCTTCTTTGAATCCAAGGTTCGACCGATTCTGGTGGAACACTGTTATTCTTGCCATTCCAAGGATGCAAAAAAAGTTCGTGGGGAACTCTGGCTGGATACCAAAGATGGCTGGCTGAAAGGTGGCGAGAGTGGCCCGGTGATTGTTCCTGGGCAGCCGGAAAAAAGTCTATTTGTGGATGTTCTTTCCTACAAAGGTGCCATCCAGATGCCGCCCAAAGGTAAGCTGGCAGACAAAGATATTGCCATTCTTTCGGAATGGGTGAAACGCGGTGCGCACGACCCACGCAAGGGTGAATCCAAGGGGCCTGTAACCAGGAAGATCGATTTTGAAGCCGCCAAAAATTATTGGGCTTGGCAGCCGTTGAGAAATCCCTCTGTTCCCAAGGTTATGAATTCGACTTGGTGCAAGAACGATATGGATCGCTTTCTTATGCATCAGATGGAAGCCAAAGGCATTCAGCCCAACCCTATGGCTGACAGGAGAAAGCTTATCCGCAGGGCATATCTCGATTTGATCGGGCTTCCACCCACGGCAGAAGACGTGGAAAATTTCGTGAAGGATAATTCCAAGGATGCCTACCCCAGGTTGATCGACAGCCTCTTGGCGAACAAGCATTATGGCGAGCGTTGGGGGCGTCATTGGCTGGATGTTGCCCGTTTTGCAGAAAGCCATGGCTACGAGCAAGATTACGACAGGCCAAATGCCTACCACTACCGCGATTTTGTCATCAAGGCTCTGAACCAGGATTTGCCCTACAACACTTTTGTGAAATGGCAAATCGCCGGGGATGAGTACGAACCCAATAACCCGATGGCTATGATGGCAACCGGTTTTCTGGCAGCGGGAACCCACGCCACCCAAATCACCGCAAGCCAGGCCGAAAAAGAACGCTACGATGAATTGGATGACATGGTGCGCACCATTGGTACCACCATGCTGGGCCTTACCATTGCCTGTGCCCGATGCCATGATCACAAATTTGATCCGATCACCGCAAACGATTACTATCGGATGATTTCCACGTTTTCGACCACGGTCAGGTCGGATATGGACATCAATCTTGAACCCGAAAATTACCTGCGCGAGAAGTCAGCCTTTGATAAAAGATTTAAGGCTGTGGAAGACAAACGATCGCAGTGGGAAAAGGAAGTCCTTCCCTCCCGGGTGGAAGCTTGGGTGAAGGCTGGTGCCAAGGATGCGCCCACGGCGGATTATCTGGTGCCCCAGATTAAATCAGTCACCGCCAAAAACGGCACCACCCTGATTGCAGGTGCCAGTGGAATCATCACTGCCACGGGAACCAATCCCGATTTTGAAACCTATACCATTCAAGCTGCCTCTTCTTCCGCCAAGGTGTCTTCCATAAGGCTGGAAGCATTAAGCGACAAGTCGCTGGTGAAGGGGGGGCCGGGCCGCGCCCCGAATGGTAACTTTGCGCTGAGTGATTTTAAGGTAATGGTTAACCCGTTGGATGCCTCGGGTAAACCGACCCAGGCCAAAGTAATCAAATTGAAGACGGTGCGTTCTTCGTTCGACCAGAAGGGCCTGCCCGCTAGTGCCACCATTGATGGCAATAAGAAATCCTCCTGGGCGGTGGATCCACAGTTTGGCAAAGATCATGCGGCGGTTTACGAGGTGGATGGCGCCTTGAATCTTCCACATGGTGCGGATTGGACCTTCACTTTGGATTTTAATGGCAACAACAAGCACAACCTTGCCAAGATTCGTCTTGCCATCTCCTCCGTTGAAAATCCCGCGATCAACGGTACTGCCATCCCCGAGAACACCAGCACAGCGCTTGCCCGTTTGAAATCTGGTGAGAAGTTGCAGCCAGGCCAGATGTTGGAGCTTGCCAATTGGTACAAGACCCGAGATGAGGATTGGAAGAAGCTAAACCAGGCAGTGGAGGATGTGCTGGCAACGCAACCGAAGGCAAGCCTTGCGAAGGCTCTGATATCCAGCGAGGGTGTTCCGGCGGTTCGCCTGCATACCCAGGGGGCGGATTTTTACGACCCCGTGCACTTATTGAAGCGAGGCGACCTGAACCAGAAAGTGTCTGTGGCAACACAGGGATTCCCCGTGGTTCTCATGAAATCCAAGGATGGGGAGAAACACTGGCAAACCATACCACCCAAGGATTCCAAGCTTTCCTTCCGCAGGCACAACATGGCCGAATGGATTACCGATACCGAACAGGGTGCCGGCATGCTGCTTGCGCGGGTGATTGTAAACAGGGTTTGGCATTATCACTTTGGCAGAGGCATCGTGGCGACCCCCAGTGACTTTGGTGTTCAGGGAGAGAAACCCTCCAACCCCGATCTTCTGGAATGGCTTGCCAATCAATTTGTGAAGGGCGGATGGAAGATCAAGGATTTGCACCGGTTGATCATGACCAGTGCGGCTTACACTCAAACCAGCGCGGTGGATGAAAAGCGCCTGTTGAAGGATAGGGACAATAATCTGGTATGGCATTTCCAAACCCGCAGGCTCGAGGGCGAGATAATACGCGACTCCATGCTGAAAGTTTCGGCGATGCTGGATGAAACCCAGTTTGGTCCGGGAACCTTGGATGCCGGCCAGAAACGTCGAAGCATTTACTTTTTCATCAAGCGCAGCAAGTTGATTCCCATGATGATGCTTTTCGATGGTCCCGATACCCTGCAAGATCTGGCCACCAGGCCAACCACCACGATTGCCCCACAGGCGCTTATGATGATGAATAGTCCTGTGGTTCGAAGTTATGCCGAGGGGTTTGCAAATCACATTGCAAAGACTGCCCCGACCGATCAACCCGCAAGGCAGATTCAACAGGCTTATCTGTCGGCGTTTGGAAGGTTACCCGTGGAAGCTGAAATGCGGGAAGGATTGGAATTTTTGAAAGAGCAGCAGGATTTTTACCGAACGGAAAAGAAACCAGAATCAGCGGCACTGGCGGACCTTTGCCAGGCATTATTTAGTCTGAATGAATTTGTATTCCTGGATTAATGGGTAAAACAACATGAACATAAACCATATACCCCACTACCATGCCGAGCCGAGCTTTGCGCGTCGCAGGGATTTCCTTGCCCGCACCGGCCAGGGCATGGGCATGCTTGCGCTTGCCGGTATGATGCAGGCGGATTCCGCAAAGGCGGCAAGTAATGATCTTGGCCTTAATCCGTTGGCGCCAAGGCAGGGCCATTTTTCCTGCAAGGCCAAATCGGTGATCTGGCTTTTCATGAATGGCGGTCAAAGCCAGGTGGATACCTGGGATTACAAGCCAGAACTTGCGAAACATGACGGCCAGGAACTCAAGGGCTTTGACAAGTTCACCGGGTTTTTCTCCGGCGAAGTTGGTCCCTTGATGAAGTCGCCATTCAAGTTTGAAAAGAAGGGACAGTCCGGCACCTGGGTGCCAGAAATCTTCCCCAACATGATCGACCATGTGGATGACATGGCTTTTATCCATTCCTGTTTCACCGAAACCAACAATCACTCGCCGGCCTTGTTTCAGATCAACACCGGTTTCAGCCGGATGGGATTTCCCTGCGTGGGTTCATGGGTGACTTATGGCTTGGGATCTGTCAGCCAAAATCTTCCCGCCTTTGTGGTGATGTACGATACCCTTGGCCGGGGCCTGCCCAAGGGACATGCCTCCAACTGGGGAGCTGGCTTTTTGCCGGGTATCTTCCAGGGTACCGCTCTGAATCCCCAGGGGGCCCCTATCGACAATCTCGCCAGGCTACCCCACATGAATGAAAAAGAGCAGCGCAACCAGCTTGATCTGGTGAACCGGCTGAACCGCATTCATCAGGAACAATCTCCCGATGAGGCAGCCCTTGCCGCCCGTATTGAAAGTTTTGAACTGGCCTACCGAATGCAGATGGCTGCCCCTGAGGCTTTTGATATCGACAGGGAACCGGAACATATCAAACGCATGTATGGGTTGGATAACAAGAAGTGCACTCATTTTGCCCGGCAGGCCTTGGTTGCCCGCAGGCTTGTCGAGCGCGGTTCCCGCTTTGTGCAGATTTATTCTGGTGGCATGGAAAACGAACGAAGCTGGGACGGTCACAGGGATATTGAAGGTAACCACAGGCAATTTGCCGGTGAGACGGATCAACCCATCGGTGCCCTTCTAAGCGACTTGAAACAGCGTGGGCTTCTGGATTCCACCCTGGTGATATGCTGTGGCGAATTTGGCCGCCTGCCCATCGTGCAGAAAACCAAGGATAAGAATTTCCTCGGCAGAGATCACAACCCCCATGCCTTTACCACCTGGCTTGCGGGCGGCGGTGTGAAGGGCGGCACTCATTATGGTGAAACCGATGAGGTTGGTTTTAAGGCCGCGGTCAATCGGGTCAGTGTGAATGATTTGCACGCGACCATTCTTCATCTGCTGGGCATGGATCACACCCGGCTTACTTATCGCTTCAATGGCAGAGATTTTCGCCTGACCGATGTCGCGGGAAATGTCATCCGCGATGTGATTGCGTAAGAATTTGAAGCGTTGTTGTTTAAAGTATCGTCCTTGCAATCCGGAAGCCGGTGCCAGCGGTGGATACGGAGGGCTTTAGGCTATCCCTTTTTGCACTTCGCAAAACATCCGCAGGGTAATAATAAGCACCTCCCCGAAGAACCCTCGGAAGATCTTCGTAAACTTTTTCGAAGGGCTCGGCTGAATGATGATTTTTGCCAGAATAGCTGGCAGCATAAGAATCGTGGACCCATTCGAAAACATTGCCTGACATATCAAACAAACCGAGGTCGTTCGGTCGGAGAGAACCTGTTTCGTTAAGGTGATTGTTTGCATTTGCCTGATAAGAGGCATAACGATCTATTAGGGAAGTATCTTTGCCAAAAAACCATGGAGTGGTGGTGCCAGCCCTGCAGGAGTATTCCCATTCCGCCTCGGTTGGCAAACGATAACCAGATTTCTTGGAGACATCCCGCACGGCACTCATGCCCTCGGCATATTCACCTTTGGCGTTCGGAAGGTAACACCATTCCTTCATGGGAATGTTTTCCTGTTCACTCAACCAGTTGCAAAAATGGGCCGCCTGGTACCAGTTGATCTGAAATGCAGGATAATGCAGGGAATATTGCCTGCTCTTGCCTTGGATCCATCGTGCATGGAAGCCAAGAAAATCACTCACCCTTACAGGGGTTTGACTGATCCAGAATGAATTGGGGATGCTGACCTCAGCTACGGTTTCGTCGTTGGAACGATTTGTTTCTTGGGAAGGAGAACCCATCCGGAAATTGGGCTTGGGTTGAATTTTAACCAAGGTCAGGTTTCTAGAGTTTAAATGCCAGTCCCTTTCTGGAATCATCTGCTTGCCGGAAACAGCCAATGTAAGCTTCGCTTCCTCCCTGCAATCCAGCGCGGTGTTGAACAGCCAATCCAAGCAGCCATGCACAAAGGAATTATTATTTTCCCTATACTGTGCCAGCAATCTTGGCTGGTATTCCTTGCGGAAGGAGGAAATATCCGGACAATCCCCAAGAGCCAGAAACCAATAACCCAGGCAGAAGGAATTATTTTCAGTTTCGATGCGGGCCATGATCTTTGCCGAGGGCAATCCCAACTCCCTGAGGAAAAACAGAATCAGGTTTCTGCAGGTGGGGTCTGTGGATGGATTAAAAGGGGTCGCGCTTGAAATATCACCCAATGCCACTTGCAGTGCCTTGAGCATTGCAAATTGACGAAGGACTACCGATTCACCAACTGTTCCGATTTTTGCGGACAAACCAGGTTCAATCTTCGCTAGAAATGGCAGCATTCGTTCCTTGACGGGAATGATTTTTTCGAGAATGGTCGATGCCTTGCTGGAGTTGGATGTAACCAGAAGATGGAAAAGCATCCTCTCGTTATCCAAACAATACTCGATGGCTATGGAACGTATTTTTTCGCGATCGGTTTCGGAATTTGCCTCGGAATCCGCGAATGCAAACAGTTTGTGAACTAGCAATCTTTGTAGGGGTCGGAATATCTCTGCCCACTCTTTGGCATACATGGCATCTTCCAAGGTGAGATACCCCGGTATTTCCGGAATCCATTTCTCCACCAAAGGGTGGTTAGAGTGCCAAGTGGTTAGCGCCCCTGCGATGCGAAGAGCTTTCCTTCTTTCTAGCCCGGGAAGACTGGCTATTTGTTCCAGCATGGGCACCAGTTTTTTTACCTTGGGCTGTAGTCTTTTCCTTAGCAGCAAAAACTCCGGGGCACTGGCTTCCAGCAGCATTTCCAGTATTTCTTGGAGGGATTCCGCATCTTCTGGCATCAAGGCTACCAGTGTGCGTTGACGCAGTAAATTACCCTTTGCCATGTTGGGCAATTGCTTGGAAAGGATTTCCTGGGCGTTGGGGTGTTCTTTTTCCAGGTTTTCAATGAAGTGCAGCCAGCCAACCCCTTTGATATCCCGTAATTGGTTGAGAAGGATTGACTCGGTTCCCGAGGCGGTGGCATAGCCTGCCATGTTTTTGGAATCGCTTCCCAGCAAGGATTCCATGTTCAAAAATTTGGAATCGATTCCTGACCCAAGATTGATCCTGGTGGCGGTGAACTTTTCCTGAGGGGCTATTGCATCCGTCAGGGCGTTTGCAAAATCCCTTGCTGTTGCATAACGGTTGACGACTTTCTTTTCCAGCGCCTTCATGCAAACTTTTTCGATTTCTGGTGGTATGGAATCATCAATTTGCCTGGGTGGTTTTACCTCCAGTTTGATGATTTGAGTGAGCAGTTCCTGAAAAGATGTGGACTTGAAAGGTTTTTTGCCTGTTAGTAGTTCGTAAAGAACCACTCCAAGGCTGAATATATCCGACCTGCCATCCAGCAGATGGCCCAACCCTTTGGCCTGTTCCGGGCTCATGTAAGCGGGTGTACCAGCAAATTTGGCTCCGCTGCCAAAATTCTCCTCGCTTAAGGCCAGGCCGAAATCGGTCAGATAAGCTTTTCCATTCTCATCCACCAAGATGTTGTCGGGCTTTACATCCCGGTGTACAAGCCCCTTTAGGTGCGCATGATGTAGCGCATCTGCAAGGGTGGCAACCATTCTGGCGGCTTCCATTGCATCTGTTTTTTTTGCCTTCATCGATTGGTGTAGGCTCTGGCACTTGATGAACTTGGAAATGATGTGAACTAATCCATTGGCATCGGTTACCACATCGTAAACAGGCACGATGTTGGGATGATCCAGCATGGCAACCGTTCTTGCTTCAGCCAGAAAGGATTCCAGGGAATTTGCGTCCAATGCATCCGGTTTGGCTATTTTGATTGCAACAAGCCTGTTCAGGCGAGTGTCATTTGCAAGGTATACCTTTCCAAAAGAACCTTCGCCTAAAACTTTCATTACGGAAAAACGGTCCAGAAGTACTTCCGGGTCTTTCCCGGGGGATACATCTGAAGATGGCTGTCGTTTGTCAGCCAAATCCTGAACGACTCTGGTCTGTTCCAGATTACATGAATCGCCGTGAAATTCCTGCGTTTTTAAAGGATCAGGTTCTTTGGGATCTGGTGGCTGCATGAATAATGGCCTGAAATTCTGATGATATTATTATCTTCAAATTTGAATGGATGTAAATCAAAACCAGGGTATTAATGGCTCGTTTCTTCGAGAAAAGGCGTTAAAATTGTTCTGAAGCCGTAGATTTTTGGCTGTTTAGCCTGATTTTCCTGGGGGCGACCGTGATGGGTTCCATTTTTTCCCTTTGCCTTGTTTGCCAGCCATGGTTGCAAATACCTTCACAGCAAGATCAAAAACCGAACATCATTTTCATCATGGCAGATGATTTGGGTTATGGCGATCTGGGTTGCTACGGCCAAAAGAAGATAAAAACCCCCAAGTTGGACAAGCTTGCCACCCAGGGAATTCGATGTACCGATTACTACGCGGGATCCACTGTTTGTGCGCCAAGTCGGTGTGTGTTGATGACGGGCAAACATGTGGGTCATTGCCGGGTTCGGGGAAACGGCGGTGGCCTTACTCAATCCCTTCGGCCGGAAGATCTAACCGTTGCCAAGGTTTTGAAACAGGCGGGGTACACCACCGGGCTTTGTGGCAAATGGGGCCTGGGGGATGAAGGTGTTGCCATGGTAGGTGCCCCAACCCGACAAGGCTTTGATTTTTTTTATGGGTACCTTAACCAGCATCACGCGCACAATTATTGGCCCACCTTTCTTATTCGTAATGAGCAGCGGGAACCATTGCAAAATGAGGTAACTCCAATCGGCAAAGATGGTGGTGGCGTAGCGACCAAAAAAGTGACTTATGCACCAGACCTGATTCTCAAGGAAGCCCTTCAATTTATCGAGACAAACCGCAGCAAGCCGTTTTTCCTATATTTTTCACCGATACTTCCTCATGCCAACAACGAGGCAAATCGTTTGAAAGGAAATGGTTGCGAAGTCCCAGACCTTGGTATCTACAAGAATGAACCATGGACAGAACAAAACAAGGCCCACGCCGCAATGATTACCTACTTGGATACCCAGGTTGGGCAATTACTGGACGCGTTGGAGAAACTGGGACTGGAAAAAAACACGGTGGTCTTTTTTACCTCCGATAACGGACCACACCGGGAAGGGGGCAACCAGCCTGATTTTTTTGAGGCCAGCGGACCATATCAGGGAATTAAAAGGTCGCTGCATGATGGTGGTATCCGGGTTCCGATGATAGTCCGTTGGCCTGGAAAAATTGCTGCTGGAAAAACCACTAACAAGATGGGATATCACGGGGATTTTTTGTCAACAGCATGTGAAATTGCCGGCGTAAAAATTCCCCCTGGGCAGGATGGGGTTAGTTTGGTTGCAACCATGAAAGGGGATGAAACCCAAAATAAGCGTGATTTTCTTTACTGGGAGTTCTACGAAGGAAAAGGGGCCCGCGCAATTAGACTTGGCAGGTGGAAAGGTGTAAGAAACACTTGGCACGGTGAATTTCAGCTGTTTGACCTCGTCAAAGATCCCGCGGAGAAAAACAATGTTGCCTCCCAGTATCCAGATGTGGTGAAAACCCTTGTGGAAGGCATGGAAAAAGCGCATAAAGATTCCCCTGATTGGCCGACCCCCAAATTACCTGCCAAATAAAAGCCTTGAAATATTTTCGGCTGCCAACCTTGGCAGATGAAAAAACCAATTTACAATCCGCTGGTTGAATTTCTGGAAATTCCTGTTCCATGGCTGCGAATAACTTTTACGCCTTTAAGAAGGTTATTTGTGGCTGCATTTCCAATTCGGGGGAGGAACCATGCGCGATCTCGTCAAAAAATTACTCGAAACCCACCTTGCCATGTTTCGGGATGGAAAAATCAAAATCGAGGATAGTGAAATCCTTACGGATCTTGTTGATCAGATTATTCAAGCTCATGGTTCCGATGGTTGGGTCCGGGAAGGTTTTAAAGGCTTGAAGCAGTTAACTGTCAAGGAGGCCTTGGAATACCTCGAAGGCGACAAATTCAAGAAACATGATAGATATCTGAAACCGGATGATCTTGAAGTAGGTATGACGGTCATCATGCATCACACCAAAACGCGGAACTATGGTTGCTGGGGTCATTCCTATCGTGTGAGGGGAATTGAGCTTCCTTATATTCTTCTGGAACCTGCGGTGAAATCCATCAATGACCAGGAACTGATAGTGACGGAAATATCTCGCCTGGCTTTGAGGGTTTGTTCGGAGGATTATTTCAAGGCTCAAAGGCAGGGTAACCGTATTCAGAAAGAGGAAGCTCCAGTAAACCCTGACAGGTTGCCGTTTTAGGTAAATTGTCAGGATTTTTCCTTTTTTCAGAAATAATCCAGCCGTGTTGGCGAATAACTGTAAATATCCATCAGTTGACATCAGGGAGGCCCGCATGATTCTTCACAAAATGACTGCGATTTCGGTTTTCCAAACTGTTCTGTGCAGGGGTATGTGGTCCTCCTCCAGTTAGAGCCCGTTAGTCTTTGCTAATCACGTTTTGAAAAGATTCCCGCACTTAAAGTTGCTGGGGAACTTTACGCCTTTTGTTTGATGCTCTCTCCGGAAGGAAATTTCAAATCCGGGGTCGTGGGATTGTTTGTCGATTGGTTCCTGGGGTTGGCAAATGGTGCCGGGGGGCGCTTTTGCTTGGTTTTATGTTCACTTGAAAGGGGAGACGTGCCTTGAAAAAATCCATCGAAAGAAAAAAGTTCACCGATTTTATGGCTTGTAAAATCATGGAATTTTATGCGCTTTTGGATGAACAGAAAACCGGTGAAGCCTATGAAGTTCTAAGCCAGATATGCGAATCCCTGGAAAAACCAGCCAATGCCATCATCAAAAAAGCTCTTGGGGGATCCTATTTGTATCAGGAAAAGGATGATCTGAAAAGCAAGTTGCAGGTCGCAATCTGGGCTAATGGATTGAAACCTTCTTTGCGTTGGAAAAAAGGCCGGGCATCGGTGATTACCTGGGCAATGTGCATTCTGAAGAAAAAAATCCTGGATTTGGAGAGGGCTTACTATCGAAAGAAAAAACGGAAGGTGAGATATCTTTCCCTGAAGGTGGATTCTGATGGGAATATTCCGGAAGATGTCGCGGACAAATCCCCTTCTGCCATCGAGTATTTAATCCGAGAGGAAACCGTGGAAAAAGTGCGCGATGCAATCACCAAGTTGCCTAAAAAGTTTGGCAAAATTCTTTGGAAAAAGCACATCGAAAAAATGAAGTCGCGACAGATTGCCCTAATACTCGGGATGTCGCAAACCTCTATCCATAGAAGACTTATGGAAGGGAACGAGCTTTTGGCAAAGATTCTGGGAGGTGGGGATATGCTTATGGAATAACGACTTACGGAAATTTTTTTCGCCCGACTCGAATAACAGTCTAGTGGCGTAAAAATTCCCAGCCAGCCCGGCAACGCCCAAGCCGGGCTGGCGGTTTAAATCGAGTGAATTTCATGTTCTACTTTGTTGACTCTTTTTCGCTCGCCCGAATTTCAGATGCAATTTACCAAGAAGATTGGTCCGCTTCTGAAATTGTTTCCTTAAAAAGCTTTGATCATGAAATCGCAATGGTTGAGGAAAACCTGTGGTTCCCCAAACCCATGGAACTTTTTCGTTTCCTTCATGATCCGTTTCTTTCTGCCGATGTCTGCAAGGATATCCGGTTTCATCTGGAAAATTTGAAAGCGGCAAGATCGATTCGTCTTCTCGATGTTTTGAAAAAAGATTCTGGCATTAAACAATTGCTTGAGCTTTCACGGGCACGGCAGATGAATATCCTTGGGCATTTGGGGGTCTCCAGTACCTGGATTAGACCACTGCCTAGGGAAAAAAATCCCCCAGCCAAAACGCTGATCGAGAAACAATCCCTTGGTGATGATTCCCGTGCCATTATTTTAGATCATTTTCCCATTCGTTTGAAAAGAACCATATGTTCCCATGGAGAAAGAACCACGCTGCTGTTTCCCTCCAGAACCTATCCATTTCCCAAGGTGAAGGTAATGGCGGTCAATGAAAACATGGAAATTCTGATGGATGAGCATCTCTCGCTGGATCCAAAAGGAAGATGCTGGAGCGTGCGATTCCGTTCACCTGTGGCACAAAAATACATTCTTATGGTGCGTCCTCTGGATGTTTCCGAGGAATTTCGTGGCTGATTCCCAAGAATCTGACTGAACTTTCCCGGGGTGGAAGTTATCCTTTCTGGTACACACCAGAAGTTGGGAGTCTGCCTTATGGAAAAAATTTACTTTAACGAAGACAAGTCTTCAGTTCGTCTGGCTTTTCTATTAATCGCACTGGCCCTTTTTCTTCCTTTGGGCGCGGGCGATCTTCTGGGTTGGGTGCTCGGGGTAAAAGTATGGTCCGACCCCGCAAAGGCGCTTGTGGCATCTTCCAAGCAGTATTCACATTTATCTGGCGTGATAAGCCTTCTGGCCACATTTGTTTTTCTTACAGTGCTCCTCGTTTGGGAAAGAAGGCGCCACCCTGAAAACAAGGGGGCGTTTCTGGCGGCGCTCTGGATTGTGATGGCCCTCACCATGCTTGGCTGGGTTTTGGGGCACAATGGTTTTATTGCAGCCACCCCAAATGAAAGATCCAAGCTTGGAATCGGTTGGTCTCTGGGGCTTACGGGAGAGGCCGGTTATCTGGTGGCATTGGCCTTCGGTTTGATTCTGGGGAATTTCTTTCAACCGGTTGCCCGCTTTCTTTCGCAGGCTGCCAGAACGGAATGGTTTATCAAGACTGCAATTGTTCTGGTGGGCGCCGGCGTCGCCCTCAAAGCATTAGAGCAGTACCAGCTTGCCGGCACAGTATTTTTCCGCGGTCTTGCTGCGATCGTGGAAGCCTACCTTGTGTATTGGTCTTTGGTCTATTTGATTGCCCGCAAGGGTTTTGGTTTCAGCAGGGAATGGGCCGCTCCGTTGGCAAGCGGTATTTCCATATGCGGTGTTTCTGCTGCCATTGCCACTGGTGCGGCCATTCGTGCCAGACCTGTGGTGGCAATTCTGGTCTCTTCACTTGTGGTTGTGTTTTCTGTGGTGGAACTGCTAGTGCTTCCTTTTTTGGCCCAGGCTATCGTGCCGAACGAACCCATGGTAGCTGCGGCATGGATGGGATTGGCGGTAAAAACGGATGGCGCGGCCATTGCAAGTGGTGCCATAACCGAGGCACTGTTTCAGGCGAATGGCGGTTTTCAAAAAGGCTGGATGCTGATGACCACCACCACGGTGAAAATTTTCATCGACCTGTTTATTGGCGTATGGTGTTTTGTGTTGGCCTGTGTATGGGTGTACTGGTTGGATCGTAAACCCGGAGTGAAGGTTTCGCCGCGGGAAATATGGGATCGGTTTCCAAAGTTTGTGATTGGTTATTTTGTGGCTTTTGCCCTGTTTCTTTTGCTGGGTACACTGCTGGTGGAAAAAAAAGATGCCTTAAAGGAAGCCAGCGCCCACCTTGATGCTTTCCGCAAGTATTTCTTCGCGCTGGCTTTCTTCAGTATTGGCATCAGTGCCGATTTTAGAAGGTTATGGCGCGAGGGGTTGGGCAGACTGGTTGCTGTTTATGTGGTTTGTCTTTTTGGGTTTGTCATTTGGATCGGTCTTGGAATTTCGTGGTTGTTCTTCCATGGTGTCATGCCACCTTCCGCGCCATAATAGTTCCCTGAAATAACCCCTTCGTGGTTGATCCCCACAGGAATTTCATGGTAATTTAAATAGGTCTTAATTCATATCCTGTTTGGACGTAGCCATGAAAACCAAAAACCACAAGGGTTTCACCCTTATAGAACTGTTGGTAGTGATAGCAATCATCGCCATTCTGATTGGTTTACTGCTTCCAGCGGTGCAAAAAGTACGTGAGGCAGCCGCTCGCATGAAGTGTTCCAATAACCTCAAGCAGTTGGCCCTTGGCTTGCATGGCTACCATGACAACTTTCAATCCTTCCCCACCTACAAGAATATCGGGGCTTCAACCACCGTAGGGTGGCATGCCATGATTCTTGCTTACATTGAACAGGGAGCCTTGGCAGGGAAGGTTGATGTAAATCTTGCTTCCTATGCTGTTGCAGGAAATGCCAACCGACTTCTCGGTGGATTCAAGGTTGATACATTCCTTTGCCCCAGCCAGGATCAAATTCAATCATCCAGCGCGATTGATAATATGCCTAGTGGTCAGCTTGCCTACACCATGCATTATGTGGGTGTTGCCGGGCCCAAGGGAACCAATCCCACAACTGGCACAGCCTACAGGCTGAATGGCCCCGGTACCACGCAGGCCGGTTTGGCTGCCGATGGGATTCTGGCTTACCACAGTTCTTTTTCCGCTACTGCTCCAACCGTTACTTCCGGTGTGCGCATAGGTGAAATAACCGATGGAACTAGCAACACCATGATGATTGCGGAATGGTCCTGGCAAGGTTTGGTAACCAATCAGGGTGCATTCCGCGCGTGGCAGCGTGGTGGTGTTTGGGATGGTGATTTTCCCTGTTCAAAAAATATAGCCAACTCCATGCGTACGGTGCGTTACATAACCAACACCAACCACAATGAAACCAGTATTGGAAGCAATCACACCGGGGGTTGCAATGTGGCTTTTGGGGATGGCAGTACCCGTTTCCTGAAGGAAAGCATCGACCTGAACAAGGTTCTTCTTCCCCTGGCAAGTCGTAACGGTGGGGAAGTTGTCTCTGACTATTAACCGGAAAATGGCCCTATCATGCGAACCAAGCCAGCTTGCTTATTGATTGTTTTGCTGTTGATGATTCCAGCCTGCGGGGAAAGCGGACCGCAAAGATTTCAGGTTTCCGGGGAGGCCAAATTTGATGGTCAGCCAATTGTGTATGGGGATGTTGTCTTTACCCCGGATGGCTCGAAGAGCAATTCCGGACCGCAAGGTGTGGCTTACATTAACAATGGGAAATTTGACACTCGAGGACCGGAAGGAAAAGGGATAGCCGGTGGCCCCACAGTGATTCATGTTCGTGGCCTGAGTGCCCAGGGTGGCAAGCTTGTTTGCGAATACCAACTAAGTGTGGATCTTCCCAAGGCGGATGGAAAGTATGATATAGCCATTCCCAAGGAAGCCGCCGCTAAGAAAGTTACAAAGCCTGTCCCTGAAATCTAAAGCGACGGATCCTGCATAAGCCAACGTTCAAAAATTTTCGATGATTACGCCAGGGGTTCAAAACCGCTCACATGGGATGCGGTGCTGAACCCAAACTTGTCTGCCTCGATCTTCATGCCCTTCAGCAGCAAGACAAACAGGTTGGAAAGGGGCAGATTGTTTTGGGTATCAAAAGCCAGATGTTGCCCATGGCGGAAGCGACCACCGGCCACCAGTATGGGAAGGTTGTGCCAATCATGGGAACTGGCGTTTCCAAGATTAGAACCGTAAAGGACTGTGGTGTTATCCAAAAGGGTGGCATCTTGCTCTCTGATATTTTGAAGCTTTTTCAGGAACTCCGCGAGAGCCTTGAACTCGGCGATTTCAATTAGCTTTAATTCCTCGATCTTGGTGGTATCCTGGCCATGGTGCGAAAGGTTATGCCAGTCATTTTTTACCCCATCCACAACAGGAACGGAATTCAGTCCCGCCAGCCGGAATGTGATGCTACGGGTAGAATCGGTCTGAAGCGCAAGAACGATCATGTCGTTCATCAACTTGGTGCGAGCGATGGCATCATTTCTGTTGGAAATGTCGGTTGGGGCAGTCACTTCGATTTTTGGCTTTGGTCTGTTGGTCCAGCCCTCGGATTCACGAAGCTGGTTTTCCATGCCACGAACTGCCGTGAGGTATTCATCCAACTTTTGGCGATCCTTGGGCCCCAACTCCCGATCTAATTTTTTGGCCTGACCCAAGACCGTATCCAAAATGCTTTGGCCGCGTTTCAGGTCCCGAATCTGATTTTTGACCTCGTCCGCGGTGCCATTCACAAAAAGCTGCTTGAAGACTTTGGATGGCGAGCTTTCCGCGGGAATTTGCACACCATTGCCGGACCAGGAGAGTGATTCACCGCCCGTGCTAAGCGCCAGATACGGATACCTGGTTTGATTGCCAATTTTGAAAGCCATGTATTGATCGAGTGAAATGGTGTTTTTGAAGCCATTCAGGCCAGGTCGCTTCGCGGATGTTAGCCAGGTAAGCTCAGAGGTATGGCCATTGGCCCCACTTTGTTCCTGATGGGAAACTCCGCTGAAGACAGTCATTTTTTCCCGGAAGGAGGAAAGCGTTTCCAAATAGGGGGTAAGGCTGTAGTCCCTGCCTTTTTCTTTGGGCGTGAAATAAGGCGCATGAAAGCCTAGAGTGGCACACATGGCAACAAATCGGCGTGGAATTTCCTGGCGTGTTGGTTCCAAGGCCGCAGTCATGGCATCCAAAAAAGGCAGACCTATAGCCACGCCGCTCCCACGAAGGAAAGTTCTTCTTGGAATTCGCTTCTTGGTCACAATTTCAAAAAAACCCATAGCTGCCCCATTTCAGTTTACTTTTCCAGGAAAAGTTCACTTTGAACAATCAATTGAATCATATCACGAAAGGCGTGATCCTTTGCGGAGGATTTTCGGACTAATATATCCACCTCTTGGGAGTTCTCCATTCCGGGTTCTCTGCCAGTGCCAAAAGCCAGTAACTTTTGAATGAGACAGCGTGCAAAACGATCTTGGTCCGCCAGAAGCAATTGTCGAAACCCCTGGAAGTCTTGAAATTTTCTGCCGTCCAGTAGTTCACCTTTGGAATCCACATTGGGGCCAAACCGGTAACGGACCCCTGGTATGGGCTTGCTTCCCGGTGGATTGCCAAGAACTCGAAAAGAACTCCTGGTTCCACCAATCACATCAAATTCTTCCAGGGCAAAGCCCGGTGGATCTATCATGCGGTGACATCCTGTGCAGGTTTCCACGCTCCGGTGTTTTTCCAATAGTTCCCGCACGGTTTTCGCCCCTCGTATGTCTGGTTCCACTGCTGGAACACCCGGTGGTGGAGGTGGAGGCTTGGTTCCCATGAAACGTTCCAGCACATAAACACCCCGAACCACAGGTGAAGTGTTGGTGCCGTTTGCGGAAACTTTCAGCACACTGGATTGGGAGAGCAACCCCCCACGAATTGAATTTTGCGGTAGCTTTATCTTGCGGATGGCGACTCCTTCCACTCCCGGAATTTGGTAATGATTAGCAAGGCGGGCGTTCAGCATTGCAAAATCCGATGCTAGGAAGTTTCGAATACCCAGATTTTTGGATAATACCTCCTCAAAGAAGCCCCGGGTTTCCAGAAGCATCGATTCCTGAAGTTCGTTGTCGAATTCGGGATAAAGCGCTTTGTCTGGTGTGGTGAATTCAATGTTGCGCAGGTCAAGCCAGGCATCCGTGAAATCTGTAATGAACCTTTTGGCTCGGGGATCAGCCAGCATCCGGTCAACCTGCGCCGTGAGAACTTTTGGCTCGGTCAGGTTGCCTTTTTGTGCAAGTGTGATTAGTTCATCATCCGGCAGGGATCTCCAAAGAAAATAGGAAAGTCTGTTGGCTACGGCATATGGGCCAAGCCTGCCCGGCTTTTCTTCAAAGAAAAGAAACTCCGGGCTGCAAAGTGCAGCACTAGCTGCTGTAAGCATGGCTTCTTCGAAATTGGCTCCCGCGGAAAGCTGGTCTTTAAAAAGCTTCAGGTAAACATCCGCCAATTCCTTGGAAACCGGTCTTCGGAAGGCTTTGGTAAGGAATCCCACAAGCTGCTTTTGCGCATCCTCTTCCGGGTTGCTTGATTGAACCTGAAGAATAACCGGATTGCGCCGGTTTGGGTTTTTATCCCGGGGCTTTTGTTCCAAGTTTCCAAACAGCAGGTTGTGACCTTTGGATGGCCATTGTGAAATAACCGGCCCTTCCACCTCCACGGATAAAATCGCAAGCCCTGCGCCCTTGTAGGTCTTGGGGTCGTCAGGATCTTTCTGTTTGTATGCGTTAAAACCTTTCAGGTCGCTGGGAAGAATTTGCATTCCATCCCCTTTGACCAGGGAAACCATCAACTCCACGGTTCCAGGTTGTTCAATGGGTAGTTCCTGATAGCTGTGAAGCTGCATGTCTCCAAATTTAAAGTAATGACCGAAATAAACCCCGAAAGGAACCGGCTTTTGCGTTTGATAAGAATACCCATGAATGCGAACACGGTACAAACCATCATTCCATGCATTGAATGCATAAAGGTGAGTCGGTGGATAAGTATTGTTCGTGAAAAAGACTATGGCACCATCGTCTTTTTTTAACCAGTGTTTTCCAATGAACTGTTCGGTGCGCTGGTGCTGAAATCCAAAGGATTCCTTTTTGGTTTCTGGGCGGGCAGTGCGGGAGATGGCTGAACTTAGTGCAGTTTCCGCAGCTTCCAAATAACGCTGGATTTGAACTTGTGAAATACTCAGGGATTCCGACTGGTTGTCAAAGCCATGTTCCAGGGCATCTGCAGGAAGAAGGTCCTTCAATTTGGTGCGTATACCAAGAAGGTCGTGCAGGGTGTTTTCATATTCAATCCGGTTCAATCTTCTAAGGGTGGTGCGCCCTTCTTTTTTTGCCTTGGCAAGCAGGGCGGCATTCAAAGGGCCTTGTACGAATTTTTCTAGAGATTGAATTTCCCTGGCAGTTGGCCTTGGTTTGCCGGACGGAGGCATGGAACCCTCGGTGATTCGCTCCAATGCCTGTTTCCATTTTGATGAATTCTCAGGGTTGCTGAAATCATATGGGAGATTGTCGAGGCGCAGCTTTCCTTTTTGGTTTTTTTCGTTGTGGCAAACCAGGCAATGATTCTCAAGAAAGACCCGAACGTTATCTGGTGCCTGGGCAATGGCGAAGGCTGAAGAAAAACAAAGCCCAAGGCAAAGAAAGGTTCGTTGTAATACCAAGGACATTTTTCAGGATTCCCATGGGATCTGCGCGCTTAAAAAGTTAGTCTATTTAATATAACACTCGATTATCCACAAAGTATCAGGTGCATGGTGATGAAAAACAGCAGGGATGAATCAGCCGACTTGGTTCAAGAAATGAACCAGACCCCCGCAGAACCATTTTCTGGCGCTGAAATGCTTCTGGTGGGAGGTTCTCTTGGTTTGGGTTTAACACTTTTGGCAATTTTAGGTTGGTTTTTACATCGATAAGGGCTGCCATTTTAAGTGGCATGTCTGACCAATTAATGAGCATAAGATGTTTATAGATTCATAGTTTTTACTTTTATTTTTCAAATTCCCGACATTAAAAGCACTTAGTTACCAACTAGAATCCCCGTTAAATGATTGCTTTGAAATATCAAACAATTGTTTGGTTGTTTGGCATATCGTTTGCCATTGAAATGTTAGAGGGCGGAAAAAATTGACCAAAGCCATTCAAGAAAGCTTTCTTTTGCGAATGATGTAGTTTCCTCAGTCTTTTCTGCTTTTGCCCGGAACTCCTCGCCCGGAGGGATGATTTATGCTTGGTTATTTGAAACCTCTTGGATGCATATTGTGCGCCAGCGTTCTGGGATTATTCTGTTCACAGGATGGTTCATTTTTTGAAGATCTGACAGAGATCCTTCAGATGGGAAATTATGAATCTAAGATGAACCAGTTAGAAAAGCAAATGACTGAACTTCATGAAAAAGACCTTGTAATTCTCAACCGACTAAGCCTTAAAAAAGAAATCGTTAACGCCCTTTACCGTGGGGATATTACCGTTGAGCAGGCAACAAGCTGCTTTCATCACATCATGGAGCATGGAAATATTAAATACGAGATAACCATACCCGGGCATGAAGGATTGCCCTTAAAAGTAAGGGCCGGATTATGCCTGATGCTATGGATTGATGATCCAGATTGTCCAAATTTGAGCCAAAGGATGGATATTGCCAGGTTCAAGAAAGGTTTGGAAACCGCAAAAGCAGCAAAAACTGATCTTGTTTTACCGATTCCTCCGGTGGATCTTCTGGCTGATCATATTTACTAAAAGGTTTGATTTTAGTCTTTTAGCATAAAAGTATGAGGGAATTGCCCAAAAATACCGATATTGATTAAAAGGTGTCTGGTAATGTAAGATCGGAACGCGGTCGACATGGATTCGGGCGCCATTTATCTTACCAGGCTTCCCATCATGACAAAACCCTCCGGCCGTTACGTAGCCCTTACCCCTTTCAGGTCGATAGTGAATGACCTGATGCATTTCAGCAAAGCTGTTCCGGTTGCCACCGTGGAACGGAAAATAAACCTCGGGGCGATTAAATCCGCAAGAAATCTTCACCCTTCCAAACCTAGCTGGACTAGCATTTTTGCCAAGGCTTATGGCATCGTCGCCAGGGACATTCCGGACCTTCGACGCACTTATATGTCGTTCCCATGGCCCCATTTTTATGAACATCCGCATAGCGTTGCCTCCATCAATGTGGAACGAGAAGTGAATGGCGAAAGGATTGTTCTTTATTCCTATGTACGGTCGCCTGAAACCAGGCCACTAGAGGAAATCGACGAAATCATTCGTCATCACAAGGAAGACCCAATTGAACAGGTGCGTTCCTATACCCGAACAAAAACGCTGGGGATGGTGCCTTCCCTGTTTCGCAAGTTTGTTTGGTGGTACACCCTGAATGTGCAGGGAAAATTGAAAACCCACAACTTTGGAACCTTTGCAATATCCTCGGTTTCATCCATGGGTGCCGGCTTGGTGAACTTACTACCGATTCTTAGCACTCAGATTCATTATGGAATGCTGGACAAGGATGGAAACTTGGATGTTCGCCTGTCTTTTGACCATCGTGTGATGGATGGTGGAAACGCTGCCCGTGCTCTGGTGGCGCTGGATGAATCATTAAACCGCTCGGTTCTGTGTGAATTGGCCCCTATTCGGAAAATGGCAGCCTGATACTTTCGTCACAAACGATAAATATCACCCCGTGGCCAAAGGTTACCGGGGTGATTTGCTTTTTGGTGCCGGAATAACCGGCCCCCTTTTTTGAAATAATTTCAAGATTCACTCAAGTTTTATCCGCCTCCTACCGGAGTGTGGTGCAGATTATTCTTTAGGGCATGGTGCTAATTGTTTTCACACATGCCAGCACATCGATACTTCTATGCAAAAAAGTAACATGGAAACACTGTGGTCTCTCATTGTATCCTTCTGGGTTGATGGAGTGGGAATCGGCCAGGCTCCCACAGCCATTCTTGGAAAACATCAATTCGAAAGGGTGAATCGCAGGCTGCACGGATGCCTGATTGATTACACCCGCAACCATGGCAGGGACCGGCGCGTTTTTTCCCCTTCGCTGGGTGAAAAACGCGACATGTATGTCTATCTGCCACCGGGTTACGACCCATCCAAAAAATACCCATTTGCGATTTTTTTACATGGTGCTGCCCAGGATGAAGAGTTCTTCTTTCAATCCCAGGTCGACCAGTTTGACCAGGCCATTGCAGATGGCAAGCTGGACCCTGTGATTATTGTCGCGCCGGATGGCAGTATGCATGGCAGGGCAAATTTGCTTAAACCGGCAACTTTCTGGGCAAATACACGGGTTGGCAGGTTTGAAGATTATGTCATGGAGGATGTTTACAACTTCATGATGAATAACTACCCAATCAAGCCGGAACGGGATTACCATGCGTTGATCGGTCCTTCCATGGGTGGTTCAGCGTCTTTCGCCCTGGGTATCAAGCACCGGGATCGATTCAAGATTGCCATTGCCTTCATGCCTCTTTTGAATTTGAGATATGTTGATGGACAGGGGCATTACCAAGGCAAGTATGAACCGGATTCCTGGTCATACAGATCCAAGATGAAGAACTTGGAACCGCTTGGCAGACGCAAGTTTTTTGTCCTGAGATTCGGAACCCTTTACAGGCCTTTATTTGGTTTGGGCAACCAGGCTCTGGGGGGTCTTAGTGCGATCAACCCTGTTGAATTGATGGAAGCCTACGACTTAAAGGATGAGGAAATGGATCTTTACATTTCCTATGGTGGCAAGGATGAGTTCCATGTTGCCAACCAGGTGGAAAGTTTTCTTGAGGTTGCCAACAAGCGTGGCATCAAGATCACGGTGGATTATGATCCTCACGGCAAACATGATTTGAAGAGTGGTAACAGAGCTGTTCCCAAAGCCATTAATTGGGTTCAAAGCCGTTTCGAATGCATGAAGAACATTGCCAACAAATAGACTAGGCCGATTCGGTGGCTTCGTTGATCCAGCCACCACCCAAAACCCTGTCGCCCTGATAGAGAACTACCGCCTGACCCGGGGTAATGGCACTTTGTGGCTCATCAAACTGGAAGTAAGCCTCCCCGTCGGGAAGACATTGAACCGTGGCTTGGGCCGCCTGGTGCCTGTAGCGAATTTGTGCCTGACCTTCAATAGTTTCCCCAGGCTGGACTTTGCAAAGCCAGTTCATGCCGGTGGCAGAAAGACCTTTTGCAAGTAGTCCTTCCTTGTCGCCTACGATTACCTCGGCGGAATTGGGGATGATTTCCAGCACATATCTTCGTTCACCTGCTGCCACATTAAGGCCTTTGCGCTGACCAACCGTGAACCTTTCAATGCCATCATGCGGACCGAGCACTTTCCCCGAGGTATCACGGATGACCCCTGGCTTGGATTTTCCAGGCATGCGCTCTCGAACCATGCGGGCATGATCTTGATCGGGCACAAAGCATATTTCCACACTGTCCGGCTTATTAGCGACAGCAAGCCCCGCATCCGATGCAAGTTGCCGTACTTCTTCCTTTTGCATTTCGCCCAGGGGAAAGATGATGTGGTTCAAGATTTCCTGTTTCAATCCATGAAGCACATAAGTCTGGTCTTTCTGCCTGTCAAAAGCACGATGCAACTGGGAACCATCCGTATGGGGAATCACCCTGGCATAATGGCCTGTCGCTATGTAATCAACGCCCAGTTTCTTGCCATAGGTCCATAGCTGGCCAAACTTAAGCCAGTTGTTGCAGACAACACAGGGATTTGGGGTGCGGCCAGAAAGATATTCGGTCGCGAAATAGTCCATGATTTTTCCAAATTCGGCTTCAAAGTCCAGCGCGTAGAAGGGAATATCCAGGCGGTCCGCCACCCGTCGGGCATCCGCGGCATCCACTGCACTGCAGCACCCTTTTTTTCTTTCAGGGGCGTTTTCTGCGTGACTATGAACCCCGGTTCTCATGAAAACGCCAAGCACTTCGTGCCCCTGATCTTTCAACAGTCTGGCGCATACCGAGCTGTCCACCCCGCCTGACATGGCGAGCAAAACTTTTGATGCCATAAATATTCCAAACCTTTAAAAAGTGGTCTTCCTATTCATGATAGCATGGATACCCCAAAAGAAACGCACAAGCGCCGAATCCTGAAAGATAAGGAAAGCAGGGGCTGAATTCCATTTATAGCAGTGATGCGGGTTGGAATGACCTTTCCAGGCAAAAGCTTCAATCTTCGGGGTCTTTCATCAGAGTTAAACCCAAAGTGTTTTGTAAACTCGATTATAGGATTTCAGCCTAGGGAAAGGTTCCAGATGCGGATTGCGTTAGCAGCGTCAGAAGTGATTGGTTTTGCCAAGACAGGTGGTCTTGCGGATGTTTGCGGTGCCCTGCCAGTTGCCTTGGAAAAGCTTGGCCATGAAGTGGCAGTGTTCATGCCCATGTATGAAACTGTCCGCCGTGCAGGCAACTATGAACCCACGGGGATTTCATATCCGGTTCCCATAGGTCCCTATCAGGTTTGGGTTACGCTGTACAAATCGATCCTGCCCCATTCACGCGTCCCGGTTTATTTCATTGCAAACCATGAAAACTTTGAGAGGGACAATCCCAGCTATGGCCGGGGTATTTATCAGTTTCAAGGTTCGGATGGTAACAAAAAAGATTACCCTGACAATTCAAGCCGCTTTCTTCTTTTGACAAGGGCGGTGCTCGAAAGTTTTCCCCAGATGGGTTTCTGGCCGGATGTCTTTCACACCAACGATTGGCAGACAGGTTTGGGGCCGGTTCTTTTGAGGGAACTTTATGATCGCCATCCCAACTTGAATTGGGCAAGACAATACCAAAAAATTCGGACCTTGTTCACCATTCATAACATTGCCTATCAGGGTAATTTCTGGAAGCATGATCTCAACGCCACTCATCTGGGCTGGAATCTCTTCAACTACCGCCAGCTTGAATTCCATGACATGTTAAGTTACCTCAAGGCCGGGATTGTGTTTGCAGACCGCGTGAATACGGTCAGCCCCACCTACGCCATGGAAATACAGACCCCTTACTATGGCTACGGCATGCAAAGCATATTGACGGCCCATGCGGATAAGCTATCTGGAATTGTCAACGGTATTGATTATCACATTTGGGATCCCTCAAATGATAAATTCCTAAGCGGCCATTATGATGCAGAGAACATTCTTCCTGGTAAGGCGGAATGCAAGCGCTCCATACAGGTGGAACTTGGCCTTCAGGTGGACGATCAAGCCCCCTTGGTGGGCATGGTGGCAAGATTGGTCTCCCAAAAAGGCTTGGATCTGGTGCTGGATGCCATGTGGGGAATGATGGATCTTGGCATTCAATTTATAGTGCTTGGTGAAGGTGACCAGCGTTACCATCAGGCCCTTTCCTACCTCAGGGAACGCTATCCCAACCGGGTTGCACTTCAATTTGGGTTTGATGAAAGTCTGGCGCATAGAATCGAGGCTGGAGTGGATATGTTCCTGATGCCCAGCCTTTACGAACCTTCCGGTCTGAACCAGCTTTACAGCATGCGCTATGGATCTTTGCCGATTGTTCGCGCCACTGGCGGTCTGGCTGATACGGTTACTGATACCACCGATCAATCTCTTGCCAACGGCACTGCCACCGGTTTTTCCTTCCCTGCCTACAATTGGCAATCGCTACTTGATACCACACGAAGGGCAGTATGCTTGTATCATGATCGTAGGGATCTCTGGCAGCAGGTTCAGCGCAATGCCATGCGCGAGGATTGGTCTTGGAACCGCAGCGCGAAATCCTACGCCAGCCTTTATGAATCCATGATGGATTGATTCGGTTGCCCTGTTTCCAAAAAGCCAGGTAAGGAAAGGTTTCCACACAGTGCCAGAGTTGAGAAAAGATCCGATCGTTGGCAGATGGGTTATCATTGCCACGGAAAGGGCTAACAGGCCCATCGGAAAGTTCTCTGAACCCATGCCTCTTTCCACGGGTGGATGTCCTTTTTGCGAAGGCAATGAAGGTGACACCCCACACGAGATCACTTCCTACCGCGACCCAGACAGCCAAAAACAGCAATCTGGCTGGCGGGTGCGCGTGGTTCCCAACAAGTTTCCCGCTCTTCAGATCGAAGGGGAACTGCAGAAGAGGGGCGATGGCATTTACGACCGCATGAATGGCGTGGGTGCCCACGAAGTGATCATTGAATGTCCGCACCATGAAGTAAGCATGGCGCGTCTTCCAGAACAGAATATTCGTGAAATACTTTGGATTTATCGCGACCGCCTGGTGGACCTAAAGAAGGATCCCAGGCTTATTTATGGAATGATCTTCAAGAATGTGGGCGGTGCGGCGGGAGCTTCCCTTGAACATTCACACAGTCAGTTGATTGTAACCCCGATTGTTCCCATCAATGTGCTGGAAGAAATGAATGGGGCGGACGAGTTTTACCGATATCGGGGCCGTTGCATTTATTGTGATATTCTTGACCAGGAGATCGCTGCACAAAAACGCATTGTTCTGGAATCGCAGAACTTTCTGGTGATCGCGCCATACGCCAGCAGGTTTCCCTATGAAACCTGGATTCTTCCCAAGGAACACAACAGCCATTACGAAAATGCCTCGAAGAACGAGCTTGATGAACTGGCAGGCGTTCTGAAAAAGACTCTTTGGAAGCACGAATTGGCACTTGAGCAGCCTGCATATAACTACATGATTCATACAGGGCCTTTGAACTCACCCTATTTGCCACACTATCACTGGCATATTGAGATCATTCCAAGGCTTACCAGGGTGGCGGGTTTTGAATGGGGAACCGGATTTTACATTAACCCAGTTCCACCGGAACAGGCGGCTATTGCCTTGAAAAATACTCCGGATGGCCCCGGATAGCTATCTTGCGCCAAAATAATAAAGGCTTAGAAACAGCGCGACATGCCTTAGCCAGTTAGGAAGGCCGGCTGGCCCATGGATGAAAAAGATTGCCGCGGTACTTGCCAGGGTGATCAAAACCAGCAAGGCCTGCAGGTCCTGAAGTTTTTCCATAAGAATGCTTTTGCCCGGCTTCCAGATGAACCCCAGCACCCAGTTGATGAACATCCCAAGTACATAGGAAGCCACCGCGCCCAGGATGGGTGTCACTTCGGGGTTCAATAATCTGCCAACCTTGTAGAGGTAAAATCCGGTTCCAACAAAGGCCAGCACGATGATGCCACGGATGAAACCGGTGGGCAGGTACAGAGGCCGGGTTTCCGGTGGTAAGAGTCCCTCTTGTTGCAACCTGGGAACCGCCTCGGGGGGAATGTTCATGAACCTTCTGCGTGAAAAATAATGGGCCAGGGCAATCAACAAAGTCTCATTCCAGAGAATATCGACTTCCCGGCCCATGATCATCTCATGCAGCACCACACTAAGGATCAGGAGGGTAAGCAACGCCCGCACGCTGCCTTGGGGTAAACCCAGTGGGGACCGTGTTTCAGTTGCTGCCTGAGGCACTTCGGACATGCAAGCCCTCCGCTGATGTTTAAAGGATGTGTGGCGGAAGCAAAGGGTGGGTTTATATCCACCCCACAAAAATTACAGCTTGCCTTCCACACCCAGTTGATGGAAATAATGTTCCACCTTGTCCTGGTTTTTTAACAGCCAGTCGATGCCGGGTTCACCGTTCATGGCCTTGCGAATTACCTTGGTGGTGGCTTCACGGTGCACATCGAAAAGCGCCTTGTGGTTAACTTCCTTGGTGGGAACATTCAGGATGTTCGGGTCAAGCCAAACGGAATAGATGATTCCCAGATCTTCGGCCTTTTTCTTCGGGATAATGCCTTCGCGAACCGCATCAAGCACACCATGGGCGATTGCCGCCTGTACAGTTCCCATGAGAATGTTGGTGTAGCGGGCCGAATTCACGGTAACCTTGCTAACCATCACAGTGGCAGGCTTTACCTGGCAATCACTATTTAGAATTGCATAAACCTTGGTGTGCCCTTTTACCTGGTCCCCAATCAGGTTGGCGATGGCGATGCCAACCGGGCCATCCAGTTCGCCGATTACGATTTCCGGTTCCGCGCAGAGGTAGTCAATGTCGCCCTCCACCAGGGCTTCACCGGTGCGGAGCACGATTTTCTTCGAAGATTTTTTCTGAGCCATGTGAAAACTCCATGAGGATTAAAGATCCAGTCATGGGTGTTTTACTGGTTCAAACCCTTCTAAACAAAGGAAAAATGGGCTTTGGGATTACTTCGAATCCGGTTTGGCAATTGTCACGGCCTGCCCCGGAGCAAGTGTGGTGGCTCCGCTGGCGATAAATTCCAAGGTCATGGGGACTTCCTGCCAGGTGGTTTCCGCAGGCTTCGTTCGAATGCCGGTAACTTCCGCCAGGTCTCCCTCAACCCTGCCCAGTTTTACATCCACTCTTTTGGCTTTACCTTCTTCCACTACGAAGGCAAATGCACCATCGGCACTGCGAACCAAAGCCGTGGTGGGAAGAACGACGCATTCTGGAAGGTTTGCAAGAATGCGCGCATTGGCAAACATACCCGGGCGGATGGTCAGGTCTTTATTGGGGATGTCTATTTCCGCACGCAAAGTTCGGGAAGCCATATTCAAAGCCCAGGAAGTACGGGTTACCTTGCCATTGAATTCCTTTCCGGCAAAGGCTTGCAGGGTAACCTTTGCCTCGGCTCCATCTTGCACCAGTGGACTATCTTGCTCTGGTACCTCAATGAACAATCGAACAGGGTCCATTTTCGCCACGGTAAAAAGTGATTCTCCCTTGTTTGCACTGTCTTCATGCACAAGTCTGCCGGGGTCTACCTTTCTGTTCGTGATAATTCCATCAAACGGGGCATTTATCTGGGTATACCTAACCATGGCTTCCATTTTTCTGGTTTCAGCCTTGCTGACCATCAACTTGGATTGCGCCACCAAGGTTTCCGATTTGGATTGTTCCAATTCCGCCTCTGCGCGGTCGAGTTTTGCCTGGGCCTGCTTTACACGTGCGGCACTTTCCTCCTTCAGAGATTGGGCCGACTTGAACTGGTTCAGCGTTTCGTCACCCGTTTGTTCATCCAACACCTTGCCAGAAACCAGTTTTGCGATGCGTTCATTCTCCGATTTCCATCGTTCCAGATTGGCATTGGTTCTCACTATGCTTGCCTTGGCTTCCTGCATGTTTGCCTGGGCGGATTCAATATGTGTCTGCGATACCTTCTCCATGTTTTTCTTCAAAGCTACTTCATCGGATGCCAGCTTTTCAAGTGCCTTGCGATGGTTCAAATCCTCGATAAGTTCTGGCACATCCAGCCGAATCAGCTTGCTACCAGGTTGCAGTTCATTTCCATTTGCATCAAGCACCGGCCCCTTTACCTTGTCGCCGATATCCACAAAAACTTGCTGTACATACCCGGTTATCTTGGCATGAATGACAGTTTCTTCATAAGCAAGCACCTGGGCAGGCTGGCTGATGACTCGCACCAGTTTTTGCCTGGAAGGTTTTGTAAGTTTCACTTCAACCGCTTTGGCTGCTGCGGCTGGTGTTGTAAGCTGCGGTGCTTCGGGCTTGGTACAGCCAAGAGCAATCAACGCCAGAACGGCCGTCAAGCCAGTGGTAAATTTTTGAACGCTGTTCATAATTACCCTCTATCTCTATCAGAGGATTCTTGTTCTGGCACCAGCGAGACCTGGAACCTGGATGGTCCGGGGAAAAGAATCGCAAACATTCCCGGCAGCACCAACAGAGTGGCAAACAAGCCGAAGATCAATCCGCCTATCACCGGGCGTGCCAGTGATGCGGCCTGCTCGCCAGCGCTGGTTTTTCCCAGTGCCATGGGAATCATACCGGCAATCATCGCCAGGGCTGTCATCAGGATGGCGCGGAATCGCTGTGCGCTTGCGGTGTGTGCGGCTTCCAAGCCATTGGCCGCTCCATCTTCCATCGCTTTTCGCGCAAAGCTGACAAGAAGAATGGCATTGGCACTGGAAACACCCACTGCCATGATGGTTCCCATGAAGGATTGCAAGTTCCATGTGGTGGAGGTCAACTTCAAGGCCAGCATGGCTCCGCAAAGAACAAATGGTATTCCAAGAATGGTAACCAGCGACAGTCGTAGCGATTGGAAATAACCCAACAGTAAAAGAAACACGATCAGCACCGAGAACATTAACCCCAAGTTCAAACCGCTGAACAGTTCCTTGTGAATGGAAATCTGCCCGCGAACATCCACCTGAACCCCGGTGGGAACCTCCCCCGCATCCTTAAGGGCGCTGTTCACCAGGCGAGATGCAGTACCCAGATCTGTGCCTTCAAGGTTGGCTCTTAGGCTGACAATACGACGCATATTGTAACGATCCACCTCGCCCGGCATCTGTCCTTCTTTTACAGAGGCCACATCCCGCAGCAAGCGTTGTTCCCTCTCCATCTGTTTCACAGGAATGGTCTCGATTTCGGTGGCAGAGTTCATGATGGCCTGGGGTACTTCCACTTGAACCTGATAACCAATTCCACTGGCAGGGTCACGCCAATAATTTGGCATGGTAAAGCGGGATGAAGAGGTGGCCGCTACCAGTGATTTGGCGACATCGTCTGCCACCACGCCGCTGAATGCTGCTTTCTCGCGATCTATCCGAACCTCCACAGATGGGTAGTCCAGCGTCTGGCCATAATGCAAATCCTTCAATTGCGGATGCTTCTCCATCATCTTGCGAAGCTTGGAAGCGTAAGCGCGGTTATCTGCCATCTTGGGGCCGCTTACCACCACCTCAATGGGAGTTGCGGAACCAAAACTCATGACATCATTCACTACATCAGCCGGTTCAAAAAAGACGATCACACCCGGTGCAGGATCAATCTCTCTCAGATAACCAGATTTTTTCCAGCGATCCTGGGTCCATTGGCCCAGGTGGTCTGCGAGGCCGGCACGAATTTTCATACGAAGTTCCCTGGCTGGAATGCCTTTGGAACGCAGGCCAAGCCGCATCACTCCTTCTTCGGGCCCTCCCATCCATTGATACACACTGTTGATGGGATAGCTGGAGGGAACCAAACCAATGTAACCCAATGAAAGGTTCACATTCCCCTCGCCGGCGTTTTTGTCGATCCAGCGCAGGGCTTCCTGCATGATGGCCTCTGTTTCCTCAATGCGGGTTCCTGCGGGCGCTCGCAGGCGGAACTGAAGTTGGCGATTGTCCACCTCGGGGAATAGATCCGTTCCCACGGTCTGGGTCAATTCCCAACCAAGAAAACAGACCAATGCCAGCATGGATGGAACCATAAGCAATCTTAGCCTTAATCCCACTCTCAGCATTCCCAAGTACCAATAAGGCGCATGATGAGGCTGTTCGTGCCTGCCTTTCAACAAATAAGCCGATAGAACCGGTACCAAGGTGCTGGAAAGCAGGTAAGAAAAGATCATGGAAAATGCGACTGCCAATGCCATGGGCAGGAACAGTGCTTGCGCGGCTCCCTGAAGAAAGATGGCGCTAAGGAATGCCGCTAAAACGCAAAGCATGGCCAGAAAGCGGGGTACTGCGGTTAGCTGGTTTCCTGCAATAACCGCAAGGGCCATGTTTTTAAATCGGGGCATTTGACTGTGAATATTTTCCACTTCCACGGTGGCTTCATCCACCAAAATTCCCACCGCCAGCGCCAGCCCACCTAGGGTCATAAGGTTCAGAGTATGGTTGCAAAGGTACAGCCCAACCACTGCTGCAACCAGCGCGATGGGTATGTTTACCACCACCACGACCGCACTGCGCCAGTCTCTTAGGAATAGAAGTACCATCAGGCCCGTAAGGAAAGCACCCAACAATCCTTCAAATGCAACGCCTTCCATCGCGGAGCTGACAAGGGGAGATTGATCAAACTCAAAGCGGACTTTGATATCGTCTGGCAAGGCGGCTTGCATTTTGGGAATGTTTTCACGAATGGCTTTCACCACTGCCAGGGAACTGGCTTCGGCTCGCTTGGTTGCCAGGATGTAGACTGCCCTTTTCCCATTTACCAGCGCGTAACCAGTGGGGAAATCGCTGGCATCATCGATGCTGCTGACAACATCTCGCATGAATACCCTGCGATTTTTATCCAGTGGGATTCCGCCAAGCTCGGATGGCAGCGCCACCATGGAATTCACCGGAACCATGGGCATCTTCTCATTTACCCGGATGGCGCCTGACGGGCTGATGCTGTTTCCCTGTGCAAGGGCCTGCACGACATCCTCTGGTGAAAGTCGAAGCGAGCGTAGCTTTTCCGGAATTACCCGCACTACAACCGTTCTCTGGTTGCCACCAAAAGGTGGTGGTGCTGAAACCCCGGGGATGCTTGCAAACATGGGCCGGATCTTAAAGAGTGATTGATCCTGGATTTGCCCGATGGTTTTGGTCTCGCTGGAAAGAACCAGATAACCTACCGGAACGCTTCCGGTATCAAAACGCATGATGAATGGTGGAACCGTGTTGGGCGGCATGAAAGCCCTGGACCGGTTCACATAGCCAACGGTTTCTGCAAGCGCCTGTGCCATGTCGGTGCCAGGGTGAAAAAACAGCTTCATCAAACAGACACCCTGGACATTCTTCGATTCCACATGGTGAATGCCACCAATGTAAAGGAAGTGATATTCGTAGTAGTTGGCAATCAGGCCTTCCATCTGCGAGGGGTCCATGCCGCCATAAGGCTGGCAGACATACACCACAGGCAAATTCAGCGAGGGAAAGATATCTACCTTGATGCGATTCAAACAGACAAACCCGGCCAGAATGATTCCTGCCACCATGACAAGGATGGTGATGGGTCTTCGAAGTGCAAAATGAATGGGGTTCATGGTGAATCCTCTTTGCACCTTAAGGCTTGATCGGGATGGCGCGTTCCAGGTGAACTGCTGGAACAATGGTGGCAGGCTCTTGCTTCGAGGTATCCTTGATTTCCCCCCGAAGGATCACAGAATGCTCTGTGACTTGCTGGCCTGGATGGCCGAGGGCCCTGTAAAGTTTGAACTGGGCGCGATTGTTATCGGCGACTGCCTTGTAATAATCCTTGTAGGCGGACTGAAGCGCCTGAATGGAGATCAGCACTTCCTGGGGGCGGTACACAAGAACAAGCAACTCCCCCGCCCTTTTGGTCTGGCTTAGGCCCTGATAATTTTTGTCAGCGGTATCCAGCGCGTAGCGCAGGCCTTCCTCGGCTTCTTTCAATCTTCGAGCCGCCCTTTGTGCCATGGCGGTGGTTTGGGTTACCTCGGCTGCCACGCGATCCTGGACCTTGTAAAGTTCTAAAGTGGCAGCCTGGTTTTCCGCTCTGCGTTCACGCTTTAGCGCTATGTTGCCGATACCGAAGCTTTCCAGTTCCCACAGCACTTGCACATCCATGGTGTTTCGCATGCCGAAGTCCCCCATGAAGCTGTTAATGCCACCACCGAAAACTCCTGATGAAAGAGTTCCACCAGGTTGGGTTGCATTTCCACGCAGTAGCAGACTGGGGATAAGTGGTCTCATCTGTTCTTGTTTTACTCTGGCAAGGCTTGCCTGAACCAATGCCTGTTGGGATGCAAGTTCCGGGCGTAGCGTAAGTGCGACTGGAATCAATTCATCTACCGTCAGTTGTGGGTTGATCAGTTCTAATTTCAGGTGCGGCTCTTCCACGGGAGAAACCTGCAGGCCGGATTGCAAATGTAAAACACGCAGCAGTTCAGCACTTTGGACCTGCCAGTTTTCAAAGGCGTATTCCACATCCTGCTTGCGCCTGGCTAGCTCGGCGCGAACGCGAGTGGCTTCCGCAGGTGGCGCCAGACCCGGGGTAAGCTGGCTGGTTTTCTGGAACAGTTCTTCCGAACGTTTTACCGTGTCCAGGGCGCTGGCTACTTCGCCACGCGCTTCCTGAACATTAAAGTAAGATTCCGCAACCTGTAGAAGTGTATCATTTACCGCAGCCTGACGGTCTGCTTCTCTGGCTCGCACAACTTGTCTGGCAGCAAGCGGGGAATAGATGGCATCGGAAAGGGCAAAGACCGCAGTGGGGCCCAACCCTGCCATCAAGGAACTTTTGCCGGTGCCAAAGACCCTACCACGAATATCCTGAATTTGGCCATCATGCCTGTAATAATCTGCTCCCATATTTAAAGTGGGAAGCCAAAGTGCCTTCGCACGCAGAAGCTGAGCTTGGGCAGCCAATATTCTTTCAGAGGCTATCTGAATATCCAAAGGCCTGGCGTTTGCCAACTGCATTGCCGTGGGAAGGTTAATAGGAAATTCCGGCAGGGATTTATCATCTGTCTTGGTGACAGGCAGAAGCTTTAATGGCTCGTCCTTGGGAACCGGCAAAGGCTGTTGGGAATATAGCACTGGGCACAGCATTCCCACCATCAGCAAAAAGGCTGCAATAGATCTGAATCGAACTTTGAAACCCAAGGCCTTAAAGATGGTAAACTCCCGATTATTGGTACATCTTTCCTATTTCATCGGCATTTCCAGGCGAGAATCTTTACAAATGGGGATCAATCCTAATGCGAAAATTAGTCAAAATAGGGCTTTGAGCATGGATTTCGGAACCTTTTTGCCTCTGAATGCGTTAAATTAGGTAGGAACACATCGGAACAAGGAAATTCATCATGCGATATCTCTCATTTATGGTCTGTTTGTTTTTCGCAGGTGCAGTTTTGGCCCAAGATGCCATGGAACTGGTCAAGCAACTGAAAAGTCCGGATGTGGAAGAGCGCCGCAGGGCAGCGAAGAAGCTTTCTGATCTGAAGGAAGATGCCAAGCCAGCCACTACCGATATCTTGAATGCTCTTAAGCAGAAAGATCAAGATATGTATGTGAAAAGATTTCTGGCACAGGCTTTGGGTGCTGTGAAGGCGGACCCCAAGGCTGCTGTTCCCGTGCTGGCTTCTTTACTAAGTGACAGCAAAGTGGAGTTGGTTTCCGCGGCCATTGAAAGCCTTGGTCAAATGGGTGCTCAGGGAGTGGACCCGCTGGTTCGTGTTTTGAATGGGCGCAATTCTGGTACCACCAAGGGCAAAGAAAAAGAGAAAAAAGGTGGCACGGTAAACAAGAACGATCCTGAGGCAGAATTGCGAGCCAAGGCTGCCAACGCCCTGGGTGACATTGGCGCTGCCGCCAAGCCCGCGGTTCCTGCTTTGATAAAAGCGCTTAATGATAAAACTGCTCGAATTGAGGCTGCAAATGCTTTAGGTAGTATTGGGCCTGGTGCCAAGGAAGCCGTTGCCAAACTGAAGGAAGAAGCTGAGGACAAGCAAAATAAAAGGGACAAAAACTTCACCAAGGCAGTGAATGAAGCCATGCGAAAGATTGATGGCAATGCTTCCACAACTGTGAAGAAAAAGAAAAAAGATAAGAATTAGCTTAACAAAAATAGTTTTACTTCAAGTCGAAGTTAGCCGTGTTGGCACCCGCCTTCAGTTCCACCTTCAGAGGTGTGCTCTCCTTGGTACCATATTTTTCGGGTGATATGCGTTTTGGCATGACCACTGAACCAGGACCTTTGCTTACGCTGGTTTCATTAGCAATGATGACAGCCTTGTAATTTCCGGGTGGAAGCTTTGAATCGGCTCCTATGGAGTAAGTTCCTCCGTTGAAAATTTTTGTATTTCCAACGGCGATGCCATTTTCCAAATGAAAGCCTATGTCCCCGAATTCCAGGGGTTTTCCATCCATGGTCACCTTGCCTGTAACAGTAGCCACAGGGTTGCCACAGCCAATGGCTGCCAGCAAACAAAGGAATGCAAAGGTTCTAATCATGGAACGATCCTGGGAAAAGCCTTAATAGTTGGGGATGACTTCGCCAATATCTTTGGTGCTTAAGGGTTTGTAAACATTGGTGTAATCAATGTTGGTGGAAAGGAACTTTACCGAACCATCCGCAAAGGCAAAATTCGCGCCACCTGTGTGCTTGCTTCGAAACGAGATGACATTCCACCAGTCTGAAGGAGTGGAGGGCTTTGGAACATAATTCAATGGCGCATGGGTGCTGGCATAGTCTCCATTGGCATAAAAGGCAGCGGAATGAATGTTTTCTTCAGGGATATCTTCGCCGATCAGCATTGTGTTTGATGTTCCATCAGCAATATGCTCGATACGGATGGGCTTCTGATAAGAATTTCTGAAAAAAATCCCCGGGCAATCTTTAGCTGTATGACAATCTGGCATACGCCCTTGATGAATACTAGATCCCCCACCCATGCGATTATCACCCATGGAACCCTTGTAATTCGTGAGAGTGACTTTAATATTTCCAAACTGCGCACATTGGGTTTCCACCTTGGAACCTGGCAAAGCAGAACCATCGGAAGGGCAGTAAAGCGTTTTCACTGGCGAGGCTATGGCATTTCTGCAGGCTGGATTCATCAACCCACCATTTGAGAACATCGCCCCAGATTCGTAAGGAATGATCAGTTTGTATATAGCTTCCTGCTCCATGTAGGGAAGGCACCGAAAGATCCAGCCAAAACCATTATTTGGTCCTGTACCTTCATTTGTCCAAGGCGAGTTACTGGTGGGAAAAAACATATAAGTGGAAATATAGTTATGAACACCAGTGGATAACTGCTTTAAGTTGTTTTGGCACTGCGCTTTAGCTGCAGCTTCACGTACCTTTTGAACAGCAGGCAACAGTAAACCAATCAATATGGCAATGATCGCTATGACCACTAAAAGTTCAATAAGAGTAAATGCATTTCTTCGGATGGAAGGATTGCAATTCATGAAAACACCTCAAGTAAAGAATTCAAGAATTGAAGCTTAGATCATCACCTATTAATCTGTAGTTTGCAATCGGAATATGCTTTGAAGAAAGAAAAGGGTATCCAGAATGTCTTATTATCGCTTGTGGCTTGTTTTATCAGGTCTTGTCTTAGCAACTATGGATGGCGCTGCCCAGGAAAAGCAAAGGCAGGTGGTACCCCATAACCAGAAAGGTGCACCCAATAAGGCTTACACTCCGCAGGAAGCCATTCAGAAAATGCAGGTACCGGAAGGTTTCTCGGTGGAGGTGGTTGTCAGTGAACCCGATCTGGTAAACCCGGTTGCTTTTACATTTGACGAAAAGGGGCGTATATGGGTGGTGGAATCATTGGAGTATCCCCGTTCCAGTCCGGGTGTGGGTAAAGACAGGGTAAAAGTCCTTGAGGATACCAACCAAGATGGAAAGGTGGACAAGGTTACCGTGTTTGCAGAGGGGCTTAACATTCCCTCGGGCATTGCGGTTGGCCATGGGGGCGTCTGGGTTGCCAACTCGCCGGATATTCTTTTCCTGAAGGACACGGATGGCGATGGCAAGGCGGATTACAAGGAAGTGGTGGTTACCGGATTTGGTAGGGATGATACGCATGAACTTCCCAACTCGTTGACTTTTGGCCCGGATGGCTGGTTGTACGGATATAACGGTGTGTTCAACCAAAGTGTTATCAAGCACCAGGGCAAGGAACACCGGTTTACCTGCGCGCTGTTTCGCATACATCCCAAGACTCGTGAGTTCGAACTTTTTGCCGAGGGTGTAAGCAACCCCTGGGGGCTGGCCTTTGATACCGAGGGTTCCGCCTTTGCCAGCGCCTGCGTGATTGATCATCTTTGGCATTTGGTGGAAAGCGGCTACTACCATCGGCAGGCGGGTGTCTATCCGCCGTTCACATGGAAGCTGGGTTCCATTGTGAAACACAAGCACCAGATGGCGGCGTATTCCGGACTGCATTTTTTTGACAGCGATGCCTACCCACCCGAGTACCGGGAGGTACTTTATATGGGTAATATTCATGGTGGCGGAATTAATGCCGACAAACTGGAGCGCGCTGGTTCCAGCTACTTTGCCAAAACGCGCCCTGATTTTTTGATGGCTAATGATGCCTGGTTTATGCCCGTAAGCCAGAAGACAGGCCCGGATGGATGCCTTTATATTCTTGATTGGTATGACCAATACCACTGTTATCAGGATGCCCGGCGTGATCCCCAGGGTATCGATCGGCTTTATGGTCGCATTTATCGAGTGCGTTACAAAGACACACCAAGGGCACCAAAGTTCGACTTGGCAAAGGATTCCGATGAAGCTCTTTTGAAGCAACTGGGAAATGCGAATGTTTATTTCCGTGATAGTTCCCAGAGAGTGTTGACAGAGAGGTTAAGCAACGCGCAAAGTCCTGGCTTGCGACCCAAAATCGAAGCGATTGTTTTAGATGAAAAGGCTGGCAAGAAAGCCCGCATGCATGCGTTATGGGTGCTTGTAAGCAGTGGCCCGCTACCTGAGAATTTTCATTTGCAGATATTGAACCACAAGGAATCAAGCTTACGAGCCTGGGGCGTTCGCGCAGCGGGGAACACCCGTCAGGTTAGCCAGGAAATTCGTCAGAAGCTTGCAGCAATGGCTGGGGATTCCTCTCCGGATGTGAAATTGCAGTTGGCGGTGGTTGCCTCGAAAATTACCGCGCTGGATGCACCCAAAGTTCTTTCCGATGTTCTGGCAAATGCCGGCAACGATGGTGTGATACCTAACATTGTCTGGCAAAACTTGCACCCTATGCTGGATTCGCCCAGGGTGCTGGATGCCTTTTTGGCGACGGCGATGGCGAACCCATCCTCACCAGCCGAGGCGGCATTGCTTGAACGCATGGTGGAGAAACTGCTCGCGCTTCAAAGCAAAACCGAGGTATTGGGAAAGCTGCTTTCCCTGCTTATCAAGGATGGCCATCAGCAGACCGCACGACAAATCTGTTCAGCACTGGCTCAAAAAATCCAAACTGGTGAGATTCGCCAAAATCAGTTGCCAGAATTTCGCAAAGGTTTGGAAAGCATCGTGAATTCCCAACCTCATTCCGAAATGATGGCGCTAAGGGCCACCTGGGGTGACAGCGAAGCTATCGAAAAGATTACTGTGGTGGTGCGCGACAACAAAGGCTCTGAACAATCCCGGGGCATGGCCTTTGAGGCACTGGTGATTGCTGCGCCGGCCAGCGCGGTGAATGTAGCAGTTCCCATGTTGAAGGAAGCGGGGGTGCCAGTAAGTGTGAAAGCCAGTTTGCTTTCCTCTTTGGGGCGGGTGGCCGACCCCACACTTTCCAAAACCTTATTAGAGATGTATGCCAAGGCGGACCCCAACCTCCAGCCACGCATGATTGAATTCCTTTCCCAGCGAAAAGCTTGGGCAAATGATTTGCTAGATGCCATTGAATCCAAAAAGATTCCCAAGGAAGCTCTGGGCATGAACCAGGCACGCAGGATTGTGGCAGAGCGCGACCCCAAACTAAGACAGAAACTGGAGAAGGTCTGGGGTGCCGTTCGTGAGGGGCGCAACCAGGTCCGCGAACAAATCACCAGCGAAATGCGCGATCTTATTGTGAAAACACCGGGCGATGCCAAGGCAGGTCGGATTGTTTTTAACAAGGTCTGTGGCCAGTGTCACAAAATGCACGGCGAAGGCCAGGAAGTTGGACCGGATATTACCGTGAATGGCCGGGCCAGCTTCGAACAGTTGCTTTCGAATGTGTTTGACCCCAGCTTGGTGATCGGGGCTGACTATCAGGCAGTTACGGTATCTACCACCAAAGGACGAGTGTTAACTGGTTTGCTTGTGGAAGATAGCAAGGAACGCATTAGCCTGAAAGTTCAGGGAGGCAAAATAGAGATTGTGCCTCGCGCCGAGGTGGAAGAAATGCAGCGCAGCAAGGTTAGCTTGATGCCCGAGGGATTAGAAAAGCAAATTCCAACCAACGAGATTCGCGACCTTTTTGCCTATTTGCTGCTCGACAAGCCGCCCGAAGATCCCAAGGCAAAGAAGATTCCCGGCGCGCCATGATCATTAAAATAAGCGAATCTTTAATTTCCTTACAGGGGTGAACTTCATGCCTTTGAAAATATCGGCTTTCCCGAAATGTTATCTGGATACGATTGCGGGAACCCGTGAGATGACGGTTTTCCAGTGGATCGAGATGGCAAAGCAACTCGATGCGGATGGACTGGAAATGTACGATGGTTTCTTCACCAGTTTGGAGAATGATTACATCGATAGTGTTGCCAACGCGATTCATGACGCAGGGTTTGAAATGCCCATGCTTTGCTGCTCACCGGATTTTACCCACCCCGATGCGGATGTACGCAAACGAATGGTTGACCTGCATAGGGAAAAGATCCAAGTTACGCACCGTCTGGGTGGCAGGGGTGCGGTCTGCAGGGTGCTAAGCGGCCAACGATTTCCAGAGGTTTCCCGTCAGCAGGGAATCGAATGGGCGGCCCAATGCATTACCTCGCTTTTACCGGTGGCGAGGGAATTCGGAATCATTCTTGGTTTGGAAAACCACTACAAGGATGGGTTTTGGAAATATCCCGAATTCGCCCAGAAGATGGATGTGTTTTTGGATTTGCTGGAGGCCATACCGGATCGTGCGAATTTCGGTGTGCAGTATGATCCTTCCAATGCAATAGTTGCCGGGGATGACCCTGTTGAATTGCTTCGCAAAGTTGCGCCTCGTGTGGTGAGTATGCACGCTTCAGATCGTTATCTGGAAGCTGGTGCCTCGCTGGATGAGTTGAAACAAGCCGATGGCACGCTGGGTTATTCCCCGAAGCTGAAACATGGGGTTACGGGCAAAGGCCTGAATGATTACCCTGCAATTTTCAAGCTACTTGCCCAGAATCATTACAAGGGTTGGATCAGCATCGAAGATGGAATGAATGGCATGGAAGAAATGGCAGAATCCCTGGCTTTCCTGCGCAAAATGGGCCAGCAATACCTGCCTTAGAAAGTAACCAAGATGGATTGTCTGAAAGTGGCGCTGGTAGGGTGTGGCAAGGTTGGCAGGTTGCATTGCCTTGCGCTGAAACAATGCCCTGATGTCAGGTTGGTAGCTTTATGTGACGCATCAGAAACCCGTGCTGGCCAGTTTGCCAGCGAGTTTGGTGGTGCCGCTTTCACCCAATTAAGTCAGATGCTTTCCATGGCACGACCTGATGTGGTTTTAATTGCAACTCCACATCCGCTGCATAAAGAACCCACGGTGCAGGCATTGGCATCCGGGGTTCATGTGCTTGTGGAAAAACCCCTTGCTGCTTCTGTTTCAGATTGTGATGCCATGATCGCCGCCGCAAGGCAATCTGGTAAAACCTTGGGAGTTATCAGCCAGAGAAGGTTTTTTGAACCTGTGCTGCGCATGAAGCAAGCGATTGACGCGGGAAAAATTGGCAAGCCTGTGTTGGGATTCTTCCTGATGTATTCCTGGCGTAGCCTGGAATATTACAAGTCGGATCCCTGGCGTGGTAAATGGGACACCGAAGGCGGTGGAGTATTGGTCAATCAATCTCCACACCAGTTGGATATTCTGCGTTGGTTCATGGGCCCGATTTCCGAGGTGCAGGGTTATTACAGCACCCTGAATCACCCGGGTGTTGAAGTTGAAGATACCGCGGTGGCCTCGCTTAAATTTGCCAACGGTGGTTTGGGATCCATTCTGGCAAGCGTTTCCCAGAAACCGGGCATTCATACAAAAGTGCATGTCCATGGCTCCAATGGTGCTTCGGTGGGCGTGGAGACGGACCGTGGTGCCACATTCATAGCCGGTATGACCAGTATTCCAGAACCACCCTTGAATGATCTTTGGACCATTGCGGGCGAGGAAAATCTGCTAATGGGATTCCAAGCTGAGGATCGGGAAAAGATTTCCAGGGTCGATCCAACGGTTCATTACCATTCGCTACAGTTTCAGGATTTCTTTGATTCTGTGCGGAGGAATAGACCTCCGCTGGTAAGCGCGGAGGATGGCCGTGCCGTGGTGGAACTTTTTCAGGCCATCTACACTTCCAGCAGGGAGGGAAGGCCTGTGAAGCTTTCTGGCTGATTCCCCGCCTCATTTGGCTTATGATGTCTCATCTAGGAGATAGTGCGATGAAACGATGGATCAGCTTGGCCATTACGTTGGCAGTTTTATATTTTTCGCCGCAATCAGCACAGGCAGCAAGACCCAATGTGCTTTTTATTCTTTGTGATGACCTAAGGTGGGATAGCCTGGGTTGTGCCGGACACCCTTTCCTGAAAACCCCAAATATTGATGCCTTGGCCAGCGAGGGTGTGCATTTCAAAAACACATTCTGTACCACCTCGCTCTGTTCGCCCAGTAGAGCATCCATCCTTTCGGGAAAGTATGCCCATGCCCATGGCGTGGTGAATAATTTCACCGAGTACCCCAACCAGTTGAGAAGTTTTCCGGGTGTTTTACATGACGGAGGTTATCAGACCGCCTATTTCGGCAAATGGCACATGGGAGAGAATAACGATGAAAAACGACCCGGCTTTGATACCTTTGTCACGCACAAGGGGCAGGGAAAGTATTTCGACACGGAATTTAATGTGAATGGCGATCGCAAGGTTGTGCCTGGGTATTACACGCATGCGGTTACTAAAATGGCTTCCGATTGGATTAATAAATCCTCCAAAGATAATCCATGGCTGTGCATGATTGGTCACAAGGCCCCTCACAGCTTTTATTTTCCCGAGCCAAAATATGAGCATAGCTTTGATAAGATTCCCATCTCCTACCCCGAAACCGCTTTTCATCTGGAAGACAAGCCCAAGTGGATCCAGCAGCGACTGAATACCTGGCACGGGATATATGGCCCGTTATTTGATTACCGCAAGAAATTTCCAGACAGCAGTCCCGAGGCGGTGAAAGACTTCGAGGCAATGATACGATCTTATTGGGGAACTATTCTTTCTGTTGATGATTCGGTTGGTCAGTTGGTAAAGCTTCTCAAGGATCGCGGTGAATTGGATAACACCTTGATTGTATTCATGGGAGATAACGGGCTTTTGAACGGCGAGCATGGCATGGTGGATAAGCGCACCATGCATGAACCATCCATAAGAATTCCCCTGGTTGTGCGATACCCCGCGTTAACCAAAGTCCCAAAAACCATTTCCGAAATGGTGGTAACCGTGGATATGGCCCCCAGTATTCTTGAGCTTTGCGATGCCAGGCCAATGGAAAACATTCATGGTAAATCCTGGGTCAAGCTAGTCAGGCATGGCGATGACGATTGGCGTAAATCTTACCTCTACCATTACAACTACGAAAAGCAGTTCCCGTATACCCCCAATGTTCGCGGTGTGCGTACCAACGATTGGAAATATGTGCATTATCCGCATGGCGATGGAAAACCAGACAGGCATCTTGCCGAGCTTTATGATTTGAAAAATGACCCAGGCGAAACCAAGAATCTGATTACGAATCCCAAGTACGCAGCCAAGGTTCACGAATTGAAGAATGAGCTTGAAAGATTGAAGAAACAACTCGGGCTGGAGAAAGATACCATGCCTTTGGATGAAGGTATTGGCACCGCCCTGCCCGACGCCAAGATTCGTTAAAGGAGAATCAACATGATGAACCGCCGAAATATGCTCGCTGCCGGTGCTGGAATGGCCCTGGGTTCTCATACCCTTGGTGCCGCTGAGACACTCAAGGGTAATATCAGGCATTCCGCTTGCTCCTGGTGCTTTATAAGTCAGGGCGATAAATGGAACCTTGATCAATTGTGTGAACAAGCCAAAAGTCTGGGATGTGTCTCCATTGAACTTTTGCGACCCCAGCAGTTTGCCACGGTGAAAAAGCATGGCTTGGAGATTGCGATCGCATCAAATGGCATGCCCGGCGGTTTCAAGAAAGGATTCAACAATCCCGTTTACCGTGAGGAGCTTTTGAAACATACCCGGGAAACCATAGATGCCTGTGCCGAGTTCAAGGTTCCCACGGTGATTGGTTTTGTGGGTTTCAAATATCAAAATGCGGATGATGAGAAAAGTCCCGTGATCAGCTTGGAAGATGCGGAAAAGAACTGCATCGAAGGTTTGAAACAAATTGCTGTTTACGCCGAGAAAAAAGGTGTGACGGTTGCGGTGGAGCATCTGAACACCCGGGATGGTTCACATCCCATGACCGGGCATCCGGGTTACCAGGGGGATGATGTGGATTGGCTGGCCGGGTTACTTCGCAAGGTGGGTTCCTCGCGCATCAAACTATTGTTTGATATTTACCATGTGCAGATCATGCATGGAGATGTGATTCGAAGAATTGAACAACACAAGGATGTGATTGCCCATATTCATACGGCTGGCAATCCCGGCAGGCACGAACTGGATGAAAACCAAGAGATCCAGTATATGCCAATTATGAAAAAACTGGTGCAAGTTGGTTATAAAGGATTTGTTGGCCACGAGTTCATCCCCACCCGCAATGCCCGCGAAGGTTTAAGACAGGCAATTCAGGCATGCGATGCCTGAAAAAGCTTTGGTAATTTGGGAAATATTTAAGGGTTGATCCTACCGGATAGACCCTGAGGATGATCCCGATTCCCCTGATTTCATGGAAACAACCCCGTTCCTTTTTCGATAGATACTTTGAATGGTCAAAGTGTTTTTATTCGGAATCGAGGCAGTCTTGCGTTTCCATTCAGTGCCCCGGAAAATAAGAACTTGTGTAGTTGCATTGTTTATCCTGGCGTTGCCTTGGGCTTATTGTCAGGGGCAGGATTCTTCTACAAGGGCTGCCGCCCAGCAACTTGGTTTGGATGAAACTTCCAAGGGCGAAGCTTTTACAGATCCCAAGCTGGTGAACACCAAGCCCCCCACAGAATTTAAAAAGACAGAAATCCAGCAAGGCGAGATGCCATTGCCCATCAACCTTGCCGCTGCCATGAGGTTGTCGGATGCCCGACCATTGATTATTGACGCAGCGAAGGCAGCCGAGTTAGTAGCCGCCGCACAGTTGGAGAAAGCCAATGTGCTTTGGTTGCCAAACATCTATGCCGGTATTGATTACTATCGCCATGATGGTCTGAATGTGACATTTTCTGGCGTGCCCCAGAACAGTAACCGACAGTCCATGACACTAGGACCCGGTGTGTCAGCGATATTCGCCACTACAGATGCAATTTTTGAACCTTTATCCGCCAGGCAGATTCTCAAGGCCAGGCAGTTTGACATTCAGGCTGCAAAGAATGATGCCCTGATGGAAGTTGCGGTGGCCTATTTTAATGTGCAGCAGGCACGGGGAAGGCTTGCCGGCACAGTGGATACCGTGGCCAAAGGTCGAGAACTGGTGCGGAAGGTAGAGGTATTAGGAAAAGGCTTGGCTGCGCAAGTGGAAACCGACCGAGCTAAAACCCTGCTAGCCGACTTGGAAGAAAACGCAGTAAAAGCGCGCAATGAATGGCGGGTTGCCAGTGCTGAACTTGCCCGGTTGCTGCGCTTGAACCCTGTGGCACAGATTGTGCCCGTGGAACCTCCTCATCTTGCCATGATGCTAATTTCACCCAGCAGGGAGGTCGATGGATTGGTAGCCGTGGGCCTTACCAACCGACCAGAACTGGGTTCAAGTCAGGCGATAGTTCAGGCAACCCTGGCAAAGTTGAAACAGGAAAAGATGCGTCCCCTGATCCCCAGCATTGTATTTCAGGGTAATAGCGGTGCGAACTCGAACGGTCCTCCATTCATAGGTGGTGCAGCTGCAAGTGGTCCGGGCGGAACCCTTCAATGGGGAAGCCGATTTGATATGAACGCGGCTGCACTTTGGGAATTGAAGAATTTTGGTTTTGGAAACCGGGCACTTGTACGCGACCGCGAAGGTCAAAGGCAGGTGGCCATGGTGGAATTGTTCATGGCGCAGGATAAAGTTGCTGCCGAGGTCGCACAATGCCACTCGCAACTTGCAACATCTTCGGAAAGGGTAGCCCTGGCCGATTCCGGTTTGAAAAGTGCCTTGGTCAGTTTTGAGGGAAATCTAAAGGGTATGAGCGAAACATTCCGATTTGGCGATGTGTTGAACCTGGTGAATCGCCCACAAGAAGTTGTGGCGGCACTGGCCCAGCTTGATCAGGCATACAAGAATTATTTCCAGTCCGTGCAGGATTATAACAGATCCCAGTTCAAATTGTTCCGCGCAGTGGGCTACCCTGCGGAGGTCCTGGCTTGCCAGAAAACACCGGGTCAGCCATTGGAAGTGGATACCACCCGGCCGTTTGATCTGCCACCAGTTACAGCCATCCCTTGCGCCAACAGTATTTGTGAAAAAGTGATTGCCCCGGTGACAAAGCCCTGATTATTCCTTGGCGGCTGCCTTCATCTTAACTGTCATTCCATTCACAAATTCATCGGTATCACCCGCAGCAAAGGTCAGGTTTTCCTCCAACGGCACCCATGTGCCTTCTTTTTCCATGGCGACAATTTCCTGCCATTCACCATCTGTTCCACCTAGCTTCAGATTTACTTGGCGAATCTTGTTGTCGCTTAACAGATAGCCAACGTTCTGATCCCCGCGTTTCGCAACGCAGGCGATGGGTATGGCCATCACATTTGGTCGAACTATCTTGATATACCCGTATGCGTACATACCGGGAAGAATTTTCGCATCCTGGTTGGGAAGATCGATCTCGGCCCTAAGGGTTCGGCTTTGTCGGTTCAAAGCCCAGGAAGTTCTGGTAACCTTGGAAACAATCCGCATGTCGTTGAATGCCTGAACACGAACCTCTGCGTCGGTGTTTGTGTTGACAAAATTCGCATCCATTTCTGGAACATCCACGAATACTCGTACCACATCCGTTCTGGCGATGGCAAATATCGGGGCCCCTTTGGTGGAGGAAAGGTCGGGTGCCATCATCCGCGTGGTTTGGTCACCGGTGGTTCCCTGCACAAAATCACCCGTGTTGGCGTTGCGAATCACCACGATCCCATCGAACGGTGATGTCAACCGAATATAACCCACAAGCGCTGCCAGGCGTTTTTCATCTGCCTCGGCAACCCTGACCTTGGCTTCAGCGGCCATCACATCCACTTTGGCTTTCCCCAGGCTGGCATCGCTGGCTATTTGATCCGATTGCGCAGCGATCACCGCGGCAAGGGCCGCATCTCTTGCAGATTCATTCGACCTTAGCTGTCGGGTTGATTCATCAAGAATCTGTTTATCCACCACACGCTGGCCCACTAGATCGGTCAACCTTCTCACTTCGGACTGCCATCGATCCACCTCGGCCTGGAACTTGCCCACCAGAGCTTTGTTTTGGGCCACTTTGGCAACGGCGGCCTTCAGATTGCCATCCGCAACTTCCACAAGCTTTTTTGCCTGCTCCACCATTACCTTGTCGAGAACAACCGTGGCCTGTTTAAGGCGGTGTTCCTCAACCAGTTCGGGGACAAAAAGCGTGGCAAGAAGTTGATCCTTCTTTACCTTGTCACCGATATCCACATTCCATTTTTCGATGAACCCGGTGATCTTGGGGAAGATGGAAGATTGCTCGTAGGCATCCACAAAGCCGGGTTGACCAACGGTTCTAAGAATGTTCCGCCTTTGCGGCTTGGCGGCCGTTACTTCTGGGGCCATGGGCGAAGGGGATGCATGCTCGGTTTCCTTGCCACAGCCCGCCATAATAATGCAGGTTGTCAAACAGACCAATGTTTTGAATGTTTTCTTCATGTTGCCATTCCTGGTTGAGTGGATTCAGGATTCTGAATGGTGTGGTGAGTTTCATGTGGATCACCGCCATCAAATTGCTTGCTCTCGGGGTCATCCGGATCAATGGAAACAGGCACCGGCTTGCGATTGCCCAGAAGCAGCGAAAATACTGCTGGCAGAACCAAAAGGGTTGATAAGGTTGATGCCAGCAAGCCACCAATAACCGCCCTGCCGAGAGGCGCCTGCATCTGCGAACCTTCCTCAAGGGCCAACGCCATGGGAAGCATACCTGTTGTCATGGCGCATGCGGTCATGATGATGGGCCTTAATCGGCCTGCGGCGCCCTTGATGGCAGATTCCCTGACAGTCAGTCCTTCCTTCCAGCGATCATTCATGAAGGTGATCATCATCACGGAGTTGGAAACAGAAACACCAATACACATGATGGATCCCATGAATGATTCGATGTTCAAGGTGGTGTTGGTAAGAACCAGCATGGAAAGCACGCCTGAAATCACCCCGGGAACAGCGCCGATGGAGGTAAGTGCAAGTCTGGGGGATTGGAAATAAGCGGTAAGCATGACAAGAATGACAACCACCGCAATGGAAAGTCCGATACCAAGAGACTGAAACATCTGGTTCATGGTGCCTGCCTGGCCCCGGGTATCGGTAAGAACGCCGCGGGGAGGAGCACCCGCATCACTCACCGCTTTTTGGATCAAGCGGGAGGCAGTGCCGAGATCCATGGATTCCAGATTGGCAGTGATACTTACAAAGCGTTGCGAGGATAATCTGTCAATCTGCCCGGGCATGGTTCCTGGTTTTACCGATGCCACATCGCGCACCATCAAATTTACCAGGTTGCTGACCTTGCTTAAGGGGAGGTTTTCTACCTCGAGCGGGGTTGTCATTCGCTGGGTGGGCACCAGCACTTCCACCTGATAATCGAATCCGGTCTTGAAATCCTGCCAGTAGTTCAGGGCGATGTACCTGCTGGAGTTGGTGGCCACCAAGATGGAGTTGCCCACGGTCTGAACATCAACTCCGCTAAGGCCCGATTTTTCACGGTCGATGTTCACATCCACGGTTGGGTATTCCAGTGCCTGGTGAAATTGAACATCCCTTAAGCCCGGAATAGCCGCCATTTTGTCGCGAACCACTTGGGCGTAGGCTTTCACATGGTTCAGGTTGGGGCCGTAGACAACAATTTCAATGGGTGTGGGTGAGCCGAAGCTCATCACATTGGAAACCATGTCGCCTGGTTCAAAACCGAAGGAAATGTTGGAAGAGCGTTTGCGAGCCTCATCAGCGGGCACACCACGGGCCTCAATCACGCCGGCAAGCCAAGGCGCAATTTCCTTTGGTAGCATGGTACGCATTTTTTCACGGAATTGCGCCAGGGAGACCCCGCTGCCTTCCTTCAGCGCCATGCGCAGCATGCCATCATCCGGCCCACGCATGAGAAGGATCATATTGTTCAGGCCGAACTGGGGTGCGATCTGTCCCACATAGCCGATGCTTATTTCGATGTTTTTTTGCCCCACCTCACGCTCGATAATCTCGAGGATTTTCTGGCCCATCATGCGGGTGATCTCAAAATTGGTGCCGGGGGGTGGCCTGAAGCGAAGCACAAACTGCCCTGAATCGATCTTTGGGAAAAGTTCCTGACCAATGCGCGAACCAAAAAAGACAATCGCCAACCCGGCGACTCCCAGGTATGCGGGAACCACGATCCATCGTAAAGAAACGATCCATCCCACCAGCCTTTCGTAAGCCGCCTCCACACGATCAAAAAGGGTTACTTTATGGTGCCCCTCATCATCATGGTGCTTGAGCAACCAAACGCTCATGACTGGAACAAAGGTACTGGAAAGCAGATAGGATGAAATCATGGCAAAGCCCACGCCAAGAGCCAAAGGCATGAAGAGGCTTCGAAGAGGATCTTCCATGATAAAGGCTGGAATGAACACTGAAAGAATACAGAAAAGGGCCAGAAGGCGGGCGACTGCGGTAATCTGGTTGCCTCTGCGAACTGCACGCGCCAAGGTTATCTTGCCGCGCATCTGGGCGTGGATATTCTCGATTTCAACGGTTGCCTCATCCACCAAGATACCAATGGCCAGTGCCAGCCCGCCAAGGGACATGATGTTGATGCTGTTCCCTGTGATGTAAAGGCCGAATAATGAACCCATCAGAGCAAGCGGAATATTGCAAACCACCACTATCACGCTGCGAAAATCACCAAGGAACAGAAGGATCATCAAGCCGGTAAGTGATGCACCAATAAGACCTTCGGTGCCCACACTTTTGATTGCCGTGATGACGGTGGGAGACTCATCGAACTGGAAGCTGATGCTGACATCCTCCGGAAGCACTGCCTTGAAATAGGGCATGGCATTTTGAATGTTGGAGACCACTGTCAGTGTTGAGGCGGTATCCTTCTTGATGATGGGCAAATACACGGATTTTCTGCCATCCACCAAGGCATAACCATAATTCACATCGGTGGAGTCGCTGATCTTGGCGACATCGCGAATGTAGACATTCATGCCCATTTTCAAGGGGATGTTGCCTATCTCCTGGATATCTCGCACCATGGCGTTGGTGGGGACCATGGGCATCTGATCCTGGATGTAAATATTTCCAGCGGGGATTACCACATTGCCTGTCATGATCGCTTGAACGACATCTTGTGGCGAAAGGTTGTAGGTGCGAAGCTTGTCCGGGTTGACATTTACAAGGATGGATCGCACATTCGGCCCGAATGGAGGTGTGCCAATCGTACCTGGAACATACTTCTGCACCAGTGGTCGAATAAAATTCTGGGCATAGTCACCCACAAGGCCAAGCGGGGTCTTTTCACTTTTCATTACCAAGTAGCCTACGGGAACGCTACCAGCATCCATCCGCATGATCAGTGGTGGTAATGTTCCGATGGGCATCACAGACATGGCGCGTTGCGACATGGCGGAAACCTGTGCCATGGCAAGTCCCATGTCGGTTCCGGGGAAAAACGCCAGCTTTACCATCGCCACCTGTTGCAGCGAACTGGATTCGATGGAAGAAACACCATCCACATATTGAAAGTAAAGTTCAAACTGGTTGACGATCAACCCTTCCATCTGCTGGGGGCTCATGCCACCGTACTGAAGGTAGACATAGATGCGTGGCATGTTCAAAGGCGGGAAAATATCCACCCGCATCTTTGCCAGGGCCAGGGATCCGCCTCCAAGCAACGCCACCACCAGCATCATCATGGTGATGGGATGTCGCATGGCAAATACAATGGGATTCATGATTGGGTCTTTCTTTAAGGTTGAATTGCACCTGAAACTGATATAATTTCAACCCGTCCTTCTCTCCATTAATCTATTGGGAACCAAGCCATGCGCAACAAAGGCAGAAGAACTTTCATCGGTCAGAACCTTGCCGCTGGGACAGGCCTTTTCCTATCGGGTACTGCCAAGGCAAAAGTGGAAGATGTGTTGCCGGTGGGTTTCATAGGCCCAGGGGGCATGGGAACCAACCACCTGAAACTTCTGGTTCAAAGGAAAGATGTGCGCATTGATTACCTTTGCGAACCGGATGCCAACCGTCTGGCTGCGGCAGTCAAGATTGTGAAGGATGCCACGGGAATAGAACCCAAGGCAGTGAAAGACCTCAGGCAGGTATTGGATGACAAGTCCATCCAGGCCGTTTGGATCGCCACTCCTGACCATTGGCATGGTCCCGCAACCATCCTGGCATGTGATGCAGGCAAACATGTTTATGTGGAGAAACCCTGTAGCCACAATATTCGTGAAGGCAGGCTGATGATTGAGGCTGCCCGCAGAAACAAACGGATTGTCCAGGTGGGAACCCAATCCCGCAGCAGTGGCCATATTATCGAGGCCATGAAAAGGATTCAGTCGGGCGCCATCGGTGAGGTGCTGGTGGCCAAAGCCTGGAACAGCCAGCTTCGCAGGGATATTGGCAAGCTAAAGCCATCCAACCCACCCGAAGCGCTGGACTACGATCTTTGGGTAGGTCCCGCACCCATGAGGCCTTACCAGGCGAATATGCTTCCGGGGATCTGGCGTTGGTGGTTTGAATTTGGCACTGGTGATGCGGGAAACGACGGTGTGCACGATATCGACATTGCCCGTTGGGGCCTAGGTGTGAACCAGCACCCATCCGTGGTATCCGCTCTGGGAGGGAAGAACTTCTTCCAGGATGACCAGCAGTTTCCAGATACCATGTATTGCACCTTTGAATATCCCGCCACCACTTCCAAGGGCACCACCAAGCAGTTGATTTACGAACATCGCATCTGGTCACCCTATGTGCAGGAAGGCCATGAGAATGGAAACGCATTCTATGGCACCAAGGGTATGTTGATTTTAGGCAAGGGTTCCGGTTGGCAGATGTTTGGACCCAAGAATAAGTTGGTGGAGGAAATGAAGGGTCGTTTTGATTTGCCTGCCCATCACCAGAACTTCCTCGACTGCGTTCGTTCTGGCAAGATACCCAATGGCGACATCGCGGAAGGGCATCTTAGCGCCGCACTTGCACACTTGGGCAACATTGCGATTCGCACTGGAAGTATGTTCCATTTTGACCCGCAAAAGGAAACGGTTACCGATTCGCCGGAAGCCAGCAAACTGGTCAGGCGAACCTACCGCGAGGGTGGCCACTGGGCCATCCCCAAGGGCGTATGATAGTAACCAAAGGCACTGCAGTTACTTTTGGATGACCGCCTTGATGGATTCAGCGACCTGTTTCCCCAGCAGTTCGTAACCTTCTGCATTGAAATGCACATCCTTGGGGTTTTGGACCTTTGCCAGTTGCGGGGAGATAAACCCAAACAAGTCATCCGTGGCGATGCCTTCCTTCTTCATGATTTCTGAGGCGATGCGGTTTTTCTCGACAATAGCTTCGCTGGCTGCGGGACCATCCTTTGTGTCAGGTGGTATCGGAGTCGTACTGGCCCAGATAACTTTGGCCCCGGTAGCCTTCATTCGGGTAACCAAGGTTTCCATGCGCTGCTGATAATCCGCGGGTTTTGTGGCCCGGTCGTGAATGCCAAAATTAAAATGAATGACATCCCACTTTCCTTTACCCAGCCAGATATCAAGTTTTTTGATGCCGTTGGCAGTCGGCCCGCAATTCTCGGGCGCACGGTGAACATTTGCAATGCCCTTAAGGTTTTTGCGTGCCGCCAGGGTGTAGCCCCGGGAAACCGAATCGCCAATTAATAGCACCCGTGGCAGCTTGGGGTCATCCTCGACAAAGTCCCATGCGTTGGAAACACCGCGCACCTTCTCCTGTTTGTGAATGGGAAGGTAGAAAGAACCCAGGTTTTCCTCCAGCGTTTTCTCCCAAGCCTGGCGTTCCGGGGAAAGTGATTCTTTCCATATCTGGTATTTTTCATGCACCTGTTTTTCAAGTGCTGCCTTTTTAGCTGCAGCTTCTGATGGGTTGGTGGGTTCTCCCTTGGGTTGACTTGCAGGATTTTGCATGAGCCCTGTAACCAGCCAGCTTGTCAAAAGGAACAAAGTCCATTTCGAGGCTAATGTCATTACGCACCTTTCATGCAAGATGATCTTGCTTATTGAGCCTTTTTGGCCGCTTTACCTTTTTTGTTGTTGGCTGGTTCATCCACAATGGGATAAAGGGTCTTGGGGTTGGCTACTTCCCCGGCAGGTCTTCTTGCGGAAGGTTTGTTACCACCAATTTCATCACTCATCTTCTCGGCCAGTGCTTTTAAACGGGCAACAATCTGGGGGTTTTGTGCCGCAACATTTTCCTTCTCGCCAATATCCTTTTCCAGATTGTAAAGGCGTGGCTGTTTCTCGTTAGATTCCGCACCCTTGCCCTTGGCAGTGGTATCCGCCTGTGGGGTGATAGCCAGTTTCCACGGGCCCTGCCTTACTGCCTGCAGGTTGTAGCCTGAGAAATAATAGTGGGCTTCACGAGGAGAATCCTTGGTTTTGCCCAGAAGTATGGGTGAGATATCTTTGCCATCGATAATAGGGCTAGGAGATACTTTACCTCCTGCCAGGCTGACCAGTGTGGGCAGAAGGTCAATCGTGCCCGCCATGGTGTCGCAAGTGGAAGAAGCCTGAATTTTACCAGGCCACCAGGCAATGGTCGGCACCCGAACGCCACCTTCCCAAGTACTGCCTTTGCCGGAACGCAATGGTCCGGCACTGCCACCGTCGGAACCCTTTATCAGCCAGGGGCCGTTGTCGCTGGTGAATATCACCAAGGTGTTATTGTCTTTTTTTTCTGCCCGAAGAGTCTCAAAGATTTTTCCCACGCTCCAGTCGGTTTCCTCGACCCAATCGCCAAACCTTCCATTGTTTGATTTGCCCTGGAAAGCTTTTCCAGGATGAATGGGGGTGTGCACCGCGTTATGAGGCATGTACAGGAAAAAGGCATGATCCTTGCTGTTGCGAATGAAGGATTGGGCTTCCTCGGTGTATCGTTCCACAAGTTTGGTTTGCCCTTCCTCATTGAGCAGTTCAATGACTTTTTCATCCCTGACCAGTGGCACAACGCGTTCCCCTGTTTGAGCCGAACGCTTGATCATGTCATTCGAATAGGGAATTCCGAGGTAACGGTCGAAGCCATGCCTGGTGGGAAGGAATTCGGGTTGGTCACCAAGGTGCCATTTACCCACGCAGGCAGTCGTGTAGCCCAGGTCTTTCATGTATTCAGCAATGGTTTTTTCATTGGAGTGGATGCCATTTTTCTGACCGGGGAAGAACACTCCGGGTATGGAAATACGGGCCCCATAACAGCCTGTGAGTAACTGCGCGCGGGATACCGAGCACACCGGCGCGGCATAAAAACTGGTCAGCTTCATTCCCTCCTTTGCCATGCGGTCCAAGTTGGGTGTTTTTTGCTTTGTTGCACCAAATGAGCCGATATCCGCATAGCCCAGGTCATCGATAAAGATGACCACGAAATTCAGTTTGGAAGTTTGTTCCTGAGCGGAGTAAACAACCCACGGGGCCAGCAAAAGCACAAGGCATGCAAGAAATGGATTGCAGAATTGAGTGTTTTTCAAAATATGCATAACATCGTCCTGTATAACCAAGGGAAGCCAAGATTATTGTTTGGGTGTTGCCAGCAGGTTGATTTCAAAATCATCCAGGGCACGATCGTAGATTCTCATATCACTAAGTTTGCCGCAAAAGAAATCCCCCATGCCTTTGCCGATCCAAAGTGGAGCTGTGTTGGTTAAATCAAAATCACTTGAGTTAAACAGTGAGGAACCCGCACTCAGCTTGCCATCCACAAAAACCAGCAACTGACCGTTGCGCTTCACGGCGCTGACATGATGCCAGCCATCGGGGAACGTGGATTCCATGCTTGCAACCCTGCCACATTCCAACGCATGAATTTTTCCCGAGGGCAATGTGCTGCAAAAAAGCTTTCCCTCATGTTCCGCCATGGTCCAGGCCCGGCGATATTTCACATCCGGGGTGTGGTCAAGCCGGGCGGACTTTACCCACTTGCCACGGCCTTCGAAAGAATAAACCTCGGCCAGGGGCAATGTTCCCGCTAGCAGTCGGCCGTTGTATACTGCCATTCCCATCACTTCCAGTTCCTCGCCGAGTCTTCCAAGGTCTGTCCATTGGTTGATATCCTCAAACTGGTAGACCTTTCCACTAGGCCAGGTGCCACAAAGTAATTTGCCCTTATAAACCGTGAAAGAATAGGTCTGGGTATTGTCTCCCAGTTGGCCACAATCGGTCCAGGATTTCCCATCATATCGATAGACCTTTCCACCATCGTAGGAACTGGCGTAGATGAAATCGTTGTACACTCCGAGGGCTTCCACACGCTTGCCCTCCGGCACACCACAATCCACCCAGGCATTGTTTTCGTAGCGGAAAAAACCTGCCGGCTTGTAAAGGGAAGATGCATAAAGTTGATTGCGATAGACGACCATGCCACCCACGGCCTCAACACCCGGAAGCTGCCCGCAGGCAGTCCAATTTTTGCCACCTTCGTACCGGAAGATTTTGCCACCAAGATTGGTATTCTCGGATTCGGGTAGTGATGACCCCGCCACCCGATATTTTCCAGTACCTGCGTAAAGCTTTCCCTGATAGACAGCCATGGCGGTCACGGAATTCGATGCATCTAATCCGCCGCAATCTACCCAATTTTTGTCTTTTTCGTAACGGTATACCCTGCCAGTGGAATTCTTCGCGGGTTCACAGGTGCCCGCATAAAGGGCCCCATCATGGGTCGCCATGGAGAACGCAAAAAGCGAATCACCCGGTCTGCCGGAATCTATCCAATCGGATGATTGGTTGTTATCGATGCCAAATTGCAAATGGCGATGATTCGAATGATTTGAAGTTATTCCAGAATGATTCTTGATGGAAAAGCTCAGGCCTTTTTTTTTACAGCATCGTATTGGCAGAGCATATCACCAGGGTTGTCGCCATTCTGCGCATTGGAATGGACCCAAAGCGAGATGGTGAAATCCTGAGTGCCAAGGTTTGGTACATTACCCGCGGGAATTTCGAAATGGGAACCCCTGCCATCAAAAGATGCAACCTTGGAAACTTTGCCAAAAAAGTTATCATCGATGAAGTTTATGCCAGTGCCTTTCAGGACAGTGTTTTTCCCGGAAGTGGTGACAGCGTTATTTTGCAAGCTGGCGTGAAAAACCAAGCCACTCTTAAGGTCGGCATTAAAGCCGACTTTTTTCGCCGGGCCTGCTTCCTTGATAATCTTCTCTGCTTCATCTGGCTTAATCTCGCGAATGAAGATATTCCGCCAGCGAATTTCACCACCATGGGTTTGCAGCATGATAGGGCCCTTTGCGGGCAAAGGCTTTGTGCGATCCCAGTAATTTTCCATGATGGCGCCATCCACCACCAGTTTTTCGTTCAGCCATATCCAGGTTCGCGCGCCAACCTGCCGGATGCGGAAGGAATTCCATTCACCAAAAGCTTTATCCGCTACCACCAAAGGATCCCTTCCCGGGGTCTTGGGCGTATTATTGAACAGGCCACCAGAGCCCTTGTTCGGATTACGATCCGGGTTTTTTGGATTGCTGGCCTGATTAATATCCCAAATTTGAACCTGTGGGGTTCCACGCAGGTAGATACCGCTATCCGCCTTTGGAACAGTTTTATAATCGATCAAAAGATCGATATCGCCGTAATCTTCACTGGTGGTGGCATAAGGTCCGGTGCCATTATTCACCAATTCGCCATTTTCCACCTTCCAGTGCTTCGCAAATTCATCACGCTGTTTTTTAAGATTGGCCGCCAGCTTTTCATCTTTCAGCTTGACGGAATCATGGGGGTTCCAACCATACCATCCGGTTAGGTCATTGCCATTGAAGATGGCTTTGAATCCTGTGGGTGGTTTTGGTTCAGCAGCTTGAGTGGGTATAACAAAAGTGGCACAAAAGATAGCGATGGAAGCGAGAGTTTTTTTCATGGTGGATTCCCTTCAAGGCAGGATAGACCATGCATTAAAAGCTTTAATTGGCAGCCATGCAAACGAAATTCGACGATTGTGATTTGAGCTTGGCATTAGAAATAAGGTATGATCAAAACCAACCTGAAAAAATAAGTTTAAAGTTTCAAGGACACACCACCATGAGCAAACCCGCCTTTATTTTCGATGTGCATCTGGACCTCAGTATGAATGCGCTGGAATGGAATCGTGACCTGCGCTGGTCCATCGAAAAAATCCGCAGATGGGAATACAAGATGAAGGATCTTGTGGACCGTGGTAACAACACGGTCAGCTTTCCCGAGATGCGCAAGGGAAACATTGGTCTTTGCGTGGCTACCCAGATTGGGCGCAACTCCCCCTACTTTCACCGTCTACCAGGCTGGAACTCTCCCGAGCAGGCGTGGGCGCAAACCCAGGGCCAGCTTGCCTGGTACCGAGCCATGGAGGAAGCCGGAGAACTGGTGCAGATTCGCAATCGCCCCCAGTTGGACAAGCATTTGAAACTCTGGGAAAGCCCCCCTGAAATCGAGGAGGAAGGTGCCAGTTCCAAAAAAGGCGGGAAGAAGCATTTGCCGATTGGCTACATCCTCAGCCTTGAAGGTGCGGATTCGATCGTAACCCTGAAACATTTGGAGCGTAGCTATGAAGATGGGCTGAGGGCGCTTGGGCCCGCGCATTACGGACCCGGGAAGTATGCGCATGGTACAGATGCCGAGGGTCCCCTGCCCGCTGCCGGAAAAGAATTGTTAAAGGAGATGATGAGGCTGGGAATCATCCTGGATGTCACGCATCTTTGCGATGAATGTTTCTGGGATGCCATGGATATTTACGATGGGCCATTGTGGGCCAGTCATCAGAACTGCAGGAAGCTTGCGCCATGGAACAGGCAGTTTGCCGACGATCAGATCAAGGCGGTGGTTCAAAGAGGTGGAATTCTGGGAATGGCATTTGACGCCATCATGATGGTGCCCGGCTGGGTTCATTTGAAAAGCAAACCCGCTGATTTTCAATTGAAGATCGAACGCATTGTGGATCATATTGATCACATTTGCCAGATAGCCGGAAATGCAAAGCACGTTGGCATTGGCACCGACTTGGATGGTGGGTTCGGAACCGAACAAACTCCCATGGATTTGAACACGATTGCAGACCTTCAGACGATACCAGGGCTTTTGAAAAAACGGGGCTACACGGCCAGGGATATTGATGGCATCATGTCCCGCAATTTCATTGAGTTCCTAAGAAAGACCTGGAAGTAAGCCACTAGAGCTTCTTTAGAATTTCCGAGACCTTGTCCTCAAACAGCTTTTGCCATTCGGGGGCCAGCAGGCAATCGCTGTCTTCCTGCGCGCCGCCCCGGTTTTCCAACTGTTTGGCAGTGGGGGTGTAATAGATGTAGCCATTGGTGTAGCCAGCCACAAAGGTATTCTTATGGGGTGATGTTTTTTTGATACCCAATCCAATCTCCACAGTCAGTTCGCCTGGAAAGGTTACCAGCACAAAATCACCCACTCTTATTCCGAGCATTTCCACCTCCAGGGTGCGCTTACCCGAGGCAACGTTGGTTGCCTGATGCTTCTGCAGTAGTGCCAGGTTGGTCTGATTGCGTGTAAGGGCTTCCATGGTGTGGATGTTTTGAAGGTATTGCTGCATGTTCTTGCGATTGGCAGCATCCATCTTTTCCATGTCATCTTTGCCAATGGCTTTTTCCTGAAGGTAACGATGCGAGTAGTACGAGGGAAAGTCCGGCGAGAGGTTGTACTTCACCATCAGGGGAAGGAAGGTTTTGAAGTTCAGCGATGTTCCGCGCAGTGATTTGACAAGCCGGCCCTGCTCCATGATCAGCGCATCAATCTTGGAGCTTAAATCGGCCCGGGGCAGGTCCAGGGTTTCCCGCACAATCTTTAAGGCAGGGTTTTCGGTACAGGTGATTTTTCTGGCAGCCGCTAGCACGCTTAATCCAAGCTGGTTCCCCAAAGGTTCGGCATTGCGAGGATTGTTTACATCCTTGTACATCACGGGGTTGATATCGCCTCCACAACCCTGGATGAACAAAGCCACGGTGTCCTCACCCAGATTGTTTTCAATCACCCTGGATGCAAAGCCTGTAAGGTCTGCGGTGTTTTCACCGCTTGCGAGACCCATGATGGGATGGCATGCAAAGTTGTAAACCAGTGCCAAAGGTTTTCCATTCATGCGTTCAAGCTTTAAAATGCCGATCTGCGGATCGATAGGCCCCACGGTGGCAACCTCATCATCCGGTGGAAGCGAGTAAGCATGTCGGACATCAAGCTCTCTGCCACTTTTTAACTTGAGCCTGCGGTTCTCCATGATACGGTTTTCAAACCCCACCCCGGTGCCTGCCTTTACAGCAACCAGATTAATACTTGCCTTGCGAACTGCCTCCACGGTGCGTTCCGCAATATCGTTGCAGACAATGCCATGGCAATGGCTGGCATTTGCCATCACATTCGCAGGGGCTATGTTCAGTTCCTTTTGAAGGGCCTCACGAACCTTTGGAAAGTAATCATTCTTGATGGGGCCAATTTCGCCAATAGCCACAGCATCCACGGTGATGATAGCCGAGGTGGTTTCCCCCTGCTTTAAGACCAATGCCTTTACAAAAAGTTTGTCCTGGGTTGGGCCTGCTTCAAGATTGGTGACATCAACTTTGGCGACTCCCGCCAATAATTGCGTTTCCTTTTGGGCCATCGCCAGTGGGGGTAAAGCCAGTAACAGAACCATGAAATAGAAAAGTCTCGTAATAGCTTTAGAGCGGCGAAACAGCATCTGAGGCTCCTTGATTATTTTTTGGATTCAAGTCGGAGATAATGGGTGGCAGTTTTTCCACTGGCAAGTTCCCGAACCCGAATTTGCCAGACACCCGGAATATCATTAATGGCGGGCAGCAGGCGAATTTTTAGAATGGCATCTTGCGCGCCATAATATCCGCTGTTTTCAGCTAGTCTTCCCGTGGGGTCGTTAATTTCAACCTTCAGTGGAACAACCGCCTGGATTGGTTTTTTTTCAGGATCCAGAATGCTTATGGTGCATTCGGTGGGAAGTAAGGGTTTGAAAGTCTTGGGTGCATCGATTTGAATTCCGTTGATAGCTTTAGTTGTCAGCAGGTATAGCCTTCCCTCGCATGGCCCAAGGTGAACAGGCCAGATTGTTTTTCCATTTGGCTGGGAAGTTGCCACCTCGCGGGAAGCGAGAAGATCGTAGACTTTTGCCCCGGCACGATTCACATATAGATTTGTTTCCGATGGCAGTCCATGTTCCAGCACCAGGCCATGCTGGCCAACATAATTTCCGGCCTCTCGGTGATCGTTGATGGCGAAAATATAATCAGCTTCCCCTGCGGCGCGAACCCGGGTAATAACCTCGGGGTTCGTACTTTCCAGATATCTGGCATACCTCGCATCAAGGGCTGTTCTAAGTCTGGCGGCGTTTTCCAGAATGGTTGCCTTGTCTGCGGCTGCCTTCTTGGTGCGGGTAAATCGGGGAATCTGGATATCTGGCTTGATGGCAGGGCAAAGGTTTGGGTCACCAATCACCACACCACCCTTTCTCTGAAAATCCTGAATGCGGCTGACCATGGTTTTGGTCAGGACATCGCAATCCATCAAAGCCAAAACCTTGTAGCCATCCAGCCCTTTCTTCAACAATGTTTCCTCAAAGATTACTTTGGGTTGCAATTGGGCATGTAGAAGGGTCAGGTAGGCTTCATCATGCGAATAGCCATAACTTCCCCTGCGAGCGAACACCTGAGAAGTAAAACTGTTTAGATAGGCAACATCCGTCTTTCGGTCTGGAACTTGCATAAGGGTGGGGCCCAACGGTTGCAGAATCTCCAGGTGTAATCGGCTGAATTCTGTTTGGGTATCCGGCTGGGTGTACTTATAGGCGTGAGTTCCATCAGTTTGCACCAGAGATGACCAGCCATGATACATCAACCCTGAAACCGGCCGGGAAATCTTGGTCCAGAAAGATTCCCTGAGGTGCATGGGTGCAATACTGATGTAAGCCGCATCCGGGTCATGGTCATCAAAGGGCGAGGGAATAGGTTTTGTTCCCGTGGCCTTGGGCGCACTGGAGGAACGATACCAGAAAAGTTGTGTCATCTTCATGACCTTTTGTGGCGTCGCAGAGGCTTCCGCCATGGCAAACAACTCATCGGTAAAATAACCTACCCGAAGCGGGCTTGGTTCGGTGTAGGTCCACTGCCCCAGCACATCCACATTGCCACCGCTGCCCCCGACGGATGGAACTCGAATTGCAGGGTCGTACCAAGTCCAAAGATCGTTTCTTCCGGTCGATTTCAAACCCCGGTGAACGGAGGTATGAAGGTTGTTCCAGCCATCCCCTGTCGTCCAGAACCACCGGTAGAACCGTAGAATCGGGTCTTCATCCGCAATCACCCGGTCTGTGGGGAAGTTTTTCAAGCTGCGATAGGGAACCCCGGTTTTGGTCACCACCTCAGTCGGGATATCTGAACCAGAAAACTTTCTGTACGCTTCACGATCGAACTCGGAAAAGCTGATTTCTGAATCATCCCGAACCTCGCTGTTAACCAAAGCGGCGGCAAAACCCGGGTATTTGCCAAAAGCATGAGCCACGCTGGCGCCCACATTCTCGGAAAATGAATCCAAACCGGGCAGGGCAGCATTCACATCCTGACGCATGTAAGTCTTGCCCTGCCTGTCCACACGCTGCTTGTCTTTCATCTTCTTCAGGAATTCCCCTGGATGCAGCGATGCCGCGACTCCAAAATCGTTCTCGAGCGCCAGGTCCAGCATGCTCTTGGTGGATTTGATGTAATCGGGGGAATTTGGCACTATGGGTTTGCCTGCCTTCCAGATCGCATCGTAATTAGCTCCAAAACCCAGGCAGTGAGTGAAGCCCAGACTTTTTAGCCTGCCTAATTCCTTTTCAAATTCTGCGGGCGAATTTATCCCCCACATCAACACCGGCATGCGATTGGGTAATGGCCGGGGTACCAGCACAACACGAATGGTCTCTTCAATCTCAACCGGGGGAACCGTGGCAAGTTCCAAGCGCGCTTTAACTTCGTAGGTATCCGGGCGAAGCATCGTATCGAAGGGAATCGAGCGGGCAAAGGTTCCATTTTGGGCAACGTCTGGAATTGTAATGGAAGGAATCCGGTTGCCCAGGCCAGAGATGGTTAGGCGGGCATTTTTCATCTCGCTGGATGTTTTGTTGCGAATCTCCAGTGCAATACCCGGGGAGGGTTCACCCCGAATCCAGGTTTTTCGGTCCATGGTCATCGAGATGGAGGCAGGGCTGAAATCCTGTGCGATATTCGTGATGCGAACCTCATCGAGGTAACCAGCAAAACCACCATAATTGCTACCCACACGGTCGCCAATGGAAAGTGGATGACTGCCAGGGGAAATCGCGCCCCTGCCCTGCCTTTTCATCATGCCAAGGGAGGAACCATTCAGAAAAAACCTGGCAGTACCTGCACCATCATAGGTGCAGGCGAGGTGATGCCATTTGTCGGGTGTAAAAGCCACAGGATTGGTGAAGAACGCATCACTATCCTGGCCAAACCCCAGGTTAAGTTGAACTCTGCGCGCCCCGGATTTGTCGGGTGCCACCAAAAGCAATTGGTAATCATTTTGCGAAGCGTATTTTTTATCCAGCAGGTAAGCCGTGCTTGAAGACGCGAGTTCTGGCTTGGCTTTCAGCCATAGTTCCAGCGTGAAAGCTCCCTTGGGGGAAAGGGACGGATGGTTGGCAACCATCAATGCATGATGTTTGTCGCTGGAGGGCCAGCCGGGAAAACTCTCCAAGGCGCTATTAAACTTGCCAGCCTTTGTAATTACAGCTCCGATTAGTTTGCCGGAAAGATTGTTGGGGCCGGAATCCCTGGCGGGTGCTTCATCATCAAACTTCCAATGCCCGATAATCTGCGGACCCTTGGATTGTGCCCCGGTATAGGCTTCCTGCCAGGGAGGAGCGGACTGTGCCTGTAGTGTGTTAACGCAAGTGCTTAAGTACAAACAAAGGACAAGAGCGGGCATGAACAAAAGGCGCATGAAATTGGTTACCTTAAGCAATAATGCCTTTGACCACATTGCCATGAATATCTGTAAGGCGGTACTGCCTGCCTTGGTAACGATAGGTCAATCGGGTGTGGTCAATCCCGCATAGGTGAAGGATGGTAGCCTGCATATCGTGCACATGCACTGGGTTTTCAGTGATGTTCCAGCCAAAGTCATCCGTTTTGCCATAAGTGGTTCCGGGCTTGATGCCTCCGCCAGCCATCCACCAACTGAAAGCCCGGCCAAAATGGTCGCGGCCCTTGGGGCTGTTTGGGTCACCCTGTCCAAAGGGGGTACGACCAAACTCCCCTCCCCAGATCACCAAAGTATCATCCAGCATGCCCCTTTCCTTCAGGTCACGAACCAGCGCCGCGGAAGGACCTTCGGTATCCTTGCATTGGTTTTCCAGTTGGGTGAACAGGTTGCCGTGCTGGTCCCATCCCGAATGCATCAACTGGATGAAACGCACTCCGCGTTCCAAAAGCCTTCGGGCGATCAGGCAATTGTTGGCGAAGGTGCCTTTTTTAAGCGCATCTGGCCCATAGCGTTCGAGGGATTTGGCGGACTCTTTGGAAAAGTCCACCAGGTCGGGCACGCTGGACTGCATGCGAAAAGCCATCTCATACTGGGAGATGCGTGTTTCAATTTCCGGGTCGCCGGCCTGCGCGAGGCGGGCCTGGTTCAATTCGCGAATGTCATCCAGAAGTGCTCTGCGTGCGGCCGTGCTGACACCCTTGGGGTTGGCCAGGTAGGGAACCAAATCCCCGGTGTTGCGAAAACGAACACCTTGGAACCTGCTGGGAAGAAAACCACTGCCCCAGTAATAATCAAAGAAAAGCTGGCCGCAGGTTTTACCACTATCGGAGGATGTCATGACCACAAAGGTGGGCAGGTTATCTGTCTCGCAACCAAGGCCGTAGGAAAGCCAGGAACCCATGCTGGGCCTTCCCGGAGTTTGCGCGCCTGTCATGAAAAAGGTCACACCCGGGGCATGGTTGACAGCCTCGGTATTCATGCTTCGTACCACGCAGATATCATCAGCAATGCTGCCAACATTGGGCAACATCTCGCTCAGCGATATACCACTTTTCCCATAATTCCGAAATGGTTTGATCGCAGGCACACAGGGCCACTTGGCATAACTGGCAGACATGGTGGAAAGGCGGGTGGTGCCGCGGATCGTATCGGGAATATCTTTGCCAGCCATTTGCTTCATCACGGGCTTTTCATCAAACAAATCCACATGGGAAGGGCCACCCCCCTGCCAAAGTACTACCACACGCTTTGCCCTGGCGGCATGGTGAGGCAGATCAGGCAGGCCGGGTACGAAACCTCTCCTGGGTGGTGCGTTATCAGCGCTTTGGGCTTTACCAGCACCAAGCATGGAGGCCAACGCCACCATGCCAAGCCCACTTCCCATGGAGTTCAGCATTTCTCTGCGATTGGGAATAAGAACAGGTTGATGGATCATGGTTTTCATTCTCGTGTCATGGCCTCATCGAGGTTGAACAATCCTAGGCATACCGCCGTGAATGCGGCATGCTCGGCAGGGTTCAAGGATTCATCCCGCTTGCTTTCACCCATGGCCAGCAAGGCTTTTGCCCCTGCCTCATCCGCCCGGAATATGGCCAGTTGCTTCTCGTAGGACTTTTTCAAGACTGCAAGTTCACTCTTTTGCGCGTTTCGGCACAACACCCGGGAAAAAGCCTGAGATAGTTTACCTTCAAGATCCAACGGTGTTTTCAAAGACTGCTGGGCCAGATGCCTGGATGCTTCCACCCAGGTGGGATCGTTCAGCATCGTAAGCGCGTGAAGTGGGGTACTGGTGGTTGATTGTCGAACCCGGCAGGTCTGGCGGTTGGAAGTATCGAAGATGTTTGCAGGGCCAACGGTGCGCCGCCAGAAAGTGTAAATGCTTCTGCGGTACAGATCCTCACCCTTGGAGGCCGGATAGGTGAAATCCCTTTCCTTGGTAATGGCCAATGCTTCCCACACGGCATCCGGTTGGTAGGGGTATACTGGTTGACCACCTATCTTCAGGTTGATAAGTCCAGAGCTTGCAAGTGCCCAGTCCCTTAACAACATGGAACTCATCCGATAACGGCTTGATCTGGAATAGAGACGGTTTTCGGGGTCATTGGTTTTGTGATCTGCAGTGACATTGCCAGACTGGCGGTAGGTGTTGCTGGAAACAATCAATTTGAGAAGCTTTTTGGTGCTCCAGCCGTTTTCGCGGAATTCCACGGCCAGCCAGTCCAGCAGTTCCCCATGGATTGGGTATTCACTTTGAACACCGAAGTCTTCCGCAGTTTTGACAATGCCCTGTCCGAAAAAATGCTGCCAGAGTCTGTTAACTTGTACGCGTGCGGTTAAAGGGTGCTCGGGGCTGAACAGCCACTGGGCTAAACCGAGTCGGTTTTGGGGAGCGCCATCTGGCATTTTTGGAAGGAACGCCGGGATGGCGAAGGATACCTTTTCCCGGCCATTCAGGTATTCCCCACGATCAAGAATCTTAGTTTCCCGCGGGTTCGAATCGCTCATGATCATCACCCGTGGCAGCTTGTCGGCTTTGTAATCCGCCAACTGTTTACGCAAGGTTGCAACCTTCGATACTTCCGGCATGCTTCCCACCAGGCCGGTCTTTACCTTCTCATCGAAATGCTTTTGAAGACCGGTCTGCAGCGATTTTGCCTCTTCAGGCGTGAGTTGATCCTGGGGTTTTTGCAAAAGTTTTTGCACAGGTTCTGGAAGGTCCTTGCGCTTTTTGTCATCTTGCCGGACTTCAGAGCTCCATTTCGTGAATGCCTCCTGAACCACTTTTTGTTCTGCAGGTTCCAAAGACTTGATCAGTTTTTCAAGTTCATCCATACGGGCTTTATTTTCCTCTGTGGGTAACTCCACAAAGGGTGGTGCCACCCGGATGCGTGAGGAGAAGAACTGTGGTGTTCCTCTTTCCGGCACCCGATTGAACGCATCCATCAGGCTGTAATAATCTTTCATGGTAATGGGATCGTATTTGTGGTCGTGGCACTGAGCGCAAGCCATGGTCAATCCAAGCCAGTTGGTCGCAGTGGTATCCATGCGGTCAAATAGATTCACGAAACGCTGTTCCTCAGGGATGGCACCACCCTCGCCATTGAGCATATGATTGCGGTTGAACCCACTGGCTATTTTCTGATCGTTGGTTGCATTGGGCAAAAGATCACCAGCAAGCTGCCAAGTGCTGAACTGATCGAAAGGCAGGTCTTCGTTGTAGGCACGCACCACCCAGTCGCGCCAGATCCACTGCCAGGTATCCCCATCCTGCTGAAAACCATTGCTGTCGGCGTAACGCGCGGCATCCAGCCAGCCCAGAGCCATCCGTTCCCCAAAATGCCTGCTGGCCATCAGGCGGTCGACCACATTCGCATAGGCAGTTTCACTTTTATCCGCCAGGAAGCCTTCCATTTCCGCAGGTGTGGGTGGTAGGCCGGTAAGATCGATGGAAAGCCGCTTGATCAAGGTGGTGCGGTCCGCCTCGGGTGATGGGGCAAGGCCGGCTTGCTCGAGTTTGGAAAGCACAAATGCATCGATTGGATTGCGAATCCATTCCTTGTTTTTCACGGAAGGCGATGCAGGGCGCTTCGGTTTTACAAAAGCCCAGTGCGTATTGTAGACAGCCCCTTCCTGAACCCAGCGCTCGAGTAATTTTTTCTGTTCCGCATTCAAGCGACGGTTGGACTTTGGAGGTGGCATTAACAGGCTGGCATCCGCGGAATGAATGCGGGTTACCAACTCGCTTTTGGCAAGGTTTCCGGGGGTGATCGAACCGGTCTTTATAGCATCTTCGCGAACATCCAAACGCAGGTCCGCCTTGCGTTTGTTGGCATCCTGACCGTGGCAGTAAAAACAATTTTCCGAAAGAATCGGGCGAATGTCCCGATTGAAATCGATCGGCTTATCCACCCCGGCCATGGTCGTGAGGGAAAACAGGTAAATGGCATACATGGAAGACATTTTCACTCCGGCCGGTTGGATCATTCTTAACGGCAAAGCACTTCCATGGTAGCAATTCCGAAATGCCTTGTACAACGGTTTTGAAGCCTTGCACATTCATAAATAAAAATATCATTCTGGTGTTAAAAATGCGGATCAGAGATTACCAAGCCGGCCAAAAAAGTAACATCTTTGGTTTATCTAGACTAGTGAAAAAAATAATAGAAAAAATTTAAAAACCACGTTATAAATAGTAATCTATTCTTTAGTAATGGAAATTAATTAAGGTTGGGAAACCAATGAGAAGATTCGAAAAAAAAGAAAAAACCACAATAAAATTTTGGGTGATTTTTCAGGAAGAGTGCATTGTTAGAATAAGGTACGGTAATAATGAAAAAGTTCTAAAAGAACAAGAAAAACAATTCAATCACCAAGATGATGCATGCTGTGAAGTGGAAAAACTAATTACAAATAAATTACTGAGCGGATATTTGGAGTGCATACTAGATAAAAATGGGATTCCAACCGGCAAAATGAAAAAAATTGAATCGATATTTGCTGAACCATTAGTGCCCAAGCCACCGAAAGAGTATCGAAATAGATTAATATTGCTCCCGCAACCTAAGTTTCCAATCAAGGGTCGAGATTATAAAAGACATACTTTGAACAAAAGAAGCGATTTTAAAGAATTCAAACGTGCGATGTTAATGTTTTTTTCAGCACTTAATGGTGATCATGCTATGTTACGGTCACAGGCGCCATATGAGTCCTTGTATCTTGTGACTCCTGAAGCATTGAGCTTTTGGTTCCAAGAAAAAGATTTTTTTGTTATGAAGGCCAAACATTTGGAGTACTGGGAAAAAATCAGAAAGCTCAAAGAAAAAATAGAATCTCATAAATTGAAAAGAGAAAATAATATTGCCAAAAAACAAAAGACGAAAAAAGAATCCAAAAAAATCCAACAAAAACTAGCGGCGGCTTGCCATTTAGAAATCATGCCAGCCTTTATGGAACGAAAAGCCAAAGTGAAAAAAGTTTTAGAGGCATATTCTACAAATAATCGACAATTAGCAAAAGAATTGCTCAAAAATGCTGTTGATCAGAGTTGGCTTTTTTTGGAATTGTTGGATGGGTTCAAAGTTGAGGCAGATAAAATTATTTTGCCTAAAAAAATCCTCTCTACCATGAATTTGAGAAAACATGGACTTAACTCAATCCTAGTGCTTTTCGAGATCATTTCTTATTTACCTGATAGCCTTAAACATCAAGATCATTTCCTGGTTCAAAAATTTCCGGAAATATATTTGGATTTAGAATTATTGGATTTGGAGTGGTTTGGAGAAATACTTTGTAAGTTTCCAGATTTGAAGTTTTCCAATGAAATAAATAGTTGTTTTTCGACAAAAAATATAACCCAATTAACAGAAATGGTTGCCTTGGTTTTGGCGTCATTAAATCAAAGTTTGTATTTAAATTCCATTACTGTATTATCTGTATCTGCAGCAAAAGCATTGACAAAAATAACGAACCCATATGCGAGATTAAATTTTAGCAAGCTTGAGAGCCTTTCAGTCGATGCTGCACAAGCGCTTTCCTCTTTTCGAGGTTGCCTAATTAGCATTAATGGCATTAAAACATTAGATGATGATACGGCTTTGGCTTTAAGTGGTTGTAAATGTGAGCTAAGTCTTAATTCGCTTATTTCGTTAACAAATATGCCCGGGAATGTATCCCTTGCAAAAACATTAAGCACAAAAAGTGAGTGCCTTGATCTATCAAATTTGATAAATCTTGGTCATGAAGCTGCGAAAATGTTTATTAACCATAAGGGTAAATTATTGCTTGATGGCATTAAGCAGGTTGATGACATTACTGCCAAAATGCTTGGAAAATGTTGCTGTGTTTTGTCAATGGAAGGCCTCGAGATACTTGATGATTCCCCGGGTCATTTATCGTTAGCCAAAAAGCTAGTTAGGCAAAATGAAGATATCCGGCTTAATAATTTGTCACATCTTGGTGACAAAGTGGCCGAAGTATTTTCTAAACACCGAAAAAAAATATATTTGAATAAGGTGACTAGCCTTAATGACGCTTGTGCGGCTTCGCTTAGTAAACACCCCGGGGATGTTGAATTAAGGAATTTGGCGTGCCTGTCGGATAGCCAAAGCCATATTGCATTAGCTTCTAAACTCAGCAAACAAGGAGGGCAACTTGTTCTTAGTGGTTTGACAGCCTTGAATCATAAAGTCGCCGAAGAGCTTTCTAAGCATGATGGCGAATTATACTTAAATGGTTTGACAAGCTTGGATGATGAAGCGGCGAAGTGGCTTTGTAAACTCAATGACAATTTATACTTGAATGGTTTGACAAGCTTGAGTGGTGCGGTTGCTGAAATGCTTAGTAAGCACAAGTATGCTTTGTTCATGGATGGTTTGGTAAGTCTTTGTGATGAAGCTGCTGAAGCATTGAATAAATATGAAGGAAATTTATCGATGGATGGTCTGATATTCATAAGTGAAGCATCTGCTAAAGCTATTGATAACCAAAGAGACAAATATATTGAAAATATCAAGTAAGAAAGATTTGCTAGTTTGAAGTAATTAAAAAATTGGAAAATTGGAACACATTTTTCTCTTTTTTGTTAGCATCCTGACCATGGCAGTAAAAACAATTTTCCGAAAGAATCGGGCGAATGTCCCGATTGAAATCGATCGGCTTATCCACCCCGGCCATGGTCGTGAGGGAAAACAGGTAAATGGCATAGATGCAAGACATTTTCTCTCCGGCCGGCGGGATCATTCTTAAAGACAAAGTATTGCTATGGTAGCAATTCCGAAATGCCTTGTACAACGGTTTTGGAGCCCGGTCATCCATGGGTTATTCTTTAGGCATGGTAAAAATACTGGTGATGACAGTTTCTGTGTTGCTTGGAACCTGGTTAGGGCTGGGGGCATTGCTTTATGTAATGCAAAGGTCTTTCCTTTATTTTCCAACACCCGTGGGAGGCGTGCGCGTTCCAAGTCTTTTAACCATGGCAGTAGGTGGAGTCAGCCTGAAGGTTTGTTGCAAGCCGGAAGAAGGAGACCAGGCCCTGATTTATTTTGGCGGAAACGCCGAGGATGTTTCCTATTCTCTGGCGGATTTTTCAAAGGCTTTCCCTGACCATGCCTTGTATATGCCCCATTACAGGGGCTATTCCGGTAGCGGTGGAAACCCAACCGAGAAAGATTTGCTTGGGGATGCCCAGGCCTTGCTGGAAAAAGTTTCTCAAAAGCACCAGAAAATAACCATCGTGGGAAGAAGTCTGGGTACAGGTATTGCTGTGTGGCTGGCAGCACATAACAAGGTAGAGCGCTTGGTGCTTATAACCCCTTATGACAGTATCTTGAATCTTGCCTGTCAGAAATTTCCGTTCTTACCGGTTCGTTGGCTGCTGAAAGATCGCTACGAATCGATTCAGTGGGCATCCCAGGTTAGTTGCCCTACCAAAATTTTGGCTGCGGACAGGGACGAAATTATTCCCATGCGAAACACCCTGGCACTTTTCGAAGCATTCAAACCCGGCATCGCAACCATGGATGTCATTCAAGGCACCAACCATAATTCCATATCTGATTCTCCTGTTTTCATGAAAGCCCTGACATCCTTCAAATAAATTTTGGTATCCGAAGCTGACCTGTAAATGGATGAATCCTTTGGTAGGCTGCTTTTCAAGAAAAGGCATATAACGAAGGGTTAAAACAGGTGGCAAAGTATGAGCTATGACAACCCCGAAAAAAATTGGATCTTATCCGATATGGATAAGATGCTTGATCTTCTGACTATTATGGAGGCCGGTGGATTTCAAATCGCCACTTGGCCGGGTAGCGGGGTATATCCGGATTATCACCCGGTTGTGAATGAATTTATGGACTTGGGTTACAACACCTCTTGCTTTACACAGCCTTACGAACCCCTGCCGGAGGACCCGGCTGGTATAGACCCCATGCAGCTTCTGAAAACAGCAAGTGATATGGAAAACGCAAGTATCAACCAGATCAGAAGGTTTTTTATTCAATGCCTTCGCGCCGAGAAGTTTTGCGATGGGGCGATCGAAGGACGCTTCAAGGATGGGCGGCTACTTGCCGCCCTAAGGCGGGTAAAACAGATTCGAGAATCCATGTAGTGGTGAAGTAAAAAAACATTTTAACTTTAGTGTAGCTTTTTCTGTTGGTGGCAAGGATGCAGGGTTGTTTGGGAAGGCAAAAATTAAAAGGGCTTTTATTAAGTGATTGGCGCGGTTGATAACATTCTTTGGTTCACAGGTAGGCTCGACCAGTACCTCGCATATTAAGAATTTCCCGCAAAAGATTCCGAGGAAGGGAAAAAATAGAATGTTCCCTTTTCATACTTCTGCTTTAATTTCGGAATTGAAGGGCGAATAGGTCGGCTTCCTGTAGCAAAAAACGAAGCCGTATTGCTTTGCCCGCCAATTCTGCCACATCCTTTTTCTTCTTCCAGCAGATGGCCTGATCAATGTTGTCGCCAACCAAGGGCTGGCATTCTTCTAGAGAGTACCCGGGTATGGGTTTGCCCTGAAGGTCCTGTATTTCCAACTTGATACTGCCCCCCGCGCTGGTGGAATAATTCAGCGAAAGCTCTTTGCCTGCGAACATCACTGGCTTGGTGAGCATTTCGCCAGAATCAGCTCCGCCATGCACCGAGGCAAATCCATCGGTCCGAAGGGTGAAGCGTCGGAAGGGTGTGGTGTAAATGGACATCTCAGTGGGGCCGGTGGGAACCACATTCAGCGCTGCATAGTTGGAACGATTGCCCCATCGTGCTGGGTCCAGGCCGGGCCGGATAAATGCCTCGCGGAATGTTCTATCAAAGGGAACATTGCCCCGGGCGGTCATAAACATGATATCTGTGCTTTGGCCACGCCCCGGATGAAAGCGGGTTGGCAGAGCTATATAGATGTGTGGGGCGCGAATGTATGGATGAGTCAGGGTGGTGTAAATATGTTCGCCGGGAAAGTTCGGGTTCAGTGCAACTGGTTCCGTCCAATGGATGAAATCATCCGAGGTGGCGCGTGATACACTGCGAAGGCCATCCAGCCGCCATTCCGTTGCGGTGCTAACCCCAGCGGTAAAAGTGCGGACATACGCAACATACTTCTTTTCCGTTTCCGACCAGAAGGATACATTCTGCGAATCAAACGCACCCTTGGTCATCACGGGTTTGTCACTCAATTTGCGCCAATGAATGCCATCAGCGGAGGCGAACGCAATCAGCCCGCCACCCGGGTTACGAAGAATGGTTCCCGCCAGGGCCTTGAACCTTTCCTTGGCTGGCACGCCGGGCCGAGTGTCCAGAAAAGGGGAAAAGTTATGGCAGACGCTTTTCTCATGCAGGATCACATTGTTGTTTTTGTTGCCATCCACCTCATGAAGCCCCAGGTTTGGTTTTGTCCAATGCATGCCATCTTTGCTTTCGCAATAGCGGGTGACCTCGCTTTTGTCGCCATCGAATTTCGCGCCCCTACCATCCCTTGTGTACAGTCGGAAAAGGTCGCCATCCTTGATCACTGTGCCGTATTCCATGTTGTTGGCAGGTTCGGTCATGGCGGGTGCCAACTGCGGTTCATGAAGCTTCAGGTGGGTGCCTTCCATCTTTTCAATCAGAAATCGATCAATGAACAACTCCCTTCGATTACCCAGGTTGATCGGAGTTGGGACATCTGCCGCTGGAAGAAGATCAGGAGCAACAAACGCAAACACCAGGCATGGAATTACAAATCGCATCATGGTTGCAACCCCTTGATCTGGTTGTTTTCCAGAAGAATGTTTTTCGTATCGGCACCCTGCTTGATGGCATGGCGTTCCCTGCCCTGCCGGGTTTCCTGGAACTGATTATTTCGAATGATGATCGATTCAGTGCCGCCCTGAATATCTATTACATTTCCATTCTCCGGTGAGTTGTCCACGAAGCGATTGTTTTCGATGCGGTTACGGTGGCCGGCAAACGAAGGGCCGCGCTCGGGTCGGAAGAGTACCCCGTTCAGCTTGCTGCCCTGAATGGTGTTTTCTGTCACCACATTGTCGGTATCACGGTGTCCGATGGAAACCCCCACCCTGTTTCCTTCAATGGTGTTTTTTTCCGCCAGGCCATACTTCACACCCCAACAGAAGAAAATGCCAATGTCGTTGTTACGCAGCACATTATTGCGGATAATCGGCCTTTGCGAACCGGAGCCGGGGTGCAATCCAAGGCCCTTGTTATTTTCGGAAACACAGTTTTCCACCGTCACATCGTGGCAAATTTGCCAACTGATGCCATCGCCCTGATAGTTGCGCGCGGTTACACCGTTGATGACAACATGGCTGCAATCCTGAAGGAAAATGCAACCCGCATAGTTACCGTCCAGTTCATCATTCTTGTTGCGGTTGCCATCCAGCACCATGTTCTCAATGCGAATGTTCTCGATGAATTCCCCGGTCAGGATGGGGAACAGGCTGCTGCAGGTGGCATTGTTCATCTGCCATAAGTTTTCCCTGAGTGCCTTATCTAGCTTGAAGCGGTTTCCGCTGCGGGCCACCAGAGTTCGTTTCAGCACGGTTGGCACGCCAGTTTTGGCGTCCTTGCTTCGCAGGCACACGCCATCACCCACTCGAAAATGGTCTGCTTCCTTCAGGGTTATTTCCTGATCGTACCAATCGCTATCTTCTAATAGTGTGGTGGTGGCCGAGGGTTCCTTGATCAGAATGGTATCCTTGCCTTCACCCACAAGGTGAATATTGGAGGAAAGGTAAATGGCGTTACGCAGGCGGTAGGTGCCGTTCCTAACCCGAACAGTGCCGCCCCCCAGACGGGTAACATAATCCACAGCAGCCTGGATTGCCTTGTGGTCGTTACCAATAATGTCAGCATCCTTCGTGCCCACGGTTACCTCGAGTGGTTCCTTCCAGTTGGGCTGAACCACCCTGTCACCGCTCGTCTGGCGCGGTTTGGTAACCGGCGGACGATCGGCACCCAGAGTAATCTGGCAACCTAAAAATGAAATAAGAAAGACTAAACCTTGGCACTTTCTCATGGTGGGTATCTCCAAGCTTCGGCATGGCGGGAAATTATCATGCCCATCGTAGATAAAATATTTCCAACTATCCAAGCTAATCCCTTGGTTAAGGTTTAGCGGGAGAGAGATTTTCAAAGTGGTCCCAAAGTTGAGTTCGTTTTTGAAATGCCTCGAATCGGAGTCAACTCATCCCAGATGCAGTAGTAACCCGCGAGCTTGGCGGATTGGAAGAACTTCCTTCCAGTCTTTAAGGCTTAAGTTCCTTATTTGCCACACCCTGGGAGCCAGATGGGAAATGATTGTTGCTGAATCGCAAACCTTGGGGCGTGTTTGGGCCACCCGCAATGATCACCGCGTATTTGTACTTTGGCTTATCCGGATTGTAAATTAAGTTGGCTTGAATAATCACATCTGTAAGGGGTGGGTCATCTGCCTGCTGGCCGTTGTCAAACTTTAAAGGTGAGCGATCCGGCCCCCAGATCCAATGGGAGTCGCCATGCCCGAAATCGGAAATGATGTTGTTCGAGACGATGGAACCTCCATCGGTATTTTTCGCATGGGCGGCCGCGCCGGGCATCAGGCCGATGGCCCACAGGTCGTTGCGGGAAAATTGATTGCCGTTGATCAGAATATTTCGGGAACCATGCATGGCCTTCATGCCGATGAATGCATTATCGATGATGTTCTGTGAGACGATGGCCCGGTCGCAGTGCAGGTCGATCCCCTGCGCGGCGTTCTGGATATGATTGCCCAGAATGCGCGTCAGGTCGGTGCTTTCCGGCGAAGTCACCGCTATGGCGGAACCCTGGTGCCAATTGTCGGTGTATTCTGAATCCCACAATTTCTGGTTAACAGCAGGTGGCTTTTGGGGAAGCTTCCGGATGATTTTCCCCAGGTTATGTTTCTTCTGATTCTCACTCGTGGGGCGAAGGTTTTCCTCGATGATGGTGTTTCCCTCGATCAGCGTTGCGGTGCTGGAACGCACCACGATGCCTGATCCATCTATGCACAGGAAGGCATACCCGTACAGCTCGGTATTCGCGGTGCGATCGTCGATCGTAATGCGGGAATAATTGCGGATGCCACACTTGGAAATCCTGCTTTGTTTGCAATCCCTGAGGGAAATGGCGGCAGACCGGGTGCGGTTGTTGCTGATTCTCACATTTTCAACGACCAGGTCCTCACATTGCATGGCCAGAACAGCTTCACTGTTGGTATCCATGCTGCCTTCCGGGCGTGTTAATGTCAGGTCGCGGATGATTGTGCCACGGGTGCGTTCAATTTCCAGAATGGGTTGTTCGGGGTTGGTCTGGATGATCCTGCCTGTGCCTGTCAGGCCACTGTTTTCGCCCCGGATGCGGATCTTTGCCGAAATGCGATGATCTCCCGCAGGTACATGAATCACGCGATTTGGGTTGGCATCAAGGGCGGCCTGAATGCTGGGATAGGCAGCCGAGGTAACTATTGCCGGGGTTTCCGCAGCGGAAATTTCCACCATGGTGGCCAGTAAAAGTGGTAATAACATGCATGCCATGAAACATCTCCGGTTTGTCTGTGAAGGCGCTATGAGAACCGCTCTACAGATAATGTTTTCTTATGGACTTGCCGGGGCCATGGGGTTAAAAACAATATTCATTCCAGCTTTAACTCAACAGGAGAAATAGCATGAATTCCTATCTCATGAAGATGGCGGCAGCGGTGTGCCTGCTGGCGACCGGTGTGGTGGCGCAGGCGGCCGATTTGCAACAAGGCAAACCAAAAATCCAATCCATGGATGTGATCTCGTTTTCGCCCGATGGTGTGCTTCTGGTGGGTGATGGCAAGTCTGCGCAGGTGGTGTTGATAGACACCAAGGAGAAGGAAGTACAGAAGTGGACAGTCCAGGTTGCTGACCTGAAAGGCAAGATAGCCCAGAAGTTGGGAATTGCAACCAAGGATCTTGAACTGATCCATTTTGCCAGCCACCCAAAGACTGGCAAAGCTTTCATTGCGGTTCGCAGGCAGGATAATAAGAAAGAACATCTGATCACCGTCGATGGCAATGGTGAGATCAAGGAATTCTCCCTGGATAATGTTTCTTACAAAACGGTGTCCCTGCCCAAGGGTTCGGGCGGTTCCCTCAACAAGATCACCGACCTGGCCTGGAGCATGGATCGCCTGCTGGTAAGCGGTGTGGCCAGTGAGGAATTTGCCTGCAAGCTTTTCTGCGTGTACACCCCACTGGAAAAACAATCCGATGTGATCCTGACCAGCGCCGAGACCTTCCATGTGGCCCATAACAAATGGGAAACCAAGGCCCCGATGACCGTGCTGATGCCTTACGAAGAAGATGGCAAGAAGTACCTTGTCGGCGCGTTTTCCTGTACTCCGCTGGTCAAGTATCCGCTGGATGCCTTCACACAGGATGCCAAGGTGAAGGGGCAAAGCGTGGTGGAACTGGGTTCTGGCAACAAGCCGTTGCATATGTTCACCTACAAGAAGGATGGCAAAACGTATGTGCTGGTGAACACCTTCCGCTTTCATCATCAGCGCAAGCCTTTTGGCCCCAGTCCTTACTGGACCGCCCGCATTGATATCGGCGTGATCAGCGAAAACAGCAACATTAATGAAAAGGCCTTGAAGCGTCTGGATGGCAAGGGCGAACCAGGCACTGAAAAGGTGAAGATGATTCCCGAGTTCCACGGCGTGTCGCACATGGACAAACTGGGCGACGACAAGGCTCTGGTGATTCAAGAAGATGACAAGGGTGTTCTTACCTTGAAGGCCCTGCAGCTTCCATAAGCTGGTGATTTCATGCTGAAGTTAATCTTCATGGCGGCATTGCTGATGGCGATGCCGCCTTCTTTTGTGACCCGGGGCAACCCGGCCGAGGTGCAGGTGCGCCTAGGCTTGGAAAAAACATCGCCCCTTTGGGGCAAAAGCGGACCCATCCCTGAAAAGACCGCCATTCCACTTCTGAAAGTTGGATTGTTCGATGAAGCCACCAGGGTTCAGGGAGAGAACCTGTTTGGCACTTACCATGTTACCGAAGGTGAATTAGTGTTTGTGCCAGCACATCCGCTGGCAGCCGGGGCAACTTATCGGGCTTTGGCATCCACGGGAAAGTCTGCCGTATGGAAGGTTCCTCCTGCAACGGCGCAAAAGCCCGTGGAAGTGCTTCGTATTTACCCGGGGGCGGATGAGGTTCCTGCCAATCTGCTTAAGTTTACGATTGTGTTCTCGGGCCCCATGCGCCAAAGCAAAGAAATCTTCGACCAGATTATGCTGATCGGTCCGGACGGAAAAGCGGTGGAAGACCCCTGGCGCAGAACCGAATTATGGAGTGATGGTGATACCCGCTTGAACCTCTGGTTTCATCCGGGCCGGGTTAAATTGGGGGTGAACCTCCGCGAGCAACTTGGTCCACCATTGACACTTAATGGCAAATATGAACTTCGTATCACCCAAGCCATGATGGATTCCTCGGGCAATCCACTGTCCAAAATGTTCATTAAGAAATTCCGAGCCGGCGAGGAACGAAGAGGCAAAATCGATGCCGCTTCCTGGAAGCTGGATGCGCCAAATCAGGGAACCTTGAACCCGTTAAAGTTGTTGTTCCCATTTCCCATGGATCCCTATTTGCTGAATCGCGAGTTGGTGGTGGTGGATTCCAAGGGGAAAAAACTGGCAGGAAAGATGGAGGCACCCGTGGGGGAAAAAGCCTGGTGGTTCACCCCGGAAAATCCCTGGCAGGAAGGCGAGCATCAGTTGCAGGTTGGTGCCGAGGTTGCCGATCTTTCCGGCAACACGATATCACGGCCCTTTGAAGTGAACCTCGAGGCGCTGGCACCCGTGGGCAAACCACAGGTTTTGCGCTTCAGCCCAAGGTAAACTACGCGTTTACAGTGCTGGCCATGCTGGTTAGCAGCATAAATTTATCACGCAATTGCTGAACCTGTTCGTTGGTTAATCTGCGAAGGGGGGTTCGCACTGGCCCGCATTCAATGCCCAGAGCGCCCATCATGGCCTTCGAAGATGCAATTCCTCCCAGTTCATTCATCAAGCGAACCAATGCAACGCTGCGTTGCTGCATGCTTTGTGCCCGAGGAAGGTCGCCGGCTTCCACGGCTTCCATCATTTCCAGATACCAGTTGGCGGCAAGGTTGTAGGTGCTGCCCACAGCGCCCCTTACACCCATGGCCAGTGCGCCAAGCAGCATTTCATCGCAGCCAAAAAGCACTTCGTATTTGCTGTTTTCCGCGGTTCTGCAGGCAAGCAGATCTGCAAGGTCCGGGTTGGAGTATTTAACACCCACTAGATTGGGTATTTTCCCTGAAGCAATCTTCAGGAAAGGTGCCACTGCCAGACTGTGGCCCGAAAATATCGGAATATGGTAATGGTAAAAGGGAAGCTCCGCTGCCCCGGCGGCAATTTCCATCTGGAACTCCAGCAGTTCCTGGTTGCTTGCCGCCTTGAAGAAGCATGGCGGGCTGGCGCTAATGGCATTGGCGCCGATCTTTTTGGCATGGCGGGCTAGTTCCGCGGATTCCCGCGCACTGTTGGTGCCCACATGCACATTTAGTACCAACCGCCCCGCGCTTGCAGCCACCCACGCCTCAGCCAGTTCCCTGCGCTCGCCGATGGTAAGCGACTGGCATTCCCCGGTGGTGCCACAAACAAAAGCACCACGCACCCCGGTGTTGACCAGATGATCCGCCTGCAGGGGAACCATGTCCAGGTTCAGGTCGCCGTTTTCCCGCATGGGTGTGTGCGGTGCCGCCATCAGGCCATGGAATGGTGGTTTGAACTGCATGGTTTGTTTCCTTGAAAATCGCGATGGATCCATTTTGCTCAAAAGCATCACGGCCACAAGGTGGGTTTGGAATGGTTTGCCGGGTGTGAATCTACAAAGCCGTTACATCCGCTACAAAAGGCAGGGATGATGGTTTTTGCTGGGAAGGAACTGCTTCCACCGGTATTCTTTAACCATCATTCAATAAGGGGGTAATCATCATGAATCGCAGAAGTTTTGTCACCAAGGCGGCGGTTGCAGGCATGGCAATGGGAATTCCTGGCATGGTTCTGGCACAATCCAAAAAGCCCAATCTGAAAATTGCGGTCAAGTACGGCATGATTCGTGCCGGCAACACCCCGTTGGAAAAACTTCAGTTGGCCAAAAAATTGGGCATCGAGGGTGTCGAGGTGGACAGCCCCAGCGGGCTGGACAAGGATGCCGCCAAAAAGGCTGCCGCGGAAACGGGCGTAAAGATTCATGGGGTTATCGATTCGGTGCATTGGCGGGATACACTTTCCAGCCCCGAGGCCGATGTTCGCGAAAAGGGACTCAAGGCTTTGGTGGGCGCTATCGAGGATGCCAAGTTTTTTGGCGCCGACACAGTGCTTCTTGTGCCGGGTGTTGCCCGTAATGGTGTGACCTACGAGCAATGCTATGAACGATCCCAAGCCGAGGTGAGAAAGGCGCTGCCAGTCGCCGAGAAACACAACATCAAGATCTGCATAGAAACCGTGTGGAATGATTTCATCACCAAGCCGGAGCAGTTGATCTCTTACATTGATGATTTCAAGAGCCCATTCGTGGCGGCTTATTTTGATTGCTCCAACATGATCAAGTACGGTGTCAGCAGCGCCGAGTGGATTCGCAAACTGGGCAAAAGGCTGGCTAAGTTTGATTTCAAGGGATACAGCAACACCAAGAAATGGTGTGCCATCGGCGAGGGTGATGAGGATTGGCCAGAAGTCCTGAAGGCTCTCGGCGAGATTGGCTATAACGGCTGGGCGACCTCCGAGGTTGGGGGCGGCGGCGAGAAGGAACTGGCCGATGTGGTGGCCCGCATGAGGAAAGTACTGGAACTTCCCAAGGCATAACTGCCTTCGTTCCTACAATATCCATGTTTCTGCAACAGTAAAATTTAAGGATTATCCATGTCGAATGCGATTCAGACGAAGATGTACATTGATGGCAAGTGGTGCGATGCATTGGATGGCAAGACCCATGCCGTGGTAAACCCAGCGACCGAGGAAGTGCTATGGAGCGTGGCCTACGGTGGCAGGGCGGAAACCAAGCTGGCGTTGGAAGCGGCTGCCAAAGCGATGCCAGGCTGGCAGAAGCAGACATCCTGGGACCGTGCCAAGGTTTTGAAACGGACAGCCGACCTCATGCGGGATCGCGCTGACCAAATTTCCAAGACCATGACCATGGAACAGGGTAAGCCGGTACTGGAGGCCAAGGCCGAGGTCATGCACAGCGCGGATACCTTTGAATGGTTTGCCGAGGAAGGCAAGCGCGCCTATGGTCAGGTCATTCCCAATTCGGTTCCCGGCAAAAGGCACATCACCCTGAAGCACCCGGTGGGGGTGGTGGCGGCCATCAGCCCGTGGAATTTTCCCATTACGCTTGCCATTCGTAAGCTGGCACCCGCCCTTGCGGTGGGTTGCACTGTTGTCAGCAGGCCCGCCAGTCAGACCCCACGTTCACTTATTATGGTGTATGAATGTCTGGTGGATGCCGGCCTTCCCGCAGGCGTGGCCAACCTGGTGATTGGGCCCGGCCAGGAAATGGCCGATGAGTTCCTGACCAACCGCATTTGCAAGAAAATCAGTTTCACTGGTTCCACCGAGGTGGGCAAGCAACTGCTGCGGGGCAGTGCGGATCAGGTAAAACGCATGAGTCTGGAACTGGGAGGCCACGCGCCGTTCATTATTTTCCCGGATGCCGACCCCGAGGTTGCTGCCAAGCTTGCGGTGACAGGCAAGTTCCGAAACAACGGCCAGGTATGCATTTCCCCCAGCAGGTTCTTTGTGCACCAGGATATCCAGAAGAAATTCACCGAGGCATCGGTGGAATTCGCAAAGGCATTGAAGATGGGCAACGGGTTGGATGCCGGTGTGGAGGTGGGCCCCATGTTTGAAAAGAAGGCGCTGGTGCATACCCAGGGCCTGGTGGAGGATGCCCGCGGCAAGGGTGCAAGCATTCTTACCGGTGGTAAAAAGTCCGACCGTTTCGACAAGGGATATTTCTTTGAACCAACCGTGATCACCGGCCTGAAGGCGGATTGCCGTATTCTTACCGAGGAGCCTTTTGCCCCCGTGATGCCGGTGATGGATTTCGCCAAGTTGGATGATGTGATCGCCGCGGCGAACAACACGCCTTACGGCCTGGCCGCCTATGTCTTTACCAACGATCTCACGGTTTCACTGAAAATGGCCGAGGGACTGGAAGCTGGCATCATCGGGGTGAACGACCCTGTGCCGGCAACGCCACAATGCCCTTTTGGTGGCATGAAGGAAAGCGGTCTGGGCAGGGAACTTGCCCACGAAGGCATGGAAGGCTACTTGGAAACCAAGTATGTCTCCATCAAACTGCGCGACTAGGAATTTTCCAATTCCAACAACCTAGCCGGGGGCAATATCCCCGGCTTTTATTTTTTCAAGTTGGTTGGCTTGATCTCCAGTTCCTTGCACAAGCGCAGGGTTGCCTCCAAAATGGATTCCTTCAGCGCCCGCTCGGCGTCGTTGTCGTGTACATGGGCGTAGCCAATAATTTCGAACTCCAGGCCCAGCTCTCCCACTTTCAGGAACATGACACTGTTTCGCCCCGGTTCCACCGCGGGAATGTCATTGACGAATGAGGTTACCTTTTCCTGCAGAATGTGGATTTTTTCCACCGGTGTCAAAAGATCCAGACCAAACAAAAGGCGAATGCGCCTTAGCTTTCTCAAACCGTAATTGTCGATGATTCCATTGGCAAGCGTTCCGTTGGGAAGAATCAGGATGGAATCTTCGGGCGTGCGCAGTTTCGTCGAACGAAAACCCACCTCCTCCACAATTCCCTCCTTGTCGCCAAACAATAGTCGGTCGCCCACGCGGAAAGTGCGGTCCCCGATCAGCAGTAAAGTTCCAAAGAGGTTTTTCAGGGAATCTTGGGCTGCTAGCGATACGCCCAAACCCACGATACCAAGCCCGGCCAGATAGCGGCCTAGTGTTTCGCTTTCGCCAAAGTTCTTCACCAGAATGGAAATCGCAACCAACAGAACTATCACCTTGGCGGCCTTGTTGAAGAATGGCACAAGAATGTTGCTAAGCCCGCGGTATTTGTCCATCTTTCGGGAAGCTTCATAAAAAATGGTTAGCTTGTCCACCGTCTGCAGGCCGAACCAGGTGATCGCCACCGTGAACAGGATTTTCTGGATGATGAGAACTGGGCCCGCAAAACGAACCGGCATATCCACCAAAGGCAGCATTACATACAACAGGACCACAAAAGTCAGGAACCGCGCGGCCCTCAGGTTTCTGCGTACCTTTTTCTCGAAATCCGGCAGGTTCTTTTTGCCCAAGGTCCACAGGAAAAAATGACGCAGACTTATCGAAATCATCAATGAAACCGAAAGGCTTAGCAGCAAGATTCCCAGAATGATAACCCACTGGTAATGAGTAACCCCCAGTAACTTCCCGGGTGATTTTGAATGGAAATGCTGCCTCAGCCAGATTCCCGGCTCGTTGATCGGATCCGGATAAACGCGAATCACCTTGATCGTTTCATAGATTTGCCGTGGTGGTAAATCCATCACCTGTTCAAAGATGCGTTCAATCTGCATGACCGTGTTGAAATTAAATTTCCAGGAGGTTTCCCCTTTTTCATCACGAACGGGCACCATGGTGATGGTTCCGTAGGTTCCACGGTACGCCTCGTACATGGGAAGTTTTTCATCGGTTGGTATTTCCTGCAGTAAAAATCTTCCAATACGGTCCAAAATAAACTTCAGTTTGAAAGCCAGAACCGGGCCGACATCCTGTCGGGCGGCAATTGGCAATGCGCTCAGGTCCAGTGCCCGGGCTGCCTCTTCGTTGCGGTATTGATTGATGTACGCCAGGAAGCTGAACATCGCGTTGCGGGGATTGTTGAATTTGTGAATCTCCATGGTTTTGCCCTGCTCCTGCGGGGCAAGGCTGTGAAACATGTCCGGGGCCCGGGCCACGGTTTCAGAACTGAACCGCCAGCAACCATCCTTCTGACGAACGATATTGATCGTGAAGGGATCCACCCGGTGCAATGTCTGGTTTGGCGCACCCCAAAAATCCGGCAGGCTGTCTGAATCCGGTTCGATCTTGCGGATGATCGCCTCGATCATTTCCGCGCGTTTCGGTCCAAGAAGTTCCCGGTCTTCCGGGGAAATGGTGGAAAGATCCATGAACTTGTTCACGCCCTGAAGGTGCGTGGCATCCATGTCCGCCATCATACAAGCCAGAAAAAATCCCTTCAGGAAACTTCTGGGCGAGGAAAGCTCCGCGGGAACATGCACCGGCATGCTGACCTTCTGACCTTCAAATGGGTTACCTGGCCCAGGAACATCGGCTACCAGCTTTCCCAGGATCCGGTACCTTATGTCTACCGGCTGGTTTTTTACCGCCTCATACATCGCACCTATGTTTCGGATGGTTTCTTTTTCAAACTGCCAGAGATCCCGGGAACCCGGTTGGTACACCCTGCTAATGCTTATGCGTCCGGTGCTGTCGGCACTCCAGTTGTAGCGTGGACCATCAGGCTCACTGGGAACCACCTGCGCGTAGAGGTAGCCCTTGCGCTCGATGGTTGCAGCAAGTTTCCAAGCAAGGTAGGGTCCCAGCACCATTCGCTGGTCACTAGGTATTTCCGAAAGATCCAGATGGTTTGCTGCGGTTTGAAAATCCCCCCGAACCGCCTTGTTCATGAAATGAACCATGGTTTCGGTTGGGTCTTCCATGCCCTGTCGCAGTGTTTCGGCAATCTTTTTGCGTGCCCGTTCCTTTTCCGCGGAAAATTTCCTCAGCAATGGTATCCGCGATACCGTTTCCCGGTCGAACCGCCACATTCCATCACCGTTTTTTCGCAGCGAAATTTTGATTCCTTCCCCTTCGTAAAGGCTTACCTGTGATTGGCCCGGCAAAATATTTAGGCCGGTAAGTTGTGGGGAAAGTTCATCGATCACTTCCTGCAATTCCATTGCAAGCAAGCTGGCGGCACGTTGGTTAATGGTTTCACGGTCTATCTCCAGACAGGCGATCGCCTCATCGATGATTTCCGGTTTTAAATGAAAGCAATCCGCAGAGAAACAAAGTGTTTGCACGGTTTCCAGCGGGGTGGAAAGTTTTTTGCTCAGGGGAATGGCGCGGTAACTGGTGAATGCCTCTTCCTGGGCGGCGGTCATTTGCCCCATCATGCTTCCAACAATCCCAATTACCAACATCGAAACTTGCATCTTGCCTTGTCCTTCATCCATGAAAAAAGCCAATGGGAAATGATAACTACCCCGGGCATTTTTAAGCCATAGAGGTTCTTCTTGTGCAAATTATCAATAATCGCGGGCGATAGACTTGGGTAAAAGCGGATAACCCTGAATTTTTCAAAGCAGTCTGTTGATTTAGTGCCAAAGATGGATGAATCTACACTTATGGAATCATGAGCAAACGGGCGCAATGTCTTGCCAGCAAAAAGTTTGGATGAAGATTATTCGACATGGAAGGTTAATTGTGATGGACGAATTCATGATCCCAAGTGCTTCTGGAGAAGGAGGTTTGCTATTCTACGGACGCTTGCCAACTGACAAAACTCAGCCGATTCAGAGTTTTTGGTTAAGGGTCACAGATCATAACTTATCAGCAACTGGTCAGGTTTATGCTGGTTATTGTTCATCCCACCCAGTGCCACTATTTGAGGAAATGGCCAGGCAGTGGTCTGGTTGGCCCGGCAAACTAAGTTGGGCTTCGCTTGAAGGTGAGTTGGAAATATATGGCAGTCAAGACCGCCTTGGGCATATAACCATCCGAATTGAGTTATGCTCCAGCACTCTTTCAGATAACTGGATGGTTGCTGCCACAGTCATGGCAGAAGCAGGGCAATTGGAAGATATCGCACGCCGTGCCGCATTGTTTTTTGGTCGGGCATCATAATGTAAATAATTAGCCATGATAATGCATGTTTTGCGCAGATGTTTGCTCTAGGTCAACATGGCTGGAGGAAAGTCTTAAAAATGGCGACCCTAATGAAATCCCTATCGAATCTTCCGTGGTGTGGGAAATAGCTGGAAGGTGAAAAAGTTTTCGGAAATAGCTCTTCCAGTTGAAAATGAAATGATCGTTTATCACCCAATTTTGGATTTGCATTTTTGACGGGTTATCATAAAGAATTGGCACCTGTCTCTTTTGGTGCTGCAATACAACTTTCTTGAAGTAATGAAATTTAGAATAAATAAAGAGCCAAAACAAAAAGTGGAATCTGCTATTGGCGCAGAAAACAAAAGGAACACAAAAGATCCAGCTACCTTACATCTTACGATTAATGAATTAGACTTGAATTATATCAGGCACTTTTTCTTGGATGCTTTATGGAAGTTACTGTAGAAGTGCACCACAATGATCCCGAAACAAATGAACACAAGTTTATATTGCCTTTTGCTGAGGAGTACCTCCCGCCCATTTCACCAAGCGAGGAGAAACGTCGATTAGGCATGGGATAGGTAGGGCTTTAGGCTTATTGCGTTTAGATAGTTAATCCCACTTGTGCAGGCGATCAAGCCATTGGCGGATATCCTGCCTGCGTTTTTCAAACAGGGTGAACATGGCAAGGATGATGCCACCGAGAATTACCACGGAAGCCCACCAAATCCATGTTTGTTGAAGATCCACAGCCGCGTGCCAGATCATCAGGCCAATATCCAAAACCAGGAACACCAGGCCGAAGTACAGGAAAGCCCGGGTACGAAACATCATCCCCGCTAGAACCCCCATCACGCTCCAGAATGCCAGCGCGACGGGCAGCCAGATGGAAGCTGCAATGCCACGCATGACAAGTTCTGTGGTGGAAGAGGCGTAAAGAGTTGCCAGGCCAGCATAACGCAAGGATAGAAGAATTCTGGCGGGAACTTTGCCACGCAGGTAGATTTCCAGTGAAAGAAGTCCCAATGCGGGTGGAATCAACCAGAGCTGGGGATGAACCAGGAATCCGAGGCCAAACGCCTGCCAAAGCGACCAAAAAGACGCCAGTAAGGCCAGACATGCGCCGAACCCCAGCCGAAGAGATTTTTTATCCAGGGCGATCCAGCCCCAAAGCACCGCGGTAAGAAGCCATAGGCCACTGTAGGAACCGAAGTCTCCTTCCAAACGGAATGCCACTTGCGCGATGGGAATGGCCCAATTCGGAAGATTGGGATGGTCTGCCAGAAATACTTTTACCCAGAAGGCCGCCAGCGGCGCCATGGGCAGAAGTACCCCGGTTGCCAAAATGGGATTGGCAATCGAGCGCATGCCCCTGCGCCCCAGCCAGGAACCCAAGCCACCCGCAAGCATGGCAACTAGAATGGCGCCAAACGCCCAGTATTTGCCCATCCACCCTTGAAACCAATCCGGCCTGCATAGGCGCACATGGGCAAGCATGGCTGCCACGGTTATCAAGAAACCCCAGGTATATTTGGTGTTTCCCCATATGGGTGCATTGATTCTATTGGCATCGAGCCGGATGGCCCGCGCAAGACTGCCAAAACCCAGAAGGGCGCTTGCCGAAAACACGCCGACAGCCAGAGGATCATGCAGCAGAGACTGGTGTTTTTCGGGATCGAGGTGAATGGCCTGGGAAATAATGGTAAGCAACACGCTGAAAAAAGCGACTAGTGGAAGCTTATCCTTGATCAGTTGATGGGCGAATTCCCAAACACCCCGGAATTTGCGAAGCATCAGCCGGCTGAGGGTGGTTAAAAGCAGGCAGGAAATCTGGAACCATGCGGCCCGTTCCACCCAGGTGGCGGATTCGTTGGCATGGGGTATGGCCTGAAAGACAAGAGTGATGGCAGCCAGGTTATAGAGTAGAAATTCCCTTCGCAAGCTGCGTGCCCGGGCAAGTTCCGCCCATGCCAGGAACAGCGAAGTAGGCGCGATCAGAAACCCGGAAACCGCACCGATCAGACGTTCCTGCCGCCCTTCGCCATTCCAGGAAGTCCAAAGCGACATGAGAAGCAGCAGTCCGGAAATGGTTGCCTGCCAAGGTGGAAGCCAGTTTAAAAGTTGAACATGCGTTCTCTGCAACAACAGCAATAATCCGCAGGCGCTGAAGAACCCCAAAGATTCCGCAAACGCGGTGTTCAGCATCAGTTCCATGCCCAATACATGATGATGGATCATCCAGAATATGGGTGCTACCAGGCAGGTGGCAAAAAAGCCCGCGCTGAAATGCACCAAAGGTGCCAAAATCCAACCCGCGATGCAAGTGCCGGCGTGCAAACCGATGGCCAGCCTGACCAGCCTTTGCTGATGGGTTGGTTCCATGGCCAGCATGCCCTGCCAGTAGGTGGCCAGAGTGGCTGCGCAGATCATCACTGTTGCCACCTGAATCAGCCCTTGCAGCAGCAACTCGGATGGAATGTCCAGATTTCCCTCGATCAGCCTGCGAAGCAGAAGCATCAGGGCAAACGAGCTGATACAAATGCATCCCACCATGGCAAGATCCAGCCAATGTGTCCATTGAAGGACAATGCAAAGCAGTAGCGTGGCCATCAGGGCAATCATTATGCCGATGCCAGCCTCCATGGATCTTTTCAACCAAGCTGATTGCAAAAATAATTGCATCGAAAGTTGGATTAGGATGTAGTAGCCAGCCCAGGCGCGATCCTGGTTGCCTGAAACAATCAGGGAAGCCCCGGCGAAAAAGGAGGCCACGCCAAGCAGGTTCAACGCACCGGGCCATTCGCTGTCTTGAAGAAGGGTAAGGTGCAAACTCAGCCTGGAACGCAACCACCCTGCCAGTGAAACTACGATTCCAAAGCCTACCCAAACTTGTGCCATGCGAGCCAGGATGGATTCATGGCTTGCCAAGGCAAGCTGTAAAGGTACCGAAACGGCCCAGCCCATGGCAAAGGCCGCCAAGGCGAGGATGTTACCAATAGGTAATCCCGAACGCTTCCAAAACAGCAATGCCGAGAGTACCACGCAGGGCAGGGTTAGCCAGCCATGGGTTGTGATGGTGGCCTTAAGCCAGCCCTCAGAAAAACCACTGACATGGGTTGTCAGCAAGGAAGCAAACCCCACTCCTGCATGGATGGACCATGCGACAAGAGGAAGGGGTATCAGGTATTTTTCAAGGGTGGAATGCTCGAACCTGGCCTGCCATTTGGATTGAAGGCTCTTTAGAAGCACCCACGCGATGGTTTGAAAAGAGGCGGCACCCAGGGTTGTGAAAAACGCGTTTGCCCGCCATTCGATCCATGGTTGGCCCTGGCCCTGATGGGCAGCCAGAAAGAACCCAGCCAGGGAAGCCAGCCAAAAACTGTTGGCTGCATGGCGATCGCTGGAGCGGAAAAAGGCCAGGGAAAGGCTGGCAAGGCCAAGCATCAATATGCCCCATGCCGCGGAAGCAGGTTTGTTTGCCACCACCCCAAGCCAGCAATCAAGGAATAGCAGGAACAAGCCAAGACCTTGAAGGATGCCCGTTAATTCCTGAATGTTGGCCAGGTCGATGAAGCGGAGAGATTTCTTTTCGTGGTTTATCGCAAAGGCAAAGCTCCACAAAAGCAAGTAAGCACCACCCGCAAGTGCGAGCACGGTGGCGCCAAACGCTGGTTCGCGGTGTTCCAACCGGCACGAAAGCGTGCACAGGATCGCAAACCACGCCAGGAATAAACCCCGCCAGGGGATCATGCCCAGGGAAAGCATCCGGGCCATGAAGTATGCGGCCAGTCCAAGCACCAGGCTGACCCAGGCGAAAGGCCCACCGGCCTCCTGAGTAAATGCGTGGGGCGTGGCGGCACCCTGCGTAAGGCTTAATATTCCGGGCAGGATGGCTCCCGCTATAACAAAGCCCAGGCTCAGGCAGGCAAACTCGATGGAAGCGTCCGGCTTGTGGAATGGATACCATTTTTGCAGAAGGGCCCACATGGCAAGAAAGATCGCTCCGGCGAAAACCATCATCTGCAAACCGGGCACCAGTGCCGCATGATCGTGAAGCTGTGTATTTAAAAGATGGTGCAGGTAGCTTATCCCGGATTGGATCATCACCAACCAGAAAGCCCAGGCAAGCTGTGTTTGGTATTTCTGCCTGAGTGAAAGTACCAGCCATCCTGCAAAGGCGATGATCACTCCGCCCCAGGAAGCCAGGGGAACGAAAGGTTGATATTCCCCGCCGGTGGGTAAAAGGGCCAGAAACTCGGCCACTTTCCAAGCAACCAAGAGCGATGCCATCAGGAATAGATGCAATCGAACCGGGCGTGAACCCAACTCGCCTTGCTGAAGTTTGAACCCGGCCTGTTGAAACCAGGGTAGAATGCTGGAACGCCATCCATTCAGCCAGCAAACTATGGCCATCCATGCGGACCATGCGACAAAAAGGGAATCCAGGCGTGATGGAGCCAAGTGCAGATGCTGGCCGAGATAGGTTGCCAAAAACGCGCCGCACAGAAACAACACCAATTGGCGCGTGAAGATGATTTGTTCTCGCAGTGCAACCACGCAAGCGAGAAACAGCAATCCAACTGCAGGTAGAATGGCCGGTTCCATCAACAAAGGTAGCCAGGCCGGCTGGCTTCCAAGTCCCCAGGGGGCAAGGGCCTCGCCAACGGAGGTAACCAGCGCCAGTGCCGTCAAAACCAGTCCTAGCAGCAGCATTTGCCATTCATCCACGGCCCTGCGGGTATCAAACCAAAGAGTGCGGAAGACCATGCTGTTTCTGGCTTCGTAGCGCAACAAGGCCCATCCCAGTGAAAGCCCCGCCAGCCAGGTGATCATGCTTGTCACATATCTGGGGTGCAGGAAAAGCAATGAGAATTGATCCCCGATGGGCAGTAGGAACCAGGGATGGGTGGGGGAGATATAACTTCCCAGATCCCAATTCTGGTTGTCTGACCAGGTGATGGAAAGGAACATGACCGAGATGGTGAGCGCAAGCTGGAAGCCACGAAACCAGGCGACTTCCACATAAAGCAGCGCCCTGAGCAGACACAGCAGGCCAAACCAGTCAAAAAGGATCGCCAATGGAAAGGATTGATGCGACCTTGGAATACCCACCACCGCTTCCATGGCGATGCAAACCAGACTGGCCATAAGGGCGGGTTTCTGCAGCAGCAGGGCGTCCTTCTCAAGCCCGTTTTCCCAGCTTTGGTCCAGGTATTGTTTCAGCCTGCCCGCGCATTGGATGAACAGTGCAAACGAGCCCACCAGCAGGGAACCGGTGCTGAAGGCATAGAAATAACGCGGGTGATCCTTCAAAAGCACCTGACCAGCCAGGAATGCCAGCAGGTAGCCAACCCTTCCCAGCCATGGCTTTCCCTCTTGCCATGCAAGCAGGAAAAAAGCGCCAGCACCCTCTAAAAGCGCCAAGCCTGTCCATAGGGGTTCCGTAATTCCGCAGGATTGTTGCAAGACGCAAAGGGGTAAAAAAGCAATCGTGAGTATCGATGCGAGCAGCCCGGCTGCTGATTTCAAATGCGACTTTGTCGGGGTTCTTTTGGAAACAAGGTGGAATGCAAGCCCTGCCAACATGGCTTCCGCACCCAGCAATACCATTGCTTCATGGATGGGTGGATTGGGAAATAATCTTCCCCAGAAAGCGCCCAGAAGCAGTGCCAAGGCCAGAAATGCAAATACCGGTCGGGGGTATCGGAAGTGTAACCACATTCCAACGATGGCAAACACGCATTGGGGCAAAAGGTCAGAGTGTTGAGGGCCTTCCTCCTGGGCCCAGCTTGTGGCAACACAAATGATTGCCTGCACCCAGAAACCAACGCTCCAACCAGCGGCAAGCGTGGGGCATTTGGTTTTCCATGCAAGTACCGCGAAGAATATTCCCGGAACCAATAATACAAACTGCGTTGGGGCCGTTAATATTATTTTCGCAACACCCAATGGCGGAATGGGATCAGCACTTGCCAGCGAACCATTGGCCAGATGGATACCCAGCATGGCCAGAAGTGCCATCTGAAGGCTTGCGAGAATTCCACCCAGAGGAAAGGGACTTGAGCGCTGCGACCAGCACAAGACAAGGCTGGTAATGGCAAGGCTTCCTGTCAGCCAGTTGGTATGATCCCACGCCAGGAAAACACCCATGGCAAGAAGTAGCTGCCCAAAAACAGCAATAACTCTGGGGGCAAGGGAAAGAAAATCCTTTTCCACGCTTGCTGTCTTGCATGATACCAGCAGCAAGGGAAGCCCCAGCATGGCTACCGGCAAAGCCAGCGCCTGGCGTATCGATGGTTCCCAATTCATCATCAGGGAACTAAGTGACGTCAGGTGCGCAAAGAAAACCAGCAGGTTGAAAAGAATAAACTGCAGAGCGTTGGGCAGTTCCATTCGCAGGGTAAACCCGCAGAACAGTAGAGCCAGTAACGCTCCCGCCACAAGGGTTGGCGTTGGTTCGCGCATGGAAAGAAGATTGGGCACGAACAAAAACGCACTGGAAAGCACGATCAACCAGGGAAGTTTTTTTGCCTGCAACGGTTCGAATAGATCGCGCAACGACAATCGGGATTGGAAAAGTAATCCCACCAGTGCGGAAAGTGATGCCGCCCCGGCCAGCAACGGTGTTTGTGTTTCCAGATGGCTGCCAGACAATATGCGGTTGGCCAGCAGATGCAAAAGCAGGCCGATCATCAGCATGCCACGGCTTGTGGATTCCAGCTTCCAATGATGCAAGGTGTATTGCCCGGCGCCGAACAGCAGCCATGAAATTCCAGCAAGCATTAGAAAAGGAAAGAAGGGGAATTGTTCCAGGGTGTTCCATAAGGTGGCTACCAAAGCCATGGAACCGCCCACGATCAGCAGGCCTCCCAACAGTTCCCCCAGAAGAATGTTTTTGCTTTCCAAAAATCCACCCAGCAATTGGGCAAATGATTTGCGCTGGGGTCTTGGCTCGGGCGGTAACGCTGGTACCGTCGCTGGCTCGGCGGGTATGATCTGTGGTGTGATGCTTTGCAAGGCAGGGGCGGGAACAGTTTCTTCCACGGGCAGTGGTGGAGGCGATTCGGCGGCACTTGCTTGGGGTTGCGATGCAACTTGGGCACCGGAAGCAGCGAGTTCCTGCTTGAGAAGATTTAGGACTGGTTCAGCTTCTTGTGAGGAGAGTTTTTGCTCCGTAATCAGTTTTTCAATCAGCTTAATGGAAAGTGCTCTGGGGTCTTCCAGTGGTTTAAGCGAAGCAAAAAAATCCAAGGGTGGTTGTTGCAAGGGTTTTGCAGGGCTGAAAAGAAATAACAAAAGCCTGACCAAGCCATAAACAATGGTGCAAATGCCGACCGTAAAGGTGGTAAGAACAACCAGAATGATGGCAAGTTCAAAAGATTTCATGAAGCGTTAGAACGCCTTTACTCGTCGAAAAGGGCAGCGAAAGGGCATAAAATTTGCCCAGATTACCTATATAAGACACTTTTCCGATATTTTGGGCAACCCCTATCTTCTTGCCCGGTAGCCATTTTCTTCCATAATGGGGGTGGGGTTATACCGAGTTTAGATTCTGTTCCATGCAGGAAATTACCCTCCCAAAATGGCGGTTGCTGATAAAATGATGGTCTACCGTTTTCTTTCTCTATAAGAGTCGGTATTTCCAAGAGGATTTCACTGATGGCCACACCCGCCAAGGGTACTTTTGCTTTTGTAAGCCTGGGTTGCCCCAAGAACCTGGTTGATTCCGAGCGCATGCTGGGCAAGTTGGCCCAGGATGGGTATTCACTGACCCCGAACGCCGAGGGTGCAGACCTTGTCATCATCAACACCTGTGGTTTTATTGAGCCTGCCCGACAGGAGTCATTGGGTGTCATTCGCGAAATGCTCCATCTGAAGGAAAAGGGCAAGGTTGGTGCAGTGGTGGTGGCGGGTTGCCTAGCCGAGCGCAAGAAGGATGACCTTCTTACGGAAGTTCCTGATGTGGATCATATTCTGGGTGTGCATGCCCGTGAGGAAATCGTGCAGGTGGTGGACCGCACCCTGGCACGCAGAAACCTCGAAGAGCAAAAATCACTTTTTCGGCCCGCGCCTGTGAAGGCTCAGGAAGATACGGCCCGGTTGCGGGTCACACCCCGCCATTACGCCTACCTGAAAATATCCGAAGGGTGCGACCGGCTTTGCACTTTCTGCGCCATCCCATCCATGCGCGGCAAACACGTCACCAAACCCATGGAGGAAGTCCTCCGTGAAGCCAGGGAACTTGCCGCCGACGGCGTGCGCGAACTTTTGATTGTCGCGCAGGATACCACCTACTACGGCTTGGACCTTTATGGCGAAACCCGCCTGGCGCAGTTGCTTCGCGAGTTGGAAAAAGTGAATGGCATAGAATGGATTCGCATCTTGTATGCCTACCCGATCTTCTTCACCGATGAACTGATCGAGGTGATTGCCGGCTCGAAGAAAATACTGCCCTACCTGGATATGCCATTGCAGCACATCAACGACCGCTTGCTTAAGCGCATGCAGCGTAAGGTTCGGCGCGCCGATATTGAAACCCTTCTTGGAAAGTTGCGAGGCGCGATTCCCAACCTGGCCTTCCGCACCACCTTTATCACGGGTTTCCCCGGGGAAACCGATGCAGAGTTTGAGGAACTGCGCGACTTCATCGCTCAGGCGAAATTTGAAAGGCTGGGGGTGTTTCCCTATTCCCTGGAACCGGGCACGCCTGCTTCTCGCCTGGACGGGCATCTGCCCGAGGAAGTTAAAACCCAAAGGCAGGAAGAGATTATGGCGCTACAGCAGCCCATTGCTTTTTCCTGGTCTGAAGCGCAGGTGGGTAACGAACAGGAAGTATTGATTGATGGACCGGATCCCGAGTTTCCCGGGCAGTTCACCGCCCGAACCTTTGCAGATGCCCCGGACATCGATTGCCTGATTCGTGTGAAGGGCAAGGGCCTACGACCCGGGGACATTGCCCGTGTTAAAGTGACAGGAACTGATGGATATGATCTTGCAGGCAGGGTAATATCCATCCGTTGATCACAAGGATTTCAGCAGGGCAAGATGGAAAAGAACCTTACAAACCTCGGGCAAGTGCAAACCGGACGGGCGGTGTTATTCAATCTGCCCAACCAGTTAACCACGCTCAGGCTGTTTCTATCCTTCGTGCTTTTCTATCTGATCTCCTGCGAGATGTGGCTGGCTTCTTTGGCTGTGTTTGTGGTGGCCGCTTTTACCGACTGGCTGGATGGCTATCTGGCCCGCACCCAAAATATGCAAAGCAGCCTTGGCCGCAACCTCGACCCCCTGGTGGACAAAGTGCTTACCTGTGGCGCCTTCATCTTTCTGCTGCCTTTGGGTACCACGGAAGGCTGGCTGCCTCCGTGGATGGTCACCCTGGTGGTGGCGCGGGAACTTCTTATCACCGGGCTTAGGAATTTCATCGAGCAAAAGGGTGTCAGCTTCGGGGCGGACTGGCTGGGCAAGATCAAGATGATTCTGCAGTGCGGTTCGCTTCTGGCTATCTTCATCTCGCTGCACGCCGTGCAAAGCAAGATGCCCAATGAACAGTTCTTCGTGATGGTTCGCAACATAAGTATCTGGGGCATGCTGGCAGCAACCCTGCTAAGCGGCGTCCAGTATCTGGGCAAGGCATTTCAGACCATACTTTCCGAGCGCCAATAAGGCTTGAAATTTCAAAGGAGAAGGTTCTCATGGCAGGATCCAATCAGACCCTTGGGGTGGCTATTGTTGGTTGCGGCATGATTGCCAGGTTTCATGCCCGGGCGCTGGCAGAGGTTCCGGGAACGGAATTAAAGGCCTTGGTAAGCCGCAGTGGTAAAAATGCCGAAGCCATGAAAGAGGAACTGAAGCTTACCTGCGATGTTTACCCCGACCTCGGCGGCGTACTGGGTCGCAAGGATATTCACATCGTTATTATTACCACTCCATCCGGTGCGCATCTGGACCCCACGGTGGCTTGTGCCCGTGCCGGCAAGCATGTGGTGGTGGAAAAGCCACTGGAAATCACCGCCGAGCGATGCGATGCCATCATTAATGAATGCGAGAAGAACAAGGTGCTGCTTTGCACCATCTTTCCCTCGCGCTTTCATGATGCGAACCGCGAAATGAAGAACGCTGTCGATTCCAAGCGTTTTGGCAGGCTTACTCTGGGTGAAACCACCTGCAAGTGGTGGCGCAGCCAGGCTTATTACGATGAAGGTGGCTGGAAAGGCACGAAAGCGCTGGATGGCGGTGGTGCCCTGATGAACCAGGCCATTCATAATGTGGATCTGCTGCTTTGGATGATGGGCCCCGTGGTTCAAGTTTCCGGTTTTACGGCAACACTGGCACACGAACGCATCGAGGTGGAAGACACCGCGGTTGCCTGCATGCAGTTTGAATCCGGCGCCCTGGGTGTCATTCAGGCCACCACCAGCGTGCATCCCGGCCTTCCCAAGACCATCAGCATTCATGGCGATAAGGGCAGTGTGGTGATTGAGCAGGAGGATATTTTGAAGTGGGAATTTGTGGATAAAGTGCCAAAGGATGAGGAAATAAAGACCCGCTTTGCACAAAAGGTTGGGGCATCCGGCGGATCCAGCAACCCCGCCGCCATCAGCCATCAGGGCCATGCCCGCCAACTGGATGATTTTGTGAAAGCCATTCAAGGCGGAACACGACCGCTGGTGGATGGCAGGGAAGGGCGTAGGGCCGTGGAACTTATCCAAGCCATCTACGCCTCGAACGATACTGGCAAGATTGTCCGAATTGGGCGATAATTGAATAACTACTGAATAACCTTGGTTACCTGATAGCGGTTGCCCGCCTTTGCGGTTACCACGGTTTTCAAGTCTTCAAGATTAAACTTATCTTTTTCGGTCACCGCAAATCGGACTGTCTCATTATTGCGGTTCGCAACGATCGATTCTTTGACCACCCAAGGCACTGTCACGAGTGCAGACCGCACTCTTTCAGGGCAGGTAAGTCAGGACATTCCCCGTACTTCAATGGTGTATCTGGTCAGGGATGGGTCAGCGGTGTCTTGCTGGGAAGCAAGTTCCGCACAACCAACCAATACTATAAGGGGAATCGCTGCCCCTATTGCATAACGATCAAACATGGAAAAATCTCCCGGTTCACGAGTTAAGACTTCTTTATTAATAGTTATCGGCTGCCGGGTGGGACGAACTTTTCCAACCAGGCAAAAACTTCCCTGTGCCAAAACTGGCTGTTCTTCGGTTTTAGCACCCAGTGCCCCTCGTCCGGGAAGTTGACCATGCGGGATGGCACGCCCTGCCTTTGCAGTGCCGTGAAAATCTGGGTGCCCTCGCTGATGGGAACGCGGAAGTCCAGGTCGTTGTGAATGATCAGCATGGGTGTTTTGAATGTGCCCAGATTCTCCGCGAAACGATGGGGTGAATGCTTCTCGTAGCTTTCCCGGCTTTTACCCCAGGGGGGGCCGCCATGTTCCCATTCATCAAACCAGATTTCCTCGGTGGTGGTGTACATGCTTTCAAAGTTGTACACGCCGCAATGGCTGATCAGGCATTTGAACCTGCCGGTTTTCACGGCGAACCAATTCATCATGTAGCCACCGAAAGAAGCGCCCGCGCTGCCGATGCGGTTTTTGTCCACATAGGGCAGGTTTTCCACATAATCGGCGGCTTTTATGAGGTCTTCGTAACATTTACCGCCCCAGTCCCCGGAGATTTCATCCACAAATTTCTGGCCAAAGCCGGTGCTGCCACGGGGGTTAGGCAGTGCCACCACATAACCACGGGCCGCCCAAGCCTGGGGATTCCAGCGGAAACTCCAGCCGTCCTCCCAGGCACCCTGCGGACCACCATGAACCAAAAAAGCCACGGGCCATTTCTTGGATGCATCAAAACCAGGCGGCTTAAGGATCCACATCTGCACGGGTGTGCCGTTCGCCCCGGTGATGGTCACGCTTTCCGGCTTGGGTAGTTCCAGCTCGCCCAGTAATTTGCTGTTCGCATTGCTAAGGTTGCTGAAGGTTGCGCTGGAAAGGTCGGCATTACCCAGGAAAACTTCGTACGGGTTTCTCATGCTGGCGTTCATGAATACCAGCTTGCCGTTGTTGCTGGCATTTAGGCCGGTGGTAAAGCCGCCTTGGGAATGCCTTAGAAATGCAGTTCGATCGGTGGCAGTTGCCTGAATCTGAAACAGACCCACACTACCCTGATGATCCGCGGCAAAGGCTATGCGGTCATTACCGGTCCATGTGAATTCGTTCACACTAAGATCTTCCTTAAGCTGGCCAGTGATGGAAACCGGCTTGGAAGCCAGCGTTCCATCGGGGTTGGCCTTTGCCAGCATGACCTCCCACTTGTCGGCCTCGAAGCCGGCGCGCTTCTGGGCGCGGTAGGCGAGGTGTTTACCATCGGGAGAAAACATGGGTGCGCCATCCGCGGCGGGGTTGTCTTTGGTCAGGGTTTCCCAATCCGTGGATGTGTTGGTGACGGATACCCTGCAAAGGTCCATGTTGGTGCTCCATGCTTCATCCTTTGCGGGAACCGCGCTGAAGACCAGGAACTTTCCATCGGGCGAGAAGGTGAAATCATCACCGGAGGAAAAAGTTGAGGAGGTGGGGAAGGCATCCCGGTCGCCGGGGGTGACATTCCTGGGCTCGGCTTTGCCGTTGGCGCCATTGCCATCAAAGTCCATCACGAAAAGATGCTGGCGCTTGTCCTCCACATAGCTGTCCCAATGCCGGTAGAAAAGGCGGGTGAATACCTTGGCTTTGACCGGGTTGTTCTTGATTTCCTCCATTCGCTTTTTGTTGGCAGCGTCCGCTTCCTTGAAGGGTTTCGAGGAATTCTCCGGATAAACCGCCGAAACGAAGGCGATCTTTTTTCCATCCGGGCTCCAGATACCACCGGAGGCTTCGGTGCTGATGGTGGTCAGTTGCCTGGCCTCGCCACCATGGATATGGATGACCCAAAGCTGGCCTTCACCGGAACGGGTGGATTCAAAAAGAATGCTTTTGCTGTCCGGGCTCCAGCGAGGGTGTCTGTCTTTCTTGTCGGTAAAGGTAAGCTGGCGGGGTGGGGTTTTACCATCCGTGCTGGCCAACCAGAGGCTGGAAGAGGATTTGTTACCTTCAAGGTCCACCTTGGTGACCACATAAGCCACCCAGGCGCCATCCGGGCTGATCTGGGCATCTGTAAGCCTTAGAAACCGGAAAAGATCCTCGATTTGCATGGGCCTTGCCGCATTTGTCTGGCTGGTAACCATGCCCAAAAGCGCCATGCAGATGATCATCCAATAAATTCCCCGATCCATGTGAACCTCCGGCAATATGACATCTCTAAAAATGAAATTGCTTCTCGCAAGTTTCGATTAACATACCATTATTCATAAGAAAACGCTTATATTAATTAAGGGTGTGCGAGTAATCCCTGGTTGTGTTGATGGATGTGCTTATGAGTTTTTCCGGTCACTTTCTAATAGCCAGACCAGTCCTGCAGGATCCCAACTTTTTGCAGACCGTGGTGTTTTTGCTCCAGCACGATGCAACTGGTGCTTTTGGCATGGTTGTGAACCGGCCTTTGCCGGAAAATGTGTGGTCTTTACCATTTCCGCTGTATGTGGGGGGCCCATGCAAATCGGAAGGATTACTCATGCTGCACGGCCACAAGGATTGGCTGGATGAAATCACCCGGGCTGAACGGCAGGTTATTCCTGGTGTATTCATTGGCGATGAGTCGACCGTTCAGAAAGGAACGGAAGAATTCAACTCCAAAAAGCCCTGCCGGTTTCTGGTGATCACCGGTTATTCAGGTTGGGGCCCCGGCCAGTTGGAGAATGAAATCCGCGAGGGCGCATGGGCCGTTGTGGCGGGAAACAATCGTGTGTTGTTTGATGTGCCTGATCAGGAAAAGTGGGCTACCTTGCTGCCTTCCATCATTCCGAACCCAAGCATGAATTAGTCTTGGGTTGGAATGGATCAAGGCTCCAATCCGCGGGCGGTTCCCATGGCCCGCCATACCGCCGTGGATATCTGGTTTTCCACAAAGCGTACGCTTCCATCGCACATGGCCAGATTAACACCACCCACATGTCGGCTACGGGAAGCGAAAGTCCTCCAGTTGGTGCCACCCTGGTAGGTGGTACATGGTGGATTTGGCGGATCCGGGTTGCACCAGGGCTTTAGGGTGCTCCAGGTAACATCCGGATTGGTGTCGTTCGGTCTCAGGTAGGTCATGAAACCAGCACCCGAGCCCCACCAGACAAGCCCGCGCAAATCCTGATTGTGGCCCTGAATTACCTCGGCAACCATGATCGTGTTGCTGGAACCATCGGTAATATTGCTGATTTTCTGCGGGTTACCCTGGTAGAAAGGTGCCTCGGCAAAGGTAACACCGTTGTAGGTTGGCACAGGGTAGACATCCCTGCCGGTGGCCCCACCCTCGCCTACCGCGGTGTTGCCAAAGTTGATCGCGAAGTTGTGGTAAGAGGTTCCGTTCCAAGTTTCGTTGGATTCCGCCACCATGTCCGATTTGCACTGAAGCATGGATATTTTTCTGGTGGTCACGGGAAGGTTGGCGGGGTCGTAGTAACTTCTCCCAGTCGCAAGGCCGTAATCCAAATACATTTTCGCTAGGTCTGCCTGTTCAATATAAGGAAGGATCAGCACAAGCCAGGTGCCCTGGCCATAACCACCCTTGGCACTGACACCTTCTGGAAGAGATTGGTTTGCATCGTGGTAGTTATGCATGGCCAGCGCCAATTGCTTGACCCCGTTCTGGCACTGCACCCGGGCGGCTGCCTCGCGCACTTTCTGCACAGCGGGCAAAAGAAGCCCAATCAGGATGGCAATAATGGCTATTACCACCAACAGCTCTATCAGGGTGAAGGCTTTTTTTGCAGGAACTCTCATGCAGGTCCCCCGGTTTTTAGGGAATGATAAAATCAAAAACGTTTTTGCCTTCGGAAATGACCTCTGCGGTGGCCTTGGTCTTTTCAAAAGAACTGAATTCAGGGGGTAACTTTTCCTCGGTGGGTGGGCTGCTACCCCGGGCAAGGTTTTTTGGCGGGTTTTTCATCTCTTCCGCGCAACTGATAACTACCTTGTATTTACCAGCAAGCATTCCCTTGTCGGCTGGAATCTCAAATGCGCCCTTGCTGATCATGGCACCGGCGGATTCGCCCTTTCCTTCTTCCAGTGGAAAGAACTGGATATTGCCATGGGGCAATGGCAAGCCCTTGAAGGTCACGCTTCCTTTGACGGTCAGCCTGCCAGTTCCCTTGGAACAGCCGCAAAGCATTGCCAGCGAAAAGCCAAGCACGCAAATGGTTCTAAAAAAGAGATTCATCACGAGTCTACCGGTGGGCAGAAAAAGGTTGTGGCGATCCTTACAAATTCATTATCCACTCGGTTTTTAGACCAGTCAAAAGATTTGGGAAAGTGTGAGAAAGTTTTAATCTATGTGGGGAAGAAAGCCCCGGTGGACCTGACCCGAGCGAACTATGAAGAACTTGATGGGCTGCAAGGCTGGCAACTCTGGGTGGTTCAACACAAAGGCAATGTTATCCAGGCTGATCATCTCCCATTGATGAAGGCCAACCAGAATGTCGCCTTTCTGGAAACCAGCGCGTGCCGCAACGCTTTCCGGGCGAATATCTAAAATCAACAAACCACCATGCAGTTGGGGGTTCGCCTTGCTTACCAAGTCGCTGTTCACGCCCTGTACTTTCAATCCGACCCGACGCCAAACCTGTTCATGGACGGAAACCACGGGTTTGCCAGCTTCCAAGGTCAGTTCCTTTAGCTGCTCGGCGCCATCACGCTTGAAGCGTAATACCACTTTTTCGCCGGGGTTTCTCTCCACCAGTGCCCTTTCAAGATCCAGGCTGGTGCATACGGGCAAATCACCCACGGCCAAGATTTCATCACCTTTGTTCAGGCCGGCCCTGGCTCCCGGGCTGTCACCATCAATCGCATCCACAATCGCAGTGCGACGGATTCCTTCCGATGCTTCAGGGCGAACCTCGTTGCGAAGACCAAGGCCATGCTTGATATTGCCCCGCTTGTTTCCCATCAACTCGCCGGAGACTTTCACCATGGTGTCCACAGGGATGGCAAATCCGATTCCCTGTGCCCCAGCGCGGATGGCCACATTCACACCCACGAGTTCACCGTGAATGTTCACCAACGGGCCGCCACTATTTCCAGGATTGATGCTTGCATCGGTCTGAATCAGGCTCTTGTAGGAGATTTCCTTGTTCAGGCTGACATCTCTCTTCGTGGCGCTGACAACGCCAACCGTCACAGTATGTTCGTAGCCGAATGCATTGCCGATGGCAATCACGGTCTCTCCCACCATCAGGTCGGAGGCGGTGCCCAACTGGATGACAGGAAGCGGTTTTTTGGAATCCACCTTGATTAATGCAAGGTCATGTTCCGGGTCGCGGGCAAGTACTTGTGCGGTAAAACTGGTGCCATCGGAAAGCCGAATGCGAAGCGATGTCACATCCTCCACCACATGGTTGTTGGTGATGATGTAACCACGCGGATCAATAATAATGCCGGTTCCCATCCCGTTGACATTGTTCTTGGAGGAACCAAGGATGGAGTATTCCTCGGCATGGGAGGGTTTTTCGCTTTGAATGTTGACAACGGCACCCTTTACCTTGCGAACCACATCGGTGATTGGGGTTTGTCGCAGGTTCCAATAGCGACTAACTGCGGGGTAATTTGCCGGGGCACTGGCTATGGGTTGCATTTCCATGGCCGAAACCAATGAAGCCATCGAGCCAATAAAGCCCGCTGCAAGTGCTTTGGCAAAGGTGCGCATAGGTTGGTATCCGCTTTGGTCGTAACCATCAACCGTATCTTTGGAAAAGCATCCTTGCTTTCCATAAAGGAGGGATCCGACAGGTTGAATCACAGTTAGATTCGGATTTTTTGCCGGCCTGATTCGAGTTCAACAATCCAAACCGGTCGGGAAAATGGTTTAAAAGCTGGCGTTAGCAACCATGGCAAGAGTTTTTCCACGCATGAGAGTCCTTCCGGTTGCGATTATCCTGTTAAAAAAAACGATTGCATGACCTTATATTCCGGCTTTTTGACTTATCCGCGGATTTTTCCTCAAGTACCATGCTGTGATAGGTACTGAAACCTGAACTTTCGGGAACCATAATCATGCAACAATCCACAACCCGTCGCCACTTCCTTTCCACCGTGGCTGCAGGTGCTTTGGCTTCAACCGCATTCTGCCAGGAATCCGCAGTCGGGGGTGTGATTGGGGAACCTCATGCCGCGGAAGAGGGCGGAAAAATTCTTCAGGCAGGCGGTAATGTGGTGGATGCGATTGTTACAGGTGCTGCCACTTGCGCCATCACGGCGCCCCATATGTGTGGCTTTGGAGGCTACGGCGGACAACTCATACTTGCACTGGAGGGCGGCAAAAAGGTCACCTCCATCGAATTCAATACCATGGCACCTGCCGCGGCCAAGCCTGATATGTTCATCAAAGATGGCAAGCCGGACAATATGGCACACCAATATGGCTGGCGTTCAGTTGGGGTTCCCGGATTGGCTGCTGGTCTGGACCTGGCCATCCGGAAATATGGAACCATAGGTTTTGCAAGGGCGATCGCACCAGCCATTCGCCTTTGCAAGGATGGCTTTCCGGTGGGGGCCACCACGGAAACCGCTTTCAAAAATACCGTCCGGCTAAGGAAGGACCCCGATTCCATCAAGGTTTACTTCCCCGATGGAAAAGCACCCACCAAAGGCCAGTTACTCAAAAATCCAGCACTGGCAGAAGTGTTACTGGAACTTGCAAGTGCGAATTCCTCGGAACCATTTTATAAGGGGCAGATTGCAAAAAGGCTTTGCGAAGATGCCGCCAGGGGAGGTGGCCTGCTGGAACCGAAAGACATGGCATCTTACAAACCAAGGGAGAATGAACCTGTTCGTTGGTCTTACAAGGATTTTCAGATATGCACCTCGCCCATCACATCCGGCGGAGTGACCGCGCTTCAGGCCATGGCTATTATTGCCGCGTTGCAACAAATGGGCCTCAAGGATGCACAGCGGTTTTTGGCCAAGGTGGAGGCGCTACGCTACGCATGGCGAGATCGATTGGCGCTATTTGGAGATCCCGATTTTGTGCCAAATCCCACCAGCCGATTGCTTTCCGAGGCCAATTGCAATGCAGCGGCAAAAGAGATTTTTCAGGCCCTTCAAAAGGGCAAGTGTCTGCCTGCGGCCGCGAAAACCAGCACTCAGACTGGAACCATCAATCTGAGTGCTGTGGATGCGAAGGGCAACCTGGCAGCATTGACTCTTACCCATGGCGGCACATTTGGAGCGCAAGTTACCGCGGGCAGTGTGGGATTGATGATGAGCCATGGTCTGTCGCGGTTTAATATCGAACCGGGTCACCCAAACTCTGTTGCTGCTGGCAAGAGACCGCTTCACAACATGTGTCCCATCATTCTTCTGAAAAATGGAAGGAACCACACCGCCCTGGGTGGCAGGGGAGGTAGAAAAATTCCCAATTCCGCTTTCGAGGTTACCTATCAAATGGTGATGGCTGGCAAAAACCTTAAGGAGGCAATCGCAAGCGGTCGTATGCACACCGAGGGTAATCTGGAGGTGGAATTGGAACCTGCCCTTGGCAAGGAAAAGGTGGATACCCTGAAGGCGTTTGGTCTTAATGCCAAAACTGGTGGTAGCGCCGTGATAAGTGCCACCTCGGTGGAAAACGGCGTAGGTTCTCCAACCCTGGCGATGCGATAAATTAGCGTTACTTGCTTACCTTGTTCAGGCAATCCAACAGCACTGGGATTATTTTTTCGGAGGCTGTGGCTTCCAGATAACTGGACCGAGCGCGCCAGGTTTCGTAGCCACCCAGTTCATGTTGCTTGGGCGTGGGTAAATAGCCGTTGTAGCCATTGGCAAGCTCAATGGTAAAGGTGTGCTTGATGGGGCTTTTCTTTTTCAACTCAAGGCCGATTTCCGTGAACACCTCGCAGGGAATGGCGCAAATGCCAATATCACCAATGCGCAGAGCTTGAAGGATGACAGAAACCTTTTCCGGGTAATCTGCAAGCAAAACACTTTCCCGGGAATAAATCTCCTGGCTGGTTTGAAGTACCGGGCTTTTGGCCTTGGCAAGAATTTCTCTAGCGCGGTCCAGTTCCTTCGAGCTGGGCTTGCGAACTCCCAGGTCGATCTCTTTTTGCCAGGCTGCCAGAGATGCATGGTCCTGGTATTTGATTTTTTCAAGGGCCTTCATGGTGGTCTGTGCCACGCTGTTGGCAACGAAGCGAATTTGCTCGTAGGGTTCTCTTTTGCCGGGGGCGGGGTTGGCAAAGTCCACATTATTCACATCGCCGCTGGTGCCATTGCTCATGATGGCAACAAAGGATTTGTCGGCGTTCAGAAGTTCCTTCATCCTGTCTGCGTAGGCCCCAAAGTAATCCGCGCTAAGAGCGGGTGCACCACCCACATAATGAAGGCCATAGTTTGCCAGCAGGGCTATGGGTTTGTTTTCCTTGGAAACAATCGAAACGATGGAAACCTGGGGGTCCACCGTGCCTGCCTGCCGGTCTACCCTGGGGTTGCGATAGCCTGGGTTCATGATCACGCGATCTGTGGTATTTCCAAATGGGTCGGTGTTGAAGGAGCCATCCTTGATCAGCCAGCGTCGGTTGAAAAGGCATTTGTCATTGTTTTCGGAGGTGAAACCGATCTTGGCAGGTTGCAGGCGGTTGTGTGCTTCGATAATGCCCTCGGCGATTTTCTTTTCCAGAAATATCTGGTAGGAGCGCACAGGGTCGCTTTGGAAAACACCGGCGGAAGTTGGGGCGGTATGGGTGTGAGTTGCGCTGCACAGCATGTTCATGGCGGGAATACCGGTCTTTGCCGAGGCAGCCTTCTTGGCGGCATCAAATATCTCGCGGGGAATCATGCAGGAATCGCAAACCACGATGGCCAGTTTGTTTATGCCATCATCCAGAACGATGCAACGGGCATGAAGCGGATCGCTGGCCATTGTTGCCTGCCCATCGCGCATGTTGCCATTCACCGAGATGGGGTATTCCTCAGGATTGATGTTCATTGCGAAGGCGCCGGCACGAAATTGGGTGTTTTGGGCCAGGATGGGTGCTGATGCTATGAGGGTTGCAATAAGGCAAAAGGCAAAGCGCATGGGAAAAATCTCCATGGGTGGGGAGGGAATTCGCTTCATCGTAATACACCGTAAGGTTAATATCAAATGGACAGTTCTTCATGGATTGGGGTTTTCTTGAATACAAATCATCATAACAAAAGTACCGGTTTCACATTGGTGGAACTGGTATCTGTAATTGCGGTCATTGCAGTGCTGATCGGGCTGTTGCTTCCCGCGGTGCAAAAAATTCGCGAAGCTGCAAGTCGGAATTCTTGCCAGAACAATCTCAGGCAGTATGCGGTTGCCATCCATCAATACCATCATCAGTTCGAGGCGATTCCCTACTCGCGAAATGAACAAACCACCTGGATGATATGCCTGCTGCCCTGGCTGGGGCAGGATGTGATCTACCGGGAATGGCAAAAATACCCCTCCTATTTCGAAGCCCCCGAGGATGTAAGGAAATTCAGGGCCAAGCTGTTTGCCTGTCCTTCAAATCCCCGTGATGCAGCCACCTTAAGCAAGGAAGGCGATATGCAGGGGGAGAAACTGTTTCCTGGAGCTGTGGTGGATTATGTGGTTTGCGCCGGGGACCCTACAGGAAAGAATGATTTTTACGAAGGTTACAAGGGCACTGGTAAAGAGGAAGCCTGTAATGGTGCTTTTTGCCTGAAAGGGGCTGACCTTTCTTATGCGGACATTAAGGATGGACTATCGAATACCATTTTTCTGGGTGAGAAATTCATTTATCACCAGAATGCTGGCAAAGGTGACGATACCTGTATTTACAATGGCACCACCATGAATAGTTTCAAACAGGCGGGTGTTGGCAAACCGATTATCATCCGGCCGGTTACCGCTGAAGATCCCGGCAGGGGCTTTGGAAGTTACCATACCGGGGTCACTCAATTTGTTTTTGGGGATGGATCGGTAAGGCAGGTTCGTAATACAATGGACGAGCAAAACTTAGGCAGACTGGCAAACCGGCATGATGGCCAATACATCACCGATACTGGTTGGTAATTTTGGAGAGATAGTTATGCTTGGAATGAAAAGGCGGGCTTTTACCCTCATCGAGTTACTTGTGGTAATAGCCATCATTGCGATTTTGATTGGCTTGCTTTTGCCAGCGGTGCAAAAGGTTCGAGAGGCAGCAGCGCGAGCTAATTGCCAGAACCATCTCAAGCAAATTGGATTGGCCATTCATAATTATCACGATTCCACCAGTCAGATTCCCTATAGCCGTATTGATGCTGCCTGGACTTGGGCAGTGCTGATTTTGCCATATTTGGAGGAATCCGCTTATTTTGAACAATGGCGTCAGGCTGGCACCAGCTATTACAACGCTCCTGCCAATGTGAGAACCAAAGCGGTTAAGACTTACTTTTGCCCATCCAGAAGGTCTGCATCCGGTGGAATTGTGGTCAGTACCGACAATGATATCAACCAGACATTTGCAGGTGCGCCCGCAACTGGTAGTGGGCCGAATACCCCTGGAGGTTTGGGGGATTATGTCGCAAATATTGGGGATCCTTCAGGAACCAACGATTATCAGGAAGGGCATCCGTTGATTCCTGCTGGAGCCAAAGGTGGCAATGGGCCTTTTGTTTATACAGGCGGAAATATCTCCTTCAAAAATATCAGTGATGGATTAAGTCAGACCATTTTTATCGGGGAGAAGCATATACCATTATCCAAATATGGCGTGGCGCCTGATACATCCATCTATAATGGGGATCACGGTGGAGCGCAAAGAAAAGGTGGCGTAGGTGCGCTGATTTCCAAGGGCGCGATGGATACCACCACAGGCAACCTTTTTGGTAGCTACCATACCGGGGTCTGCCAGTTCGCCATGGGTGATGGGGCAGTAAAGGCCTTGAATGTTGCCATTGATGGCACCAACCTGGGCCGGCTTTGCAATCGCGAGGACGGCCAGGTTATTACTTGGAGCGAATAATTATTTCTTGCTGATTTCCAACTTTGCCTGGGCTTTACCAGATTCAACGGTAATAGTTAAACCCGAGGTAGACAAATCGCCATAACGAATTGGAATTAAAGCCTTCGGTGGTGGACCGTCTCCGGTGGGCACTGGCGGGCTTATGGCCACCAAGTGTTTTCCAACCATCAGGCCATCATTGGCCGCAAAGGTGCTGATCTTGAAGGTGCCATCCGGGGTAATTTGTCCGGAACCGGAATACTTCTTGCCATCTTCACCGGGTTTTTCCGATTCGGTGGAAACCGAATAGCCGGCCAGTTCCTTGGCGGGTTGTCCTGTTTCTTTAAAGATGACAACACCTTCCACAGGATATGTCTTCGCACCACCACAACCGATCAAGCCGGCCAGCAAAAGCATCAGGGAAATTTTGCGAATCATGAATTTGCTCACTTTCGGTCAATCACAATATCAATTTTGTTTTCTTTGGCTTCAATGGTGAATTTCAAACCACTGGTTGCGTAATCCTTGTACTTTTCGGGAACCGAAACTTCAGGGCGCACTTCCTTGCCTTTTTCAGGATCAAATTCCACTCCAAGCGGATGCACGGTTACCAGATTGGTTCCAGCGTAGGCACCTTTGCCTTGGGCAAAGCTTTCCAGCTCAAAAGATCCATCCTTTTCAATTTTACTGTTGGAATTTCTGCCCTTGGCTTCACCATCCTGACAGACGAATTCCACAAACCCACCGGATACCGGCTTTCCGTCCGAAAACTTTACAGTGCCTTTTACTGGGTAGACAGGAATTTTCTTTTCACCACAACCGGAAACGAATGCCAAAAGAAGAGCCGCTAATATGGAAAGACAAGTTCTCATTTTATTTTCCTTTAAAACCTGACTGGAAGAATAAAATATGCGACTTAAGCCTTGTAATTGCAAGGACTTTCTTTCAAGATGTTAAAATAAGTAAGTTCATCGTAAGATGCCATTATTTTCATCAAAGTTATTGCGATCATCTTCCGAAGAACCATAATGATATCTTTTCTTTTTTTCTAAAAGGGCTGCAAAACATGAACATTTTTAAGATTAGAAGGGCATTCACCCTGATTGAATTATTGGTGGTGATTGCCATTATAGCGATATTGATTGGATTGCTTTTGCCAGCAGTGCAGAAAGTGCGCGAGGCTGCGGCACGATCCACCTGCCAGAATAACCTTAAGCAAATGGGCATTGCGGTGCATAACTTTCATGGAACCTATGGAGTTTTCCCACCAGCCAGAATTTTTGACCTTGGCCTTACTTGGGCGGTTACCATTCTGCCATTCATGGAGCAAGAAGCTTTATTCAAGCAATTTGACTTAACAAAACAGTATTACCAGCAACCAACAACCAATGGTGATCCCCGTACTAAGGAAGTGAAGACTTTCTTTTGTCCTTCCTTCCCTCGAACCACCAAATTGAGTACTTCTGGTGACGGAACCAGCAATGCATCCCATACACCGGGTTCTTGTTCGGATTACAATCCAATTTCCGGCAGTCAGGAACGTTATACTGCGCCGGCAGGTGCCACAGGTTGGGTAGATTGGCGGGATGGCAGTGGTGCTAACGGCGTATTCAAACGCTCCCCCAACAACTCTGTCATGGGAGAATTTAATTTCAACAGTATTACGGATGGCACTAGCAATACATTCATGATTGGGGAAAAACATATTCCCGCTAAATGGTTTGGGATAGGCACTGCCAGTGCCTCTGGGAATGGAGGGGATGGTTCCATTTATAATGGTGACCATGAATGGCATTTTGTGAGAGTTGCCGGCCCGAATTACCCTTTGGCAAAAAGCCCTACGGATACCACAGCACCTGTTAACACCAACTATCATTCCGTTTTTGGAAGTTATCATACCGGGGTGGTGCAGTTTGTGTTTTGTGATGCGAGTGTAAGAGCTTTAAAAACCGATGTTTCCACTGCTACCCTTGCTTTGTTGGCACAAAGGGCGGATGGCCAGGTAATCCCCGAGTATTAATCTTACTTTCAATTTTGCAAATGAAAGAAGCCGCCTTCCGGGTGGCTTCTTTTGTTAAGATTTGCCCTTTTTGGCTTTTTCTTCCGGTACCTTCGAAAGATCTATTTTCATGGGCAGCGGTTTATCACTACTAAGAAACTGACCATCGCCAAACACAATTTGTGCTTTTTTCATGCCGGCCAAAAGTGCATCCATCTTGGGTTGCTGGTTTGGTTCAGCGGCTAAATCATTCATTTCATGGGGGTCCTCCTGCAGATCAAACAACTGCTTTTTGTTGACAGCAATATTAACGATCAGTTTGTAACGGTCATCCCGGTAGCCTCTCATGAGATGCCGGTACCCGGTGAGAATTTCGTTTCGAAGTGTTTGCTGGCTACCTGAAAGCACGGGCCAAAGACATTTACCCTCAACCTCTTCCGGGGGTTTTACTCCGGCTATCTCGCAAAAAGTGGGATAAAGATCCACACTGTAGCACATGGCGTTGGTGCGTTTGTTCTTCTGGATTCCCGGCCCTTTTATCACCATCGGAATCCTTACCGAATGCTCGTAAACACTTTGTTTTCCCATCAGGCCATGGCTGCCAATCGCAAGCCCATTATCCGCAGCGAACACGATCGCGGTGTTCTCGTAAACACCCTTGTCTTTCAGGGTCTGGATGATTCTGCCAATCTGTTCATCCTGGTGCGTGATGATGGCATAGTAGTCTGCAAGGTGCTTCTGGACGGCACTTTTAGAGCGGGGCCATTTTTCCAAGCGTTCGTCACGAATGATCATCTCGCCATTATTGAAAGGGTGCTCGGGAAGATAATTAGCTGGCAGCGTGATCCTGGCTGGATCATACATCTGGATGAATTTTTTTGGGGCCTGGCGGGGATCATGGGGTGATTTAAAGGCAACATAAATCGCAAAAGGCTTTTCCTTGTCTGCGGTTTTCAAAAAGTTGATGGCTTCATCGGCGAAAATTTCGCTGCAATGTTCCGGTGGCTTGCGTTGGTTGATCATTTTTCCATCCGGGCCAACATCCGCCATCGGGGTCCCAAACTGGTCGCTCATGCCACCCAGATAAATACCCCGCGCGTTCGGGAAAGATGCTGCAAGGGCCGGGGCCCCGTTGTGCCATTTGCCAGTGGCAAAAGTCTGGTAGCCCGATTGCCTTAAAACCATCGGCCAGGTGATTTGATTCTTTAGCTGTTCGCTCACACGGTAGAGGCTTTTGCTGGAAAGCATCATGGCGCGCGATGGAACGCAAACCGCACCCTGCAGCCCACCCATAATGTAAGCCCTGTCGAATGAGGTGCCTTCCTTCACCAAGGCATCGAGGTTTGGCGTGATAATTTCCCTGTTGCCAAGCGCTTGGATCGTATCCGCCCGCTGGTCATCCGCAAAAAGAAAGAGAATGTTTGGTCGTGCTTGCTGGGGTTGCCCTGCGATCAAAAAACCAAGCGCCACGGAAAGCAAACTTGCCATCGATGCACCTCAACTTTGTTTGTCGGAACAGTCGGGTTTAATGAAGTGGACTCATGCGACAATTCTGGAAATCAAGAAAGGTTACTTCAGCCATCGTTCCAGCCAGGCAAAAGTTTCCTTCTTGAATTCATCCGGAACACTGTGCGCCACGCCTGCAGCCTCAATATGTTTCAGCATGTTGGGGGTCTTGGCGTAAGCCATGTCGGCAGATGCAAAGGCTATGCGTGCTCCCTCGATGGGGCAGTTGGGATCTTTCTCGCCATTAAGGATAAGCAAGGGCCTGGGGGCGCACAGTTTCAGCATGTTGGGGCAATCAAAGTCTCCCAAGATGCCGGGTATTAGTTTGTTCCAAAGCACCTCGCAGACTTTCGCGTTCACTTCCTTTTCGCCAATATCGTTTGCGGCAGCTTCGTGTACCTTCTGGATAGTCTTGGCGCGGTCGTGCCAGCGGTTGTTGTCCAAACTCCAGCGGAAGGATTGCACCCCAATCAGCGGGATGATCACTTTCACACGGTCATCCACGCTGGCAGCAAGCCAGGTTTGAATTCCGCCCATGCTGATCCCCACCATGGCTATGTTTTTGACATCCACATCGGGACGGGTGTTTAAATAGTCCACCAACCTCCAAAGATCCCAAACCGTGTCGTAATAAAAGGGATGCTCCTGAGGTTGATCCTTTGGGGTTCGCCACGCTTTGGTAATGGCTTCGTTGTAAGCATCAGATCCTTTTTTGCCGTTGGCGCGATCACCATGGTAACGGGCATCAATGGCAACGGCCATCCAGCCATGCCCCGCGAATTCTTCTAGCCAGGGTCTCATCTGCTCCTTGCTGCCACCTGTGCCGTGCAGCATGATTACCGCGGGAATCTTTCCCTTGGCGGAAGATGGTTTCAGAATCAAAGCGGGCATGCGTTCCATGGTACCATCCGATTTTTTCTCGGTGGCAATGGTTAGCTTTTGTTCGGTAAACCCTTTTACTTCTTTCTCGGATACTACTTTCGTATCCAGCAGAACCTTGGGTCGATCCAGCATTTTCAGGAATGCCTGCCTAGTTTCCTGTGGCGGTTTTTCGGCACGAACCGGAATAAGGCACAGGCACGATAATAAAATCAGGCAGAGTGTGGATCGAAACATGGGCGGCCTTATTTCTTGATGGTCAGGGTGGCGGCAGGTGAGGTGCTGGATTCATCCTTGTCATTCACCTTGGCTTTTCCGGTGACGGTGATAGCCGGTGTAGCCGCAGCGGCTTTGTCGGTGGAGGTGATTTCCAATTTCACTTCATTGCCATCCTTGGGAATGGGTGCGGCCTTGGTGGTAACCATGGCTGGCAAACCATTCACGCTAAGCGCTATTTCACCATCAAACCCCTTGGCACGTTTGGCCGTGACAGTCAGGGTGGTTTTTTCGCCAGGCTTGATGGTTGCTGGGTCAAGTTTCAGCGCCAGCGCGAAAGGTGGTTGAGGTTGCACGCCAATGCCAAAATCCCGCCACATGGTGCGCGGTGGGTAAGGTAATCCGGCAAGTCCGGTGGATACTGCACCTTTTACGCTGGCGTAAGTCTTGTAGGGTTTTTTGTTGATGGTGGCTGTGCCGACAATGCGAATGGTTTCCGGACCAATCGGAGTGTTTTCATCCACCTCGATATCCAGATTCCCGCCGGATTGCCCGGCCTGGGCGGGCTGGCCTTTGGGAATGGTAAGTTTGCCCTTGAACCCCTTGGGCCCTTCGATGGTTACTTCGATGGGGTCGGTAAAGTCTCTGCGGGTCACAAGGATGGGCAGACTGAGTTTTCCACCAATGGCAACATCGGCCTGGGTTCCACCAAGGGAAATATCGAAGCCTGGTTCGTATTCAGTCAGGGTCAGTCGGTAAGCCTCGGTAGGGCCGCCCCAAAGATGCAAATGCTCGACGAAGAGTGTGTATTCCCCATCCGCCGGTGCTTTAAAGTCCAGCCTAGGGGCCTGCGTGGGGTTGGATTCCATCAGCTTGGTACCCTTGGCATCCTTTACCACCATGTAAACCTCGGTTGGTGAGAAGAGATCCAAGGTGGTGGATTCAATGATCACTCGCTGGTCTTTCTTGGCACCGAAAGAATAAAAATCTGCATCTCCCTTTTCCAGAAAGCGCGCGGTAAGTGCTGTGGGAATGGTCAGCTTGCTAGCCTTGGCTTGCTCGTTGTTGGGTTCCTGCTCAAATTTTTCATCCATATCGGTAAGAAGCAGGCAAACTGGCCAGCCGAGTTGTCCATTTTTGCCTTTGGGGGTAACCCAGATGGTGTCGATAGTTGGATCGGTAGGCGCTGTTACCTCTTGTTTTTCAGCCTCGCTTGCATGGGGGCCTGCAAAGCTAATGGTTTGTTTGCTGCCACGCTTCATGGCCATGGGCAATGGCGAAGTCGCCATGGGAAAATCACCAACACGCAGGCGGTAAATGTAATCTTCCCCACCGCGGTAGCTGACATCCCTGATCTCAATCAGGTAATCCCCATCGGCTTGGAAAGTATGCACAAGTCGGGGGTCGGTCTGCAATCCGGGGGAATCATTGCTGTGCCCCTTGGGAAGTTCACGAAAATTCTTGGCATCGTAGAGGGTGATCTGTGGATCGATGGCACTGCCAAGCCTTCTGCCAATGACTTCCATGGTAAGGCGCTGACCTGCCTTGGCAGTGATTTTGTAATAATCACTGCTTTCATTGTCGATTTTTCCAGAGACCACACAGGGAATGGTGATTGGTTGCGGGGTGTTTTTGTTCTTGCAAGTGTCCACCTTGGTGACTTCTGGCAGATCATCCACGCAGAAAATGCGCGCATTGGAAACGCCCTTGGCCGTGCCTACTCGAATGGAATGAAAGCCGATCTGGGCATCAGCGGGGATTTCCACTTTCACCTGAAGCTTGGTGGCATCTTTGCCATTATTATTATCTGTTGGGATGGTCACCTTGCCCGGAATGCTGGTTAGAACCTTTAAGGTATTAGCCAGATTTGTGCCTGTAAGGTTGATGGTTGCGGTGGAACCCCTTTTGGACCCGGGAATGGCAATGGCTTTTAAGGTGGGTGCTGCGGCATTAGCTGGGAAGGTTGCGCCTTTTTGGGCCTGAACCCCAAAAGGAACCATGAGCGTTGCAGATAAAATCAGCAGAACTACGAAAGAAATCTTGCGCATACCAACCTCGTTAAGGAAACATACTGCCAAAAGGTAGGGGAGTTCAAAATCTTGCTTTTCTTTAAAGGTTAACAAATATTCATCATAAGGTAGGTGTTTCTGTGGGCAAAGCAAAAAGCTTAAATACTAGAATCATCCCATTGGAACCTCAAACAAAATTAGAATCATCTAATGGGTGTTTAAGTAAGATTTTGAACGGATAATTCCATGAATTCCATGAATGTCAATTATTCATGAATTAACTTTGAAACTTCAGAGGTAATTCGACATGTCTGTTAATGGACTATGGTATTGTAAAGTATGTAAATTTTTCCTTTTCAGGATCAACTTTAATGATGTTTCCTGAGCCATGGATTTATACTTGTAGATTTATTTTTCTATTCTTGGGAATATTCATATTCCGTTTACAAAAAATTAGCGCAGAAGAATCAAGCCATTATTTGGGTTCCCCATCTTGCGGATCGGGTTCCTGCCATAATTTGAATCAAGGCAGGGGGCAGACCGGTAGTGAATACACCACATGGAGTGGTTTTGATCCGCATCACAAGGCTTATCAGGTACTGTTTGATCCACGATCCGACCGGATCATGAAAAACCTTTTTGACAAAGGCTCGGGTAGTGCTGGATCCCAACAGCTATGCCTGAATTGCCATGCCACCAATCAGGGTGATTTTGTGAAGTCAGGCCCGGGTTTTACACTTGCTGAGGGCGTGGGTTGCGAGGCCTGCCATGGTGGTTCCGCGAAATATATAGGTGTTCATTTCACGACCAAAGTGATGGCTTTAAGTCCCGCGGAAAAAGAAGCACAGTACGGGCTACGCAATACTAAGGAACTTTCCACGCGGGCGGGGATATGTGCGGATTGCCATATAGGCAATCTTTCCAAAGGTATGGAAGTGAACCATGATCTGATTGCCGCGGGGCATCCACGATTGAATTTTGAGCTCTCAGCTTTCTTGGCAAATTACCCCAAGCACTGGAAACAGGCAGATGAACTGAAAAGGCATCCGGATTTTCATGCCAGGGCGTGGGAGGTGGGCCAGGTTGAAAGTTCTAGAAGTTCCATCAAATTGCTGGGTGATAGGGCACAGCAGGTTGTGCAGAAAAAGAATCAGGCTTGGCCGGAGTTTACCGAATTTGATTGCTTTGCCTGCCACAAGGATTTGCAGCTAAACAGTCGCAACTACCGCAATGGTTATTCAGCGAAACCGGGATCTCTTCCGTGGGGCGATTGGTTTCAAAGTTCTTCCTTGAAGGTGGCTTTGGGAAAGAGCATGGAATCCTCGTATCCTGCTGATTTAATCCGGGAAATGAATGGCAATCAGAAACCGGAAAAAGTTGCAAGACTTGCCAGGGATGCCGACCTTGCGTTGCAGCAATCCGCTATGCATTTGCAAAGTGCCCCCACCAAGGATGTTTCTGGTTTGCGCAATTCCATGAGGCAATTGGTGGATGTGGGAGTTTCCAAAAGTGGCAGGCTTTCGTGGGATGAGGGTGCGCAATTGTTTTTGGGAATAGCTGCGCTGCATAATGCCTGGTCGGACTTGGAGCCAGGTGGAATTCCCCCGGCGGTTACCGTGAACATTGAAAAACTGCGTGGGTTGCTGAAAAATTCATTTCCAAAAGGCTTCGACAGCCCTAAGCTGTTCGAGGATGTTTTCCCAAAGTCTTCCGGGGGAAGCAATGCCTCGGATACATTCGAGAATGTGTTTGCGGCTTTGCATTCTTCCCTCGTGTCAACCCGGAGATAGGGTGATGCTTTCTAAAGGCAATTTACTTGGGTTTTTCCCCTGGTTGGCCATTGCATGGTGTTTTTTGGGGAACCAAAGTTTCCTGAAAGCGCAGGAAAAAACCAAGGATGCCTGGGCCGACCTGAAATACCATTCCGCTGCCAAATGCGGTGAATGTCATTCCCTGCCCCGTGGCAATCAACTTCCCAGCGAGGATCCCACTGTCAAAGAGCAAAGGGCCTGGGATGTTGTTTTGATGACCGAGTTTTCGATTTGGAAATCCCACGACAAACACGCCCAAGCCTACGCGGTTCTTGCGGGGCCTCGTGGAAAACGGATGGGTGAAATCCTGGGGCAGGATGTTTTGAAGAAGGAAACTGGTTGCCTTAGTTGCCATGCTTTGGGTCATCTTGCTGACAAAACCGATAACCCGAAACAATTTCTGCTGGATGGTGTAAGCTGTGGAGGATGCCATGGGCCTTCCACCAAATGGCTTGGGGATCATGCCGAGCCATCCATCTGGCGAAAAAAGACTGCGGAAGAAAAGCAGCAGTTGGGACTTCGTGATTTAAGGGACCCGGAAGTCCGCAGTGCGGTTTGTGTTTCCTGCCACATCGGAAACGCGGCAGAGGGTAAGATTGTAACCCATGCCATGTTTGCAGCGGGTCACCCACCACTTCCACCGATCGAGATAGCGACATTTTCCCGAAATGAACCCCAGCATTGGCGCGACCCAGGACAGGTGCCTTTATTTAAGAATGCTTCCCCGGAGGTCGCCAGGAATTATCATCTGGCAGACAGCGAATTTTCCCGAACCCGGTTGGCGTTAGTGGGTGCCTTGGTTTCGCTTAGGGAAACTGCCCGCCTGGCTGCCGATCGAGCGGAATTTGATTCCAAACAGGGGCAGCAGCTTTGGCCCGAATTGTTAATGGGGCCGGATGCCCCCAAGGATTTTTCGAAACTAGGGAATTTAGCCAGGGAGTCCTGGTCTGAAATTGCCATGGCGCACAGCGATTGTTATGCCTGCCACCATGATTTGAAATACCCGGGTTTCAGGCAGGTGCGCGGCTATGGTTTGCACCTTGCCCATAGAACGCCCATTCGAGTTTCCCCAGGCAGGCCTGTGCTTCGCACCTGGCCAACCGCTTTGGTGCAGGCCGCGCTGGTTGCCTCGGGGCAGAAAATCGATGACTTGGAAAAAGGCCTTAAAGATCTGATGGCTGCATGTAACGAACGGCCGTTTGGTAACCCGGCCAGCGTTAGAACAGCGGGCATGAAACTGGCAGGTGAATGCGATAAAGCCATAGCATCTTTGCGCAAGGCCAAACTTGATCGTGCCACGGTGCAAAAAACCATGCAGGAAGTTTTGCGCCTGCATCTAACCCCCGGCCCGGATGGCTTGATGGTTACGCCCGATTACGAATCCGCCAGGCAGTTGGCATCATTGTTGGAGGTGGGTTCCGAGGAGCTTGGTTTTACAGGTTCCAAAACCATCAAGGGTATTGGTGACCTTGCTGAGGTTTTAAATCTTCACCCATATCAGAATCGCATGCCCCGTGTGAAGGAAGTGTTGGATGCCATTGCAAGGGCGGCCGATACCCCCAAGGCCGACTTCAAGGATGATTTTTTTGCATATCTTTCTGATATTTCCAGTGCTGGAAAAATCAAAAAGCTGGAATCCAACCCCAATTTTATTGTTACCATGATTCGCCTGGATAACTCCAAATTCAATGCGGAGTTGAACAAGGCCCCTCTGATAGACAAACTGCAGAAGTATGATGATGAGGAGGAAGTGATCACCTTGAAAAGCATCTCGGACTATGGCCCGGATGCATTTCGGCAAAAGCTTGCGGAAATTTCCAAGCAGTTGTCTACACCTTCCAAATGAAAGTTTGAAAATCTGGTGGTTTAAAAGTTCTAATATTTGGAATTTAAAATCCTATTTTTGAACGGCCTTCAAGGTTAAACTTGATTCAGGTTCACGAAAGGGTTTTGAATGTTTTTCCAGAAAATCAAATCAGCAAGGCTGCGGGTCTGGCTTTTGTTTTTCTTTATTGCTATTTCACTTTTTACAGGCCTTTTTTTAACCATCCTAAGTCTTGATGCCGAACTGGTGATGGGACGCAATTTTGTAACAAGACTGGGAAACCAGATTTCCCAGAATGTGGTTTCACAAATTGAATTTTCCATTGAGGAATCCGAGGAATTCATCGGTATTGTCAAGTCGCATTTTGAACATGAATTTGTGGGAGATAATTCATTTGAAAGGATAGCCCGTTATCTGGGTGACCACCTTTCCAAAAATACCAGCCTAGGATCTGTTTTTTATGTGGATGCAGTCACCGGAAAAAGCCTGATCGTTTCCCCTGACCGTGGCGTGATTTACAATTACTTTGAAAGACCAGGAAGCATCAATTTAAAAAAAACACCAAGTGAAGAGAACATGCTTTTTGTAAGGCAAGTTTTGCCAAATTCTCCCAGACAGGGAATCACTCAGGTGACGAAATACAATTATGCCGACTACTCCTCAAAGCCACTGGAAACCTTGGAGATTCCTGGTTTGGATTTACGTAACAGGGAATGGTACAAAAAAGCAATTTCCAATGCTGATTCCAATACAGTGCATTGGACTGAAACTTATGAGTTTAAATTCCGTGGTATAAACAATTCTATTTTTGGAATCACAGCAACCAGTGTCATCAGGGATAAAAACAAGAATATTGTCGCGGTAGTCGGGGTTGATATCCCCACCGACTGGCTGAGCAATTTTCTGAAGCATAGCATCCGAAAGAATGCCTCGGACAAGGATCTTCACGGCTTTATCTTTGAAAATCGGCAGGATGGTGGGCAAATTATCATAGCCCACTCCGATGAAGATGAGGTTTTCCCCACCATGCCCAGTGGAATTCTGAAGGGTATGTGTGAAGTCCATGAGGTGAAATGTCCCATAGTCAAAGACATTATGGCGAATATGCCTGCTGGATTTAAAAATACCCAGGAATCGCCAGAGTATTCTGTGATCTCTTTTCAAACCCGGGGCGTGGAAATGATAGGGGCGCTGCGGGATGTTGCCACACGAAGGCCACCCAACTGGGTCCTTTGTCTTTATATTTCAAACTATGATCTGTTTACAAAAACCTACAGCAGACTTTATTGGAATCTTTTCTTTACCGTGGTGATCATGCTGGGGGCGGTTCTGGTATCGCTGTATCTTGCATGGAACGCATCCCGGCCGCTTGAGGGCCTAGCAAGAACGGCGGAAAAAATTGGCAAAATGGAGTTTAACACCAACATCGACACTAATTCAAAAATCTTGGAGATCAGGGAACTTTCAGGCTCCATGAATCGTATGAAAATTGGCCTGCAATCCTTTACCAGATATCTTCCCAGGGGATTGCTAAATACACTTTTTGAAACTGGCCAGGGTGCCAAGCCAGGCGGTGTGGAAAGAAAAGTCACCATAAGCTTCACCGACATTGTGGATTTCACCCATTACGCGGAAAAGCTTCCTCCAAACGATTTGGTGATTCAGTTGAATGAATATCTTGGCTGCTTTTCGTCGGTTGTTTTGGAAAATGAAGGCACGGTGGACAAGTATATTGGTGATGCAGTGATGGCCTTCTGGAACGCCCCACTGAAATGCCAGGATCATCCATTCAAGGCGTGCAAGGCCGCCATCAGAGGCATGCAGCGGTTGCAGATTTTACAAAAACGCTGGCTCGAGGAAGGCAAGCCTGTTTTCAAGGCCAGGGTGGGCATCAATACCGGCAATGCGATTGTTGGAAACATAGGTACGGAAGAACATCTTAATTACACAGCTATAGGGGATACCATCAATCTGGCAAGCAGGCTGGAGGGATTGAATAAAACCTATGGGACTAAAATCCTAATCACCGAAGCAACACTTTCCGAAGTAATCGACGTGATTGTTTTCCGCCCAGTGGATTTAGTGGTTGTAAAAGGCAAGGGCATTCGGGTGATGGTATATGAGTTATTGGGGTTAAAAGGTGAAGTGGAACCCGAGGTGGAACAACAAAGTCTGGAATTTGCGATCGCCCACAAAAAGTACATGGCAAAGGATTGGTCGGTTGCGCTGGATTTGTTTGAGAATATTAGCCAGAAAAATCCTGCTGATGGATTGGTGGCACTGTTCATCCAAAGATGTCGGGATTATTTGCAAAATCCCCCTACTGCGGAATGGGATGGCAGCCATGAATTCAAAACCAAGTGATTGAAAGATGGTTTCAACTAGCATCCGCAAAGATTCATTTCGTGCCGAACCATCTTAATTTGCATTATTGGAAGTACCCCACAATATCGCCCGGTGGATATGATCCATCAGGCCTTCGGTCCGTTCCGGGTGCGGGCTAAAGCAGAAAACCTTTCCTTTGCCAAAAGTGCCGCATGCAATGGCGGTGGTTCCCTTCATGATCCCGGCTGGTGCGCCGTTCCTGGCTATTTCTGTTTCAAAGGTTGCAAGGTTTTTGTAATCGTCAATATCCGGGTTGGATGCCGGGGCAAGCAGCGGTCCCTGGTGATAGTAAATGGTTTCCTTTTCCGTTTCGACCCCTAGGATTTTTCTGGCCTCGGGAGATAGTTTGATCTCCACATTTCCAAACCCTCGGGCCCAATGCTTTCGGTCCAGAACTTTGGCATCAAGAATATTCAAGGACCATTCATAATCGCATGTGGCAAGATAAGCCCCTGCGCATATGCCCAGATAGCCTCCGCCATTTTTAACAAATTCCCGCACCTTATCCCGGCCTTTTTCGCCAAGGGCCTTGCCTTGTGCACCACCAGAGCCACCAGGCTGAATCAAAAGGTCGAATCCGGAAAGCTTTCCTTCTGCAATATCCTGTGCGTTAAGCAATGTTACCTTGAGGTCTGTATAGGAATTCAAGCCTTTTTGAAGTTGTTCTGAACTGCTGCTGATACCTTTATCAGAATAAAGAGCAACCCGGATTGGTTTAATTGATTGTGCCCAGGAAAAGTTCAGGCAGATTGTTGAAATAATAAGAGCGAAAGCTGTTCGACTCATAAACTATCCTTTGTAATTGGAAGTTATTTTAATTGTAAAAAGGCTCTGGTGTGTTTGTCCAATACCAAGGTCTTTCTGCTAAGGGTGGAAGGCTGAGACTTGGTGCAAGGAATTTGAAATGGAAAGCTGGTATAAAAGACCGTTTCGGTTAAGGCAATGGCTGTTGCTGTTTACCAGTATCATCATTTTTGCCACCGGCTTGATACTTACAATTCTGGCATTCATGGCTGAATTGGCGTTAGGCCAGGCCTATGTACAGGAAATAGGCAGCGAGCTTTCCCAAAACCTCGCCAGTATTGTGGAATTTACCATTGAGGAAGCTGAGGATTTTTGCAAAACCAGCAATATTTTTCTTTCCAGGTACCAGATCAATGAAACATCCCGCGACAGAATGGCCAGGTTTATTGCCGACCATATGTCCCAAAACCCGGGTCTGAGTTCAGCATTTTATACCGAGGAAGAAACAGGAATGTCTATCCAGGTTTATCAAGAGGTTCAACTGGAGATAAACCCCCGCTACAGACCTGGAAGTATCTTGCAAAAGAGGGAACTGCAAACAGTGAAAGTGTTTGTAGACGAGATAAAGCCTTTGTCTGGTGAAAAGAATTTGTTTGAGATTAAAAAATACGCAATAGATGACTACCCTTCAAAACCCCTCGAGGTCAAAACCTTAGAAAATTTGAATTTTCGAAGCAGGGATTCGTATCAAAAAGCCAAGCATCTTGATTCCAACACCTTGGGCGTTTGGACGGAATCCTATGAATTCCTTTACCGGGGTTTTAAGGGCAGTAAAAATGGCCTTACCTATTCAAGCCCCATGCGTAACCCTGAAGGTAAATTCCTTGGTGTTTTTGGGGTGGATATCCCAACCGACTGGTTGAGTGAATACCTGCACACTTCATTGCGCAAGATTGGGCGTAAAGGTATCCATTCCTTTATTTTTGAAAAAAGGCAAGATGGATCTTTCCGAATTGTTGCGCATTCGGAAAAAAATGAGGCGTTCCCCTTGAAACAAGATGGGGAACTCAGATTTTTATGCCCACCGAATGAGATGAGGATCAAGGTGGTGGGAGATATGCTTGAAAATATTCCACAAAAATTTAAGGACTACCAGGATAGCGACAATAGTGAAATGGTGATGTTTGATTCTGGGGGTAAAGAAATAGTGGGTGTTGTGAGGGATCTTTTTCCCGGCAGACCGCCGCAATTGGTAGTCTGTATCTACATGAGCAAACATGATCTTTTTGCCAATGCATATGCTCGTGCAAAATGGAACTTTTTTGCGACCCTTTTGGTTATGGGTTTAAGTGGGTTGGCATCTTTGCTAATGTCTCGCGCAACCTCGAAACCATTGGAAGGTCTTGCCGTTAGCGCTGATAAGATTGGCAAATTGGATTTTGCACCAAGGTTGGGAATGCAGTCTAGAATTTTCGAGGTTAGAAATCTTTCCAACTCCATGCAGCGCATGGAGATTGGCTTACAGTCCTTTATTCGCTATTTGCCTAAAAGCCTGCTGCAGAATTTGTTCGAAACAGGCCAGGGCGCAAAGCCCGGGGGGGTGGAGCGACTGTTAACTATCAGTTTCACCGATATTCAAGACTTCTCGCATTTTTCGGAATTAATGCCTCCCAATGAATTGGTGTTTCAGCTTAACCAGTATTTGGCATGTTTTTCCTCGGTTGTTTTGCAAAATGAAGGCACGGTGGACAAGTATATTGGTGATGCAGTGATGGCGTATTGGAATGCGCCGAATGAATGCCAGGATCATGCCTACTTAGCCTGTGTCGCGGCAGTTCGTGGAATGCAAAAACTGGAAGAGCTGCAAAAAACTTGGGCCAGCCAGGGTAAGCCAATTTTCAAAGCCAGGGTAGGCATTAATACGGGCAATGCGATTGTTGGGAACATAGGCACTGAAGAACACCTTAATTATACGGCAATCGGGGATAATATTAATCTGGCCAGCCGACTGGAAGGGTTGAACAAAACCTACGGCACTAGAATTCTTATTACCGAAGCAACATTATCCGAAGTAAGGGAAAGGGTTGTTGTTAGGCCTGTGGATTTGGTGGCGGTGAAGGGCAAGGGTATTCGGGTGATGGTATATGAGTTAATGGGTTTAAAAGGCGAAGTTAGCTCGGATGTGGAACATCAAAGTCAGGAATTTGCGGTTGCCCACAAAAGGTACATGGAGAAGGATTGGTCGGGTGCGCTGGATTTGTTCGTGAATATAAGTTTAAAAAGCCCCACTGATGGTTTGGTGGCACTCTTCATTCAAAGATGTCGGGATTATTTGCAGAATCCCCCCGGTGCGGGATGGGACGGCAGCCAGGAATTCAAAACCAAGTGATCAGGCGATGGATTGAACCAATGCGGGTAAATCAGCGACTGATTTCACAAGGAAATGCGCGCCGGCCTGAAGGAACTTCTCCGCAACGTGATGGGTTCGGCTTTCTTTTTCCTTCAGATTCAAGCCTTCAAATTCCGCATGAGACAATCCCATTTCATTTCCTGTCTGGGTGACACCCACAGTGATGCAACCTGCGTTTCTGCCCGCATGAATTCCCAGTGGTGTGTCGTCCACCACTAAAATCCGGTCCATGGGATAAACACCCAATGTTTCGGCGGCGCGAAAATTCAACCAGGGTGCGGGCCTTCCCGCTGCTACCTCATCGGAACATACGATTACTTCTGGCTTGTAACCCTGGCTTTCGGCAATTGGTGCAACGACCGCCATCAGTTCGCGGGTGTAGCCGGTGGTGGAACCAATTCGCATTCCCTGTTTTCTGCACCATGTAATGGCATCCGCCACCCCTGGAATCACATCAGAAAAATTTGACAGGACCGATTTTTGTAGGGGCAGGAAGGATTCGTACAAGTATCCCACATCAGCATCGGTGGGAAGTTTGCCTTTTGCCTTATGCCAGGCATTCCGAACCCTGGGCATTTCCAAAACAGATGCGATGTGTTCACGCTTGGCCTTGCCCATGGGGCCGCGAGCTTCTGCCTCGGTGATGGGAACACCCGACTTGGAAAAAATCTCAAGGAAGACCTGCGTGGGTGCCCTGCTTCCAAAATCCACCGTGGTTCCGGCCCAGTCCAAAATAATTGCGGTGAACCTGCTCATGTGGTTTTTCCTAGGGTGATTTTATTCCAGAAACTGTCCGCGATTCCGAAGGACATGGTCATGCCTGAACCACCGGTTCCTGTGCAAACATGCACACGATCCATGGGGGAGGATTCGTAAACATATTGATCCGGGTGCTTGGCGTAGATGCCGTGCCAGCGCCTGCAGATGGTCCAGTCGGGCAGGGTGATGATTTTCCTCAATTCGGTAAGGATCAGCTCATCGATAATCAACTTGTCAAAGGGTTCGATGTTTTCAGCATATTCATGGGAATCGCCAAGAATCACCTCCCCATTATCATCCTGAGAAGCCATCACATGGATGCCGTATTTGTCCAGCCTGGGTTCTTCCGCGGCAATGCGTTGGCTCAGTGCGGCTAGGCTTTTGCAAACCTGAAAGTTTTTGTAATGGCGTAGTGTCAACCCGCTGGCAATGTGCGGGCCAATGCGCCAGCCATCCTTTTGCGGAATTGTCGCAAGCATTTGAAGTTTGCAAGGCTTGATGCCAGAGTTATTGAATTGATTCGGGAATAAAGCCTTAAAGTCAGTACCAGTGCAAATCACTACAAGGTCGAAGGATTTTTTCTGGCAACCATCCTGTAGGTAATGAATTCCCGGACCGTTGGCGCCCAAATCAATCCATTGAGCCGCAACACCAAAGTGGATGGTAATGCCCGGCTGGCTGGAAAGCCAGTTGGCAATTTGGTGCGACGCATTGCGTGGGTTGACTCCCAATTCCGTGGAACTGTAAAGCCCACCTAGAAGGTTTTCCGGATTGGCCGCAGGGGTAAGTTTCAAGGTTTGTTCACGGTTAAGAAGTTTGCAGTCGTAACCGGAGTTGCGCGCCTGTGCCTGAAATTCCTCAAGCACGCTCCATTCATCCTGCCTGTGGGCCAGGTGGATGGATCCACATGGGTTTAGCCAGAAACCTGCCTTGGCGGATAGTTCTTTCCAAATGCGGGCGCTCTCCAAGGCAGTTTGCAGGGCAATACCCGTGGGTTGGCCGATTGGCCATACCATTCCAAAATTTCGAATGCTTGCTCCCTCTGCGCGCTGGTTTCTTTCAAACAGGGTTACTTCATGCCCCCTGGAAAAAGCCGCGTAAGCATGTGCAAGACCAACAATACCGGCGCCAACAATTCCAACCCTCATGGTCGGTTTCCCTTCGTTTCCAACAAGGCTGCCTCTAGTTCCGGTTTGAAATCTTCTACCTCGGGAGTCTTGAATAGGGGATCCTTTGCCAGTTCATCCAGTTTTCGCAGGGCAACCGCTTCCCGGAAGAAACGATGTTTTTCAAACTGGCCGCATTCCGATTCATTCATGGGCCCACCCTGAAGCTTAAGGCTCAACACGGATGGCTGGCTGAGAGATTCAAAATAATCCGGCTCGCGGGAACATAAATAGCGCTTGGCACTTACATGCATTCGCACGGCTTCCACCACTTCGGGTTTGAAATACTTTTCCAACCAGGCCGCGCCCAATTCCTCGTGCTGGTCATCAATGCCCTTGGAAGGTGCATCATCCGGAAAGTGATGAAGCAGGTGGCCGATGTCGTGCAAAAGTGCTGCCGCCACCTGGCAGGGTGCCAACCCCAGCTTTCTGGCATGGGTTGCTGCCTGTAGCCCGTGTTCTGCCTGGGTAACCGCCTCACCACCATATTGCGAGGATCCATGTTTATTAAACAAGTCGATCAAGCGATCAACGACTGTCTGACTATTCATGAATATTTCACTCCCCGTACAAGAATGTCAGGATAGACTGGAACATATGGAACAGCAAGGAACCAATATCGATTTTAACTGGTTTTCATGACAACCACTCATCCAAGAAAAGAACTTGCCAATGCTGCCTGGGCGATCTTTGCCGCCTTCGGTGCTTACTTCTGCATGTATGCATTCAGAAAGCCTTTTACCTCGGGTTCCTACACGGGGCTAACCATCCTCGGTGCAGACATGAAAACCATGCTGGTTACCTCGCAGGTGTTTGGCTACATGGTCTCAAAGTTCCTTGGGATCAAGGTGGTTTCTGAACTTCCCCCCCACAGGCGTGCAGTGGCATTACTGGTGATGATAGGCTTGGCGGAGCTTGCGCTAGTGGGCTTTGCTATTGTTCCCGCTCCATGGAATTGTCTGTGCCTGTTTCTGAACGGGCTTCCCCTTGGAATGGTATTTGGGTTGGTGCTTGGTTTTCTGGAAGGCAGAAAGCTTACCGAAGCATTAACTGCCGGGCTTTGTGCCAGCTTTATCCTGGCGGATGGGGTGATGAAATCGGTGGGTACCTCGCTGCTTCAGGCGGGGGTATCCGAATTCTGGATGCCTGCGTTTGCCGGGGCTTTGTTTATGATACCCATCCTTGGCTTTAGCTGGATGCTTTCCCGCATTCAGCCCCCGACCAGCCAAGACATGGAAGCCCGGGCTGAAAGAACCACCCTGAACCATGTGGAAAGAAAATCACTGTTTCAAAAGTATGCGGTTGGTTTAGTGTTGATAGTATTCACCTATTTGCTGGTAACCATTCTTCGCAGCATTCGGGCGGATTTCATGCCTGAACTTTGGAAGGGGCTTGGGCAGACTATCGATGCGAAACTATTCACAACCACGGAAATCCTGGTGGCTATCGGGGTGTTGGTGGTGCAGGGCAGCATGGTTTTCATCAGGAACAATCGGGCAGCTTTTTTCATATCGCTGGCAACCTGCCTGATTGGTTTTATTCTGCTGATGCTTTCCTTGGTTTGCTGGAACCTTGGGAAAATAACCCCATATCTACTGATGGTTGGTTTGGGTTTTGGTCTTTACCTTCCCTATGTGGCGGTTCATACCACGGTATTCGAGCGGCTGTTGGCAATGACCAGGGATAAGGGCACCATCACTTATCTGATGTATCTTGCGGATTCCTTCGGTTACCTGGGTTATGTGGCAGTGATGTTGCTCAGGGGCTGGTTGGGAAATCAGGAACACTTCAAGGATTTCTATTTCGCATTATCGTGGTGGTTTGCCATCATTTCGATAGTCAGCCTGGCGGGTGTGGTCTGGTTTTTTGCCCGCACCGGTCATCAACATTCCAACAAGGCTTCATCGGTATGAAGGAACTTGGCAAAGTATTACTGTTTGAGGGTGAAACTGGCAGGCTCCGCCTTGTGGAACTACCCAAACCAGCCATTGGCGAAACAGAGGTTCTCGTTCGTGTCGAGGCAGCAAGTATCTGTGGCAGCGACCTTCATTCCATCCATGGTAAACGAAAGGTTCCCATTCCCACAATCCTTGGACATGAAATCGTCGGGGTGGTCGAAGCTATCGGTAGCAAAGTGAACCCTGAGGATATTCTTGGCCGGAAGATAATACCAGGCGACCGCATCACCTGGTCGGTGGTGGCGAATTGCGGTAGCTGCCAGTTGTGCCAACAGGATATACCCCAAAAGTGTCTTCATTCCGTTAAGTATGGGCACGAAGCCTTGAAGGAAGGTTCCCACTGGAATGGTGGGTTTGCCCAGTGGTGTGTTCTGGTGGCGGGTACGAAAATGGTGAGGCTTCCCGAAAGTATTCCGCTGGAGGTGGCCTGCAGCACTTCCTGCGCGACAGCAACCATCTGCGCGGCAATCGATGCCGTGGGTGATGTTCGCGGAAAAAATTGTTTCATTTCCGGTGCCGGGTTGCTGGGCCTTCAGGCGGTCGCCCGCTGTCTTTCATTGGGGGCCGGCAAAGTCTATTGTTCAGATCGCATGGAAAATCGGTTGCAGCTTGCAAGGGCCATGGGCGCGGAAACCATCCTGACAACCAACTCCGGTGATCTGGAAAAGGTGAAATCGGTGGATGTCTTTGTGGAGCTTTCAGGCGCTACCGAGGCTTTTGATCTGGTTTATCCGCGCCTTGCCATTGGGGCAAAAGTTGTTCTGGTAGGGGCGGTGTTCCCTGTGCCGGACAACCATTTCAATATGGAATACCTAATCCGCAGAATGATCACCATTCGAGGGGTTCACAATTACGCACCCAGACATCTCGGCATGGCGGTTGAGTTCCTTGAAAAGTTCCATGAAAAGTACAAGCTTGCGGACCTGTTTGGCAAATGGTTCAAGCCCGAGGAACATGAACAGGCACTGCAATTGGCCACATCAGGCAGACATCACCGTGTGGGATTTCAGTTCTGAAAGAAGCTGGAATTAAGGTTCGTAATAAATGTCGGTGGCTGCGCCGAATTTTGCGGGCAATGGCATATTGGCCCATGCGGCGTCATCGCCGGTTCGCATTTGCCAGCGGCCGTGCAAAATCAGGCGATCCTTACCAAACAGCGCTGGTGCTCGAAGTGTTTCGCTGCCCTCCACTCGAATCACCAGAAGGTTGGCATCATCCTGCTGGATGATAGATTCCGGAATCTGGAAAGAAGAAGGACCACCCGCAAGTAGATGGCCATTCAACCAAGCCTTGGATGAACCGGTAATGCCCGCAAGGTTCAGTTTGATGGGATTGGTCATCCAATTGCCTGGCACATGGATATTGGCGCGATACCAGGCAACCTGAGAGTCTGGTATTTTTGCACCCGAGGTTACCTGAAGAACCACATTCTTCCAATCCTTGCTGGGGGCATTGGTTGGGCCATCTAATTCCTTATGGGATGCCTGCAGGCTGGAGGCTCGCTTGTCATTTTTGTACCGGAAAGGTTTACCCCCCAGAAACTGGTCGCTGGTGGTGGTTGGGCAGACATATTTCTCAATATGCGAAATGATAAGGTCGGTTCCAGAAAGATGATCGACATACGGCCAGCGATCAGGGTTGTACATCGCATCGGTCATGTCGCGAACAAGAATGGCGTTCTTCCCATTCTTGGCCATCTGTCGAAGCCCAAACGGCCTGCCCAGTACGCACATATTCACATGCACCCCAACCAGTATCACATTGTCGATCTTTCGTGATTCCAAAATGTTCCAAACTTCGTCACCCTTGTCACTGATGAAGTCGTTGTCTGCGGCGATCTCTATCAGCTTGGACTGGGCTTTCCATGGAAGCTTGGGATTGCGTCCCAGGGATTTTAGTTTTTCAGCCCACTCGGCGTGTTCCTTGGGATCATCGTCCTCGCCACCATCGGACTGGTCGATGGGGTAGGTTCCTTTTTCTTCCGCGGGAATGCGGGAACACCAATTCTTGATCTTGTCTGGATATTTTGCCGCCATCGGCGCCTCCATGGCGCGCTTTCTGGCTGGGTGATCCTTGTAAGTTTCCATGCAATCGCTGGGCGAATGAATCACGGTCACGCCCTTGCCACGCAAATGCTTCACAAGTTCATTCATTCGCGGTGCAAATTCCTCAAGCCTTCGTACAGCGTTCAGGCAATGATGATAATCCCAAACATCACACACAATAATGGCAGTTTTGCCGGGGTTCCAACTGGTGGGTTTTTCCTGGGTGGTGAACGAGTCCGGTTTCTGCGGCATGATCACCCGGGATCTTGCGGTAAACTTTAGGTCTTCAGCGTTCGCAATGGAAATGGTCATGCTTAGTGTTATGCCAGCCAGAAATAAACGAAGCAAAGGCATGGGGAGTCTCCGAAGGAGTTTTTACCTAGGTGTGAAAGTTGATGATATGTTAACAGGGCAAATAAAGTCGGGGCATAAAAAAAGCCGGGGAGTTAAACCCCGGCTTGTTATTTTCAACAACCTGTTACTTACTTCTTGCCCGCTGTAGCGGCGGGTTTCTTCTTCTTGGAAACCAAAGGAGCCTTCTTGGGGGTTTCCATCAACCTTGGTGGAACACCCAACTTGGTGTCGTAGGGTTTGCGAAGCTTGGCCTTGCGAACCTTGGTGCGCTTCTTCCAAGTGCTTGTACGGGGACGCTTTCTTGCCATGATATTTCTCCTGACAGTAACCAATCACAATTACATGATGAGAATTTTATAGCAATTCAGGGCTTTTTGGGTAAGACAGATTATCAATCTTTTGCTTGGTTTGGGCTTAATCATGTCATTAAAAGTAAGAATTGCTCAAAAAATAGCCTTATTTTTGCTTCTGTTTTCTGTTTTTGAAGTAAAAGCCGCCCCTGCGGATGCCCCAAAGCCATGCAATGTTATTATTTTTACAGCAGACGATATGAATGGGGACAGTCCGGGTTGGATGGGAAATCCCCTAAAGCCCACGCCTAATTTGGATGCTTTCGCGTCCACCGCATTTCGATTTGTAAACCACCATGTCACTGTGCCGATCTGCCAGCCTTCCAGGTCTGCCTTAATGACAGGGAGGGTTCCTCACAGAAATGGTGCCTTGGGATTCAATCCCATTCATGTTGGTGTGCCTACCTTGGTGAAGATGTTGAAGGAAAAAGGTTATCAGACTTCTGTCATCGACAAGTTCCCCCACATGATGCCTGAATCGGAGTTCCCCTGGGATACCAAGGGACGCCAGTCTGGTAAGAACCCGCCCTTGTTTAAGAAACAGGTTGAAGAGGCCATTCAGACTGCGAAGTCATCCGGCAAGCCGCTTTTTCTGAATGCCAACATTACAGATCCGCATAGACCTTTTCCCGGGAGTGATTCTGGTAAGATCAATACAAAGAAAAAAGCGGAGGGAACGGATGAGAATCAAGGCAGGCCTCTCAGGGTGTTTAAGCCAGATGAAATCCAGGTCCCTTCCTTTTTGGAAGATATTCCGGATGTCAGGCGCGAGATAGCTCAGTACTACACCGCAGTTTCCAGATTGGATCAAACATTTCAGGGAGCCATGGAAGCGTTGCGTGCGGCGGATATGGAAAAGAACTCTATCATTCTTTTTCTTTCCGACCATGGCATGAGCATGCCTTTTTCCAAGGCTTCGGTGTATCGCAACGGAACCTGGTCGCCTTTGTTGGTTCGCTTTCCGCAAATGCCCGCTGCTAAAACCATGGAGGAGTTTGTCTCCAGCATTGACATTCTTCCCACCGTTCTGGATGTGTTGGGAATGCCTCATCCGCAGGGTTTGGATGGACGATCCCTTTTACCCTTGATGAAGGGTGAAAAACAAGCCGGCAGGGATTATGTGGTTACTCATGTCAACACGGTAAGCAGTGGCAAAAGTTTCCCCCAAAGATGCATTCGCAACAGGGATTATTCCCTGCATTTTCATGCCTGGACGAACGGCCAGCCGATTTTTCGCGTGGAAGCCATGAATGGAATCACATTTAATGCTCTCGCCAGTGCAGGTAAAAACAACCCTGCCATTCAAGCCAGAGTTTCCCAGTATCAAGTTGGAGTTCCGCTGGCCCTGTATGATCTAACGAATGACCCCGATGAACGCAAAAACCTTTTGAATGAAACAAGGCTTGAGCTTCAGTTGGAACGTCTGGCCGGTTTGCTTCTGGATCACATGGAAAAAACGAATGACCCCCAGACCATGAACTTCAAAAAGGCTCTTCAGGCAAGAAAGGCAGTTCAAAAATGAATTGGAACCTTGGATGGATGGCGAGCTTATTGTTGTTGGGGGCGGCTTCCCTTGGAAACGCCACGGACAACCCTCCCAATATTCTTATCTTTCTGACGGATGACCTTGGGTATGGCGACCTTGGCTGTTATGGCCACCCGAAAATGAAGACCCCCAGCTTGGATGCCTTTGCCAAACAAGGAGTGCGGTTCACGCAGTGTTATTCCGCCAGTGCGGTTTGTTCTCCCTCACGGTCCGCCATTCTTACTGGCCGCACCCCATACAGAAATGGCGTCTTCACCTGGATTCCCGAAAACCGTGACCTTCATCTTCGCAAAAGTGAGATCACTCTTCCCAAGCTTCTAAAGGAGGCGGGTTACTCCACCTGCCATGTTGGCAAATGGCATTTGAACAGCCACTTCAACAAACCAACCCAGCCACAACCCAATGATCATGGCTACGATCACTGGCTTGCCACGCAAAATAACGCCGCCCCTTCTCATGTGTTTCCCACTAACTTTGTTCGTAATGGCCAACTCATTGGGAAAGCCGATGATCTTTCCGCACCCTTCATCGTCAAGGAAGCTTCCAACTGGCTGGCCAACGGCAGGGATCCCAAGAAGCCATTCTTCCTGTGTGTGTGGACCCATGAACCCCATTACCCGATTGCCAGTTCTGATAAGTTTCGCGCCCTTTACCCGGATATTACCGACAAGGTTCAACGGGAGCACCATGCCGATGTAAGCCAGATGGACGATGCGTTTGGCAAAATGATGAAAACATTGGAAGACCTCAAACTTGCTCAGAACACCCTGGTGTTTTTCACCTCGGATAACGGACCTGAGGGCGATGGAGTAACTTCACCGGGCCGTGGTTCCACCGGTGGTTTGCGGGGGCGCAAGCGAGCGGTGTACGAAGGTGGAATTCGTGTTCCGGGAATTCTGCGCTGGCCCGGCAAAGTTAAGGAAAACATCACTTGCGATGTTCCTGTCATTGGCTCTGACTTGTTTCAAACCTGTCTCAAGGCGGCAAATGTGAAGGCTCCCACCGATAGGGTGATTGATGGTGGCAACATCATGGAAGCCTTGGATCAGGGCCAGGTGCAGCGTTCAAGGCCGTTGTATTGGCGTTGTAACATTGCCCCAGGCATGATGAAAGTTGCCATGCGTGTGGGGGATTGGAAAATTGTCGCCAACGAGGCCATGACCAAGTTCGAGCTTTACAATCTGAAAAGTGATCCCACAGAGAAGGAAGACCTAGGCCAGCGCGAATCTGCAAAACTAGCAGAACTGACCGCCACCATGAAAAAACTGAATGCGGAAATCGAAGCGGAAGGGCCAACCTGGTGGAAGAATTACGCCGAGGGCGGTGAAAAGAAAGGTAAAAAGAAGGCACCATGATGTTCTCAGCTATCTTTGGTTGCGGGATACTATTTCTTATGCCTTCGCAAAACGAGAAATCCGCCTTGAACATCACTCAAGAGCAGGCTTCCAAATTTGCAACCCTGGCGTTGAAGAATATCCACAGGGAATACCCCAACAAGCCCAACAATGTGCTGGCCGGGCCGGAAGAGGTTTTACCACCTTCCAAGCTTTACCCGGCTTTTTATGGCAGCTTTGACTGGCATAGCTCGGTGCATGGCCATTGGATGCTGGTGCGTTTGCTGAAGAAATTTCCTCAATTGGCACAGGCGGAGAATATCCGCACGGCGTTGGCAAAGAGCCTTACCGCCGAAAACCTGCGGGGTGAGGCTGAGTTTTTCAAAAAGCCTGAAAGCAAATCGTTTGAACGCCCGTATGGCTGGTCCTGGTTTTTGAAACTCGCCTTGGAATTGCATACCTGGGAAGACACCCAGGGAAAGGCGTGGGCCAGAAACCTGAAGCCCCTCGAGGATTTGATCGTAATGCGATACATGGAATTCTTCCCCAGGCAAACCTATCCCATTCGAAGTGGTGTGCATTCCAACACTGCCTTTGGACTGACATTTGCCCTGGACTATGCGCGCGGAATGAAAAACAGGGAACTCGAGGAAGTTCTGGTGGCAGTGGCAAAAACCTACTATCTGAAAGATAAGGCAATCCCTGCCCAATGGGAACCTGATGGCGCGGATTTCTTTTCCCCCAGCCTTATGGAAGCGGACTTGATGCGCCGCATACTTCCACCGGAAGAATTTGCCACTTGGCTGGGTGCATACTACCCGGGTCTTCAAAAAGGTGAACCCGCAACCCTCCTACAACCTGCAAAAGTTTCGGACCGTTCCGACCCGCAGATTGTTCACCTGGATGGATTAAACCTTAGCAGGGCCTGGTGCATGGCAAGTATTTCCAAGGCGCTTCCTGCTGCGGATCCACGAGGGAAGATTCTTATGGAATCCGCCAGGCTTCATGCCGGTTCGGCCTTGGAGCATGTATCCAGCGGAGATTATGCTGGCGAACACTGGCTTGCTTCGTTTGCCGTCTACCTTTTGACACTACAGGAGTAGTTTAGCGTGGCAAAAACTAATGTGGTAGTTGTGCAGGAAATGCAATGCGAACCGGAAAAAGCATTCGATGCCTGGCTGAAGCCCGATATGGTCAAGAAGTGGTTTGGGCCTGGTTTGGGGGAAGTTACCAAGGCCTTGATGAGTCCGTGCAAGGGTGGCAGTTTTGTGATCATTCAGGATCGGCGTGGCATGGAGTTGGAGCATGGCGGGGTCTACACCGATTTTCAAAGACCAAACCGGCTGGCGTTCACCTGGGGGGTTCCAAAGCATTCCCAGGAAACCAGCCATGTTGTTGTGGAGATTGCTCCCAAGGGGCCCCACTGCGAGGTTTGTCTGACTCATGAATTGCTTCCCCACTGGGAAAACTACGGCGAAAAAGTACGGGAATCCTGGGCCAAAATGCTGACAGAGATGAGAAAATTATTAGTCTGATAGCAGTTTATTTTTCATCACTTGAACTTGGCATCAGGAACTCTGTAACCTTACGGGTGTTGAATAACTCAGTGATATTTCGTTTCACATACATTTTGGAGATTTCCATGAAGAGTTGGATGTTGGCTTTGGTGGCTGTTGGCTTGGTGTGTTTGGCGGGAAATGCCGATGCTGCAAAGAAACCCATGAAGGGCACCATTACCAAGGTTGAAAAGGATAGCGGCGCCGATACCGGAACCATCACGGTGAAGGTGGAACCCAATAAGAAAAAGAACCCCGATGCTCAGCCCGAGGAAAAGAAATTCAAGATCACGGATTCCACCAAGCTGGAATCGGTTTCCGGCAAGAAGAAAGACACCACTGCCACCTCGGCGAAGTTCAGCGACCTTGCCGAAGGCAAGACAGTTGCGGTGGATGCCGGCAAGGGCAAGAAGAACAAAGGTGCCCAGGGGGTGAAGATTTTTGCCTCCAAGAAGAAAAAGAAGAAAACCAACACATAAGGCATATTCAGGAGTTTTTAGTATGACAGTATTGAAAAATCTTTGCGCATGGGGACTTGGCTTTGTAATTGCCGGAATGGTGATTGCCGCCGAAGAAATTAAGGCACCCAGCACCACCAAGCTTGCGGTGGGCAAGGTTCTGTTTGTGGATCCCCTGAATACCGCGTTAAATGGTAGCTGGAAGGTTGCCAAGGGAAAGTGGGAACTTTCCGAGGGAGCCATCAAGGGGTCTGAATTGAAATCAGACATGCATGGAGCAGTTGCCCGTCATGATGTTGTCTTCAAGGATGGCATCATTGAGTTTTCCTTCAGGCTGGATGGTGCCAAAAGCATCAGCCTTAGCATGAACGCCAGCAAGGGACACATTTGCCGTCTGGCGGTAAGGCCAACCGGTTTCTCGGTGGTGAAGGATGCTCAGGATAAGAAGGCGGGCGATAAATCCGCCGTTCTTGGTACCTGTGATGTAACCATCAAGCCGGGTGAATGGCACACCATGGTACTGGAACTTGCCGGCGACGAAATGATTGCCACCATGGATGGCAAACACAAGGCCAGCGGTTCGAATGCCGCGGTGAACAAGGAAAAGGCCAACCTTGGTTTTACCGTGGCTGGCGAAACCGCCTCTTTCAAGGGATTGAAAGTCTGGGCGGTGAAGTAAGTTTCGATTTTCACTTTTATAAAGGCCGGCCTTTTGGTCGGCCTTTTTTATTGGCAAAATGATTCTGAAAGAAAACTTTATTTTCGCTCGCTAAGAAGTTTTAAAACCCGTTCTTTCATGGCCTTGGTGGCTACTTTGTGGTTAAGCACCTTCTGGCTTGCGGCTTCCAACTCGCTAATTGGGGTGCTGGATATTCCATAAAGGGCTTCAAAGTATTCCACCGCCATCATCGCTCCAAAAATACTTATCTCAGGGTTCTCAACCGCAGCTTTAAGAAGCTCCAGGGTTTTTCTGCGTGCATCCAGGGCCTCGGCTGGCATTTGCATCAAATCATAATCATTCGCCAATCGATTCCAGAGACGGCCTTTTTCATGGATGGGCACAAAAGGTATCTGGTTTTTGGTGAAGGTGGTCGCTTCCTTGTACATTTTGCGCTGACGGTAAAAATCTGCCACAAGTTCATGGGCCTTGGCTTTGTAATCATTTGCCGAGTATGGAATTTTCATGGCCCGTTCAAATGTGTCATTTACATCACGAGGTTTGGAACTGGAATCTTTGCACAAAGCTTCCAATTGTAAAACCATGGCGATGGAAAGCTGAAATGTGGTTGCATGCTCATCCTTGATAACTGTTTGGGCCAATTCCCTAGCCTCTGCAAATTTGGATTGATGTACCTTTAAGGTGGCTAGCAAATTAGCTGATTCCAATTGGACTACTGCAGGTGTTTCTTTGGATAAATAACAGCTCACCAGAGTTTCCATTTCCTTGGGTTTGCTTTTATAAACATTTAGGAATTCCTTGCGGAGGGCTGATAGTTCGGTGCTTGAAATTCCGGTTCGCGCCTTTGATTCCGGGGAACGGAAAACAGTTCTAACCCAAGCCCTTAGCAAACCAGCACCGTAGGCGCGTGCCATCTCCGGGTCCAATGCCGGTCTGGACTGGGTATAAGGCACCTCCAGAGTTGCGGATAACATCGCACCTTCCAAGGTCGCCATAAAGTGGGAATTTATACGGCGGTCCAGTGCATTTGCCTTGGAAGGATCCACTAGCAAGTTTATGGGGACCATAATTTCCTGGGGTCTTTCCTCTCGAATCCATTGGATCCATTCATTCAGGTTTTGCTTGATAAGTGGCAAGCCAAAACCAAGAAAATGAAAAGCCTCATGAATATCGCCCCGAAGTGCCGGGCAATGGAAATCAACGGAATAACGAATTTTCTGAAGATGGGCCAGTTCCTGAATGGCGCGTATTTCAGGGAAGATGGGGTTTTCGCCATAATCCCTGTTATGATCATGAGGATTGCGGTTCTTACCCTGATCGCCATTTTGAACGCCATCTTTATCAACCATGGGAACCGCAAAGAGGGCATACCTTTTACGGAATTCCACTCCAAAGTAGGAATCCGAAAGGGCTTCTCCTAGAAACCCCTCAAGCACATAACTGGCCATCGATTCACAGGCGTGATGCCTTGCGGTAACCAGCATGGTTTCCACACCGGGGCCCGGGTTTCCTATTCTTAATAATTCCACCGTTCTTCCCGATCGGGTTTTGGCAAGTTCGCTTATTTGTAAATGTTTGTTACCAGCTTGGTTTTTTAAAAAGTGATCAAGGTTCTCCTGAAGGTAGGGAATAGCAACCGCAAATCGCACTCGCTGGTTTAGGACAGAAAACTCATGACTGAATCTTTCCGAGGAAGTTGTTAGTTCCACATTGGCTTTACCAAGCCAGCGCCAGCTTTTTCCATCATCGATACTTATGGCAGGACCTTGAACCCCGATTTTTTGTGGCTTGCCCAGGTCAAAGATGTATTTGCCCGGCTTGGTAACCTCTGCCTCGAAATACCAGTAGAACCATGGTTGGCCCTCTCGCAAGTCTGGATTCAGATAAACCGTTGAGCCTTCAATTTTTGAAAGAACGATATTCCCCCCGGGAAACGAGGCGTTAATCTTTATATCCGCGGCACTTAGACATAAACAATGAGTTAAAAACACTGGAAGAATTAGCAGAAAAACGGAGCATGGATTCTTCATGGAAGTGCAATTTGGCAGAAAGATGAATCATGAAACAACAAGGCTCGTAATTGATAATTTTATGATACTTGTTTTCAATCTACCGCAACAATTGATTTTTATTATGTCGTGAATGCGCTACGGGAATGAATGTAAGTGTTGTTAATGTTTAAAACCTTGAATCCTTGGGCCAAACTTACCTGCTTCCCTTGGTCCACTGTTTTTCAAGTTCTTCCCAGGTTGGTGAATTATCTTCGGGAAGATTTCGTAGCACCGTAGAACGCTCCGTAACTTGCGTGAATTGCTTGACGATCTCCGTTGTCATTTGCCAAAGGGCATGGCGGAAGTTTGCCTTGGCGGCTACCTCCACCATCTCTGAATAGTGCAATCCGCCGGAAATAGTTCGCAGCGATTCATTACAATCCAACCCCATCGCTGTCTGGGTTAGTTCCAGCTCCTTAAGAATGGTTGAATTGTAGGTTTTCATGTACCGGCGATTTTCCAATAACACAGCCCTGAGCAGATCCATCTTTTCAGGAACCCAGCCATCCTTGAAAAACTGCCCCAGTTTGCCTTGTTGCTTTCCGATACGCATGTGATGGAACTGGACTGGTTCGATCGGGGTGTCCGCCAGGTCGGAAAGTATAGAGGGCCAATCGATTTTCAATTCCTTGCGGCCGATCTCATGAAAAGTTACCAGATCCTGGATGGGACGATTGCGGGGTGTGTATTTGCCATTCACCAAGTTCAGGTCCACACCGGGTCGAATGGATTTGATCATGCAATCGCTGACAATATGAACCAGCGTGCCAAGCAAATAGGCAAGTTGCCGGCCTCCGGGGCCAAATAATTCCCGGGCATCCTCGATGACCATGGCCATGTATTCTGACAGATGATCCCAGGGGATCATCAGGTGTTGGTCCTCCTTGACCCAGCCGAAAACCAGATGCGCCCTGCCATAGAACTGGTTGTGAATTTCCCTGGGTGTGAAATCCTGGTTACCCAACTTCAGTTTCCAAGGTTGGACACCGCCACCCGTGATGGGACTTTTAGCGATGGGTGCTGTGCCGTAGCCTACTTCTGCGCCCGTATCTACGCAGATGGCTTCCGGCATGGTCTGGATATCGCAACCCAGATAAGCCCCGGCAAGGTAGCTGGCCCAGTTTTTGCCAATAAGGCTTGTGATCGGCAACCGGCGCGCACTGGCAGCCTTTGCTGCAAGTACCGCATACATGGTGTGACCGATGATGCCGCTCATGAATCAGCCTTTGGGCGGTAGGTGGTAGGCAAGGTTATAATCTTGGGGCGGCGGGCTTGATGGGTGCCTGATCATTCTTTGCGCCAATCGCTTTCACCTTGCGCATGAACACCTTGTCGCCGGCGGTCACGAAAAGAATATCGTGGTTTTCACCACCAAAGCAAAGATTGGAACATTTGCCATTGGGCGTGGGAATGATGCAAAGCACCCTGCCCGCCTGATCACATACCTGCACCCCCATGCGGGTGGCAACATAAAGCCTTCCCTGGGTGTCGGTGCGAAGCCCATCTGCGCCACTGTCATCCGCGCTGTCGTGCACATGCAGGTGATAATACTTTTGTTTGTAGGCAAGTGAACCATCGGCCTTGATCTGATAGCTGTAAACCCAATGTGATCTGCTGTCCGCGACATATAACAGGGATTGATCAGGAGAAAGGGTGATGCCGTTGGAAAACTTCAGGCCTGTATCCACCACTTTCTTTTCCCCCTTGGGATTGATGTGCCAGATTTTGCTGGGTTCTTTGCCATCCCAGCCCGGGTTGGTCACATAGATATTACCATCATGCCGAACCACCATGTCGTTGCCCTTGAATCCCTCTGCAATCACACTGCTTTTGCCGTTCGCATCATAGGCAAGAATCTGCTCCGTTGCAGCAGCAACAGCATATAGTTTTCCATCGGGGCCAAAGCGCTGGCCATCGCCACGCTTGGAATCCGCAATAAAAAGGGAGATCGAACCATCCAAGGCACGCTTGTAAGTTTTGCTTTGGGGAACATCGTTGAAAAAAAACTCTCCCTTGGGATTGGAACATGGTCCTTCGGAAGCTTTCATGCCATCCTTGACCAGTTTCCAATCCTCGCCCGGAATCAGGATCTCCTGCATTTGGGAGGAACCCAGGCCAGCCTTGATGGGGTTGGGATAATCCTTCCAAAGCCATTTCATGGCTTCGGGGAAAAGTTCCGTTGCATGTTTACCGTTATGGCCGCCATCACCCCACACATGCTTGACTTCGTACCCGGCAAAGGCAAGAGAACGCTCCAGAGATTGGTTGGCCATCCACCAGTCCCCACCGTAAATGTTGAGATCATTGGAGCCATCTTCCAGAAAAACTCGCAGGGCTTTTGGTTCATATTTGCGAACCAATGTGGAATATTGGTGACCGCCCCGCAGGCCAACATAAGTACCAATGGCACTGAAAACGCGGGAGAAGGCATCGGGTCTTTCCCAAGCTGCGGTGAAAGCGCAAATGGCGCCCGAGGATGAACCGGCTATGCAACGGTCGTTGCCCTTTTGGGAAAGTTTGATCGCCCTACCATCGCTGGCGGTTTTCTTTTCCACATCGGGAAGAAGTTCCTCGAGCAGAAAGCGGGCATAGTTGTCGCCCAGACCATCGTATTCATAGCTGCGGTTGAAACGATCCAGCGCGTTGTCGTTGGGTGCCTTCACCCTGCCATGCATAATGAACACGCCAATGGTAACCGGCATGTGTTTTTCATGGATAAGTTTGTCAAACACTTCAGGGGCTTTGTACTGAACACCATCCTGGTTGATGTAAACACAGGCTGGCTTGGAAGGATCATACTGCCTGGGAATGTAAACCCAATAATCTCGATAAGTGCCGGGGAAGATTTTGCTTTTCTCAAAGGAGAATTTAAGGACTTCTCCCTTGGGTATGGAGGTGTCGGCACCTGTACCGGGAAGCACCCAAAGGAGGCCGATAAGAAGAGTTGCAATCGCAAAAGATTTTGAAGTCATGAAAGAAACCCCTTGTTTAAAAGCAAATTTGAATGCCATCATAAGCGTTTTGTTTTTACTTCCCACACTAATCTGCTATGAATAATGAGTTATATTCACCGTTACATAAGAAATGATCATGAACCACCGCTCTCCCAAGTTGTTCTGGATTGAATCAATTTCCCTCAAAGGATCCATCACACCGGTGGTGATGCCGAATGTTTTATTGTTTGGCTTGATCACTCTGGTAATCTGTGCCGCTGATCATTTTGTGGAGTATTTGTTTGATACCAAGATGGGTATTGAAATTGGCCCTCACGAGGTGGCTGGCGCATTCCTTGGCTTGTTATTGATTCTTCGTACCAATGCCGGCTATGACCGTTGGTGGGAGGCCAGGAAGCTTTGGGGTGGTATTGTAAACCAAAGCAGGAATCTGGTGATAAGTGGATTATCCTATGGCCCCAATGATGCTGGCTGGCAAAAGGAATTTGCCAGGTGGGTGGCTGCCGCTCCTTTTGTGTTTCGCATCAGTCTCAGAGGCTGCCGTGAATGCGAGCACCTGGAAGATTTACTTGGCAAGGAAGAGGCGGGAAAGGTCTTTGCCGCCGAACATATGCCGACTTACGCCTTGGAAAAATTGGCCAGCCTTTTGAGTGAAGCCCGAGAAAAAGGCATGGATTCCTATGCGTTTTTGCAGGTGGATGAACAAAGGGCCCTGTTGCTGGATCACATAGGTGCTTGCGAGAGAATTTTAAAGACCCCCCTTCCGGGAGTTTACTCCATCAAGATTCGCAGGCTGATTTTGTTATTTTTTTTAACCCTACCTTTTGCGTTGATGCATAAGCTGGATACCGACTGGCTGATTCCTTTCGTGATCATGTTGGTGGCATATCCAGTTTTATCATTGGATCAGATCGGAATTGAACTTCAAAATCCATTCAAGCAGACGCACATGAACCATCTGCCATTAAGGGAAATCTGCCTGACTATTTCCAAGAATGCGATGCAGGCGCTGGAACAAAAACAGCCCCCTGCCTGATGGCAGGAGGCTGTGAAAAATAAGCCACCTTTAAGCAAGCTGTACTTTGCCATGGTTGTCGCAATGTCCGTTATGCGGATGATGTAGATGCCCATCAACCAGGTAATCGACATGGTCACCATGGGGAACTGCCTGATGGCCGCAATTGGGGCCATGCTTGTGACCTGAATCATGGCTCTGGCAGTTGTGACCGCTGGTGCATGAATCGGGGTTTTCCTGATTGACAGCAATTTTATGTTCTTCAACGGAAGCACCTTTCATGTGGTGCAGATGGCCATCATGCAGATAATCGACATGGCCTTCATGAATGATTCCCTGATGGCCACAGGATGGACCGTGGGAATGAGCGTGATTTTTACAATCGGACATGAGAAACCTCCTTGGGAATTAATGGTCGTGGTGTGATTCCAGTTCCGCGGCATGATCGAGCGCATTGTTGACCAGACTGGAAACATGCTGGTCCGCAAGCGAGTAAAAAAGCTGTTTGCCAGCCCTGCGCTTTTTCACGAGCCCTTCAGCCCTGAGAATGCGCAAGCGCTGTGAAACGGTGGAAAGTTTATCGTTTAATGCTTTGGCAATGTCGCTGACACAAGTTTCATTTTTATCCAAGACTTTGAGGATATGAAGCCTTGGGGCATCCGCCAGTGCCCTGAGCAGAGAGGCAGCACGTTCCAGTTGCAGTGCAAAGGGATCCATGCTTTCTCTGGGAATTCTAGATTTCATGGGAAACCAAATTCAAAACAAGAACAATCAAACACTTCATCATTTATTGTAATGTTGTATCGTCAAAAGATCAACCTCTTCTTGACCTTTTTCTTGGTCCTTTGCTTAGCGTCGCGAAATAAACCACGCCAGTAGCAGCGAACCTGCCAGAATCCCGCCAAATACCGCAAAATAGATCCACTTTGGAATGCCGGACTTTTTTCCAACGTAAGGTGACGTTTCCGCAGTGTGAAATTCACTGAATGGATTGGATTCAGTTGCTTCCTCTTCCTGGGTTTTGGCCTTGGATAGTTGAATTGCAAGATCCCGAAACTCCGCTACCTCGCGCATGGCCTTGAACGGGCCTTCCTTTTTTTTGCTCACCCTGTATCTGGAGGGGTCTTCAAGCATTTCCTCCTTGAAGGAACGGCGAATGGCCTTGGCGGATCCTTTGACAACCATCTGCTTGCCATCCTCGTCCAGATAGGCAAGAAACCAGATTTCAGGAGGTTTTTCAGTGCCACTGGTTCCGGTGGTTGCCGCGGGTATCACCCCGGAATTGCGAGTGCTTTGCCCGGTAAGGTCTTCCACAAATTCCCGGCAGGTTTTCGGCCTTACATCCGGGTCGCCATCCATGGCTCGGCGAATGGCCCAATCGGTTCTTTCCGAAATCTTTGGATTGATCTCCCTGGGAGGCACCAATTCGTTCTGGACCTTTTTCATCCAGGCTTCCAGTGGATTGATCGATTTGTAGGGCAGTTCGCCTGTCAAAAGGGTGTAAAGTGTCGCACCAAGACTATAGATATCACAGCGTTCATCCGCATTCTTGGCATCGCGAAATTGTTCGGGTGCCATATAGTTAGGGGTTCCCAAACCCCTTCCAGAACGAGTCAGGTTTAAGTCACCGGAAAATTTTTCCTTTACCAAACCCATGTCCGTAAGCTTGGCAGTACCGTTTTTAGTGAGCAGGATGTTTTCCGGTTTCACATCTCTGTGGATCAGGTTATCGCGATGAGCGCGGTTCAGGCCGTTGGCAACCTGTGCAATGATGCGGATGGCCTCAATTTCATCCAAGCGACCCTTGCGTTCCAGAATTCTCCCCAAAGATTCTCCGTGAATGTATTCCAAAACCAGATACGGGCTTCCATTAAAGTCACCGTAATAAAGCGCTTTTACCAGATTGGGGTGTTCCAGTTTGCTGGCGACTTTGTATTCCTGTTCAAAACGCTTCACCAGCACAGGATTGTGCACATACTGTTCGCTCATCAATTTGATGGCGACATAGCTATCATCGGATTTGTTTTTGCCAAGAAAGATGGATCCCATCCCACCCTCGGCAATTTTCTTGATCAGTGTGTAGGCACCAATTGAACCCAAAGGGCCTGGGTTATCCTGATTGGGTGGTTTCGTGCTGTTATTGTTCGTTTCTGCCATATGCTTTGTTCTGTGAAGGAAACTTTAGAGATAGTAGCATTTTTGTGGCAAAAAAAACGGGTTAAGGGCTGATTCTTGAAAAATTCACTTTTAAAGGCAAAAAAAGCATAACCTCGCTCTCTTTTACCGGAATTCCACCTTCCGATTGGTTAAAATAAATGCAGGTGGGCATTTTGTGAGGAAAACTAATTTACAAGGGATAATTCACAAACTCCCTACCCACCCTTGGACCTTTGGGCCCGGCTATGTCCTTGCTCGGAAAAATATTTGCGTTGCTCAATACCATGCTGGCCTTTGGCCTGGGTGTGGTTCTGGTCATGGATTTGGGGGCCAGAAGAAACTGGTCCTATCTTGTGTACCGGCAGGATCTGGTGATTCACGGTCTGCCCTTGGATAAGAACCAGACCACTTCCACGGATATTAATATCAGCGGCAATCTGACAGATGCAATCCTGAAGGATCTTTTCAAGGATGCTGGCAACATGCCGGTTCCCACTCAGGTGGATGAAGTAAAACGCGTGTACGATGAATACGAGAAAAAAGAAAAAGAACTTGGAGAAACGGACAAGGCAAGGCTGAATGCCAGGATATTGCTGGAAAACTCTGTGACATATACCGAACGCCTTGCCCTGCAAAGGTACCTTGGCCAGGGAAACATGGATGAGCTTGCCAAAAGATTTGGTGTAGAGCCAGGCAAAGTTGCCGAGCAAATGAAGATGGAAGTCACCAATTTGTTTTTAGTGGCCGGCATTTTGGATAAGCCAAAGGTTCCGGAAGGTGCAATCAAGATTAGCCAGACTGAAATGCGTTCTGCCATCGCGAATCTTCTTCTTACGATGTATCAGGTCTTTTCCGACGATAAAAATGAATCTTATGGCAACGATACCTACCTCAACCGCCTGGTTGTTGTTGTTGGGCCTGACCATGCTGCCAAGGCCATGGATGGAAGATCGGTTGTTCTGCACAGGGCGTTTGATGACCTTGAAGCGCAGATGGTAAGGGATAAGAGCAATTTTGTTACCGAGCATCGTGAATTGATCGCTGAAATGCGCGCTCGCGCCACCGAAGTACATGGTATCGAGGCGTTTATCGCAGATTATAAAAACAGGGTTACACTGCAAACTTCCATCGTTAACCGCGAAAAAGAATTGTTGAAGAAAATGGAAAACGACCTGACCGACGAAAGGGAGAAAACCTCGAAGTTGGTTTCTGAGTTGAAAAAGCTTAGCGATGGTCTTTTCCAGGTGAACAAGAAGTTGCTTGGTGTGCGCGAAGGGAATGAATCCCTTGAGAACAAGCTTAGCACCGTGGAAAAGAAGCAGTAAGAAGGCCACCCATGGGATTGAATATCGGAAAAAAGATGGTTCATCTGGTCGCATTGGGAAGTTTCTTCATTGCGACATGGGGCTTTGCACTTTACAGCAATCCGGTTCTTACCCCGGCGAAGGATGCGTTCGGGAAGGTTCGGGAAGGTTCCTGGCAGGAAATAGAGGACCGCAAGGCCAAGATCGATTCCTGGTTCAAGCAAAAGGGCGATGACCCGACCCCCATCCAAGGTGCCGCGGAACGATACCATCGTGAAAGATCCCGTATTTCCGATATGGAAGCCCAGCTTCCTGTAAACCAGAAGTATTTCAAGGACGAACTGGAATTCCTAAAGACCAAGGCAACCGAAAAAGATCCCGCCCTGCAACTCAAACTGGTAGGCGGGCAGTCCGTTCGTACAGGTAACAATATGGTTCCATTAACTAAGGAACCCGTGAAGGATATCGATGGACTGGATATGCCTAGCTTGGAAGCGCTTGGCAAAAAGGTCGATGAACTTTCCAAGCAGATGCAGGAAATGCAGAAGAACCTCACCGAGCTTAGCAAGGAAAGCAAAATGCTGGTCGACAAGCAGGCAAACACCAAGGATGCAAACGGCATGGTGTTAAAAGGCTTGCAGGACAAAATCGAAGACGAAAAGAAGAAAAGACAATTGATCGAACAGGAATTTGATGCCATCCAGCAGGCTTTGGTAAATGTCACGCTGGAGACCGATGATTTGTACCAACGTAAAGCTCAATTGGAAAAACGGATCGTGGAATTACGCAATGTCGGTTTGACAACCGTTCCCTAGTCTATTCTTTTTACCCAGACCCCCTGTTACAATCCAATCAGTGAAAACTCGTGCCAATTTCCGGTCTTTCCGGATGCTGGTTGCGGTTGACTTTCTTCTTTTCAATGTGCATAGTCCGCGCCGCATCGGAAATCACGTATTGGCCTGAAAGGCATGATATGGTTATCTGATGTTTCAATCTGGGTGAATTTTTTATCCCCAGAGGTATTTTTTAAGAGGGTCCTGAAATGACTCCAGTCGGAAAGATATTGGTATTTGTAAACTTGGTATTCAGCCTTTTTGTTGGTGCCATGGGCTTGATGGTATTTACCGCGGATACCAACAAGAATGCGGAGATCGCGAAGATCATCCGTGAAAGGGATGTCCTGAAAGCCAGCAATGGTACTTATCAGGAAGAAAACAAGGTTTTGCTTGAAGGCAGGGACACCGAAGTCAAGCGCATGGAAAAGGATATCGAGAAGCAAAAGACAGATCTTGAAGATCGTGATCGTGTCGCCAAGGACATGCAAAAGAAGCTGGACGAAGCTTCCAAGAAATTGAATGAAAAAGACATTGTACTGCAGACTGCCGTTGCTGAATCCAACCGCAGGCAGGAACAGAATGACCAGATGCGCGAGATTCTGAAAGCGGAAGTCGACCGAAACCAGAAACTCACCAAGGATCTCGAAAAAACCAAGTCCGAGGAAGTATCCCAGCGTATTACCGCGCTGACTTTGAAATCCACCAATGAAAAGCTGGAAAACCAGTTGCGGGAAATGGCCCGCGATATGGAAAAGGTGAAATCCGGCAGCACCTCTGCCGTGGCGCAATTGAACAAGGCCACAAAGAATCCACCGCCGGAAAATATCGATGGCCTGGTGAAGGTAGCCGATGCCAGCGGGCTTGTGAAGATTTCCATAGGTAGTGATGCAGGGTTGGCGAAGGGTCATACGCTAGAGATTTTCCGCCTGTCTCCGCTTTCATCGCAATCCAAATATCTGGGTACCATTCGAATACTTGAGGTGACCCCGCACGAGGCGGTGGGTCAACCTGTAAAACAGCTTACCGATAAGCCAATGGCCGGCGACAGGGTTGCCAGCAGGATTCTGGGCAACTAGGCCACCCAAGGAGGGATTCATCATGGCTGCAAGGGCCAAAGTTCCAGCTACAGGCGTAAAAAGTGATGCCTATACAGGCATTCTTATTCTCTCACTTTTGGCACAACTCATTGGTGGTGGATTTTTACTTTGGGATTACATGAAACTGACCACTCCCAAGGGTCCTCCGGAAAAAGTATCCGAAGTGGTTCCATCCCGGCCTGATAAACTTGGTTCAAAGAGGGGTGCGGCACCGGCCCCAGCACCTGCTCCTGCACCCGCTCCAGCTCCTGGTGGTAACTGATTTACGGGTCAGATTTTCCTGTCCAACTCAGTTGAAGCTCTACTTATAATGGTGGTTGGTAAGACCGTTTTCCAGATGAACTGGCTTTCGGTCTGTTCGTTTTCAAACACCCTTGGAAACATGTCATGATCAGGTCCCTTGTTATTTTCTCCCTCACTGCCAACCTTATGATACAACAGCAAACCAACGCAGCCGAACCAGCCTTGAATTATCCCAAAACTAAATCCGTGGAGCAGGTGGATGACTTTCACGGCACCAAGGTGAATGATCCTTTTCGCTGGTTGGAAGATGATGTTCGCAATTCCGCGGAAGTCAAAGCTTGGGTGGAAGAACAAAACAAAGTCACCCATGCATACCTGGCGACCATTCCGGAGAGAGAGAAAATTCGCAAGCGCCTGACCGAGCTTTGGGATTACGAAAAAATCTCAGCCCCGGTGTTTCGAAGTGGCAGGTATTTCTTTACCCGCAACGATGGCCTGCAAAACCAGGCTGTGCTTTATGTGCAGGATGGAATCAACGGCACTCCCAAAGTGCTGCTTGACCCCAATACCATGGCAAAGGATGGAACCGTTGCCCTTTCTTCCTGGATTCCAAGTGATGATGGCAAACTACTGGCATTCGGCATCGCCGAGGCGGGCTCGGACTGGCACACCTGGAAAGTTTTGGATGTAAACACTGGAAAACCTTTGGCGGATGAATTGCGTTGGGTCAAGTTTTCCAGCCCGGCTTGGACACCGGATGGATCCGGTATTTTCTATAGCCGATATGATGAACCCGCCAAGGGCACCAAGTTTCAGGGCCTGAACCTGAACCAGAAGGTTTATCACCATAAGGTTGGCACAGCGCAAGCTACTGACAAGCTGGTTTATCAGCGACCGGATCATCCTGAATGGGGTTTTCAAACCGAGGTTACAGAGGATGGAAATTACCTTCTCATAACCACCTGGAAGGGAACCGATCACAATTACAGGCTGACTTATTTTGATCTGAGGGAGAAAGAACCCAAGCCTGTGGATCTGATAGACAATTTTGACAATGAATATTCCCTGGCGGGTTCTTTGGAAACGACTTTTTATTTCAAAACCAACAGGAATGCCCCCTTGGGCAGAGTGGTGGCGATTGACCTGAAAAAGTCAGATCCCAAGGATTGGAAGGAAATCATACCCCAAGCCAAGGATGCGCTGCAGGGTGTGAATCTGGTTGGAGGCCTTCTAGCGGTCAACTATTTAAAAGATGCCCGCAGTGTGATTCAGTTGTATTCCCTTGATGGCACCAAAAAGGAAGAAATTCAGTTGCCCGGGATCGGCTCTGCCGGCGGTTTTGGCGGCAAGCAGAACGCCACCGAAACCTTTTACACATTTTCCAGCTTTAACTCACCGCCCACCATATTCCGCTACGACTTCAAGACCTCTAAAAGCACAGTCTGGCGTGAGACCAAGGTCAAGTTCAACCCTGCGGATTATGTGGTTGAGCAGGTGTTTTATCCGAGCAAGGATGGCACCAAAATCCCGATGTTCCTTACCTATCGCAAGGGCATAAAGAAGGATGGCAACAATCCGGTTCTGCTTTATGGTTATGGCGGATTCAACATATCCATGACTCCTGCGTTCAGCCCAAGCAGAATCGCATGGGTTGAGATGGGTGGAATCTTTGCCGTGGCCAACCTTCGTGGCGGCGGTGAATATGGCGATGCCTGGCACAAGGCCGGCACCAAACTTCAGAAACAGAATGTCTTCAACGATTTCATTAGTGCCGCGGAATGGCTTGTTGCAGAGAAGTACACCAATCCCAAAAAGCTGGCCATTCAGGGTGGGTCGAACGGTGGTCTGCTGGTGGGAGCCTGCATGGCCCAAAGGCCCGATCTTTACGGGGCCTGTCTTCCCGCCGTGGGTGTGATGGATATGCTTCGTTTCCATAAGTTCACCGCCGGGCGTTTCTGGGTCGATGATTATGGCAGTGCGGATAATGCGGGTGAGTTCAAGGCGCTTTACGCATACTCGCCCTATCACAATTTAAAGAAGGGTACCGCCTACCCGGCGACCATGGTTACCACCGCCGATACCGATGACAGGGTGGTTCCCGGGCATAGTTTCAAGTTTGCCGCCCGCCTTCAGGAATATCATCAGGGTTCAAACCCGGTTCTTATTCGAATCGAGACCAAGGCTGGTCATGGTGCGGGCAAGCCCACAGCGAAGATTCTTGAGGAAGTTGCGGATCAATACGGTTTTCTGGTGAAGAATCTGGGCATGAAGCCCTGATTCTTGTGGATTTGGCCCTGGCGCAAGGAGGTGCTTTATGGCCAGTTACAGGGGACATCTCAAGTTTTCATCCATGCTGGCGGTTGCCAATGGACTGGCGGCGGTCTTTTACTTCAACCTCGACTGGGGTGTCAGTCTGGTTGCCGCTGGTGTCACCGCGGTAAGCGGACTTTTGCCCGACTTGGATAGTGATAGTGGTGTTCCCGTGCGCGAGATGTTTAATCTTGCTGCGGTACTGGTACCACTCATGCTTTTAAAACGCATGCTGGGCTTTGGCCTGACTGAAGATCAAACCTTTGCGGTCCTTGGCATTATGTATGCCTTCATAAGATTTGGTCTTTCGAATGTTTTCCGGCATATTAGTGTTCACCGGGGTATGTTTCACAGCATACCGGCGATGGTTATCGCGGGCTGTATCGCCTTCCTGGCATACACCCATGACAGCCTGCCCTTAAGGCTTTATATCGCGGCAAGTGCCATGGTTGGTTTTCTTTCCCACCTTGTTCTGGATGAATTGTGCTCGGTGGACTTTAACGGCATAGCTATTCACCTCAACCAGTTTGCGGGTAGCGCTGTGAAGATGTTTGGGCCGTCTTTGCCAGCGAACATGATTGCATGGTCTATCTGCCTGACACTGTCGTACTTTGCCTGGGTCGATTATGAACATCATGCGGCGGCGGTGAAGTCTGGAAAGAAGCCCGATCACGACCAAATGCATGTTCTGCCACCGGATGGCCATCCGCTTACAAAACGGGTGAAACCTGTTGCAGAGCGGTTCTCGCAGCTTTAGACTTAAAGCCTGAATAAAGCCCTGGTTTCTCCCACCTTGACAACGGAGTTTTTCATGTCGAAGAAGATGAATCGTCGTGGTTTTGTTAAGAACTCTGCCATTGCCGGCACAGGTTTCTGGCTTGCTGGTGGCATTGCTGCAGCACCCGCAAAAGCCTCCGCATTGGAAGGCCTGCGCTTCGCCGGCGTGGGTGTGGGTGGCAAGGGTGGTAGTGATATTGATCAGGCAGGACAGTTTGGCGATGTGGTTGCCATCTGCGATGTGGATGACAATACCCTTGGCAAGAAGGGTGAGAAGTTCACCAAGGCGAAAAAGTACAATGATTTCCGCAAGATGCTCGAGGAAATGGGCAAGGATATTGATGGCGTGGTGATCAGCACTCCTGATCACACGCATGCCCCCGCCGCCGCCATGGCCATGCGCATGGGCAAACATGTTTATGTGCAAAAGCCACTTACCCATACAGTCAAGGAAGCCCGTGTTCTCAGGGAACTTGCCAGGGAAAAGAAGGTCTGCACCCAGATGGGCAACCAGGGTACTGCAGAAAATGGTCTGCGTGAGGCTGTTGAAATTATCCGCGCCGGGGCCATCGGCCAGGTGAAGGAAGTTCATGTGTGGACAAACAGGCCCATTTGGCCACAATCTCCAAAGGTTACCGCACGCCCCACAGGCACGCATGAAATTCCAAAGCATGTGCATTGGGATGAATTCATCGGGCCATCCCCGATGCGCCCTTATGCCCCGGGTTATCATCCTTTTGCCTGGCGTGGTTGGTGGGATTTCGGAACCGGTGCGCTGGGTGACATGGCCTGCCATACAGCGAACATGGCTTTCATGGCGCTTAAGCTGGGCTACCCATCCTCGGTTATCACCCAGTGTGAGCAGGTAAACAATGAAACCTATCCGGGTTGGGCCCACGTGATTCTTGATTTCCCCTCCAGGGACAAAATGGATGCTGTTGCCCTGAATTGGTATGAAGGCAAGAAAGACGGTGTTCTTGTTCATCCGCCCAAGGGCCTGCAGGACAAGATCCTTGGTAAAGACAAAGATGGCAAACCCGAAAAACTGGTGGCTTCTGGTTCCATCCTTGTGGGCGAGAAGGGCATCATCTATTCACCCAACGATTATGGCGCGGCCTTCAAGATGTTCACCTTGGATGGCAAACCCATGGAAAAGCCAAAGGTTGACCAGGTGCTTCCAAGAAATGGCAAGGGTGACGCCGGCATGAAGGGCGAGTGGGTGGAAGCCATCCGCAAGAACGATCCTTCCATCGCCATGTCGAATTTTGATTACGCTGGCATGCTTACCGAGACCATTCTTCTTGGTAATGTCGGCATGAAGATGGCAGGCAAGAAGCTTGAATGGGATGGACCCGCATTCCGCTTCAAGAATGATTCCTCCGCCAACCAGCACCTGCACTTCGAATATCGCAAGGGCTGGTCGCTGTAAGTTTCCCACCCAGATTTCCCAATACCCCACCCTGTCCGCACAGGGTGGGTTTTTCCACTTTCATAGGTGCATCCATGAGAATCGCAGCTTGTTCACTGATGTTACTTTCGCTGGTTTTTGTTCTTGCGGATGGCCCGCAGGATAATATCCCGGACAAGGTCCGTCCGGTTCCGCCGGAGGGAGTTCCAGTTCCCGCCGAGGTGCGGGCTGAATTACAGAAGGGTGTGGACGACCTTGGCAAACAGATTTCAAACCTGAAAAAACAGTTGGCCAACAAGCCGCTTGCGGATCTGTTGCCTGATGTGGAAATCTTCCATAACAGCGTGCGTTATGCTTTGCAGCACAACGAGTTTCACGATACCAAGGAGTTTCCCGTGGCAAAGAAACACCTCCAGTTAGGCATGGAACGGGCCAAGTCGCTTGCAGAAGGCAAGGCTCCTTGGACTACAGCCACCGGATTGGTGGTGCGCGGATACCGTTCGGTGATTGATGACTCAGTACAACCTTATGGCTTGGTGGTACCTGCCAATTACAGTGGGCCTGATGATCGCAAGCGCAGGCTGGATCTTTGGTGCCATGGCCGTGGGGAAAAGCTTTCCGAGCTAAGTTTCCTGGAAGGCAGAATGAAAGATCCGGGGCAGTTTGTGCCTGCCGGCGCATTTGTGCTTCACCTGTATGGTCGATACTGTTGCGCGAACAAATTTGCCGGCGAGATCGATGGTTTGGAAGCCATGGCTCATGTTGAGAAAAACTATCCCATAGATCGCAACCGTGTTGTGATGCGTGGTTTCTCGATGGGTGGGGCCGCTTGTTGGCAATTTGCGGTTCATTATCCGGGCAAGTGGGCGGCCGCAGCACCCGGAGCCGGTTTTTCGGAAACTCCGGAGTTTCTAAGGGTCTTCCAGAAAGAGAACATCCAGCCTGGCCCCTGGGAGAGAAAGCTATTGCATTGGTATGACTGCACCGATTGGGCCATCAATTTGGCCAACCTTCCCACGGTGGCTTACAGTGGAGAAAATGACAATCAAAAGCAGGCCGCAGACATCATGGAAACTTACCTGAAAAGGGAAGGCATTGAACTGCAGCATATCATTGGCCCCAAAACCGGCCACAGTTATCACCCGCTGGCTAAGAAGGAAATTAACGAAAGAATTGATGCCATAGTCGAAAAGGGAAGGAACCCCATCCCCAAACGGGTTCGCTTTTCCACCTATACCCTTCGCTATAACCAGCTTCTTTGGGTTCAGGTGGACCTGATGAAGCAGCATTGGGATAAAGCCCTGGTGGATGCGGAAATTGTCGATGGCAAAACCATCAAGGCAAGCACCACCAATGTGGAAGGTTTCACCCTGAAAATGCCAAGCGGACTTTGCCCGCTGGATATCACCACCAATCCCAGGGTGATCATTGATGGAACAGAAATCACTTGCCCCAAGCCCTTGTCGGACCGGTCTTGGGCTGTTCATTTCCGCAGGGAAAACGGGGCATGGAAGCTTGTGAAGCATCCCACACCGGAAGGCACCCGCAAGGTGCATGGGCTGACAGGTCCGATTGATGATGCGTTCATGGATAGTTTCCTTATGGTGCGCCCCACAGGTGAATCGAAGAACCCAAAGATTCAGGCTTGGGTCCAAGCCGAGATGGACCACGCGATGGTTCACTGGCGCAAGCAGTTTCGTGGCGAAGCCCGGGTGAAGAATGACACCGAGGTAACCGAGGAAGATATGAAGAAGCATCATCTGGTGCTGTGGGGCGATGCTTCCAGTAACAAGGTTTTGGCGCGCATGGCTTCCAAGTTGCCCGCCCAGTGGGGGAATGATTCGCTGGTTGTGAACAAGGAAAAGTTCCCCGCCCAGGATCACGCGCTGATCATGGTTTACCCCAACCCGGAAAACCTCGGCAGGTATGTGGTGTTGAACAGCGGCTTTACCTTCAGGGAGTATGATTACCTGAACAATGCCCGCCAGATAGCCCGCCTGCCTGATTTTGCTGTGATCGATGTGAATACACCCCCCAACCCACGATTCCCAGGCAAGATCAAGACAGCGGGTTTCTTTGACGATCACTGGAAGTTTGATTCTTCCAAGTAAAGCTTTTGACTATCAAATTCAGTCGCGGGGCCTGTTCAAAAGGTGACAGGCCTCGCGATTGCTTTTTTCAGCCTTTGAAGATAGTCGTTTCTGGGGATTTCCGTGGCACCCAGACTGGCGGTATGGTCATTCAGAATCTGCAAGTCAAATAGTTCATAATCTTTGGCGGCAAGGTGTTCCACAAGGCGGGCCAAAGCCACTTTGCCGGCATCGGTTTCCGTATGGAACATGGATTCCCCCGCGAAAAGGCCACCGATCGAAACTCCATAAATTCCACCCACCAACCTGTCGTCCAGCCAGGCTTCCACGCTGTGGGCGTAACCCATGGCATGCAAGTTTTGGTAGGCGTTGATCACATCCGAGGTAATCCAGGTGCCCTCATAGGGTCGGAATGCGCACCTCTCCATCACCCCACGGAAATTCCGGTTGATGGTGGTCTTGAACTTTCCCTGCCGGATGGTTCTGGCAAGCCGTTTGGAGATGTAAAGATTGTTAAGTTCCATGATGGCCCGAGGGTCGGGTGACCACCAGAGAATGGGAGTGGAATTGTCATACCAGGGGAAAATGCCTTGCGAGTAGGCAGAAATCAGAGTGGCTGAAGAAAGATCACCACCAATGGCCAGAAGGCCATCGCTTTGCGCTAGATCAGGGTGGGGGAATTGAAAGCCGGCCATTTTCTGGTCCCCTGATGACTAAGGCCATCAGGGGTACCCAGTAAAATGAATTACTTCTTGTCTACAAGCTTGCCAAAATCATTGCAAACTTTGATGTAAACGGAGCCATCATAGGCATCTTTGGTATTCGAAATGATGACAAAGCCTTTGCCCTGACTTTTAAGAAGGCCTTCAAGGACAGCCTTTACAGGAACATCCTTGCCGGCAAAAGAGAATTTGCTGTTCTTGGAAACACCACCCTTGCCATCAAGTTGGATGGAAAGACCTTTTACCTGATCCTTGAATTCTTCCATGATTTCCTCAAGACGGGTGTCCTTGAATTCCACGGAGATTTTCTTTTCAAGAAGATCAAGGGTTTTCTTGGCCTTTGGGGTGGCGGTTACATTTTGTCCCATGACTGCGGAAGAAGCGAAAACCATGGTTGCGACAACAAACAATCCTGTTACACGATTCACGGCGGAACCTCCAAAAAACGATGCTGTAAGCGTTTCTCCATCCATAGGAGATGGTTATTTGAATTCTACCAGAGAGGGGAAGGGGAAGCATCAAAAAAATGCTGGAAAAACACTACAAAATAAGGCTCGGCAAGTGTGGAAGACTGGGCGGAATTCAGTAAAATTATTGGGTGAGGGAATGGTCCGTCGGATTGTTTCCCGGAAGGTTAGGTAAAGTCCATTCTTGTGTTTAGAGAAGGTGCAAATTGCCGGATAAAATTCCCCCTGTTCCACCAGTTGATGACGGCGCTGCCGGTGGTTTTCTTCCCGCCCAACCCTTGAACATTGCCGAGGAATTGCGGGATAGTTACCTTACCTACGCGATGAGCGTTATCATCAGCCGTGCCCTGCCCGATGCGCGTGATGGCCTCAAGCCATCCCAAAGGCGTATTTTGGTGGCGATGAATGACCTGAACCTTGGCCCTTCCTCCTCCACCAGCAAGTGCGCCGGTATTGTTGGTGAAACCATGAAGCGCTACCACCCGCATGGCGAAGCGGTGATTTACCCCACGCTGGTGCGCATGGCGCAGGATTGGAACATGCGGCACCGTCTGGTGCATCCGCAGGGTAACTTTGGCTCGCTTGCCGGTCTTCCCCCCGCGGCCATGCGTTATACCGAAGCGCGCATGACCCCCATTGCCGCGGAAATGCTTGAAGACCTTGAACGCGACACCGTTGACTTTATCGACAACTACGATGGCAAGTACCGCGAACCGTTGGTTCTGCCCAGCAGGTTCCCCAACCTTCTTGTGAATGGTTCCGATGGTATCGCCGTGGGCATGGCTACAGATATTCCGCCGCATAACCTGGGTGAAGTCTGCGAAGCTGCCATCCGAATCATCGACAATCCGGAAATCAGTATTCCTGAAATCATGGAAGTGCTGCCCGGCCCTGATTTTCCCACGGGCGGTATCATTTGCGGCAGGCAGGGTATTCTTGAAGGTTACCACACCGGCAGGGGCAAAGTGCTTCTGCGCGCCCGCGCCGAGATCAACGAGGAAGGCACCCGTCCGCAGATCATCATCAAGGAAGTTCCCTTCCAGCAAACCCGCAACAGGCTTGCGGAATCCATTGCCGACTTGGTCAGGCAGGAAAAGATCAAGGGTATCTCCGCGATCCGCGATGAAAGCAGCGTGCGAACCGGCGACCCTGTTCGCATTGTGATTGAGTTAAAGCGGGATGCCGACCCCAACCTTATTCTTAAGCAACTTTACCAGTATTCTCCCCTGGAGAAAACCGCCAGCATTATTCTTCTTGCGCTGGTGGACGGCAGGCCCAGAACATTGAACATCAAGGAACTGATCGAGTGTTTCTTAAGGCACCGGGCCCAAGTGATCCGTCGCAAGACCCAATTCCTGCTGCGCGAGGCGAAGAAGCGTTCGCATATTCTTGAGGGGCAGTTGATCGCCATCTCATCGTTGGATGAGATTATCCATATCTGTCGCACATCGCCAAGCCGTAACGAGGCGAAGATTCGGCTGCAGAACCATACCGTTGCCGCGGCGGTTTTGAAGCGCGCCTTGGGAGAGTCAAATTTTGCCTCATTGCAAAAGGAATTGGGCGAACTTTCTGAGTACCGCATGACCGAGGCCCAGGCGGAAGCCGTGGTGCGCATGCAGCTTGGCCAGTTGGCCGCGCTGGAAAGCGACGAGGTTCTTCGCGAGTACAACGACCTTCGGCAAAAGATCAATGGCTATGAATTGCTTCTTTCGGATGAGAAAAATATTCTCGCCGATGTTCGCAAGGACCTTGTTGAACTGAAGGATAAATACTCCGACAAACGCCGCACGGAAATCACGGGCGAGGTGGATGATGTCGAGTTTGAGGAACTTATTCCCAACGAGACTTGCGCCATCACCCTCAGCCATCAGGGATATATCAAGAGGCTGCCCGCGACGGTCTATCGTGCCCAGCACCGCGGTGGCAAGGGTGTTAGTGGTGGAGCCACCCGCGATGATGACTTCATCGAAAATTTCTTCATTGCGGATACCAAGGATTTTCTGCTCTGCTTTACGAACCTGGGCAGGCTTTACTGGCTGAAGGTGTACCAGATTCCGCAGGGAAATCGCGTGGCTCAGGGAAGATCCATCGCGAATGTTCTCTCGCTGAGGCCGGAGGAAAAAATTTCCTCGATCATTCCCGTGAAGTCCTTCGAGGGCTCCGGGGAAAAAAGCCTGATCATGGCGACAAAGAACGGCCTGGTGAAGAAGACCCCGCTCTCGGAATATTCCCGCCCCAGGGCCGGAGGCATTATCGGCATCAACCTTGAAGAGGGTGACTCGCTGATCGGCGTGGCACTCGTGCAAGGTGGCGATGAAATTGTGCTTTGCTCGCGCAACGGCATGGCGATCCGTTTCGACCAGGCCGATGCCCGCGATATGGGCAGAAACTCCAAGGGTGTCAAGGGAATCAACCTGGTTGGCGAGGATGAACTGGTAGGCATGGTGGTTGCCGACCCCGAGGGTTTCCTTCTCACCATTTGCGAAAAGGGCTTTGGCAAGCGCACCCCATTTGGTGCCAACACCGTCGGTGAATCGGCTGATACCGAGGAGACAACCGAGGAACCGGAAGCCCCTACGGATGAAAACGGCGAAGCGCCCCCAACCGCCTCTTCCATGCGCTATCGAAAACAGCGAAGAGGTGGCAAGGGTGTTCGTGACATTCGCACCGGGGAAAGAAATGGCAGGGTGGTGGCTATTGCTTCCGTGCGCGAATCCGACGATATTATGATCATTACCTCGTCGGGCATGGTGAACCGAACCCATGTGACAGAAATTCGCACTGTGGGCAGGAATACCATGGGCGTTCGAATTATGAACCTCAAGGAAGAAGATCTTGTTTCCACCCTGGCCAAGATTGCGCCAGAGGAAACAACCGCCGAGGCCAAGCCTGAAGATCCTCCCGCCTGATTGTTTAGGTCTTTTTTGATTAGGGGTATCGCATGAAAGTCCTTATCACAGGGGGCTACGGCTTCCTAGGTTCGTGGATTGTCAAAGACCTTGCCGCTGGCGGTCATTCCATTTACCTTTACGACCTTCGCAAGGATGCAGACCGCCTTGAGGTTATCCTTCCCAAGGAGGTGGTTGAGAAAACCGTCTTCTGCGAGGGGGATGTGGTGGATAAGGATCGCCTGGTGCGTGCCATCCGCGAAAACGGAATCACGCATATCATTCATCTGGCCGGTTTGCAGGTTCCCACCTGCAGGGCGAACCCGATTCTTGGGGCTCAGGTGAATGTGATTGGTACCATCGCTGTTTTTGAAGCCTATCGGGAATGCAAGGATCAGGTCAAGCGGGTGGTGTATGCCAGCAGTGCTGCGGTGTTTGGCCCGCAGACCGATTATCCCCCGGGTTCCATCGCGGATGAAGTCAGGCTATCCCCCAGCACGCATTACGGTCATTTCAAGATTTGCAACGAAGGCAACGCCAAGGTGTATTACCTGGACCATGGTCTTACCAGCGTAGGCCTGCGCCCATGGACGGTTTATGGCGTGGGGCGTGATGTGGGAATGACAAGTGAACCCACCAAGGCCATGAAATGCATGGCGCTTCACCAGCCTTACCATATTTCGTACGGTGGATTTCAAGACCTTCAATATGTTGGCGATGTTGCCAGGGCTTTTGTCCATGGATTGGAAGCCCATTTTGAAGGGGCAAAGGCGTATAATCTGCGTGGCGATGTGGTGGATCTTCCCACATTGCACAAAGTGTTTACCACTTTGGAACCCGAGGCCTCCAAGCTTATAACCTTTGGTGATCGGCAGATTCCGATTTCCTACGATTTGTCGGATGATGGAATCCAGAAAGATCTGGGCCCACTTTTGAAGACTCCCTTGGAAGAGGGAATTCGCAGGACCATCAAGAAATTCCGCAAGTTGGAAACCGAGGGAAGGCTGGATAAGAAAGATATCTCCTAACGGTTCGTTGGAATGTATCGCGCAGAATCATGGGCCCCGGGTTTGGAACCAGGGGCTTTTTTTATGCGGCTTAAGCCTCTTAGTATTTATCATTTGTTGATATGGTTGCCATCCTTCACAGGGGCTTTGCTATGAATCGTACTTTTATTCTTGTTTTAGCGATGAGTATGGTACCGGTTTTGGTTCCTGAAAATGCCAATGCTTTTGCGGAACCCGCAAATCTGCCAACACTGAAGCAGGCAATTGCTTCCAAACAGGATCTTTATGGTCAGTTGGCAATGGCGCAACCCAATGGCCCCAGCTACGAGTTTTTTGAAAACATTCTTCCTCCGCCCCGCTATGTGAATGCCGACTTCCGCCATTACCCCCTGTTGCTAAGTGCCCCTATGGGTAAGGTGAAAGCCAGGCTGATATCCAACGGTAGTGGAATAAACCTTCGGGGCGGAAGCCGAAGCTGGAGAGATGTCGGAAAGCCGGTGGTGTTTCGGGTTGGCCCGGATGAATTTCAATTTGGTGGTATTCCCGCCAGGGTTCGCGGCCCCCAATGGATGGAAGGATGGCTGCCTGTTGCTGTCATAGATTATGTCCACCCTTCACCTTTTCAATCGGAAGGGGCTGTGCCGATTGACCAAAAAGTGACTCAAAGGGAATTGGAAACTTACCGGCTCGAAGCATTCGCGGATACAAGCAGCTTTGGCGCCGAACATGGACTTGTGATGGTTAAGTTCACCCTGATAGCGGGAACACAGGGCAAGGTTGCGGTTCAGGCCGATGGGGGAAAAAGCACCTTCAAAGCGGGAACCTTGAAAGATGCGGAAAACCAAACGGTCTTGCAGGCCGACAATAAATGGGCGCCCCAAAGGGGAATGCTGCACGCAAACCTGAAAAAAGGCGAATCAGCAACGCTGGCCATTTTTACCAAACCACCCGGGGATGATGGATTCTCATTTCAAACCGGCACCTACGAGAAACACGTGCAGGAAACCCTGAAGGAATGGAGATCCCTTGTCGCCCAGGCAACGCAGGTTCATGTCCCCGAACCAAGGATAAATCATGCCTGGAAGAACCTGCTTGTCCAGAATTTCATGATGATCCAGGGTGACAAGATGTTTTACAGCGCCTCCAACCAGTACGAACAGCTTTACAGTGCCGAGGGAAGCGAGGCCGTGCTGGCCATGCTGGCTTGGAATTACGGGGACCTGGCCAAAAAACTGATGGTTCCGATACTTGATTTCAGCCGCAAAGGCTTGGAGCACCATCAGGCGGGTATCAAATTGCTGGATGTCATTCGTGTTTGGGGCCAAACCAAAGACAGGGAATGGGTTGTCGCCATGCAACCAAGATGGGAGAAGGAACTGCAAAAGATTCTGAAGAATCGCAACAAGCAAAATGGGCTATTGCCCAAGGAGCGCTATTGCGGGGATATTTCCACTCCGGTGCATTCCCTGAGTGTGGATGCCAAGGCATGGCGGGTTTTAAGGGATATCCAACCTATGCTCGCGGACCTGCAATTGGAAAATCTTTTGGCGGAAGTCCGCAAAGCCGATAAGGAATACGGCGTTGCGCTACTAAAAGCCGTGCGGTCCAGCATGCGTAAAGAAACCACCCCACCTTTCATTCCCATTGCATTGCTGGACAAGGAGGAACCGCACTCTCCGATCACCGCGACCCGCATCGGAAGCTACTGGAACATCATTAATGGCTTTGTTCTGGCAAGCAGGATATTTCCCGCGGGCAGTGCCGAGGAAAACTATCTGGGCGATTACATTGAAAACCATGGTGGTATTTTCATGGGGATGACCCGCTCCGGAGGAACCGCGCATGGATTCTGGACCGGCCCGGAAAGGATTAATCCGTTGTATGGCTCGCGCTATTCGATGGATTTACTGCGAAGGGATCAACCTGAAAAGTTTCTGGTCGGTTTTTATGGAATGCTTGCCCAGGGATTTACCAGGGATACGTTCATAGGTGGCGAAGGTTGCACCCTGGACCCGATGGACGCTGCAGGCAGGTTTTTTTATTGCCCACCCAACAGCGCGGCGAATGGTTTCTTCCTGGGCATGCTGAGGAATCAATTGGTTCAGGAACTGGATATGGATGATGATGGAAAACCCGAAACACTTCGGCTTGCGTTCGCGACTTCAAGGCGCTGGCTGGAAGATGGAAAAAGTCTGGCGGTACAAAAAGCCCCGACTTCTTTTGGTGAGGTTTCCTTTCAGATGGAATCCAGGTTGAAGGAGGGAAAAGTGCTGGTCCGCCTGGATTTGCCAGAGTTAAGAACGCCTGAAAAAACATTTTTGCGGCTGCGATTACCCGAGGGATGGAAAATCGTTTCTTGCACCGCGAAAAGCCAAAAACTGCCGTTTCAAAACGATGGAACCACAGATATTTCCAACCATAAAGGTAAGTTCGAGATGGAGTACCAGGTTTCTCATTAAAACAGATTGGGCCCTAGCATTTCAAAATAAGCCTTTTGATTCCCAAACCGCTGACTTGGCATAGTTATGCACCTAGAGTAAGTACAAAAAGTATAAAAAAGTATAATAAATAGTTTTTAAAATAATCACAAAAGTATATTTTAAAACAAAATATGCCATTACAAGGCTTCAATATTAGTTTCCTTTCTGGCGTTTTAAGTGAACAAAATTATACTATCAACATATGAGGTGTTTACCACCTGTTGATTCACCCAACGACAAAGGAGAGGTCTTTATGGAAATCTGGAAAAACATCTGGCGTAAGGGAATTGCCCCTCTCCTTTCCTCTTCTTCTCTGGTGGCTTTGCAAAGGGCCCTCGATGAAGGCGACCCCCATTTGGCCCAAGGTTGTGTGGTTTTTCCCAGGCCGGTTCCTTCCTGCTGGGATTTACCTCCCCTGGCGCTTGGCTTTTTTGCCTACTGCGGCATGGAAGGTGAAGGCCTTTTTTCCATCTTCGAAGTTTCCGATTTTCATGACCGCATGATTTTGGCGGTGGACGAACATCTGGATGAACCGGGAGCCTGCCAGGAATTTTTAAACTGGTTTGATGCCACCGAAAGAAAAGCCATCTGCGAAAGATTGCTGCCTGAAATTCGTTGGGAACTTTCCCAGCGCCATGAAAAAGCGGTGCTGGTTTCCCAATCCATGAAACAAACACCGTTTTCCTACGAATATCATTCTTAACCCCAAAGGAGATCTGTCATGCTGTGCCGAAGTTGCAAAAAGGTTCGCTCCAATCGTCCCCGTGGCCTTTGCTATAGCTGTTACTACAAGCCCTCGGTTCGTGCCCAGTTCCCCTCCACCAGCAAATTTGCGCGCAAAGGTGCCGGCATTGGGATTCATTGCACAAAATCATCCGCGGTACCAACCGAAGCCATTCCCGGGTCGGAAGAAAAAATCCGTGTGTTGATGGAAAGGGTTGCAAGGGGTGAAGACCTTTGGCACCCCAGTGATGCGAGCCTTCCCATGCCGAAGCTGGAAATGCAATCGCAATTCGCGGAGGTCGCCTGATTAGTTTGCGGGAGCGTGGCAGGAGATAATTTGCATGGAAGTGCGCAAACCATCCAGTGCGGCGCTTACAATGCCGCCCGCATAGCCTGCTCCCTCCCCCACCGGGAACAGCCCCTTCGCGGAGGGGCTTTCCCGGGTTGTGTTTTCGCGGACAATTCTTACCGGCGCGCTTCCCCTGCCCTCCGGCCCCACCAGGGTAGCCTCTTCCAAAAATCTTCCCCGCCATTTACGGTCCATGATCGGAAGACCATGATGAAGCGCCTCGATCACCTGGTTGGGCAAAATGGCATGCAAATCAGTTGGCAAAAGGCCACGGGGGTAACTGGAAGGAATGCTGCCCGAGCTGGCGCGGTTATCCAGAAAATCCCCAGCCCACTGGATGGGACAGCGGTATTCGGTTCTGCTTAATTCGAAAGCCGCTCGTTCGTATTTTTCCTGAAAGTGCATGCCCGCAAGCGGGTGTGCGCTGCCAAATTCGGCGGTGGGAATGGTGACCACCAGCCCACTGTTGGCATAGGGTGAATCATGCTTGGAAAGGCTCATGCCGTTTGTGCAAAAGGCTTCCGGTTCAGAAACGCTGGGCATAATGTATCCCCCAGCGCACATGCAAAATGTAAAAAGATCATATTTGCCGTTGGCTACCAGGCTGTAATCGGCAGCGCCAATAACATTCTCGAGTTTGGCTGGACCATATTTGACCCTGTTGGCGGTCTCTTGTGGTTGTTCAATGCGAACGCCCATCTGAAATGGCTTTTGTTCCAGGAGAATGTTTTTCGCATGAAGGGCTTGGTAGGTATCCCGCGCGCTATGACCGATCGCAAGAATCACACAATCTGCGGGAAAGAATCCACTGGAAGTATACACACCGTGGATGGAATTATCCCGGATGTCAAAATCTTCCACCTTGCAGTTGAAAACAACCTCGCCACCCAGCGCCTGAATATTTTTTCGAAGGGATTTAACCACGGCTGGCAGGCGATTGCTTCCAAGATGGGGGCGGTAATCGTAAAGAATGGAGGGTTTGCCCTTGTTGTCCGCGAAAAGTTGCAGGATTCTTTTTACATCGGGCCCTGAGCCCCGGTAGGTTAATTTGCCGTCGCTGAAAGTTCCCGCACCACCCTCGCCAAAAAGGTAATTGCTGTCTGGCTGGAACGGGCCACCTTCGTCAAATGCCTTGACATCGTGAATGCGATCGCGAACTTTTCTTCCCCGTTCCAGCAGAAGAGGCTGAAATCCCCTCTCAGCGAGGAAATACGCCGCTGCCAGTCCGGCGGGGCCTGAACCTATGACAATCGGCCTATGTTTTAATGGAGAACCCCCGATGGGTGGGAGTTCAAAAGGTTCTTCCGAATATAGCTCCACGGGTTGGCTATGGAACCTTCGGCGAACCGCCTGTTTAAAAACAGACTGTTCCTCGTTGACTTGAACTTCAATGCTATAGACGAATAAAAGAGACTGTTTGTCGCGGGCATCCAGGCTTTTGCGCAGAATGCGCCAGGCTGAAATATCACCAACAGCAACGGAAAGAGTCTTTGCGATCTTCCCGGGAAGAAGGGTTTCGGGTTCCTCCACTCGGAGGGTGATATTCGAAACGCGTAATGCCATAACTCTTGGATAACAGTCAGGCTGGCAAATGAAAAGGGGAAGCCGAAAAATATGGCTTCCCCCTAGACAAAGAATGGCCTGTCAGGCCATACAAAGCGAATTAACGGCCCTTCTTGCAGAGGTCAGCAAGGCTGACATGTTCAAGGTGCTTGCGGGTTGCTTCTGCAGCTTGCTTGCAAATGTGCTCAAGCTTGACATTCAGGGCTCCACCTTCTTCGAAGGGTGCCTGACCGCGAATGGGGCCATCCACTGCCTCGATGATTTCCAAAAGGGTTACCTTGCTTGGGTCACGGCTGATCTTGTAACCGCCATTTGGTCCCTTGATGGAAGAAAGAACACGGGTGGAAACCAGGGGCTTCAATACCTTCAAAAGGAATCTTTCTGGAATGCCCTTTGCCTGAGCCACATGGTGGGAAGCCACAGGAATTTCAGACTTCTGGGTTGCCATGTGAACAAGGGCTTGAATGGCGTAGCTAGATGCGCGAGTCAACTTCATAATACATTTGGGCTACCTTTATGGTGCCCCTCCTCAATAAAACCACACAGTAGAACAACTCGATCCGGGCTGCCAAGTAGGCTTCTTAGCATTCAAGTTGACATTTCTGATATTCTAAGGTTCCCAATGAATCTTAAATCAGAAGCCTGATAATTCAGGTAAGTTATTTATATTCCTACAAAAAAAATGATCAACAACTTCCAGTAAGGAAAATGATTCTTTTTTTATCCAATAATGGGTATGGTTGACATGATGCTTACAGGAGATATCCCGGAAAGGCTTAAAATTCACTAGGAATTCGAATCTTTGCCCGTCGAAATGTCTTTATTTGAGAACTCCACGCCAAGTACGGCGGAGGATGGAATTTCCCGGCTGCCCACCTGCACCAACCCGCGGCGAACCTGCACACGCCATAACATGGGTCCTTGGTGTTTGAAAAGTTCCGCAGTGGCAGGGTCTTCACCATCGGTGCTAAGAAAGGCAATGGTTTCCTCGCCGGGTTCCAGCACTTTGTCCAAATTGCAACCTTGAACGGTCTCCCTTAGCTGGCTGGATGTTTTTGAACCGGAAATTGCCGCCGGCACCCATTTGGCGGGGCCACCAAAAAAAGATTTCGTGGTTTTGCCACTCCCAAGCTGAACCATGGTAAATGGCGGTGGCACAGAGTTTGTCTTTCCCGTTCGCCAAAAACGGTTGAAGTAGTGGTCCATGGGGCTGAAGGACTGGTCCTTGGAAATGTTTTTTAGCTTGAGAGTTAGAACCAGCGAATCTTCCTTGCAAGGTTCGGGCTTTTCATAACCAGTGACCAAAACCGATACTCTCTTGCGTTCGATCGAAACCGGGGTGACCTGCAATTCTCCCACTTCCACACTCTGGCCAAGCTTGGTGACAAGGTTGGAAGGCAACTTTAGCTGGGTTCTTTCCTTGTCATTGTTAAAACGGATTTTAGTTCTTTTGGCACCCGGATTATCCCCATCCACATCTGGAATGAATTCCAAGGGGTGTTTTGGCGCGGCACTTAGTCTGAAGAAAAGAACAATCAGAAGTACCGAGGCCAGCACGCTATAGGAAACGAGTGAGAAAAACAGAACCATCATTGCCATGGAAGTACCGGAGGCTGGCCGCTTTTTGGCTTCCTCGGCGGTGGGAGAAGGCGCCTTGTCGAAAGGTGAACCTTCCATGTTTTCCGTTTGCTGGCTTTCGCTGGAATTGGAAAAGAAGCCGGGTTCCTGTTCCGTTGTTGGCTGGGCCTGCGATTCTGTGCCCAAAGGCATGGGCGTTTCCGTTGTGGGGGGCTCGTTAGCAAGAAAGCTGGCAGAAACTTCGGTCATTTCCCTGGTTGGTGCGATTTCCTGGGTTGGATTGGGTTCCGTCTGGATGGGACTGGGTATTTCCACGGTTGGTCCAATGGAAGGCAGGGTTTCCTGGCTGAGGGATGGGGCGTTTTCCTGGAATAGTTTTGGTTCAGGGACCAACGGTTCGTTGATAGTTACGGGGGATTGCTCTGCCGGTGGTGGTGTTGGCGATTCGTTGGAGGGTACCGTCATCACTTGCTGGCAATGGGGGCAACGGACTTGTGTGCCCGCAGATTCTCTGGTGGCACCCATCAGCTTGTCGCAACTTGTACACTTGAAATGAAAGATATCCATTATGTCGTTTCCAGTTTCTTGTTGGTTGGGTTCAGCTTAGCGGGGTGAGATTGTTTCGGGGATTTTCAAAACTTTCAGCCAGTCTACAGACTCTACGATTCGCAAAGATTGCGGTGCTTCCAGCGATGTTTCATGGGGCAAAACCGCAAGGATTGGAATGTTGGAGCGTAGCGCAAATTCCGTTGGATTATGTCTGGAAGCAAGATCCACAGCCGGTTCAGTTTCCGACATGATGATTCCAGCCACCTTGAGGCCATGTGCCTTGGCTGCCTGTAAAGTTAGAAATAAATGATTCAAGGTGCCCAAAGAACGCCTCGCGACGATCATGATGGGCAGATTTAATGTCCTGGCAAAATCTGCGATCGTTTCAGTTTCGGTCAGTGGGCACATCAACCCGCCAACACCTTCCACCAGGGTGAAAGTTCCTTCGTGCTGTCGATTGCGAACTGCCTGAACCAAGTCAGCCATTCGGAAAGATTTTCCCGCCAGGCGGGCAGCCAGTGCCGGGTTGGCAGGTGTTTCAAAACAATAGGGGGTGATAGCGGTCAGGTCGTCGTCCTGCGAAGCCCTGCCAAGAACCAGGGTATCATCACTTAGTAGATCACCATCGGGAACGTATTTAGCCCCGGTGGCAATGGGTTTGGAAACTTTTATCGGAATATCACGAGCGATCAAAGCTCGCGCCAGCAAGGAAGTGAAGCGGGTTTTTCCCACTCCGGTATCGGTTCCAGTAATGAATAATCCGCTCATGAATTCCCCTGAGAGCATTCACTCCCCAAGATTTTCCTGAATGAATTGTAAATTACCAATCCTATCCGGTCTACAAGTTCTTCCGGTATTGCCGGAGGAGGAATTAGAACCACCACATTACTCAGGGGACGAATCATAAGACCCTGATGGATGGCTTCGGAACAGATCAATGCCGCCAATGTTTCGCCATCTTTGTCGGTTTGGTTGGAAGCGGGTTTTATTTCAATTCCCACCATGAATCCTTTGGCCCGAATTTCAAAAACTTCTGGAAAAGCCTTTAATTTGTTCAGGTGCGTTTGAAGCCGCTCAACTTTGCCGGCAATTTTTTCAAGAACTCCATCCCTTGCTGTTAAAAGATCCAGGCTTGCGATGGCCACTGCCGCCCCAAGGGGATTTCCTGTGTAAGTATGGCCATGCTGGAAGGTTCTATCGGGGCCATCGGGTTGGTTCAAGAAAGCTTCAAAGATATACTCATGGGTAAGTGTCGCAGCAAGGGGCAAATACCCACCAGTGATACCCTTGCCAAGGCATAGAAAATCCGGGATCACTTCTTCCTGCTCACATGCGAACAGGGTTCCCGTGCGGCCAAATCCAACGGCAACTTCATCTGCGATTAGAAGAACTCCATGCTTTTTGGTAATCTCGCGCACCTTTTTCAAAAATCCATCAGGTGCGGTAATCATGCCTGCGGCACCCTGAACCAGTGGTTCAATCACCACTGCCGCCAGAGTGCTGGCATTTTTGGCGATCAGTTCTTCCAGAAAATCTGCACAAGCCAGGCCGCAGTTGGCTGGCTGCAAATTCCAGTGACACCGCTTGCAATGTGGGGCGGGCGACTTGATCGTGGGGAACATGATCGGTTTGAACATATCATGGAAGCGGCCAAGGTCGCCAATGCTTACATCTCCCATGGTGTCGCCATGGTATGCGCCGGTGAATGAGAGAAATTTTGTCTTCTGTGGTTGGGGATGTTCTTTTTGTTGGTGGTACTGGAATGCCATCTTGATGGCGACTTCCACTGCGGTGGCGCCACTGTCGGAATAGAACACGCGTTTCAACCCTGATGGAGCCAGATCAACCAGGCGCTTGGAAAGAATGGTGGCTGGTTCGTTACTTAAACCCAGAAAGGTGCTGTGGGCGACCTTTTGCAATTGGGAAAAGATCGCTTCATCTAGCTCTGGTACGCGATGGCCATGGACATTGCACCATAGCGAGGAAAAACCATCAATGTATTCCCTGCCATGCTGGTCAAAAAGCGAGAACCCACTGGCGTGGGTGATGATAAGGGGTTCATTGGCAAGGTAAGAAGCCATTGGCGTGAAGGGATGCCAATTGTGAAGTTTATCCCAGGTTTCCAAAGGCAATCGACCGTTCGGCATGCGTTATAAATCCTTGGAGCAATTTTAGCCGCCCTAATAATCAGCATGGCAAAGCTATTTTACGCAATTTGAACCAATCGGATTGTACTGTTTGTTCGGATTCTAATTTTTCTGACGAACTTAGCTCTGTTTCAGTTTTTTATTAAAGTCATTTAGAGGCTTATCAGGTTTTCCTTCGAACCCATGTGCCGATGAATGATGTGCTTCAGGATGAAGCAATGTTCGGAATTATCATCTGGAGAAAACCATGGGAAAAGGATTTCCTCTCTGGTTTGGTGCTTTCATGGGTGTGCTTGGTATTGCACTGGCCGAGGAAGTTGCCAAATCATCCAATCCTGCCAAGGAAACACCTCAGGTACCATCGACCCTTCCGGGTGAATGGGTGATTGCACCCCAGCCGTTGGATAGCATTACTGATCCAGTGAAACATCCATTGCTGCATCAGATGCAGCCGATTTGGGTGAGTGTGGATTACTTGAACTATCGTATTAGGAATGGCCCATTACCAACACCCATAGTTACCAGTGGCCAGCCAGGCGATGCCATTCCCGGTGCGATTGGTCAACCCGGAACCCAGATTCTTTTGGGCGGACCCAACAGTAACGGCCTCGACTACGGAGCATTGTCCGGTATACGGATAAGTGCGGGGCTTTATCTGGACGATAGTAAGCGCTACAGCTTTGAAGGTTCCGGTTTTCTGCTGGAGCAAGGTGCCACCGGATTTAGTGCCAGCACAAGACCTGGAATGCCAATTGTTACCGCACCCTTCACCACCCTTGCAGGAACGCAAAGTTCCATCTTTGCCACCGTGCCAGATAACTTGAATTCGCTGCCAAACAGCACCATAAACATGTATTCCTACACCAAACTTTCAGGGGGGGAAGCAAATGCCAGGGCTCATTTGGGCAACCCCGGCAACGGCATGTCCTACGACCTATTGTTTGGTGGCAGGTTTGCCGAATTGGAAGAATACCTGGCATATTCGCTGGATCTTCAGAGAGCTAACTCACGGGTTCTGGGTAATGACCAATTTTTGACCCGCAATTGGTTTTATGGCGCCCAGATTGGTGGAGCGCTGAAATATGATTACAAGAGATTTCATGCCGGTGCGCTTGGAAAGGTTGCTGTGGGCCAAACCCAGCAAAATATCGCCATAGCTGGTTCAAGAACTTCCTTCCAGAATGGCGTGCAAGGTGGCACTGCCACCAATGGCTTTGTGTACGCGCTTCCTTCAAATTCGGGCATGTATAATCAATCGGCTTTCGCGGTAATCCCTGAGGTGCAGTTCCGCTTGGGCTTTGATATCACCGACTATCTGCAGCTTTATGCTGGTTATGATTACTTTTACTGGTCCAGTGTTATCAGGCCGGGCAACCAGATTGACCCCGTTCTTAACACCAGCCAGAGAAATGGCGGTGCCTTGGTGGGTGCTGCCCGCCCGGAAGTGCCGATGACCCAATCAGCCATATGGGCCCAGGGTCTTACCTTTGGGTTCGAAGTGAAATACTAGTCGTCCTTCTCTCCACCATGGAGCCTGCAGGTATAAAGCCTGCGGGCTTCATGTGTTTTACGCTTTAGCCCATAAAAATGAACGATTGATTAGGATGCAAGATTGCAATACACTTAGTTCATTAGTTGGTTTTGAAAATAATTCCTGGAGAAACGATGAAATACAGATTTTCCTTGGGGCTGGGTGCTGTGCTCGGTCTTGCAGTGGTGTTTGGTGGGTCTGTGGCGACAGCGCAAAAAGGAAACGAGAAAAAAGGCAGTGGAATCGATTCCAAAGACATGCTGAAGCCTGCTCCGCGTCCCAAGCGGTCAGAACTTCCGCCCAGCAAGCTGCCTTTGCAGTTGGTGGAAGGGGAAAGAGTTGCCCTGGTTGGCAATTCCACAGCAGAACGAATGAACCTCTTTGGAACATTCGAGGCTCTTCTCCATGCGCGCATGCCGGAAAAAAAGATTGTCTTCCGTAACTTTGGCAGGCCTGCAGATGAGGTAGCTTTAAGGCAAAGGGCGAATGATTACACCAAGCTGGATGATCCGCTGGCGGCATTTGGTGCCGACACCTATCTTTGCTTCTTTGGTTACAACGAATCTTTTGCCGGCCCCGCGGGTGTTGAAAAATTCAAGGCAGACTACGAAAAGTTCATCGCAGATTATTCCAAGACTTACCCCAGGGATGATGCAGGAAGCCAGCCCCGTTTCGTGTTGGTTTCCCCGATTGCTTTTGAACCGACCCGCGATCCCTTTTTGCCCGAGGGAACCAAGGAGAACGCCAACCTAAAACTTTATGCCGATGCAGTTAAAGCAGTTGCTCAGAAAATGAATCTGGCCTTTGTGGATATCTTTGCGGATACCCACAAAGCTTTCACCGCAAAAGAGGGAATGCAGTTCACAATCAACGGCTGCCATGTGAATGAGGCCGGCGACCAATTGGTTGGGGAAATTCTTGACAAAGAGTTATTCCAAAGCCCGAATAAGGCTGCTGGCAACTCTGCCTCGCTTAAGGCATTAAAGGCCGCGATCAACGACAAATCATGGGTTCATTTGCAAGATTATCGAATGATCAACGGTTGGTATGTCTATGGTGGCCGTCGCACTTGGGATACGGAAACATTTCCCAGGGAATATCTGAAGATTCGAAACATGGCCAAGGTGCGTGACCAGATTGTTTGGGACATTGCAGCAGGCAAAGCAGTGGCTGCAAAGCCAGATGATTCCAAGACCGGCGAATTATTCACTCCTGCCACCCGGTTTGGTGAGCCCCGCCAGAAGTACAGCGAAAATGCCGAGGGAGGTCCGCGCATTCTTCCCCCTGCGGATCTGATTAAGAGCTGCACATTGGCCCCTGGCTTTGAAATGAAGCTTTTCGCCGATGAGCTGATGTTTCCCGAGATTGCGAAGCCGGTGCAAATGACCTTTGATGGCAAGGGCAGGCTTTGGGTTTCCACCATGCCAAGCTACCCGCAATGGAAGCCGGGTGACCCCAAGCCGAGCGATAAATTGGTGATCTTGGAAGATACCAACAACGATGGCATTGCCGACAAAAGCACCGTGTTTTACGACAAGCTGCACTGCCCCACCGGGTTTGAATTCTTTAATGGTGGCGTTCTGGTGGTGGATCAACCCCGAATTATCTGGTTGAAAGACACCGATGGGGATGACAAGGCGGATGTGGTTGTTCATGTGCTGGATGGTTGGGCTACAGAGGATACCCATCACACTGTGGGTGCTTTTGAATCGAACCATGCCGGCTTATTGCACATGCTGGAAGGCGTCGCCATGAGTACCACCGTGGAGACGCCATGGGGGCCATTCAGAAACTTTGGTTCTTCCGGGGCATATGTGCTGGATCCCAGGTCTTGGAAGATTCGTCATTTCAACACGCCCGGTTATGGCAACCCATGGTGCTATGTCTTTAACGAATGGAGCCAGGGTATTTGTGGTGACGGCACAGGTGCAAACCAACATTGGGATACACCGCTTTCCGGCCAGCAATACCAGGGTCGCAAGGGGTTGAACCCCGTTTTCCCAACCGAGGGCATGCGTCCTGTGGTTGGTAGCGAGTTCCTGATTAGCAGGCAATTTCCGGATGATGTTCAAGGCCAGTTTATCTATGCCTGCGTGATCAACATGAATGGCTTGCCACGCTGGAAAATTGCGGATGATGGTGCTGGTTACAAGGGGACCAGGGTTCGTTTTGACCCGAATGACCCCAAGACCCCGTTTGATCTGCTCAAGAGCACCGACAAACATTTCAGGCCGGTTGATCCCCAGATTGGTCCGGATGGTGCCTTGTGGTTTGGCGACTGGGCCAACCCCTTGATTGGGCATATGCAGTACAGCCAGAGAGATCCAAACCGAGATCATATTCATGGAAGAATCTACAGATTGTATTGCAAGGATAAACCGCTGCTCAAGCCGGTGACCCAGCATGGAAAATCGGTAGCGGAGCTTCTTGAACAGTTGAAGGAATACGAATGGCGTACCCGTTCGAGGGCGCGTCGGGAAATCGAGGGCAAGCCCGCTGCTGAAGTTTTGCCCGCGGTTAAGGAATGGATCGCCAAGCAGAATCCTTCCGCCAAAGAATACGACCGCCTTTGCTGCGAAGCACTTTGGATCCAACAAAGCTATCATCAGGTGGATCAGGAATTACTAAAGAAGGTATTGGCATGCAAAACGGTCGATGCCAGGGCGGCCGCTGCCCGCGTGGTTTCCGATTCCTATGAAAACATTTCCAATGCTTTTGAGCTTTTGAAGGTTGCCGCCCTGGATGAACATCCACGTGTGCGAACCGAGGCGCTGCGCGGCTTAAGCTTCTTCCCAACGGGAGATGCCGCCGCGGTTGTGTTAGAGTCGCTTAAAAAACCTGAGGATTATTACACCCGTTACACAGGTGAGGCCGCCTTGGGCGCTAATATCAACGGCTGGCGCACGGCCTACCTGAAAGGCGAGTTGACCAAGGATGATGCTTCAAAAAAGCTTGTCGATGGTTTGATCGCCCTAGACAAGAAGGGTGCGCAGGTGATTCCTTATCTTCAGATTCTTCTTGGGAAGGATCCCACTTCTGAGGAACAGCGCAACAAGGCCATGACAGCCATTGCAGACATGAAGGGTGGAAACCCGGAAAACGGCAAGCAAGTGTTCCGCAGAGGTTGCATTGCCTGCCACAAGGTGTACGGCGAAGGTGCAGATTTCGGGCCAGATATGATGAAGGTGGGAACCCGCCTGAACAAGTTCAAGCTTGTGCAGTCCATTATCGATCCCAATGCGGAAGTGGACAAGAAGTACCTTTCCACATTGATCAGCACTTCCGATGGCAAGGTGATTACCGGCCTTGTGGTCAGTGATACCAAGGAAGAGGTTACTATTTTTGATGGCAAGCAGAAACGCACCATCAAGACGGGTGATATTGAGGAACGCAAGACCTTGAAGCAAAGCAGTATGCCGGAAGGGCTTGCAGGAACTATTTCGCCCGTGGAATTTCTGGACTTGATCGCTTTCTTGGCCACACTGAAATAATGGTTGGCTTTGATAAAAAAGAAAGCCGGGAGATAACCTCCCGGCTTTCTTGATTTATGGCGCGAATTACTGCACTACCACATTAAAGCGGTAGATAATTGTTTCACCACGATTGTCGGTGACATTCAGGGTAATAACCGCATTGCCTGGGCTTCCACCCGCCACCAGTTGCAACTGGTTGGGGGAGAAAGAACCATTAAGAGTTCCCAGGGTTGCCGTTACAACCGCGGTATTGCTGCTGCTAACTGTATAAGTGAGTTTGCCAGTGGGTGCTGCCGCAAAAGAAACATCCGTGATGGTTGCAAGCTGGTTCTCAGGCGCGCCAATTGGGAAAGCGCCAGACGGAGTCACACCGTTTAGAACGGGTACAGTTGGCAGGGTATTGCTAGGCTGACTGCTGGTTGGAATGTTCACCGACTGGGCCGTGTATTGGGAGGTGAAACTGTTCAGGTTCGCAAGGCTTGCCGCATCCGCAACCTTGCCGAATACCGCATAACCGGTGCCATTACCGCCAGAACCAGCTAATGCGGTGGTATTGTCGGTAATGTTAAAATAGAACTGGCTTGTGGCACTGTTTAGAACGGATGTCCTTGCCATGGCCAGAGTACCCGCGGCATTTGGCCGGGTGGTATCATTGGACTCATTTTGGATCGGTTGGTAGGTGCTGACATCGCTGAACCCGGTGATTGGGTCACCGTTTACAGTAAACTGACCGCCCTGAATAATTTGGGGCGCGCCAGAACCCGAGAGGTTTGCCATGCGGTGGAACAAGTCATTTCCGTATTTTCCAGCTTCCACATAATTCAGGAAGTTGGTCACGGAAATAGGGGCTTGGTTATCCAACAGTGTTACCGCGATATTACCGGTTGAAGTGTTGAAATTAACCGTGGTGTTTGTGGTGTCCGGGTCTGCGAAGAATCCGGCCAGATCCACATAAGAGGTTTGGCCTTTGGTAAGGGTTTGTGTGCCAAGAGTCTGGTAGGTTGGCATGGTAAAGCCATTCGCTGTCCCAGTGCCTGCGGTTGGGGGCGTGATACTAATCTTGGTTCCTGAACTCCAAAGTCCCATGGAAATTCTTGGGGCGGTGATTCCAGCCACCTCAAGGTTTTGGGTAATGGTTTGGCTTTCCGCTAAATTCACATTGGCATTAGCGTTGTAAGTTCCATTGAAGAATCCTGAGGGAGTACCACGGGAAACTTTGTAGGAACCAGGAAGTAATTGATCGAAAGCATATCCACCCGTGGTATTCGTGGTGGTGGAAACATTGACATCTCTACCAGTGGTGGTGGTTCCAGTCAGAACAATTTGTACCCCGGATACACCTTCCGTACCCTGCCCGAGAAGTATGTTCCCACTAATGACACCATTTGCCAAAACCGGGGTAACGGTCGGGGTAACGCGTTCCTCGAAGGTTTCCAGATGTAAGGATTCCAATCTTCCGAAGGGGCTTTGCTTGATACTGTTTTTCTTGGAGAAATTCTTTTTCAGCATTTTTACAATGGATCCAAACATAAAGACCTCACAAGCAAATTTTAAAAAGTCTGAAATATCAGACGGAATCATCCTCACATTTTAACTGATCGGCAAATTAGCCATCAAATTATAGAAGTAATGGCATTTAAAAGATGATTTTTTCCAAAAAAGTGGTGAAAGTGGATCAAAAACATTACTTAAATCCCCAAGCTTGCTTGTTTTCCGTTCAAAAAGATCGTTGAAACCCTGAAAGGTATCAAAATCGATTTTTCCATAAAAAAAGGAAAAGTTTGCCTATCTTTGTGTCGATAAATTCCAAGGAAGACTTCCGGTCGGATGCATTCCATTATGTTTTGAATGACGTAAGTCATTCAAATTGAGAATGTTACGGCAGAAGTTTGATGCAAAGCATGGAGGTTATGATGAAGCGATTTGGAATGAAAACGGTTTTTGCTGCCATTCTGGGTATCCCCCTGGCTTTTGCTCAAACCGCACCTGAATCTTCCAAAGATGCGCCGACCAAGGCTCCGGAAAGTTCATCTAATCCGACAAGTGCTGAACTACCCGCTGTTCCAGTTACCAATGGCTCGGGATCAGGTAGGACCGTTTATGGTGAAGTTGAATACCTGCTGTGGTGGATGAAAGGTATGGAATTACCAGCCTTGGCAACCACAAGTCCAAACGGAACTGCCCAAGACCAAGCAGGGGTGCTTGGGGCACCTGGCACCGCCAACCTTTTTGGTGGGAATACGGTGAATACAAGTCCCCGCTCAGGTGGTCGTTTTGTCGCGGGCGCCTGGCTTGATAATGTACAAAACATGGGTTTGGAAGCAGAATTCTTGTTTCTGGAAACCAAGGCCACAAGATTTAGTGCCTCCTCGGATGGTAGTGCAGGCAGTCAGATTCTCGCAAGGCCTTACACAAACGCGAACGATAATGTCGCATCTTCCATTCGTGTGGCTTTCCCCGGGGATGTTTCCGGAAACTTGGCCGCACAGGCAACCACCACGGGTCTGGTCGGTGGTGGCGTGATATTCCGCCAGAACCTAGAGCATTTCCAAAGGGATAATTTCCGCCTTGATGGATTGGTTGGTTACCGTGCCATGACCTTTTCAGAAGGGGTTGGTATTTACAATAACATGACTAATATTGATCCTAATAATCCGAATTTTGTGCCGCTTGGTACCAGAATTGATTCCATGGATAGCATCAAGACCAGTAACACCTTTAATGGTTTTGAAGCCGGTCTGGCTGGCAAGTTTTTCAACGGCCCAATTAGCCTTCTTTTGGATGGAAGAATTGCCCTGGGTATGAACCATGTCACCGGGGAGATCAGCGGGGCAACCAATGTAAATGTACCACTGAATGGTTCTATTTCTTATCCAGGTGGGCTTTACGCGCTATCCAGCAATATTGGAAATTATGGCCATCAGACTGTTTCGATTATTCCGCAATTTAACGCCAAAGCGGGTTATCAATTGAATTCGATGACCAAGCTTACATTTGGATACAACCTGCTTGTGTGGAGTGCCGTAACTCGCGCCGGCTTGGATATTGACCAGGTGGTTAATCCTAATCTGATGCCCGGAAGCAGTACATCTGGCGGTACTGCGAGGCCAAGCTTTGGTTTCAACAGTTCCACTTTTTGGGCCCAGGGGCTTTCGCTTGGGGCGGAATTCAATTATTAATAGAACTTGGCCTATTCGCCCAGATGGTTCGTCTTGATCTTTTGTTTTGCTGCCTGTCCCAATTTGTTCCTTCCAGCTTTTTTGGCCACATGTTCCAACAGTTCCAAGGCGATTTTTCGTGCCCTGGCATCCTGCTCTGCAAAGTGAAACCCAACATAGAAAAGACATTCCAGATCGAGCCAGGATTGCTTTTTTAAAGTTTCAAAAAGCGGGAAATCATCACGGTGTGCCAGGGAAAGAAGAATGTGCAGTGCCGGGTCTCCATGGCGCGCATCCGCTCCCAGTTCCCTTGAAGAAAGCTTAAGCAGGCAACAACCAAGTTCCAATTTGGTATCCAACGGGCAGCCAGCATCGCGGACTAGAATTTTCAAATAAGCCGAAGCTTCCTGGTACTTCTTTTTTTTGCGAAGTTCCTGTGCTTTTTCCATTAGAGCATTATTCAACACGGCAGCATCGGATTCCCGCAGTAGAAACAAAAGCGGGTCAGCGTTTCTGTCGCCGGTTTCTATCAGCTCATAAAGTTGTTTTAGGATTACACCATGCCACCATTTTCCAAATTCCTGGATGAATCCGGCCAGCAACCGGGCCAGGTTCCAGGCATAATCATAATTACTTTCGACTAGCAGCGATTCGATGAGGGCTTTTTGGCCTGGCTTGGATTTTGCCGCTATTGCGCATGCTGCCTCACGCAAACTTCGATCTGGATGCCTGGCTTGCTGTGCGATCAAACCGGCAATTTCGGAATCGGGCTGCAGGCAAAGTTTCTCCAATGCCAGGTGCCTGCCTGCCGGGTCTGGTGTATGAAATAGCGGCAGCCATTCCTTAAATGCCTTGGAGTCAGGCTTCATTTTTTGAAGCAATAGCAAGGCTGGTGCGGCGATGCGAAAGTCCCCTGCCCCCGCGCATTGAACCAACTTGCGAATGTTTTCTGCGTTACCCGTAATGTTGTTTTTACCAAGTGAACTCAAGGCGGAAGCCCTTACCTCCGGTGGATGGTTCGGGCCAATACGATCCCAAAGGGCCTTGCTGCCGGAAGGGTCATCCATGGCGCTAAGCAATCGGGTCACCGCTTGGTTTGTGGCGCGGGAAATTCCGGGTTTTTTGGCCAGTTCGCCTACCGCCTTGGCAATGGACTTTACCTGCGAAGCAGACCTGGTTTCCAGAGAAGCCGCAATCGCGCTTGCGGTTCCCTCCACCATCCCCGGGTCGGTGTCTGTAAGCAATTCAATTGCGGCCTGGTCCGCACTGGCATGACAAGCTTTGGCAACCGCGGCACCAATATACCTTCTTAAACCCGGGGATACCTTGGGTAACTCGGCCACAAGGGTTTTTACTCCCTTGGCACCCAGCTTGGCGATGCTGTTGGCGGCTTCCTCACCTTCCTGGCCACCTTGGGGAAATTTCTCCAAAAGCGCATCCAAGGCGGCTTCATGCCGAATCTTTCCCAAAGCAATAATTGCCTGCAGGCGCACATCGCTCTCGCTGTCTTTCATGGCTTGGACAAGGGCCTTTCCGGATGAGGCATCCGGTGATTCCAGCGCGCCCAATATTACCGCAGCAGATGATCGAACCAGGGGTGATTCATCTTCCAAAAGCAAGTCGGTGATTTTTCGATGGCTCATGATTTTTCTCCACCTTATAGAGTACTGCCATTGGGTGAAGAAAAGGCATAAAAAACAGGCCTTTTAGAGAGTTTTGATAGATAAAAGCCAAAAATTTTGAAATCGTGGACATTTGATCAACTTCAGTTCCAATTTTGTCCGGTATTGCTGGTGAAATAGCCATTTTTAGGGTAATATTTACTTGTTAGTCCTGCCTCTGTGCAATGAATGGCCTAAAAAGTAATGCTGCAAATACTGTTTGCCTCAATGTGGGTGCTGGGTGCGGAACCTTCTTCCGAATATGAGAAGGTTGTAAAGCCTCTTTTTCAGTCGCGTTGTCTGGCATGCCATGGTGCGCTAAAGCAAAATGGCAATCTACGGCTGGATACCGTGGCTTCCATGCTAAAGGGTGGAAAGCACGGCCCTGTCATCCAACTCCAAAAACCGGAACAAAGTGAACTTCTGGTGCGAATTCGCAGCCATGAGGAAACCGAAAAGATGCCTCCGGATGGTGAGCCGGTGGAGGCTCAACAAATTCTGGCGATAGAAAAATGGATTCGGGCCGGGGCCCCTGCTCCTTCTAAGGATATTCCTGAATCGGACCCTCGAGATCACTGGGCGTTCAAGTCTCCACTAAAGAAGCAAATGAAAGGTACTGCCAATCCCATTGATTATTTTCTGAACTTGGGCTGGGAACAGAATGCACTGAAGCCACAGCCCCCGGCGGACAAGCGCACTCTTTTGCGAAGGGTATTTCTGGACCTTACCGGGTTGCCACCCTTGGAAGATGATTACAAGCAATTTCTGGAGGATAACTCGCCAGAGGCTTACGCCAAAATTGTGGATCGTCTGCTTGCCTCCAAACAATATTCCGAGCGCTGGGCCAGGCATTGGATGGATGTATGGCGCTATTCCGATTGGTGGGGATTGGGCGCGGAACTTCGAAACAGCCAAAAACATATCTGGCACTGGCGTGATTGGATCATGGAATCCCTGGACAAGGATGTGGCATACGATGAAATGATCCGCCAGATGCTTGCCGCGGATGAACTTTACCCCGCCGATGAAAGCAAGCTTCGTGCGACTGGCTACTTGGCTCGCCAGTATTTCAAGTTTAATCGTAATTCCTGGATGGAAGAAACCTTGGAACATACGTTCAAGGGCTTCATGGGGATTACCATCAATTGTGTGCGCTGCCACGACCATAAGTATGATCCCATTGCCCAAACGGAATACTACAATCTGAGAGCTTTTTTTGAGCCCTATCAAGTGCGTGGAGACATGGTGGCTGGGGAATCGGATTTTGAAAAGAATGCGATTCCCAGGGTGTTCGATTGCAACTTGGAAGCGCCCACTTGGTTTTTGGTGCGTGGCGATGAGAAGAACCCCAAAAAGGATGCCAGCATACCCCCGGCTTTGCCTGCATTTTTATCCACTGGGCCATTGAAGCTAACCGAGGTCAAGCTTCCTCCGGAAGCGCATTCACCTCAGTTGAAGAAGCTGGTGTTGGAGAATGCCCAATTGCAAGCACGGGAAAAGATATCCCAGGCGACTAGGGCACTTGAGGAAGGCAAAAAAGAAACTTCCAAAACATCCCCTGAAAAACTCCAACTTCTGGAAAAAAATCTTGATGCAGCACGGGCGGAGGAAAAAGCTCTGGAACCGCGCTGGAACGCAACCCGTTTGAAAGTGTTGGAGCCAACCAGTCAGGCCTTCAAGGAGGCATCCCAAAAGGCTGCCATGCTTGAAAAGCTATCCGCAATGTTGAAGGCTGAAGCCGACCTGATGCAAGGCAAACTCGATTTGGCGGGCGCTGCCAAGGGTAAGGAGGATGCTGCCAAAAAGAAGGTGGAAGCTGCCCAGAAGGCTTTCGATGCCGCGAAAAAAGCTAGCGAAAGTCCCGGAGATGTGTTCACCCCACTAAAGGGTTCCTTAAAAACTCTGGAATCCAACCTTGAGAATGAAACCTCTCGTAATAAACCCTTCCCCACAACAAGCACTGGTAGAAGAACAGCGCTGGCCCAATGGATGACTTCCCGGGAAAACCCCCTTACAGCAAGGGTGGCGGTCAATCACATTTGGACCAGACACTTTGGTAAGCCCCTGGTGGCAACCATCTTTGATTTTGGCCGCAAAGGATCCCTTCCAACTCACCCGGAACTTTTGGACTGGCTGGCTGTTGATTTCATGGAACATGGCTGGAGCATGAAACATCTGCACAGAATTATGGTTACTTCCAAGGCTTATCAGATGAGTTCCTCGAACCGTGGAGCGGAAGCGAACGCATCCAGGGACCCTGAAAATAAATACCTTTGGCGAATGAATCCGCGCAGGTTGGAATCTCAGGCCGTGCGCGATTCCCAGCTTGTTCTTTCGGGGCAGTTGGATTCCACCTATGGTGGACCAAGTATTCCGCCCGCTCAGCAAACCGGCTCAACACGCAGGGCGATTTATTTCTTCCAGTCCCACAATGATCACGACCGGTTCCTTTCCCAGTTTGATGATGCCAATGTGCTCGAGTGTTACCGCAGGGAGGAAAGTATTCTTCCCCAGCAGGCACTCACTTTGGCCAATAGTGGCTTCACGTTGGATCGGGCGACAGGGATTTATCAAAGGCTGGCGAAGGATTCATCCCTGGCAGACCAGGATAAATTTTTGGATAGGGTCTTTGAATTGGTGCTAGGGGTCCAGCCAACCATGGAAGAAAAGGAAGCCTGCCTGGAAGCCATGGATGCCTGGCGAAAGTCATCCCCCGAGAAAGGGCGCGACAGGCTTTTGCTCATTCACTCGATCTTGAATCATAACGATTTTATCACGGTGCGTTGATCATGAACCATTTTGCACAGCACAATCGCCGGGCTTTCCTTTCCGACCTTGGCATGGGTTTCACTGGAATGGCTCTGGGCGCGATGCTGCATCGTGATGGGATTGCCCGCGCATCCGAAGGTGGCTGGACTCCACCCGATGGGAACAACCATTTTTCCCCCAAGGCGAAAAGTGTCATCTGGATTTTTCTGAATGGTGGTGTCAGTCACTTGGAGACTTTTGACCGAAAGCCCATGCTGGATAAGTATGCGGGAAAAAGCATCAACGAAACTCCTTTTAAAGATGTGCAGGACCCCGAGAAACTGAAACTGGCCAGAGTTACCGTGGTGAATGATGCCAACGGCCAGCAGCGTAACAAGATTTATCCCACTCAGGTGGGTTTTAAAAAGCATGGCCAGTGCGGCATGGAAATCTCGGACTGGCTGCCCCACATGGCATCCTGTGCCGATCAGCTTTCCGTGGTGCGTTCCATGTACACCACGGATGACAATCATGGCGCCCAAACCCAGTTTCATTCCGGCAGGCATATGCTGGATGGTGAATTCCCCACACTTGGCGCCTGGGTGCACTATGGGCTTGGTTCCCTGAATGACAACCTGCCCCAGTTTATTTCCATGGGGAACCGTGTTTATTGGAATATTAAGGATGGTCATTATCTTGGCCCCATGCACGATGCTGTTCCCGTCAGGATAGATCCATCCAACCCGCTTGATTACGGCAAACCGGAAAGACCACTGAACCCTTCCGAACAAAAGCTGGGGTTTGATCTTGTTTCCAGGCTGGATTCCATCAAAGCGGTTGAATATCCCTCGGACCCGGCGCTTACGGCCAGGATTAAAAGCTACGAGCTTGCCTTCCGCATGCAGAAGTCACTGCCCGAGGTTATGAATTTCACCTCGGAAACCGAGGAGACCAAGAGCCTGTATGGGTTGGACAAACCACATTGCAGGGATTTTGGCATGCAGATGCTGGCCTCCCGCAGATTGGTAGAGCGTGGTGTGCGTTTTGTGCAGATTCAACATGGTGCGGGTGGTGCCGGAGTATGGGATGCCCATGGCGGGCTTAGGAACAACCATAGTTCCAATTGCCTGAAGGTGGATCAGCCCATAGCCGGGTTGATCAAGGACCTGCGGCGCAGGGGCTTGCTGGACCAGACCCTTGTGGTGGTTGCATCGGAATTCGGGCGTACCCCCGGCACGCAGGGTTCCGATGGCCGTGATCACCACATTTATGGTTTCTCGGTGGTTCTCGCGGGTGGTGGCACCAAAGGTGGCTTTGTTCACGGCACCACGGATGAACTTGGGTTTCATGCCGTGGAAAACCGCCACTATGTGACAGACATCCATGCCACAATTCTACATCAGATGGGGCTGGATTCCCGCAGGCTTGAAATCCCCGGCAGAAAGCGCCTGGACATTGACCATGGCAAGGTCATTCGGGAAATCCTTGCCTGATCCATTTCAAAACGCAAAATAATGATTGTCCCTGCTCGCATTCTAGCGGCATGGAAGACTTTTTTACCAGGTGTACACATGAAGAGCGTAGGGCTGGTTGGCTGGCGTGGCATGGTTGGTTCGGTCTTGATGCAACGCATGGTTGAGGAAAAAGACTTCGAAAAGATTGAACCCATCTACTTTTCCACATCCGCGGCTGGTGGTGATTCCCCCATTCTGGGTGGAAAGAAGGCACCGCCCTTGAAAAACGCTACAGACTTGGAAGCCCTGAAATCACTGGACATCATTATTTCATGCCAGGGTGGTGATTACACCAAGGAAGTGTTTCCCAAATTGCGTGGCGCTGGTTGGAAAGGCCATTGGATTGATGCGGCTTCCACGCTGCGTATGGCGGATGATGCAGTGATTATTCTGGACCCTGTTAATCGGCCTGTGATTGATGCCGCACTTTCCAAGGGGATGAAAAATTGGATTGGTGGCAATTGCACGGTCTCACTGATGCTGATGGGTATGGCAGGTCTGTTTCGCGCCGGGTTGGTGGAGTGGGTCAGCGCCATGACGTATCAGGCGGCATCAGGTGCGGGCGCCCAAAACATGCGCGAGTTGCTTGGGCAGATGGGCTTCCTGCATGAGATTGTAAAACGGGAACTTTTGGACCCCGCTTCCGCCATTCTGGATATTGACAGAAAGGTGGCGAGTGCCCTTCGAAGCGCGGATTTCCCCACGAAAAACTTTCGTGGTGTTCCCTTGGCTGGCAGTCTGATTCCATGGATTGATGTTGCCTGGGAACATGGCCAATCGAAGGAGGAATGGAAAGGCGGTGCGGAATGCAACAAAATCCTTGGCCTACCCACTTTTCGTTCGCCGGGTTCGATCCCAATTGATGGAATTTGCGTGCGCATCAGCGCAATGCGTTGCCATTCGCAGGGCTTGACCATCAAGCTTAAAAAGAATGTTCCCATGGATGAAATCACCAGCCTTATTGCGGGTGGAAATTCGTGGGTAAAGGTTATTCCCAATGAAAGGGAGATTTCAGAAAAAGAGCTGACTCCCGCCGCGGTAACGGGAACACTTCAGGTTCCAGTGGGCAGACTGCACAAGCTTGCCATGGGGCCGGAATATCTGGGCGCATTTACCGTGGGTGACCAACTTCTTTGGGGGGCGGCGGAACCACTGCGCCGAATGCTTCGAATTCTTGTGGATTAGTTATTGGGAATCCAGCGGCTTGCTATAGCTACGGCCTCTTGCGTGGCGATGGTGCCTTGGAATTGCTTTTCCATTTGCCGGATCGCATCCTGAAGCTGGTTCAGTAATATGCGATTGGCTTGCTGAAAAGAAGGCTGAAATGGGTCGAAGGCATCTTCTTTCCCATTGAGTGATGAGTCTATTTTCCGAACGATTTCCAGCCTTGTACGCGCTAATTTTTCCCGGGCCACATCCTTGTTTTGGGCCAGCTTCCCAACCTGGGTTGATGCTTTTGTGGCAATACTGGTTCCCTTGTAAGTTGTGGATAGCTTTTCTAATTCAATAAATGCTGCCACAGGTTCTGAATCCATCCGGGCAATGGCTTCATCCAATCGTTGTTGTGCTTTTTCCGTCAACATGGCTATCAGCTTTTTAGCCTGTTCGGAAACTTGTTTGGAAGGATTGCTAGTATAGGGGATAGCCTTGTTAATCACCTGGCTTGGCGGGGTGCCCTGCTCTAACAAATCCAGCAAAGCCTGTATATTGGAAGAAGTATCCGGTTCCTCCCAACGGCTCGCAAGCTGGTTACCAAGCAGCCAGCGGGCAATTTTTTCAGTGCCGGAGGCTTCACCCCGAAACACACATTTGCCCGTGGCATCGTACACCAGTGCGTGAGGCAGGAAGAATTTTTCCGTCATTTTGAAATTGAATTCGCTGTTGTTGAAAAGTGGTAGCCTGAGCATGCGTTTTTGCCAGTCTTTTGCCAAAGCTGTTTCTTGCGAACCGGGCAGGCCATTTACCAAGGCAACAAGCCCAAAATCCTCAAGCTCTTTCCACCAGGTTTCCACACGGGATAGCGCGCCAAGGTATTCTTCCCTGCCCGGTCTGTGCAAAATGGCAATGACCACTTTTTCTTGGAGGGCGGTTTTCTGCAATTTCTTTCCAGCAATCTGGTTTCCAAGTTCAATTTCCCGCACACTCATATCCAGGTTGAATTCCGAGGAGGATGGAATGGGCGATGTTTTGTTGCTTTTCTTGTTGGTAACCTGCTTACTGGCCTTTCCCCAGATATTTTCCATAAGGGTATAACCTAACTTGTCGTGCTTTTTCAGGTCTTCACGATCATGGGGAAAATAATCAATCCGGTTGAAATAAGCACAGGTAAGCTCGGCAAAATATTCAGCATCATTGGTGGCTGCATAACTGCTTCGGTCGTACAGTTTGCGTTCCATGGCCTGTTTAAATGCCTGTTTGATGGATGGATTGTCATAGGTAAATAACTGGTGATGGACGGCGTGAGCCATTTCATGCAAAAGCACACATCGTCTGGAATCAGTCTTGGGTTGATGTTCCCTCGTTAGGGAAACCATGCGCAATATGACTACCGAGTTCGCTTTGAGGGGGTTAAGACCCGAACGAAGCATGGAACTTTGATGGCCCCCATAATAAACCGCCAGTGCTGTTCCGGTTCTGCCATTACCCATGGCTTCACGATCATCCCATTCAACCCAAATGGGAATTTTCCTTAGCTCGTTGAGTGGCTTATTCGCGAAGAAAGAACTGATCATTTTCAGTTCCATTTCCAGGACTTCCAAGGGTTTGCGTTCAAAATCACTGGAATTTGCCGGGTTAAGCACATCCTGATGAAGAAGCAGGGTGAAGCCCTCGATGCTGAACTTTTTATAACCGGGAATGGAATCCAACTTTTGACCGGCCTTGGAAGTCTTCGTGGATTTTTCCTGCTGCCCCAAGGTTGGTACCGCCAAACCCAAAAGCAAAGAGCCGAGAATAAGCAGGCGCATCAGGGTTTGCATTGGTAGCTTTCCACCATTCTAAGGATGTGGTGAGAAGGTCTTGGTTCCAAGAATGCCAAGCCAGGTTCCCAACAAGCAGAGAATTGCGCTGGTGAAAATATAAGCCATTGCACTTGTGGTATGCCCTGCTTTTAAAAGATTAAACCATTCCAGGCTGAACGTGGAAAAAGTGGTAAACCCTCCGCAAAAACCTGTCCCCAGAAGAAGGTAAAGTTCCTGACGAATGGGAGAAGTCTGGCGTTCGATGTATAACTCGGCAAATATGCCCAGAAGAAAAGAACCAATAATGTTTATAATCAGTGTGGACCATGGAAAACCATCCGCCCAGGGTTGGGAATTAACACCCTTGCCCAGTAAAAAGCGGCCCACACCACCTACCGCACATCCCAGCGCCACCAAAAATATCTGCAAAGCCATCTCGGAATTCCTGAACTTGGATCAGCTCCACATGGTGAAACTAGTTCTATTGCACAATAAAGATCGTCTGCTTGCAAAGGGAATCATTCCGCTGGAAGTCTTTCTATTTTCCCACTCCGGGGCCTGCTGGCAAATTACCACAATTCCAGATCACCTTGTTGGCATGTTCCCAACCCAGCACGGTAACGCTACCAGCCCTAAGGGCAAAGTTTTTGCCTTGGATGGCTGGTAGGCCCAACCAAGTGGCAATAATAAACCTTGAGAAGTGGCCATGGGAAAATAAGGCGATGTGGCCTTCCATTTGGGAGCATTTTTCCAAAAGAAGTTTGGCACGATCATGCACCTGTTCCAGGGTTTCCCCCTTGGGGCATCCATCACGCCAAATATCCCAATTGGGTTTCAGTTTTTGGATTTCATCAGTTTTCAAGCCCTCGTAGGATCCATAATCCCACTCCAGCAATAATGGTTCAGGTTGGACTTGGTTTTCCAGGCCGGCAAGTTTGGCGGTGGTCATGGCACGGCTTAAGGGGCTGGAAAGAACCGTCGAAAACTCCATCCCGGTAAGCCAGGGTTTAAGTTCGCTGGCAGCTTTTTCCCCCTTGGGGGTTAACGGAATATCGCTTCTGCCAGTATGCTGGCCACTAAGACTCCACGCTGTTTCAGCATGACGCATGACCCAGATTTGCTGGCGGGTTTCGTGCTGGCTCAAAAGTGTTTCTCCTTGCATAGTCTGGTTTTCTTTTTTCTTTTACACATAACATCTTACAGAATAAGCCCTGATAAGATTTTGCGGCTAATACTCACTTAAACTCAGGTATTCCCGGGAGATAGAAAATGTTGTTAAGCAACCCTGTGGGTTGGTTTGAAATTTATGTGCAGAACATGGAACGCGCCAGGGCCTTTTACGAAACTGTATTTCAGATCAAATTTCAAAAGCTGGAACTTTCTGGGATAGAAATCTGGAGCTTTCCCATGGAGTACGGCAAGATGGGTGCAAGTGGTGCGCTGGTGAAAAAAGAGGGCTGCCAGTCAGGTTTCAAAGGAACCATGGTTTACTTCAGTTCGGAAGATTGTGCCATGGAAGCTAACAGGGTCGAAGCGGCGGGTGGCCAAATTGAAAAACCGAAGTATTCCATCTTTCCATTCGGTTTTATCACTCATGTGGTGGATACCGAGGGAAACATGATCGGCATCCATTCCCCCAAATAGTCCTTAGTGTTGGTTTTTAATTTAAGAGTTCCAGTTCATAGATCAGGGTATTTTGTTGTGAGGGATTCTCACCATCCGGGGTTGGGCCGGTTAGGGTGATTTTGTCGGCATCTTTTTTCCATTGGAACGGTTTGCCTGTGTAAGGATCCTGCGCCAATGGGACTAAAGTAATTTTATCGACTGTTTCAGGCCATTTTTTGTCTTTGGCAGCCTGAAGCCTTATGGCCTCCACGGTTCTAAGCATGGCGATTCTGCGCTCAAACCGGGGGCTTGCATTCATTACATTTTTATAGGCAGGTGCCACAAGCGCAGATAAAAATTTGAAAGGGATTGGGGAAGAGATGGATGGCTTGGTTTTTTTTTCTTTGACTGCCTGAGCTTTAGCAATTTCTGCCCGGGCAATGTGGTAGGGTATGAAATTCCATTTTGTTAAGTCTTGGCAAAACTTGTCGTAATATAAAACTTCACCCATCATAACAACTTGAAGAGGTGAAACATTTTTCAGGGATTCTTCCTTGAAACCATGTTCCAACAGAAGTTTTTTTGCTTCTCCCAGGTTGGCAACCATGGCTGCCTGAAAAATTGCATCTGTCAGGGGTTTTAACAAAGGCTTATTGGAGTCCGGTAGTTGCACTACATCCGTTATCAATTTCAGCATTTTTTCCAATTCATCATTTGGTAGCGGCCGGATTTTTCCGGAATAAAGCATCTCCCTGAATCCTGGGAAAAGATGATCCAACATAATGGCTTCCCCCCCTATGCCGTTTCGAAAATCGACAAGAGGTCTGGGTAACGATGTAAGTGCCCAGTAAAGATTGGGGGATTTTTCCTGTTGGATGATTTCATCCAGTCTCGGAAGCATGATGGAACCTGATGCAATTGCCACCAAACCTTGTATAAGGGTTGGGCTATTTCCCAAATGATAAGATAGAGTGAAACCTGCCTTGGCATCTTCCAAGGCTTTTTCGATGTTTCCCTTTTTTAGTTGCAGCCGGCAATCAAGTGCAAGGGCTCGGGAAATTTGTCGCAGCGTCTGCGTCTCAGGTAGCAGTGTACCAAATCCATCCTTGCGTAATTTGGCGTACATATCCCAATCGCAGTAGGATTTTCGGGTGGCTTCATGGATTTGTTCCAACATCCCTGAGGAGAAGCGAATTTTACTCTCATCAAGTTCAGACAGGGGGCCGTTAAGCCATTTATCCTGATTTTCGGTGAATTCTTTGTTGTTCATAAAGCTGATCCAATCCGGGTTAAAGGCGCGGAAATAGGCCTGAGCCGCGTTGCCATGAACCAGCTCCCTGGTGTCTGGAAAAAGGGTGTAACGAAGTGCCGGGCTGGGTTCATCCTTGGGATGAATTTTTAGTTTGATGATGGGAACCGGATTGGTTTTGGGTGAAGCTGGAGGTTGTTCCTGGGAAAGGGCAACCCCTGCCAGCAAAACCAGAAAAAATGCCAAAGTTATGTTTCCATTAAGAGAAGTTTTCATGGTTGCTCCAGAAGTTGGTCGGGTTGCTGTAAGAATAATCGGTTTTCCCTGGCTGTTGAATCTGGCTCAGAAGTTTGGGAGTCCAAGATGTTGGTTTGGGGTAATTCCCCTGTTTCAAGGAATACTCTACCCAGGGCAAGGATACTGTAGGGGTTTTTTTCAACTGGGTTGGAAACTTGCTGGCTATAGCTGGCGCTATCAGTAAGGCTTTTTGGGGTAGGGATTGTTATTATCCAAGGCAAAAAGGCGATTACTGCTCCAGCGAGAAACGCTCGGGCTTGTGGCAAACGAGAGGTTTGGCTTTTTCCCAGTTGGAAAAAAAGTTGCTCCCGGTCTAATACGGATTTGCGTAATTCCAGCGATGCAAGTTGTTGTTCCAGATTCATGACAACCCCATTTTTTGGCGTAGCATCTCAATACCTTGTTGATACCTGCGATGAGCCTCGCTTTTTGAAAAACCTGTCACCGAGGCTATTTCATCAAAGGAAAGTTCACTCCATATTTTTAAAACAATCACTTCCCGCATCGATTCATCAAGTTCCTGAAGCACTTCCTGGGCCCTGCGGGAATCAAGATTCTCAGTGGTGTTGGCTTCAAACCATAGATTTTCTAAATGTTGCTCAGTCGCCAAAGGTATTTTTCTGCGATACTCCGAAATTGCCTTGTTGCGGATAACCCGGTAAAGCCATGCAAGATTTTCTTCCGGGTTTAATTTCTTTCGGATCAATTCGAGCAACGCATCCTGAACCACATCTTCCGGGCAAATACACCATTGCCTGGCATAAAGGATCAGTTTTTTCTCATGCTGGTCCAGAAACAGTTTCATTTTCTCGAAATTCATTCCAGAAGAATATCGCCCGAAAAGGCTTTTCGTCCCGAAAAAATCTGGGATTTCCTCACCTAAGGGTAAATTTCGCCAATCCATGCTTTGACCTGCCATGGATACATGCGTTATCATGACCAAGTATCAAATCAGAATGGAAATGGTTGTTCGGAGTTGTTCTTGAGCGGTGTGAAGGAAAAATCCCTGTTAGGTATTCTGCCATCCGGCCCCATCGATATCATCGGTGATATTCATGGCGAGTTGGATGCCTTGAATTCATTGCTGGGTCATTTGGGATACACCCAGCAGGGGCACCCCCAGGGTCGTAGCCTGGCCTTTGTGGGTGATCTGGTGGACCGTGGGCCAGACAGCCCCGGGGTGGTTCGCAGGGTAAAGCAACTAGTGGAAGCCGGCGTGGCCCAGTGCATCCTCGGCAATCACGAAATGAACATCCTCCGTGGACTTACCAAGCTTGGCAACGCCTGGCTGGCCGGAAAGCAAGAATCCTTGGACAATTCGCCCGGGCCACACCCCCAGGTGCTTGCGAACTCCTCGGAACGGGATGAGATTCTCAAGTTCTTTGGCACCCTGCCCCTTGCTTTGGAGCGGGAAGATCTTCGCATTGTACATGCCTGTTGGGATAACACCTGCATTCAACTCATTCGCAATGATCATTGCGCGCTTGAAACTTTTGAACGACACATGAACCGTATTGATCGCGAACTTGAGACCAAGCCTGAACTGGATACCATTGATAGAAATCTCCGTCGTCAGAATCATAATCCGGTGAAGGTGCTAACCAGCGGTCCGGAGGAAAGAGCCGTCAGGCCATTTGAGGCTAACGGCAAAATGCGCAAGCAAGAGCGCAGGCGCTGGTGGATGGAATACAAGAGCCAGCCTTTTTGCATCTTTGGCCACTATTGGAGAACCATGGTTCCCGGTCTTCCAACTGGCAACCATCTTTTTGAGGATCATATGGCGGAACAGGCCCTGGGGCCTGGCTTTTCCATGTGCATTGATTATTCCGTGGGTGGTCGCTGGCGCGAGCGATCCAACACCGAATTTTCTGGCAGGTACATAACCCGACTTGCGGCATTACGCTGGCCGGAAAGGGTGCTGCTTTACGAAGATGGCAGTTCCTTCAAGGTTGGCAATATTTCTGTTTAGAATGTAATCAGGCGAAAATCTCATCCACCACTTTGCCATGCACATCTGTCAGGCGGAAATCCCTGCCCGCATGGCGGTATGTAAGCCTTTCATGATCCATGCCCAGCAAATGAAGAATGGTGGCGTGCATGTCGTGGATATGCACCTTGCCTTGTTGAGCAAAGAATCCGTATTCATCAGTGGCACCGTGTGAGTAACCACCTTTCACACCACCACCAGCAAGCCACATGGTGAAACCTTCGGGGTTATGGTCACGGCCATCGTTGCTACCTTGGGCGGTGGGTGTTCTGCCAAACTCGCCGCCCCACCAAACCAGGGTGTCTTCCAGCAAGCCACGCTGTTTAAGGTCATAGAGTAACGCGGCGATGGGTTTGTCCACTTCCCGGGCATTTTTGGTGTGGCCTTTTCGAAGGTCGCCATGCTGATCCCACTGCACGAAGGCATCGCTATGGGAAACCTGCACGAAACGGACGCCACGCTCTAAAAATCTGCGTGCCAGCAGGCACTGCCTGCCGAAATTCTCGGTTACGGGATCATTCAAACCATATAGTGCCTTTGTGGCGGAAGACTCACCGGAAAGATCCTCAACCTTCGGCATTTCACCCTGCATGCGAAACGCGAGTTCAAAAGAGGCGATTCTTCCCTCGAGTGCCTGGTCTGAACCGGTGCTTTCCAAAAATTGATGGTTGTTTTGCCTCAGGGCTTCCAGTTGAAGTTTTTGAAGATCCGTCGGTATGCGATCATTTTGAATGAAGGCAACCTTTGCGTTCTTTGCCGGAACCGATGCGTTTCCAATCGGTGTTCCCTGAAAGGCGGCAGGAAGAAACGCGCTGGACCAGTTGTTCACGCCGCCATGAGCCAAAGTGGGACAAATGGTGACGAAGCCCGGCAAGGAAGAGTTTTCAGTACCCAGGCCATAGGTCACCCAGGAACCCAGGGAAGGTCTTACAAAGTTGTCGCTTCCGGTGTGCAATTTCAAAAGCGCGCCACCGTGGGCGGCGTTTGTGCCATGCAAGCCATGCACAAAGCAAATATCATCCACATGCCTGGCAACGTTGGGAAAAAGTTCGCTCACCTTGTGCCCGCATTGACCATAAGGCTGAAACTTCCAGGGCGATTTTAAAAGGTTGCCCGTGGGTGCGAACTGGTTTTTTGGTTTGTTGTAGGGGTAAGGCTTGCCATCATCCCTATCCAAAAGCGGCTTGTGTTCAAAGGTATCCATATGGGATGGACCACCTTTCATGAACAAAAAGATCATCCGCTTTGCCTTGGGTTCAAAGTGCGGTTGCTTGGGCAGCAGCGGATCCACGGGTGCGGAGTGCGATTCCCCCGCCAGCATGGCCGACAATGCAATGGATCCAAAACCCACTGCGGAATGTTTCAGGGCTTCTCTTCTTGAGTGATATCTCATGATTGATTCCTGAACCTATCGCAGAGTTACAAATTCGTTGGAAGCCAGCACTACTTGTGCCAGGGCTGCCATGGCCTTGGCTGGATTGTCACTGGTAATGGCCCCTGCCCTGGCCAGAAAATCTTTCCCATGCGCAATCTCGGAAGGGGTCGCCGCCCTTCCAAGCGCGGTTTCGTAAAGAAACGAGATCTGGCCTTCCACCTGGCTGCCTTGGCCAAGTGCTCGTTTTGCTAGTGTCTCCGCAGAGTTCATGACAAGTTTGCTGTTCAAAAAGAACAAGGCCTGGGGGGCAATGGTGGTGCTGGAGCGGTCTCCATTTGCCACCGCGGCGTCGGTACTGTCAAAAAGCGAGAACACTTCGTAAAGATTGTTCCTTACTATGGGCAGGTAAACGCTTCTGCGGGGTGAATCGTACTTGGTCGTATCCTTGGAGGTATGGTCAAAGAAGAAGGCGCGATTTTTCACCTGAAGCATGGACCCACCCATGGACCTATCCAATTCCCCTGTAACGGAAAGCATGGAATCGCGAATAACCTCGGCCTCCATGCGGCGGGGGGTGAATCTCCAATAGAGCCTGTTGCCGGAATCTTTTTGCGCCGACTCTGGCACATTTGCGGAGGATTGGCGATAAGTGCTGGAGAGCAGGATTAATCGGTGAAGGTCCTTGATGGACCAATCGTGGATGGTGAAATATTTCGCAAGCCACTCAAGAAGTTCAGGGTGGCTGGGTTTCTCGCCAAGAAGGCCGAAATTATCCACCGAGGCCACTATGCCTTGTCCGAAATGCCAGCGCCATATCCTGTTAACAATCACGCGTGAGGTAAGCGGGTTGGCATCGGAGGCCACCCAGTTGGCCATCTCAAGCCTGCCACTGGATTTTTCGCTGAACTTGGGTTGCTTATTGGCGGAAAGAACCACGGGAACGGCTCTTGGCATGACCTTGCCCAAGCGCTCGGTATTACCCCTCAGGTGAATGGCAACGTCGGTTACAGTTCCTTCCGAAACACCCATGGCGGTGGCGACTTCAGGCAGGGACTTTTCCAACCCGGCGGTTACATCGCGGATTTTCTTTAACTCGGCCTTGGCGCTTTCCTCCAGCTTTGCTTCCACTTCCTTGGAGGTGGCTTTCTTATCCTTGGGGAGTTTGTCTTTCGCCTCCAGTTGCTTGCGCTGTTCCTCAAGGAAGTCCTCGGCTGTTTTTTTGGATGCGGCGATCTTCGCGGAATGTTCCTTGAAGCTTTTTTCCTCGGCTTCACTGGCAATCACATTTTCGTTCCACTTGGCGATGGTCACCAGGCTTTCCATGGTCTTGGTGCTTTTGAACACCCCTGCAAGCGAGTAGTATTCTCCGGTAGATATGGGATCAAACTTGTGATCATGGCAGCGGGCGCAACCCAGGGTCATTCCCATGAAGGTTTTACCCATCGTTTCGATCTGTTCATCAATGATGTCCATCTCCATCTTTTTCTTGTCCACTTCGGCAAGCACCTTGGGCCCAAGGGAAAGATACCCTGTCGCCACCAATCGGGAGTGCTTCTCGGCCAGAGTTTTATGCGGTAGCAGATCACCTGCAATTTGCTCAATGATGAACTGGTTGAAAGGCAGGTTCTCGTTCATCGACCGGATGACATAGTCGCGGTAACGCCAAGCGTTGCCATGCGCCACATTCTCATCCAATCCGTTGGAATCCGCGTAACGGGCTATATCCAGCCAATGTCGGCCCCAGCGTTCACCGTATGCAGGCGAGGCCAGGTAACGATCCACCAGTTTTTCATAAGCATCCGGGGATTGATCATTTAGAAATGATTGAATCTCCTCATAGGTGGGTGCAATGCCAGTCAAGTCCAGGCTAAGCCTGCGAATTAACGAAAGGCGGTCGGCTTCGGGAGAAGTCTGGATATTCGCGGTTTCAAGTTTGGAAAGAATGAACTGGTCGATCGGGTTACGGACCCATGCGCGTTTTTTTACCGAAGGTAGTTTTGGACTGGCAAGCGGAAGAAAGGACCAGTGGCTGGATTCAGCCTTGGCAATCTTGGCAGCTTTTGGAAAAATCGCCCCTTGGTTTACCCACAGTTCCAGATCGGCGATCTGCTGGGGTGAAAGGGGTCCATCCGGTGGCATCTTTAATTCACCGGTTCTTTTCACCACTTGAAGCAAAAGAGATGCGGGAGGAATGGAAGTTTCCACTGCCCGGCCTCGTTTGCCACCCTTGATGATGGCTTCGCGGGAATCTAATCGCAATTCACTTCGCGCAGTTTCTTCACCGTGGCATTTCCAGCAGCGCTCCACCAGTAATGGTCGTACTTTTTTCTCGAAATGTTCCTCTGGGTTGGATTGGCCAAAAGCAATGCCAGTGCTTATTGCCAAGGTGAATAAAAAGACAATTCTTTCTGGCATGGCGGGATGATCCAGTGGTCCAAAGGTTGGTGATTCAATTATCCCTGATTTCATGGTTCAGGCAAGCCGGTTTTTCATGCGGGCTTAATCTTTTGGGCTTTTTCAAAGGATTCTTCTGCAGATGGCCAAATAGCTCCCTTATGATCTTAGTCTGATGCCTTTAAAGGCTAACAAACCCAAGCAGGATGTTTTTCAAATGACTGTTGGTGATGCCCCAAAAAAATGGTTTCAACTTCTTTATGTGCAAGTACTTGTTGCTGTTGCCATGGGAATTCTTTGTGGCCACTACCTGCCAGAATTTTCCAAACAGCTTAAACCTCTTGGGGATGGCTTCATCAAACTGGTGAAGATGATGATTTCTCCCATAGTCTTTTGCACCGTGGTGCATGGGATTGCTTCCATGGGGGATATTAAAAAGCTTGGCAGGGTGGGTGCAAAAACGATTCTGTATTTTGAGGTCGTTACCACCTTTGCTTTGATGATTGGCCTGGTAGTGGTAAATGTTCTAAAGCCCGGGGCCAACTTCAATTTTGAAGCCAAAGCCATGGAGCCCGGCATGGTGCAAAATTACGCCGAGAAAGCTAAAAGCCACGGTATTCTCGATTTTGTTTTCAACATCATCCCCAGTAACTTCCTGGGGGCGTTCGTCTCTGGCGAGCTTCTACAGGTTTTGTTCATCGCCATTCTTACCGCATTTGCCATTGGCGGCTTGGGTGAAAAAGGCAAACCATTCCTTCATGTGATCGATCAGGTGGCAGAATTGTTTTTCCGCATCATGCAAATGGTGGTGAAAGCCGCACCAATAGGCGCCTTTGGTGCCATGGGATATACCATTGGCAGCCATGGACTTTCCGCGCTGAACAATCTGGCTGCCGTGATTCTGGGTTTCTACATCACTGCAGCGCTGTTCATCTTTGTTGTACTTGGGTTCATCTGCAGGCTTGCGGGTTTTTCCCTGATCAAGTTTCTGGGTTACATCAAGGATGAGTTATTGCTGGTGTTGGGCACCAGTTCTTCGGAAACCTCCCTGCCGGGCTTGATGGAAAAAACTCACAAGCTGGGTTGTTCCCGTTCCACTGTGGGGCTGGTTCTGCCAACGGGGTTCAGCTTCAACATGGATGGAACCAGCATTTACATCACCATGGGAGCGGTCTTTCTGGCCCAGGCCACGAACACACCTTTGGACATCTGGGCCCAGTTGCAATTACTGCTCGTGGCAATGCTAACCTCCAAGGGTGCCAGCGGCATTACCGGGGCGGGTTTTGTTACCCTGGCAGCCACTATGCAGGCGGTTCCATCCATACCGCTGGAGTCACTTTCTCTGCTGGTGGGGATTGATCGTTTCATGAGTGAATGCCGTTCCATTACCAATACGATTGGCAATGGAGTCGCTGCGGTAGTCATCAGCCGCTGGGAAGGCGAGGTAACTGCACAGGAAATTAGGGAAAGAATTGAAACGCCTTCGTAAAACGCAATTCCTTGGGCAATCTTTTCAGCCTTTCCACAAACATAACAACTTGCACTGTCAGAGGCTTTCCTTTCGATTTTTCAGGATGCACGGGTTAATATGTTTTTCTGACCCGCCTTGGAAAACCCACCGGGGAAGCCAGCATGAATGTATTGCAACGACCTACAGGAATACGATTTGGCATGATTGCCATCACCACTCTGGTGGCGGTAATGCTTTATCTGGATCGGGTTTGCCTGAGTATTCTGGGTAGCTCCATTCGGAAGGACCTCGATTTTTCCGAAAAAGAGTTTGCATGGCTGTTGTCATCCTTCTTCTGGGCTTATGCGCTGTGCCAGATTCCCGCGGGGTATATTGGCGACCGATACGGTGCCAGGGTGGTGCTAGCCGTTTACCTTTTCTTCTGGTCGCTTTGCACGGGTTTGATGGGTCTTGTAAGCGGCTTCACTGCTTTCCTTGCCTTGCGAATTGGCTGTGGAATGTTCGAGGCAGGTGCTTACCCGCTTGCCAATGGAATTGTGCGCAGATGGGTTCCAATTTCGGGTCGTGGACTTGCCAGTGGTTGCGTGGCCGTGGGTGGTCGTTTGGGCGGAGCCATTGCGCCCTGGCTTACCAACTACCTGACCTTTGGAACACTCGATGGCTGGCGCAGGCCGTTTGTGGTTTATGGTGTTGTCGGAGTTATTGGCGCGGTGGTTTTCTGGTTTTGGTACCGTAACCGCCCGGATGAGCACCCCGCTATTAATCAAGAGGAAATCGACCTCATTAATGGTAAAGAATTTATACCCGATACCCGCAAACCCTCCCTTCCGAACTTTCGGGTGCTGGTTACCAGTTATCCCTTATGGATGGCATCCGTGGTGCAGGTGATATCGAACTTCGGTTGGGTGATCCTTATTACCGTATTGCCAAGCTATATGGAGCAAGTGTTCAAAACCGACAAAGATACCATTGCTTCGTACCAATCCATGACCTTGGCGTTTGGCATGTTGGGAATGTTCTTTGGTGGCTGGTATACGGACAAGTGCTTTCGCACCATGGGCCCCAAGTGGGGTCGTGCGGTGCCGATTGCCATTTCCAGGTTCATAGTTGGTGGCGCTTATGTTTGCTGCCTGTTTTTGAATGATGCAAAACTGGCGATCGCGATGATGTGCGTGGTCGCGCTGGCAACCGATATGGGTAACCCCGGCTTTTGGGCCTGGTGCCAGGATGTAGGTGGCAAGCATGTTGGCAGTGTGGTTGGCTGGGGAAATATGTGGGGTAATATTGGCGCGGCGTTGGGGCCGAATGTTTTCATCGCCATCAAGAATATTTATCCGGATGATCCCCTTAAAGGTTGGAATACAGCGTTTGCGCTGTGTGCTGTGATTCAGATTGTTGGGGTGTTGGCAGCGTTGGGCGTGGATGCCTCGCGTCAACTTCGTTTAGACAAAAACGATGCCTAGGGAGTGAACATGATGAAAAGATTTATAGCAGTTATTTGCCTGGTTATTTTGGTTGGTGTTGGTTTTACGCAGGAAAAGGGCACCCCACCCACCAAGGCGGCGGTTCCTTATGGAACTCATGCCCGTCAGGTTTTGGATTTCTACCAGGCAAAGTCGGATAGCCCCACACCGGTGGTTTTTTTCATTCATGGTGGTGGCTGGGTGGCGGGAGAAAGGCGCTGTGCGGAATTGAATAAATACCTCGCGGCGGGAATCTCGGTCGTGGCCATCAGTTACCGTTTTATTGATGACGCTATCGATGCCGGAATCAAGCCTCCGGTGCAAGCTCCATTGCACGATGCTGCCCGTGCCCTGCAATTTGTGCGTTCCAAGGCAAAGGAATGGAATATCGACAAGTTTCGCATTGGTGCTTCTGGAGGTTCCGCAGGTGCATGCTCCAGCCTTTGGCTGGCATTCCATAAGGATCTGGCCGAGCCCAAGAGTGATGACCCTGTTGCCCGTGAATCTACCCGGTTATGGTGTGCCGCGGTAACCGGTGCCCAGACCACGCTGGACCCCAAGCAGATGAAGGAATGGACACCCAACAGCCGTTATGGTGGCCATGCGTTTGGGTTTTATCCCGACCCCAAGGACCGCAAAACCCGTGATACCCAGTTCCCCAAGTTTCTGGAAGCCCGCGAAAGCATACTGCCTTGGATCAAGGAATTCTCCCCCTATGAACATGCCAACGCGGGTGACCCACCAATCTACATGATCTATGGCGCGGCACCTGCCAAAGGTAAGGATGAAAAAGACCCCACCCATAGCGCCAACTTTGGTGTGCTACTTAAGGAGAAACTCGACAAGGAAGGCGTGGAATGCGAACTGGTTTATCCAGGCGCGCCAAATGTCAAACACCCTTCCATGCATGAATACCTGATCGACAAACTCAAAGAGAAAAAGAAGTCATGATTCGTATTTTGTCTGCTCTTGTTCTCCTTTGTGCATGTTTTTCACCTTTTACGCTGGTGCATGGGCAGTCTGCACAGGTTCCGCTTGCCCGTGATGGCAAGGCCATGGTGCCAATAGCTCATGGTGCCAAGGCAGGTGCAGAGGTCAGGGGTTCTGCAGCGCGACTTTCGGTCATGCTGGGAAAAATTACCGGCGCAAACTTTGAAGTGAAGGTTGGTGATGGCACGGAAGGCATTGCCGTGGGAACCCCGGAAGACTTTCCCCTTCTGGCTTCCAAAGTGACCTTTCAACCTTCAGATCCTCTCAGGAGAGAGGAATACCTTTTAAAAACACATGACAAAGGTATTTGGTTACTCGGTGCCACGCCTTTGGCTTGTCAGCATGCGATTTGGGATATGTTGCACCGAATTGGTTATCGCCAATACTTTCCCGGTTCCAACTGGGAGGTGGTGCCAAGTGTTAAGAATCTGGCGGTGGATTTCGATTCTCTGGAAAAGCCAAGCTACCATTCCCGGAGAATCTGGTATGGGTTCGGAGCCTGGGATTATGCAAAGCAACCTTACCAAGATTGGTGTGAGAAGAATCGAAGTTTACAGGGCGTTAACCTTTCCACTGGGCATGCTTACGATGGGATTGTAAAGGCATTGAAGAAGGAATTTGACGCGCATCCTGAATACTGGCCTTTATTGAATGGTGAACGCAAGCCGGTTCGCAATCCGAAACCTGAAATGGGTAATCCGGAGTTGAGGAAAAAAATAGTTGAACATGCCCTGTTGCAAGTTCAGAAGAATCCTCAACTGGACAGTGTTTCCATGGACCCCAGTGATGGTGGTGGGTGGAGCGAAAGCAAAGAATCAGCAGCTTTGGGCAGTGTTTCTGATCAGGCGTTGACTTTGGCCAACGAAGTCGCAGGGGCTTTAAATGGTAAATTTCCGGGTAAGCTTGTTGGCATATATGCGTACAACTATCACTCGGCACCGCCGTCCATCCGTGTGCATCCCAAGGTAATCGTCAGTGTTGCAACTGCGTTTATCAAGGGTGGACAAAGCCTGGAAGAAATTCTTGAAGGCTGGGCAGCCAAGGGAGCCACATTGGGTATTCGCGAGTACTACAGTGTCAACACTTGGGATCGTGATCAACCGGGCCATGCCCGTGGTGGTAATCTGGATTATCTGCAGCGCACTATCCCGAATTTTTATTCCAAAGGCGCCCGTTTTATGTCGGCAGAGTCCAGTGATAACTGGGGCCCCAATGGTCTGGGTTACTACTTTGCTTCGCGCATGCTTTGGAATGTTGCGGAGGCTAAGAATCGCGCTTCCTTGGAGAAAGATTTTCTTGACCGTTGTTTTGGTCCCGCAAGCGATGTGATGAGGGAGTTTTACGACCAGTTGGATGGGTCCAAGCCTCACCTTGTTGTGGACGATCAGTTGGGCAGGATGTTTCGGGCATTGGAAAAGGCTCGCAAGCTTACTGGCGATGTATCCATCCATAAAAGGTTGGATGATTTGTTGCTGTATGCCCGTTATGCATCCCTGTATCACCAATACGCGACTTCTGATGGCAGTAAAAGGCAGGTCGCATTTGAAAACCTGGTTCGTCACGCATACCGCATGAGAACAAGCATGATGGTTCACACCTACGGCCTGTACCGTGACCTTCCTTCCCGTGATAAGACCGTAACGGTTCCCAATGATTGCAAATGGCAGATACCGGAAGGCAAAAATCCATGGAAATCCAGCAAACCCTTTAGCGCGGATGAACTTAATACCTACATGGCGGAAGGATTATCCCGCCATAAGATCGTGGAGTTAAACTTCAAGCAGGTGGTTTATACCAGCGATATTTTGCCAGCTTACTCGGCCTTGAAAATGGCTGAAAACACCCCGGAGGGAGACTTTGGAGCGGGCAGGGGAACCCAGTCATTTCTTACTTATGCTGAAAAGCCTAACACACAACTTGAGTAGCAGATTACAGGTGGATTGATCGCCCATTATCGGGATCGTGGTAATGTAAAGGTCGATATCTTTAAGATTGGTGGTTCCAGCCAGACTGGCGAAAAGGAAACCATTGTGCATTCGGATTCCTCGGTTCCCCCCGATGGAAAGGAACGAAAGGTCGTGATTCCTTTAAGGGAGAGTGGCCTTCATAAGATTGTGGTCCGTGATGGTCAGGATAAGACGCAGGTCAAATGGCCCCAAAACCAGATGATGACGATTCTTTCCACTCAAGATGAACCGATGAATCGTTTTTACGCCATGTGGATGGGGTATTTTTATGTTCCCAAAGGCACGAAGGTGATTGGCTTGTTTGGTGGCGAGCATGGGGAAGTGCGTGATAGCCAGGATAGGCCGCATTTTTGGCTGAACGGTCGGGAGGCAAATTTCTACACGGTGGCAGTGCCTCCGGGTGAGGATGGTAAATTCTGGCGAGTGCGTTATGTGCGTGGCGCCTTGAGATTGCTGACAGTGCCGCCTTACTTTGCGCGGTCTCCCAAGGAATTGTTGCTGCCCAAAGAGGTTCTCGAGGCGGACAAATCCAGATAACTACGATTGCTTGGCAGGTGTTTGGGAATGGTAAACAGAAGAAATATTCTGGCTGTTGTGGCGCTGGTCATTGGGTTACTGGCGGTGCCAGAACTTTTTGCCGCGGAAAAGAAGTGGAATGTTGTTCTGATTCTGGCGGATGACCTTGGTTGGACCGATTTATCCTGCTACGGCAGTGATCTTCACGAAACACCCCATCTGGATGAACTTGCAAAAAAAGGCATGAGGTTCACTCAGGCATATTCTGCCTGTACGGTTTGTTCGCCCACTCGCGCGGCACTTCTGACAGGGAAATATCCTGCCAGGCTTCATATCACCGATTGGATTCCCGGGGCTATGCCGGACAATCCCAAGTTGCTGGTGCCGGACTGGACGAAATATCTGCCTGCATCGGAAAAAACCATAGCGCGGTACTTCAAGGAAGCTGGGTACAAAACTGCCAGCATTGGAAAATGGCATCTGGGAGGTGAGGAGTACTATCCGCAGAAACATGGGTTTGATGTCAATATCGCGGGTACGGATAAAGCACAGCCACCATCCTATTTCGCACCCTGGAAAATTCCGACTCTTGGGGAAGGAAAAGATGGGGATTATCTCACGGATCGCCTGGCGGAAGAGGCCGCGAAGTTCATACAGGATTCCAGCAAGGAACCGTTTTTTCTTTACCTGCCGCACTTTGCGGTGCATACACCCATCCAGGCCCGAAAGGATTTGCTCGCCAAATATACCGTAAAGGTGAGGGAGGGTGCCAATCATGTCAACCCTGCCTACGCGGCCATGGTGGAAAGTTTGGATCAGGCGGTGGGCAGGGTTTTAACGGCCTTGAAAACTGCCGGTGTGGAGGACCAAACCCTGGTGATTTTCACCTCGGATAATGGTGGAAGAATCCCAACCACCAGCAACAAGCCACTTCGGTACGGCAAGGCCTCTGCGTATGAAGGGGGTGTCAGGGTGCCTTTAATAGTTAGTTACCCGGGTGTTACCAAGCCCGGTTCGATATGTGATGATGCGGTGATAACCATGGATTTGTTTCGCACCATGCACGACATGGTTTTGGGAAACCCGGGTAACCTTAAAGAATGTGATGGGGAAAACCTGGAACCATTGCTAAGGGGGCAGGGCAAACTAAAACGCAATGAGTTGTATTGGCATTACCCCCATCACCAGCATTATCAAAAGGGTGGAACCATGCCGTATTCCGCCATGCGTTCCGGTGACTGGAAGCTGATAGAGTTTTTAAACGATGGCACGCTGGAGCTTTACAACATTCGCGAGGATATCCCCGAGGAGAAGAATCTGGCAGGCCAGTTTCCAGATATGAAAAAGCAGCTTCACGAACGGCTTGTGGCATGGAAAGCGGCAGTAAACGCGCAATTGCCCAAGCCCAATCCCAACTATGACCCCAAAAAACCGGAATACACTCCTCCTATGAATAATCCCAAGCAAAAGAAGAAAATATGAGACCACTACTTTATATGTTGGTTGGCTTGACATCGTTTCAAGCCTCCCTGATTGCTGACACCATCACAGTTTCCTCGCCGGTGGATTGGCAGGTGGTGCAGCGCCATTCCAAAGAAAAGGGAAAGATTCATGTGGCAGGCAAGCTGGAAACCCAGCGCAAGGAAATAACCTCGGTTGAGGCAAAGCTCTCCGGAAAAAACCTGAAGGGGGAATGGCAGAAAATCCTGTTCGCGGGCAAAGCCGAAAGTTTTCGCGGCGTGGTGGAAGCCCCTGCGGGTGGTTGGTACAGGCTGGAAGTGCGGGCCAGTGATGATGCGGGCGTGGTCGCCTCAACGGTGGTCGAGCATGTGGGTGTGGGGGAAGTCTTTGTTGTGGCAGGGCAGTCCAACAGCGCCAACCATGGCGAGAAAAAACTGGAACCCAAATCCGGTATGGTGACAACCTTTGATGGAAAGGCATGGAGGGTTGCCCATGATCCCCAGCCCGGTGCCAGCGGAAACGCGGGAAGTTTTGTTCCACCCTTTGGTGATGAAATTGCCCGGCGCTTTGAAGTGCCCGTTGGAATAGTGGCGTGTGGGGTTGGTGCCACCAGTGTGCGTGAATGGCTGAAAGCCGGTACCACTTTTCCCAACCCACCTACCATTGTGGGTAATGTCATCAAAAAGGAGGATGGTACCTGGGAGGCCAAAGGAAACATCTTCCAGAAGTTTGTATCCCGCATGCAACCCCTGGGCGAGATGGGGTTTCGCGCGGTGCTATGGCATCAGGGGGAATCCGATGCAAATCAGAAGGATGAATCCCGAACGCTGAAGGGGGAACTGTATCAAAAATACCTGGAGATGCTGATTCGGGATAGCCGGGCTGAAATCGGCTGGGAGGCTCCGTGGTTTGTTGCACAGGCCAGTTACCACAGCCCCAGCGATTCCGGTTCCGAGGATATTCGTTCCGCGCAAAGGCGAGTGGCGGAATCGGGGCTTGCCCAGCTTGGGCCGGATACAGATGCACTGGGCGGCGATAATCGGGATGGTAACGGCAAAGGCGTGCACTTCAGCGCGAAGGGCCAGGAAAATCATGCCGGGCTTTGGGTGGCGAAAGTTGCACCCTGGCTGGAAAAGCAGTTGATTACTGGCAAGCCTTCCACCAAAAACATCGGGCCCGAGCGTGGAACTTTGGTCATTGTGGGTGGCGGATTGAAAGACCGGGAGATCATGCGCAAGTTTGTAAACCTTGCAGGAGGTGCGAATGCGGTGATCGCTGTCATTCCCACGGCAAACGAGGGAGAAAACTTCGGAGATAATTCGCCCCTTCTGCGCGATATGAAATCGTTTGGCGCATCCCGCGCGTTTATACTTCATACCCGGGATCGCAAGGTGGCAGATTCTGAGGAGTTTGCCTTTAAGTTGAAGGATGTTACAGGCGTGTGGTTTGGTGGTGGTCGTCAGTGGAGATTGGTGGATTCTTACCTTGGAACCAAGACCCAAAAAGAATTGTTCTCGGTGCTGGAAAGGGGCGGGGTAATAGGGGGAAGCTCGGCGGGTGCTTCCATCCAAAGCTCTTACATGGTGCGGGGTGCCCGTGAGGGAAACACCATCATGATGGCACCGGGTTATGAACAGGGTCTTGGTTTTCTAAGAGATTGCGCCATAGACCAGCACCTGCTTGCCCGTAAAAGGGAAAATGACATGTTGGCGGTGGTTCGCAAGCACCCGCATTTATTGGGTATTGGCATTGATGAGAATACCGCGGTGGTGGTGCAGGGAAACAAGATGGAAGTCATGGGTGCCAGCAAGGTGGCGATTTATGATCCGCATCACAAACATCAGCAGGGCGAGAAGCCATATTACTTCCTTAGCGCGGGTGACAGGTTTGATTTAAAGGAACGAAGAAAACTTCCATGAGAAATATTCTTTCGCTGATCTGCCTTCTGTGGTTGGGGTTAATCGCCCAGGGACAGGAAAAGCCGAACTTGGTGCTATTCCTAACGGATGACCTTGGTCGCGAGGATATCTCGCCGTATGGCGAACGCGAGATCCGCACACCCAACATGCAAAAGCTGGCGGATGCCGGGCTTACCTTTGAAAACGCCTATGTGGCTTCCCCCAGTTGCGCGCCCAGCCGGGCGGCATTGCTGACAGGGTTGATGCCTGCCCGCAACGGTTCCGAGGCAAATCATAGCAAGCCGCGGGCTGAAATTAAAAAATGGCCTGCCTATTTGAAAGAGTCGGGTTACGAAGTGGTGGCCTTTGGCAAGGTTGCCCATTACAAGTATACGGCCGACTATGGTTTTGATCACTTTGAACATGACACTTTTCATGATCATGCGGCCATCGCGGCAGCGGTGAAGTATTTGGAGAATCGTTCCAAGACGGGTTCCAAGCCATTATGTATTTGTGTGGGCAGTAACTGGCCGCATGTGCCCTGGCCCGAAGAGAACGCCGGGTACGATGCAAGCAAGCTTCGGCTGCCCGCGGGAAGTGTGGAAACCGCGCTTACCCGGGACTGGCGTGTGAAATACGCTTCGGCAGTCACCAGGGCGGATGACGATCTTGGCAGGGTGATGGCGGCTGTGAATGCACATCTGGGTAAAAATACCTGTGTGCTTTTCACCTCGGATCATGGTGCCCAGTGGCCTTTTGGCAAATGGAACTGTTATGAATCCGGCATTGCGGTGCCCATGATTGTTTCCTGGCCGGGCAAGGTGAAACCTGCCTCGCGCACCAAGGCCTGGGTATCGTGGGTGGATATACTTCCCACCTTTGTCGAGGTTGCCTCGGGGCAGACGCCAAAAGGGCTGGATGGCATCAGTTTTCACAAGGTGTTGTTGCAGCCTGAGGCAACCCACCGCGATCGTATTTTTGCCACGCATAGTGGCGATGGGCGTTGGAATGTCTACCCGATTCGGTCGCTGAGATCTGGTAATTGGAAGTACATTCGCAACCTTCACCCGGAATACGCCTTCACGACGCATATCGACCTGGAAAGCCGGCCAGAGCAAAGGAACTTCTTCGCATCGTGGGAACTTAAGGCCCAAAGTAATCCGCAGGCGAGGCAAATTTTGGATCGTTATCATAAAAGACCACCGGAAGAGCTTTATGATTTGTCCGCGGATCCGCATGAACAAAATAATCTTGCCATGCAGCCCACCTGCAGGGAACACCTCGAGAAGATGCGTGGTGAATTGGATCGTTGGATGAAAGAACAGGGCGACAGGCAAACGGTGTTCGCGGAGCCCAGATTGCTAAGCGACCCGAAAAGTTACGGTCCGGGTGCCCCGGGTGGGAATGTGAACAAGAAGGGCGCAGGCAAAAAATCCACGGAGAAAAAGTGACATGAATCCCCGGCGCATTCTTTGGATTGCCCTATTGGTGATGGCTGGACTGGTTCCCGGCAGGTTGCATGCCACGGAGGTGGCTCGCAGGCCGAATATCCTCTTTACGATTGCGGATGATTGGGGCGCGCATGCCAGCGCCTATGGCACCCGCTGGGTAAAAACCCCCGCCTTTGACCAGGTTGCAGGCCAGGGGTTGCTTTTCCAAAACGCATTCACACCCAATGCCAAATGCGCGCCATCACGGGCATGCATTCTCACGGGCCGGAATTCTTGGCAACTGAAGGAGGCTGCCAATCATTTGTGTTACTTCCCGGCCGAGTTCAAGGGTTGGGGCGAGGTACTCAGGGAAAATGGCTGGAATGTCGGTCATACCATGAAGGTTTGGGGGCCGGGTGTGGCTTTGGATGAAAGGGGTAAAACCCGTGAGATGGCCGGTAAAGCATTCAACCAGCGCAAGCTGGAACCACCTGCCAGGGGAATATCTCCCAACGATTATGCTGCTAACTTTGTCGATTTTCTGGATACCACCTCTAAAGACCAACCTTGGGCATTCTGGTACGGTGCCTTGGAACCTCACCGTGATTATGAATTTGGATCCGGGGCTGCCAAGGGAGGAAAAAAACTGGGAGATGTGGATCATGTGCCTGCCTACTGGCCGGATCATGAAACGGTTCGTAACGACATATTAGACTACGCCTACGAGGTGGAGCATTTTGACCGCCATCTGGGTCGGATGATTCAAGAACTGGAAAAGCGTGGATTATTGGAGAACACGCTTGTGGTTGTCACCAGTGATCATGGTATGCCTTTCCCACGCTGCAAAGGAAGCGTCTACCCCGGATCAAACCATGTTCCGCTGGCCATCATGTGGAAAAACGGCATCAGCAACCCCGGTCGTACGATTAATGATTTTGTAAGCTTTGTGGATTTGGCCCCGACCATTTTGGATGTTGCGAACATTCCCCACGAGAAGTCTGGAATGGCACCTATCACGGGTGCCAGCCTGCGGTATCTTTTTCAATCGGATCGCAAGGGAATGGTGGATTCTAGCAGGGATCATGTGCTGTTGGGTATGGAAAGGCACGATATTGGCAGACCGGGTGATGTGGGCTACCCGGTGCGCGGCATTGTCCGGAAGGATTTCATCTACCTGAATAATTTTGAACCCACTCGCTGGCCGGCATGTAACCCGGAAACCGGTTACCTGAATGTGGATGCCAGTCCCACCAAATCGTTCATACTGGATGCCCACCGTGCCGATTCTGGGAACAGACACTGGGCTTATTGCTTTGGCAGAAGGCCTGCCGAGGAACTTTACGATTTGGCCAGGGATCCCGATTGCCTGGAAAACCTTGCTGCAATGCTTCCGGAAAAGCGCGATTCCATGAGGCAGGAACTTTTTCGCAGGCTTCGCGCCCAGCAGGATCCGCGCATGGAAGGCAAAGGTGAACTGTTTGACAAATATCTTCATTCCAATGTGCAGCACCGGAATTTTTATGATCGCTACATGAAGGGCGAAAAGCTGAAGGCGGGCTGGGTTCGGGATACCGATTTTGAAAAGAAACCCATCGACTGATGGAATGGAGGCGGGCTATGCAAAGGCGGCAATGGTTGAAGCAGTCGGGCGCAGGGGTGTTGGCAACCGCGGCGGGTTTTCATGCGAATGCCTCGCAGGCTGGCAAACCCATCCGCGTGGGGCAGATCGGTGTCAGCCATGCCCATGCCAGCAAGCTTTCGGTCTATCGCGCCTCGAAGGATTACGAAGTGGTTGGGCTGGTTGAACCCGATGATAATCTTTGGAATGCATCGCAAAAACAGGATGCCTTTCGTGGCTTAAAGCGTCTTACCAGGGATGAATTGCTAAACACACCTGGTCTTCAGGCAGTGGTGGTGGAAACCCATGTAAAAGATCTGCTGGAGAATGCAGAAGCCTGCGTGCGGGCTGGCAAGCATGTGCATATCGACAAGCCGGCAGGGGAATCGTTGCCACAACTTCAGCGCATCCTCGATGTGGCCAAAAAACAAAAGTTGATGGTGCAGATGGGGTATATGTACCGCTATAACCCCGGTGTGGTATTGCTGCGGGAATTCCTGAAGAAGGGCTGGCTGGGCGAGGTGTTCGAGGTGCATACCGTGATGAGCAAAGTAGTGCCTGCCCCGGAAAGGGCGCGCCTGGCTTTCTCGCGGGGCGGCATGATGTTCGAGCTTGGCTGCCACATTACTGATTTGGTGGTGGGTATCCTAGGCAGGCCGACCAGCGTGCAAGGCTTTGCACAGCACGCATCTGCCATCAAAGATAATCTGATGGATAACATGCTGGCCGTTCTTACATACCCCAGGGCGATTGCCAGCATCAAATCCTCCGCCATGGAGGTGGACGGTGGCTCGCGAAGGCATTTGCTGGTGTGCGGCACCGAGGGAACCTTTCAGATAGAGCCGCTGGATAACCCGGCGGTTAAGCTGACCCTTTCACAACCGCGCGGCGAGTACAAGCGTGGCGCACAGGAAATCAAGCTGCCCAAATACACCCGCTATGTGGACGATGCCCGCGATATGGCCTGCGTGATTCGTGGCGAAAAAGAATTCGAGTTTAGCTACGAACATGACTTTGCCGTGCAGGAAACATTGCTCAAGGCCTGTTGCCTTTCCTGAAAGGAACCAAAAAGATGTTTCGCCGACCCATGATGGTAACGATGGCCGCTTTCATTTGGATGACTGGCTTTGCCACGGCGGCTGAAAGCACCTGGCTTGCCGGGGTTTCCCGCGAGATTATCACCCCGCAAACTTCCGTCTGGCTGGCTGGGTATGGATCCAAAAGGGCGCCCGAGGGAAAATTGCACGATCTTTGGATGAAGGCCCTGGCCCTGCAGGCACCCGATGGCACCAAGGCAATCCTGATCACCAGTGATTTTCAGGGTGTTCCAAAGGTGATGAGCGATAGGGTGTTTGCAAGGGTGAATGATAAATTTGGATTGAAGCGCGCGCAAATCATGGTCACCTTCTCGCATAATCATTGTGGACCCAGGTTGGGGGATGATCTGGTTGATTACTACCCGGTGGATGCGGAACAGGTGAAACTGGTGGAACAGTACACCGACCTGATGGTGGAAAAGATGGTGGAACTGGTGGGCAGGGCCCTTGCCGACCTGAAGCCTGCAAAGCTGCAACAGGGGGAAGGCAGGGCAACCTTTGCGGTGAATCGTCGCAATAACAAGGAGGCGGAGGTTCCGGAGATTCTTGCCCGTGGCGGGGAACTGAAGGGCCCGGTGGATCATTCCGTACCCGTCATGAAGGTTACCCGGCCGGATGGTTCCATCGCCGCGATTCTTTTTGGTTATGCCTGCCACCCCACTACTTTAAGTTTCACCAAATGGTGCGGTGATTACCCCGGCTTTGCCCAGATTGCGATCGAGAAAAAATATCCCGGTTGCACCGCCATGTTTGTCAACACCTGTGGTGGCGACCAGAACCCGCTGCCTCGCAGGACGGTGGAACTGTGTGAAAAATATGGCACGATGCTGGCTGAGGGCGTTTTTGGTGCCATGAACGGTTCTTTCAGGCCTGTTGCACCATCCCTTAAGCTGGCTTTTGACCTGGTTCAGCTTCCCTATGAAAAAGTGATGACGGCCGATGATTTGCGGCCGCTTACCAAGGATACCAACGCCATCAAGCAGCGTTGGGCAAGTCGCATGCTGGCCCATCTGGAGGCGGGCGGCAAATTTCTGCCTCACTATCCCTATCCCCTGCATGTCTGGAAACTTGGGGATGATACCACCATGATTGGCATGGGTGCCGAGACCGTGGTGGATTATGCACTTCGTTTCAAGGCTGCCTATGGCAAAGGCACCTGGGTTCTGGGTTACACTGATGACATGATTTCTTACATTCCATCGCGAAGGGTCTGGGCAGAAGGTGGCTACGAGGGTGGCTGGAACCTTTATGAATATGGCAGACCGGCCCTCCGGTGGGATGGTAAAATCGAGGAAATCATCGCAGGCCGAATCGATCGCATGGTAAAGGATCTTAAATAGTTTGAATAAATGCCGGAGGCGTGGTCATGAAGAAGTTCATGTTGACAGTTGTGTGCGTTATGTTTTTTTCAGCATTGAGTGTTCTTCAAGCCCAGCAGGAAAACGTCACCGTTCCGGAGTTTGAATGGGTTACCACCGCCGCGGGGAAACTGCACGACAAGGTTCGCTGCATTTGCACCGACCCGCAGGGCAATATCTTTCTTACCGGTGAGTTCACAGGCGCCACCACTTTTGGCACCCAGGTGCTTGAAAGCGCGGGCGGCATGGATTTCTTCGTGGCCAAGGTTGACCCCCATGGAAAGTTTCTCTGGGTGAAAAGTGGTGGCGGCGACAAAATCGACCGTGGCTATGGCATTTGCGCCGACCAGCAAGGCAACTGCTATGTGACAGGGCATTTTCAAAGCCAACAGGCTACCTTTGAAAACATGAAAATCACCAATCAGGGGGATTATGACATCTTCATTGCCAAGTATGACCCTTTTGGAAAGTTGCTTTGGCTGAAGCATGGTGGTGGCAAGGGGTACGATTACGGCCATGGCATTGCCGTGAATGACAGCGGCAATGTCTTTGTAACTGGCGCCATTGTTGGCGAGGGATCGATGGATGGCGTAAACATCGGTTCCGATGGCCCAGCCCATGTTTTCTGCACCATGTTAAATTCCGATGGAAAAATCATTTGGAACCAGGTTGCCTCCGGCAAGGGCAGCAGCAGTGGCCACGGTATTGCTGTCGACAAGCAAGGCAAATGCTATGTGGGTGGCCATACCGGCGGGGCTGGAACTTTTGCGGGTAAAACCCTTGCCAATCTTTCCGGCAGGGATGTCCTGATTGCCTGTCTGGATTCCAAGGGAAATCTGGACTGGCTTCATGAGGGCCGGGGCAGTGGGCCCATGATTCATGAAATTACCTGCGATTCCAAGGGTAATGTCTGGGCTTCCGGAATGTTCAAGGGCGAGTGGAAGCTTCAGGCAAAAACGGTGCCCAGCGCCGGTGACAGCGATATCCTGCTTATGCACCTGGACGCGCGGGGGAACCTGAAATGGACTAAATCCGCCGGTGGCAAGGGAATCGACTATGGGTTGGGGATCGTCGCGGATGAAGAAGGCAACTCCTATTTGTGCGGATCTTTCCAGGCAACTATGCTATTTGAGGGCGCTGAAAAAACCTCCACGGGTGGTGGGGATATTTATGTTGCCAGCTTTGATTCCAAGGGTGCTTTGAAATGGTTTACGCAGGTTCAGGGAAAATCCACCGACCATGCCTACACCATAGCCAGAGATCGCACGGGCAATCTGTTTTTCTCCGGTGCGTGCAGCGGCCCGGCCACTTTTGGTAAACACTCCATCCCTAATCTGGGAAGTAACGATATTTACCTTGCTAAGATCAAAGCCCCCCAAAAAAAATGAGGTAAGGCCTCAGTTTATTACCTGGGATAATTTCAACGTTGTTCGTGAACGATTTGGTATTAATTCTTGGGATTAATTGCTTTAAATAATCATCAGATTTTTTAGTGCCTTTTACGGAGCAAACCAAAGCTATTTGCCGGTCAAATAATCAAAATGAAATTGCCGGGACCACCATGGACTTTTCTCAAGCCTATTCAAGCTTTATTCGCAGTAATAAAGTTTGAATAGGGTTACATTTTCCTTAATATTAAATTCATACACCTAAGTCCTACGACCAAGTTATAAATTGAAGGTATTATCATGAGCAATGGCATTGCAAATGTAATTCAGGCAGGTATCCAAAAAGCGGTTGCTGCCGCAGAATTGCAGTTAACGCCAGAAACATTCGATGAATTGGTTGGAACTATTCTTGGGAAATTTACAAAACCTGTAACAGGAAAAGTCTTGTTGAGAGTCGCCGTTTTAACCGATGGGCTAAGGGTTGTGCTGGATACGTACCTGAGAGACGGAAAAATCAGCAATAAGAAAGTTGTTTCAGCAAAAATGTTTATTGGAGCGGTTGCAAATTACTTAAGTGAAGTGCGGCCAGATTCTTATAGCTTTTCTCGGTTTTCAGAATCTGACATTTTGCCATTTATCAAGCAATACCGTAATGACACTGGCTTGTTCGGATACAAAAATGAAGTAACCCTTTGGGCCGGCTTAAAAATCTGCGCAAATATTGCCAACAAAACTGGTGATGATACCGCTTATAAAATCTTGCGCGATACACTCCTGCAAGAAGCAAAAAAGCTGATGTCAGCGGATGGCGAGGAGGAGAAAGAAAAACAATATTCTGAAAAGTTACAGAAAGAGTTAAACCAAATCCTTCTAACTCGACAACCAGACCAGTCCATAAAGCCGGTTGTAACAGAATTGATAAAAGGTGTTTGTGCCGATTTCGAAGATCTTCAAAGGAACAACAAGAATGGTTCCGAAGAATGGATTAAAAATAATTCACACCGAATCAATTTATGGCAAAAGGCCGCGGAAGCAAACGACCCTCGTGGTCAGCATCTTTTAGCTTTATGTTACATTTTTGGTTTAAGTGTCAAGGAAGACAATACTGAACCCATAAAGTTGTTCCGCAAAGCTGCAGAGCAGGGATTTGTAAAGTCACAAGTAGCACTTGGAATTTCTTATGAGTGTGGCAGAGGAGTTACGGAAGATAAAAAAGAAGCTGTAAAGTGGTACCTTAAGGCTGCTGAGCAGGGAGATGCCGAGGCCCAGCACAATCTTGGATATTGTTTTTTCAAAGGCGAAGGTGTAACGAAAGATGGAGCAGAAGCCTTAAAGTGGTTCAATAGGGCGGCGGAGCAGGGATATGCAAGTTCACAATCCTATCTTGCTTATTGTTATGCCTATGGCGAAGGTGTCGAGGAAGATAAAACAGAAGCTGCAAAATGGTACCGCAAGGCTGCTGAACATGGAGATGCCCTTGCACAGTTCAACTTTGGACTTTGTTATTTTGATGGAGAAGGTGTCCAAGAAGATAAAACAGAAGCTGTAAAATGGTTTCGCAAGGCTGCTGAGCAGGGACATGAAGAGTCTCAATTTTTTCTTGCGTATTGTTTTGCCAATGGTGATGGCATCGAGGAAGACAAAGCAGAAGCAGTAAAGTGGTATCGCAAGGCTGCTGAGCAGGGAAATACTTGCTCTCAACACAATCTTGGAGTTTGTTATTTTGATGGTGAAGGAGTTGAGGAAGACAAAGCAGAAGCCGTGAAGTGGTACCGCCTGGCTGCTGAGAAGGGCTTTGAAGAGTCACAACACAATCTTGGATTTTGTTATGCCAAAGGCGAAGGTGTTGAACAAGACAAAACAGAAGCTGTAAAATGGTACCGGGATGCTGCTGAGCAAGGATATGCCCCAGCACAACGTGCTCTTGGGTTTTGTTATGAGTTTGGCAAAGGTGTCAAGAAAGACAATGAATTAGCCGTAATGTGGCTCAGCAAGGCTGCTGAACAAGGCGATACAATGGCATTAATCTTTTTAAAATGGTAGCTGATTTTTTTAATGAAGCCAAGCCAAGGTGGATGAAATGGAACCAAAAGTTTGTAGAAAATTAAAATGAAGTTTTGTTGCCTTTAGAGTACCGGTACAGGTTCCAATTAAGCTTCGCAATTCTTGAAACTAACTGGTGCTATGTTTATCTTTAAATCAGCCCTTATAAAGCCTTTGCATTCGAGGTAGGAAGAAAATTAAATACCCAAATTTACACTTTTCCTTTTTCTATGAGGTGACGGTTAAGGAAGGTTTTCTAAATCGTTTAAATCTTTATATCTTCCCGCGGCTTTCTTGTTAGTCTTTAGGCTGATCAGGTCGATGATGGGAGTTTCAATCCCGCCAATGTTTGCAACAATGCGATTTGGATAACAATCTTCAAAAAGTACCCCTGAGATGGTGGTGGATATTTCGATTCGATAGGGTGGATTCCCCATACGAATGATTTGATCTTCTTTAAGAAAAAGGGCAGGGGTCAAACTTGTAAGGTCGAACCCCAGGCTTTTTAATGCCGAAACAACTTTTTCGGCATTTGTTTTCTCCATATCCACCCAAATGTCCATATCTCCAGTAGCTCTGGGAAAGCCATGGTATGCACTGCATAACCGCCAATGAGCAGGTATTTAACACGATTTGCGTTCAACAACTTCAAGAACTCTTTGAAGTCCGGTGGTAGCTGGATCATAGCCATAGTTGATTTGCCTGAGGGTTTCCAATGCGGCCAGCCTTTCCAGAGGTGTTTTGGAAAGCCAGTATTCCTTGTCGGTGCTGGTATCCTTCAGCGGTGAAACTGTAAAGGAAGTCTTATCCATCTTGATGGAACTAATGTTTCTCATAAACGCAAGTATAACAAGAATTTCCAGATGGGTGAACTTCCCATGGGATTATAATACCTGAAAGCTAAAATTTTAAGGTTCACCTGGAATGGGCAGATAGATTCATCGGGATGCGAGCCATTTCGGGCACCAAGGCAATTCAACGCCAAGTACTTTGCTGCTATCACACCGAATGCCACCCAAACCCCTGCGATTATTATCTAACAACTTCGGGCCAATCAGGTTATCTCACGAAGTGCATTGCCCTCTTCCCAGCGGGAAGAGGGTTGGGTGATGGGAGAATCTATCTAAAAAACCAATACCGCCGATTTTCCTAATCTTAGGGTAAATAGCGGATTTTCTGGAATTAGATCGGTTTTTTGCTTAGGCTGATGTCTTAATCAGTTTCCTGCCTTTGGTGTGCTCATTCTTTCAGAAACGGGAATATCGTCATGAAGCGAAAATTGATTGCTGGGGTGCTGTCGACATTTGGCGCAGCGGTTTTGGCATTATCGGCGGCCGAGGTGGTGCCACAGGATTCACGATTAAGTCCGCCCAAGGACTTGAATGGTTATTTCCCATTTACTCCGCCAACTGACAAGGCATCCTGGGATAAGAGGGCGGATTATGTGCGCAGACAGATCCTGGTTTCACAGGGTCTTTGGCCCATGCCCACCAAGGCACCGTTGAACACAGTGATTCATGGCAAGGTGGAGCGTCCCGATTACACGGTGGAGAAGGTCTATTTTGAAAGTGCGCCCGGTTTTTATGTGACCGGAAACCTTTACAAGCCCAGGAATATCAAGGGTAAGGCTCCGGGTGTGTTGTTTGCCCACGGACACTGGAAGGATGCCCGGTTGAGTATCGCCGCCCCAGAGGCTGTGTTGAAGGAAATTTCGATTGGCGCCGAACGATTTGAAAAAGGTGGCCAAAGCATCTTCCAGGCCATGTGTGTGCAACTTGCGCGCATGGGTTGTGTGGTATGGCAGTGGGATATGCTGAGCGATTCCGATGCGATTCAGATTCCCCGCGAGGTGGTTCATTCCTTTGCCAAACAGCGTCCTGAAATGAACACGACCAGCAACTGGGGGCTATACAGTCCGCAGGCGGAATCCAATTTGCAAAGCATCATGGGGTTGCAGACTTGGAATGCGGTTCGGTCTTTGGATTTTCTGCTTAGCCTGCCCGAGGTGGACCCCAGCCGAACAGCGATTACCGGCGCCAGCGGTGGCGGCACCCAGACCATGCTGCTTTCCGCGATTGACGACCGCATGAAGCTTTCGTTCCCGGTGGTCATGGTCAGCACAGCGATGCAAGGGGGCTGCACTTGCGAGAATTCCTGTTTGTTGCGCGTGAACACGGGCAATGTGGAATTTGCAGGTTTGTTTGCACCCAAGCCCCAGGGTATGACCACTGCCAACGACTGGACCAAGGAGATGGCGACCAAGGGTTTCCCAGACTTGCAAAAGCTGTACGCCATGCTGGGCAAACCCAAGGATGTCATGCTGCACCGGGGCGAGCATTTCCTGCATAACTACAATGCGGTTTCGCGCTCGGCGTTTTACACCTTTGTGAACCAGCACTTCAAGTTGGGGTTGCCTTTCCCGGTGGTGGAGCGGGATTTTGAACCCCTTTCCCGGGAACAACTTACCGTGTGGGATGCGCAACATCCTGCCCCCAAGGCCGGAGACCCTGATTTCGAACGCAAGCTTTTGAAATGGTTCACAGAGGATTCCCGTAAACAGTTGGAAAAGGCTGCCAGCACTAAAGATGGATTGGACAAGGTTCTTCGTCCCGCCATTGAGGTGTTGATAGGCAGGTCTTACAGCAACGCTGGAAATGTCGAATGGGACATGAAAGATAAAAAGACGAATGGCGATGTGGTGGAAATGACCGGATATTTGAACAACAAAACCCACGGGGAAAGTCTCCCTGTAATCTGGCTTTATCCGAAGGATTGGAAGGGAAAAGTGGTGGTATGGCTGGATGATGCTGGCAAAAACAGCCTTTACAACGCTGATAAAACTTTGAAAGCCGAGGTGATGGAACTTGTGAAGGCCGGTACGGCGGTGATGGGTGCTGATCTTTTTGCCCAGGGTGATTTTTTGAAGGATAAAAAGCTTTCCGGCCAGAATCGCACCGTGGCCAATCCCCGGGAATTTGCCGGCTATACCTATGGGTACAACCATCCGCTGTTTGCCCAGCGTGCTCATGATGTGATGACCATGGCCAAGTTCCTGAAGACAGCAAAGATAGGTTCGCATCCCCAGCCAAGCTCGGTTGGTGTTGCGGGTTTTGGATCGGTTGGGCCGGTGGTTCTGGCTGCCAGGGCTCTGGCGGGTGATGCCATCGATCGTGCGGTGGTGGATACCCAGGGTTTTCGCTTCGGGAAGATTCTGGACTATAAGGATGCCATGTTTCTGCCGGGTGGTTCCAAATATCTGGATGTACCCGGTCTGCTGGCATTGAATGCCCCCCATGCACTTTGGGTGGCAGGGGAAACAGCCGAGTCGGAAGTTGCCAGTAATGCTTACAGCAAGGGTGGAAACATGGCTATTTTCAAGGGCGAGGCTTCCAGTAAAACCGCGGATGCCGCCCGTTGGCTGGCAAAATAACCTCGCAAAGTTAGGTTCCTGACAATCCAATCGATTACGCGGGCCAACGCCTCAAAGGGGGTTGCCTCAAGTGGCTTTGCGATTGTTCCGATGAGGAATCGGGGATATAATTTTGGAATACCCACCGGGCTTGTTCAAGGGCCGACTTATGAAGCTTTCTTCCAACATCGGATGTGATGGATTCCGCAAGCGAATGGCGGAAAGCCGCAGGGAATTTCTGCAGATAGGCGCGTTGGGCCTGGGAGGATTTTCTTTGCCATGGCTGCTGCGTGCCGAGCAGGCATCTGGCGTAGGCAAGTCGCACAAGGCGGTCATCATGATCTACATGGTGGGTGCCCCTCCGCATCAGGATATGTACGACCTGAAGATGGAATCGCCTTCCGATATCCGCGGCGAGTTCAAACCCATTAATACCAATGTGCCCGGTATTCAGGTATGCGAGCATCTGCCAAGAATTGCCAGCATCATGGACAAGCTGGTGCCCTTGCGTTCGGTGTATGGCTCCCCCAGTGGCGACCATGACTCCTTCATTTGTTACACCGGCCGCACGGTGAAGAATCAGCCTCCCGGCGGTTGGCCTTCGATTGGCTCGACCATTTCCCGCGTGCTTGGCCCGGTGAATCCGTCGATGCCGCCGTTTTTTGGCCTGGCACCGAATGCCGGGCATCCGCCATATGGGTCACCGGGGCATCCGGGTTATCTGGGTGTGGCGCATGCGGCGTTCCGGCCATCGGGTCCGGTAAAGGATAATCTTCAGTTGGATAGCGTGAAAACTTTGCAGTTTAAGGATCGCAAATCCCTGCTGGCCAGCTTTGATGCCATGCGCCGCGACACAGACCTTACTGGTTCCATGACTGCCATGGATGCGATCAACGCGCAGGCGATGGACATACTTACCTCCAGCAAGTTGATGGATGCGCTGGACATTTCCAAGGAACCGCTGCCTTTGCGCGAAAAGTATGGCAAGGGCGATCCCAAAAACTATGGAGATGGCGCACCCAGGAACCTTGAGCATTTTCTGATGGCCCGCAGGCTGGTGGAGGCAGGGGCCCGTGTGGTGACATTGAATTTCGGTCGTTGGGACTTTCACAGTAATAACTTCAGTGAATGCAAGAACACGCACTTCCCCTGGTTCGATCAGGGCATACACGCGCTGGTTACCGACCTACACGACCGTGGCATGGACAAGGATGTTGCGGTGGTGGCGTGGGGCGAATTTGGCCGTACCCCGCGCATCAACAAGGATGCCGGGCGAGACCACTGGCCGCAGGTGGGTGGTGCATTAATCGCCGGTGGCGGATTCCGCACCGGGCAGGTTGTGGGTGCGACCGATCGCGATGGCGCTGCCATTGCCAAGCGTCCCATTCATTTTGGCGAGGTGCATTCCACGTTGTACCATCACTTTGGCATCAACCCCCATGCATTAACATTGAATGATTACGCCGGACGCCCGCACTATTTGGTGGATGACTGGAAACCGATGCCAGAGCTGGTGTAATCAGCTTCGCTAATACCCTTGATATTCGAGGTTGCCCTTGGCCAGCAATAACAAAGGTCCCGTGAAAGTGGGGCTTGTTGGTTCTCAATTTATTTCCAGCATCCATGTGGAATCCCTGCAAAGGTGCAAGAATGCCCAGGTGGTTGCGGTGGCTTCCCCCACGCCGGGCAATGCCGCATCGTTTGCCAAGCGCCATGGCATTCCCCACCACTTCACCGATTATCGCCAGATGCTTGGGATGAGCGACCTCGACATGATTGTGATAGGCGCCCCGACCCATCTTCATTGCCAGATTACGCTGGATGCCGCTGCACAAGGGAAGCATGTGGTTTGCGAAAAGCCCCTTAGCATGAATCTGGATCAGGCAGACCGTATGATTGGCGCCTGCAAAAAAGCGGGCGTGTGGTTGATGTATGCCGAGGAATTGTGCTTTGCTCCAAAGTATGTGCGGCTGAAGCAGTTACTCGATGAAGGTGCCTTGGGTAAGCCAGTGCTTCTGAAACAATCGGAAAAGCACGATGGCCCCCATGCTGCGCATTTTTGGGATGTAAACCTTGCCGGCGGTGGAGTGACCATGGATATGGGTTGCCATGCGATCGAGTTTTTCCGCTGGATGCTGGGCCGGCCTGCGATCAAGTCGGTATTTGCCCAGATGAGCACCAGTGTGCATTCCGCCAAAACCCAGGGCGATGACAACAGCGTTATCCTGGTTGAATTTGAGAATGGCGTGGTAGGCCTTGCGGAAGAAAGCTGGACAAAACTGGGTGGCATGGATGATCGCGCCGAAGTGCATGGTTCCGGTGGGGTGGCCTATGCTGATTTGTTGCATGGCAATTCCATAGAAACCTACAGTGCCACGGGCTATGGCTACGCCGTGGAAAAGGCCGGTTCCACCAAGGGCTGGTCCTTTGCGATCTATGAGGAAGCCTGGAACTATGGTTTCCCTCAGGAATTCGCGCACTTTGTGGATTGTGTGCAGAATGGCACCACCCCGCTGGTGACGGGCGAGGATGGCCGTGTGGTGCTGGAGGCGATATTTGCGGCTTATGAATCTGCGAGAACAGGCTGCAAGGTAAGCCTTCCTTTTCATACCAAGGCTTCCAAGCCCCATGACCTTTGGAAAAAAGCCTGATCGTTTCGATATCATAATCCTGGTATTTGTTGTTACATTTCCACGAATTCCGGGGTGAATCATGCTGAAAGCATGCGTGATGTTGATGGTGCTTGCCGGGGTTGATCCCGCAATTGTTCTCAAGCCTGATCTTGTTTTTGATGGCAACTCAACCATGCATGAAGGCTGGGTGGTGATGGTGCAGGGCGAAAAGATCGCCTATGCGGGGCCGGCCGCTGATTTGAAACAACCTTCCGATGCGAAGGTGATTGATCTGAAGGGTTGCACACTTACCCCGGGTCTGATCGATGCGCATTCCCATCTTTTGCTGCACCCATATGACGAAGCCAAATGGGAAGACCAAGTTTCCAAGGAACCAATGGCAGAGAGAATCAGCCGGGCCACGGTGCATGCCCGAGCCAATCTGCTAAGCGGATTCACCATGATGCGTGACCTTGGAACCGAAGGCGCCCAACTTGCCGATGTTGGAATTAAATCTGCCATAGAAAAGGGAATTATACCCGGACCGAGAATGATAGTTACCACGCGTGCCATCGTGGCAACGGGAAGTTACGCGCCCAGGAACTTCGCGCCGGAATGGCGAATTCCACAGGGTGCCGATGAGGCCGATGGCGAAAAGTTGAGAACATTGGTGCGCAGGCAATTGCGTGAAGGTGCTGATTGGATCAAGATTTATGCCGATACGCCTCATGGGGTTGGGCCGGATCCCAAGCCGGCTTTTTCGATCGAGGAGTTGAAGCTGGTGGTGTCCACCGCTGCCGATGCGGGGGCCCGGGTGGTTGCACATGCACAATCGAAAGAGGGAATGCGCCGCGCTGCGCTTGCTGGTGTGGCCAGCATTGAACATGGCGATGAGGGCGATATCGAGGTCTTTCGCCTGATGGCTAAGAAAAATATTGGTTACTGCCCTACTTTGGCCACTGCTGAGGCCTACGCAAGGTATGATGGTTGGAAACCAAACACTCCCGCGCCTAAATCCCTGATTACTAAGAAGGAAAGCTTCAAGGCTGCGTTGGAGTCTGGCGTGATGATTGTCAACGGAAGTGACATAGGTGTTTTTCCCCATGGGCAAGGCTATCAGGAATTGGAAATGCTGGTGAAGTATGGCATGAATCCTTCGCAGGCTCTGCGTGCTGCCACCCGGGATGCCGCAAAGCTGCTGGGTTGGGAGGATCGGTTGGGAACCATTGCCACGGGAAAGTTAGCTGACTTGGCCGCGTTTGAGGGAAATCCAGGCAAGGATATTTCATCCATCCGCAAGGTTCAATTTGTGATGAAGTCTGGTACTATCTACAGGCAACCCTGATCCTTGGTAAGGAATGTTTCATGAGTCGGCTTGCGATTGTTTTTCTCGGGCTTGTTTGCATTACCGCGCGGGCAGATCAAAAGATCATCATCGCCCATCGGGGTGCCAGTGGTTATGTGCCAGAGCATACGCTCGAAGCTGTCGCCATGGCCCATGCCATGGGTGCTGATTACATTGAACCGGATGTGGTGATCAGCAAGGATGGTGTACCGGTTGTGTTGCATGACATCCATCTGGAAAGCGTGACGGATGTTGCAGCCCGTTTCCCGGATCGAAAACGATCGGATGGGAAGTATTACGCGCTTGATTTCACCCTGAAAGAGTTGAAGGAACTCCGGGTTCTGGAAAGGTTTGATCCGAAAACACAAAAGCCGGTGTATCCCAAAAGGTTTCCATTGGGCAAAGCCTCGTTTCAGATTCCCACCCTGCAAGAGGAAATTGAACTGGTGCAGGGGTTGAACCATAGCACAGGCAGAAAAGCTGGCATCTACCCGGAAATAAAGGCGCCAGCCTGGCATCGCAAACAGGGGGTCGATACCAGCAAGATTATTCTCGCGGTTCTGCATCAATACGGTTACAAGACCAGGCAAGACCCGTGCTTTCTGCAGTGTTTTGAATTCGAGGAAGTAAAACGATTGCGCACCGAGTTGGGCTGGAAAGGAAATCTGGTGCAACTTACCGGAGCCAACGACGAACTGCTAAAGCCCGAGGGCCTCAAGGAAGTTGCAAAATACGCTGATGGAATTGGTCCACCACTTGGAGTGATTGTTTCTGGCAAAACCGTTGAAGATCGCAAGGTAACCGATTTTGTCAAACAAGCCCATGCAGCAGGCCTTAAAGTTCACCCTTATACCATTCGGACAGATGTACTTCCCAAATATGCCCGGGATGGTAAAGATATGTTCCAAATCTTCCTCAGGGAAGCGAATGTGGATGGTGTGTTTACCGATTTTCCGGACGAAGGCGCCAATTATTTGAAATCCCGCTAATTAAAAACGGAGTGTGCAAATGTCCTTATCCGTGATGCTTTCTGTTTTGTTGGGTATATCGCTTTCAGGAGTCCACCAGGAATCCAGTATTCCTGAAGGCAAGAAAAGTAGCTGGAATGGTTTGGATCGTTACGATTTTATGGTGGATGGTAAGGATTCCATTCTGGTGGTGCCTGCGAAGCCGCTGCCGGGCAAACCCTGGGTTTGGCGAGGCGAGTTTTTTGGTGCCTTTGCGGATGCCGATGTCATGCTTGCCAAGAATGGCTGGCATATCGCCTATACCAAGGTTCCGGATTTGTTTGGTTCCCCCAAGGCGATGGCTCATTGGGAGAAGTTTCATGAACACATGGTCAAGAAACAGGGCCTTCACCCCAAGCCGGGGTTGATTGGCCTAAGCAGGGGCGGCTTGTACTGCATGAGTTGGGCGGCGCTTCACCCGGAAAAAACACTGGGAGTTTACCTGGATAATGCGGTGTGTGATTTCAAAAGCTGGCCCGGTGGAAAGCTGAAAAACCTTGGCACTGGCAATGGTTCTGCTGCCGAGTGGGCCAAGGTGCTAAAGGCCTTTGATTTTGCGGATGACGCACAAGCGATTGCCTACAAGCGCAACCCTGTGGACCATCTGGAACCTTTGTTTAAAGGTAAAGTGCCCATTCTTTTGGTGTATGGCGACAGTGACAAGGTTGTGCCCCATGCCGAGAATTCTGAAAAAGTATATGACCGCTACAAAGCCATGGGTGGAAATGTGAAGCAAATTGTGAAGCCTGGGCAGGATCATCATCCCCATGGATTGAAAGACCCAACTCCCGTACTGGAATTCTTCACCCAAGCATTAAAAACTAATCCATAACAATCAGCAAAGAGGATAGATAATCATGACAGCTTCCATGGTTTTGTTGGCGGCGCTGACCCTTGGTGCACCACCGAACATTGTTTTGGTAATGACGGATGACCAGGGTTACGGCGATATTGGTTCCCATGGAAATCCTGTGCTGAAAACCCCGAATCTGGACAAACTGCGTTCCCAGAGTGTGCGCTTTACGGATTTTCATGTCAGCCCGACCTGTGCGCCAACACGTTCAGCATTAATGACAGGCCGTCATGAATTCAAGAATGGAATCACCCATACCATCTTCGAAAGGGAAAGGATGACATTAAAAGCGGTCACCCTCCCGCAAATTTTGAAGCAGGTGGGTTACACCTCGGGAATTTTTGGAAAGTGGCACCTGGGAGACGAATCTGAATATCTTCCCAACCGCCGGGGTTTTGATGAAATGTTCATCCATGGTGGCGGTGGTATTGGCCAGACTTACCCCGGTAGCTGTGGCGATGCGCCGAATAATTCCTATTTCAATCCCGCGATATTGCACAACGACAAATTTGTAAAAACGAATGGTTACTGCACCGATGTCTTCTTTAAACAAGCCATCGAATGGATGGATGGTAGAAGGAAGACTGGCAAACCGTTCTTTGCCTATATCACTCCGAATGCCCCGCATGCGCCGCTGGATTGTCCACCAGAATATGAAAACAAGTACAAGGGCAAGGTTCCCCCGGACAGTGCGAAATTTTTTGGCATGGTGGAAAACATCGATGACAACATGGGCCGGCTGATGGCTGCGCTGGATGCCTGGGGTATTGCCAGCGATACTCTGCTTATCTTTATGACCGATAATGGTGGTACTGCCGGGGTGAAGGTATTTAATGCCGGCATGCGGGCGCAAAAGGGTACCCCTTACATGGGGGGAACGCGGGTTCCAGCTTTTTGGCGCTGGCCCAATGGCATTAACGGGGCCAGGGATGTGAACAGCCTTACCGCCCACATCGATATTCTTCCAACATTGGCCGAAATAACCGGAGCAAAAATTCCGGAAGCGGCGCAAATGCAGGTGGAAGGCCGAAGCATGGTTCCTTTGCTAAAAGATCCCCAGGCCCCTTGGGCAGACAGGGTTTTAATCACCCATGTGGGACGCTGGCCCCATGGAAAGGCAGCAGAATCCAAGTATGCCCAGGTTTCCGCGCGCAATTCGCAGTACCATTTGGTGAATAATACGCGACAGGGGGAAAAGTGGGAGTTATTTGATGTCAGGGAGGATCCCGGCGAAAAAAACAATCTCGCAGAAACCAAACCCGAGGTTGTCAAACATTTGAAGGTGGAGATCGACCAATGGTGGGTTCAGGTGCTTCCCATGCTGGTGAATGAACAGGCAAAAGGCCCCAAGATTAATCCCCTAAAAGAAATGTATTGGAAGCAGTTTGGAGGGGAACCCGATGCCAAATTGCTGCAACAGATGAACCCCGATAAAAAGTTCAAAAACGAGTTGAAATAGGCCTAATCAGGCAGGCAGATAGGGTGCGAAGAGTTGTTTCAGGCGCGATTCCGAAAATAGCACAAAGGCAAACTCCCGTCCCTGGATTAGTTGCTCTGCCTCGAATTGAAGTTGAATTTTGCCCGCATGCTCCTGCAACGGTCTGGTGGTGGTATCCACAAGCTTTTGCATGGCCTCAAGGTTATGCCTTAATTTTTGATAGCGGAGTTTTCTTTCGGTTCGGGTGTTTTGCGGGAGTGCCAGCATTTCCGACTTTTGGCGGATCAGGTGGTTCCAGGAATCATCGGCAGGTGCGGGAAGGTGCCTTTGCGGGTTCCAGAGCGAATCGCGCCAAAGGTAATGCGCCCGCCTTACTTCATCGATCGAGATTTGATTTTGCAGCAGATCCAGCCGCAGGGTGGCGCTGGCAACCAGGTATCGTGGTGGAGTAATGCCAAAGAATGATTGGCAGAGTTGATCGGTGACTTCGTCATATTTGCCTCCACCGATTCCATGCAGGAAAAGATCTGCCAGGAATAATCGGGCAAACAGCGTCGTTGCAATGGCCCGTGGCCTGATGCGGAATCCCTTTTCGGAAATGGAACGCAGGGCATCCAGCAGGTCGGTCTTTCCCAGTGGTACGCGAATTCCATTTGGACCTGGAGTGCCCAGTCGTATTTCCCCATCGGCTTCCAACTTCACTCCCAGTCGCTGCCTGCGGGGAGAGTCCGGCACCATCAGCCAGAAGGGAGTTTCCATCCATCCTTTGCCATGGGCCAGTTCCGCAAATGGATGGTTCTTGCTGCGCAGGCCATGCTTTTGGCGGTAGCTTAGAACGGCCTCGTTGTGCTTTCCCAAAAATAATTCGGCATTCTGAAGCATATGTAGCACAAAAACCTGAAACGCCTCGGATTCACAAAGGATGCTGATGGGAAGTTCCAGGTTGGTGACACCCCATCTGCGTTCAAAGGTTCTCCGGGTTTTGGCAAACGCAACCCCCGGTCGAGCATCTTCTTCCAGTTGTTTTTGTGACTCATTCCAAAATTCAAAGAGCAAGGGATGTTCTTTCCATTCCCCCACCAGTTGTTTCGCATGATGTGGCAAATGGTGGAATAGCTCGCGGTCGTGCAAAACCCAATCTTCGTAGGGTGCTTCAGATGTATGATGATCGAATGGCAGTTTTATCAGGGAATGCAGTGCATCTTTTTGGTCGGGTTTCGGAATCCCAAGCATGGCGGATTTGGGCACATCATTATCGACCACCAAATTCAAGGGCAGAAGATTGAGCCTTCGCCCCAGGTGATTCATGACGAAGTTCTTGATCCATACCCCGGGGTGGAATAACTCTGGCTGGTGACCACCCACGATCAGGCCGTTGCCCGTTGGCAGGGAGGCGGGTTCCGTTTCCAGACGCATATAAGCCCTGGTAAGTTGGGTCACTTCCTGGATTGCCAGCGATCTGCATTCGGAAAACGGGGTTCCAAGAATTTCTGCTTTGCATTCTTCAAAGGAAAGACGATTCACCCGAAGGTATTCCGCCACGCAATGTTCACCTGGCCAAAGCAGAACCCCGCCTTGTTGAAAGGGAGCCTTCAGATCGTGAGCGGAATTCACCGGGAAACTTCCGCGGTAAGTAGATGATCGAAAGAAAATGGTGCCTGTGGATCCAAGCCATGCCAGCCAAGGTCCTGCTCGGCGTTGACCAAGACCTTGCGGTAGTAGGCAAGCCTGCGGGCCGCATCATCCAGCACACCACCAAAGGCCCTGTTGGGATCCAAGTACAATCTGGGTACCGCCACTTCCTCGATACGCAATCCAAGATGGGCCGCCTGTACCCAAAGCTCCAAAGGCATGCCCCAGCTTGTCTCATGGATATTCAGTTTGCGCAAAGCATGGGTTCGATATGCCTTAAAACCACAGAAAGCATCGGTAATGTTCAAGCCATAACGTTTGTTCAATTCCATGGTGATGATACTATTGATGCGCTTGCGATCTTCAGGGGCGCTATTGTCCTGGCGAAAATCTCTTAGGTAACGGCTGCCTGAAACAATATCCGCCCTGTCAATGGCTTCCAGCAACACAGGGATGCGGGCCGGTTCATGCTGGCCATCGCAATCCATGGTGATCAACACTTCCACATCCTGGCTTATTGCATATTCAAATGCGGAGATGAGCGCGGCCCCGTAACCACGGTTTACAGGGTGGGTAACCCTTTCCAGCGATTTATCTTCATCAAGAATTCGCGAGGTGCCGTCAGATGAGCCATCATCAATGACAACAATGTTATCCGCATAACGGCGAACCTCATCCAAGACCCGGCGGACATGGCGTTCTTCATTGAATACTGGTATGGCGACAACAAAACTCATGATTAACTCCCTCGCTTGCAAACCATCTTGGGTTTGAGGGTTGTATTCCCAGCACTTCCATGTGAAGCCTGGCCCAATAAATCCTTCATGAGCCTTATCCCAAATCTCATCACATTCTATGCGGTGGCCTACCCCCAAGTCAAAAGGCAAGCCTCGTGAAATGGGGGTAAAAACCCATTCGGACCGCTAGAACTGTCGAAATCGGACCAATCTATGAAGCCTGATAATCGGAAAAATGGTTCTATAATGTGCCGTAGGAGCATTTTTCATGAACAGCCCCGAGCCAAGACTTTTTCCGTGGTTTGATCCGCTGGCCCCGGCAGGCAGGCTTCGACCCATGGTCTGGGGGATACTTTGCCTGTTGGTTCTTTTCCTGCAGGCACCCAGATTCATTTCCACTTTGCCAGGCAACCTGCAAGAAGGGGGAGACTTTTTCCAAGACTGGGCTTCCGCCAGAGATTGGCTGGAGGGGAGGTCACCTTATGAAAAACTTTCCGACTCATTGGAAAGGTTGATGGGCATCCCTGTTGCAAGCGAAGGCAAACCCGGTGCCAACATGGACATCACCGTGAATGCCCACCCCCCGTTTTCCCTTTTGGTGATATTGCCATTCGCCTTGTTACCCTATCAAAATGCGCTGCTTGCCTGGAATCTGGTCATGCTGACATTATTCTTTTGCTCGCTATGGGTTTGCTGGCGGTTGCTGGAACTACCTTGGTATGCATGGTCGGTCTTTCCCGCGGTAACACTATTTCTTTTGTGTGGCCCGGTGCAAAGCCAGATTATTCAGGGGCAGTGGAACTTTCTGCTCCTGGCTTTTCTTGTGGGCACTTGGTGGGCCATCCGCAAGGAACAAGAACTACTTGCCGGTTGCCTGATAGGGTTGGCTACAGTTATCAAGTTTACCCCGGCGTTTTTTCTTCTCTATTTTCTTTTGCAAAGGCAATGGAAAGCCCTGATATGGGCTTTGATTACATTCGCACTTTCGATGGTGTTGATGCTTGCTGTTCTGGGACCGCAAACATTGGTGGACTATTTCCAAAGGGTGCTGCCTATTGTGAAAGGGTTTGAAGGTTCCTGGGTGAACATTTCATTGCACGGTTTCTTTGGAAAACTATTCTTCCCCGAATACCCGGGGCTTTTACCCCCATTCAGCGATTCTGTTTTTCTTGGTAAGTTGCTTTCGCTGGTTACAAGGGTCGGGTTGCTGGCCATGTATGTTCTGCTATGCCTGATTCGCTGGCCGGCATCACGCGAACGAATGTTCCACTTCGGCTTGGTGGTCATGTTGCTGGTTGCACCAATTAGCTGGGATCATTACCTTTTGCAGGCGATTCCAGCGCTGTTACTTTGCTGGAAAGACCTAAGACAACACCCGATGCTGAAGATTTTCTTTTTAATCGAGGTGGTTTTATTCTGCGTATATATGGGAGATTTGCAGTACAAGATCAAGCATGGCTGGAATCTGACATCTGTCACCGGGCCGCTTTATTCCATTACGGTGCTAAGTATTCCAACCTATGCCTTGTTATTGATGCTTGCCTTGCTGGCACATCCGATCTTTCGGGCCCCAGAGGTACCTTCCCTTGCCGATTCCAAAAGATCCCTGCCAATGATTTGATCAAGCCAACAATTGCGCCATACCCTGTAACAGGTGTATGATCGGTGTTCATTCCATTGCAGGGAGTATCACAGATGAATGGTTTTTGCGCGATCTTTATCATGGCAGCGGGTGGCATTTTAGCCCAGAACACGAATCAGGAAATCATTGCCTATCACGGTGCCACTATTCACACCGCCACTGGGGAACCTATTACCAGCGGTGTTCTAGTAATTCAAGGTAACAAGATTCTCAGCGTGGGCAGGGATATTCCAGCAAATGCCAAAAAGGTGGATCTTTCCGGCATGGTTATTATCCCCGGGTTGGTGGACACCCATTCGCACTTGGGTTTGTTCGGAAGACCACAGGTCCCCGCAAACTCGGATGGCAACGAAGCCAGCGGCCCGGTGCAATCTTCGCTGCGGGCGATGGATGCCATCTCGCCACAGGACCCCGGTATTCGCATGGCTCTTTCAGGTGGTGTTACCACAGCCAACATCATGCCCGGCAGTGGTAATGTGATTGGTGGCCAGACACTTTATGTGAAGCTAAGGGGCAACACTGTCGAGGAAATGCGCATTGCCGATGCCCCCGTGTTGGGTGGCCTTAAGATGGCGAACGGTGAAAACCCCAAGAGATTTAACTTTGATCGCAACAAGTCAGCTCCCAATACCCGCATGAAGGTGATGGCGTTGCAACGCGAACAGTTTCTCAAGGCCAGGGAATACCAGCGCAAATGGTCGGAGTTCAATTCAAAAAAGGAAGGCGATACCAAGATCACCCAACCCGAAAAGGATCTTTCACTGGAACCCTTGGTGGAAGTTCTGGAGAAGAAGCGCACGGTGCATTTTCACTGCCACAGGGCGGATGATATTTTCAGCGCGCTTCGTCTGGCGAAGGAGTTTGGCTTTGAGATCATATTCCAGCATGGGACCGAAGGTTATCGCATAGCGGAAATCCTTGGCAAAGAAAAAGCCATGGTGTCACTTACCTTGGTGGATAGTCCGGGCGGCAAGGCAGAAGTGGCGGGGCTTTTGGAGGAAAATGCGGCTCGCCTGGCAAATTCGGGAGTGCTAGTTGCCATCAATACCGATGACCCTGTCACGGAATCACGCTTTCTCCTTAGAACAGGTTCGATTGCCCACAGGGGTGGTATGACCGAGGATCAGGCGCTTGCGGCGTTGACCATCAACCCTGCCAGAATGATGCATCTGGAAAAGAAGGTCGGGTCGTTAGAGGCCGGAAAGGATGCGGATTTCGTGGTGCTAAGTGGCGCGCCTTTCAGTGTCTACACCCAGGTGATGCAAACATTCATTGAAGGCAAACGAGTCTTTGATCGTGGAAACTCCAAAGACTGGAGTTATCAGGCCGGAGGATTTGCCTTGGCGGAAGCAGGCAAGCAGTTGCCGGCTGTCACACCTCCTGTTGCAGCCATCAGCAAGGTTATGGAACCCAAGGCGAACATTGGGAGTATTCAGGAAGGTGAAAGGCCGGCGAAATTTGCCATAAGAGCCGGAAGAATTCATGTGGTGAATGGCGCTCCCATCATGGATGGCGTAATTGTTGTGGATTCAGGAAAAGTGGTGGCTGTAGGTAAAAGCACCGAGGTGAAAATCCCCGAGGGAATTCCAGTAGTGGCCGCTGCAGAAGTCACACCCGGGTTGATTGATGCTCATACCAGTGTGGGGCTTGCAGGCGCATTGAATATAGGTGCGGATCAAGACCAGGATGAAATAACCGACCCCAACCAGGCGGATATTCGGGTGCTGGATGGCATAAATCCAAACGAGGCTCTGCTGGAGTTTCTGCGTCGGCAGGGCGTTACCGTGGTTCATGTGGTTCCAGGGCCTGCGAATGTGGTTGCAGGGCAGACAGGTATTTTTCGTGCCCATGGCAATACCGTGGAAGCCATGACCATTCGCTTTCCCGCCGGCTTGATGATCAACCTGGGCGAAACACCCAAGAAGACCTACCCGGGAAAGGCGCCCACAACTCGCATGGCGACCGCCGCATTATTGCGGAATGAATTCTCCAAGGGTAGGGATCATGCGCGCAAGCGTGCCGCAGAGGCAGACCCTGCAAAACGTGAGCCCAAGCCCAAGCTTGATCCGTTTGCGGATGCTGTTGAGGGTAAGCTTCCTGTTTTGTTTGCGGCCCACCGGGCTGATGATATTCAGACAGCCCTTCGCCTGACGAAAGAATTTGACCTGAAAGCCAGGCTGGATGAAGCGACCGAAGCCTACCTGATTCCCGAAGAAATTCGTCAAAGCAAAATTCCAATTGTGCTTCATCCCACCATGCAAAGGGTGGGGCGCATGGAAACCTTCAACACGCGGCTTGGTAGCGCGCTTTCTTTGGGAAGTCTGGGCAATCCTCTGGCCATAGGCTCTGGTTACGAGGATTATGTTCCCAAAACCAGAGTTATTCGTCATGAGGCTGCCATGGCCATGGCTAATGGTCTGCCCTATGCCAATGCGCTTTCAGCAATCACTTTGGATGCGGCTAAAATCCTCGGAGTTGAAAAGGATTTTGGAAGTATCGAGGTTGGCAAGCAGGCTGATTTGGTGCTGTATGATGGCGACCCTTTCGAACACAAAACCCAGGTGCAATACACATTCATTGGAGGACGCCTGGTGTATAGCCGGCCAGATTATTTAAAGCTGCCTTTTGAAAGAAGAGCACTGCCACTATTAAGTGGGGCATCCGGTGGGTGTTGCATTGGTTGGTAGTGCAATAATCAGGCAAGAATGCCGGTTACAATCTTCCCGAAGACATCGGTCAGGCGGAAGTGCCTTCCTTGGAATTTGAATGTCAGTTTGGTGTGATCAATACCCAATTGCCTGAGAATGGTTGCCTGAAAATCGTGCACATGCACGGGGTCCTTGGCGACATTCATGGCAAGATCATCTGATGAACCATGGGTGATGCCCGGTTTGATGCCTCCGCCCGCCATCCAGAGCGTGAAGGCGTAAGGGTGATGATCCCTGCCCCACTGGGGTCGGTTGCCAAGATCACCCTGGATGAAAGGTGTTCTGCCGAACTCCCCTCCCCAGATAACAATCGTATCATCCAGAAGGCCGCGCTGTTTCAGATCGCGCACCAGTGCCGCGCTTGGTTGGTCTGTGTCGCGGCATTGGGTGTAAAGTTCCGTGGTAATGCTGCGGTGCTGATCCCAACCAGCGTGCATAACCTGCACGAATCTTGTGCCGCGCTCCACCAGTCGCCGCGCCATGAGGCAGTTGTAGGCGAAGGTTCCGGGTTCCCGCACCTGTGGCCCGTACATTTGCAATGTCTTTTCGGATTCATTGGAAAAGTCGGTTAGTTCCGGAACACTGGTTTGCATGCGGTATGCCATCTCGTATTGGGCAATGCGAGTGTTGATCTCAGGGTCTTTGAAATCCCGAAGTCGAATCTCATTGAGCTTTGCAATGTCATCAAGCTGGGCTCTGCGAAGGTTTTGGTTGATTCCCTGCGGGTTGGAAAGGTACAGAACCGGATCCCCACCCGAACGAAATTTCACACCTTGATGCCTGGAAGGTAGAAAGCCAGAACCCCAGTAGAAATCGTAAAAGATCTGTCCGCAGGTGGTGCCTTTGCTGATGGAGGTCATGACAACAAAGGCTGGAAGATTATCGGATTCGCTGCCAAGGCCGTAAGAAAGCCAGGCCCCCAGCGTGGGTCTGCCGGGAATCTGCGCCCCGCTAAGAAAGAAGGAAATCGCAGGCGCGTGATTCACCGCTTCCGTATGCATGCTTTTAATAAAGCAAAGATCATCCGCGATGGAGGCAGTGTGTGGTAGAAACGCGCTGACCCAAGCGCCACTCTGGCCATGCTGTTTGAAGGGTTCCACAGGGGCAAGCATAACCTTGCCCTTGGGATTGCCAGTCATGGTGGAAAAGCGCTTGCCTTCGAAATAAGAATCTGGCACCGGTTTGCCATGCATTTCGACCAATTTGGGCTTGAAGTCGAAAAGTTCCACATGGGTTGGGGCACCATTCTGAAACAGATAGATGATGTTTTTGGCCTTGGGCTTGAAATGGGGAAGATCCGGAAGGCCACCGCCTTGGATTTGGCCAGCCAGTCCATCCTTGCACAACAGGGTGGAAAGAGCCGCGGTTCCCAAGCCAAGTGTCTGCTTGCCGAAGAATTCCCTGCGATTGACGAGCAAGGATTGTTCCATCTGTGGATTCATGGTCATTCCTTGTTCAATGCTTCGTCCAGGTTCAGGATGGAAAGTGCCAGTGTTCCGAAGGCTGCGAGTTTTATGGAATCCAGGGTTTTGTCAGCGGGTTTCTCTCCGACGGAAATAAACTTTTTGGCGGCCTCGGAATCTCTTTTGAAGGCCTCCTGGTAATTTTGAAGCGAGTTTTGGAGAATCTTGGACTCCTCATCCGAGGGCAACCGCACGAGAATCGATTGGAATATTTTTTGGATGGAAGCGATGTCATTCTGTGGATGGGATTTGATAGCGTTTTCTGCAATAATGCGCGCTGCCTCCACATAAGTGATGTCGTTGAGGGTGGCAAGGGCATGCAGCGGAGTATTGGTTCGTGTTGGCTTCACGTTGCAGTACTGGCGGGCAGGGGTATCAAAAAACATAGTCGGGCTAATGATTCTGCGCCAGAAGGTATAAACACTGCGTTTGTAAAGGTTCTCGCCGGAATCTTGAGTGTATTTTTTGTTGCCAAAGGTTGCTTCTTCCCAGATGCCGGATGGCTGATAGGGGCGTGTGGGAGGACCACCGATCTGGGGAACCAACAACCCTGATGCGGCAAGTGCCTGATCCCGAATCATCCAAGCCGGCCTTCGAAACCTGGGGCTGTGGGAAAGATATTTGTTGGCGGAATCCTTCTCCAGGGTATCCAGGTCCACCTTGGAAGTTTGCTGGTAAGTTTCGCTGCTTACGATCATTCGGATAAGGTGCTTGATATCCCAACCAGATTGCTGAAATTCCAAGGCTAGCCAGTCAAGCAATTCCGGGTGCGAAGGTTTCTCTCCCTGTACGCCAAAATCTTCTGAAGACTTTACCAACCCGGCACCAAAAAACTGTTGCCAAACACGGTTGACAATGACACGAGAGGTCAGGGGATTTTGGGCCGAAACCAGCCAGTTTGCTAATCCAAGACGGTTGACGGGAAGATTTGAATCCATGGGGGGAAGAACCGCAGGGACAGCAGTTCCAACCTTTGTTGTTGGCTTTTCGTAGTTGCCAACTTCCAGTATGAAAGTTTCCCGAGGTTTGGGAAGTTCTTCCATGACCATTACCAGAGGGAAAGTCTTGGCAAAGTTGTCTCTCTCATCGATTGCCTTTATCAAGGCGTTGACAGATTTGAGGTGTTCCGCGTTGAACTTTTCGACCCCTTTGGCAATTTGCTGTAATTGGGATTTACTCCTTGCTCCCGCAGGCTTGGCCAGAATTTCAAGAAGTTCCTTGGGGAACTTGCCAGCATTGGCGGAATCGGATGCTTTTTTGCCTTTTTCCCTAGGGAATAACACTTGTTCAAGATCTTCGAGTGCTTTTTGCTTCAAGCCGACCAAGGAATCAAGCTCTTTCTTTTTAAGGCGATCCTGTGGTTTGGCTGCTTCCAGAACCGGGGCAGTCTGGCCGCTTCTGCCACTACCATCCACCGGAGTGTTGTTGAAGAACGAGAATAGCTGGTAGTAATCCTTCTGGGTGATGGGATCGTATTTGTGATCATGGCATCGGCTGCAATTAAAAGTCAGTGCCATCCAGATAGTGCCCATGGTTTCCGTCATATCCATGACATAATCCACTCGATTTTCGGCAGCTATCCTTCCGCCTTCACCATTGATCATGTGATTACGATTGAATCCTGTCGCTAGTCGCTGTTCAAAACTGGCATTGGGCAGCAGATCACCCGCAATCTGCCAGATGGTAAATTGGTCAAACGGCAGATTGTCATTAAAGGCTGAAATGACCCAATCTCGCCAGGGCCACATGGTTCTTTCGGTATCCCCCTGATAGCCATTGCTGTCTGCATAGCGGGATGCCTCCAGCCAATCCCACACCATGCGTTCTCCAAAGTGTGGGCTTGCCAAAAGTTGATTCACTAACTTTGAATAGGCCTCTGGAGAGGCATCTTCCAGAAATTCCTGCGCCTGAATTCGAGTGGGTGGTAATCCGGTTAAATCGAGATACAGCCTGCGTAACAAGGTTTTAGAATCTGCACGTGGAGATTGCTTTAATCCCTCTTTCGAAAGTCTATCCAGAAGAAAAGAATCTATGGCGTTTGCAGCGCGGGTCCCCGTAGGTACCTTCGGTAAGGGTGATTTTGCCGGGGGATCGAAAGCCCAATGGTTTCCCCAGTTTGCCCCCTCCTCAATCCATTTTCTGATAGTATCGATTTGGTTTTTAGTAAGTTTTCTGCCAATGGAGGCAGGTGGCATGATCTCTTTGGGATCAGTGGTGATTAACCTTTGAAAGAGTTCGCTGTGTGTGGAGTCGTTGGGTTTAACAATTTCGTTCCCGGGATTTTTGGATTTGCCATACGCGCCAGCTTTGGTGTCCAGCCTCAGCTTTGCCTTGCGGGCTTTTTCATCCGGGCCATGGCAGGAAAAGCAGTGGTCGGAAAGAATGGGCAGCACATCACGGGAAAAATGAACCTTCGGTCCCTCAGACAAGGGAACCATCAGAGCTACAAGCAATATTGAACTTAGCATGGCTACCTGCCTGCATCAGTTATTGGTTCAATTCCCGAACCTTGATTTTTCGGAAGGCAACAGGGCCATGATCCACCTGAATCAGGATGGGGGCCTTTGTATGTTCTTTAAGCTTATAGTTATTACCAGTTCCGTGTTTAAGTTCCACCTGATCGTGAATTAATTCTCCGTTCAGAAGAACCTTGGGCAGGTGTGCATTCTTAATCTTGTTACCTGCCTCATCGAACTTGGCAGCAATGAAAGTAATGTCCAGGGTTTGCCATTCCCCTGCGGGTTTACAAGCGTTCTTCGATGGAGGAACACCTTTATCAATGTAGGCTAACCTTTTTTCCTTGATATCCCAACGTGGGTAAACGCCACCGCAATGCTCACCTGAAAGGTCTGTTTTCCCAAAGCTGTCATGGATTTGAATTTCATAAAGCTTGTGCATCTTGATTCCAGAGTTGGAACCCTTGGCAACCATGAATTCCATGTGAATCTCGTGGTCTCCAAAGGATTGTTTGGTGATCAGGTCTGGAATCCTGTCGTTATTGTTAAAAAGAATGATTCCTTTCTCACTGGAAGCGGTCAATTTCTTTGGGTTCTTGGCATCCAGTTCCACTTTGTCGGTCCAAACCAGTTTTGGGGATGTTTTAACAAAGGCATCCAGGTTTCCCTGTGGAATCAACTCAATCCACGGACCTTCTGCACTAACAATCCCAAGAAGCATGGGAATCAGGTAGGAGTAAGAAATCTGTATCATGGAAATCCAATCATTGGAAGCATGGCGAACATAAATGCGATCCTTAGAATTTAACCTGAAAATAAACAGGCTTCAACGGGGCAGGTAGAAACTTGGCGATCTTTTCTCTTTTACCCAAATCGCCGTTAACTTGCAAAGTGACCTTGATTCATGAGAAAGGGTCACGATATAGCCTCACATTCTAAATGAGGGAAGGGAATGCAAAGTCAGGTTCATGAAATAGCGGAAGAAAATTATTTCTCAGGGGCACAGAACGCACCTGAGGAATCAATGGGTCTTTTCAAAATGATGAAGGAATATTACCGGACTCATGTTCCCCATGACCGGTTTTTGTGGATACTTCTGAATTTGCTTCTGCTGACAATAATTTTTCCCATGTTGGAAAATGTCCAGAATCGGGATGATCTGCTGGCATTGTTTTTTGCCATGTTTCTATTCTGTATTCCGTATGCCCTTCGCAAGGACGATGAATCTTCATCATGGATTTATTACATCACGCTGCCATGTTGTCTTTTGGGATGTGCGTTATTAATATTGCCCGATGAATTACCTGAATTAGGACCCCCAAAATATGTAATCCTGGCAAGGGTACTCATACACATGGTTTTTTTTGTCACTCTTGCCATTTACCTTTTCAAGGAAGTCTGGCGTGATCGGGCCGAGGGATTTGACAAAGTAATTGGCGGTTGCTGCTTATATCTGCTTGCAGGTACCCTTTGGGCTTATTCCTACTGCCTTGTGGAAGAATTTCACCCTGGTTCCTTTTTCTCCTCCCAAAAAGATTTTCTTGTTGGGGAAAAAGGTAATGATCATGAGCATCTCCGGGCGTCCGTGCTTCTTTATTTTAGTTTTATCACTCTGACCACTGTGGGATTTGGGGATGTAACACCATTGACATCCGCGGCAAGAACGCTGGTTTGGTTGGAGGCAATATTTGGCCAGTTTCTGGTAACAGTGCTTCTTGCAAGGCTGGTAAGTATGTATCTGGATTATGCCAAGGAACAATCCACCTCGATTAAGAAGCTTGATCAAAAAGTTGGGGAAATTCCAGTCCCCTCTTCCAGGTATCACCCAAGGGCCAGTCATCCGACCTTGGAATTCCAGGACGATTTGCCTGATAGAAACGCTGCCTGAGAGTTTTTGCTTTTCCTGAAATAGGTTTCATGCGAACTTGGATTATCCTTTTCGGGGTAATTTCATGAGTTCAAATTCTGCTCCAAATCGTGTTGGTTCCATAGATGCCTACCGCGGCTTTACCATGCTTGCGATGATTTCCGGTGGCATGGGTATGGCCAAACTTCTTGCAGACCCCAACTGGAATTGGCTTGCTGATCAATTTACCCACAGAGACTGGGTTGGTTGCACTTTTTGGGACTTGATTCAGCCTTCCTTCATGTTTCTGGTAGGTGTTTCCATGCCAATCGCCTTTGGCATTCGGCAGGACCAGGGTGCAAGCTGGCGGGAGCAGTTTTCCCACGCCTGGAAACGGGCATTGCTGCTTGTGATTTTGGGAATCATTCTGGATTCCATGGGCAAAACCGAACCCATGGTGCAATTCATCCGGGTGTTACAACAAATTGCCATCGGTTATGTGGTGGCGTTTTTTACCCTGACCCTGGATTTTAAAAAACAGATAGGTTGTGCTGTTGGATTGCTGCTGTTGCATACCTTTTTGCATATGGGCTACGCCATGGCTTTTGCCGGGGATAAAACATCCACAGATGTGATGTGGATGAAAAATTTGAATTGTGGTTATGTTTTGGATCAGAAAATCCATCAGGTGTTCGTGAATTTGGGTTTTTCGAATATCATGCCCCCCAGCGCAGGCGGATATGCCACTACGAATGCTATTTCCTCGGCGGCAACCATTATTCTGGGTTGTCTGGTTGGAAGAATGTTCCGGCAGAATTGGGAAGTGAAAAAGCAGGCTGGTGTCCTTTTGGTACTTGGGCTTTCCTGCTTGGTGGCTGGATATGGTTTGTCTTTTCTGATTCCCATGGTGAAGAAAATCTGGACCGCATCGTTTGGCATTTTTGCCGCAGGGTGGACCTGTCTGATTTTTGCTTTCTTTCACTACTCGATGGAAGTATTGGGATTTAGGAAATGGGCATTTCCATTTCAAGTGGCTGGAATGAACTCCATTTTCCTTTACATGTCCGCGGGCATTCTTACCAGTCCCATAAGGAATTTGGTGATGCCCTATACTAGTTATCCGTTCGGAAAACTTGGCGACTGGGGTCCGGTGTTCCTTGCCATTACCGTGGTGATTTGCCAATGGGGCTTGGCATACTGGCTGTATAAGCGAAAAATCTTTTTTAAAGTCTGACAAAAGGCTATTGCAACCCTAATAAAATCAACAACTTAGGCCAAGGCAAGAGTCGGGATAAACACAAAAAGATAATAACAACCAAATTAGTGGTATACTTTGGGACCAATAATAAATCGAAAGGTTCCCTAATGCCTAAAAAACCTTTTCACGGCAAAAAGCATTTTCATTGTTTGAACCTTGAATCATTAGAGGAGAGAGTTACCCCAATAGTAGGTGCTTACTATTCGGATGCATCAACCACCAATAATCCAGATTTTAATGGGGTTGTCCAAATTGCTTTATCCAACAATACTGTTGGTTCTGGGGCGTTAATGTTCAATCGAAATTACATTATAACCGCAGCCCATGTGGTGACAGACAACTTGGGTAATAAAGTTTCTGGCCTAGTAAAGTTTTTCGAAAATTCCAGCAATGCAGTTTCTCTAAGCATTCCTTTTGGCGCAACAGATGTTTCCATCGTAAATGGTTATAACCCTGGTGCTATTGGATTATCACCTAATGATGTGGCGGTAATCAATATTCATAATCAAGCACCTATTGGTGTGCCGGGCTATGAGCTTTATCGCAGTTTTGATGAAATCGGCAAATCCTTCACCATGGTCGGATTTGGTAATACAGGTAATGGAACTTCAGCGGCATTGCCAGGTACAACAGGAACAAAGCGTATTGGTGTTAACACCTTTGAAGCATTGGGCAGTGATGTTTCAGAACCGGGCCTTTATCGTGACCTTGTTTACGATTTTGATAATGGAACTAATTCAGGTAATTCATTATTCACTAATTACGGTGTTAATTCGACCCTTGGTGAAACAAGTTCCGGTATTTTGATCGAGGCTTGTACAGCTAAAGGCGATTCCGGTGGGCCAGGTTTTATACAAGTGAACGGATCATTAAAAATTGCTGGGATTGTAAGCGGGGGAACATTGAATTCCGGTTTTAAAGGAACTGGATATTATTCCCGCGTTTCTGCATTTGCCAACGAAATAGACTCCTTGACAGGAGGACAGACACTAGCTGTTACAGCCAGCCCGCTTTTTACCGCAAGCCCAGGATCAAGCCCTGCTTCTTATTCATCGCCGGTGGTTAAAATTTATGATTCCTCATCTGCAATACCATCCAGGCCGGTTGCTAGTGTTATGGCTTTTACCCCCAGTTTTACCGGTGGTGTAGTTACGGCCTTGGGTGATGTTAATCATGACGGGGTGATCGATTTGATTGCTGGGGCTGGAAAAGGTGGTGGACCAAATATTAAAGTTATCTCTGGGACTGATTTTTCCACAGTGCTTTATAACTTTTTTGCGTTTGAACCCGGATTCACCGGTGGCGTTACGCTTTCCAGCATAGATTTAGACGGCGATTTGTATTCAGATATTGTTGTGGGTGCGGGGCCAGGGGGTGGCCCAAGAATAAAAGTTTTTAGTGGTAGAAACCTTACGGTTCTCAGGGATTTTTTTGCTTTTGAACCAACTTTTTCAGGCGGCGTAAATATTGCCACCGGTTTAATCAACGGGGATGCGACTCCCGATATTGTTGTAGGTGCGGGTGCAGGCGGCGGACCTCGGCTTAAAGTCTTTGACGGTAGTAATATGGCAGTAATCCTTGATTTTTTTGTGTACGATCCGGTTTTCCGTGGTGGAGTTCATGTAGCGGCTGGAAATATAGATGGTTTGGCAAATCAAGAAATTGTGGTTGGTGCTGGGAATGGCGGCGGGCCAAATGTAAGGGTCTATGATTCTACAGGAAACCTTCTTCAGGATTTTTTTGCTTATAACCCACTATTCACCGGCGGCGTAAGGGTGGCCACGGGTTTGACATCCTCAACTGCAACCAGCGCGGATATTATTACCGGCCCTGGAATTGGTGCCACACCCAATGTGCGGTCCTACAATTCGCAAGGTCAGCTAGCGCAGTTGAATTTCTTTGCCTTTAGCCAGGCGTTCTCAGGGGGAATTTTCGTGGGTGGCAGGGGCTTCTAAGTTGCCTCGGGCGTTAAATCTTTCCCAAAGCCTTCAGGCTGCCTGGATTAATGATATACTTATCCTTGATCTTTGGGCCATCTTTCAGGAGGTATCATGAGAAAGCCAATCACCCCGAAAAGAAAGCAATTAAAGCGATTCCTCCCAATCCTTGAAATACTTGAAAGCAGGGAGACACCAGTTGTGGGGGCTTTTTCTCCAGTAGGTGTCACCACAAACCCGCTTTATGATGGCGTTGTCCTTATCAATGCAACGGATGGAACCAACAGTTTCATTGGTACTGGTACCTTGCTTATTGGAAGAACTCATATTCTTACTGCAGCTCATGTGGTCACTGATGATTCGGGTAACAAACTTTCTGGTTCGGTGGATTTTGTTTTTGGTTCCGGAGGTGGCACGAGCATTCCTTATAGCGCAGCCGACGTGACGATTTTGCCTTCCTATAATCCCGTTCCAGGTTCAAATAATATTGTGCCCAATGATGTCGCCTTGATTCGATTGACCTCTGCCGCCCCAGGCAGTGTCACCGCTTTTGATTTGTACCGCAACACCGATGAGATTGGGCAAGCTTTTACCATGGTTGGTTTTGGTGAGACAGGAACCGGAGCAGATGGTGAATCCACCAATACTTCTGGTGTGAAGCGCGAAGGCACTAACACTTTTGAAGCCACTGGCAATGTAACCGATGAGCCTGCTTTTTTTAGAAACCTGTCTTATGATTTTGATGATGGCACCACAACCTACAATGAACTTTCAAATACTTTCGGTGTTCCTTCCAATCTGGGGGAGACCAGCGGTGCGACCTTGATAGAAACTGCGGTGGGCAGCGGGGATTCTGGTGGGCCCGGCTTTATCAACGTGAATGGAACACTTTATATTGCTGGAATCGTCAGTGGTTCAACCGATGACAGTAGGTTCGGAAGCAACGGCGACTACGCCAGGGTTTCTGCCTACGCAAGGGCGATTGATCTTATCGTTGGCACGCCAAACACGGGCAGTTCCACGACTAATTTTGCGATAAGCCCCTCGGCAAGTCCTACATCAGTATCAGTCCCAGTGGTGAAAGTCTATGATTCCACCATCGTGTACCCCAACAACACTGGTCCGAATGCAAATAATGCCGTTGCAAATGTCATGGCCTATGATCCTGGTTTCACGGGCGGTGTGACAGTGGCCATGGGCGATGTCAATCATGATGGATTCGCGGATTTGATTACAGCCACCGGACCGGGTGGCGGCCCCCATATTAAAGTGTTTTCCGGTGCGGATTATGAGACCGTACTGTACAGCTTTTTTGCATTTGAACCGAATTTTACAGGCGGTTTGACAATCGCCTCGGGTGATACGAACAATGATGGTTATTGGGATATTATTGTGGGTGCTGGGCCGGGTGGTGGCCCGCGAATCACGGTGTTCAGTGGTTTGAATCTAGCGGTGTTGCAGAATTTCTTCGCGTTTGAACCAACCTTTACGGGTGGTGTTCAGATCGCTACCGGTAAATTTGATGGGGATGCGAATTACGATATTATCGTGGGTGCTGGCGCGGGTGGTGGTCCAAGAGTGACCATTTACAATGGTTCAACTCTTGCCGTGATTCAGAATTTCTTCGTATATGATATTGCTTTTACCGGTGGCATATTTGTTGCTGCTGGAAATGTTGGTGGAGGATTTGACAAAATTATCGTGGGTGCTGGCGCAGGTGGCGGTCCGAATGTCAGGGTGTTTGATAACGCTGGCAATATGATCCAAAACTTCTTTGCTTACGCACCTGCTTTCATGGGTGGGGTAAGAGTGGCCAGTGGCATCATGAGCGTTGGTGGAACCAGCGGTGAAATCATTACTGTCCCCGGTTCGGGTGGCGGTCCGAATGTAAGCGCGTTTAATTCTGCCAGTCAGTTGTTACCCATCAATTTCTTTGCCTTTGACCCAACCTTCGTTGGAGGTCTTTATAACGCCGGGGTTGGAGTTTCCTGATCATGGGCTGAAGCCATGATTTTGCTGCCAGAGCGCCGAGGAACCATGTATCATAAATATTTGATATATGGCTCATCACTAATTGGAAAAGGTTCGCATGGCGCAGGGAAAAAATCTTGAAGAGTTGATCAAACGGTTTCAGGATCAGGTGAAAAATGGCAAAACCATTTCCCTGGAGGAAATTTGTTCGGATTGCCCTGAAATGGTTGGCTCTCTAAGGAATGCCCTGAACCAATCACTTACTATCCAGTTGCCAAATCCACAAGCATTAACAGGTAGTCAGGCCAACGATCAGACCATTGGTTATGAGCCAGGAGATTCCGATTCGATTCGTAATCAGGACACCCTTGCAATTCCCGGTTATATCATCCATGGTGAGTTGGGGCGGGGTGGAATGGGTATTGTCTACCGTGCAAGCCAGGCGGCCTTGCGCAGAACCGTTGCCATCAAGACACTTCTTAACACATCCAACCTATCTGGTGATCACAAACAAAGGCTGCAAAAAGAGGCCTCTGCCCTTGGAATGCTGCAACATCCAAATATCGTGCAGGTTTTTGATGTCAGCGAACAAAATGGTCAACCATACTTCGTCATGGAGTTGGTGGAAGGAATAAGCCTTGATGAAGTTCTTGCCGGCCGCCTTATGCAACCAAGGGATGCCGCGGTTTTGACATCAACCCTGGCAAAAGCTATTCATGCGGCACATAACCAGGGATTGGTTCATAGAGACATCAAGCCGGGAAATATTCTTTTACATGGTGGAACCAAGCCAAATCGCGATGAGAAAGTTTTACCTTCCACTTACTTCCATGGGGTCATACCCAAGATCACCGATTTTGGCCTGGCTAAAAAGGTGGATGACGCCCAGGAACAAGCCCGCACGCAGGGTATTGTTGGAACCCCAAGCTATATGTCGCCTGAGCAGGCGCATCCATCCATGGGCAAGATTGGCCCAGCCTCGGATACTTATTCTTTAGGGGCAATGCTTTACGAAATGCTGGTAGGTAAGCCTCCTTTCATGGGAGGAACCTCGCTGGAAACCATTCGGCAGGTGGCGTTCGAGGAACCTGTTGCACCTTCCAAGATCCGACCTGGTATTCCAAAAGATCTTGAAACCATATGCATGAAATGCCTTGAGAAGAAACCTGAAAAGAGATACCCAACTTCTGGTGAACTGGCGAAAGATTTAGATGCTTACCTGAACCACGAACCAATATCGGCACGGCCGGCAACGGTGGTGGAAAGATCCTTCAAGTGGTGCGTTAGAAACCCCGCACGCGCTTTGGCAGGTGTTTTTGTTGGATTGATAATAATTGCAATTACTTTTTTAAAAATCAAATTAGATTTAGAAACCACTCGAGTTCAAAAGGAAAACCTGAGCAGGCTTCAGCACAGCATGGGCCTGCAAAGAATCCTGGTGAATGATATTACCAGGGGTGCGGTTTGGATGGCCGCCTCGGATTTTAATGAAACAAATGAAAAGCGTAAAATTGCCAACCGTTTGCGCTTTGGAGCCCTGATGGATGGCTTCCTTTGGATTCGTGCCTATGTTGTTCATGATCAAGCGGTGCTTGGCACCGAATGGTCGCCTTCAGGAAAGCTATATCTGACTTTTGGGGAAGATCGTTCTGTTCGGGTGCATGACCCCGGGGTGTTTCCTGTCACTGCCGAAAAATCGGTAACCATTGCCTCCAAGAATCTTTCCATGGCGGAATATGGTGCCATTCGCCTTGCCAGATTCTTTGATGAAGATCGAATCCTGATGCTGGATGACTCGGGTTGTCTTTATCTTTGGAACTGGGTCAATAAAAATGCGGAACCGAAGCGTCTTTTCAATGGTGTTTCAGCATTTGATGTGGATACCAAAAGAAAAAGACTAGCCTTGGCTACCAATGATGGAATCTATCTGGATGATAAAGGCATGTTGGATGAGAACATCATTCGCGGCAATCCCATCAAAGTGGATGAAACAATAGAACAATTGCTTTTCAGTAATGAGGATGGAAGGTTGCTTGCAAGGGGGGATGGCAACCTTTTAACCATCCAAATCGATGGCAAAGTAACACAACATGCCGAGGTAATCCCAAAACTTACCTGTATGGCGGTTAGCCCGGATGGAAATTATGTTGCCACCGGTAATGATAATGGCAGGGTGCAGGTATGGAAGAAAGGTGAGATAAAACCTGAGAACAGGTTTATTTTTTCCCACCCGGAACCTGTGATTTGCCTGGCGTTCAGCCAAGATTCAAAACTATTGGCTAGTGGTTCCTCGGATAATCGTGCGAATGTAAGAAACCTCGAAAATGGAAGACTGGAATACCAGATATCGCATGACGGTGATGTTACCTGTATGGCATTTTCCAGGAATCCTGATTGGTTTATCACAGGTTCAGATGACAACAGCATTCGAATCTGGCATGCAAAAACCGGCCGGCCTGCCAGCGGCACTTTAATCTACAACGCAACGCTTAGAACCATTGTGCCTCATCCCCGGGTGCCGTTACTTCTGGCAGGTGGGGATGATAATGTTTGCTGTATTTGGGATATGCTTCCCAAAAATACTGTTCAGGTTAGTGCAGCCGACAAGATAGATAAATTCCTGATGGCCAAAGATGGGTCAGTCTTTGGCCGTTCAGGCAACCTCGTTAAAGCTGGATCCACCAAGGAAATGCAACAGATATTTCAGCAAATGAAAGAGCGACGCTTTTCAGATAATCAGCAAAAATGTGACATGAATTTTCAAACGGTCACAGATAAAGCCCAGTCGATAAGTCTTTGGGGTGAAAATGATCTGCTCATTCTCGAAACGGATGGAGTAGTCAAGCACCGAAAGGCTAATGGTGAAATTGTAACTATTTTAAAAACCAATCCGGAGTACTCCGCTTCCCAGTCTATTACTGGTTCGCCCGGCGGGAAGTATTTTGTTTTGGAATCCTCCGTGGGGTACAAGCGTTTCAACAGGGTGATTTACAAATTTAATGGAGAAAAAATTGCTTTACCCCATCTTGATAATTCGCGGGCATTGGCTTTTTCCAGGGAGGATGCAAGGCTTGCATGGGGTAATAATGTTGGAGATCTTTTTCATGTCGACCTTTCCGAACCAACATTAAAATTGGAAAAAGTTGAGGCTTGGCATAATGGATCCGTGGCAAGCATCGCCTTTTCTCCTGACGGAAAACGCATTGCAACTGGTGGCGAGGATATGTTTTTGAAAGTGTTTCCCAGGGATGACAAGGCTTGGGTTAAATTCCCCATGGAGAAGGATTTAAAGGACGCAAACGGTAAACCAGTTCCAATACCCCACCACGCGTCTGCTATTTCCATTCTTACCTTTAATGATAATGGTTCCAAGATTATTACCGGGGGGGAGGATAACACCCTTAGAGTGTGGGATTCCAAATCGAGCGAACCCCTTACGGAATCCATGCTTCATAATGCTTCTGTGGGTGGAGTGAAGGTACTTAATTACCAAGGCATGGAAATAGCCCTTTCTATGAGTACGGAAGGCGCCATGTATCTATGGAATTTGGAATCCGGGCAGATCCTTGCGCCCTTGATGTTTAGCCCGGGTTATTTCATAAATGGTTTTGACTTTTTACCCAATTCAGGCAAAGACCCGGTGCTTATTTTTTGTGGTGGGCTGGGAAACATCATCGCGAAAAGACTCCAGGCAGCGCCTGATAAGAAAAGTGAAATTCAATTGCAGGAATTCGCGGAGTACCATCCCGCCTTTGAGATGCAGAAAAATGGCAACGAAAAAGGAACGGTACTTCTTCCTATCGCAGGTTCCAAGATATTTACACTTATGTACAAAGTGCTAAATGATTTCCATGATGTATTTCCACCCTTGCCAGAGTTAGGCGAAAAGGCAGAGATGGCTTCAAAACCCTAGCCGCACCAAGTTTTCCAGAGTTCTCTGACGGCTTTTTCCCACTTGGAAGCATACCCTTTCCAATCGCATATGGATGATTTTTTCAGGGTATCCCTTAGCTTGCCCCTTAGCAGGGAAAGCCTTGCGGGTTCGGCGGAAAACTTTTTCGCTTTCTCGATGAATTCTTCCGGTGTTTTGGCAATCCAGTCTTGCAGATCCAAAGTGGAAAGTATCGCTACACCCTGGCGGGATACATAACTTTCCCCCGCAATTGTTAGAACTGGTGTGCCCATCCATAGTGCGTCACATGTTGTAACGCCACCATTGTAAGGGAATGGATCCAGTGCGATGTCAATATCCGCCTGGGCAGCGAAGTAATCCTTCTTTTCCATGCGTTGAAGGAATTCCACACGGTCTGGGTTCACCCCGCCTTGCTGCATGGCTTGGCGAATGAGCTTGACGGATTCTTGCCCTGGGCCGGAAAGCAGGCGAAGTTTCGAGCCCGGAATGGCGCTAAGAAGCCTGGCCCAAAGATTCAAAACCTTGGGATTGTGCTTGGCCATGTTGTTAAGCGAACCAAAGATAATTCCGCCAGCCTTGGGGGTTCGCTTTGGAACATCAGGTGCCTGTTCAAAGGGTTGATAGCACCATGCGAGACCATCCAGTCGTACCAGTTTTTCGGTATGGATGGATTCCGTTTTGCCCACCGGGTCGGCAAAAGTATCAGTAATTCTGTAATCCATGGCTTCAAGACCGGTCGTATCCGGATAGCCGAATTGCGCGATTTGAATGGGGGCCGGTTTCAGGGCGAACAACACAAGGCGGTGGCCTGCGGTGTGGCCCGCAAGATCCACAAGCACATCAATTTCATCCTTGCGAATCTGGCCGGAAGCCTGCATGTCTGTCATGCCACGAATATCAATGAAATGGTCCACCAGCTTTTTCACTTTTTCAGTTTCATGATCTGGACGCAGCACACTGCTGTAGGCGAAGACTTCCAGATTTTTGTGATCGAGAGCCGCCAGGAAAGGTTCAATGAAAGCCATTACCGTGTGCTGACGGAAATCCGGGGAAACGATTCCAAGCTTGAGTTTCCGTTTGGCGTCCTTGGTGTTATTGAAAGCTGGTGGAGTTGGCAGTCCGGTTAAATGGGTGGATGCCCATTTTTTGTGTTCTTCGAATATTTCCTTTGGGGAAAGTTCAGGAACATAGTGCAGGTTCAAAAGCATGTTGGAATGGAAGGGTATTGCGCGTGGCTGAAGTTCGATGGATTTCTTGAAGGCATCGATAGCCTCCTTGGGTCGGCCGGCAAGTCCATAAAGATTGCCAAGGTTATTCCAGGCTTCGGTGAATTTGGGGTTAAGGCGAACGGCTTCCTGGTTGTGTGCCAGTGCGGCCTCATCCTGCTTCAGCATTTGAAGCACTATGCTCATGGAATTATGCGCCTCGGCATAGTCCGGCTTGAGACCGAGGGAATTTTTAAATTCCTGAAACGCTTCTTCGAGCCTTCCGGCATCCATTAATACCAGACCGAACTGATGGCGAATGCGTGGATCGTTGGGGCGTAGATTCAGCATAGTTAAGTAGGATTGCATCGATTCTTCACGCCTGCCCATCATGCGCAAGGCATTTCCCATATGGGCGTGAACTTCAGGGTCATCATTTTTCTGCGAGATGATCTGCTTGAAAACTTCAACCGCTTCCTGGAATTTCCCTTGTTCGGTCATCGATTGTCCCAACGCAACGGCGGCACCGTACAAAGAGGGGTTGTTTTTGAGTGCTTGCAGGAAGGCAGCCTCGGCTCCGGCGGGATTCATGGCCCTGCGAAGGCAGTTGCCAAGATTGAACCAGCATTCGCTAAATTGCTGATCGATCTCGAGAGCTTTTTGGTAGCATTTGACGGCTTCTTCCAGTTTTCCTTTGCGGGATTGAATGGTTCCCAGATTCGACCAGGCATGTTTGTGTTGTGGGTTGGTGTTCAGGACTTTGCGGTAAATCAATTCAGCTTGATCAACATTTCCCTGCTGATGAAAGTTAAGGGCAAGCTCAAATTCTTGGTCGTTCATGCTGGGTTCTGCCACATTAATCTCCCGTGGTTCTAGGCAAAGTCCATAAGTTCATCCGGATTCCAAACCAATCTGGCTGGGAAAGCGAGATGAATTGCTAATAAGAAAGCAAAAGGGGGTGCCCTGTCCAGCTTGGTTTTTAAAGGGTGGCCAACGTGGTGAAAAACGGATTTGATAATTAATTGAATTTTGGCTAAAATATTTAAAGGCATAAAAATTTCGGAGAAGATCTTGCCTAAGTATATAATTTGCAATTGCTTATGACTTATGCATACTGTTTTGTTAATAACCCAAAGAAAGTAAATTGATTTGAGTGAAGTTTAAATACTTCTAACTCATCAGGTTCTAATGACAAGCAGGGTATAAATATATAGTGCGGGTCCTAGTGCCCGACTTTGAGAGGTCCCACCTATGATTCGTTATCCAAATAGAAGAAAAACCGCTTTTACGCTGATCGAGTTATTGGTGGTAATTGCGATCATTGGCATTTTGATAGGCTTGCTATTGCCAGCAGTGCAAAAAATTCGCTCCACTGCTGCAAAGTTGCAGTGCCAAAATAATCTGAAGCAGATAGGCTTGGCACTTGAAATGTATCGCCAAAACCCGCCCCAGCAATATCCCGATGCTCATCGAATCGTTCTAAGAAGCCTTTACAACAATCCTGCCATGCTGACTAATGGTAATCCGTATGACCCTGCCAACCCTGAGTTTCAGCATCCGCAAATCGGGTTTCCAATTTGTTTTGCTGAAAAGATTTTTGATTATGTGGAAAAGAATACCAAGACCTTTCTGTGCCCTTCAGATATGAATCAAGGCGGCCCGAGAGAGTTTACCTCTCAATGGATGAAGGTTCGAATAGCAAACGATACCGCACCAGTGAACTTTCCCGCTGGCAAGGATGCAGACCCTGGAATGGGGAAATACAACATCAAGTACAGCTATGAATACCCAAGTGATAAATCTAACTTTGTGGTTACAACGGGTGGATTAGGCTTTAACAGTCGATCCATGCCATATGTGAACAAGAGACGAATGGAAGAATTGATGACCGATGGTCGTGGCACAGCAAATATAGTCCTGTCCTTTGATTTTGATGATAATCACGGGGCAGCAGGTTCTGGCGTAGGTAGAAATTATGTGTATGCGGATGGGCATGTATCCAACATGATTACTGTGGCCCCTGGTTCTTAAGTGGCAACTTAAGGAGAGCAATCATGGCTCAAGAAGATGTGGTCGAAGAATCCAAACCAATGGACAAAAAGAAGAAGATAACCCTTGTGGTTGTCGCAGCTCTTTTGCTAGCCATGGGCTTTTATGGAATTTATTCGTGGTGGAGTGGAAGGCACTTTCGCGCAGCCATGGCCATGGTGGATGAAAATGTAAATTTTGAAGAGCTTTCCAGCGATGAAAGAAGGGCACGGTTTGACGCATATCGTAAGATTGAAAAAAATCTCACCAAGGAGCAGCGCAATCAGATTGATGAAGCGCGTGAAAGGCAGTTTGAAAAACGTGATATGCAGAGAATGTCTACTTTCTTTGCAATGAGTCCCGCTGACCAGCGCAAGAAAATGATGGAAGAAATCAAGGCAGAGGAAAAGCGCAGACAGGAATTTGAAAAGAAGCGTGCGGAATTTATGAAGAAAAACCCTAATACCGGCCAGCAGCGGCGTCCTGATGGGAACGGGGGAAACAATAACGGAGCCGGTCCAAAAGGTGGTAATGCCGGCCAAGGTGGTCAGGCCCAAGCTCAGGGCAAGGGCGGACCGGGAGGTGGTGGTAACGGTGGTGGCGCTCCTCAGGGAGGTCCCCCGGGAGGGCGTGGCAATACTTCGCCCGAGGTACGAAACAAGCGTACTTCCGATCGTTTGGATAACAGCTCCCCTGAATATCGTGCCATGCGCAATGAATATCGCGCTATGCAAAATCAAATAAGGGCCCAAATGGGGTTGCCGCCCAGCGGAAGCAGAGGTGGCCCTCCCCAAGGTGGTGGTGGGCCTCCGCAAGGTGGCCGTCCACGGGGCTAATCATAACAACTACTATCAAGCCAGCACCATTGTTGACAGTGCTGGCTTTTTTTATCTACAATATCTTTAATGAGTTTTTTGGGAGAAAATACAGATGGCGATGACGGATGAGACAGAAAGCCAGCCCCTTAGCCTTCGGACAAAATTAATCGCAGGTGGAGTTCTTGCGTTGTTTTTGTTGGGGGGTGGTTATTACGCTTATTCATGGTGGAATGATGCGCCTGTAAGAGACTTCAAAGCCGCCACTGCAGATATGAATATGGAAAAAATTGCGGATATGAAACCCGAAGAGCGCAAGGAGTTCTTTGAAAACATGAAGAACATGCGCGAGAAAATGAATGAATCCCAAAAGCAGCAAGTGGATGAAATGAACCGGGAAAGATTCCAGGCGCAAATGACGGAAAAGATGAATAAGTTTTTTGCCCTTACCCCTGCCGAGCAAAAAGCCGCATTGGATAAGGACCTCGATAGGATGGCTGGGATGATGAAAATGTGGAGCGGTAACAAGGCTCCGGATGGTAAAGGCGGCCCTGGTGCTGGTGGATCTGGTGCTGGCGGCCCGGCTTCTGGGGGTAATGCTGCTCAAGGTTCAGGAAATGGTGGTGCTGGTAGTGCCACTTCTGGAAATGCTCCGGCCGGTGGCGCTGGTGGCCCTCCAGGTGGAGGTGGTCCACCATGGGCCAGGGGTCCGGCAAATGCCACACCAGAACAGCGAAACAAACGCATGTCCGATATGTTGGACAAAAGTACCCCCGAGTTTCGTGCCCAGATGACTGAATACAGAAAGATGATGGAAAAAAGGGCAATTGAACGTGGAATTCAAGCCATTCCATTCATTGGTGGAGCCGGTGGTGGGGCTAAAGGTAAGTAAATAATTTAGGAAAATCCTTTATGCATTCTCCAGCTTTGGATGAAGAAGCTGAAAAATCCACTGGTATTTTTAAAAAGCTTTTAATGATAGTATGCGCCCTAATCGCGTTAATTTCAGTTATTTATCCTGGTTATGTATATATTTGCAATGCGCCAATGCGCGAGTTTGCTTCTGCTGTTGAAGGAGTGGATATCGAGAAAATCGCTGACATGTCCAACGAGGAACGAAAAGATTTTTTTTCAAATATGAAAAGAATTCGGGACAAGATGTCTGATTCTCAAAAAAAACTAAATGATGAGCAAAACATGGAAAGGATGAACCAGCAATTTCAGGAAAAATTCAACAAGTTTTTTAGTTTGACATCTGTAGAGCAAAAAGCGGCTCTTGATAAAGACATTGATCGAATGATGGGTTTGATGAAAGGTTTTATGAATGGAAAAGGTGCCATGCCCTTTGGACAACCAGGCATGAAAAATACAGAACCTAAAACAATACCAAACTCTAATCAGGCAAATTCCAAGGATGCAAATTTAGAGAAACCGAAACAAAAGGGCCTTTCCCCTGAGCAAAGAAATAAGATGGTTTCCAATATGCTTGATAAATCCACACCAGAAATGCGTGCGCAGATGACTGAATACTGGGTTCGAATTAACCAAAGATTCAAAGAAAGGGGAGTTCAGTTGATTCCTTTCCTTGGTGGTTTTGGTGGATCCAAAGCAAAGTAAATCTTTAGCCCAGAAAATTACTTCCCGTGGGAGTTTTCGCCCCACGGGTTTTTGTTTGCCCTTTTAACCAAGTTGCTCTTTGTTTACTTTGAGCCTATGGAACAGGTAAACGATTCAGGAAAATGGTTTGAAAAACACCGATCCTGGCTACTTCTTGCCGGATTACTGCTGCTATTGGCGGTGGTTGGTTGGTTTCTATGGGGTTGGTACTGGCAGGCCAACGCAGTGAAGGAAATCATCGCCATTCAGGAATCATTTCAAGGCGACGAAGCAAAAAGTTGGTCTCCTGAGCAGAGAAAGTCTTTACAGCTAAGGCTAGGCTACCTTCAAAAAAATCTCGATGAGAACCATAAAAATTCCCTGAGACAGCAAAATTCAAAAACCGGTCTGGTGCGGGTGGAAAAGGAATTTGACAGGATTCTTTCACTACCCCGAAACGAGATGGTGAAGGAACTGGACAGAATGATCAATGACTCGGAAAATGCCCGGCAAGCTCGGGAAAAGAGGAATGCCGAGCTAGTCGCCAAGGGGAAAGCGCCCCCACCCAAAGGGCAGGGCCTTAAGTTGGATAACAAGGGTATATCGGATTTGCTGGATCAAACCACACCGGAACTACGGGCGAAATTCCATCTGCTGATAGCCCAGATAAATAAAAGACGCCAGGAAAGAAACCTGCCTCCCTGGCATCCATTTAGTGATGACTAAAAATTTACTTGCTGGCAAATCGATGGCCGGCAACTTGCATTTCCACTTTGTATACGCTGGTTCTGGCAGTGACAAAAAGTGTTTTCATGTCTTTGCCACCAAAGCAGCAATTGGCTGGTTGCTCGGGAAAAGCAATAGTGCCAAGGTGCTTACCTTGTGGGGAAAATACCTGTATGCCTATACCGGAAGTTATGTAAAGGTTTCCTTTAACATCCATGGTAAGGCCATCGCCACCGGTGTTGTTTTTTCCAGCAGCTTGCTTGAGGCTGCAAAGAACCTTGCCTTGTCCTATTTTGCCCGGTGCCTCAATGGGGTAAGCCATCATGTCCGCCTGGCCGGTTGGAATCACATAAAGAGTTTTTTCATCGGGTGAAAGAATCACACCATTAGGGTTGGGAAGATTGTCGATCAGGCGTGTTACAGTACCTTTGGCATCAAGATAGTAGACCCCTGTTTTACCCTGAGGAAGTGGCATGGGGGCTCGAAAGGCGGGGTCGGTAAAGTAAACACCACCTGTTTTGTCCAGAACCAGGTCATTGGGTGCATTGAAACGGTTGCCCATGTGCTTATCCACCAGCACGGTTCGTTTTTTTCCATCCTTGGAATGGGCAGCAATCTGACCATCCATCTCGCAAGCAACCAAATTGCCCTTGGCATCAAACATCAGGCCGTTGGCATGATTGGATTTTTCAATGAAGACTGAAACCTTGCCATCGGCGGAAATCTTGTGAATTTTCTCATTGGGAATGTCGGTGAAATAAACCTCGCCGTTGGCGTCCGCGGCCGGGCCTTCGGTAAAGGCAAATCCACCCTCGACTTTTTCCACTTTGCCCACTGCGCCAAGTCCCTCAAGGGTTTCAGCGCCGGCGATTGTAAGCAGTAATAACGCAAGCGTGTGAATCATTTCATTTCTCCAGTTTTGTTTAAAGATAAGGAACAGAAGCACTATCGTAGGGCAATCGGTGCCGGGCTTCAATTGGTTTAGGCGAATTTCAATGCTTGGAAAAATAAGGGATATTCCTTGAATGACCGCCATGTGCAAGGTATTTCCAATTCAAACCTTGTGATAGCGGAAAAACTTGGACAGTTTTGCACCTATAATTTAATAGAAAGCAAAGGTTCGTAGCTTTGCCAGGCAAAGCGTTGCATTCTTGAGAGGTGGTCATGGAAAATAGAAAACCCCTGTCAGATTCGGACCAAAAACGACTGGAAGACCTTTCCGTTAACTTGCAAAATGAACTCCGGCATTTTGTAGGGTATCCTTGCAATACCAAGTTTGATTATTCTCCCCTGTACCATTTTCTGAAATATCCGCTGAATAATATTGGTGACCCTTTTGTACCAACTAACTACCACATTAATACGCATCAATACGAGTGCGATGTGGTGGATATTTTTCGCCAGTTGACAGATGCACCTGCTGATTCCACCTGGGGCTATGTGACCAATGGAGGAACCGAGGGAAACCTTTACGGTATATTTCTTGCCAGGGAAATCTTTCCGGATTGCATGGTCTATTATTCCGAGGATGCTCATTACTCGGTAAGCAAGATTCTGCGTTGTCTGCATGTCCGTAACATCATGATCAAAAGTAATCCCGATGGAACCATGGACATGGCGGATCTGCGGGAAACCATCAAAATCCACAGGGATGTCCCCCCGGTGATTTTTGCGAATATAGGCACCACCATGAAGGGTGCCAGCGATGATCTGGAAGCCATGCACAAAATGCTGGAGGAGATGGCAATCCAGCGATATTACATACATGTGGATGCGGCACTTAGTGGGATGATCCTTCCCTTTGTGGATGAACCGCATCCGTGGAATTTTTCCGCTGGTATAGACAGTATCGCCATCAGTGGACACAAGATGGTGGGTTCACCCCTTCCATGTGGAGTGGTGCTGGCCAAAAAGGAATATGTGGATCGGATAGCCCGGGGTGTCGAATATGTGGGCACATTGGACACCACCATTATGGGATCCAGAAATGGGCTAACCCCGCTGTTTTTGTGGTATGCATTCAAGACCCTGGGGTTGGATGGCTACCGGGAAATGATCCAGGGTTGTTTCAAGGTTGCTGATTATGCGGTGGATCAACTATACAGGATCAACCGCCATGGCTGGAGGCACAAGAACTCCCTTACAGTGGTATTTGACAGACCGTCGCCCGAGATAGTTTCCAAGTGGCAGCTTGCATCCCGGGCCACCATATCGCACCTGATAGCCATGCCCCATGTAACAAACAAAGACATAGATGAACTTGTTGTCGACTTGGCCAGGGATCGTTTTGATGCCAGAAAAAATCCATTGCAACAATCCACCATCCGGAGAAGCCCATGAAGCAAATTACCATTGTTCATGAAGACAGGGCCGGACTCCTTGCGGATATATCCGATTTGCTCGCAAATGTTGGAGTAAACATCGAGAGCATCGATGCGGAAAGTGTCGGCTCAACGGCCATCGTCTCCCTCATTGTGGACCGCTATGATGATGCTTTAAAAGCTCTTACCGACAGTCCATTTCATGCAATAAGTGAGGAAGCCTTGGTGGTTTGCCTGCCGGACAAACCAGGTGAGCTTGCCCGATTGATGCACCGGTTCAAGGAAGCAAGCCTGAATCTACGAAGCGTGATCATTCTCAAGAGGGATGCTGGCAAGGCCTTTGTGGCATTGGTTACATCCCGCACTGAGGAAGCGATCAATTTGGTAAAAGATGTGCTGGTGAGTTGATTACCCGGGCAAAAGTCTCTGATCGGTCTTGTTCAAAGGGTGCTGGCTTTTGTTGCCATCCACCATCACGGAAACCCACTCCGCAAGACGTTTTCCCAACTTTCGGCAGGCCTCACGTGTTTCCTCATCGCGGGGATCGCGAACCGAGACCGCCCCGTAATGCAGGGTCATTAACTTGCTGACATAATCCGTCACGCCAAAGGTAAGGAACCCAAAGTTCATAAGTAGGGTAAGGATGGACTGACAGGTCATTTCCGCTCCGCCAGCGATTCCACCCACCGAGGAAAAAGCGCACCCGATTTTGCCATCAATTTTCATCCAGTCCCCCACCATGGTTTCATCCCAGAACTTTTTCATCTTCCAGGAAAGCAAACCCATGTTGGTTGGGCTGCCAACAGCAATTCCATCGCACCATTCCACATCCGCAGGCTTGGCTTGATCAATCTTTAAGGTTTTTACCTCTATCCCGGGAATAAGTCTTGCGCCCTCGGCGACAAATTCGGCCATCTTCTGGGTGTTGCCACTTAATGAATCGTAAAGCACAAGTACCTTCCCCATGGATTCTCCGGAGCTTAAAGAGATAACTTTCGAAAGTAAGCCAGGAGGTATATTAGAATATCCAGTCTATGGAAGTGATTGGAGAATCATGAGAAATGGCATTTTTCCAGCAATCGCCCTTAGATGATTGATTCTTGAAAATATCCGGTTATTCTAAATGTCTTCCTACCTTGGAGTATCTCATGAAGAAAAGCATTCGAAAATTCGTGATGGCGATGTTTGTGGTTCCGTGTCTTGCAATTTCGGCCAACGCGCAGGGGTTTGATTGGCCCCAGTGGCGTGGACCGGATCGTGACGGAGTTTGCAAGGAAACCGGTTTAATGAAGTCTTGGCCCATGGAAGGTCCACCCGTTGCGTGGAAAGCCGCGGATATTGGTGGTGGCTACAGTACTCCTTCCGTTGCCAAAGGCAAGGTCTTCGGAATGAGCTATCAGGGCGAAAATGAAACAGTTTGGGCCTTGGATGAAAAAAACGGCAAGAAACTATGGGAAACCAACATCGGCCAAAAGGGCAAGGTCGGTTACAACGAAGGTTCCCGTTGTACTCCCACCGTGGATGGTGACAGCTTGTATGTGGTTGGTGTTTCCGGCGATATCGCCGCCTTGAATATCAACACAGGCAAGGTTCTTTGGGCAAAGAACTTCGCCAAGGACTTTAAAGGCAAGATGATGTCTGGCTGGGGCTTCAGTGAATCTCCACTGGTGGATGGCGACAAGGTGCTTTTCACCCCTGGTGGTGATCTATCTGCCATGGTAGCGCTAAATAAGAAGACCGGCGCAACCATCTGGTCTACCAAGGTAGAAAATGGTGGCGGGGCTGGTTACGCTTCGATTGTTAAGGGCAAAGCTGGTGGGGTCGATCAATACATTACCTGGCTTGGTAAATGCATCATCGGTGTGGATGCCAAGAGTGGAAATCTGTTGTGGCGCTATTCGGCTAATGCCAATGGTACTGCCAATATTCCTACCCCAATTGTCAAGGACGATTATGTTTTTTGCTCCACGGGTTATGGCAGCGGTACTTCCCTGATAAAGTTGAACAAAAACGCCTCTGGTTTTGAAGCCAAGGAAGTTTTCTACTTGAATGGAAAGAAGACGGATATTCAAAACCACCATGGTGGCATGGTGCTTCTGGGTGACAAAGTCTTTATGGGAACCGGACATAATAACGGTATTCCATGCTGTCTGGACATGATGACCGGAGATGTGGTTTGGAAGGAAGAAAACAGGCCAGGTAAACGTTCCGCTGCCATAGTGTACGCAGATGGGATGCTTTATTTCCGCAATGAGGATGGTATTATGAACCTGCTTGAGGCTTCCCCCAAGGGCTACAAGCTTGTTAGTTCCTTCAAGTTGCCAGAAGCTAGTGGTAAACCAAGCTGGCCTCACCCAGTCATCGCAAATGGAAGGCTTTTGATTCGTGATCAAGGCAAGTTGATTGCCTTTTCCATCAAGCAAGCCCAGTAATTCCCTTAGTTCAACAGGCAAGCCCATGGTGTTCCCATGGGCTTTTCTCATGAATAAAACCTTTGATGTTATTGTGGTAGGCCTTGGTTCCATGGGGTCTTCCGCAACCATGCAATTGGCCATGCGCGGCCAAAAAGTATTGGGATTGGAGCAGTTTGAACCTTTCCATGAACTGGGCAGCTCCCATGGAACCACCCGGGCCATCCGACTTGCGTATTATGAGCATCCTTCTTATGTTCCTCTTTTAAAAAGGGCTTATGAAATTTGGCATGAGCTTGAATGGCTTACCGGCGAAACTTTGATCGATGAATGTGGCTGCTTAACCATCGGTAAACCGGAACATGAAGTTATTCATGGTATTCGCCAAAGTGCTAGTCAGCACCATTTAAAACTATCAGAGCTAAATGCCCGGGAAATAAGAAATCGATTCCCGGTGTTCCTACCGGAAGACGATGAGATTGGGCTTTTGGAACCCCATGGTGGTTATGTCTGGGCACGAAGATGCTTGCAGGCGTTTCAAAATATTTCGATGCATAATGGAGCCAGTCTTCATTATGGAGAGGTTGCGACCAGCCTGGAGTTTCATGGTAATGGTGTGACAGTTAAAACCAACAAGTCTGAATATCACGCTGGAAGGGTAGTTGTGTGTGCAGGCCCATGGGTATCCAAGTTTCTAGGACCTGCGGGAAACCCTATTCGCCTGATGCGGCAGACACTGCACTGGTTTACCCCTTCAAATCCAATGTCTTTTGGCAGATTCAAAACGCCTGTGTTCATGTTTGCCAAGGAACAAGCTTTCTATTATGGCTTTCCCATGGTGGAACCAGCGGGGGTGAAAATTGCCAGGCATTACGGTCAGCCAGAGGTCGCGAAGGAGGAACAGATTGACAGGATGGTTCATCCTGAGGATGAAAATAGCATCAGGAAATTTCTGGCAGGAAGCATTCCATCGTTGCAGAATTCTGCATCTGCGCAGGCAAAGGGTTGCATTTATACCCTTACCCCCGATCGGCATTTTTTGCTAGGGGCTTTGCAGAATAACCCTCAAATGATTGTGGCTGGTGGTTTCTCCGGTCATGGTTTTAAGTTTGCCTCCGTTGTGGGTGAGGTTGTGGCGGATATTTGCACCAAACAGAATTCTAATTTGGATTTGAAGTTGTTTCATCCCGAGCGATTCATGAATGACAACCCATAAAAACCTGATTAGAATAATTTTATTCTTTAACCTTAAGGGAGTAACTATGAAGACTCGTTTGTTTTTGGCTGCCGTTGCTGCACTATTTGCATTTGGAGCTGTCCATGCGCAAGAGAAAGGCGCATTCGGATCCACAACTATTGATTTGGGAGTTGTGGTGACAGACATTGAGAAGTCTGCGAAATTCTATAAAGATGCGATAGGTTTTAAGGAAGTGAAAGGTTTTGGAGTACCCGCTGATTTTGCCGGCGATGCTGGTTTAACTTCAAAAAAGCCTTTGGATATTCGGGTGTTTGTGCTCGGCGAAGGTGATACCGCCACCAAGATCAAGCTGATGCAGGTGGAAGGTGTAAACCCAAGGAAAAGTGACAACCAGTTCATTCATTCCCAAACCGGTTTTCGATACCTGACAATTATTGTGAATGATACTAATGCGGCTATGGAAAGACTGAAAAAGGCTGGTGTAAAACCCATAGCCAAGACCCCTATCCTAATCCCTCCGAGCATCGTAAAAGATACCTACCTGACCATTGTTCAGGATCCGGATGGTAACCTTGTGGAATTGGTAGGGCCAAAGAAGTAACAAGCAGGAATTATTTGAAAAGTATCCGGCCCATGACAGAAATGTCGTGGGCTTTCTCTTTTATAAGGCGTGCAATTGCAATTCTTCAAGGCTTGCAAATTCCAAAGTTGAGATGTGTGTGGCTTTCAAGTTCACCTTGGGTGCCATGCCGGCATCGAAGGCTTCCTTCCACCTTGCCGCGCAAAGGCACCAGCAATCACCTGGCTTTAACCCGGGGAAAGCCCATTCGGGAACAGGTGTGGAAAGGTCGTTGCCTCTTTCCTTGCTGAATTTAAGGAAATCAGCGGTAACTTTCACACATACCGTGTGAACCCCAAAATCACCAGGGCCGGTATCGCACCTGCCATTCCTGTAAAATCCCGTTTTGGGGGACATGCAGCAGGTTTCCAGTTCGGTTCCCAAGACATTTTTTGCGCCCGGCATAATTTCCTCGCCTTTTCGATGATTTGGCTACTTAATTATTATATGTAATGATCCATGGAAATGCCGGCTTCAGATCCCGATGGTTATTAAAAGAAATAACCCATGCTAAAAAGCATGGGTTATAAGGTTGATTACTATTACTGAAGTCTAGTTGCCCTTGTTGAATGGTGCATTTGGCCTGCCGGGGAATCCTGGCATTTGATTGCGCAGGTCACGAAGTTGCTCTTCGGAAAGGATTTCCCTCATGGCTTTCATCATGCCCTCCTGCATTTCCCGAATTTGAGGAAAAAGTTTCTGGCGTTCTTCTGGTGAAGCGTCCCTGTTTTTTTCCATAAACTCCCGCATACGCTGTTGCTGTGCGAAAAGAATGTCCTCGACCTTCTTTCTTTTTTCAGGATCTAATTTCAGGTTGGCAAGAATTCTTTCAGGGTTTGGTGGGCCCTCTCCTCGAGGGGCATCCTTGCGAAATTCCGGGCGGGGTTGATCCTTAGCTTTTGGTTGTTCTCCTGGCCTGCGTCCTTCTCTAGGATTTGCTGCTTCTTTGGGGGCATCCTTGGCTGGTTCCTGCCTGCGGATTTCAATATTGGCTTTGCCACCCCCGGGAAGCGGTACTTCCATTTTTCGTGGGGAGACTGATCCTTCTTTGCCACTTTCAATTCGGATATGGAACTGGTTTTTTTCATGAAACGCTGGTGACATTTTCATGAAGTTATGACTTGGTCCTTCAATCCGTTTAATAACATTCTTTGCAGCCATGGCTGTTGCGGAATCAGAATTCTTTGTTAATTCACGAAGTGGAATGATTGCCGAGCCTCCCAGGTCAACAAGAGCTTTGCGGGAGCTTTCCCGAATTTGGTCATGGCGATCAGTCATTTTTTCAGCAAGCACTTTGATCCAAGCTTCCACTTCCTTGTCTGGCGCAACCGGTTCCACTTTCTTGAATGCGAACGGTGGCATCATTGGCGGCATAGGCCCTTTGTGGAATGGCATAGGGCCACGATGCTTGGACCATTGCCCACGACTTCCCGGCAAATGGCTGGAGGAATTTCGGCGATCCGGTCCTCTTTGCGGTCCACGATCAGGGTTACCCCGGTGCATTTCCGGACGATGTGATGAAGGACCCTGCCCGGGAGGTGGAGGAGGGGGATTGGTGGGGCCACGGTCCCTAGGAGGTTCCTGGGCAATAAGCATGCCCCACAATCCCAATGCCATCACTGGCAAGCCCAAAGCCATGCCCCAACGAATTCTTACTATCATCTGATTCTTCTCCAAAAGGTGGGAATGATTCATACATCCATTTTCAAGACGGAGGAATCAACACAAAGTAACCAAGGTGGGCCAAAATAAACCAGACCTATATTCCTTTAAGATCAAAAGTGATTATAGCCATAAGGGATATGTCGGTTATTAAAAAAGGATTAGATTGGTATGAATTCCCTGAAAGCCATCACGCAATTCATTGCGCATGAGTTCACAAGGAGTGAATGATTCACCCAGGTGGGCGTATTTTTGAAGCATTGCCTCGATTTTTATTTTCCCCTGAGAGATGGCCCAGTGAAACACTCCTCCAACTCTTCTGGGAAAACCTATTCCCTGGACCAATGAAAAATCGATGATTTCCTTGTGATGTACAATCTTGTCTTGCAAAACTCGGTATGCTTCCAACAGGGTGGAAAGCATTAATTGCTCGATAATATCTGTGCACTCAATTGTTTTGGAAGAGGTTTGGTGCCCGGTGAGGATTTTCAAAAGATTAGGATCTTGAATTTTTGCTGCCTTATCGGTGTACTTGTAAAAACCCAGGTTCACTTTTTTCCCCAAACGGCCAGCATCTATCAAGGCTTTTTGCAAGGATAGCGGGTTAAATGGCTTGCCAAGGCGTTCAGTAAGATTTTTGCTGGAAAAATATACATTTCCAATCCCCATGATGTCCATGAATTGGAAGATACCCCACGAAAAACCTGCCCTTTGCATGCATTCGTCGATCAAATAAGGGGAGCAACCCTCGATTACCATTCTGGAAGATTCGAGAATTAATGGAAGCATGAGACGGTTGATTAGGAACCCGGGGTAATCCTTTACAACGATGGGGATTTTCCGGATTCTTCGAGCAAGCCTGATAAGGGAAGCAACCGTCCAATCGCTGGTTTTATCACTGCGGATGATCTCGATAATTTTTGTGGAATCGACAGGCGGAATGAAGTGGAAACCTGCAAAATTCTCGGGGTATTTCACTTCCCTGGCAAGTTCGTTGATGGAGATGGTTGCTGTATTGGAAGCAATAATGGTTCCCGCCGGCGCGATGAGGGAGATATCCCGTAACAACTTTGCCTTTGTTTCCACGTTTTCCACCACGGCTTCCAAGATAAAGTTGCGATCCTGAACGGCCGACAAAACCGTGGATGTGCTTAGCCTGCTTACAGAGGCAAGAGCATGTTCAACATCCATGAATTTTCCACGCAATAGTCTATCCAGTTCATTGATGATGGCAAAAGTTCCTTCATGAAGCTGAAATGGAGCCTGATCGATCAAAATGGTGTGGATTTTTTCTGCTGTGAAAACCGAGGCAATCATGGGGCCGATCATTCCGCTGCCAATTATCGCGGCACTTTCCGCGGAAAGTGGGGCGCTTTCTCCCGGGGGAAGCGCGGGTTCCCTTTCCAATTCTTTTTCCCAGATGGAATGCTGCAGCAAATTGGCGCATGCTTCCGAATCCCAGGCTTTAAGAAATGTTTCACGATCCTTTTGCGCCCACTCTTCTGCTGACTGGCTTTCGTTGATCTCCACCATTTTCCAACAGGCCTTGGAACTAATTTCAAGTTTCTCAAGATCTTTGCTGAAATGGATCATGGATAATTCCATTTCGGCACGGGATGTCCGACCCGCGCTTGTACGCACGGACCTTCGCTTTTTCCATCCTGGAATTTCCCTGTTGGATAAAATCAGGCTGCTAGCATGGTCCATTAAAATATCAGCTTCACAAATGCAATCCAGAAGGCCGATTTCCAAGGCTTTTTTGGAATCCAAGCTTGCTGGTGAAAGAATCAATTCCAAAGAGTTGTGAAAACCAACAAGCCTGGGTAACCGAAAAGTTGCCCCCCAGGAAGGTGGCACACCTTTTTGAATATCATGAAAGGTGAAGAGTGTTTTCGCAGACCTGCTGGCCAGCCTGTAATCGCAGGCTAGGATTAATTCTGCGCCAGGACCCATGCAAATACCATCAACCAATGCGATTGTTGGCATTTGCAAGCTTTCCAATAATGCCAGCACATTGGTGGCAAATTGATGGTATTCTTGCAAACCATCAGACTCCATTTTTAAGGCAAGCAGCTCGGGTATATCATAGCCGGCGCTGAAGCAATCCAGAGTTTTACTCGTAATCAAAAGCCCGCGAAGGGTTGGATTATTAATCACCGCTAGAAGTTTGTCATGAAGTCCGTGCAGAAAATGCCTTCCTAGAAAATGATAACCTGGGCTTGGAGCCTGAAATTCGATGATTCCGATGTTTCCATCAAGAATACCAAGGCTTATATCCATTTTTTCATTGTCACGCATGGTCAGTATGTTTCCGAAATAACTTAAGTGCCCTTGAGGCGCTTTTGATAAAAAATTGAAAGCAGGTATGTGAAAATTTTCCAAACCCGGAGGAACAGCCAAAGTGCAATTGCTATAGGCGTTACAATAGAAAGGTGTGGAATTAACCCATATAGTAGTCCGGCAATCATAAGTACTTCCGGCCAGAATAAATAAATTATAATGTGGTATTTTATTCGGCTTACAATCGCGTAAAGGAAGAACCCAAAAGTAATCCAGCCAAGGATAGCCATGGCATTTGCGTTTATTTGAAATACCATCGGAGCAGAAGTTGCATCCGTTTCGGTTAGAAGGCCCTCTGCTGTCAGGGGGAGGTTGTATTCCGAAAACAAAGGCCTGAATGGCAGTTTTTTGGGTGGAGGTTGATCCGGGAAGTCGAGCATTTTTTCATGGATAGATCTTGAGATGCTAATATCATTTGTGCTTAATTGGTTCAGCCGATTTAAACTTGCTGCCTTGAATAAAATTAATCTTGATATTTCCGACGCAAAATCAAAACCTTCAATGGTTTTTCCATTTGTTTTCAATTCCGTCAACATATTCCAAACGCCTGATAAACCTTCTAACTGGTAAGTTATCGCGTTGAAAGGCTTTACTTCCATGGTGGAGCGGTTGGAGAAAAACCTGGCAATAATACTCCTGGAGGGTTGGCCTTGGATAATGGGCACACTTTTTGTGGTAACTTTGTATGTTTGTGTTTTACTGCGACATGCAAGTTCTAATACATGAAAACCCGGTTTGATGGCAAAACCGATTCGAATGAGCTTTGCGCCGGGATCAGTTGGCAATCGTTGACCATTGATGAGTAACGTTTCAACACTCAATCCTGTCGGGATTTGGATTTCAAGATCCTTGTGCTGGCCTCCAATCCACCAAGTGGAAAAAAGTTCACAATTCGATTTTGGAACTTCCAAATAATCGATTTGGTGTAAGAAAAACTGGTCGTCTTTTAAGGAACTTGATTTGACTTTTTCCCCAATTTTTAAAGGATCTGGAATATCAAGGAAATTGTTTTTACTGAAACTGGAAATACCCTTGAAGGACCAGTCAATGAGGTTTGCTTGTAAGTTTTCAGTGCGCTGACAAATGCATTGAATAACCTGCGGACGTGAGGTTTTGTTTTGAAAAGATACCAGGAACTGTTGTAAACCCTGACCAGTTGCCAATGGAATGATCTTTGCGTTTTCTGGAATTAGCCATTCCAAGGGTTGGTTGGGCCATCTTTCCAAATTCAGTAAAAATTGGCTATCATCCTGGTTTAAGTTGGAAAAAATCAGATCTAATTGCAGTTGTTTCAATCCATCAGTAGTGCGATTTCTAAGGAAAGAATCCACCTTTCCAACTAAAGGTTTGGCTTTGAATCCAAATCTTAGGACGGCGTCTTTGCGGTTGGTTTCGAATTGATCTTTTTTAAACTCGTAGCCTTGGTTGGTTTTTACGGATCGTACAAAGCCCCACATCGGGGCCACATTCAAGATGGTTTTCGTGGTTGAACTACTTTTCCAAACTGATGATGGAATCTCTAATGTAAATTCCTGGTTTTGGAAGGGTGGGGAAAAACCAGCCTTTGCCTTGAAATTGAAGTTTGGTGGATGATTTGTAAGCCAGATGAGAATTTTCTTACCCGATTGTTGCCAATGGGAAACACAATCCCCCGCAAGCGAATTCAAGGTCATGGGATAGGGACTGTCCAAATCCCATTCAAGGAAAGAAAGTCTGCCAGAGGAATTTGAAACCTCCAAATCGAAATCCAAGGTCATTTGGTGGGGATTCAGAAAAACCGAGCAAGTTTGACTCATATCGAAAGATTGCTTGGATTTGGAAATATTCAAAAACAATCCTGTTCTCGAAGATGCCTCCTTTCCCAACAACCCGGCAAATGTTATCTCCGAGGGATTGGGCTTTTCCGGGAAATTCCAAAACGGGGCAAAATCAGTGGCATTGACTCCGGTTATTCCCAAAGGCAATTCCGATTTGGAAATGTCGCAATTCTGGGCGTGGTAAGCCAGATAACAAGAATTATCCTTGGAAATTCCAACAGGTTTTGGCAAAGGAATTTCCCACTTTTCTCCGATGGTTTCAATCGGAAGCATGGTGGAAAAAAATTGTATATTTCCAACGATTCTCTGGTTTAGGTAAACGATAAACCGCTGATGCCCCGGTGCAGACTTAGTTTCAATTTTGGAGATTGCAAGGTTCTGGAACGTGTTTTTTGAAACATCGATGGATACCAAATGTAAAGTTTGAGGGATGGCAAATTCAAATATGTCGGTGCCTGTGTTTAACGTTTGCAAATCCCAAAAACATTTCAGGGAAGCGGTTCGTGGCGAAACCGTCCAATGGTAAGCCTCGCTAAGTACTGGGATTTCTCTGGGCTTCAGTGGAGACTTTTCCCATTGAATGGTAATTGGCTGGATTGTTTTTCCCAGATCTGCTGTCAACAGAGTTTTTGTGCCTTGCCGGGTGATTTCACTTGCGCCATCAAAACCATGGATGGCAACGGATTCAGCCCCTGAACCGAAGTCACAACTTAACTCAGATTGCAAGCAACCAGGAACTTGAAAAGTAATACTACTTCCAGAAGGTTTTTCAGAGGTTTGGGTTTTGAAAATTCCCGAAAGCTTGTGGGAACCTGCGGAAGGTATTTGTATGGCAAACTGTTCGGAATTTGAATAAGTGTTTAAAGCAATTTTTTCATTCAGGACGAGGTTGTCTTTGAACCAAATTCCCTTGAAAGGTAGGCTAAGCTGGCATGGGCCCGTGCTTTGAATGGCTATGGTAAAACTGAAATCCAAACCATTTTCAGCGAGGTTTCCCTTGTAAATTGATTTTTCAATAATTGCTTTTCCAGATGAGCTTTTTTTAATTTGCAGCATTGCTTCAGGAACCATGTAAGCTGCCTGACGTGATTTTTCCGGATTAGCTGGAAGAAAAAAAACTTCTGGCAATGGGGTTTGAGAATGCACAAATCCAATGTTTAAGGAAATCCAGGTTAAGGCCGTGGTGGCTACCGTCGCGGAACTTTTTAGGGGAATAGATTTGTTTTCTTCCCTATGGCTTTTTTGTACCATCCTCCAAAACCAGGATAGTTCAAGAATTGTCAACACCCCAAAGGGAACCAGCAGAAATGGTGTTATAGCGGCAGGGGCTAGTATCATGCAGATTGCAAACAAAACAGGAATTGCAATCCATGAAACATTAGTTTTTAAATCTAGATGTTTTTTTGCTTGGAAGTAAAGAAATAAACCCAGAAGGCTTCCCAATGCGAAGAGTCTGTTGGTATGAAAAATAAAAAGGAAGAATTTAGGAAATCCTCCGCTTACGCCAGTCACTTTCATGGGAATTGCTGAGAGCTCTCTGCCGAGCAAGTCGGTGGAATTGCTTGCCTTATTTGCTAGCAAACCTGCCAAATTCCATATCGCCAGAAATCTTCCCGACCGATCGGAACCATTGTTAATTAAATATTCCATCAAGCTTAGTTCGAGGAAATCCTGGGAGTTTGAAAAAGATGTATCCAAGTATTTGGAACTGGTAAGGAGTACGGTTTTCCCAAATATCACCAAATTAAGCCCAAAACTTTGAAGTAAATCCGATAAAGGATATACGCCTGGAGAAATATCCTGCGAAGTATTCCTGATTGCAAAGCTATCAACAACAAGGTCTGGAACCAGGTTGTTAAGTTCCCCCAGGGTTCTACTCAAAGTTTCCGAAATGGTGTCCGTGGCTACCGTGATTCGAGATTTGGCTATGGTTTCCTTTAGGATGGTCATATTAAGGTTAGGTGTGCCGCTATTCCGCATGGTTTTGTAAACGCTGCTTTTGCTACCACTTGTAAGACCTGAAAAAAAATTGCCATTCGTTAAAGCGGTCCAACCATCAGGAAGCACCCACCATATTTTTTTTTGCAATGGTTTTACAGGGAATGCAGGTTCTTTTTCCTGAACCATTTCCCAAAGCCAGCGGTTGCCAAATGGAATGGAATACTTGAAAAAAATTCTCGGATGTTTGCTTTCTTCGGGAATTGGAATCGAAAGAATAATCCCGGTTTTTTTGATACCTTGTAATTGTTTGCCATCCATCCAGACTTCGGTCAGGTTGGAATCATCGGGTAACTGAATTTGAATAAAATCACTGTTCCAAAAAGAAATGTCCGCTTGAATACTATGCGTTTCCTCGCCTGAAATATTGAAAGATTTAAGGATTTCGCAATGTGAAATAACACCATCGGTAAGAGAAGGGTTTTTTTTCTCCGAAATTGTTATAACTGAAGAAGGAGATTGAACTAGAAAATCCGCTGAACGAATCCGGTCGCCGGGAAGTAAAATCGCATCTTTTACTTGAAAAGATGGAGTGATAGATTTGGCAGTGGAAATGCTGATTTGCATTTTTTCAAAATTTTCATCTCTTAAAAAAACCAGCGGAATATCCACGGGCCAATTCCAATCCTGAGTTTTCCATGAGGCATTTAGAGTCATGGCTTGGTTGCCAGAAATTGGCGTGGCGAAATGGATTCTCCAGACAAGATTCTTTTCAAGTAATGGTAAAGACCCAATTTTGCCCGCTGCGCTGGTGTTTCCAATTAGTAAGGCAATGGCAACGGGGTCAAATGTTGGGATTTTTTCAATTTTTGCAATGGCTGTTGTTAATCCAGGTGAATGCCAATCCCATTGATCCGGTTTCAGATTTTTGGGGGTGATGATATCTATGAAATTTACGCTGCCTGTTTCAGGCGTTATGGCAAACGTAAGTTCGCCAAAAAGTTCCTTTTCAGATAAATGATATTTGGCGGCAAGTTGGGATTTGACCAATCCCTTAATCTGGTTTAAATCCGCAAAACCTGTTGGAGAATTCCCCGAATATTTAAAAACAGCCAGGGCATCTTTCAGCAAGGGAAGCTTCTGGTCATCGAGAGTGGTCGGCTGGAAATCAGTTCGGATGGTAATTTTTTGCTGGTTGCTTCTCGCGCTGATACCAAAGTAACCATCAATCGATGATGCATATAGTGGTATAAAAAATGGGAAAACCCAGTCTCGTAGTTTTGAAGTGGGGGTTGAGGTGGAAAGATTTACAGTTATGCATGGTAAATCCATGGTTGAAGCCATTTCGGGGGAATCAAGAGAAATCAAAGGTTTATCAAGTTCAATTCGAAGTATTTGCTTGTTTGCTGTGTTTATCGTGCTCCAATCACGGATTTTATTATCCTGGCGATTGATACCTAGAGATTCGACCTTGTAGTCGCGGGGAATTTCAAAGGAAAAAAACTGAATGGCCCCGTGAAGAACTTTCAAGTAAGCCGCATTTGAAAATATTCCCTGGCCGATTTCCGGTGAGAAGTTGGAATATACAACAGATTGAAATTTGGAGGGTTGGACTAAAAATCGAATGGATGGATGAGACAAATCTTTTTTCTTTGCTGAAAAAGCCCCACCTTGAAAATTCATTAAAATTTGGCGATCTGACTTTAAAGCCGGATTTGGGGTGAAATCGCCAGGGTTTATTTCCTCGACAAGCATTCCATGGTCAAGGATTACACTGATTTGCTCCGGTATTGGTCTTTTGTTGGAATTGGTTAGGCTGGGGCAATTCCACCAGGGGTTTTTTTGATCTACCGGATGGTGAAATCCTTTTATACTTATGGGTTTGATAGGTGGAAAAGAGTTGGAAATGGAAATTTTTAAAGCCCCCTTTTTTTTCTGTTCCCCAGGCACAAATGTCCATTGGTGAATTGCTTGAGAATTGACCTCGGTAATTTCGAGTCCTGGTGAAGTGTCTAGATTTAAATCTCCACGAAAAACTGAATCCGGACTTGTGAAAAGTTCAAATTCGGAAACGCAATGGCTTTCTTTAATCTGATGCTTTGAAACCATGCTGGACAACAATGTGTTGTTGGTTCCCGTGTTGTTCGTTGGGGAAAACAAAAGATCTATTGATGATTCTCCGCTGCATGTTAATAGGGTTACTTTTTTTTCGGGTTGGGAATTTAGGTTGGAAGTTTGTTGGATCCCCTTGGAAAGAAGAACGCAATTCCAATCCGGGGTGTGTATGATTTCAAATGAACCCGAAGGTGTGGGAGGAATCTTGACCTGAACATGATAACCATTTAGAGACCACCTGGCTTGAAGTGTCCAATCAAATTCCACGGTTTTAAGATTGCCATTTGGCGCGAATAAAGAGTATTTGCCAGGCTCCCATTCACCTAACCAGCCCTGGTTTCCTTTGGTGTCAAAGTTTTTAATTGCTAGATTCAAGTTATCCAGCGGAATAAAAAAAGAGCCGGATGTTCCACAGTCCAAGTCCCATTTTGCCTTGCCAGAAAGTTGATTGCCGTTCCAGTTAGCCAGATAGACAGACGTAACAAGGTTTGCACTTGCCGTTTGTTTTGATGTTGGTGGCAGGCGTTTTTTTAAATCGTTGAATTCCGAAATGGATAAAAGTCTGTGAGGGGATTGCAGTTTTTTATTCAGCAGTTTTTCAACCTGATCATTGGGTACAACCAGTACTCGAAATGGTTCATCTTTATCCTGCCCATGCAAAGGCACCTTGGAAAAAAGCGAAAATGTAAATGCGAAAAATAATGCCAACGTACTGGCGGATATGTTTTGAATTGCGAAGTTTGTTGTCACAGGGCCTCCTGCAATTAATCAGGAAGGGAGGTCTGGGAAGAAACTTCCGAGTTTGCCTTGGTTAAAGCAACCGGCGGAGAGGATGGGTCTGGTTTTACCCAATAACCGGTAGAGCCTGAATGGTTTAATTCAACCTTTTGTGTGGCGTTGGATTTTGCAATCCCTCGTTCTGAATACTTGATGGTGGAAGGAGCCTTGCTGGTTGTCACGAATGATCCAACCCTGCTTGATTGCCATTTTTTGGAAACACCAGCAAGAAGATGAATGGAAAAGGCAATCACTCCAAGCAAAATTAGAGGTTCAATCGCAAAGCCAATCCAGTAAAGCCAAATGCTGCTAAAGGAATAAATACATCCTGTGGTAATAATCATGACAGTAACAAGGTTTAGTGCATTCTCAAAAACCCAGGCCAACCATTCCCGTTTCCAGATAAAAATCAGCATAGGTGGAATAACGATGCATGTGAAAAGCAATTGAAACCAGCGTTTTTGGAATACAAGAACATTCAGTTCTTGGCTGCTGGAATAGAATAACTGGCCGGGTAATAATTCCAAGGGAGATTGGATTTTTAAGTCTACAAGGCGGTTTAAGGAGGAAAATGGGGTGAAAGTAACTGGAGCAAGAAAAAGACCACTGCGTTTCCAAGTTATCAGGGGGGTTACACAAGTCCTTGGCCAAGCTAAGCCAGTTCCTTCGTCAGATGTTACAAGCCAGTAGATTTTTTCAGTTAAGTTGATGAATTGAGGCGCTGTAAGTTTGGTATTTGAGATGATACCATTTGATCTTGGAGTTTGATATTCAAGTTCCAGGATGGGCAGGGTGCTTTTTTTACCGAATTCAAATGGCAGTAAAATAAAATTGGTTTTCTCGTTAGAGTGAATTCTCATTTCCTGCTGATTAAGCCACGCTTTGGCACCCGAGGCTTCCGAGGGAAGCTTGAAATGAACCCTGTCAATCAATGGATCCCTTATTTGCACTAGAATTCTAGCCCTTATATGGTCATTTTCGATTTTCACCATTCCCAAAGGTGCTTTTGCAAAAGTTATTGGGGAATCTGGTTTTTTATAGATAAATTTGAATGCCTCTTTTGCATCTGGGTTGGTAACCGACATGGCAGGCAGTTGTGAGTTTTCATCCATATTCTGGCTGAAGTTTCGTGTCCATCCCGTACCCATGAATTCTGGAGAAAGGTCGGATGAATTCCAAATTCTGATGCTTGCCTGGTTTGTTGTCTCCGGAACCATACAGATGGGTACAGAGATTTCCCTGTTGATATCCACTGGGATTTTGTATTCGATGGTTAGAGCGGGGTTTTTGCCTTCCTCATTTTTCATGAGAACTTGCATGGAACCGTCTTGGGGGTTCAAATTTTCCAGCGAACCACCCTGGGTTATTTTTAGGTTAACAGGTATGTCCCCATGCCAGAGAAACTTTGTTAGGTAATCTGGAGATTTCTGGGCGGAAAGTTGTATTGTCTGTTTCACAAAGGCATCATCACCAAAAAGAACAAATTGAATCTGGTGGTTTGATGTGATGTTTTCCCTAACAGGTCTTTTTACCACGGTGATTCTCGCTGCGGATCTCTCTGACTTCCAAGTCAGGTGGTTGGAGTCCATGGCAATAAGCTCCAAACTTGGGTTTTTTTTCTGATCCGGTATAAGCCTTAGATTTTCTGGCGTTTGAATGGAAATCTGGGTGCCTTTATCCCGGGTGTTAACGGTCAAAGGCATTTGCAATAATTCTGTTTCCTGATCCGATGCATCATGGTCGAAATTCAGGCTTAATTGAAATGGTTGGGTCTGTTCTTTTTGGAATACCAAAAGTAATTTGCCGGTTTTTTCATCCATGGTATCTGATTGAATCAACCCTTGTGGCGATATTCCCCGGGAACGGTCGTACCGCATGGATTTTGGAACCTGAATTTCCAGCTTTTCCACACCGGTTCGCAAGGGTTTGCAATCTAAAATAGTCTGAGTTTGCCATTGAAGTTGTTTCTCGTCACCTAAAACCAGTTTGCTTGAAAAATTAGACCGGATTTCAAGTTCTCCACGGACAAAAAATGTTTCCAAATCCATGATGGATATGGACCCCTGACCAACAATGGAGTTGGGTTTGTCCTGAAAAGGATGGTTCCAATACCTGAATGATGATGCTATTGGAGGCGATTTTGATTTATCCGAAGGGGGTACATCCTGGGTGTCCATATCCGCTTTCAAGACAGGTTGAAACTTAATGTCTGATCCCTCTTCAGATATCAAGATGATGCCTGTCTGCCTGACTGCTTGTAGCACATAGTATGGTCCAATTGGAATTACCGAACCCGTGGATGGAAAGGTGGCTACATTGTCAACAACCAGGCGAAGGTTGGAAAATACCCCATCTTTAAAGATGATTTTTTGGCTGCTGAAAAACTTTCTGTCTTCCTTGGTAATGCGCAAAATCTTATTTTCCTCGGTAATGTCCGCGCCGCGGATCTCACTACCCAAGGGCACCAGAATTTCCAATTGATCTAATCTTCCTCCGGAGGAGCCAACTTTCATTTTGGCCTGGCAACGAATAGATCGGTCGTCAAGACGGGTGGTTATTTCTGTTTCTGAGGTTATAGCCCTTGCTGTGTTTGTCTTTGGGGTGATTTCCCATTTGAGTTCCAGGGATGTTGCGTTTCCAAGGCTGGCTGATAGTTTGTTATTTGTAAAGTTCCAAAGGGCTTCCTGGGATGGCTTTGTATCCAACTTTAATTCGGTGGAAAAAGAAGGTAATTCCATCTCCATTTGGGTGATGGAGCTACCGGGTAAATCAAGGGTAAGAGAGAACTTACCATTTGCCTGCCTAACCATGGCCAGGAAATCCATCTCAAGTTCCTGAATGCCTTGGTCATCGCTTTGTAAAAGAAATCCCTCGGAAGTCTTTTTTATTACGGGGGTTTTGCCAGCCAAAACGGAAGAAACAGCCTGGCAGGTACCCATTCCCAGTTGAACTGTGGAACCTGCTGAGTCTGCATGAAAGGAATACTTTGCCTTGATTTTGGCCAGTGTGCCATCAGTTTTGCATGTCAGTTTCATGCTACTAGGCAGCAGGGCTGTTGCGGGCTTGAGATTTTTCTCCCTGAGCTTTTTTAATTCGTCCTGCATTTCCTGGAATTTTTCAGGGGAAATTACCACCATTTTGGGAAGTAATCTAAGGCTGTCTGCTGCTTGTTCACAAAGTACAAAAATTGAACCCGCCGGAAGATTGCCCAGAAATGGTTGTTCTGTTTGTTTTTGTGGTAATGGATTGGCTGCTACCTGGTCGGTCTTCGCCTTGGAAGCCGCAGGCTGAGGTTGGGCTAGAAGCAGACCCATGTTAAGGGTCAAAATTAGAATTGCGATTAACCGCACCAATGTGTCCTCACAAGATCTGTCCCAAGAATCTTTAATAATTCTAACCCATATTTTGCGTTAAGTGCCGCAGGAAATGTCATAATCTGCATTTCTGAATCGTTTTTCCATAAATCTTGCCTGATAATGCGAATAACTGGGAAATTAACGCACCGGGCTGGCAATCCCTAGGCCCGAAGGAACTTCAAGAGGTATCAATTATGCTGAATGTCCGGGATTTTGGCGCGAAGGGTGATGGCACCCATGATGATTCCAAGGCGGTTCAGCATGCGGTAGATCAGGCGGGTGGAGGAATCTATTTTCCAAAGGGTACTTATATCCTTGAAAAGTCGATCCGTATTATGCTTGCAAAGTCGGGTACCTGTTCCATATCTGGCAATGCTGGCAATGCGAAAATAATCATGAAGGGTCAGGGGTCAGCGTTTCATTTCATAGGGTCGCATCAAAAAAGTGCCTTGCCTGCCGATTTCAACCAACATGTTTGGTTGAAAGAACGCATGCCCATGATTGAGGGAATTGAAATTACTGGCGAAAATCAGGAAGCGGACGGTATATGCCTGGAGGGGGTCATGCAACCCACCATTCGAGGAGTTTTGATTCGCCAGTGTAGACATGGTATTCATCTAAGAATCAGAAATAGGAACGTCCTTATTTCTGATTGCCATATTTATGACATGAAAGGTGTGGGAGTTTTTCTGGACAAGGTGAATTTGCACCAGGTTAATATTTCCGGAAACCATATCAGTTATTGCCAGCAGGGAGGTTTGGTGATTCGCGGCAGTGAAATCCGAAACATTCAAATTGTGGGTAATGACATTGAGTACAATTTTGTAAAGGATCAGGAAAACTGCACGGATGTGCTTTTTGACTGCACCGAAGGTACTGTCAGGGAAGGTTCCATTTCCGGGAACACCATTCAGGCGAAAGCCAGTCCCAAGGGGGCAAATGTTCGCTTCCTGGGCAAGGCGGATCATCCAAACGCCGTTGGATTGCTTGCTATTTCAGGAAACTTAATTGGAAGTCAGGAAACGGCGATCCATTTGAAATCCGCCCGCGGGGTGGTGATTACAGGCAATAGCATTTACAGTGGTTATCATTACGCTTTGAATATCGAGGATTGCGAACATATTGTCGTGGGCTCCAACAGCTTTGATCATAACCCTGAGTACCCAGGTAATTCCACGGATGCCATTCAATTTTCAAGAACTAAAAATCTTCAATTCACTGGTAATCTGGTGCAGCACACCAAAGCCGAGGAAGTTTCCGTTTCTGCTAGCATTCATGTGGAAGAATGTTCCTATGTTCAAATAAACAGTTCGCAGATACATGGGGCAAGAAAACGCGCTGTTCAAGTGGTTCGTTGCCAAAATCTGAAGGTCGCCGATTGCATGGTAACACGAACAACACTTGCAAAAACTTACGAGGCAGCCATTGAAGTGGATAATGATTCCAAAAGTGTTGTCATTCAAAACAACATGGTGGCAGAGGGAAGTCGTGGCACCATACTGGAGCCGAAATAAGTTTTTTGTTGCCCTACATTACTTTCCGCCAAATTCAATCAGTTGTAACTTGGAAGAGGATTGTTCTTTTTCCCAGGGAAAAAGTTCTTCTTGGGCAAGCAATGTGAATGGTATTGAAATTTGGCTTAAATCACGCTGTTTGAGAATCAGCCAGCGTGTTTTACCCTGTGACACGGAATTTAAAAGCGTTTCCGGTGTGTAATATTCCTGTATGGGGAATTCATATCCTAGGTAATAAACAGCCTCCCGGGTACGATAGTAAGCAAGTTGTGCAGGCATTTCCTGGACTAAGTTTCTGGTCTTGCTTGCAAAGTTGCGTTGGGTTCGGAATTCTTCAGCCCAGGGAAAATAGATCAAAAACAAATAGCTCATGGATCCAAAAGCAAAAATGATGGATGGAAAGATGTTTGAAAACCTTATTGGCATTCTTTGGCTGATAACAATGGTTAGAAAAGTAATTGTCCCGACAAACGAAAGAATCCACCCGTGAACTGGTGGTGGGTGCAAGTTCCAAGGCGCTGGAAGAATACTAGTGCCAAGGGTTCCCCCAACAAACATGACCATGGCGCATATCAAAAGAGCGCATATTCCCAAATTATTAAGAAAGCGGGTGGTTCGATTCCAATCTTCTCTATTGCTGTAGAAAAAACCAGCAACCAACCATGCCACGGATGGAAGGATTGGCAGCAAATAGTAGCTTCTACGGGACGAAGCCAGGCTGAAAAAGATGAATACGGAAAGGAAGTAGCATAGAGCGAAAAGATGATTCGACCTGCCAATTATGGCAGATGTCTTCTGGGTAAATGATTGGTATAAAGCTGCGGGAAGGAAAAGTGACCACGGAAAAGGGAGTATAAAAATCACCCCAAGATATAGGTAGACGGGTCCCTTGTGATTGACAGGATCGTAAAACCTGCGAATATTCTCACGCCAAACCATGCCAAGGCCGTTGGAATCCTGGAATAGGAAAATTGAAACCAGGAAAGGTGTCAGGTAAATCAGAATGGCTAATGGGAATGCAAAAAAAGTGCGGGATTGAAAAAGCCAGGCATTAGCCTTCAAAAGTGATCGTAATTTACCGAGAGTTGTTTGTTCTTGAGCCATGGCGGAAAATTGCCTGGCGGTTGAATAAACCATGCAAATAAGGCCAGGAAGCACAAAGCCAAGAAGACCCTTGGTTAGTGAGGTTAATGCCATGAGAATCCAGAACAGGAACACCCAGTTGCCTCTTGATTTGGAATGATTTTTCAGGAACAACCAAAGGCAGGCTAAAACCCCAGCGATAGTTTCTATGTCTGTGGATGCATGTCTGGAAAAAAAGACAAACGAGTGACAGGTACCAAGAATAATGCCGGAAGCCAGCGCAACTTTGGCCGGGTAAAAGCGCCTGGCGATTAGCATGGTGAAAGCAACGGCTATTAACCCTGAAATGGCGCAGGGAATTCTACTTGCGGTTTCGTTAACCCCGTTTGTGAAATAAGAGGCAAGAATTACCAGCCAATAGGAACCAAGTGGTTTGTCATAATAACTTTTGCCATTGATCGTGGGGGAAAAGTAATCCTGCTTGATGGTCATCTCACGGGGAATTTGAACCCAGCGAAGTTCCTCGGACCAAATGGCCCTGCTTCCAAGCAGGGTAAAATAGAGTAAGCCACATGCCAGAAGAACCGCTGAAAAGTTCCTCCACCAGATTGCGCTTCTTTCCAAAGTTGGTTGAATTTGTTCGTCCATGAACTAGTTCTTTGATTTTACTTTTTCATTTCAACGGATTTGAGCAGTTCTTGGAATTCCGCTGAACTTCGGATGGATTCTAAGTCAGGATTCTTTTTCAAGAAGTCGGCATCTCGCAAACCACCTGCAACAGCTTTTTGCAAAAGGCTGATGGCAAGTTTTTTGCATTCAGAGGCTTGGTCAGCCTGTTTGTCTTTTTCAAACAGGGATGCACACCGGGCAGCCAAGGTCGCAGCCTTGATTTGATTTTGCAGACTTAGTGAATCCTTGAGTATGGTTTTCAAACTCTCATGGGCTTCCTTGGGTTTTGAAATGGTGCTGGCTATCTCGGCAATATTAAGAATGCGCTTTTGACGAATTTCGGGACTGGCAGTATTTGCCGTATCGCTTCCAATCTTTTGAAGGATGAGGAAAGCCTCTTCCGAGCGGTTTCGTTGAACAAGGAAAATGGCAAGCTGCTCACGTGCCAAGTTTAGGGATTCCTTAAGAGTAAGATCATTAGGCTTTAGGATTGATAGCTGAGATCGTAATTCAACGAATTTGCGGTATTCTTTCTCGGCTTCCGGGAATAATCCTGAAAGTTTCAGAATTTCCGCCTTTTTGGCCATGGGAAGAGCTTGGGATTCCAATAATAACGGGTTATCAGTGGGGCCGGCCTGAAGAGTTTGAATTGCCTGGGTGAAATAATCCACTGCCTTGGGACCTAGGTTTCTGGAAATTGCCCACATACCAAGGTTGGAATAGGTTTTGCCTAGCTCCAAACGATATTCCAATGAATCTTTGTTACCGGCTTGTAATTCCGTTAATAGAGAAACAGCTTTTTCAAAAGTTTGGTCTGCTACATCCGTTCTTTTTGTAGAGGCAAGGTGGATTCCCAATTCGTTATAAGCCAGTGCAAGATCCAGTTTGAACTTTGGGATAGAGGATTTTGAATGAATGAGCTTTTCAAGTAAATCACAGGCTGCCAACCAGTTTTTTTCAGCAAGATTTCCCTGGTTGTTATCCTTAAGTAGGTTTCCAAGGTTCAGTAAAGCCAAAGCCTGTTGGTGTTGAAAATCAACCTGATCGGGAAATTCAGCCTTAAGGGAATCAAAAAGCTGAATGGATTCTTCATAAAGCTTCACCGTTTCTGGCAATGGTTTCGATAATTGCGAAAAGATAGCCCGGTTCAGTTTTGCAGTTGCCAGGGTCTTTCGCACTTCCTGAGAATCAGGATGCTCCCGATTAAGTTTTGTCAATAATTCCAGACATTTTTCGTAATTGATGGAAGACTCCTGTTTCTGACCCAGGTTTTCCAACAACACACTTTCATTTAAATAAGTTTTTGCCAGTTCCAAGGAATATTCCAAAGATTTGGGGTGTTCCCCGACTAATTGAACCAAATCAGCCAGTGCCTTTTCATAAAGGGGCCTGGCTTCCTTGATTCGGTTTTGGATTTGAAGTTGGATGCCACGGTTATTCAATCCTGCGGCAAGGTCTTTGCGGTGATCAGGAACCCAGGGAATATCCTTTGCCAGTTTGTCTCTTATGTTGATGGAACGATTAAACGCGTTTTCCGCATTATTGGAATTGCCAACGGCTTGAAGCAGAATGCCCAGATTATTAAGGGTGCCTGCGAGTTCCTGCCGGTAATAGGGGGTTGCTGGAAAATCTGCAATCAAGCTATCTTGAATGGTAATCGCTTCCTTGTAACTGCCTTCAGATTTAGCAGGATCCAGATCTTTCCATAGTTTTCCTTTTTCATTCCAAGCCAGAGCAAGATCAATTCTGTAGTCGGGGTTATCTGGATGTTTTTTGACCAATTCCGATCCGATTTCCAAGGCTTCTTCAAGCGATTTGGAAGAACTTTTGAGGTTTCCATCCTCCAAATCAGCCTGCCCTAGTCCTAGCAAAGCTTTCAGAAGGGAGTGTTTTTGCAGATCGCCTGTGCCTGGCAGATTTAAAGTGGCACGAAGATTATCCACCGTTTGAACCAAATATGATTGAGCCTGTTTTAGTTTACCCTGATCTTTCAGCAACTGGGCGGTTTGAAACAGCGTGGCACTTTGTTTGGTTAGTGTTTCCGCGCTTATGGGAAGATTTTTGCGCAGAGTGATGGACTGTTGGAATTTATCCTGTGCCAGAGTGGAAGATTTAAGCTGTGCCAAAACCAGGCCGAGTGCCTGATAGCTATCTGCCAAGTCTGCAAGTATTTTCGAATTTTCGGGTTGTTTTTCCAGCACAATTTGAAGCTGCTTGCAAGCCAGATTCAGGTTTTTCTCGGCTTCTTGGAAGTTGCCAAGCATTTCCTCAATCGATCCCAGTTGAGCCAGGGTTCTTCCATTTTGCCATTGCAATTCAGGATCATCGGCTCGTTCGTCGGTGAACCTGTTCAGGAATTGTTTTGCCTGGACAAGGAGTTCTCTGCGGGTTCGCTCCATTCTGGGTTCATGCGCCAGTCGATTCTGTCCGACCTTGGTTAGCAATTGTTCCACTGCCGCGAGCGCCAGGCGAAAATTCTCCTCGGCTTTTTGTTTTTGAGCAATGGCTGTCGACTTTTCACGGTTGGCTTGTTCTTTCAAACGGAAGTTTTCATCAGCCCGGGTCTTTTCGTGAAGTGCTAGCCAGTAACCCCCAATACTGGCAAAAAGGGCAACCATGATTACCACTCCAGCCAGGGCGGCTTGGGCTGGCTTTCTGCGGGCCCATTTCCAAGCCTTTTCATAAACAGGTGTGGGCCGGGCGATGATTGGTTCGCCATCTAGATAGCGACGCAAATCCGCGGCAAGTTCACCAGCGGTTGAATAACGCTTTTTGGGATCCTTTTCCAGACATTTCAGGCAGATGGTTCCGAGGTCTGTGGGTAGTTTGGTGTTTAATCTTGTGGGTGGAACCGGTTCTCTATGAATGACCTGTTGGATAGTGTCCATGACGGTTTCACCCCGGAACGGGGGGATACCGGTTAGCAAGTCATAAAGGATTGCACCCAATCCATAAATGTCTGAAACAGGCCCAACTTCTCTGGTTTTGCCCATGGCCTGTTCAGGTGCCATGTAGCTCGGGGTTCCCATGATGGCACCTTCACGGGTTTGTATGGAATCTTCCTCCAGCGTTTTGGCAAGACCGAAGTCGGTAATCTTTGCGGTAAATCTGTCGAGTGGAATTTTCGAAAAGTCGACATCTTCGCCTGTTTGGTCTGGTGCCGAGAGAAGGATGTTGGCAGGTTTTAAATCCCGATGTACGATCCCACGCTTGTGGGCAAAATCCATGCCTTCCGCGATGGCACGCATGATGGTTGCGGCCTGTCTGGCGGTGGAGGGGTTGCTCTTTATTCTTCCAGATAAGGTTCCGCCAGAAACAAATTCCAGCGAGAAGAAAGGTAATCCGTCTACCTCGCCAATTTCGTAGATTTTTACAATGTTCGGATGATCAAGTTTTGCTACTGCCTCGGCTTCGATTTGAAAACGGGCTAGTTCCAGTTTGCTAGCGCGTCCCGCGGCAAGAACCATCTTTAACGCCACAAGGCGCTTCAGGCCTGTTTGCCTGGCCTTGTATACCACGCCCATAGCTCCCCTGCCGATTTCTCCGACTAGTTCATATCCCTTGGGTGCTTGGGATATTCCTTTGGAAACTTTTGGCGTGGAAAAGGTCGAATCCAATGTTGGCAGGGAGAAGCTTGGCGAGGAATGATCCTTTTCAACCGTTTGTTCGTAATTCTTGAAATCGAATGGAAGTGTTGGGTGATTGGTGGTTTGTCCTCCAAGAACTTTTGTTGGTTCTTTCACTTCAAAGATCTTGGTGCTTTCCGTTTGCTGAACAATGTTGCTGGAGTTGTTCTCAGGTAGTTCAAGTGTTTGTTGGCTACCCGGATTGGAAAACCCCGCTTGATCAATTTTTAAGGGTTCAGTTTTGTCTCCAACTAAAGATGGATCGGAAATCTTTCGGAATTCAGTTGTGGAGGCACTGCCCTCCAATGCCTCCGTAATTAAGTTTGGCCCGGTTTTAAGAGAATCCGTTATTAATAAAGAAGCATTGCAAATTGGGCATGATGAAAGTAGGGTCCCGTCTGAGGTATCTTGGTCTGGAAGTGTATGACCGTTTGAACAAGTGCGCATGGATTAATTTGGATCCGAGTTTGAATCTTTCAAGATAGGGTATTTTGACAGGGAAAGGTAACTTTATAAAGGCGAAAACAGAATGATTCAGGTTGAAATGAATGGATAAACTGTATCGATTATGCCGATGATCTGATTGATGAAAATACTTTGCTCTAAGGTTGATTAATAATGGCGAGTTTGGGAGAATTAGGTAGCTAGGAAAGGCATTGAAGGAACTCAATTGGGAAATAAGTTTTCAGGCAAAGACTGGTTCCAACATTCATTGGGTTTCAAAAACCCAAGCCAATCTCTTTTGAGATTTCGAAACCCTGTTTTAGAACTTGAGCATTTGGAACGCAGAGTTGTGCCAGCTACTTTATTGGTTACAAACACCAATGATTCAGGGACGGGATCTCTTCGCGCCGCAATCACACAAGCAAACTTGGACACCATTGCAGATACCATTCAATTTGCAATCAATGGTGGAACTGGTTTCAACACCATAAGCTTGCAGTCCACACTGCCAAGCGTTGTTTCCCCGATAATTATCGATGGTACCTCACAAGCAGGGTATGGAGCGAATACTCTTTCAGTTGGAGGTGGAAATAATTCCACGATCCAAATAGTTTTGGATGGGGCTGGATTGACCGGTAATTCTCCTGGATTGGAATTTACATCCACAGCCTCAGGAAGTGAAGTTAATGGCCTTTCCTTCATTAACCTTCCGGTCGGAATTAAATCAAACGCCAGCAATATGTCCATCACAGGCAATTATTTTGGTGTTAAACCGGATGGCAATTTGCAGACATCCAAGATGGGAACGGGTGTGGACATCTCCGGGGTTAATGGGGGTTCCATTGGTGGGATTGGTGCCGCACAACAGAATCTATTTGGAAATCTAAATACAGGTGTCATAGTCAGTGGTGGTCAGAATGTCATCATTGTTGGAAATAGGTTTGGTGTGGGCCAATCGAATACTGTTTTTGCAGGTAATAATACAGGGGTTTACGTTACTTCCCTTGGTGCAAATTCGGTGGCATTTGGACATGGAATAAATGGAAATCTGTTTGGTAAGAATGGAATTGCAATTGGGCTATCAGGTGTTAACGGAGCGACCGGTCTTGTTCAATCAACTTCAATTCTTTCCAACCTGATTGGTACTAACGCCAAGAACTCAGCCGTGAATCTGGGCAATGGTTCGGCTATATCGATCATGGATTCTGTTACGGACAGCCAGATTGGTTCATCCACTCAGCCAAATTTGATTGCTTTTTCAGCTAATAATGCTGTATCGGTTTCTGGAGCTTCCTCGTTTGGCAACAAGATTTTAAACAATTCTATCTACTCCAATAATAGTATCGGCATTGCCTTGGTAAACGGCGCGAACAGCGGGATTAATCCCCCTGTAATTACCCAGCAACTCCCTAACGGTTCGGGTGGTTTCACCTATTCAGGGTTTGTGAATGGCACACCAAATACAACTTACACCCTTGAATTCTATTCATCGCTGGTTACAGATTCCCAATCGCAAGGTGCTAATTATTTGGGTTCAACCAATGTCACGACGGATTCCACAGGTGCAATCGGGTTTAATGGGTTTTCGCCAACTCAAAATCTAACTGCACAGGGTTCGGGTTATGTGGTTACGGCAACCGCAACAAATATTAACATTGGCACATCGCAATTTTCTGCTGGCCCCCCCGCACAAATAACCGTTAGTTCGGGAAGTGGTCAAAACACATTAGTAGGTTCTGCTTTTGCAAACCCTTTGGCGGCCAGGGTTATTGATTCGCGTGGTGACCCAGTTCCGAACATTCAAGTCCAATTTGCTGCGCCAATTTCTAATCCTCCCTCTAATCCGGCAACCGGGACTTTTACCGTTAATCAACAAACCATAGTTGCAATAACCAATACGGTTGGAATAGCTGCTTCAACGACTTTGACAGCTAATAGCTTCCCCGGGAAATTCACCGTACTCGCATCAGTTTTTAGCAATGCGGGTATCACTCCTGCGAATTTTGCCTTAACCAATAATCCTCCCCCTCCAACCATCAGTAGCTTCACTCCCACCATAGGCTTTGTGGGAACCCAAGTAGTGATATCAGGAACGGGGTTCTTGGGGCCTGTACAAGTCAAGTTTAACGGTGTTGCATCGAATGCGGTAACGGTTAATTCCTCAGGTCAAATTACAGCCATCGTTCCATCTGGAGCCACAACCGGGCCGATAAGTATTACCACAATCGGTGGTACATCTTCCCCCAATAATAGCTTCACAGTTGCATCAAATACGGTTTCCAGTTTTAGCGTGGACCTTGCAAATCCAGGCCAGCAGGTTTTTACAGGTGTGCCAGTAACGTTGGCCGTGACCGCGCTGGATGCCAACAATAACGTGGTCAACAATTTTACCGGGGTGGTTAATATCTCCACCACGGATGCCCAGGCTACCATTCCCCCTAGTATTAATTTCACTCAGGCTAACAATGGTGTTGTGCAATTTCAGGTGGTTTTTCGAACGGCTGGCGAAGTTTCGGTAACGGCAAGCAATGGCGTTGCCACCGGAACTGGGTCAGGTATTGTTTTGCAGGGTGCTCCTGCAAACTTTGCGGTTGCTCCTGCCAAGCCAAGCGTCGATTTTCCTGTTGGGGTTTCCGTTTCCCGGGTGCTGGCAACCGTAAAAGGAATTAATCCTAATAACGCGGCAGACTTCAGGGCAATTATCAATTGGGGCGATGGCACTCCACCCAGCCAGGGCATTCTGCAACCTCCCCAGTCCTCCGGAGGCGATTATTTGGTGGTGGGCACTCACCTGTATTCCTCCATTAATATCTTTCCAATAAGTGTTCAGGTAAATCGTGTTTCAACGGGCGGGGCCGACCTTGCAAATTTGAAAGCTGTGGTTCTTACTCCTCAGCAATCGAATAATCTGCAAAATACTTCCTTCAATCTAGTGCCACCTGATCAACAGTTGACCTCGGTGCAATTGAGCGGCATCTCAGTCAATTATGTGCAACCACAGCCTCCTTCCAGTTCAACCGGGCTTTTTGTTGCCTCCTTTGGCGCTAATCCACAGCCTTTTGTACCTAGCTTTTCCCCGATAGGTTTCTGGGATGTTAGGCTTACCACTCCACCCAGCTCGGCGTTTATATCGATCACATTGGATTTTAATACCAGTTACGCAAGGGGTACCACGCCTGTGGTGCAATTCGCGAATGATGATTCCACCGCTTTTCAGGATGTTATTTCCGGCTTCAATCAAACTGTGCTTATCGATTACATTACCGGAACTATAACTGTATTCATTGATAACTCCAGTTTTCCAGTGATCAATAGTTTGGCTGGCACGGTTTTCACCGTGGTTCTTGGGGCATCTTCAACCAATTCAAATACAGTCACAGTCCTTCCTTCAGAATTTAGTAGTGGAACCGCCATTAGTATTGGCTACGGGTCCGCAAGTTTGGTGTCGGATGTGATTGCTTCCTCTCTTACCACTTCCACCACCGTGACATTCCAGAACTCCAGACAAACTGCGATAGGCCTGGCACCTAGTTCCTCGAACAGTAATGTACTGTTCCGTACCAGTAAATATGGTGGAACTCTTCCTAGTGAAGAATCTGGCGAGGATTTGAAAAAACTGGCTGACCCGGAAATCATTTCCGAAGTCATCCGTGGAACCCTTGGAAAGACCCCAGAGATTCTTGGAGAACTGATTAAAAAGTATCTACCAACCAATCCCATGGAGATGCTTAAAAGCATTCCCATGTCCAACCAATCGCAAATCATCGATCCAGCCATTCGAAATGTGGGGTTTGAGGAAGAACAGGATATCCTTCCTTTTCCTGCCGATTTTGAACAATTCAATGAACTGGCCGACGAGATTCTAGAAGCCAGTTTCATCAATCCCACGGAGAGAGGTGATTTCAGCAACCTGGATCTTCTCTACCAGCAGGAAGAAACGGCTGGCGATAACTGGGGTCTGTTCCTTATGGGCGCGGTTACCGCAACCATGCTTAAAGACCCCGTAAAAGAAGAGCGAAGAAAACCTTTCCGGCTGAAAACCTGCGCCTAATCAGCAATTCATTGCCCGCTCCCAATCAAGCTGCTAGGATTGAATTAAGGCATTCATAATTCAGTATTTTTGAAGAATTCCATTGAGCACGCGTGATCCATTATCCTGGTCGATTCCCATATTCAGGGTGTTTGGCATCCAGGTAAGAGTTCATTGGTTGTTTCCTCTGGTGGTAGCGGCGATAACCCTTCGTTTTGGTCTGGCCAGGGAAAGCCACCCGGAAGGCACTTGGATAGATGCCTTGGAGGTTTGCGGACTGTGGTTTTTGGCTGTGCTGTTTCATGAGTTCGGGCACTGTTTAGGTGCCCGGTATGTGAATGGTGATGCTCGTGAAATTTTGCTTTGGCCACTGGGTGGCCTGGCGGATACCGATATTCCAACAAACCCTAAAGCCCATTTCATTACGGCCATCAGTGGCCCCCTGGTTAACCTCGCCTTTTGCATGATTTGTATGGCGGGGTTGTATATCTTCAATGGGTTTCAACCACCGTGGAGCCTTTTTTGGTACCCTTTCCGTGCTTCGGAGGGAGGGTACATGCCTTTTCAAACTTGGAGTGGCACCAGTGTTCTTTCCTGCGATGCCACTGGCATTTTGCTTGCCAGGTTCTTTTACCTGAACTGGGCTCTATGTCTGATAAATGTGCTTTTGGTGGGTTTCCCCATGGATGGAGGAAGAATTCTGCAGAGCATTCTTTGGCCACGTATGGGAATCCGGCAGGCCACGCTTGTGGTGATATTCTCGGGTTTTGGATGTATGTTCCTCGTTGGATTTTTGGGACTGTTATTCAACGAGGTGATGGTACTTTGCCTGGCTGTTTACATTTATGCGGCTTGCAAGGTGCAACTTCATGAACTGGAAGCCGAGGTTCTTGAAAGTGTTTCCTCGGATTACTCTTCCTATGGCTACACCTACCAGGAATTCAGCGAACCAGAAACCGAGCCGAGATTGGGTTGGTTTCAGAGCTGGAAAAAAAGCCGCGAGGAAAAAAGGATGCTTAAACTGATCCAAAGGCAGGAAGCTGATGAATTGCGCATGGATAACCTGCTTGAAAAGCTACATCGTGAGGGTTCCTCTGCCCTTACCGAGGAAGAACACAGGTTCATGAAACAATTCAGCGATCGTTACAAAAACCGAAAATAATCATCCGGAGAAAAGTGTCACCCTCATGGGGGGCGTTTCCATTACCATGGCAAATCTGATCCAACCAAGAACTCTCAAAGGTTTTCGAGACTATCCACCTGCCCTCATGATTCCGCGTGAGGAGATTCTGCAAAAAGCCAGGCAGGTTTATCGTTCCTTTGGGTTTGCACCAATTGACACTCCCGCCTTGGAATACACAGAGATTCTCCTGGGTAAAGGTGGTGCGGAGTCTGACAAGATCATTTACCGGTTCAAGGATCACGGTGAAAGAGATGTGGCTTTAAGGTTTGATCTCACAGTTCCATTTGCCCGTTTTGCCGCTCAATATGTTCCCGCTCTGGGAACCCCCTTTAAACGCTATCACATGGGCCCGGTATGGCGAGGTGAAAACACCAGCCATGGCAGGTACCGCGAATTTTGGCAGTGTGATTTTGATACCATTGGCACAACTTCTAACTCGGCTGACATCGAAACGGTTCTGGTAATCTATTCCCTGTTTCGTGCAATCGGGTTTGAAAGGTTTCAAATCCGGGTCAATAATCGATTGATACTATCCGGAATGCTCGAAGCTCTGGGGCTTGCTGGCAAGGCAGTTGAAGTTCTTAGGGCGCTGGACAAATTGCCTAAGGTGGGTGAAGGCCCCGTAGTGGAAGAAATGGGCCAGTACGGCATTCCCGCTGACAAGGCGGCTAAGGTTTTGCAACTTGCCTCCCACAAGGGAAGCAGCGATGAAATACTCGCTTTTGTCACATCCCAGTTTGGCGAAAATCCCAAGGTGCAGGATGGGGTTAAACGGCTGTCGGAAATGCTGGTGGTGGCACGGGAAACAGGTATCCCAGCGGAAGCTTTGCAGGTGGATTTGTCCATCGCCCGTGGATTGGATTATTACACCGGAACCATATTTGAGACATTTCTTACCGACATGCCCCAAATAGGCAGTGTTTGCTCGGGGGGTCGTTACGACAATCTTGCGGGCCTCTACACCAAGGTGGCATTGCCCGGTGTGGGTGCCTCGTTGGGGTTGGACCGTCTTTTGGCAGCCATGGAAGAAATGAAGCTTTTGCCTTCATCAGTATCATCAGCACCGGTATTCATGGTGCGGTTTTCCCAGGTGCAATTGGGTGCCTATGAAAGCACCGCTGCGATGCTTAGGGCTGGTGGAGTTGGTGTGGAGCTATACCCGGAAGAAAAGAAGATAGGTACCCAGTTGCAATATGCAGAGAAGCGTGGTTTCAAGCTTGCAGTCATCGCGGGGCCGGATGATTTTTCCAAGGGGGAATTCAAGATCAAGGATCTGGCTGCCCGTCAGGAGATTTCCTGTGCCAAGGATCAACTGCTTGCCCAACTTCGAACCTTCCTTGGCTTTAAATATCCGGAGTAGTTATTGTTGACCCTCAAGCCCAGGAGGGATTCGTGGATCGTGCCAATCATTATGAGTCGGCGTTTGAAGCTTACCTGCAGGCAAACAAGATTTGCTATGTGGCGGTGGATGAACAGAGAAGATCCAGTCTGGGCGGCGAGCCCGTAAAAAGTCTGGACTTTATTATTTATGGTGAGAATGGATTGCGTTTTGTGGTGGATATCAAGGGGCGAAAGTTCCCCTCGGGCCCACCTGAGAAACCACGAAGGGTATGGGAATGCTGGTCCACGGTGGCGGATATCGACGGACTTGAGCGTTGGGCGCAAATATCAGGTCCTTCATTTCAAGGATTACTGGTTTTTGTCTATCAATTAGACGAGTCAATTGAGTTTGACAGCAGGATTCCGGATCTATGGAATTTTCGAAATCACAGGTACCTGGCCCGGGCGGTTTTGGTGAATGATTATCGGGCAAGCATGAGGGTTAGAAGTCCCAAGTGGGGAACAGTGGACTTGCCCGGAAAAGTATTTCGCTCCCTGGTTCGCCCTCTGGCAGAGTTTCTGGAACTGCCGGAATTCTTGGAATCTCCAGAACCAGACGAATGGAATTGACATGAATCGCATGAAAATCGGAGTTTCGCTGGAATGTCTTGGGTTGCCATTTCGACAGGCTTTGCTCAATGCGACTCGTGAGGGCGCTCAGTCCATTCAAGTTTGTGTGTCCCGGGAAATTCACCCCCAGACATTGTCCGCAACCGGAAGAAGGGAAGTTGCGCATCACATTCGATCGCATAACCTGGAACTTGCCAATATTTATTGCCCCATGAACAACGGATTGGATTGCGAGCAGAATCTGGAGCCGAGAATTCAATATGTCTGCTCGGTGATCGAGTTTGCACGGGATATTGGAACCCGAGTAATAAGCTTGGTGATGGGCCAGGTGCCGGAAAAAGATGATTCTAAAAGCGGTCGTGTTTTGCGGGAATCTTTGCAAGTCATTTTTGCGCTGGCTGACAGGGTGGGTGTGCAGGTTGCAGTGGAAACAGGTTTGGAGTCCGGCAAGATCTTGGGGGACTATCTTCGCAAATTTGATTTTGGCTCGGTGGGAGTGACATTGGATCCGGTGAACCTTGAAATAAATCAACTGGATGCCATGGAAGCCTTGCGAGAGCTAAAGGATTATGTGCGGTTGGTTCATGCCAGGGATGTGAAAAAGGGCGGTATAAGCAGGGCAGCGCGAGAAACTGCACTGGGAGACGGAAGTTTTGACTGGCCCCTTTATGCCATGATCCTGGCTCAAAACGGATATGAAGGTTCCCTGATTGTGGAGCGTGAGGAAGGGGACCAGAAAGCTTTCGATACCCTAAAAGGGTTGAAGTACCTGAAGAATATTCTTGCCCTGCCGATTTAGCTGGTGACATTTTTATTTATTTTTAGCCAAGAATCTTGAACAGAGGCTTCTTCTCTGGGAATATCAGGCGAAGCGATTGAGACTTCCACGTGATGAAACGGGTGAAACATGAATCGAAGAACATTTCTGGCGGGCACCGCAGTGAGCCTTGCTTCCATGAGCGCATTTGGGGCGCCATCTAACAGGGTACGAGTTGGTTTGATGGGCGCGGGTGGAAGGGGAAAAGAACTCTCCAAGGTGTATTCTGGCATCCCAGGGGTGGAGATTTCCGTAATCGCCGATGTGGATGAAAACCGGGCAAAGGATGTGGCAGGCCTGGTGGAAAAGGCTGCTGGAAAAGCTCCCAGAACGGAAACCGACTTCCGCAAGATTCTTGATGATAAAAATGTGGATGTGTTTGTCTGTGCGGCGCCCAATCATTGGCATGCCCCTGCAACCATCCTGGCCACCAAGGCTGGCAAACATGTCTATGTGGAAAAACCATGCAGCCATAATCCCCGTGAAGGCGAAATCATGGTTGAGGTTGCCGCCAAGCACAACCGCCTAGTGCAAATGGGTAATCAAAGGCGAACCTGGCCAAAGATTCGTGAAGCCATGGAGTCCATTCAAAAGGGCGAAATTGGCGAGGTGCATCTTGCCCAAAGCTGGTATCTGAATAATCGTGCTTCCATCGGCAAAGGTATTGAAAAGCCTGTTCCCGCGGAATTGAACTTTGATCTTTGGCAGGGGCCCGCACCTAGAAAACCTTACAAGGATAACTACCTCCATTACAACTGGCATTGGTTTTGGCATTGGGGCAATGGTGAACTTGGCAACAACGGCATTCATATGATTGATATTTGCCGATGGGGGTTGGGCGTTGAATACCCCACAAGTGTGTATTCCTCCGGTGGCAGATATCATTTTCAGGATGATCAGGAAACCCCTGACACCAACACCGTGGAGTTCAATTTTCAGGGCGGTAAACACCTCCAATGGTTTGGTTTAAGCTGCAATCGTTCCCCGATCGAGAAGCACCCGGATATTATTTTCACAGGTACCAAGGGTTCATTGGTAATTCGTGGAGGTGCTTACTTCGTACATGATCTGAAAGGCAAGGAGCTGCGAAAAGATACCGGCGATGCTGGTATCAATGAGCATGTCACTAATTTCATTCAGGCGGTTCGGGGTGATGCAAAGCTGAATTCACCGATTACAGAAGGTGCCAAAAGCACTTTGCTTTGCCATCTGGGAAATATCGCTTATCGCACGGGTAAAACGATTAAGTGCGATGCCTCGAATGGTAAAATACTGAATGATCCCGAAGCCATGAAAATGTGGTCTCGCGAATATCAACCGGGTTGGGAACCCACTGTTTCGTAATAGGTTGATTGGTGAAAAGATTCGACCCTGGGACTATTCAAGGCCCGGGGTCTTTTTGTTTCCACGGAATCACGATTAATCTACGTATGGATCAGCGCCCAAATCCTTGAGGATTTCCTGGCGCTGTTTTTCATGGACAAGCAAATCCACGCGGGAAAGGTAATGGCGTCTCTCGATGCGCTTCTGGGCGAGGCGGAAGAATCTTGTGAAGGTGTTCCAATCCCTGTTGCCACCTTTAAGACCAACGCCTTTAAGCTTTTCCTGACGGGAATGACCCAACCCTTCAAGCAGATCATCCTCAAGGGATAGGAAAAATTGGCCACTACCGCGGTCACCCTGACGCCCGGCGCGACCCACAAGCTGCCTGTCGATGCGCAGCGATTCGTGCCTTTCCGTTCCAATCACGTGCAATCCACCAGCTTCTAGCACTTCCTTGCAAGGTTTGATATCCGTACCGCGCCCGGCCATATTGGTGGCAATGGTTACTTTTCCAAACTGGCCTGCCTGCTCCACAATTTTGGCTTCAAGCTCGTGGTTTTTGGCATTTAGTACTTGATGGATGATCCCGGCATTATTCAGCTTTTCGCTAAGAACTTCAGATTTATCAACGCTACGGGTTCCTATGAGAACCGATCTGCCGAGGGATTTTAATCTTTGCACCTCGTCCACCACCGCATCGTACTTGGAGTTCTCATCGGGGAAAACTCGGTCAGGCCAGTTCTCTCGCAGAATTGGCCTATTTGTGGGAACACAAACCACCCAGATTTTATAAACCTTGCGGATCTCAACCCTGTTTTGAAGGGCGGTACCCGTCATACCTGACAGCTTTTTGTAAAGTCTGAAATAGCTTTGGAAGGTGACTTGTGCGGCATGCTCTTCGCTGTAGGTGATGGGGATTTTTTCCTTGGCTTCCACAGCCTGATGCAGGCCATCACGCCAATGCCTGTCCGGCATTCTGCGACCCGTGAATTCATCAATGATCACAATCTTGTTCTTATCCACCAGATAATGTTCGTTCAACTTGAATCGATGATGGGCCTGCAGGGCTTGCTCGATAGCTTCGTGAAGTTTGTCCATGGCATCGCCATGCGGGCCGGATGGTGGGTTGGAATATCTTGCCAGGTGCTTGCCTAATGCTGTCAGTTCCAACTTTTGAAGCTGAGGATTGAAAATAAAATGCTGGCTGACTTCCATTCGTTGAACGAGTTCATCCGCCCAAAGGTATACGATTTGTTCTTCTGGAGTGGCAGGGCGCACCTGCCCGCTGATAATCAGCGGGGTGCGGGCTTCATCGATAAATATATTATCTGCTTCATCCACCAGGGCATAGTGGTGGCCCCTTTGCACATAACTTGTCTGGCTGGCTGCGGGGCCATTGGACCAATGGGACCAAAACGGTGCATCGGCTCCCTTGCCCTCTGCGGCTTTAAGACGGTCCCGCAAAAAGTCAAAACCAAACTCACTGGCAGTTCCGTAGGTGATATCACACTTATAAGCCTGAACTCGTTGTGCATCTGGCATTTGTTGTTGAAGCACACCGGTGGTCATGCCCAAAAGTTCAAATACTGGCTTTAGCCATTCACCATCGCGTTTGGAAAGATAATCGTTGACGGACGAAACATGGGTGCCTTTGCCGGGCAGGGCATTTAAATAAGCTGGCAGGGATGCCACAAGAGTTTTACCTTCACCAGTTGCAAGCTCTGCCAAGGCGCCTCCATGCATTACAGCGCCTGCGGCAATCTGCACATCAAATGGTATCAACCCTAATATTCTCTTGGCGGCAACACATACCAGGCCAAAGGCCTCGGGTAGCATGTGATCGAGATTTTCCCCTCCCCGGGCCCGGCCACGCAGTTTCATACTATTTTCGCGGAGTTCGAAATCACCCAGTTTGTCGAATTCTTTTTCAAAATGTCTAACCTTCGGAACCAGCAATGCTGCTTTTGCTAACCTTCTGTCCCAAGGCAAGCCAAACCAGGAGGTGAGATAGTTTTTCCAAGCCGGGCCCAGGCGATCGGTGCGATTCAGAATCGAACCACGGGCTGGCTCATGATGATCGCTTCCATGCAAATTGTCTTCAGTTGCCTGCTGCACGCATCACCTGTTTGAAACAAAGAAATGACACTCTTTAATATTGTAAGGCAAACTAAGGGAATGATTAACATTTTATCAAATAAAAAAACCTCCAGCCCGCCATGCCACCTCTCCCAATGGCATGACGGGTCTGAAGGCTCAGTAGGACTAACGAAGGTTCCTTTATCCAGCCCAGCCAACCCGCTGTACTATCTCTCCAGTAGCCAGCGCGGGTCGGCTGGAACTGGTCGGTGCGCCTCCACCGGCGAACGGTTTATATAAAGCAACACCTAGGCCAATTCAGGTTTTAAAAGCAGAAAAAATTCCAAAAAATTTAAGTGTTTAAATAGTAATGACTTACGAATCAACCAGTTTCAGGGAAAAACCTTCTCTAGAGAATGTCGCATCCTAGCGTGCACGCTTGTTGTGCAAGAATGCTTAATAAAAAGGCAGTGATTGTTTGGAAATGCTGGATCATTCATAACGGTAATAACACTTGCAACCAATAAGACCATTCAAACTTCAAGAATTTGAATGCTGAATAACTTGCTTTGTTGCCGAATGTGAAGATGGGGAAGTATTTGCTTTTAGAGAATACCTCCCCTAGGATTCATGCAGTGCTTTTTCTGCATCGGGGTGGCTATGGCAACTGATTTTCGTTTGAAGGAAATTCTTCCCCAAATTACCGAGGCTATTGTTGCAACCTTTACTGAATGCAATAAATCCAGCCATCTTGGACATAAGCCGCTTCCAAGTCGAGAAGCCGTTCGAGACATTGTCGCAGACCTGATGGATATTCTTTACCCGGGATATTTTCGCAGGCAAAACCTTCATATTGGAAATGTCGAATACCATATTGGTGATTTGATTGATGGATTACACGACAAGCTAACCGTGCAAATCACCCGTGCACTTAGGCACGAACAGCAGCATCTGAATATCAAACAAGATGCTGCGCCAGCAGACCTTGAAGCTTTGGCACAACAGCGAACGGTTCAATTCCTGAAGAAAATTCCAGATATACGAATGGTGTTGGAGAACGATGTCCAAGCCGCGTTTGAGGGTGACCCCGCTGCCAAGGGGCATCACGAAATTATTTTTTCCTATCCGGGATTGGAAGCCATCTCCACCTACAGGCTTGCCCATGAATTGTTGCTTCTTGGCATTCCCTTGATTCCAAGAATGATGACGGAACTTGCCCACAATAAAACAGGTGTTGATATTCATCCCGGGGCAAGGATCGGGCCGGGATTCTTTATCGACCATGGTACTGGCGTCGTGATTGGGGAAACCTGCGACATTGGACAGGGAGTTAAATTGTACCAAGGTGTTACCTTGGGTGCGCTTTCCTTCCCCAGGGATGCTTCAGGTAACATTATCCGTGGTATGAAAAGACACCCTACACTGGAAGACGATGTTGTTGTTTATGCCAATGCAACCATTTTGGGTGGTGATACCGTGGTTGGCAGAGGAGCAGTCATTGGATCCAATGTCTGGCTGACTCAGAGTGTTGCCCAGGGCACTGTGGTGGCATTGGAAAAACCTTTACTGCGCATGAAGAACCCTAATCTGCCAGATAATGGCTTGCAGTATAACATCTAAAATGCAATCCATTGAAACTCGGGTTGTTCAGATAGATCCTTCGCAGCCATCGCTTGAAATATTGCAGGAAGCTTCAAATGTTCTGCAAACCGGCGGGTTGGTGGTGATTCCCACTGAAACAGTTTATGGCCTTGCTGCAAACGCCTTAAATATCACTGCAGTTGAAAGAATCTATCAGGCAAAAGGTAGACCTTCCAACAACCCCCTGATTGTTCATGTTTCTTCCATTTCGCACGCGAAAGAATTTGTGGCCCATTGGCCTGCCAATGCTCAAAAGTTGGCAGAGTCATTCTGGCCAGGCCCATTAACCATGGTTTTAAAGAGTAATGGTTTGGTTTCCTCGCTTGTTACCGCGGGCGGTGATTCCATCGCCATACGATTGCCTTCGCACCCCATTGCAAGGGCGTTGATACAAGTTTCCAATTTGCCGCTGGCAGCTCCCAGTGCCAATACTTCTGGATGTGTTTCGCCTACCTTGGCCTCCCATGTGGTGAAAGATTTACGGGGTAAAGTGGAAATGATTCTTGATGCCGGCAGTTGTGAGTTGGGGATCGAATCCACGGTTGTGGATGTTCGGGATGAAAACATTCAAATTCTTCGTCCAGGGTCTGTTACATCTTCGATGATTTCCGAAGTGCTAAGGTGTAAAGTTAATCAGCCAGATTCTTTGGTGGTTCCGAATGCGGCGATGGTTTCACCCGGTATGCTGGAAAAGCATTATGCCCCACGGACTGTGGCAATTTGGATAGAAACGGATTTTTGGCAAATTGCTGGGGAAATGAAAACCAAGGGTCTTCAAATAGGTGTTTTGGCCATGGAAAAAACACCCGGAGCCTTATGCCTTGGCAAAGATCCGGTTGAATATGCCAGAAAACTTTACGGGGCACTTCATGCTTTGGATGACATGGGGTTGGATCGCATTCTGGTGATTGCCCCGCCAGATTTGCCGGAATGGTTTGCGGTAAGGGATCGCCTGAGGCGCGCCACTGTAAGGTTATAACTATTGCTTCATTTCCTGAAAAAAAATCTTATCCCTTTGGCGGCATCTTTCAATCAAGTTACCCAGGTGTTTGTGATGAGTGAACATGATGACCTGGGTTTTTTCAGAGAGTTTGGCCAGGCAGTCCAATGCGGCTACAGACCTTTCATCGTCGTACTGGATCAGGATGTCATCCAGGATGATTGGTAGCGGGTCTTTTATCTGGCCCAGATGATTTTCAATGGCTGCAAGCCGTAACGAAAGAAACAATTGGTCCGCTGTGCCATCACTAAGCACGGTATTTTTACCATCTCTGGGGGAAAGGTGCTTTTCGGAAAAGTCTAGTTCAGTTCCATCTTTGCGAATAACCTGCAAGACGGGCCTGCCATCCGCATCCGTGGGAACAATGTTTGTGTAATTGCCCAGGGTCAGGATCTCAAAGTAGGTTTTAGCGCCAGCCAGAATTGGGTTCTCGTTTTCCTCCCGATAAATGCGGGCAGCTTCATTTAGCACCAATTTGGCAAGGACCGCCTTGGCGAATTCCCGGGCACGCTCCTGGCACAGGGATTTCTGTCCCTCCATTTCCGCGGCAAACTCAAATGACCCATGCTTCTTTTCCAAGGTTTCCAGTTCCTTTTTCTTACCCCCTATTTCTTCTCGAAGGTTACTTTCTCTTTTCCCAAGTTCCACGATTCGTTTATCCAGTAACTCCAAATCCAATCGGGCTCTATCATCATCCTGCCCTTCCATCCTCCTGCAAAAATCGTCAAGGTTTTCGCCTGAAGCATCCTTGGTGAGTTCTATTTCAGCGTCTAACAATTCTTTCGTGGCTAGTGCCTTAACCCGTAGGTTTTCGAAGTGTTTTGAAACTTCTTCCAGGGAGGCAGTACCCAGCAATTTGGCAAGATAATTCAATTTTCCCTCGTATTGCCCTGCTTCTATTTCAGCCTTGGCAAGTTCCGTTTTGCTTTCCTGCAATTGTTTTGCGAATTCTTGAGAAAGGTCCCTGTCTTTTTTTGCCTGTTCCAGTTCCCTTGCTAATTGTTCCACGCTTGTTCGGAAAGAGTCTGGTTCCGAGGAGTATTTTTCGTAATTCAGTGCCTTAAGTAAAGACTTCAGGCGATTCTGTGCGGAATTGATGTCCTTTTGAATTTTTTCAGCCTGACTTTTCTTTTCGCTGGCAGTTTTACAGTAGTTTTTGATGGTTTCAATTTCGGAAAGGTATTTTTGCACCCTATCCGAACCGGCATCCGTGGGAATTTTCAATTCCCCTAGCCGGTTTACCCATTGTTGATCCTTTTTTGCTTTATCCGCGACTAATTGATTCAGCTTGATTTTTGTGGAGGCATGTTTTCCTTTTTCCTTGTCGAATTGCTCCAATACGCCTGGCTTGTCACGACCCTTTGCCAGTTCATTGGTGATGAATAAATTCAAAAACTGCCAAACTGTATCTAACTTGGCATCCTTGAGGGTTAGCAGTTGCGACACCTGTCCAAAAAGGTCTACCTGTTTTTTTTCGCATTCCTGATGCTTTAACCAAATAGGTTGGTAAATCTGGTATTCCTTTTTCCACTCCTCTGCTTTTTCCAGCCAGGTTAGCATTTCGGGGGGTGCACCGGGTGAAGGAATGCCAGCATCCATCCAAAGTGATTTCCAGGATTCCTCCAATTTATTCTGATCCGTTTGGATTTCCCCGGCATCTTTGGCGTGGGCCTGGATCTCATCATCCAACCGCTGGATATCCATCGTTAACTGCTTGATGGTTCCAATTCTTTCACCATCAGCCATGATTCTGTCGGCCAAATCGTCTGCCTTTTCAACAAGGGCTAAAAAGACCAAACGTGCATCGGAAGATTCCAAAGGTTTACCAAGAACTTCGCGAGGTGGCTGTGTTCCATCCTGAAACGCTTTCCAAGCCATATCCCTGGTTTGGCGCACTTCCTTTAATGCATCCATGGTTGGAAGTTTCAGGATGGGTTGAGTGTTCTCCACCTGACTTTGTTTTTCCCGCCTTACTTGCTGTTTCGATTGGCTTTGTTGGATCAAAATATTCCTTTTGCTTTCCAACGCCTGAAATTGGCTGCGAAAATACTGCAACCTTTCCGGAGATGGCAAAAGGGTGTCAAGAAGTTTTTCCTGGCTTCCCTGCCAGGGACTCAACATTTGGAATTTCGCGTCCAGTGAACCCTTGGAGTTATTGATCGATTGCTGGCTGTTTTTCAATGTCGAAGGGAGCAGATTTTCTGCCTTGATGGTTTCAAACAAAGCTTGGATTTGTTCTAAGTGGGGATGCAAATCCAGCTCTTTTAATTTCCTTTCCAACGATTGAATTGTCTCCAGGATTTCTGCTTCCTCTTCCCTTTTCTCGAGTATTTGTTTTTCTAGGTGGTCTATGTCGGCGCGGATGCCTGAAATTTCAGTTCGAAGGGCTGTATTTGGCAGCAATGAGATGATTTGATTCAAGTCATCATGTTTGTAAAGTTCCAGGGCTATTTTTTTGGCTTCTGATTCTGCGGATTCCTTTTCCCTCATTCGCTTTGGATGGTCCGCAAGCAGGCTGTCCATCTGGCCGAGGGCCTGATAGAGCGCTTCAATTTCTTTTATTTGGGAAAGGATGTTTTCGTCTACTACCAGTGATTTAATCCGTTCATCAAATTCGTTAGTTTGTTTTTTAAGACCATCGATAGAAACGAGGGCGGTTTCCCGTTTTTTTGAAGCCTGCTCGTATTCAGTGATTTCGGACTCCTGCAGAAGCGGAATATGCTCAAGGGGTGCCAGTTTATTCCGGTTCAATTTACGTTTGGTAAGGTTGGGAAGAACGCGAATAATTTTTTGAAGCCGTTCCTGCTTTTCTCTTGCCGCGGTTATTTCCTTCTCAAGTTCTTCCACCTGAGATTTTAATGCCATGTTACTGTCAGAAGCTGAACGCCATTCGCTGTTATCTAACTTTGCCTTTTCCAGTTCCGTTCTAAGGTTCTTGTATTTCTCAATGGTTACATTGATGGGTTTTTCCGAGCTGGTTCTTTTTGAAAAAGCCGCTTCAATTTGCTTGTCCAGAGTTTCCTGAATTCTGCCAATGTCATGCAAGCCCGTACCAGCCTCAAATAGGGCCTTTACCAAATCCCCCTGCCCATCGAGCAGGTCCTGGGCTCCATGACGAATCTGGGAATGACTTATTCCAAACAACCGGTGAAACTCTTCCTCTCTGACAGTGCCAAGCAAGCTGTCAAGAATTTCCTTGCCGTTGGAACCATCCGGTAAAAGGACTTCCCTGCCTTTCTTTTTGGTACGAGTCAGGTTGAAATCGCCCTGGGATGCTTGAAGAACCGCTTGAATCAAAAAATCCTGATGTTCGTGCTTAAAATTTTCATCATTCTTTAGTGGGATTCCAAAAAAGAAGTAATTGAAATACCTCAGTGCGGAACTTTTTCCAGCCTCATTGGCCCCATAAACTACATGAAGCCCTGGATGGCCTTGGGTAAAGTCCACCCGGGTGTTTTCAAAAGGGCCTATTTTTTGGAAGCAGATTTGTTTTACCTTCATCTTTGGCCCCGATTTTTTCGATCTGTGGTTTCTATGAATGGGCCTACCTGATCCAACAAGGGCGCCAGCCAGTTAATATCCAAGGGTAGGATTGCATCAGGATCATTTTCTTCGCGCCAGGGGCCTGGAATCCGTTTGGCCAAGTCAGCAAGTTCGGAATCCATGATAAGTTTTTTCAAAGACTCCGGGTCTTTTCGCAGCGAATCAATGGTTTTGTGGATAATGTTCAAGGCGTCCTCAGAAAGGGAATTGCCATGTTTATCACCCTTTGAAGGCGCCTTTGTTTCCAAAACCAACTTTTCCACAAAGAGCTGGTTGTTTCCTTTGTCAATGAAAAGCGCCTGAATTTCGTCCCTGGCCCAGTTCGTGTCGAAGGCGAGTTGGTCATGAAATGGTGTTTCCCCAGTTAGAATTACCCGTATCCCATGGGGAATCCGGGTTTCATCCAATTGCTTCTCACCAATCACTATGCTTACCGCTTCCAGAAAACCTTGTTTGTCCGAAATTCCACCAAGGTCAATTTCAAGGGTCAGCCAGCGAAACACATCTAAATCGCGAAAATCCAATTTGGCTTTCCCATGTCCCTCGAATTCCACCAAATAGCACCCTTTGGCGCCTGTTTCCCTGATGTTCCTGCCCTGAATGTTTCCTGGATACACGATCCAGGGGTTGGTTCTTACCACCTCGCGCTTGTGGATATGCCCTAAAGCCCAGTAATCATATTCCTTGAGGATAAGCTCCTGGATATCAGCAGGAGCGTAAGTATCGTGTTCTGAGGAACCTTCCAGGGAAGTATGCAAAATACCAATGTTAATTGTTCCAGGAATAGGTGGTGGATATTTTGAAGCAAGGTTGCTGGTAACGGCCTTGTCCTGAAAACTTTGTCCGTGAACTACCGCCAGTAGTATTTCCTCCTTTAAAATGTGATGGGATTGGGGTTTTTTGGAGTCAAGAATAACCACATTATCAGGATAAGGTAGCGGTTTTTTAATAATGGTGACAGCGTCGTGATTTCCAGTGATCATGATTACTGGGATTTTATTTCCCTCCAGCCGTTTCATCTCGCCGATAAAATAAAACCCTGTGGCACTGTCATCCCAATTGCGATCATAAAGATCACCAGCGAGGAGAACGAAGTCCACTTTTTCATCAATTGCCAGGTTGACCAAGTTAGTAAGGGCTTTTCGGGTGGCAGATCGAATCAGATCCGCAGGAAGGTATTCTTTTTGTGCCAAGCCACGCAGTGGGCTGTCCAAATGAATGTCTGCTGCGTGTATGAATTTGATCATTATTTTGTGCCGTGGTTATATCTGGGTAAGTTATTCGCTGCCAGAACCTGATAATTTCGGAATCGTTCCCAAAAGATTTTTTTTCGATTGGGCTGGAAATTATTCTTCCATAGGTTCGAATAATCTTCCTGCCTGAAAGACGATCTTTCAAGGTTGGCAGCAAAGGAATTCCTAATGTTCCAATTTATCAGGTCTAATATAGCAGGTCTTCCGCTGGAATTGACGGAAAACCAGCCGGCTTTTCTTGAGAATCTTTACCAGAGGGTTTTTGCCTGCGACCCAAACTCCAGCCAGGTTTACTGGGTTGTTCCCAACTCCAGGCGTAAGCGATATCTGCAAAGATTGCTAGGTAAAAAACCAGGCATGGTTCCAAGAATCATGAATCTGGAACAATGGATCAATGAACTTGCCATGCAGGGCCTGACCGGAAACTTTCATGTAATGTCAGAGACCCAAAGGCATCTTGTGCTTGCGAAAAGCTGGAGCCTGGCTGCCAACAGGGAGGCAGGCCCCTCACTGCTTTCAGAACTTGACCGTTTGTTTCGTGATTATTTGGGCACTATGACCGACCCTGCGCCAGGCACCGACCACCAGATTGTGGATGCCTTTAACCATTACAGAAAAATACTGGAGGAAAATAATTTTGCGGATCGAAACACCCTGGTTTTCAAGCTTGTAAACCTCTTGAGGGAAAATAATGGGCCGGCACAATGGTTAAACAGACAGAAACCATTTGTGTTTCTGGAAGGTTTTAATCTTTTTCTTCCAGTGGAGCTTCAACTTGTTTCGGAAATAGCCAGAAAAACCGATGTTGCCCTTTGGATGTTGGGAAACCCAGATAGTTCACCGGGCAATAACCTACACCTTGCAACCGATTTTTTTGAAAACCAGAAACTTCAGGTTGATTCCGATGATTATGAAGCAGGCAATAACCCCCCTCTTGCAGATGTTGGTAACCGGTTGTTTAAAACAACAAGCCCTATCGAGGAAATCGAAAATCTGGAAGCATTAAAAATCTACGAATTACCTGATGCTTTTTCCGAGATTCATTTCTTAACAAGGTGGTTAAAGCTTCAGAAAAAAACCAACAAAGATTTTAATTTCAGAAATGTGGCCGTGGTGATCCCCGGTTTTCCTTACGATCAATTGGTAAGGGAGTTTTTTCCCCGGTCGGGCATTCCATTCAATCTTGCGGGCAAGGGATTTCCCCTAGCGGAATCCCGACCGGCACGAATTCTTCAGGCGGCTTTGGAACTTATTAAGGGTAAATGGGCGAGGGAGGATTTGTCAGGCTACTTGCATTTGCCTTTTGTCTTAAATGTCCTGGACCGACCCTATTTCGTGGAAAAAATCCTGTCATTGCCCATGCATTTTCCAGCGGATGCAAAATCCTGGAAGGAATGTTTTGTCAGGTTTGGAACTGGCCTTCAATTAAAATCGGAATCCACCAGCCATAAGTTTCAAGTTTTCCTTAATTCCTTGGAAAAGGTTTTGCAGCCTGTCATTCAGCTTCAGGAAGCGTTATCCAGCGGGGATTTGCAATCTATTCTGGAAAGTATGATTCAAATTCTGCACACGGTAAAAATGGAAGATTGGATTCAAGCAAAGCCGAATCTTTACGATGGAAGAACCATGGTCCCCTGGGCGGAAATCGAGAAAGACCAAAAGGCACTTTCAAAAATTCTGGATATCTTTCGAGATGTTTTGTTGCACGGAAAAGAACTGTTATCCGACAAATTGAAGAATGCGGGTGGGAGTGTAAGCCGCGCGGAAGCAACACTTCATTTGCTGCAAACTGTACTATCAGATCGAACATATCAGGTCATGAGTGAGGATGATGCCGGGGTTCAGGTTTTTGAATCCCGTGAAATCCAGGGATTAGAATTTGACCATATCTTTGCCTTGGGTTTGGTGGAGGGACAAGTACCAACACCTCGAAGCCGGGGTTATATCCCGCGTATCCGGGAAAACAGCCGTAATCTTTGGGAATTGGCGCGTGCGAGAAGGAATGAACAGGAGTACCTGTTTTCGCGATTATTTTTTGCAGCCAGGAAAGAACTTTTCCTTTGCCATCCCCAAAAAGAGGGTCAACAGGAATTAATCCCATCCATTTTCTTAAAGCCTTTTGAAAAACAAATTCAGGTGCCACCAAGGCTGCATTTAATCACAAGTAAAATGGAGAAGCAGTTGCTGGAGGGTGCGGTTAATCGTTCTACCACGGGTGAGAACTGGGCCTCAAAATTAAGGCTGGAAGAAAATGGTACACCCATGAACAGTTCTCTGGGTGATTTGCTTTCAAGGGAATATGGAACACAAAAAGAATTCAGCCCAAGCACGCTGGAATCTTATTCTGAGTGTCCTTTCAGGTTCCTGGTGGGCAAACTTTTTCATTTGGAACCATTTGAGGATAGTGAACATACATTGCTGGGCAAGCTTGTTCACGAGGCCTTGTGCGATCTTTACAACGAAAAAAGGCAAAAGGAAAAGATTCCAGCCAATAAACCTGCTTCAGCATTCGATCTTAATAAAGATGCTAAAAGTTTTCAAAAAAACTGCGAAAAGCTCTGGGAGGAAATGCGATTGGAATACGCTGGCTTGCTGCCATTGCACCGCTTGAATTTACTCTTTGAAAAGAATGGTGTGCTGGATTTACTTGTGTCACACCTACAGGCATACGAGAAGGAATATGGATATCTGGCAGGTGAAAAGGAATTCAGCAAGGTGCTTTTGGGTAAGGATGCTAGTGGGACCGAGGTATACCTTGCTGGCAAGATAGACCGAATTGATGCCGGCCGTTCTGATACTTCCAAAATTTCACTGACGGATTATAAAACCGGCAAGCCGGATAAAAAAAAGGTGCAAGTGCAGCTTGAAGATGGAAGGTTGCTGCAACTTCAACTTTATTCCATAGCGGCCCGGGAAACCATGTCCAAAGAATTGGGGGGGCCGGTGGAGATTTCCAAAGCCTCGTATGTCCACCTGGCAGACAAAAAAAGTTCATCAAAAAACGAGGTTTTTGATTTGGATGTGCCATTGGGAGAACAAACCGAGAATCTTGCCCGCCAGAAGGCTCTTGAAAACGCCGGAATGATTCGGGCTGGTAAGTTTCCCCTTAGTTTGCATGTGGATGGCAAGTATCCAGAATGCTCTGATTTTTGCTCGTTCCGTTTTGTTTGCAGGCATCCCCAAGGCTTCAAGAACACCATTTATTAAGGAATCGCCCATGTTCCCAACCAAAGCAAATGAACAGTTCACTGACTCGCAAAAGCATGCGCTGGATTGCCAGAGGAACCTCGCACTTCGTGCCAATGCAGGAAGTGGCAAAACCAGTGTGCTAGTGGACCGTATGATCCAAATCTTGAAACATCACATGCGGAAAGTAGATGATGACCTATTTCATAATCATGGAATTACCCTGAGAAATATTGTGTCGATTACCTTCACCAGGAAGGCTGCCGCGGAACTTAAACAACGGCTTCGTATTCTATTGGCGGAACAAATCAGCAAAGCGCATGACAATGAATGGGAACGGGAATGGTGGAACGCCCGGCTTGAAGAATTGGAAGTTGCCGAGATAGGAACCATAGATGGTTTTCTAGGTGCGATTCTCAGGGAATACGCGCTGGTCGATGAATCCGAGTATCCCGTTGAGCCTGATTTCCGAATGCTTGAACCATTCGAGGCAGAACAAATACGGGAACAGGCCATTCAAGCCGTGCTTGCGATGGATGAAACCGATCATCAGGAATTGAAAGCCGCGCTGCAATGGTGGAAAAGGCTGGATGGTCCAAGGTCCTTGCAAGGGCACCTGACAAGGCTTTTGGATCATAGTGCCGGGGTTAACAAAATTCTTCAAGTGAACAAAGTTGTAAATCCGGAAGAGGAAGTCAAAGTTATGGAAGACCAACTTCCGGCTTCCCAAAAAATGGTCCATGAAAGGGAAAGCCTAAGGGATACCTTGGCCACCATAGTTACCAAGATTAAGGCTGAGTCTAAGGTCACGGCCACCTTGAAAGATTGTGAAAATGAAAGCCAGGAAATTCTTTCCTTACTCGATGAACCTCAAAAACGGTTGGAGGTTTTTGAAAAGTTGTTCGATTTGCTTTTAGATTCGAAAGGTAAGGTCAGGAGCTTGGGGCGTCATGGTTTAGTTAAGAGCGAAATGGAAGCACTTCAATTAGGTTGGCGGGAAGTTTTGAATGAATCAAAATTTGATGCCGATTTGGAAATACGAGCCTTGCATGCCAGAAATCATCTCATGGTTATTCTTCGCAGGGTGCATGATGAATACATGAGGTTGTGTCATGCAAGGAATACGTTTGATTTTGATACTGTCGCAAGAAGGGTTTTGTGGCTTTTCGAAACCTACCCCAACGTACCCCAGGAGTTGAAGAAGCGCTTCCGATTTATTCAGATTGATGAATTTCAAGATACCAGCAAGCTGCAGTGGGAAATTCTTTCGCATCTCGTTGCCAATGGACCTGACACAAAGCTTGAAGAAGACCGACTCTTTGTGGTGGGTGACCCCCAGCAATCGATCTATGGCTTTCGTCAGGCGGATGTTTCTGTGTTTCACGATGTGCAAAAGTTGATCATCGAATCCAACCGGGATCATGGGCATGGTGAATTACCCACCCATTATGAAAACGCCTCGCAAGTGGAAGCGGAAGAAAAAGTACGATTGGGCGAAATGCGCCTGAGCGAGAATTTTCGCACGCTTGAACATACCCCGCTTAGTTTCTTCAACAAGTTGTTCAAATACGTATTCGACCCCATAAGCCACAATTATGATCCCAATGAAAGTTTTCAGGTGAAGTTTCAGGAACTTGTGGCGGGCCTCAAGGTGGAGGGCAGGGGTGAAACCATTTATCTGGAAGCGGCGGAATCGCAGGAGGAAGACGAATCCGATCCTCATTCCGAGCAGGAAACTTCAGAGGATATCGGAGTAAATCAGGTTCGCATGATTGCTGATGAATTGATTCGGCATTATGGCTTGCCCAGACAGAAGCCAGACCGGAATGGTGGTTGTCAGACTTTTAGTTGGAAAGATATGGCCATTTTGATTCCATCCAGAAACAAGATTCTTCGCAATCTGGAAGAGCATCTACGCACCAGGGGCATTCCTTACGCGGTGCATGGTGGAGTGGGGTTTTGGCAAAGGCAGGAAATAGTGGACATGATGCACCTGTGCTTGTGCCTTTCCCAGCCGGGAAACGATGTGGCGCTGCTGGGTGTGCTTCGTGGGCCTGCAATTGCATGCAAAGATGCCGATCTGATGTTTTTCCATTACCTGGGTGGCAGAAGATTGCCCAGAGGGTTGTCCATTCTTCAAAGGTTGGATGCGGATTTAGAAAAAGCCTGTGAAAAAGGCAAACTCCAGAAGTTGGCTCCGCATGATTTGAAGAACCTTAAATCCGCGTGGAAGCAGTTCAGCCAGGAAGACAAGTCCAGACTGGTGAATGCATCTACCAAGGTTGGGTTGCAAGGGGAATGGCGACGATTGGCAGACCGGATGTCCCACACCGATTTATTGCAAATGTGTCTTGAGGAAAGTGGCGCTTACCAGAGATACGCTTCCCAACATGATGGCGAACAGGTGATCGCGAACCTGGGGCAGTTTTTTGAATTCCTGAGGTTGGAGGAATCCAAGCCCGGTTCCAGTCTTGCGCGTGTTGCCAACGGATTGCAGCAAAGGGCCGAGGAAAGCATCAAGGATTCACAAGCCGCTGTCGAGGTGGAAGGAATGAATGCGGTTCAGATCATGACAGTGCATGCGTCCAAGGGGTTGCAATTTCCGCTGGTGGTGGTTCCTAATCTTCAAAGGCCAGTTTCAGGCAAGTCGGCTGAAAGTGTGATGGTGGATTCTAATGGTTTTGTTGGGCTTCGCATTCGCCATCCCTTGCTACCAAGAACAGAAGAGGCAAACTGGGCCCATAAAAAAGCTGCAAAGGAAAAGAAAGCCCGCGAAATGGCAGAATCCAGACGATTGTTTTATGTGGCCGCCACCAGGGCGGAGGAAGTGTTGATCCTGTCCGCGCAAAAGCCGAGATCGAATGGTGAATCCTGGCGGAAATGGTTTTATTCCGCTTTAGGTCTGCAGGACAGCCACTTCAAGGCTGGGGTGTGGGAGGAAAAAGGCTTGCAGATACATTTGCGCAGTCACCCGGATGCCCATGTTGCACCTGTGCTTGCAAAAAATGATGATTCTGATTGGCAGTTGGATATGAAAGCCTACTCGGAAAATTCCATGTGCAGCCCTATGGCAGTAACCAGGTTGGAGGAGCAAACCGAGGAATTTAGCGATGCGCCAGCAAGATGGCACCTTAAGACGAGTTACCATGTGCAGCCCAATTATCATATCCCGCAGCCATCCCAGATCGGGTCTGCCAGGAAGAGTGAAAGCTCCAGGCAGATTGGTGCAACCATAGGCACCGCGGTTCACCGCGCGTTGGAAAGGTATGCGGAATGGATCGATCTTGCTGAAAACGACCAACGAAAGTGGATAGATTGCCTGGTGGATGCCGAGCTTGCACTGGCAGCCCGCGAAATGGATCTTGAGGATGAAGCTCTTATTTTGGATGCCGGACAGATTAAGTCCATCAAAGCGAAGGTGAGTAATCTATTGAAATATGCCCAAAGCGAAGAGGTTCAACAAATACTGAGATCCCCCGGGATGGTGGAACAGGATTTTCTATTACCCCTGGAAGGCTGGCTGGTACAGGGGCGCATAGATAAATGGGTGATGCTTGAAGATGGCACCATTGAGATAGTGGATTGGAAGACTGATGCCGGCCCTGCGGATCAATCGATAAGCAAACATCGGTTTCAGATGCAGTTATATGCGTTGGCGATGGAAAGCTGTGGAAAGCTTCCCAAAAAACAAGCGTTGATCAAGGTAAGGCTGGTTTTGCTGGATCATGAAAAGATTCATGACTATGAATTTTCCATGGATACACTAAGGGAGTTTGGCGCAGGCCTTAAGGCTAAACTTTCCGCGATGAAAAAACTGGCGGGTCATCCTCTAAACGATGAAGAACTGGCCCAACTTGCTGTATGACAGTAACTACAGTTCTTTCGAACTAGCCTCTTGAAGTCTCTGAGCCAACCCGTTAGATATTCTGATGAGGACCAAAGCGGAGCGGGAAATGTTCTAGCCCGTCTGCGAAGGTTCCCGCGGATTATTCAGGTGATTGGCCATGATGATCGAAGTAGAAAATCTAACAAAATATTTCGGCCCCATCCTTGCGGTGCGCGATGTCTCATTCCAAGTGGAAAATAACGAGATAGTGGGCTTGCTTGGCAATAACGGCGCAGGCAAATCAACCATCATGCGCATTCTCACCACCTTTTACCCGGCAACCAGCGGAACCGCCAGGGTTGGTGGGTTTGATGTCATGAATGATTCCATGGAGGTGCGCAAGCAGATTGGTTACCTGCCTGAAAGCATTCCTCTTTACCCAGAAATGCGAGTGGAGGAATACCTGAATTTCAGGGCCCGTCTCAAAGGTGTAAACAGGCGGGTTCGAACCGCGCGCATTGATCAGGTTCTTGAAAAGTGTCGTGTGAAAGAGGTTCGAAGAAGGTTGTTGGGTTCCCTTTCCAAGGGTTACCGCCAAAGAGTGGGGCTTGCGGATGCGCTTTTGGCCGACCCAAAACTATTGATTTTGGATGAGCCCACCGATGGATTGGACCCCGAGCAGAAGCTCGAAACTCTGAAAATGCTCAAGGAACTTGGCCAGAATCACACGATTGTTTTTAGCTCTCACCTGCTTGCCGAGGTGGAAACCATTGTGCAGCGCGTGCTGATCATGAGGCGTGGCCGTTTGGCGCTTGCCAAGAAGATTTCAGAGATTGAAACAGATGCTGTGGTTCAGTTGGAAGCCCGGGGGCCGGAAGTGCAAATCGCCAACAGTCTAAGAGAACTTCAAGGAGTGGTTTCTGTTAACCATCAGAATCTTGGGGATGGCTTTGGCTCGTATGATGTGCGCTGTTCCGAGCATGGAGATTTGCGCGAGGCAGTTTTTCAGAAAATCGTCCAGAACGGTTGGTCTTGCAGAAAGCTGGATCAAAGGCGCAGGAACCTTCAGGATCGTTGGAACGAAATCAACAACCAGGATGATTTTTCTATGTCTGCCCCTGCCAAGGCCTAATCAACCACGGACATTAACCGCAAAAAGAATCAACATGACTGGAGTCGACCAGATGGAACCAATAACAACCCCTTGGAATAACCCGAACTTGAAACCGGGTGCAGGCCCATCCGAAATGGTGGCGGACGAGCCAACCCTTGCCCGGATAGTCGGAAGTCTGGGTGCTGCGCTCACCATCTTCGGTGGTTTGGCCATAGCCCTGAATCTTTCGGGAAAAGTGGCAAGCCTAGGCATGGGTTGGGCTTCGTTTGCCATGGCGATTGGTTTTGCCGGTTTACTTTTTCATGCGGCATTTGACCAGGAACTACAATTTCGCCGGGCTTACATGATGTTCGGGTACAGCCTTTTGCTTTTGGGCGCCATATGCTTTTTGTTGCCATTGTTTGGTAAATCCGGAATGTTTGGTTTGGGATCACTGGCATTTCTGCTCGGGCTATTGTTTGAACTCGCATTCCTGCGACATGAAACAGAAGGGTCTTTAAGATCAACCTCCCAGAATGTGATAGGACTAATCGGCGCCGTGTGTGCGGTGGTGGGTATTACCGGATGCATCATTGGCCCGGAAAGTGTAAAGGCGGCTCCATTTCTACCCCAGTTCTTTGTTGGCGGACTGTTTGGCTTGCTGTTTCTTGTGGCATATCTCGGGTCCCGTGGCATGGGGGATGATTTTGCCTGGCAAAGTGCCAGAATCATCTTTTGGGGTGGAGCGGTTCTTTTCTTGTATGCTTTTCTTCGCTCTGCGCTACCGCCGCTCTTTCATAACCTTGGCATTCTTAAAACCCGTCCGGGTGATTTCTTTATCCCGGGTGGGTTTCTTCTGATGACTCTTGGCGGCCTTCTGTTTACAGCGACTGGAATGCTTGCCTCCGAAAGCAAGCTCGCCGTGCTGGCTCAGAGGGAGCTCGGGGCGATGTTCTTTTCACCCATAGCCTACTTTGTGCTTCTTGGCTTTGTGATTGCCGCCTGGTTTGGATACATCGATTTCGTCAATCGGCTTGCGGTCTCTCGTACGAATATCGAACCCATTGTGCGAAACTATGTGATCGATCTTGTTCCTGTACTGGCGATCATTTTTATTGTGCCAGCCATCACCATGCGACTTTTAAGCGAGGAACAAAGGTCAGGCACCGTCGAAGTGCTTCTTACCGCTCCTGTGGATGAATTGACGATAGTTCTCAGTAAATTCCTGGCGGGTTTTGTGATGTATCTTGTGGTGTGGGCCCCCTTTGGGTTGTACCTGCTGGCCTTGCCGCTGGCCGGAGCCCCAGCATTTGATTACCGCCCGCTAATCAGCTTTTTCATAGGGCTTTGTGCCACGGGAGCGGCATTTGTATCCATGGGTCTTTTCTTTAGCAGCCTTAGCAGAAACCAGATTATCAGTGGTGTTCTCACCTTTGCCGGCATGTTAGGGCTTTTCATTGTGGCGATCATCCGGGAAAGAATTTTCGGGCAGAACCCGGGTGGCCCATGGTATCAGGTTCTTATGCATGTCTCGTACCTGGATGTTTGGAACACTAACCTAGAGGGAAAGTTGGTTCCAAAATTCCTATTGTTCCATGTTTCGTTTGCGATCTTCTGGTTGTTCCTGACTGTGAAGACCTTGGAATTCAGGAAGTGGAAATAACAACCAGCCTTGGAGAATCAAAATGAACAATAACAATAATAATCAGGGTTGGGTGGAAGGGTTGTCCCGCAACCAGGCGGTGATGAACTTTGGCGCCTTCATGGTGGCGGGCATATCTGCTCTTGCGTGCGGAATCATAGTCTGGCGTTTTGGGAAGGCACAGCTTCCCTATATTCTTTGGTCGGGAACCATAGCGGTATATGCCATGGGAATTGGTTTTGTTCTGGGTGGTAGGAACCGGCGTGAAACCCCGGACGCGGATGCCCTTCGTATAGGAATGATCTTCCTGGGAGGTGGTGCTGGTTTTATTACTGCCATTCTGGGCATTACGCTTCCCTTTGTGGAACATTCCGCTGTGTTCTCTGGTGGGTTGGTGGAATGGCGCAAAAGTCCGGGCGTGGTTCTTCTTTGTGCTGGTTTGTTGTTCGGCGGCCTGGCCCTAATGTTCCTGAGTGTTCTTCTTGCCAAAAGCTTTGAAAGGTCCAACGCCGGGTTGCGCAGGCTGCTTTATGGCACAAATGCCTTCCTGACAGGTATTCTTCTGCTTGCCGTTCTTGGAATTGTGAATGTTCTGGCGTACGTCCCTCTTGGCAAATATGACTTCTTTAACCGAACATTCGATTTCACTTCATCTGGGTTGTACTCGATCAGTGACAGTACCCAGAACTTTCTCGCAAACCTGAAGGATCCTGTGAAGGTTTATGTTTTGCTGCCGGGGAACAACCTGATTACGGTGGAAACAGAAACACTTCTGGAAACATTCAAGACCCATACCAAGAAGCTTACCTGGCAATCCGTTTCCCGCGACTTAGATGCGCAGGATATGATCAAGCTTCAGGAAAAATACCAGATCCCAGATTCGTTGGGTTTGTTGGTTGTCTACGGAACAGGTGAGAAGCCTGTTTACGACTTCATCAAATATCAGGACCTTTATTCCATACCTCAGCAAGACCCGCGAATGCGCGATGCCGAGGGAGGTGGTTTCCAGTTTTTGGGTGAAGGCCAGCTTGTGAAAACCATGACCTATCTTGCGGAAGGCAAGTCTCAGGCGGTGGTTTATTTTACGCAGGGAAATGGCGAACTGGATGTGGATGATAAAAAGCCCGGTTCCAATTCCGGTAGCGGTTCGCTTTGGGAAGAAACTGCCAAGGGCAACTACAAGCTGGAAAAATTGAATTTGGATCGCAATGCCAAAGCAGTTCCAGCGGATGCAGATGTTGTCATCATGGCACGCCCCAAGATGGATCCCCCTCCGCAGGCGATTGATACCCTGCGAAGTTACTTGAAAGGAACTGGGGGTAAAAAAGGCAAGCTGCTTTTATTCCTGGATGTGGAAGTTGAAAATGCCGGTGGAAAAAAACAAATGGTACCCATGCCAAATCTGAAAGCCTTGTTAAGGGAGTTTCAAGTTGATGTTGGGGATGAGGAAGTGTTTACCCCTTTGAATGAACGCAAACCATCCACGCTTACCGTGATGGCGGCGCGAAAAAGCACCAACGCCATCGCCAAGGCATTCACCAACGAAAGAACAGCATCTTTGTTTTTGTTTGAGGGAATGCGCCCTGTTAAAGGCATTCCTTCCGCAAGTGGTCAGGAAGCCTTTAAGGTGGAGGAATTGTTGCTGACCGATCCCCGAATTCCAGTTTGGGTGGAAGCGGATATGGGGGCCAATGTTGGTGAAATGGTCGCTGAAATGCGCAAAGATGAAAAGAAACTGGAAGCCAGGCTTGCCAAGGGACAGGTGGGTGTGGCAGTGGCGGTGACCGAAAAAGGTGGCCCTAATCCTTTGGCGCAGGTTCCTGGACATGAAAGCATGGCTGGGCAGGAAGATAAGCCAAGGATGGTGGTGTTTGGCGATTCGAATTGGATTTCGAATGAAGGCATCAATGGCCGGTTTGGCGAAACGCACACTGCCTTATTTAACAGTAGCCTTTCCTGGCTTAGGGATCGCAAGGACCTTGGTGAGAAACCAAAAGGTCAGGAGCGCAAAGAATATCGTTTTTCCGTGGGAGAGGAAACCGTTACCCGGTTGAAATATCTTCCTTTGGCCATGATGCTTCTTTCGGTGGTTGGCCTGGGTGGCGCTATTTGGATTGTTCGCAGGCGATAAGTTTGAAGACAGGGAATTGAAATATGAACTTCAAGACGACCTATATCCTGTTTGGGTTCCTTGCAGGTGTTTTTCTTTTACTGGCTATCGCATTGTTCATGGATCCGGGTGTTGTGGAATCCTCCGGGTTTCTATTCCCTTCCATGAGGAGCGGTGCGCAAACCATCCAGGTGGATGATGTCGATCGCCTGGAGATTGATCGTAAGAAACCAAATTCCGAGAAGCTTGTGTTTGAACTGGATCCTGCCACCAAGCGTTGGAATCAGAAATCCCCGCGCGACACCCGTGCGGACAAGTTTGCCATTCAGGAAGTGGTAAGGCAGCTTCGGGAAGCCAAACCAGACCCCGAGGCCGACCGTCCTTCCAACTTGGCCCAGTGGGGGTTGGATGACCCTTCAGCAGTGATTAGCCTCAAGAAAAAGGACTCTGACAAAATTATCAGCTTAAAAGTGGGTAATACCAGCCCCGGTGAGGGTAGTGCGGTGGTTTATGTGCTTTCCTCGGATCGTCCCAAGGAACCATTGGCGGTAAAGAAATCCCTGTTGGAAGCTGTGTTTAAAAACACCCTGGCATTTCGCGAGAAGGATCTGCTTTGCCCCAGTGTTTCAGACATAAAGTCTTTTAAGTTAGAGGAGACTGGCAAGAAAGCTTTGGCCTTGGGTAAATCGGGTGAAAGTCGTTGGAAATATACCGAACCTTCAACTTTTGGCGAAGCGGATTTCGAGGGAACTGAAACACCGGAACCTTTGAAGGTTTCTGGTGGGGTTCTCGGTCTTCTGAATAATCTTTCCAACCTGAAAGTGGACTATCGCGATGAAAAATCAAATGACTTTGTGGAAGACGGCGCTGCTGACCTTGCAAAGTACAAGCTGGATGTTGTGAAGGATAAAGTTCTTTCCCTGACCGTGGAACGCACCGAAGAAGGTGACAAGACATCCACTGCCAAACTTTTGGTTGCGGTGGGCGAGAAAGTTGGCGAGGCAAAAGACAAGTACTTTGCCATGCTGGATGATGGTAGAAAAGAAGTGGTAAAAATTCAGGCTGCAAATCTGGAACCAATCTTGAAACTGGTGGCAGACCCCGAGGGCCTTAGGGATAGAACCTTGGTAAGGCTGGGTGCGTTGGACAAACCCGATGCCATCAACCTGACTAACAGCTACGGCTTGCTTGAGTTTCGCAGGCCAGATCAGGCAAAACCGTGGATGTTTTACCGCCCGGGAAAAGATGTCCCCAGCGCCATCAATGAGTTAAACATCAATAATCTTGTTGGTTTACTTTCCCAGAAAGGACAGATTAAATCTTTTGTGGACGCTGGAGCCAAGGAAGCTGACTTGGGTTTGGATAAGCCGGTTGCTCAACTGGATATCTTTGTGGAGGGGATAGATAAAACTCCCAAGAAGGAAGAGAAAAAAGAGGACAAGAAAGCTGAACCTGCCAAGGATGAGCCCAAAAAGGAAGATAAGAAAGAAGAGAAAGAAGAGAAAGAAGAGAAAAAAGAGAAAAAAGACGACAAAAAGCCAGAAGAAAAGAAGGATGAAAAACCGGTTCTCAAGGCTGGTGATCCGAAAGTTCGAATCCTTTTTGGCAAGAAGGAAGGTGGCTTGATCGCGTTCAAGCGCATTGCCGAAAAAGAGGTAACCTACGGAAAAGTTGCGGAAAACATTCTCGACAAGGTTCAGGAGAACCCGCTCTCCTACTTGGATGCCTCGATTCCCAAATTTGCCCAGACAGCGGATCCATCCGAAGGTGTGAACAAACTGCTGATCGACAAGGCAGGCAAATTGTTTGATGTCAGCAGGGATAAAAAAGAGGACCCTTGGAAGATTGCCCAACCATCGGATAAAGCTGGCAAAGAGGCAGATGCCAATTTGATTCGAAACGCGTTGGCGTCGTTAAGCAATTTGCGCCCTTCCAAGATAGCCGCAGAAAAACCTGCCGACGCCGAACTGGCCAAGGAATTTGGCCTGGCGCCAGCAGCCATGAAGGCTGTGGTGACCCTTGGGAAAGACAAGGAAGCCAAAACTTTTGAATATCTTTTTGGCAAAGAATCTCCAGACAAATCTGGCATCTATGCAAAAGTCACGGGTAGCGATTACATCTTTGTTGTGGATAAGGCGACCCTGGCTGCACTGGAGGCCGAATTTGAGGATATGTCTATCTTCCCTCGGTTGGATATGGCCAAGGTTGAAATGGTGAAAATAACAGGCTGGCAAGCGCTTTTGGGAAGTCCCTTCACCATCGAAGCCGAATTAAAGGATATGAATTGGACTGTGAAATCCCCTGCAGATTTCAAACTTGATTCCGCTAAGTTACAAGGCTTGTTGGGAGTGCTTTCACAATTGAAGGCGGAAAAATTTGTCACCCTGAAAACCGGTGCAAAACCTGAGCAGGAACTGGATCTAGCCAAGGGTGCATTGCAGATTGAGTTTCGTTTGCAGGGTGAAAAGGAAACTCAAAAGCTGGTCGTCGGGAAAGCAGAGGGAGCAAGTTACTTTGCAACCAGCAGTAGGTTGCAGGGCGATGTTTTCTTGGTTCCCAAGGGTATCTTTGAAGCCATGCGTGGTAAACCCGCTTACTTTAATCCTTAGTCTTAAATTGCGGGTGGTTGCATGAAAAATCTTCCCGCAATTCTTGGTGGCGAAAGGTTATTCCCGAACGGGCCCCCCTCCGGAGTACCTGATAGCCCCCTCATTTTCGAAAACCTGCGCAAAGCCTTTCTGGAAGGCTCTTGGTCCGGTTACGACACTGGGCATGTAACCGCCCTTGAAAAAACTCTTGCCAATCTTTTTGAAGTCGAAACCGCCATGACCTGCGCCAGCGGAACCCTTGCTGTAGAGGTGGCGCTTCAAGCTTTGCGACTTCCCGATGGATCGCTTGTTGGAATGGCCGCTTATGATTATCCGGGAAATTTTCTGGCCATCCACGCTCTTGGCTTGATGCCCTTCCTGATCGACACAGATCCAGATACCGCCCAGGTTTCCGTTTCAGGCATTCAGAATGCCTTGGGTCATGGAATTTCGGCACTGGTGGTATCGCATCTTCATGGTGGTTTGGTGCCCATGCGTGAAGTGATGGCTTTGTGTGAAAATGCCGGTGTTCCAGTCATCGAAGATGCCTGTCAGGCCCCCATGGCAGTGGTTCAGGGTAAACCTGCAGGTAGTTGGGGCGACTTTGGCGCACTAAGTTTTGGAGGTTCCAAGCTAATTACCTCCGGACGGGGTGGTGCGATATTGTCTCGTAAACCAGATTTGACTCAGCGGGCAAAAATGCATCTTTTGCGCGGTAGCAAGATAGCCGCGCTAAGTGAATTACAGGCATTGGTTTTATTGCCACAATTGATGGAGCTGAAAAAAAACAACCTATCCCGGCAGTTGGCGGCCGGAATACTGGAAAAAGAATTAAGCAAAATCCAAGGAATAAAGCCTTTATTAGTTCCTGAGGGTGATTTAAGGGCGTTCTATAAGTTGGGCCTGATTTTTGATTCATCAACCTTCGGATTGGACAGAAAAAGTTTTATCGCAGCCATGCAGGCTGAAGGGATTGCCTGCGATACCGGATTTGATTGTATTCATCGCCATCGCTCCCCAAGCCGCTGGAAGGCCGCGGACTCACTTCCCAATGCAGACAAGCTGCATGATGCTATGTTGGTCCTTCATCATCCTGTGCTGCTTCAGGGGGAAGGAGCCGTTTTCAAAATAATCCAGGCATTGGATCGGATTCAAAAACATGCGAAAGAGGTTCATAAAGCCCTGAATTGATGAACCTGATAAGAGGGGCAATTGCCCAGATTATCGGAATTCTCATGAAAATTGCCGTGAAATTTGGACTTTTTTTTTTGAAGAAGATTGAAGTAAGATTTTATTCGTCGGAAGTCAAAGAGTGAAATCAATGGCTTCGGTAGGCGCCGGTTTTGGGCTAGATCGAGCAGGATGCTCGTGACCAGAAACGGAAAAGAAGGGCAAGGAAGCGCTTTAAAGCCGCTAACAACCATTTCTTTGTTCCTACCCAAAATGGGGCAAGATGCCCCGATGACGACCGGATCGACTCCTTGAGAATTAGCATCAGTTGGTAAGCCAGCTTTGGGTCTGCCGTGAGTGTGGATTTGCATTCCGGAAAACATGAAGGCTCTGGCTGGAAGAGGCCGGGAAAGGCTGGAACCCTTTTCCGTCGAGTGGACATTCCATACCGCGTGGAATGGACATGCGTAAACGGGGTCACTCCCAAGGTGACCATTACTATTTTATTTTCCAATGGAACAGGAAAATGACCCGATCCCCCGTTATCATCCGTGTGGATGCAAACCCGAATCTTGGCTACGAACATATGAACCGCTGTCTGGTGCTTGCAGCAGCCTTGCAACGAAGGCGAAGGCAGGCATTCTTCCTATCGTCCTTTGAGCCGGGCTCGCTGGGCTTTCAGGTAAAAAGAGCCGGCTATGAATGGCTGGAATCAAGCGCTGAAATCGGCACCGAGGATGATCTGCAGGAAGTGCTGCAGGAAGCCCGCCGCATTCAAGCTTGTGCTGTGATTGTGGATACCCCCCAGGTAAGCGCTGAGTACCTTCAGGCAATCAAGGATGCAGGCCTGATGGTGGTTTCGATAGATCATTTTGCGAATGGCGATTTTCCATCCAACATCGTATTCAACCCCATGCTTGGACCTTCGCTGGAATCCTACGAGCTTGGTCATGGTACCCAGATTCTTGCCGGCGAACGCTACGCATTAGTTCGCTCGGAAATTCGCAGGGTACGGCCTTTGCGCGCGCAGGAGTCACCAGAGCCATTCCGCGCGGTGATTGCCCTAGGTGATAATGACCCGAACAATCAGGTGGCAGAAATTGCCCGTCAGTTGATTAATACCCCCAAGGTAAGCAGGGTGGATATTCTGGCACGCCAGTATTATTCCAACTTGGATGACTTGAAGCAGTTGGCCGAGCAATCTGAGGGGAAAATCGGTGTTTATACCGAACCTTCCGAGGCACCCAGCAAGCTTTCTCGCTGTCACTTTGCGATTACTGCTGGAAATTACTGGTCCCTTGAGATGGCGTGCATCGGTGTGCCTCAATTGATCATTGTTCAAAATGAGTCCTGCTGGCCTACCGCCTCCAGATTGGAAGAGGAAGGCGCAGCTTCCATTCTTGGATCCCACGAAAAGATTACCCCGGCCTTGCTTCGCGAGGCAGTAACCAATCTTTTGGAAGATTCATTGGAACGTCAGGGCATGGCCAGGTGCGGCAGACAATTGATTGATGGCAGGGGAAATGATCGTATTGTCACCGCTTTTGAAGTGATGATGCAGCCATACATCCATGCCGAGGAACTTCGGGAAGCAGCCTGATTTTCTGAAAAACCATTTGGGCTCCATGGCTATGGTCATGGGGCCTTTTTTTATTTTGTCGCAAGAGTTTGTGGGATATTGTTGGGCTTGGTATCGATGGATTTACAGAACCGCATATTTATGGAGAATCGCCCATGGATAATCAGGAAGTTTCGCAAGCACTTTCGGAAATAGGTGTGCTGATGGAATTGCAGGGGGAGAATTCCTTCCGCACAAATGCCTATCACAATGCGGCAAGGAATATCAGCCAGCTAACCGAGGAAGTTTCAGCCTTGGTGGCCCGGGGTGCCTTGGGCCAAATTTCGGGAATAGGAACAACCCTTCAGGAAAAAATTACCACGCTGGTAAAAACCGGCACTCACCCGTTTTTGGAAGAACTCCGGGCCAAGGTGCCAGTTGGTTTGCGCCAAATGCTAAATATTCAGGGGCTGGGGCCCAAGAAGGTAAAAGCGTTACATGATAATTTGGGATTGGAAACCATCGAAGCACTTGAGAAAGCCTGCAAAGAAGGAAAGGTTGCCGAACTGAAAGGCTTCGGGGCGAAGACCCAGCAAAAAATATTGGAGGGTATCGCGTTTTTGGGAACGGTATCTGGAAGGGTTCGTTTGGATGAGGCCATGGTTGTTGCCGAGACCCTTGTGGAAATGCTGAAACCTTTGAAGGAAATTCAAAAAATAGAAGTTTGTGGAAGCTACCGTCGTGGAAGAGAAACCATCAAAGATATTGATATTTTGGTGGCTTCGGATCATCCCCAAAAAATCATGGAAGCCTTCGTGAAAGCCCCTGGGGTAATACAAGTACTTGGCCAAGGGGATACCAAATCAAGTATTCTGGTGGAAGTAAGCGCATATGGTGGCAAAGTTCGCATGCAGGCTGACCTGCGTGTCATTGATGAAAAACAGTTTCCATTTGCGCTGGCGTATTTCACAGGCAGCAAGGAGCACAATGTTGCCATGCGTTCCCGTGCCATAGAGCACGGCCTTAAATTGAATGAATATGGTTTGACCGGAGAATCCAAGACTGTGAATTGCAAATCCGAGGCAGATATCTACAAAGCCCTAGGCTTGCATTATGTTCCCCCAGAGTTGCGCGAAAACACGGGGGAAATGCTTGCTGCGGAGAAAAATCACCTGCCCAAATTGGTGGAAGAAGGGGAAATTCAAGGCGTGTTTCACAATCACACCACCTACAGTGACGGTGCCCATACCTTGGAAGAGATGGCTTTGCAGGCAAAAAAACTGGGCCTTAAATATCTGGGTATTGGTGATCATTCGCAATCCCTTACTGTGGCGAATGGGTTATCCCCCGAACGGGTTCGCAAACAGATTCGTGAAATTGATGAACTTAATAAAAAGTTGAAGGGCATTCATGTATTCAGGGGAATAGAGTGCGATATTTTGGCGGATGGATCGCTGGATTATGACGACGAAATTTTGGGTCTTTTTGACTATGTGGTGGCCAGCGTGCACACGCATTTTCAGATGCCCCGCGAGGAAATGACCAATCGCATTTTAAAGGCGATGCGTCACAAAGCCGTTACCATGCTGGGTCACCCCACTGGAAGATTACTGTTGCGAAGGGATGCCTATGCGGTGGATCAAGAGGCGATTCTTCAGGAAGCGGCAAAAACAGGAACCTTGGTTGAAATCAATGCTCATCCCGTTCGGTTGGATCTGGACTGGGTGCACTGTAAACGGGCCAAAGAGTTGGGTGTGCGGGTAGTGATTAATCCGGATGCGCACAGCATTGGTGAGTTAGAATGCTATAAATTCGGGGTGAAGGTTGCCCGCAGGGGTTGGCTGGAAGCTGGCGATGTGATTAACATCCTTGGCCTGCAGGAAATCACCAAATATTTCCAAGAGCGCAAGGCAGCATTTTTGAAGGGTTAAACTGCACTTTAAAAAGTAAAAGGGCAGTGACTTGTCACATGCCCTTTTACTATCAAGGGAAATCGAGCAGAGTCTGCTACTACTCTGACACTAAATCATTATTAGACCGGGTACCCATGGCGCGCCAAATGGCAAGGCTGATGCTATTGGTAATCATTTTTACCGAGCCATCCATGAATACCGCGTTCACTCCACCAGTATGGTGGCTTCGGGTGGTTACCGCAGCATAAGTCATGGTGTTTGTGGCGTTTCCTTCTCTGGAAGAATTAAAATCAATGTCATAAGTTGTACCAGAATCTATGTGGGGAACTTTTGTGTTTGGGGTAAAAGTAAAAGTGAATCCTGCCTGATGAACTCTGGCATCTACCCATTCGGTGTGGCCTGTGTCTACCTTGAAGGATCCACCTAAACCTGAAATCTGACTGGGGTTGGTCGGTATTGGAGCATTTAATGCCGATGGATTTGCTCCATCCCGAAGATAAGGTGTGTACGCCTTAACTTCGGCGAATGCAATTGTCTGGCTTGTGCCATCCGTAAATTCATTAATGCGAAGTTTCTGCCCCACGGGGAAAGCTCCGTCCCCACCAATGCCGTTTGGATTGCCCGGAGAGGGATTAAAAACCATCCAAGAACCCATGTTGGCGGCATAGTTAAGTGGGAAATGTGGAGGATTACCGGTTCTTAAAACCGCCTTGGGTTCGCTGGGACAAACATAAGTATTTACCTTCTGGCCTGAAACATTTGGCTGAAGATTATAGTCCATGGAAAAATTGATAAGTCGCTGAAGGTTTTCCTGTTCGATGAAAGGAAGCAGCAAAGCCTGAACGGACCATGAAGTAGCGGTTCTGGTGGAGGGTGGCGTGGAAATGGGATAAGAGCCAGCGGTAGGGAAGTACTGGTAGGTAGCTTCATGATTATGAAGGGCGAGGCCGATTTGTTTTAGATTGTTTGAGCAAGACATTCTAGCGGCAGCCTCGCGCACCTTTTGAACCGCTGGAAGCAAAAGCCCAATAAGGATGGCAATGATGGCAATAACGACAAGCAATTCGATAAGGGTAAAAGCCTTACGGGATGGAAACCGGAACATAACAGGCACCTCAATTAATGAGACTGAGTCTCAAAATCACCTGATAACTAATTTAGTGCTATTTAGGCCTGTGTCAACCTTTTCTCCAGTTTTTTGCCGTTTTCCTTTTTTAATGACCCCTTTTTGCTTTCTTGCCTTCTGACTTCCATCATTTTCCCCTAAAACTACCTTTCGAGGATTTTCCTTAAGAGGTTTTTGCCATGCCTTCAAAATTCTTCATTACAACCGCCATCGATTACCCCAATAGCAGGCCTCACATTGGTACAGCCTTTGAAAAAATTGGCGCCGATGTTCAGGCTCGTTTTCAGCGTATGCAGGGTAGGGAAGTTTTCTTCCTGATGGGGAATGACGAAAATACCATCAAGGTTGCCAGGCGAGCCACCGAACTTCAGAAGGAAACGAAGGCTTACTGCGATGATATGGCGAATCAGTTTAAGGAGGTCTGGCGCGCGCTCGATATCAGTTTCGATGATTTCATCCAAACCTCCGAACCAAGGCATCATGCCGGGTGCAAGGCTTTCATCCAAAAGGTTTTTGATGCCGGTTATATTTACAAAAGCAGCTACGAAGGCTGGTATTGCGATGGATGCGAGGCTTTCAAAACCGAAAAGGAACTTGATGAAAACAAAGTTTGTCCATCACACAAGGTGCCTGCTGTAAAAAGAGTGGAACCCTGCTACCACTTTGCGCTTTCAAAATTTCAAAACCAACTCCTGAAATTCTACGAGGATAACCCGGAATTTATTCAGCCGGAAAGCCGACGCAATGAAGTGATCTCTCTGGTGCAGGCGGAGCTGAAGGATGTTAACATCACTAGATCCGGCCAAACATGGGGTATTCCGGTGCCATTTGATCCCGAATTCACCATTTATGTCTGGTTTGATGCGCTGCTTAATTACATCACCGCAATCGGCTATGGTTCCGATGAGGAAAGGTTCAATAAGTGGTGGCCGGCAGACCTTCATGTGATCGGGAAAGATATCACCCGGTTTCATTGTGCGCTGTGGCCAGCCATGTGTTTTGCCGCGGGAATAGCTCCACCTAAGAAGGTTTTTGGGCATGGTTTTGTCTATGTGAAAAATGAAGAAACCGGTGATGTGCAAAAGATCAGCAAATCGTTGGGTAATGTGGTAGAACCCATGGATATTATCACCAAGTTTAGCGCAGAGGCTTTTCGTTATTACTTTTTGCGCGAATGCCCGTTTCCGGGTGATGGTGAATTCAGCCTACAAAGGTTTGTGGACCTCTATAATTCCGATCTTGCGAACAATCTTGGTAACCTGTTTAGCAGGGTGGTGGGCCTTATTGGTAAAAATTATGACGGTGTGTTGGAAAATATCTCCGATTCCATTCCCATGCTCTTCCCCTTGGAATCTTTGAAAGAACTGGTTGGGCAGGTCAAGGATTTGATAGAGCGTTGCCAATATAACCAGGCGCTTCAGAAAATATGGCAGGAAGTTCTGGATGTGGCCAACCAGCATGCGGATAAAAGCGCTCCCTGGACTCTAGTCAAAACCGACAAGGAAAAGGCCAAGGAAGTTTTAATTCAACTGGTGGAAGGTGTGAGAATTACTTCAATTCTGTTAAAGCCATTTTTGCCCAAGTTGGCTGAAAAATTGTACACTAGCTTTGATTTTGAACATAAATGGGCTGAAATTCGCTTTGAAGACATCGCCAAAGGCAGAGGATTTTCAAACAAATTGCGAATCCTGGCTGAGCTGGAGGGTGGCAAGGTCAAACCTTTGCTTCCAAGAGTGCAAAAATAGTGGTAGAAATATTAATTCTGGATTTTTTCAAGAATTATCAATCCAGAAGAGAACTTTTTTAATTCCACCTTCGTAGAGAGTACAGGCGGAGTGGTTCAGACAACCCTTCAAAACGAGAAAACAGACGAAGAGCTTTTTGAGCAGTTTCGGTCCGGAAACGGCGAAGGCTTTGAAAAGCTGGTTCATCGTTATGAGGGGGAATTGTTCGGTTATTTGAACCGCTACTTGCACAACCGTAGCCAAGCCGAGGATGTATTCCAAAATTGTTTTATGCAGGTTTACCAAAAAGCTGGGCTCTTTGAAAAAGGAAAGATTTTTCGCCCCTGGCTTTATTCGATAGCCACCCATTTGGCAATTGATGAGACTCGCAGAAGCAAAAGGCGTACGACACTCAGCCTGGATAAAAGTTCCTCTCAAGATCCCGGGGAAGGAAAAAACAACCTTCTTGAAGGATTGGAATCAAGCGTGAACCGGCCGGACAGGCTGGCCATGGAAGAGGAAAAAAAAGAACAGGTTCGCAAAGTGGTGGATTCTTTACCGGAACAGTTCAGGCAGGTACTGATACTCGCCTATTTTCAGGAGCTAAAATACCAGGAGATTTCCGAGGTGCTTGAAATACCATTGGGCACTGTGAAATCCAGGTTGCATTCCGCAATCGAACGATTTCAGGAAGCGTGGGCAAAATTGCAGGTGGAAAATGAACAAGGATTTTCCAATGGATGATCAACTTTTGCGATACGCTATGAATTTGATGGAATCGGCCGAGGTGGCGCAGGTAGAGGCTCGTCTGGAGAGGGATCCCGAGGCTGTCGTGCAATTGGAAGTGGTGCGCCATGCCTTGGAACCCCTGTCTGCTGACAAGCCTGAACCAGTGCCACCTATATTTTTAGCTGCAAACACAATTGCCAAAATCAGGAATGAAAAATCCCGCTCTTTTTCCGGCGTTCCAAAGCTTGCATTTCAAAATCACTGGGGGCCACATCATCTTGCTATTACCAGGTTTGATTTACTGGTCGCAGCAAGCCTGATGATCCTAGCTGGTGGAATTCTTTTCCCGCTGCTGGGAAGCATGAAAAATCATGCGGAAATCAGACAATGTGCCCAGAATTTAAACCAGTTTCATCAATCATTTGTCCATTATTCCAACTTGCAACCAGATGGATCATTTCCCAAGGTTGAGGAAAAGGGGCCCCGAAGTTTTGCAGGTGTTTTTGTTCCTTCACTTAGGCACCATGGTTTGTTGACAGATTCGCATTCCGTGGCGTGTGGCAATGGAAACAAAAGGCTTCCCAGCGAAACAAATCTTGATCAGTTGCATGCCATGTTTCAAAACCAGAATGACCGGCGCGGTTACGAACGACTTGCCAGGGAAGCTGGTGGAGATTACGCCTACAACATTGGTTATCATGTGGATGGTAAGGTAAAACACCTCACGAGAGAATCGGATCAACACATTCCCTTGCTTGCCGATAAAACCAATGGATTGTCCAGGCAAAATTCCCCCAACCACGGAGGCAACGGTCAAAATGTGCTTCATGTGGGGGGGCATGTGCGTTGGTTGCCTGCCCGCAAGTCGGGAATAACCCAAGACGATATTTTTCTAAATGACGATGGCCATGTTCAGGCCGGCAGGCATTTGCTCGATCATGTGCTTGGTCCCAGTCATTCCAGGCCTTCAGGCTATCAGGACTGATATCACCTCTTTTCATGACATGATTTTCATGGCATGAGCCAATTTCTTGTTTAATATGTCTTCTTAAAGTCCATCCATGAAAACATCATGGATGGGGAAGATTTTCTATCAACCCATAGATCAAGATTGCCATGCATAACTTTTTTGCACTAATTGGTGTGCTTGCACATATCAGCGGGTTCTATGCTGAAAACCCTCCGGTTCGTCCAGTAGTAAGCGCCTATGAACGGTTTTCAAATCAGGAGGGAGTGGATCAGTCCCAATTGGGCAGGGTTTTAATCGGCGAATTGAATTGCACAAGTTGCCATGGAATGAATGGTGTGGAAAAAGGTTGGGTGACATCCAAGCAGGCGCCGGTTTTGGATAAGGTTGGAAGCCGGGTTAAACCTGAATACATGCAAAAGTTCCTGCTGGACACTCATGGAACCAAACCCGGGTCCACTATGCCTTCAATTGGATTGGGTTCCAATACTGCACAGCGGGAAGCCAATGCTTTGGCACTTGGTCATTTTCTTGCCATGCAGGGTGCCACCGAAGGCCGAATGTTTGTGGATGCAAAGCAAATTGCCATGGGCAGGAGCCTTTTTGCCCAGTCTGGTTGTGTGGCGTGCCATTCCCCCCGTGATTCAAAAGCTGTGGAAAAACAACTACCCGGTTCGGTTCCCATGAGCAACTTGGAAGAAAAATATACGGTGGCCTCACTTACGAGTTTCTTGGAAAACCCCCACCAGGTTCGGCCTTCTGGAAGAATGCCCACGGTTCTAAAAGATCGCAAGGAAGCTCACGCAGTGGCAAGCTACCTGATGCAAAATGCCAGGGAAGCTCCGCTGGCAAAAGTTTTAAATTATGAATACTTCGAGGGCAAATGGGATAAGCTTCCAGATTTTTCAAAATTGAAGGCAGTGGAAAAGGGAATGGCCTCTGGTTTTGATGTGGAATTGGCAAAAAGGGCCAATGATAGCGCCCTGCGTTTTGAAGGTTGGTTTAAGGCAAATTCCGCAGGAACATACACGTTTCATCTTGGTAGCGATGATGGCTCAAAACTTTGGATTGATGACAAGCTGGTATTGGAAAATGATGGCATTCATCCCCATACAACAGTTTCAAAAAATGTTGAAATCCACAAAGGCGAACACAAGATTGTTGTGGGTGTTTTCAATGGTGGAGGTGAATATTCCCTTTCCGTTGAAATTGAAGGGCGTGGCCTGGCCAGGCAACCCCTTTCGGGCTTGTGTCATCCTGATGAAAAATCCGCAGAGAAGAACGAACCGGGCAAGCAGCCAGAAAACAAGGATGTAGTCAAAAGGTTCATCCCAGACCTAGAGCTTGCAAAAAAGGGTGGCGACCTTTTTTTGAATCTAGGTTGTGCGAATTGCCATGATCTGTCCAGCAATGGGAAAAAGATTGCTGGTCAAAAAAAATCCAAGGATCTCATAAAGTTGGATGGTGCAAAAGGTTGCCTTGCGGAAAGTTCCTCGGAAGGGATTCCTTTTTATCCTTTGGATGCCGGGCAAAAAGCCGCGATCCGCTCCGCGATAAGTGCTTTGGCTAAAAAGCCAGCAGCTCCTGCACCTGCTGATTTGGTAAATCAATCGTTTTTGTCACTGAATTGCTATTCCTGTCATGTGAGAGACAAGATTGGCGGCAGTGAAGATTCCAGAAATGCGAGCTTTGTCACCACACAGCCAGAAATGGGGGATGAGGGCCGTTTACCTCCCCACTTGACTGGTGTTGGCGCAAAGCTGACGGATGCCTGGTTAAGGCAGGTTTTGGAAGCTGGCACCAAGGTTCGGCCTTACATGCTTGTGCGCATGCCCAAGTTTGGAAATGGGAATGTTCAAGATCTGATCAAAAACCTTCCCCTGGCGGACCCACAGGTAGCAGAAGAGGAAATTACCTTTGTGGATCCTCCTTCAAAGGTGAAATCGTCTGGAAGATTGCTGGTGGGCACCAAGGCTTTGGGATGTGTAAAGTGCCATACCTTTAACAATCAAAAGGCAGAAGGAATTCAGGCGTTGGATTTGACCTCCATGACTTCCCGATTGAAGCATGGGTGGTTCCAGAAATACATGCTAAACCCCCAACCTTTTAGGCCCGGAACAAGAATGCCGGCTCCATGGCCAAATGGTATGACTTTCTTTGATAACATTCTTGAGGGTAGCACCAAAAAACAGATTGAAGGTGTTTACCAGTATCTTTCCAGTGGCACAAAGGCCGCTGCGCCAGAGGGCCTTTCCCGGGAGGCAATTGTCCTTGTACCGGAGAAGGAACCAATTATTTACCGTAACTTCATCGAGGGAGCCGGCCCCAGGGCTATTGGGGTTGGCTATCCGGAGAAGGTAAATTTGGCATTTGATGCAAATAATTTGCGTTTGGCGATGATTTGGCAGGGGGCATTCATAGATGCTGGCAGGCATTGGCGGGACCGTGGGGTTGGTTTCCAGCCGCCTCTCGGTGACAATGTGATTTCTTTCCCGAACGGGCCTGCGATCGCATCGTTGGCAAATGAAAAGGAAATCTGGCCAGCCAATCTGTCAAGAGATCAGATAGGAGTCTTTCTTGGGTATAAGACCGATTCCAACCAAAGGCCAACATTCCAATATCGAATTGGAGATGTGACCGTGGAAGATGGTTTTGTTCCTTCCAAAAACAAGGACGGAGGCTTTGTTCGTCAGCTTTCTTTACAAACGAAAAGCGCCCCCGCTTCGCTGTTTTTAAGAATTGCGGCGGTATCCAAGTTGCAGAAGGTTTCAGAGAAATCATTTGTACTGGATAACGAAATAAAGCTTTCGCTTGGTAATGGGACCAAAGCCTTGGTAAGAGATTCTGCAGGAAAGTCGGAATTGTTACTGCCCATCCAGTTCAAGGATGGCAAGGCAACTCTTGATATTGAATACTCCTGGTAAAAAGGAATTAAGAAAAATGAAGAATGCTCTTTTGCTGGGATTGGCGGTTTTGTTCTTCTCTGGAGTGGGAAGGGCTGCAGACCCTGTTCCAACCGAGGATGATTATTACAAGATCACCCGGTTTGAAATACCGAAGGACGTGGTTTTGGAACCCGGGGCTTTGGAACTTACTCCGGAAAAGCGCCTGCTTGTAAGTTCACGCCGGGGTGAAATCTGGTCTATTGAGAACCCTTTTGCCAATGACCTTGTCAAGGATGCCAAGTGGACCCGGTTTGCCCATGGATTACACGAGGTACTGGGTCTGGCGTATAAGGATGGCTGGTTGTATGCGACCCAGCGCGGTGAGGTTTCCAAGCTAAGGGATACAAAAAAGACTGGGAAAGCCGATGTTTTTCAGACTGTTTCAGATGGGTGGGAAATCAATGGTGACTACCATGAGTATGCCTTTGGTTCCAAATTTGACAAGGATGGCAATATTTGGGTGGTGCTTTGCCTTACCGGTTCTTTTGGTTCTTCCTGCAAATACCGCGGTTGGTGTGTGCGAGTGAATGCGGATGGGAGTTTCCTTCCCACTTGCAGTGGCATTCGTTCCCCGGGTGGAATTGGTTTCAACGCGGAAGGCGATTGTTTTTACACCGATAACCAAGGGCCATGGAATGGCACATGCTCGCTGAAGCATTTGCAACCGGGTTCTTTCCAAGGGCATCCGGATGGCAATCGATGGTTTGACGAGGCAAGGGATGGAAAATTGGCCGGGGCCAAACCAGCAACTCCTCAAAGTGGATCCAGAATGATGGTGGAAGCTGCCAAGATTCCCCAACTAATGCCACCTTGCATTTATTTCCCCTATAAGAAGATGGGACAGTCTGCCTCCGGAATTGATTTTGATCGTTCTGAAGGTAAGTTTGGCCCTTTTGCAAACCAAATGTTTGTGGCAGATCAGACAAACAGCACCGTGATGCGCGTTTATCTTGAAAAAGTGAACGGTCGTTACCAGGGAGCCTGCTTCCCATTCAGGAAAGGTTTTGGTTCTGGCAATGTCCCAATTTTAACCACCAAGGAGGGTAGTATGTTCGTGGGTGGTACCAACCGTGGTTGGGGTTCCCATGGAAACAAGCCTTTTGCCTTGGAAAGGCTGGATTGGACCGGCAAAGTGCCTTTTGAAGTTCATGAGATGCGTGCCAAAAAGGATGGCTTTGAGCTGACTTTCACCCAACCGGTGAATGCAGAAGTTGCGGAAAAACCTGAATCGTACAAGATGGAAACCTACTGCTATATTTATCAGTCCTCTTATGGCAGCCCGGAGGTGGATCATACGAAACCAAAAGTTTTGTCGGCCAAGGTTTCTTCAGATCGCAAGAAGGTCACACTGGTCATTGATAAACCTGTTGCGGGTCATATCCACGAACTAACCATGGAAGGTGTTCGCTCCGAAGGTGGCTTGCCATTGCTACATAAGGAAGCTTATTACACCCTGAACTACATTCCGTAAATTCTCCATTTCGAAGTAGTAATTTAGCGACACCTCAATCAGGTGTTCCTTGACATGTCTGGGGTAAAGGCTTAGCCTGACCTTAGTGCCTTGAATTTCAACAAAACAATTCCGGAGAGGTAGACAAATGGCAGCCGAAGAAACCCCAGCGCCCAAGCCCAATAATCCGGCTCCCGAACAACTACCGCGTGAAATCACCGTTTATAGCCATTCCAATCTTTTTTATTGGTGGCCAGTTTGGTTTGTGGCTTATGTGCTTGCGCTTCTTACGTGGTGGGATGGGCATTTACTTGCGGTGGTCCCCAAAAATTCCAAGGCGGAACAAGTAACCACCAAAGATGGTGTGCAAAGGGATGTTATCTTGGCTGGCGAAAGTGGCCAACTCTTGAAAGATGAAAAGGGTTCCTTGGTGCAGCCAAGGTTGCATATCGCAAGTAGCAAGAACTACGGCGTGATCTTTTGCCTGACGTTATTGCTGGTGATTTTTATTACCAATGTTCCTTTGCGTGGAATGTGGTCTGTTCTGATCGTAATTGTTTTGGTGATGGGTGTGACTATTCTTATGTTGGCGGGTTTCTGGGATAACATTCTGGACAAATATCACCAATTAGACATTCGTATTAACCTTGGTGGGTATTTGTTTGTTGGCACCGGTCTTTTGCTACTTTGGATGATTGCGATAGGTTTCTTTGACAGGCAGGTTTATGTGACCTTTACGCCTGGCCAAATCCGGGTCAAGGTGGAAATAGGCGATGGCGAAAAAGTCTATGATTCGTATGGTATGACGCTTGAAAAACAGCGCAGCGACCTGTTTAGGCACTGGATTCTGGGTCTGTCTTTCTTTGGGATAGGCACTGGAGATTTGATTATTCATACTTCAGGGGCACAGTCGCACACATTCGATCTGCCTAATGTTCTTGGTATAGATCGTAAGATTCGCCAAATAGAGCAAATGCTTCAAACCAAGGAAGTGAATATGAACTAGGAGGAATAAGAGTCAAAAAGAAAGGCCCGGGGAAGACCCCGGGCCTTTTTAGTTTAACAGGAATTACTCGATCGGTTCCTTTACAGGTTGAACGAAGTAAGGACCACCAGTTTTTTTCTCGGTGGTGCGCTTATGGGCATCTTCTTCGGCGTCTTTTTTCTTGGGATAGTCGTACTTGGCAACCATCTGGTTCGAGTTGCTGAATACACCCCAGATAACCCTCATGCGCACAACCTTGGCAGCCCTGGATTTCCTGGGCTTCTTTTCCTTGACTTCCTTCTTGGGCTTTTCTTTCTTCTTTTTCTTACGGGGGCGATCTTCATCATCTTCATCGCCAAAATCTTCATCCTCGTCGGAAGATTCTTCATCCTCCCCGTCGCCATCATCGCCTTCCTCGGCGTCTTCATCCTCTTCTTCGTCTTCGTCCTCGTCATCCTCTTCGTCTTCTTCTTCCTCGATTTCTTCCTCTTCCCTGGCCTTTTTGCGCTTTTCAGCGGCATCGTATTGAGCGCGGAGTTCCTTGCGATTTTGAGGGCGGCCCTTTGCCATGAATGCTCTCCCAAAATAAATGTCACGCCTGTCAGGCGTAAGGTTTAACCAGTACAGGATTTACAGCCAGCACGTGCTGGAAGCAAATACCTTCAATCACATTATTGTAGGTAAAATGCAAAAGAAAGTCATGCACAACTATCAGACTGGGCTATTTTTTATCATCCCTGCGGCCACCTTCATCCCCCAAAACCTTTTCCAAGGTACGGATGGCATCTTGCACACCTTCCATTCTTGGATGGATCTTCAGGGTGTTTCTGAAGGCTTTCAACGCGGAGCGATGTTTTTTTAGCTTCATATAGCATTGTGCCATTCCCACTTGTGCACCGAAATGCCAGGGGTTCAGGTCCAGTGTTTTTTGGCAATCGGTTATGGATTCCTCGTATTGTTTCATTCGAAACAGTACTATTGCCCTCTGATTGTAAGCTTCGCAGAATTCGGGGGCCTTTTCAATCAGCTTGGTAATTCCCTCGAATGCTTTTTCACGGTCGCGCTGACGAATAAGCTTTTGAAGTTCCTCGTTGTTTTCATCGGAGTCCGAGTGAAACCAGAGGTTCCAAAGGCTTGCGGTTGCCATATCTGCAACTTCTTCATCGGAATCGTGAAGCAGCTTTGCCATGGGTTCATTGGATTCCATGGTTCCCAACAAGCCAAGGGCGAAAAGCGATGCTTTTCTTGCATCGGAGGACTTGCTTTCAAGAAGCCTTAAAAGGGTGCCTTCGTTGTATTTCTCCAGCACTAGCTTGCGGAATTTTTTTGTGGCTTTGTAATGCCTCTTCCTCCAGACGGAGAAATCTTCTCCCTCTCTGGGGGTTGGCAGTTCCTGAAAGTATTCAACAAGAAGGGCCGCAGGCATTGGGCACCTCAAATTTTTATGACTAGACTGCCCGAACTGGGGAATAAGGGCAGGTCGGGTAACCATTCCATTAATCGGAAATGGGCCATTCCTCTCACACATTCAATTTATGACTACTTGCCAGAATCTGCAAAGAGATTCAATGGCAATTAATAGAAGGAAAACTGTTTCAATTCACCTGCTATTGACTTTTGAAAGTTGCCTGTAACGGCACCAATGCCTTTGGCTTAGTTAAATTCTTTAGAACTGGGCTTGCTAAGAATCTTTTCCATAATGTTTTTCAATTCCCTTGTTTTGCCGGGATTCTCTTCCGCGATGTTTTTAGCTTCTCCAAGGTCATCCACCAGGTTGTAAAGTTCATCTTTGGTAGAATCCTTCCCCTTGGAAGCCTTGCCCTTTTTGAAACCGCCCAGCGAAGTCCCAGGTATGAATTTCCAATCCCCCATGCGAATACCAGTTTCGCGTGTGTGGGAAACCAAGTGGGTTCTGCCTTTGGCGCTTTTCCCTGTAAGGGCGGTGGAAAGGTCAAAACTATCCGGTCCGGCGCCCTCGGGAAGTTTATGCCCTGTAAGGCTGTTTAGGCTTGCCAGTAAATCCATTTGGCAGATCAAGGCACTTGATACCCCTGGTTGAATCGTCCCCTGCCAGTTGGCAATAAACGGTACTCGGTGGCCTCCTTCGTAAAGGCTGTATTTTCCACCACGCAACGCACCGGCTGGCTTGTGCCCATTCAGATCCTTGACCGCGCCATCGGCATAGCCATCGTCCAGAACGGGGCCATTATCGCTGGAGAAGATTACAAGTGTGTTTTTGGTAAGGCCTTTTGCTTCCAAAATCTTCATGACCTCTCCAACGGACCAATCTAGTTGATGGATGGCATCTCCCCGGGTGCCACATTCACTGGTACCCACAAATCGCTTGTGGGGGACCCTTGGAACATGGATGTCGTGGGTGGCAAAGTAAAGGAAGAAAGGCTTTTCGCGTTTCTTTTCGATGAACTGAACAGCTTTTTGGGTAATCGTATCCGCCATGTCTTCATCGATCCACCGAGCCGATTTGCCACCGCTCATATAACCGATCCGAGATATGCCGTTGACAATGGTCATGTCATGGCCCTGTGTTAATTTCATTTTCAAAAGATCTGGATTTTCCCTGCCTGTTGGATCATTACCAACTTTTTGTTTGTAGCTGACTTCTATCGGGTCGTTGGGGTCCAAGCCAGCAACCTTCCCATTTTCCACATACACACAGGGTGTGCGGTCACCGGTGGCAGGGATGATGAAGGAATAATCGAAGCCGATTTCTTTCGGGCCCGGGGTGATGGGTTTGTTCCAGTCGATGGATCCATTTCCAAGCCCAAGGTGCCATTTACCCACGCAGGCGGTTTCATAACCAGCCTTTTGCAAAAGGGAGGGCATGGTGTGCCTGCCCGGTTCTATAATCAGCGGCGCGTCACCCGGAAGAATTCCCGTGCCTTGTTTTCGCCAGGGGTACTGGCCGGTAAGCAGGGCATAACGAGTGGGTGTGCAAGTGGAGGAAGCACTATGGCCATCGGTAAAACGTAAGCCGGTATTTGCCAAACGATCAAGGTTGGGTGTTTTTACTCTGGTGGCGCCATAGCAACCAAGGTCTCCATATCCGATGTCATCCGCCAGTATAACGATGATGTTTGGAGGGGATTTTGGGAAAGCTTGCTGGGTGGCTAATTGTGTAAGAAATAGACCAAAGCCAAAAAAGATGCCCATTTCGTAACCCTTTCATGGGAGGGGAGGCAATATTCCCAAAAGGGTATCCTAAACAACCAAAAGGCAAACTTCAGCGGTGAAAGTTATTTTTTGGGCTGCTGCCTTTGGTCACCTGCATTCTGCAACTGTCGGCTTAATTCCTCAACTGCCTTTTCAAGCTGGCTGTCTTTACCCTGCATTAGCTCATCTACCGTTGGTTCCACGAATAAGTCTGGCTTTACACCCCGGGTGTCCATGTCAATTCCTTCGCTGGTGTAAACACCCAGCCTGGGAAGTCGAAAACTGGATCCGTCCATAAGCTTGGTGTTGACGGTTCCTATCACCATGCCTCCAGTCGGTTGCCCAACAAGTTTTCCAAGCCCCAAGGTCTTGAATGCGCTGGGAAAAATTTCCGCATCGCTATAAGAGCGATTGTTAATCAAAAGGATGATCGGCTTTGTCCACTTTCTATCATAGCTGCGCAGGACAAGTCCCTTTTCACCCTCACGACTTCGGAAAATGGTGTGTTCCCTGGCGCCAAGGTAATTCAGAATTTGGTCATGCGTGAAACCTCCGCCATTAAATCGCACATCAAGCACCAAAGCTTCCTTGCCAAAGTTTTCGGAGTAAAGCGCCCGAACAAATCGGTCCAGTCCAGCCTCGTCCATCGATGGAATATGAATGTAGCCAAGCTTGCCATTGCTAAGTTTTTCAACCTGCTTGGCGTTGGCGGATACCCAGCGTTCATAAAAGAGGTTTGTAAGCTTGTCCCGTGGTACGGGGTTCAATTCATATCGTCTGCGAGATTTGACATCCAATGGGTCTTTCGCATCCCTTGGAATCACCGTAATGACAATGGTTTCATCCACGGTGCCATTAAGCAACTTGCTGGTTTCAATCTTCGGGGTTAGTTCTACACCCTGGATGCTCGCGATGATATCACCCGGTTTTAGTTCATTTACAAGCTTGCCCACGGGGCCGCGGGTGAGAATTTCCTTGATCTTCAGGCCATTACCCTCATGGCGTTCATCAAAAAGAATTCCCATCTCGCCTGTTATTTCCTCCGGCGCGGAGGCCCCCATCGTGATGCCAAGGTGAGAAGCGTTCAATTCGCCAAGCATCAGGAAGATAAGGGTCTGGAAATCCTCTTTCATGGGACTGTGTTTAACCATGGGTCGGTATTTGTCGCGGACCTGGTTCCAGTTAGAGCCATGGAATTTTCGGTCATAAAAGTTGTCCGCCAAAAGTCGCCAGCACTGGTCGAAAACCTCCAGGTTTTCCTCCTCCGGGCGAACGATCATCTTGGCCTTGAAACTTAGGGAGCTCAAATCTGAAGGTGTTCCAGTGGAACTTCCCCTGATGCTGCGAAGTTGACCATTGCCATCCTTGAAATAAATGATGTCATTGAAGATGCCATTGGTGAACATTTTTCGGGACCAGCGAATCTGGGTCGGGTTAAGGTTGCCCGTGGTCAAACGGGTGTTTTGCCCGCCAGAAACATTTGCAACCCAAAGGTCATTGCCAGACCTGTAAGCCACACGAGTGCCATTCGGGGAAATTGCCACCTCGTTGGCATTGCTAGTACCAACCTGGTTCACTCGCAGGTGAATTTCCTCAAAGTCAACTTGTTGGTTGGGGGTTGGTTTCGCAGTTGGCCTGTAAAGATCCATGACAAACACAGAAGGGGAACTTCTTCTTTCGCTGATGAAGGCAAGTTTTTTGCCGTCATTACTGAAGCTGGGGGAAAAGTTTGAGGTGGCGTAGCGGGTGATATTGCGACCTGGGTTTTCTGGCGTGGGGCCTTCGGAACCCACCATGAATAGCTCGCTGGCAAAGAAGGCATCCCGCTTGGAGTACACAATCCACTTTCCGTCGGGTGACCATTGATAATCGCCCACACCGCCATCTGGAACAATCGGTTTTTCGCCACTGCCATCGAGGTTGATGCTGGCGAGAATTCCAGAGCGAACAAAGTAGATTTTTTTGCCATCGGGGGAAAAAGTGAGGTTGGATTCAGGTCGGTCATCCTTGGTGATGCGGGTTTGTTTGAACTGGTGGGCATCCATCAGTTTGGGATGGTCCGTGTCCGCCGATTCCAGAAGGTAAATCTCAATTTTGCCGGTGCGGTCGGAAAGAAAAGCCGCCTTGGAAGAATCCGGCGCCCACACAGCACCAAAATCATCCGCCGGATGGTCGGTTAATCGGGCAGCCTTGACGGCCGATTGATTCCCCATCCTGAACAATTCCCCATGAACCGAATAGATGATCGCCTGTTCGTCCTTGCTTATTGCAAAGTCACTCGCACCTTGGGTGAAGGTCATGGGTTTCTCAGGGTTGGTTTTATCATCAGATGCAATGGGAATTACGAGCTTTTTTGGTTTGGAATCTGGAGCGAGGTCAAGCACATAAAGGGAATCTCCACACTCGTAGACGATTGCCTTGCCACTAGCGCTTATGCGTGCCCGGCGAACCGAATCGGAAGTGTGTTTGGTCAATTGAACCGGCTTGGAATCTGGTTTTGGTTCCTGGTAAACAATGTTGGCAACCGGACTAAAAAATTCACTCACATAATAAATCCGGTCCCCGTTGGGATTCCACATTGCAGACCCATCCTGGCCATTGAAGTTCGTCAGTTTTACGTGACCTGTTTCACCAGGTTTGCCAATCCAAAGTTCATCATTGGCAGACCCACGATATCCCTTGCGATACCAAGCGCCTGGCCCGCGTGAATAAGCAAGCAATGGTTCCTTGGGATGCCAGGCCCCTTCCTTGGCCTCGGCATAAGTCAACCGTCTGGGGTTTCCGCCTTCCAGCGAAACGGAATAAAGCTCGGTGGGGGCAGGGTAACCCATGGCCCGGTTGGAGCTGAAAAGAATAGTCTTGGAATCCCGAGACCAGCCACATACCAAGTCGTTTGCAGAATCATGAGTAAGCCTTTTGGGCTTGCCACCCTTTGAGTTCAAAAGGAAAACATCGTAGCTGCCATGCCGGTTGGAGCTGAAGGCAATCCAATTTCCATCGGGGCTGTAACAGGGAAGATAATCGTGTGCGGGGTGGCTGGTGATGGGTATGGCATTTTTACCATCAGAATTTGCCTGCCAGATGTCGCCAAGATAACTGAATACAATTTTGGTCGCATCAGGAGAAATGTCCGGAGTACGAGCAAACAGGGCTGGTTCCTGGCCGAAGGTGAATAAAAACATCCATGCCATTGGAAATAAGGACATGAGTAAGTTTCCTTATGGTTTCTTTGCAGGTCAAATAATCGAACCTACAAATTAAGCAACAAGCGGCCCCTATTCAATTTGAACTGGCCGGGAAGGTATAAGGAAAAGTCCGTTTGTAGGGGTGGGATGGATTATGGTGTTGTAGAAGAGGATGTTGCCGCCTGGGGATCTGCCTTTGGTCCACGAAAAGCCAGGAAAAAAAGAAGAATGGCCCCGCCCACCAGCCAGCAATCCGCAAGGTTGAAAACCGGCCAGTCAAAATAAAGATCCCAGTGTAAAAAGTCACGCACACCGTTGAAAACCATCCGGTCATAAAAGTTGCCCATGGTGCCACCCAGGATGAATGATAAAGCCAGTGTCAGTGGGAAATCACCGGTACTGCCTTTTTGCGTACTCCAAAAAATGATCGCAATGGCAGCGGCACAACTAATCAAAGCGAAAAGACCATTCGCAAGACTTTGGTGGTTGCCAAGAAAACCGAATAAGGCACCTTGATTCACATAGGGTATAGGTTTGCCATACTGATCCTTTACCATTTGGCCGGTTACATGATCGTATTGGAATTGGGCACGAAGCTGAAAACCGCCTTTGCCTTCCACTTGAAACAAAGGCATTACGTGGTGGGTAGAGGGTTCGCTTAACCGATGAAAAATATCGTACTTGGACCATTGGTCGGCAGCCAGACTCAGCACCGCGAATATCCAGAACATGATGCGATTGCGAGTTTCTGCCATTCTGCGTCCAGCCTTGCTTCCAGTAATAAGAAAACTTCCTGTTGGCGTAGAATTTATCATAAAGTGGGTTTAGGGCAAATGGAACTTTATGCCTTGAGAACCTTGCTTATCCAAAGTTCCTGTGGAGTAACCTCCGGGCGTGCCATATCATTACCCTAAAGGTTTGTTTTCACAGCGGGGTTCATGGAAGTGTCAGCATTTGCAGACAAGGTGTTGTTGGGCCGTATTCGAAAAGGCGATCAAAAAGCCTGGGAAGAGTTTGTAGGTCATTACCAGAGCAGGTTGTTTCACCTGGCGTTCAAAAGAATCAAAGATCGAGATCTCTGTGATGATCTCGTGCAGGAAGCGTTTCTTGGATTCATTACCAACCTCGACAAGGTGGATGAGGAAAGAAACTACGAAAGCTACCTCTATGGGATTCTGCAGCGAAGAATCATGGACAGGCTTCGCAAAGACTACCGTGCCCCCGGCGTGGAAAACAGGCGTGACAGTTCAGGGAACCCCGCGCAGATCGAAGTGCCCGACCCGGGAACAGGTGTTTCAACCTGGTACCGTAACGAGGAGCGCCGCAAGATCGAGAACGATGCTTTGGCGGAAGCCCTAGCCAGGATCATTAAGGAATATGTCAACTCGGGTGATTACCAGAAATTGAAGGTGATGGAACTTCTTTGGGTGAAAGGGATGGAAAATCTGGAGGTCTCCAAACTGTTGAACATGGATAATCGTGCCGTGGCAAGTATCAAACATCGCGCACTTGAGGATATCAAAACCATCCTTCATGAAAAAAATCTCTCCCCCAGTAGCTTTCCCGGTTTATAGAGCAAAGAATGAGTATAAAAATTACCAACGAGTTGCTGGATGCATACATTGATGACCACTTGGAGCCCACGTTGACAGCCCAACTTGAAAAGCTGATCCGCGAAAATCCGGAAATCCATGAAAGGCTGTCAAAAATCCAGCAAGAACGGGACATGGGAGAACATTCACCCGGTGCCACCTGGCGAAGAGAAAGGCTCTCCTGCCCAAATCGCGAGGAATTATCAAGTTACTTGCTACAGGCTTTGGATGCGGAGCGGCTGGACTATATTCATTTTCATCTGAATCAGGTCAAATGCCCCACATGTCTGGCTAATATTGAAGACTTGAAGGGAAACCAGCTTATTGGCCCAAAAAGGGAAACCATGAGCGAGTTCCTGCGCAAGAGTGTGCGCTTTCTTCCTCAGCCAGATAAACGCTAAGCCTGACTATTACTTGGGATTCGTGATTCCCTTGGTGTAATCAGCGGCTTTGGTGTTGATCATGCCCGCTGGAGGCGGTGGTGGAGAGCCAACCTTGGGAAGGTTGGGTTCGCCTTCCGGCTTGGGTTTGGAACCACCACATCCCAAAGTTACAAGAATCAAACTGGTCATAAGAAGGCAGCGCATCATAATTAAGTTCTTTCCGGTTTAATTGGTTTCCAGGTCCGAGGGCATGGTTTGCCCATCATTGTAGGTCCACAATCTTCTCAGTTGCTGGGCGTTCATTCCGTAGCGAACCGATTTTACCGAACCATCCGCAAAAGAGCATGGCATAGATCCAGTGTGGGGCGATGACAAATAATATTGCATGTTTTCCACATCATAATCTTCCGGGACCAGGAAATCCGGGTTGCGCTTGTGTTCCCAATGATCGCCTGTAGCCCAGCTAAAATCGGTTCGGGTCTGGTTATAGGCTGCCGGGCTGCCCCCCATGTAATATTTTCTCGCAACACCCTTGTGGGCCAAAAGAAGGGTGTTGGAAGTGCCATCCGTTATTTTGTTGAAATTGGGCGCCACATGATCCGGTGGAGTACCCCCGCCTTGCAGATAAGGCCCACCCAAAATGGTGTACCAACCGGTGTTACCAAACCAGTGACAATGATGGGCAGTACCATAATCACCTTTTGCGCCCGCTTCTACACTTCGTCTTCCGGGGCAAAAGAAAAGCTTGATCGGCTTTGGGTTAAGCGGGTTTTGATCCTTCTGCTCAATGTAAGGCAAAAGGCTGGTGTAAAAAGTTAAAGGTTGATAACTGGGCGCGTTCCGGCCACCGCTGTCATCATCCATTGGAAAAGCCCCCATGGTGTCCACATGGGCATGGCAGGCAAGGCCGAGCTGCTTCAAGCCGTTATTGCACTGTGTGCGGGTTGCAGCTTCGCGAACTTTCTGCACGGCTGGCAGAAGAAGTCCAATTAAAATAGCTATGATTGCTATCACCACCAGCAATTCAATCAAAGTAAAAGCATTTTTTTTCATGATGAAACTCATGAGGATACGGACAATATCAAACCAATCATAAACTCGGCATGATAATCAGGCAATGCTTAATTGGCTTTGGTTGTTGACGATTGACGGCTGGCAATTAGACTGGTTCAAGGAGGATGATCCAATCATGGTGCTGCCAATCCAAAGAATCATTTTTTTAGGAATGTTAGTAGGTTTAATCCTTGTTCCCGGAGCTATTTTCGCGCAAAGTGAAAAATCGCTTTATGAACAACGCAAGGTTATCGATCCCAACGGAATCAACAAGTTTTACAAAGGGCGGCAGATAGCGTACGTCATGGGGTTTCAGGCTGCTGGCTGGCTGGATCGTCCTGAAAGGGAAAAAGAGGAGCAAACCTCCAAACTTGTCGAATCTCTAAAGCTGAAGCCCGATATGGTGGTTGCGGATATCGGTGCAGGCAGTGGTTATCTTTCTTTCAAAATGGCCTCTCTGCTTCCAAAAGGCAAAGTTCTGGCTGTGGACATTCAAAAGGAAATGCTGGAATTAATCAGGCAGCGATCCAAGGAACGAATGATCGATAATGTGGAGGCCATCCAGGGAGATGTGACAAAACCCAATCTCAAGGATGAATCCGTGGATATGATCATCATGGTGGATGTCTACCATGAGTTTGAATTTCCCCATGAAATGACCAAGGCTATGGTGAGTGCCCTGAAAAAAGGTGGGGCCATGGTGTTTGTAGAGTTTCGGGGCGAAGATCCCAAGGTCCCCATTAAACTGGTTCACAAAATGACAGAGAAACAGGTAATGCTGGAGATGAAGGATATGGGATTAAAGCACCGGGAAACCATAGGGGTTCTTCCCTGGCAGCACATTATTGTCTTTGAAAAAGAAACGAAAGGACCAACCCAGTGACCAGCGAGACAGAATTGAAAAAAGTGGCACAAGGCTGGACTCGCAGTTCATTACTGGGATTGGAGGAACTTTCCCGCGGGGAATTGGACACGATTCTGGAGGCTTCCAAACATTTTGTCGAAGCCAGTCGCAACCCCGCGAAGAAGCATGATTATCTGAAGGGCAGGGTGGTGGCAAACCTTTTCTTTGAACCATCCACCAGAACCCGTGTCAGCTTTGGGCTGGCGGCAAGAAGACTTGGAGCCGAGACCATTGATTTTTCGCCATCGGGTTCCAGCGTCAGCAAGGGCGAAAGCTTCATAGATACAGCCAAGAACATTCAGGCCTTGGGAGTTCATGCCTTTGTGGTTCGCCACAGTGTGCCTGGTACACCAAATTTGCTGGCCCAGCATCTGGGTGCCCCGATTTTGAACGCGGGGGACGGCGCCCATGAACATCCCACGCAGGGGTTGCTGGATGTGTTCACCATACTGGAACATAGGAAATCAATCGAAGGGCTTACAGTGTGCTTGGTGGGTGATATAGCCCATAGCAGGGTGGCCCGAAGTAATATCCATGCATTAAAGAAATTGGGGGCCAAAGTCATAGTTTGCGGTCCACCCACACTCGTGCCTTACAATGTGGAAAAACTGGGGGTCGAGGCCGCCTTTGATTTGGACAAGGTATTGCCGCGTTGTGATGTGGTGAATGTGTTGCGTATCCAATTCGAACGACAGCGTAGCGGGTTGTTTCCTTCCATTCAGGAATATTTCCGCCTGTTCGGCATGACCATGGAAAGGGTGCGAAAAAGCAGGCCTGATATGCTGCTGCTTGCCCCGGGCCCCATTAATCGAGGTATTGAACTCACACCTGAAGTGGCCGATGGTCCGCATAGTGCTATTCTAAGCCAGGTTACCAACGGTTTGGCGGTACGAATGGCAGTTCTTTACCTTCTTCTGGCAAACAAGGGATAAACCATGCCTGTGGTTCGGTTGGAAGAGGCGAAAGAACCTTTTATTGTGGCACTGGATGTTGGAACCTCGTCAGTGCGTGCTCTGTTATACGATGGCAACTGCAATGCGGTGGAGCCAACGACCCTGTTTGGAAGATCGCAAGTTGGGCTGCAAACAGATTCCAGTGGTATGGCAGTATTTGAGGCTGAATCTGTACCCAACGCCATAGCTGAGGTTTTGGATGCTCTTTTGGGTAAGCTGGGAAAGTCTGCTTCAAAGATTCGTGGCGTAGCCATCGATACCTTTGTTTCCAACATAATTGGTTTGGATGCAAATTACAAACCCCTTACACCTCTTTACACCTATGCGGATACCCGTTGTGCGGAAGATGCCAGAACCCTTCGTGCTAATTGCGATCAAACGCAAGTGCACGATCGAAACGGTTGCATGATTCACAGCAGTTATTACCCTGCAAGATTAGCATGGGAAAAGCGCCAGCATGGCGAAAGGTTTGGCAAGGTCAGGCACTGGTGGAACCTGGGCACTTTTCTTGCGTGGCTTTTTCACGGCAGCAATACAGTTAGTTGTTCCACCGCTTCCTGGACTGGTTTGCTAAACCGGAGAACCTTGAAATGGGATGAGGTCTGGCTTAACGAACTTGGAATAGCGGCTGAGCAACTGCCTCTGATATCGGATTTGGCCCCAGGCTTGCAAGGCTTGAAAGAGCCCTGGAGGTCCCGCTGGCCTGCTCTTGCCGATGCAAGTTGGTTTCTTTCCATTGGAGATGGAGCGGCTGCGAACATCGGTTCTGGTAGTGTGGATGAAAATCATATGGCCCTGACCATAGGCACCACCGCCGCCATGCGGGTGGTTCCCACTAAGATTCCAGAAAAAATTCCTCTGGGACTTTGGAACTACAGGGTGGATGGCAGCCGCCCCCTGGTGGGTGGTGCCCTTACCGAGGGTGGAAATGTCCACGAGTGGTTGCACAAGACATTGAAACTACCAGACGCACGGGAATGTGAACGATTGTTGCTGGAAGCGCCACCAATACGGCATGGTTTGAGAATGCTGCCATTCTTTGCCGGAGAAAGGGCGCCTGGCTGGCGGGATGACGCTACCGCAACCATTGCTGGATTAAGAATTGGAACCACGCCCATGGATATTCTGCAGGCGGGTTTGGAGTCGGTTGCCCTTCGCTTGGGGCAGATTTACCGCCGGTTGGCGTCCATGGCCGGTCCCAGCCACAGAATCCTTGCTAGTGGTGGGTTTTTGCAGTCTCCTGCCTGGGTTCGTATGATCGCCAGTGTATTAGGCAAGCCAATCACTGCTTGTTTGGAACCCGAAGCCACCAGCAGGGGGGTTGCACTTTTGGCGTTGGAAGCTATGGGAACCTTTTCTGGCAGTAGTTTGCCTGTGCCAGAATTGGGAACAACTTTTGAGCCGGATATGCAATCAAATAAGGTTTATCAGGAAGCTTTGCAGGCTCAGGAAGACCTTTACCAGCGCATACTTGGATAAATAGAAGGATGCCCCTTCTAATTCCTTCTCCTATACTTCCATTTTAGCTATTTTCACTCTTTGCAGGTGATGTGACATGGGATTCTTCTCTGGTCGGGTTTCTTTCATGCGGTTTCAAGTCAAAGGAAAGTCGCCCAACAGTTTCGGACCCGAGTACTTGGAAAGGCTTGAATCCAAGGCGATTGGCAAGGAACGAGTTGCATCCAGTGACGGGGTTGAAGCAGGCTGGAGTGCTGGTGGTCATCTTTTGGACCTGAAGTTTGATTTGGCGAAGAACATTGTGGACGACACACTGAATTTTGCGCTTCGCGTGGATGCCAACAAGCTTCCTTCTGATTTGTTAAAGGCGTACACCCAGATAGAGCTTGATGCGCTTGCTGCGGAAAATCCCTCTGGCATGCCCAGCAAAAGGCAGAAGCGGGAAGCCCGCATGGCTGCCATGGACAAGTTGAACCAGGAGGCGGCGGATGGCCGTTTCCTGAAGCGCAAAATTTTCCCCATGCTTTGGGATGCCAGATCGAATGAACTTCTGGTTGGCACCACTTCTATTTCCATTCTGGACAGGTTGACGCTTCTTTTTGACCAGACCTTTGGCCAGAAACTTGAACCGCTAAGTGCTGGCGTTCTTTCCTACAGGCTTGCGCAACCCCGCAGCCAGACCAGGGCCGTGGATGATGCCCAACTTTCCAGCTTTCATAAGTCCGGCCAAGGTGGACAGGCGCAGTGGATTGTGGACGAGTCAAATAGGGATTTTCTTGGTAATGAACTTCTGGTCTGGCTTTGGTATTTGCAGGCTCAGGGTAATGAATCCATCAAGCTGGAGGATGGTTCCGAACTGGCTTTTATGCTGGTAAGGTCTCTTAGCCTGGAATGTCCCAAGGGTCAGGATGGCAGGGAGAGCATTTCCAGCGATGCTCCGACCCGATTGCCCGAAGCCATGCGTGCCTTGCAGAGCGGCAAGCTGCCCAGAAAAATTGGGCTTACCATTGTGCGCCATGATCAGACCTATGAACTATCCATAAACGCAGAACTGTTTTCGGTAAGCGGGGCCAAGCTTCCACCCACCGAGGCTATTGAGGATCGTGCCCGACTGGAAGAACGCATGGGTCAGATTCGACATCTGGTGGAAACTTTGGATCTTCTTCTGGATGCATTTGGAAAAGTTCGCCTGGCCGAAAACTGGGGCAAGGATCTTTCCCAGATTCGAAAATGGCTGCGCGAGGGCGCCGAGGAAGAATAATCTTCGGTCAAATTTCTCCATCCCACTTGATTTTTGCAATTTCAAGACGAACACTTGAATTGGGGCCTTATTGCTTTGCAATTGTGGCTTCCAATGTCCGGCATTAACACTTCTTATCTTTAGCCGGGAGTCCATGTCATGCGAATCAAGGAACTGGCGGAAAATCTTGCCCGCGAATGTATGTCGGATCTTTGCGCTTCCGACCTTATGACCCAGCCACCCATCTCACTTTGTGGCAGGGCCACCATTCCGGAAGCTTTACACCTTTTTCTGGAGAGAGGATTCCACGCTGCTCCAGTGATTGATGAGGCTGGCAAACCCATCGGTGTGCTTAGCATGGCCGATGTCATGCGCCATGATTTGGATCGTGGCACCCATGCCTCACATGGCGATCGGGATGTTCCTTTGCCGGATGGATTTGAACTGGAAGATGTTGATTTTGCCCGGGTGGAAGACATCATGACTCCCACGGTTTTCACCATTCCAAAAGAAATCCATATGCCTTCCATTATCCGGCAAATGCTGGATTTGGATGTCCATCAATTGTATGTGGTGGATAAAAATGGTTTGCTGATAGGTGTCATCACCACCAAGGACATTGTTCGTTACCTTGGTTATGTCTTAAATTAATGAAAGTAAGGTTAAATTCTTGCAAGGTTCTGCCATTCGCATGGATGTGGGAAGGTATCTGGCTTATGATTGTCATATGCGAAAATCCACATCCAATGCCTTGGAAAGCGGCATTTTCAATGCCTTCAATCATAGTAAGTTTGCATTTACCCTAATTGAACTGTTGGTAGTGATAGCGATTATAGGTGTGTTATTTGGATTGCTATTACCTGCAGTTCAAAAAGTGCGGGATGCTGCATCAAGAGCCCAGTGCCAGAACAACCTGAAGCAGTTGGGTTTGGCAAACCAATCTTACCTTGATACCCACAAGAAGTTTCCGCTAGGTTATGTTTCCGGCGTGGATACAAACGGGAATGATACTGGCCCCGGCTGGGGTTGGAATTCCTTTCTACTACCTTATCTGGAACAGCAGGCCCTGTTTGCCAAAGTGGATTTCAAACAGCCTATTGAGGCGCCGTTCCACCAGAATGTGAGAACTTTGCTGATAAAAAACCTCGTTTGTCCTGGAGATATGCCTCCCTTAACTTTCCCGGTCGGAACAAGGTCCGCAACCGGTCAACTGACCGCTACATTGTGTGAGCTTGCTCCTTCCAGTTACACGGGGAATTTCGGAGTCACCGAACCCGGTGTGGATGGAGAGGGCATATTTTACCGAAATAGTGACCTTGCTTTGTCGGATGTCGCGGATGGAACCAGCGGTACAATGTTGGCCGGAGAAAGGTCTTGGAAATATTCCGAGGCTACCTGGGTGGGTTCGGTGACAGGAAGTAAATTTGTCACCCCTGCGAATTCTCCGCTGGCCATGGAAGTGAATGAACCTGCGAACTTTGTTTTAAGCCATACCGGGGAAATGGTAAACGGCGCAGCTTCCCCTTTTGAAATCAACAATTTTTCCAGCAGTCATGTCGGTGGTGTGAATTTTCTTTTTGTGGATGGTCATGTGAAAATGCTAGGTACAGGCATTGATTATAAAACCATCAAGGCTCTATCCACCCGAAATGGTGGCGAATCTGTTTCTGGAGATTATTAAAGATGGCTCGTTGTATATGGTCGATAGTTTTGGCGGGTTTGGTTGGTTGTGGCAGTGTGGGTGAAGGCCCCAAGGTTCAGGTAAAAATGGAAGATGTTCCTGCCGCCGCCATGAAGACTGCCAAGGAAAAGGTTCCGGGCATGACCTTTACCGAGGCTTTTATGAAAAAGGATGGAACTTACGAAATTCGTGGCAAGACCAAGACCGGAAAGGTTCGCGAGGTGGAGGTAAAAGCTGATGGCACCTTCGTGGATTTGGAATAAAAAAGGCAAGTAAGCTAGGAACTTACTTGCCTGAATGACCCTGACGGGATTCGAACCCGTGTCGCAGCCGTGAAAGGGCTGTGTCCTAGGCCCCTAGACGACAGGGCCACGATCACCAATTAAAGTGAACACTTCAATCATAGGAACCATCCCCACCCAGCGTCAAGGTAGTTCCCAAAAAGCCTTAAAGTTCCGCGGGGTCTTGGTGCCTTGGCAGATCATCCAAGGATTGCAAATTGAACAGGCCAAGAAAGCGTTTTGTGGTCTCGTAATGCAGTTCCCGTGACTCGGAATTGGCTTTTTGGACCGAAATCAAGCCCAATCGAATAAGAAGCCGCAAGGTGGATGAGGTGTCTCCACCCCGCAGGGAATCAATTTCCTGCCTGCCTATGGGCTGTCTGTAGGCGATCAAGGCCAAGGTATCCAAAGCCTGTGGGGATAATTTTGCCTCTCTACCGGAATCGTGCAATCGATTCAAAAGATAATGAAATTTAGGCATCACCATGAGATGGTACCCTTCCGGCTTGGGGAGGATCCGGTAGGGGCGGTTTTGGTCGCGATATTTTTTGTTCAGACCGGCAATAATTTCAAGAACTTCTTCTTTGCCAACACCCCGCAGTATTTCACAAACTTTCTGCGGTGTTACAGGTGCTGCCCCTATGAATAACAAAGCTTCTATGATTCGTTCTGGCGCAGGCGGAGCATCTATTTCCCCGGTGATGGTGCTTTCGGGCAAGGCATCTAAAAGCTCATTTTCCGCCGGGTCCTCCCCAGCCTTTTTTTTTCTAGCCATTTCGGGTCACCTTGGTGGCAACCTCGGATGCTGGTTTCACCTGGTTTGGCAGCCAGAATATGCCGGTCAGGAATGTTCCCGTCCAGCAAATCAGGAATACCCAGGAAATTCTTTTATGAAGCACTGCTTTGTGTTTAATTCCTGTGAACATCATCACTCCCATCAAGAGTGCTGAAGGTAACGCAAACCCCAGGTGAATTCGTAATTTAGCGGAGAGATCGGCATCTTTCCAAATGGACTGGAACAGCAGCGGATCCATCATGCGGGTTACCACTTCAAAAACAAAAAGGGCAGCCAGCGTTAGGATGAAAAAGACCATGTTGATTCTACCGTGCAAAGACACGTTTCCTCTGTAAAGAGCCACCAGGGAAAGGAATAAAAGAATGGTAACAGCAGTCACTGCTGTTTTCAGTGAAAGGATGACCAAAGTTGGAGTAAGCAATGAAACCTTCCTGGCTTAATTATCGCTGAAATGAACCTGTGCCTCTGCTTCCTTGGAAAGAGGATCCTTCTGATATTTATTCATGCAATGGGGGCAGAGATCAAACTGAAATGAACTTCTGGTGGATGCGGGCGCTGAACAATCCGGGTCGTTCAGCATAATTGCAATTTGTTCCAGATGATCTTGGTCAAGATCTTCCTCGGTAACGCAGGCTGGTTCTTGATGAGAGTAGATTTCAATGTCCACGCGAAAATGATCCTTGGAGTTCTCGATCATTTTTCCACACAAATCGCAGTGAACCTGAATCATAAAAGCCTCCTGCATCCGCATGTCAGTCCGGGCGGAATACATGATTAATTATAGACCCAACGTGGCAAATTTTGAAACTTAAATCAAGGTGAATTTCGCCCTTCTTGTGAGGGTGGGTAGTTTGCGATTGACAACGCAAAATACCCTCATACGATTTTTAATACCACGGGGTATAGCTCAGCTTGGCTAGAGCGCTTGGTTCGGGACCAAGAGGTCGCAGGTTCGAATCCTGTTACCCCGACTAGTTTCTTTGGAAGCCCTTAAGCTACCAAGTCGAAAGACTTTCTAAATTCAAGATGAAGACTTACGCCATCAGGCTTCTAGTTCAAATAGAGGATTTTGAGGATTCGACGTTTGGTAACTAAATTCAACGCAAACCATCTGAATAAATGGTTTTGATAGATTTTAAACGCTTTTACAGCGATGTCTATCAGTACATTCCCCCCGATCGCAAAGCTAGATTTCAACCTGCAGTGAGACTGCGTTGTCTCTTTACTCACGGGCCTTTAATGCAAACTTCTCTGTGTTGATCTCTTATAGCAGTCGCACTTTAGGCAGTTGTTCCTGAATCACTTGTCGTCATGTTGCTGGTGCTGCTGAAGTAGCGGGTTAGTTGTCTTCGGACTCGTCTGGATTAAGCGGAATATTCCTGAATGCTATCCGTCAAACCTTTCCAAAATCGTGTCACCCAGTGAAAGGCTCTGGTTTAAAACCACTACCGAACGATTGAAACATTACTTTATTGTATATACAAATAAGTATGGGAGAAAAACATGAATGCCGACCCCAAAAAAGCCGTGGTCGACAAAATTGCTGAAGAGTGCATAGCTGTGCGTTTGCGGATGCTCAATCGGATCATTACGAATGTCTACGACGACGCTTTGCGTCCGCTAGATCTTAAGGTGAGCCAGATGAACATTCTTGTTGCCGCTGCAAAGATGGGAACGGCCCGGCCTGCGGAGGTCTGCCAACACCTTCATCTCGACGTATCCACCCTAAGTCGCAATGTTGAACGCATGAAAGCTCGAGGCTGGCTCGAAGTTGCCCCGGACGACGATGGCCGCTCGCAGCCGTTTCGACTAACTCCACAAGGTCGTAGGATCTTAGACAAGGCAGTTCCAGCATGGATTGTGGCTCAGCAAAAGGTCAAAGCACTGATGGGAGAGAGCATCGTAGATCATTTTATGCAGGCTACAAAACATATCACTAACGCGGTTGACGGTGGCTGATTTTATTTGGCTATATCTTTGTACATACAAACAAGGTGCTGTTATGAAATTTAAAGATCATCCAACTGTTAAGCGAATCAGACTTATGGACGCCGAGCCAGTTCCACAACAGAGACAACTGCTGGACGCAGCATCTCTGAAGCAACTCGCTCTTGATGCAGGGGCTGATGATGTTGGCTTGGTCGGAATGGACAATCCTGCAATTGACGACCAGCGGGACGATATTTTGAAGGCGTTTCCACCGACAAAGACGCTTGTGAGTTTTGTGGCTCGAATGAATCGGGAGCCGATCCGCAGTCCGGCCCGCTCCGTCGCCAACCTAGAATTTCACCACACCGGCGAAGAAGTCAACGAGATCGGTCGCAAGATCGTTCGTGCCTTGGAAGGGCAAGGCATCAAGGCCCTTAACCCAGCGATGGGGTTCCCGATGGAAATGGACAAGTTCCCCGGTAAGATTTGGGTCGTGTCCCACAAGCCGGTGGCTGTTGCCGCTGGTCTGGGAATGATGGGAATTCACCGCAATATTATTCACCCAAAGTTCGGGAATTTTATACTGTTGGGCACCGTATTAGTTGATGCCGAGGTTGGCGAGTTTGGCCAACCCATCAATTATAACCCCTGCCTAGAATGCAAGCTCTGCGTGGCGGCTTGTCCAGTTGGTGCAATTTCTCCCAATGGAGATTTCAACTTTTCGGCCTGCTATACGCACAACTATAGGGAATTCATGGGTGGCTTTACCGACTGGACCGAGCAGGTGGTCGAGAGCAAAAATGCCGTCGATTATCGGCACCGAGTTGGCGATTCCGAATCCGCCTCTATGTGGCAAAGCCTCTCGTTCGGAGCTAATTATAAAGCAGCTTACTGCATATCGGTCTGTCCTGCCGGAGAGGACGTGATCGGTCCCTACCTCGCCGACAAGCAGACGCATTTGAAGGAGAATGTGCGTCCACTTCAGGAGAAGCAAGAGACGGTCTTCGTTCTGAAGAACTCCGACGCTGAAGAGCATGTCATCAAGCGTTTTCCTAACAAGCGGTTAAAGCATGTTGGCAACAGTCTGCGGCCCGTCACCATCAAGGGTTTCTTAACTGGTGTTCCGCAGGTCTTTCAACCTGGCAAATCTGTGGGTTTGAACGCCACATTCCACTTCACCTTCACCGGCGACGAACAGTGGCAGGCAACCATCGTGATTCGGGACAAGAAAATCGCTGTGCAAGATGGGCATATAGGGCAGCCAAATTTACATATCACCGCTGATTCGAAGACATGGATCGGCTTTTTGAAGAAGGAAAAGAGCGTGGTCTGGGCTTTGTTGCGACGTAAGATTCGGCTGCAAGGACCGCTCAAGCTACTGGTGGCTTTTGGGAGATGTTTTCCAGACTGAACTCAATTGGCATGCTTTCCAGTGCTTATCGGCGTTAGATTGTTGATCTTGAGTAAAGCGAAGTCCCGTAAAGTCATTTTGTCATCCCACTCGGCAGCCGAGGCTATAAAAGTTTAACTGGGGATCTGAACTCTTGATTTTGCAAATTTAATCATTCCCTAAAATTCAGGCAATCATACTCGAACAGTGGCAGGATTAATGCTACCTTTGCTTCTTCCTCTGAAAGCCAAAGGAGTGCGATCATTCAACCTTCAGCCAACATGCCTTTAGCCATAACTGCAATTTTCTTTGCTTTGGTGCCCGTGGCGTTTTCATCAGAACCTAACCATTGGCAAGCAGGGGTTGGCAAGGTGGTCATTACACCCAGTGAACCAGTCTGGATGGCGGGTTATGCTTCCAGAAACGGCCCATCAGATGGTGTTATGGTGGACTTGTTCGCAAGGGCGCTGGTTCTTTCTGATCATGGTAAGAATCGTTTGGTTGTGGTCACATTAGATTTAATTGAAATTCCTGAAACCTTACGCGAGTTACTGTTAACAGTTGCGCGAAAAAAGTATGGAATCAAACCGGAAGAACTTCTGCTGAATGTCTCGCATACCCATGGTGGGCCTATGGTTTCTGCGAAAACGGTTGCCGATTGGGGCATCGATTCCGCTTGGGGAAACCGTGCGGATCATTATGTAAGTCAACTGGTGAACAAAGTAGATGAGGTGATCGGTAAGGCCCTGGCAAACCAGAAGGCGGCGAAGGTTGGCTTCAGCCATGCTCGTTGCGGATTTGCTATGAACCGCAGACTTTCTGTGCCTGGGGGTGGTTTTAGGCTTGCTCCGAACCCTGATGGTCCGGTGGATCACGATGTGCCCGTGTTGCGGATTGAATCCCTGGATAATCATTTGATGGGCCTTGTTTTTGGCTACGCCTGTCACAACACGGCTTTAAGTGATACGAGAAAACTGAACGGGGATTACGCAGGTTTTGCACAGAGAAAATTGGAAAAAGACCACCCTGATGTTGTGACACTATTTCTCATGGGTTGTGGCGGGGACCAGGATCCATCGCCAAGACGCCATCTTGAGGATGCGGAGCAGAATGGGTTGGCACTTGCTTCCGCTGTGGAAGGCGCATTGGTGCCTGCGCCATTAGAGTTAAGTCCTTCTATGCAAGTAAGCCTGGAGATGTGTCCGTTGCTATTTGCGCCATTGCCAACCCGTGAAAATTTGGAAGCCCGGGCAAAATCCGCGGACGGATTTGTCTCCCGCCATGCCCGATGGGTGTTGCAGCAATGGCCAAAGCCAGGGGACCATCCCAAAGATTATCTGTTGCCTGTTCAGGTTGTCGTTTTTGGTAAGAAACTTACCTTGGTTGCGTTAGGCGGTGAACCAGTTGTGGATTATTCCATACGTCTAAAAAAGGAACTTGGCCATGACCAACGACCTGTTTGGGTTGCTGGATATTCGAATCTTGTTCATGCCTATGTTCCAAGTCGCAGGGTATTGCTGGAAGGTGGCTATGAAGGTAATGGGGCGGTTATTTATCAATCGCTTCCCGGGCCATTTGCACCAGGGTTAGAGGATAAAATTGTGGAATCTGTTCATCGACAGGCAAAACACGCTTGGGAAAAATTACAAGATAGATAGTAAGTATTCAAATTTTACTTTTTGGTACCATGAGGTTCGGTTAGCGAATTAGTGCGTCTTGAACATGTAATTTAAAGCAAAGCGTTTTCTGGCAGCTTAAAAAAGGCAAATAATATGGCACTTGATAACCAAACCACAATTTTCAATATGGTATCGGAAGAACAAGAGATCACGAAGAGTGTTGATCTGGAAATTCTCAAGGTTGAAAGACTGAGGGCGTTAATCTTTGCAATCATAGCGCTAATTTTTGCAATTTTGTTTCCGATATTTACCGCGATGAATCTTGACAGTATGGAAATTGGAAGAAAAGTGCCCCGCAAAGTGGCAGAGGTAGTCATATTGGGATTGGTGCCTTTTGAGATTTTGATCTGGTTTGTCCTGGGTCATTTCCTGAAAGCTGGCAAATCTGTCCCGGTGTTCTGGCATTACATTGGGGCATTTATTGAAATTGGCCTGATTTCCATTCTTATTTTAAGGGCAGGAAATGTTCTTAGCGTGTTTGCCATGTTTATCCCTGTGGTATTCATGTATTTTCTAATTATTGCCCTTTCCGGATTGCGATTAAGTTTTTCTATATCAGTGTTTACCGGAAGTCTGGCAGCCATCGAATATGTGACAGTGGCTTGGTATATAACCAATAACATGGATAAGCCAATCGTTATGCCAGAGGCGGTTCCTCCCCTGATGTTTTTTACCCATATCGTTAAGGGAATAATGCTTTTTATGGCGGGGTTAATTACCGGAATAGTCACCGATAAGCTTAAAAAAGGGTTTTTAAAATCGTATCAGACTGTCAGCGAAAAAAACAAGGTTATGAACATGTTTGGGCAGCATGTTTCACCAGAAGTCATGGAAAAACTTCTTCAACAAAAAAGCGAAATGGAAGGGGAAATCCGTAGTGTGTGCGTGATGTTTTTGGATATAAGAAATTTCACCACTTTTTCAGAAAGCCGATCCCCGCAAGAAGTCTTTACATATCTCAATTCATTGTTTGAGTTCATGATTGAGATTGTGAATCGCAATCATGGGGTCATCAATAAATTTCTTGGTGATGGATTTATGGCGGTATTTGGCGCCCCTTTTTCGGACGGGGGTGACAGTCAGAATGCCGTGAAAGCTGCCAGGGAAGTTATCCAAACACTTCAACAGGAAGTGCTATCTGGCAGAATTCAACCAACCAATGTGGGAATTGGTTTGCACACTGGAAATGCGGTGACAGGAAATGTGGGATCCAGTCAGAGAAAAGAGTATACCATTATTGGTGATGTTGTGAATCTTGCGTCCAGGGTTGAATCCCTGAACAAGCAGTTTGACAGTCAATTGTTGATTTCCGATGCTGTCAAAAATGCCATTGGAAAAGAAGCGGCCGATGCAATAAGTCTTGGAAAGGTTGCAGTCAAAGGTCGACTTGATCCTGTTGAAGTTTTTAAACTCGCATAACTTTAGTTTACTATTCCATCCGAGATTATCTCTTAAGGTTTCCAACCGGGAAGTGCGGCAGCTTGTTTAATCCATGATGCTAATTGGTCATCCTGGATATGGTCATTTTCATGAATATCAATCCAGCGGGCTTCCTTGCTTTTTGGCGTGCCACCAGGCGGTACTGGGTTCAAGGAAGTACCTTTGAAAAAAGTAACCTTCACATATTTTGTAAAAACATGGAATGAAAGGAACCAACCCTGACCTTCCAAACCATAAAACGGCGAATTCCATTTCACAGCTTTCTGAACTTCCGGAACATTTTGTTCAATTATTTCATCAAGGCGTTTTCCAAATCCGCTTTTCCAGCCCGGCATGGCGGCAATATAAGCCTGTACTGGTGCATTGCCATCCGCTTTGGCAATCTGGGGGTTACCACCAGAAAGAAGAACCACCTCACCATTTTTTTGGCAAAGGTTAGCTCCCTTAAGTTTATTCCCTTTGTTGGTGGAGGATTTACCTTTTGAGGCTGGCTTCTTCTTGCTGTTGTCCATGCTCGAAACCTTTTTCAGAAATGGAATGATTATTTCATGACATGATATGACAAACCTTTTTCAAAGCATAACCTCAGACTTTTGGAGATAATAATCCAATAGTTCAGTTGCTGGGAAACACGCTGGCAGCTAATCTTGAGCCATTAAGTTAACTTTGATGTTGGTTTAAATCAGGCAGGAGCAGTTGTGAATATCAATCAAGTTAAAGAAAAAATTCTTTCTGGTGGCATATCAATAGGCACCTTTATTTTTGAATTTTGCACCACAGGTATTGCTAGGCTAGCCGCCAATGCCGGGGCGGAATTTGCCATATTTGACATGGAGCATACCGGTTGGAGCATGGAAACCATCAAAATATTGATGGCGTCATCCCGTTCGGCCGAATTGGTGCCCCTGGTTCGGTTACCAGCCACAGAATATCATTTTACGGCACGGGCCTTGGATATGGGCGCCATGGGGATCATGATTCCCATGTGTGAAAATGCCGAGCAGGCGAAAAAGCTGGTTTCCAGCGCAAAATACCCCCCGGTCGGCAAAAGAGGCGCTGCCTTCACCATTGCTCATGATGATTACAAGCCTGGCAATATTGTTGAAAAAATAGCCTCAGCAAACAGCCAGACTCTTTTGATTGCGCAAATAGAAACCGTTGGCGGGTTGGAAAACCTGGATGCGATTGCATCGGTAGATGGCATTGATGTACTTTGGATTGGTCAGACGGATTTATCAACAAGCTTGGGGGTTCCCGGACAGTTTGATCATCCGCTTTTTAAGGATGCTGTTCAAAAAGTTGTGGATTCCTGCAACCGTCATGGAAAAGTTGCCGGTTTTATGCCTTTAAGCATTGCCGAGGGCAAACAATTCATGGATCAGGGGTTTCGAATGCTTGCCTATGGCGGTGACCTTTGGCTTTACTTGGCAACCTTAAAGCAGGGAATAGGCGAATTAAAGGCTCACAAAGATGGTTGCAAAAATTCATGAGTGGATTTCTTTCGAAAAAGGTCTGAGGGCCTTAAAATAACAAGATGCAAATTCCAAGTTCCATTCAAAACTGGCTTAAACCAAACCAAAAACTGGATCCAGCTTCAGAACGAATTTTCATGATTGCCACGGTGACCATTCCCCTGGCACTCATCATCCATCTGCTTTACATACCCCTGTTCTATTGGATGGGATTGCCTGTCCTTGTGGTTTACAACATGGTGAGTACGGGCGCATGGTTTCTGGTTCTACATCTTGTACGCAGGGTCAGGTTCAACGAGGCATGGTGTGTATTTACCACCGAGATTTTTATTCAGGCTGTTTTGTGTGTTCTCTATGCCGGGTGGTCTTTTGGTTATCAATATTATCTCTTCACTCTTGTGGGAATCAGTTTTCTTCTCCCGAATAATTCCAAGCTGAGTATTACTATTGCGGTGCTGGCAATTATGGAATTCGGGGTTTTGGCTTTATGGGCTAATGATGCGCCTTGCCACTGCACCACCCATTTCATGTTTATTTGCAGAATAATGAACAGTTGTGCGGCATTCGGGATCTTATTGTTCATTGAAACTTTTCACCAAAAAATCATCCTTGAAACCGAACAAAAACTTGGAACCGCCATGGCCACCAACGAGGAGTTGCTTCAAAATATTTTTCCCAACAAGATTTTGGAAACCTTGAAAGACCAAAAGGGTGTCATTGCTGAGAGATTTGAATCCGCCACGGTTTTATTTGCGGATATTGTCAATTTTACGCCACTTTCCGAAAAGCTTTCCGCGATTGAAATTGTTTACCTGCTAGACAAGCTTTTCAGCAGATTTGATGGATTGGTCCGCATGCACGGCTTGGAAAAGATAAAAACGATTGGCGATGCCTACATGGTGGCTTCCGGTGTGCCTGTTCGGGTGGACAATCATGCCGAATTGATGGCAGATTTTGCCTTGGATTTTCTGGATTGTCTGGAACAGTTTAACCGGGAAAACAATCTCTCGCTTCAAATGAGGATTGGCATTAATTCGGGACCGGTGGTTGCTGGAGTTATAGGGAAATGGAAATTCCTTTACGATCTGTGGGGGGATTGTGTGAACACAGCCGCGCGGATGGAAGGCCATGGGGTTCCCGGCGAAATACAGATTACTGAGACCACTCGAAATCTTATTGTGGATCAATTCGAAATTCAGGAACGCGGAACCATCGATATTAAAGGCAAAGGTATGATGAAGACCTACTTGTTGAAAGGTCGAAAAGCGAAAAAACCTGCGTGATAACGGGTTTTAAGATTGGAGATTTCTTGCCTGGATTTCTTTCTCGGGAACGCAGTATTGCAGGTAAAGGTTTTAATCGGTGGATGGTTCCACCCGCCGCGCTTTGCATTCATCTTTGCATTGGCATGGCTTACGGGTTTTCGGTGTTCTGGCTTCCTTTAACCAGGGCGATTGGAATTACCCAGCAAAAGCCCTATCCTGCCGATTTGACTTTTCTTCAAAAATTATGCAATACGACATTCGACTGGGACAAACCCATGCTTGGGTGGATGTACACCTTGTTTTTTGTTTTTTTGGGTTCAAGTGCGGCGTTTTTTGGGCCCTGGCTGGAAAGGGCGGGGCCTCGTAAGGCGGGTTTTATTTCCACACTTTGCTGGTGTGGTGGTTTGGTGATTTCTGCCCTGGGAATTTATGTTCATCAACTTTGGATTATCTGGCTTGGGGCTGGTGTAATTGGTGGAATCGGCTTGGGACTTGGCTATATTTCGCCGGTTTCCACGCTTATCAAATGGTTTCCAGACAAGCGGGGCATGGCAACAGGAATGGCCATCATGGGTTTTGGGGGAGGAGCCATGATTGGTTCGCCTCTCGCGGATAACCTGATGAAGTACTTCGCAACTCCGGATTCCGTGGGTGTCTGGCAGGCGTTCCTAGTTCTTGCAGGAATTTATTTTGCATTCATGATGGTGGGGACCTTTGCCTACAGGGTTCCTCCGGAAGGTTGGAAACCTGATAATTGGGTGCCGAAGGATAATGCCAGTTCCATGATTGCACGGGGTTATATAACTGTTGATGTCGCCTGGAGAACCAGACAATTTTGGCTTTTATGGATGATCCTATGCCTGAATGTTTCGGCGGGAATCGGTGTCATAGGAATGGCTTCCCCCATGCTTCAGGAAATCTTTGGAGGGCGGTTGCTTGGGCTACCCATCTCATTTGAACAGCTAGATAAGGATCAATTGGGAAAGATAGCCGCCATGGCAGCAGGCTTCACAGGTCTTTTAAGCCTGTTCAATATTGGCGGCAGATTTTTTTGGTCATCCCTTTCAGATAGGTTGGGTCGAAAGATAACCTTTTATCTTTTCTTCATACTTGGATTCGTGCTTTATGCCTTGGTTCCACTTTCTGGGAAAGTTGGCAGCGTGGCGTTTTTTGTTTTCCTTTTTTGTCTGATTTTGACCATGTATGGAGGTGGTTTTGCCACCATTCCCGCGTATCTTGCGGACCTGTTTGGAACAAAAATGGTGGGCGCTATCCATGGCAGATTACTAACCGCTTGGTCTGTGGCGGGTATCTTGGGGCCCGTGCTGGTCAACTATGTCAACGAGGCTCAAATTGCTGCCGGTACTCCCAAAAGTCAGGCCTACGATGTAACGATGTTTATTCTGGCTGGCTTATTGCTTGGAGGCATGGTTTGCAATTTTCTGGTAAAGCCTCTACCGGAGAAATGCTTCCGTCATGATGAAAGTATTAGTTCCATTCCACAATTACAAAATACTTCAGTTTCATCACTTGGTTCAGACGCTTGCCAGGTAGTAGGAACAAAAACACCGGCCTTTATGGTGGCATTATTTTGGCTGCTTGTGGGATTGCCCTTGCTTTGGGGAACCTGGCAAACACTTGTACTGGCAGTAAAATTCTTTCAATAAGTGCTCTTAAATTTCAGCCTGGGTCGGAACCACGAAAGGCTTGCGATATTCCCGGGTAAGCATCGCATTTGCCTTTGGGTTACCAACAAATTCCTCCCCTTTGGGTGCGACTTGAAGCACGGTTCCCAGAACCATCCCTGTCTTGGCAAAATCCACTTTGTTGTCCTGCAAATGTTTCATGGTGCGATCAAGTGTCTCACTGGCATTGTCGTGGATTTTCAAAGTGCCAAGCTTGCTTCGAATTTCTTCGGGATTGGATTCTTTGCCAAGTCTCCATGAAATATTTCCAATGTGGCATAAGGCAGTGGAAAGATGACCTTCCTCGATCTCAGCGTTTAATTCCTCCCTTTTGCGGCTGCGAACCACTTTAAGGAAGTTTGCAAAATGATTCTCACTTTTGCGTTTGGCTGTAAAGGTGCTAACCATCTTGCCATCTTTGTCGAAAAGAGAATTGCCCGCAATGGAACCTTCCGAACCATGGAAAAGCCAGCCACCTGTGAAGCCAGGGCGGAATTGTTCGGTCTTCAGCCCCCGGGTTTCAGAGACGATTGTCTTGTCCCCATAGTCGAAAACACAAACCTGAGTGTTGGGCGTTTCCCCCGCATCCACATAACCAAATCTACCACCATAGCTGATTGCAGATTTGCACAGGCCATTCAAACCAAGACCCCATCGGCAAATATCAATGGAATGGATGTTGTTATTGCCCAGTTCGCCATTTCCGGTCTGCCAATCCCAGTGCCAGTCGTAGTGAAGGTTTTTGCGTGTTAAAGGGGAAAGAGGAGCGGGTCCCATAAAGAGGTTATAATCGACATTTTTAGGAGGCTCGTAATTTCCCTTGGGGCCAATGGAACCGCGTCCGCCATAGATGATGCTGCGCGCCAGCTTCACTTCGCCGAGTTTGCCTGCCTTCATATATTCGATGGCCTCTGCCAAGGCCATGTTGGACCGGTTTTGGGTTCCACCTTGGCAGATTCGATTGGTTTTGCGTGCAACCTGAACCATTCTGCGGCCTTCGCTGATGTTATGGCTGACAGGTTTTTCAACATAAGCGTCTTTACCTGCTTGCATGGCCCAAATGGCAGCCAGTGAATGCCAATGGTTGGGGGTGGCTATGAATACCGCATCCACAGACTTGTCATCAAATACCTTGCGCATGTCCTGTACGGCTTTTGGGGCTTTGCCACTTTGCTTTTCAATGATTGAAGCCAGCTCGGCGGCAAGTTCTTTATCTGGGTCGCAAACATAAACAATTTCGCAATCAGCAACCTTGGCCAGCTCGGCGGCATGTTGTTTGCCGCGAATTCTACATCCCAAAATCGCAACCCTGACTTTGTTGGAAGGGCTTCCAGTGGATTTTTCCTGAGCATTCAATACGGCAGGGGTGTAACTTGCCGCCAAAGCTGCTGCAGCCAGCATGGAGTCTTCCAGGAAGATTCTTCGCGAGATGGAATTCATGGCATACACCTTGTTCTGGTAAGTTGGGTGGAGATCAAATAATTTACTTTGTTTTAGAAGCGGCTTGCGCCCTTGCTGAGGCAATCAAATCCTTGATGGATATGGCCTTGCCTCCCTGCTTTTTACTTTCATCGGCCCCTTCCATGAATGCAAAAATTTCGATGGTCTCCTCGGCGCTCACGGGAGGAGCCTTTGTCTTGAAAAATTTGGCAATCTCACGACACAGAGGTTCATAGCCATCGCCCTTGGTCATTGGAACAATTGCCTTGGCGCCAAATGCAACAGCGCCAAATTCCGATTTGCCCCTTCGCAAACCACGGTAAGTACCAACCCGGCCATTTTTCCATACTCCGACGGCAACATCCGCATCGGTTGCTTGAACCCGGGAAACACTCTCGCAACCGGTTCCCATCAGTGTGAAAAGAGATTCCACGCCGTGCACCCCGTAGAAAAAGAGATCTGGAGTTCCTTCCTGGTAGGAACAGGGGCCCCAGGTTTCGGCACCTGCAATCTCGCCAAGAGAGGGGTTCTTTTTCAGTTCCTGAAGCCCTGCTCCAAAGCGAACAGAAGAGCATGAAAAGCATGGAACCTTGTGTTGTTTTGCAAGGTCATAAATGGCAATCACATCGGCCAACGAACCTGCCGCGGGCTTGTCGATGAATAATGGCTTGCCGGCTTTTATCACTGGAATTGCCTCCTGAAGGTGGATTCTGCCATCCACACTTTCCAGAAGAACCACATCCACCTTTTCAAGAAGTTTTGGAATGGAATCCACAATTTCAATGCCCATCCCCTTAAGATCTGCGGTGAATTTCTCCACACGAGTTTTGCTGGGGGCAAAGTCAGTCCCACCTGGATAGCCCGCGACAATCTTGATTCCGGCTAGGTCGCCTGTGGCCTTGGGGCCATTAAAAAGCTTTGCAAAAGCGGGAACATGGGAGGTATCCAACCCGATCATTCCAGCTTTGATGGGCGCATCCGACTGTGCCAATGCCTGGTTGCTTGTGATAGATGCCAATAATGTCAAAGCCATCAGCGAGGCGGTAATCTTTCTAATCATGTTAAATTCTCCGGATAGTCAAAATTGAACAGGTAGGATTGCATGAATGTACCACAAGGAGGTTCGTCCCCCAAAAGTAAATCAGCCGGGTTAAAGCACCCGGCTGAAAATGATTGAACGATGGCTGGGGTTGGTTATTGGACTGCCACAACTTCCCATTTGTGTGGCTTTGGTTTTGCCAGCTCGTGAACCTTTTTCTGGGCTTCAATGATTTGCGCCATGCGTTTTTCCAATTCTGTTGCCTTGCGTTCCTTGGCCACATCGGCAAGCCAATCAGGTATCTGGGCAAGAATTACGCCTCGAAATCTGCCATGAACAATTTTGTTTTTAGCTTCAATCGCTTTGTAAACCTTGTCTGCGTGATCCCAAATTGGGCCTGAAGTCATATTTCCCAGGTTAACTCCCTTGGAGAGTTCATCCGATGAAAGTTTAGCGACCTCTACTCCATCAATCTTCACTGCATACTTGCCTGTTTTAAGTCCTGAAACCTTGAGTCCGTACCAGTTCAGGTCTTTAAGTTCGTTGGTGTAAGGAAGCATGGGCAGCCAATCCTTCTGAACAGGCCAGGGTAAGGCATCATCTGTGCGTTCAAAAGTCAAGCTGTCAGAAGCGATGACATTCACGGAGCAATTCTTGGTGTCTGCTTTTTTGTTTGATGCGTCAATCGCCACATCGCTGACCAAGGCGGGGGCTTTAAGCCCGGTAAGAATAGCATGAGCCATCAACATTCCACCCGGAGGCGAGGTATGAAAACCATCGTAGTAAGGTTTTGCTTTCTCTGCCTTGGGGTCATCCTGCAGCATTTTGTCCTGGGCAGCGCGGGTGATGGCGTACTGATCCACAAAGGGATAACCAAACTTTTCCGCCACATCTTTAAGTGGTGCATAGAACTGCTTTTGGGTTTCCACATATTCCGCACCATTAGTCTTGTTGCGGGGATCCACAGCGTTAGGCGAGAGAAGTGCCACCTGAACGCCAGCCTTCTTTGCCATTTCCAGCATGGCGGATGTTTTCTCGACGAATAAGTTGTTCGCCTGAGGATTGAATTTGCCATAGCCCCCATCATTCATGCCAAAATTAATGGTTACCTTGTTGGGCTTTTCATCCAGAATGTGGCTTTTGAAGCGGTTGGCCCCACCGTTGGCTGTATCCCCACCTATGCCGGCATTCAGGAAGAAGAAATCAGCGCCGGGAAAACGATTGGTCAGGTATACCTCAATGGCATTGCTGTACTGGTATTGTTCTGTGATGCTGTCACCAAGGAAAATAATTCGGTCCTTGGGTTGGAAGAAGAAATCCTTGCCGGGTTCCGCTGCTTGAAGGAAAAAAGAGAGGCCTAAAAATAGTGCCAGGGAAACGAATGGTTTTTTCATGATATTCCTTAATTAGAGAGTGAAGATCGTTGGATGGTTATCAGTAAAAAGCTTCTATTTGGTGTCAAAAGTCTTTTTCAGGTCAGCAAATGAACCATTAATGGCCTCGGCCTTAATGCCCAGTTTCTCAAAAGCTTCCGCAGCCTTCATACAACGGATACCTGACTTGCAATGGATGTAGACTGGTTTGCCAGAACCCACAACAGCTTCGATCTCTTGCTTGGTTGTACCATTAGAGATTTTGCTTAAGGGCAGCCACTTTGCGTTGCTGATATGTGATTCATCCCACTCGTTCTTTTCCCGCACATCTAATAATACTGCCTGTCCGTTTGCAATTTTGATCTTTATCACCTCGGGGGAATCCTTCGTGTAATCTGCGGCATAAGCCATCGCGGTTATTGCCAGGCAAATGAATGACGAAAAAATTTTCCTCATGGGTGTTTCCTTCCTTGGCTAGAGAATCAGCATGGCGTCGCCATAGCTGAAAAATCGGTATTGGTTCTTGATCGCCTCATCATAAGCCAGGCGTATCAGGTTGTCACCGGCAAATGCGCCAACCAGTAAAAGCAAAGTGGAGCGGGGAAGGTGAAAGTTAGTGATCAGTATTTCCACTTGGTCAAATTTGAAGGGTGGCCGGATGGTAAGATCGGCCCATCCCTGCCAGGGTTGATTCGGATTAGCCCTGGCGGCGGTTTCCAGTAAACGGGTGGAGGTGGTTCCAACGCTTACCAATCTGCCTTGATGCTGTTTGCACTCTCGAATGGCTGTGAGAGTTTCTAGGGGAAGTATTCCGAATTCCGGATCCACGTTGTAAACCTCCGGCAGGGATTCTGGCAAAGGCTTGAAAGTACCCGGCCCCACATGAAGTGTTACAAAAGCTTTCCGAATACCCTGTCTTTCCAATCTTTGGAATAATTCGGGAGTGAAGTGCAGCCCTGCAGTTGGAGCTGCGACTGCACCCGGGCTTTGCGCGAAAACCGTCTGATATCTTTCCAGATCAGCCTCTTCAGCTCTTCCCTTGCGAATATAAGGTGGCAGTGGCACATGACCATGCATCTGCAATAAATCAATCGCGGTACCACTTCTATTTGGACGAACCAACCAGTTCTTGGAGGGGGTCTTTTCTTCCATGGCAAGTTCCAACGATCCATCCCCAACGCAAACTGTCTCTCCAGGTTGAATCCAACCGCGGGTGTGGCTCATGATTTCCCAACGGCCGTCGGGCAGAGTGTGGAGGTAAAGCCCTTCCCATTTGCCACCGGTGGCTTTTCGTGTACCCAATAAACGGGCTTTAACCACGCGTGTATTATTCAAAACAAGAAGATCATGGGCCTGTAAATATTCTGGAAGGTCGCGAAAGTACCTGTGTTGGATGGATTGGGTTATTCGATTCACCACCATCAGTCGTGAATCTTCCCTTTGTTGCGCCGGGTGCTGGGCAATTAATTCGGTTGGAAGCTCGTATTCAAAAAATATATCTGACAATGTAAGGAACCCTGCAAAAGAAAGAGCGACCGTTTTGCAACTGGCCGCTCCTGAAATCGTCCATCTAGAAAGCGTATTGCTTATTTGAAATTAGCAAGCCACTTTTCGAAGCCTTCACGGTATTTCTGGACAGTTTTGTCAGGGCCTGTCAGGCGAATGTGGTAGATGGACTCCGCATCCACATGAGTGGCCAGCATGCGGTAATTTTCAAGCAATTCTGCCTTGGCGTTTGGATCAAATGGTGCGGATTTGAAAAGATAGGAGCCTTTCATGTCCAAGTAAAGGGCTGGTTTGCCAGCCACTTTAATTTCGGTGACCTTGGCATTATTCCCAATCTTGCCACCGTCGGGGCCTTTGAATTGATCCTTCCAGCGATCGATATTCGCCTGGGCGGAACCACCCAATCCCTTGAAAATTACGATTTCAGCATCGCGGGTGTCACCAGCAACTTTGGGTAGCACAAACTGGGCATAACGCATCCTGTTGGTTGGCGCTTCTTCTTTCCATTCCGCTGGTATGGGTGATTTTTTTCCATCAATAGTAATGCCACCTGACTTTTCTTGTGCGGCAACACTGAATGCAAATACGGCACTGGCCAACATGGTTGCCAGGGCTCTTGGAAATATTCTGATCATGCGAATTCTCCAGACTCTGTTTGGGAAACCAAATCCAACTTCACAAAAAATTATAACCACATATTAATCGAGAAGGTTGAGGAAATTTTCCATTTCCCCGGCGGCATGTGCATCGCCCACCTTGCGGGCCACAGCGATGCCCGACTGATAGGTCATACGGGCCTGTTCTTCCTTGCCTAATCTGGCCTGTAGTTGACCCAGTTGCAAATAGCCGGGGGGATATTCAGGATTACGCTGGATCAGATCGGTAAATACTTTTACCGCTTGCGATTCCTCGTTCAGGCTCAAGTGCTCCATGGCAAGGCCATACAGTAGAAACGCATCGTTCGGATCTTCCCTTAACATTTCCAGAATTTGTTCTTTACGGTTTGACTTGCTCATGGTTTCCGAGGTTCCTTTATTTCAATCTGTTTATGATAGCTTAGGAAATTCAAATCATTGCAACCGGTCTTACAGGGGAACCAGTGGCACCCATTAATTTTAAGGGAAGACATATGAACAGAAACTTTTTTATCTTATCCCTGGCAAGCTCATCCAACTTCAGGTTTTCAATGATGTAGATTCCACGCCTTGCCAGTAATTCAAGATGGCATGGCAAAGTCCCCAATTCAGGGTCGAACGCGTTGTTCGGTTCCCATGACATGTTATCCGCCCCAACGGCGAAGGCCTTTCTTTCCGCAGCCCAAAGAGCTGCATCGCGTGCCATCCCGGCGGATTGCATGTATCGATCCTCATGGTTCCAATGAAGGTCGGTTCCCACCCGAATCAAAATGACATCGCCTTCATCGGGGTGCAAATCCAGTTCTTTTTCCATGCGTTCCAATTCTGCGCGGTAAATAAGTTCCTCTTCCCCAAGGTCGCTTACGCCACGGTAACCGGGTACATCGAATAGCCAACCCTGACGAACGATTAAAGGAATATTTTCCACAGCACCATAGGAAAACCCCAGATTCGACTCCATAGAACTATCCAATTTTTTGCCACCACACAAATGGAGATGCTCAGCTTGATGACACCAGGCATCAATATGGGTGCCGGTGTGTTCCTTCATAAAGATGGTTCCAGAGGCGCTAGACCTGGGGCCATGGGTTTCCGGGCGGTAATTATCCGCATGTCTGCGGTGCAACAAATATTGGTAACCAGGTTTGTGCGAGGGATGCACAGGCATGCTGGCTAATCTGGGTTGTTCAAGATCATAAATCCTGCCAGTTAAGGCATTCTTCCACCATTCATTCATGGAACTTCTCCGAAGCATTTTGGAAGCCGGCTTGTTATTCTAATTCCATCTTGCTTTGGTGCGAATGAAAAGTATGAACGGTATCGATCCTAATGGGAAATGTTCCAGCAAATGTTCTGTATTATTCAATAAGCGGAGGATTGGATTTGAAGTGTAATTTGTTGGCCCTATTGGGGTTGATATTTAGCCTGGCAATACATGGGAATGCTTGGGCTCATGGAGTTGGTATGCAGATTACCCAGAAGGGTAAAAGCCTGATTGTAGAAGGGTATTATGATGATAATTCACCAACTTCCAAAGCAAAGGTTCAGCTTGCCAGCAAAGAAGGAGTGGAGATTTTATCCCAAGCGATGAATGAAAAGGGAATTGCGGAAATTGAAATTCCGGGGGTCGGTGAATTTCGCATTACCTTGGATACAGGAGACGGTCATCTTTTCAGAAAAGTGATTCGAATTGCAGAGGCAGAGATTTCAGGGGAAGCGATCTTAGGTGGGGGGCCAACCCGCAGTCAGTACACAAGTAAAAAAACTGGATTAAGAATTGCCATTGGACTGGGATTGATTGGGGTTGTGGCCGTTGCATTCATGGTTTTTTGGAAACCAGTATCACCTCAAGGCAGCAAATAATTGAAAGGGAAGGTCATGAAAAGAGTTCTTCAATGTTTGTTTGCTTGGGGCTTGTTATGGACTTGTGGAACCTTGTTTTCACAAGAGGAAATGGGCGCCAAGGTCGTAAAATTAAAAGTGGAAGGTGTCGAACGCGAGGCTTTGGTGCAAATCCCCGCTCAAGATTCTGCCACGGCGCCTGTAATCTTTTTCTTTCATGGTCATGGGGGAAGTGCCCAAAACGCCCTTAAACGTTTTGGCTTGAATAAACATTGGCCCGAGGCGATCATAGTTTACATGCAAGGATTGAAGACCCCCGGTCGACTTACCGACCCGGAGGGCAAAAAAACGGGCTGGCAGCATTCCAAAGGCGACCAGGGTGACAGGGATCTGAAATTTTTCGATGCCATGTTGGCCCACATTAAAAAAGAAGCTGCAGTCGATGAAAACCGTGTGTACGCCACAGGTCATTCCAATGGTGGTGGATTCACCTATTTGCTTTGGCAAAATCGAGCGGATGTGTTTGCGGCTTTTGCCCCCAGCGCAAGTGCAGCATTAAAGATGGAAACCTCGCTCCCAGCCAAACCGTGCATTCACTTTGCCGGGGAAAAAGATCCACTGGTAAAGTTTGAATGGCAGCAGAAAACGGTTGAGATTGTGAAAAAGATTAACGGTTGTGAAGGTGCACCCAAGGAGTGGGCAAAACAGTGCAAGGAATACCCATCCACGCAAAACGCCCCTCTGGTAACTTGTATTCATCCCGGTGGTCATGAATTCATTTCCCAGGCCCCTGCCCTGATGGTGAAATTCTTCAAACAACACAGTCGCCAAGGGAAGTGATTCTAGTTTGCAAAATGGGCTACCAAACTAAATAGATTGGAACGAATGAAATGATTCAATGGACTCGGAGGGAATGGATTGGGAATTGCTTGGCCATGGCTTTGTTGCCGGGTTCCGGCGCGCCTTTGCTTTTACGATCCTCTTGGCAAACTGTGAACATTGGCGATGTGGCCCATACCCCGGGAATGCTGGCACTTCTGGAAAAGCATCTTCCCCAACAGGAAGTCTGGCTTTGGCCCTCAAAGGTGGATAATGGCGTAGACAAAATGTTGCTGGCGCGATTTCCCAAATTGCGAATCCTCAACGGTGAAAAAGATCAGAAAGAAGCTTTGGAGAAATGCTCCTTCCTTCTGCATGGGTCCGGCCCTTCCATCGTTGGCATGAAAACGATCAATCTTTGGCGCAAGGAAACAGGGAAGCCTTACGGGATTCTTGGTGTTACCCTTCCCAACATTGAACCCGATGCCGTTACTGTCATGAATGGTGCGAAATTCCTTTATTGCAGGGATTCCGTTTCACTACAGTTTGCAAAATCCAAGGGTGTAAAATGCCCCGTCATGGACTTTGCGCCTGACGGGGCATTCGCCACCGATTTAGCAGACGAAGCCAAGGCTGCCGCGTTCCTAAAAGCAAATCACCTCGAGGAAGGGAATTTTGTCTGCTGCATACCAAGGTTGCGTTACACCCCCTATTGGAAAATCCATGGCAAAAAAATGACTGACGAGGATGATCGAAAGCATGCGGTAAGCGAATCCAAAAAGGAACAAGACCACAAGCCACTTCGCGATGCCATTGTCAGGATTATCCGGGAAACGGACAGGAAGGTTCTTCTTAGCCCTGAGGATGCTAGCCAGATGGAGGTTGGCAGGGAACTCTTATATGAACCCCTGGATGAGTCGACTCGCAAACGAGTGGTGCTTCGCAGAGAATTCTGGCGACCGGATGAGGCCTTGAGCGTTTACCGAAAATCGGTTGGCCTGTTTGGGAATGAGATGCATTCACCGATCATGTGCATAGGCAATGGGGTGCCTGCGATTGTGTGTCGCTGGAGTGAACAGACCAGCAAAGGATACATGTGGCGTGATGTAGGTTTGAGTGACTGGCTGTTTGACATGGACCAGGAATCCGACAGGAATCGAGTTGCGGAAACGGTGGTGGAAATGGTTAAAAACCGAAACAAAACCATGCAGATGGTGGCTCAGGCCAGACAAAAAGTGGCTCAATCCCAGGAACGAGCCATGGCATCCCTTTCCAATGCGCTGGTGCCTAAGATGAAATAACCATTCCGACATTGGTTCCATCTGGTAATTGGTCTGAAATGGCATCATAATAGAAGCTTCTGACAGTAATTAACTGCCAGCCCGCCTTGGAAGCTCCATATGATGACATTTTTATATGTAAGCCTGTTGTTTGCCGGACAAGACTCCACTCGGATCGATTTCAAAAAGGATATTTTTCCCATCCTTGGCACCTATTGTCTTGAATGCCATAGCGCAGAGAAGCAGAGGGGCGGTCTTCGTTTGGATAGGGCCGACCTCGCCATGCGAGGGGGGGATTCAGGAACACCGGTTTTGGTTCCCAAAAAGCCTGAAGAAAGTCTTCTCCTTCAAATAATTACCAAGGGGCGCGATGGCAAAGTAATGCCCCCCAAGGGAGAAAAAGTTCCCCCGGCTAAAGTTGAACTTCTAAAGCGATGGATTCTGGAAGGCGCAAATTGGCCTGTGGAAGCAATTCAGGTAACCAAACATCAGCACTGGGCTTTTAACAAACCTCTTCGACCTTTATTGCCCTCCATCCAACAAAAGAATTGGCCATCCAATCCGGTGGATCTTTATGTGGCTCAACGACTGGAGAAGGAGGGACTCCCTCTATCAGGCCAAGCCACCAGGGAAGTGATACTACGCAGGCTTAGTATTGATATTACCGGTCTGCCACCCACCCCGGCGGAAGTAGATGAATTTCTTGCAGACAAGTCCCAGGATGCTTATTCCAGGCAAGTAGATCGACTTCTCGCATCACCACGATTTGGAGAGAAGTGGGCACGCCACTGGTTGGATTTGGGAAGGTATGCGGATTCCCGGGGTTATGGTTCCGATCCCCTGCGCTTGAACGCCTGGCCCTGGCGCGATTGGGTTATTGATGCATTCAATCGCAATCTTTCCTACGACGAATTTACCATCCAACAGCTTGCGGGAGATTTGCTTTCCAATCCGGGTGATGATCATTTGCTTGCCACTGGTTTTCACCGTAACACCATGACCAACACCGAGGGTGGTACCGACGATGAGGAATTTCGTGTGGCGGCGGTGAAGGATCGGGTTGATACCACTGGGCAGGTGTGGATGGGGCTTACCCTCGGATGCGCCAAATGTCATACTCACAAGTACGATCCAGTCACCCAAAGGGATTATTACAGTTTCTTTGCGATCTTTAATCAGACCGCCGACAGTGACAAGGGTGATGAATTTCCCACCCGCCAGATTCCAACATTGTTCCAACGCGCTGAGATAAGTGTATTTCAATCCCGCCTTGTGGCATTGAGAGAAAAGATTCTCAAGGCGGACCTGACCCAAGAACAAAAAGAGTGGGAAAAAAAACTGCAATTTAAAGAAGATCCAAAACAAATCCAACTTGGCGAAATGCCCATGTCTGCTGCCAAGGCGGCTTCGTTGGCTCAAGGGACAACAGGCTTTGTGCTTTCGCTGGGAGACGCGCAACTTGAACCGAAATTGCGAATAAGCAATGCTAAGGAGGCATTCAAGGCACAGGCGCCCTCTGGAAAATACATTCGGATAGATTTACCGGGCAAACAAAAGATGCTTTCTCTTGCCGAGGTTCAGGTTTTTCGCGCCGGGGCAAACATCGCGACCAAGGGCAAGGCCACCCAATCCAGCACTGATTTTAACGGCCCACCCCAACTTGCCATCGATGGTAATACCAATGGTGATTACAACTTGGCCAAATCCACCACCCATACAAAAATTCAAGACAATCCCTGGTGGGAACTTGCCCTGGATAGCCTTGGACCGGTGGAAAAGATCGTGGTTTGGAATCGCACCGACAATGGCACAGGTGCAAGGATTGCCGGATATCGAATTCAGGTGTTGGATGAATCTCGCAAGGTGGTTTTTAGCAAGGAAAGTCTTCCGGCACCTGCATCATCTGCGGAGTTTCTTCCAAACGGCCAGGTGGAATTTGCAATAGCCAAACCCTGGCGCAAGGGATCGGCTTGGGTGTTCCCCATGGAGAAACCTTTGCCAGCGGGAGAATACGCTTTCTTGCTGGAAGATTCCAAGGGCAAGCCGCTCTCCTGGAATGGCGCAAAACTGGAATCCCTGCAAGGATCATTCCTGCAAGAGCGATTGAAGCTGCCGATGGATTTGCGGCCAATTTTAGATCAGCAAAAACCATCCGAAGCCGAGATAAAAAAGCTGGCGGATTATTTCCGGGAGAATGCTCCATCATTGGCCCCTTTAAGGGCTCAACTGGCCGAAGTGGAAAAAGCAACGCCCAAATTAACTTCCGCACCCATATTTCAGGAATTACCCCAGGACAAACAGCGCAAGACGAACATTCTGTTGAAAGGTAACTTCCTTTCACCGGGTTCCCCGGTCACCGCCGGAATTCTAGGTGCATTTCATCCTTTGCCCGAAGGGGTAAAGCCGGATCGACTGTCCTTGGCGAAATGGATGGTAGATCGGGAAAATCCCCTGACTGCAAGAGTCGAGGTGAATCGTCTTTGGGCGTTAATTTTTGGAAGGGGATTGGTGGAGACCGAGGAAGATTTTGGAACTCAGGGAACCAAACCAACTCACCCCGAACTACTGGATTGGCTGGCAGTCGAGTTCATGGAATCAGGCTGGGATATCAAAGGTATGCTTAGAACTATTTTTCATAGCTCCACTTACCGTCAGGAATCCCGTGTAACTCCAATGCATCTTGAAAAAGATCCGCGCAACCTTTTGCTTGGTCGTTCGCCACGTCATCGGTTGGATGCCGAGTTGGTGAGAGACCAAGCCCTTTATGCCGCGGGTCTTCTGAGTTCCAAGATGTACGGACCCTCCGTGTATCCACCCCAACCTGCAAATCTTTGGCAGGCAGCCTTCAATGGGGAAAGAAACTGGGCCACCAGTTCCGGAGAAGATAAATATCGCAGAGGCCTGTACACATTCTGGCGTCGAACTGTGCCCTATCCCTCCATGCAGACGTTTGATGCCCCCAGCAGGGAATTTTGCACTGTTCGCAGAATACCAACTTCCACCCCTCTTCAAGCATTTGTCACCATGAATGATCCTGTCTTTGTGGAGGCTGCCCAAGGCATGGCGAGAAGGGTGCTGCGCGAAGGGGGTAATACTGACCAGCAAAGACTCGCGTTTGCTTTCAAGTTGGTTGCGAGCCAGACTGCCGATGAAAGGCAATTGCAAACTTTAACCAAGTTGCTGGAAGATGGTAGAAATCGATGGTCTGACGATACAAAAGCCAGAGAGTTCAGCCAGTCTTATCTTGGCCCGTTGGAAGCCAACCTTGCCCCCAGAGAAGTCGCTGCATGGACCCTGGTATGTAATGTTTTGTTGAACCTTGATGCAATCTTGATGCGGAGCTAACCATGGACCCACGACTGCAAAGGATTCAGACCGCCACTCGCCGGCATTTTTTAAGGCAATGTCCCCTCTCGCTAGGGGCGCTTGCCATGACGGATTTTATGGGTTCAGGAAAGTCCATGGCTGCCATGGGTTCCACCAATCCGCTGGCCGTGAAAAAGCCAAACCATCCGACAAAAGCAAAAGCGGTTATATACCTGCATATGTCGGGTTCTCCTCCTCAACAGGAACTGTTTGATTACAAGCCAAAGCTGGTGGAACACCACATGCAACCCTGCCCCGAGGAAATCCTGAAGGGGGAAAGGTTTGCCTTTATCAAGGGTCGGCCCATGTTGCTGGGAACACCCTACAAGTTTAAACAGCATGGCCAGGCCGGCATTTGGATGAGTGAACTTCTGCCACATTTTCACCATGCTGCGGATTTAATCACGGTGGTGCGTTCCATGGTCACCAAGGAATTCAACCACGCGCCTGCCGAGCTTTTTGTGCATACGGGAGAAAATCGCCCAGGGTATCCGTCCATGGGTTCCTGGGTGACATATGGCCTGGGTAGCCCCAGCCAGAATCTTCCTGGATTCATTGTTCTTGTTTCAGGGGGCACGGACCCTACCGCAGGCAAAAGTGTCTGGGGAAGTGGTTTTCTTCCCTCGGTGTATCAGGGGGTTCAATGCCGCACCGGCCCTGAGCCGATCTTTTTCGTGAACAATCCCCCGGGTATGGATCGGGAAACACGACGCAGAAGCCTGGATGCCTTGAGAGATCTGAACGAGCAGGAATTACAGAAAGTGGGTGATCCTGAAACGCTTACCCGCATAGAGCAATACGAATTATCTTTCCGAATGCAGACCGCTGTGCCGGATGTGATGGATATTTCCCGGGAGCCGCAAAAGCTCATAGAGGAATATGGGGCAACACCGGGCGCAACCAGCTTTGCCAATAACTGTTTGCTTGCACGCAGGATGGTGGAACGGGGAGTCAGGTATGTCCAGTTGTTTGATTGGGGATGGGATACCCATGGTACCAGCCCTGGAGATGACATTGTTACTGCTCTTCCCAATAAATGTAAACAGATTGATAAGCCTATGACAGCGTTGCTGCGTGATCTTGAACGCAGGGGCATGCTGGATGAAACCTTGGTAATCTGGGGTGGAGAATTTGGCAGAACATCGATGAACGAAGCCCGTGGAGGAAGCAAATACTTGGGGCGTGATCACCACCCGCATTGCTTTACCATCTGGATGTCTGGGGGCGGCATCAAACGAGGTTTTAACCTTGGTTCAACGGATGAGCTTGGTTACAACATTACCGAGGATCGAACCGGATTACATGATTTACAGGCAACCATTCTTCATTTGCTGGGAATGAACCCTGAAACCTTCAGTTATCCTTACCAGGGATTAAACGCGAGGCTTATCGGGCCATCCGAGGGGCCCAAGGTCATGGAAAAAGCCCTAGCCTAGGAAATAAAATAACGCTCGTTATGGTTTCTTTTCCGGCAGGGTTTTCGCCAGAAACAGTCGGGCGCATTTTTCCTGAGCTGCCATGGGGCGGTTAAATTCGCGCCATATTCTTCGGGCTTCTTCATAATTGCCTGCCTTTTCCAATGCATAACCGCGAAGCATCTGACCGTGAGGCACTCCCGGTCCGGTGGGGAAATCTTCCAAGAATCGGCGCCACGAACTTTCCGCATCCTTCCACTTGTTAAGTCGATCCTGTTCAGCCTGGGCTGAAGCTTGGCCGGTGGCTTTCACCGTGGCATTGAACCGGCGCTGCTGCTGCTCGGCAAGTTCATGTTTGCAAAGCGCCAAAAGCCAGGCGATCTGTTCCCCACGAGGTTTGCCTATGCTTCCTGCAACCAGCATTTTTAAGTCGCGCTCGCCGGATTTGAAAAGCTTCAGTAGTTCCTGATTGACCTGTGCGACATCCTCGGGTGTTTTGTCCATCTTTTGCATGACGGTTTCCATGTTCATGCAAACCTCCTTGGCCTTGTTCATCCAGGTTGCTATTCGATTTTCCAATTGGGAATCGTTCTCCGCGGCGCGCAACTGGCCGCGTAATTCATCGCCTTCCCGAACCAAATCAGGCACCGCCTTGGAATAACGGGCATGAAGCATCTGGTCGCGGGGAAGTTTTGTATCCAGTACCGAGGAGATAAAAGGACTAGATAACATTTGCCCAATATTTTCCAGAATTAGTGGATGGGAAGCTTGGGCCAGTTGTCTGGGGATGGCGGTTTGCGGAACAAGCTCGGATCGGAAAATGTTGAATACCTGCGGGTTGGCGAAGCCACCCTCTTCCGAGGGAAGAAATATCCGGTAGGTTTCCAATACCTGTGGAACCATTAGGATTTTCATGTTGGCCCCCAAGGCTGGTCTGCCAGCCTTTTCCAGGTTTTCCACAAGTGAAACAAGGTTGGCGTGAAGCCTGGCCTTGGTGCCGGTGGGAAGGTATTTTTCTTCCATTAGCTTCATGCGTGGGGCTAGGGAGGATACTTGCGAGGTAATGGCCAGCTCTATTTTCGCAAGATGCTCTGGCAGAACTTCATAGGGCGCGTTTTCCCCATCTAGTAATCTCAGCTTGGAGGGGTCTGCTTTTAGTTCCGTTAATTGAAGTGGTTTGCCATCCTTACCCCCTGGCAGCGGTAGGCCAAGCTGGGGATCGAACAAGTAGAAATCGTTTTTCGCTTCGTTTACCACACCCAACCATAGTTTCTGGGTATTGGCTTCCTTACCAGGTAGAAGCACCAGACAACCCACAGGTTGTTCCAGCTTTTCTCCAACAAACAGAAACTGGTCCAACAAAGACAGAAAGACCAGCGACCTCTCGTAACTCGTAGCCCAACCCCTTCGCATTGCATAAATGGGGGGAACGGGATTGGTATTTCGGTTGCTCAGGCGAATTTGCCTGACAACCCATTGAAAAGCCTGAGTGGCCACCTCACTAACCGGCGCACGGGTTTGCTTACCACCCAATACCGGGGGTTCTAGGAACCTGGCAATGTCACGCAGCATCAGTTTTTCTTCCAGATAGTGGGCGTCCAACTTGGTAAACGTTGGACTGTCGATCTCGTTAAACTGCTGTTCAGCAAGATTGTATTTCTTCAGGATATCACGCAGGTCATTGGGGATAGTTGCCGGCTTTTCCTGCGGGTGTGTGGCGAGGTGGTTATTGATCTGTTGAAGAAAAGATTTGCAGGAGGCAAGGTCATTGTCAGAGGAAAGTAGTTCCTGTGCGGAACGTAGAGAGGTATCCTCTGGAGCTTTCTGGTTTGCATCACCATCCTTGCCGACTTTGACGGGGTTGGAACTGAATGTGAAATAAAGTAAAAGCAGGCAAAACAAGCCGCCAAGCACCATGGAAATGATCAAACCCTTGCCCGCTTTTTTGGATTCGTCTTGCGTGTTGGTTTCCACATTACTCATATTTTGTTTTCCGTGATGGATTTTAAGGTAGATCAATTGCCTGCCTGATTCGCATGCAGGTTTCAATCAATTTGGAAAGATTGGAAAGTGCGATCATGTTAGGACCATCGCTGAGGGCATTTTCCGGATCAGGATGAGTTTCCAGGAACAAACCATCGCAGCCTGCTGCAACCGCCGCTTTGGCAAGGTAAGGAACCATGCGCCTGTCACCAGAGCTTCGGTCACCACCAGCTCCGGGCATCTGTACAGCATGGGTTGCATCGAACACCACCGGCGCTCCCAAGTCTTGCATAAGAGGGATAGAACGCATGTCTGTAACTAGGTTCCCATAACCAAAGGTGGAACCCCTTTCAGTCAGTATCACCCGATGATTGTCCACCTCGGCAAGTTTGGACACTACATTCTTCATGTCCCAGGGTGCCATAAACTGGCCTTTTTTTACATTGATAACCCTGCCTGTTTTCCCGGCGGCAAAGAGAAGGTCGGTTTGTCTTGCGAGAAACGCAGGTATTTGCAAAATATCGCAAACTTCAGCCGCTGGTTGAGCCTGTGCTGTTTCATGAATATCGGTTAGCACCGGAAGACCTGTCTTTTGTCGAACTTCTTCCAGAATACGCATACCTTCCTGAATACCCGGGCCTCGGAAGGTTTTTCCCGAACTACGGTTTGCTTTGTCGAAAGATGATTTGAAAACAACCTGGATTTTCATGCGCGAAGCCATCGAGGCCAGATGGTCCGCGACAGAAAGCACCAAATCCCGCGATTCAATCACGCAGGGGCCTAGAATCCACAGAAGGGGGTTTCCCGGTCCGATCTTCCACTGTGCGACTTCAACAACTTTAGAGCCCATGCGTCCTCCATGATTCGCGAGCAGACTTGATTTTATTATTGTACGATGGTCAATTCGGCGCTTCTAGAAAATAGATGAAAACGGTTTGCCTGGAGAAGAAATCATGAAGAGCCATTGCTGACAATTTCCAATTGCACCTTGTCCGCGATAAAGGCCCTTTCTCCCGCTGTCAGGAATCGAATGCGAACCCGCCTTAGAGCCCCGTTTCCACTAAGTTCCACGATGCGTCCCTGTCCGTAAGTGGGGTGCTTTACAATCATGCCTTCGCAAAGCTCGCCAGCCCTGGGTGCGGAAGGCGAAACTGGAGGGGGCGCCTTGCGTTCAGGCATCCAACCTCGCGCCATGGAACTGGATTGGGGTGGGCCTCCCAGCATGGCCGCCAGTGCGCTTCGGTGTCCCTCCTCGATTTGCCGAATCTCAGATTCAGGCAATTCTCCGATGAACATGCTTGGCGTTGTGAATAGCGCGGCACCGCGAAAATCTCTCATGCGTGCATTGGTAAGGTAAAGTTCGCTCATGGCGCGGGTGATCCCCACAAAGGCGAGCCGCCTTTCCTCTTGTAATTCCTCATTGTTTTCCAGCGACCTGTCGTGGGGTAGAATTCCCTGCTCCATGGCCATCATGAAGACAACGGGAAATTCAAGGCCCTTTGCCGCGTGGAATGTCATGACTGAAACAGAATCCTTATCCGCATCGTGGGCATCCGTGTCGCTTGCCAGGGCGATGTTTTCCAAGAAATCCGCGAGTGTTGGCTCGCGATCTTCCACCTTGAACTGGCGGGCAGCGGATATCATTTCCTCAATATTCGCAAGCCTTTCCTGGTCATCGGGGTCGTTACTGGTTCGCAGCATTTCACGATAGCCCGAAGCATCCAAGGTTTTGCTGATCACCTCATGGGGTGGATTTTCCAAAAGGTCTCCCAGCTCGCGAATTAACAGGGAGAAATCGCGCAGCCCGGCAGCGGCCTTTCCTTTGATGGCAGGAATGCGGCTAATTTCGCTGGCGGCGGCCAACAGACTCATCTCTCGGGGTTCGGCGTAAGATGCCAGATGATCCAACGAGACCTTGCCAATTCCCCGGGCTGGTTCGTTTACTGCCCGCAGAAAGGAAATATTGTCCTGCGGATTCACCAAAAGGCGTAGGTAGGAAAGCACATCTCGGATTTCCTTGCGGTCAAAGAAGGCGAGACCCTTCACAATCTGGTAAGGAACACGATGGCGGGAAAAGGCATTTTCCAAGCCCCGCGTAAGGGCGTTCATGCGCACAAACACAGCAAAGTCCTTAAAGGTTCTTTTGCCCGATTGAACCTCCTTTTGGATCACTCGGGCGATGCCATCCGCTTCCTCTGCGCCATTTTCAAAAGTGACAACGGTTACCGGGGCGCCTCCTTCCCGTACCGCGACCAGGGGTTTCGGTTTGCGTTGCGTGTTATTCTTGATCAGGTGATCCGCCGCATTCAGAATGGGCCTTGAACTACGATAGTTTTCACCCAGTGTAAGAACGGTCGCGTTGGGAAAATCTCGCTCAAAATCCAGAATATTGCGGATGTCGGATCCACGAAACTTGTAAATGGATTGATCCGGGTCACCTACCACGCAAAGGTTTGGGTAATCTCTGGATAGCGAACAGGCGATGGAATACTGCGCCTGGTTGGTATCCTGATATTCATCAATCATGACATACTTGTATCGTTCATCCAGTTCCGCCCGAAGTTCAGCATTATTTTTCATGGCCAGAGCTGGCCAGTAAAGCAGGTCGTCAAAATCAACGGCGTTGGCATCTCTCAATCGCTTTTCGTAGGCAGGGTAAACATTGGACACAGCTTGCGAGAAAAAGTCATGCGCTTTCTGGGCGTATTTCTCCGGACTAAGAAGCTGATTCTTTGCTTTGCTGATGGCTGCGGAAACACTATCCGGGGTAAATCGCTCCGGGCTTATTCCGGCATCTTCCATGGCTATCTTGGTAAGTTTTGCTCTGTCAGTCTGGTCGTAAATGCTGAAATCTCTTTGAATCCCAAGTCGATCAAAGTACTGGCGAAGCATACGAACGCCAAAACTGTGAAATGTGCTCACATGAACCCTGTGCGAAGGCACCAGCGCATCCAAGCGCTTTCGCATTTCAAGGGCTGCCTTGTTGGTGAATGTGATTGCCAGAATACTTCCAGAGCGGACTCCCTGGCTCATCAGGTAGGCAATACGCCTGGTGATGACCCGGGTTTTGCCGCTTCCAGCAGCAGCCAGAATTAAAAGTGGACCTTCGCCGTGCATCACAGCGATTCTTTGGGACTCGTTCAGGCCTGCGAGCAAATCCTGGGATTCCGTATACATGCTTTTCCTTCCTTGGTTCCTACGATTTCGATTGTACGCTGAATCTCGGGATTTGCTACCATGGATCAGTCTTTAATGCTTCAAATTGGGAAAAAGCATGGAAATATCAGGCTTGGGAAGCGAAATGGTGGAGTGTGCCCGTATTGGCAGGATGATCAAGGATCATGGCGAATTGTTTCTAGCCCGGGTCTACAATGAGCAGGAAACCATGTTCTGCCAGCGAAGGACCCGGGCCTTAGAGTATTTTTCCGCCATCTGGGCGGTCAAAGAGGCTGTGCTGAAAAGCCTAGGATATGTTGGCCAGGATATTCCCCGTTCCATGATAGAGGTTGTTATCGACCATGATCCCCGGCCTGTCATAAAACTTCATGGGGGTGCAAAATCACTTGCCAAAAAAATCGGTGTGGGATCTTTTCTAGTTACCATGGCGCATTGCAGAACCCATGCCTCCGCCACCGTGATTGCAGTTGTGGGTAAACAGGTCTAAAGTTCCAATTAAAGGTTTGATTCGATGGCAATGGTAAAACAAACAGTACCCTGTCTTTTGGTGTGCGCTCAATTCAGTCAGGAAGAATCCCTGTTAAATTGGACCAGAGAGAGGATGGAACGTTTTTTAGGACCGGTTGAGTTGGAGTCCAAACCCTTCGAATTTAATCAGACCTCGTATTACAACAAGGAGATGGGTGAGAATCTCCTTAAGCGAATGGTGGTTTTTCAAGATTTGGTGGATCCAGCAAAACTTGCAGACATTAAGCTGCTAACCAACCAGATAGAACAGGAAGCACTTTCCGCAAACCTATCATCCCAGGAACGCCCGGTGAATTTGGATCCTGGTCTCTTAAACTTGGGAAAGTTCATGCTGGCCACCACCAAGGACCAGGCGCATCGCATTTATTTGCGCGATGGAATCTTTGCGGAGGTCACGCTTCATTATCAAGGTACTGAATTTGTCATATGGCCTTGGACCTATGCCGATTATCGTACCGATCATGTGAGGGAATTTCTAAAGCAGGCTCGCGATCTTTATCGAACCAAGTTGAAAGCCTGGCAAGGAAGCCAAAATGAATCCTGAAGCGATTAATGCCATCATGTGCATGGGATTGATTGCACTGGTTGTTTCCGTTGTCCTGAATTGGTTTGCGATTTGGCTGGCCCCAAAGCTTGGGTTGATGGATGCCCCTTCGGAAAGAAAGGTTCATGCTGTTTCCATTCCCCGCATGGGTGGCCTTTGTATGTGGTTCAGCATGATTTTGGTCGCAGGTTTTTCATGGGTGGCTGGTTCGTCCTGGTGGTTGGATGGTGATATACCCGGATTGGTTTATACCGGCCTTATTTTGTTGATTCTGGTCGGTGTGTTGGATGATCGAATTGGCATGCCGTGGCAGCCCAGATTGCTGGTTCATTTTCTCGCTGGGGCATTGGCGGTATGGGGGCTGGGGTTTTTTAATAACATACTTGCCGGTGTTACCGCTTTGATTTTTCTTGTTGCCATGACCAACGCTTTCAACATGATCGATAACATGGATTTGCAATGCGGAGGCGTTTCATTTCTCTCCCTGCTGGCAGTTCTGTTTTTGCAGTTTCAATATGGTCATGCTTCCGCTGCGACCCTGAACCTGCTTACTTTGGGGGCCTTGTCAGGGTTTCTGTGGTGGAACAGGCCGGTTGCTAAAATTTTCCTTGGGGATGCAGGGAGTATCCCGCTGGGATTTCTCATCGCAACCATGACCCTGGCCTTGCTGAAAAACGAGATCTTGGCCGAACCTGTTACAATCATGGGCATTTCTGGAATTTTTCTGATCCCCATTTATGATTTGATCACTGTGGTTGCCATTCGGTTGATTCAGGGCAAAAGCCCGTTCCATGCGGATAAACAACACCTTTCCCATCGAATGGTTCAAGCGGGCTCCGGTTCAATAAAGGCTGTTTTAACGATTTTGCTCATCCATCTATCGGGTGTAATGTCCGGGGTGGTTTTGATTGTCTGTAACCGGATTGTTATTGCTTGGATAATTTTCGGGTGGATGATCGTATCCTGTGCCTGCTTGTGTTGGCTGGATTTCAGGGCGTTTACCAAGTCGGGTTCCATAAGGGCGAGAGGCTAATTGTATGGCCAGGGAAAAGAGAAAAAAAACACCTGAGCCTGGTAACACCAGGGCAAAAATGGTTGCTGAAGTTTCCAAGGCGGATCCTGGAAAATCCATACTTCTGATTGCAACGATGGCGGCATTAGTGGCCAGGCCTTTGGTTCCCGGGGAAGATCCCGGTTTTGGCAGTTCCATGACAGACCCCAGCGGTACAACCCTTACGCTTTGTTGGTTTTTGCTTGCCGCAGCTTGGTCGATTTGGGCGATCAGCAGAAAGCGTGCACCCCTGCCTTTGGGATTCTTTGATTTGGGGTTACTCGGGTTGGCTGGATGTTACTTTCTATCCAGTGAACTGGTGGCATCTGGATTATACACAGCCCGATTGATTTCCTGGGAAGTACTATCCTTTTTTGCCTGCTTTATTTCCATACGCTGGGCTGCCAGTGACGAGTCTGACAGGCAGGCCATTTACACCGTGCTTTTGGCAACGGGGTTTGCAGTGGTGGCATATGGAATTTATCAGTATTCGTGGGAAATGCCTTACCTTCGGCAAAAGTATGGGGAAAATCTTGAGCAATTGAAGCGGGACTTCATTTCCCAAAGTGGTGGAGCCATTGAGGCGGAAGGGCCATTTATGGAACAGCTCCGCCAACGTTTGATGCAAACCCATATTTACAGTACTTTTTCCCATCCGAATACTTTAGCGAGTTTTCTTTGTCTGCTCATTCCAAGTGTGCTGGGCGGTGTTTGGATTGCGGCAAGGAATCCATCCAGAAAAGTCGTTATTGCCGGTGTCTCGCTGATTGGTTTTGGATTTCTGACAGCACTGTGGATGAATTTTAGCCGTGGGGCCTTTTTGGCCACAGGTCTGGTTCTTGCGATTTTGTTTTTACACTGGTCTTGGAGGAAGTTTACCGGACGACGAGTGCTGGTTTTGTTGTTTACCGCGGGTGTATTTTTAATGGTTTGCTTTGGGGCTTGGCTGGTATCCAGCAAGGGATTGCTAAAAAAGGAATCGTCGGGCGGTTTCAGTGCCAGGCTGGAGTACTGGAAAGCAACCATCTCCATGGGGCGAAGTTACCCATGGTTTGGAGTAGGTCCTGGAAATTTCGGCAATTATTACCCAAGGTTCATGCTGCCTTCTGCCGAGGAAAAAATAAAAGACCCCCATAATCTTTTTTTGGAAGCTTGGTCCTCGGCTGGCCCAGGGGCTTTGGTAATGGTGTTACTAATTACAAGTGGGATTGGTTGGCGCTTTTTTAAGGAACTTGTTCAAAAGCCTGAGGATTTTGATACCGCAAACCTGATTCCCACGCCGGGTTGGGTGATTTATCTCGGCGGGATGTTTGGCCTGCTTTTGAGTTTTGTGCTGCGTGTGGAACATCGACCCGGAGAAGATTTGGTTTCAGAGAGTATTGGTGCGCTAATTCGTACCGCAGCATGGTTTTTTGCAATGGGCTTTCTTGAGAATCTTAAGGCGACAGATAACCAGCGAAAAGTCATGCTTCTTGCAGGTATCACCGCGATGCTTTTAAACCTTATGGTTTCTGGAAGTCTTGTTTTTGCATCCATCATAACCATGCTTGTGGCTTCCCTGGGGTTGTGCATCACCTCCAACAGGGGAATTCGATTGCCAGCTTTTGTGGTTTTTCCTCCTTTGGCCGGGATAGGACTTTATTTTCTTGTTGGAGTATTTGTTCCGCTTTCCAGCGCTTATTCCTATTCCCAAATGGCAATTCGCAATGGAAGCAACCTTCTTGCGATACCATCTGGAAGAGGTATGCCAAGTAAGCTTGAAAGAGTGCAAAAAGGAGTTCTTGAACCATTGCAACAAGCCGCCACTTTGGAACCCAATAATCCACGGTGGCAATTACAGTTGGCGAATTGGTACTCGGTGGCTTTCCTCGAAGCAAGCCTCAAGGGAGAGCCGATGGCGATGCAATTTGGGAACGCTTGTCTGGCTTCTCTGAACAATGCGGCAAAAATGGATCGGGAATCCCCTGAGCCTTTGCTTGCCAGAGCCCAGATTCGCGGATTGTTTGCACAGCGAAACAAAACCGAGGCTTTCGCTCAATGGATGGATGCGGCTTTCTCCATGGAACAGGCTGTGATTCGAGATCCCCACGAGGCTCGGCACAAGGCCACCTTGGCAATGGCTTTATGGCAGGCAAACAAAGCGGATTCCATAAAGGGTTCCAGGGAAAAATGCCAGATTAAATCCACGGAACAGGCCCGGGAAGCGCTCCGATTAGACAAGATATTCCAAAGTTCCTCAAGGCACCTAACAGACCGGCAACGCAGCCAGATGGATGCCATCATCCAAGGTAAAGAGCCATCAGTCCCTTGAAAGCCCCTTTAAACGCAGTTACCATGAATTTCTCAAAGTCTTGGATTAAATCATGAAATACAAGGCTTAAAGATTCTTTAAGGTATTGTGGATTATGGCCTTATGGCTTTTCAAACAAGAACCAGAAGACTTTAGCTATTCTCAATTAGAAGAAGCTGGAAAAACCATATGGGATGGTGTCTCTAACCCATTGGCATTGAAGCACTTAAGAAGCATTAAGGTTGGCGATAGAGCTCTTTTTTATCATACCGGCAAAGAAAAAGCCATTGTTGGGGAAATGAAAGTGATTGCCGGCCCTATGCAGGATCCGAAAGAAAAAGACCCAAAATTGGTTGTGGTCGAGGTAAAACCTGTAAAAAGATATAAGGTTCCGGTTACCTTGGAATCCATCAAGGAAGACAAGGTGTTTGCCGGATGGGAATTGATTCGAATTCCACGGCTTTCGGTAATGCCTGTTTCACAGGAAATGTGGGATCGAATCGAGGCGCTAGGTAGAGAGTTTGTATGAGTACGGATTTGGCGAAGGGAAGTCATGTCAGGTCCAAGGCAAGATTCATGAAAGCCAAAGGTTTGCAGAAAACAACCTCTCGTAAAGCCCGTGCCTCCAGTATCAACTACAAAACTGGCCCGGTTTCACGATCTGATCGTTTTCTTGGCGCTTTGAAAAGTGCAAAACGGGTTACCTTTCTTTCCCATATCCACCCCGATCCTGATAGTCTTGGAAGCATGCTCGGCTTGGCATATCTGGTTCAAAATGTCTTGGGCAAGGAGGTTCGTCTTACCAGGGATGGGCTGATTAACCGCGCTGAAAATCAGGCAATGGTCAACCTTCTGGAAATTGAACTTGTTCCAATTGAACAAGTGATATGGGAAGAAGGTGATGTGGCGGTAATGGTCGATAGTCAGCCAAAAACCGGCAGGCATTCATTGGAAACCCTGCCACTTGCTGTGGTTATTGATCATCATGATACTCCCGGCAAAGTTCGTGGTATTCCGTTTGTGGATGTACGCAAAAGCATGGGTGCCACATGTACCCTGGTGGTTGAATACCTTCGAGAGCAGAACATAGAAATTCCACCGCGCATTGCAACCGCAATGATGTACGGAATGGAAACCGAGCTTACAGGCTATCCCCGTCATGCCAGTTCTGCGGATGAAGAAGCTGTGCTTTGGCTTTTTCCTCATGCGGACAAGGAATTGCTTTCTCAGATTCGCAATGCCCGTTTGCCACAATCCCACTTCGAGGGAATGGTGCATGCGTTGCAAAGTTCATTTATCTATGATCGTTTGATTGTAAGCTGGGTACCTGAATTGCCCCACCCGGAGTTGGCCGCCGAAGTGGTCGACTTTTTGATTCGATTCGAGGAAATTGACTGGGCACTTTGTGCCGGTGTTGTGGAAGACAAGTTGATACTTTCCGCCAGGGCATCGGGTAACAAGGCCAAGGCCGGTGAATTGCTAAAGAAAGTTGTTGGTAAACTTGGCCGGGCGGGCGGTCACGACCGCCGGGCGGGTGGAATTATCCATTTGAAAAGCACATCCCAAAATGCGATCGAGCGTGTCGTAACCACATTGCGAAGGCGCCTGCTCAAGGCACTTCACATTGATGAATGCCGTGGCCAGAGATTGGTATCGCGCAAGGAAATACTTCAAAATCTGCAGGCATAAGCCTCAATAGTTTTCTAAATCTTACTTTCCCGGAGAATTCCACACCGGATCGTATGGGTTGCTGGGATGAACCATTTCCTGAACCGCCCGGTTCAGAATATGCAGAAGAGGTCCATCATCCGGGTAATCACCCAGCGCGTATCCGGCAATTTTTGCAGCAGCCCTGAAATTGCCATTCTCTAGTTCTGTCAGTGCATTCTCGGTGATTTTGGTCAGGCCGATATGCTTGTCGCTATTCTCCAGAAAAACCTGATAGATATCGACGGGCTCCGTCATATTCACAACGCGAACCTTGCAAAGCCTGCGAGTATCAAAGGCGTTTTTGACAGCGGCCTTGGTTTCACCCGTGATCAAAAGAGGTATTCTGAGATATTTGGTAAGGCCTTCAACTCGGCTGGCAAGGTTGACCGCAGGCCCTAGAGGACCATACTTGAACTTGATAGATGATCCAGTGTTACCCACCCAGATTTTTCCCGAGTTGATGCCAATCCCCAGGGAGATGGTTTCACCTATTTCATTCTTCCATTTTTCATTTAAAGCGGGAATGCACAATTTAATCTGCCTTGCGGCTTGAATGCATTTGGTGGCATGGTCGGGCTGGAAACTTGGAGCGCCCCACATGGCGAGCATACCGTCCCCAAGGTAGTCCACTAGAACCCCCTGGTTTTTGTGAACGCAACTCGAGATTTCATCAAAGATGGATGACATGAGCCTTGTGGTGCCTTCAGGCCCGATTCGTTCGCTAATTCTGCTAAAACCTCGAACATCACAAAATAATAAGGATGCCTCGGTTTCCTTGCCTTTTAAAAGACTTGGGTCTTTGGAAAGTTGATTGGCCAGTTCCGGGGTGAAAAATTGTTCGAATTGTACTCTGGCTGAAGCCGCATCCCGTTCATGTTTTTGTCTGGCAAGGCCTGTCGCAACTCCGCAGGCAAGTATGTCCACCAGAAGGGCTTCCAAGGTCCCCATTCTTCCCTGAGTTTGCACGGTGCTTTTTTCGCCATAAAGGGCGCCCAATAAGATTCCGTCTGAATCATAGATGGGTGCAGCAACACTGGAAAGGTTTCCGAGATCGGTCTTATTGGGATTGAATTCGCCGGAATGCCACACAGCAGTCCTCTGCGAGATCATTTTTAAAAGTATCTTTTTGTTTGGGGTCCATTGCTTGTTTCGGTTTTCAGGAGGATGAACCGCGGCAATAGCATATTGCCCATTTTCATTTAAAAGGAGGCGACCTGTATCTAGCCCAACGATATCCACCAAGGCAGTTGCAGCCTCGGCAAGAAAATCCGCACTTCCAATGGTGCTTTGAAAAACTTTCATGGTGGTCTGCAGCCAGCTTACGATTTCCGCAAAGTCATTTTCTGAAAAGCTGGCAATCTTACTCGATTGCTGAAGAATCGTATGGGTGGATGTGTCCGATGAGCCATGATCAGAAAGAGATTCAAACAGGTCGATCTCGTCAACCTGGTGAGGTTCCTGATTGGAAAAAATACGGAACAATTTGTTTTGCAAGGCAAAGCTGAATGGGGCAACCCGGGTACAGGATTCACCCGAGTCGAGTGTGGTTTCGATATCAACCTGCCAAATTTTCTTGGATGTATTGGTAAGTTTGAAAACATTTTTTCCGGTTGGCTCGATCAATGCCTGCCGTCTGGAAAAAGCAGCCTCGGAAAGGCCCGCGATAATGATTCGGTCGTTTTGATTTTCGCCAGCACCCTTTAGAAGATGATTGGGTTCTGGTTCCCCGGCACGCTGTCTGCCAATTTCAAGATTACCTTCCAGGGTTATTTTCCATGGCTTACCATCCTTTTGCTGCAATTCGAGAATAAACAAGGCAAACCTCCACAAATCTTTTCATCAATTATCCTTCCATTGCCTCCGCATACCAAGGGCTAATTGAACAAATTATCTGAAAACCCGCCGTTTTCTTGAAGTTTCTCCCCCATGTTTGAAAAATTTTCAATCCGTTGAAAGTGTTTCAAAGTTTACTTGACACTTTTTCATAATTGGTTATCTCCCCGCCTACTTGATCGACGGAAAGCAAATGGTGCTTCGGGGTTGGGGAACCTTGAGATCGTTTGCTGAAAGTTAATCAAAAAGGGGCGGGGGGCCCCTTTCATGGGCGTGGCGAATCGGACAACTGATTGAATCCGCAAAATCCGGATTTTTTCTCAAGTTGAAACAAACGCCAGGTCGATGAGCAGAAGTAACAAATTGTGTCTTGAATGATTCAAGGCACAAAGGTTTGGGGGAAACGCAAGCAAACTGGTCTGAAGGATCAGGCCGTATTCGCCGGGGGAAATCGGCAAAGGGGGCGGGAAACAAGGAATGGGCGAAAGCCCGACAGCCGGGGGGCTGTTCCTTGTCTCTCGAATGGACGGATCCAACCTGCATCAAGTCCTAATTCACCTTTCACCACGAAATCCACCGCTGAATCTTTCTCCAAGGAAGCTTGTGGGCCGTTTTTCGGTCGCGAACTTAAGGGGGAGCCAATGTCTGCAGAACAGAATCGCTTGCAATCCAAAGCGGAGGAATCCATGGTGACTCAGGCTGGCACTGACATGATGAAGATTTGGCGTGATTTCAGGAACAATCCGACGGATGAAACCCGGAATTTCCTGATTGAGAATTATCTTCCACTGGTGAAATACAACGCCGAACGTATCTGGGCCAGACTTCCTGATGGAGTGGATCTGGATGACCTCATCAGCGCTGGTGTATTTGGGTTGATGGATGCTATCAATGCATTCGACACCGAAAGGGGTGTCAAATTTGAAACCTACTGCGTGCCCAGAATTCGTGGCGCAATGCTGGATGAACTTCGCACCATGGATTGGGTGCCAAGGCTGGTTCGCAGCAAGGCCACCAAGATGGAGGAAGTTCGCAAATCCTTGGAAGCCGAACTGAAAAGACCTCCAACTCCGGATGAAATGGCAAGCAGGCTTGGTGTTTCACTGGAAGATTTTTACAAGATGATGGGTGAGGCTACCGCCATCAGCCAGGTTAGCCTTAACAAGAAATGGTACGAAACCGACAGTTACAAGGATGTTCGTGAAATTGACATTCTTGAAGACAAACGTGCGGAAGACCCAACCAAAAAAATCCAAAACCGCGACCTTATGCGCATGGTCACGAAGGGTTTGAATCGTAATGAAAGACTCATCATCATTCTCTACTATTACGAAGATATGACCATGAAGGAAATTGGCGCTACGTTGGACCTTAGCGAATCCAGAGTAAGTCAGATGCATTCCAGCATTGTGGCCAGGTTACAAAACCAGCTTAGCGACAGGCGCGTGGAGTTCAGTATCTAATCTTTAAAGATAACCAGCGCAGCAGCGGGCGGGGATTCATCCCTGCCCGTTGTTGTTTTTATGACTGATATTTTGCAAAATCGTATAATAAGAACACAGTTTTCAAGAATTCCCTGGAGAAGAGTCATGGCGGAAAGTTCACAGGCAAAAATTCTGATTGCGGATGATAATCCACAGGGAGCTGAACTCATTGAAGCCTATCTTTCGGATACCAATTACCTTGTAAAAACGGTTTCTGATGGTGAGCAAGCCCTGCGCATGGTGCAGGAATGGGAACCTGATTTGCTCTTGCTGGACATCATGATGCCCCGAATGAGTGGGTTTGAGGTTTGCAAAAGACTTCGATCTGATACAAAAACCAGACATTTGCCTGTTATTATGGTGACAGCATTGGATCAGCATGTGGATGTGGAGCGCGCGGTTGATGCAGGAACTGACGATTTTATTTCCAAACCTATTCGCCAGAACGAATTGCTTTTGCGGATAGAATCGCTCTTGAAGGCCAGGCATTGTCAGGATGACCTCGAAAGAACCCTCGCATATCTTGAAAATCTTCAAACCAGTGCCAGTTAACCCTTGATCTCGGAAAAGCATGTCTCTTCCAAAAGTAATTCTTCAAAAAGGCAAAGCCAAGCCGTTTTTCTCCAGGCATCCATGGGTGTTTGCAGGGGCAGTTGATCGTATTGAGGGAGATGCCAAACCGGGTGACGAGGTGGAATTGCTTTCCACGGTTGGCAATTTTGTTGCTCGGGGATTCCTAAATCCCAACAGCAAAATCAGGGTGCGTCTTTATTCCTGGAATGAAAACCAGCTATTGGATGAATCCTTCTTTAGGAATCGATTGGAAAAAGCCATACAGCTTAGGGAAACCTTGGGCCTGATGGACCCCGAAGGTGGTTGCCGGCTAATTTTTAGCGAGGGCGATGGCCTTAGCGGGCTTTCCGTTGACCGATATGGTGATTACCTGGTGATGCAGGTTTCCGCCTTGGGCATCTTCCAAAGGCGTGAAATGATCGCTGGCATTTTGCAAAATAGGTTAAAACCAAAGGGTATTTTTTTTCGCACAGACAAAACCATGGCAAAGCTTGAAGGCTTTGAGGCTTTGGATGAGTGGATTTTTGGGGATGGACCCTCCGGCAATATTTGCATTCAAGAGTACGGATTGCAATTTCAGATTCAGTTGGCCTCTGGCCAAAAAACGGGCTACTACCTGGACCAGCGTGATAATCGTGTCCAAGTAGCCAAACTTGCCCGTGGTAAAAGGCTTTTGGATGTTTTTTGCTATGCTGGCGGGTTTTCACTTCATGCCATGAATCATGGCGCACTTGCAACGGTGGGAATTGACCAATCCCAGCAGGCATTAGAGTTGGCGGCTTCCAATGCCTGTCTGAATCATTTTTCAAACTGCCAGTGGATTCAAGGCGAGGCTTTCGATGAAATGGACAAATTAGTGGAGAGTGGGGAAAAATTCGGCGTTGTAGTGCTTGATCCTCCAAGGTTTGCCCGCAACAGAAATGATGTAAAAGACGCTCTCCGGGGTTATCGCAGGTTGCATATGCAAGGGCTTAAACTGGTTGAAGATGGTGGTTATTTGGTCAGTTGTTGTTGCTCAGGAGCCATAAACATGGATATGATGGAAGAGCTTTTGGCTCAGGTGGCAACGGACCAGAAGAGGGACATCCAGGTAATAGAAAAACGGGGCCCATCGGGGGATCATCCAGTTTCTGTGTCCTGTCTTGAATCCCATTATTTAAAGTGCCTTATAACCAGGGTTTTGTAATAACCCCGGCTTGGATGTGTTGAATAGGCAGGAGCCCTATTCTTTTTGAAAGGATTTTTTATGGTAAGTTTGCATCGATGTTTTTCTTTTGTGTTGGCATTTTCCCTGGCGCTATCAGGTATTGCCCCGGTTACAGCCCAAGATACAAAGTCCCTGCCAACCGACACCCAGGCCTTGGTTCGAATCAACATCCAGTCACTCATCAATTCTTCCCTCGCAAAGTCCATGGGTATTGATCAGGCTAAAGAGATGCTTAATGCAGGTTTGCCAGGCACTGAAATCCTCAAAGAACTTGGATTTGATCCATTCAAAGATCTGCATTCCGTCACGATCGCAGCACCGGGTGGAAATGAAAATGAAAAGGGTCTGATTTTGGTCAGTGGTAATTTCAATTCCAAAAAATTGAATGCCAAGGCTGGTGAACAGGCCAAGGATAAAAAAGATCAAATCAAAACTCACGATGTGAGTGGCAAAGTGGTTTACGAACTAAAGATGCCTGAACAGCAGGTCCCCTTGTTTGTTGTTATTGCGAATGATAACGCCATCATGGCTTCGCCAGACAAGGATTACCTTACCAAGGCAATGAATGGCAAAGATGGGAAGCCTGCAAACAAGGACTTTAACAAGCTGGTCGAAGACCTTGATCCAAAGCTTGGAATTTCCATTGCCGTTGTCAGCGGCGCCCTGGCGATGAAAAATCTTCCTGACCCTGCCAAGGCAATCCTGGAAAATGTGGATTCCATTGGTGGTGGTATTGGAATAGATAAGGACATTGTTCTTAAGCTTTCCATTAACACAAAGACGGATGATTCTGCGAAAATGCTTCAGGAAACCATCAATCAAGGTTTAACCCAGGCATTAGGATTCCTTGGTTTGATGGCAGCCCAGCAGAAAGAGTTGGCACCAGCGCTGGAATTTGTCAAATCCCTCAAGGTGGAAAACAAGGCTAAGAGCATTACCATTCAGGGAATGCTTGCTGGAAAAGCCTTGGAAGATGCTGTTAAGGAAAAGACCAAGTAACAAAAGTAATCTTTAAATAATCTGGGCTCTCTTTGCATTGTGCAAAGGGAGCCTTACTTTTTTAGTTTTGGACCCGGGGCATCCACGATTCTTTCCAGGAACACCAAGTCGGCCTTGGATCCACCATTTTTAAGATTAAAAAATATGGCTTCCTTGACCCAATAAGCAAAATCCTTGTTGAAGTTCACAGTGTTGGCTATATAGGTGGCTTGCGGCTTTTTGAAATAAATCAGGGATTCCTTGGGATTGTCCTTTAACGCGTAAACGATTCCCAACCCGAGGTTTCCAAGGTCGCGGGCTTTTTCCAGATTGCAGCAAGATTGGAAAAGTTTTTCCGCATCATCCAACTGATGCTTGCTTAGATACAGCAAACCAAGATCCATGCACGCGCCCGTTCCATTTCCCGGGGATTTGTTTTTAGGGTTCAGGAATTGTTCCGTTGCCATTTTCAAGTTTTTTTCGCGGGCCACAAGGTCGATGGATTCATCTTCCAACTCGCCTGGCACTGCAACAAAGGAATCATCCGTCTTGGTTTGCAAAATCCATGAAGCCCAAATGCCAGCGCCCAACGCGCAAGGCAAAAGCGCGAGGCCAATAATTTTTTTCCATGGCAAAACAAAAATTGGCTGCGCGTTCTTTGTGATGAAAGCTGTGGTTGGTAATGACTGGTCCACGCTTGGAAGAATGTTGGTGATTCCGGGCAAGGCAGCCATGACCTCTTTGCTAATTCCCGAAATCGCGCAAATTTGGGATAGTTTTTCATTCACCTGATGAAAAGACGGAGGTCTTTTGTCGGGTTCCACCATCATCATTTGGCGAATTAGCTGGCAAAGTTCGACTGGAATATCGTTGCGTATTTTTTCCAGCGGTTCCACTTCCCCCTTAAGGTGTTTAAGCGCTACCTCGAATGCGTTCTCGCCTTTGTAGGGGGGTTTTCCGGCCAGCATATGATAAGCGGTGACACCCAGCGAATACATGTCTGTGCGAAAATCGATGGTCTTTCCTTCAACTTGTTCTGGTGCCATGTAAAGTGGCGTTCCTAAGGTCATGCCGGTCTGGGTCAGATGAAGAGATTGCTGTTCGGCATTTGCGCGGGCCAGGCCAAAGTCTGCTATTTTGGCTTCACCTTTTCTGGTGAGGAGAATATTTTCAGGTTTTATATCGCGGTGAACAATTCCCAGCTCGCTTGCCCTTACCAATGCTGAGACAATCTGCCTTAGAACACTTAGAGCCGCTGCCAGATCCAGCGTGCCTTTGAAGGAAAGGTATTCCCGCAGATTCCGTCCCTCGACATATTCCAAAGCCATGAAATGCCTGCCGTTGGATTCACCAATGGCGTAGACCTGGACAATGGAAGGGTGTGTTGCCTGGGCAACCGTTTCCGCCTCGTTTTGGAAGCGTTTCAATGAATCTTTGTTATTTGCGAGGTCGGACCTTAAAAACTTAAGCGCGACTTTTCTTCGAAGGGATATTTGTTCGGCAAGATAAACCTGTCCCATGCCTCCCTGTCCCAGCCTTCGTAGAATGCGGTAATCTCCAACGGTAGAACCTGAAAGATCCGCTGAAGAGCCGGTGTCTTTCTCTCGAAAACCTTCTGTTATCGAATCATCGCTCATGAAATATCCGGTAGCTTCCTAAAGGTCGGATGATAATTCAAGGAATTGGGAAATATCCAGCCTGCAGGCATATCCGTCCGCACCCAAGGCGAAAAGGTTGGTTCCATTGGAATGAAAATCGATTGCCTTGACTCTGAAATCGACCATCAGGGAGCCTATAAAGCGGGTGGTAGCTGCCCTCCAGAACCGAATCTGCCGGTCTTCCGATGCTATGGCGATAATTTTTGAATCCGGGCTGTAAGACATTCCGGTCACTGCATCTTGAAACTCTATATGCTTTGCCATGCAGCTCTTGGTTTGCAAACAGAACTGGTGCACTTGCTTTCCAGGCAGTGCGCATGCCAGCCATTTTCCATCAGCCGAAACAGCAAGCTGCATTGCCCCAAAATTCCAAACGTGTTCCCTCTTTCCGGTAGTGAGATTCCACAGTGTTACCATGCCATCCCTACCACTGCTTGCAAACCAATCCAATCCGGAGATTACAAGGCTTTTTGAACCGGGGACAAATTTCAAATCTGTTAGCGAGAATCCCTGCACCGCATCCGGTAGAAATGCAACCGGTTCACAGTCAGGAATTGTTCGAATTTCCGCATCGGGGCTTAAAAGCGAACCAAAAGCAAGAAATTTGGAATCAGGGCTTGTGGTGATGGATGTGGCAGGGTTTACACCGCAATCGAAAAGCTTATTCAATTCACCCGAAGCAGAAGACCATATTCCAATCGAACAATTGGGTGAATAGCTGGAAGAATTTTCCGCACTGATGGAAAATGCGCCGATGATGTGGTTTCCATCGTTGGATAAATCAAAACTTGCAAGCTGGCGAAGGTCGCAGAATTTTTGGGAAATTTCAGTGCTCTTTACGTCCCAGCATTGAAAGGGCGAACCCGGGTTCAGACAAAAAATCTGGTTGTTTTTGCCATCATACTTCAAGCGATGCTGCAAGACTCCCGGGTGGGTCGCAAGGCTTTCCAGTGAACCCACCTGGGATTCCCACATGGAAACATGCAAGAACCCGCCAGACGCTAGATGCTTGCCATCCGGAGTGAACTGCAAAAACCTTATTTCCTCGCTTAATTCCCTTGCGGGTGCCACTTCCGTATATCGGTTTGTGGACCATAGCCTTACCAGTAAATCCGAATCAGCGCTGGCAAGAAGTTCCCCATCAGGGCTTAGTGCCAGAGTTTGCACCTGAACCGCGTGGCTGTTTAAAAGAATGATTGGTTTGAATGTGCTTATGTCCCATACCCGAACCGTGGTGTCCCACCCTGCCGAGTAAAGTTTTTTACCATCATTCGACCATGCTAGCGATGGAATACGATCCTTGTGGCCTTTAAGGGTTCCAATGGTCTGAAAATTTTCCGCGTTAAGGATATGAATCAACCGATCTTCGGTGGCAATGGCTATAAGGTCCCCGGCCTTGCTGAATTCCAGGGCACTAATTCCCATACCAGTGAGGTTGGCTTCCCTTACAGGCTTCTTTTTTCCTTTTTGCCAAAGTCGAATTTTTCCATCTTCGTGGCCGGTGGCAATAAAGTCTTTGTTGTGTGGAATAGCCACCGCTGTAATCCAATCAAACGTATTCACTTCCCAGATCACTTCGCCCGAGGATGTTTCATAAACAGTCAGGGCATCCGTGGCAGCAACCGCAATTTTGGCATCGGTACTGAATCGCCACAAAGGAACCATGGAGTCCAACTGCAGGCGTGCAAGTTCCTTTTTTTGGTTAATATCCCATTTACGCAGTACTCCATCTTCCTCGATGGTGAACAGGTTTTGGCTGGAATCAAATCCCATTGCCACCAGTTCACTTTCTGTTCGAAGGGGAATCTGGTCAAACGATTGAACCAACACCTGGGAGGATTGTGTTGGGGAATTTAAAAAAGCTTCTGCGCTCATGCGAGATTCCAGCAAGAGTCATCGGATGTTCAGTATTTATTATATCCATTCTTTGCCGAGTCTTGATACCAGAAACCGCCGGGTCATGATACCTTGATGAGAGAAGGGGATTCGCCATGCCAAATAATGCGGAACTGGAGTTAGTCGATTGGATTCAAAAGCAATACAAACCGTTCCCAGGTGTATTGCTACCACCTGGTGATGATGCGGGAGTGATGGAATTCCCGGGCGGAAAGCCCTGCGTGGTTACCACGGATATGTTGCTGGAGGGCAGTTGCTTTCTTCTGGATGAAGCCGGCCCAACCAGGGTGGGTACCAAGGCCATTCATGTGAACTTAAGTGATATAGCCGCCATGGCAGCCGAACCAAAGGCTGCTTTAATAAGCCTGGCCTTGCCTAGAAATGCATCACCCACCATGGCCTTGGATTTGATGAAAGCCATGAAAAATGCCGCTGATGCATTTGATACGGTTGTTCTGGGAGGTGATACCAATTCTTGGAACGGTCCCCTGGCCATTAATGTTACCTTGTTGGGCGTTCCGGGACCACAAGGGCCTGTAACTCGCTCCGGAGCCAAAGTGGGAGATTCCATCTTGGTGACCGGTCCGTTGGGTGGAAGCATTCTTGGCCACCATTTGGATTTTATTCCCCGGGTGCGCGAGGCTTTGCAACTGGCTGGTTTGGTTCCATTGCATGCCATGATGGACATCAGTGATGGACTCGCCCTGGATTTGCATCGCTTGTGTAGTCAGAGCAAATGCGGGGCCGTTTTGCTGGCGGATAGAATTCCAATTTCAAAGGCAGCAATGGCTATGAAAGACGAGAAATCGCCTTTGGTTCATGCTTTGGGGGATGGAGAGGATTTTGAGTTGCTGTTCACCACAACACCAGAAAAAGCCAAATGGTTACTGGCGAACCAACCTGTAAAGAACTGCCAGCTTTACGAGATTGGAAAAATCGTGGAGAAGGGAATATTTCTTGAAGAAAATGGACGAAAAGTCCCATTGGAACCGTTAGGCTATACGCATGGATTTGCATGGAAATCGGGAGATTAGTATGACTGTCAAGAAAATCATGGTTTTGGGAATAATGGTGGGCTGCCTGGGTTTTTTGAATGCCGGGGACTGGCCTGGTTGGCGTGGACCCGGTGGAGATGGTGTATCTCAGGAAAAAAATATTCCCACGATCTGGAGTAAAGATAAAAACATTCGCTGGCGTCTGCCTGTGGAAGGCAAAGGGCATTCGTCTCCGGTCATTATTGGCGAAAAGGTTTTCCTTACAACCTGCGTGGAAGGAAAAAATGAGAGGCGCTTGATCTGCGTGGATAAGGTTAAGGGCGCCGTTATTTGGGATAAGTTGGTTTTGACTTCTGAGCTGGAAAAGAAACATTCCGAGAACAGTTTTGCCAGCGCCACTCCGGCCGTGGATGAAAAGCATATTTGGGTAAGTTTTTTAGATTTTCCCAATGCCCGGCTTTTTTGTTTTGATCACAAAGGGAACAAGGTTTGGGAACAAATCCCTGGCAAACTTCTTTCCCGCCATGGTTTTTGCTCTTCGCCGGTCATCCACAAGGATTTGGTGATTCTGAATGGGGACCAGGATGCGGATGGTTATCTGGTTGCTTACGAAAAAACAACCGGGAAGGAAAAATGGCGAGTCAGCAGGCCCAATAAGACAAGAAGCTATTGCACACCGGTGCTGGTAAAGACCGAGAAAAATCCAAATCAAACCCAGCTAGTGCTAAGTGGAAGCAAGTGTGTTACTGGTTACGATGCTGATACAGGGGAACTTCTTTGGATTATTGACGGCCCCACAGAGCAGTATGTTGCCAGTCTTGTTTTTCTGGAGCAGATACTCTTTCTTACCACCGGCTTTCCGGAATATCATTTGATGGGTATTAAACCGGATGGCAGGGGCAATGTCACCAAATCCCATGTGGCATGGCATATTCCCCATAAGGAAAATGGTCCCAAGGGGGCTTCTTATGTGCCTTCCCCGATCGCGCATGATGGCCATTTTTATGTGGTATCCGATGTGGGCTATCTGGGTTGTATTGAAGCCAAGACGGGCAAACGCCTTTGGATGGAAAAACTTGGTCGAAAACACCACGCCTCCCCGGTTTATTCTGATGGTAACTTTTATTTCACCGATGATGATGGAATCACCTATGTGGTGAAAGCTTCCCCCAAATTTGAACTGATCGCAAAGAATACCATGGGTGAATCTTGCTATGCTTCACCTGCCATAAGTGGTGGTGAAATGTTCTTAAGAACATGGAATGCACTTTATTGCATTTCAGAAAAAACCGGAACCACCGCCTCCAAATAAACCGGGAGAATCCCATGCCAGAAGCTTGGATCATCAATGCGGTTCGTTCCCCGGTTGCCAAAGGCCATGCGGAGACAGGTGCATTTCGTAATGTTCGTGGCGATGATCTTGGCGCGCTGGTCCTTTCCGGGCTGGTGGAGAAGTCCGGGATTGATCCCACACTTGTCGAGGACATTCTCTGGGGGTGTGCCAAGCAGTTTGGCGAGCAAGGGTTCAATGTTGCAAGGCAGTCTGCCTTGATAGCCGGGCTTCCTCTGCAGGTATGCGGGGTCACCATCAATAGAAACTGTGGTTCCAGCATGGATGCTTTGCATCAGGCAACCCGGGCTATTTGGAGCGGCTGCTCGGATGTTCTGATTATTGGCGGCGTTGAACACATGCAGCGGGTTGGATGGGATGTAGTGCCGGATATTGGCCCTGGAATGCAAAAAAGGCACACCCCAGAGGCATTCCACATGGGGTTGGTTTGCGAGCATTTGGCAAAGAAGTATTCCATTTCCCGTCAGGAACAAGATTCGTTTGCCCTGGCTAGTCATCACAAAGCATCCCAAGCAACGAACCGTGGTTGGTTCGATGAGGAGATTCTTCCAGTCTGGGGGCATAAGGCAACTGGTGAACTGGAAAAAGTCACCAAGGATCAGACCATTCGCCCGGGCACAACCTTGGAAGCACTGGCCAAGTTGGAACCTGCCTTTATGAAGGATGGTACCATTACCGCAGGAAACGCAAGCCCTTACAGTGTGGGGTCGGCGGGAATGCTTGTCATGTCAGATATCAAAGCGAAGGAACTTGGCCTGAAACCCATGGCAAAAGTTCGCGCCATGGCTATCGCTGGTAATGAACCCATATTGATGGGAATTGGTCCTGTTCATGCCATGAGAAAACTTCTTTCAAAAAATGCAATAAATATAGGTGATATTGGCCATATTGAGGTAAACGAGGCTTTTGCAAGTCAGACAATTTCTGTCATCCGCGAGATGAACTGGAATACGGAAATGGTGAATCCTTTGGGTGGCGCGCTTGCTTTGGGGCACCCGCTTGGGGCCACCGGTGCAAGAATTCTTACCACCATGGTACATTCCATGCAAAGGAACAATACCCGATATGGACTGGCTTCCATGTGTATTGGTGGTGGCCAGGGAATTGCCACTCTTCTGGAATTAGTTAGTTAGGGCTGAAGCCCGGCGGAAAGTTTTTACTGGCAGAGGTGGTTTCAGGCTTTTCCACTGCCGGCGCAATTGAATGAATGACATCCAAAAACATGGAAGCGCGCTTCTCGATATTCAGAGTTGTAAGCAGATCCATCTTTACAAAGCTGTCTAAAGGCAATGCGAAGCTGAAAATATCGCATAAATCCCCCAAGGTTAGATCACTGTGGACAAGCCTTTCCAACTGACTGGCTGCATCGGGTTGATGTGTGAACCAGTCGCCCATGCGTTTTGCCACCTTCGCGCGGAGTGATCTTTCCTTGTCAGCCGAGCAGCAGGGAATATCTTCAAGTATTTGCACCTGTGCCCTGCGATAAAGCTTTCCGGTTTCAAATTCACTGGTAATGCGTGCCCGGGCAAGACCCTGAAGCAACATATTGAATCTTCCATCTGGCAGGCGGACTTCCTGCTGGATTTTACCAATACAAACAACCGGAAATATTGGGGTAAAATCCATGAATCGATGGGACGCAAATGGGTGTGCCAAAGCCATTGCGATCAGGCGATCGTTAGCAAGGGCATCCTCGGTCATTTGCCTGTAGCGTGGTTCAAAAATGTGCAAGGGTTGCATCACACGCGGGAAAAGCACCACATCCCCCAATGGGAAGAGACTGACTGTGCAGTCAAAATCTTCAGGAAATAACTGATGATGGTGCATGGAATCCGGTACGATTAGGAGAAGTAATTGGTTCCATTTATCATTCTAGGCTTAATGGGGATGTATTTTCCCATATAGTGGTCAAAATCTTTGGGAGTTTTGGGATGGCAGCCCATCTTGGAGCCAGTGTGCTGGAGGGATTTTGCAGAACCCTGCAGAGGGGTTTGCAATCCGGCCTGGATGTGCCTCGTGTTTTTCGCATGGAAGGCAAAAGGCACACCGGCAGATTATTCGATGCTTGTGAAAACATGGCGGTTTTGGTGGAGCAGGGTGCTGCGATTCACGAGGCTTTTGAAGCCCAGGGCGCACTTTTTCCCCCCTTGTTTTTAGCCATGATAAAAGTCGGGGAAGAAACAGGAAATCTTCCTGAGGTTCTGCTGGAGATGAGTAGACATTACGGCGATATTTATAAGCTTCAGCGAAGGCTACAATCCCAACTAACCATGCCGGTTTTCCAGTTGCTGATGGCTTTCTTTATCATCACGGTATTAATACTTGTACTTGGATTCTTGCCCAAAAACCCGGGTCAACCATCGTTTGATCCATTGGGTTTTGGATTGTCGGGCATTTCTGGCGCGCTGGTTTTTCTTACAATCATCGGCCTTTTGGCGTTTGGTGGCTTCATGCTCTGGAAAACCGTGCTGAGTCAGTTGTGGTTCCAAAGACGGGTTTCCGCCATGTTTATTTCCCTACCGTTAGTGGGGGATTATTTTCGTGAGAGCGCCCTTGCAAGGTTTTCCCTTGGCTTGGGAATGACCTTGGATTCCTCCATTTCTGTTCGCAAGGCGCTTCGCATTAGCATGAATGCCACCTCCAATGATGCTTTTATCGAAAACTGTGACAGTGTTCTGGCTTCGGTAAAAAAAGGCAACCCGATGACTGTATCACTGGGTAAATGCAATTGGTTCCCGGAGGAATATTTGGCCCAGGTGGAGATCGGCGAGGAAAGTGGCACGATTCCCGAGGTGTGCAGAAGGCTTGCTACCATCCATTTTGAGCAGGCGGGAAGGTACCTGGCCACTTTGTTCTATTTGTTTGGTGGGGCGGTCTGGCTTTGCACGGTGATCTTTATTGTTTTCATGATCATGCGCATGTATGGAGGCTACATCAACGCATTGTCCATTTAGTCTTCAAGATTTAAGGGTAATTTTTTAGGCTGCGTTTGATAGGAAGCCTGTCGGATGGTTTCCTGACTTCTATGTTCCACAACTGCAATATCACAAAGGCCAAGGGAAGTTTCCCCCATTGCCTTGATGAACTTTTTGGCCTGCGAATGATCCAGAAAGTTTGGAGCTTCAAGGCTGCAACGATATTCGTGGGTCACTGTTAGAAAGTCTGGCAAAAGTTGTTTCAAACCCTGAAGAGCATGGCGGTGGGTGCACAAAATTACCGTCTTGGGCTGGCTTAAAAGAACCTCCCGAAATTCATCGAATTCCTTGCTACGATAATTTTTCAAATGATTTCTCTTAAGGTCAAAAGCAATGGCATTGCTTTCCCTGGGGTAACAAAGGATGGGAAGATTGCTTTCCCCGCAAACTTGATGAATGTGTTCCCGATGAGCCATGGGAGATCGGAAATTTGCATACCATGGCAAAAGTAAAAATTGGATAAGAAAAATTAGGGCAAGATGAGCTAGGCATGTAAATTTCAAAAGTGCTGGCTTCCAGTTACATTCGCTTGTTAGGAACGATCCGAAGGCCAGGCACAATGGTGCGAATGCAGGCAGGATATAAGTTGGCAGCTTACAACCACTCAGGCTGAAGAAAAAGATGCACCAACCCCCCGCCAAAAGCAGAAAGCCATTGGTTGGATTTTGAAAAGCGTGACCTGCGCCCGAACTAAGTTTGCGTGCAAATTGCCAGCCAAACCAGACCAATGGCAACATTCCACCCATCAGGATCGGTAGATAAAAGAATACACCACGCTGGTGGTCAAATGGTTCAAGGAAGCGTTTGACATGATGTTCCCAAAAGAAATGATTGAAAAAGTCGGGTTGCTTGTTTGCCATGAGTAAAAACCAGGGCAATGGAATAAACCCGGCAACCAATAACCATGCAAACCAAGCTTTGGGTTTCAGCCGGGCAAATCTGGAATCCAGCAGGCAAGCGATAAACAAGGGAACACCAATTAGCACTACGGCAATGGGTCCTTTGGTTAAGATTCCCAAGCCACAGATGAACGCGCAAAGGGTCCACCAAGTTTTGTGAAGTTTGGTTTGCCTTATCGCCAGAAAACCTGTCAATATGCCAGCAACGGTAAACAAGGTGATAAGGCTATCGAGTAGAAGTAGTTTCCCCATGATAAGAAAACCGGGGCACAATAAAAGCATGACGGATCCAGCCAGTGCGGCTTTTCTTCCTATGAGCAACGATCCCAGTTCCAGGCAGACTGCGAGGGTTAGAAAGCAAAATAACGCGCAGGTTAGCCTCGCCTGCCAGATTCCCACGCCAAAGAGTTTGTAGGAAACCATCACAGACCAGTAAAATAGGGGTGGTTTATCTAGGTATGCTTCATCTGCAAGCAGCGGAATAACCCATTCACCTTTGGCCAACATTTCGCGGGGTATTTCCGCATAGCGAGTTTCGTCTGGTTCAAAAAGTTCATGGTTTAGGTTGCCAAAGCATAAAAGTGCGGCAACTGCATAAAAACAAACAGACCAAAACCATGGTAAAGAAGAATTGACAGGTTCGGATGTAACGGGGAACAGGATCTTCTGCCAAAGTTGGCTGATCCATGCCCAAACGCTGATAGTACTTTGCCTGCCTTCCATGGCTTTCCCCAATAGGTATGGGCATTTTGCCAAAAATGCAAAGCAAAGGTCAATTGAAGGTTTTTAAGCTAATTGCCAATTAGGCTTTTACGCAGATAAAAACGCAGGGCAAAGGTCTGGTATAGGAACCAAACCAGAAGTATTTGAAAGGCCAATAGCATTTCAACGGTTATTAATCCTGCGATTACAAAGACTGCACTTTGTATTTCAACCTGACCTGTGAGGAAAGAAATTACGAAACTAGCCAGGGAAAATATAAAAATAATGATAACCCAGGCGGCACCTTGAAGATTGCAGGCATAACTTTGGCCATCCTTTCGGATTGCCAGAAATGCATTTCCAAATAGGAAGGAAAGAATCGCAAAGGAGGTGTGATAACAGACAGAACCTATAACACCGAGAATAAGGCCAATTCTGCGGGCCTCGATTGTTTTGCCAGTTGTCTCAACTACCGAGGAAGACAGGAAAAATATCAAAGCTAACACAGTCAAAATCAGTGAACTGGTTGCGATACCTTTTGATTTTATTCCGGAACTTGCCTTTAGAATAAAAACATTCGAAATGATGAACAAACTAAACATGATTAGTAAGGCAAAAATGGTGATAACAATTACCACTATACGGTCTTCGGTTAGCTGAAATAAGTTCGGGATCGCTTGAATCGAGGAAAACAATTGAAATTGGAAAGCCAAAAAATGGAGGAGGATTCCAACCGCCATCAGCAAAGTTGCAAAATGCAAATCTTTGAGATGAGATGGATTGTTGTCTGAAACACTTGTAAAAGTCTGGGGCGGTGCCTGGGATTCATGATTCGGCACCACCTCTGCGACAAATTCAGGTAAACCTGTGTCTGGCGGTGAATATGTGGGAGCCTGGATCGGTGGAAATAATTCCGCGAATTCTGATGCAGAAGCCCAGTCAACCTGGTTCAAAGAAACTTCGTGGAATGGTTTTAACTTTCCGCGCTGTTTAAGTTGAAGCATTTCATGAAGGCCAAGGGGCCCAAATGTCTTGCCTTGAATGCGAATGAAATAATTCATGAGTCACCAATGGAAAGTTTAGCGGGATCGGGCAACCACCCATACCAGAAAAGCGATTATCAGCAGGGCACCACCCGCAAACAAACCGGCTAAAATAAACAATTCATTTTTGCGCGAGTGTTCGGAAAGTTTTTCCAGACATTTCTGGTATTCCATGACGAGGTCCTTGGGAATGGTCATCTTGGGAAATACCTGCCTGAGGTCCGATGGAATATGGCCGTTAAAGTTTTCAATAGCTTCCTCGGCTGCAATCATGGCAGCATTTAAATTTTTGATTGTTTCTTCCGCGGTGCCTTTTGTAACGGGTGCTTGTATCGTACTTCTCAGGGTAAGAAGTTGTACCTGCGCATATTCCCGGACGGACTCGATTTGGTCATAATTTTCTATCCAGTGGACTACCGGTTCTATTCTGGCCCAGTATTGATCCCCTTTTTGAACCCCGGCGGCTTTTGCCTGGGAAACCCATTCCGCATAATGTTTTTTTGCGGATTGCAGATCTTTGGAATGGATTGCATTAAATGCCCTGTTAGCGAGGGTCTTCAATCTTTTTTCAAGGTATACTCCGCGATATTTTTCCACCGTTTGCAATACTTCCGGCGATGGAGGCGTGGTCCAGTTGTTAAGGTAATACTCGTCGATATGTTCCTCCAAGGCATCGTCATTCCTCTCGTTGGCGGCCTTTCGGATGTTTTGGACTATTCTGCCTTGTACATTTTTTTCAATGGCAACAATATCCTCTATCAAGGTGGCATTAATTCGATCATGGTTGCTGATTTCTCTCATTACCAAAAGCCTCTCACTGATTGGGGCTCTTTCTAGCACCAGTTTTCGAAGGCTTCTGTATAGGTTTTCTGTCTGCTGATATTCGACATATGCCGTTTGCAAGTTTTTGATGGTTTCCATATCCAAAGGTGGAGGAACCGGCAGGTCTTGGAAGGGTGCCATCATTTCGTAGTCGATCCGGCCTTGGAAGTCCAACGTGGATACCAGATCCTCTAACTTAGGTTCAATATTGGCAAACTGGATGGCTTCGGTTCGCAGGCTTCGGTTCAGCAAGTCTTCCAGCCGGTTTAAGGAGTTATTTACTTCGATACAAGCGCGTTGGTAATCATCCGCAGCTTCCCGGACAGCCGCGCTTGGAGTTTTTTCCTTGGATTGAACATAAGACCTCAGGGTGGCGACTGCCTCATCAATTTTCATTTGCCTTCTCCACCTTTTTGGAAAACACTCCGGAAATCCTGACAACTTCAAAGTCAGAACGAAGTTGATTGAGCCTTTTCATCAATTGTTCTTTGGGTAAAAGGCTAAACACACCTTTTGATTTGGGAATTTTTTCGATTAAGGCAGCCGTTTTTTCGGGTTCTTCAAGAGCAAAGTTAAGCGCTGGGTAAACAGGATATTTTTTCAGATTATTAGCAAGCTTATCCATTTGAATTTCTTCACTGTATTTGAAAATAAATTCAATGATCTTTGGGTTGACCTTTTCAATCGAATCCAGATGGTTTTCGATTTTTTTAGGTTCTTCCATTTCAAATTGCTGATTGACCAAAAAGAGTGCCTTGCTGATTTCATCAAGGATAAGATCGGGTGCTTTACCCACATCCTTAAAAATGGGTGTGGTTGCGAAAAGGTTGGGATCCTGATCAATCGCATTGAGGAATTCTAAAGTGTTCTTGGAGGCGTTTTCCAAAGCTGCAAGGGCGGCCATTTTTTTTTCATCATTAGGCTTTGAGTTTTCCAGCAAATCTTTTAAAAGTTGTTTTTTTGAATCGTTTGCCAGGGTTCGAAGAATAAACAGTCCTTGCAAATCTTTGGCTGTTTTTAAATCTTCCAGAGTGGTGGATGCAGGATTGGTAAGTTTGTGATGTTTGGCAAGGGAAGCAAGGATGGAGGTGATTTGTTCCCAGCGTATCAAGGTATCAGCGAAACTATCGGATGCTTGGTTTTTCAAAGTTCTGTAAGTGGTCCGTAATTCCGAGGCCTTGGCCATATCCCGATTAGCCATAAATTTTTGGAATTCTTTGATGTTTCCAGCAAGTTCTTCTTCTGGGGTTTCCTGTAGCTTTTGCAGCAATCCTTTCAACTCATCGTTTTCCTGAATTTTTACAGCCAGTTCCTTGATGGGTTCCAGTTTTTTTTCCAGTTCCATTGCTTTGTCAGCATACACCTTGGAATCTACAATCAAGGTTTCATGCTTTTTCTGAAGTTCCAATAGCTTTTCATTAACATCTTTAAATCTTGCCAGATTTTCAGAGTTGCTGTCAGCAAGGATTTTTTCATATCTTTCCTTTTCGTTTTTGAGAGCTTTGTCATAATCCGATTTCTTTAAAGCCCCGGCATATTCTTTCCTAAGGTTTTGGTTTTCGTTCCAAATCTCATCAAAATTGCCTTGTAATTTGGAATAACTAAGATTGGATGGAAGGTTAAGACCCCAACCCACTACAAAACCCACCAGCAAAAGTCCGCCAACCACAAAAACAAATGTTTTTTTGAACGCTTCCGGATTGCTAAGTGATTCAAGGCTTATTTTGCCAGGAAGCAGTCGCGCAGATTTTTCAATGGCTTCAGGAATATCTGCCTGAAATAGGTCAGGAATAAATCTAGCCTGTTTCCATTCTGTACCGGTTATTGAAACCATGTCCACAGGTTTTAAATGCCCGGCGTTAGCCATGGATAAAAGGGTTTTGAACTCAAAAGGCCCTGTTTTTTCGTTTCCTAGTTTTACGTAATATTTACTCATATTGTTTTTGAGCTATTTCTTGGTGATACCGGCCTTGGCAATGATTTCTTCCATGGGTTTCCAGTGTTTGTTCATCCAATCCTGTCTGGCAGCTTCAATTTCCTTCTGTTCCTTCTTTTTGAAGGAATGATTTTGAATGATTTTGTCCAGTTTGGCCTTATTCTTGGGAAAGTATTCCAGAGCAAAATACAAATTAAGATCTCCAAAATTATCTTTGGAAGGGAAAAAAGTCTCCAAGGTTTCAAAATCAGGGAATTCTAGTTCAAGCACTTCAGCCTTTTCGTTGGGCTTTGGAAGACTCTTAAAAAGTTTTTCCTTTCCTTTGGCTAAATTTTGGGAAAGGCCAAGTACATGTTCTTTTCCGGTTAATAATTTGCTATTCGCAGACAGGGTTTCTTTTTCCAGGGCGATGGCATTTTTAATAAATACGAGTAGGGAATTATCTTTTGTTTCCGGAACTTTTATGGCTTTTCCTTTTTCGAAATGTTTCATTTCAAAATTGGAAGCTATCGCGCTTTGTGCCAGTTTGTTTCTTTCAGCGATTTGAATTAGGTCTTTAAAATCTTCTCTGGAGATTATGATTTTAGCTTTTTCATCCGCATCTTTGATGGCACTAGGAATTTTTTCTTTGGTAAGTAGTTCAGCTTCAATATCTTTTTTATCATTGGTTGGGGTTGCCAACTTACTTTTAGCTTCCTCCAATTTGATTTCGCTAATTTTCTTGGTTATTGCCTCAGTATTAAGCCTTAACTGGTTAACTTTTTCCGTCAAATCATTAGTTTCTTCACCTAATTTTGAAACTGCGGAAAGATGTTCTACTTTTAAAGTCTTAAGTTTGTTTTCAAATGATTCTGAAACGAGAAAATAAGTGCCAAAACTTAAAGCTGTGGAAATTAGCAGGCTTGTGCCTATAAGCACTGGTGAAAACCGATTAATGGTTGTGCCGGGGGTCATGGTGCCACCCGTTTGGCTAAAACTTTATTTACATTTATTTCAGTCCATTCCAGTAGAAGTTGCAAGATAGCTACTGAAGGGGCATAAGCTTTGTTTTCCTGGCCAATTTCGGCAGTTATTTTTTTTGAATATGTTTCGAGATTTAACACGACATAATCCAAAAATTCCTTCGACATGGTTTCTTTTAATTCCAATGGTAAAGATCCGATTTTCCCTTCAATTGCCAAGGGGTTCCTGGTGTCAATTTCATTGGCCCAAGAGAAGATTTTATCTGTTTTTTTAGATTTTAATAAGTCTGTTAATGCGTTTGTGGCTCCCGGGTTAGATTTGAGAAATTCCAGCAAGATCTTTGGTTTAAACACATTTCTTTGAATATTCAAATATGCAGGTAAGTTTCCAGCTTTTTCATTTAATTCTGAATAAACATAAAGATTATCCTCAGCTAAATTAAAGATAAAATTTATAGCCAGCAAATTGTGAATATTAAAACTTTGAGGAATGGTCTTTGGCTCTTGAGTAAGGTTTTTTGCTGCCCATGTGTTGAAATTTTTTAGCCAAGTTTGATAGGAAATATTATCTGAAATTTTCTTTTTATCGTGTTCAACCCAGTTTCGTGCTTCCAATCCTTTTTCCAAAGGTGTGGCTGTCATGCTTTTTTTTGCAAAACTTATGATGAATTCTTTAATGACTTCCGGATTCAAAATTACCTTTCCAGAATATTTCAAAATATCTTCCGGGTTTGTTAAGGGATTTTTAATTACCACATGATTCGTTTCCTCTTGGATAGCTGGTTTAAGAAGGCTTGCCTGGATTTTTATGTTTAATTTGGCAGATTCCTTTTTCAAGAATTCCCTGCCAGCATCAAGGGATTCCAAATCAACTGGTTTGTTTTTTTCAACCCAATCATTCAGAGTTTTCAATTTGGTCACATTTTCATTGAGTTCCTTAGATTTTGCATTTAAGGAAGTTGTTTTTTCATCCATTGCTTTGTTTAAACTGGCTAAATCCTTTTCTAATTCCTGGATCTTGGATTTTAATTCCGATTCCTTGACAGATGCGTCCTCGGTGGATTTTTTCCATTCAGCGAAATGAATGGTATAGGTCATTAAAAAAGTTAAAACTGAGGGAACTAAAAGCCCAAGAATGATCATTGAAAAAAAAGAGAACTTTTTGAAATCAAATGCATTTACAATTACTTCCGATTCTGTGACATCGAAATTGCCATTTTTGGAAGATTGAACACTAAATTGGTTTTGAGGAATCTTGGTGGGATCGAATTCTTTCCTTGCAAACGAAGAATCAGAAAATTCCGGTAGAGCTTTGGCCTCAATTCTCTCCCCCCTTGCCAATAATACATGGTCTGAAGTTGGGGCATTTTCCCGAAGATTATTTAAGTTTAAAACCAAATCTTTTGCAGATTTATTTAAAAACGCACCAGTGTAAGAGGTGGCTTCCAGAGGAATAAAGCGTAAGGAACATTTGGGGCCGTTACCGCCTAGAGTATAGTAAGTGCTGAAGGTAACTTTCCACCTTTGGTGTTCTGCCAATACGGAAATCGCATCGGAAATTAAAAGCAACGGGTTGATTCCAGAAGGGTACAAAATGTGCACCACGGAGCCAGCCACAGATTTTTCTGCAAGCCAGCCGGCCCAGCCTGGGTCAAAGCCAAATGCTTTCCAGTTTTTTGCAAGTCTTTCTGTTGGATTCAGGTTGGGAATGGAAATTAGCGGTAGTTTCTGAATATTGTCCCAGTTCGATTTAAAAGGCAGTTTAGTTATGATTTGGGCAGGTCCCGCGGATTTTTGTTCATTACCATCCACGATAATATGATGGGCAAAGAAATTCGATCTTCCACCATATAATGGTGCGGCGCAAATCCTAGATAAAACGGAAATTTCTGTTGGACCTGCTGGTAATCGGTAATGGCAATAATTCACCGGGTTTGGGTCGGGCCCTGTTGCAGGATATTTGTAAAGCTGCTGATAGCTGTTAATGGGAAGAATATTCTGAAGAACTAGTCGGTTTAAGAGTGCCCCTTCCGAGGCAGCAGCATAACAAAGCGAACTTCTACCGCCATCGATTCCTTCATCCACCGCGCTGTAAATTAGCTGCTTAGCCATAGTTCAATCCATTTATGAATGGCGCGATTTGGAAGAAGTTTTTTCGGCCAGAGGAATCAACTCCTTGGTCGTTAATGCTGTGGCCAAAACCAGGGGAACGGTTACCCATACTGGATGAATATCACCCGGGCGAATCATGCTTAAGCTGTTGGAAGAATCCTGGGAAGGCGGTTTTCCCAGGGAGCTTATGGGAATATAGAACACATTATTTGCGAAACTTTCGCAGGTATTCACAATATTAGGCGCATACTGTTGCAGAAATTGCTTCATGGAAGCGGAAGCTTTTTTTACCTTGCTAATGGAAAGGCCAAGAGTATTCCTGTTAAGAATTGGTTCGTACGGGTCGGAAGTGCTAATTTCAGGGGTAAGATGGCTCCAAGTATCCCATTTAGTCAAAATGACTATAACGGGTTTTTCGTATTTCATCGAAGAACTGTAGCCTTTGTACCTGCAAATACGACTGATGGATTCTGTTAAAACCATTTCCTGACGGTTGTCGGAATAAACCTGATTTGATTTCATCGATCCCAAGCGAGTTTTTTCCGCCGCCTGTTTTACACCCGGGTATTGGGTTGGGTCAAAAACAAATAGTAGTGCATCCGCCTTGGACATATGTAAAGTGACTAAATCCACATCATTGTCCATTCCCAATTGGAACGACTCGCCAGAATTATCGTAAAGGGTGATCAGTTTTCTACGTAATGTTGTGTCCTTGGCTGTATCCAGGGGGTCAACCTGAAAAATAAATGGCTTTGCGTAATTCACAATCTGACCACTTACCCTGACCTGATTGTAAAGATTTTCGTGCAAGTGCTGGGTGCGGTCGACCAACTCATTAAGTGCAGTTAGCTTGTTGGGGTCCTTGTTGTAGAAAATTTTGTTTTCGTTCTCCAGCAAAGGCCTGTTAAAAGTCGGATCCGGATCAAAGAACTTCAGCTCAAAATTCTCCTTCATGATGCGCCTAAGTTCATGTGTCATGCTGGCAAGGAAGAATGATTTGCCACTCCCCCGGGTTCCAAGAATGGAAAAAAAATTAGTCTGTGTATCAAGCACACAGCGGGGAATTTCCAAATGACACAAAGGGCATGCCATTTTTTTGCACTCGATTCCCTTTGGGTCAATGGCAAAACCATCCATGGTGAAACGGCTTGGAAGAAACCGCATCATGGCATCGTCAACAGGTAATTTGCGGTCTCCCACCAAAGACTGATGGCTGGCTATCCAAAGCACATCTTCCGGTAAAAACCGGTTCAAACAATTCGGGCAGGTAGCATTCTGCTTTAGCTTGATCTTGGGGAAACTCATGTTGATCTGCTTCGCCTGGGCTGGAAGTATGATTTACGTAATTATACTTGTAATTCTCATTTTTGAAATAACCTTTTCCAAATACTAATTCCCTTTTAAACCACCGATATTTATTTGATTTTGTTGGATATTCCAACATGCTGACTGGCTATGATAGTCTTGTAAGTTGAACTGTTTTATGTGTGATCTATTTGGAAATACTGATGCTTCTTGAAACCCAAGCCTTAACCAAGCGCTATGGGGCATTTACCGCGCTGGATGCCTTGGATATGCGGATTGATCAGGGTGAAGTGTTTGGCCTGCTTGGTCCAAACGGTGCTGGTAAATCCACGGCTCTGAGGTTAATTCTTGGTTTTTTAAAACCTACATCAGGAACCTCCACGATTGCAGGCCATAATTCCTGGTCCGATGGTGTAAGGGCGCGCAAAAAAATTGCCTATCTTCCGGGTGAGTTGCGCCTTTACGAAAATATGACTGGGAGACAACTTTTGGATTTTCTCAGTGGATTAAGAGGGCGCCCTGTCAGGCCGGACCTTCAAAAAATTGCAAGTCACTTTGATATCGATATTGATGTTCCGCTGGCAACCATGTCCAGCGGTATGAAAAGGAAAGTGGCTCTTCTCTTGGTCTTGGATCCCTACGCAGACCTTATCATCATGGATGAACCAACCAATACTCTGGATCCCACGATGCGTGAAATATTGTTGGATGAGGTGCGCGAAGCACGCAAGCGTGGACAGGCCGTTTTTTTCTCATCACATGTGATGAGCGAAGTTGAAGCTGTTTGCGATCGTGTCGGGGTCATTCGAAAAGGAAAGCTGGTTTTCTCTGAAAAGATGGTTGCTTTGCGCACAGGGCGGCAAGTGAAGATAAAACTTCCCTCGGATGGTCCCATTTCAGAACTGGATGGATTGAATCTTGTCTGGCGAAGGGAACGATTTTTGCATCTGGAATATTCAGGAACCCTGGATCATTTGATGGCATGGATCGCAAGAGTTGCGCCAGAAGACTTCAGTGTGGAACCGATGGGTCTCGAGGGAATTTATCGCAAATTCCATGGAGAACCCCAGTGATTAAAACTTTGGTTTTCAAGATTTTGCGCGACCTCAGGCTGGTACTGTTCGTAACCACAACGTTGCTTTGCCTTTTTCAGATTTTCTGGGCCAAGATTATGGAGCGCATTCTTGCCCAGCTTGCCCCTTTCTTCCATGGCATGGCGGGGTATTCCGGAATTGAAATCGCGGACATGGAAAAGGTGGTTTTCGATGGCCCTGGGAAACTAATGAGGACTTTCATCGGTGGCGATTCCGTGGATTTGAACAACGCCATGGATATGTTTTCGGTGGGCTATATTCATCCGCTGGTTCAGACGATTCTTTGTATATGGGCTATTGGTCGTGCTGCTGGTGCCCTGGCCGGGGAAATCGATCGTGGAACCATGGAGCTTTTGCTTTCTCAACCGGTTGGCAGGGGGGCGGTGATCATCGCCCACCTTATAGTGGATGCGATCACAATTCCGATTATTTGCCTAAGCTTGTGGTTGGGAAGTGCCGTCGGATGCATGCTAGTTGCACCCCTGACCCTTAAGGATTATGACAACATGATCCAACCGATGAAGCCGTTGCAAATCGAGCTTGGTGTGGCAGGCCTGCAATTCAAGGTGCGGGATATTACGGTTGGCAAATCACCTCCCAAGATTGAGGCGGGAAAGGGCAAGCTGGAGCTTCGCCCCATGGATTTTGGTGGTGCCATGCTGGCGGTGGCAAGTTTACTGTTTTCCATAACCGGCGTTACCATGGCGATTTCCGCATTCGGCAGGTTTCGCTTTCGTGTTTTGGGAATAAGTGTTTTCGTGGTTTTAATTATGTTTCTTACGAATGTGATAGGCCAGGTATGGGAGCCGTTTTCCATTTTGCGACCGTTCACGATTTTTTATTACTACCAGCCTCAGCCGCTCATCTTGGGTAAACCTTGGATGGTTACTTATTCTGAATGGAATGCTGGCAAGCCTTTGGTTCATGTTCCATTTCTAATGGTATTATTTGGGTTGGGTGGGTTTGGCTATCTGCTGGCTGGTCGGATTTTTTCCCAACGCGATATTCCAGCGCCTATCTGAAACATCCAGTTTTCAACCGCTCTTCTTATTCCTTCCGGAATACATTTCATGGTATTCTCAAATATCCTTACGATGTTTGGTAGAGAGTCCATCGATGAACAAAATTTTGCTCGCATTGGTTGTTACTCTGGCTTTGGTTGCAACTGTGCTTGTTTCTTTAACCGACTTGGTATCCGCACAAACTGGAAACCTGAAACCTTCCAACCAATGGCTTATGGATGCCAAGGGCGTTAGCAGCCTCAGGCTTGCAGACAAGGCTGGCAGATTTTCTGCCAAACAGATTGGTACCCCTGTCCTTAAGAAAGAGGGGGAAATAGCTTTTCATGAATTTCATGGAACCGATGGTTTTGTCATTCGCGATCAAGCCACCGGAGCCGATGCTGGCATGCCCAAAAAAGATTTCTCACTTGCAGCCTGGGTGCGGTTAGATCAGGGGCATACCTTTGGTGGCATAATTGGTTGCATGCAGGATAACGGCAACTTCGAGAAGGGCTGGCTGCTTGGCTATGATCAGGAAAAGTTCAGCTTCTCCTTAAGTTCCATGGGTGCGGATGATGGCGATGGCAAGATTTCCCATGTTCGGTCCAAAACATCCTTTACCAAGGGAAAGTGGTATCATTTGGCTGCCAGCTATGATGGCAAGGTAATGCGGTTGTATGTAAACGGTGTATTGGAAGCCGAGGGCAAAGAACAATCCGGCCCGATCAATTATGCGACCGCTGCTCCCTTTATGATTGGTCGTTACCGCGATGATGATGAAGATCATGGTTTGGTTGGCGCCATTCGGGAAATTCAGCTATTTCAAACGATTATAACCCCAAATCAGGCCACGGGACTTTTTGACAAGGATTCTGCCCTGGCAAAACTGGAACCCATTGCCCTGCCATGTTCTTTTGTGATTGCCCCCTATTTGCAGTTCCCAACCCAAAACTCCATCACCATTTGTTGGGAGGCATCTGAACCTGTTGCCGGTTTGGTGCGCTATGGCACCAGTCTGCCCTTGACTGAAAAGGCGGAGTCTCCGGATTCAAAAACCATCCAGGAGATTACTCTGAACAATCTTCAGCCAAACACCAAATACTTCTATCAGGTGGAGTGCAAGACAAAGACCGGCGGGGTCATGCAATCCGGGGTGCTTACCTGTCAGACTGCGGTGCCAACCGGCACACCTTTTGCATTTTGCGTGATTGGCGATACTCAGAAGAATCACCGTATGACTGGCAAAGTCATGAAGCTGATCTGGGAGCGCCGCCCTCATTTTCTAATGCATGTGGGGGATGTGGTGGATAACGGCCCGGATAAAAAAGAATGGGTGGACGAGCTTTTTAAGCCATCCATGGAATTACTTTGCAGGGTGCCAGTCTTCCCAACCATTGGCAATCATGAAAAAAACCATGCCCATTACTATCAATACTTTTCCCTGCCCAAGCCGGAATATTACTACAAGTACTCTTACGGCAATGCGGATTTCTTTGTGATTGATAGCAACAAGCCCCTGGCGCCCGGGTCGGAACAATATGAATGGTTGAACAAAGAACTTGCCGCCTCGAAGGCAACTTGGAAATTCACCTACCACCACCACCCAGCGTATTCATCCGATGACAATGATTACGGTGATACCTGGGTGGGACCTTCCAACCTGGGAGATAAGAATGTTCGTTTTTTGGTGCCACTCTATGAAAAATACGGAGTCGATATTTGCTTCAATGGCCATGTGCATGTTTATGAGCGAACCCTGCCATTACGATCTGGCAAGGTAGATCGTAAGAATGGGGTTATCTATGTAACCAGTGGTGGTGGTGGCGGGTCGTTGGAAAATTTTGCCCCCACCCCGACATGGTTCAAAGCGGAAGTTCGTTCCGATTATCACTTCACCCAAATATCGATCCAGGGTAATCACCTGAACCTGAAGGCTTTTGACCACGAAGGCAGGCTCTTTGATCAGATGGATCGGGAAAAATGATAAATATTAGTGGTTGTAAACTCGGTCTAATATTCTTGCTGGTGGTTGTACCACCAAGCTTGTTCGCGGAGTCTTTCCCAGATTTTTTGAAAGATATTCAAGTACCGGTGGAATGCAGACAGTTGTTATTCATGAAAACACCCAACGCCAAATCCATTCAGGGCGAATTCAGCCGTTTTGTCAAAGATCCATCGGGTTGGCGCAAGATTGGCGATTCTTGGCCAGCAGTGGTTGGCAGAAATGGAATCGTCAGCCCTGCCATCAAGAAAGAGGGCGATGGCAATACCCCTTCCGGTTTGTACCCCATTGGCCTGGCTTTTGGTTATGCCAAAACCTTGGACACAAAATTGAAATACCGGCAAGTTCAGGAGGATGATCTTTGGGTGGATGATCCCAATTCGCCTGATTACAACCGTTGGGTGAAAGCGCCCACACGGGCAAAGTCTTTTGAGTTCATGAAACGCAAGGACATTCTTTACAAGCTTGGTGCTGTGATTGAGTACAACACCAATCCGGTGAAGGCTGGCAAGGGTAGCGCTATTTTTCTGCACATATGGCCCGCAAGCGACAAACCCACTGCCGGTTGCGTAGCCTTGGCGGAAAAGAATCTTGCCGAATTACTGGCATGGATGGATGAGGCCCAACAACCTCATATTCTGAATCAGACAGTGGGGCAAAGATAAGGTTTATGGCTTGTTGGCAAAGTAATCCTTGGGAAGGAAGAGGGACCAGGTTTCGTTGGAGAGGGGTTGGGCGTGGCCTCCTGCGATCCAAATTTTATCCTGGAACACAAAGGCGGAATGCTCGTGCCTTTCCTTCCAGCAAGTTTTGGATTGGAACTTTTCCCAGTTTTTGCCATCCTTGGAATGCCAGATGTCGCCCCAATTTTTGGAAGGGTTGTTGGACCAGCCCCCCATCACCCAGATGCGGTCCCTGTACACAGCCGATGAAAACCAAAGTCGAGGGTTCCAAGGCGCCTTGTCGGTTTCCTGTTTCCAATTTTTGCCATCCTTGGTGGACCAGACATCGTTATTCGCATGGTATTTGGGCACATAGTTGCCACCGCCAAACACATACATGGTATCCCCCAGTACGGCAGCCTGATGATACGCCCTTGGAGACCAGGGCGCCTTGTCGGTTTCTTGTTTCCAGTTTTTGCCGTCGTCGGAAGACCAAACATCATTCTTCAGGCTCTTATCATCACCAAAATAATAATTCTCCGTTCCGCCCAGAATCCACATTCTGCCCTTGAATTCCACCAAGCCGCCTGCAAGGCGGGGCGACCAATTCGCCTTGTCGGTTTCTTGTTTCCAATCTTTGCCATCGTCGGAAGACCATACCTGATTGCTGGCTGAATGGCCTGGCAGCCTGCCGTTGTACCAACCGCCCATGAACCACATTTTATTGTTGAAGGTGATGGTCATTGGTAGGTCACTATGAATCCATGGAGCCTTTTCGGTTACAAGCTTCCAATCTTTGCCATTCTCAGAGGACCAGACATCCCTTGGGGGGGCTTCATAAGAATTGAACCAGCCTCCAAAAATCCAAAGCTTGTTATTGAAGACCAACTCACCCTGGGAGTCGCGTGCTTTCCAATCCGCGGAAGAGGTTTCTCTGACCCAGTCTGGCTGCGATGGTGCTTGGGCGAACACCAATGTTGAAAAAAGGAGAGCGAGGATCGGTGCTAAAAGCAGTTTGCGCATGGTACCCATTGCTTATTATTTGGAGGGTTTTGGCAGCAACTGTTCGATAGCTTTGGCGACAGCTTCTGCCAGTAATTTTGAGCCTTCCTTGGTGAAGTGGACATCTTTTGGGATCTGGGATTTTTCGATGTACGGCGTAATAGCCTTGTTGAGATCGTTAATTTGAACACCATGCTTTTTCATCACCTGAACCGCGATGGTGTTATAAGTATTCACATCTCCAAATTTTCGGTTGGGTGCCAGATTACCTCCATTGGGAACAGGGGTAGTAGTGGCAAAAATCAGAGTTGCGTTGGTCTTTTTCAGCTTTTCAACAATTGTGAGGATATTCTTCTCGTAAACATCGGGTGGAGCATGACGATTGCCTTCCGGAGGAAGTTTGGCGTCATGCAGGCCGAAGTTGAAATGAATCACCTGCCATGGACCTGAGCCAATCCATTTGTCCAAATTAGCCAGGCCAAAACTGGTGGAACTGCCATTGCCTGGAATTCGATGGACATTTGCCTTGCCCTTTAGTGATTCCATCACAAATGGGGTATATCCCATGGAAATAGAATCACCAATGATCAGAACCCTTGGCAGGTTTGGTTCATCCTTGGAAACCAGTTTTCCTGCTTCCTGCTGATGCAAAAACAGAAAAGCTATTGGAATAAGCAGGGTAGACATTTATTCTGCACCCTTGGGCGTTGCTTCTGCTAAAGCCATCACTGCAAACGCGGTTCCAACATGGGTTAAATAATGCTTGTTATCCTTGTTCAGTGAACGGGTGAACCAACGGCCGCTTTCCTTCTGGTTCGATTTAATCCATTGGATGCCCTTGGAAACCGCTTCGTGATTATGGGGAATTCCGGATTTAATCAGAACATAAGTGGTGAAACCTGTTCCATACCCATCGGCAGTCTTAAGATCCTGCTCTTTTTTATCCGCACGCTGGTAATCGCCCAAAGTGGCACTGGACCATCCTCCATCGGGAAGTTGCTTGGAAAGCAATTGCTTGATGGTGTTGGCTTTTTCCTGTTCGGTGATCAAACTTGGAACATAATTATTGGCCCAAAGAAGCATGGCATCATGGTGAAGATGCTTGGATTTGTTTTTGGAAAGATATTCCATTGCCTTGGCCACACCTGCCTTGGCCTGAGGGGTCTTGGCATATTCACCCGGGGCAACACCAACAGCCAGTAGTGCCAGGGTAACCCCATAGTGGTCATCCGATTCCATGGGTGGCCACCCGCACTTAAGCCAGCTCCAGCCGCCATCTGGTTTTTGCACGGTCCACATTCTGTCCAGTGCTGTCCTGGTGGTTTCGTGCAGTTTGCCAGTGGTAAGCGAATCGTGGAAAGCAAGTGCTGCCGCGGTTGCAATAACCTCTGCATCCCAGCGGGGCCCTTTTTCCTTCCAGCGAGTGGTTACCAACTCTTCAGCAAAGGAACGGATCTTTTTCCCGGCCTCGGTATCTTTTCCCACCATAGGCCGGGCATAGAGATAGGCATAATTGGTGTGGCAGGCAAAGCATTGTTTTTCTTTCTGCCAGTTTAAGGAGGCGTTATCCAAAAATTCCACGGCTTTGGTCATGGAGAAAGATTTTGCCTTGGCTTCGTCTGGTTTGTTGGGACCCGGATCAGTTGGTTCAGCGGCAAAGCCCATGGAATATGAAAAAACTAGGCTAAGAGCCAGCAAATACTTTGATCGCATGAGTTCTCCAGAAAGGTATGCAAGGTGGGATGATTAATTAGTCTTAATGTGTATTTGGCAGCATTGCAAATAAAAAGAAGCCATTCCAACGGTTGGAATGGCTTCTCCGAGGGACACACCAACGAGGTGTTTCAGGAAATTTGCACCTTGATCTGCCTTGGCTTTGCAGCCTCTGCCTTGGGTAGGTGCACAATCAAAACTCCATGTTTGTAGTCGGCGCTAATCTTGGAACAATCTAGGCTTTCATGCACCGAAAATACCCTGTAAAAATCACCGTGACGGGTTTCATCCAGTAGCAGTTTGCCCGGGTTGCTTGCCGGGGATGCCTTTCCCATAAGAACAAGTTCGCCATTCTCAAAATGAAGGTGGATGTTATCTGGCGACACACCGGGCATTTCCGCGAATAGGGTAATTTCCTGTTCGCACTCACGAATATCCACCTTTGGGGTAAGGTATTTTGAGCCGCGGGTGGGTTCTGGTCTGGATACTACCTGGCTGGTCTGATTTTTAAGTTCATTACTCATGTTTAATGCTCCTTTTAGGTTTGGTGGGAATGATTAGTTTTGGGTGTGAATCGGAATCTTGCGGCCAACCACGGATTCATGTTTTGGAAGAACAAGTTTCAGAATGCCATTCTCGAGCTTCGCCTGAACTTTTTCGGAATCGATCGGGAAGGCAAACTGAAGAGTGCGCGAGAATTTGCCCAGATCCCTTTCCTTGCGGTGCCAGGTTTCCTTGGCTTCGGTTTTTACTTCCTCATGTTCACCCTTGATGGTGAGTTGGTTGGCATCGTGAACGGTGATTTCGATTTCTTCAAGAGTGTAGCCTGGAACTACAGCTTCAAGCACCAGTGCGCTGCCATCTTCGAACACTTTCAAGGTGGGGCCACTGCTGGAAAGGGATGCTAGGCCAAATGCCTGATTCAATTCTTGCTGTAATCGGGCAAAGTTTGCCCAGGGATCACACTGACTTAATCGATTCAGAGACATGGTATCAAACCTCCATATGTTGATGGGGCGTACTTTCCACGGAGACCCTTTCGAGACCAATTTTCGAAAGAAGCCGGAATGATGCCAGCCATCTTAAAAAGCGTGATTCGTTACACGTGAATCAATAAAGCAAGAGGTGTGCCAATTACAAAAGTGGCAGGTTCATCAATTGCGAAAAAGCCTAAATGGAAGTGCTAATATGACTAAAAGCAAAACCAGAATGGCAGTCGCTGCTGCCATTCTGGCAAAGGAAAGCTTGGGCTGTCAAATTGGCTATTGGTGGTGCCAATTTGGCATCTTTTAAGTGGTTAAAATTAGTTCGAGGCCTTTTTCTTGCCTTTCTTGAGTTGATCTTGCTGATCTTTATCCCAAATCCAGGGTAAAACTTTCGCTCGTTTGGCCCAGGCTTGCCAATCTTTTCCAAGCTCCAAGACTTGATCTTGATTAGAACTGGCCAAATTGTTTGTTTCGGTCCGATCTAATTGCATGTTGTAAAGTTCCCAAGGGCCTGTGGGGCTTTTAGCAACCAGTTTCCAATCCCCTTTGCGGATGGCGCGGTTGCCTTCGTGTTCCCAGTAAAGGGCTTCCCTTTCCACGGTTTGGTTTTTGAAAGCGGGTACCAGTGATTTTCCTTCCAGTGGGGTGGTGGGTTGCTGGTTTTGACGTGAAGGAAATTTTGTGCCGCTGATATCCATGCAAGTTGCCATGATGTCTATCAAGTGACCAGGTTGATGGCATAAACCGCCTTTGGCTGGAATACCTTTGGGCCAATGTGCGACTAAAGGTGTAGAAATTCCACCCTCATGCACCCAGTGTTTGTATTCGCGAAAAGGGGTGTTGGAAACATTGGCCCAATTTTCTCCATAGGCGCAGAAGGTATCAGGTCCACCGGGCATGATTTTCTTACCCATAAGTACTGGGAAACCATCCCTGGTGGATTTTGGAATCATCATGGGCCAGCGATATTCTGCTGGAACAACGGGCAAACTCGGTGCATTAGCCCTTGCAAGTTCGGGATGTTCCTTATTACCCGATCTGCCCATGTTCTCGGCACAACCGCCATTATCTTGCATGTAAAAAATGAGGGTGTTGTCCGCCAAGCCATTCTTTTCCAAGGTTGAATAGATTTTGCCTATGCCCTGATCCATCCGATCAACCATGGCGGCGTAAACCTCCATGCATCGTTCTTCCCAGGCCTTGTCGGTCACTTCATTCCAGTTTCCCATGGTGGGATTTGGTTTCCAATCTGCTTTGATCAACCCTAGTTGTTTGCATTTCTCAATGCGTGCCTTGCGGATGACATCGTAACCTTGAGAGTACTTGCCCTTGTACTTGGCGATGTCCTCGTCGAGAGCATGCATGGGCCAATGTGCCGCGGTGTATGCGACATACATGAAGAAAGGTTTTTCAGAATGATTGCTGGCGTGATCCTGCACGAATTTGCTGGCATGGTCGCTGATGGCATCCGTGTAATAAAACTTCTTTGGTTTGTATTCGGTGTCTGCATAAGCCGAAAGAGGAGTGTTATCGCGTGTAAGGGTGTAGGGGTCGTAAAAGCTGCCACCACCTTGAATCGTGCCGTAGAAATGATCAAAACCGCGTTGTAATGGCCAATTGTGTTTTGGGCCATTTTCAGCGCTATATCTTGTCACATGCCATTTTCCCACCGCGTAGTTTCTGTAACCGGAGGCTTTCAGTGCTTCGGCTATGGTTGGCGTGTGTTGATTCAAATCCCCTTTATAACCCGCAAACGGAGTTTCATAAACCATGTGCCCCATGCCTGCTTGATGCGGGTACAAACCGGTTAATAGACTGGCACGGGTGGGGCAGCATCTTGCTGTGTTGTAAAACTGCGTGAAGCGGATGCCGTTGCTGGCAAGTTTATCCAGATTGGGAGTTTGAATTTCACCCCCAAAACAGGCAAGGTCTGAAAAGCCCATGTCATCGGAAAGGATGACAATAATGTTTGGCTTCTTTTCGATTTGCTGAGCAAAGCCAAAGAAGCATGAAAAAATTAGTGCGCTAAACATGAGAACCTACTTGTTAATGCCATGGGTGATGGTGATGGATTCTATATAGCCTTGGAAATTTCCTCCGCCACGATTTTCCAGAACCGGGCTTCCGGTATCAGCCCCAATTTGAAGAATGTCCTTGGGGTCGCCTTCAATGAACTGGTCAACTTTAGTTATGCGGCAGGTTTTGCCATTTATTTTAATAAAAGCTTCGGTTTTTTCGGTAATGCCTGCTTCAAGGTCCAACCAGCGGTCTGAGATTTGTTCATCTGCTTTAAGGATAATGCTTTTGCTGCCCAAATGTATTGCAAAAGCGGGTTTTCCCTCTGAAAGATAAAGACAATAACCAAGGGATGCCCCACCACGGGCAACCATAGTGCCTTGCTTTGATTTGGCAAGCAATTTGACATGTATTTGGAAAGGAGATCCCGAAGGATCAAGCGAGGGGGATTTTGCAATATCGATGCGTGTTTTGCCATCAAAATAAAAGGATTTGGAATTACCGTTACCATCTTTCAAAGACACGCCAACTGCCTTGCCATGGTTTCCGTGGTTTGAGGAATCTGTGATTTTTCCATCTTTGAAAGTTTCGGCCCGAAAGTTTAACACTTCCCCGGTAATGCCCTTTTTGTTTTCGACCGATCTACCAGGTTGTTGGGGTAACTTGTAATCGAGTTCTTTTACCAAACGGGAGTGTTCATTTTCCAACTGTTTTCGCAATGCGGAGAACTCGGGATTCTGGATCAGATTTTTAGTTTCATGTTGGTCGTTGGAAAGGTCATACACTTCGTTCCAAGATGGATTCTCGGGGTATTGGATGAATTTCGCAGTCTTTGTTCTTACGGCCGTAAGGGTTGGCGTGAAGAATGGGTTTTCATGAAAGTATTCATAAAAGAAAGATTGCCGCAGAGTTGTTTCTTTTCCCTCAAGTAGATTTTTCCAGCTTTTGCCTTGCATGGCTTGGGGGATAGGCAGGCCTGCCAGATCAAGAATGGTAGGCGCCAAATCAATGTTCAATGCCAATTCATCGCATGTAAAAGAATTGCGGATCATCTTGGGAAAACGAACAAGCATTGGAATTCGAATGCTTTCCTCATATGCGGATCGTTTATCCCCCAAACCATGTTCGCCGTGATAGTAGCCATTATCGCTGGAATAAATAACCACAGTGTTTTCAGTAAGGCCAAGTTCATCCAAGGTTTTAAGAACCCTGCTAACATTGTCATCCACACCTGCAATGGCGGCAAAATATCCTGTGTTTACGGGTACTTCTGCTCCGGTTACTAGGTTGGGATTTCGGTTGGGGGAAAAAGGTGGCCTTACATCAAAATTAGGTGTCCTTCGCGCCAATTTACCTTCGAAGGATTTTTTGTGACGCTCGGGTGGAGTGAAAGGCCCGTGAGGGGCCTTGAAACCCAGAGTTAGTGCAAATGGTTTTTTGGCATTTTGCTGTAGGAACTGGATTGCAAAATCAGTGGAAACATCATCAATCCAACCTTTGGTTTGTTGCGCGACCCCATTCACTTCCACCGGGCAATCGAAATACTTTCCCTGACCTATAAAACTTGCCGAATAACCAAAAGTGGGTCGCTTGCCAGACTGGCTGCCCATGTGAAACTTTCCGATGTACCCGGTCGAGTACCCCGCCTGGCCAAGAATGGAAGCGTAGGTTGTTGCCTCGGCAGGAAATGGTGTGCGATTATTGATAATTCCATTTTTATGACTGTATTGCCCGGTAAGAAAACATGCCCTGCTTGGTGAACAAAGGGCATTCACCACAAAAGCATTTCTAAAACGTACGCCTTCATTGGCAATACGATCCATCCCTGGAGTTTGAAACCAGGGGAACCTTCCTTTGGATCCTTGCTCCTTTTGCACAACGCTTAAAGCGTCGTATCTTTGGTCATCGCTAAACATAAAAACGAAATTTGGAGGGGTGGTCTGAGCTGGTGTGTTTATGATCAGTGCTAAAAGTATTGAAAAATGCATGGGTGTTTACCTTGAATGCTTTGAAATATCATTTCATTCTAAACCCAATGGAATGAGAAGTTGAAGCATTTTTACAGCGACTTATTTTGGAATGATGTTTTCTGTTATCCATGACACAAAATGCCTGATAACCTAACAAGATATGAGTGTTTAAATTTTTCAAAGGAAACATGAAATGGCAAAGATATTGATGCCCATTGGCGATGGCACCGAGGTTTTGGATACTTACTATCCGATTTTCCGGCTTGCCGAAGATGATTTCGAAGTGATTGTTGCAGGACCGGAAGCTCGGGTTTACCACGGGGTTATGCATGAAATTCCCCCAGACGTGGTTATCCCCTGGGATATTACCCGTGAACAACCAGCTTACCATGTAAAGGCCACAGTTGCTTTCAAGGATGTAAAGGCTGAGGATTATGCGGGGTTGTTTCTCTCCGGTGGTAGGGCCCCTGAATACCTACGTTATGATGAAAATCTTTTAAAAATTACCCGTCACTTCTTTGAAAAGAACAAGCCGGTGGCGGTTGTTTGTCATGGTGTGGAAATTGCTGCTGCCGCTGGTTGCCTTAAAGGGCGCAAATGCACCACGGTCGCGAAATGCGCTCTGGACATAACTTCTTTTGGAGGAACCTATGAAAACAACCGGTGTGTGATCGATGGAAACCTGATTTCCGGAAGAACATGGCATGATAACCCCTATTTCATGAAACCTTTTGTGGAAATGCTGATAAAGGCTCGTGGCAAATAACCGGGGTAATGTTTATGCTTGCTCGAAGAGACTTCTTGGCGATTATTGGATTTCAATCGGTGCAGTTTGCCTTTGGGAAGGCCCTTGCTGAAAAAAGGGCTTTCACATTTGGTTACAGCACCTACGCTATGAAAAACTATGCCCCCACGGAGGCCATTCGCGAAATTGGGAGCGCGGGTTTTGAATCCCTTGAGCTTTGCTTATTACCAGGATGGTCCACCGAACCCGCCAAATTGGATGAGGGCGCCAGGAAAAACATTCGGCAGGAAATTCAAAAATCAAAGCTTCAGCTAACTGCTCTCATGGAGCATTTGGTTCCTACTTCAGATGCCAACCAGGCAAATGCCTTGGAAAAAAGAGTTAAGCTTGCATGTCAATTGGCCAAAGATTTAAATCCGCAAAAGCCTCCATTATTGCAAACCGTGTTAGGTAGCGGGGATTTTGAAAAGCTAAGGCCGTTGTATGAGCCAACCTTGAAGGCTTGGGCGGGAATTGCTGGAGAACACAAGGTTGTGCTGGCCATTAAACCCCACCGTTTTGGAGCCATGACCTTGCCAAGCCAGGCGGTTTCACTGATCGAAACCATTAAATCACCCTGGTTAAAGATTGTTTATGACCCAAGCCATCTAATGTTCCGTGGGATTGATATTTACGAAGAGTTAAAAAAGGCCCAGCCTTATCTTGCTCATGTGGCAATCAAGGATGCCTTTGAAAAGGATAGCAAGGTGCAGTTTGATTACCCCGGTGCCACCGGAAAGATGGACTATAAAACTCTTTTCAAAAAGCTAAATGAGATGGGTTTCAAGGGAGATGTAAACTTCGAGATAAGCTCAATGATTTCCTCGAAGCCTGATTACAATGCCAGCAAAGTCATGAAGGCCTCATTTGAGAATATTTCCAAATCTGTTCCCTGACAACAGAATCCTGAAACCTGCTGAAAGGTAGGGGCTTGTTATGGAATTACAAAAGGTTGCGGAAGATATCTATCTATTTTCGGATATTTGCAACGTTTATGTGATTCAAAGAGATGAAAAAGCCATTCTGATAGATTGCGGATCAGGGCGTGTGCTTGATTTCCTTGCCGCGATCGGAGTCAAAAAAGTGGAATGGGTGTTGTTCACACACCATCATCGTGAACAGTGCCAGGGGCATGAAAGACTATCCCAGTTCGGGGTAAAGTTTGCAGGACCTGAAAGTGAAAGGGCCTTTTTTGAAAATCCTGCATCTTTTCGGAAAATGTCACCCACCCTTGGCGACCCTTTCACCGTTCACGGGGCCAGCTATGTTCGCCCGCCGGTAAAACCTTTGAAGTTTGCCCGCGGTTTTCAAAAAATGGATGAATTTGAATGGAATAACATCGAATTTTGGTGCATCGAGACATCTGGTGATAGTCCTGGTTCCATGTCTTACTTGTTTAAGCAAAATAACCAATGGTATGCATTTAGTGGTGATGTGATGTTGCATGGTTGCAAAATGCATCATTGGTTTGATTGTGAATGGGATTATGGTTTTGGGAAGGGAATTTACGCTCTTTATAACAGTCTGGGCCAATTGGAGGGATTCAACTTGGCCGCGATGTTTCCATCTCATGGATCAGTATTGTCGAATCCTGGCAAACAACTCGCAACTTTTCGCGAAGATTTGCGTAAATTCACTGGTCATTATTTGCGTGGCTGGGAAGTCAGTACCTTTGCGGGTGCCGACCAGGATCGTATTAGCAAACCCACAAAAGTTCCACATGTATGGCAGGTCTCCAACCATATCTATAAATTTCGTGGTCCGGAGTTCTGGCCTAACTTTCACATGATATTAGCGGATGATGGTCATGCCCTTGTGGTGGATTGCGGTCTTTTTCAAAGAGCATTTTTAGACAAATCTTTTGAGGCCATGAAAAAAAGAATTGGTCTGAAGCAAATTGATGCACTTGTTGTCACCCACATGCATGGGGATCATTGCCTCGAAGCCCTTCATCTTCGGGAAAAATATGGGGCAAAACTTTGGACCTTGGATCGAGTTGTACCCCCCGTCTCAAGACCTTTGCATTTTGATTATTGCGCTCAGGTGAATACTTACGGAAAGGGAATTGATTCCATCTCCTTTGACAAAATTTTTCAGAGTGGTGAAAAGCTTACCTGGCGGGGTTTTGAATTTCAGATCGACTGGATGCCAGGTCAAACGGAATTTGCCCTTTGCATGCATGGTGTTGTGGATGGAATGCAAGTTGCATTCACGGGTGATAACCTTTTTGGTGCCTCCAAAGATTCCAGACAAGCTGGTCACGAAGCTGTGGTTTCCAGAAATAGTTGCATTTTGGAGGAAAGTTACATTTATGCGGGGGAGTACCTTAAAAAGATCAAGCCAGATCTTATTCTGGGCGGGCATTCCTGGGTGATAAACAATACCGCACCAATTATTGACAGATATTTGAAAAATGCGCTCCAGCTAAGGGATATGTTTAAAAGATTCAGCGTGGAATCAGATTATCGATGGATGTTTGATCCGTATTGGGTAAGGATGGAACCATACCGGGTGATTGCAGGGCCTGACGGCACTTCGAATGCACGAATATACCTCAGAAACTTTGAGCAAAGGGAAGTATCTTTCAAAGTGGCTTTGGAGTTGCCGGAAGGACTTTATGCGGAGCCAGCAACTATTGAGACTAAAGTGGCTTCAGAAACTACTACTTCAATTCCCATAGTTTTTCGGTGGAAGCAGGGTGCTTCTAAGGGTACTCAATTGATAGGTTTGGATATCACAAGGGATGGAAAAAGACTTGGTCAGCTCTTTGATGCAATAGCATATTTGGCTTAATTCTAACGCAGGTCATAGCAGGTCATTTCGTTGTGATTTCGCAGAAATGCAAAGCCGCCTGCAAGGGTGGGGCAGTTCCAGGTTTTATCCCCTTCCAGCGCCTTGAACCGGCCAAGTTGTTCAAAAGCTTCAGGGTTTGCTTTTACAATGGCCAAGTCGCCATTCTCCGCTTGTATGACTATAAAATCATCCTGGCGAAGAATCTGTCCTTGTCCATACCGTTCACCTTTCCATTTTCGTCTTCCCGTTACAGGATCAAGGCAAACCAAAATGCCCTCGTCCAAACCATAGATAAAATTATTGTGAAGAACAGGGCTGTTGAATCGGCTCCGAAGTTGCAGATTGTGCCAAAGTTCCTTGCTTTGGATGGTGCCTCCGGAATTCGTAAGCTGTAATAACCCGCAACCAACTCCATAACTTGATGAGATGAAAATCTTGTCGTCGCCAATTGGAATGGGTTGTGCTACATGAATGCCCTGGTTTGTGGTCCATGGATGGGCCCAAAGTTTTTCGCCTGTATCAGGATTAAGTCCAAGTATTTCTACGGCGCTGAAAAGCAGTAGCATTTGCTTTCCAAGCAAGTTGGCAAGCATAGGACTGCAATAACCGGTGCGGTTATTGCCATACTGCCAGGCTATTTTACCTGTTTTCCGATCAAACGCCCGAACCTCCCGATTTAAGTTTTTGCCAGCCTGTTCGCCGGGATGGACGATGACAAGATCTTTATAAATCAATGGTGAACCACTCATACCCCATTGAAGGTTACCATTTTCTTCAAGCAATTCTTTTTCCCAAATGGGTTTGCCTGTGGATGCATCCAAACAGGCAAAATGTCCAGTACCACCCAGGCAATAAACAAGTCCTTCATGAATCGTAGGAGTAGCCATCGGGCCTTCGCCACCCAGCGCATCAAAGTGCCTTGCCTTCCAAGAATATTTCCAGCGTTCAGCGCCACTTGCCTTATCGTAAGCGACAGCAACTTCATCTGGTCCGCGCTGTTCCAGGGTGAATACCATGTTTCCCGCGGTCGCGAAACCAGAGTAACCGGCTCCGCAAGGTTGTACCCAGACTTTTTTGGGAAGGCGTTCTTTCCAATTGGTCCAAAGTTTAGGGCCAATTGCAACGGCATCTAAATTTCTGTTGCGATAATTGGGAAAATCATCAGGGGCAATCGAAACGTTTATCTCAGGCAACTCCTTCAGCGATTGCTGGCCACGATGCTCGGCTACTTTTTGTTCCCGCCGTTTTTCCCAGCGCCATACAATCTTCGGTACCACATCTCCGGAATAATCAACCTCATAGACAGTGGCAAACCAAAGTCCAAACACTGCTGCCAGAATTGCCAGGCGCATTAACCATCCAATTCTTGAAAGGAAAAGCCACCAGACAAGAATGATCAGCAAGCTAACCATGCCTCCAATGAAAACAACTGCAGAACGAACATAAGGGGCAAAATCTTCAGGCAGAAAAATTGCCACGATAATTGAAATGAAAAAAAGAACCAACCCCACCAGAGGAATTCGCAGGCGATGCTGCTTGAAAGGGGTAATGCTAAGTTGTTGTTCACTCATTTTGCCGCCTAATCCTCTAGTAGTTTTCGGAATGGTTCCAATTGATTTGCTTTATTAGGTTCCGTTTTCTTCAATTCTGGCAATTTGGTCAATAAAGGTTGAGCCAAATCTTTCAGTAAAGCCTGTTGCTCCTTTGAAAAACTATCCCATATCTTGTGATTAAATATGGGTTCTTTAAAAGCCGGCTTTGAATCTTGCTCGCCCGAAGGGATTTGAAGTGCGTGAAAGTATTGCCCCCATTCCATAAATTGAAGCAAATCTTTTTGCCTTTGATGGATATAAAGGCGCATTTCCAAAACCACAGCTAAATGGGATTGCGATAAGAAAGCATCTTCATTGCACCAAGGTTCATTGAGAACCTTTTGTGTGTTATCCATCCAGTCTTCTAAGAAGGTTTTATTTTCTGGTTGAAGGCCGTCTAGTTTGAAAAACTTCTGCAATTGCTCCCTTCTGCTTTGGTATAAGGCGCAAAAGCGCATGAATGCAGATTGGTATTCTTCTGCATATTTTAGCCGGTTTTGCCAATATAAATAAGCGCTGGTTTTATGCCAGGATTCTGGAAATTTGCTTTCGATAAGGCGCCAGTACTTTAAAAATACTTCCAACTCCCCGGTTTGTTTGAAAGACTGATGCGAAGGTTGCGAGGTGAGTTCCCTGTATAACAAGATGTACCTATCGCATTCCCGTTTTCTGGATGTCAAAATATAACTTAAATCAGAAGGTAAAAGAGCAAGTTCCACGCCTTTGGCCAAAGATTCCAGATTTGCCTTGCGGGTAACCAATTCCTCTAAAGTTCCCGCAAGGCGAATCTCCACCCGAGGGTCATCCTGTTCCAGAAATTTCGCAACCCTTAACTCCAGCGAGTTCCAAGGCAGCCATAATCCGGCACCTTTAAGGACAAGGTAAAATAAAACAACCAAAGCAAACAGGGTTCCCCATATCAACCAACAATGGGTGACCTCCTTAATTAGGTTGTACCGTTGTGTCATTTTTGAAAAGAGTGATTTGTCCTTAGTAGGGGCAAATTCAATCCATGGATTGGTAACCATTCCTAAATCTGAATCACAGCCTGTTGTATCCACAAAGACAGGGAAACCCGTTGGTTGGAAAGATCGTCCCAGCGTTTCACCAAGCAATTTAACGTCTTCATGAGTTGGATGATGATCAAGCATTAATCCATGAGCATCTTCACGAACCAAATAGCTTATCGATTGCTTTGAAATCTCTTTAATTTTGATGCAATCCGTGAATGGCTGCAATTCCTTGAAGGGCTGCGTTTCTCCAGTGATGAAAATTGTATTCCCCATGGATTACTCAGACTCCAACGGGAAAAAGTCGATGGGGATATTTTTGGCCTCGGCCCAATCGGTAATTCTTTGCACCCGGGGAGTATCCTTATCAGGGTCTTGCCTTCCAAGAAAGATTTGAATTTTTCCGATTTTTAAAGGTGGCTTTAGGCGGGCTTCCAACTCCCTCAACAAATCTTCCAAGGAGATAAGGTTAAGAGGCGATTCCATAAAAATGTAATGCGATTTAGTTTCGGCCTGTCCTTTAGACATTTCCCGGGCTTTAGGGTCTGTTAGAACCCGTATTTTTATGATGGATGGTTGCAACAAATTGGCACTCTTGTCAGAAGTGATGTCCACTGAAAGGTCGTTGCTGATTGTTCTCTTATCGCCTTCTAAACCACCTTTCCCAGTACCGCCTCCTGCGCCACCAAAAAGCATCATGTAAATGATGTAGCCGCCGGAGATTCCACCCATGGCACGCAGAAATCTACCAAACCATGCCGGCATTGGCTTCTTGGTGAATTTCCCCAAAAGAAACACAGCGATTTGGTTCAGCGCAAAGGCGCCGATAGCAATGCCACCCACCAAGGCAAGCGGCTTTTCTGGGTGCCTGAGGCTTTCTGTAAGAAAGCTGGCCAAGGGGAAAATCATCGCAGACTCCCCTGGGTGGAATTTTTTCCCACAGACTGAAATGTTACCAATGTAGATGAGAACCAACGTTGGTAATTTTCCCGCTGTTCCCTTGTCGGGAATCCAGTGTCTTCCTGTGGGTATAGGATCACATACATGATCTTTTTGCCATTGGATGAAAGCAGGTCTTCTTCGATCATCTTTGCGGCCAATTCGCGGTTCGCTATCTTTTTCCTTTCTGCCAATCTCTTAAAAAGTTCGCCTGTTTTGGAATCGATTTCCAGAACGTTGATGAATAGTTGCCCCTGTATATCCAAGGTGTTTTTGTTGCGAAGTCTGGCTATCTCTTCCAGAAGAGGTTCACTCTTGGGCTGGCTAGAGTTTGAAAAAGATGCGGATGGCCCGTCGGGATTGTCTCCCTGTGTGACCATGGGCATAAATAGGAATACGCAGAAGAACAAAACCAGCACATCAATCAAGGGAACAAAAAAGCGAGTGATACTTCGCCTGGGAAGCACGATCATTTGGCAGGCCTTTCAGTTTTACTGATTGAAATGCCACCAAGTAAAAGAATGAAATCCCTTCCCACGAGAACCGTCCATGCCGGCAGAATATTTATCAGCGCCATGAAAATTCCGGTGCCAGTTGCGGTGATCGCCGGTCCGTAAAGCTGGATAATTTTTTCAGCGGGCATGGGGCCATGAATGGACGAAAAAGTTTGCAGAATGCTGGCAACTGTTCCTAGAAGACCCAGCAGGGGGAACCACTCGGCTGCCTGCGCCAGATGGGAAATCCAGTCGTCAGCGGTTTCATCGAAAGAGGTTGTTCTCCAGCGTAGTGCTTTCCACGCAAGCAGCGATTGCAAAAGGAATAGGGCAGTTCCAAGCCCAATCAACAGGGTGTCCAGTCGGGTCAGTCGCTCCAGATAAAAATCCCGGGCAGTTGCGGGCAAAGATGCAATAATGCAAACACTGCCGGCAAAAGGCAGTAATGAAATTAGAATTGGGAGGCACCACACCGCCAGAAATCGGCGCATTCGATGTGTCCTTTCACGCTTTGGATTTGCGATTTGCCAGATAATCCGGCAATGCCTGCGGTCTCCCTTCCCGATCTATGCATGCCAGGGTGGAAGAACCCTCAGCAATCAGCAATCCTTCGCAATAAAGTTCATAACGGTGATCAATACGAACGCCCGTGGTTTTTTCCACAATGGTTCTAAGGGTAAGCATGTCGTCATATTTTGCCGGGCGACGATATTTAACCTCGATGCGCGCAAGAACCAGCAAATAACCTTCGTCTTCCACATCCTTGTAGGTTCTTCCATGACTTCGCAGAAGTTCAATTCGACCCTGCTCAAAATAGACCAGATAGTTGGCGTGGTGCAGAAGTCCCATGCGATCTGTCTCGGCGTAGCGAACACGAATTTGAATATCACCAAAAATGGTTCCTTCTGGTGGTACGGGTGGCGCTATACTCATTGAATTCTTCCCATGCGATGAAAGGGGAAGTAAATGACCACGGCCCGGCCCATCATCAGATTGTCCGGCACAAGTCCCCAAGATCTTCCATCTGAGCTTTGAGGGCTGTTGTCCCCCAGGCAAAGATAGTGACCGGGTTGCACAAATAGAGTTTTGATCGGTGGATTATTCAGAGGTTTCCAAGCATCTGGAATTTCTTGGCCGGGCTTGCGATTGGGAGGTTCTGTCCAGTCATTCACAGATACATCGGGTGTGCTTGGATTAATCCGCGCGGTGTAATAGGTATCCCTGAATAACCTTAAGTCACTGGCAACAACAGAAGATCCTTTGCAACCTATGCTGGCTGGTTCAAGATCATTGGCCATGGTTGGGCCATTGAATTTGGGCGGGGTGTAATCAACCCCATCGCCAAAAATAAGCTTTCCATTTTGCCAAACAATCAGCCTGCAATCGACATTCGAGAATCGAAGTTGGTGCTTGCCTGGTTTCAGGGGAAATTTTTCCATGCTGGCAAGCGTTTCATCTTTGTCCTTGGAAATGCGGTGAAGTTCACAAGCGCCGGTTTGAAGATTCCATCTGGCTTGAAAACGATGGGAACCCTTGGAAAGTTCAAGCGTAAGTTCGCCCTCGGCTTTTTGAATTTCAAACTCGCCTTCCAGAATCAGGTCGCTTACCCAATTGTCACCATAACCCGGGCGGTGGGGATCATAGTAGGTCGTGTTATAACCCATGACATCGGTGATCAACTGCCTGCGTCCCTCGTTGTTGCGAAGAATATGCTGGTAACGAAGCCATTCCATTTCCTTGGATTGGGAAGAATCGCATTTATGCACGGACTTGATAGGTTCCATCCATGCGGGCTTTTGGGATTGCCAACGCTTTATGCCGGGTAAATCCAAAGGTCTTTCTCTGTCATCATAGACAATCCTTTTCATGGACATGACAGCAGAGGGTGGCTTGCGAATGATTTCAAATTTATCCGAATCTACAAGTAGGTCACGGGCCTCATTTTCATGCATGAACTGCCACATCCACAGGTCCTGTGGATGATCAGGCTTGGAGTTGGGGGGTGGTACCAGTCCCGGGGCTATTCGATATAGTTTGCCACCTTTAAGGCCTATGGTCTCACCCGGCAGACCGATAAGCCTTTTAATGTAATTCATAGGGGTGTGATTGCGCTGCGGTCCTGATGTTGGAAACCTTGGTGAACCAAGATTAAATTCATTCGGGTTACTGTTGCCTGGATATTTGAATACAACCACATCAAAACGCTGGGGCGAATTACCTGGAAGATCATAAAGGTACTTGGCAACCAGAACCCGGTCACCGGTGGTGCAACCGGGATCTTGTACCGCGGGTTCGTCTGGAAAAGATTGTTCATTGGGCTTCAAAAGGCGAATTCCCAACAGGCAGTTGGGGCAGGTGCAGGAACTTACTGTAAAGGTGCCTGCGCCTGGTGTCTGTTCCACTTCACTGGAGCAATTAACGGGAAACAAGTGAGTGCAAGTCGGGCATTTGACCAGCTTTTGGTAGCCATACAGTGTCTCCGCCATGGAACCTGTGGGAATAACAAAAGCTTCAGCCACAAAGGATTTAAGCACCAGCACCAATACCAGCACGAAGACAATGGTTTCCAAAAGTTCCCTGAAACCATCACTGCCTTGTTTTGCCGGTTTGGCAACGGTTGGTGAAGGTGAGGTGGTTTGGGGCGGTTGAATTGTTTGTGGAATTGGAGCGGGTGATTCCTGCAAACCATAAACCTCTGTTTTTGGTGGAGTGCTTTCAGAACTATTAGTTTTCAACAAAGGTAAGTTTGGATCGCCTTTGTCCGGAGAGGGTGGAGTTTCATTCTCGGCCATGGTTCACCTGGGGCTAATCTTCGGATTCCAGAACGGCCAGGAATGCCTCCTGGGGCAGGTCCACCTGGCCCACCTGCTTCATGCGCTTTTTGCCTTCGGCCTGTTTGGCCCAAAGTTTTCTCTTTCTGGTGATGTCACCACCATAGCATTTGGCGGTAACATTCTTCTTCATGGCGGCAATATTTTCACGGGCAATAATGCGCGAACCTATGGCTGCCTGAAGAACCACCTCGAACAGGTGCCTGTCGATTTCCTCGCGAAGTTTCTTGAGAATCTTGCGCGCCCTTCGATCCGCGGTGGAACGATGCACAATGGTGGAAAGAGCATCTACCCGCTTGTGGTGAACCAGCACATCCAGCCGCACCAGATCTGCCGGTCGATAGGCCAATAATTCGTAATCCATGGTGCCGTAACCATGAGTTACTGATTTCAACTTGTCGTAAAGGTCGTAAATAACCTCGGCGAGGGGCATCTCGTAGACAAGGATAGCCCGGGCTGTGCTCAGGTATTCGGTGCGAATGTAAATGCCCCGCCGTTCCGCTGCCATTTGCATCAAGTCGCCGATATTTCCTGAGGGCACCAAGAAACTAATCTTTACAAAGGGTTCTCGAAATTCCTCGATTTGCCCAGCATCAGGAACTTTCTGGGGGTTGTCGATGGTGATTACTTCCCCGGTGCGGGAGAGGATTTCATAAGTCACATTGGGTGCCGTCTGAACCAAGTCCAGTTGGCTTTCGCGTTCCAGCCTTTGTTGGATGATTTCGCGGTGCAACATTCCCAAAAAACCACAACGGAACCCGAACCCCAATCCTTCACTTACTTCGGGTTGGAAGGAAAAGCTGGCATCGTTCAGGCGTAGCTTGGCAAGCGATTCCCGAAGTTCCTCGAAATCGTCATTATTGGTCGGGTAAAGACCGCTAAACACCATCGCCTTTGGTTCCTTGTAGCCTGGCAAGGCGGTGGCGGTGGGGCGGTGTGCCTCGGTGACGGTGTCGCCAATGTGCACATCCTCGAGTTTTTTCACCTGGGCGTTGAAGAAACCCACCTGGCCCGGGCCAAGTGTGTCACAAGGTGTTGGTGATGGCCTAAACTGTCCAATTTCAGCGACTTCGTATTCGGTGTTTCCACGCATGAGCTTGATCTTCTGGCCCTTGCGAAGTTTTCCTTCCATCACCCTTATGTAGATAATCACACCCTTGTAAGGGTCGAAATGACTGTTGTAAACCAAGGCCTTTAGTGGGTCTTCGGGTTTTCCTTTGGGAGGTGGAATGCGATCGATGATTGCCTTCATCACCTCTTCCATGCCGAGTCCGGTCTTGGCGCTTACCTTGAGGACTTCCTCGGGTTCAATTCCAAGGGCGGATTCCATTTCCGCTATCACATCATCGGGTCTTGCAATGGGAAGGTCGATCTTGTTCAAAACGGGGACAATCGTAAGGTCATTCTCGATGGCAAGATAAGCGTTCGCTACTGTTTGTGCCTGAACTCCCTGGAAAGCATCCACCAATAAAATTGCACCTTCGCAGGCAGCAAGGCTTCTGGAAACCTCATAGGTAAAATCCACATGCCCGGGTGTGTCAATCAGGTTGAGTTCGTAGGTTTCTTTGCCAACTTTGTAATAAAGAGTAACCGGATGCATCTGGATGGTGATGCCGCGTTCCCTTTCAAGGTCCATGTCATCCAGTACTTGATTGCGGAATTCTCGCTGTGTAATAGCACCAGTCATCAGCAGAAATTGGTCTGCCAAGGTACTTTTGCCATGATCAATATGAGCAACAATGGAGAAATTGCGAATCTTGCTGGCGTCCGTCATTTGGCGAACTTCCATCCTATGCAAAGGGTTAATTTCATCAGCATCATAACAGCCTCAAGGATTTGCATGCAACCCTTGGAACTGCTTATACTTATAATACTGATACTTAAACCTCAGGACAAACAGGAGTTACATATGATTCGGGCCCGCAATGCATTTTTGATCGCACTATTTGGAATGCTGGCTTTCACATCCCTTAATGGAGTTGCTGCCGTGAACACACCTTTGAACTATAAGGCCAAGACACTTGATGGCAAAGAATTTGACCTTTCCAAACTTCAGGGCAAGGTGGTGCTGGTGGTGAATGTCGCCAGCGCCTGCGGCTACACCGGGCAATATAAGGGTATGCAGGCAATTTTTCAAAAATTTGAAAAACAGGGCTTAGTGGTGCTAGGGGTGCCGTCCAATGAATTTGGGGCTCAGGAACCCGGATCCAATACCGAAATCGCCGATTTTTGCCAAAAGAACTATGGGGTAACTTTCCCTGTCTTGGAAAAGCAAATGGTGAAGGGGGCCAATGCTTCGGCTCTTTATAAACACCTTACTTCCAAGGAAACCAATCCCAAGGGTGCCGGGGATGTGAAGTGGAATTTCACCAAGTTTTTGATTGGCAAAAATGGTGAGGTTCTTGGTAGGTATGAACCCGACGTTGACCCTGAAGATTCCACGCTGGTATCAGCCATTGAGGCGGCTTTAAAAAAGTAAAGAATTGAAGCGAACTTAAATGCAATTAAAGGGGTGGGGCTTAGGCCTCATCCCTTTTTGCTTTTCTTATATGAACGATGGAGTCGAAGGTGAAAACCCCCAAAGCGACCCAGATGAGCAGGAAGCTAATTTGTTTTTCTCGGCTGAAGGATTCCCCGAAGAGAAAGATTCCCAGTAAAAGCTGAATGCTTGGCGAGAAATATTGCATGAACCCCATGATGGAAAGCGGAACAATTCTCGCAGCAAGGCCAAAGAAATAGAGCGGAATCACGGTGACAATACCGCTAAGAGCCAGGCTAAGATCCATCTGCCAGGTTTGCCCGAAATCGTTAGAACCTTCAAGCCAGTACCAAGTCAGTGCAAATAAAGCCACGGGTAGCAGGATGATGGTTTCTATGTATAACCCGGCACTGGCATCCACGGGAATTACCTTTCGAAGAACCCCGTAAAAGCAAAAAGATAATGCCACTCCTATGGAAATCCAAGGCAATGCCCCGGCAAGGTGAATTCGAAGGGCAATGCTCAAAGTTGCGATAGCCAGGGCCACCCATTGCAGGGGTCTTAGGCGTTCATGAAAAACTACCATGCCAAAAAGAATGCTTAGCAAAGGCAGAACATAATAGCCGAGGCTGGTTTGAAGTACCTGGGAGGTTGCCGCAGCATAGATGTAAACTCCCCAATTGATTCCCACCATCACAGCGCTGGCCACCAAGCCGGCCAAAGTTTTACGGTTTTTTACCGCCTGTATAACCAATGGCCACTTGCCCTGCAAATGTACCACGATGGACATGACCACCGCAGACCAGGCTATTCGATGGCACAGAATCTCCATTGGTTCCACCGAGCGAACCAACCAGACATATAAAGGCATTCCACCCCAGAAAGCATAAGCAATCAGAGCCCATAGAATTCCTGTCTTTAAATCGCCTGCGGGTTTGCCTTGTCCTGGCATGGTGTGTGAATAATTCCTTCCTTAAAGTCAGGTTGTCGTTTTACAGGAACTATCTGTCAGATTCCAATCTCAACTTGCCTCTCCTGTAAAAACAAAATGGATTAAGTAACCTTATACATGAGGCAATGAATCAGATTCCGAATGATATGAGAGTCCAACAAATGGAAACCAAAAGTCCCGCGGCTTGGATGAAGGAAAAGGTGTACGGTTACTGGTTTTCGCAGGCGTTGCACTGTGCCGCTGCTTTAAACCTCGCTGATATCATTCACCTTAACGGCCCTAGCAAGGTTTCGGACCTTGCGAACAAAACTGGTTCCAACGAGAAGTATCTTTATCGGTTGCTTCGATTGCTTGCTTCCGAGGAAGTCTTTGAGGAGACAGAAAAGGGGGTGTTTGCCCTGACTCCACGCGCAAGCCAGCTTCGATCGGATATTCCCGGAAGCCAGTATGCCATGGCTATCATGTCCGGTTCCGAGCATTACACTGCATCTTCCAGAATGATAGATGCGGTTCGCAGTGGAAGATGCGCCTATGAAATTGCCCATGGAAAGCCTCTGTTTGAATATTTGAAAGAACATCCTGGTTCTGCCCGAATCTTCGACATGGCCATGCAAAGCATTCATGGAACGGAAACCAAGCAAATGCTGGAGGCCTATGATTTCTCTAATTTTGAAACCCTTATGGATATTGGGGGTGGAAATGGAAGCTTGCTTGTGGAGGTCTTAAGGGCAAATCCAAAACTTAAAGGTGTGCTTTTCGACCAGGATCATGTGATCGAGGCGGCCAAGGGATTCATGGAAAGCCATGGGGTTTCAAGCCGGTGCCGCCTAGTCTCCGGGGATTTCTTTGTTTCAGTGCCCAACGGTGCGGATGCTTGTTTGCTTAGGCACATTATTCATGATTGGGATGATGAAACCAGCGTGAAGCTGTTCAAGAATATTCGCAAGGTGTTGCCTGAAAATGGCAGGATACTGGTGGTGGATGCCGTGCTACCAGAAGGGAACACACCACATCCTGGAAAACTTTTTGATTGGATCATGATGGGAATTCCCGGCGGTGTGGAAAGAACCGAGGCCGAGTTCCGCGATATTTTGCGGCAGGGCGGCTTCAAGGTAGAGCGGATTGTTCCAACCGCTGGCCTCAACAGTGTGATTGAGGCTGTCCCGGTCTAAAAAAGAAAGGCTTCCAGGACAAAACTTGGAAGCCTTTCTTGATAAGGTGATAAACGATTAAAGCGCGGCCAATATGGCTTCGGTGATGGCGGCGGAAGAGTCTGTGCCACCAAGGTCTGGCGTGCGGGGTTTGCCTGCCTTTAGAACCTTTGCCACTGCGTTGCGAACCTGAAGAGCGGAATCCTTCAAGCCCAAATGTTCCAGCATCATGGATCCTGAAAGAACCGCAGCCATGGGGTTCGCGATGCCTTTGCCAGCAATGTCTGGTGCGGAGCCGTGAACTGGCTCGAACATGCTGGGGAAGGTGCGTTCAGGATTAATGTTTGCGCTGGCAGCAAGACCGATAGTTCCTGTAACGATCGCAGCCAGATCGGTGAGGATGTCTCCAAAAAGATTGCTGGCAACAATCACATCGAAGTGTTCTGGCTTTCTAACCAGATCCATGGCCGCAGCGTCCACTAGCAAGAATGAGGACTGAACATCCTTGTATTCCGCGGAAACTCGCTGGAAGCATTCGTCCCACAGAACCATGCCAAAGGTCTGGGCGTTGGACTTGGTGATGCTTGTCACTTTTTTGCGGGGGCGATGGCGGGCGCATTCAAATGCCGCGCGCATGATTCTTTCACAACCCCGGCGAGTGAAGGTGTTGGTTTGAATAGCCAGTTCGTGCGGGGTTCCGGAATAAAGACGACCGCCAATAGGAGCATATTCGCCTTCCGTGTTTTCACGATAGCAGAGAATGTCAATCGAGCCTGGCTTCTTATCGCGCAATGGGGAATCCACGCCATCAAAGAGATAAGAGGGACGCAAGTTTACATACTGATCAAACATTCTGCGCATGGGCAGCAAAAGGCCATGAACAGGAATATGGTCAGGAACCCCCGGATGACCAATCGCACCCAGGAAGATCGCATCATGTTTCTTCAAAAGATCCCAGCCATCCTCGGGGACCATGACACCGGTTTTTTGATAATGTTGCGCCGACCAGGGAAGCTTGTTCCATGTGAAGGTGGCACCCGACTTGGCAGTAGCTACCTCGAGAATGCGAACGGCTTGGTCAATAACCTCTACGCCGATTCCATCCCCACCGATGACCGCGATCTTGAAAGCTGACATTGCGTGGATTCCTGGGGTTTGATATGGCCGGATAAATAACCCAAAAAAGGGTGTGTTGCCTCGAACAAGAGGCATTTTAGGCAAGATAGTTGAGTTGGCTACGGAGTCAAGAACCCAAGGAGAGAGAAGCATGATTCGATGCCAAACCAGTCTGGTGCAGCGAATTCGCTTCAGAATAGTGCCTGTGACCTTGGTGGTATGCATGTTTGCAGCCAGCATGGGATGTCAAAATACCAATGGCGGAAGCAGTTCCAGCACATTGGATAAGTTTTTCAGCCCACTGCCCGGAAATAACGGGCCAAGCTCACCAGCAGGGCCTGCTCCGCTTGCCCCGGTCACCCCAACCGCCCAAAATCCCTCTTCTCCTGTTTCGGATAAGGATCCGTTATTAGGCGGCGGAGTTCCGCTCAACCGAATGCCCGCACAAACTGCCCAAGCTGCCCCCCCGGGGATGGCAGGAAATGGAAATCCGCAAACAGGTTTGCCTCATTTGCCAGCACCCGCCTCTTCTACAAGCCCGGCGGCCCTCACCACTGGAAATTTTTCCACTCTGGACCCCAATCGTAACCCTGTCACCACCGTTGGAGCCACTGCGGCTGCCGGTGTTGGTGCAACCTCGCCTTTTGGAGCTCCAGAAGAGTTCCGAAATCTGATGCAACAGTTAACAACACGTGGACTTGCCTGGCAGAGGCTGGACTATAATCCCCAAGCCGGGGATTGGAAGTTTTATTGTGCTGTGAAAGATCCCGCGCAGCCTAATGCGACCCGCAATTTCGAGACCACAGCCAAGACGGATGTTGCAGCTTTGAAAGCGGTCTTGGAAGAAATTGACAGAACGTTTCCAAGAAAATAGTTTGTGCTTGTTTCAACAAAGACTTTCCGGGCTTGAGATATGGTTGCAATACCATGGGTATGCATCTAACATGACCGCATGACTCAGATATGCAGCCGATGTTCACGGGCCAATCCGCCTGAAGCTTCCTTTTGTTATTTTGATGGCATAGGACTTCCAGGCCATTCACAGGCATCTTCCACCACGCAAGTTCGTTTTTCAGTTCCAATTATTTTCGATTCTGGGGCGAAGTGTTCAAATTTCGAGGAGTTGGCAACAACCATTCTTATGGAATGGGAAGTGGCTCAGAAAATGCTGAAGAGCGGGGCGTTCACAAAATTTTTTAGCTCGATAGGGAGACTGGATCTATCCGCCATGGCCGCACAGTCGGCGAATTTTCCCGCGCCTGGCCAGGGTCTGGACAGTTTTCTGGGTAAATTGCCTGTTCAGAATCTAATGGCAGCCAAGCTGGATATTGAACCAGAGATTCTTGATGCGGGAATTCTCAAGGTGGGGCAGGATAAAAAAGTTCCAATTAAGATCCGCAATTTAGGAAGAAGGTTGCTTTTTGGGACTGTATCCATTGAGGGGGCCGGGTGGCTGAATATAGGGGATGGGGTTCCCAAAAGCAGGCACCGATTCGAGACTTTTCAGGATGCGGTCCTTCCGCTTTATGTGAAAGGTAAATTGCTTAGGGCTTCTGATAAGCCTTTAAGCGGGCGACTGGTTTTCGAAACCAGTGGTGGAACCATTGTTGTGCCGTTGAAGGCAATGGTTCCCGTGAAGCCATTTTCGGGGGGTGTTCTTGCAGGTGCAAAGACTCCCAGGGAAATTGCACTAAAAGCCAAGGCCAACCCTCAGGAAGCTGTGAATCTTTTCGAGACCCTGCAGGTACAGAAGTGGTATTCGGAAAATGGATGGGAATACCCGGTGCCCGGACCAAGTGTTTCCGGGTTGGCTGCCATTCAACAATTTTTTGAGGCTTTGGGCCTGGCAAAACCCCCAAGAATTACCATTGGCAGCACGCATATTGTTTTTGACCTTAATCCTGGAGAAGTTCGGGAACAGGTGCTTCCCTTGTTTGGGGATGACAAAAAGCCTGTGTACGCGAATGTTTCGGTCATGGTGCCGTGGATCGAGGTTTACCGGGTTGAAATGAGGGGAAATCGCGCAAATGTCTATATTCGAGTTCATGAATCGCGAATGAGCGGTTCTTCCCAAAGCGGATTTGTCAGTATTCAGGCAAACGGTGGGCAGAATTTCAAAGTTCGGATTGATGCTCGTAAGAAAAGAAGCTTTGAGGAAGGGTCTGATTCCCTGCCGGTTTCCGCGATGCAGGCATATCTTTCCGATGATGATGGCGAGGTAACGGATTCGCATGGAATGCGCCCTCCACCCATACAAACCAGATCCACGATGGCCCCCGGCTTTAACGGTGACAGCAAAATTCAAACCAGAATTAGCCCCATAACTTGGGCAGTTATAGGATTTCTAGCAATTTCCTTGTTGGGATTTATGACAGCGCTTTCCTTGCTACTCGTAAATAAAGCCAAAACTAAGACCGACTGACGGATTATTTGAAAGAAGAAGCGAATACTTTGTCAGGCTTGGCTTCCTTTTCATCTCCATCGTGAACATAAAGGGCAAAACCCAGCTTCAGGGAAGATCCCTTGGCAATTTTCACAAGTTCCGTTTTCCCTTTTCGGTCCGGGAAGCCGGATTTGTTTCTGCCGAAGGGGTTTGCGGCCATCAAACCATAGCCACGGCTGTGCCACGCGGTAGAATAGGGATTTTTGGGATCGCTAAAGATTGTTATTCCTGCGGTGCCTTTGTCGCATGGTCCCGAGTAGTCGCACCAGGCCGATTCCTTGCCCCAGAGAGCTTTTTCGGTTTGCAAACCCTGCGCGTTGGTTAGCTTGCCACCCTTGTTATCCTTCTCGGTGACACTGTCGCGCACACGCACACCCATGGAGCCTTCCTTGGTGTCGCCAAAGGTAATGGGGAAGTTACTCGCAATAAGTTCGGAATGAATTCTAATCAGATATCCGTTGCCTGCATTTTCAAGGGAGATATCCCTTTTTTCAGTCATGATCACAGTTCCGTCTGTCGTGCGCCATTCGTTCAGTGTTGATACAGCGGGAACCCCTTTATCGCTGGTAACAGGTCCCACCTTTACGCAAACGATTTTACCGTGATTTGTTTCCTCGCTCCAAAAATCGACCCCTTCCACATTTTTGGTGCGCTGCTTTAATTCCAAACCTTCCGGGATGACATCGCCATGGCAGAACCAGGCTGACTTTTGGTGTTTGTGGTCCTTGGCTTCGGTGGAATCTTGGATCATGGGCCAATCCCGGGTAACTCTGTTGCCCGTTACCGTTACCATGGGCCAGAAGTATGGCTTGGCCACTTCCTTGCCATGATGGTAGTTGGTTACCACCTTGTCTCCGATCTTGAAGATCAGTTTTCCATCCATGACTGTGATGGACGGAGTTCCAGTTTGGGCTGAAGACTGGTGAACCACAAATCCCAGAAACGCCAAAACAACCGGCAGAATAAATTTTTTCATGGTTGGCCTTCTTGATTACATGTTGGTCTTAGAATTGCAAATCGTAGCCGAGAAAATGAAAAATGGGAAAGGAAAAAGAATCCAGCTTGCGCCAAAGTCCCGCAAGGGAGTAACTTTCCTGAATGATCCATGTTTTGCAATGAAACGAAAACGGTGCCTCCATGTTGAAAAGAACCCTGGCCATCCTGTTGATTTCCATCCTTTCCTTGATGGAGCTAAAGGCAACTGCCCAGGAAAAGAAAAGCCAACCCACATTGGTACTTAGGTTTCAGGCGATCAACCGGCTTCAGGAAAATATTTACTTCCTTGCAGAGTCAGTGGGCAAAAAAGAGGAAGCCAGACAAGTGGAAGGCCTATTGAAATTAATGACCGGTCCCAAGGGACTGGAGGGAATTGATCCTGAAAAACCATTCGGCCTTTATGGGTATCTTGGCCCCAACATTGTGGATAGTGATGTGGTGGGCTTGATCCCGATTGCAGATGAAAAAGCTTTTCTGGACATGCTGAAAAAGTTGAATTTGCCTGCCAACAAAGGCGATGGTGAAATCTACACGGTGAATATCCCGAACTCCCCCTTTCCGCTTTTGTTTCGTTTCAAAAATGGCTATATGTGCGCAACAGTAAGGGATGAAAAAGCCATTTCGGACAAAGCGCTTTTGGCACCCAAGGACATTCTTCAACCTGAAAAGACAGGGGTTCTTTCCCTGACATTGAATATCGCGGGAATCCCTGATGATTTGATTAAAAATATCGTTCCTCAAATTGAGCTCATGGTTGCGCAAGCCAAACAAAACAAAAAGCCCAACGAGACTCCCGTCGAGACCAAACTTCGTGAAGAAACGGCGGAGTACATGATGCAAACCGTTGTCCAGCTATTAACGCAGGGTGAGGAATTCATGGTGAAGCTGGATATGGATCGCAAGTCCGGTGACATTGAACTTACCGCAGGTCTTGAAGGTAAAAAGGGGACCGAACTTGCCAAGGGTATAGCCGGTGCAGGGGCGCAGAAAAGTTTGGGTGCCGCCATCCGGGGAAAGAACAGCGCCTTGCATGCTCATTTGAATGCTTTGATTCCGGACTATATTAAAAAAGAAATCATCCGATCCGGCCTAGAGGAGGCGGGCAAGGTGATCGCCGCGGAAAAAGATGAGGGCAAAAAAAAGGCAGCCAAAGAGCTTCTGGATGCCATGACTCCAGCATTGCAAAAGGGTTTGATCGATGTGGCTGCGGATATTCAAATCCAGCCCAATGGAAAGTATGGTTTCTTACTGGCAGCCCAGATGGAAAAATCATCCAAGCTGGAAGACTGGGTGAAGAATATTCACAAGGAACTCCCAGACGCCGAGAAAAAGAAACTGGAACTAATTCAGGACAAAGAGGGATCGGTAAACCTGCATAAGATTTCATTCCCGATGGCTCCGGAGGATGAAAAGCTGTTTGGATCTGGAACCGCATACGTGGCTTTTGCGGAAAACAAGATTCTTTTTGCCGTGGGTGAAAACGCAAGGCAGATCATTGGAACCGCCTTGAAAGCCACTCCGGTTTCCGGCGCTATGATGGAATTTGAGTTATCGTTTCTTAAGGCTTCCGGATTGATGACAAAGCAGTTTTCCAAGGCCCGCGAAGTCGCCGAGAAGATTTTTAAGGAAACCCCCGAGGCAGACAAAATTAAATACAGCCTTTCAGCGGGCGAGAAACTTTCATTAAAAGTGGGAATTAAATCCCCGGTTTTGGGCTTCATGAAAGCTGCGGGTGAAGAGGCAAAAAAGTAAACGAGGGCAAATTGGGTATATTTAAGTCGTTGTTGGGTAGAGACTTGTGCCATAAAAGCTTCAAGGGGGCCTGAGAAGGCCCCTTCTTTTCTTTTGGGTTTTTGGCTTATGGGCTGGGGGTGTCCATAAAACCCTTCTGGACAATATTGCCTTCGAATCATTAGATTTAATTATGGCCTGAATAGGTTTTCAGGGGAAATTGCCATCGAACCAATAGTTCTGATGGTGGGCATTATTTGTATTTCTGGATCCATACTGGCTGCCGTTGCTTTAAATTGAATGGCTTTGCTGTTAAAGTGCTGTAACTGGATTCCAATCGCAAAGGGTTAACATGTTAGAGAAAATTCGCAACATCGGAATTATTGCCCATGTGGATGCTGGCAAGACAACAACCACCGAAAGAATTCTTTACTTCAGCGGCACCAAGCACAAGGTTGGTGATGTCGATTCCGGGGATACCACCACAGACTTCGATCCACTCGAAAGAGCCAAAGGTATTACCATTAACTCCGCCGCAGTTTCCGTCGACTGGGGTGATAACACAATTAACATTATCGATACCCCTGGCCACGTGGACTTCACGGCCGAAGTGGAAAGATCCCTTCGTGTTCTCGATGGCGCGGTAGGTGTTTTCTGCGCGGTGGGTGGCGTGGAAGTGCAGTCTGAAACCGTATGGTTTCAGGCCAACAAGTACAAGGTTCCAAGAATTGCCTATGTGAACAAGCTTGATCGCACGGGTGCAGATTTCTTCGATTGCGTCAGCCAGATGGTTGAAAAGCTTCAGGCAAAGCCTGCGATCCTCACTCTTCCCGTGGGTGCATACACCGATTTCAAGGGCATTATTGACTTGGTTCGCATGAAGTTCATCCTTCGCGATACAACGGACAGAACCAACACCAAGTTCACTTACATTGACATTCCGGAAAGCCACAAGGAGCAGGCTGAAGAATATCGCGCCAAGCTTTTGGATATGGCTTCCTTGGCCAGCGATGAGGTTGCAGAACTTCTTTTGGAAGAGAAGGAAGTTTCCGAGGAGCTTCTGAAAAAGGCCCTTCGCAAGGGAACTCTTCAGGGTATGTTCACCCCCATTCTTTGCGGTTCCTCCAAAACCTTCCATGGGGTTCAGCACCTTTTGGATATGGTGGTGGAATTACTGCCATCTCCTTTTGACCGCCCGCCTGTTGAAGGCATTGTTCCAAAATCCAAGGAGAAGGAACTTCGAAAGCCCGAACCCAAGGATCCTTTCAGTGGGTTGGCATTTAAGACTGTGGCGGATTCCACCGGTGACTTGGTTTATGTGCGTATCTATTCCGGCGAAGTGCATCCCGGCGACACCATTGTGAATACCACCAATGGCAAGCAGGAGCGCGTTGGCCGCATCTACCGCATGATGGGTAACAAACGCGAGGAAAAGGAAACCGCCGGACCGGGTGACATCGTCGCCATGATCGGTCTAAAGCAAACCTATACCGGTAACACCCTTTGCCAAGTTGACAAGCCGATTGCGTTGGAATCCATCAGCTTCCCGAAACCGGTTATCAGCCAGTGCCTCATTCCAGACAAGACCACGGACGAATCCAAGCTGGCAGACGCCCTTGGCCGTCTAGTGCGGGATGACCCTACTTTGAAAGCGCACACTGACCCCGAGACAAACCAATTGATTATCTCCGGTATGGGTGAGCTTCACCTTGAAGTTTCGGTGGACAAACTACAGCGTTTCCCCGGCGTGAAGGTTTCTGTGGGTAAGCCCATGGTGGCCTATCGTCAGACCATTGCCAAGCCTATCACCGAGGAAACTCGCTACATCAAGCAGTCCGGTGGTCGTGGTAAGTTCGCGGTTATCACCGTGGAATACAAGCCATTGACCCCTGCGGATGGGGAAGCTTGGGCCAAGCAGATGGAAGACGAAGGAGAGAAGCCAGATCCAAACAGCATCTACTTCAAGGATTCGATTTTTGGTGGTGTGGTTCCGAAGGAATACATTCCATCCGTGGAAGCTGGTATTCGTCAGGGTACGATCAAGGGTGCCAAGTACGGTTTCCAGTGCGTCGATATCCAGGCTAATCTTGTGGATGGTAAGTACCACGATGTGGACTCTTCGCAGGATGCGTTCCGCCTTGCCGGGTGGGAAAACTTCCGCGATGCCCAGGTTCATGCTGGCATCATCCTTCTTGAACCCATCATGAAGGTGGCGGTAGTTGCACCAGATAAATACATGGGTGCTTTGACCGGCGATATTAGTCGTCGTCGTGGAATCATCCTTGATTCCGTAAGCGCAAGCGGTCGTGTTACCATCACCGCGCATGTGCCCCTGGCGGCTCTTTTTGGTTACACCACAGATCTTCGAGGTGCAACCAGCGGTACCGCGGCATTTACCATGGAACCCAGTCACTACGCCGAAGTGCGTGAGGAATTGGCCGATCTCCCTAAGAAGGAAGGCTAAGATTTTTGTTCCACGAGGAACATTCGAAAGGCTCCGGATTGCTCCGGGGCCTTTTTTGTTCCACGAGGAACATTCGTCTTGCCTGATATTCCATCCGTTGTTATAGCCATTTCTCTCGTAGGTTTAACGAATGGAATCGGGAGCAAGTCATGGATAAGAAGGCGCGTTTGGGCAGGGGTTTGGATGCATTGATCGGTGGTTCGGGGGATGGTTATATGACACCCTCATCCGTTAGTTCCGTGCCGGTTGAGATGATTGACACCAATCCCAATCAGCCAAGAAAATCCTTTGATCCTGATGCACTATCTTCGCTTGAGGAAAGTATTCGCAACCACGGGGTGTTGCAGCCCCTGGTTGTTCGTCAGGTGGATGGCCGTTATCAGTTGATTGCTGGTGAAAGAAGGCTTCGTGCATCCCGCGCAGCCGGCCTGGTTAATGTTCCAGTCCATGTGGTGGAGTTCAATGACCAGGAAATGGTGGAAGCCGCCCTGGTGGAAAACATCCATCGATCTGATCTTAATCCCCTGGAAAAGGCTCAGGGTTTCAAGGAATATCTGGATCGCTATCAGGTCACCCATGATCAGTTGGCCAAACGCTTGGGTATGGCAAGGCCCACCATCACCAATTTAATTGCCCTGTTGGAACTACCTCTGGAGGTTCAGGAGTTCATCCGAGTTGGCCAGATAAGCACTGGCCATGCTAAAGTCCTTAAGGGTATTACAGACAAGGAGAAACAGCTTCAGATTTGCAAGGAGATCGTTTCCCGAGGATTGTCTGTCCATGCCACGGAAGTCCTTACACGGGAAAGCGCCATCCAGGAAAACAAGCCCGTTAACTACACCGCCGAGGTTGAAGTGGACAAAGCTTCCTCTCGTAAGACGCCCCATGTGGAAATGGTGGAGGAAGAGATTTCACAGAAAATGGGTATAAGAGTGGAGATAAAGGTTCGAGGTAAGGATAAGGGCCAATTTGTGATACCTTTTGAAAACAACGATGACTTCGAAAAAATCCTTGCCCTTCTAAATCCTTAAACATTTGGAAAGTATCTTCTCAAAGGAATGCCAGAATCTTTTGGATGAAAGTTGGCATGGCAGATTTCCAAAGGATGGATAGCTTGGTATAATGCAATTAACGGGGTGTAGCTCAGCTTGGCTAGAGCGCTTGGTTTGGGACCAAGAAGTCGCAGGTTCGAATCCTGTCTCCCCGACATACAGCAAAAGGCCTGTCAGTATTCATGACAGGCCTTTTGTATTTTGTGGACTAATTCTTTTATGGGGCAGCCTTCCAATAATCAGGTAAGCCGGTCTTAGTGTCACGGATGATTTCCAAAATCGCCTTCCTGTCCGCAGTGGAAAGATGTGCATACTTTTTGGAACTGTCCTTGTTGTTAAAAATATCCCACATCTTTTGCCAGATATATTTTTTCATCTCTGGGTGCAGGGCATCAAAAGATTTGGAATAAATCAGGTGGCTGCATGGATATTTAAGCATGCGATGTTGCAGATCCAACTGATAAAGAGAGCGGCCATTTTTATCCTTGGGACCTTTTTGGGAGAAGCTTTCCGCGAAGCCAGAGGTGCCACTGATGGGTGAGGTGATCTTTGCCTCCTCCACAAAAAGCATGGCTTCAATCAGGTCATCACCGGCGCTTTGGATCCTTCGGTTGGTACTGTCCAGTCGGTTGCCTTTGGGTTCTCCGAGCGCTTCGTTCAGGGTGTTCTCGTAATCAAAGGCTTGGCGGGCTGTGAAGTTCGCCTTGGTCATTCTGTTATGCACCAGGGTCTGGTGCTCCAAAACCATCAGGGCAACAATATCGCTGTGCGGGGTCAGGTATCTCCCCAGTTCCAGGCGGTCTTTCAAGGAAACAACATTCTGGCCTTGGGAATTGTCCACGTCCCTGGGGACATCCCTGCCACGAATCACAAGGTTTCCCAAATGATTTTGTTCGCCATGTTTTCCTGTGACATACCATCCGCCCCAACGCTGATCAATTGGGGTGGTGTGATCCACAGTTCTGCTTCCACCCGAAAGCATAGGCTGACCCGAATAGTCCACAAACAGCGACCTTACAAGGTGCCCCGGCACTCCTTCAGTTCGAGAAGAGCTATGGCAGATGATGCACTTGTCCACCCTGCGAATAAACTGTGGAATTTCCATCTGTTGCTGGTCAAGAGTGTAAAAGACAGTACCCAGAGTTGGGTCAACCGCGGAAATTTCCAAGACATCCCCTGACTGACAATAGCCCACATAGACATCATCGTTGAAGTAAACAGCGCGTGGCGTTTTTGGGGTAATGTAACGAAGCTGCAAACTGGTTTTCGAGAAGACCAGCATCTGGGATTCCAGGGGTACATTCAAGGCTTTCAGAACAGAACCCAGGTAGCCGGTTTCTCCATCGTAAGTAAGTTTTGTGGAGCCCTTGTCCAGTTTGTCCTGAAGTTTGGTGATACAGTTTTTCGGGGTACTAAGGCTGTATTGAATGGGGGGTCTTTCGAATTCATCGGCTCCCTTTAAGTTACATGCCAAAAAGGGCAAGGTGGGTAGAACCAGCAAGGAAAATAAAAGCTTTAAACGCATGGCTAGGAACCGTGGCGCAGGTGGGAAAGAAACTGATACCACTGGAGGAATAATACCGCTTGAATTGTTCATGTCAAGGTGTAGAATAGTTGTAGTTACTGGAACCCTCCTGATTATGCTGCCAAAAACTGCTGAGTATGCTCTTCGAACTGTAGCCTTGCTGGCTTCCTCGCCAGATAGGTCGGCCTCTGCTGACTTTCTTGCCGAGAAGACCAAGGTGCCCAGAAGATACCTTCACAAGGTTTTGCAAGACTTGGTGAAGGCCAAATTGGTTGGGTCCAAGTCGGGGCCTGGAGGTGGCTACAGTCTTTTAATGCATGTGGATGAAGTTTCCATTTTGGATGTCATTAATGCAGTGGCGCCTCTTGAAAGAATCAGGCATTGCCCATTAGGTTTGCCCTCCCACACCACACTTTGTCCTGTTCATAAGGAGTTGGATTTGGCTTACCAGAGAACCGAAGAGGCTTTCTCAAAGGTGACCATCGGCCAGCTTTTACGATCCGCCACAAATGTGATACCACTTTGCGATGCAAGTTGCGAAAAGACTATTCCACTTGGATGGAATCCATCCATGAACCAGTAGTAGGAGAAGTGTCATGCATGGTGAAGAAAAAAGAGTCCTCAAGATTTTTGCCATGGGATGCGTCATGTTTCTTCTCAGCACCCAAATTTATGCGGGTCCCAAGGAAGAGTCTTCTCATGATGTAGACGTTGAAAAGGTTTCCCTGGAAATCGCCAGAGAGCGGGCAAAAACCATGCATGAGGTTTATTTAGCCACCTTGGATGTTATTCATCACCGTTACTTCCAAAGGGAAAGAACTATAGTACCGGCTCGTGCCATGGAAGATGTTTTTTCAGAGATCAAGAAAACCATGGGGGCGGACGCCCGCTGGATGTCCGTGAACCTCAAGGCGATGAGCTTTGACCATGAACCCCAGACAGATTTTGAAAAGAAAGCTTCCCGCGAGATCGCTGCTGGTAAGAAAGAAGTTGATATTGTGGAAGGTTCTCATTACAGGCGGGTTGCCTCTATTCCCTTGGGAAACGGTTGTCTTGGTTGCCATGAGGGTTTTTTCAAGCCGCCCTCCAAGGGGCCAAAGTTCGCTGCCCTTGTGATCAGCATCCCCATCCAGAATGAAAACTCCAAACCGAAGTAAGGGGTCCCTGCCTGGAATGACGATTGCAAGAATCATTTATGGCTAAATAGCCAAACACCCCAAAAGCTGAACCAATTATCACCAGCCTAGCTGAAGTTGCAGAATGACAACCGCAAGCATGCCGAGGCTTATTATTGCGTTCACATGAAAGAATGCCTGATTCACACGGTTCAGGTCATTTGGCTTTACCAGACTGTGCTGGTACAAAACTAGGATTCCGGTGAAAGCAACACCGGTCAGGTAAATCTTTCCGAGTATGGGTGTGGCGAAGTAGTAAAAGGCGATCAGAAATCCGAGCATGATCAGGTGACATATAAAAGCTATTTTTAGGGCGTTGCCAACTCCGAGCCTGGCGGGAATGCTTTTTAAACCAGCTTTTTGGTCAAACTCGGTGTCTTGAGCTGCATAAAGAATATCAAAACCTGCCACCCAGAAAAGCACCGCACCACTTAGCATGAGGGGAATAGGGGCTTCACTCCAAACTAAACCTCGAATGGCAACCCAGGCTGCCGGGGGCGAGAGTGCCAACGCAAGGCCTAGCCAGAAATGGCAAAGGCTTGTGAACCTTTTTGCGTAAGAGTAGCTAAATAGGAACAAAAGCGTGGGTATCGAAAAGGCCAAAGGCCAGATATTTCCAGACTTTAAAAAGAGCCCTGTGCTAAGAATAAAAGCTAGACTTGTAAAAAAAATAAAAAAAAGAACCTGAGGTTCTGACAAGGATCCCTTGGGAAGATGTCTTGATGCAGTTCTTGGATTTTCCGCGTCGTAACCCCTGTCTATGTAACGATTAAAGGCCATTGCTGCACTTCTGGCGCAAACCATGCAAAAGATAATAGCCAAAAGATCCGACCAGGATATGCTTCCGTGCGTTTTCCAGGCAATAAGTGCCGAGATTAAGGCAAATGGCAGTGCAAAAACAGTGTGCTGGATTTTAATCAGGTCTGCGAACTGGGGAATTAACTGAAGTAATTTTGGAGTTGGCATCGGTCGTTACAGGTTTCCAAGTTTTTGAACAAATCTGGTCATTTGCCCATTTTTTATGGGATTCATGCTTGCCTGAAGGGACATTCTCCCTGAGAATATTAATAGTGCTTTCAAGAAAGAGATTTCATGAAATCATTTGCCATACGGTAGTCAGGAAGCAATTCCTGTCTTTTGTTGGATCCTGATCACTTGCGAGTGTAAGGATGCCGCGCTAGTGGAAAACCGAACCGCTAACGCATGCCGGGTGGGATTTTTCCCACTCTTTTTTTTTAAGGCTGTTTATTAGCCGGTTATAAAAGTGGAGAAATGGGATGAATGGTCAGGACTTGCTTCGAGGGGTAGACCTTCTGAATAGGGAAAAGAATATTTCCCGAGAGCTGATTTTTACCAGCATCGAAAAAGCTCTCCGTTTGGCCATTACAAAATGGCAAGCAAGTATGGTCTCCGCAGCCAAGCCCAAAAAGACCCGCAAGAAAGATAAGCCGGAAGTCGTTCCTGTTGTGGATGCCGCGGTGGTGACCCCGCCGGAACCTGACCCGGATGAAATTCGCGAAGAAGACATTCATGTGAATATTGACCGGCAGACTGGTGATATCACCGCGCGATACAAGGATGAAATGCTCGCGCCAGAAGTGGTCGGCCGTATCGCCGCTCAATCAGCAAAACAACTGATGATTCAGAATTTCCGCGAAGCTGAAAGCGAACAGGTTTTCAACGAATACAACGCCCAAAAGGGCGATTTGGTTCAGGGTGTGGTGCAGAGACTGGAAAAGGGCGCCGCGAATGTTTCTCTGGGAAAAGTCGAATCACTCCTGCCCCGAAGCGAGCAGATTCCCGGTGAAACTCACCACGTTGGCGAGCGTGTCAAGGCTGTAATTCTTGAGGTTCGCAAGGTTGGTCATAGGGTGCGAATCGTACTTTCCCGCACGCATCCTGATTTTGTCCGGCGTATGTTTGAAAATGAAATTCCCGAAATAGCAGACCGAACCATTGAAATCAAGGCGGTATCCCGTGAGGCGGGTTATCGCAGCAAGGTTGCTGTTTCCAGTATCGACAGCAAGGTTGATTGCGTTGGCGCCTGCGTTGGTGTCCGCGGAAGCAGAATTAAGAACATTGTGGATGAACTTGGTGGCGAAAGGATTGACATCGTTCGTTGGAATGATTCGCTTCAAGTTCTTATTCCCGCGGCCTTGCAGCCCGCTGCAATAGAGGAAGTGTTCCTTTACCCCAAACTGGGCAGGGCCATTGTGCTTGTAAAGGAAGATCAGCTTTCACTGGCGATTGGTCGTCGTGGCCAAAATGTGCGACTTGCATCCAAGCTGGTTGGCTGGGATATCGACATCATGACCCATGATGAACTGAATGTGGTCATTGAGAAGGCCGAAGGCTGGTTCCGCCTGATTCCGCACATCGCGGATGAAATGGTGGAAGCACTCATCGAGGATGGTTTCCTTTCCTACGAAGATGTCACCTATATGGAGCCGGCGCAGCTTGCCGAGATGTTTGGCGTGACCGAGGAACAAGCGGAAGATATGGTTGCCTTTGCCGAAGAAGCTGCGGAGCAGGTGGAAGAGCAGAAATTGCGCCAGCAGGAAATCATGGAAGAGGAAGCCGCCCGTGGAGGCTCAGTTGCAGCTTCGCCCCAGGAAGATGCAAAGCGCAAGTTTGAGAGCATGTTTGCAGGCACGGATGAATCCGTTGAGCAGCCCCAGGCTGCTGAAACGGAGCCTCCGGCTGAACAGGCTCCAGACCAGAATAACGCCTAGTTTCATGGATATTTTGCGAAACCAATGGGAAGACAGGCTTCTCAGATGTGTAAATCGCGTTAGAATGGGAAAGATGTGGTTAAGGCGGCCTTTATCAAGGTGCCTGACAAAGTTTCCAACAGGAGCCGAGCTTGCAGAAAGAAAAAGTACGCCTCTATTTGCTTGCAAAGGAGTTGAATGTTGACTGCAAGGATCTAGTAGATCTTTGTCATCGGCAAGGTATTGAGGTCAAAAATCAACTTAGTAGCATAGAGCCAGCCCAGCGCGACCTCCTGGCGGATATCATCAACAAGGGTGGTATGAAAGCTCCAGTGGGTGGGGCTAAACCAACAGCACCAACCGCCCCTTTGCCCACACCAGTAGTTCCACCTGTGGTTCTTCAAAAACCACCCCAATTAACAAAAGCTGCCGCGAAGAAAGAAAAAGAGGCTGAAAAAAAGCCCGCCAAGGTTGCAGAACCTGAGGAAGTGGCTCCTTTGGTTGAGGCTCCGAAGGAGCCTGCCGAGCCTGTAATCGATGCGCCGGTTGTTACTTCGCCCCCTGCTGTTGTTGTTCCAACCGCCCCTATTTCGTCTCCGGCGGCAACTGCACCGCCTGTACCCGCCGCCCCAAATGTTCTTTCTGCCGTTCGGAACATGCGCATGCGAAACCTGGATGCGGCTCCAAGGCCATCCGCTGGGGATCCTGGGTTGCGCAGGCAAAGGGAAAGAACACCGCTAAGACCCGGTCTTCCCACTGCCAACCCTCCTGCACCGCTTAAACAGTTTCCTATTGAAGAAAAGAAACCTGTCGCGCCTAAAGTTCCCATAGGGCCGAAGAAACTTGCCGAAATTCCCAAAGAGCTTTTGGCAAAAGGTGGTGGGTCTCCCATTCGCCTTGAAGATATTACCCGTCAAAGTATTGTTAAAAATCAATTGGGTGGAGTGCTTCCGCCTGCGACATTTGATGAAGAAGATGATGATGAAAAGGGACGCAAGCCAGGTGGTGTTGCCGGGCGTGCAGACCGCCATCGAGAAAGAAACGAGCGTCAGGCTCGCCGCAAGACGGAAGATGTTAACTTCCGTGGGTCAGTTTCCAATCTGCTGAATGCGGATGAGGCAGAGGAAGCCCGGATTAACCGTGAGCGCCGAAGGCATAAGGGCCCAAAGGGCCCGCAACCCCGCAAAGGCAAGGTGCCTATCGACCTTCCGATTACGGTTCGATCCCTATCGGAAGCCATCGGTATGAAGGCTGGCGAGTTGCTCATGAAACTCATGGGCGCGGGATTGGGTGCCGGTCTGAATATTAACTCTGTGGTGGATCCTGATTATGCATCCACGATAGCCTTGGAAAAAGGTTGTGAGCTGGAAGTTAAAAAGAAGGAAGATGTTGAAGAAAAGATTATTGGCATCTCCGAAAAAGAAGACAAGCCGGAAGATCTTCAGATTCGAGCCCCCATTGTTACCATCATGGGGCATGTCGACCATGGAAAGACTTCGCTGCTTGACCGCATTCGCGAAAGTGAAATTGCAGCCACCGAGGCAGGCGGTATCACCCAGGTTCTTCGTGCATGGCGCGTTGAACATAATGGCAAGCCCATCACCTTCCTGGACACACCAGGCCATGAAGCATTTACCAAAATGCGTGCGCGTGGTGCAAATGTCACCGATATCGCTGTAATTGTGGTCGCTGCAGACGATGGTGTGATGCCCCAAACCGAGGAAGCCATCAGTCATGCGAAGGCTGCCGGTGTGAAGATCATTGTTGCCATTAACAAGGTTGATCTGCCAAACGCCAATATTCGAAAAACCGAACAGCAGCTTTACGGCCAGGGCCTTATTCCGGATAGCATGGGCGGTGATGTGCAGTTTGTGCAAACCAGCGCCGCATCAGGCAAGGGCATCAAGGAATTGCTGGACACCATCTCGCTGGTTGCCGAGGTGGAAGAGTGGAAATCTAATCCCAACAAGGCTGCCAAGGGTGTATGCCTTGAGGGTAATGTCAGCGAGGGAGAGGGTATCTTCGCTACCTTGCTGGTGAAAGATGGAACCTTGAAGCGTGGGGATGTGATCCTTTGCGGTTCCGGTTACGGTCGTGTGAGATCCATGTATGACGACCTTGGGAGGCCGATTCAGGAGGCTGGCCCAAGCTCGCCTTGCCGGGTGACAGGCTTGGATGAGTTGCCAAACGCTGATGACACGTTCATGGTGGCGCATGACCTTGCGGAAGCCAGGGAAGTTGCTGAAAAACGCAAGATGAAGGCACTGGATGCCCAAATCCAGCGCCGTTCCCCGATGACCCTTGAAAACTTGACCATGAGTAAGGTCACCGAATTGAAGGTGATCTTGAAGGCGGATTTCCGAGGTTCGATTGAAGCCATTCGCAAGGAACTTGAAAAGCTGGCCCATGAAGAAGTTCGCGTGAGAATCCTTCACGCTGCTGTTGGTGGCATCACGGAAAGCGATGTCCAACTTGCTTTGGCAAGTCCGGCAGACACGATCATCCTTGGGTTTAATGCTGTGCCAGACGACAGGGCGCGAGCGCTTGCCGAGGAAAAAGAAATCCAGATTCGCCAGTACAACATCATCTATCAACTGGCAGAAGATGTTAGAAACGCTCTTGAAGGCAAGCTGAAGCCCCGCGAGGAATTTATTCACCTTGGCAGAGCGGTTGTCCGGGATACTTTCAAGATCAGCCGGGTGGGTACTATCGCGGGTTGCTATGTGACCCAGGGTACCATTGAACGAAATGCCAAGGTTCGTGTGATTCGTAATGGCGTGGTAGTTTATCCCCCCGCCGAAAAGCACGCAGGTTTGGAATCCCTCAAGCGATTTAAGGACGATGTCCGCGAAGTGCGTGAAGGTTTTGAATGCGGCCTGAAGCTTGCGAATTATGATGACATCAAGGTAGATGATGTTATCGAAGCTTACAAGATCGAGCAGATTCAGCGAACGCTTTCCTAACAGGGGGGTGTGAGTGATGCTGGAAGATGTTGCGGTGGGTGTCCTTAAGGTAAGATTGATAGTAAGGGAATCCCACAGCCTGAAAGATAAAAGGCAGGTGTTGCGCAGCATCAAGGACAGGCTGAAAAACTCGTTCAATATCTCGATAGCCGAGGTGGATGAACAGGAAAACAGGCAGATGATAGTTTTGGCAGTTGCCACGGTGGGAAATGATAATGCCCACATCAGGGGTGTGCTGGAACAGATAAGCCAGGCTTTGCGGGTTCACCCGGTGGCGGAGTTTGTTGACCAGCAGATGGATGTATACGCTTTTTAGAGCAGGGATTGATTGATGAAAACACACAGGCTGGCAAGAGTGGCGGAAGTAATCCGCGAGGTGGCCAGCGAAACCATCCTGTTCAAGCTTAAGGATCCACGGATCCGCATGGTAACAGTATTGCGTGTGGAAGTATCGGGTGATCTTCAACATGCAAAGGTGTATGTTTCGGTCATGGGCACTGACGCTGAGCAAAAGGAGACATTGCGGGCGTTGAAGGGTGCCGCAGGGGTGGTTCAGTCACAATTAGCAGACCGATTGAAGACAAGATTCATTCCGGTCATAGATTTTGTGCTGGATCATGGGATTAAGAAGAGTATGGAAGTCAGCCGCCTGATCCAGGAGGCGCTTGCGAATTCTTCCTCATCCTACGACCGGAACTTGGAGCAGGAACCCCTGCATAAAGAGGAATCCTCGGATGATGAAGAGGAATCCGATGAGGTCCGGAAAGAGTCTTCCGGCGAACCTTCCTGAACCTTTGGCCATATTCATTCATGGAGTTGTGAAAGACATGGCAGCAACAACAGTAAACAAGCAAAAAGTGGTTAGTGTGCTTTTCAGCAAGGGAAAAAAGCTTGCAAGTGGCGAGCCTCAATCCCTTTCTGTCACCGAGCAGGTGATTTATTCCATCTGCCGTGAAGGGGCCACCCCGGAGCAAGCTGACAAGGCTTACAAGGCACTGACAAACAATTTCTTTGATTGGAACGAGGTTCGTGTAAGTGCGATTCGTGAGTTGGAAGAGTGCTTCGACGGAATGACCCGCAGAGTGGATCGGGCCTTGCGAATCACCCAATTCCTTCAGGAACTATTCGAAACCACCTATTCCTTTGAAATGGAATTCTTGCACAAGAAGGGTGTAAAACAGGCTTCCAAGCATCTTTCAAGATATCAAGCCGCCAATGATTATCTTGGTGCCTGGGTTACCCAGCGCTCCCTTGGAGGTCATGCCATTCCTGTGGATCCTCCAACGCTTCGTGTTTGCAAGCGCACCGGTTTGGTGGATGAAGATCAAAAGGAAGTATTGGAAATTCGCAACTCCCTGGAACACTTGGTTCCCAAATCCAAGGGTACCGAATTTACGGATGTGATAAGCATGATTGGCGTGGAATATTGCCACGAGAGCCAGCCCCAGTGCAAAAGCTGTCCATTATCGAGCGAATGCCGCTTTACCCAAAGTGCGCCCAAGGCTGCATCCAAGAAGGCTGCCAAGCCTAAATGCAAGTAATAACCAATAAAACGAATTCAACCTCAGGATGCCCTCTATTTTAAGCGATAGAGGGCATCTTGTGCTTCCATGGCGTTAGGGTTGCCTTCATAGGCTGTGGCCTGTTCATAGCAGGCAATGGCCTTTTTGGTGTCCCCTAATTTTTCAAGGGCCTGACCGAGGCGCAGCCAGGTGCGAGCACCACTTTTCGGGCTTTTTCGAAAATCCTGAAGGCAATTGACCGCTTCCTGAAACATGTCTAGTTCCATGTAGATATCAGCAAGCAACTGGCACGAGGAATACCAGGCATCTTCATCATCACTTCCGGCAAACTTCTCCGGCTTGGGGTTTCTGGCTAGTTCAAAAAGTTCCCGCGCCCGTGTTCTTTCCCCCTGGCGCAAAAGCCCCTTTGCCAAGAGTACCCTTGCCAGGCGGTTTTCCGGTTCCAACACCATTGCCAGTTCGGCAAGGTGGCGGGCGAACTCTATCCAGTCAGGGTCCTCATATCGGCCATCAAGAATCTGTTTGGAACGAACCAGGCAGAACGATACATCAAAACCCTTTTTGAATGTGTCCGGACTTTGAGCCAGTTCATTGGGTTGAATGGAAAAAAGATACTTTTCTTTTCGGGCAAGAAGGTCCTTGTCATTTCCTTGGTAAATCAGTGCCTGCTCAGTAACCCGAAGGGCTGCAAGTGGTTGGTTGCTTTCCTCATAAAGCCCTGCCAAGGTTCTAAGTGTTTCCACTCCACTTCTTTCAAATTCGCTGAATAGCTGGAAGTATTCAATAGCTTTGGCTGAATCTTTGGAGTGCAGGTGATAATCTGCCAGGAACTTTACCGCGGAATAATATGCCAATCGGGAAGCTTCCGGAAGATTTTTTCCGCCGATAAGTTTTCCTGAATGAACAGCCTTTTCAAACCATTTCAGCGATTGCTCGCCTTCTTCCTTCTGGTCATGGGATTTCCCGCTTTGCACAAAGAGGTACGGTGCCTCCAAGGGCAATCCAAATGATGCCATTTCCAGATATTGATCCCCACGGGCGAGATCATGTTTCTGTTCCAGAAGCGCAAGGCCCAGATCCTTTAGGAACGCATAATCCAGGGAAGATCTGAGGTTTTCCGGGGTTGCTAATAGGTGCTCTGGAAGTAGTTCGGAATAAAGGAACCGTTTTAGCGCCCATGCCTGTTGGTCTGATGGTTCGGAGGCAATGTACTTTTCCACCGCGGCAATTGCCTCCATCCTGCAGGATGGATAACTCTTGATGAGAGGATACCCCACCTGATTTTTTAGTTCGGGGTGCGATGCCAATGCCAAATTCCATGCAAGATACAATATTGGATTTCTTGCAGGATGGTCCAATGGTTGTGGAGGTTTTAATATTCCTTCAAGAAGGGAAGCGGCCTTGTTGACCTCCTTGTCGTGCAGTGCCAGTACACTGGCATAGTAATCGCATACAGGCCCCAAATCAGGTCGTAATTTTCGAACCAAGATTATGAGCCGCACTACTTCGGCATGGAATTCCGGACTTGGTTTGCCCCTGAACAACAAGGTTTGAATTCTATCCTGGCAAAGGTTAATATCCACCAAGGACATCGTCTCTGTATCAGTTTCAAGCTTGGAAGGGTCCAGTTCCGAATGAAGTTTCCAATATTGGTTTTTGGCCAGGGAATTCTGTGGATCCAGGCTTAATGCGCGTTGAAAGGCCTTCAGTGCATTAGCTTGTTGGCCAAGTTTCGAATAGCTAAGGCCTCGTAAAACATGCTTCAAAATGCGCAGTGAGGGAAGAATTCTCATGGTGTAAAAAAAGAATGTTCCAACGGGGATTAGGAATCCAGCAGTACGCAATGGAACATTGTCCTTGGTAAGTATTCCCAACGCAAGTCCCATGAGAACACATATCGCCCCTATTTCCACCTCGGTTTCCTCTGCATAACCCGCGAAAGTTAGGAGGTAAAACAAGGGAAGAAATGCCAGTAACTGGAAGCAGAATGCCTGCGGGTGAGTTATTTTGGGAGTTTGTTCATTCCATGGGGTCATCCCCAGAAGGAATGCCATCCCCAAGCCCAAAGCCACAAAAACACCAAAAATAATCCATATTTTGCCTTGGTTCTTTTTTAGCTTTCGCGAGAAGGCAAAGCAGGTACCCAACACTATTCCAGAAAGAATGGTAGTCATCAACAATGGGGTGTTTTGAGGAATTGCAAATAAAACACCCATGCAAGTTCCAATTATTATTCCATTGTATATGGCACCTGAATGCTCAAGGTTTAGAAAAAGAAGAAATGAAATAGGGTTTCGCGAGACCTTCGCTATATTTGCCCTTTCTTGATAGGCAGCCCAAATCCAGCCAATTGCAAGACCAGACCAGGCCAGACAATTTAGCCTTAAAAAGCCTTCCCAAGGGGTATCATCCATTATCCCGGCTTGGATCGATCCAAATGCACACAATCCAAGAAAAATACCTTTCAGAAAATACTCAGTAAGGATGGGGTTCATTCCTGGATCGTTCCTTGTCTTAAAGGGCGAAGCATGCCAACTATGTTTCTTAAAGGCAAGCATAGTTAAATCTTAGTTGGAAAACCGGTCAAACGGTATATGTTTACAGAATGGGACTTAAGAATCACCTAAATGCATGAAAGGTGCTCCCATGCAACTAATTTCTGAAGTAAACAAGTTATTCCATAGTGATTTGTCCTGTCAGCTTTGTTCCGCCGAGTTAGTGGAAACTTCCATAAGGCTCGGGGAAGGGTTGTTAACTCATCGGGGTGCTCTTTCTGTTCGAACGGGTAAACACACCGGCAGATCACCCAAGGATCGCTACATAGTGGATGATCCTTCCATACACGGGGAAATCGATTGGGGAGGTATCAACCAACCGGTTGAAAGAGATGAATTCGAAAAACTTCTCAAACAAAGTCTTGCTACTTTAAACCAGTTTAAAACATTTAAAATGGAAGGGTCCGCATGTGCAGATCCCGAACATTCTTTGATTGTTCGGGTCATTTCGGATCATGCCTGGCAAATCCTTTTTGCAAAATGTTTGTTTCGAAAACCACTTCCCAAACCTGCATCACGCACTATTACCATTTTGGTGGATACCAAGGCTTCCGAAACCAAGATTCTAATGGATCTAGTCCATGGAATTGTCCTGATTCGTGGTACCGCTTATGCTGGTGAGATTAAGAAATCTGTCTTCAGCTTCCTGAATTTTCAGTTTCCCAAGGAAAATGTTTTTCCCATGCATTGTGCTGCAACCATGGGAAGGGATGGAGACGTTGCGCTTTTATTCGGGCTTTCAGGTACCGGCAAAACCACGCTAAGCGCCGACCCTGACAGATTGTTGATTGGGGATGATGAGCACGGATGGTCTTCGCACGGCGTATTTAATTTTGAGGGCGGATGTTATGCCAAAACAATAAGGCTTTCCCCCAAAGCCGAACCTAATATTTACAATGCGATAAGGTTTGGGGCTGTTCTGGAAAATGTCCCCTTGGCAGAGTCCACACGCATTCCTGATTTCTTCGATGATTCAATTACGGAAAATACGCGTGTTGCCTATTCCTTGGATATGCTTGAAGGAATTTGCCCGGATTCGATGGGAGGGCATCCTGCGAATATTTTCTTCCTTACCTGTGATGCCTTTGGCGTTCTACCCCCATTAAGCAGGTTGGATGAAAATCAGGCCATGTATCATTTTCTTTCTGGGTATACAGCAAAAGTTGCGGGAACAGAACAGGGTGTCAATGAACCTTCAGCGACATTCAGTGCCTGCTTTGGGGCGCCTTTTATGCCCAGATCGCCAGGCGTTTACGCTGATATGCTAAGGGAAAAGATCCGCAAACATCATTCCAAAGTCTGGCTTGTAAATACGGGGTGGAGGGGAGGCGGCCCGGGAGTTGGAACCAGATTTCCCCTACCGGCAACGCGCGCATTGCTTGCGGGTGCACTGCATGGAGATTTTGACAATGTGAAGTTTCGCAAGGACGAAGTCTTTGGTCTGGATATGCCTGAAAATTGTCCGGGTGTGGAAAACGCGCTTTTGGATCCAAAATCTGCTTGGCAAAACCTTGCGGCTTACAACCAGCAGCGAAACAGGTTGTGTGATTTATTTGTCCAGAATTTCAAAAAGTTTCAGGGCAAGGTGAGGTTGGAAGTTTCTCAGGCCGGGCCCAAAGCTTTGTGATAAGCAGTTTTCTTTTGGGCCATATCCGCCAGCCAGGAAATGATTCGGGATTCCCCCCAGCGAATTCCGCCTGCCCCGTCTTTTCCAAGAAAACCAAGGTGTCCCCCGGATTCCTGAATGCAAAGTTGAATATGTGCGGGAACTTTAAGAGATTCAAAAGGTTCCGGTGCAATAAAAGGGTCATCTTTGGCAGTTAAAATCAGCGTTGGAACTTTTATTTGATCGATGAGATGTGTGGTGGAGCATTTAGAATAATATTCATCCACACTGCCGTATCCCGCACTTGGCGCCGTGTAAATTTCGTCAAAAAGCCTGATGGATAAATCCTTGGGAAAATTAATATTCGGAATTCCCGGGTAATACCTAAGCCTTCGTTTTACATCCTGAAGCAGGTTGGAGAGGAAATGCTTCTCGTAAACCTGGTTAGATTTTCTTCCAATTAGGTCCGAGCATTTTGCCAAATCGATGGGTGGCCCCATGGCGGCAACACCGGCCAGGCCTTCCAAGTTGGGTTGTTCTCCGGCCAGTTTTAAAACGAGGTTTCCGCCAAGTGAAAATCCAACGATGAATGTGGGGCAATCTTTTCCCGGAACTTGAAAGTTTTCAAGTACCGCGCGAACATCATCTGATCTACCCGCATGATATGGTTTCTTGGCGTAAGGCAGTCCGGCACCAGCACTGCGCTGGTTCATACGTATTACCCGCCAGCCTTTTTCATAAAGTCTTTTACCCACCCTGACCATCATTCCTGATCGATGACTGCCGGTAAGACCATGCACTAGAACCACAGTTGGTTGCGGGGGTTGCCAGTTCTCAGGTTCACTGACAACCAGAAACAAAGAGTCACCATCTGGTAATTTTAGAATCACATCCAGTGAAGGGAATTCAAACGGACTATTGTCAACAAACGCCCCCAGGAAGGTTTGGATGTGCCGATTTTTAAGGAAAGGCAACGGGCGAAATTTATGGTGACTATTGCTCACGGTGACCAGAAACCTGTAAAAAGGTCAATTCAAAAATATTCCTGGAAACCATTCCCGGGAAATGACCCCTTGAATCCATAGTATTTTATACGAACCTATCATAAAGCGATTATTGCCAAACCAAAAGACTGATCCGGTTTGGGAATATATTTTTTTAGGGTTGGGAGTGAAAATGTATGGACTACACCACGGATAACCCCCACAAATTAGGATATCGGATGCCGGCGGAATGGGAAAACCATGCCGCTACCTGGCTTTCCTGGCCTCATCAAAAGGAGGATTGGCCCGGTAAGTTCCAACCTATTCCATGGGTATATGCTGAAATTATTCGCCATATTGCTGAGCATGAAGTGGTAAAACTGGTTATTCCTTCGAACGAACATAAGGTCAAGATTCGCAAAATACTGCAATCCTCCGGCGTGCTTCTGAAAAATGTCCAATTTTTTGTCGCCAGAACGAATCGTTCGTGGATTAGGGATTACGGACCAATTTATATCACCGCGGAAAAAAGTCCGAAGGCCCTGTTAGATTTTCGCTTTAACGCCTGGGCAAAATATTCCAATTGGAAAAATGATGATGCCATTCCAGGGCTTGTTTCCAAAAAATTCAAGACTCTAAGCATGCAACCCAACTGGGGTGGGGTTCGTGCCGTTCTTGAAGGTGGCAGTATTGATGTGGATGGTTTGGGAACCATGTTAACCACCGAGGAATGCCTGTTGTCCAAAATACAAGAACGAAATCCAGGTTTTGGGAGAAAAGACTACGAGGAACTTTTCCATCATTATCTGGGAATCAGCAAAGTTGTTTGGTTGAATCGTGGAATTGCTGGCGATGATACCCATGGGCATGTGGATGACCTCGCTCGTTTTGTAAGCCCCGCAAAGGTGTTGCTTGCGGTCGAGGAGGACCGCAAGGATGAAAACTACGAACACCTTCAGGAGAATTTTCAAAAATTAAAGAATACCACAGATGCCCGTGGAAAAAAAATTGAAGTCATTCCACTTCCCATGCCTGCACCAGTGGTTTTTGAAGGGCAGAGACTGCCAGCAAGTTATGCGAATTTTTATATCGCCAACGGGATTGTTCTGGTGCCAACTTTCAACGATCCCAAAGACCGAATTGCCTTAAATATTATTGCCGAGCATTTTCCCGGAAGAAAAGTGGTTGGGATTCATAGTGTTGATCTCGTCTGGGGTTTGGGAACATTGCATTGCCTTAGTCAGCAGGAACCTGCCTGAAAAGAATTCTTCCATGCGCATGATGAAAGCAGCGGTATTAAGGGATTTTCAAAAAGGAATTCAAATCGAGGAAATTCCAGTTCCAATCCCCAAACCAAACCAGGTTTTGGTACGCATTCTGGCCAGCGGCCTGTGCCAGACAGACCTTCACGCTATCAAGGGAACTTGGGAAAAGAAACCACTCCTACCTTTAATACCAGGCCATGAAGGCGCAGGTGTCGTGGAATCGGTAGGGGCAAAGGTTTCAGGGATTTTGCCGGGGCAAAAGGTGCTAATTCCCTGGGTTGGGCGAACTTGCCATACTTGCCATTCCTGCGAATCCGGATTTGAAAACTTGTGCGAAAAACAAATGAATACCGGATATGTTTTACCGGGCACCCATGCCGAGTATGCTGTCGCGGACTATCGGCATGTGATTTTAATCCCCGAAGAAATGGATTCTGTTCAGGCGGCCCCTTTGGCTTGTGCCGGAATAACCGCATATCAGGCTATTCAAACCGCGGCTAATTTACGTAAAGATGCAGTTTTAATTACAGGTGTTGGCGGGGTTGGTCATCTGGCGGTTCAATACGCGAAAAATGTTTTTTCCAAAGTGTACGCGTTGGATACATCTGAGGCCCATATTAAGATGGCGGCAGACTTGGGTGCGGAAAGTTATGACGTTAACGAATGGAGTCACATGGAAGTGCGTTCCATGGTGGATGCGGCGATTGTTTGTGTGGGAAATGCTCAGGCTTTGCAGGAATCTTTTAGAGCTGTCCGAAATGGTGGAACCTTGGTTGTTTTGGGACTTGGAAAGGAATCCTTGCTGACTTTGCCTTGGTTTGAAACTGTCACGCGTGCTGTCAAGGTAATCGGGAGTTATGTGGGGCCAATGGCTTCCCTTCAGAAGGTGATTCAACTCCACCAAAACAAGAATGTAAGAGTGAACACCCAAGTTATGCGTTTGAATGAAATTACAGATGCCCTAGATATTTTAGCTACCGGGAAAAATCAATCTGCCCGCATGGTTCTTGTTCCATCAGGAAGTTGAAAGAATTTGCTCCATGTTCCCAAAGCGAATAAGGTTCTCTTCTTCTTTTTGCAGATTTCCTTCATGGATTTTTAGTAATGCAGATTCTGGAACAAATAATGGAGCATGAGTTCCCAGGCATAATGCATGGATTCCAAGACTTCGAATGACTTTTGGCAGAGATTGTGTTCCTTCCAGCGAAGCAATATCAAAAAACACCTTTTTGCTGCGGGCTAATGCCATGGATGTCGGACTAAAAATTTCTTGGTTGGTATTCAATAATTGAACTTTGGCACTCGGAACTTTTGCAATGGCTTCCACCAGGGGTTTCAAATCCACGGGTTGAATCCGCAACAATGGGTGTTGAGTCCTTTCATCTTCCATGCGGAGCACTATTTGAACCAGTAAACCACCGCCGGCAGCTTTTTCCAGAAGCATAACAAATCTTGGATCCTGAAGGTCGTAACCATGATAATTGGGATGTAATCTGATGGATCGCATATGAAATTTCGTTTTGCAATCATCGAGATCCCTTTGCCAACCTGTTAGAGTCGGATTGATACTTCCGCTGGGCAAAAAATGGACTTCGTTGATGTTCGCACACCAATCCACAAGGCGTTGGTTGACACCACCAATGTCGATGTGAAACAAACCTTCCAGGTTTCCCACAAGTGCTTTGGTTATTCCAAGGGCTTTGAATTTCTTTTCCAGATTGGAAGCTGAATCCAGATCGAGATGTTTAAATGGCCATTTTCCGAGGTTGGTATTTGAATCAAAGGTCATGGCTTGAAACCCTTTGCCAAAAGAATGGGTGCAAGAAGACCCCGAAGGTTTTCCTTGAAGATTCGTTTTTTCCATGGTTCCGGGATGTTGGCCCCTTGGATTTTTGCAATTTGAGATGCGAAGCTTCTGCCAGGCGCGTCACTTCCATAAATAATTCGTTCTGGTCCTAGCTCCCGGGTCGCCATCTCGGAAAATCCAGCGGTTGGATCAAAGCCTCCGCTTTCGGCATACAGATTTTTTTGCCTGGAAATGGCTCTAATGCCTTTTTCCCAATTTCCCCCGGTGTGGCCACAAATGATTCGGGTACCTGGATGCTTTTTGGCAAGTTCTACAAGGTCCTCGGGAGTTGATTCACCTTCGAAGTTACCGTTGGTTTTTGACCAAGTATGCTGGTAAACAACAGCTTTCAACTCGGCAGCGTAACGCAATATGGGTTCAACTCCATCCAAATGGCATCTTCTTGCAACCCAAAGTTTGATTCCAACCATGGGTCCATCCTTAATACAGCGTTTCATCTCGGCAAGGCTTTGGTCAATATGTACGGGCGAGACATAGGCAAAACCGTAGGCCCTGTCATGGTGATGAGATAGTGCCGCCAGAACCTGGTCGTTTTGGGTTCTTAGCTGTTCAGCGGAGGGATTTTGGATGAATGGGTAACCCATGAAAACAACAAGCTTTTCAATTTGCATACGATCTGCACTTCGCAGCAACCACGACATTTTTTCCTCTGGCGTTTTTCCCTCGGCGCTGGAGAGATGGCAATGAACATCCCAGATCATGGTTGTTTACCTTGGTGCCAAAAGGAATGCCAGCAAATCAGCCATTTGCTGTTTCGTGATTTTTTCCTCAAACCCCACTGGCATGAAAGAGACACCAGTGGATTCAAGGGATTCGATTTCCTTGCGCGATATGGAATCAGTGGATCCATCGGTCTTTACCAGAGTGATGGTGGATGCCGATTCACTTGCAAGCATACCTGAAAAAGTTTTTCCATCCTTGGTAGAGATCACATAATTCAGATATTTTGCATCCACTTCCCTGCTGGGGTCGAGGATGTTGTTCAAGAATGCATCCGGAGTCTTGGTTCCCACGGTAAGCAGGTTTGGTCCCAAGTCTTTGCCTTCCTGACCGATTTTGTGGCAACTGGCGCATTCCTTTTTAAAAATTTCCATGCCTTTGGCATAAGAACCTTCGAGAGTCAGGCTCGATTTATATGCTTGAACCACTTCCTGCCTGCTGTAATTGGATGGGCCAAATATCTTTTCAGCCCTTTTCTGAATACTGGAATTTTGGTTCTTCAGAAGCAGTTGTCGCTTGGCCAAGTCAATTTGGGCGGGTTGAATTTTTCCCTCTTCAAGTGCCTTTAACAGTTCGCTTGTCCATGGAATACGGCTCATAAGAGCGGTAATAATTTCTGTTCTTACCATGGGGGTTAAACCGTTCCACGATTCAATCATCAGTTTGGCATTTTCGGGGTCGGCAGAATTTCGAATGTGCTTGATGGCGGCAATTTGAACCAAGGAAGGATGCTTGGAATCCAACAGGGTTTTTAAATACGGGAAACTATCTGAATGAATATTTAAGGCCGTTGTGATGGCATAGGAACGGTCCACATCCGTGGCGGATGGGTCCATTGCCAAAGCAAAGGATTCCCTTCCCTGTTTCTCAACCCATTTCTTTTGTTCAAGTTTTAATTCGGATGATGCTTTGCCAAAGCTGGTTCCGGATTTTTGTCTTCCTTCGGCAAAACCAGTTAAGATAGCCCAGGCTGTATCTCTGGGAAAACTTGCTTTGTCCATCAAGGACACCAGACTTGGAAGGTTTTTGGAACTGCTTTTACCAGATTGATATGCAAGTTGCCTAAGTGTTTCTTTGGCAAATGGGCTTTGAAGATACGGATCGCTTTTCAAAAGTATTAAAAGCAGTTCTTCCGTACATACCACCGAGGAAGACAAGCAAGCCTGCCTTATCCATCCATCTGAAGTATCGCTAATTAAAGCTTTTGAAAGATGCTCGGCTATTTCTGAAGGGTTGTCGTTGAAGCCACCCATGGAGATTATTGCTTGAAAACGAACTTTTGGATTATCATCCTTTGCGAGAGCCAGAACCTTGGAGCGAACGGCTTTTCCTGATGGACTTCCAAGCAGTATTTGAGGTTGGAGATGATTGCTTGCAAGTTGCAACCCATGTTCCCGCAACCCCGGATCGTTGTCATTGAGAATTCTCAATATATTTTCCAGATTATTTTGTTTAAGCCCTTCAAGTGCGTATATCGCATGCAATTTTTCCAGAGGATTTCCCTTTTGACCTAAAAGGGAGGTCAGTAGCGGAGCGCTGTCAAAGGAACCTTTTTCCACAAGAAGCCTTTGGGCGGTCTCACGATGCCAAGATGAAGGATGCCCCAAAAGGGAAACAAGTTCCTTAGTTGTGGCAGTGGATAGCTTGGGGGTTTTTCTCCTGTTAAAATTTGCCGGGGCGAGTCTGTAGATTCGCCCCTTATCTCTGCCATTCTCGAAGTCTAACTTCTCCTTGATGTCATCTGGAATGGACCAGGGGTGTTCCACTATTTCGCGGTATAGGTCCAACACATAAAGGGTTCCATCTGGCGCGTGAACAAAATTGACGGGTCGGAACCAGATATCCTTCGACCGCACAATTTCAGATTTTTCATCTAAAGGTTTTGCAATATGGGATGCTTCTTTGGGTTCTAAAACTCTTCGATGAATCAGGTTGCCTGCAGAGTTTGCAATAAAGGCCTGCCCTTTAATTTCAGAAGGATAGGCATCACCCCGGTAAATGGTGATTCCTGAAGCAGAGGTAAATACGCCATTGGCTACCATTTCACTCTGTGCAAAAGTTCGGCCTTCAGCCTTGTACCTTTCTGTTCTTATGACTCGCCAGGGTTCTGGTGGGCTAATGGGGTATACAGGAATGGGAGAGTTGGCACCTTCCACCACGCAATTATGGACGGCGTTGTTTATGGCAAAATCAGGGTTTCTGTCCATGGCCTTTGCGGGCATTACAATTTCAAGAACCGGGTCGCGGTTTGCGCAAGTGAACCGATGATAATTGTCATCAAACCCCAATCCAAACTGACCTGTTCCCGAAATGGCTTCAAACGATTTGGTGAATGGGTCAAACTTGAAATCTCGTCTTCTTAAGGAAAGTTCTTTTTGGGAACTGTTGGGGAAGGAAAGGTTTGCTCCATTACCCGCAGTAATTCCATAAATCTTGTTGTCGATACCCCAGCGCAGGTTATTTGCCAATTGCTGGACGTTGTAAATGACAAAGCCAGTTGCGATTTGTTCTTTGATATCAGCTTTGCCATCACCGTTCGAATCTTTGAAATACCAGATGTTCGGCACCGAAAGAACAAAGATTCCGCCCTTGGAAGCAACCACACCAGTGGGCCAGAATAAGCCCTCCGCGAAAACTGTTGCCTTGTCAAAGATTCCATCATCATCGCTGTCAATTAGCTTGCGAATACGACCTTTGGGAGGTGTATTTGGCGGAAGCGGGTTTGGATAGTCAGACATTTCAACAACATACAGGTTGCCGTCCTCATCAAAAGCAGCGGCAACAGGGTCCTGAACCAGTGGTTCAGCGGCAACCAGTTGCATTTGAAACCCATTCTCGGTTTTAAATGCTTTAAGAGCTTCGTTTGTGTTCAAAGGGGCAGTTTTTGGAATCTGCAGGCCATCCGCAGCCTCGGCATGGCTGGAAAGGCTGATGAAGGCCAATGCCCATAAAACAAAACGCAGGGTGCGCATGGCTACCATGAGAATGTTTCCTGTTTTGTTATGACACTACCTGTTAAAACCAGGATTTGCCATCCCAGGCAATTACTTTCTCCAGGAACTGGACTGCATCGTCCGCAAAAGTTTTAAAGAGGATCTCGCCCTTTTCGGCTGTGGCATGCCGTGGATCACCAATATGCCCGGGCTCTGTTCGGTCCTTGGTGATCCAACCCCTATATGCGGGTTCAAAGTTGAACCCAAACTCCACCTTCTTCAAATCTGCAACCTTGCCTTTGACAAGGTGTGGGGCAACACGAAGAATCATGGATGTTTCCCACTCACAGGCATGACCCATTTTGCTTTGCACAAAATCCTTCAACGCAGGGCGTGATTCAGGGTTTAAGTCCCAATAGGTGCCAAACAAAAGCAAAAGGTCATTGCGATGCCGGTATTTTTGGCGAAGTTCGAAGATGGCTTGCTTTCCGGGGTAAATGTTTCCGCCGTGCCCATTGATAAAGACAATTCGTTTGAAGCCATGGTCCAAAAAGTTATCAGCAAGGTTGTTTAAAAGGTCCAGATAGAGCCTTGGATTGGCACTTAGTGTGCCGGGGAAATCCATGTGGTGGTGCGAATTGCCAAACCATGTCAGGGGTGCAAACAGTGCTTTGCCTTTCAAGGTTTCAGATACCCGGCGCATCACTTCCCCGCACAGTATGCTATCCACAAAAACCGGGAGGTGCCTTCCATGTTGTTCGATGGCTGCAACAGGAATAACCACGGGCATATTTTTGTTAAGGTTGGAAACTTCTTCCCAGGTAAGTTCTGCCAGATTCATAGGAATGCCTTTTTCTCTTGGGGTTGGTGTGATTTAAAGTTAAGCTACGCTACTACCAACCTTGATGCAAGCAAAACGGTGCTTTGAGTTGTCGTTATTCCCTTGCGTCATTTTTCCATTAAAGAAGGAGTTCAAAATGAGGTGGATTTCCCTGGCAATTTTTGCGGGGCTGGTCTCTACACTATCGTTCACAGTGGTTGGGAATGGACACGGCCAAACGGGTAAGCAACCAGTCAAACTGTTCAACGGCAAAGATTTGACAGGTTTTTACACCTATCTGGGTTCACCCAAGAAGGGCGAAAAGCATCTTGGAAAGAACAACGATCCTACCAAGGTCTTTAGTGTCAAGGATGGGGCCATTCGGGTTTCTGGTGAAATCTACGGAT